>Ga0247766_1000003_pt1 | contig 881589 bp, 738 predicted proteins | sample UWRJL223509R6_FD_179946 | JGI IMG/M metagenome (GOLD analysis project Ga0247766, IMG submission 179946) | Plant litter microbial communities from Arlington Agricultural Research Station in Wisconsin, United States - UWRJ-L223-509R-6 | ecosystem: Environmental > Terrestrial > Plant litter >... | reverse complement strand
ACAGGACGCCAATCTGCTGTGTGTTGCCGGGTTCGCCGTACCTGCCATTGGCGATGGTCTGTTTTGTGTTGTGCTCTCCGTTCGAGCGACATGTAGAGACCTCGGCCCTATCGCTCGTTGACCTATCCAACGTTGCCATCCCGTTGGCGCGAGAGGCGGCTCTTATTCAGGCAGGTTGAATACCAAATGGTAGTTCTCCTCGCCTCGATCTGGGGGGGGGGCTCAGCGGCAGGGTCACGGACGCCGACCTGGGCGTACCTGAATATCCAGACAAGCGGCCGAACATGTTCCGGCCGGCTTAATAGCCGCCTTCGCAGGGCAGCGAGAACTCCCCGAGCGGGTACAAACCCGGCCGCCTAGATGCCGCCAAGTCGACCAGAGCGCCGATTCCAGCTATCCGATGCTCCGGAAAAATATATGCGTGGCGCATATACAAGGCCCATAACAAGTGTATGCTTCGCGCATACAAATAGAAGGAGCCGACCCATGCCAAGCCCAGCGCCTTACTCTGCAGATGAGACCACGAGCTCACCTGCAGCCTCAGCCCTCTCGAATCGGATCGCTACCGCAGGCCGCGGGATAGCCCTTGCCGGTGTTGTCATTCCGTTGGTGATGATCGGCATTCTGAAGTTCACTCAGTACGAGATTGAGGCGCTAAAGCCACTCATTGGTGCCACGCCATGGCTTGCGTGGCTTTATGCAATTCTCGGCTATAGCGGTACAAGCTACTTGCTTGGAGTCGTAGAACTCACTACGGCGTCGCTCTTCATTGCCTCAATTTGGTCGGCCCGTGCGGCATTGGCGGCCGGCGTGCTGGGCTCGCTCACGTTTGCCGCGACCACCTCGACATTGCTCGCATTCCCAATCTGGGAGCCGACGCTAGGCGGATTTCCCTACCTGAACTTCGTGGGAACGTTCCTCATCAAAGATGTGGCTCTGCTGGGTGTCAGTCTTGTCGTACTGGGCGAGGGGCTGGCCCGAAACAGCACCGGCGCACGCTGATGCAGCTTGGATGCCTAACGTGGCGAGTTACTCCTGCGATACCGCCGGATCTACAGCGGTCGTGCAGGTTCGCTGTGGGGAAGAGCCTCGCGCTACCGATCATCTTCATGGAGGAGCATGGAGGCCGTCTCGGCACTTCCGATGATCGCTGGGGAGAGCTGATGACCGCCGCTCAGGCAGGCGACAGCGGTTCGTACTCAAGTCTTCTAACCGAAGTCGCAGCCTGGCTTAGACGATATTACGCACGCCGCCTGCCGCGGTCTTACGTTGACGATGTTGTGCAGGAGGCGCTCGTCGCGATCCATCTGAAGCGGCACACCTACGAGCCGGGACGCCCGTTTCGAGCGTGGATGGCCGGGATCGCTAGATACAAGTGGATCGACCAGCTACGAAGTATCAACCGCGACCGTTTCGACTCAGTAGACGGATTAGAAGTCCTTCTCGATGATCGTGGCTCAGCGGGAAGCAGCACTCTCGACATTGAAAGGCTTCTTAGAAATCTAACGCCAGCGCAGGCAGACGTGATCCGACTCGTGAAGCTTGAAGGCTACAGCCTCCAGGAGGCGTCCGCGGCAACTGGCCAGTCGACGGCGCTAGTGAAAGTCAACATTCATCGCGGTATCGCGCGTCTGGCTGCCGCGACAGATGGCGATGAGGATGCTCCGTGACAGCCATTCGAGGTGCTGTAACCGATAGGTCCTTGTCGGCGAAGCACGTGATGTAGGGGTTCCAGATCGGCGATACGAGAGTTTCATACATGTCCATAATAAAATTGATCGAACGTTTGGCATCGGATGCCCGCCCAGTGAGGCGAAGCGCCTTTCTCTCCATCGTGTGGCCATCCCTTCTTATCGGGACGCTGTGCGGGTTCGTCGTCATGGTGATGTCGATCGGAATAAGACCAGACATCGGGCAGAAGGAAGCCCTTGCGCAGATCATGGTTAGAGGTGGGCTTGGGGCGGCTTCCGTGATCGCAGGACTTGCCGCGCTTGTATCGTCGCTACGACCGGATATCAGCTCTACTACACCAAAGCGGATACTGGCTGCTGCACTGGCACTGATCGTCATCTTCGCAGCAGTCCAGCTCACATCAGACAAATTCAGCTGGTCGCTCGTCTATCTCGGCGCGAGCGCTCGTTGCTCGCCATGGATGGTCGCGTTGTTTGCAGTCCCATCCTTTGTCTCTCTCGCCACCGTCGTTCGCTTCGAGGCGCCAACGCACCTGAACGTCTCCGGCGCCGCGCTCGGGCTTACGTCTGGCGGTATCGGGGCTTTTGTCTATGGGTTCGGATGCAGTGAAGAATCCGCTGCCGTCGGTCTTGTGTGGTTCTCGGTGGGCATCGGTCTCACAACGTTGGTTGGAATGCTCATCGGGCCCCGGCTTCTTCGCTGGTAGTTGGCGTCATTGGTTCAAGTGGTTGTCGGTGCCAACAGCAAACTGTGAGCCATGCGATCTGTAACCTTTCACAGCTACCTAACGAAGAAGACGTGGATGATCGTCCGTGAACAAATACTGGGAGGATTAATGGCTCGCTTCATGTCATACGCGTTTGTGATGGCCGCGACCGTACTGGTTGCGAGTTGCGCTCCAGGGGGAAATACCGGGCAGCAAGCCATCACGCCTGAACCGCCCGATCCGGGCGTGAAGCTCGTATTCAACGAGCAGGGCGAGGCCGCTCTTCCGAAGGGATATCGAGGTTGGGTACACACCTACACCTCCTGGGAGTCCATCACCACGACGATCCTGGACGGAACGGTAACGAAGACGCCCGAGCTTCACAGCGTTTACGTCGAGCCGAACACCTACCGCATCTTCATGAAGACGGGAAAGTGGCCGGAGGGGTCTCTCATGGTCAAGGAGTTCAGCACTACTAACACCGACCCAAAGGACTGCAGTGGACCTCCGGCATATACGTGCAAGCTCGGGACGAACATCGTTATTTTTCCCCAGGAGCGAACGGGGGTCGGCGTGATGCTTAAGGACAGCAAGCGCTTTCCCAAAGAGCCAGGTGGATGGGCCTACTTCAGCTACGGACATCAGGCGCCCCCTTATCAGGCGTTCTCTCCTGCGCGCAGCCGCGAACAGTGCGCCCATTGTCACATCGACAACGTCGGGCCGGCGGAGGACTACGTGTGGTCCGTGAAGCTGAGCCAACCCGGTTTCCGCAGGAATGGCGACAACGCGAGGTTGAATCTCGAAGCCGCCTTGGCTGAATAGTCAGCAATTCACGAAAGGGACTCCCACATGATCCGCTCAGGCCTTTTAGCTTTCACCACTCTGTTCGTAGTGGCGTTTTCCATGACGCCTGCATCGGTCCTCGCTCAATCAACAGCGCCCCCGGCAACGATCACTAGCGACCAAGGCGGCGACGTGTATCGCTTCCGGGTCGGTGATATTCGTGTTACCGCACTTTCAGACGGGACAGTGCCGCAGGACCTGCACCAACTGCTACAGCGTACGACGCCAGAGCGTATTGACGCCTTGCTCGAGCGCAACTTCCAGTCCAACCCTGTGGAGGCTTCAATCAACGTCTACTTGATAGAGCTTCCAGGGAGAGCTGTCCTAGTCGACACGGGCTCTGGCGAACTGTTCGGACCTGGGGTGGGCGGAAAGTTAATCGCCAGCCTCGGGAATGCCGGCACGACACCCGACAAGATCACTGACGTGCTCATCACGCACGTCCACTCTGATCACTCCGGCGGGCTCGTTCGCGCAGGGAAGAGGGTGTTCATGAACGCCACCGTCCATGTGGGTAAGCCAGACGTCGATTTCTTCGCGGATCGAACTAACTCCGAGCGCACCCACTATGACGTTCAGTACTTCGATGTTGCAGCAACGACGATGAAGCCATACCTAGACGCGGGTAAGGTACGGACATTTGCGAATGACGGGCCAATCCTGCCAGGAATTACAGCCACTCTGCACCCAGGCCATACGCCAGGCAGCGCGTTCTTCACGCTTGAGAGCAGGGGCGATCGAGTCGTATTCGTTGGAGACATTATCCATTCCGCGGCTGTGCAGTTCCCGGAAGTCGCCACGACAATTACTTACGATCAGGATGCGGGTCGGGCTGCCGCGGTAAGGTCTAGTGCGTTTGCCGAATTTGCGCGCGAGCGAACATTAATCGCGGCGCCCCACCTGCCTTTTCCAGGAGTCGGTCGTGTTCGCACCGAGGGGCAAGGCTTCTCCTGGGTGCCTGTCACATACGTGAATCGAGCCAGCAACTGATCAACGTCACCTACATCTCGCGCGAGTCGTGCTTTTCCGGACAGCGAGCTAAGCTCGCTGTCCGAGGAAGTGTTTAGATTGCAAAGAAGCGTAAAGTGAGCGCAGGACGAATGACAAAACCGAGGACAAATGACTGACCATGCCGATCAGGCCTGATTGCTTGTCCGCCACTATTCAGGCCGCTCCTTTGATGGCCAAGAACGCCGCAAGGAAGCCGAGAACGGTGATCAGTCCGATAAAGGGCTGTGAATCCTCGAATGCCTCCGGGATCATGGACTCTGCAAGCATCGCGAGTACTCCGCCGGCGGCGAACGCCAGCATGAAAGCGGGAACCAGTGGCCCGCTTGAACCCAGAGAGAAAGCGCCGAGCGCGGCCGCCAGGCCGCTGACCACCGTTATCGCCGTGCAGACCAAAAAGATATAGCAGGCGGATCGCCCAGCCTTTTTCATTCCTGACGTGCTAGAGAGACCTTGAGGAACATTGGCAAGAAAGAAGCCGGCAACAAGCCCGACCCCAATATCACCACCTTCCAGTATCGACACCCCAATCACCAGGGATTCCGGTATGCCGTCAAGAATGGCGCCAAATGCGATCGCCAATCCGCTGCCTCTGTGATTAACCTCCGACGCCTGTTCTACGCATCCGCCGCACCGATTGCGATGCTTGGCACCTTGGCAAGAGAGTCTCCAGTTGAACGCGCTAAACGCCAAAGCTCCCAGCAGTAGGCCGACTGCGGCGGGGTAGGGCCCCCCACCGGAGAAAGCCTTCTCCATAAGATCGATCGACAACACTGCGATGAGAACCCCGCCGCCAAATCCCATGACGGCGGCGATGACTCGATGTGTTAAGCGCTCATAGAACAAGACTGCAATGGCCGCTCCGACCACTAATCCGAACGTCGATAGCATTCCCCATAGTCCCGCCTGTAGGACGAGCGACATTGTTGACCTCAATCGGCCACCCGATACTGTTCCCTGCTGACATTTCGAAGGGAGTTCGCTATCGATGTGGACTGGTAGAAATGGAGGATGGGTTCTGAGAAGTTATCGCGACAGACCGCATCTGCGGGAAGGACTGCGCATGTCTAGCGCGGAACCCGCCCTGCGGTATCGGTTGCAGGAGCGGGTAGCACGGTCTGAATCTTGTCTCGGAATCTCGGGGCGTTTGTGCGTATCCCGCGGCTGCAAAGCCCTACACAGCAGTAAACCGGGATTCGAACAGCAGACTAACGCCCAGTCCGGGCGCCCATGTCCGATGCATATCGTGCATGCGCCGTTCTTGGGCATGGGACGTTCAGCGCCCGGCCACAGCGCCGAGCAGGGCGCCCGGTGCTGCCGGCGGCTATTGGTCGCCAAGACAGCTAGTTGGCAGGTCGCGCCAGGGGTTGCCCCTTTGCGACGATGTAGGTGACGACTACCTTGAGCGGCATAGTGCCGGTTGGTTTCGCTCTGTGAATCTTTCCTGCCGGGATCGCAAAGCTGTCTCCAGCCTTTATCGTCCGCGATGGCTGTCCTTCGATCTCAAGCAATGACACACCTTCGAGGACGAATCCGATCTCATTCTCGGCATGGCTATGCCGCTCAGCTGGTGCATTGGGCTGGATAACCGCGATCCCGATGATCTCCTCTTTGGATGGATCGGAGGCCAGAGGCAACCTCTCGAGCTCACTCCAGACGATACCCTTGATGTCGGTGCTGGCGGATTGCGCGAGCGCGAGCATCCCAGACCCAACAGCTAGAATTGCTGCGGCTAATATCCCGACCCGCCCAACTGTCCTGCCACTCATAAGTTTGGTCATAGCGTTTCTCCTCAAACGTCGAGACGCTTCTATGCGTCAACGTATGTTCGTCCTGAGTGCCATTCTGGTTACAGAAGCGCGTGACAATATGGCGGCAAAAGATTGAGGCGAAGATTCTCAAGAAGGCGTCCTCATCGAATGTCATCGACGCGGACAGGCCATTGTCCGTTGTCCGAGCAAAGTTCGGGGGGGGCGATCAATCCAGACGTCGTGCCGAGTGCTGTTCTAGGGAGAGGGCCTACAGCTGGTGCCACCCCGCAAGTGAGAGCGGATAGTCGACGGGAGACGAATAACCATCGGAGGCCTCGATCAGGCACACGCGGGCCGCAATTTCGTCGCGGCCTACTTTCAGGACCTGTACTTGCGCGGGCGTCCGCGATGGGCGGAAGTTGCGGTCACGGCGGTTCGCGTGCAGCTGTAGTTCCGCGGATCGTCGATCCATGCCTGTGGGAGAACCCTCAGATAACGAGTATCTTCGGGCGCACGAGCAAGAATGCAGGCATGAAACCGGCCCGAGCGGAGCTCGTCGGATAGTGTTTCACCTGGCATCCGTCGGATGTTAAGTGTCGCCGACGGAATCTCGGTGATAGATGCGCGGATGAACGTGGCTACGAAGGGAGAGCCGATGCTATTGGCTACTCCAATGTTAAGGGTGGGCGAGTCTCCTGTTGTCCAGCGTTCTGCGCGATCACGAATGGTTCGTAGCGCTGCGTCCACGCGCCGGAAGTCTGCTTCAATCGCGTGGCCGAAGTTTGTTAGACGGCTTAGTTGCTAAAGGGGCAGGTACCTGGGTTCGAAATGCGAGCGACTCCGTATCTGGCGGAGGCAGAGGAAAAACAGTCTCTTAGAGCATGCCTCGCTGGCGAAGCTCTTCCTCAATTGGACAGTTCTTGCAGGCCGAATACTCGCATAGCCGGCAAACGTTGTAGGCGTGATCCAAGTCTCTGAGGCGGGCGCGGAGGACGCGCTCCGACAGCTTTCCGAGGACGACCACCTCTTCTGCGCTCAATACAGCCAACTCTCTAGCAATGACCTTATCTCTGGCTTCCAGTACCGCTTCACTAGCCTTCTCGCCAGACGGCGTCAGATGAAGGGCCTTAGTACGCCCATCACTGGAATGACCGCGTCGCTCCACCAGTCCATCGGCCACCAACCGATCAACCAGTCGCACCGTACCCGCATGGGTAATTCCTACGCCTGCGGATAGCGTCCGAATCGAAAGGCCGGGCTGGTGGTTGAGGAGGGCGAGAGCAGACGCGGCGGGGCCAGCCTCCGGAGCGAACTTCTCTGTCGCCCGAATGATGTCGTCGCTAATCATCAGGGCTAAAGCCCCAAAAACGTTTCTGTCGCGAATCTTCGTCATGGGTCAATGTATATGCGCTGCGCATAGAGTTCAACTAGGCGGGGTGACAAGCAACGGGCAGCCGATTCTCGGTATGCCCCGTTTTGCTGGATGCGAGATGCCGGTGAGCACTGTGCAGCGGCTTCCGTCTCCATGATTCCTGCCTTGGATGCCAGGCGCGCCGACTGCTCTCTTGAACCTGGTTGCTGTTCAACTGCCGTGTCCGCTGTTGACGCTGTACGCCCAATCAAGCCGCCGACTTCGCATAGCGAAGATAATTGCCGCTGTTTGGGTTGCAACGCCTGTTGCAATTATGGTGGCCCGTTGGCCGCTGTTGAGCGATCGAGAATTCCTCTTTCTTGCGTCCCTGTTCTTGGCCGTGCTGCCCTTTGCTACCTATCCGCACGTACCACAACCTTCAATTTCACAGCTGTCGATGAAGGTGCGAAGTATCCAGCCGCTATCGGGCCTGGTTAGCAGCGCTTCTGGGTCTCTTGCGCATGTGGGGTAACAGTGCGGTCCCTGAGTACTGGTCCGCCAGCGCTACCTGCGCCGAATAGGAACAATTCACGACTACCGACATGCTCGGCTTGTCAGCACTGATTGCAGCGTAAACCTCGGTGAAGTCCAGCATCGTAGGTCGCGTGGCATGCGGATGCAGACACTAGCTCTCGGTGGAAGATCGGAGCAAGATTCGGTTTCGGTCATATGGAGTCGTATCCATGCACAACCCCACAAAGGCGACGATATCTCTGTGGAGCATAATGGCTATGCTCGCTCTAGCAGCGTGTGCGCGAGAGCCGAAAGCGGCTCACACCGTCGACGATTACATGGCGAATCGCGAGCTTCGTGTTGAGACGTTGAAAGCGTGTGCGAACAATCCTGGCGAACTCGGTAACACTCCGGACTGCGTGAATGTAAAGGCCGCAACGAAGCAGCACGACATTGGATCTTTGAAAGACCTGGAGCCAATGAAATGGCCAACACCGGGGCAGGCAGATCCCACATCAAAACCGCCATGAACTAATTCTTTCTCCAGCGGACGGACTGGGAGGAGATAGCGCATAGCCTCCGTGCCCGCATGCACGACAATCCGGTGCGCACGCTTTAGCGCGAGTCGATCGCACATCAGAGCTTGCCTACGAGCGGCAACGACTTCCGTGTGGAACGCATCTGTAGCCAGATGGAACCGTACGCGCAACTGATCTCGAAATAAATCTGCCCTTAGAAAGACGGGCATGACGGAAGAGTCCGTTATTCGCATGCCAGAGATATTTTCCAAAGTGAGCATTGAATGGGGACTTGGAAACATAGAATCAGCGCCCCAAATCGACAGCTCTAATCGACTGACAGAGAATGTCGGCAGAGAGAAAAGGGGGGATAGTGCGTATTACGGTGGACTCGTTGCGCCGTGCCTCGCCGCTTTACTCGGGGCAGTACTACGGTTATCCGCTCGGCGCGCTCTGACTGTTACTAAGAAACAATCACCAAGAATTGAGGGACATATGGCGAGACGAGTCTTCTACAGTTTTCACTACAAACCCGACTGCTGGAGAGCGGGGACGGTTCGGAACATTGGCACGGTGGAGGGTAATAAGCCTGCCTCAGATAACGACTGGGAATCCGTAACAAAGGGCGGCGATGACGCGATTAAGCGATGGATCACTAACCAGATGCAAGGCAAGACATGTGCCGTCATCCTGGTTGGAGCGAACACGGCGAACCGGAAGTGGATTAACCACGAAATCGTGAAGGCGTGGGACGAGGGTCTCGGCGTAGTCGGGATCTACATTCATGGGTTGAAGAATTCCGACGGACAGACTTCCGCCATGGGCAACAATCCTTTTGACTACATCGGCTACGGAAGTACGGGAAAGAAGCTGTCATCTATTGTGAAGTGCTACAACCCGCAGGGGAATAATAGCCAGGAGCGCTATGACTGGATCAGCGAGCACCTTTCAGCCGCCGTCGAAGAGGCCGTTGTCATTCGCGGCAAGAACTGAAACGCTGATTTGCGATTGATGAGGGCTTCCCGATGATCGTCATTCTCTATGAGAGTGGTTGCGAGCAATACGCGGAGGAAGCAGCGAACGACGTCGGTGCCGCGTTCGGCGGGCACGTTCCAACGCACCTTCGGTCCGCTGAAGTTCCAACCGTGTGGCCCGACGCGCCTGCGTATGACGACTTGCTGGTCGTCATGTTCAGGAGCGCTGGTTTCCCGAAGGCCGGTCAGGAATTTATCCAAACCTACCTGACGAATCGCCTCCAATACGGACTGATCCTGCCTGTAGCGATATCTGAAGACTTTCGCGTTCCGCCTCCGCCCGCGAATGACTACAAGGCCCTCCAGTTTGATACCGACACGCTGGGAAAAGACGGTCGGCTGACGCGCCGTGCTGGTGGCATGCTGGGGCTGCGCCTTCAAGGCAGGGACGCCAAGATATTCCTGTCGCATCGTGCAACTGACGGTGCACACATAGCACATCACCTCTACGAGCACTTTACCCAGATCGGCTACCGCCCCTACCTAGATCAAGCGAAAGACGGTGATGGAGATACGAAGATCCTACCGGGCGGTCGTGTGCAGAAAGAGATCGACGAAGCGCTTAGAGATGCGAGTCTCTTGTTGCTAATCGACACACCGGATGTGCTCGGCTCGCAATGGATCAAGCACGAGGTCGACACGGCCAACGGTGTCATGCTCCCAGTGCTCCCCATCTGCTTTAGGATCGCGGGCGATCCTGGCAGGGGTCCCCGCTTTAAGTCTCTACTCAGCTTGCAGCGTTGGGAGGAGGTCCCGCTGCCGGCAAACTCCAAGGATCCGCTGAGTTCGGCCGAACTTGAGCTTATAGGCAAGGCTGCGGAGCAGTTCCTCTGCGAGATTTTTCGCCGCCGCTGCCGCGTCCCCTTCCTAGTGCGGAACGTGTTTGAGTCCAAAGGGTTCGCGTGGGATGTGCTTGACGAGCGGCAACTCATGTACCGGAGCTCTCGGAAACAGGGGGTTCGTTTGACGACTCGCATACTCAGCCACTGTTCTATCTTCGAGCACATATATGGCCCAGCGCTCGATCGGTTCCGGCAGTTTCTGCGCGAGTCTCCTTGGGCAAATCATTCCCTCTACATTTATGACGGTCCTCTGTTACCGGACAGTGCGCTCGTGGATGTTCACGACCCTGATGGGGAGGAGAGGTTTGTGATTCTCCACCATCAAGAACTCGCAAATCTTATTCATTCGAATTTCACAACTCTGGGAATTGTATGAGCGTCGGCCGCCTGAATGTGTCGCTCGCCGCGTACGAGATCGGCATCTCCGGCGCCGTTCCCGAGCGAGAAAAGTGGTCTGAGCCGGCTATGGATCGTGCGATCCTCGAGTTTGTATCCCTTTTCTGCGGCCTTGTGTTCAAGTACGGCGGACGAATCGTGCACGGCTCGCATCCCACGTTCACTCCGGTGATTCTGCATCAAGCGCGGGTTCATGCGCCGGACCGAGTACGGCGGCCTGTGACACTGGTCCGGTCGGAGCTGTGGCCTCTGAACCAAGGCGAGGAAGAGTCGAGCACCGATGTGGCCGAATTGATCATCACGAAGAAGGCCGGCACGAAAGGCCCCGAAGACCCGAAGGCGTTCGATAGCAGCCTAACTGCGATGCGGCGCGTTTTAGTCGACGCGCAGAACATTATGGTTGCGGTAGGCGGGAAACTTCATGAAGGCGATGGTAAGACGCCCGGCGTTGCTCAGGAAATGAGAATGGCCGCCGACAAGGGCATACCTCGATTTCTAATAGGTGGTCTTGGCGGATTCTCCGCCAGCATGGCCTCGAAGCTAATCCCCCAGAGTCTCGGCAATTTCCTGTCCGATGAGGACAACGTAACGCTCTTCGGAACGCCGGACATAGGAGCGTGCGTCAACCTACTTTTTGAGCATCTGTCCAGTTCGAAGGAATTACCTCGCGTCTCGCAACAGCCGATCAAATGGAACCCTGGTCTCAAGCGCATCATCGACCATCGCGACGGGACGGTGGACTCGGAAGCCACGAGCTGCATTCTCGCTGCACATGCCACCTGAGGAGAAGACGTGAGTCGTAGAGTCTTTTTTAGCTTTCACTATCAACGAGACCTCTGGCGCGTAAACGTCGTCCGCAACAGCGGAATGATAGACGGTGTATCCGCGGCGGGCTTTGCCGATGCGTCTCTCTGGGAAGAAGCCAAGAGGCAAGGAGATGCAGCACTCAAGGCTCTCATCGATCGAGGGCTAGAGGGAACTAGTGTGACGGTTGTGCTCATTGGCGCAGAAGCCGCAGCGCGTAGATATGTGGACTACGAAATTCGACAAAGCCTCGGGCGTGGAAACGGCTTGTTGGGTGTTCGAGTTAACGCGATTAAGGACCGAAATGGTCAGGCCGACTCACCGGGGACTGTGCCGATTGCACTTGCAGAGGCGCAGGTACCTATTTACGTCTGGGAATACGGAAAGCTCGGTACGTGGGTGGAGGATGCCTTTAACTCAGCGGCCGCCGCGCGTCGGTAGGGATGCGCTGGGTTGGTTGGGGTTATCGATCGATGAGATGTGACGCAAATACGCGGTCCGGAAGAAGGTGCTTCAACCGTGCGCTGGACGGAAGCGAGTTCTGTGCCGCGCACCAACACCGTCTCTCCTTCGGCGCCGCGGCCGCAACAGGTATCGGCATGATTGCCGGCAACCTTTTGCTGCCTGGATTCGGAGGTCTGGCTTTGGGAGGAATTAGTGGGCACCTCGTGCGCTCGGTTGTGCGCAGAGCTTCGGTGGAGAAGAAGCGCGTCTTTGTTAGCTTCGACTTTGACAATGACCGAGCCCTCAAGGTTTTCCTTATCGGTCAGAGCAAGCTACCCGATTCGCCGTTTGAAATTCTCGACTACTCGCTGCGGGAGGCTGCGCCCGAGCGGGAGTGGGAAAAGAAGGCACGGGCGGCGATTCGCTCATCGGATCTGGTGCTCGTTATGGTCGGCCGGAACACCTACCGCGCGCCGGGTGTTTTGAAAGAAGTGGCAATGGCACGAGCTTGCGGTGTCCCTAGAGTTCAGATGATCGGCTATCGCGAGGGCGCGTACACGCCTGTGCGCGGTGCTGGTCGACTATACGCATGGAATTGGGAAAACTTGAAGCGACTCATGACGTCCTGAACTGGGCAGGATTCGGGGGATGCTCGGCGGTTTATGATCCGCAGCCGCAACTCCAGATTTCGTAAGAGCACGGAATTCGGATTGTGAGATCGAGTTGGGCCATCTGAGAAGGAGGCTATTGCATTCTTTACTTGTCATGCACGGCGACGTCCTCGAGCAATGCAATCAGCTCGTCTGACTTCTTGGGTTGGCGATATTCTACGACGGGCCTGCACCGGTATTGCGAAATGGAGATGCTGTGACGACAGGTCCACGCGAGAGCCCAGCAGTCCGATCGATACACCTGCAAGGAGGGTGTCGAGCGAACGACCTTGGCGGAAAGCTACAACTGGAACTCACGGCGTCGAACGGGAAGACGGCGGTTCTGACGCCGCCGACTTTCCATCACGCGTATGGCGTGCTCACGCGGGCTGGATTCACGGTCGTAGGTGCAGATTTCTACTTTGAAGTGGCGCAGGCAGACGGTAGGCGCTTGCCGGACTGGAGGGCCTACCACCATCTCGGGAGAACGAGTTGGCCTTGTGCGGAACAGGCGGACAACTGGTCGTTCATCGCCCACGCGGCGATTCTTCAAAAGAACAGACTGCTGTGGGATGTTGCCAGCCGGGTTCGACATCAACTCCGCTCATGCGACTGGCGTCTCCGGCAAATATCCGAATGCTATCGGGATCAGCTACATTCGAAAGTGCGTAACAGTCAATTTGTTGACGGTCAGAGATTCGACGATGGTTTCACGTGGCTCGCGTACCTCGCAATTCAAGCCTTTCTAGTCGATGCCTGCGTCTTGCGCGACTACCTGGCTGAGTACCGCGCTCTCATTCTTACCCAAACAGGAAGCGTAACGTTCAACGGGAAAGTTACGCGAATCGGGTCACTGAAGAAGCAATGCCTCAGCAAAGGTCCCTTGAACATTCCTGTCGACCAGGCGATGAAGAAAGCGACCGAGCCAGGGGGCTGGCTGCATCTTCTTGGGAGTTATCGGGACCTCGTGGTCCACTATGCCCCGCTAGCAAGTGCGGGTAAGAGCCTGTATGCGGTGTGCAGGCCCTTAAGACTTGATGCGGAAACGACGCTTCCAGCAATCAAGCTGCCTATTCCACCGGACCCCGACAAGATCTCAGCGGGGCGCACATCTGGTGCTCACTTTGATGACCCGGAACAGAACTAAGCCCGATTCCTGAACGCGCTCCAAGACGAAGCTTCGGCGCTCGATGGGCTGCAGTACGCCCATTCGGTGCTGGGTTGCCTTGCCGTTCTCGCCTCCGATTTAGCGGCGCTTTCGCCCGTAGAGCCGAAAATTCCCACACTCACCGATAAGGACATTCTCGAAATAAAGGTGACTACTGCCGGCGTTCCGGGCGGTGGCGCTCCGATATGAGAAGTCTGTGGCTACGAGTCTAAGAGGCTTGAGCCTCACTGAGCGGCGGGAGCGCGCGAAATGCGTCCCGCGAAAAGGCACTCGCCTATGCCCGCGGGACTTTCGCGGGACCCCGTCCGTGATGAACCGCGATTCTCCGTGCAGTAGCTCTCGCAACGGCCGCCCGTCCGGTTAACACGCATCAGTTCAATCAATCATTTACAAATTCACCGCTCGCCTCCGCGAACCCCACCTCCCGCCTTTTCAGCCCTTACAAGGCGTGGCGAACGCATTCTTTGCGTCGGAGTGGCCCGCGCGATCGACCCCACCGATTAAGCTGCCGCAGGTCAGATTCGAACGATCAGGAGGCGCCCAAGCGCAAGCCCCTGAAGAAGTGGCGTGCGCTCCTGGCGGGCTCGAGCCCGCGTTACTGCCTTGAGAGATCCCCATGAACCGGCGGCGATGGCGTGATGGCAAGTGTTCATCGGAATGGCGAGCTGGAGTAAGCGTCCGCCCTGCGCCGTTTTGACAACGGCAGGTTGATCAGGCAGCAACTTTGCCGTCTGCCGTGATCTTCTGGGCGACGTTCCAGGGCAGGAAGTCTGAGACTTGGTTGATGGGATGCTCGGCGATGCGCGTTAGAACGTACTCGAGATAGGCCTGAGGATTTAAGGCCACAGAGTTTCGCGGTGCCGATCAACGTGACATTGCAGCCGCACGCTCGCCGCCCGAGTCGGCGCCGGCAAAGAGGTAGTTTTTCCTCCCTAAGCCTACGGCGCGCAGCGCGCGTCCCGCTGCGTTGTTGTCGATCTCGATGCGTCCATCCTGTTGGTATCGACACAACGCCTGCCATCGCGACAAGGCATAGCGGATCGCCACTGCGAGCTCGGATTTCTTCGACAGCGTGCGCAGTGTGACGTTGAGCCAGTTGTGCAACTCCACGAGCCTTGGCCCCGCGCGTGCTTCCCGGACTGCTTGTCGCTCTTGCGCCGACCGTCCGCGGATCTCTTCTTCGATCTGGTACAACACGCCGATCCGCTCGAGTGCCTCACGCAGCCTCGGTCAACGGGTTCTGCGTGCGTTCATAGAGCGCACCGAACCCGGCATAACCATCTGCTTGCAGGATGCCGTTGAAGGAAGCCAGATGTCGCTGCGGATGGATCGCCTTGCGATCCGGCGTATAGCGGAACAGCACCGCAGGCGGCGTGTCGTCGGCTGCGGCACGATCATCTCTGACATAAACCCACAGCCGTGCCGTCTTCGTCGTGCCTTTGCCGGGCGAGAGCACAGGCACTGGCGTGTCGTCCGCGTGGAGCTTCTGCGCACTCAAGACATGTTGAGCGATCACGTTGACGAGCGGCTCCAGCAACTGACACCTGCCACCGACCCAGTCGGCAAGTGTTGAGCGCTCGATGCAGACACCCTCGCGTGCGTAGATCTGACTCTGTCGGTACAACGGTAAATGATCAGAGAACTTAGACACCATCACCTGAGAAAGGAAGCCAGGACCTGCCAGCCCGCGCGCGATCGGCCGCGGCGGTGCTGGCGCCTGCACGATCTTTTGGCAACCCGGGCAACACAGCTTGGGGCGGATATGCCGGACGACTTTGAAGCGAGACGGGATGCGCTCGATGAGCTCGGCAACATCCTCGCCGAGTCGGTTCATCGCGCTTCCACAGTCGGGACAGGCACCGTTTGCAGCATGATGCGGCTCATGCACGATCTCTTCTCGCGGCAGGGACGCCGGCAGTGCGCGCCGAACCGGCTTCTGCGCGGGTGTTGATGCAACGGGAACATTCAACACCGGCGACACGATAGTCGCCTGCTGGGTCTCGAGATCTTCCAGAGTCAGCTCGAGCTGCGCGATCTGCTCGTCGAGTTGTTCGGACTTGCGGCCGAACTTCAGACGACGCAGCTTCGCGAGCAGCAACTTCAGTCGCTCGATCTCGACGCGCTCGGACTGTAGCGCCTGTTGGTAGGCAGCAAGGTCTGTCTGCAACCCCAACACCAGGCGTTGCAGGGACTCAACATCATTGGGGAGATCGGCTGCGCGTGACACGCAGCCGATTTTATCAGCGGTGATCGAGCATTGCCCGGTAAAAACAGGCTTAGACGGCGACCTGCGGGCGCCACGCGTGAGAGGAGCGACGCCAATCCAGTCCCTCGAGCAACATCGACAACTGCGCACGGCTCACTGCGACCGATCCGCTATCGACTCGCGGCCATACGAACGGGTGCGACTCCAAACGCTTGGAGAACAAACACAACCCTGTGCCGTCGTACCAGAGCATCTTCAGTCGATCGCCACGGCGGCCTCGAAACAAGAAGATCTGACCACCAAACGGATCCTTCGCCAACTGCGTCTGCACGAGTGCCGCAAGACCATCGAAACCCCGACGCATGTCAGTGACCCCTGCGACCAGCCAGATCCTCGTGTCGCCGGCAATCGGGATCATCGTGCCCGTACCGTTGCGATGAGTTGCCTCAGCGCCTCGTGAGCCAGCTCGCCCTTGACTCGCACATGCGTGCCGTCGGTGAGTTGGATGTCGATGGCGTCAGTCTCGGCGGCGCGCCCCGGCCGTGACGGCACAGCAGCGGCGGCGTTCTTCTCCTCAACGATACGGACCGGGATCAGCGGAGCGGCCCTCGAAGCCGGCTCCGAAGCCTTGCGCTGATACAGACGACGCCAACGAAATACAACGTTGGCGTTGAGCTCGTGACGACGTGCGACCATCGAGACCGAAGCACCGGGCTGCATCGTCTCCTGAACAATCCGCCGCTTCTCCTCCTGGCTGCGCCGGCGGCGTGGACCACTGCGTCGGCCTAACGCATCCGTCTTCACTGTACGCTCTGAGATGTCCATCTAAACTCCGTGGACGCCTATTTACGCGTCCGTCTATGAAGGGAACCGCATAGTCATCAGCGAATTTGCATGGGGATAGACGGTGCTGACCGGTCGATTACGTAGAGACTTCCGAAGGATGCTCTGCTTCTTGATCCATCAGGTCTGGAATCGAAGGTCATACGCTGCTGCTTGAGGTCCCGACGCATCAGATACTCCTTCACGACGTTACTGGCGATGCCGAAGAAGTACTGATGAGGCTGACGGATGAGCTCTGCTTTGTCGACGCGGCAGTAGCGCAGAAAAACCTCTTGAGCCAAATCGTCGATGTCACCCGCTCGCGGCAGCCGTTGCGCTAGGTAGCGATGAAGTGCACGACTGTACTAGCGGTAGGCCGAGGGCCCTAGCGCTGTCATCGCTGCTGCCGTTTTCGCCTTGATGTCTGTCACACCCGTCCCGCTTTCAAAGCCGTATTTCTTTAGTGCGTCTTGCGCGCAAAAGTCTGACGCTCGTACCAACTGTACTTAAGCGTCAGACTTTGACCGTTGCGTTACAACTACCTGATTGCGACAGAGATTGGATTTTAATTTTTATAAAAGCCATAACACTTGCAGCCCTTCGGGGGGAGACCACGATGAAGGTCGTAACACAGGTCCTACTTAGCGCCTGCGCACTCATGTTGTGCAGCACCAGTAACGTCATTGCCGCTTCGGAGTCCATCCACCACGTGGATATCCCGCGCCAGCCCGTCAACACAGCGCTTAATGCTCTGGCTGCGCAAACGGGGCTGCAAGTCATCGTGAACATTGAGGACGCCTTGCCCACCGAGGTTATCGCGCCCTCCGTCGCCGGAGAGCTTACGGTCGGCGAAGCGATGCGACAGTTGCTTCTGGACTCGGGGCTCCGTTGGTCTTATGTGAATGAGCGGACAGTGGCTGTTGTTAGGGCGGGAGAATCTGGAACCGCTGTCCAGCCCCGAATGATGGCCTCGGCAGCAGCCGACGCTCCCTCTCCTTACAAGGGGCAGGCTGAGGTTCGCGGAATGTCTGCAGTCTCTCAAGAGACGGCAGACCGCGCACCGAAAAGCGAGTCGCGCGAAACGGATGATGCGAGAGATGAGAAGGCGATTGACGAAGTGGTGGTGACTGGAACACAGATCCACGGAGCGACACCGTCGTCACGAGTGGCAGTGTTCACCCGTATCGAAATCGAGAAGGAGGGCTTCAGCACTCTCCGCGATTTTATCGAGAAACTACCATCGAACTTTAGCGGCGGCGCGTCCCCGAACACGATCGGCATTGCTGCGGGTGGTGGAGCCAATACTGCGAACACGGTTGCCGGTACGGGCGTCAATCTTCGCGGTCTTGGGAATGATGCAACCCTGGTGCTCCTGAATGGGCAGCGAGTCGCTCCCGCAAGTCGGAAGGGAAACTTCGTCGACGTTTCGATGATCCCTCTTGCGGTGATCGAACGCATCGAGGTCATGGCCGACGGCGCCAGCGCTTTGTACGGCTCCGACGCGGCTGGCGGCGTCGTCAACATCATCTTGCGCAAGGGTTTCGAAGGGGCCGAGACCACGCTGCGCTATGGCTCGGTGATGGAAGGAAGCCGGGAAGAGTGGCGCGCGAGTCAGCTCTTTGGTCATTCGTGGCGCACTGGGTCGGGGCTCTTCGTATACGACTTCGCACGCAACCTCCCGCTCTATGCGCGAGACCGCGATTTCACTCGGGATCTCGTGGGTCATCCGTTCATGCTGCTGCCTCGCACGACGACGCATACCGGCCTTCTGTCATTTAACCAGGGGCTGACAGACCACTGGGAGCTCTTCGGCAACGGCACGTTCACCGCACGCGATCTGCTGGTGCAGCAGAAATATTTAACGACCCGGAACGGTCAGGCGACCACAGATCTCAAGGCATACTCGGCAAACATCGGGGCGCGTGGGGCCCTGAACGATCAGCTGGCGTTGGATGTGAATTCGAGCTACAGCCAAAGTCACTACACGAGCGCGTCGTCGGACATGCTCACGGGTGCCGGAACCGGCACGACGGATGTCATGACGGATGTTGTCTCGCTCGATGCGAAGCTGAGTGGTGAGTTCGGACAGCTACTCGCCGGTGCTCTGAAGTTTGCCGTGGGCGGGCAGTTTCGTCATGAGAAGCTGGATTCCCTGGATCGGGCAACCGCAGCCTTCTCAGGCGTCGGCGACCGTGACGTCTCTGGCGCATTCGTGGAAGTGCATGTGCCGCTGCTAGCGAGCCGCGAAAGGGGTCGCCCTGCCGTCCTCGAGCTGGAGCTCGCTGATCGGCAAGAACACTATAGCGACTTCGGCGACACGAACAATCCGAAAGTGGGATTGGTATGGCGTGCGGTGCCCGGTTTGACGGTGCGGACGAGCTACGGCACATCGTTCGTGGCGCCGCTCCTGTATGACTTGAACCCGGTTCCCTATCAAGTGTTTGCCCTTCCGGGAACATCGATTGACCTGTTTGGAAACACGACCGGAAGCCCGGATACGATCTTTATCTTCGGTGGAAATCCGGCGTTGACGCCTCAAGAATCCAAAAGCTGGTCGCTCGGATTTGACTTTGTGGCGGGCGTTGAAACCCCTTACAAGGTGTACGGCAACTATTTCCGCACTCGGTACGACAATCGGATCGACTCGATATCGAACCTACTACCGAATTTCTACTCGATCTACGCGTTCGAGCGAGAAGTCGGTTCGACCGTGATCCAGCGCGATCCAACGCCGGGGCGCGTTGCGGAGCTGAGTCAGTCCGTCAACTGGGGCAACTTCGGTGTTTCAGACCTATCGACGATCGGAGGCGTCGTCGACGCGCGTCAGCTGAACCTCTCGGCCGTTCGCACAAGCGGTATGGACTTCGGCGGTTCGGTCACCGTTCGTGCCGGACGCTTCGAAAATGAGTTTGGCGTGGATGGAACGTATCTCTTCGAGTTCGATAGTCAAACAACAGCGCAAACGCCGACGGTGGATATGCTTAACTCTGCATACAATCCGATCGATCTTAGATTCCGCGCGCGTTACGTCCTGCGCCGAGGCCCACTCCGTGCCTCCGCCTTCTGGAACTATACGGACTCCTACTACAGCAATGTGAGACACGATGGAGATGTCGCGTCTTGGTCGACAATCGATCTGACATTCGGATATGACGTCGAGGCACCGAGTGGATGGCTGCAGGGAGTGAGTACGACGCTCGCGGTCTCGAACATCGCCGATAAAGATCCCCCTCGACTGCCGATAGCCATCGGGACAGCGATCCTACGATACGACGGCGCCAACGCGAACACACTCGGGCGCTTCATCGCCCTGCAGCTGCGCAAATCGTTCTGAGCGGCAATATGCTGAGGACGGACCTGCGCCGTTTGCAAGCGGCTGTGATTCGTGGACTTATGTTGGCATATTGTCTGTCGCTGGTGAACATTGCCCAAGCGCAGAATACACAGGCGCTCAGTTCTGACGGGAAGTGGGCGGCGTACATTGATGATGGCGTGCTGTGGGTCGCCGCGACCGCAGGGGGTGCAACGCCTAAGCGCGTTGACGCCGTGGAAGCGTACTTCACGGTTCCGCAGTGGGCGCCGAATAGTCGGTGGCTGGGCTACTACGCGACGTGGAAAGGAACGCTCCAATTGTGGTTGTACGACGTCGTCGATGGCAGTAAGCGGCGGATCTCGGCGATCGACAGTGGAATATCTCCGAACGTCGTCGCAAGGTTCGATGGATGGACTAACGATCCATTACGGTTCAGTTGGTCGCCCGATAGCCAACGGATTGCATTGGCTACTGACCTGATCGCCCCCGGGACGGAGTTCAGCGGGGCGCTTGAGAAGCGTCCCTCTTATCCGTCGAAAAAGGAAATTGGAGCCGGCGCGCCGATCGAGCTGACGACCTCGACCCCTGCGCGCTGGACACTACTCGGCGTCGTCAGCTACGGAAGTGTCGAGAACCAATCCTATAATGAGCGGTCGCTCCTCTCGGCTCCGATCCCGGCCTGGACGCCCGCTAAGAGGAGCCAGATCCTGGTCATCGATGTCGCGACAGGACGCGCACAGCAGTTGACGCACGACGATCGGGGCTATTTCACGCCCGATTGGTCCCCAGATGGCGGCCGTCTCGCGTTCATGTCCGCTGGTACGAACCAGCTCACGCGTTTCGGGACGCTGGAAACGAACATCTTCACCCTAGAGCTGGCGACGGGGAAAATCCGACAAGTTTCCTCCGGCCCCACGCAGAAAATGCTTCCTCGGTGGTCGCACGACGGCAATCAGATCGCATTTCGCCGAAAGGATGCTCGAGGCCGATATTTTCGGCTCGACGAGGGCATCGATGCGGTCTCGTCGGGCGGAGAATTGCCAAGCGCGGGATCCTTGCTCACACCGAGGCTTGACCGCTGGATACTGTCCTTTGCGTGGGCGGCTGACGACACAAGGATACTGGTGACCTATCGCGACGGACTTTTTACGCCGCTCGCGGGCTTTGATGTCAGGACCACCGAGAGGACGCTCATAAGCGGTCCGCGTTCTGTCGTGCGGGCATTCGCGGCGAGCCAAGGCGGCGTGGTGTGGTCGGAGGTGTCCTCCCCGCAACGCCCAGCGACATTGCAATTCAGCGGCTCTCTGTCGATTTCGGCCCGTACATTGACGACCTTGGCAGGCACGCCGCTCAGGCGGGGTGCAGAAGTGGTTGAATGGAAAAATTCGCGAGGCGATCTTATCGAAGGGATGTTGTTCTATCCCGAAGGGTATCGCTCAGGCCGAAATTACCCGGTCATCGTAGATGCGTACAGTGCGGGCACGATGGATACGGCAGGCTTCGAAAAGTACTCCCTCATGGGGGCGAGCGCGGACTTCTTTGTCTTTCGTCCGAACCATCGGTCTCCTCACATGTGGCTGAACGGGTTGAAGAGCGCTTCTTATGATGCTGCCGCGGTGGGGCCCGCAGGGGTTTCGGTGATGACGGACGACATTCTCAGTGGGGTGAAGATGCTTGGCACGCGCGGCTTGATCGACACGCAGCGTATGTGCGTCTTCGGACATAGCAATGGTGGACTGCAAGGCGAATTGTTGTTGGCCAACACGAAGGCGTTCCGATGTGGTGCCTTCCACGCCGCAGCGACATCTAACTGGATGTCGAGCTTTTTCCTGTCCACAGACGACCCGGAAGCGATTCACTGGCTGTATGGCCTTCAGCCGTGGAAGTATCCGGAAAGCTTCATGGCCATCAGCCCCGTGTTTCAGGCTGATAAGATCGATGTCCCAGTACTCTTGACGGTCGGGGATCGGGATGTGCTAGTGCTGCCAACGATAGAAATGTACAACGTACTGCGGTTCACAGGCGCGACAGTATCCCTCGTTCGATATCCGAATGAGGGCCACACCTACTCTGAATCTGCAAAGCGGGATTTTACACGTCGGTTGAAAGAGTTTTTTTCCAAGTATTTACAATCGGAACCTTCTGGACCGGATCGTAATGCTACGTTTGACTCGCGGTCCTCGCACATTCAATGACGTCGCGTGCATCGGTCGCGGGCTTGGCTGGAGCACCAGCGGGGTCCGCAACAAATGTACGAGCCCACAGCTCTGCCTCTAGATACATGAGTATCTGAAAGGCACCAACCGTTCGGAACTGTTGACCGGGGACTAGATAGGTCGCCAGCCGCTTCGGATCGAGAATGCCGTGTCTGACAAGAATGCCGTCGATCAGTGTTTCCGCAATATAGGCCATGTTCTGGGAGACGACGCTCTGAAGAAATGGTCCTCCTGATCCCTTCGAGGTTCGACGGACCACTTCAGGCGGGAGAACATCACTGAATTCGACCCGGGCGAGGCCTCGGCTCACTCCACCGAGCAGATGGATGTACATTGGCACTTGTATGCACGCTTCCACGACGAGCTGAGTCAACAGGGGGTTGATGATCGACAAGTGATCGTCCCGACTCAAGTCGTGATGGTAAAACAGTCCATTGCCCGACGCGGAAAGACTTTCCAACTGACTGTGCTTTCCGGGGGGCATGGGTGGGATATTTTTCATCCACGGATGCGACAGATCTGCCGAGGAGCCAGAGGCAGCTGCTTCTGACGAGAGAAAATGTTCGGATTGAATTAGCCAATGCTTATCATCAACGGTTCGCCTTAGGACGCCGTAATTAATCGCTTTGACGAGCACGCCCCAGAAGGATTCTCGACTTATGGCAGCGCTGTGACGAACCTGGGTCATGAGCTGTTTGCCGAACGGGTGAGCGTAGGCATAGTCGATGGCGCTGTATGGTTTGCTCGTTGCATAGAAAACAGTATCCCCTCCCTGCCCCGTGAAGGAGGCTTCGGCGCCGAGCTGCTGATAGCGCTCGCATTGCATCTTCAAGAGGTCTGGGAGAAAGACATAGCCCCGCGGAGACACTTCGGGTGGTAGGTTCTCAAGCTTCGGCAGATCAACCCGTTCGGGCCGACGCTCGTCCTCGATGAGTCGAAATCCACACCGTTGAGAGACCAAGCGCGCGAAGACTCTTTCGTCTGCATGACCTGCCAGCCGCAGGTAGTTGGCTCGGCCGTGCGCGGAGAGGTAGGGGGTATGAATCTCCGAGGTATCGGATGCAATGTTTAGATAGAAGTTGTGGGCAGTGACCTCCTGAGAATCGACCGCTCGCGCCAACGACGTCGCGACAATCGACGAATCAAGACCGCCGGAGAGAGAAACGACAATGCGGTCATAGCAGCTCGCTAGCGTGGCGATGCTAGTATCGACTGCTTCGCGCATGACCGCGCGAGCTGCGTCTGGTGACTCAATTTGGCTGGAGGAGTGGAACACCCTCGCCGGAGACCAGAGTACATGACGATCCACTCCGTTCGATCCGATGGTATGTCGCTCACCGCCGGGGACATCCTGCACCCCCTCGACGGCACACTGTCGCGTCAGCATCGTAGGGCAACGGGCGAAGACAGTCACAGCGTGCCAATTCGGGCGAAGCTTAATCGGAAGGAAGGCCATTACATCGGCAACGTGGGAAAAATAGACCCATATGCCGCTCCAGCGCACGCAGTAGCAGGGCATCTGACAGGTCGGGTCTCGAAAAACACTGTATCGGCTTCCCTTCTCGGGACAGAAGACCGCGAAGTAACGTCCCCAGTAGTGGTCGATTAGATACGAACCACGGGATTGCGAGATCCTGTCAGTCTCGATTTCTGAGAACTCTGGCGGCGCGTGCGCTGATCGTTCTTTGGCACCCCGGACGAATAGATCTCCAATCACTGCCCCTTTTTGGGCGGCGAGCGGTCTTGACTTCGGACCGTGGCCCTTGGCAGGGACGTAGGCAACGAATGCAGCATTCGTGTCATGGGCAACCGTCCAGCGGCCGTCCGCGTGAAGCGCATCGACGACGGTGCGGACAAGGCTGCTTCCCGGTCGGGCTAGATGCTGCGGAAACAGCGCGAGATATCGATACATCCTTGTATCCCCTGGAAGTTAGACCACGAGAATGGGCACATAGTCTTGTGCCGTCTCTGCGATTTCGTTGTAGAGGACGGAATGCTGTTCTACCCAGCAATGGGCGGCCCATCCTGACGATGAAATCCCATAGACCCAGTTGGGGTAAATAGAGAGCCTCGCCAAGAACTCGACAAGTGCGAAGGCGTCGAACAAGCACAAGTATTCCCGTGGAAAATACACTCGCATGCGGTGGAAGAATGCGACGGCCTGACGGATAAGCGTAACGTCAGTAACTTCTTTCTTGGCGGCGGCCTTCCGCGCGCGTACAAGTTCTACTACACGTTCAATCGGTACAGAACGGAGCTTGTGATGCGCCGAAAGGCATGCCATCCAAAAGTGCCAGTGATATCGAAAGGGTATGGCGTCTCCAGCGAGGGCCGTCTTGGAGTCGTCGAGAAGCACGGCGGTGGGCAGCGGCCATGCGGTCGGCCGAACCGGTCGCTCGACGATGTTCCCGACTACGATAAGTTCTTTCTCAATCAAGAGTTGCAACACATGCTCGATCTCTCCGTCCAAATGGACGGCTTCTGGTGCTTGTGCTTGCTCTTGGAGGAAGCGAGCGAAGGCTCGACTCTCCGTGGGATCGAGAGCACTGTATTCGTCGGCACGGAGGTCGAGAAAGATGAACACATCATCTTGCTGGCAGAAATGGACATGCGCCGGTAGAGAATAACTCAGCATGCGGCTTCCTTGTCTTCCCGTGAGGCACTTTATCGCGGCCTACGATCCTCAGGCTTCCAGCACTGAAGGATCCACGACAACCGGGATTAGACTCAGAGGCTGCGGGCCGCAACCGTCATTACCGCCAGACGTGTTTGATTCTCGCATTTCCTGAGTCGTTTTCTGAACGTGACCATGATGCTTTCCTTGGTTAGTCGGTGAGCCGCTATCGTTTCGATGGCGCACAACAGATGGCGGGGCGCCACGAGTCGTCAGGTCGGAGTTCGAGAGGACGTTTGGAATTCCGTCTCTAGGGAATGCAGCTTGAATGACGCACGTGTCCCATCGTTGGTTCCTTGGCGATCTTATGCGATCTATCCCGCTTCCATTTTCCACATCTGCAGCACCTTGCGAACATGGCCAACTTCGCGGTGAGCCGCCTCGCGGCGGCCCACCGCCCTCAGTTCTCAGTCACTGAGGGTCCACAGCAACCGGGTTTATACCCCGAGCGGCTGCGGGCCGGCACCCTCCACACCACCACCCTTGTTTGGTTCTCGTGTTTCCTGAGTCACTTTTCCGAGGGTAACCATGATGCACTCCTTGCTGTCAGTAAAGACACCATCATGTCGATGGCGCACACAAGATGGCTGGGCGTTCCCCGCCTTGTCAACGTCGCGATTTTGGAGGTGAGCGCACACCCTCTGTATCAGATACCCGTTGAAACGACGCGCGTATTCCATCGCGGTTCGGATGGCGATCTTCTTCGATCCATCAAATATTTATAATCCAAGTATGCGTCACTTCGAGCACATGCGAATCGACCCGAATACATTTGTTCCTCCGTTTGAATGAGGATCACGGATCCGACGAGGTACCGAAGCTTGCAATTCTGCGTCCCGAGGTCGAAATCAACGGGTCTCGGATTGCATTGGGATGTGCGCCTCGATAATTTGTCGGGGCTATACACTTCGGCTCATCAAGTACGAGATGGGTACGCACCGGATGAAAAGCGAAGAAGTTCTGTCTCAACTTCCCCGCTCTCTCCAGCAGCAGATGCGCTGGGAGCGCTACAATCTTGTGACGAAGTATCAGCGTTTAGAGCGCGATCCGGCATTTGATACGCGCTACCTGCCGCAAAACAGTCACGCATTTTCACTGCCGTGCTACTGGATACACAAAAGGCACTTGTTGGTATTCGGCTCTGGTGCGGCAGCGCCGCCACTTGCATATCTCGCTCACCGAGAACGGTCCGATCACCTACTGTTCCCTGTCCATCCCACTGCACTGAGCTATTTCACCGATTTCTTGCGTCATGCGAATGCGGAAGATGCTCGCTCCGATCGCTTCACGCTCTGGGCAGTTCCCAGCTCCAGCACCCGCACCCTTCTAGCCTGGCCAGACGGTTGTCCGCACGACGCCGCGTTCCTGAAGCTTTCTCTATCCTCGCCGCTCTTTGGGGATCGGCGCGTATTGCGTCATCGAGCAGCGAAGTCAATCGGCCTATCAGCGATGGTGGAGAACGCCGTGCCCTCGCTTCCCGACTCGATACGGTATCTACGTGAACCGTTCGCAGTCGTGCCGCGCATGGCTGAGATGAGCGGCTTCATCGTTCGTGTCCTTCCTTCTGCGATCCTGAACTCACAGTGCAGCCTGGTGCCGCTCTTTGCGCTGACCGGAGGCACGCAGCCACTCTTGCCCGCCTTCCTCGCTAACGGGTCCGAGTCCGCTTTGGATTTCGCGCAGCGAATCCTATGTTCGAGCTTCGCAGAATTGTGGTTGACGCTCACGCTGCGAGCCGGGCTCCTCCTTGAAGCGCACGGTCAGAATCTTCTCCTGGAGGCGAGTCCTGATCTCGATCCCACCGGCGTCTTTTTTTATCGAGACTTCGAGGGATTCTACGTCGATTGGAGGTTGCGGTCTTCCATGCGTGACTTCGACACTACGGGCGCGCAGTTGCCAGGATGCGAAACTTGGTGGCGAACATACGGTTCGTCCGAGATGGCCCACCCTGGGTGCCTTTGGAAGAAACTTACAAACAGTCTTGCTCAGTACACGCAACTGGTATTGCAGGAGCTGGAGCGGGACATGGCGCCCTTGGTGAAGAGCGGCCTACTTCACGGTCCCGCCATTAGGGAAGGTGAACTGACTTGGACGTTTTCCGAGGCGATGTTCGCCGAATTACGCCGGCAGTTCGGCGGGTCGATCGGCAAGACATTCAATATTCGACATTTCACGTTGCGCTTTGTTCGTCTGCTTATGAAGATACGCGCAGAGCTGCTCTCACGGTCCCCAATAAATCATGCAAGCTAGGCGCCGCAGTGATATGCGCCGAAATTGAAGGGCTGGTGCCGGTCACAGGATTTCGGGGTCACCAATCTTGATCGGCTGAAAAGAATGTCAGGAGAGGACATGTTTCTCCTTAAGAAAACAATGGTGAATCTGACGGCTCCGACGGCGTGGATGTGATCAACATCCGGGCTGTCCGTGATGTTACGAACCGGACCTCAGACTCTTGGGAACATCGCCAGGCCGGACGGCCGGCGCGCCGTCTGCGGAACCAAACGCCTGGCTTATAAGCAAGGTGTCCTCGTAGAGCGGTACGGCACCGAGTAATACGCCCGGCCCACCTCGATGTGATAGTCCGGATGGACCTTGGATTTCTTCCACTCGCTGAACTCGTAACGGCGCGCAGCGCCGGTTTGTCCAACGTTGCGAACCGTGCTTGTCTCGAGCCTTCGAGCTTCTTGAACGCGCGCGCGTTCAGCCGTGCGAGCAGCTCGGACAACGCTGTATTGAGCTCACCCAACGAGAAGAACGTACAGTTGCGCAACCGGGCAAGGACCCAGCGCTCGACGATGAGAACGCCGGCTTCGACTTTGGCTTTATCGCGCGGCTTTCGAACGCGAGCGGGCAGGATGGCGAGATCGTAATGCGCGGCGAAGTCCTGATAGCTCGGATTGATCTCAGGATCGTAGCGATGCGCGCGCGTCACGCCGCTTCTGAGATTCCGATGCTTTGCCAGCACCAAACCGTCGCGGGTCCGAAAGTGCGCAAGAACGCCTCGGGCGTCGGGCTCGATGACGACCTCATATCCCTCAACGTTCACAAGCGTGCTTACGCGTTCAGGCCGCGTCCAGCCGATCTCGTAACCCGCCGCCACCAGCCTCGCCTGCAGACCGGTCTCTGCCGGGTACGAAATCGTCACAGTCTTCTCGATGACTTCGGGTCGCCTCGGGGCGACCGCCTCGCCTGGCCGAGCGTTCGGAACAACGCGCACTTCGTTTCCCTGGATGAAGACCTGCACCTTCAGAGTCAGAAATCCGCACACCTTCATCGGTGACTGACTCTACCAGCCACCAATCGTCCTCCACGGAAGCTTTGATCTCAAAGCCGTGCTGATCGAGACGACAGGCCGCAGGCACGAGCAGCACGTGCGCGCCAACATTCCTTTTCAACATCTCCTTGTTCATGCGCAGAGGATAGGCGATTGCGCCGGGCGCCAGTGCCACCCGCTACGGCTTCACCCGACTCCAGTACTCGATCTGAAATACATAGTTGCTCGCCTGCACAAGCAACCTGTACCAGTCCGCAATCGCCTTCACTGCCGCATCGAGCTCGGTGTGGTACTTCTTTTCGACGTCCCGCAAATCGGGGATGTCCGGCATCGGTTGAAATTCAAGTAGAGCGCCGGGCGCACGACCGGCTTTGCGCGTCTGCTCCCGTTCGAATCGGACCCGCAGGGCTTCGACCTGCTCGCGTGTGATGCGGCCCATCCGCGTTGCGACCTCGTGAACGGTCTCGTTGCGAAGCCCGATGTTAGAGTAGATCTGTATCGCCAGATGCGGAAGTTCAGCGATGGCTTCATCTGCACCCGCATTCACCATGCCGCGTGACTCGAGGAGTTCGCGCACCTGCTTGAAGGGCGTCACGTACCACTTTGCCTTCTTCGCGCTCTCCTTGTACTTCGCCATTGTGTCGCCCGTGCAGGCGACGACCAGGACATCGCGCAGCCGATCCGACGCGATCGCAAGCTTCAGAATCGCATCCGTGTGCTGCAGCCAGAAATAAGATTCGTCATCGAAGAGACGCCCGGGGCGATGCGCGCGCCAGAGCAGCGCCAACCCAATGGACAGGCGCGCGAGCCGCATCATTCCGCAGAAGTCCTCACCCGAGACCAGGACTTGCTTGTCGCGCTCTGACGGACGCTTGCGAACCGGCTGTTCGCTGAAAGGGTCAATGAGCGTACGGCTCAGCGGCTGATCCACCTGCCACATGGCGTGCCCGACGAACTCGGGATCGGCATCGTTCTCGTTCAGCCACCCGTACGAACCGATGTCATACAACCGCGCGCCGTTCAGTATATCGACAACGGCAGCTTCTAGGCGCAAAAGGTCGCCCGCCGGTCCAGTCGGCGGCTCTTGCGGATCCGGTAGGGTGAAGATGCTGGTGGCGGTCGGGTTGCTCATCGCGCCACCGTAGCAGGTCGCGCTGCTGGGTGGCATACCCCTGGTGCCCGGCCGGAAGCCGTCGGCGGCTCGAAAATCTTCCCAATCAATCAGCAATTTAGGATGCGCCGTAGCCGAGTGTCGCCCTGACGTTAGCTTTCTATTAGCAGAGCCCGAGGAGTACTTGGACGTCCGCTTCTGGACGCAACGGTTGCAAGTGACGTGAGTACGGCAGTCGCGAGTCGAACGCGATCGGACGCTGGATGGTGCAAGCTGTGGCAGGAAGCAATTTGGCCGCTCGGTGAAATATTCGACTGAAGTTCGTGCGAACGGATGCGCGACATTCTGCAACTTTTGATGGCCTTCTCCAGATGAAGTCTCGGGAGGAGTCGGAGGTTGGAACCCGATCAAGGTTTGCGAAGCGAGGTTCGCGAAGGATGAGGTTAGTTACCAGCTTCGCAGCCATCCGGTGCGATGGCTACGCTGGTGCCAGCTCTGGGGGTTCGACGGGATCAGAGGGGACACTTTTTAGCGCATAATCAGTAAGTTATTGATTGCGCTAGTCTTCCGACCGGGTTCGAGTCCTTCCCTTTCCCCAAACTCCTTACTCTGAACTCTGATCGTAAGCGCTCCACCATTCACATTCTTCCTCCGCTGACGATGTTGGTCCAGGCTGAGTACTGATTTTGAAGGGCGGAGTGTGGGATGTGGAAGCTGACGAAGACCGAGCAGAAGTGGTTGAATTATCTCTGTGAAGCGTGCTCGCGGGCGCCGGTGGATATGAGGAAGCAGATGAACGGACCGCCGCGCTGGTAGAGAGTGCGCTTGGCACGAGTCCATTCTCGGGCTCGGTGTTTGTCTCCATCAACCACCTACGCGACAAACTGAAGCTGCTGGCGTGGGATCACACGGGGTTCATCGTCTGGTACAAGCGCTTGGAGAAGGCGTGCTTTGTCTGGCCGCTGCGCTCCTCTTCCCGCCACCGCGTGTACTAAATAGCCGCTTACTTGCCTGGAGGGAAGGTATGCGCATGCTATGCGCATAGGAGAATGCTCATCATGAAGGCGACTTATAACCTTGTTGCGCGCAAACGCCCGGTAAACGTGACGCTGAATGAAGATCTGGTGGCGCAGGCGCGAAGTATGACCAACAACCTGTCTGCGGTGATCGAGTCGCTGCTTGCTGAATTTCTCGCAGCGGAAAAGCGGCGCCGTGCAGTCGAGGCACAGGCAGTGCGGGCTACTATTGATACTTGGAACCGCTACGCCGAAAAGCATGGTTCTTTCGCCGATCAACACTCGACGCTATGACGCAGTTCGACGTTCATCGTAACAACGGCAGGAATCGCGACAGCATTCCCTACGTTGTTGTTGTGTAGTCCACGCTATTCGACGATTACCAGCGACGCGTCGTGGTGCCCCTGGTGAGGGCATCGGCGGTAGGGAAGATCAGCAATCCGAGATTCAATCCGACGTTCAAGATCGGGAGTAGCTTTGTCGTATTGCACCCGTTGGAGACGGTTTCTGTTGCTATTTGAGAATCTCGGAAAGCCGGTGGGCTCGCTTGCCAAGGAGGCCGACCGGATCATCGGCGCGATGGACGAACTGCTGATGCGTGTGTGAACACACGAGCAGGTCATGGCGCGTGACTACGGCAGGAGCCGCGAGTACGTGCCGGAAGTGATCCGAAAGAATCAGGATCGCCAGGAGTTGCGAGGTCCGCTGCTTGCGGGAGCTGCTTCTCCGCCGACAAAGTCATGGTGTGCAGCGCTCCTGCCCATGACGCGGCGTCCCGACTCTTCATCTGGTGCCCACTTTGGTGACAGCGCCGGGGAATCGAGGGGATTTGTGGGGTCGGGCGAACGAATAGAATCAGTAAGTTACTGATTTGATTCGGGTATGTCGTGGGTTTTGATCCCGCCATTCGTAGGTTCGAATCCTGCCACCCCAACCCAGTCAACTGATCATATAAAACAATAACTTACTGAGTTTCGATTGTACCCTTTCGGTGGCTGCTTGGTGACTGCGCCCCCTCAAGCCCCCAAGATCTGCTACTAAGTGGAAGCGTCCGGCTAGCGCTATCTACCGCCGCTAAAACTCGTGCTCGACCGGCACCAAGCAAGGCGGTTAGCTTGACGATTAAGGATCCGCCGGGGAAAACCTGCGTCGCTCCTAGCTCAGCAGCAGCATGATGCAGTCTGCCGGCCGGTGTTTAGCCGGCCCGAAAATATTGATCGAGATTTTGCCCTCGCTTCGCTCGGGCCCCTCCAGTAGGAGCAGCAACCTTGTGGCTTGAACATCCAAAATATGTTCCGGCCAGAGAGCGGCTTATTAGCTATCTCCGCTCAGACCGCTATCGTTTTCGACGCCTATCGCGGTGTTGTTTCTCTGTGGCGGCGCCTTGAGCCCACGCCGCAACACGCTTCGAGACTATCTCGCGAAGCACAGAACCGATGTATCAGTGTTCTACGCCGAGTCCGTTTGGGAGCAGATAACGGCCCACTCGACTTCGAGCGCACTCAAAATGGAGTCGGATCTGGCCGCGCTTGCAGATTTAGTCATCATAGTTGTTGAGAGCCCAGGCACGTTCGCTGAACTGGGTGCTTTCTCCCTAGCCGATCCTCTTCGAAAAAAACTGCTTCCTATTGTGGATCTGCAATACAAGGACCAGCAGTCGTTCATCTCTACGGGCCCGCTTCGGTGGATCGACCAAGAGTCAGAATATCGGCCTACTATATACGTGCTGCTTTCGCAGGTGCTGCAAGCGATCGATCTAGTTGAAGAAAGGATCGGCCGCATTCCGAAAGGGAAGACGACACGCATCTCCGACTTGTCTGGTAGTCCAAAGCATCTGCTGTTCTTCCTGTGCGATTTAATCGGCGTAATCCATCCTGCGCTAATAGAAACTATCGAGTACTACATCGACGCTTGGTGCCTGCTGCGTCATCCGGCTCTGCGGATCTCCGTATGCTACTGGGCCTCGGTGTGGCAATGGGACTGCTCAGAAACCGAACCGTCATTGTTGATGGGGTGCCTCGTGCATTCATTTCTCCCGTAAAGCCTCACCCAACGGAGCGTCCTTATCATCATAAGCGGTATCTTGATCTGCCAACGCAGCGCGCGGACCATCTCTCCGTCCTGTTGTCTATTCCGCAAGCACGGCTAGTCCTCGACTTGCTGCGAGGCGCGCCATGATCCTGGAACGCATGGCCCTTGAGCTCGACTTGTCCGTTGGGTTCCTTCAGGGCCTAGCAAACGGCGCATCGTATGAATACAAGACGTACGCAATACCAAAGCGGGGTGGTGGCACCAGGACGATTCATCATCCGTCGCGACGATTAAAGGCTGTGCAGCGTTGGCTCGCGAGAAAGGTGATTTCTACCTAGCCCGTGCATCAGGCTGCCATGGCGTATCGCGAAAGCCTTTCGACGCTGGACAATGCGATTGCGCACGCCCCCAGCCTGTACTTGTTACGAATGGACTTCTCCTCTTTCTTCGAGTCCATTCGCGAGTCAGACATTCGTGGCTATATCGAGCAATACGCTGGAGGGTTCAGTGGATGGGATCTGGCTGACGTGGACGGTTTCTGCAAGCTTGTTTGTCGAAAGGGAGCGTTGACCATAGGCGCTCCGAGTTCGCCTGGACTCTCGAACGCCTTGTGTTATGAGCTAGATACGAAGCTTGCATCTCTCGGCGCTAAAAGTGCGGTTGCCTACACGAGGTATGCCGATGATCTCTTCTTCTCTACGGCTCGACCAAATGCATTGCATCATTTTCAGAGCCAAGTTGAGTCGACAATAAAGGATCTGCAGCTTCCGTCTCATTTGAAGCTCAACCAGCAGAAGACACGGCACTCATCAAGGCGGGGCGCGCGGCGCGTGACGGGGATCGTTCTCGGAAGTGATGGTCGTGCGCATGTAGGGCGTGATCTGAAGCGAAAAATTCGCGCTTTGGTATTCCGATACGAGCAGCTCGATCAAGCGAATCGAGCAAAGCTCGCCGGGCTAATAGCGTATGCAACGGGAGTAGATCCGTCGTTTTTCAACAGCCTAGTAAACAAGTACGGATTGTCGAGAGTGCGAAAGGCAATGAGCCACTAGTCTACGAATTGCGTGCCGGACGCGGCGACCTCCGGTATCCAGGTGATTTTCCTGACCGGACGCATCTCCGCGCAGACGAACCTGTTGGTCAGTGGCTGCATGGTGTTGCAGAGCCTACGATTGTATCGGGGCCGAATCTTACGCCCATGTATCGCACAGTAGCCTTCGCGAGCTGGTTAGATCAGCTCGGCCAACTCAAGTTCGTGCCAGAAGAGGCGACGGACCTCGACGAGTTCTTCGTTCCGCGGGTGCTTGCGCGCCAGGAATTGCAGAGAAAACCAAGAGAAAGGAAGAAACGATACTTCCCAGAGAAAGACGATGGCCAATCCATTGCACTGTACTTGGGGGTAAAGCTTGCAGGACAAGGAAGTGTTGCTGTTTCTGCCTCAGGACGAGAAACGAAAGGTCTTCGGACGAACGCTCCAAGGCTTGACCGCCATCCTGGACCTCGAGGCATGGATTGAAAATCAGCTCGTTGATCTTCAAGCGATTGAAGATCATGAGATTCTGCTCCGCCTCCTTTGGCCCGTAGTATCCGGCGGCATTCATGATGGAACATTTAGAAAGTGCGAGAAGCCGGAGCTTTTAGTCGACTTGGCGATTTCTTGGCTAAGGGGCACTCCTTTCCACGATATTTTCGAGTACCTTCGTGCGAACGATGTCAAGCTTGCTGCGGGAACGCAGCGCAGGGAGCTAAAGATGAACATGTCGTTGATCTGTGCGAGAGCGCATTTGCATCCGAGGGCGCTCTAGGAATTGGCGCGGTTGCTGACTTGATCGCTGCACGTTCCGACGAAGATGATGAAGCTCTCGTTCAGAGGCTCAATAAGTTGCACAAGCGCTCAAGTACGGGCTGCCGTTCTCATCCGCCATAGCGCTTTATGAAAGCGGTTCTGCCGATCGTGTAATCGCAAAAGACCTTAGCGCCGTAATCGGAGTAGTGCCAAAGACCCGATCGCGGGCCGTTGCCTTGTTGAGAGAAAACGAAGTCGGGGCGCGGACTGTCCTCAGTACGTTTCCGCACTACTTCGAGACAGTTCTTTCCGGCCTATTAGCATAGGCACATCCGCCGACGAACCGTGAACCGCGAGTTTTCTTGGCTTCGTATTCCGGGGCGAGGCTGGAGAAGGGCGAAAAATGCATGACTCCAATGTAGCGAGCAGTGGCCTTGATCCAGAGTGGAACGCGCTACCCGAAAACGTCCGGCAGGCCATGAGGGTTACGTGGGCGAATGGGGTGCCGCCGTTGGCCTCTGCCGTGTATGCCCGATGGTGGCAACTTGAGTCTTGGCTGCGCTCTCTTCTGTATGTTGAGCTCAGAGCGGCGCATGGAAGCGCATGGGTCGACGCCTTGCCGAAGATATCCAAGGTACGGCAGCAAGGGGAGGACGAGTTTCGGTACATGGCGACTCCGGATGCCCAGAATCGTCTGGCCTACGCCGATGCGTCTGCGCTCTTCAGGACAACACTGGAGCAGTGGAACCTGTTCGAGCATGCACTGCTTACGAAGAACGTGTGGACGGGCCGAATCGAAGAGCTTCTCGCGATCCGCAATCGCATAGGGCATTGTCGACGCCCGCATTTCGATGATCTTTCTCGGCTGGAGCAAGCGCTTCGCGACTTGAATGGTGGGGCGTTTGGCGCAACGTCCGCCTTTAACAATCAATCAAAGGCAAAAGAAAATTGGAGCGACGCTGTCGTCGATGGGTGGGTGCGGGAGCGTCACCCGACCGCGTCCCGCCTGATAAAGCACGCTGAACGGCAGTACGACACGATATTTGAACTGAGGTGCTCGCGCCGCCCTTGGGCCAAACGAGTTGCGCCGGGTCAAGTACCGACCATCAGCGGAATCCCCGGGTACGTTTGGCACGCCTTCTGGTACTTCAGAGGCGGCAGAGATTTTCATCTGGACAAATTCTGGCGCGATATTGAGATCCATCGCGAGATCATGCTCTTAGTATGCGCGAACGGACCGTCCTCGATTTCCGTATCGTTTGCCGCGATGGAAGACCCTACTGCCGTCGCTGATGCCATCGGCACCTGCTTCGATGCTGCGCTCTACAACATCGGGAACGGCGCGGGGTCGGACGGCTATACGGAGTGGCAAGCACGGTACGCCGAGTTGGATCCACAGGTCCACGTGCTGAGTCCCTGGGCATTGGCGGAAGAATACATGCGCGGCGTTTCCATGTTCGGGGCGTAGATGTGGGCATCTCACAGGTGCCGCCCGATAGGGTAAAGGGGATCCCTTCCCGCTCGAAAATCGCGCTCAGCCGCTCCGGCTCTGCGAAATTTTCGGGTCTTTGGCACGGTGGGGAATGCAGCATTACGACCTGTCCGTCGGTTTATATGACCGATAGACAAGTTGGCGCCTGTCAGCGCACGCACCGGACATTGAGTCCGGCATGGCAAAGCCAGAAAAATTGAGATCGACCGCTAGCCAAGTGAACTCCTTGGAAGCCGGATAACGCGTGCCGTCCATAAGTGCTTCCGCGCAAGGAGATCATTTGTGGCCAAGTTCAAACAGGAAGCGTTCGCTTCCGAAAATTCCTCTCCCCATGATATTCGCGCGCAGTCGCTATTTGAGTTTCTGAGAAAAGAGCTTCCTTCGGCTGAGCCCGAGCAGGTCGCATCGGCCCTGCATGAGTTGGAAAATCTTGGCGGCCCTTGAGGCAGCCGCGCGCCTTCTGAGAGGGGCGAGCCGGCACGAGAGTCGGCAGAAGGACTTCTTCTGCACGTTAAACGTGCTGACGCTCGAGAATAACGATGGCAAACATGTTCCGACATGGAACGATGTTGGCCGAATCCTGGCTCATGCTTGTAAGACCTGGTTGCAGGCTCATCCAGAGATCCGGGCTCTGCAGATGCAGTGCCGGCCCCAAGCTCTGTTCATTCTCGGCTCACGGATGCTCAATCTCTACTCACCAAATGATTCGGATTGGCTGTCCATCGTTGTCGTGAGCTCAGTTAATCAGGCTGCATCTAACGGGCGCGACTGGCTTAGAGGCTTTTCGTCGGCGTTGGAGATGGTTCGCAGGAATATCGAAGAGTCGGGCTTGCGGTCCTTGATGGATTCGCAGTGGCACACCATTGCGAGCACGCAGGTGCGCCGATCCGTGGATGTCACAATTCGGTAACCGACGATGCGCTGAACACAGAGTTGGTGGTTGTCCGCAACGACAATCCCCTCACGCCGAGTGGGTTTGAAATTGCGAGAGGGGACGAACTGACTTGCTGGGGCCAGCTTCATCAAGCTATGAAAGACGTTACCGCGCCGATCCAAGTCGACGACCAGGGCGCTTGGGAATGCGGGAATGCGCGTATGAGTGGCAGTGACTGACGTTCCTTCCCGGTCCGGGTAATTATTGCCCCGGACTGGGAGGCCTATTGCGCCGAGGTAGGTGAACCCGGGCGCGCATTCACCGATGAGCTTCCCGTGGGATTTGTGCCCGCGCTGTTGATGCGGCTGAACGCGCAGGATCCGAACTTTCTGTTTGCCATCCCGCGCAGGGATGAACTCGTGTGGATAGCGCACGAGAATATCGTTCGGGCGATTCTGCCGCGGGTTAACCAAGTCCGCTATCGCGCAAGTCCGCATGTGTCGAAGGAGCTGCAGGAAGGCATTGTGGACGCTATCGAGACCTGAGCGCATCAATCCTGATGCGCCATGGTCTGTTCAACATGGAGGACCCGTTGCCTGATCTGGTTTATTCGGACGATGGGGGAGGAATTAAGGGCGGCGTTGGAGAATATGTGTCTTACAGCCTACGTCGGCATCATGCCGCACTTGACGGCTATCCCTAAGGAAATCGAGCTGCCGGCAAACACGATGCCGTGGGCAATGGGATATAGCCTGTTCGTGCACATCGAGGTGTGGGATACGGACGTCAAGGCAACGGATTCTTAGTCGCTCGGCGTGGGGCCCCGGCTAGGTAACAGGGATCTTCGCGGGGAGTCCGGTATCCGGGCGCCCGCGAAGAGCGGAAATAGAGTTGATCCGCCCGCTCTCCGGCTTGCGCATTAGGATGACATGACACCCGATCTTCTTATTGGTGCCGGGTTCAGCCGCAATTGGGGCGGCTGGCTCGCGAGCGAGGCATTCGAATACTTGTTGGGCCATCCGGCGGTGATGCGCAGTGCTCCGTTGAGGGACTTGTTGTGGAAGAACCAGCCCAAGGGTGGGTTCGAAGCGGCCCTCGATGAGCTGCGCCAAATTGCCGAGCGCGACCGTTCTCAGCAACAGTTTCTGGTAGCGCTCGAATCGGCAATCATCAGAATGTTTGGCGCGATGAACTCAGGCTATAACTCCCACGGCTTTGAGTTCATCGACTAGATGGCGGATCGTCGTCCGATTCAGAGCTTTCTCAGTAGGTTCAAAGCGATTTTCACGCTGAATCAGGATCTGCTGCTCGAGCGTCACTATCTCGCGAGCAAAGTGAACAATATTGACATCGAGTCCTGGAAAAAATGGCAGCTTCCAGGCATGGAGCTGATGTCCGTTGCTCAAGGGGAATCCACGTATCCGTCAGCCACCGGGACGTGGCAGCCCTCTGGAAACCACGTCATCGGATCGGAGCAACCGATCTTCAAACTTCACGGATCTTCAAATTGGCGCACGGCGGATGCGAAGGAGATGCTCATCCTGGGCGGCGGAAAGCGAGAGGCAATTTGCCCATACCCCCGTGCTCAATTGGTATTTCAAAGAGTTTTCGAGTCGGCTATACCAGCCCGATGCGCGCCTGATGGTCATCGGCTATAGCTTCCGAGACGATCACATCAATAAAGTGTTGCAAGTTGCAATCGCGAAGGGGCTTAAGATGTTCGTTATCGACTCGAACGGTATCGACGTAGCCAAAGTCCTGAATCCGACTGCGCAAGCTGGTCGAATTTACGCGAAGACTTCCCTTGAAGAGGATGTGCAATACGCACTGATCGGAGCCTCACGTCGGTTGCTGCGAGAGATCTTCGGCAACGACGAGATCGAGCGTGCGAAGGTGATGAGATTCTTTGAAGAATAGACTTCGTACAGCGCGAAAATACCGAGAAGCAAGAAGATGTCGAAACAGACTCACCCATCGCAGAAGAGATAGTCGAAGCTATTCACGCCTCGCAAGTAAAAATAGAGGACTGGCCTCACCTGCACTCTGTTTTCGAACACATGCGGGATACGGGCTAGGTATTTCGAGGCGTTACCTCGCCAACTCATTATCCGTCGAGTATTGGGCGAGAGAAGCAATTCGGGCATTGCAAGCGCGCACAGGAGGAAAGACTTTTCGAGGAGTTTAAGCTCCGTGCCATTGCCTCAGCGAACGATCCCAAGTGGACCGATTGGGATTGGCGTGCCAACGCGCCTCATAGACTGGACGGCCAGTCCACTAGTCGCGACCTCCTTCGCCATTGAGTCAGACGGCGATGTGATCTACGCGGTGAAATTCTCGCGGTATATCCACGAGGTCGAGCGCCACAAGGTGGGGCCATTCGACAATTCTTCCGAAGGCCGTTTTACAGTCTCTGTGAGCTCACACGCGTCGAATTCACCATTGCAGCCCTCCTGCTCGCGCGAGGCCACGCGCACGCAACTTTCAAACTCTGAATCACCCGAGGTTGGTGTCAGCGCGCGTTAAGACTAGGCCCCCAGAGGCTGGTGGCGGCCGCGGGAATTGAATGGGATTCGATGGGGCCAGCGGGTAAGAAAAATCAGTAATTTGCTGATAATGCTGGCGGCTCTGCTGGTTTTTGATCCCGCCATTCGTAGGTTCGAATCCTGCCACCTCATCCTCCAGCGGCATAACTATCGCAGCGTCGTTTCCTTCCTGATGAAACTCCCTGCGCGATCGAGCTGCGGCGACTCGATCGACAGCAGATCAAGCACGGTGTCGTACACGTCGCCTTGCTGGTACTGGGCGCGCTCCTCGATCGCCATCGGTACCGACGACTTAACGATCAACGGAACGTCTGCCTGCTCCGGCGGTAGTGCGGTTCCGGGTGGCACGCCATGGAACATCATGCCGTTCTCCAACAACGATTCGCCGTGGTCCGATAGATAAATAAATATGTAGGGCACACCGGACGCATTCAGCGTCTGAATCGTTTTTTCCAGCACGTAGTCAACATAGAGAACGGTGTTGTCGTACGAGTTGTAAAGTTCTTCCAGGGAGCACTTGTTGGCCACATCTGCATCCATGCACATCGGGTGAAACTGCTGGAAATCCGGCGGATGCCGATCGAGATACGCCGGGCCGTGACTGCCGCCGCCGAGGTGCAGCACCACGAAGCGTTGACCGGAGGAGTAGGTAGAAAGATTTTCCTTCAGCAGCGGGATGACGTCTTCGTCATAGCATTTGCCGTTATGCGCGCAGTCGTGGACCTTGAGCTCGCCGACTGCCGCGCAGTTGTCGTAAAGCGTGTAGTGCACGATGCAGCTCGTGGGTACTCCTGCGCGAGACGTCACCGTTGTGAGCTTGATGCCTTTCTTCTCCAGGATCATCGGCAATGCGTACAGAGTGGAGCCGCGCGTCGCAACGGCATTCAGCAGGTGCAGGCCGTCGATCCTCTGCAATCGAGGGTTCGTATTGCGGCGGGTGTAACCGTAGAGGCTGAAGCTCTTGCGTCTTGAGGACTCGCCGACCGCCAGTACGACAACGAGGTCTGTCGGCTTCGTCACCGTCGCGACAAACGGAATGTCCTTCTGCTGTTTCTTGAAGTAGGGGCGTACCGCGTTGCTTGCGACGCTCACCGAGCTGGAGATGATGTTGATGGGGACGAGCGAGTAGACGATGTATTTGTTCGATACGTTGCCGGCCCGGAAGATCGGCTGGTACTCCACATACAGCGACGCGAGCGCAATACAAAGTGCGATCCCGATCAGCTTCAGGGAGCTCCACAGGTATTTTCCGGAAGCCTGGAATGTGATCTCCGCTGCCAGTATCAGCACCGTCGGCAGAGCTACGAGCAGAATCCCATAAGGAATCATCTGCATCGACAGGAGTTGGCCAACCTCCGTCCGGTCCGTGTGGAGCGTGTTTCGCACCATCGAAGAGTCCACGGCTACGCCATACTTCGAGATGAAGTAGGTGGCTGCGGCCGCTGTGATTGTTAGCAGGATCGCGAGGGGCTTGATGGTCAGCCGATGCGAGAAGAGCGTGAAGACCACGATGAACAGGCACAGCCCGGCGAGTAGGTATGCGCCGAGTGCGGAGTAATCAGGCCCATCGCTCTGCGTGAACCATCTTGTGAGCTTGTCGATGTTGATCGCGTTGCAGACGCCGAACAGCGCGAGCGGAAATGCAACGCAGAAGCCGGTGTGAGAGATCCGCAATCGGAGCTTTGATAGAGGCATGCGTGAATTATATCCCGGTTTTGAAAGCCGCTTCGGCGCGCCTATCGCGGTTGAGTCGTCGCGATTGATTTGCGCTGGCCGCGACGTCCAATCGCAAAGGACTGTTGTGGGAGCAAGCCGGGCGGATGAACTACTTACGACTCAGGCGCAGCCGCCTCATCCTCGGTTCGTTCTTGTTATTCGCGGCGATCATCCTGGCGTTCCCCATGCTGGATATCCGGATTTCCAGGGTCTTCTTCGACAGCAACACTTTCTGGGAACAGTGGTGGCAGAAGGCGCTCAAGGAAGGTCTGGGATACATGATGACGACCTCATTCGCCATCGTGTGCATCATCTACGCTCGCAACCGGCTGCTGAAGCGAAACACGTGCAAGGTCGATGGCCGCCGCGTTGTGTACCTGCTGCTGGTGGCGATCGTCGGGGCCGGGCTGATTGTGAACGTGGCCTTCAAGAATAATGTCGGCCGGGCTCGTCCGCGGGACGTCGCAGAATTTGGGGGGCCAAAACAGTTCACTCCGCCATTCGTCACGAGCGACGAATGCAGGACGAACTGTTCTTTCTCATCAGGAGACGCAGCGGGCGCATTTTTCGCGATCGCGCTGGCGAAGGCGCTGACACGTCGACGCCGCTATCTCATGATCGCGATCGGATTCGGAGCGCTGGTTTCGTTCGCGAGAGTTTCGGCCGGAGCGCATTTCTTTTCAGACACCGTGGTGTCTTTCTTTGTCATGCTCATTGTCGCAGACGTGTTCTTCTACTACGTGGTGTTAAGTCGAGAAGCGCGGGAGGAACGGGGTGTGGGTCAAGGCACGCCCCAGCCGGCGTATGCACTGCCTCCTGTCGGAGCAGCCCAGATGGCTCGCCCAATCGTCGTTGTCACGCATAACGCTAATGTTGTTGACGGCGCTGACACGGAGTTTGTAGTCGGTCCGCGCCAGCACGTGATCGCCCTCCAGATCCCACGGTCATAACTCCCCACAATCTTCACGCCCGCATGACATCCATCGAGCAGCGGCAGGCGTACCGACCGTTGCTCACGCCTCGCGAGCCTTCAGCGTTCTTTACCTTTGCGTGAAACAGAGAGTTGGCTGTTATCTTTTGGCAAGCTGTGAGAATCGCCAAGGAGCTCGACCAGCCGTGTCTCGCATTCGGAAAACAAGTTCCCGCGCCGCTGCGAGATCATGAAGGTGAGTGAACGCATGTGCCATGCGCGCCGTTGGAGTTCGACGAGTGTTGCATTCGCGAGGTCTTCCGCAACCATATGACGAGGCATGTGTCCCCAGCACAAGCCTCCCCTGAGCAGATCGTGCTTCGCGCCGAGGTCATTCACCAGCCACTGGCGTTCGCTCGCGACTCCCTGTTGTGTCTTTTGTGAATCCGGCTGATTGTCTGTTACGACGAGCTGGATGTGACGCCCAAATTCTTCCCGTGGGATCGGTCCCGCGATTGCGGCCAGCGGATGCGATGGCGCACAGACGGTCACCATTTGCACTTCACATAGATGCTGCCTGTCCAGGGTACCCGGGCTCAGCTCCGGCACGTCCGTGATCGTCACCGCCAATGCGCACGTGCCTTCGAGAACCAGACTCTCGCCGCCCTGCATGGTCGTCATGCGCAGATTGAGTACCACGGTTGAAAATTCCGCCTGCAGCCTGCGCAGACATTCGATCAGGTGCGCGCGCGGAAAATAAGTATCCACAGCAATCGAGACTTGCGGTACTCCGGCTTCAGCAATCGAAACCGCGCGCGTCTTCATTTCCTCGGTGCGTGAGATCACCGCACGAGCATCCGGCAGCAGGCTGCGGCCCGCGGGCGTCAGCGCCGCTTTGCGGGCGTTGCGCTCGAACAGCTCTACATCAAAGGCCATCTCGAGTGCCTTGATCGCATGACTGATCGCCGACTGTGCACGGTTCAGCTCCCGAGCAGCCCCGGAAAAGCTTCCCTGGTCACACACGGCCACGAAGGCCCGAAGTTGATTGATGGTGACGTTGTCGAGCATGGCTATCTAAAGAGTTGATGGTAACGATCGATATTTAGTCATTTGTCTTCATGGGTAAAGACCCTAGATTCAGGGGCACACACCCATGGACGTAACCCAATGGAAAAGCCTCTTGAAGGAAAAACTGCGCTCGTTACCGGGGCCTCTCGGGGCATTGGGCGCGCCATCGCCGAACGTCTTGCAAAGGATGGTGCGACGGTCGCGCTGACTTACAACGCCAGCAAATCTGGCGCAGATGAGGCGGTCGCAGCGATCGAGAAAGCTGGAGGCACTGCGTTCGCGATCCACGCGGACCTGGTTGACCCGGCGACCATCCCAACCTTGTTCGAGAGACTCGACAACGAGTTCACCACGCGGAATGGCAGCAGAGCCCTCGACATCCTGGTCAACAACGCTGGCAATTCCGGCTGGATTGGCTTCAAAGACGCAACACCGGAAAGTTGGGATACGATGATCGCGGTCTATGCCCGCGCGCCCTTTTTCATCGTTCAGGCCGCTCTGGATCGTCTAGCCGATGGCGGACGCATCATCAACATCTCTTCTGCTGCCGCCACGAAGCCCGTGACGGCCGCGCCCGTTTACTCGATGGCCAAAGCCGCCATCAACAATCTGACCCATGCGCTCGCGTCCGAGCTGGGCCCGCGCGGAATCACGGCAAACGCCGTAGCGCCGGGCTTTACGCGAACGGACGCGAATGCCGCCTTCCGAGAGAATCCCGAACTCGTAAAGGCGGTCGAGGCCCAAATCGCGCTGGGACGCTTTGGTGAGCCTTCGGAAATAGCCGCCGTCGTGGCGTTCCTGGCTTCTGATGAAGGCCACTGGGTGACCGGCCAGATCATTGAGGCAAGTGGCGGCTACAAGCTCTGACCGCGACGAAGAACCGAAGGAGAATCTATGAACGACGCAATTATCAGCTTCGGCAAGATCGGTCATGCACTTGCCAACAAGGCGTTTGCCCGCAACGGCATTGAAGTGTGCGTTGCAAACACACGCGAATCGAAAGCCTTGCGTTCGATGCGGCCGCGATCGGACCCGAGATCGCTCCCAACGCAGTGGCGGAAGCCATCAAGGCGAACATCATTTTTTCGGAAAGCCGCATCCTTGTGCAGGCGCGGGGAAATAGTCGCGGCCGCCTGATATTCAAGGATCTGGTCAAGCTCGACGGATGACCACGACATTCTCATCCTCAGCTAAGCGACGCACGAGATCGGACGCAGCGCGATCCGATCCGCGCCAAATGGAGGAGATGCTATGAGCACTGAGAAGAACGTCCAGACCGTGAAGGACTTCTTTGCCGCGATCGGTCGCGGCGACAAGGAACGTCTGCTGGCGCTGGTCGCCGTCGACATCGAGTGGATCATCCCGGGCGAAGACTGGCCGCTGGCCGGCACGCACCGCGGACATGCGGGGCTGGCGGAATTTCTTGAGACTGCATCCAAGTCGATAGAAACCTCCACGGAACCCCGGGAGTTTGTGGCGCAGGGAGATCGGGTCTTAGTCGTCGGTTTCGCCAAGGGGAGGATCAAAGCCACGAACAAAACGTTCGAAGATGACTGGATCTTCGCCATCACGGTCCGGGACGGCAAGCTGACAAACATCCGGGAGTACCTCGACACCCAGGCACTGGCGCGGGCCTCGCAGATGGACGCGCCTGCGCAGGCGTAGCGCTGACAATCTGCGGCCTTCGGGTCAGGATGGACGGCGGATCAGCCCTGGATCGCCCCCGCGCCGCGCGTTCGTCGAATACCCAACCACCCAGCGGAGATCTCTATGTACGACCCCTCCAAACTATCTGAGTTGATCCGGTTCGCACGAGTCGACGCGGGCTCCACCGTCATCGACGTTTACCCGGGCGAGGGCGAGTGGACCCGTCTCTTCTCCGACATCGTGGGACCCGAAGGACGGGTCTACAGCTTCGTGCCGGCCGAAGTCGCTCACTTCAAGAATGATCCGCTCGGCCGCATGCGGACGCTTGCTAAGGAGCCGGGCCGAGAAAACGTCGAAGCCGTCTCCGCGGACCTCGTGGCGATGCCGGATGCCACACAACTAGCAGATGTCCTATGGTTGCATCTGTTCTACCACGACCTCTACACCGCGCTGATCCAAGCCAAAGGCGCGACCGCGGCCCACTTCAATCGAGCTGTCTACGAGCGGCTGAAGCCGGGTGGGTTCTACGTCATCGTAGATCACGCCGCCGCCGTTGGAGCGGGCACGAGCGATGCCCAGTCGTTGCATCGCATTGAGCCTGCATTTGCTCGCGAGGAGGTGGAGGCGGCCGGCTTCGTACTGGACGCGGAAAGCAAGGTGCTCGCGAACAAGGACGATCCGCACTCGATCAAGGTGTTCGATCCCTCGATCAAGGGCAATACTGATCGCTTTGCCTATCGGTTCGTGAAGTCCTGACAGGTCTCGGCGCCGACTTCATGTCGACCTCTTCAAGGGGGCGCAAACAATTCCATCCAAGACGCTGCGGCAACCCCGCTTGCCGCCACGACTTCGGCTTCGGATGAGCTCCTTTGTGATCCCACGCCTCGTCGCAGCGAAGACCGCTGAAGCGTCATCGCGACCAACCAGAATTGGCGCGGCGGTTGGTGGTGCGGTCACCTGAAAGGGCTTGTTAGGGCCCCACGTAGTTGCGCGCGAGTATGTGTCTTAGATTTATCAGAACGCGAACGGGCGATCTCTCGCTGGCACGTCGCAGACAGTACGGTACAACGAGCGTGGCTGGTGCATCGCCTGGAGGAAGCGCAATACGGATGCCTGCATCTCTTCATCCATCGGCGTCGACATCATGCTCTGGGGCGCTTGCACGCGCTTCATTACAAGTTCGTGGTCGATCTGTATCGCCAGTTCAGCGGCCAATGTGAAATCGAGGTGAAGATACAGTGCGAGCAACGGGCGCTCTCGGGTTGCATCGGTTTCCATGCTGAACGGTACGGGTACGGACACCGCGAGGTAGTGATGCTCGTCGTACAGATAAAGCTGGTCGCCAAAGTACCCTCGCTTGCGGCCCTGACAAACGATCACGATGCCGGGGTCGTACAGAACCGGCGTGCGTGACAGCGGCCGATTTGAACGCAGGATGCGGACGCTCGGCAGCGCCGTGAGGTTGTAGCCCTCGTCGGGAGCCAACGCGCTGAGCAACGCAACCATGCGTTTCTGGCTGCGAGAGGAGAGACCCGAATTGAGGGTGGGGACCCGCTTCGTACTCATAGCTTTAGGCAAGAAAGACATTGAAGTCGGGCTTCACTAGTCCCCTTCATCAGGCCAGTATGCATTCTCCAGGACATTCGGGAGAAGCTGCAGTGGTATCCGGAAAAATTCTGTTCATTACAGGCGTCAGCAGCGGCTTTGGCCGCGCGCTCGCTCAAGAGGCGCTAGCGGCGGGTCACAAAGTTGTCGGCACTGTAAGAAGTGTGCAGGCAAAGCGCGATTTCGAGTCTCTGTCTACGAATGCTTGTGGACGTGTACTCGATGTGACCGACTTCGACGCCATCAACGGCGTCGTGGCGGAAGTCGAGGCGGCTGTGGGCCCGATTGATGTTCTGGTCAACAACGCCGGCTACGGCCACGAAGGCGTCATGGAAGAATCGCCTTTGTCGGAGATGCGCCGGCAGTTCGATGTGAACGTGTTTGGCGCGGTCGCGATGATGAAAGCCGTCCTGCCCTTCATGCGCGAACGCCGACGTGGCCACATAGTGAATATCACGTCGATGGGCGGCTACATCACCATGCCGGGAATCGCCTATTACTGCGGGAGCAAGTTCGCGCTGGAGGGCATCTCCGAAGCGCTTGGCAAAGAGGTCGAGACTTTCGGTATTGCTGTGACGGCGGTGGCGCCGGGCGCGTTTCGCACCGAATGGGCCGGCCGCTCGATGGCCAGAACGCCGCGCTCGATATCGGATTACGACGCTGTCTTCGACCCGATCCGCCGAGCACGCGAGCAAAGAAGCGGTAAGCAACTGGGAGATCCCGTGAAAGCCGCACGAGCGATGCTCGCCGCACTCGCTGCCGATCGCCCGCCCGCACATCTTCTGCTCGGCAGCGATGCACTAGAACTCGTGAGGAACAAGTTGTCGTCGTTGGAAAATCAGATCCGTGAGTGGGAGGCAGTTACCGTCTCGACGGACGGCTGATGATTGCTGGAGTGAGGAGGGCCGTCGAGGTGCGCATCCCGCTGTCGGGACTGGATTCAAGCGGTGCGGGACCATAATGCGGTTGCTTCGCTGCTCGGGGACCGCTTAGGGACGGATCCGTTGCAAGTGAGGCAGGGGCTTAGATGCTGCACGCGCCATCGCGTCGATTAGCCAGCGCACCTCGACCGGGCCGAATTCTCCAACATTCTTTGCATCCGTAGACCGGCCGAACCCCCACGCCAGCGCGGTCAGCAGGAACCCAGGCAAGCGAGCGAGGGCGGCTACGATTCCCGGCTTCAACGGATGGCCCAACGCACGTACCAACCCGAATCCCTCGGCCCACGCCGCGGCCACGCGTCGGGCCTCTGACCAACTCAGCTCTGTATCCCGATGCCAGGTCAGCAATCCGGCGGCGAGAAGCGGCACGGCCATGGCCACGTGGCTGCGCAGGAACGCATCCATATCGGCTTCGAACTCCGCTGGCATACCTGCTGCCCTGAAAAGCTCCACGAGCGCCGCATCCGACAGCGTGCACACCAAGCCCGGGCCAGTCACCCGATGGCGCAGGCGGTCATCTACCAGAAACGCGGTCATTGTCGGAAAGCCGAAGGCGAAGCGCGCCGCACCTATTCGGTCGCGGTAGCGGCCGACGCCCTCGAATGTGTTGAACATCAGCAGCACCTGTCGGGCACTGCTTGCCACCAGTTCCGGAAGCAGGGGATCGATCTGATGCTCCGGCACAGTGACGATTGCCAGGTCGTACGCGATCTTAGTCTCTATCCCCGCCATCGCAACGATTGGTGTCCGCCGGCCATCTACGGTCACGATCGCCTGATCACGCTGCAGGGTCTCCAAGCGCGCGCCACGTGCCACCACGGCCACTTCATGTCCGCCTAACGCGAGTTGGAACGCAATCGCGCTGCCGACGCGGCCAGCACCTATCAAGATTATCTTCATATGCGCACTGTAAGCAGACTTTCATGTTCCGCATATGGATACATTTGGTAATCTGATATCCATTCATGGACATACCATCCTGGGATGATCTGCGTGTGCTGCTGGCCGTTTATCGCTCGGGCAGCCTGTTGGCTGCCGGTCGGCTGCTCGGGCTATCTACATCGACGACCGGCCGACGGCTCGATGCCCTGGAGGCTGCCGTGGGTCGCAAGTTGGTCCAGCGCCATCAGACCGGCACGGAGCTCGAACCGGTTGCCCTGCGCCTAGTGGCGCTCGCAGAGGGACTCGAACACGGACTGGAAGCCGAACGGCGCGACCAACACACGACGGCCGGCATCATTCGAGTCTCCGTTCCGCTCGGAATGGCATCAGCCATTACGCCGGCACTGCTTGCGCTCCGCCGCGAGTACCCGGGCATCGACGTGGAGTTGATCGGTGAAAATCGAATGGCCGATGTCTCGCGCCGCGAAGCCGATATCGCGCTACGTCTTGTGCGCTCGACGTCCAATGTCCTGGTGGAGCGGCAGATCGCAACGCTTCGATTCGGGCTGTTCGCCTCCGGCGACTATGTGCGGCGCTTCCTGCCCAGCCGCCGTCTGCGGAAGAAGGACGCCGCCAGGCACGTCTTCCTCGGCCTCGACACGCGTTGGAAAGATCTTCCCCATGAACGTTGGATGGTCGAGTTGGGCGCTGAGCGATTTGCGTTTCGATCGAGTGCTATCGAGGCGATTGTCGAGGCGGTGCGCCAAGGTGTTGGTATGGCGGCGCTGGTGGAGCAGGATGCCCGTCATGCGGACCTAATTCGTATCGGCACGGACACCGCGGGCCCGACCCAGCCCCTCTATCTTGTTTACCATCGTGACTTACGCAGTGCCCAGCACGTACGTGCTGCCATATCCTTGATCGAAGGCTTCCTGGCCGCACTGCGCTGAGCGGCGCGGCGCTACTGTTAGATATGTTCGCGTGTCCGCTCGCTGCGGTGTCATTCGCCGAGGTCGCGCGCATAGGGTTCTACGCATGGCAGCGTCCGCCGCTCAGCGAACGCGCCATCGAAGCCCAGCGGCTGCTGGGCTTGATCCGCGCCTCTTACAAACAAGGCGCAGCCACAGGTTCTTTTTAGGGACCTAAGATCGAAGAGCATCGACCTCATAGTTCTTTGCCCAGGCATTCAGCTCACCGGGAAGAATGCTCTTCACGAGGAAAAAGCGGTCCCAGAACGGTGTTTCACGCAGCTTCTCGCAAAAGAGCTGATAGCTGTGATGTTCCTTCGCTTCGATCATCCAGATGTCCGTGACCTCGGCGGTGTAAAACTCGACGTCATACCATTTGAGCTGAACGCGTCCTTGGAATTCGTCGAGGATCGGCTGGAAAGTAGTTCGAGCATGTTCGAGCCGGGTTTCGAATGGAAAGCCCAGCCACTCCGGAGCGGTCTTGACCAGGAAGAAGACGGTAAGAGGGGAATCGATTGGGGTAGCCTGCGGTGTCATGTTGTGTCCTTGCATCGTCTTTCGATGTGCATAGAATGCGAGCTTCTGCTCACCTTTGACTACTCGCATTGTCCTCATGACTCGAAAAACTGTCAGCCAGCGTGCACGCCCAAGGAAACAGCCTCTACAAGCTCGCGCGCAGAAAACGGTAGATGTCATCGTTGAGGCGACGGCTCGCATTTTGGAGAAGCACGGGCACGACGGCTTCACGACGAATGCTGTTGCCGAGCGGGCGGGTGTCAGTATCGGAACGCTCTACCAATATTTCCCGAACAAGGAAGCATTGCTTGGCGCCCTGATCGCTCGTGAGACCGCCGTTCTGGTTGAGGATGCGGAGTTGGCCGTTGCGGAAACCTCCGGGCTGGCGGCTCTTGATATGCTGATCGGCGCCGCAGTCGCCCACCAGCTCCGTCGCCCGGCTCTGGCGCGACTCCTCGACTTCGAGGAAAGCCGTATGCCGCTCGACGCTAACAGGCAGCGGGTGCGAGGCCGCTTTCATGCCATCCTGGCGAGCGTGCTTTCACGGCCTGACCTGCCACCGCAACCTAATCTGTCCACGGCGACTGCGGATGTCGTCGCGATCATCCAGGGGATGCTTGACGCAGCCGGAGAACGGGGGGAAACGGCTCAGAAGGCGCTGCTGCTAAGAGTGCGGCGTGCGGCCATTGGCTACCTGAAAACTTCGCCAACGGCCGATTTTGAGACAGTAGCGTAGCGACGAGGTTGACGTCTGACCCCAGTCGGCCCGGTGGTGACAGATATGTCGAGGCGGCGCGGTAATATCTTCATCTGGATAGTAGCCACTGCCGGGATCGTGCTCACCGTCTCGGCCTGATCATCCCAGCCAACAGCCAACTCAGCCCCAGGGCTCCGCCCAAAACCACCACGCCCTTCACCCAAGCCGGCGCGTCCCACGCGAGCAAGCCGTACTGCAGCCAAATCACGAACACATAGTGAACGACGTAGATGGCATACGCATGCTTTGACAACCCGTCCCAGATAGAGCTTCGCCGCCAGACAAACCGTACAAACACCGCCAACACTGCAAACGACAGCAACACCACTGTCGGCGCGAACAGCAATGCGTAGCTGACATCCCACACCCGCGACGGCCACTCTATAATCTTGTGAACGCGAGCGAGGTTGACAGCCACCACGAAAGCGAAAACCGCAGTGCTGGCGAGAACCCACCGCATCCACGAGCGCGCGAGCGCGCCGTCTTTTGCGAGCAGACCCCCTCCCAGCCCGCGCATGCCCGTGCCCATGCCGCCGACGAAAAAGGCCGCGTAGAGCAACACGCGGCTGGCCTGCACCGCGAAGGGTCCCTTGGCGAACCAGCGATCAGGGCCAAAGGCCGACAGCATGGGTACATACACCACGAGCGTGACGCCCGCGAACAGCCAGAAAACGCGAGCGGGCTGCTGCCTGCCGATACGTGCAACCTCAGCTGTCACGTCGAGCAGCTTCGGCGCGAATCGATACAACAGCGCGGCCAGCGCTGCGAAGGCGTACAACACCCACAAAAACCAGGCGGGTCCGCCGGGCCAGGGGCCGCGAGTGAGCGTCTGCCACCAGAAGTCTGTCAGCCCGATACGCGCGCCCGTCAACAGATAAGAAGGGTAGTACGCGATCGGCATCAGGCAGGTCACTGCGATGACGAACGGCAACCCGAGACGCACCAGCCGCTCGCGCAGGAAACCCGCAAGGCCCCTGCGCTCGAGGCTGCGATACACGAACAGCCCGGAGATGAAGAACATCAGCGACATGAAGAAGATATCGTTGAGCAGGATCAGCACGTCGAAAACAATCCAACGTTGTCCATCAACGATCGGCGCGCCGCGCAGATAGTGTTCGGCGTCGAAATGTTGATACACGCCATACGCGATGAACGAATGATGCGCGACCACGAGCAACGTGATGAAAGACCGCAGATAATCGATGTCGAAGCGCGTCACTCGCGCGTCATCGGCATTCGACATGTTCGCCCTCCTGGCTGTCGGCTCTGTTGAAACGAGCCGTTGGTTTGTGTAGAACGAACTCACGCAGTCAGGGGAGGCTGCGTGATTCCGCGTTTCAGGATACGACACGCAGATGTGGTATGGATATCACACGACCGGATCGGGCATGGCGCAGGCGACGCAAGGCGTGGATCACTCTCGCCGTCGGCAGCGCCATTCTTATTTTTACCAGCGCCTGGTTGTATGCGCTGGCGCCATCGACGCCAGCCCTGCAACGTAGCGACATCGCCATCGGCGTGGTCGTGCGCGGAGATTTTCAGCGCAAGGTGCGCGGCCCAGGGCTGCTCATTCCCAAGGAATTGCGATGGATCGCTGCTGAAACAGCCGCGCGTGTCGATCGCGTGATCGTAAAGCCGGGCGCACGGGTGCAGCCGGATACGCTCATCATCCAACTCAGCAATCCGGAGGTGGACGATCGTCTGACGGCCGCGGTGGCGGCGCTGAGCGCGGCCCAGGCCGATCTCGCGGCGCGACGAGCGGAGCTCTCCTCGGGGTTGCTCGACCAGCGTTCGAACCTCGCCGCGGTGGATGCTGAGTATCAGATGGCCATGGCGCAGCGGGAAGCCGAGGCGCCCGCGGCCGCGCAAGGTGTTATTCCGCAGGTTGTTTTTCGTCGCACGCAGATCACCGAGCAGAGCATGAAGGCGCGCGTCGCCATCGAGCGCGAGCGGGTGGAGCGATTTCAAGACAACATGGCGGCACAACTGCGCGCCGCACAGACTCGTCTCGATCAACTCGAAGCGAGTCGTATGCTCGCGCAACGACATGCAGACGCCTTGCGCGTGTCCGCGGGCATCGCGGGCGTGCTTCAGCAGGTGCCTGTAGAAGAAGGCCAGCAGGTCGTTGCAGGCACCAACCTCGCGCGCGTCGCGGGGCCACGTGATCTGCGCGCAGACATACGCATCGCAGAGACTCAGGCGCGAGACATCGCCATCGGGCAGCCGGCATTGGTCGACACGCGCAACGGCATCGTGCCCGGCCGCGTCCTGCGGGTCGACCCGGCCGTCAACAACGGAACCGTAACCGTCGAGATCGATCTCATCGGCGAGCTGCCGCCCGGTGCTCGGCCCGATCTGTCGGTCGACGCCACCATCGAAATCGAGCGCTTGCCCAACACCCTGTTCGTCGAGCGGCCGGCTGCTGCAGCGGCAGGCACCAACATCTCGCTGTTCAGAGTCGATGTCGATGGGAGATTCGCGCGTCGCGTTCCCGTGAGTCTCGGTCGTATGTCGACGGTCGCAGTGGAGGTCGTTGCAGGCCTGCAGCCTGGAGACGCAGTGGTGCTTTCGGATACGAGTGCTTTCGCGGACGCTGCGCGCATACGCTTGAAATAACGATTCAGGGAGCGGATTCCATGGACGATGTCACGAGCTTGCGACCGCGGGCCGGCGAGTTGATTGCGCTCGAGAAAATCAGCCGCGTGTTTTTCACGGACGAAGTCGAGACGCACGCGCTGCACGAGGTGAGTTTCGTTATCCACGAGGGGGAATATGTATCGATATCCGGCCCTTCGGGATGCGGCAAGTCCACGCTGCTCGCGATCCTGGGTCTGCTCGATACGCCAACCTCCGGTCACTACCGGCTGAACGGTAAGGACGTCAGTGATCTCGGCGCGCGTGCCCGCACGCGTCTGCGCAATCGGGACGTTGGCTATGTTTTCCAGGCATTCAACCTGATCGGCGAGCTGTCGGTGTTGGAGAACGTCGAGTTGCCGCTCACCTATCGCGACGATCTCAGTCGCGTCGAGTGCCGCAGACGCGCGACGGCCGCGCTCGAGCGCGTGGGCATGACTGCGAGAATGAAGCACTATCCTGCGCAACTCTCGGGCGGGCAACAACAACGTGTGGCCGTCGCTCGCGCCCTGGTCGTCGAGCCGGCGATCCTGTTGGCGGATGAACCTACGGGAAATCTCGATTCGCGTAACGGCGAAGCAGTGATGAATCTGCTTTCCGAGCTGCACGCGGGTGGTGCAACGATCTGCGTCGTCACGCACGACTCGCGTTATACGGATCTCGCGCAACGGCGCATTCATCTCCTCGACGGGCAGATCGTTGATCATCTGCCGGCGCCTGAAGAGTCGCCGCCCCTCGCGTCGCCGCTGCGCGCGCCCAGAATCGCACCAATCAACTGATACTCGCGGCCTGTTCGCACGGCTGCATCACACTCGTCACGCGCCTTGCCGAAATGAGGCGCGTGACCCATTCGTGTACACACAAATAACAACATGCACATCGAAAGTGCATTCGGCAAACCAACACCAAACATCAGGAGATTAAGATTGCTGCGATCATAAAGATCAGGTTAGGATCGATGCACGCACCCTGGGAGGGGTTACATCGTCATGGAAGCAGACGAGGCGGTTGTCTATAAGGTGGTCGTGAACCACGAAGAGCAGTATTCCATCTGGCCTGCTCATCGCGAGATTCCGAGCGGCTGGCGCGAAGCTGGCATGCAGGGTCCGAAGCAGGTGTGCCTCGAGCACATCGATAAAGTGTGGACCGACATGCGGCCACTCAGCCTGCGGCGCAAGATGAATGCGTGACCTGCGCAACATCGAGCGTGTCGATCTGCAGGGCAGTGTCGACCGACGCTTCGACGGCCTGCAGATGGAACAGCTCGACGTGCGCGCGACTGGATCGTCGGCAGGTGCCTTCAACGGCCGTGTCGAAGAGCTGCGCGTGTTTGCCTCGGGCTCAGCTACGATCGACGCACGCGATCTTGCAGCGAGCATCGTCACGGTCGAAGCCTCGGGCAGTGCGACGGTATACGTGTCGGCATCGTCGCAATGTGTGTTGGAAGCATCCGGCTCCGCTCGCATTCACCTGCATGGCGAGGGCGAGATCGTTCGCGAAGTTGTTTCCGGAAGTGCGCGAGTTCTGCGTGTCGGACGGATGCCGTGTTGAACGATCTGCTGTTCGGCTGTCGTCGGTTGTGGCGTCATGCCGGGCTCAGCGCGATCGTCATCCTGTCGATCGCGGTGGGCGTCAGCGCGTCGTCTACCGTGTTTGCATGGATCAACTCGATCGTCCGCGATCCGCTGCCGGCGGTGCCCGAGAGCCGCCAACTCGTGGTGCTGGCCACGCGTGCCTCGTCGGGCAACGTGATCGATACCTCCTACGCCGACTATCGCGACTGGCGCGACCAGAGCCGCACATTGCAAGGACTCATCGCCTACCGTTCGCGTCCGCTCAGTCTCGAGCACCGGGGCGACACCCGGCGTGTCTGGTCGATGTTCGTCACCAGCAACTATTTCGAGACGCTGCGGCTCCAGCCGACTCTCGGACGATTCTTCGACGCCGACGCGCGCACTGACACGGCAGGGGGCGAGCGAGTTGCCATCGTGAGCCATGACTTCTGGCGCTCGGTGCTCGGCAGCGAACGGGATGTCGTTGGCCAGCGCATTCTGCTCAATCGTCAGGCTTACACCCTCATCGGCGTTGCGCCTGCCGGGTTTGCCGGCACGGTGGGCGGCTTGTCGTTCGATGTCTGGGTGCCACTGCTCCAGCAGCAGGCTCTACTGGGCGGTGATGCGGATTGGATCGAGAATCGTGAGTTTCGCGCGCTGCAGGTCATGGGGCGCCGTGCGCTGACAGTCACTACGGAGCAGGTCGCGGCCGAGATGCGTTTGATCAGCAGCCGCCTCGCCGAGCAGCACCCGGATCAGAATGTTGGTATCCAGGCGGCGGTGTACGACTTGAACGAGGCCCCTGTTGGCGCGCAGGCGCTGCTTGGGCGCATGTTGAGCGTCTTGTGGTTCGCGAGCCTGCTCGTGCTCGTCATCGTATGCGTCAACCTCATGAGTATTCTGTTGGTTGCAACGAGTGATCGCGAGCGGGAGATCGGCGTTCGCATCGCATTGGGCGCGCAGAAGTCGCGCGTGGCGCGGCAGCTCCTCACCGAAGGCGTCGTGCTCTCGCTCTGCGCGGCGGTGTTGAGCCTGTTGTTCACGGCATGGGCTTCGCGCCTGCTGGGCTTCTTCGCACCGGTGACCGGCCTGCCGGTGCTGCTCCTGCCTCGCCTCGGGGTCGAGGTCTGGATACTGACGATGCTGCTGGCGCTCGGCGCCGGCTTTCTCGCCGGCCTCCTGCCGGCCCTGCGCGGCACGACGTTGAAGCTCGTCGAGACGTTGAAGCAGGGCAGAGGCAACACCGGCTCCGCCGCCAGCCAGAAAATGCGAGCGGCATTCACTGCCGCCGAAATCGCTCTGGCCTTCGTTGCCCTCACGGGAGCGGTGGGGCTGGTCAGAAGCTTCGACAACATCGCGAAGGTCGACCCTGGCTTCGATCGGGACAACGTGGCGCTGCTGGCCTTGTCGGGCGCGGAGCCGGGCCGGGACGCCGCTGAGATGTCGGCCTACTATCGCCGAGTGGTCGAGCACTTTCGCTCCCAGCCGGATGTGAGTGCCGTATCGATCGCGGAAATCGCACCTCTCGGTTTCAAGGGTGGCTCGTGGGAACAGTTGCACATCGAGGGTTACGCCCCAGCCGTTGCCGAGGACATGAAGATCTATCGCAACCTGGTCAGCGAAGATTACTTCGACGTCATGCGGATTCGCCTGGTCGCAGGGCGTGAGTTCACGACGGCGGATGATGACGACGCCACACCTGTCGTGATCGTCAACGAGACATTTGCGCGACGTTATTTCAGCAATCGCGAAGTGCTCGGCAGGACGTTGCGAGGCTGGGGGCAGGATCTGAAAATCGTCGGCATCGTCGCGGACAGCAAGTACGCGAGCCTCACTGAAACGGCATTGCCGTATGTCTACGTGCCGTTCGCGCAATTCGCCACGGCGGAGACCGAGGCCATCGTGCACATCAGCGCAATCGCTGCACCTCGCGAGGTCTTGCAGCGGGCACGGAGTCAAATCGCATCCCTGGGCACTGCCGGCTACGTCGTGTGGAGCATGACGTTGCGTGAGTACGCGGAGGCCAGTTTGTTCCAGTCGAAAATTGCGGCCGTGTTGTTGAGCGTGCTGGCTGGCGCGGCGCTCGCGCTGGCGACACTGGGCATCTACGGCGTCAGCAGCCATTCCGTTCGCCAACGCACCAATGAGCTCGGCATTCGCATCGCGCTCGGCGCGTTGCCGGAGCAGATCCTGCAACTCGTGCTCGGTCGATCGTTGTTGATCGCTGGCATCGGCATCGTGGCGGGCGTCGTCCTGTCGCTGGCGGCCGCGCCCCTGCTGACATCTCTGTTATATGGCGTCGACGCGATCGACGTTCAGGTTCATGCGGAGGTTGCCGCACTGTTAGTGGTGGTGACGGTTTTGGGAAGCGCCATGCCCGCCATGCGCGCGATAAGAATCGATCCGGCGACAGCGCTTCGGTCAGGATGAACGAAGGAATATGAATTCATTCATGGCAAGGAGGCCAGATGATCTCGCAATGGGAGCTCGACAGGAATTTCTCGCATATTCTGCGTGAGCACGCAGCAGCGCGACCGGATGACATCGCCTACACGTTCCTGAGTTTCAGTCGGGCGTATCGCGAGACGAATCTGACTTATGCGGAGTTGGATGCGCGAGTCGATGCCGTCGCCGCGGCGATCTGTCAGGTCGCGGAGAAGGGCGATCGCGCGCTGCTGTTGTTCCGGCCTGGCCTCGAGTTCGTCTGCGCATTCCTGGGCTGCCTGCGCGCGGGAGTGATTGCCGTGCCGACCGTCGTGCCGCGACTCGGCCGCGGCATGGATCGCGTGCTTCACATCATGCGCGACACGCAGGCGCGGCTGGTGTTGAGCACGGAATCCGTACAGCGTTCGATCCAGGGTGCGCTGGAAGAAGGCGAGGCCGTTCACTGGCTGACAGTCGACTCGCTTCCGTCAGTCGAGCGTGCGTTCGAGCGCAGTCTCGAGTCGGAGGGCATCGCTCTCCTGCAATACAGCTCCGGGTCAACCGGCGAACCGAAGGGTGTCATCATCACTCATCGGAATCTCGTGCATCAGACCGCAGTGCTGGCGCGCCACGCTGGCTCGACTGCGTCCAGCTGCACTGTCTCGTGGCTGCCGGCTTTTCACGATCTGGGTCTGGTGGCCGGCATCCTCGAGCCGTTGTATTTCGGCGGTCGTGGTGTGCTCATGGCGCCCGAGGCCTTCGTGGAGCAGCCGCTGCGCTGGCTCGAGGCGATCAGCCGCTTCCGCGCCAATTTCACGGCCGCGCCCAACTTCGCCTTCGAGCTGTGTATACGGCGTGTCACCGCCGAAGACCGCAGGCGACTCGATCTCAGCGCATGGAAGAGCGTGTTGAATGGCGCGGAGCCGGTTCGGGCGCGCACCACGCGCGAGTTCATCGAGATGTTCGCCGACTGCGGCCTCGATCCCGGTGTGCTGATGCCTGGCTATGGGCTGGCGGAAGCTACGCTGACTGTCAGCATGTCCGCGCATGGGTCGACTTTCACCGAGTGCTGGGTCGACAGCGATGCGCTCGAAGAAAACCGCGTCGTCATGACACAGGCTGACGGTAAGTCGAGGGCCCGTTGTCTGGTGAGCAACGGCACGATTATCGCGGACACGCAGGTCGCCATCGTCGATCCGGAAACTCACGCCGTGCTGCCCGAAGATCGAGTCGGAGAGATCTGGATCACCGGGCCCGGCGTCGGTCGCGGCTACTGGAATCGTGCAGCCGAAAGTCTGGAAGTGTTTGCTGCCAATACGGCGAATGATCCGGCGAGTGCTTATCTTCGTTCCGGCGATCTGGGTTTCATGCACGACGGTGAGTTGTACGTCTGCGGCCGTTTGAAAGATCTCATCCTCGCGCACGGACGCAACCATCATGCGCCAGACATCGAAGACACCGTGAGTCGTGCGCATTCCGGCTGCCGCCCGTCGAGTGCCGCCGCTTTCGCAGTCGAATCTGGCGACGAGGAGCAACTCGTCGTCGTTCAGGAGCTGGAGCGTGCGGAAGTCGACGCCGATACGGCTCGTCTCGAAGAGATCGTCACCGCCATCAAGCGCGCGGTGGCGGACGAGCATGAGCTACAGGCCTACGGCGTCGTCTTGATTCGTCGTGGCACGTTGCCTCGTACCTCGAGTGGCAAGGTGCAACGGCAGGAATGTCGTCGGCGCTATCTCACCCATCGACTCTCTGCATTCATCTCATGGAGTGGCGCGGCCGCGGTCGACGTCGTTGTGCCGGAACCCCGGCCGGAGGGCGACGACCTGACGCGTTGGCTGATCGAAACCATCGCCGCGCGTGCCGGCATCGACCCCACGCAGCTCGAAGCGACGACGCCATTCAAGGATCTGTCACTGTCCGCAGAGCGATCCCTGCTGCTCGTTCGTGAGTTAGAAGTCAGATTCGCGCGGCCCTTCCCGACGACCCTGTTCACGGATTTCGCAAACATCGAGGAGCTGATCAGCGACACGCTCGGCCAGTACACGCGTCGTGCCTCGAGCGCCGTCGCGCCAGTGGCTCCGGATGTTCGTCTGCGCGACCGGGAGCCGATTGCCGTCATCGGTATCGGGTGCCGCTTCCCGGGCGCCGCGGGCCCGGAAAAATTCTGGCAGCTGTTATGCGACAGCGTTGACGCGGTTACCGAAGTGCCACCGGAACGTTGGGATATCGATGCGGTGTACGACGCCAACCCGATGGCCGTCGGCAAGATGAACACGCGCTGCGGGGGCTTTCTGCGCGACATCGACCTGCTGGACCGACGCTTCTTCGGGCTCTCCGTGCGCGAGGCCGTGCGCATGGACCCTCAGCATCGCATGATGATGGAGATCGCCTGGGAGGCGCTGGAAAACGCGGGCATCAATGCTCACGAGCTTGCCGGTTCGCAGACCGGAGTCTTCGTCGGCATCTCGGGCAGCGACTACGCGCAGATGCAATTCAGTGATCCCAAGCTGACGGACGCGTACGCAGGTCTGGGATGCGCGCTGACGATTGCCGCGAGCCGCGTCTCCCACTCCTTGAATCTGCGTGGCCCGGCGATTGCCGTGGACACGGCGTGTTCTTCGTCGTTGATGGCGATTCACCTCGCCATTCGCAGTCTGCGTGAAGGAGAGTGCAGCGTGGCACTCGCCGGCGGCGTGAACATTCTGCTGTCTCCGGTCACGACGATGTGTTTGTCCAAGGCTGGAATGATGTCGCCGGACGGCCGCTGCAAGGCCTTTGATGCGAGCGCCAACGGCTACGTGCGCAGCGAAGGCGCCGGGCTCGTCGTGTTGAAGCCACTGTCGCGCGCGCTCCACGATGGTGATTCGATCTACGCCGTCATTCGCGGCACGGCTTCGAATCAGGACGGCCGCAGCAGTGGTATCGCGGCTCCGAACGGCGAGGCTCAACAGGCGGTGATTCGCGCGGCCTGTGGTGACGCCGGCATCGCGCCCAGAGATCTGGATTACGTGGAAGCCCACGGCACAGGCACGGCGGTGGGCGACCCGATCGAGCTGCAGGCCCTGGGCACTGTGGTCGCCGCAGACCGCGCGCTCGGCAGTGTGTGTCGCGTGGGCTCCGTCAAGACCAACATTGGTCATGCGGAGTCCGCAGCCGGCATCGCGAGTCTGATCAAGGCTTCGTTGATCCTGCACCATCGGCAGATTCCGCCCAGCCTGCACTTCCACAACCCGAATCCACTGATTCCTTTCGAGCGTCTGCCGATTCGCGTGCAGACCGCGCTCGAGCCGACGCCAGAGACGACGCGCCCTATGTTGATCGGCGTGAACGGCTTCGGCGTGGGCGGCACGAACGTTCATGTCGTGTTGGAGGCTGCGCGGCCGGCGAGTTCCACCACTGTGAGGCAGCCAGAAATCGTGCAGCGTCCGCTGTTGCTGCCGCTGTCGGCCTCCAGCGGTGTCGCGCTTAAAGGTAACGCCGCAGCGTTGGCCGATAGATTGCGCAGAGCCGACGGCGAAACCATTCTCTACGACGCCGCGTACACGCTCGGTGCCCGCCGCGCGCGACTCAATCATCGACTCGTCGCCTTCGGCAACTCGGCCGCCGAGCTCGCCGAGACATTGACTGGCTTCGCTAATGATCGCAACAGCGCGTCCCTGGTGAGCAGCATCCTGGCGCCAGGCGATTTCTCGAAGCTCGCCTTTGTCTTCACCGGGCAGGGGTCGCAGTGGGTCGGTATGGGGCGCGAGCTCATCGCACGTGAGCCCGTGTTCCGCGAAGTCGTGGAGCAGGTGGATGCGAGGCTCCAGTCGCTCCTGCACTACTCACTGTTGCAGGAGTTTCAACGGGACGCCGGCGAGTCGCGTCTTCAGGAAACGATCGTGGCGCAGCCGGCCATCTTCACCCTGCAGGTCGCGCTGGCCACGCTGCTGCGTTCCTGGGGCATTGTGCCGACAATGGTGTTGGGACACAGCGTCGGTGAGGTTGCTGCCGCTCATGTGGCTTCAGCGCTGACGCTCGCCGATGCGGTGACATTGATCGCGAATCGAGCGCGGATCATGCAACAGGCCACTGGCCGTGGCCGCATGGTCAGCGTCGAGCTGCCTCGGGAGGATCTGGAATCCCTGATCGCGCCGTGGTCGCGGGATGTCGCCATCGCGGCGGTTAACGGCCCGGCTTCCGTCGTCCTGTCCGGCGAATCGTCGGCCATGGCGGCTGTCGTGGAGATACTCGATGCGCGTGGCGCCGTGTCGACGCCATTGCCTGTCAACTACGCCTTCCACAGTCCGCAGATGGAGCCATACAAACACGAGCTCATCGCGGCGTTGGCCGGCTTGCAGCCGCAGGCGACCTCAATACGCATGATCTCGACGGTGACGGCCCGCCCGATCACGGGCGAGTCGCTGGTGAGCACCTACTGGGGCGACAACGTGCGCATGCCGGTGTTGCTGTCACCAGCGGTGGAAGTGTTGGCGAGCGAGGGAATTCAGGCAGTGCTCGAAATCGGCCCGCACGCCGTGCTGTCGGGGACGCTCTCGCGCTCGCTCAAATCCGTGCGCAGCAAGGCGGTGGTCGTGAGCACGCTTCGCCGCGATACGTCAGACCAGCAGTCGCTCGCTACTGCGGTCGCCATGCTCCACGTCAACGGCTTCACGCCAGATTGGAATGCGTTGTATCCCAACGGCCGGCTCGTGCAGTCGCTGCCGACCTACGCGTGGGATCGTCAGCGCTATTGGCTCGACATCGACGATGGCAAGGGCAGGCTGCGAGCCAGCGCGCATCCGTTGTTGTCGACACGGCTCGCCTCGGCACAACCCGCCTGGGAAACGAGCGTCAATCCGCAGGTGTTGGCTTTTGCGCAGGACATCCGGCTCGAGTCGCACGCCCTGCTCTCCAAAGGCCTGCTGCTCGAGGCTGTGCTGGGCGCCGCGGCCGAAGCGTTCGGCGAGCAGCCGTTCGATCTCTCCGGCGTCGCCTTCGACAAGGAAGTTACGACGTCCAGCGGGCACGTAGACAAGATTCAGACCACGATCGCCATGACATTGCCAGACAACGCGCTGGTCAGTGTGTTCAAACAATTGGCCGGTGAGGAGCAGAGCGACAACCCGTGGGTGGATGCCTTGACGGCTCGCGTGCGGAAGCTGGAAGACGCGCGTGCGCCAGCGCTCGACCTGGAAGCGATCCGTGCCAGGTGCGCCACACGCGTGAGCGGTGTTGAGTTGTATGCGAGGTTGTCCGAAGTCGGCGGCCTGCACTTCGGTGACGCCGTGCGTGTCATCGATCACGTCTTCAAGGGAGAGGACGAGACGCTGGTCTGCATCGAATCCACTCCGGCGATACTGCACGAGTCCGAGCGTCATCTCCTGCACCCGGTCGCGCTAGAGACGGCCCTGCTGACCGCGAAGCTGCTCGATGTCGCGCGCGCGCCTGTGTTGGATCTCCTGCATGCCCAGCGTGTTCGAGTCTTCGCGCGCGGCAAGGTCGCGTCTTTTGCCTATGCACGGCGTCGTTCGCTACCCGAAGGCAGGGAGCACTACGCGCGCTCCGACATTTATCTGCTGGACGATGCCGGAACGACGCTCGCGGTGTTGGAAGGTGCGCTGTTCGCCGCCAATGCAACGCGTACGACATCGGGCGTGCCGACCGATCCCGCCGAGTGGAATCATGAGACGGTGTGGCGCGTGGCTCCGCTGGAGAAGAGTGGCGTCCCCGACAGCGCCGCAGGCGAGAGCTGGCTGATTGTCGCGGACGAGCAGGGCGTGGGTGCCCGAGTGGCCGCACGACTCGAACAATCCGGCCGGCATTGTGTGCTCGTTCGCCGGGGTCGCGCCTTCGAGCAGATCGGCCCGAACGAGTTTCACGTCGCACCGAACAGCCGGGCAGACATCGAGCGCGTGTTGTCTTTGATGTTGGGGGCTGGAACCGCCTGCGCGGGCATCCTGCATCTGTGGAGTCTCGATTCGGTGGCGTCCGAAGAGCTGCGTCCCGCGCACATCGAACATGATCTGGGGCTCGGTGCCGTGCATGTCATGCACCTGATCCAGGCGGTCTATGCGACGAGCCTGCGCCGCCCGCCGCGCTTCTATCTGGCCACTCGCAATGCTCAGCGCGTGTTGGCGGAAGACACCCGCGTCTCACCGACACAGGCAGCGATCTGGGGCCTGAACAAAGTCATCGTGCTGGAGCATCCGGAGCTGCAGTGCACGTGTATCGACCTGGGCACAACCGATGACGAGTCTGCCCTGGTCGCCGAATGCCTCGCTGCTGATCGTGAAGAACTGGTCGTCTCGAGAAACGGCGTGCGCCATGTGGCCCGCCTGGTGCCGGCAGCCCGCGTAGCGTTGGCCGGGATCGATCGGCGCCGTGCACCCGACTCCGAAGAGTTGGAGGTGTATGTCAACGCTGTGGGCAGGGGTTTCGCCGGTGTGGTCACACGGGTCGGCGGATCGATTGCCGGAGTTCGCGCAGGCGATGGCGTCATCGGCTTCACGTCGACGACGTGCGATCGCTATCTGACGATCGCGGCATCGACCGTATTGAAAAGTCCCCCGGCGCTGGATGCGAAGGTGGCCATGGCATGCCTTCAGCCCATGAGTGCGCTGTTGTATGCGTTACGGGAGCGAGCTCGGGTCACGGATGGCGAGGTGGTCTTCGTTCACGGCGCTGATTCCGCACTCGGCCAGGTGGCCGTGCAGATGGCGAAGTGGCTCGGCGCTCGAGTGATCGCGACGGTGAAGGAGGCACGATCGGGCAACACAGCCGTGCAATACGGCGCCGAGCATGTGTTGGATGGATCGGTGCTCGCGTTCGCTCACGAGTTGCGGCGGCTGGTTCCCGCTGGCGCGGATGTCATCATCAATTGCGACTCGTCCTGCGATCCCGCGGAATGTGCAGCGGCTGCGGGCGCGTTCGCACGCTTCATCGATCTGGGGCAGCGGTCCGCGACGCTCGCCGGTCTGCCCGGCAACCTGACTTATCTCGCGCTGGATATTGACGGGCTTTTCGCCGACCCACCCGAGCGGTTGTATGCCGTGGCGTCCGAAGTCGTGCAGGCCCTGGCGGAAGGCGACTTCGAAGCGCCTGCGAGTGAAGCAAGGGATGTGCAGGTGGCGCAGAGCGTTCCCGATAGCGACGGGATACACGATTCAGTGCTTCGTCCCAACGCCACCTACCTGATTACCGGCGGCCTGGGCGCGTTGGGTCTGAGTCTTGCAGCTCGGTTCGTCGATCGCGGCGTACGTCACCTCGTGTTGGTGGGCCGCCGCGCGCCCAGTGGAGCGGTGGCGGCCGCGGTCGCCGGTTTGCGAGCGCGCGGCGCCGAGATCCTCATCGCCTCGGTCGACATGGCGAACGGCGCGGAAGTAGCGGAGTTGTTCGCAACCATCCGCGGCAGAATGCCGCCTCTGCGAGGCATCGTTCATGCCGCGGGCATCCTCGAAAACGGCCTGCTGGCCCAGCTCGACGAAGCTCGTTTCCGTGCCGTGTTTCATGCGAAGGCCACGGGAGCGTGGCACCTGCACGAGCACAGCCTCACGCTGCCGCTCGATTTCTTCGTGCTGTATTCCTCGATTGCGGCGGTCACGGGGTCGCCCGGGCAGGGCAACTACGCGTCGGCCAACGGCTTCCTCGAAGGGCTGGCGATGCATCGACAGTGTCTCGGGCTGCCGGCGCTCGCCATTGGCTGGGGGCCCTGGTCGCAGATCGGCATGGCATCGGACGCTCACAACGAAGCGCTGATGGTCCAGCGCGGCTTCGGGATGCTGGCGCCGGAGGGCGCGCTCGATTTCCTCGAGGCTCATCTCGAAACACGCAGCACGGGCGTCGTGAGCGCGCTCGCGATGGACTGGCCGCTGTGGAGCGTCTATCACCCCATCTTCGCGCGCTCGCCGTTCTTCGGCGAGTTGGCTTCGAACGCCACGCATGCGAAAGCTGCCGGCAGCTCGCGCATCACCGGCGAGCAACTCGCCGGGTTAGAGGCCACAGCCAAACTCGAACGTCTGCAGGGAGCAATACGGCAGGCCGTCTGCCAGGCGCTGCAACTCGACGAGGCGCAGGTGCCCTGCGATGTATCGCTCAGCGCGCTCGGTCTCGACTCGATCGTCGCCCTGGAGCTGAAGAATCGCCTCGAGGCCGCCGTCGACGTGATCGTCCAGACACCGAGCCTGATCAAGGGACCGACGATCGAAGAACTGGCGCAGTCGTTCGCTACGCAGCTCGCGTCGGCCGACTCGCCTGCCGAGACGCTGGTGACGCAAGTCGACACACGGATCGATGCCGCGGCGGCGGAAGACCTGCTGACGCGCATCGACCGCATGACCGACGACGAAATCGACTCGCTGTTGGATCGCATCGCTGTGGGTCAGGCGTGATGAAACTCATCAGGTTCCTCGTCCGGCAGTCGCCGGCCGTGCTGGTGTCTGCCATCGTGACGGGCGCGTTCAGCGGCACGCTGAGTGCGCTGTTCGTGGCCCTGCTCAACGCGAAACTCGGGCAGCCGGCCGATGCCGCGGGCCTGATGGCCTGGGCGTTCGTCGGAGTCACCGTGTCGGTGCTGCTCTCGAACCTGACGTCGAGGTTGCTGTTGTTGCGGCTGTCGACGCAGGCCGTGTTGACGACGCGCATGCGGCTATGTCGACAACTCCTCGATGCGCCACTGGCACGCCTGGAGTCGCATGGCGCGCCCAAGATGCTCGCGACGCTTACCGACGACGTGCTCGCGGTGTCGGACACACTGGCAGAGCTTCCGATCCTCGGCATCAACATCGCGATCATCGTCGCAGGCGTGGCTTACATGGCGTGGATGTCATGGCCGCTGGCCCTGGCCTTCGCGCTGGCGTTCGCGGTAGGCGTGGTGACCTACGAGCTGATCGAACGCCGCACCCGGCCGCATCTCGTCAAGGGAAGAGAGCGGTGGGACCAGCTCATCGCGGCGTATCAGGCGCTGATCTGGGGCAACAAGGAGTTGAAGCTCCATCGCGAGCGGCGTGAGGCGTTCTTCTCGGCGAGCATCCACGCGTCAGCGAATGCCATGCGGGAGCTCTCACTCAAGTGGCACAACCTCTTCGCGCTGGCTGCGGCGTACGGGCAGGCCTATTACTTCGTGCTGATCGGCTCGGTGTTGTTTCTTGCGCCTGTGTTCGGCGTGACGGACGTGGGCGTGCTGACGGGATTCACGCTGACGATCCTGTTCATCAACGGGCCGATCAGCTCGATCCTCGCCATGCTGCCGTCGTTCCAACGCGCGGCCGTGGCCTTGCAGAAGATCGAATCGCTCGGCCTGTCGCTTGCAGAGCCCGAAGCGAAGACCGTCGTCGCGGAGCCCTGGCTGCGCGAAGAGCTGAGCGCTGGCATTCAGGTCGAGCAGGTGGTCTACACCTACACACCGGTTGGTGAAGACAAGCCGTTCACCCTGGGGCCCGTCGATCTGCAGATCCGACCCGGGGAGTTGCTGTTCATCACGGGCGGTAACGGCAGCGGCAAGAGCAGCTTCGCACGACTGCTGACGGGGTTGTATGCGCCGGATTCCGGTGTGTTGCGTTGGAACGGTCATGACATCACCGACGCGACTCGCGATGGCTATCGCCAGAACTTCTCCGTGGTGTTTGCGGATTACTTCCTCTTCGACACGCTGTTCGGGCTCGTGACGGAAGACGATCGCGAACGCGTGCAGTGTTACCTCGAGAAACTCCAACTCACGCGCAAGGTCACCGTACACGAGGGGCGCTTCTCCACACTCAATCTCTCGCAGGGTCAGCGCAAGCGCCTCGCATTGCTGACCGCGTTCATGGAAGACCGACCCATCTACCTCTTCGATGAGTGGGCCGCGGATCAGGATCCGGTGTTCAAGGAAGTGTTTTACCTGCAGATCCTGCCGGAGCTGAAGGCGCGGCATAAGACCGTGATCGTCATCAGCCACGACGATCACTACTACTACGGCGCCGACCGACTGGTGAAATTCGAAGACGGCCTGCTGGTCGAGGATCGGGCGGTGCGCCCGCCGCGTCCCAACGTGCATCTGGTCGAGACCTGAGCCATGTGGATACAACCTCTCAGTGCCGTCCCCCCCGTCAGCGCGTCGATGCGACTGTTCTGCTTTCCCTACGCAGGAGCCGGCGCTTCCATCTATCGTCCGTGGCGCCCGCTGCTTCCGCCCCATGTCGAACTTTTCGGCGTGCAGTATCCAGGGCGCGAAACGCGTGTTGCCGAGGCTGCGCACACCGATCTGCATACGCTGGTCGAGGCGTTGCTCGCCGAACTGCGGCCGCAACTCGACCGACCTTTCGTGCTGTTCGGCCACAGCATGGGGGCGCTGGTTGCTTTCGAGACGGCACGCGCGCTGTATCAGCGCCACGGCCTGAAGCCCGAGCATCTCTTCCTGTCGGGCGCGGGCGCGCCGCACATCCCGGAGCCGAACCCGATCCACGATCTGTCGAACGGCGGTTTCCTGCGTGCCCTGTTGCGTCTCAACGGTTTTCCCCGCGAGGCACTCAACTCACCAGAGTTGCTCCTCTATGCGTTGCCGATCCTGCGCGCCGATTTCCTCGTGTGCGAACGCTATCGCTATCACATCGGCGAACCGTTGCCGTGTCCGGTCACCGCCTTCGGCGGAACACATGATCAGCGCGTCGATCGCAAGCGGGTGGAAGCCTGGGTGGAGCACGCGAGCGTGCAGTTCTCGTCGCGACTGTTCCCGGGAGATCACTTCTTCGTGCGCAGCGCGCAAGAGAGTGTCGTTCGCGCGGTGATCGCGGAGCTGGAGGCTGCATGAGCACGGAACAGGCCAGACGCGCACGCCTGGAGCAACTCCTGCGCGGCAAGCTGGCCGAGCCGCCGCGGCGCTATCCGCTGGCGCCCAACCAGATCACCGTGTGGTTCCAACAGCAGGTGGAGCCCGACAGCTCCGCTTACAACGTGCCACTGGTGTTCATGATCGCAGGCGAGCTGCGAGTCGAGATTCTCCACCGCAGCCTGGAGGAGATCATTCGCCGTCACCGTGTCTTGCGCAGCACGTACCACGACAGCGATCACGGCCCTGAGATGATCGTTGCACCCATGACGCCGTTGTCGCTGCCGGTGATCGACCGTACTGAGTTGCCGCAATCGCAATGGCACGACGAAGCGCTGGCGCAGTCCCGGGAGCAGGCGAGCGAGGCGATGTCCCTGAGCGTTGGGCCGTTGTATCGCATGAAGCTCGTGCGCTTCACGCCGGAGCGGCATGCGTTGCTGGTGACGGCCCATCACATCGTGATGGACGGCTGGTCCGTCGGCGTGTTGCTGCGGGAGTTGACCGACGCCTACATGGCCTTCAACCAGAACAAGCCATCGCCATTACCCGCGCTGCCCCTGCAGTTCGAAGACTTCGTGTCGAGCGAACAGCGACGGCTGAGCCACACCACGATCGGCGAGCAGGTGAATTACTGGAAGCGGCGTCTGGAGGATGCACCGGCCGCACTCGAGTTGCCGACGGATTTCGCGCGGCCGCCCGTGCAGTCGTTTCGGGGTGCGCATGTCGGCTTCAAGATTCCGTTGGCACTCACACGGTCGCTGAAAGCGGTCGGGCAGAAGGTGCATGCCACGTTTTTCATGACGCTGCTGGCAGCGTTCTATGTCTGGCTCCACAAGCTGTCCGGCCAGGAAGACATCGTGCTGGGCGTAGCTCACGCGAACCGCGACCGCAGGGAGCTCTGGCCGCTGTTAGGCATGTTCGCCAACACGATCGCCATGCGGGCGCAGATTCATCCTGACGAGACGTTTCTCGAGATGCTTGCGCGCGTGCGTGCCCAGGCGCTCGACGACTACGAGCATGCCGACGCGCCGCTGCCGCGGCTGGTGGAGGAGCTGAAGCCGGTGCGCGACCCGTCGCGCAGCGTGCTCTTTCAGGCGGGCTTCGACATGCAGAACTCGCCCTGGCCGACGTTGTTCGAAGACGGCGTGGGCATGGCAGATGTCATCTCGCTGCTCGACAGCGATGCCGGCGCGGCCAAACTCGATCTGAACCTGTCGCTAAGCGAAAACGAGCGGGGCATTATCGGGCAGCTCGAGTACAGCACGGATCTGTTCCGCGAGAGCACGGTGCGGTGTTACCTCGATGGCTTCCTCGTTCTGCTCGAGAAACTCGTCCGCTCGCCCGGAGAGCGCCTGCGCGATCTGACACTGTTGGAAGACGACGCGTTCGATGAGGCGTCTTCGGCCGACCGTGCAGCGAGCGTTGCGCCGAATGAATCGCTCGTCGGCCTGCTTCGGCCCGAATGGCCGGATCGTGTCGCAATTCGCGCCGGTGAACGGAAGCTGACTTATCGAGAGCTCCACCAGCGCGCGGATGCCTGGGCGCATCGCCTGAACGCGGCGGGCGTCGCCGGGGGCATGCTCGTCGGTCTGTGCAGTGAGCGCTCCATCGAGCAACTGGTGGCAGTGTTGGCCATCCTGAAGGCTGGCGGTGCCTATGTGCCGATCGACCCGCAATGGCCGGTCGAACGTGTGGCATATGTCGCTGAGGATGCGGGGCTCTCTCTCATCCTCGCCAGTGCCCGAGAGTCCGGGCGCTTACAGTGGGGCGATCGAACCGTGTTGACGCTTGAGCATCTGCCGGTCTCGGCGGCTGCCACGCCCCCAACGGACTACACTGTCGATCCAGCGCAACTCGCGTATCTCATTTACACGTCGGGATCGACCGGTCGGCCCAAAGGCGTGATGGTGACCCACGGTTCGGTTGCGACCTACGCGCGGGCCGCGGCGGATCTTATCGACCTCAGGGCGGACGATCGCGTTCTGCAGTTTGCATCGTTGAGCTTCGACGCCAGTGCCGAAGAGATCTTCCCGTGTTGGAGTCGTGGCGCGACGCTCGTGCTCCGCGACGACGACATGATCAGCACACCGCAGATGTTGTTGGCGGCTTGTCAGGAGCTCGAGCTGTCGGTGCTCGATCTGCCTACCGCGTATTGGCATGAGCTCGTACGCGCGATGGATGCGGACGAACTCGTTCTACCTGCATCGATCCGCACCGTGATCATCGGCGGAGAAGCCGCGCAAGCCGCAGAGCTGTCGCGTTGGTGCGCGCTGGTGGATGCGCGTGTTCGCCTCTACAACACTTACGGTCCCACCGAATCTACGATCGTCGCCACGGCGAGTTGCTGGGAACGCGGGCAGACGGTCGATCCACGTTGTCCGGTGTCGATCGGTCACCCCGTGGGTGCGGCACGTGTCCAGATCCTCGACGCGGAAATGCAGCCAGTACCCGACGGTGTTGTTGGCGAGATCCATGTGGGCGGCCCGGGTGTGGCGCGCGGTTACTGGCGACGTCCTTCGCTCACGGCGGAGTGTTTTTTGCCGGATCCACGGAGTTGCGGCGCCGGCGCGAGGTTGTATCGCACGGGTGATCTGGGCAGACGCCTCGCATCCGGCGAGATCGAATTCAAAGGCCGTGTCGATTCGCAGGTGAAGATTCGCGGCTACCGTGTCGAGCTGGGCGAGATCGAAGCGACCCTGCGCGAGCATCCCGATCTCGGTGAGGTACTGGTCTACCTGCGCGATGTGCAGTCCGCGCAGAGGCTCGTGGCCTGTGTGGCGCCTGCCGCTGGCACGCGCCCGACGGGCGCGGATATCCGCGAATGGCTGAGCCTTCGACTGCCTGATTACATGATTCCCGCTGCCTTCGTGGTGTTGGAATCGTTTCCCAGGACCTCGAGCGGCAAGACGGATCGCAAGGCTTTGATGGCCTGCACGCCGGCCACGGTCGATCTCACCCGGGCTTTCGCGGCCCCGCGCACGCCGGCCGAGGAGATCATGGCCGACATCTGGCAGAAGGTGTTGCGAGTCGAACGGGTTGGCGTCTATGACAACTTCTTCGAGCTGGGCGGCCATTCGCTGCTCGCTACGCAGGTGTTGTCGCGAGTGCGTCGAGTCATGGGCGTCGTCGTGCCGCTGGCGGCGTTGTTCGAAGCGCCGACGATCGCGCGTTTCGTGCAGGTGTTGGAAGGGTGTCGCTGGTTGGGGCAGGGCATCGCGCCGCCACCGATCGCGTCCCTGCCACGTACAGCCGACGGCGATCAATACTTCACGCAGTCGTTCGCTCAGCAGCGTCTGTGGTTTCTGGATGAGCTCGAGCCGGGGATGGCGACCTACAACATTCCCAGCGCGTTGCGCATGACTGGGGAGCTCGATGTCCGGGCCCTCGAAGCCGCACTCAACGAGATCATCCGCCGGCACGAATCGTTGCGCACGACTTTCGAACAGCGGGACGACCAGCCGCTGCAGCGCGTTCATCCGGCCATGCCAGTGTTGGTTCCGGTGTATGACCTCTCGTCGCTGCAGCCGCCAGCTCGCGAAGCGCGGCTGCGCGAGCTGGCGGACGAGGAAGTGCATCGCCCCTTCAACATCGCACAGGGTCCACTCCTGCGCATGACGGTGGTGCGCACAGGCGAGCTCGAGTATGTGTCGCTGTTCACCATGCATCACATCGTCTCCGATGCCTGGTCGATGGGCGTGTTGGTGCAGGAAGTGGCAGCGTTGTATCGCGCCTTCCATCAAGGTGAACCGAGCCCGCTCGAGCCGCTCACCCTGCAGTACGCAGACTTTGCCGAATGGCAGCGTGCCTGGCTGAGTGGTGAGCGTTTGGAGCAGCAGCTCGATTACTGGCGCGTACGCCTCGCCGACGTGCCCGCCTTCCTGAACCTGCCGACGGATCGCCAGCTGGCGCCAACTCGCTCACTGGCAGGTGCCAGCGCGGTTGGGTTTCTCGACGCCGCGCTGACGGAGGCCGTGAAGCGCCTGAGCCGCGTGGAAAACGTCACGCCGTTCATGTTTCTCCTCGCGGCGTTCAAGACCTTGTTGTTCCGGTACACGCATCAGACCGATCTGCTGGTGGGATCGGTCATCGCCAACCGGCACCGCGAAGAGCTCGAACCCCTGATCGGCTTCTTCGTCAACACCCTGGTGATGCGAACGGACGTCTCCGGCAATCCGTCGTTTCGCGAGTTGCTGCACCGGGTGCGCGACAACGCCCTCGGGGCCTACGCGCATCAGGATCTGCCGTTCGAGAAGCTCGTGGAGCACCTCGGCGCAGGGCGTCGCTGGAGCGGTACGCCGCTGTTCCGAGTGATGTTCGTCCTGCAGAACGCGCCGATGCCGGCGTTGGAGTTGCCGGGCCTGCGGCTCGAGCCGCTGCCGCTCGACAATCGCACGACCAAGTTCGATCTGACGCTCGAACTCATCGAGCGGCTGGATGGCTTCGTCGTCATCGCCCAGTACAGTGAAGACCTGTTCGCGCGCAGCACGATCGAGCGACTGCTCGGGCACTTCGAGGAACTGCTGCGAAGTATCGTGAGTGCGCCTGAAACGCGCCTGGGGATGCTCGAGTTTCTGGCTGCCCCCGAACTCACACAGCTGCACGAGTGGAGTGGCGACGTGCGCGTGCCGAATCACTCCATCGTGTCAGTGTTCCAGTCGCAGGTACTGGTCGCACCCGACGCCTTGGCCGTGGGTTCGCTCACCTACGGTGATCTCGACCGCGTCTCGAATCGACTGGCGCGACGGCTCCTGAGTCTCGGCGTCGAGCGGGAGTCGCGTGTTGGCGTGTGTGTGCGTGAACCCGCGGCATTCGTGAGCGCCGCGTTGGCCATTTTGAAGGCAGGCGGCGTCTACGTACCGCTCGATCCGTCTTATCCTGCTGCACGGTTGCGATATCTGTTGGAGGACAGCGCGCCTGCCGTGCTGATCGTGGACGACCAGGTGGCGCTGCCCGATTTCCCGGCGCCACGTGTTCACGTGAACGAGCCTTGCGACTGCGCCGATGCCGCGCTGGATCTGCAGATCCTTCCCGAGCAACTCGCATACCTCATCTACACCTCGGGATCGACCGGCAAGCCCAAAGGCGTTGCCTGTACGCATGGCGGCGTGGTGAACCTGATCGACGACATGAATCGTCGTGCGCCGCTGCCCCCCAGGCATCGGGGCGCGGTGTTCGCGAGCGTGAGTTTCGACGCGTCGGTGTACGAGATGTTTGCTGGTCTGCTGACAGGAGGGTCGCTGCATTGGGTTCCGGCAGACCGTCGCGCCGACCCGCAGCGTCTCGCGGATTGGATGGCGGAAGCGGGGATCGAAAGCGCCTACATCCCGCCGTTCCTGCTGGCACAGTGGGCAGAGCACGCGCCTCGACTCCTGCAGATGAAACGGCTGTTCGTTGGAGTCGAGCCGATCGACGAGCGTCTGCTGCGCACGCTGCGCGCCCGGGTTCCCGGCCTGCGCATCATCAACGCCTACGGCCCGACCGAAAGCACCGTGGTTGCCGCGGCTTACGATGTGATCGAAGGGGACGATCCAACGCTCGGCACGGCTCCCATCGGTACTCCAGTGCAAGGCCTCACATTGTACGTGCTGGATGGGGAAGGCTTGCCCGTTCCAATCGGCGTGAGCGGTGAGTTGCACGTCGGCGGCGCGGGCCTCGCGCGTGGTTACTGGCAACGCCCGGCGCTCACCGCTGAGCGCTTCGTGCCAACCACCTCCGGAGCACGCTTGTATCGCACTGGTGACCGCGTGCGCTGGCGCGCCGATGGTCAGCTCGAATTCCTTGGTCGCGTCGATGAACAGGTGAAGGTGCGTGGCTATCGCATCGAGCCGGCGGAGATCGAGAGCGTTCTGCAGCGAGAGCCCGGGATACGACGCGCGCTGGTAATCGCCGAGGCGGAGAGCTCCGGAACCCGGCGCTTGATCGCCTACCTCGAGTCGAACGAGCCGGTGGATCTGACATCCCTGCGGCAGGCCCTCAAGGCGAGCCTGCCGGAATTCATGATGCCGAGCGCGTTCGTGGTACTGCCTGCCTTCCCGCAGACAGCACATGGCAAGATCGACAAGCGCGCGCTGCCGGCGCCGCAAGTGGAATCGGACCCCAGCACGCATCAGCCGCCGCGCACGTCGCTGGAAGAGCAGCTGTGCGCGATCTGGAGCGAAGTGCTCCAACGCCCGCGTGTCGGCATCACCGAGAACTTCTTCGAGCTGGGTGGCCACTCGCTGCTGGCCACGCAGGTGATCTCGCGGATCCGCAACTCCCTGCGGATCGAGTTGCCGCTGCACGGTCTGTTCGAAGAGCCCACGGTGGCGGCGCTGGCTCACGGCATCGAGTCGCAGCGGTGGGCACAGAGCGCGCTGCCCGCGCCGGAACTGCAAGGGGTTGCAAGAACCAGCGAGGCGGACCAGGTCTTCCTGCAATCCTTCGCCCAACAGCGGCTGTGGTTCATGGAACAGTTGGAACCGGGCACGGCGACCTACAACATTCCGAGCGCCGTACGCCTGCGAGGCGCGCTGGACGTTGCGGCGCTCGAGCGGAGTATCGAAGCTCTGGTGGAACGGCACGAAGCCTTTCGTACCACTTTCGCGCTGACCGAAGCAGGCCCGGTGCAGCGAGTGAGCGTCGCGGGGGCGACGGCTTTCGCACTGATCGAAACGAACGAAGCCGATCTGACGCAGGCGCTGGAGCAGGAGGGCCAGCGGCCCTTCGATCTGGAACGGGGACCGCTCCTGCGCATCACGGTCTACCGTCTGGGCGCCACCGAGCACGTAATGCTGTCCGTCATCCATCACATCGTCGCCGATGGCTGGTCGATCGGGGTGCTGGTGAAAGAACTTTCCGCGTTGTACACGGCCTTCGCACGGCAACTGCCCTCGCCGCTTGCGCCGCTGACGCTGAGCTCGTCGGCGTTCTTCATGCGTCAGCACGAATGGCTGGCGCGCGGCGCGCTCGACAAACAGCTCGCCTATTGGAGCCGTCGCCTCGCCGACGCGCCACCGGTGATGGAGTTGCCGGCCGACCGCGCGCGGACGCGAGAGCAGAGCGAGCAGGGCTCGACGGTCTACACCGTCATCTCGCCCGATCGTGTCACGCGGTTGAAGGAGCTGAGTCAGCGCGAAGGGGGCACTCTGTTCATGGTGCTCGTCGCCGTGTTCAAAGTGCTGTTGTCGCGTTATACGGGCCAGCGCGACATCGTCATCGGCACGCCGATCGCCAACCGGCACTGGCAGGAAGTGGAGTCGCTCATCGGCCACTTCACCAACGCCGTGACGTTACGTACCGATCTGGGAGGCAATCCGACTTTCCGTGCGCTGTTGGGGCGTGTGCGCGAGACCGCGCTAGGCGCCTATGCCAATCAGGATCTGCCGTTCGAGAAGCTGGTGGAGCACATTGGTCAGGAGCGCCGCTGGTCGCGCACACCGATCTTCCAGGTGATGTTCGTCTTGCAGAACACGCCCGCACCGGAGCTCGCGCTCGGCGATCTGCAGACGGCGGCCGTGACGGTCGCCAACAGAACGACGATGTTCGATCTGACACTGGAGCTGGTCGAGCATCCGTATGGTCTGGTGGCGGCTTTCCAGTACAGCACTGATCTCTTCGAGCGCGCCACGATCGAGCGCATGCTCGGGCACTACGAGCGTTTGCTGGATGCAGTGTTGGATGTGCCGGATCGTCGAATCGGCGAGCTGACTCTGGTCGACCCCGAAACGCTTCGTCAGGTGCCGGGGGGCGCGGTTGATGCGGGTCGCTTCGAGTCGCTTCCCGCCTGGTTCGATCGTCAGGCCGAGCTGACTCCCGATGCGCCGGCCGTCGCTTTGGCCGGCGGCATTTGCATGACCTATCGTCAGCTCCGTGATCGATCCAATCAGGTGGCGCATCTGTTGCGCGAACAGGGCGTCGCGGCCGAGAAGCGAGTGGGCGTGCTTCTCATGCGCGGCACCCGCCTGGTGTCGACGCTGCTTGGCGTGCTCAAGGCCGGGGGCGCTTACGTACCGCTCGATCCCGCCTATCCCCCGGATCGCATTCGCTACCTCATGGAAGACGCAGACATCGAACTGCTGCTGACCGAGTCGGTATTCACGCAGCTGCAAGCCGGCCCTGGCCGCGCCACGATTGATCTCGACCGGCAGGAGCGCTACCTGCGCTCCCTGCCGACGACGAGCCCGGCTTCGACGCCCGAGCCGGAGCACCTCGCCTATCTGATCTACACCTCCGGCTCCACCGGCCGGCCCAAAGGGGTGATGATCGAACACCGCAATCTCAGCGCGTTCCTGCGCTGGACGCTCGAGGCGTTCACGGATGCGGAGATGACTCGTGTGCTCGCGTCCACCTCGGTGTGTTTCGATCTCTGCGTCTTCGAGTTGTTCGCACCGCTGATTCGCGGTGGGGGCGCCTGCATCGTGCGCAATGCGTTTGATCTCACGGCCGACGAGCCGGTGACGCTGATCAACACCGTGCCGTCGATCATGAGCGATTTGCTGCGCTCGGGATCGGTCGGGGTGACGGTGCGCACGATCAACCTCGCCGGCGAGGCATTGCCGCTCGCGCTCGTGAATGCGATCCACGCAAACCTGGCAGGCGTACGGGTCGTGAACCTCTACGGGCCTTCCGAGGACACGACGTATTCGACCATTTACGACGTGCCCGCCGGCACGGACAGCCCGCCGTTGATCGGTCGCGCCATCTCGGAATCTCAGGCCTGCGTGCTGGATGAGAACCTGCAGCCGGTTCCGAGCGGTGTCGTCGGCAACATCTATCTGAGCGGCGCAGGCCTCGCGCGCGGATATCTGGGTAAACCCATGGCGACGGCGGAGGGCTTCGTGCCGAATCCATACTCCGTCGAACCCGGCGCGCGGCTCTACAACACGGGCGATCGGGGTCGCCTGCGTGCCGACGGCCAGCTCGAATACATCGGGCGCGCGGATCATCAGATCAAGCTGCGAGGTTGCCGCATCGAGCTGGGCGAGATCGAATCGGTGTTGATGCAGCATGCGGAGGTGTCGAAAGCCGTTGTGGTCGCGCGGGACGATCCTTCGGGTCAGCCGCAACTCGTCGCCTACATCGTGCCGCGCAAGCGTCGCTCGGGCGCACACGCCAGCGACTGGCTCGACTGGTTGCGTGAACGACTGCCCGAATACATGGTGCCGGCCGCCTGCGTGCCGATGGATGCGCTGCCAGTCAACAGCAACGGCAAGGTGGATCGCAAGGCGTTGCCCGATCCCGTGGCCTATGACACGAGCAGCCGGAGTTTCGTCGCGCCCACGACCGAGGCGGAGCGTTTCGTCGCCGAAGTATGGGCCTCGTTCCTCGACGCCGAGCGCATCGGCCTGCACGACAGTTTCTTCGAGCTGGGCGGGCACTCATTGCTGGCGACGCAGATCCTGTCGCGCGTCCGGCGCATTCTGGGCGTGGACGTGCCGGTGCGGCGTTTCTTCGCTGCGCCGACCGTGCGCGGATTGCTGGACATCGCCACGGAGATGGCAGGGGACGGCGACCGGCTGGAGACGATAGCAGCGACGTATCGCGAAGTGATGACCAGGACGGTCTCAAACTAACACTCACGGGATGGAGCGGGGAGTGCATGGAAGCCACACGCAATGACAGCGGCAGTTTCACTGTGGAGCAGGAGGAGTTGTTCGCAGCGCTGCTGCGTGAACGAGGCATCACCGACCTGGAGGAGTCACGCATTCCGCGGCGGGCGGCAGGCGCTGTCTGCGAGCTCTCCTTTGCGCAGTCGCGTCTGTGGTTCCTGGAGCAACTCGAGCCGCAATCGGGCGCCTACAACATCCCCATCGGTTTGAGGATACGCGGCGAGCTTGCCAGCGCCGCACTCGAGCAGAGTCTCCAGGCGATCGTCGATCGGCACGAGGTCCTGCGAACGGTGTTCGAGCAACAGGACGATCGCGTCGTGCAGCAGGTGTCTGCGAGTCTGCGACTGCCCGTGGCCGTCCGCGATCTCATGGGCTTGCCCGTGGAAGATCGTGAGCGCGAGTTGCGTCGGTTGATGAACGAGGACGCGCAAGGTGCGTTCGATCTGTCGCAAGGCCCGCTGCTGCGAGCGACGATCATCCAGCTGGCAGATACGGATAACGTGCTGCTGCTGACGTTTCATCATGCCGTGGCGGACGCGTGGTCGATCGAAATCTTCGTTCGTGAGCTGACGGCGCTCTACGAAGCGTTTCGTCGGGGCGCCAGGTCTTCACTGCCGGAGTTGCCGATCCAGTACGCGGATTTCTCGCAGTGGCAACGGGATTCGCTGACCGGAGAGCGGCTGGAACAGCTGCTGGCGTATTGGCGCGAACATCTGCGAGATGCGCCGCCCTGGCTCGATCTGCGCGCGGGCCGTGCAATCAACGCCAGCCGCGGCACGCGTGGTGCCGTGTTGTCACGCGTCCTCGACCCGTCGCTCGCCGGCTCGCTGCGTGAGCTCGCTGCTTCACGCGACGCGACGTTGTTCATCGTTTTGCTGGCGGCATTCAAGGCATTGCTGGCGCGATACAGCCAGTCGTCGGACATCGTGGTCGGTACCCCGATCGCCAACCGTCAGCGTGAGGAGTTGGAGCCGTTGATCGGCTTCTTCGTCAACACACTGGCCCTGCGAACGGACGTATCCGGTGATCCATCTTTTGCCGAGTTGCTGGAGCGCGTGCGTCATGTCGCTCTCGACGGGCATGCGCATCAGGACATGCCCTTCGAGCGACTGGTGGAAGACTTGGCGCCGGATCGCAGCCGCGGGCGCACGCCACTCTTCCAGGTGATGTTCGTATTACGCACCGCCTCGGTCGCCGCGCCGGCGCCGTTGCCCGCGTTGGCGTTCGAGTGGCTGGAATTCGAGAATCGCACGGCGAAGTTCGATCTCACGTTGCAGGTCGACGAGCGGAACGACGGCGGCCTCGGCGCATCGTTCGAATACAGCACCGACCTCTATGACGAGCCAACGGTTGCCCGCCTGCTGGAACACTACGAGAGACTCCTGCAAAGCGTGGTGAGCGCGCCGGGCAGGCGATTATCGGAAGTGGAGCTGCTGACCGAAGCGGAAGTCTCGCAACTTCGCGAGTGGGGTGGGGTGGCGGGTTCGCCGCAGACTTCGATCGTCTCCCGCTTCGAGTTGCAGGTGGCTGCCGCACCGGATGCCGCAGCAGTGGGCCATCTCACTTATGGCGACCTCGATCGTTCGGCAAACCGTCTGGCGCGCCGCCTGGCAATGCTTGGGGTGGGCCGCGAATCGCGTGTAGTGATCTGTGTGAGTGAGCCGGCGGACTTCGTGTGCAGCGTGTTGGCCGTGTTGAAGGCGGGCAGCGCGTATGTGCCGCTCGATCCGGCGTACCCAGCCGAGCGCCTTCGGTATCTGCTGACGGACAGCGACCCAGCCGTGTTGATCGTTGATCACGGCGCACCTGCGGTCCTGCGTGAATCCACCGTGCCGCGCGTTGAGGTAAGCGAGCCGCTCGACTTCCCGGACGGTCCGTTGGATATCACGGTGTTTCCCGAACAACTTGCCTACGTGATGTACACGTCTGGGTCTACGGGCTTGCCGAAAGGGGTGGCCTGTACGCATGGCGGCGTGGTCAATCTGATCGAAGACATGAACCGTCGCGCGCCGCTGCCGTCCCGGCATCGAGGCTCGGTGTTCTCCAATGTCAGCTTCGATGCATCGGTTTATGAGATGTTCGCCGGCTTGCTGACCGGCGGATCGCTGCATTGGGTGCCGGCCGAGCTGCGCGCGGACCCGGAGGGGCTTGCGCGGTGGCAGTCCGAGGCGCGCATCGAAAGCGCGTACATACCGCCGTTCCTGTTGGCGCAGTGGTCGCAAGGCGCGCCGCTGTTGCAGAAGATGCAGCGCTTGTTCGTCGGCGTCGAGCCGATCGAGGAGCGCCTGTTGCGCGCCTTGCGGGTGCGGATCCCGAGCCTGCGGATCATCAACGCCTACGGCCCGACGGAAAGCACTGTCGTCGCTGCCGCCTACGACATACCTGCATCCGGCGACGAGGCGGACCTGGGAGCTGCGCCCATCGGCACGCCTGTCCGGGGTCTCACCGCGCTCGTGTTGGATGCCGCCGGTTCGCGGGTTCCAATCGGCGTGAGTGGCGAATTGCATGTGGGTGGAGCTGGGCTTGCGCGCGCCTACTGGCGGCGTCCCGCGCTGACGGCCGAACGCTTCGTACCTGCGGACGGCGGCCAACGCCTCTATCGCACCGGTGACGGCGCTCGCTGGCGCGCCGACGGTCAACTCGAATTCCTGGGCCGGGTCGACGAGCAGGTGAAGGTGCGTGGCTATCGCATCGAGCCCGCCGAGATCGAGCGCGTACTCCTGCGTGAGCCTGGCGTCCGGCGCGCTTTGGTGTTGGCTGAAGCGGAACGCTCGGGAACCCGGCGTCTGGTTGCCTACCTCGAGGCCGATGCGAAGGTGGATCTCGCAGCGGTGCGCCGAGCCGTGAAAGCCGGCCTGCCCGAGTTCATGGCGCCGAGCGCTTACGTGGTGCTCGACGCTTTTCCGCAGACCACGCACGGCAAGATCGACAGAGCGGCGCTGCCGGCGCCGCCGGTGGAGATCGACCCGCGCACGCATCAGCCGCCGCGAACGCCGTTGGAGGAAAAGCTCTGCGCCATCTGGGGCGACGTGCTCCAGCGGCCGCAGGTCGGCATCACCGACAACTTCTTCGACCTGGGCGGACACTCGCTACTCGCTACGCAGGTGATCTCGCGCATCCGCACGGCGCTCGAGATCGACTTGCCGCTGCAGAGCCTGTTCGAGGAGCCGACCGTCGCCACGCTGGCTCACGGAATCGAAGCGCAACGCTGGTCGAAGAGCGCCTACCCGGCGCCGGCCCTGCAGGCGCTCGAGCGTACCGCCGAGCCGCAACAGCGCTTCGCCCAATCGTTCGCGCAACAGCGCCTGTGGTTCCTCGAACAGCTGGAGCCGGGCACCTCCACCTACAACATCTCCAATGCCATTCGCCTGCGTGGCGAGCTGGATTTCGCCGCGTTCGAGCGCAGCCTGCAGGCGCTGGTCGAGCGCCATGAAGCTCTGCGCACCACGTTCGCTCTGGTCGACGTCGGGCTTGTGCAGAATGTGCACGCCGACGCGTCGCTTGCGCTGAGCAAAACCAACCTGCAGGCGCTCGATATCAGCACCCGCGAGGCACAACTCGCGGTGCTGCTGGAGCAGGAAGCGCAGCGTCCCTTCGATCTCGAGCGCGGGCCGCTGATGCGCGTCGCCGTCTGGCAGCTCGATGCACGCGAGCACGTTGTTCTCTTCACGATCCATCACATCATCACCGACGGCTGGTCGATCGGCGTACTCGTGAAGGAGCTCTCGGCACTGTATGCCGCCTTCATTCAGGAGCAGCCCTCGCCGTTGGCGCCGCTGACAATTCAATACGCGGACTACTCGCAGTGGCAGCTCGATTGGCTGCAGTTCGGCGTGCTCGAGGCACTGTTGTTTCATTGGCAGGAGCGCTTGCGCGATGCGCCGCCGATGATCGACCTCCCCACAGACTTCCCTCGTGGGCCGCTGCATTCGTCACGAGGTGCCGATGTCGGCATCACGCTCGACCCGCCGCTGGCAATTGCGTTGCGCGATCTCGCCCGCCGCCACGACGCGACGCTCTTTATGGTGATGCTCGCCGCCTTCAGCGCGCTGCTCGGCCGCTACAGCGGTCAGGACGACATCGTGGTCGGCACGCCGATCGCCGGTCGTCCTCGCGAAGAGCTCGAGCCGCTCATCGGCTTCTTTGTCAACACGCTGGTGTTGCGCACCGACCTTTCGGGCAATCCCTCCTTCCACGAACTGCTGGGACGAGTGCGAGACGATGCATTGGGCGCGTACGCTCATCAGGATCTGCCTTTCGAGAAACTCGTGGAGCAGCTGAGCCCGGAACGCCGTTGGGCGCGAACGCCGCTCTTTCAGGTCATGTTCGTTCTGCAGAATGCGCCTTCGGCGCCACTCGAGCTGCCCGGACTCGACGTGAGCGTCGTGCCGCTGACAAATCAGACGGCGAAGTTCGATCTGATGATGCAAGTGCAGGAAGAAGCCGATGGCGGTCTCACCGTTGCGTGTCAGTACAGCTCAGATCTGTTCTTGCCCGCCACCCTGGAACGCTTCATCGGCCACTATCGCAAGTTGCTGGAGAGCGTCGTGCGGACGCCGCGTCTGCCGCTTGCAGAGTTGCCGCTGCTGAGTGCCGACGAACATGACGCGCTCGTGAATCGCCTCGGTGTTGGAGAACGAGTGCCCCGCGATGAGCTGCCTCTCCAGCGTCGGTTCAGTGATTGCGTCGCTCGATGGCCGGAGCTTCTCGCTGTGGCCGACGAGCGCCGCAGAGTGACTTACCAGGAGCTGGAGCAACGATCCAACCAACTCGCGCGTCATCTCCAGTTGTTGGGTGTGACACGCGAGTCACGCGTGGCGCTCTGCCTCGAACCTTCGGTGGAATTCGTCGAAGGCGTGCTCGCGGTGTTGAAAGCGGGTGGCGCTTACGTGCCGCTGGATCGCAAGACTCCTGCTGAACGCCTGCGCCATCTCATTGAATCGAGCGGCGCTTGCATCGTGCTGACGGATGACGTGCTGACGGGTGTCCCTAGCGATGTTCTGCTGCTGAGCCCGGGTGATCGAGCGATCGGCGCGCATTCGACCGCGGCTATCGATGTGCCGGTCGAGGTCGACAATCTCGCTTATGTGATCTACACCTCGGGGTCGACCGGCACGCCGAAAGGTGTTGCCTGTACTCACGGCGCGGTGGCCAATGTGATTGCGGACATCGTCTCCCGCGCCCCGTTGGATCCCGGGCATGCCGCGAGCGGCTGGACGAGCGTTAGCTTCGATGTATCGGTTTACGAGCTGTTTGCCGCGCTTCTGCACGGAGCTTCACTGCACTGGGTGCCCGACGCGGTTCGCATACAGCCGCGCGAGCTGTGCGCGTGGCTTGCTGACAATCGCATCGAGAGTGCATATCTGCCGCCGTTCCTGTTGCCGGGCGTCCTCGCGTGGATGAAGGAAGAAGCCAACACGCCCCTCGTTCTTCAACGCGTTCTGGTGGGCGTAGAGCCGATCAGGGAGCGACAGCTCACCGATATGATGGCGGCGCTGCCCGGCTTGCGAATCATCAATGGCTACGGGCCCACCGAAACCACGATCTGCGCGACGCTGCAGGAGGTGAACCCGGCTGCCGAGCGGGGCGCGGCGATCGTGCCCATAGGTCGTGCGGTCAGCAATCTCCATCTCTACGTGTTGGATGGAGAAGGGCGAGTCGTACCCTGCGGCGTGAGTGGCGAGTTGTATGTCGGAGGCGCGGGTCTCGCGCGGGGCTATTGGGGCCAGCCGGCGCTCACGGCCGAGCGCTTCGTCCCGAGCGCCTTCATTCCCGGCGAACGGCTCTATCGCACGGGCGATCGCGTTCGCTACCGCGCCGACGGCAGTCTCGAGTTCCTGGGGCGCGACGACGATCAGGTGAAGGTGCGGGGTCATCGTGTCGAGCCGGGTGAAATCGAAGCAGCGCTCGTCCTGCAGCCAGGTGTCCGGCGCAGCGTGGTGTTGGCTCGCTCTGACGCAAGCGGGGAGAAGCGCCTCGTGGCCTACGTCGAGCATGCTACGGATGCGACGCTGGAGGCGACAACACTTAGAAGTGCACTGCGCGAGCGGCTGCCGGAGTTCATGATCCCCAGTGTCTTCATGATATTGCCGGCCTTGCCGGAAACGCCGAGCGGCAAGGTCGACCGCCGCGCGTTGCCCAACCCCGAAGGGATTCGCTCCCGCGTGTCGGAAGTGACCGAGGCGCCGCGCGACGAGCTCGAAAAGCAGCTGGTGTCGATGTGGGAGCGCCTGCTTAACTACAATCCGATCGGCATCATGGAAAATTTCTTCGATGTTGGCGGGCATTCGCTGCTGGCCCTGCACATGCAAGGCGAAGTCCGCCAGAAGTTTGGTGTTGATTTCCCCCTGACCGAGTTGTTTGACCATCCCACCATCGTGAATCTGGCGGAGTACATTCGTACTCATTCGCGAGGCACGACGGGCAGTGCGACGAACCCCGCGGGGCCGACGCGCACGGTGGGTATCTTCGAACGGTTGCGTAGAGGTTGGCGGAACAAATCACGATCGCGTCCAACGACATCCCGAGGTGCACCCGACGAACTCGTGGCCATGCGAACGGGTGGGTCGCGTGCGCCGTTGTTCCTGATCCATCCTGTTACCGGCACGGTGTTGTGTTATGCCGAGCTCGTGCGCCATCTGTCGGTGGATCAACCTTGTTACGGGTTGCAGGTCACAATACCTCCGGGACAGGCGGTGACCGTCGAGTCACTGGCAGAACGTCACATCAGCACCCTGCGCCGTGTGCAGGCGCATGGCCCATATTCTCTGGGAGGGTGGAGTTTCGGCGGCGTGGTGGCCTTCGAAATGGCCCGGCAGCTGCGGCTCGCCGGCGAATACGTCTCTTGGCTCGGGCTGATCGACAGCTTCCCTCACGACGCTTCGGCGCGTGAGAAGACAGACGCGCAGATACTTACTTTGTTCGTGGAAGACTGGGTCGCCTCGGCGGGCGAAGTCGTTTCACTGACGGTGAACGACCTGGGCCATGCCCAGCAGTTGCTCACGGCGCGCGGGCTGCTGCCCGAAACATTGTCCCCTGAGCAGTTTCGGGAACGATGGCAGGTCTATCAAGCCAACTACAAGGCCGGCGCTTGGTATCGACCGTCGACCCATGCGGGTCGCATTTCGTTGATCATGGGCGCCGAGGCCTTCGACGATCGAGCTCGCGTACCCATGCGGAGCTGGGGGCCCGTGGCGGCAGGCGGGCTGCACATCGAGGTCCTGCCGGGCAGTCACTACGAGTTACTGCGGGAGCCACTGGTGCGCACCACGGCCGCTACGCTCGACGCACTGTTGGAGGCCATGGGTGCGCAACCGCGGCTCCACGAAACCAAGATGGCCTAACACCACAAGGAGAGTCCGGTGAACAGCACGATGATGGACGCGCCGCGGATCTGGTTTTCCTACAACGGCGGTGCATTCAAGGGGGCCGATCCGTTCTACTTCGACACGCAGGAGTTTCCGTGGGTAACACGGCTCGAGTCGCAGTGGACGATCATTCGCGACGAGCTACGCGCGCTGATCGCAGAACACGAGAGCAGCATGGTGCCGTATGCAAACGCCGAGATGACTTCGCGACCGAACCAGTGGAAGACATTCGGGTTGATGTTCTGGTCGGTGCGCTCGCGGGAGAACTGCGCCAAGGTGCCGAAGACGTGGGCCTTGTTGCAGACAATTCCCAATGTGCTGGCCGGGTCGTTCAACATGCTCGAGCCGGGCACGACGATCAAGCCGCATCGGGGCGACACCAACGCCATCATTCGCTGCCATCTGGGCATTGAGATACCGGCGCCGGCGCCGGAGTGTGCGTTCCGCGTAGGCACGGAGACCCGCAGCTGGCACGAAGGCAAGTTCCTGATGTTCTGCGACGCCCATCCTCACACGGCGTGGAACAACACCAACAAGCGCCGCTTCATCTTCATCGTCGACATCCTGCGACCCGAGTTTGCTCAGCAGAAGGCTTCCATCTGCAGCAAGGTGCTGGCGGCGATCTATCTCGAGGTGTGGTATCAGCGCAAACCGTGGTTGCGAAGATATTTCGGTGGCAAGCGTGCCAAGCAGCTCATCCTGGCGAGCATGCAGCTCGCCTTGCAGACGACGCTGCTGTTGCGAGTGCCGATGGCGAAGCTGCCCGCCTGAGACCAGACAGCGGCGGCAGGTGCAACGCCTGGCGCCGCTCTGTGCCCCGAAGCGCGATCAGTTCAGATCGTACGCAACGTCAGCATCACGCTGCGCGGCTCGCCGCGCCAGTTGGTTGCAGTCACTCACGGTGGGCCGATCGGCAATTTGCGGAGTTCATACCTCATAGCAACCCTCCAAGTGGGTAATCTAAGAATACAAATCTAGCCGCGACGGACAGCAACACATATGAGTGGGGGTTCAGGTACCCGGTTCAGACTTCCGGTCTGGCATATTCTGCACGACACCTTTCTCATTCCGGGACGGCACGCGCGGGAGTTCGGCATGGCGCTGGCCCTGCCTGGACTCGCTATCGCCGCGTTTACTCTGGGCTGGCAGATGGCGCGCAACGGGATGCCCGCGGCCGTCGCCTGGGCGCTCCATGCGATCTACGGCGCTGCATTCACTGTTCTTGCTGTCAGCTGCCATCGGCTCGTGTTGCTGGGTCCGTCACCGGCGACACTCGCTCCGAAGTTGCGGTGGGGACGTCGAGAGACCAGGTTTCTCGGCTGGCTCGTTGTACTCGCGGTGATCTTCGTCGTCGGCCGGCTGCTGCTCATGCTGGTGATTGCGAATGTGCTGCTGACGCTCTTTCAAAGCACGGCGATTACTGCTGAGGGACCGCCGAAGGTGGGGGCGGATTGGTTAAAGGGGCCGGATTATTTTGCGTTCGTCAGTTGCGCCTATGTGGTCGCAAGATTCAGCCTTGTCCTCCCGGCTACGGCCATCGACGAAAAGATCGGCCTTAGGTGGGCGTGGCAGAAGAGCGCGCACAATGGTTGGCGGCTCGCGGTGGTTGTCAGCGTGTTTCCTTGGGTGCTTTCCCGTGGTTTAGATCTGATGTATCGGGAGAACGCAGCACTTCCTGAGTTGGCGATGCTTGTCGTGCTTAGCGTGCTTGCTTCAACGCTGGAAATCATCGCGTTGTCGCTCTCATATCAGGATTTGATGGGTGCTCAGGAATAGAACGCCTTGCCGATCAGTGGTGAAATCTCTGTAGGGAAAAGCACGGCGAGCGACGCCCGCACATTTAACTAACAGCTGCAGCGCCCTCTACGTTCTCTGGCGACTCCCCACCCTTGGACGTCCCGCCTGATGTTGGCCAAGTCGCCAACGCCTGATCCACAACCCCTTCCAACACCTCCCGACTGAACCCCGCCTTGGCTTGAACAGCCATGCCGTGCGCCACAGCGTTTATGAAAGCAGCAAGCGCGACACAGTTGGCCGACTCCGGCAGATCCCCTTCCTGCTGCGCGCGTTCGAAGCGCTCACGCAGTTTCGCCTCTGCGCTCGCCCGCGCATCGATCAGCGTGCGTCGAATCGGTTCGGCATCGTCCGATCCAGCCAACACACCGTTGATTCCGAGACACCCCGTGCGATCCGCGTAACGGGTATGCAATTCGGCTGCTCCGCGAAGGATGTGCTCGGCCACCTCCCGCGAGGTCGGTAGCTCCAGCGCCGCCGGGAAGAAATCCAGGTACCGCTCGTAATAGCGGCCAAGCGCCCGGCGGAACAACTCCTCCTTATTGCCAAACACCGAGTAGAGCGCGGGCCGTTCGACCCCCGTGGCTTGCGTCAGATCCGTATACGACGCTCCCTCGTAACCTTTGCGCCAAAAAACGCACAGAGCGGCGTCGAGCGCTTGATCCACATCGAATTGTCGCGGACGTCCCATCAGAGCACCTGATCCCGTTTCATAACGACCGATACTAAAAGACTTGACCGCGCCCGTCCAATTTCATAACGTCCGTTATCGTAACGAACGTTACGAATTGGAAATCAGTCCCGCCGATCGAGGCGTTAAGTCAGCTACAAGGGTTTTTCTATGAGTAAGTCTTTGAAAGGTAAGGTCGCTCTGGTCACAGGCGGGTCGCGCGGCCTGGGTGCGGCTACTGCGGAAGCGCTAGCCGAAGAAGGGGCCGACGTTGCGATCAGCTATGTGTCATCCGCTGAGAAAGCGGAGGCCGTGGTCGACAAACTTAGGGCCAAGGGCGTTCGCGCTCTGGCAATCAGAAGCGACCAGGCCGACCTCGCTGCCGCCAAGCCACTGGTCCAGGCGGTAGTCGACCAGTTCGGCAAGCTCGATATTCTCGTCAACAATGCGGCGATCGCCGTCCAGGGCAAGACGGTCGACGATCCCGAGCTCGACACAGTCAATCTCGATCGCCAATGGCAGATCAACGTTCTCGGTCCGGTAGCGACCACGCGCGCAGCAGCGCAGGTCATTACGGACGGCGGGCGAATCATCTTCATCGGCTCTCTGCTCGGAAGCCGCGTGCCCTTTACAGGCGTTGCCGATTACGCGGGCACCAAGGCCGCGATCTCCGGCTATGCCAAGGGTGTCGCGCGCGATCTTGGCGGACGTCAGATCACGGTCAACATCGTCCAGCCCGGCATCATGCCGACGGACATGGCGGCCGACGTTCGCGACAAGCTCCCTCCCGCGATCATGGACCTGCACCCCATCCGTCGGATCGCGACACTCGAGGAAGTCTCCGCCGTTGTCAGCTTCCTGGCGGGCCCGCACGGGGGTTACATCACTGGCGGCGTCATCGACGTGTCTGGTGGCTTGCAGATCTGACATCGAGGCAGGCGCACGCAAGGGCGCTTGCCTGATTTTCTAAGGATGGGCCTGAGAAAAGATCAAACCGCTCACACGCAAAGGAAACAAGATGACCAGGAAGTTTGGTTTCAAATCGACGGCAGACGACGTGCTCTCCGGTGTTGATCTCAAGGGAAAGCGCTTTCTTGTTACGGGAGTTTCGTCCGGCATTGGCCTTGAAACCGCCCGCTCACTGGTAGTCTCACTGATCTCCCGCGCCATTTCTCGCCAGAAGAGTTGCAGGGCCTTTTCGAGACCGTTGGAAAAGCTCGCGCCGATGCCGGCCTTCCGCCGGGAGAGCTGAAAGAAATCTCGCAGGCGGCGGCGACTTCCGTCTGGGCAGCAGTGGTTGCCAATAAAGACGAAATCGGCGGACGCTATCTCGAAGATTGCGCGGTCGCGCCAATCAACGACACGCCCAACCCGTTTGCCGACGGCGCAAGGGCGTATGCGCTCGACGCTAACAATGCCAAGCGGCTTTGGGCGAAAAGTGAGGAATTGATCAAAGCGGTGCCCTGAAGTCACGGCGAGACGAAAGTTGGCGTCCCTCCGATGGAGGCTGCTTGATCCAAGCACGCCACGTGTATGGCGTGGAGTTAGGTAGCCATGTAATGTCGCCGCTAATCGGGTGACAAGCGCTGTATGGGAGGACAGATGCTGAAAATCTACGGCTACGCCGGCTCCATCAATGTTCGCAAAGTGCTTTGGATGTGCGCAGAGCTCGAACTGCCCTTTGATCGGGAAGACTGGGGTGCAGGTTTCCGTTCCACTTCGGAGCCTCAGTTCAGAGCTCTGAATCCGGTAGGCATGGTGCCCGTCATCGACGACGGCGGCGTGATTGTCTGGGAGTCGAACGTCATCGTTCGTTACCTCGCCACGAGCCGAGGGAGGACGGACCTCGCGCCTGCTGATCCCGCTTTACGCGCGCACGTAGAGCAGTGGATGGACTGGCAGGCTTCAGACTTCAACAACAGCTGGCGCGTCGCCTTTCAGGGCCTGGTTCGGCGGAACCCCGCATTTCAGGATCAGGCGATGATCGAGGCCTCGTGCAATCTGTTATCCAGCATGGTTGGCATCATCGATGCGCAGCTTGCAGGCACAGAGGCTTACATCGCGGGCAAGACTTTCACAGTGGCTGATATTGTCATCGGCCTGTCGCTGAATCGCTGGCGTGCGATTCCGATGAGCCGACCTGACTATCCCAACGTCGAGCGGTATTACCAACGTTTGTTGGAGCGGGACGGATTCAGGCGATACGGACGCGACGGCGGCCCTTAGTCGCTACGCGCATCTGACATCTGTAATTCAGGGACACACCGCGGACTGAGTTTCTTCGCATGCGTACACAGATCTTCCAGCTCGATGCTTTCACGACCCGCCGATTCTCCGGCAACCCTGCGGCTGTCATGCCCATGAGTGCGTTCCCTGCGGACGAGCTCATGCAGGCGATCGCCGCCGAAAACAATCTCGCGGAAACAGCCTTCTTCATTCGTGAGGGCGGCGACTATCGTCTGCGCTGGTTCACTCCGACGGTTGAGGTGCCACTGTGCGGGCATGCCACGCTGGCGAGTGCGGCGGTTGTGATGGAGAAGTTGGAGCCGGGGCGCAGTTCCGTAGTCTTTCATTCCAAAAGCGGACCTCTCACGGTGACTCGTAGGGGCGCTGGTTACGTGATGGACTTCCCGAGCCGCCCGTCCCAGCTCATTGCATCACCGCCGGGGCTGGCTTCCGCGTTAGGTGTAATTCCCGTCGAAGTGCTGGCGGATTCATTTAACTATCTGGCCGTTCTCGAGAGTCACGAGCTTGTTCGTCAGTTGACGCCGGATCTGGCGGCGATCGCTCAGATGGATCGCAGTGGAGTGATCGTGACCGCGCCCGGTGATGGACCTTACGACTGCGTGAGCCGTTACTTCGCGCCCGCCAAGGGTATCCTGGAAGATCCAGTGACAGGCGGCGCGCACTGCGCGCTCACGCCGTACTGGGCGCGACGGTTGGCGAAGAGTGAGCTTCGCGCCTACCAGGCTTCGCCGCGTGGAGGCGAAATGATTTGCCGACTCTCCTCATCGGGTGATCGGGTTGAACTCGAGGGTCAGGTTGTCTTCTATCTCGAGGGCGAAGCGGAGATCGATTTTCAAACACGCATTCCGTAGCCCTCAGACCCAAGCAATGCCCGCCGGACGTGCCGTTGCGAATCTTGCTCTGACTGCACTGGCTTTCCCGTTGCTTATTTTCTTTGTGTTCTTCGGGTTGGGGCTCATTGGCGCGGCCGTAGCTGCTCCAGACGGCTTTTCCACGCAACCGATACTTCGACTCGCCGCGTTGTTTGCGGGGCTGTTAGCCCTGGTTCCCGCTGCTGCAACGAGTCTGTTTCTCCGCGTGCGTCGTATCGACCGCCCGTTTCATGACGAGGTTACCGATGGGTGGCATGTGGCCGCATACATATTGTTTGTTGGCGGGAGCAATGTGTTTATCAAGCTCCATGCCAGCATGCGTAGAATTGCGGCGAATGTGCTGTATCCGTCCGGTCTGCGTCGCTTCGCGCGAGCCCTGCGGGTTTATCAGGCTGTTGCTTTGTTAGGCTTACTCGCCTGCGCCGTAGTGGTCGTAGCGCAGCTCGCGCGGGCTCAGACCTAATTCAGATCTCCCTCATCGAACCGTGAGCACGATCTTTCCCCGGATGTGCCCACGGGCCGCTCGCTCGTGTGCGCTTCGCGCGTCGGCTAGCGGAAATGTGCTATCGACAGCGACCCGTACCGTTCCCGCATCGAGCAAGCCTGCGAGTTTCGCGAGTTGAGTGCCGCTCGATCGCACCTGGGTCGCCGAAACAGTGAAGCCTTGCTTCGCCGCCTCCTCTGCGCCGGAGAAGCCCAATGGGAACACCGGAAACAACGCCCCGCCGCGCTTGAGAGTTTGTAAGAAGCGCCCGGTAGTGGGGCCACCGAGTGTGTCGAGCACCACATCGACATCTTGCGCGGTGTCTTCGGGCGCAGTCTTGGTGTAGTCAATGAACTCGTCGGCGCCGAGCTCCCGCAGGAATGCCTCATGCGCGCCCGACGCCACCGCGATAACGTGCGCTCCCTTCCATTTCGCCAATTGCACCGCCAAGTGCCCCACGCCGCCCGCGGCGCCATTGACCAGTACCGTCTTGCCGTCGAGTGGCACTGGTCGATGTGGCTGCGCCTGAAACGGGTTCGGATGATCGTGTCCAAGCTCGACCAAAAACTGCCATGCGGTGAGCAACGGCATCGGTGCCCCAGCGGCATGCACGTGATCGACGCCGGCCGGCTTGCGTGCGAGGTCTGACACCGGCGCAGCGACATACTCAGCATACGCGGCGCTCTCCCCGAAGCTCGGGAAGCGAACCATGCCGAACACCTCGTCGCCAACAGAAAAGGCCTGCACATCCGTGGCAACGGCCTCGATGACGCCAGACACGTCCGATCCTGGAATAGCGGGCATAGCGATAGGCGGCCGCCAATCGGGCGGCAGCATCTTGTATCCCTCCCGCAGATACCAGTCCGGAGGATTGATACCTGCCGCGTGTACGCGCACAAGAACTTCGCCCGGTTTTAGCTCGGGCACGGGTGCGTTCTCATAACGCAGTACGTCAGGGCCACCGAACTCGTGCAGTTGAACCGCCTTCATCGTATCAGTCAGCATTGTGTTCCCCTTCGCCGTGAATAGAGCATCCGCCACTTTGCGACCCGAGAGGCCATGCTCGAAGCATTGCTCTGCGCAAGCTTCATGCCGCGCGCGTCACGACCCGCATACATCAGGCGCGCAGCTCCTCGCTCGCGCCCAAGCCCACGCAAGACACTTTCGACGCTGCTGCCCGGTCTTTTGAGGATGTAGACGTTCAATCATCGGGAATCCTTCCCGACAAAAACGGGATAGGTTCACTTGCACAAATAACCCCTGATCACGAACCTGCGCAGCGCCCCCTTATAACTAGAATCCCAGGGACTGTGCCATGAAAGGCGTCGAGAGCATGCAGACAAGGAAGTCGCGCGCGTGACTTTCGCGCGGCAAGTTGCGTGCGTGCTGTTGAGCGCGCTTGTTGCCCCCGCAACAGCTCAAACATCCACCGCCACAGATCCAGCACCGGACGACGACGTCATCATTTATGGTGCTCGTCCCACCGACGCGGGCCCGCTTCCAGGTCTGCTCATCAATCGCGATCAGATTCCCGGCAATGTGCAGAGCGCCGGCAAACAACAGATCCGCGACTCGAACGCGTTGAACGCCGGCGATTTCATGGGCTCGCAATTGCAAGGCGTCAGTACCAACGATTACTCCGGTAATCCCTTCCAGATGGACGTGAACTATCGCGGCTTCAGCGCCAGCCCGGAAATCGGCACGCCGGAGGGACTCTCGGTGTTCTTCGATGGCATTCGCGTCAACGAGCCCTTCGGCGATGTCGTCAACTGGGACCTGCTGCCGCTCAACGCGATCGAACGCTTCGACCTGTTCCCCGGCTCGAACCCGCTGTTCGGACTCAACACATTAGGCGGCGCGATCTCGCTGCGCTCGAAGAGCGGCTTCACGTCGCCCGGTACTGAGATCCGTGCGTTGTCGGGCTCCTGGCAACGCAGGCAGGTACAGGTCACCGCTGGGGGCCACAGCAATTCTTTTGCAGGACTCATCGCGCTCCAGTACTTCAGAGAAGACGGCTGGCGTGACGACTCGCCTTCGGACGTGCGCCAGGCCTTCGCACGAGGCGACTGGCGTTGGAGCAAAGGCATGCTCACCGCCACCGCGCTGCTCGCGGACAACGCGCTGGTCGGCAACGGCATGATTCCCGATGACTTGTACCGTGAGCGCCGTGAGGCCGTATTTACCTCACCCGACGAAACTAACAATGAGCTGAGCCAGTTCGCACTGAGCGCCGCCTTCGATGTGACTTCGGAGATGAACGTCACCGCGCAAATATATCGACGCGATAGCGATCGCGATGGCATCAACGGCGACATCTATGAAGGCTTCGACGACTTCACCGTCGAGCGCGATGTCGCCCGCCTGGACTTGCACAAGACCGATCCCAACCTGCCCTGGTGTCAACTCGCCAACCTCAACGGCACTGGCACGACCCAGGGTGGCAACCCGGTGCTGAACGGTCCCGTCGGCGTGGGTTGCACGACTGGTTCCTACACGAGTCAGATCCCCAGGAACGGCGGCAGCCGTGGTGTGGGCGCCGATCCTGATTTTCCCGCACCCATTGCCGGCACCGGTTCCGGCGTTGTCGATGGCACGCCGATCGGCTTGCTGAGCAAGACAGCCCTGAATCAGGTGACGGATGGCGCAGCTCTCCAGGCCAACTGGAATCTCGAGCGGCATCGCTTCATGGTGGGCGCATCCACCGATCGAGGTCGATCGCACTACGACCTGCGGCAACGGCTGGGTCTGATCGATGCCAACCACCGCGTCTACGAAGACCCGGCAAACATCGACCCGATCTACCGCGCGGCTCAGGTAGACATCATCGGCAACGACTTCGATGGCACCGCGCGAACCCACAGTGTTTATCTCAACGAGACGTGGACACCGATCCGCAGCGTTCACGTGACGCTCGCCGGCCGCTATAACGACACGAGCGTGCGCAGTCAGTTGCTGACGCGCTCAGCGGAAGGCCTGGTACGGCTCGATCAGATTCGCAATCGAAACGTTGTTGCACCTGTGTTCGTGGTTTGCCCCACGGCGGACCCGGCTTCATGCCCGGCTGCGCCGCAGCCGGTTCCTTTCGATTTCAACGGCAACGCCTCCAACCAGACTCGCACGCAGGATGCGTTCAACTACGACTCGTTCAATCCTCAAGTCGGTATCAACTGGCTGCCGTTTCCTTCGCTGAACTTGTTTGGCAACGTGAGCCGCGGTGCCCGGGTTCCGTCAGTTGTGGAGTTGGGATGCGCCTTCGACTCGACTCCTGTGGAGGTGCAAGGCGTCACTCGCCCGCGCAGTCTGGTCGGGCCGACGTGCAATCTTCCGACTACGTTATCTGGCGACCCGTATCTGCCGCAGATTCGCTCGACGTCTGGAGAACTGGGCGCGCGCGGAGCAGCCTCAGGAGCGTGGCGCTGGAATCTCAGCGCCTATCGCACCGAGCTCGAGGACGATCTATATTTCGTTGGTGTGGCGGACGGGCGCAGTTACTTCGACACGATCGGCAAGACGCGACGTCAGGGCTTCGAAGTAGGGTTCGAAGGTGCAGCAGGGCCCGTGAATATCAGAGCGGGCTACTCCTATGTGGATGCGACCTTCCGCTCCACGTTCTACACGGTGAGCCCTCACAACAGCAGCGCGGATTTTAATCAGAACTCCATTCCTGCATCTGCTTTCAACGGCGGCCAGACGGGTTTGCCCTCCGCGACGGCGAACGACAACCGGGGCTTCGGCACGTATCACATGATTCGCATCGATCCGGGCGCGCGACTGCCGGGAATTCCCGCTCACAACTTCAATGCTTCCGTCACGTGGCGCGCTACCCCCGACTGGCAAGTTGGTCTCACAGTGGTCGCGCACTCGCTGGCCTACATGCGCGGCAATGAAAATAACCTGCACGTCGCGGGCGGCACAGATCAGGAAATCGGCCAGTACATTTGTCAGTTTGGCGTCTGCACGCAAACGCTGGTGCGCAATGGCCGTGCGTTCACGCTTGGAGGCACCACGCCAGGTTTCGCGGTACTGAATCTCGACACACGCTACGACATCACGCGCGGTCTCTCCGTTTTCGCGCTGATCAACAACGTGTTGGACAAGGACTACATCACGGGCGGTGGCCTCGGCATCACGCCTTTCTCGCCGTCGGTGAACGGAAGCATCGGACCGAGTGGTTGGAACTACAACTCGAGCGAGTGGCTTAACACGAGCTTTCTTGCGCCAGGCGCGCCACGCGGCGTCTGGCTCGGTCTGAGTTATGTGCGTGAGTCCAAATAACACAGGAGTGTATGGATATGATGAGGCTTGGTTGTCTGTTACTGCTTGGCGCGGCGACCGCGAACGCCGCCCCGGGTTACGTCAAGCTGGGAAAAACTGGCGATGACGTATTGAAGGAATGCGCCCCAAATTGCGCGGTGACCAGTCTGCCGGGTGAGAGTGGCTACACGCTCGTGGGCTCGCGCTCAACGCCCATCGTCAAGAATGACGTCACCGTCGGCACGCTCTACGACAGAGTGTGGCGTAACGGCACGCATCCGAATCGTTACATTTTCGGAATGAAGGTCGTGCTGAATGCCGATCAGTGGGATCCCAGCGGGCTCGCGTTCAATGTGAATGATCTCGCGCGTCGCCTGCGCCCAAACGCTTTCGCGCAGGCGGCGTACTACCTCGATACCTCGACCAAGCCGCTGCTTGCGGTGGGGCGTACCGCCTTGGGGCTGAATGAGTACGAAGAAGAACAGCCCGAACGCGATAACACGTGGGTCGATTTCCGCGTCGATGCGAACGCTGCGGAAACTTCGGGAGCGAGCAGCGCATCCTCGCCGTGGGTGTTAGTAAAAACACGGGCGCCGCAAGGTTATGCGATCGAGCCTTTCGGAGCTCGCGTGCTGAGCTCGGATTTTCCCAGCCCCTCCAGCAGCGTTGAGGTGTTCGTGCCGAGCTATCAGCCGAACGGCGTGCCGGAAGGGGACGATGATGATGACGACGACGGTGACGAGTAATCAATCCATGGAGGTTCATATGAAATACGGAAGTTTGAAGTCGTTGGCGTGGGCGGGCGTCGTGGCGATCTGTGGCATGCCGACAGCACACGCGGGGTGGGTCACGGTGACCGATAGCGGCAGCCCCGTGCTGACGTCGTGCAACCCGAAGCCGTTCACGGTGCCGGCGCCATCCACATGTTTGCTCACAGGAAACACGCTGGTGGCTGCGCTCGGCACGGGTTACATCCTCAGGAGTTCGACTTCGGCGTCGATCACCATCAACGGGGTCACAGTAGGTACGCTTTACGACCGTGTCTATTGCCTCGGCTCGGGGACCACCTGTTCGAGCGCTAACACGTACGTGTTAGGAACACGCGTACGCCTCAATTCGAACGCGTGGAATGGGCACAGCTCCGAGAGCTTCGAGATCAACGACATCATCCGTCTGATCAAAAATGGCGTCGCGGCCGACAGCGCATACTGGATGGGACCGACAAGCGGCGGCAGCACCACGAGCCCAAGCCCCGATCTGGGACTCGCGAACCAGAAGTGGCTCGAGTACACGGGCAAGACGCAATACGGGCTGAATGACGCGTCGGTTGGCGTGCGCGATAACAACTACATCGATCATCGTCAGGATGCCAACGCTAACGATCCTGATGGCGTGAGTAGCGAGTGGAGCGCATGGCTGCTTGTCAGACAGGTGTGCTCGGGCGGAGTGGCCACGACGCGTCCTTCCTTCACGATCAAGCTTTGGGAGGGCGGCGAGGAGTCACAGGACCATTACACGCAATGGATGGCGGGTTATCGGTGTAGCTGAACATGTTGACTACAACCAACGTGGTCAGAGCCGGCGTCGGACTCGCCGTCGTGGTTGCGTTCCTGGTCGGGCTGTGGCTGCTGCGCAGCCCGACCATCGAGCGTTCCGAGGATGCGTTGGCGCTAATCGGTGCGCCATCCACCAGCGGAACGAAGCACGCCGACGCGATCGAAACAGTCCCTGATGTCATCGCGCCGGCGGCCTGTCGTGAGCAATCGATCGAAGTCATCTCGGGAGACGAGCCCGTAGTGACTCGATGCATGAGCCAGACGCGCGCGACACAGAACGGCAGCGTTCGCACGTACCGCGTCCAAGGGCAAGAACCTGCTGACTCCTCACTGCGAATCGATGCGGCTGGAGCAACGATTCTTCGCGCCGATCTCGTCGACGCGCATGGCGGTTTGTTCACGTGCGGGCGCGGTGAGTGCGCGGGCATTTCCTTGAGCGCGCATGATGCGCAAGGCGTGCGAACCCTGCGACTCGATCGCGCGAAGCTGACTCGCACTTTGGATAATCAGTTCATGTTGGTGAGCGGTCTACTGCGCACCGTTCCGGACGACGCGCTCGCCGGTACATCCTGCACGGGGCAACTGCTCTACATTACGGTTGGCGATAGCACCCAACATTTCTGCCCGGACGGCGGCAGCGGCTTCGATCTGCAGAATGATGGCGCGATAGCGTACGGATTCATGAATGGCGACGGCGACACGCTCTCCGTTCAGATGCGTCCCGAGGGTGGGGTGCAGGCTGTCGAGTACCGAAGTTTCGGATGCAGATCTCAAGGGTGCGGGGGCGTCAGTGTTACGCCAGGTGCGCCTGACGGTTCGCGGAATTTTATCTTTCAGGGAACCACGCTGACCGATCACGCGACGGGAACCCGGCTGGCCACCCTGAACGGCAACGTCCTGCTCGCGGCTCAATAGAGATGAGAACCATGCGACACAGGTTGTTTGGCGCGGTAGTGAGTCTGCTAGTGCTGGCCGGCTGCTCTGGTGAAGAGAGCAATCCAACGCCTCAAGCGCCGCCCGTTCGCATCGAGAGCACGGGAACGATCACCGACGGTGTCAGCTTGCGGACGCAGATTGTCGTGGCCAAAGGCTCAGATGGCCCGACACGAACTTCTACTTCTTCCACGAGCGGCGTTTACACGCTGGATATGTCGCAGCTGAATGGTCCTTACATTCACGCCAATACGTTGTCGCCGGGTGCTGACCCTGACTTGGTCGTCCTGACGACGGTGGCAACGCGCGTCGGCGTGGCCAACCTGACGCCCCTGACAACATTGTTGACCGCCCAGCTGCTGGGCATTCCGCCAAACGATGCCTTCACTACATTCAATACCGGCACAAGTGTCGCGAAAGACCGCATCACTGACGCCAGCATACGCGCTGCTCAGGAAGAGCTGACTACGTTCCTGCACGAGACGCTTGGTGTCACCGTCAAGTCCGGGACGGCGAGCTTCATCGAGTCGTCATTCAGTCCGACGGTGGGGGATGCGATGTACGACACCATCCTCGCGCTCGACGCCAGGCTCGCCTCTGACGGCATGAGTTTGAAAGCCATGGCAGACCGAATTGCCGCGGGTGTGCAAGCCTGTGAGACAGAACAGCTGCAGGTGCGTGTTGGGGGCCGGCAGCGGCGATTCTGTCCGTTGAGCAAGAGCACGGTTCCCGAAGAGGCTGATCCTTCGATCCTGGATTACGTGTTTCGCAGCGTCGGCAACGAAGTGCTGACTGTGAAGGTGCGTGAAGATGCGATGTTGAGTGTCGATTTCACGACGGCGGCCGGAGCCCATTACTCGTGCCGGGAATCAGCCTGTTCCGTCGTAACACTGGGGGCCGTGGGAGCCGATGAAACACGGCCCCTTCTTTTTTCCAATGCGATGCTCATCGGAGAGGGCGGTGATCTCACCCTGGAGGGCACACTCATTGGCGCCTCTCCGTCGATCACCATGCCGACGCTTCCTTGTAGCGACAACCGGTATTTCCTGATTCTTCAGAATCATTCGGTGCTGGCGGATTGCGTTTCGGCGGTCGATCCCTTCGGGCTCGGGGGCAACTTCGGTGCTCCGACATCGCCTGGCAGGGAATTGTGGACCCTGTCGGCGGCTAACGCGGTTCTCGAGATCGTGTTGGATACTGTCCCGGCGGATTCTAAAATCGTCAGTGTTTACTTCGCAGACGCGAGTCATCAGTTCGTCTGTCAGCTCGAAGCCTGCAATGGTGTTGCCATCGCGCCCACAAGGGTGGACACGACAGCCGGCTTTCCGATCGAGATACGCAACGTCACGTTCACCAACACGCTGCTTGCAGCCTTGGGTGAGCCGGCCACTTTGCGGGGATCGTTCGTTCTGCTCCGAGATCCGGGCAACACGATCGCGTATCCGCCGTTGACGGAGTGTGATCCTGCGACCAACACCGTCTCGGCGAGCGTTGCAGGCGCCGAATTTAATCTCTGTGTGTTCCCCCCCGGCAGCATTCGATCTGGGGGAGGGCAATGTGCAGCTGGCGTTGTTCGGCGACGCCGGAGATCAAATCATCGTGAATCTTCACGACGACCTGCTCGTGGATGTGGTGGTGATGTTAAGCACGGGGGAGCAGTACAAATGCTCGACGGATTGCAGAGGTGTTAGCGTTTCCGCCCCTAACGGCTCAGGCGAGCGAACGTTATCGTTTGATAACGCGGTGATTCATCACCTCGAGTCGTTCCCGTTGCCGGGAGATCGCACGTTGACGTTAACGAGCGGCGCCCTGGTGGCGCCGCCACCTTGATAGCTGCCTGCCGCCAGCAGGTCTTCGCCGATGCGGATCAATTGCAAGGCAGACTCCGCGCCGAGCTTTTGCTTGATTGCCGACTGATGGTTCGCCACGGTCTTCATGTTCAGGCCCATCGATTCCGCGATGTCTTTTACTGACACGCCTTGCACCAGTAGCCGCAGGATCTCGAACTCGCGGGGTGAGAGGTGAGTGTTGGAGCCGTTCGTCTCGAACGTTACCCGTAGGGCGAGTTTCTGCGCGATATCGGCACTGAGGAAGGGCTTGCCGCCTGCAACGGCATGTACCGCCTCCACTAACACGCTCGGTGGGCTGGCCTTGGTAACGTAGCCGCTTGCGCCGCCTTTCAGAGCGCGATCGGCGTAAATGCCATCTTCGTACATGCTGAAAATGAGAACCCGCGTGTGCGCTTTACGAGCAAGGATGCGGCGCATCGCTTCAATGCCGCTGATTCCGGGCAAAGCGATGTCGAGGATCACCACGTGCGGCAGCAGTCTGCAAAACTTTTCGTAGGCGTCGACGCCGTTGTCCGCCTCGCCGACGACAGTGATCTCGCTTCGGCTCTCCAGGAAATGCCGGTAGCCTTCACGCACGACCGCGTGATCGTCCACCAGCAGCACGGTGATCTTGTCTGATGTCGTCACGGTCGCCCCTCAGCTGGAATCCTCGCCTCCAACATGAAACCTCGATCGGGTGCGCTGTCGATGGTGAGGTGACCGCCCAACAACTCCACGCGCTCGCGCATGCCGTTGAGACCTGCGCCCGACCTGCGGTCCCCGAGATTCGTGCCTACGCCGTCATCATGCAGGGTAAGAATAACTTCGTGACCCGACCGTTCGAGCACGAGCTCGATGTTGTGAGCCTGTGCGTGTTTGAAGCTGTTGGTGAGCCCTTCCTGCACCAGCCTGTAGATCGTGAGGTTCACCTGTTCCGGGAAACCGTCGAGGTTGCCACGCGCGGCAAACGAAAATCGGATTTCGGGCAGCCGCTCTCGCCATTGATCTACACAACTCTCCACTGCCGCGGCGAGCCCCAGCTCATCGAGCCCTGCCGGCCGAAGCCGGCGGATCATGTCGTTGACGACCCCTTGTACCTGGCTGATCGTGCCCAGCAGTCGCTGTGTGTGCCTGGGTTGGCTGGCCGCATGATCGCCACCTGTGAGCGCGAGTGCGTCCAGCTTGATGACGTTCAAGTATTGCCCCAATTCGTCGTGCAGCTCTCGAGCAAGATGTCTGCGCTCGGCTTCCAATGCGTGTAGCTGCTGGCGGGCCAACTCGCGGTTTTTGGCCAGCACGATGGTGAGTTCTGCTTCAGCCTGTTCGCGCGCCCTCAAAGCGGCAACGGCGTAACGATAGCGCCGCCATGAGATCCATATCAAACATAGCGCCAGCACCAGGGCGACCATGGGCCATTCGTCGAGCTGCAGATGCTCGAACCGCCTCGTAAATGAGAAGACGCGCTCGCTGAACTCAAAATAGGTCGCCAGCCAGCCCGCGGCGGCCGTGATACCGATGATGATTGCGACATCCTGCCGCATGGATAGTTGTTTCGGCACAGGAGGCTCCTTCTCCGATCGCAGCATACTCCACCGCAGCGGATTGTTTGGCTACAGGATCAACGTTGGCCACGTTCATCCGCAGCAGCGAGTCCGTACAGAGGATGACTGCCCCGACAGCTGATGGCCGTAGGACGTGAGCGAGAAGTAAGGAGAACGGAGTGCTGCCTCACGCAGCGAATGCGTGGGTAGCCAACTCCACGGCTATGGCTGTGACGAGTTCCATTAAACGTCACGAGCTAAGGACTGCGTAGACCCTACGATCGTCCGGTCAACGGCGGTAACCCGCCGACAGTTTCGCCCGCCAGGGGGCGGGTTATTTGTGTCTGAACGTGTGCGCCAGAACTTCCTAACCGCGCAGAAAATCACTGACGACGTTGAAGAATCGTTCGCGTTCTTCGATCCAGACCATATGTCCGCTGCGCTCGAATATTACGAGCTTTGCGCCAGGGATACCCTGCGCGATGCGTTCAGAGTCTTCGACCGGGCAGATGAAGTCCGCGCGTCCGACGATGACCAGTGTCTGTGCCGTGACCTGTCCCAGTAACTGCGATTGAGGCATCGGCGCGAGTTTGTCGGCCGCATCGTTGTGCACGGAGGCCCAGTAGTCCATTGGCTTTGTCATTGTTTGTGCGAATTGTGGCGCGTACCGTTCCGGGTCGCGGAAGTAGAGCGGCAGGATATCTGCGAGATATTGAGAGAAGCCGGCATCGGTGGGTGGAAACTCCGAATGATCGTGGCGGGCGATCGCCGCAGCGTAGCGCGGGTCGCCCCGCCAGCTATCGATGATCTCCTTGAGCCGCGGCGAAGGGAATGTGTCGAGCGGCGCTCCGTCTAGCAAAACGAGCTTGCGCGCATGTTCGGGATAGCGCTCTGCATAACCGAGCACGATCATCGCACCTGCCGAGTGCCCGAGCAGGTCGACTTGCGGCAAATTTAAATAGACGCGCAGCTTCTCGAGATCATCCGCCACGACCGATGTGCTCATCTGCGTTTCGTCAGAGGGCCGGGTCGACGGCGGTGTTCCGCGCGCGTTGACGTAGATCAGCGTGAAGTGTTGCTCGAGCGGCGCGATGCCATTGGGATGCTGCAGATAAGCACTTCCCGCGCCCCAGCTTACCGACGAGACGATGATCCTCGGTCCATGCCCCGCCACTTTGTACCAGAGCTTTACGTCGCCCAGATCCGCCATGTGCTCGCCGATAGCCAGGCGATCCGCCGACGACACGGGTATTACGCTCGGTGTCTGGCTGCAGCCGGCGGTCATCAGCGCGGTCCCGGCCAAACCGAGGAAAGCGGCGGCGAGCACCATGGGAAGCCGGAATCCGCCAGTGATAGAGCCAATACGCATTGAGGAGCCCTCAGGAGAATCGCGCCCGCAATGTAAGCAATGACTGTCGGAGGTGCTGTAAAGAGTTGTTACAAGGGGGCGCCGGCGATCGCATATCTCGACTGATGACGCGGGCAGGCGGCTCTCCACGAAACTCGCAAACATTCTGGGTCATGGCGGTCGAAGCGGCCATTCGCACCGGCGCCTCAAGCGTGGAGAAATTGCGGGAGGATGTCGATTTCCTAACACCCCGTTCGTCGTTGCAATACCGGGCCGATGAGGCCGGCTCAACCAGGAGACAGGCGATGCGTGTAATGGTGCTCGTGAAGGCGACTGAGGACAGCGAGAAGGGTCTTCTCCCCACGCCCGAGGCAATGGAGGAGATGGGCAAATTCAATGACGAGCTTGGCAAGGCCGGCATCCTGCGAATGGGGGACGGCCTCAAGCCCTCTTCGCAGGGCAAGCGTATTGCGTTCGAGGGTTCCGGCCGTACGGTCAGCGACGGGCCATTCGCCGCAACCCGCGAGTTGGTCGCCGGCTTCTGGCTGTGGGAAGTCAAGGATATGGACGAGGCGGTCGCGTGGGTGAAGCGCTGCCCCAATCCCATGCCGGGACCGAGCGAGATCGAAATTCGGCCGCTGTATGAGCTGGCGGATTTGCAGTGAGAATCTGACGGCGCAGGTATGGAAATCCAAAAATAGCCACTTGGCTCTTTTACCGCCGTCTTAAGCCCCTAAGGGCCAAAACTAGCCGTATGGCTATTCTTGAAGGCAGGAGCCCCACCATGCCCACCAGCTAAGCCGCCGCTGTTATATCGACTTATTCAAGCCCGTTCGGTGCGCACTTCCGCAAGCGCGGTGCGGGGACGGCAGGCAGTAGTACGTGTGCGGCTTTTTATGAGTTAGTACGGCATTGCCGTGTATGACACTTCATATCGCAGGCCGCAGCTGCTCGTGGGGCTGGCGTTCTTGAAGCTGAGCGGAATGTTCGCACAGCGATTCACAACATCGGGATTTATCGGAGATTGCACGTCGCAGTTTGCGATGACATCCAGGTGCAGATGGGGGCTGGTGGAATTGCCGGTGTGACCGCTGTATCCAATGAGATGGCCCTGTTTGACCTCGTCCCCGACCTCGACGACGACACCCATGTTGGTCAGGTGCCCGTAGCCCGCCGCGGTTCCGTCAGCGTGTTTCACACTGACGAAGTTCTCGTGCCCTGGAGTGTGATCGCTGTCCAGATACTGTTCTCCAAGGGCTGCGACGACGCCATCTTCAATCGCCAGCAACGGTGTACCGATCGGCATGAGGATGTCGATCGCGTACTTCTTGTGATTGGTATCCCTTGCCGCGTGAGGCAGTGCCATGTAGGTATGCCCGATCGTCCAGGGCAACACATAAGGAGACGTTTCAGCCGGCGGAAACACCGAACAATCGTAGTCGATCAAGTTGCCGCCGTCGTCGCCATCGCCTCCACCGCAAGCCGTCAATAGCAGGAGACAGGCGCTCGGCGCCAATGAGCCGAAATACCGTGGCAGATATGTCGGGGAGGCCGGGGGCTGCGTCGAGCAGGTGCGGGTTCGTTTCCAAGGGTGGGCCTTCACCAGACGCATGTCGCTTCCTCCTGTTGATGCGACCGTGCGTTTATTTAGCACTGGCAAGCTGAACGTTTGCTGAGCGAAACCTAATGTATCGCGCTTGCCATCGAGACGGATCACGCCGCTCTTGTCCGTCCAGATTACCGAGACGGCGGCCACTATAAATTTGTCGGCGCGGCAATCACTTCCAACTCCAGAGCTCGGGTGCCGCGCAGGGAGTTAGAGACGAGGCAACTATGTTCGGCGCGCTCGAGCAGGGCGCGTGCTTTCGCGACGTCCAATCCGGCCGGCACGGTGAGTGTTGCGAGCGTGGTGTATCGCGTGAATTGAGAGACGCCGTCGACACGCTCCAGAGTTCCTTCCACTCGACATTCGAGCTTCAGCCACTCCACGCGCGCAGCACGTGCTACGCCCCGAAATGTCAGGATGAAGCAGTCTGCGATTGCCGCACACAGCATGCTCTCGGGCGACCAGACGCCACCCGGGCCGTCGAACTCGGGAGGTGGCGCTGTTTCGATGTCGGGCAGCTGCGGCGATGAAACAATGACTGCGCCGGCAGGGCTGCCGGCGGCTGAGGCGCGGTATATGTGCGGATAAGGGTGCAACGTAATCTCCTTACAATTCAGAGGATGTTGGCTCGGTCGTCTTCTCATCCCGCTCGCCCACTTCGTACCAGATGGCGTTCAACACACCGAACGCCAGCGCAAAGCCCAGTCCGAGAATCCAGCTGAGCGCCGTCAGCGCAAACTGCAGGCGCGACAAATTCACGACGTCGAAATCAATCACAGGGAGGTTCTCCACAGCGATCCGCCTCCAGCTCGAGGCGATCAGCAGTCAGGTGGCGATCCACGGTCAGCCGGTGAGATGGGGAAAAAAGCAGGGTCCAGAGAATCAGCAGCGCCACGAGCTTCGCGAGCAGCAGCCAGCCCACGTCGCGGCGTATGCGCCTCTGCCAGTTCACGCGGCGGCGCCATCGCGCAGTCTCAGGATGTTGTTCGCGGCGTCGATGAGCTCGACGGCGTTCGGTATCCACTGGATGCCCTTGGACTCGAGCGGCTCCTGCATCTCGACGCGCGTCTGCTCGCACTTTCGCCAGCCTACGGCGATCCACGGGTTCGACGGCGTGAACTCGAAATAAGGCGAAGAGCCAATGAGCGTCACGCGGTGCTGCTTGCCCAGTTTCTTGCGCAACTCGTACGCGCAAGGCACGCCGCCCACGCCTGCGCCGACCACGACGATATGTGCCATGTCAGTTCCCCTCACGCGCGACGCGCGCCGTTTTCCTTGTTAGATACGCGTAATAGAGGACCGGGATCACGAGCAGCGTGAGCACGGTGGAGACCAGAATTCCGAAGATGAGCGACACGGCGAGTCCGTTGAAGATCGGGTCGTCGAGGATGAAGAACGCGCCGATCATCGCGGCGAGCGCTGTCAGGGCGATCGGCTTCGCGCGGATCGTTCCGGCGCGTACGACCGCGTCCGCAAGGCTGCGGCCGGCGCGAGTCTCGGTGTCGATGAAATCCACGAGCAGGATGGAGTTGCGCACGATGATGCCGGCGAGCGCGATCATCCCGATCATCGAGGTCGCGGTGAACCGAGCGCCGAGCAACGCGTGCCCCGGCATGACGCCGATGATGGTGAGGGGAATCGGCGCCATGATGATGAGCGGCAGCGCGTACGAGCCGAACTGCGCGACGACGAGCAGATAAATAAGCACCAGGCCCACCGCGTATGCGAGCCCCATGTCGCGGAAAGTCTCGTACGTGATCTGCCACTCGCCATCCCATTTGATGGCGAGCGCGCCGGGGTCGTCGGGCTGGCTCACGAAGCGCTGCTCTATCGCCGCGCCCCCGGGTGGCTCATGCCTGATCTTCGACACCATCGAGAACATGCCGTAGAGCGGGCTGTCGAGCTTGCCGGCCATGTCGCCGGTCACATAGACGACGGGCAGCAGGTCTTTGTGATAGATCGCGCCGTCCCACGCGGCTGTGCTCACATCCACCAGCTCCGACAGCGGCACCAATGCGCCGCTGGCCGCACGCACTTCGAGTGCGAGCATCGAGCCGATGTCTGTCTTGTTCGCGGCCGATAACTCCAGGCGCACCGGAATGGGATACCGCTCGCGCCCCATGTGAACAAACGTGACATCCGCGCCCGCGAGTGCGGTGGCAATCGTCTGAACGATGTGATCCTGAGAAACACCGAGGAGGGCGGCTTTCTGCCGGTCGATGTCTACGATGTGGCGGTCAGTGGCAGCTTCGAGGCTGTCATCCGTATCCACGATGTCCGGCATCGCGTCGAAGAGCTTGCGCACTTCCGCGGCGACCCGCCGCTGGTCCTGGTAGCTCGGGCCGTACACTTCAGCGACGAGCGGCGCCAGCACCGGCGGTCCTGGCGGAACCTCAACAACTTGTACCGATGCACCGTGTTTCTGCCCGATTGCGGCCAGCGATGGGCGTATGGCGAGCGCGATGTCATGGCTCTGTCGCGACCGATGATGTTTGTCGACGAGGTTTACCTGGAGGTCACCGAGCTCCGGGCTCTCGCGCAGGTAATACTGACGGACAAGCCCGTTGAAGTTGATCGGCGCGGCGGTGCCGGCATACGCCTGATAATCGCTGACTTCCGGCACTTGCTCGATGGCGCGCGACAGCTCGTCGAGCACCTGCGCAGTGGCCTCGAGCGTGGAGCCTTCCGGCAGATTGACGACAACCTGAAACTCCGACTTGTTGTCGAACGGAAGCATCTTCATCACGACAAGCTTCACGGCTGCGAGGCCTACCGCGATCACGATGGCAGCGAGCACGCCCCAGTACAGTTTGTGGCGGCGTCGGCGCGCCAGCTCCGCGCCGAGGAATGGCCGCAGAAAGCGCTCGAATATCTTGCGGAGCCACGGGCTTTCGGCCTCCTCGTGCGCGACGGCGTGCACGCCCACAATCTTCTGATACATCCACGGTGTGAAAACGAGCGCGACCGCGAGCGAGATGAGCATGCCCATGCTCGAGTTGATGGGGATCGGGCTCATGTAGGGCCCCATCAGGCCGCCGACGAATGCCATCGGCAACAGCGCCGCGATGACGGTGAACGTGGCGAGAATCGTCGGGCCGCCCACTTCATCCACCGCGCGCGGAATGATCTGCGTCAGCGTGCCGCCGCCGAGACGCGTGTGCCGGTGGATGTTCTCGACGATGACGATGGCGTCGTCCACGAGAATGCCGATCGAGAAGATCAGAGCGAACAGCGAAACGCGGTTGATCGTGAATCCCCACGCCCACGACGCGAACAAAGTCGCGGCGAGCGTGACGATCACGGCTGCGCCTACCACCATCGCCTCGCGCCTGCCCATGGTGAACACCACCAGCAGCACGACCGAGCCTGTGGCGAAGAGCAGCTTCTGGATGAGCTTCACCGCTTTGTCGTTTGCGGTGACGCCGTAATTGCGTGTGACGGTCGCTTCCACGCCTGCGGGAATGAAGGTGCCGCGAAGCTGCTCGACGCGCCGAACGACCTGGTTCGCAACGTCGATGGCGTTCTCGCCCGGCTTTTTGGAGATCGCGATAGTGACAGCAGGCGCATGCGCGACGGCGGGAAGTCCCGAGATCGCAGCACCGGGACCAGTGCCGAGCCACACGTATGAGTCAGGCTGATCGGGGCCGGCGGCTACGGTCGCCACGTCCTCGAGGAACACGGGCTTCCCCTGAGTCGCGCCCACTACGAGACCCGCGACGTCGTCGCGATTCGCCAGGAATTGCCCGGCATCCACAGGCGTGACGTGGTTTGCGCCCACCAGCGCGCCAGCGTGCTGCACGACGTTTGCTGCCCGCAGAGCCTGTGTGAGTTCACTGATCGTAAGACCGAAGCCCGCGAGCTTTTGTGCATCCAGCTCCACACGTACGACGCTCTGCGGGCTGCCCACCGTGTACACGTTCCGGGTACCGGGTACGCGCTTGATTTCAGCTTCGATGGACCGGGCGACCTGACCGAGTTCGTGCGAGCCGCGCGTGGGGTCCTGCGTCCAGAGAGTCAGCGTGACGATGGGCACATCGTCGATGCCCTTGGGTTTCACGAGTGGTTGGAGGATGCCGACGTTTGCCGGCCGCCAGTCCTGGTTCGAATAGATCGCGTTGTACAGCCGAACGATCGCTTCCGTGCGGAGCTCGCCGACTTCGAATTGAACGCTGAGCACGGCCATGCCCGGGCGCGACGCCGACGCGATGTGTTCTACGCCGGAGATTTCCCCGAGTACTTGTTCCATCGGCGAGGAGACGAGATTCTCCACCTGCTCTGCCGAGGCGCCGGGAAAGGGCACGAAGATGTTCGCGAACGTGACGTCGATCTGCGGCTCTTCTTCACGCGGCGTTACGAGCACCGCGAATAGGCCCATGAGCAGCGCCGCGACTGCCATCAACGGCGTAAGCGGGTTGCTGAGGAAGCGGCTCGCCAGCCTGCCGCTGAAACCGAGCGGCTCGCTCACGGGGCGGCGTTCCCGTCCGACTCGTCGGTCACCACGGCGACAGGCCGTAGATTTTTCCTCGCGGCGATCGGGTCAAGAGCGACGTGCTCGCCTGGGCGCAGTCCGGCCAACACTTCGATCCTGTCCTCGAAGCGATGGCCCGTGCGCGACTGGCGCAGCGACGTGCGGCCACTCGCGTCGACAACGTAAACGGCTGTTACTTCGCTACGCTCTACCAGCGCGCGTGCGGGCACCAGCAAGCGATCCGCTTCGCCGACGACGAAGCCGACTTTGACGAACATGCCGGGGTAGAGATCTGCAGCGTTTTCTGGCAACTCCAGACGTGCGCGAAAAGTGTTGGAGGGTGTGGAGGCTTCCGGAAATATGGTGAGCTTCGCCACTTCGACACGGCTGCCGTTCACATACACGACGGCTTTGCGGATGCGCCTGACTTGCTCGACGACGGACTGCGGCACGTCCACCGCAACCCGCAGGAACCGCAGCGACAGTCCGCTCATGATGGGTGTGCCGGGAGCTACCGTCTCGCCGACCTGCACGTTGCGCTTGGTGACGATGCCCGCGTAGGGAGCGCGGATTTCCGTGTACGCCACCCCTTCCTGCGCGCTCTCGAGCGCGGCGCGGGCCGCGGCCAGCCGGGCCGCGGTGGCGTCGCGGTTCGCGGTGGCCTCATCGAGCGTTGCCTTCGCGACGACTCTGCGCTCGTACATGTCAGCAATGCGTTGGTAACGCGTTCGGGCTTCGCTTTCACGCACGGTCGCTTCACGCAGCGCTGCTTCCGCCTGCAGCAGGCCAGTGCGCTGCTCAGTTGCGCGCAAGCGCGCGATGACGGCGCCAGCGGGAACGAAGTCATTCACGTCATAGAGGAGGGCGGCCACGCGACCAGATGTCTGGGCGGCCACCGTGCCCTGATTGACGGCTTCGATGGTGCCGTCGAGTTGCCGTTCGCGCGGCATGCGCTCGGCTTTGACGACGACGAATTGGAGAGGTGTGAGTGGCGCGAGAGGCTGCGCGACAGGTTCTGACCCGCTGCAGCCAGCAAGGGCTGCCAGCACGGCGACGAAGCTCGCCAGCGGCCGGGACCGTATCGCGCCCCACATGTCAGTTGAACGCCGCGCCCGGCGTGACACCGAGTTTCTTCAGGATGATTGCCAACGGGCAGAAACCGGTGAAAGACGCCTGCAGCAGGTTCAGGCCCACAAAGCCTGTAAGAAACAGCCAGTAGGGGCTGACGTAGTACGAGAGCGCGAGGCTCAACAGAACCATGGTGCCCGCGAAGGCCAGCACGATACGATCGATGGACATGGCGATACCCGTTGAAGTGATGAGAGGACGACCATTCTTTCGCGTGCAGCTCGCGTCATATCGGTAGTCTTACCGCGCGCTTCGCACTTCTACTTAGCTACCGGCGGTTTGCCGGTGGCCGGATCGATATGGATGACCGGCAGACCGGCCTCCACCCACGCTCCGATTCCACCCGCGAGATGCGCCGCGCGAGGGGCGCCGGCTGCCAGCCGCGCTGCGACCGCCATCGCCGAGCGCTTGCCGGTGCCGCACTGAAAGACAAGTTGGCGCGGCGTATCCGGTGGCAGTGTCGAAGCGTCGAAAGTGGATAAAGAAGCGCGCCCGCGACTCGCTGCACGGCATACTCGTTCGGCGCGCACGTCGATGAGCAGGATCTGCCCGGCGGCGAGGAGGTCTGCGACCTGCCGCGGGGCGAGATCGCCTATCGTATTGCGGTTCGACCGGTTCATCTGCAGGTCCTGGTGGGCTTCGAGTGACGTTATTATATTAGAGAGTACTGAATTAGCAAGTCCTGAAATACAATTTTGACATGTTCAAGTGCATAGGAGGAACCGATGGGTAGACGGTCGGTGGCGTCGAGTCGTAGCGAAACGAAGCCGGTGAAGGCGCTGCGCGCCATCAAGCCGCACGCCGGCAAGGCGGCGGAGTTGTTAAAGGCGCTCGCCAACGAGCAGCGGCTGATGATCCTGTGCAATCTGGTCGAGGGGCCGTTATCGGTCGGCGAGCTCAACGAGAAGCTGGATCTCAGTCAGTCGGCGCTGTCGCAGCACCTGGCGGTGCTGCGCGAGTCAAAAATCGTAGCGACGACGCGCGAGGCGCAGAGCATCCGTTACGAACTGCCCGAGGGCGTCGTCACCCGCATCATCGAGATTCTCTACAAAGAGTTCTGTAAGAGTTGATGGCGGGCGCAAGTTCAGGCGCAGAGCAGTGGTGGCGTATTCGTTTGGAGGCAACGGCCGACTGATGTCATAGCTATGGTGGACGCCTCGAAAATGCCGCGCGAGTCAATCGGTCAGGCGGCACGAATCGCCGAGGTAAGCAGAAAGCGGGAAATTGCGAAGCGGTTGGCACCCGGAAGTTGACGCAAATCCATCCCATGCTCACCGGGCCGGCAAACGCCGAGCCGCGGGATGTTAAGTGAGGACTGCAACGGGCGCGGCCAAACGGCGGGGAGCCCTCTAAGCAACGGGGCCAGCTGGCATGCATCGAGGAGGTTCGTGGCGCCGCCAGGCCCGGCCCCACGGATCGAGCTGGGGTCGGCGAGGTCGTGTATTATTCGCGCCCGTCCAAATGGCCGCCCCCTTGAAGACTCCTTTCTCCGGCGCCCGCGACGGGAATCGAGGGATTGGCAGGGACAGGCGGAGGCCTGGAATCAGTAACTTACTGATTTAACTAGTACTTTGGTCGGGTTTGATCCCGCCAGCCAGATTTCGGCGGCGTCGATTGTCGAGAGTGTAGATACGTGGTCACGACCGATTCCCTCGCACTGTTTTCCGGTAACGCCAATCCGCAGCTGGCGCAGGACATTGCGAAGCATCTGACAACGCCCCTGGGCCGCGCCTATGTCGGCCGCTTCAGCGATGGCGAAGTCAACGTCGAGCTGATGGATAACGTCCGCGGACGCGACGTGTTCATCGTGCAGCCGACGTGCCCTCCGGCGAACGAGCATCTGATGGAGCTGCTCGTGATGATCGACGCATGTCGTCGCGCGTCCGCCGCTCGGATTACCGCGGTGGTGCCGTACTTCGGCTACGCCCGGCAGGATCGCCGCCCGCGCGCCACGCGTACGGCGATCACGGCGAAGCTGATCGCCAACATGATTTCAGGAGCGGGCGTCGATCGCCTGCTGACGATCGATCTGCACGCGGATCAGATCCAGGGGTTCTTCGACATCCCCGTGGATAACGTTTATGGCTCGCCCGTGTTGTTGGGCGACGCATGGAAGCAGGGCTACCGCGACATGATCGTTGTGTCGCCAGACGTAGGTGGCGTCGTTCGCGCTCGCGCGCTCGCGAAGCGTCTCGATGATGCGGATCTCGCCATCATCGACAAACGCCGTCCGCGTCCGAACGAGTCGAAGGTGATGAACATCATCGGTAAGGTCGAAGGCAAGACCTGCATCCTGATCGATGACATGGTGGATACCGCCGGCACGCTGTGCCAGGCCGCGCAGGCGTTGAAAGACGAAGGCGCAGTGAAGGTCGTTGCTTACATCACGCATGCCGTGTTGTCGGGCAACGCCGTGGAGAAGATTTCGAGGTCCGCGCTCGACGAACTCGTCGTCACGGACACGATCCCGCTGTCGGAAGCCGCGAAAACATGCGGCCGCATCCGTCAGCTGTCGATCGCAGCGTTGCTCGCCGAGACGATCCGTCGCATCCGTGACGAAGAGTCGGTGAGCTCGCTGTATGTCGACTGACGCCCGTTGATGGCGAGGCCGCCGGATCCTGCAAGGTCCGCGGCTGACGCACCGGGCGCAGGAAAAAAGTTGAGTCGTGGCGTGTCTCTGGTCGCGGAGCGCGCCTGTTTGTAAGTCAATCAGGAGTCAACATGCGCGTTTCATTTACGATCGGCGCGGACTTCCGCGATGAGCAAGGCAAAGGTGCGAGCCGCCGCCTGCGTCATCGTGGCAAGGTCCCCGCAATTCTTTATGGCGGCCATCAGGAGCCGCGCAATCTGATCCTCGATCAGCAGAATCTGCTGACGATGATCGACAACGAGAAGTTCTATTCTTCCATCGTGCAGCTGAAGGTCGGAGACCAGACGCAGAACGCGATCGTGAAGGATGTTCAGATGCACCCGGCGCGTAACGTCGTCGTGCACGTGGATCTGTTCCGCGTCGTCGAAACAGAGCCGTTGCGTATCAAGCTGCCGCTGCACTTCCTCAACCAGAGCTCCGCTCCGGGCGTGAAGACGCAGGGCGGTATCGTGTCGCACATGCGCACCGAGATCGAGATCTCGGCCCTGCCGAAAGATATTCCGGATTATCTGGAAATCGACATGGGCGCGATGAACCTCAACGAGATGAAATATCTCGCGGACATCCCGCTGCCGGAAGGCGTCACGATTCTGGAGCTGGCCGGCGGACGCAATGTGCCCGTCGTCTCGGTCCACAGCCCGCGTGCCGCGGAACCTGAGGCGGCTGCTGTTGCTGAAGGTGCTGCTGCTGCCGAGGGCGCTGCTGCGGCCCCGGCTGCTGGCGCGGACGCCAAGAAGGATGCCGCTCCCGCTGCGAAGAAAGACGCAGGCGGCGGCAAGAAGGACGCCGGCAAGAAGTAATCCGCGTCCCCAGCGGATTCCGCAAGACTGCGTCACACGGGGCGTGCATCGGCGCGCCCCGTGTGACGCTCCCCCGATCGAGCATTCAGCGCGCCCATGTCTGGTCTGCCCCTCAAGCTCATTGTTGGTCTCGGCAACCCGGGCAGCGAATACGAGCGCACGCGTCACAACGCGGGCTTCTGGTTCGTGGAGGAGCTGGCGCGACGCTTTGGTGGCTCGTTTCGCAATGACTCCAAACATCAGGGCGAGCTCGCACGCGTACGAATCGCGGGCGAGGAGATCTGGCTGCTGAAGCCGATGACATTCATGAATCGCAGCGGTGGGCCCACGCGCAGCGTTGCGAATTTTTATAAGGTGGCGCCAGCTGAAGTGCTGGTCGCCTACGACGAGCTGGATTTTCCTCCCGGCACGCTGCGTCTGAAAGAAGGCGGCGGTGCTGGCGGTCACAACGGCATCCGCGACATCATCGCGCAGCTTGGCGATGCCGTCTGGCGGCTGCGTATCGGCATCGGGCATCCGGGCCATCGTGATCAGGTCGTTGGATACGTGTTGGCGCGTCCCTCCGCCGAAGACGAGCGCGCGATTCGCGACGCTGCGTTGTCCGCGGTGGATGCGTTCGAAGTTCTTCTGAAAGACGGCGCGCAGAAGGCGATGCTTCGCCTGCACACGCAGCCTGTCAAAACGCCGCCCGCCAACGGGCCGCAGTAAGGCAATCATGGGTATCAAATGCGGAATCGTCGGTCTGCCCAACGTCGGCAAATCGACTCTGTTCAACGCGCTGACACGAGCGCAGATCGCGGCGGAGAATTATCCGTTCTGCACGATCGATCCTAATGTTGGTGTCGTGCCCGTGCCCGATCCGCGGCTCGCCGCGCTGGCGGACATTGTGCACCCTGAGCGCATTCTGCCGACGACGGTGGAGTTCGTGGATATCGCAGGCCTCGTTGCCGGCGCGTCGCAAGGCGAGGGCCTCGGCAACCAGTTTCTCTCGCACATTCGCGAGACCGACGCGATCGCGCATGTCGTTCGCTGTTTCGAGAGCAGCGACATCGTGCACGTCGCTGGCAAGGTCGATCCCATCGCGGACATCGAAGTGATCGACACCGAGCTCGCGCTCGCCGATCTGCAGACGATCGAGAAAGGTCTCGACCGCGCGATCAAGGCGGCGAAGGGTGGAGATAAGGACGCCGTGCGTCGTCGCGCGCTGTTCGAGCGTGCGAAGTTACATCTCGACGCCGTGAAGCCCGTGCGTTCGCTCGATGTAACCGACGACGAGCGCAAGGATCTTCGCGAGCTGCAACTCCTCACCGCGAAGCCGCTGATGTACGTCGCCAACGTAATGGAAGGCGGTTTCGAGAACAACCCGTTGCTGGATGCCGTGAACAAGCGCGCGAAAGCAGAGGGCGCCTTCGTCGTGCCGGTGTGCGCGGCGATCGAAGCTGAGATCGCGCAGCTGGATGAAGCCGATCGTGCTGACTTCCTCAAAGAGATTGGTCAGGACGAGCCCGGTCTCGATCGCGTGATTCGCACTGGGTACAAGCTGCTCGGCTTGCAGACTTACTTCACCGCGGGTGTGAAGGAGGTTCGCGCGTGGACGGTGCGTGTTGGCGCAACGGCGCCGCAGGCGGCGGGTGCGATCCATACGGATTTCGAGCGCGGCTTCATCCGCGCGGAAGTGATTGCCTATGAGGACTTCATCGCGTGCCGCGGCGAAGCCAAGGCGAAGGAAACAGGAAAACTCAGATTGGAAGGCAAGGAGTACATCGTCCGCGAAGGCGATGTCATGCACTTCCGCTTCAACGTCTGATCAGTTCGAGGCCCAGCGCCGCCAGGTCGAGTCTTCGGTGTATTCCCAGAAGCCGGCTTTCTCGATCTGGCCGTCTTCGTCGTAGGTGTTGATGCGCATCACGGGCCAGCCGCGCTCGTTCGACAGGCGCTCTGATAATTCGGCGGTGAAAAACCACAGTCGCCGATCTCCCGTCCAGGCTCCCCAGGCGCGCTGCTCTGTTTGAGCGGACGCCGCGACGCGACGGAGATTGTCAGGAAGCTCGTTGCTGTCCCGAAGTCGATGGGCACTGCCCGGCACGTTGAACAAGGCCGTGACAAACGACTCCAGCAGCGTTTCCGCCCTGGGCGGCGGGTTGAGCCGCGTAGGTGTCGTTTCCATCGAACACTCCTTGATCGAGTAAGGGCCGGGGCGCGTCATCGTGACGATACCGGGGTATACATCGATTTGAGCGCTTGATCTATTGTAAAGCCACGAATTCGTTCACATTTGCAGAAGTTGCATCGAATTAGTACCGGCACAGTCAGGCGCGCCCGGACAGTTGGGCGCGGAGTTGGCCAAGGCAGCGTTTCACTTACTGGGATCAGCGCGTATCGATGCGCCAAAGAAAGGTGCCGCGTCGTGACGGGCGTCGCTCGAGCTGGGCATGCAGCTCCATGAGATCAGGACGGAACAGGCTTTCGTCCAGCGCGCGCAGCCGGTCCTGCTCATCTCTCAGGGCGGCCCGGACGCGTAATAACGGCGTGCCGAGCGGCACGTCGAGCTGGCCGGCGGCAAATGAATCCGCCGCCACGGCGTTAGCTGCGTATTCGCAGCGCGCCGTGTGCTTTTTAAGATCTTCCAACAGTTTCATCACCGTCACGCGTCCGCCTCGCGACGAGCGCACGCGTTTCGCAAATGCTTCGGGAATGTAAGCGCTGCTCAGCTGATAGGGTCGGCCCTCGTACAGGCCGACATGTCTTACAACAGTGACACCTGTCTCCAGCTCAGGGTGCGCTTCACGCAGCAGCATCGGCACGTTTGCCGATGCGCTGTTGACGACCGTGACCGACAACTTAGGCTGACTCGCCGGCCTTGTCTCATAGAACATGCACATCTGCAGCCGGACGGCGGACGGCAGGTTACCTTCGCGAGCGAAGGTACCGCTGCCGCGCCGTCGAACCACGCGGCCTTCCGCTTCGAGGCGCGCCAGCGCGCGGCGCACCGTGGTACGGGAAACGTGAAAACGGCTAACGAGCTCAGGTTCGCTCGGCAGCGCCGAGCCCGCGGTGATTTCGCCGTTCTTCAACGCCGCCGACAACACTTCATACAGCTGTCTATACCGTGTGACCCCACGGCCCCGCGCTGTAGGCACACAAATGCGCAGGGCGACAGTCTTATTTCGCGGCATCATGACTCTCCTTGTTCTTCACTGGGTCGCCTCGTAGGCGCATCCGCGCGCCGTGCCGTGAGGCGAACTTCATATCGATCCGGTCGATAAGCACACTCCTGGTACAGCAGGATTCGTCCGCGGCCGTCGCGAACAAGCTGTCGCACCGTGAGTAGAGGCGTGCCAATCGGCGTTCCGAGTTGCCTTGTCGAATAGGAATCCGAAGCAAGCGCCGAAGTCGTTTGCTCGCTCACTCGCCCTGTGTATCCCATCGAGTCCAGCACGACGAGCACGGGATCGTGCCCCAGCTTGCGCCGCGTGATGAGTTGCCCGGGCACCTCTGTCACGTAGATCGTGGACAACTCGAATGGTTTACCGTCAAACGCACTCGTCCGCCGAATGAACAGCGACGCTTCGCCAAACTCAGGCCACTGGCGCATGAGGAAGGCGGGCGTTGGAATGTGTTTGAACGCCACCAGGCGTGATGTCACTCCTGCGGCGGCAACTCGACGATCGTCGAGCAGCCGCATACGTCGCAGGCTATGAGCGTCCTGCTCTGGTGGTAAGCGAGCGAAAGTGCCGCTGCCTCGGCGGCGAACGATTCCACCCTCTTCGGCGAGCCGTTCCAGGGCTCGCCTTACCGTCGTGCGTGATACGCCATATTGGCGAACGAGCTCATGCTCGCTTGGCATCAGAGCTCCGGCGGAAATGCTCCCGTCCGCCAAAGCCTGTGACAACACCGTATAGAGACGTAAATAGCGCGCGACACCCGTTCCAATGTCAGTTCTTCTAACCACTTGTCACCCCGTGTCGTGAGTGTACACGTCAGTTTCGGAGCGGTTATCAGAGTAACGGAAGTTAGTTGTTTGAGCGCGTCTATCGTGACGTCGCGAGCGGGCGACGCGAAAAAATAAAGTTAGGTTCTATCTCGACATAGTAAGAAATTGTTTCGGGGTGCGAGCGTTTTCAGCGGCTCTGCAAACCTTAAGTCTGTGTTGGTGTGATGGTGTGAGAAGAGGAGGCGAGGCGAAGGTCGAGGCATCTGTCGGCGTTGCTATCAAAGGTTCGACATCTGTGAATGGAGCTCACGGTTCGCGGGCGGTATGGGTTGAGCGCGATATCGCGGCGGCTTCGATGCGACAGTGAGCCCGGTCACGTGTGAATTTGAGGCGACGCAGCGGGGTGACGGTGTCCGCAGTGATGGTTTCCGTATCGTGAGCCCCGGTATACGGGCGGGGAGAAAGGGACGGTTCAGGTTGACACCCCCCGCTGGCGGCTAGGACAATGCGCGCCCCTCGCGAATGGGCCTTAGGCCCGTTCCCGGGGTACCCCCACGTGGAAAGGTAGCTCAGCTGGTTAGAGCACGGCACTCATAATGCCGGGGTCGAGGGTTCGAGTCCCTCCCTTTCCACCATACAACTCCTGGTTTTTCAGCGACTTAGCATGTAGCGTCCGGTCGCTTGTGCCTATTTTGGTGCCAACTCGTGCGGCCGGAACGGCGCGAACACGCTTCTTTCCAGGGAGCGACTGATCGATCAAGCCCATCGCCCGCCGGATAACCGCAACCTCGGATTCCGGCGCCCCTTCGGTCCAAGCTGCGTACGCACGGAACATTGTTTCCGGACGGTGCCCATGCTGCTTACGAGCCAATATCCGGATACGCGCGCGGACACAGCGTCACGATGCGATCCTCACCGGTCTTTGTGCAGTTCTTATCTATTCCGGCGACGCGCTCCTTCGGTCGCGACCTCGGACGTGCGGCTGCAGTGGGATCCCGATCACGATCCCGCCGGACGCCCCCTCGAACGCCGCGCGATCCAGCTCGGCCTACGAGGCAACGCTCTGCATCGATACGGCACGACTGAGCTCGTGTCGATGACGGACATCACCGATTTCGTCATCGAGCAACGAGACCATCTTCGGGATGGTTTCAAACGACTCCTGGTCCCCTATGAGCAGGTCTACAGACCCGAGGCGACTGCGAGGAACTCTGTTGGTATATCGTGAGACTTTCCCGCTGTCACCGATTGTCGTCCAGTATCTGCGCTGCAAATACGTTGGCGGAACGCTTGGCGAGTTCCTGATTTTCTTACGACCCCTATCACCAGAGCGTAGATGATGGCCACCCGACCCTGCACGCTTACAAAGGTGGTGGTCATGTAACGAGACGTCTCCGTCTGTGTGCCGCTTTCGCCTGCGGACGGCCGTGTGTCGAAGCAAAGCGTTCTATCGTCTTCGCAAGAAACGTAGCGCTGGCCGATCTCCTGCTTCAGCGTCGCCTTCAAGCGGCCGAAGTCGGCGGATTTTACTGGACGAGCGCCGTTCCGGTAATCCTCACTAATAACACGTAGTGAGCTTTGACCGCAGGGTCCGATTTGGCTGGGGTGAACTGGCCGATCACAAAGTTCTGGTTAATGGCCCGTGCCAATGCAGGATCAGCGCTGGGACTCCGCTAGCCGCCCCAGGCGATAGTTCATTTCTTCTGCGATACCGGGGTCATCGCACTTCGCGAACTCCTTGATGAGCTCGATGGCCTCGGGCATACCAATGGACGCGAGTGCATGGCTGAACCACTTCGCGATCACAGCCTGTTCTGAATTCGTGTACTGAAGGAAGTCGAGCCGGCGCTCGAGGACCTCGCGAATGTATGGGATGCTCGAAGGGCTTGCCTCCCATTGAATCTCTCGGGTGACCTGCTGGTGGAGTTGATGGCCAGGCATCAGCAACAGATTGTTCAGGATATCGGCCTTGAGCTCCGGATCCACGATTCGGCACGTCATTTCGAACAAGGTGTACCAAGCCTGCCAGTGACAGCTCTGGATGGCGCTGGCCATTTCCCGAAGAATGTACTCTTTGACAATGTGCTCGCTGATGCCTGCCAACTGGTACTGCATCTCGAGATCTTCCCGATGTGCGTCGAGTCGCTGGCGTAGTTCGGTGTCCATTACTCATTATATAACGCCGGCCAGGTCCTCAAAGTGAGCACCACGACGATGACGAAGGCGAGTTTCGCCGATTTATCCGCAAGCGAGACAACTTTCGGATCGCCGCTGGATCGGCGTAACTTCGCGCGGTGACATAAGCGCGAGTAACGCCGGAAAAGGAGGCGAAACTTCTGACTCTTCCGAGAATGGCCCAATGCTCTGCATCCAACTAGGCCGCCGACAGCATACTCGCGGCAGTGTCGATGGCTGCTGTCGACTGCTCGGGGTTGGAATGTAAGTTACTGATGCGGCTATTTGTCAGGGCGTTTTCGAGTCCCTCCCTTTCCACCATGCATTTCCAACGCATTTGGGCACTTACCTCCATCTAGGTAGGTTCGAGTGCCAGCCAGTGCCAACTTCGGGGGGCGCAGGGGGCGCGGAACAATGGACGTGCCAACCTTGTCCTTCGCAATCCTTGTTGATGGCGGTCCGTGTCGCTTCGACATGCGCGTCCGTCGAGCCCTCGATCCAGGCGGCATATGTCGTCAACATGGTCTGCGCGCTATACCCGTGCTGCCTGGCTACCCAAAGCAGGTTTTTTCCGATCATCAGGTACCAGCTCACGCATGAATGCCGGGCCGCGTAGGGCTCACGGTATCGCCCCCGAAAAGTTTTCTTGAGAGTCCAAACCCAATGGTCGTAGGGATTATTTAGAGCGGATCGGATCGCCGTTCTCGCGAAAGAATACCTCGTCGTGGCGGATCATCCCGGCAAGCACGAATTGCTCGCGCAAGGCGAGGTGCCGCTTCAGGACGCTCAGCGCGCGTGGGCACAGCTCGACTGTTCGATCTTCCCCTGTCTTGGTGCCATTCTTCACACCGCATGACGCGCGCGTTGGTCACGCTGATCGTGCCTCGGACCAGGTCGCAATCCCGTAAAGAATCGGAATTCGTCGTAGTTGCCCTGCGGGGCTCCCCAGTCACGATGAATGGCGGCAATGAGCACCTCCGCTTCCTGAATGGTGAATGGATCTACGGCTGGACGGCCGTTCTTTATTGATACGCAGGCATATAAGGCCGCTTTCCGGATTGTGCTTTCCGGGTGATCGCGATACCCGTGCTCGAATGCGCAGCGCGCGGCACTGATGACGTTGTTGTAGGTCTTCTTCTTTCGGTATCTCTGGGCGTCTGCCGTCTGTGCAAGCTGCGAATACTTAATGGTTTCGAAGTCATGAGCGCCGATGGCCGGTCGCCAGGCAGCCTCGAGAATCTTAACTTTCGCCAGAGTCGGCGCTGAACATTGATGCCGCTTCCCTTACCTCCGTAACCTCCACACGAGAGCGACCGTTAGTTGCGACTGAGATAGTTAGCTATGAACGAGAACCGTACGGACGATCCAAGACGTGATGTGGCATTTTCCTTCCGCAAGGAGGACGTGGCGCTGGCTACTACGGTCCTTTTCAATTGGGAACGCTATGTAAACGTTTGTAATGGAAGTGAGTTGACGGTTCGTGTTTTGCCTTCGTCATTTGAGACCCTTCCAAGATCATTGACGTCTTAACTAAGCGCCAGTGATGTAGTCGTATGCTTCTACATCTGGTGGAGCCTCTGATCTCGACGAATGTTCACGCGATTATCTTCTGTGGAATTGTATGCGCGCGCACGAGATGAAGTGCGCGTTGGCCACCCGATGCTGAACGGTGACGGTAACGCCGAAGGCTCCAGAGATTGCAGCCGGACCGGCAGCTCACTCAAGTAAGATGAGCCACCCGATCACCCGGCGCAGGAGCAGTTTCATGTCTTTTCCCGCGATCCATCGCGTTGTCACCGGGCACGATGCAGACGGCAAGGCCGTCGTCTCGAGCAACGGCCCTCTCTCGACCATCCGCGAGCTCGAATCCATTCCGGGAATGATCTTCCATGAAGTCTGGGAGATGAGTGGTGCGCTTCCTGTGATCGACAACGGCGCCGATCCGACGCCGGGCCCACTGATGCATCAGGCGCCCAGTCATGGCAACCGCATTCGCTTCGTCGACTTTCCGCCGGACGAGAGCTATCTCGCTGACGCCGGATTACGGATGAAGAAGCTGTTCAGCGAGGTCAATGATGACACGGCCCTGACCGTCAGGGCCGATTCGCCGCATCCGATGATGCATCGTGCGGAGGCCATCGATTACTGCATCGTGATCGAGGGCGAGATGACGCTGGTGCTCGATGACTCCGAGGTCCTGCTCGGCCCCGGGAGCGTCGTCATCCAGCGCGGCACCAACCATGCCTGGGCGAATCGCTCTGGGAGGATGTGTCGCATCCTGTACATCCAGATAAACGCTCAGTATGACCCGGCGATTGCCGCAGCACTTTCGCGGCGATGAAGGGGCTGCGGGCGCGGTCTATTCAGACGCGTCCTGACGAAGCGAGGAGGTTGGCGGCAACAACGAGGTCGTGCGTTCCGAACCCTTCGGTGAATTCAGCGAGAACGGGCGAGAGCATCGCGCGCGCAGGTTCTGCCTTGTTGTCGGCGAACCAGAGTTTTGCGAGGTCGTTGGCGGCACGTAACTGCCATGACAGCGCGCCGATTTCCTTCGCACGCGCCATGGACTCTTCCAGCAGCGCTTCTGCTGCTCCGGTTTTGCCCTGTGCGATCAGAACAGAGGCGCGAATCCGGAGAACCTCGGGGAGGCACCAGCCTTCGTTCTGGGTCTGTGCATCTTCGAGTGCAGACCGGATCGTTGTTTCGGCGTCGTCGATCTGGCCTCGCTGAGAGAGCGCGTCTGCCACGACACTGAGGTAGTAGGGCATTCGCGCCAGGTGGTTGATGTTGCGGAATTCCTCAACCGCACGCAGGAGGCCGTCGACTGAATCCGCGGATCCCGCACGATAGAACATGGCCACCGGGCGCCGTGCGACGAGGCCGTGATGTCGGACATGCTCTTCCAATGTTGCCGCGTAGTGGCTGCACTCTTCGTGACGTCCGCTCCAATAGAAGATCGGGCACGCATACGAGAGCGCGTTGTTCACGGACAGGTGATGATTGGTCGCGCGCGCACGCTCGATTGCAGCGATGGCTGTGCGCGCGGCAGTGTCCGGAAAGCCCATCAACCACTGTACCTGCGACAACACGCTTTCCAGCAGAATGAGCGTATCGGCCATGTATCGCACGCGGTATGAGCGATTAAAATATCGCAGGTCGCGCTGCTGAAGGCGCTCGAGCCGTTGCCGTGCATTGCGAAGCCGGCCGAGGAAGAGCTCGGCGATGGCGGAGTGCACTTCGCTCTCCGGAAGGGCCGAGGGATCGTTCGCAGTGGCGACCGACGCGAAGTGCTCGAGCGTGCGCAGGCCGGCTTCGTGCTCGCCAGTCCAAAGTTCATACAGGGAGATCATCGAGAGGCTGCGAAGGCGGTACTCGGTATCGCTCGTCTGCGTGGCGATCTCCAGCGCCTGTCGCAGAGCGCTCAGCGTCTGCGATTTGAAATCACGCGTGACCATGGTGGACCCACCGAGCCAGAGCTTGAGCTTCATCTCCGTGGGCGTACCCGCAAGCCCCGCCGCGTCGAGCTCTCCCACCGCCTGCGCGACATGGATGCGGCATTCTTCGGTCAGCGAGAAATGATTCCAGAGCAATATTCCCGCGAGCGCGAGCCGGATGCCAAGAGACCGATTGGCCGTATCCCGCGCGGTCCACGCGAGTGCTCCGCGAAGATCATCGAGGTAGCTGCCGTAAGTGGAGCCCCATGCATGGGCCGGGCGATGTGCCCACTCAGCCGTGCCCCGTTCGAGCACGGTACATATGCGTTCAGCGTGACGCTGACGAACGGCAGGATCCTCATCGCTCGCCTGGAGTCGTTCAATGCAATAAGTGCGCGTGGTTTCGAGCAGGCGATAGGCCACTCGATCGGCGTCGAGGTGTATGGCAAGCAGGGATTTCGCGGCGAGCTGTACCAGCGTGTCGGCTGTCTCGGCGGGAGATACGTTTGCCGCGGCCGAGGCATCGTCGATATCGAAAACGCCCGCGAAGACGGAGACTGCGCGTAGCAATGCGGCTTCGCTCGCCGAAAGCAGGCCATAGCTCCAGTCGAGCGTCGCCGCGAGCGTACGATGCCGCTCTGGACCTGCCCGCCGCCCGGTGACCAGCCGGAATCGACTGTCGAGCTGCTTCAGCAGGCCGCCGACGCCAAAGGCATCTATGCGGGTTGCGGCAAATTCGATTGCGAGCGCCAGGCCGTCCAGCTTGCGGCAGATCGCCGCAACCGTGGGTGCATCGGCATCGCTCAGCCTGAACGATTCGAGGCGATCGGTGGCGCGATCCACGAAGAGCTGGATGGCGGGAAACGTGAGTGCTTCTTCCGCATCGAGATGAGGAGAAGAAGGCGGCGTGCCCAGTCCCGACAGCCTGCGAACGCGTTCTCCACTCAGCAGGAGCGGCTCCCGGCTTGTGACGAGAATCTTCACGCCCGCGGCCTCGGCAAGAATTCGGTTAGCGCACGAGGCAGCCGCGTCGATGATGTGCTCGCAACTGTCGAATACCAGCAGCATCTCGCGATTACCCAGGGAGTCACACAGGGCGTCGAGGTCGTTCGCCGAATTTCCCGCGAGGCCAATGGCGGTGGCTATCGCATTGGGCGCGAGCTTCGGGTCTTTCAGCAGCGCGAGGTCGACAAGCCAGACCCCGTCCCTGAACAGTTCGAGCGCGCGTTCGGCGACCGCCAGCGCCACCGTCGTCTTGCCGATGCCGCCGGGGCCCACGATCGTGACGAGGCGCGAAACTTCGAAATCGCGCTGGACGGTTTCGATCGCATCGGCTCTTCCGACGATGCGCGTCGTTGCGGTGGGCAGGTTGTGTCGGCGGGCTATCGTGGCTGCCGGCGTCAGCGCCAGCGCGGACGGGTCGCCCGTTGCCACCGGCGCGATGAAGCGATAGCCGCGGCCAGTTACTGTCGCGATATACCGCGCATCAGCGGGGCCGCCGTCTCCGAGTGTTCGCCTCAGGGCCGCTACATTGACCTTCAGGTTGGCCTCATCGACGACCGTCTTCGGCCAGACCTGCGCCATCAATTCCCGCTTGGTCACGAGCTCGCCTGGACGTTCCACCAGCGCGGTCAACAGGTCGAGTGCACGGCCTCCGATTCGAACCTCAGCCCCTCCTCGCACGAGCAGCCGGCGTTCAGGCACGAGGATGAAAGGGCCGAAGGAGAAAGATGGGGGATTGCGCTCTGGAAGATCGCCCGGCACGGCAGGTCCTTCGATGCATATCGGCGTCGATGATGCCTGATATTACGTAGTGCTGACTAAGGAAGCTCTGCTTTACTGGTTTCAGGAAGAAGCGGCGATCGCAGTCCGAGCGTCATGCCTCCCGACCAACACCAGAAAACGTCGCCGACGTCACATGAACCTCCAATCAATGAAACCTATTATTTTGGTGACGTGAATCTGGCTCTATCGTCTCCCCGCATCACGAACGCGGGGAGAACGAGATGAAGAGTCATGACAATGTAGTTGTTTCTCGAGTACACCACTCATCGAAACTCAGCGTGATTGCTGGTTTGTGTGTGGCACTGGTACTTCAAGCGACGAGCGAGCGCGCGCATGCGCAGGCCCGAAGCGCGCAACAGGTCGCGCCGATTCCCGGACTATCGAAGCAGCCGAGTCCCGCTGCCCGCGCGGCACTGCTGGATCCAAACGATGCAGTTGTCCTGTTGTTGGACCACCAGACCGGTCTTTTCCAGACAGTCAAGGATGTTCCCATCCGTGAGTTGCGCGCCAACACGGTGGCGCTGGCAAAGATCGCTGGCCAGGCGAAGATGCCGATCATCTACACGGCGTCGGAACCCGGCGGCAGCAACGGCCCGATCATGGAAGAGCTCACCGTGGCTGCGCCAGACGCGAAGTACGTTGCCCGCAAGGGTGAAGTGAGCGCCTGGGACAATGCTGATTTCGTCAAGGCCGTCGAGGCAACCGGTAAAAAGACTCTGATCATGGCCGGTGTATGGACCAGCGTATGTGTCGCCTTCCCCGCGCTCATGGCAAAGGCCGATGGCTACAAGGTCTATGCGGTCATGGATGCTTCGGGCGATGTCAGCGACATGGCGTACAACGTAGCGCTCGCTCGCATGGCTCAGGCCGGCATCATTCCTGTCACGACGAACACAATCCTCAGTGAAACCCATCGCACCTGGAATCGTCCGGACGCCGCGCAGTGGGGCGCACTTTATTCGGAGCTCGTGCCGCACTATCGCGCGGTGACCGAGAGCTACAAGACAGCGCAAGAGGTTGCCAGGGAAGCAAAGAAATAGCGGCGCTTGGCGTAGTGCGAGTCAAAGGAGGAGTCATGCGCCGCTTCCTCGGCATCATCCGTCAGGCAATCGTTACGGTTTCCCTGTGGGCAATCGGGTGCACAGGTGCGGCGGCTGGGCCGCTGGAGCCAGCCGATCTCATCGTCCGCAACGCGAAGATCTTTACAGGTCACTCCCTGCCCGAGGCGCAAGCGATGGCCATACGGGGTGAAGAATTCGTCGCGGTCGGTCGGGAGGCTCGAGTGATGATGTTTCGCGGCGATCGAACCCGCGTGATCGATGCTGGCGGCCGGCGTGTCATTCCGGGCCTCAACGACTCGCACATCCATGCGGTGCGCGGCGGGCGGTTCTATAACCTCGAACTCCGATGGGATGGGGTCGAATCGCTCGAGCAAGGCCTGCGGATGGTACGTGACCAGGCCGCGCGCACGCCGAGGGGGCAATGGGTGCGCGTAGTCGGTGGCTGGTCCCCGCATCAGTTCAAGGAACGACGCATGCCCACTGTCGCCGAGCTGAATGCGGCGTCTTCGGATACGCCGATCTTTGTTCTCTTCCTCTACAGCCAGGCGTTGATCAATCAGGCCGGAGTCACCGCTCTGCAGCTCACGCCGCAGAGCGTGCCGCCGGCCGGTGGGCGATATGAGTTCATCGAAGGCGGCGGCGTCATCCTGCATGCCGCGCCCAATCCAGCCATCCTGTACACCACCATTGCGAAGCTGCCGCAGTTGTCTGGGGATGACCAGATCAACTCGACCCAACAGTTCTATCGCGAGCTGAACCGCTTCGGGCTCACCAGTGTCGTCGATCCCGGCGGCGGCGGTCATCAGTTTCCGGCCGACTACGGCGCAAGTGATGCCTTGGCGCGCCGGCCGTTGTTCCCGCTGCGCATTTCGAACTATCTGTTTGCGCAGAAGGCGGACAATGAGTTGCAGGATTATCTGCGGTGGACGACCGAGCAGCAGCTCGATATCAACATCGCGACGTCACGTCTCGACGGTTACCTCGTGGAAGGCGCCGGCGAGAACCTTGCGTGGTCCGCGGGCGACTTCGAGAACTTCTTGTCCCCCAGGCCCGAATTGAACGAGGGCATGGAAGAGGATCTCGCTGCGGTCGTTCGCTTGCTCGCGCAGCGTCAGTGGCCGATCCGCATCCACGCGACCTACGACGAATCCATCGGGCGCATGCTCGACGTGCTCGAACCTGTTTTCAAAGAGACCGGCTACCACGGGCGTTGGTGGATCGACCATGCTGAGACGATCAGCGAGAAGAACCTGTCGAGAGTCAAAGCGATGGGCGGCGGCATCGCCATCCAGAACCGGATGGCATTCGCGGGTGAGTTCTTCGCGGATCGTTACGGTGAGGTAGCGGCGTCGCGCGCGCCCCCGTTGCGAGACATCGTGCGAGCGGGAATTCCTGTTGGCGCTGGAACCGACGCTACGCGCGTGAGCAGTTACAATCCGTGGTTGTCGCTCTATTGGATGGTGACCGGCAGGACAGTGGGTGGCACACCGCTGCTGTCTGCGCGGCAGCGACTGAAGCGCCACGAAGCACTGCGCCTTTACACGTTGGGCAGTGCGTGGTTGAGCGGCGAGGAGCGACGCAAAGGTGTTATTGCAGTGGGGCAGTACGCCGATTTCGCGATTCTCTCGGCTGACTATTTATCTGTTCCCGAGCAGCAGATCCGCCTGATCGAGTCGGTGCTTACGGTGACCGGCGGGGACATCGTCTACGCTGCCGAGCCGTTCGTTGCTTTTGTGCCCGAACCGCTGCCGGCGGTGAGCCCAGCATGGTCACCAGTAGCAGTGTTCGGGGGATATCAGCGCTCCTCGCAGCAGCGTCAGTAACTCTCTTGTGTTGGTTCTCACGTGTTGTCTTCGTGACGGCGATGCTGTCGTCGAAGACGTGTCTCGCTCAATGCCCTGACATTCCGCTCCTGCGTTTCGAAGAGAACCCCGCCGCCACGCATGCGGCCGGCTGCGACGGAGTGAATCCATTCGCGTATGTCGCGCTCGAAGACTCGACGCAGACCTACATTTCGTTTGGCGGCGAGATTCGCGAGCGCTACGAACACGCCAACAATCGAAGTTTCGGTGCCGATCCTGACGACCCTCGTGGCACTTGGTTACAACGATTCGGATTGTTCGCGGACCTGCATTCGGGCGACCACCTGCGTGCCTTCGTAGAGGTCCACAGCGCTCTTGAGTACGGACGTGCCGGGGGGCCGAGTCCATCGGATGAAAACAAGGCGGAACTGCAGAATGCTTTCATCGAGGCGCGCCGGCTCTTCGCGCCGAACGCTGACATTCAGGTGCGCCTGGGTCGTCAGGAATTGCAGCTGGGCTCCGGCCGGCTGGTCAGCGTTCGCGACGGTCCGAATGTCAGGCGCAGCTTCGATGGAGTTCGTGTGCGACTCGAGGCAGGAGTGTGGAGCTTAGACACGATCGCCATGCGACCGCGCAAGGACGAGCAGGGCGCATTCGACGACCCGACCGATCGATCACGAGCACTGTGGGGTGCATACGCCACGCGAAGTTTCGCGCCGCAGGCAGCGAGCGGCCTCGATCTTTACTATCTAGGTTACCGGAATGACGCTGCGACATTCGATCAAGGTAGTGCTGGGGAGCATCGTCACACGCTTGGCATCAGACTATTCGGCTCGGCAGATCCTTGGCGTTGGAACCTCGAGCCGATGGTGCAATTCGGGAAGTACGGCGATGCGGACCTGCGCGCGTGGACGCTCGCCAGTGAGACCAGTTACACATGGTCGGAACAGACCTGGGGACCACGCCTGACGCTGAGTGCGAACGTTGCCAGCGGCGATCGCAATCCGCTCGATCCTGAGCTGCAAACATTCAATCCCCTCTACCCGCGCGGCAATTACTTTTCAGAGGATGCCACGCTCTGGCCGCTGAACTTCTACAACGCGCATCTCTTCCTGACGATTCATCCCACGCCTGCCTGGGCTTTGACCGCCGACTACAATGCCTTCTGGCGAACATCTGACGATGACGGCGTATACGGCCCCAATGGCTCGCTGCTGAGAGCCGGGCAGGGCAGCGATGCCCGATTCGTGGCGACCGCGCTTTCGATCACATCCGAGTGGTCGCTCAATCGTCATGTCAGCGTCACCGCGATCTACACGCACTTTTCGCCGCGAGAATTTCTGGAGCAGACCGGCGCGGCCGCCGCGATTGATTTCATCGAGCTGACCGCGCGCCTGCGATTCTGAGGCGCGACCCACGGGTTCGATGAACGAAACCTATTATTTCTTCGCTGTGAGGGTGTGCGTAGGGTCAATCGCAATCCCCTGCAGCACCGCGGAGCCGGAGAAAAAATCATGACGACGTTCAACACTCGCGATGACGTGACGCTCTATTTCAAAGACTGGGGGCCGATTGACGGTCCAGTTGTCGTCCTGTGCCACGGCTGGCCGCTCAGCGCGGATAGCTGGGACGCACAGGCGTTTCACCTTGCGAACAACGGTTATCGAGTGATCGCTCACGACAGGCGTGGCCATGGCCGCTCGAGTCAGCCGTGGGACGGCAACGACATGAATCACTATGCCGATGACCTCGCACAACTCATCGGCCACCTGAAGCTCCGCAACGTATCGATCTTCGGATTTTCCACGGGTGGAGGCGAAGTGGCTCGCTTCATCGGTCGTCACGGCAGCGGGAACATCGCCAGGATTGGCCTGATCTCTGCGGTCACACCGTTCCTGCTGAAGACGGACAACAACCCGAACGGCGCTCCCCTCGAAGTGTTCGATGCCATGCGTGCCGAGACGAGCGTCGATCGCGCGCAGTTCTATCGCAATCTGGCCGGCGGTCCCTTCTATGGATTCAATCGGCCAGGCGCCAAAGTCTCGCAAGGCCAGATCGATCTGTGGTGGCAGCAGGGAATGCTGGGCGGATTCAAGAATACCTACGACAGCATCGCAGCACTGACAGAGGATTTTCGCGGCGACGTTCTGGCGTTCGGTCGTCCCACGTTGATCGTTCACGGCTCCGACGATCAGATCGTGCCCGCCGAGATTTCCGCCCATGTTGTTGCGCGGATGCTGCCGTCTGCTCGATTGAAGATCTACGAAGGTGCGCCGCATGGACTGACGTTCACGCATCAGGAGCGGCTCAACGCGGATCTGCTCGACTTCCTCAATTCCTGAATCAGTAACTCACTTACAGCAAGGACTCGTGACATGAAATTGCTATGCCCGTTGGTTGTCAGTCTGGCGGCCATGTTTGCCATCTCCGCCAGCGCCGCGCAAACCGCTGCCCCAAAGACAACAGTGTCCGCATCGGCGCCCGCGACAGCGACCGTGCGATATCGCACCCAACAAGTCGATGGAGTGAAGGTGTTCTATCGAGAAGCCGGCCCGGCGGACGGCCCCGTCGTGCTGCTCTTGCACGGCTTTCCGACGTCCTCGCATATGTTTCGCAACCTCATTCCGGCGCTTGCCGATCGGTATCGCGTGATTGCACCGGACTATCCTGGATACGGTCAAAGCGACGCGCCGGACCGGGCGAAGTTCGCCTATACCTTCAGCCATTACGCCGACCTGGTGGATTCCCTCATGGGACAGATCGGCGCCAAGAACTATGTGATGTATGTGATGGACTACGGTGCGCCGGTGGGTTATCGGCTTGCCCTCAAACATCCCGAACGAGTCCGCGGCCTGATCATCCAGAATGGGAACGCCTACGAGGAGGGTCTGCGAGAGTTCTGGGATCCGGTCAAGGCCTACTGGGCCGATGGATCGGCTCAGCACCGTGAGGCGTTGTCAGGCCTGGTAAAGCTGGAAATGACGAGGTTCCAATACACGGATGGCGTGAAGGATGTCTCGCGCATCAGCCCGGACAACTGGGTTCACGACCAGGCGCTGCTCGACCGACCGGGCAATAAGGACATTCAGCTCGACCTGCTCTATGACTATCGAACGAATGTGCCGCTGTATCCGCAATTCCAGAAGTTTTTCCGCGAGCGCAAGCCGCCGACGATCATCCTGTGGGGCAAGAATGACAAGATCTTTCCGGAGCCGGGCGCACATCCCTATCTTCGGGATCTGCCCGATGCAGAGTTTCACATCCTCGACAGCGGCCATTTCGCCTTGGAAGACAAGCTCGATGAGATGGCGCCCCTCATTCGAGATTTCCTCGACCGGAAAATAGACAAGCGTTGACGCGACCCGTTGAGGATCTTTGCCGCGACCGGCGTAATTGTCTTCGCGCCAATTGCGTCGGTCCGGGTTGCGCAGCTGCGAGCTGGGGTGGGTCGGATGACCCAACATGTTCTCCTCATCGTTACCAACACCGTTCCGTACGCAGGTGTTTGCTTCGCCGAGGTCGCGCGCGCCGGCGGCCCCGGCGCCCCCCGTGGATATCCAGCACGACCCGGAAGTTCAGAAGGCCGTGTTGCGCGCGTGGAGCACGGGCAAGTTCGTGGCAACGGTGTCTTGCGGTTCCTGCGCGCTGCTCGGCGTGCTGCTGAGGGACGGAACGTCGTTCGTGCGCGGCAAGAGGTTGACCTCGCTTTCCAAGGGGAATCTCTGCGCTCCGCGCACGACGATGCGCCATGCGACCTCGAAAACGCTCTCAGGGGGGAGGGCCCCGAGTACTCCGCTGCGGCCAGCTGGCAGCCTCGCGTAATCATCGACGGTCGCTTGATCACTGACCAGAATCGGGCGTGGCGCGCCCGCCGGCGAAGGAGTTGATCGGCCTTCTGAAAAGCAGGCACTGAGGGGCAATACCCCCGATTCCTCTACTTCTTTACCAGTTCTTTACCAGATCTAACCACGGCGGACGGTCGTTGGCTTCATAAGTGGAGCTTCTCGCAGAAGGATTCACCTATGTCGTCGGTCTTGTCCGCAAATCGAACCCCCGCTGGCGCGGATCTCGAACCCGTAGTGCTCGCCGTACACCGCGACGAGTCGATGCGGAAGTGGATCGAAGTGACGGCGAGCGCCGCAGGGCTCCGGGCGCTGACCTTTGCCACGGCAAATGAACTGCGCGCCCGGGTGGGGCCTAAGACGGTCACGTGTGTCGTCTTGGACGTGTCGCTGCCTGACGCAAGCTGCTTCGAGCTCCAACGCGATCTTTTCCGGGCAGGCGCCGCAATCGTTTTTTTGACGCGAGAACGCTGTATCGAATCCTGCGTTCAAGCGATGAAGGCGGGGGCGGTGGACTTTCTCACGCTGCCGTGTGATCCGGTGCGACTCACAGAAGCGCTTCGTTTTGCCTTGGGCGAGGCGCGCAAATTCGGCGCGTTGCTGTCGAGATATGAGGGCCTGACCGTACGTGAGCGCGAAATCTTCGTGCTGGTGTCCAGTGGCTTGATGAACAAGCAAATCGCTCACTTGCTGAATATCAGCGAGATCACGGTCCAGATTCATCGCGGCCGTGTCATGAAAAAGATGGCCGCGCAGTCGTTCGCATCGTTGGTGCGAATGTCAGATGCGCTACGGTCGCAGCGCGAACCAGAAGCGAGCAGGCCCTCCCTGATGGCGTTTGCCGCGAGTGGCGATGCCGCCCATCTTTCGCACGGTGCCCAGCGGAATCGGTAGTCAGGTCTGGAATATGACCCGTGAAACTGGGCCCCGAGTAGAAGTAAGACGGCACGGGAGACAGCAAAGGGCGACGCCTCGTCCACCCAGCCGCCTGTGGTCTGGCGCGAGGCCGAGGGCTCTTGCCTCTTGTGATTGTTCACCCCAACCGCTGCGGCCAGTTGCCGCCGGGATATCCCGCGCTCCGCGCGAAAACAGAGAGTCGGTTGTGTAAACAGGTCACCGGATACCGTCAACAGTCAGTGCTTGCGGCCAGGGATTTCGAGAGACGCGCCACACAGGCATAGTGCTGTGTACTCCCAGTGCCAGATTGGTGCCGAATGAGTGTCAAATGCCGAACGCGTCTGCTCATGTTGGTGACGGTTGCCGCGATGGCGTCCTGCAGCTTCCATAGTTTTCCGTCGCAGATCTCGTTGTGCGTGTGTTGGAACCACAGCGCGGCGACGAGGTGCGGGCTCGCGTGGCGCAGTTTGCGCGACAACTCAAACTCCAGAAGTCGAGCCCCACCACGGCTGGCCCGAATGATCCGCCGGAAGAAAAAGCCAAGCGACTGAAGACCACGTATTACGTGACCGGAACGCGCTCCAGCGAGAGCGGCGGCCTTACTTACTTTGACGCTACGCCCGAGTGCAAGGCGATTCGCCTGTATGACGGTTCGGGGGAATGGACGGAGGCCTCGCGAGCGAGGCTTGCCGAATTGCGAGCGCTGCTCGAAGGAGTTGAAGGCGCGCGTGTCGAAGCCGCCAACGTGCCGGAAGATTGGGAGCGCACGACACGCGGACTCGATGTGCTCTGCAGCCCGGTCAGCTAATAAATCTCGCAGACCAGACTTACGTTGCCGATGTTCAACCATCTGACGGGCGCAGTCGATCCGTCTGTGATGGCGTACTGGCGTGAGCATTACGACATTGCTTATCTTCTCAGCAAGGCGTCTGCGACAACGAAGCGTCATCTTCAGGAGAAGACTCATCTCATCATGGGGGACGTAGACACGTTTTATCTGGAAGGGTGCGCGCGCCGCCTGCAACAGGCGCTGGCCGATCTCGATATTGCGGCGGACGTCAAGTTCCTTCCCGGCAAGTCACTTCGATGTCCATGAGCGCAATGGCGCTGTTCAAGGAACACGCGCATGCGATGTATGCGATCGCCCGTCCCAGGCGCTGACCGATCTTAGTTTGGATAGCGGGGCGGCAAGTTGGGAGAGGGGAACTCCGCGTAGAGATCCGCTGCGGAGCCCTCGAGGCCTGCAGCGAGTGCGGCAGTAACGGCTGCGTGTATCTCTTCGCCGAAGGCAGCCGGATCGGGCGACCACGAGTTGGTGATCACGGCCCACGTGTACTGTGAAGTACGTTGCAGCAGGCTGCACGCGCCATCTACGAGCCCGCCATGTGACCATGCCTCGGGTGTTGGGCCGACTGCAATGCCGAGTCCCCACCATTCGTTGGCAACGATTGGCGGCAGGTGAGGGTCGGCAAGGTATTCAGCCATTGTTTCTGCTGTAAGAAACGCAGGTTTACGGCTGCCATCTATGGCGGTCATGACTCGTGTCAGATCCACGGCCGAGCCGATCCAGGAGCCGGAAGCAGGACATCGGGCGAGGTGGTGGGCGTCGGGTGCAAACATTTTCCCTTCGCCCGGAAATTCGGAATCCTGCAGCGGCGCGTTGGCGTACTGGTAATACTGCACCTCGTAAGGGCCGCGCTCACTCAACCGCGAACGGCCGATGGACATCGCATTGACGTCCATCGGCAACAGCACGTTGTTGCGTACATAAACCTCATAGGGCTCGCGGGTGATTTTCTCGATCACCTGGCCCAGGAGGCAGTACCCGAAATTAGAATACTGAACGCGGCTGCCCGGCGCGAAATCGAGGCGGCGTTTCAGCATGTAGCGAATGGTGTCGGCAGTGGTTGGGGGCAGCGGCACACCGAGTGCCCTGGCGATCTCGTTTCCCGAGGGATCGGGCGTGGCAAAGCGGTCCCAGCCGCCAGAGTGCTGCAGCAGATTGCGAATGTGGATGTCACGCAGGCGAGCATCGTCGCCGCTGGCTGGCTGAAACTCGGTGAGAACATCCAGAACTTTCGCATCGAGATCGAGCAGTCCCTGCTCTTTCAGATGCAGGATCGCCATGGAAGTGAGCACTTTGGAGATGCTGCCGATGCGAAACATGGCATCCGGCTGCATCTGCTGCCGGGCTTCGAAATCCGCGTATCCGTAGCCTCTCGCCAATATCAGGCGCCCACCCTTGGCGATGGCAAGCGTAGCGCCCGGCACGTCATGTTTCCTGAGCACGGCCATCAGAATTTCATCGAAGCGCTCCGCCCCGGCCACGGCGGGGCCTGTAACCGGAACTGCGGTGTTGGCGGGGAAGAAGCGTCCCGTCGCGGGCGATGGGCCGGCGTTGGTTTCGGAGTCGCTCCCGCCGCATGAGACCAGTAGAGCTGACAGGATCGTCAGAATCAGGAGGCGTGACCGAAGCGCGATTGCTGTCATCTGGAAGCTCGCAAAATCCATTGCACGATGTCTGTCAGTGAGAGACGCGCCAGGCATCCAATGCCCGCTGCCGGCGCAGTGTGGAGCATACACAAGGCCCCTTTCCGTTTGCACCGCCGCGCTCGTGTCTCGGGGTGTCGTGTTGGAGTTGGTGCCCTTTAAGCGTTTAACAGAATGGCTGCGACTTCACCGCCTGCCTGACGCAGGCACAAGGGGCCCGTTTGAATCTGCTCCTGATCGAGGACGACCTCATGCTCGCATGCGAAAGATGCGGGCGCGGCCAAACTCATGCTGGTCGGGCATGTGTTCGCGGCCGTGCTGCTCGACATCGGGCTCCGGCTGACTGTACGGGTATTGTTCAGATCACCGCAGCGACGGCTTAAACAACTCCTGAACGCGCTTTGTCAGGATGCCGGCATCGAGAGGCTGCTCCTAGAGAGCGAAAGTCTGATTTCAAGTCGGGCGATCTGAAGTGCATGCCGGACTTTGTAAGAACGAAGAGCGCCAGCACCCGGAACCGAGACGGCGCGGATCGTGTCGAGCGCTGAAGCGCATCATGAACTCGCGTGCCGTGACGTATGCGCAGTTGGCGCACTCCATTCGCCTGAGCGAGCCCTCGGTCAAACGCATTCTTTCGCGCGGAGCGCTCACCGTTCACCGCCTCGAGCAGATATGCCGTGTGTTCTCGATGTTCAAGACCGTGCATGCACCTGTTGGAGTTCCTCGCGGCAACACGTGATTGCGTGTTGGTGCGACAAAGAATGTTCCGATGTTAGGGCGAGTAGGTGGAGTGGCAGGATTCGGGGTCCGTGCATGTTCGATGATCGCCCTTTAAGTTGCCCCAGCGCAACGGCTTAAGGGTGTGCATCCGTCTCCACATCCCAACATGCGGGCGGTGTGTTGTTGGTGTTCGAGCGGAGGATTCCATCAACATCCAGGCATAACTTGCTCACACCAACACGCAAAGCTCCCGGCGCGCTGCATCCAGTGATATCTTTCGCAGTGCAGCGGCCTCTTGCAGTGTCTGATTCATTTGTGATCTGGAAACTTCCAGTGAATCAGATCCAGGCCGCCAAGTGAGGATTCACACAGGGGGCTCCCAGATGAAGATGGATCAATTCAAGAGTAACCGCTCATGTAGTGTTACATTTGCGGTGCGCGTGATTCTGCTTTCGAGCGTTGCCAGTGCGACGTTCGCGCAGACAACCACCGGCCAGGACGCACTGCCCGAAGTTGTCGTCACCGCGCAGTTCCGGGAGCAGAACGTTCAGGACACGCCGCTTGCCATCACTGCGGTGTCCGCCGAACTCCTCGAATCTCGCAACCAGACTAACATCACCGAAATCACCAACCAGGCCCCCAACGTCACCCTCAAGCAGCAGGGCGCAACCTTCGGGCCCTCCATCGCCGCCTCCATCCGGGGCATCGGTCAGGTGGACTTCAATCCGGCGGTCGAGCCCGGTGTTGGCATCTATGTTGACGATGTTTACTACGCGACCCTTACCGGCGCGATGATGGATCTCCTCGATCTCGATCGAGTGGAAATCCTTCGCGGTCCGCAGGGCACGCTCGCCGGGCGTAACTCCATCGGCGGCGCGGTAAAGCTCTATTCGCAGAAGCCGAAAGGCGACGGCAGCGGCTATTTCGCCGCAACCTATGGAACCCGAGATCGGGTGGACTTGCGCGGCAGCTCGGATTTCGCGCTCGCCGAAAATCTGTTTGCCCGCGTGTCGGGCGTCAGCAAGCGCCAGCGCGGATACATCGCTCGCCGTGACTATGGCTGTGACTTTCCTAACAGCGGCATTCCGCGATTGCGCTCGGACATCGGTAACTGCGTCATCGACTACGACAGCGATGTGAATCTCGAAGCGGTTCGCGGCGCGTTGCGCTGGGTTGCGAGCGAAGATCTCGAGTTCAACCTCTCCGTGGATTACACGCACGACGATCGCAACCCCACCGGCACCGTCCTCGTGAATGGCAGCACCATCGTGCGGCCGAATGTGCAGCCGGTGCAGGGTGCGAACGGCACGGCGCTGCCGCTCGCCACCTTCGTGGTGCCGGATGGCTCGTACTACAACTATGCGAGTTACTACAGCCCGCCAGCCGTTTCCACGACGGGCGCGCCGTTGGTGGAATCCCGAGCAGAGCCCAACCAGTTCTTTGATGGGTGGGGAGTTTCCCTCGGAGCGAACTGGGCGCTGAGCGATACGCTGTCGTTGGATTCCATTACCGCCTATCGCGAATACGATAGCGGGTTCTCCAACGACAACGATCTCTCGCCGCTCGCCAACTCCCTGGGCTATGGCACGCTGCCCTTTCATTCGGTGAGTCAGGAGCTGCGGTTGAACGGCATGTGGGGAGAACGTTTCGAGTACACACTCGGTGCGTTTTATATGGACCAGCGGTCCACCTACGAATCGTTCCAGGACCTGCGCTACACGGGTCCGTTGCAGTTCCAGCAGAACGATGTGGTCAATGCGGACACACAGGCCGTGTTTGCGCATGTGGGCTATCACTTCACTGACAAACTGACTCTCACGACCGGCCTGCGTTATACGGACGAGCACAAGGACTACACCTTCGTGCGCAAGACGCGCGACGGGGCGGTGCATCCCGTGTTGGGCCAGCTCGACGGATTGAAGAGTGACTACGACGGCGACAACGTCGATTACCGCGTAGCCGCCCAGTATGAATGGACGGACACCCTGATGACTTACGCCCAGTTCGCCACGGGCTTCAAGGGCGGCGGCGTGAGTCCGCGACCGTTCATTCCGGGGCAGGCGGTACCGTTCGATCCGGAGACGCTCGATTCTTATGAGCTCGGCATCAAGTCGGACTGGTTCGACCGCATCCTGCGCGTGAATGCCTCGGTGTTTTTCAGTGAGTACGACGACCTGCAACTGGGTCTTCAGTTCTGTCCGCAGTACGGAGGTTCAGGAGCGCCATGCGGCGCCTGGGCGAACGCGGGTGATGCGGAGATCAAGGGCGTGGAGGTAGAGTCCGTCATCCGTCCGTTCGCCAACTTCCTGATCGATGCTTCCTACAGTTATCTCGACTTCGAATATCAGACGATCAACCCCGCGGTGGGCGGGCCGACGCGTCCGGGTGGTATCCAGCTCACTTATCGGGCGCCCTACATGCCCACTCGCAAGTGGAGCGTCGGCATGCAGTACGAACTCAATCTGGGCGACCGCGGCACGCTGACACCGCGTGTGGATGTCAGCTATCAGGGTGATCTCTACACGAACGGCAATAATCTGGAGACCAACCGCATCGACAGCTACACGCTGGGCAATGCGCGCCTGACATGGCGCGCTCCGGATGAGAAGTGGGAGGCGGCGCTCGAGGTGACCAACCTGTCCGACGAGTACTATTTCGTGAGCCGCACAGACCAATATGCTCCGCCGGCTACCGCGGCGGGTCATTCCGACGGCCAGCCCGGCCGCCCTCGTGAGTGGGGCTTCACGATCAAGCGGAAGTTCTGATCCGCACGTAACCGTAACCTGCCGGCGCGCTCGTGATGGCGAGCGCGCCGCCTCGTAAGCTAAATGACGTAGCGTCGCCTGCCACCACGTCACTCACATCGACGCAAGCTCGGCCATCACACTCCCGCCCCACTTGCCGTGACCCACACCACGCTGACGTAGTTCATCACGTGAGTGTAATCAGACAGAAACGCTTCACGCGCTAGCATCCCTCCGCAGGTCGATACGCTCTCGGCACGCGCAAGTCATATCAGAAGCGTTTCAGAAAAGGGGTAGGGAAAGTGAATTTCAAGTTGATCTCGGTCTTCGCGGCCGGCCTGCTGGCGGCTGCGCCCGCATTCTCCGCAGCAGTCACACTCGATTTCGAAGGTGCCAGCAGCTTCCAATCGCTCGACGGCTTTTATAACGGCGGCACCGACACCGGCGGCGCTTCCGGCACCAATTACGGCGTGTCGTTCGGACTCGACGCCCTCGCGCTGTCGAACGACGAGCTCGGACCTTATTATTCGAACGCGCCCACATCCGGCGCAGTCCTGGCCCCCGTAGGTCTGGACGCCGCGTTGAACGCAAGCACAGGCTTCATCGGCCAGGCGTCGTTCTACTATTCGGCGGTCGAAGATACCTCGGTCAGCATTTTCTCCGGACTCAATGGCACCGGCACCTTGCTGGGCACGATCGAGCTGCTCGCGAATGCTCAGAATGGCGGCTGCTCCGACACCGCGTACTGCTATTGGAGCCTCGCCTCCCTGAGCTTCTCCGGCGTCGCGCAGTCCATTCAGTTCGGTGACGCTGCGAACGTAGCCGGCTTCGACAATGTATCCCTCGCCCCTGTGCCACTGCCGGCCGCTGTATGGCTGATGCTGTCGGCTCTCGGTGGTGTCGGTGTGATCACGCGCCGTAAACCAGCAGCTGTCTGATTCGCGGCAGACGCTAGGACCTGAACGCCCGCGACAACGCGGGCGTTTCCTGTCCCGCCCCCGCTGGCCGCCGCACACTTCCATGGAGTGTTGCGTGCGGTCGGCATCAACGCGCGCCAGATCTTAACGATGGATGAAGTCATCAGTCTCTTCCCCACGCCTTTCATGCGTGCGCCGGCAGTGCTCGGCGAGCGGCTGGTGCAGGGATTGATACAACACTTCGCCACCCTGGCCACGCGTGATAACAACACCTCTCCCAGGCTCACTCACACTGAGATGCTGAAGCCCGGCGACAGTCCACTGTTCGTCGAAGCCGCAAAATTAATTTCCCCGAAGCTGGTCGACTTCGGCGCCCAGCTCTTCGGCGAGCGCATCGGCTGGTCGCTGAAAGAGATGTGGGTCAACGTGCTCGATACCGGCGGGCACCAGGCCATGCACAACCACGCCAACAGTTTCATTTCCGGCGTGGTGTATCTGACGCCAACCCATGCCGGCTCGCAGACCGTCTTCATGAAGTCTCCCGGCGGTACAGATTTCATGTTCAGGAACGACCACGCGGGCATGACGCCCGGTCCCTTCAGCGCAGACAAGTGGATCAGCCCGGCGCCCCAGCCCGGCGACATGGTGTTGTTCCCCAGTTATCTGCTGCATGCCGTGCCCCCCAATCAAGGCGAGCGACGGATCTCCCTGGCTTTCAACGCTATCCCGTCGCGACTGGATTCATGGGGTTACGTCGTTCGGTTCAGCGGTTGACGCTGCGCCCCCGCGCGGCAGATTCATGGCGCTGGCGAGCGTCACTGCTCGTGATGGCCGCTTCCGGCGCGGCTGGCCTGGGCTATCAGATCGTGTGGACCCAACAATGCGCTTTATGGCTCGGCCATGAAGCCGCCGCGGTGTTGGCGGTAGTCACTGCGTTTTTCGGTGGACTCGCCGTCGGCGCATTCGCGTTCGGTCCGCGTATCGAAAGAAGCCTTCGGCCTGTGCGCTGGTACGCGGGATGCGAGCTGATCATCGCGTCGTGGAGCCTGCTGCTTGCGCTGTCCATGTCGCCGTTCAGTGCGTGGATGCTCACTATTACCGGCGTCCAACCGAGCCCGTTGTGGCAGTGGGCAGTCGCATTCTGCGGGACCTTCTTTCTTCTCCTGCCCGCCACTGCCGCGATGGGCGCGACGCTGCCCGCGATGGAGCGCGTGACTTCTCAGCTGCGCGCCGAGGGGCGCTCCATCGCGCCGCTCTATGCCAGCAATACATCGGGCGCGGTGATCGGCGTGCTCGCGATCGCATTCTGGCTCGCGCCCGAGCTGGGTTTCATGCGCACCGCGGGCGTCTGCATCACGCTGAATCTTCTATGTGGGGTGGTGTCGCTGGTGTTGTTTCAAGGGAGTGCGACGCCGGCACCGGGCGATCCCTCCATCCGCAGCAGCAATGTGTTAGTTCGTCTTGCACTGACTGGCCTGTTTGGAATCGGCTATGAAGTGCTGGTCGTTCGCGTACTCAGCCAGGTGGAAGAAGACACGGTCTACACCTTCGCGATGCTGCTCGCGGTGTATCTGGTTGGCACGGCAGGCGGTGCCGCGGCTTATCAACGCTGGCTGATCAGAAGTCGCGATCCTGAAAAACTGGGCGACCGCCTGCTCGGCGCACTGGCTGCGGCCTGCCTTTTGGGCACGGCAAGTCTCTGGGCCGCGGAGCATGTCAAAACTGTAATGCTTCAGTCCTTCGGCGCCAGCATGGGTGCCGCGCTCGCCGCCGAAGCAATGTTGGCGCTCATCGCCTTCGGGCCGCCCACCGTCGTGATGGGCGCGCTATTCAGTCATCTCAGTACACGCGCGAGTTTATCCGGGATCAGCTTCGGGCAAGCGCTTGGAGTCAACACGCTCGGCGCTGCTGCCGCGCCATTCGTTTTCGGCGTGCTGGCCTTGCCGTTATTGGGGCCCAAAGTGTCATTGCTGCTCATCGCATGCGGATATCTGGCGCTGACCGCGAGACGCACCTGGTCAAGCCCACTGATCTGGGCACCGGCGAGCGCCGTATTAGTTGCCGCGTTCTGGGCGCCGCCCCTGGCCTTCATCGAAGTGCCCGACGGCGGTCATGTAGTCAGCTATGAAGAGGGAGTGATGGCCGCAGTAAGCGTCGTCGAAGATGCCGACGGTGTCGCCCGACTGCGTATCGACAATCGCCAGCAGGAGGGGAGCAGCGCGACTCGTCGTGTCGACGGCCGGCAGGCATTTCTCCCGGTACTGCTGCATCCCGCGCCCAGAAACGCGTTATTCCTGGGTTTGGGCACAGGCGTCACTGCATCTTCCGCGGCGGAGGACACCACCTTACAAGTCGATGCGGTGGAGCTGCTGCCGGAAGTGATCGCGGCGTCGGCCCATTTCGCCGCTGGCGCACCTAATCCACGTCTGCACCTCATCGCGGCGGACGCTCGTCGGTACGTGCGCGCGAGCGATCAGCGTTACGACGTCATCGTCTCGGATAATTTCCATCCAGCACGCAGCGGCTCAGGCTCGCTGTACACCGTGGAGCACTTCGAAGCCGTGCGTGCGCGCCTCACTGAGAGCGGCGTCTTCTGCCAATGGTTGCCGCTGCATCAGCTCGATCTGGATACTCTCCGCAGCATCGTGCAGTCGTTTCTTGTCGTCTATCCCGATGGGTGGGCGTTGCTCGCGAGCAATAGTCTGGAAACACCTGTGCTCGGTCTGATCGGTCGCGCGGATAAAAGTCGCTTCGACATCAGCGCGCTACGCGAACACCTGAAAAACGCGGCGTTTTCCACAGCACCGACAGACCTTGGCATCGAAGACGATCTCGCGGTGCTCGGCAGCTTCGTTGCCGGGCCGAAGGCGCTGAAGCGCTTCGCGGGCCGAGCTGCCGCGAATACTGACGATCATCCGATCGTTGCGTACCGCGCGCCGCGAATCACGTACATGCCGGATTCGCTTCCGCGCGATCGCCTGTTCGCGCTGCTCCAGGAGCTTTCCATCGAGCCGGCGGAGCTGCTCACGCCCGTTGCCGCTGCTGACGAAACATCGGTGCGCCGTCTCGCTGCTTACTGGGCCGCGCGCGACCGTTTCCTCAAGGCTGGCCGATCCGTGCGGCCGTTGCCGGATGTGCAGAGCATGTTGGCGCAGGTACGCGAGCCGCTCCTCGCCGTCTTGCGGATCAGTCCGGAGTTTCGCCCCGCCTACGATCCACTGGTCCACATGGCTACCCTTCTTGCGCAAACCGATGCGGCCAGCGCCCGCGCGCTGTTGCTGGAGCTGATGCGGATACAACCCGCGCGGCCGGAAGCGGGACGAGTACTCAGTGAACTTCGTAGCGAAACGCCTTGAGCGTCGCCACGAAATCAGCAGCTATCACTAAAGGTTCATCTAAGTTTCATGGTGGGAGCTGAAACTTCGTCGCGCGGCGATTACGCGGCAGCACGTGCGCAAGCGATGAGTACATTTTCAGAATTCGGGGAGCAATTGCGATGAATGTCAGATTTAGCAAGAACCAGATAGCCCTTGCAGTGGCTGCGGCCGTCAGCGCCAGCGCCTTTGCAGCGGTGCCGACGGTTGCAACGGCGGCGGGGAAGACGCCGGGCAAATACGTGGCCGGCGACGTCCACAATCACACCACCTGCTCGGACGGCTCGATCTCCATGCAGAAGCTGGTGAAGAAGTCGACCGACAAGACCAGCGACTCCCCCTGGGGTCTCGACTGGTTCGTACAGGCCGGCCACGGCGGCAACGGCAACCGTAATTGCACGCTGGTAGAAGACGCCACGCTCTCGACGCCTGCCTATCCTTACGTATCGACGCAGAGCCCTGCGACCACGTGGGAAAACTCTGGCGTCACCCCGAAGGGCGACGTCTCGGGCACTTCGCCCAACCGGAACATGTGGCGCTGGCAGTCGGTGCAGGAATTCCAGTACCCGCTCATCGAATACCTCAATGCTCAGAAGAATGTGCCGGTGTTCCTCGGTATCGAGTCTGTCGTAGCCGGCCACGAGCACACGTCGATGTCTGTCATCACGGGGCAGATTCCCACGTCGCTCGACACCGCCACGCTGCCGACCACCCCGGGTTACAACGCATTGGGTAACGCCACCGCGCTGGCTCAGTGGGAATACTGTTTCGATCGTGGCGACGCGGACACGAGCCGCGGCACCACCAACAATTGGAACTGCGCGGTCCCCGGCAGCCTGAATTCGGCCGACGTGAGCTGGAATGCCACCGCACAGAAGCTGATTCCCGCCGGCGGGGTGGGCAACGGCACCAAGGGTCACTTGAAGACCGTCGAGGCGCTGAAGTGGATGGTCGCGAACCATCCGAACGCCAGCTACTACCTGCCTACCCACCTGGAGCGCGCCGGTCCGTTCAACCCGGACGGTAACAACGGCTTCAACGTGGAGCACCTGCGTAACTTCAACAACGCTGCTCCCGATGTTGCTTTCGGCTTTGAGACGCAGCCGGGTCACCACGCCTCTTCGAACCGTGGTGAGTACCAGGTCAAACGTAACAACATCAACGGCGTCCAGGTGGACAGCGTCGGTGGCACCACTTACGGCGGCACCGGTGTTTACGGCGCGCAGATCGGCGGCGTGTGGGATGCGATGTTAGGTGAAGGCCGCAACTACTGGTTCTACGCCAGCTCCGACTGGCACAACCGCGGCAGCTTTGGTCCGGATGACCGTCGCTCGACGCAGGACTTCTATCCCGGCGAATACCAGCGCAGCTACTCGCTGGTGCGTAATGGAAACGACAAACTGCGTCCGCAGTCGATTGTTGACGGCATGCGTACCGGCAATGTGTTCACGACGACTGGGCAACTGGTTGATCGCGTAGCGTTCGTTGCTTGTGCTTCTTACCCCGGCATCACGGCGCGTTCGAACGCGTCTGTTGAGGCGCTGGCTGTCGCTGCAGCCAGCAACGACACTGACATCGACGTCTCCGGTTGCGCAACGATGGGCGAAAAGCTCAAGGTGCGTCCGGGCGCGGAGATTGTCGTGACGGTTGTAGTGCGCGATCCCGCCGGCACCAACTTCTCGCCGTACACGTTCCCGAATCCGTCGCTGTTGCAGGTTGGTATCAATCAGCCGGTGAATGCGCCGGTGCTGGATCATATCGACCTGATTCGTGGCATGGTCAGTGGTTACAAGACGCCCGGCGCAGCGGACTACGCAGGCGAGTGGCCACGTAATAACGACTGGTTGCGAGCGGACGGCACGACTGCCGATCTTTCCGTGGTTCCTGCCGCGGCGAAGAACACGACGGCCTCGGTCATCAGAACTTTCAACGGCAGTGGCGCGACGCCTTGGACTTCAGTGACTTCTGCGGTTGATGGCACGGCGTTGCTGAAGATGACCTACCGCATTCCTGCGGTGACGGCTTCGCAGTACGTCCGCATTCGCGGCACCAACCTGCCGCCGGCTGTGCCGTACGAGACTGACGCGAGCGGCAACCCGCTGGCGGATGTCTACACCAACGCGGGCGACACGAAGATGCTGAGAATCCCGTGCACGACGCCTCACAGCGCCGGCAGCCAGTTCGACGGCTGTCCGGATCATCTGGCCACGGCAGCTGTCGGCAGCGGCAGCCCGATCGTGGGTCAGAAGGCGGTTTCGTATGACGTGGCCGCGTGGGCCGACCTGTGGTTCTACGGCAATCCGATCTATGTCGAAGTGTCGGGCGCCACGCTCGTCGCAGGGCTCAAGTAAGCCCGACTCTGCGGTAATCGCACCCTGGGCGCCGCGCGACCTCGCGCGGCGCTTTTTTTTGCCTGCCGTAAAGCCTCGTCTTCGTTCTGACTTTTTCCTGTCTTACGCTTTCGCATCCAGATGTCTTTCATGGCTGCGATCGAATTCAACATGTCCACCTCATTCTCTACGTCCACTACGCCAGGCGTTGCCGCTACGCCGTTACGGGGCGACGCTTCTCTGCCGGGCTGGTTACGCGAGCCGCTGCTGCACTTTGCAGTGCTCGGCGCGCTGCTGTTCGGTGTCGATCAGGTCGTCGCGGACACGACCGATGACCCGCACACCATCGTCGTCGGCTCGGAGGTCGACAGCGAAGCGGTGGAAGTCTTCGAGGAAGCGCGCGGCCGGGAGCCCAATGATGAAGAGCTGCGGGCGCTACACAGCGTCTGGCTCGATAACGAAGTGCTCTATCGCGAGGGCCTCGCGATGCAGGTGGATAAGGGCGATGACGCCATCCGCGAACGCGTGATCTTCAAGGCGCTGAGCATCATCGACGCCAACGTCAAGTTGCCGCCGATCGATGACGACCAGCTGCGCAAGTGGTTCGAGAGTCATCGGGCCAGATACGACGAGCCCGCCCGTTATGATTTTCAGGAAGCCGCGCTGTCAGGCGATACGACTGAATCGTCCGTGCGCGCGTTTGTCAGTGAGTTGAACGCAGGCGCGCCCGGCGATGCCAGGGCGGGGTTGCGTGTTTTCAAAGGCCGGCCGCATGCGAACCTCGTGCAGAGCTATGGAGCTGAGTTTTCCAAATCGCTCGAAGAGTTGCCTCCTGGCGAGTGGCGGGCGCTGCAGACCCGTGATGGCTGGCGCGCCATGCGGCTCGATGCGATCACGCCGCCGAAGCCGGCCGACTATGAGCCGCTGCGTGGCGTTGTGCTGCAGGACTGGAAGGATGCGATTGCGTCCGAGCAGCGGACCGCGGCCGTCCGCGCAATGGGCAAGAAATACACGGTGAAATACGAGTCCAGGCCGGAATGAGCGCTGTGCTCCGCATAGTGTTTCTAGCCCTGCTCGCACTGCTGCCTGCTTTCGCGGGAGCGCACGAGATGAGCATGGCCGAGATGGAATTGCGCGAGATGTCGCGCGGCGAGTTCCTGTGGCAGTGGTCTGCCAGCAATGACAAACGTCCTGGCAAGGAAGATCTGACGCCACGTTGGCCTGAGAGCTGTGTGGCCGAGGTGAATGTTCTTCACTGCGGCGACAAGGGCTTGCTCGGCACGCTTGCGATCGACGGTGTGGGTGAGCGTTACTCGGCGGCGCTCGTGAAAGTGTTCTGGCTCGACGGTCAGTCGCGCGTGTACACACTCACCGCGGGCCAGCCGAAGGTGCGTTTGTATGGGTCGGCGGATGATCGGCGGGGCAGGGCGGAAATCGCTTCGGCTTATGTGGTGTTAGGTGTCGAGCACATTCTCGGCGGCTTCGATCATCTGCTGTTTGTATTTGGATTGTTGTTTCTCGTTGGCTTCGGGCGGCAGCTCGTGTGGACGATCACGGCGTTCACTGTCGCGCACAGTCTCACGCTTGCCAGTGCTGCGTTAGGTTTGCTGACACTTCGGTCGGCGCCCGTGGAGGCGACCATCGCATTGTCGATTGTTCTCGTCGCGGGCGAGGCGTTGCATCGTCGCATGACGCTTGCGCGTCGCTGGCCGGCCGTGCTCGCCTTTCTATTTGGATTGGTGCACGGACTGGGTTTTGCCGGTGCGCTGAAAGAAGTGGGTCTGCCTGAGAATTACCTGCCGACCGCCTTGCTGACTTTCAACATCGGTGTGGAGATTGGTCAGTTGATGACAGTGGGCCTGGCGTGGCTGGTCTGGCGATTGTTGCAACGCTGGCCCGTGGCGGAGCGAGGCCGTGTTCCGCTGCTTTATGGCATTGGCTCGATCGCGGCTTACTGGTCGTGGGTGCGGGTGGTGGCGATTTTCAGTTGAGGGTCGGGCTGCGTGGCGCAGCTTCTTTTGCCTGCAGGTTGTTGGAGTGCATTCATGCCTCGTGTTTCGTTACCCCTTCTTGCGCTGTTTGTCGTCGGTTGTGTCGGCGCTCTGTCGTATTCATGCGCGACACGCGTGCAGTCCACTGGAGTCGCGCCGGCCGACGGCAACAAGCCTATGGCGGTTTCTAGCGCTGACGCTGGAGATGCGGTGCCGTCCCCACAGCGTGCCGACGCGAATTCGGAACAGGCTTTAGCAGGCGCGAGCAGTGATGCGCGTTCGTCACAGGCCGTTCCCGCAGCCACTGTGGAGAAGTGGATCTCCGAAGCGACGGGCGAGGAGGCAAGGGCTCGGGCGGCGGCAATCGTTGCGCTCTCAGGTGCGCCGAGATCGCAGGCCATCCCGGTGCTGGAGAAGGTGCTGAACACCGGGGAACCTGGAGTGGACCGGCCGCTCGCGTTGCAATCGCTGCGCGAGCTTGCGCTGCTCCAGGGCGATGCGGATGGGCGCGTCCGCGATGTTCTGCGGCATGCGATTTACCACGGCAGCGACGAAGCGTCGTCACTCGGTGCACAAGCCGCGCTGGATGACGTAGAAGCAGCGCTCGTCCCTGATGCGTCGAAGGTGAGCCGCTGATCACGTACGCGTGACTACAAATTTGTGAGCGAAAGGAGGCCTAAGGCGGGAACCTGAGGCGAAGCCACTTTGAGGCGGTTGAGGCCCCAACTTTGGTGGACTAGCATCGCGTGCTTCCGAAATGGATGCCACGGCGGTCCGAACTTGAACGAAGCGACTTCTCCCCGCTCAGAGCTCATTCTTTATCAAACGCAGGACGGGCGAACCCGCATCGAATGCCGCTTCGAGGCGGAAACGCTTTGGTTGACGCAGGCGCAAATGGCCGAGCTTTTTAAGTCCTCAATTCCCAATATCAACCTTCATCTGAAAGCCGTATACGAAGAGGGGGAGCTCTCGCCCGACGCAACCATTAAGTCTCACTTAATAGTTCGCTTGGAAGGAAGCAGGCGGGTGTCTCGGCCGGTTCTACACTACAGCCTGGACGCGATTGTCGCCGTCGGTTTCCGCGTACGCAGCTCTCGCGGTACACAGTTTCGTCAATGGGCGACGGAGCGTCTCAATGAATACCTGGTGAAGGGTTTCACCATGGATGACGAGCGGCTCAAAAATCCTTCCGGTCCCGGACATCGGGACTATTTCGACGAACTGCTCGAGCGCATTCGCGACATTCGGGCGTCTGAACGCCGCTTCTACCAGAAAGTGCTCGATATCTACGCAACGAGCGTGGACTACAGGCCGGACACCCGGCTGTCGGAGCATTTCTTTGCGACCGTCCAGAACAAGATGCATTGGGCCGCGCATGGGCACACGGCGGCGGAAGTCATTTACGAACGTGCAGATGCGAGCCAGCCCTTCATGGGCCTGCAAGTAACGCGGCCTGGTGGCGCTGTTCACAAGAATGATACGACGGTCGCGAAGAACTACCTGACGCAGACTGAGCTTGTGGTTCTGAACCGTATTGTGAGTTTGTATATCGAATTCGCCGAGCTCCAGGCGCTCGAGCGCAAGCCGATGACGATGCAGGACTGGGTCACAAAGCTCGATGAATTTCTGAAGATATCCGGCCGGGAGCTGCTCGATAATGCCGGCAAAATCTCTGCGGATTCAGCGCGCGCAAAAGCCGAACAGGAGTACTTGCGCTACCACGCGTTGCAGGACTTGAAGCCTCGTCCAATCGATGCTGAGTTTGAGAAGGTGGTAAAACGACTTCAAAAGCCCGGGCCGCGGCGACGCAAGACGTAAGCTGGGATGAACGACGTCACTTGTTCGCCGCGGCGATGCACTCCACTTCGACGCGCGCACCGACAGCGAGTCCGTTCGCGCCAAGGGCGCTGCGCGCCGGATAGCGATCCTTGAAAAACGATTTATAAACTGTGTTGAACGCGTTCCACTCGGACATATCCGCCAGCATCACGGTGCACTTCACGAGATTGCTCAGCGAATAGCCGTGCGCCTCGAGCGTCGTGCGGATGTTCTCCATGGTCTGCCGTGCTTCAGGCTCAATGCCCCCCGGAACGAGCTTCAGCGACCCGGGAACAATGCCGATCTGGCCCGACAGATACAGCGTGTTACCCACACGCACCGCCTCGGAGAAGGGTAGATCCTTCGGCAGTACCTTGCCGGAATTCATGAACTCGATCGGCGTCTTGTCACCGGCGATCACCGCCGACGTGTCTGCCGCGCCCGCCAATACGATGGCCGTCATGATTGCTGCCCTCACTTTGCCTGCCTTCCTGTGTTAACCAACCAGCGCGGCAACATCCTAGTCGAACGCGCTGAGAGCGGACAGACCCGGCCGGCCCGCGCGTACCGGGCAAACACCAGCCGCAGCAAGAAAAGGCCAATAGGCCTGCTCTGTCACCACCACGTCATCCTCGCAAAGCCTTGAGTCGCGGCGGCGCATTGACCTGCAGGTGCTCCCATCAGAGCGTCTCGGCCTCCCGAGTCAGGACCGGGCGAAAAGGAGTTTCAATGTGCGGACGATTCGTAACGCCGGAGCAGGCATTTCTCGAGCGCGAGTTTTCCATCGTCATGCCGCCCTTTGCGCGCTCTTTCAACGTCGCCCCCACTCAGCAGGTGCCGGTGTTGGTCAACATGGAAGGCCAGCGGGTCGGCATGCTGATGCGTTGGGGACTGGTCCCCTTCTTCGCTCGCGGCGTACCTCCGAAATATTCGACGATCAACGCCCGTGCTGAAACTCTGGAGACGGCTCCATCATTTCGCACGCCCTGGAGGCGTGCGCAGCGTTGCATCGTCCCCGCGCTGGGCTTCTATGAATGGCAGGTCGGCGAGCAAGGCCGCAAACAGCCGTTCTTCATTCATCTGAACGATCAGGACGTGCTGGGATTCGCCGGCCTGTGGGATCGCTCCATCAATCCGGACGGGGCGGTGACACTGAGCTGCACGCTCATCACACTGGAAGCCAACTCGCTGATGTCCGAGATTCACAATGCGAAACAGCGCATGCCCGCAATTCTCAGATCCGAGGATCGCGACACCTGGCTCGCCGGCAATGCAGATGCCGCTCGCGCGGCGCTCATCAGGTATCCGGATGAGCTGATGGTCGCTTATAAAGTCAGTGCGAGAGTGAACTCGCCGCGCAACGACGATTCGGATCTGCTCCGGCCCGTGCCCTGAAGAGTCGTTCAGGCGCGGTCCCGCAATAGATACTCGGTCATGTCATCGAACGACAGCGGCTTGCTCATGAGGTAACCCTGCATCTGGTCGCACCGGAGCAGCCGCAGAATCTTGGCCTGCTCCTCCGACTCGACACCTTCCGCCACGGTGTCGAGCTTCAGCGCGTGGGCGAGCGAGATGATCGTCGACACGAGGGTCATCGTGCTGGGGTCATCCAGCATCAGGATGATGAACGACCGGTCGATCTTCAGCGTCTCGAGCGGCAGCCGGGTGAGATACGCGAGCGAGGAGTAGCCCGTGCCAAAGTCGTCGAGCGCGATCTGCACGCCGACCTTACGCAGCGCCGCGAGCTTCTCCATATTGTCCGCGACGTTCTCGACCAACAACGACTCCGTGACTTCGATGTCGATGCCCGCATCACTGCCGGCGGATGCGACCACCTCTGCCACGGTGCTTACAAAATCAGGATGACGCAACTGGATGGTGGATACATTCACCGCGATTCGGGGCGCTTTGAGACCCAGCTCGAGCCACCGGGCGCGATCCCGGCTCGCCTGCCGCAGGGCCCAGGCTCCCACTTCCACGATGAGCCCGTTTTCCTCCATGATCGGAATGAACTTCAGCGGCGCGATGAGCCCGAGCTGCGGATTCTGCCAGCGCATCAACGCTTCCACGCCGGTGAGCATGCGGCGTTCCAGATCCACCTTCGGCTGGTAGTGAAGCACGAACTCCTCATTCTCGAGCGCGCGGCGCATCTGATTTTCGAGCGCGAGTCGTTCCGCGACCAGCTCCGTGAGATGCGACGTATAGAACACATGCCGCGCCGGGACATTCTTTGCCTTCTTCACCGCCGCTTGGGCGTTTCGCAGCAACGTGTCGGCATCTGCCCCATCGGTGGGATACAACGCGATGCCGGCCTTCGCTGAGAGCGTCAGTTCGGCGCCATTGATCATGAATGGCGCGCCAAGCCATCGCCGCCACCAGGCTTCTACCGTGCGGGCAACGTTGGTTTCAGGCCCGATATCCGGAATCACGGCGGCGAACTGATCAGAGCCGAGCCGTCCCACCAGATCCGCGGCGCCGACACACTCCACGAGGCGTGCTGCCATCTGTCTCAACAGCTCATCGCCCGCGGCCCGACCCATCGTGTCGTTGAAGGACGCGAAGCGCTCCGGATCCACGATGACGAGCGCCAGTTGTCTGTTGCCACGAATGGCGGCGCTGACCTGCAAAGCGAGTCGTTCGGCAAACAGCGTGCGATTCGCGAGGCCCGTGAGGGCGTCGTAATAGGCGAGGTAACTCAGCCGCTCGGCTTTCTCGATGTAATCGAGTGCAAAGGAGATGTCGCCAGCGAGCTCGGTCAACAGCTCGGTTTCGGCTTCATCGAAGAAGCCGGCCTCGTCGGTGATCAGCACCATGCAGCCTACCGACTTGCCCGCGATCACGAAGGGCAAGGTGACCATGGCGCGAAGTCCGTGCGCAACCAGTTCCTCCTGATGCGGCATGACCCGCTGCGCGTTCCTCAGTTCATTGCAGACCTCGGGACGTTGCGATCGCAGGGCCCTGTTGACGAGGCTGTCGTCCTCCGGTTCGCCCATCCCCGCCATGGACACTTGCAGCAGCTCCGGCAACTCGCCCGCCCACGCGAGCGGAGTCACTTCGCCCGAGGCGCGATCGAGCCAGGCGCACCACGCTGTGCGGAAGCGGCCCGCTTCCACCGCCAACCGACAGGCCTCGTGCAGCAGCTCATCGCGATTGCCGACTCTGACGATCAGTGAGTTGATGCCACTCAGCATGGCGTGCACGCGGCTCAGATGGACGATCTTCGCCTCGGCCTGTTTGCGCGCCGTAATATCAGTTGCGATGCCGACCCTGCGCAACACGGTGCCGCCATCGTCCATCACGGGAAAGGTACGTGTCAGCACCCATCGCGTGTGGCCATCCGGCCGTACGATGCGGAACTCCATTTCTCCCCGCTCGACGCCCTCGCGCACGATGTGCTCCTGCTCGCGCTCGACGCGCTCCCGATCGGCAGGGTGGATGGCGCTCTGCCAGCTTTTCTTATGAATCTCGGCGCAAGGCCGTCCCCATACCTCCTCGTAAGCGGGGCTCACGTAGAGCGTGCGTGTCAGATCCGCCGAGGTGACGAGGAAAACATCCTGAATATTCTCCGCCAGCTGCCGGAAGCGCGCCTCGCTCTCGCGCAGCTCCTCCGCGGCACGTTCCCGCTGATCCATTTCAAGGCGCAGTTGCGCGGCATGTTCCTGCACTTCCAGGTACAGGGTGCCATTCTCATAGATACGTCCGACGTGCGCGCCGATGATGGTCAGCATGCGCTCATCGTCCGCATCGAACTGGTCCGCGCCGATCTTGTCGACCAGGCAGATCCAGCCATAATTTCGTGCGAGCGAGCACACGGGCGCGGCAACTATCGAATACGCGGCGGGATAGCCCAGTGGCAACCCGGTATCGAGCGCTTCAGCCGACGTCTCCCGCCAGTTGCGCTGCTCTGTATAGGCGAGTCCCAGCGAGCCGTGGTTGATTACTGGAGTCGGCGGGGGTTGCGTGCCGAAATCGATGCCGCTTGTCGCGAACAGCACGCGCTGCGCGCCGCCTTTCTCCAGCACCGCCATGACGCCGTAGCGGGACCCGATGAGATTGCGTGCGCCGGCGCAGACCCGGTCGATCATGAGCTGCGGATCGCGCTCCGACGCGAGCTGCACATTCAGGTCGATCAGCGCGGCGAAGCTGCTGTTCAGCGTCGTGAGCTGATTGGCCTTCTCGGAGAGCTTGTTGGTGATAACACGCAGATGCTCCTGATCGAACTCCCCCACCACCAGTAATTCTTCCGCGACGGTCGTGCCGGACAGCACCTGGGCGACCGAACGCATCAGCTCGCCCGTGTCGCAGGGCTTGACGATGACTCTGATGACTCCGCAGCTGTCGGCGAGCCGCTTGGCCTCACGCTCGTGATAATTCGCGGTATAAAAAATGACGGCGGTCGATGCAAGCTCCGTATCCGCCCGCAGCTGATGAACGAATTCGTAGCCGTCCATTGTGGGCATGAGGATGTCGGAGATAATCAGGTGCGGATGCTCCCGGCGTGCCACGCGCAGGCCTTCCGCGCCGTCAGACGCTTCGGCCGTGGCGTAGCCCTCAAAGTTGAGCAGCGCCAGCAGCAGTTTGCGACTGATCGCGTTATCGTCGACGACCATGATCTTATGCATGACAGGCCGCCAGCAGCGGCAGGAGAATCGTGAACGTGCTGCCGCGTCCCAACTCGCTGCGCACCTCGATCGTGCCCCGCTGCATCTCCACGAGCTTCTTGGTCAGCGCTAGCCCGAGCCCTGTGCCTTCGTAATGCTGCGTCGTGCTCGCGTCGAGCTGACGAAACTCTATGAACAAACGCCCAATGTCATGAGGCGCGATACCGATGCCGTTGTCCTCAACTTGCACACGCAGCTGCGCTTTATTATGGATGTCAGCGGTGATGCGGACATGGCCGCCCTCTGCAGTGAACTTCAGAGCATTGGAGAGAAGGTTATACAACACCTGAATGAAACGCTGACGGTCGAGGATAACGGAGCCGACTGCGGGTGCAATCTCGCGCTCGAGCGTGATGTCTTTCTTCAGTGCCAGCGGTGAAACGACGGAGCAGACTTCTTCGATCGCCTTCGGCACGTCGAACCTCGCGGCGATGAGATCCATTCGGCCCGCTTCGACCTTGGAAAGATCGAGCACATCGTTGATGACGTGCAGCAGGTGCTGGCCGCTCGTCAGAACATCCTGCAGATATTCTTTCTGCTTTGCATTGAGCGGGCCCGGCTTCTCATCGATGAGAAATTCAGAGAAGCCGATGATGCCGTTCAGCGGAGTGCGCAGCTCATGCGACATGTTCGCCAGGAATTCGCTTTTCATGCGGCTTGCTTCCTGGGTGCGCTTCTGGATCAGCCTGCTTTCCGTGGCATCGCGAATCGCGCTGGAAACAAACATCCCTTCGGTCGTGACGAGCGGGCTCAGGCTGATCTCGACCGGAAATTCCTCGCCGTCGCGGCGCAGGCCAAACAGCTCGAGCCCCGCACCCATCGTGCGTGTCTGCGGCCGCCTGCGGAAAGCCGCGCGGTGAATGACGTAATTCGCGTGAAAGCGCTGCGGCAGCAGCGTCTCGACGGGTACGCCCAGGAGCGCGCCGCGCGAGTAGCCAAACATGGCTTCGGTCTGCGCGTTCACCAGCACGATGCGACCCGTTGCGTTCAACATGACGATCGCGTCCGGCATCGATTCGATCAGCTCCCCGAATCGCGCGGCCACGAGTCTCGCGTCGCGCAAGCCGTTCATGTGCGCAATATCGGTGTTGGTGTACACGCTGAAGCGGGTGTTGCCCACGGCGTGCCGCACGAGCGTGCTCGATACGCTGATCTCCACGGGAGGGCCGTCTTTGCGCTGACGAATGGATTCGTATGCGGCGATGATTGTTGTGGGCGTAAATCAGCCGGTGCGACGGCGATGATCGCGTCCGGGCTTTCGTCCCACAGCAATTGGCTGAGTTCCGCGTCCAACGTCGTTTACCCCATGCGGATTACTTCCGTCTGAAGGATTCACGAAGAGACGACGGTAATGTCTTCAAGCTCAGATTGGGCTGAACCACCCGAGTATAGGCCCTTCCTTGCAGCAAACCGCGGCGGCCACAGAAGACTTCACGGGCGCGCCGCCGCGTGCCAACTTCTGTCGCGTTGCGATTGCGTGTTGGATACGGTGGTCTCGTGACTGCGGTGCGAGTCATCCCTGCTGGTGAGACTCGGATATGATCGCGCCCTGCGGCATCCAATGCCGTCCGGGATGCGATCAAGGGGGGCTCAACTGTGACTGTCAGAAGAACGCGCCGGCGCAACGCCAACGCGGTGACGATCCATGACGTGGCCCGCAAAGCCGGGGTCTCGCCCATGACCGTCTCCCGTGTTACTCACGGCGAGGTCAGCGTTCGGGAGTCAACACGCGAGCTCGTACTGAGCGCCATCCGCGAGTTGAATTATTCTCCCAATCCCGCGGCGCAATCACTGGCCGGCGCACAGGGCACGCGCATCGCGCTGATTTATTCCAACCCCAGCATGGCCTATCTCAGCGAACTCCTCGTCGGCGCCCTGGAAAAAGCCGGCCGTATGGCAGTGCAACTCGTCGTGGAGAAGTGGGACAACGTGAAAGCGGCCGCCGAGCGCGCCGCCGCCCGCAAGCTCGCTGGCAGCGTGGCCGGTGTGATTCTGCCGCCGCCGCTTTGCGAGTCAGTTCCTATTACCGCGGAGCTGGCGAGCGCCGGAGTGCCCGTCGTTGCTGTGGCAACGGGCCGCTTCCGCGCCAATGTTTGCTGCGTGCGGATCGACGACTTCCGCGCCGCCAGTGAGATGACCGCGTACCTGATCGGTCTCGGTCATACACGCATCGGCTTCATCAAAGGTCATCCGAACCAGACGGCCAGTGCTCAACGCTTCGCCGGCTTCCAGGCGACGATGGAGGAGTCCGGTCTCGCGTTGAACCCAGGTTATGTTCAAGAGGGGTTCTTCACTTATCGCTCGGGGCTCGATGCCGCTCAGGAGTTGTTGGCGCGCAAGCGTCCTCCCACGGCGGTGTTTGCAAGTAACGATGACATGGCGGCTGCCGTCATCTCCGTTGCGCATCGTCGCGGGCTCGACGTGCCGCGAGATCTGTCAGTAGTGGGGTTCGACGATACGGTGACTGCCACCACCGTGTGGCCGGAGCTGACGACGATTCGCCAGCCGATTGCCGCAATGGCCGATGCGGCGGTCAACCTGTTGGTCCACAAGATTCGTCAGAAGAAAGGCGAGGTGGCGCCCGACACCGTGGACCAACTGTTCGCTCACGAGCTCGTGAAGCGGGACTCCGCGGCCCCGCCCCGCAAGGCGTAGCGAAAATTCAGTGTGCCGCGCGCTTCACGGCGCTCAGCACGCGGTCGATGACCGCACGCATATCACGGCTCAGCGGCGGGTTGGTCGCGTTGCGCAGGATGCCGGCCTCGAGCCACTGCACGCAGTCATATAACTGTTCGTGGATCAGCGCTTCGAGCCCGCGCTTGAAGAGCTTCAGCGCTGAATCGTCTTCCAGCTCTTCGAGCGGCGCCCAGGCCGACAGCGCCTGAGTGGGTTGCGCCATGGTCATGTGAAGCAGCCCCAGTTGCAGCCGCGCCGTGTGCAAGGATGGTTTGAGCTCAATGGCGGCCGTCATTTCCGCCACCGCTTCTTCATAACGCTTCGCGTGGGCGAGGGCGGCGGCGAACAGATAACGCACATCCGCGTTCTGTGCGTAGTTATGTTCGGATTGTTCGAGCGCCTCGAGCGTGCCGTTGCCGGACATCAGATATCCATCCTGAGTTGTTGCTGCACAAACTACCTGACTTATCGAAAGCGCTCAATCGGCCAGCGACGGGAATGCGACGCGGATAATGTCAGGAATTGCCGACGCCGTGCGTATCCCGGCATTCCCATAAATATGAACGCCGCGTGGCGTGGCCGCGAGAACAGCATTTCCGACGCGGACGATTCCAAGGTGACAAATCACGTCGCCTGACGCTGCACGATTGACGCGCGCGGGCCGCTGTAAAAGTGTCGGGAATTGCCAGCGACTCAAAACGGCGACACCAGCCGCTGTGCGGGCTGACCGAGGGGGGAGGCCTGCCCGTGCATGGAGGCGAGGGCGGTGAGTTCGCGGCGCAGCCGTCTTACAAATCGTGCGTGGGGCGGCGTGTCGAATCGGCTGCCGGTAGAGTAGCGAGCCGCCTTCCGAAGGCTGGCGAAAGTTGCTCCGCGGGCGTGAACTAAACGCGAGGCGCTGCGTTATATGGCCTGGTCGCGGGCGGGACCGCATTGGTTGCGCAAACCCCTGCGACCAACGTGCAGTCGGCCAGGTCGGCCGAGGGGTGATGGGGTTTGAATAAGGTGAAGTGCGTCCTTGCGCAAGCCCGAACTTCTTTACCTTGTCGGGCCCAGACCTTGCCGGCATACTGAATCGTCTCGAAGCGGGCCGTCTGCGGCGCGCCAGGAATCTATCGTTGATGACTAACACTGCCGCCGCGGATATCCGCGCCCAGCTCACCGAGCTGGGTTTCATTCCTCCCGGCTCGCCCATCGGCGACGGGCAATCGCTGTTCGATGCCAGAATCCTCGACTCGCTGCGTCTCATGGAGTTGGTGACGCGCCTCGAAGCGAAATTCGGCATCCGTGTCGGGCAGGATGATCTCACTCCCGACAACTTCGACTCGATCGCCGAGATGTCGCGCTATATCGGCGAGCAACTGGGTAACCGCGCGTCTTGAGCGAGCCCGTACGCAAGCCTTCGCCTGAAGCCGCAGCCGTGGCGGCAGCCGTCGAGGCTACCGCGCTCTCCGGGTGGCGTCGTACCGCGCAGCGCTATCTGCTGCCGAATTTCGCCGTCACGCTGCTCATCTATCTGCGTGACAAGGCAATCGTGAGCATGGCGTCCCGCATCCAGTACTCACCGCTGGTGCGGCTGGGCAAGGGCAGCGTCGTGAAGCCGTACTCCATCATTCAGACGAGCGGCGGCAAGGTCATCTTCGGCAAGAACTGCGCGATCAGCAGCTTCAATCACATCGCCGCGGGCCGCGCGGATCTCATCGTGGGAGACAACGTGCGCACGGGCTCGCATGTCACCATCGTCGCGACGACGCGCGAATACCGGCGGAAAGACAAGCTCATCATCGAACAGGGCTACGCGGACAAGGGCATCCGCATCGGCAACGATGTGCTCATCGGCACGCACGCGGTGCTCGTCGATGGCTGCGAAATCGGTGACGGCGCGGTCATCGGCATGAACAGCGTGGTAAATGGCAAGGTGCCGCCCTATTCGATCGTGTTTGGCATTCCCGCCAAAGTCATTTTCTGGAGACGGTGAGCAGCGGTACGCGTCGATCGCCGGTGGCTGACATGGAACTGATCACACAGTCACTGCGCCGGCATGCGGCGAATCAAGCGTCGAAGCCCGCGGTCATCTCAGGCAACAGCACTTTCACTTACGGGCAGCTCTGGGCGTACGCGCTCGCGACCGCATCGTGGCTGGCGAGTCGGGGCGTGAAGCCGCGGGATCGCGTCGTGATTCTCGTCGCGCCCAACGATCCCTGGTTTGCCGTTGCTTATTTTGGCGCCCATCTCGCCGGTGCCGCCGCGATTCCACTCGATCTCAAAGGCGCCGAAACAACGACCCTTGCCGTGCAGGAGCAGGTGGCCCCGGCTTTTCTGCTCGCGGGCGCGGTGCTCGATGAGTTGAAGACTCATCTCGCGGACGGCGCCAATACACAGGATCTCGCGGCGCTCGAGCAGCGGCTCCCCGTCGTGTCGCCTGACGAGACGGCCGATATTCTCTTTACCAGCGGCAGCACGGGCCAACCGAAAGGCGTCGTGCTGACTCACGCGAATATCGCCGCCGCCGCGCATAACATCACCACGTTCATCGGCAACACGGGCGATGATCGTGAGGTCGTCACAGTGCCGCTGAATCACTCCTTCGGCCTGGGCCGGCTCCGCTGCAATATCCTCGCGGGCGGCACACTCATCATCGTGCCGGGACTGACTTTTCCCTCACTCGTGTTCAAGGCGCTGGCCGCCCATCAGGCAACGGGACTTGCGTGCGTGCCGACCGGCGTCGCCGTCCTGATAAAGGTAGGTGGCGAGCGGCTCGGCGAATTCGCCGCCACGATTCGTTACATGGAGTTGGGAAGCGCGCGCATGGAGGAAGCAGCGAAGCGCGCCATCATGAGTTTGCTGCCGTCGACGCGCATCTGCATGCACTACGGGCTGACAGAAGCCTCGCGAAGCGCGTTCATGGAATTCCATGCGGATGAGTCACGACTCGAATCCGTAGGTCGCGCAACTCCAAATGTCAGCATCTCGATCGCGGACGAGACAGGCAAGCCTTTAGGCTCGGGCGAGTCCGGGCGTATTCGCATCAAGGCGGCGACCGTGATGAAGGAATACTGGCGCGATCCGCAACGCACCGCGCAGGTGTTCGACCGCGAGGGCTGGTTCGACACCGGCGATCTCGGCTATCTCGACGCCGCCGGCTATCTTTTCTTACAAGGCCGCGTCGATGATGTCATCAACGTGGGCGGGAAGAAGGTCTATCCCGTCACCGTCGAAGAGGCGGCCATGTTGTATTCCGGTGTTGTAGAAGCTGCATGCGTCGGTAAGTCTGATCCTGACGGCTTGCTGGGCGAGGTGCCGGTTTTGTACGTCGTGCAGCAAGCAGGCGCTGGGGTGGATTCCGCCGCATTGCTGCAGTTTCTGGCGGGTCGTGTCGAGCTGTATGCGGTGCCCAGGTTCGTGCGCTTTGTGGATGCGATTCCTCGCACCGGTTCAGGCAAGCCGCAGCGCGTGCTGCTGAAGGCCCGCGAGCGGGCCGAACCTTAGAATTTCTCTGGCGCGGCGCGCGTGGCGCGGCCGCTCAATGTATCTATCGCGAGCAGCACGCCGCCCACGATGCCCGCGACATAACGCATCACCGTGATCGTGAGTCCCAGGGCAAGTCCGTAATGGGCTGCGATGCCCATCTGTGCGAACAGCACTGAGAACGCGCCTTCCCGCAGGCCGACGCCGTTGATCGAAATCGGCAGCATCTCGAGCAGATAGACCGCCGGCACCGCAGTCAGCAGCTGCCGGAATTCCACCGGAATATTCAGCGCGACACAGTAGACCCAGTTGATGAGCACAGTGTTGAACTGAAACACGAACGACAGGATCACGACCCACAGCAGCGTCTGCGACGGGCGCAAGCTGCGGGTAATTTCCACGAGCACTCCCGGCAAGCCGAAGAGGGCTTTGGGAGAAATTGCTGCAGCTCGGCGCGCGATAGGGCCAATGAGCAGCGCATACATCGCGAGCGTGAAAATCACGATGGCGGCGATCGCCAGCAGGACATAATCCGGCCAATACAGACTCGTGAGGCCGAGCGCCCCGATGATGAGTAGCGCCGCGAGTCCTGAGCCGCGATCGACGATGATGGACGGCAGGGCTCCCTGCAAAGAAGCCGTATACCGCCGCAGCTGGCTCGCGCGATAAGCATCGCCGATCACGATGCTCGGCATGAAGAGATTGATGAAGTTGCTGATGAGATAGATCTTGAGCAGCGGCAGGAAACGAATATCGACGCCCTGCTGTCGCAACAGGAGCTGCCACTTCCAGGCGCTGAGTGCCGTCTGGCCGATCAGCAGTGCGGTGGAGAACGCCAGCAGGGTGACGTCGGCTCGCGATAATGCTTCCAGCACCGCGGCTGAGCCCAGTTTGGAGAAGAGGAACAGCAGCAAGGTGCTCGAGACGGCAACCTTGGCGACGAACAGGAGCGACTGCTTAGTGAATATTCGAGCCAGCATCGGGTACTTGAAGCCAGTTAAGTGGGGGAGGCGTGCGGAAAAGCGGCGAAATTCCATTCATGCGGCTATGCTCAGTCGAGGTCGCGCACGACGGCCCGCAAGTATTCGCTTGGGTCTCCTATGATCGAGTCAGTCGTCCTGGTGGATGCCCATGTGCATTTCCACCCCGTCGCCAACGTGGCGACGCTGCTGGATGCAGCAACAAGCAATTTCCAGGCCGAAGCCGCGCGCCTGGGCGCTCGTGCGTGGCAGGGTGCCCTGCTGCTTACCGAAATGGCCGGCGTCGACAGGTTCGGTGAATTCGTTCGGAATGCCAATCCGACGCAGATTGGCGACTGGTCTATCGTCCCGGGCGGCGACGAGATCAGCGTGCTGGCAACCCGGAAGGGCAAGGCGCTGCTCATCGTGGCCGGCCGTCAGATGGCCACGCGCGAAGGGCTCGAGGTGCTTGCTTTAGGTACACGTGCGCAGATCGAAGACCGTCAGGCGCTGCCCCGCACCATTCTACTGGCGCAGCAGGCAGGCGCTGTCGTCGTGCTGCCCTGGGCCGCGGGCAAATGGCTGGGTGAGCGCGGCAAACTCGTCGAGCGTGCGCTCATCGAGGCGGAAGGAAGTGTTTTCCCTGGAGACAACAGCGGTCGTCCCAGCTTCTGGAAAGCGCCGGCGGTGTTCGCGACGCTGGCTCGCCAGGGGCGGGCAGTCCTGCCGGGCACCGATCCTCTGCCTTTGAAAGGCGAGGAAGCGCGAGTGGGCCGGAATGGTTTTTGGATGTCGGGGAAGCTGCCAGCCGCTGGCGCCGGCGCGGCATTGCTACAGAATCTCCGCGAGGCGCAGCTGGATGCGATCCATGCTTACGGTCCGCGTGAGACCCCATGGGGGTTTGTTCGTAATCAGGTCGCCCTGCGGCTTGCGAAATGATCAGGAAGGGTTAGATGAGTCCACCAGAGACTCCGGATATCGAAACATCGTCGGCGGGTTATGCGCAGCGGTTTGCAGGCAAGGCCGGCAAGTACCTGCTGCAGGTGCAATCGAGTGCTGTCGTTCGCACGATTGAGGATCTGACGCCGGGAACGGTGTTGGATGTTGGTGGCGGGCACGGCCAACTCGTCGAACCGCTCGCGCGCCTCGGCTGGCGCGTTACCGTGCATGGCACGGATGCGCAGTGTGGGCAGAACCTGCGTGAGCTGCATGGGCAGCGTGATTGCGAGTTCGTGCAGAGCGATCTGTTCGCCCTGCCGTTTCCCGACAAGAGTTTCGATCTGGTGATCGCCGTGCGCCTGATCTCTCATGTGGAAGACTGGCCACGGCTCGTGGCCGAGATGTGCCGCGTGGCGCGGCAGGCAGTGGTGATCGATTATCCGGCCAAGTCGGGCCTGAATGCCCTGACCCCGTTGTTGTTTGGCCTGAAGAAATCTCTCGAAGGCAATACGCGCACCTATACGAGTTTTTCACCCGCTGAGCTGAACCGGGAATTCGGCAGACACCATTTCGTGCGCAAGCGCGAAGTGAAGCAGTTCTTCCTGCCCATGGTCGTGCATCGGGTCAGCAAGGCGGCCGCGCCGTTTCGCGCCGCCGAGGCCCTTTTCCGTGGCGTAGGGTTGACCGCGCTGGCGGGCTCGCCCGCCATACTTCGCATGGATCGCAGCGGCTCGTAACTCCGATCACTACAACGCAACAGCATCCCAGTGAAGATCCTTCTCATCGCACCTCAACCGTTCTACCAGGAACGGGGTACGCCCATTGCCGTCCGCCTGATCGCGGAGACGCTTTGCGATTTCGGCCATGAAGTCGACCTGCTCGCCTATCACGAAGGATCTGAGATCACGTATCCCGGCCTGCGACTGTTTCGCGCGGGTCGGCCGCCAGGCGTGTCGAACGTGCCGATCGGCATTTCACCGCAGAAAATCATCTGCGATGTGTGGCTGATCGCGCGCATGGTGGGTCTGATGAGACGCACGCGGTATGACGTGATCCACGCCGTGGAGGAATCCATTTTCCCGGCGGCGCTGATCACGAGCTTCACCCGGCAGCAACTGGTGTTCGACATGGACTCCTCGCTCGCCGATCAGCTCACCGACAAGTGGCGTTTCCTCAAGCCACTGCGTCGCGTGTTCGAATGGATCGAGCGCAGCGCTATCGGGCGCTCGCATCTCGTCCTGACGGTTTGCGAAGATCTCGCGGTCAAAGTGCGGCCGTGGGTAGGAGAGAAGCGCACCGTGGTGTTGCCCGACGTCCCGGTCGGCTCCGAGCCGACGGACGATGTCGTGGACGACCTGCGCAAGCTCGTTGGCGAGCAGTCGATTCTGTGTCTGTACGTCGGCAATCTGGAGAAGTATCAGGGCATCGACCTGATGCTCGAGGCCTTTGCGCGAGTCGAAGGCAAGCCGACGCAGCTCGTGATCATCGGCGGTCAGCCGGCGGACGTGGCACGTTATGAAGCGCGCTCTGCCGCGCTTCGCATCGGCCATCGAGTGCGCTTCCTCGGGCCGCGGCCGGTAAACAATCTCAATGCCTATCTGACGCAGGCAGATATCCTGATCTCGCCGCGAACGAAAGGTCAGAACACACCGATGAAGGTGTATTCCTACATGCACGCGTCGAAGGCGATTCTCGCAACGGACATCCGCTCGCATACGCAGGCGCTTGATCCCACATGCGCAGTGTTGACGGCCGCCACGCCGCCCGCGTTTGCGGAAGGCTTGCAGCGCCTCGCTTCTGATCCTGAGCTGCGCAAGCGCCTGGGCGCTGCCTCGTGCGCCAAGGTGGAAAGCGAATACTCCGTCGCCATCTTCAAGCGCAAGCTGCAGCACGCGTACGGCACGCTCAAGCCAGCTTGATTCATGCAGCGTAACGCTGAGCGTTTGACGAAAGAGTCGTTCGATGTTGCCGTCATCGGCGGCGGCATCCATGGCGTGTGGATCGCTGCTCGCGCGGCGCTGGCCGGTTACAAGGTCGCGTTGATCGAACGCGATGATTTCGGCGCGGCGACCTCCGCCAACAGCCTGAAAATTCTCCACGGCGGTCTGCGATATCTGCAGCATCTCGATTTCAGGCGGATGCGCTCATCCATCCGCGCGCGTCGTGAATATCTCAGATTGCATCCTCATCTCGCGCAGCCGCTGCAGTCTGTCATTCCACTGAATGCGACGTCCATTCGCAGCCCATGGATCATGGGTCCTGCGTTGGTCGCCAATGATGTGTTGTCGTACGACCGGAATATCGGCGTCGAGAGCGCTGCGCGTCTGCCTGGAGGCGGGTTGCTGTCCAGACAGCGCGCGGCGATGACGTTGAGTCCGCTTGCCGAACAACCTTTGATTGCCGGAGCGTTGTGGTGGGATGGTCTGGCGAACGACACATCTCGCATCGTGTTGGAGACCGTGCAAAGAGCAGCGGCGGCCGGAGCTGTCGTCGCGAATGGCGTGACCGCGACAAATTATGTGTTGGATGGCGATCGTGTCGTGGGCATTGGCGCTACCGACAACTTTGCAGGCGGTCGCTATCTCGAGATCAAGGCGGCCGTGACGATCAACGCCACTGGCCCGTGGAGCACGCTCCTGTCACGGGCGAGCAGGCTGCCGCACGAGTTTCTGCCCAGACTCTGGGTGGGCTCGCTCAACGTGGTGTTGAAGCGCTCGCTGGGAAATGAGGTCGCGGTGGCGTTGTCGGCGCTGTCCAAGGCGGCTGCGCCTTCCGTGTTGGGAAAGACCAGGCGCGAACTTTTCTTCGTGCCCTGGCGCGGCGTGACGATGGTGGGCACGGACTATCACCCGGTTCCCGCTCCTGTGGATGGCGTGTTACCGCCACCGCCTGCAGGGGCTGTCGAGGCGTTCGTTGCCGAGATCGCCTCCGTTGCTCCGAAAGCGCGCCTGTCGATCGACGACGTCGCCCGTGTGCATTGGGGCCTGCTTCCCGGGCAGGACGATTCTGGAACCGTACCTCGCAAAAGCCCGATCATCCTGCACGGTTTACCAGCGCTCGGTGCCGCAGGGCTGGTCGTCGTGGTGCCAGAGAAATTTACCAGCGCACCCACGGTCTCGCAGACGGTGTTAGGTGTTATCAAGCACGCCGTTGCGCGAAAGGGCGTTCCGCCCGCTCGCGAAGCGGTGAAGCTTCCGCCTCGTGGCGTCGCGGACTTTGTTCGTCTGCGCTTGCTGGCGCGCTACGGCGGAGAGAACTGGGCCAGCGTGCTCGAAACCGCGGACGGTCGGCCGGAGTGGTTAACGCCGGTTTTCAGTGGCGTTTCGCCAATGTTGGTCGTGGAGGTCATCCACGCCATTCGACACGAAATGGCGTTGGAGTTATCACACGTTCTGCGGCGTGTTGGCCTGGACGATGCCGGCCCGCCGCCGGCCGAGCTGGTGCGGAAGATTGACCAGCTCGCGCGCGCCGAATGGGCCTCGCTCGCGGCTCAAGGGTCGATATAACCTTTCTCGGCATACCAGCGCGCGGTGCGCGCGATGCCTTCCTGCGTCGTGACCGTCGGGTTGTAACCTAACAGGCGGCGCGCCTTGCCAATGTTGAATTCGCGATGGTGTGTGAAGAACCCCACGCGCCGCCGATGCAACGGCGGATCGATGCCGAACGGCACACACAACATTTCGCACAGCCAGCCCGCGCTATAGATCGGCCACACCGGGATGTGGATCCTGGGTTCGGGTACGCCCATGGCGCGCGCCGCCGTCGCGGCAATGGTGTTCAACGTAGGCGCTTCGGGTCCAGCGAGAATGAACGTCTCGCCCAGCGCTTCGGGACGCGAGCCACACAACATGATGCCCTGGACGAGATCATCCACATGCACCATGTGCAGGCGCGTTTCGCCCGAGCCGATCATGACGAAGCGGCGTTTGCGAATGGCCTTGAAGAGTTTCAGGAAACGCAGATCGCCTTCGCCGTAAATCGCGCCAGGCCGGAAGATGACGATGGGCTGGCCCTTGCGGATCAGCGCGTTCACTTCTTTCTCCGCTTCCACTTTCGACACCTGATAGATGTCGTCAGGTTTCATCCGATAGTTCTCGTCGGCCGGCGGATGTTCGATGTGGCCATGAACGCCGCCCGTCGAGCAATAGACAACACGCTCGCAGCCATGCTGAGCTGCGGCCTTGCACACGTTGAGTGTGCCGCCGACATTCACCTGTCTGTAGTACGCGTCAGGATGGCCGGCCGTGCGAAATACGGCGGCGATGTGATAGATCTGCTCGCAGCCCGCGGCGGCGGCGATGACATCGCTCTCATCGACGAGCTGGCCTTCGAAAATCTCCGCGCCCGCTTTGGCAAGCTCGAGCGGCACACTGCCGGGGCGCACGAGCGCGCGAACCTCATGCCCGTTTCGCAACAGGCCTTTCACCAGGTGACCGCCTGTGAATCCCGAACCTCCGGTGACCAGCACTTTCATCGCGCGCGTTCCTCGATTTTGCAAAAAGTACGGGAGTCGCCATCCCGCCCGGGATCGAGTCTAGCGAAATGCCCGAGGTTTGCGCGTGCGCGTGGCGCGTTATGGATGCAGCAGCTTCGCCAGATGTGGCCGCACGGCCGCGGCGTCAAATGCAATATCCGCAGGCAGTAGCGCATAAGGAATGCCGGCGGCATCGAGTGCCTTGCTTTGCGCCTGAAAATCCCAACCGGGCGGCTGGTCGTAAGACGTGACCCAGAACACGACGCCTTCCACTTCATTGTCGACTGCCTGCGCTAACAGAGATTCGACACGGGACGCCGTGTTGGTGCGCGCGCCTTCGGGCGTGCGCAGGCGGTAAGCGCGGCATAGCGCTTCCAGGGGATCTTCATACCTCGCCATCAATGCGGGGACCGACCGCGAGCCGCGATTCTGATCATCTGCGACGACCAGCAGGCCGTTACTCTCCAGCGCCTCATAGAGCCGCGTGGAGGTGGTTTCACTGCCGCTGTACAGAACACGTTTGCCGGGATGACCGGAGTGATCGAATGCTTCGCCCAGCACTTCGCGTAACAACTCACTGTGCTTTTCGGGCGTCATGCGGGTGGAGAGCTCGACGAGCTGCATCGCCTGCACGCCTGAGATGCGTACGTCGGAGCCGCGGCGGAGCTGGTCCATCTGCATCAGCAGCCGGCGATTCTCGTTGCATTCTTCGATCGCTTGCCGGATCGCGTAATCGGGAATGCTGTTTTCCGCGATGAGCTCCAGGTCCTGCCGCAGCACCCGCAGGCTGTCGCGGTCGAAACCGGCAATGGTGTCGTTGACGCCGCGAGGGAAATCGAACTGCGCGAGCGAAAGTCGTGCGAGCCGCGGATCCATTTTGCGTAACTGCAGGAGCAGCAGATACAAGTTGGAGTACATCGCGGGCGTGGTGCCGAGAATCAGATGATCGAGTCGCCCGTGGCGATGCTCGAGCAGGCTCGCGAGCAGCGCCCTCAGTACGGGATGCCAGGCGCTTTCAATGTAAGGATCTGCCGCGGTGTTGTCGGCTTGCACCTCCGCACGCAAGCGCAACGGCGTCATGCCCGCCGCGACGATGAGCTCGAAGGGGACATCGAGGCCCACATAGCCGACGACGCGTGGCCCGGGACCCGAGCCCGCGCCGGGCTGGCGATAAAGCCGGTCGATCTGCTGCCAGACTGTCATGAAGATGAATCGTGCCTCAAACTTATAAAAGACGGTCGCTGGGCGATCTTATAGCGGCAGGCCCACGTAATTCTCGGCAAGTGAGGCCTGCGCAAATGGTGAGTGCTCCAGATAATCCAGCTCGGCGAGCTGGATGCGGCGGCTGAATTCATCTGTATCCGGGAAGTGATGCAGCTGGGTGGTCATCCACCACGAGAATCTCACCGCTTTCCAGATACGTCGCAGACAGCGCGCGGAGTAATCATCGAGGCCGGCCTCGGAGCGATCCCGGTAATAGCCGATGAGCGCTTCCGATAGATAAAACACGTCACTCGCGGCGAGATTCAGGCCCTTCGCGCCCGTGGGCGGCACGATGTGCGCGGCGTCTCCCGCGAGGAATAATGTCCCAAAGCGCAGCGGATCGGCTACGAAACTGCGCAACGGGGCGATGCTTTTCTCTATCGACGGCCCGGTCTGCAAAGCCGCGGCCGCTTCCGCGCCGATGCGTCGTTTCAACTCGTCCCAGAAGCGGTCGTCGGGCCAGCTTTCGATCCTGTCGTCGAGCGCGCACTGGATGTAATACCGGCTGCGCGTCGGCGAACGCATGCTACAGAGAGCAAAGCCACGTTCCGAATTGGCATAGAGGAGTTCGTTGCCGACCGGCGGCGTGTCCGTCAGGATGCCCAGCCAGCCAAACGGATAGACGCGTTCATAAGTTTTCAGCGCCGACGGCGGAATGCTCGCTCGGCACACGCCGTGGTAACCGTCGCATCCCGCAATGAAGTCACACTCGATCTCCTGGCTGACACCGTCCTTCAGATACGTGACTCTGGGCGAGCGTGTGTCGAACCCGCTGATCGCGACTGACCGCGCTTCATAAATGGTTTTGTGGCCCGCCGCCTGACGCGCGCTCATGAGATCGCGCGTGACTTCGGTTTGGCCGTAAACGGTAACCGTCCTGCCGATGAGCTGGTCGAAGTTGATGCGATAGCGACGACCATCCACGCCGATCTCGATGCCCTCGTGCACCAGTCCCTCGACATGCAGCCGCTTCGATACACCGAGCTGCTCGAGAATGTCGACCGTGCCCTGCTCGAGTACGCCCGCGCGGATGCGACCCAGCACGTAATCCTCACTGCGCTGTTCGAGGAGCACAGCGTCGATTCCCGCGCGTGCCAGCAGTTGGGAAAGAATGAGGCCCGCGGGGCCGGCACCAATGACGGCGACCTGAGTTTTCATGTGCGAGTCCGAGCGGTGACGAGTCGAAACCAGAGTGAAACATACGCTGCATTTTGGCGGCAGTGTCAGGCGTGGGCGATTCATTTTCGCCGCGCGTTTAACGCACATTTCGCCAGGCCCGGTGGCGCGCCCGAGGCGCGCGGCACGCGGGCGGCAGCAAGGAATCTCAGGCGCCGCTTTCGCGAGCCGGTAATATCGGGCGCGTTGCTCCACTGGCGCGGCGCGCCCCCAGGACGATAGATGGCGGTTCCCCGATTCTTTCGGTCGCTGTACGCGCAGGTGCTGCTGGCGATCCTGCTCGGCGTGTTGCTCGGGCACTTCTGGCCGGAAACAGGCGAGGCGATGAAGCCGCTCGGTGACGGCTTCATCAAGCTGATCAAGATGCTGATCGCGCCGATCATCTTCTGCACGGTGGTCACGGGCATCGCCGGCATGGAGAAAATGAAAGAGGTCGGCAAGACCGGCGGCCTGGCGTTGCTGTATTTCGAAGTCGTCAGCAGCATCGCGCTGGTCGTGGGACTCGTGATCGTCAACGTGGTGAAGCCCGGCGCGGGAATGAACATCGATCCCGCCACGCTCGACAGTGCGGCGGTGGCCCAATACACGGGCCCCGGGCGCATGCAGGGCACGACGGAGTTTCTGCTCCACGTCATTCCCACGAGCGTCGTCGAGGCATTTGCGCAGAACGAGATTCTGCAGGTGCTGCTGTTTGCGCTGCTGTTCGGCTTCTCCCTGCATCGCCTCGGCGGACGCAACGGTGTTGTTTTTCAATTCATCGAACAGTTCTCCCATGTGATGTTCGGCATCGTCGGCATCGTGATGAAGGTGGCGCCAATCGGCGCGTTCGGCGCGATGGCCTTCACCATCGGCAAGTACGGCCTGGAGACGCTGCAATCTCTCGGCTCGCTGATGCTGTGTTTCTACGCGACCTGCCTGATCTTCATTTTCGTGGTGCTCGGCGCCATCGCCCGGCTGCACGGCTTCAGCATCCTGAAGCTGATCAGATATCTGCGGGAAGAGCTGCTGATCGTGCTCGGCACGTCGTCCTCGGAATCGGTGCTGCCGCGAATGTTGTCGAAGCTCGAGAACCTGGGCGTGAAGAAATCCGTCGTCGGACTCGTGATTCCGACCGGGTATTCGTTCAACCTCGATGGCACTTCAATCTATCTGACGATGGCCGCGGTGTTTCTGGCGCAGGCCACCAACACACCGCTGGATCTCACTCATCAGCTGACACTGCTAGCCGTGCTGCTCCTCACATCCAAGGGTGCGGCGGGAGTGACCGGCAGCGGCTTCATCGTGTTGGCGGCCACGTTATCCGCCGTGGGCACCGTTCCGGTTGCTGCGCTTGCGCTCATTCTCGGTATCGATCGCTTCATGTCTGAGGCCCGCGCGCTGACCAACCTGGTCGGCAACGCGCTCGCGACGATCGTCGTCGGAAAGTGGGGCGGCTCGCTGGATGAGGAGCGACTGCGGGAGCAGCTGCGCTAAAGGTGCCGCGAAGGCTGATTGCGCTGCGTGTATACGAGCGGCGATCAGAGAGTCGAGAATCTACGGAGTCTTAGGATCATGCTGACCGCGCCTGCTGCAATTTGCGGCATGGCTTTACAGGAGCAGCAGCATGATCGAGACGACCCGCAGGCCCGCCTGGGCGCGCAATCTTTTATTGATATCAGCCTTCGTGGCCTGCGCCGGCGGCGCCCGCGCCGAGACCGTGACGGACATCGTGATCCCCGGTGAGCGGGTTTTCCCTGAAAGTCTGACTTCCAGTGCCGACGGCCGCATCTATATCGGCAGTCTGACCGAAGGCGTGATCTATCGTGCCGACCCCGGCTCGCCGCAGGCGGTGCGGTGGGTTGAAGCGGGGTCCGGCGGGCTGAAATCCGTGTTCGGCGTTCTGGCGGACGAGAAGTCGAAGACGTTGTGGGCATGCAGCGGTACGGCCGGTCCGCCATCAGGTGCGCCGGTGCCGGGTGCACTGCATGGCTTCGATCTCGAAACCGGTGAGCCGAAAGGGCGCTACGAGTTTCCTACCGCAGGTGCAGCGTGCAATGACATTGCGGTGGGTGAGGACGGCACTGTCTACGCAACGGATACGGCAAACCAACAGGTCGTCCGCCTCAATCGGAAGTCCAAATCGCTGCAAGTGTGGGCGGGCGACGGAAAGTTCGGGGCGCCGGGCGCGGTGCTCGACGGCATCGCGTTCGCTGGTCCGACAAATCTTTACGTCAACACCCTGGTGACCGGGAAGATATTCCGCATCGACGTGTTGCCCAGCGGCAAAGCTGGCAAGGTCACGGAGATCGTACTCGAGCGTCCGTTGACGCAGCCTGACGGCATGCGCACGCTGAGCGACAACAGCCTGTTGGTCGTCGAGGTCCCTGGACGACTCTCGCGTCTGACATTCAACGGCAAGAAGGCGCGCGTCGAAACCCTCAAGGAAGGTTTCAACGGCCCAGCGTCCGTCACCGTGGTCGGCCGGACCGCGTACGTCTTAGAAGGTCAGCTGAGTTTGTTGATGCGTCCGAACCCGAACGCGAAGCCCACGCCGTTCCGCGCGGTGGCCGTGCCGTTGAACTGACGGCAGGAAGGCAAGCGACGGGAGGCGCCAGGCTCCCGTCTCTTTTAGCGATCGATCAGTTCTGGCCCTTGATGGCGTTGCGCACGATCACGGCAAAGTGCGTGACGAGCAGGGCGAGTGTGGTGGCGACGTAGAAAGCGAGCAGTTCCATAAATCCTCCATTTGGGGGCCGCGCATTCTATGGAAAGCCGCTCGCTTCACTGTGAGCATCCTCGCAGTTTTTCAGCCCGCTTCTTAAATACTCACATCGCGCTGCTTTGCAGCGCAGCGCAAGCTGCGCTGTGGCTACGCAGCAGTTGCGTTTGATGCAGTGCGCGCAACCATTCTTTCCACCACCTGGATCATGTGCAGCACGAGATCTGTCTGCATCCAGCGACGATTTTCCCGATACCAGAGCGCGATCCAGATCAACAATCCGCTGATCGATGTGGCGGTCAGCTCAGGATCATCAATGCGGAATTCGCCGGCGTTTACGCCGTCCGTCAGCAGCTGTGCGAGTTTCTGGATGAACTCCGCACGCAGATCCAACAGGTGCCGTGCTTCGTCGGGCTCGAGGTTCGTTTCCTCACGCTCGTAGACGACGATGGACTGTTGGTTCTCGATGACCGCCGCCGTCACTCGCTCTATCACCAGTCGCAGCTTGTTTCCCGGGGAAAAATTAATGGCGAGCGCGCCGTCCAGGGCGACGAGCGGCTGGCGGATACCGATGTCACAGATGGCGTGGAGAATTTCGCTTTTGTTCTTGAAGTAGGAATACAGGAACGGCTTCGTGACATCTAACGCGGCTGCAATAGTGTCGAGCGTGGTGGCTTCGTAGCCCTTTACAAAGAACAGTTCGCGCGATTGTTCGAGGATGCGGCGGCGCTTGAACTGTTGAACCTCGGTGCGCAGCTCGTGCCGCTCGCTTACTCGAGGTGTTGGAGGTCGCACAGGCATGATGTTGTTCCTGTCCGATGGACGGGCCGGGATGATGGGCCAGAACTACAACATCTGCAATCAATGTTATGCAAGACATCGGCGCTCAGTAATTCCTCAAACGCAACAGGCTGGAGAATTCACAACTGTTGGCGGAAGTGGTGGACTCATCGCGGGGACGCAAGGGTAAGATATGGAGGAAGAGCCGCAGTGTTAGCCGCCAAAGTTGAGGTGCCTTCCGTGGAAGAGCGGATCGTGGGAGTGGAAACCCATCTGAGTCATATCCAGGGGGAGTTGGTCGACGTCAAGTTGGACATCCGTGAGATGCGCCACGATGTGTCGGCGCTCAGATCTGAGGTGGGTGTCGTCCGGCTGGAGATGGCGGGTTTCAGGCTGGAGGTGAATCAGGAGAGCGGCGGTTTCAGGGGCGATGTGGCGAGTTCGTTCGCCGCCGCTCGTGCGGATACGGCGAAGGAATTCGCGACGGTCCGTGCCGAAACCGCGGCGGAGTTTGCTTCCGTCCGTGCTGACATGGCTGCGGGGTTTGCTGCCGTCCGCGCAGAGATGGTCGCCCTACGTAGCGATACAGCAAAGGAATTCGCAATGGTCCGTGCTGAGACAGCCGCTGGCTTTGCCGCTCTGCGGTCGTCGATCGACTCCGCGAAAATCTGGGCTCTGCTGATGATGGCCGCCATGTTGGGCGTCATGGCCCGAGGCTTCGGCTGGCTGTAATCACCATGTGATCTTTTCATGCTCGCCAGGGGAAGACATCCGCCTCCCCCAATAAGCGACGTCGTTCGGCGACCCACGCTCACCATCTGTTGACCCCACGCCCGCACACCGGCAGCATCGCGGCGCGAAACGAACAAGGGCGCGACATGACGGATCCCACCAGCCGGGCTGGCGACACATCGGACAACGGCTGACATGTCGCGCGACATCGCCGTCTCCCATTTCCGCCAGATCGTTGTCTGGCCACTGCAGCTCATGCCGCTCCGCCCAGGCCAGCAGGTGCAGCGCCACTGGCAGGCGCTCGAATCCATGCGCGTCGGCAACCCATGGCGCGAAGTCGTAGACGAGTTCGGCACCGACGCCACCGAGTTCCACGAGCGCCAATACAAAGAGTTCGTGACCTTCCTGCCGTATGTGCAGCGCTTTCTTTATGGCGCTCGCGCAGGTCAGGAATCCGCCATCGCAGACGGCGACGCCAGCATGCGCGTCTTCCGCCGTGAAGACGTTACGCAAGTTCGCGTCACCTACGCACGCGGTGAGCCACCAACAGTTTTCGACGTCGACCGCATCGACCTGTACTTCTTCCTGGACGCGGACATCGCCATCCTCGCGTTCGAGATGTGCACGAACGACATCACCCTCGATCGCGCGCAGGACACACTGTTTCGTTTCGGCCGCGCGTACCCCGCGTACTGGGAGCCGAGCGGCCAGGGCGGTAACTGCCCTCACGCCGTCGAATGGCTCGACGACGACGGTGAAGTGCTCGCCACGTCCGACTTCGCCGCGCGCTCCAAATATCTCTCCTTCGTCGCGCGCTACCGCACGCCTTGCCTCGCGCATCACTGGGAGTATTTGCTTCAGCCGCTCGTGCTGGAGTATCCCGGCCAGAGTGGCGTGCTGCGTTATCGGCAGCTCGAATACAACCGCATGCCCTTCATGGCGTACATCGCGGTGGAGGATCCATCAGAGCTGACCCGCGCGGATTTCGTGCGCTTAGGCCTGGTCACACGTCCCGGTGAGGCGCACACGTTGCCGTACTCCGCGACGACGCTGGCGGATTTCGAAAAGGAATATTGCGACGACCGCTTCTGGGGGCGCACCGGCGAGCATCACTCGTGGGACACCCGCGTCATCGTCACCGGCCACACGCTCTCCATTGTTGGCCGTCATGGCGATTCTTTTTTTGTCGGACCGGCCACCGGAATGCTGGGCCAGTTCAAGCATCAATATTTCCTGCTGTTCCTGATCGCCCATTTTCACAAGGCCGCGCTCGTTTCGATGTCGGACGAGCTGGCTGTCGCGATGAATCGCCTCGCCGTTGGCGAGACCGAGTCCGTCAAGCAGTTCAAGCGCACCATCCGCCAGATGATGGAAGTGTTCCTGCGCTTCACCCATCGCTACTGGTTTCATGAGATCTCGAACCAGTCCATCGCGCGCAGCGTGTTTGGCCGCCTGACGCGGCATCTGGGCAATAATCAGTTGTATGACGAAGTGCGCAGCGAAGTCACCGACATGAATAATTATCTGGACTCCGACAGTGCACGGCGTCAGGCCAACACCATCCTGCGGCTCACCGTCGTCACGATTCTCGGCCTCATCGGCACGATCGCGACAGGCCTGCTCGGCATGAATATTCTCGACGAAGCACATCGCGGCGTAGGCACGAAAGTGCTGATCTTCTTATTCACCGCGACGTTGACCATCAGCCTGACCGTGGTCACCGTGGCGAATTCGAAGCGGCTCGCCGACGTGCTCGATACCTTGTCAGATTCCCGCGTCGGCTGGCGCGGCAAATGGAAAAGCGCTTCGCGCGCGTGGCGGCAGAAAGGCTCCTGATTCGCTCCTGCCTTTTTCTGCCACAAAACATCGTTGCTGCTCCTCAATTGCGCCATCGCCGCGACCGCTGCGCGCGCTGAACTGGATCCCAGGAGGCGAGGGGTCTCGTCGCCAGTTCAGCAAGCGGAGTAACCCAGATGAGCATTTCAAAGACCAGTTTCCGGACTGCCGTTTCAGCCGTCGCGTTGGCGGTGACCGCGGCATTGGCCCTGCCGGCGCAGGCGGCAAAGGAGCGCGCGTCCCGGCAGGAAAACATCGGTGTCGTGAGCGGTCTCACAGTTGGCGCGGTGGCAGGCGGACCGTTTGGCGCCATTGTCGGCGCCGCGGCTGGCGCATGGCTGGGCGATCGATATCACCAGCAGGCCGTTGCAAAGAACGAGCTCGAGGGCAGCCTCGGGCAGAGTGAGGCCGAACGCATGCGACTTGCGCAGAATGTCACGTCGCTCAACGGCTCTCTGGTCAATGCGCAGAGCTGGGGCGATCAGCTGGGCACGGCGCTCGACCGGACACGCGACATCGAAACAGAGATCGGCTTTCGCACAGGAGACACGACGGTATCGGCCGCCGACGTCGAGCGTCTGAAGAAGCTGGGCGCTCTCGCGGACGCGATGCCGGACGCAAAAGTGCGCATCGCCGGTTATGCCGACCCCCGCGGCCCTGAGGAATACAACAAGGGATTATCCCTGGCGCGTGCGGACGCCGTTGCCGCTGTGCTAACCAGTGCGGGTATCAGCACGGACAAGCTGATCGTCGAGGCGCACGGCGCGTCCACTTCCACCACCGCTGAAGGTGATCTGGACGGCTATGCGATGGACCGCAAAGTCACGCTTCGCATTGAGCATGGCGGCAGCGAGGCGTTGGCCCGCAGGCAATGATCTCTTCGAGGGGATTCGGCTCCGCCCGCCTCTTATCGAGGCGGGCGGAAAATCCTCACGCGACGCGGCGAGCCCCTTTGTTAGGCTCGTCGCATGAACAGCATCATTCCACGCATCGTGTCCCTGCAGGATCCGCTGGATCCTGAGTCTTCTTCACCCGCCGCCGAACGCGTGGTGGAAGGTCATTCAAAGCATCTCATCGCGAACTATTACGTCGACCCGACGCAGCAGTTCTTTGCCGGTCGCTGGTCCGGCACGAAGGGAGCGTGGCGGGTGCGTTACACGGAAACAGAGTTTTGCCACTTGCTGGCAGGGCGTGTTCGTCTCACGAGTACGGATGGCGTTACTCAGGAATTTGGCGTCGGCGACAGTTTCGTGGTGCCGGCCGGTTTCGAGGGCACGTGGACGGTGCTGGAAGACTGCACCAAGGTCTACGCCCTTTTCGAGGTCGCCGCACCACTTTGACGCGGTGACATATTCAGCGCACCAAATTCACTCGCTTTCTGCCGCCGCGCGTGTCCTCGTTGCGTCGGACACACGCAGGGCATTAATCACTAACTGTTTGAAACATCATGGATATAGTTTACCTTTGTGTGGATTGGTACAAATGCTGCAACACCTGTCCCGCAAAGGCAGTGTTGCCATGAATAATTGGGGAGGCATCATGAAGTTACTGAAACGGGGAGCGTGCGTCGTCGGTCTGCTGGGCCTGGCTGGAGCGGCTCAAGCAGGCGTGTCGTCCACCTGGACGATCACCAACGACTACGATTTCCGCGGCAATTCGCAGTCCGCGACCGATCCGGCGCTCCAGGGCAGCCTGGACTACGCTCATGACAGCGGCTGGTACATCGGCGCCTGGGCGAGCAACGTGGATTTCCACGCCAATGGCGAGCCGGTCGACTACGAAATTGATCTCTACACTGGTTTCACGAAGACGCTGGAATCCGGCGTGACGTGGGATGCGGGCATCGTCGGCTACACGTACGACGAGTCTGATGCCAATTACCTCGAAGCCTATGGCAGCGTGGCCAAAGACTGGTTCAAGGGCAAGCTGTGGTACTCGCCTGACTTCGGCGGCGATACGACATCGGGTGACACCGAGGCCTGGTATCTCGAAGGCAATGGCACGTTCCCCCTGCCGGCCGGCTTCTCACTGTTGGCCCACGTGGGCTACAGCACGGGCGGCTATTGGGATGACGTAGCGGGCGATGACCTGCTCGATTACTCCATTGGCGTCGGCTACAGCATCAACAAGTTCAATCTGGCGCTGAAGTGGGTCGACACCGACAGCGACGCGCCGGAGATCACCTCGGACGAGTTCAACAACGAAGGCCGTGTGATTCTGACGATTGCGACCACTTTCCCCTGGGCCAAAGAATAAGAAAACGGCTTGCGGAGTCTTCGCGCGAGCGAAGCTCCGAAGGGCTCGAGCCCGGAAGTCAGGCACAGGTCTCCATGCCGGCGGGTCATCCTCGCCGGCGTGTTCTCTCAGCAGATAAAACATAACGCTCCCAACACGTGATACGTGTCGCGGGATCGAGACGGCGTGCTTCCCCTGCGATTTTCCCCGTGAAATCTTCGACTCCGAGGCCGGAGCTCATATCCGTTCCGGTCACGGGAGGTTGGTCATGGAGACTGTTACCGTCGCTACGTCGCGTGGATTCGTGCTTTCCAACATGGAGTTGCTCATCGTGAGCGCCATCGTCCTTACGGTGGTCGCATTCGCGGTGGTCACGAGCCTGAAGTATCTGCGCAACAGTCGGAATCTGCCCCACGCCTGAAGCGGAGGGCAAATGTCTGACGACAGTGTTTCTCGCGGAGAAAAGTGGTCTTCTTCGCGGGAGTAGTCTGCGGGGTGTCATTCGCCCCGCAGCGTTTCCCCTAACACTCCAAACAATTGGTCGATGTGCGCCTTTTCGATGACGAGGGGCGGCGACAGCGCAATGTTGTCTCCAGTCTGACGCACCAACACGCCACGCTCGAAACATTTCTGGAATACCTGGAACGCCCGTGTGCCGATCTTGCCCGGAATGGCGGCGAGCTCGAGCCCCAGGATCAGGCCGTAATTGCGCACGTCGATCACATGCGGCAGGCCGCGCAATGAATGCGCCGCGTCTTCCCAATATTTCTCCAGCGACTTCGCGCGCGTAAGCAGTCCCTCGCGGGCGTAGATGTCGAGGGTGGCGAGGCCTGCCGCGCACGCCACAGGATGGGCGGAATACGTGTAGCCGTGAAACAGCTCGATGGCGTTCTCCGGGCCGGTCATGAAGGCGTCGTAAATACCTTTCTTCACGATCACCGCGCCCATCGGGACGCAGCCGTTGGTGAGTCCCTTGGCTGCGGTGATGATGTCAGGTGTAACCCCAAACTCCTGCGCTGCGAACGGCGAGCCGGTGCGGCCGAAGCCCGTGATCACCTCATCAAATATCAGAACGATGCCGTGCTTGTCGCAGATCTCACGAACGCGCTGGAGATAGCCGCGCGGCGGAATCAACACGCCCGTGGAACCCGCGATTGGCTCGACGATGAATGCGGCAATCGTGGACGCGTCATGAAATGCGATGAGGTGTTCCAGCTCATCCGCAAGGTGCGCGCCGTGTTCTGGCAGCCCGCGGGAGAACGCATTCCGCGTGAGATCGTGTGTGTGCGAGATGTGATCCACGCTGGGCAACAGAGAGCTCGACCACGCCTTGCGATTCGGGCCGATGCCACCTACTGAGATGCCGCCGAAACCCACACCGTGGTAGCCGCGTTCCCGCCCAATGAGCCGCGTGCGCGTGGCTTCGCCTCGGGCCCGCTGATATGCGAGCGCGATCTTGAGCGCCGTATCGACGGCTTCGGAGCCTGAGTTCACGAAGAAGACGTGATCCATGCCCTCCGGCGCCAGCTCCGCGACCCGCCGCGCGAGTTCGAACGCCGGTGGATGGCCCATCTGGAACGGCGGCGCGTAGTCCATCGTCTCGAGCTGGTTTGCGACGGCCGCCGTGATTTCTTTGCGGCCGTGTCCGGCATTGACGCACCAGAGGCCCGCCACACCGTCCAGAATTTCGCGACCCTCCGGCGTCCAGTAATGCATGCCCGACGCTTTCGCGAGCAGGCGGGGCTGCGCCTTGAACTGCCGGTTCGCGGTGAACGGCATCCAGAGGGATTCGAGATCAGTGGGGACGGCGGACTGGGACATGATTCGGGGGCCTCTGGTTTTCTGGAAGTATCGCGGCGCGCACGGATGATAAGAAAAGTTGACAAGCCGAGTCACCCCGCCCGACATTTCGCCGCAGTCGTTGAGGATATTAAACGCATGAGCATCGACGTCGGCGCGCGGCTGCGCAGCTTACGGACTACGTTCGGTCTTTCCCAGCGGGAGCTTGCGCGGCGCGCTGGTGTCACCAACGGTTTGATTTCGTTAATCGAACAAAACCGGGTGAGCCCCTCGGTGAGCTCGCTCAAGAAGGTGCTGGACGGGGTGCCGATGTCCCTCGCCGAATTCTTCACCCTGGATCTCAGCATGGCGCCCCAGGCGTTCTTCGGGGCCAGTGATCTCGTGGAGCTCGGCAACGCGGAGGTCTCGCTGCGTCTCGTGGCCGCGCAACGCACTGGCCGCCAGCTCACCATCCTGCGCGAGCAGTACGCCCCAGGTGCCGCTACGGGCGAGGAAATGATTACGCATCGGGGCGAGGAGGGCGGAGTCGTCGTACGCGGAAAAATCGAACTCACCGTGGGCGGCGCCACGCGCGTGCTCGAGCCTGGTGAGGCGTATTACTTCGCGAGCCAGATCCCGCACCGTTTCCGCAACGTCGGCCGTGAGGTGTGTGAGATTATCAGCGCCTGCACTCCGCCGAGTTTTTGATCATGGCTACCTCAAGCGACAACATTTCCTGGGCCGATCGCGCACGCGCCATCCAGCCGCGTACGCAGGCGTTCATCGGCGGTCGATATGTCGATGCCGCTTCCGGCGAGACGTTCGACAACATCAATCCGGCAACGGGTCAACTGCTCAACAGAGTTGCCGCAGGCGATGCGACCGATATCGATCGCGCCGTGGCGGCTGCCCGCGCCGCCTTTCAGAAAGGCTCGTGGTCGAATCTCGCGCCCGCGAAACGCAAGCGGGTGCTGCTGAAGTTTGCGGACCTGATTCTGGAGCATCGCGAGGAGCTCGCGTTGCTCGAAACGCTGGACGTGGGCAAGCCCATTACCGACAGCCTGAAAGTCGACGTGCCCGCGACCGCCCGTTGCATCCAGTGGTACGGCGAAGCCGTCGACAAGATTTACGACGAAGTCGCGCCGACAGGGCCTGATGCTCTGGCGCTCATCACTCGTGAGCCCGTGGGCGTCGTCGGCGCGATCGTCCCGTGGAATTTTCCGATGATCATGGCGGCATGGAAAATCGGGCCCGTGCTCGCCGCCGGAAACTCTCTGGTGTTGAAACCTTCGGAGAAGTCTCCGCTCACTGCCATTCGTATCGCGGAGCTCGCTGTCGAGGCGGGAATTCCGGAAGGCGTGTTCAACGTGGTTCCCGGCCTCGGCCAGACAGCGGGTAAGGCGCTGGCGCTGCATATGGACGTGGATTGCATTGCCTTCACCGGCTCGACGGCGACCGGTCGCGCGATCATGCAGTACGCCGGCCAGTCGAATCTCAAGCGCGCGTGGCTCGAATGCGGGGGCAAGTCTCCCAACATCATCATGGCGGACTATCCTGATATCGAGCGCGCGGCGACCGCAGCAGCCTGGGCCATCTTCTTCAACCAGGGCGAGATGTGCTCGGCCGGCTCGCGATTGCTGGTGCAGGAAAGCATCAAGGACGCCGTGCTGGAAAAGGTGCAGGAAATCGGCCGCACCCTGCAGCCCGGGGATCCGCTGGATCCCCAAACCAGGCTCGGCGCTATCGTCGATGACGTGCAGATGAATCGCGTGCTGAGTTACATCGACGCGGGCCGCACCGATGGCGCGAACATTCGCTTTGGCGGTAATCGTGTGCGCCAGGAGACGGGCGGCTATTACGTCGAGCCCACCATTTTCGACGGCGTGAAGCAGAACATGCGCATCGCCAGCGAGGAAATATTTGGTCCGGTGCTCTCCACCATCACGTTCAAGACGCCGGAAGAGGCGGTCGAAATTGCCAACAATGTGATCTACGGTCTCGCTGCCGCGGTATGGACTCGCGACATCACGACTGCTCACAAGGTTGCACGCGCCCTTCGCGCTGGCGTCGTGTATGTGAATTGTTACGACGCCGATGACATCACGGTGCCGTTCGGTGGTTACAAGCAATCGGGTATCGGTCGCGACAAGTCGTTGCACGCGCTGGACAAGTACACCGAGCTCAAGACGACCTGGATCGACCTGTCCTGAGTCGCGCCGTGCCCTCCTTGCTGGATGCTCCCGTGGTATTCGTGGATGTGGAAACCACGGGCGGCCATGCTGCGCGCGACCGCATCACCGAAATCGGGCTCGTCGTGGCAACGGGTAGCGGGCTCGAGTATGAATGGAGCACGCTCGTCAATCCGGGCATGTCGATTCCACCTTCGATCCAGCACTTCACCGGCATCACCGATGAGATGGTGCGCGACGCGCCATTCTTCGAAGATGTGGCGGAGGAGCTGTTCGAGCGGCTCGAGGGCCGGCTCTTTGTCGCGCACAATGCGCGGTTCGATTACGGCTTCATCCGTGCGGAATTCAAGCGCGCGGGGCGCAAGTTTGCGAGTCGCCTGGCGTGTACGGTGAGGCTGTCGCGGCGCATGTTTCCAGACATGCCGCGTCACAATCTTGATGCCGTCATCGAACGTCACGGCCTCAAGTGCGAGCAGCGCCATCGTGCGCTGCCTGATGCGCAGGCGCTGTGGCAGTTCTGGGGTGTGTTACAAGAAGCCGGGACGCGCGCGCATGCAGAGGAAGCTTTGCTTGCAATCACGCAGCTGGGGTCGCTGCCGTCGCATCTTCCGGCGTCGCTGCCGGATGAGTTGCCTGAAGGCTCGGGCGTATATCGCTTCTATGGCGAGAACGACGCCCTGTTATACGTAGGCAAGGCCAACAATATTCGGCAGCGCGTGCTGTCGCATTGGCAGGGCGCTGCGCGGGATACGAAATCGCAGCGGCTGGCGGAACTCACGCGTCGCATCGAGTGGACGGAAACGGCCGGCGAGCTCGGAGCGCTGCTCCTCGAAGCGCGGCTGGTTCGCGAGCGCAGGCCGCTTTACAACCGGCAGCTCCGTGGCACGAAGCAGATCTGGACCTGGGTGATCGCCGACGACGGCGCCTCGCCTGAATTATCACCATTGGATCAACAACAATTGTCTTTTGAAGCATCGGATGCGTTTGGTTTGTTTCCCAGCGCTGCGGCGGGTCGCAAGGCGCTGGTCGAGGCGGCGCGCGAGAATAATCTGTGTCTCAAGGTGTTGGGCCTGGAGAAAACATTAGGATCGTGTTTTGCGCACCAGATCGAGCGCTGCGCGGGTGCATGCATGGGCAATGAGCCGCTGCGCCTTCACGCCGTGCGGTTGAAGATGGCGTTTGCGTCGCTGCGTCTGCGGGAATGGCCGTTCAAAGGCTGGATCGGTATTCGGGAGACGAGCCCGAGCGGGTTGCAGCAGCTTCATGTCATCGATGACTGGCGTCATGTCGGCACGATGGAGGAGGGCGACGAGTTGCCCAGCCGGCGCAGGACCCAGCCGCTCGATATCGATGTTTACAAGATTCTGGTGCGCTATCTGCTGGGCGCGAAGCGTATGCAGGTTGTGAAGCTGCCCGTCGCTTCCGAACAGGACGTGGCATGAGCTCGCCGGCCTTGCGATTCATCGCGAGTTCGCCTCGCGGTCTGTCTGATCTGCTTGCGCGGGAGCTGCTTTCCTTCGGCGCTCAGGATGTGCGCGAGCGTGCAACGGGTGTTTCGTTTACCGGCTCGCTGGAAGTGGCGTATCGCACGTGTTTGTGGTCCCGCCTCGCGAATCGGGTGTTTCTGGAGATTCTCGGTTTCACGGCGCAGAGCGCTGACGAGTTTTATGCCGCTGTACGTGCAATCGACTGGAGCGTGCATATCGGCTCTGGGCGCACGCTCGCGTGCGATTTCACCGGGAAGCATCCGAGCATTACGCATACGCATTTTGGCGCACTGAAGCTGAAAGATGCGGTGGTGGATCAGTTGCGCGAGAAGACGGGGGATCGTCCGGACATCGAGCTGGATCATCCTGATATTCGCATTCACGCGCATGCCAATGGCACACAGATCTCATTGTCGCTGGATCTTTCGGGTGAGAGCCTGCATCGGCGTGGGTATCGCGGGGCGGGGGGCGAAGCGCCGTTGAAAGAGAATGTGGCGGCCGGAGTGTTGATGCGCTCGGGCTGGGGCGAGATGGCGGCGAATGGTGCTGCGTTTCTCGATCCGATGTGTGGATCGGGGACGTTTGTCATCGAGGCGGCGTGGATTGCCGCTGACATTGCTCCGGGTTTGTGGCGTGATTACTTTGGTTTTCTCGGCTGGAAGGGCCACGATGCCGCGGCGTGGAAACGTTTGCGTGAGGAAGCCCGGGTTCGCAACAAGCTGGATGCGGTGAAGCGCCTCGTGATTCGCGGCAATGACCGCGATCCGTATGCCATACGGAATGCGCGCGCCAACGCCGCCCGTGCGGGGGTTGGTGAGTGGGTCAGGTTTGATATCAAGTCGCTGAGCGAAGCGCAGCCGCCGACACGTCCTGTGCCGACAGCCCTCTCGCCAAGCGCCTTGGCTGACGAAGCGGCGCGCGACCCCGTGAAGTGGACAGGCGCCGCCGCCAAAGGCGAGCACCTTGCTCGGCAACCGTTGCTTGGAACGACACTCGCATCTCAGGGCACGGGCGCTAGCGTCGGTTCCGAAGTAGCCGCAGGCGCTGCTGCGCGCAATGGCGCCGGAATGGGCGGTGACGTGGGTGACGTCGCAGGCGAGCGTGTTATCGAGGGCGGTGAGTCAACCGACGCAACATCACCAAACATTTCCGCGCCGCCTGTTGGTTTCGTCTGCACCAACCCGCCTTATGGCGTGCGTCTGGAAGATCGTGACGGGGCGCGCGCCGTGCATCGCGAGCTGGGTCAGGTTTTAAGAGAGCGCTTCGTCGGCTGGCACGCCGCCATCCTTACGGGTGCGCCCGAGTTCGGCATGGAAATGGGCATCCGTGCCCATCGCACGCATACCTTATGGAACGGCGCCATCGAATGCCGTCTCCTGCGCATGAAGGTCGAAGCCGACAGCTTCCGCGATGTCGAGCGCACGCCGGGTCCTAAAATCGACCTGTCGCTGCGCGAATCGCCGGGCGCGCAGATGTTCGGCAACCGCCTCACGAAAAACATCAGGCAGCTGCGCCGCTGGACCGAAAGCTCCAACATCAGCTGCTATCGCATGTACGACGCAGACATGCCCGAATACGCCTTCGCCATCGACTCCTATCGTGTGGAGAATCCTCAGGAGCAGTGGCTCTACATCCAGGAATACGCCGCTCCCGCGACCATCGACCCCGAGTCGGTCCGGCGCAGAAGAGCCGAAGCCGTTTCGATGCTCCCCGAAGTCACAGGCGTTCCCGCGGAACGCATTCGTCTGCGCACCCGTCGCAAAACCAACAGGGGCGACCAGTACAGCAAGGTCGGCGAGAGCCGGACCTTCCACGAAGTGCAGGAAGATGGCCTGCGCCTGCTCGTCAACTTCGACGATTATCTCGACACCGGGCTCTTCCTCGACCATCGCATCACGCGTGGCAGGCTGCGCGAGGCGGCGAAGGGCAGGCACTTTCTGAATCTGTTTGCTTACACATGCACGGCGACGGTTCACGCCGCTGCGGGCGGGGCGCGGACCACAACGTCAATCGACATGTCCCGCACCTACCTCGAGTGGGCCGAGCGCAATCTCGCGCTCAACAACTTCGGTATCGATCGCGAGCACGAGCTCGTCCAGGCCGACTGTCTGGAATGGCTCGACGCCGCTACTCAACACGACGACCGGTACGGCCTGATCTTTCTCGACCCGCCGACTTTTTCCAACTCGAAGCGGATGGAAGGCGTGCTCGACACGCAGCGGGATCACGTGAAACTGATCGAGCAATGCATGAGCTTGCTCGAGCCGGAAGGCCTGCTGGTCTTCTCCACCAACGCGCAGAAGTTTCAGCTCGATCCGACGCTTGCCGGGCGTTACCTCGTCAAGGATATTTCCGCGGCGACGCTGCCGAAGGATTTCGAGCGTAACCCGCGCATTCACCGGTGTTACGAGCTGCGCCTGATTTCATAGCGACGCGGCTATAACAGATCCCTCAGCCGGTAATACAACATCGCCAGCACCAGCGCGGGACGTCGTAACAGCGTCCCGCCGGGGAAGTTGCCGTGAGGAATGCGCGTGAACACATCGAAGCGCTCCGCCGTTCCTGCAATGGCATCAGCGATGAGTTTGCCCGCCATGCCGGTGAGCACGATGCCGTGTCCCGAGAATCCCTGCAGGAAGTACACGTTGGAGCCGAGCCTGCCGAAGTGTGGCGCGCGATTCATCGTGATATCGACGTATCCGCCCCACGAGTAGTCGATCCGCGCATCCGCGAGCTGCGGAAATACTTTCAGCATGCGCGCCCGGGTCGATTCCGGCGTGCAGTCCGGATCGAGCCCCGAATAACTCACCCGCCCGCCAAACAGCATGCGGTGGTCGGCTGACAGTCGAAAGTAATCCAGCACCCAGTTCATGTCGGTGACGGCCGCGTTGTTGGCGATGAGCTGCGTCGCGCGCTGCTCGCCAAGAGGCTCCGTCGCGACAATATAAGTTCCTACTGCCATGATCTTGGAGGTGAGCGGCGGAGCGGTTTTCCCCAGATACACGTTGCCGCACAGAACCAGGTGCTGGCAGTGCAGCTGACCCTGCGGGGTGTGCACGATGACGTGCGAGCCGTTGGTATAACTCAGCGCCCGCGTGCCTTCGAAAATGCGTACGCCCATGCGTTCCGCCGCCTCGGCGAGCCCGAGCGTGTAGTTCAACGGATGCAGATGGCCGCTGTTGGCATCGTACAAAGCGCCCGTATAGCGCTTCGAAGCCACGATCGACCGCACTTCCTCCGCTTCCATGTAGCGGGCGCTGGGATAGTCGAGCTTGTCCCGGAGCAGGTCGAGCTCGGCGCGCAACTCAACTTCATGACGTGGTTTGATCGCGGTGAGCAGATGTCCGCTCACCCAGTCGCAGCGGATGCCGTGGCGTGAGATCAGATCTTTGATGAGCGCGAGCCCCTCCACCGTCACATCCCATACCGCACGCGCGCGTTCGGTGCCGATCAGGCGCTCGAGCTTGTGCTGGCCCGACGCCACGCCATGCAGCGCCTGCGCGCCGCTCCTGCCGGATGCGCCCCAGCCGATGCGATGCTCCTCGAGCAACACCACCCGATAGCCGCGCTCAGCCAGATGCAACGCAGCAGAGCATCCGGCAATGCCGCCGCCCACCACGCAAACGTCGCTCTCGAGAGAGCCGAGCAAGGCAGGCCGGTCAACGGCGGGCCGGGCCGAGGCGGCGTAGTAGGACGCGACGTGAGGAGTGCGGTTCATGGATGTTTAGGATTTTTTGACGCCCTGGCGCCGGACGTTGCGCCCGCGAGCATAAGCAAGCCCGTGGGCCCGCCGCAAATGCGCTGGCAAAAAACGGGTCAAGAGCCCAATGAATTCGCAAGTTGTTGAGCTAAAACAGTTATTTCCGCTTCGTCGGCCGCCCCGGCAAACCCTGTGGTCTAATGGCGGCACATCAAGGAGCCGGATGGTGCGACGTGTTCAGGATACTCAACACGCCCGCCTCCCAAGCGTAATGTCTTCCAGTCGTCCTATTACTCGTCCCGTCATCGGGATTCCCACCGACCGGCGCATGGTCGGTCATCACCCATTCCACATGGCGGGCGAGAAATACATGCGGGCGCTCATCGATGCGGCGGGTGCGATCCCGGTGCTGATTCCCGCTCTGGGAAGCGATGTCGAGGTGCATGAGATCCTGAGCCGTCTCGACGGCCTGTTGTTGCCGGGCAGTCCCTCGAACGTCGAGCCGCATCATTACGAGGGTCTGCCGAGTGAGGCGGGCACGCTGCACGATCCCGCCAGGGATTCGACAACGCTCCCGCTCATAAGGGCCGCCGTTGCCGATGCCGTGCCGCTGTTCGGCATCTGTCGCGGGTTTCAGGAAATGAACGTGGCGTTCGGTGGCAGCCTCACGCAGAAGCTGCATGAAGTCCCCGGTTATCTCGACCATCGGGATAAAGACACGGATCCGCTCGATATTCAGTACGGCCCGGCGCATGACGTGTTGCTCGAGTCGGGTGGACTGTTACGGGAGCTGGCGGAAACGGATCGCGTGCGCGTCAACTCCTTGCACTGGCAGGGTGTGGATCGACTGGGACGCGATCTGTCGGTGGAGGCCCGTGCTCCTGATGGTGTTGTAGAAGCCTTCCGCGTCAAAGATTCCCCGAGCTTCGCGCTCGCCGTGCAATGGCACCCGGAATGGAAGGTCATGAATAATCCATTTTCGCGCGCGTTGTTCGCTGCATTCGGTGCAGCGAGTCGTCAACGCGCCGCGAATCGTTGAAAGGTCCCCCCATGGCGAGCGAAATTCAGCAGTTCTTCCGCGATCACAACATCCAGGAAGTCGAAGCCATCATTCCTGACATGGCTGGCATCGCCCGCGGCAAAATCATGCCCGCGGAAAAGTTTGCCGAGGACGAGGGCATGCGTTTGCCCGAAAGCGTCTTCCTGCAGACCGTGACCGGCGACTATCCGCCGGATACGGGCGACTCCATGAGTCCCGCGGAAATCGACATCGTGTTGAAGGCCGATCCGAAGACGGTTCGGCGCGTGCCGTGGGCTGCGGAGCCGACAGCGCAGGTCATCCATGACTGTTTCTATTCCGACGGCCGTCGCGTCACCATGGCCCCGCGCCACGTGTTGCGTGCGGTGCTCGAGCTGTATGCGCAGCGAGGGTGGGAGCCCGTCGTCGCTCCGGAGCTCGAGTTCTATCTCGTCGAGCCCAACATCGATGCGGACTATCCGCTGAAGCCGCCGGTCGGTCGCTCGGGCCGGGCGGAGCCGGGCCGGCAGTCGTACAGCATCGCGGCGGTCAACGAGTTCGATCCGCTGTTCGACGACATCTATCAGTTCTGCGAAGACCAGGACATCGAGATCGACACGCTGATCCATGAAGACGGACCGGCGCAGATGGAGATCAACCTCATCCACGGCTATCCGCTCGATCTCGCGGATCAGGCGTTTCTCTTCAAGCGCACGGCGCGCGAAGCCGCGCTCCGTCACAAGATGTATGCGACGTTCATGGCGAAGCCCCACGCGAAGGAGCCGGGCAGCGCCATGCACATTCACCAGAGCGTCGTCGATAAGAAAACCCGCAAGAACATCTTCAGCAATCCGGACGGCACGCCTTCACAATTGTTCTTCTCACATATTGGTGGCCTGCAGCGTTACATGCCGGCGGCCATGGCGCTCTTCTGCGCCAATGTGAATTCGTATCGGCGGCTGACGCGTTACCTCTCCGCGCCCATCAACGTGCATTGGGGTTATGACAACCGCACCGCCGGCCTGCGCGTGCCGATGTCGAGCGCCGAAGCGCGTCGTGTCGAAAACCGTGTGGGCGGCGCTGACGCCAATCCATACATCGCCATTGCTGCTTCGCTTGCGTGTGGTTACCTCGGCATGGTGGAAGGCCTGCAGCCGAGCGACCCCATCACCGGCAGCGCACACGATCTGCCTTTCGGCCTGCCGCGCACGATCGACGAGGCCCTGCGCCAGTTGCGTGACTGCGAGCCGCTCGTGAACGTGCTGGGTGAGGCGTTCGTGTCGGCGTTCTCCATCGTGAAAGAAGCCGAATACGAAGTGTTTCTGCAGGTAATCAGTTCCTGGGAGCGCGAGCATCTGCTGCTGAACGTATAGCTCGCGTCGCTATAGATCACGTGAGCTATACCGTGCGCGGTACTGGTGCACGGTTGCGAGTAACTGTACGCAACAGCTTGATTAACTTCTCACGCTCCACGCGCTGTTATATAAGACGTTGCAGTGAGACGCGCACGCCGCGCTACGCCTGTGCCCACTGGGAGAATACTAATGACTACGGCCCTCCGGTCTGCCTGCCTCGGGTTTTCCTTCGCTCTTGTCATGGCCGCATGCTCCAAGCCACCGGCTGAGCCACCTGCCGCGGAGGCCCCGGCCGCGACTGCCGCCGCCGCGCCACCGGCTGTGCAGACGGATGACGAGAAGATCGTCAATGTCTATAACTGGTCCGACTACATTGATCCGACGGTCGTCGCCGACTTCGAGAAAGAGTACGGCGTCAAAGTGAATTACGACGTGTTCGACTCGAACGAGGTGCTCGAAACGAAGCTCCTCGCCGGCAATACCGGTTATGACGTCGTGGTGCCGTCCGCATCGTTCCTCGAGCGGCAGATCAAGGCGGGCGTCTTCCAGAAGCTCGACAAGGCACTGCTGCCGAACCTCAAGAACGCGGACCCGGAGATCACCCAGCGCGTCGCGCTACATGATCCGGGCAATGAGTATTCGGTGAATTATCTCTGGGGCACGTCCGGCATCGGCTACAACGTCGCCAAGATCAAAGAGCGCATGCCCGACGCGCCGCTCGACAGCTGGGCGATGTTCTACGATCCCAAGGTGGTCGCGAAATTCAAGGACTGCGGCGTCTCGGTTCTGGACGCCCCTTCGGAAGTCGGCGGTACCGTGCTCATCTACAACGGCAAAGACGCCAACAGCCTGTCGCCCGACGATCTGAAGATCGTGGAGAAGAACCTGCTCGCGGTGCGCTCGTCCATCCGTTACGTGCACTCCTCGCGCTATATCGATGATCTCGCCAATGGCGAGACGTGCCTCGCGCTGGGCTGGGTAGGCGATGTGCTCCAGGCGCGCGACCGTGCGGCCGAAGCCGGCAAGGGCATCGAGATCAAGTACAGTCTGCCGAAGGAAGGCGCGGTCATGTTCTTCGACATGCTCGCCATTCCCGCGGACGCGAAGCATCCCCTGAACGCGCATCTCTTCATCGACTTCCTGATGCGTCCCGAAGTCGCTGCCAAGAACTCGAATCTCGTCAACTACGCCAACAGCAACGCCGCGTCGCTGCCGTTCATCGACGACAAGGTGAAGGGTGACACGAGCATCTATCCGAGCCCCGAAGTGAAAGCCAAGCTCGTTCCGGATCTGGCGGAGACCTCCGAATTCACCCGCCTGCTCACGCGCACCTGGACCCGTTTCAAGACAGGTAAGTAGCCGGCTCCGCCGTGGCCGCCGTCGGTAAAGAGGCACTGGACCCGCGGGGACGCCGCGGGCCCAACGACGAGTGCTACGTCCGCCTGGAGAAAGTCACCAAGCGCTTTGGTGACTTCGCGGCGGTGGATGACGTGTCGCTCGAGGTCTACCGCGGCGAGATTTTCTGTCTGCTCGGCGGCTCGGGCTCGGGGAAGACCACGCTCCTGCGCATGCTGGCGGGCTTCGAAAATCCCAGCTCCGGCAAGATCTTCATCGACGGGCAGGACATGAGCGGCATTCCGCCGTACCAGCGTCCCGTCAACATGATGTTCCAGTCGTATGCGCTCTTTCCGCACATGACGGTGGAGCGCAACGTCTCGTTCGGACTCGAGCAGGAGGGGCTCGCGAAGAGCGAGATCGCCGATCGCGTCGGCGAGATTCTGGACATGGTGAAGATGAAGCAGTTCATCTCCCGTCGGCCGCACCAACTGTCAGGCGGACAGCGGCAGCGCGTGGCGCTGGCGCGTGCGCTCATCAAGCGTCCCAAGCTGTTGCTGCTCGACGAGCCGCTCGGCGCCCTCGATCGCAAGCTGCGCGAGCACACGCAGTTCGAGCTCATCAATATTCAGGAACGTCTGGGCGTCACGTTCATCGTGGTCACGCACGACCAGGAAGAAGCGATGACCCTGGCTACCCGCATCGGGGTGATGAATCACGGGGAGATCCTGCAGGTCGGCACGCCCACGGATATCTATGAATATCCCGGCAGCCGCTTCGTCGCGGACTTCGTCGGCTCCGTGAACATGTTCGAAGGCAAGCTGATCGAGGACGAGAAAGACCACGTGCGCATCGAGTCTCCGGATCTCGGCGGCGTGATTTTCGTCGACCACGGCATCAGCTCGGCACCGGACGCGACGGTGTGGGTAGCGATCAGACCCGAGAAACTCAACATGAGCCGCGTCGAGCCGGCGGCGCGTGAGAACGCCGTACGGGGCGTGGTGAAAGAGGTTGCCTACATGGGCGACATGTCGATCTATCTCGTGCAGATCGACACCGGCAAAACGGTGCGGGTGACGTTGCCCAACATCGCACGACATGCGGACGACCGCATCACGTGGGACGAAACGGTATATCTCACCTGGCATCCCTCGAGCCCGGTCGTTCTGACTCAATAGGCCGAACGACATGAAGCTGCTCGGCAAGCATTCCGGCAGGCGCTTCGTCACCGCAGTGCCATTCGTATGGCTGCTGGTGTTGTTCCTGATTCCGTTCGTCATCGTCTTCAAGATCTCGTTTTCCGAGACGCGGCTTGCGATGCCGCCCTACGCGCCCTTCATGGAATGGGCGGAGGGCCTGAAGCTCGCCATCACGCTGAACTTCAACAATTACGCGTTCCTGTTCACCGACGAGCTGTACTACAGCTCATACATCTACTCGGTGCAGGTCGCGTTCGTGTCGACCGTCCTGTGTTTGTTGCTGGGATATCCGATGGCGTACGCCATCGCGCATACCCAGCCGCCCTGGCGCAGCGTGTTGCTGATGTTGATCGTGCTGCCCTTCTGGACCTCGTTCCTGTTACGCGTGTATGCGTGGATGGGGCTGTTGAAGAACAACGGCGTGATCAACAACATGCTCATGGCCATGGGTGTCATCGACGAGCCGATCACCATGTTGCAGACGGATTTCGCTGTCTACATCGGCATCGTGTATTCGTATCTGCCGTTCATGATCCTGCCGCTGTACGCGAACCTCGAGAAACACGATCTGAATTTGCTCGAAGCCGCGGCGGATCTGGGCGCGAAGCCGGTCACCGCGTTCCTCAGGATCACCTTGCCGCAATCCATGCCGGGAATCATCGCGGGCTCCCTGCTCGTCTTCATTCCGGCGGTGGGCGAGTACGTCATCCCGTCGCTGCTCGGTCGCACGGACCAGCTCATGATCGGGCGCGTGCTGTCGGATGAATTCTTCGCCAACCGCGACTGGCCGGTCGCGAGCGCCGTCGCCATTCTGATGTTGCTGCTGCTCGTCGTGCCGATCATGTTGTTCCAGAAGTACCAGGCGCGCGAGCTGGAGGCCCACAAGTGAACCGCGGCTATTTCTCCCGCACCGGCCTCGTTCTGGGACTCGCGTTTCTGTACGTGCCGATCCTGTCGATGATCGTGTTCTCGTTCAACAACTCGCGGCTCGTTACCGTGTGGGATTCCGCGCATTCGCCAACACTGAAGTGGTACGGGGCGCTGCTGTCCAATAATCAGATCCTCGACGCCGCGTGGCTCTCGATCAAGATTGGGGCGATGTCGGCGACGGGCGCCGTCATCCTCGGCACCCTGGCGGGCGTCGTGTTGACGCGCTTCGGCGCCTTCCGCGGTCGAACGCTGCTCTCGGGCATGACCACCGCTCCGCTCGTCATGCCGGAAGTGATTACCGGGCTGTCGCTGCTGCTGTTGTTCGTGTCGCTGGAGCAATTGATCGGCTGGCCCAGGGGTCGCGGCGTCATGACGATCACGCTCGCGCACATCACATTTTCCATGGCTTACGTGACGGTTGTCGTGCAATCGCGTCTCGCGGGTTTCGACGAATCGCTCGAGGAGGCGGCGATGGATCTCGGCGCGCGGCCCTTCAAAGTGTTTTTCCGCATTACGCTGCCGCTGATCCTGCCCGCCGTGGTCTCGGGATGGTTGCTGGCGTTTACCCTGTCCTGGGACGATCTCGTCATCTCCCAGTTCGTCGCGGGCCCCGGATCGAGTACGCTGCCGATGGTGATTTTCTCCAAGGTGCGGCTCGGCGTGAGCCCGGACGTGAATGCGCTGGCGACCATCATGGTGAGCGTCGTCGCGCTGGGTATCGTCGCGTCGGCCTTGTGGATGCGCTATCAGGAACGGCGGCGCCAGCGCGATGTGCAGGCGGCTGCCGCGTCGAATCTCTAGAGGGGGCAGCATGTCTCAGGTGATGACCGGCGTTGACGTCGGTGGCTCGTCCATCAAAGCGGGTCTGGTGGATATCGATACAGGCACGGTCGTGGGTGAAATCATCCATGAGCCTACGCCGCAACCCTCCGAGCCCGAAGCGGTGTTGGGTGCCGTGGGCCGGCTCGTTGCCCGATTGCCGGAAAGCCACGCCATTGGTTTTGCGATGCCTGTCGTCGTTCAGCGCGGCAAGGCTCGTACCGCCGCCAACATCGACAAACGATGGATCGGCCTCGATGGCGCGGCGCTGGTGGAGCGCATGCTCAAGAAGCCGGCCGTGTTTCTCAACGATGCGGATGCGGCAGGCCTGGCGGAGATGACCTGGGGCGCGGGCCGTGGGGAAACAGGCACAGTGATTATGCTGACATTCGGCACAGGCATTGGCGCCGCGTTGTTCTCTGACGGCAAACTCTATCCGAACGGCGAGCTGGGCCACGTGCAGATGCATGGCGCTGATGCGGAGGAGTGGGTCTCGGCTCGTGTGCGAACCGAACAGAAGCTCGACTTCCCCCAGTGGACCGCACGGTTGAACGAATACCTCACTTATATCCACTCGCTGTTGTGGCCCGATCTGTTCATTCTCGGCGGCGCGGTGAGTGAGCGATATTCGGAGTTCGAGCCGCTGTTGCAGGTGCCTACCGAAGTTCGTCCGGCCAAATTCGCCGGACAGGCCGGCGTGATCGGCGCCGCTCTTGCCGCTGCCCGCTGGGCGTGAACCTGGCGCACAGGTGTTGGTTTGCGTAGCAAACTTCCCGATGTGGGGACGACGATCTTCACCGTCATGTCGCGCCGGGCGCGCGAGCTTGGCGCGCTCAATCTTGGGCAGGGCTTTCCCGATTACGATATCGATCCGCGGCTGACGGAGCTCGTCGCCGCGGCCATGACCGCCGGCCACAATCAGTACGCGCCGATGGAAGGCACGCTGGAGCTGCGCGCGCAGATCGCCCGGAAGATTCACGCCTCATATGGGCTGACCGTCGATCCGGAGTCAGAGATCACGGTGACCCTCGGCGCCACGGAGGCGCTGTACTCGGCGATCCAGGCCGTGGTGGGCGTGGGAGACGAAGTCATCATCTTCGATCCTGCTTATGATTCCTACGAACCGGCGGTGCGGCTCGCGGGCGGCAGGGCGATGCGCATTCCCCTGTTGCCGCCGCTGTTCCGCTATGACTGGGATCGCGTGCGTGCTGCCCTGAACGAGCGCACACGACTCGTCATCATCAACACGCCGCACAACCCGGCGTGTACCGCGGCTTCCGCTGAAGACTTGCAGGCGTTGGCGGAGGCCATTCGCGATCACGACATCCTCGTGTTGTCCGATGAAGTGTACGAACACGTCGTGTATGACGGCCACCAACACGCTTCGGTGTTGGCGAACGCAGAGCTGGCGTCGAAGAGTTTCGCCGTATTCTCGTTCGGCAAGACCCTGCACTCCACCGGCATTCGCATTGGTTACGGAATTGCGCCAGCGGAACTCACGCGTGAGCTTCGCAAGGTGCATCAGTTCAACACCTTCAGTATCTCGAATGCGTTTCAGCATGCGATCGGTCGGTATCTGATCGAGAAGCCCGATGTGTGGCGTTCCCTCCCCGCGTTCTTTCAGGCGAAGCGCGACCGCGTGCGCAGCGCGTTGGCACCCGCGGGTTTTGGCGTGCATCCAGCGCGCGGCACGTATTTCCAGCTCGTGGATTTCAGCGAGCTGATGGGCGCCGAAGGGATCCGCGCGCATGACAATACGCGCCAGCCGCTCGATGTGTGGTTTGCGGAGAAACTGCTGACGGAAGGCGGTGTCGCCACCATTCCACTGTCGCCTTTCTACGAAATTCCGCCGAAGTTACCCGTGCTGCGGCTCTGTATTGCCAAGCGTGATGAGACACTCGACGAAGCCGCGCGACGCATGAGCGACTTTGCGGGTACTCTCGTCTCATGAGAAAGCGCACCCGAGTCAACCATCCGCCGCCGGTCGAGCTGCCCGCTGATAATCACGCGGTCATCGCGCCCATTTATCAGACCGTGAAGTTCGAGTTCGACACGCTCGATGAAACCACGCGCTTTCTGCGTGGTGAGCGCCAGGGCTTCTTCTATACACGGGCGTCGAATCCCACGACGCGGCAGCTCGAGCTGCTGCTGGCGGAGCTACAGGGCCGCGAGGATTGCCTCGTCACCGGCTCCGGCGTCAACGCCATCGCGCAAACCCTGATCGCGCTCACCAAGCAGGGCGATCACGTGCTGTGTTTCGTCGAAACTTATAATCCGACGCGCTATCTGATCCGGCGGCTGCTCGGCAAGTTCGGTGTCACGCATACCATGCTGTCTATCGAAGATCTTGCGGGCGTGGAGCGGGTGCTGTCGACGTTGCCGACACGGCTCGTGTTCTTCGAAAGCCCGACCAATCCCATCACGAAGGTCGCGGACATTGCCACGCTGACCAGGCTCGCACACAAACACGGTGCGCTGGCCGTTCTCGACAACACGTTCGCTGGGTTCCACCAACACGGCGAATATGACGTGGATATCTTCATTCACAGCCTGACGAAGTACGCCTCGGGGGCGGGGGATGTCATGGGTGGCGCCGTCATCGCGCGCTCCGAGATCATTCGCGGGCTGAAGAGTGATTTCGGCGCGCTCGGCGGACTTCTCGATCCGCATGCGGCCTATCTCATCCAGCGCGGGCTCAAAACTTATTTCGTTCGCTACAAGGAGCAGTGCGCCAGCGCGCTGCGCATCGCCGAGATGCTCGCCGGCCACACTGCCGTGGGGAAGGTGCATTACCCAGGGCTTCCCTCGCATCCTCAGCATGCGCTCGCGAAAGCGCAGATGCGCGAGTTCGGCACCATCGTGGCCTTCGATCTCAAGGGCGGCGCCGCGGCGGCCGAGCGTTTCGTGAATGCGTTAACACTTTTTGCGCTCGCGGCGAGTCTCGGCTCGACGGAATCACTCGTGGTCGCGCCGCAGATGATGGGCAGCCGCGATTTCACCGGCGAGCAGCTGCGCATCTGCGCGATTACGGACAGCACCGTTCGCCTGTCGATCGGTCTCGAAGATATCGACGATCTGCTGGAAGACCTTTCTCGCGCCCTGATCGCCGCCGGATCGTGACCTGGCTAACGTTTCGCGTAGCGCGTGCTTGTCGGCACGCCCGCGGACCGTGAGCATGCCTGTCGTCACTATGTAATGCGTCGTAAGTCCCGGCGCAGACGGGCGCTTCAAGAATATGTTCAACCAGACGGCTCGCTTGCCGGCACTGCGTGTCAATCCGCTGCGATTCCTCGAGGCGTTCTCCGTAGCGTTTCAGACGCGTGTGGATTCGCTTCCTCTGCGGCCGCAGCGCTTTCCGATGCTGTTGGAAACATTCGCGACCGGTATTTCGTCCGCTTTCGAACAGCCCGAAGCGCAGGACGTGCTCGAGCAGATTCGTCTCGAGTTGTTTGATGTACCCGCACGCGCCAGTGAGGCGTACGCGGCATGGTCTGAAGCGGTGGTGACTGCAGCCTTCGCTGCTCGCATCGCGCAGCTGAAGAATGCGGATGTTGCCGTCGCCGTTTGCGGGGCTTTGCTACATCGCTCAGGTGAGGCGTTGGCATCGCAAGCCGTTGCGCTGGCCGAAGCGGATTCCAACGTGTTGCTGGACGCCCCGTCGCGCAAGCGGTTCTGCTCTGAGTATGGCCCGGCGTTGACGGAGCGCCTGCTGCGCGAGTGGCACCTGTCGCCTGAAGTGGGTGCCTGCATCTCGGGATGGCGCCGCTTTGGCGAGTTCGAAACGCCTTCCACCGAAGCCTCAGCGGTGTATTTCGCGCACGTGTTGGCCGCAGATGCGCTGCATCCTGAGTTTATCGTGCCGGGCGCGCTGGAAGCCCTCGCCGTGGAATTGAATCTGACGGCCGAACAGTTCGTCAGCATTCGCGACGAGCGTGAGAACGCATTCCGGCTGATCCGCGGCGAATAATCTCAGCTGGCGTTGCCGCCGGGAGCATCCCGGAAATATCTCCGATGCTCTTTGAGATGCGGGTGGTACGGCAATACCTCTAACGCCTCTCCCGCGGCGAGCCGTTGCTGGACGTGCCGCCAGAAATCCGCTGTCAGCACTTCCGCGTGCACATTCAGAAACACGGCACGCTGGGCGTCATTGAACGCCAGAAAATTCAGGAAGGTCTCGGGGAACACGTCGTTGTCGGCGACGTAGAACCACGCTTCGCCACGCATTTCATCCTCGTGGTTCGTGGCTTGCGGCAGGTCGCGGAAATGGCAGTCCGTGATGTGGCAGAGCTCGTCGTAGTCGTAAAAGATCACGCGGCCGTGACGGGTGACGCCGAAGTTCTTGAGCAGCAGGTCGCCGGCGAAGATGTTGGTATAGGCCAGATCGCGGATGCACTGGCCGTAATCGAGAACCGCCAATGCCGCGGCGGATTCCGTGGCCTGGCGCAGGTAGATATTCAGCGGCGTCATGCGCCGCTCGATGTACATGTGATCGAAAATCAGATCAGCGCCTTCGACGTGCACCGTGTTCGCGGTCTCGGAGAGCAGCTCTTCCAGCAACTCCGGCGCGAAGCGCTCGAGGGGAAAGCGCATGCGCTTGAATTCCTGGGCGTCCACGAGGCGGCCGGCGCGATCGTGCTTGAAGACGAGCTGATACTTCGCCAGCACTTCTTCGCGCAGCACATTTTTCGGATACGGGAATTTGTCGCGGATCACTTTGAACACGACGTCGAAGGAGGGCAGGGTGAAACACACCATGACGAGCCCGCGCTCGCCCGCCGCGTGGACGAAGCGATCGCTCGTGTGAGAGAGATGGCGTACGAGCTCGCGATAGCGTTCGGTCTTGCCCTGTTTCGCGCGGCCCAGCACCGTGAACAGCTCGCTCACGGGCTTCCGCGGCAACATGGATTTCAGGAACACGACGGCTTCGCCGACGCGCTCCAGATCGACATGAAAATAAGATCGGGCGAAGCCGAACACGATGCTGACATCGCCTTCGGCCATCATGACGGCATCCACGAGAATACCGCGGTCGGTGTTCTTGAGCGCGATGACGAGCGGCAGCACGAAATCTCTGCCGATGATCTTGCCCACGACATAGGCGCGCGTGAACTGGTAGAACACCGGCCGAATGACTTCTACCCGTTGCGCCACCCGACGCTCGCCGATGATGTTGAGATGCGCGTTGATCTCGGATGTCACGTGCGTGACGCTGGCGTCGAAATCTTTCCATGTGGAGCGGAAGCGCAGATCGCCCAGCAGGTCTTCGAACAGCAGCTGCAGGGAGCCGCGGTTGACGTAGACATTCGTGCCGACCGCGGACTTGATGCTCGCCAGGGGGTCGAGATCCGTGGCGACGAACTCGATGCCGGGCGCGACACCCACGGTGCCGAACAGGCGGCGCGTCATCGAGCTGAAGAAAGTCTTGCTGAATTCGTTGTCGGGGACGCCCTCGATCTGCTCGGCGAAGCGCTCGCGGATCCGGGTCCACAGTTCGCGGTCGAGGGCCTGTGGGCCGAGGCGCAGTTTGAGCTCGGCTACGGTCTGATTGACGAGGCGATCGTAGAGCTCGATGCGCTCGACGGCGTCGCGCTGGCTGCCTTTCCAGTCGCGGCTGTCGAAGCGCAGGGGCGCGCGGCGGGTGATGGCGCGGAACTCGGCGTTGTAATCGGCGAAGGCCTCGGCGATCCGGCGCGCGCAGCTGTGGGCGACTTCAGCCATGAGATGAGGGTAGCCTCAGGATGAGGCAAAGGAGTGTGGCAGCGGTCCAGCGGAGTGGGAAGGCCACGGAGAGGGGGCGGGTCGCGCGCCCGGAGGCCACGCGATAACGATCTAGAAGTCGTCAGCGCGGCGCCCGGTGGACTGTCGGCGCTCGGTCTTCCCATACCAGCGAAACGTCGAGCCGGGAGCGCGGCGATCGTAATGCCGCCGGTCCTGGTGCTTGCGGAAATGGCAGGGACATTTCGTGGGACACGTACACGCCACGAGCGGCAGGGAAGGCGCGGCACTGGAGAGAAATCTTTCCCCGCGCAAGGTCCGCGCCGCGAGGCAGCTCTGCTCCGTCGAAACAATGGATACCGCGTGATAGCGGTTGGCCTTCATCACCAGCGGGGACGGCCGCAACGACGGCGTACCCGGATCTTTCAACGCCGGGTTGCGTGAGCTGTCGGATTTCTTTGTTCGCCCGGTGAGGGCCGCCAGTAAGCGCGTGATTTTCATGGGGGTGGCGGGCTTCCTGACATTCCCGATGCGCCCGCGGCGCGCCAGAAAGGGAACGTCTACGACGCCACAACAGTTCCTGTTGGATGTTGTCTCGGGACGCGTCGAGAATAGGGACTTTCGTCGCTGTTGGCGAGCTGTCTCCACCTACCGACGCTCGCCGTTGCGTTGTATCAGCCGCGCTTCCGCATGCGCACGTGCGCCACCTCCTCGGTTCCGCCGGCTCGCACGCAGGGCGCGCTCAATGTGAGAATCGCCAGCGGTTCGCCGGCAACACTATTGAATTCAACCTCATAAGCCCGGGCATGTTCGTAGACATGTAACACCGTGCCGACGTCTCCCGTGACCAGCCCTGACCCCGGGATGTTGACCAACAGCACCACCCGCTCATGCTCATGAATCGGCAACGCCATGACCTCTGCCTCACCAGGGAAAGGCGGTGACGAAGCGCGGCCCGACGCGCCGCGGCTCGATGATCCACACCGTTCTCACCGGGTTGGAGCCCCCATCTGGACATGGCAACACGCCATCCACGATGCACCGCGTTCCATAGGGCGACACGCGCGCGTTCACCACGGGGTTCGACATGCCAATCATGCGGAGGGCCGCGGCGAGGACATACCACTCGCTCGCCACGAAACCATGCGCCACGAAGAACCTGGCTCTCGCGCACCCGTTGGGATGCCCGGGGGACAACAGATAGCTGGCGACCGTGCCGCGCTCGACGCGCGAGAGATGTTTGTGCGGAAGCATGCGTGTTGACTCCTTGTCGAAGGAGCCAACACTACGTCGATCCAGCGCTCGCCAACAGCCGCCAAATCTGGCGCGTTTCAGTAGTTAGTCGCTGCATCTGCGGTGGGCGGAGGCAGCAGCTCAGGCGACTGTACTTGTCGCGACAGCCGCTCCACCGGCTCCACGGAATTGAGCTCGAGATTATCTGGCGCGGTTTTCAGATCGCGGAAGCGGCGCGCGGTAACCAGCACGCGCTGCTCGAGGACATTTGTCGCCGTGTTGTAAGACTCCACGGCCTTGTCGAGCCTGTCGCCCACTCGCGCCCAATGTTCGGCCATCTTGCAAACCCGCTCGTAGAGCTGTTTGCCGAGATCAGCAACTTCCTGCGCATTCTTGGCGAGCGCTTCCTGCCGCCAGCCATAGGCTACGGCGCGCAGCAACGCGATCAACGTGGTCGGCGTCGCCGGAATCACCCGCTCGTTGACGCCATACTCGATCAGATCTGGTGCGTGTTGAAGGGCGGCGCTGAAGAACATTTCACCGGGAAGAAACAACACGACGAACTCGGGCGTGGGATCGAACTGATCCCAGTATTGCTTGCGACCCAACAGCTGCATGTGAGTGCGCACCTGGCGGGCGTGATCCACCATCGACAGCCGCCGCACCTCATCATCCAGAGATTCCACCGAACGCAGATACGCATCGAGCGGAGCTTTGGAGTCCACCACGATCTGCTTGCCGCCCGGCAATCGCACCACCATGTCGGGACGCAGGCGGCCCTCTTCGTTGGAACGGCTTTCCTGCTCGGTGAAATCGCAGTGATCCAGCATGCCCGCGAGTTCCACCACGCGCTTCAGCTGGATTTCGCCCCAGCGACCGCGCACGGTCGGCTGGCTCAGCGCCTTCACGAGATTCGACGTTTCGGTATGCAGGCGAGGCAGGTGATTTTCCACAAGCCCGCGCAACTGCTCTTCCAGCGCGGAGTAGGCATGGATGCGTGCCCGCTCGATCTCGCCGATCTTGCCATCCACTTTTTCCAAAGACTCGCGTAGCGGCTTCACCAGCTCGTTGACAGCGTTCTGCCGCGTCTCGAGGTCGTGCTTCGCGCCTTCCTGATATTTCTCGAGCGTCGTCTTCGCGAGTTCCATGAAGGACTGCGTGTTGCTCTTCAGCGCCGCCGCAGACAACGCGCCGAACGTGTCAGAGAGCTTTACGCGCGACTCATCGAGAATCGCGCGCTGCTCGGCGAGTGACTTGCGCTCTTCGACGATGCGCGTCTCGAGCTCCGCGAGTTTGGCGGTATGGCTGGACAGCGTCTGGTCGCGAATCGCGATGCGGCTTTCGAGCTCGGGCACGCGCAGCGCCGTCGCTTCCGCGGAAGCGCGGCGTGTGGACTCTTCCTGCAACAACTGTTGATAACGCTCGTGCTCGGCGCGCAAACGCGCCACGTCGCCGAGCTGCAGAGTGTGTTGTTCTCGCAAACCCACAAGCTGCTGTTCCAGCGGCGCGAGCGCCGCGCGCAAGCGCGACGCCTGGATGGCCCAGGCAAACACGGCTCCCGCGGCGAAGCCGCCGAGCGCAAAAATCCAGACTTCCTGCATGGCTTACCTCCTGATGCGGGGCTCAGTCGAATTCGGTCGGCAAATCCCGGCGGCGATCGTGTTCGAACAGGCGCTCGATCTGGCCACGCGTGACCCGACCCGTGGAAAGCTCGGGCAAAGCGTCCAGTGCGAAGAAGTCTACGCCATCCGTCTCGTTGCTTGTCTGCGCCGCGCCGCCCGTCAGATCGCAGATGAAAAATAATTTGTAAGCATGATGCAGATAAGGCGGATGCGAATGCAGCCGGCGATCGTACACAGCCGCGAGTTTCACCGCTTTCGCTTCGTAGCCCGATTCTTCGCGGATCTCACGCTCGATCGCGCTCGACGGGGTGTCGTTCACGTCCGCCCAGCCGCCGGGCAGCGACCATCTGCCGTCCGACAGCTCGCGCACGAGCAGCACCTTGTTCTCTTTGAAGACCGCGCCACGCACGTCCACCTTAGGTGTTGCATAGCCCGGCTCGTGAACGAAGAGCTTGCGGGCTTCGCCGATGGGCACGGCAAGCTCTGCGGTGAGCAGTTCCGCGACGAGCTCCTGCAGCTCCTCGTAGCGCTTGCGGTCGAAATGATCGTGCGTAAATGCGAGGCCGCAGTGGGCAATGGCCTGCACCTTGCGGGCCCAGTCGAGCACATTCATGTCAGGCGATCCTCGGCGAGGGGCAGGGCCGCCCGCGCGGGCCCGCCACAAAAGAAAAAGGGCGCCGGTCCGTTATGCACGAACCGGCGCCCTCCCAGGCACAAAACATCAAAGATTGCTGATCAGCGCGTCGCCGAACTTGCTCGTCGGCACTTCCGTCGCGCCTTCCATCAGGCGGGCGAAGTCGTACGTGACGATCTTCTGGCCGATGGTTTTATCCATCGCCGCGATCAGGGCGTCCGCCGCTTCAATCCAGCCCATGTAGCGGAACATCATCTCGCCCGACAGGATCACCGAGCCCGGATTCACCTTGTCGAGGTTCGCGTACTTCGGCGCGGTGCCGTGAGTTGCCTCGAACACGGCATGGCCCGTGAGGTAGTTGATGTTGCCGCCCGGAGCGATGCCGATGCCGCCGACCTGCGCAGCGAGCGCATCCGACAGATAGTCGCCATTCAGGTTCGTCGTCGCGATGACGTCGAACTCGTCAGGACGCGTGAGCACCTGCTGCAAGGTGATATCGGCGATCGCATCTTTCACGATGACCTTGCCGGCTTTCTTCGCAGCGTCCTGCTCGGCGTTGGCTTCTTTCTCGCCCTTCGCCGCCTTGGTGCGCTCCCACTGCTCCCAGGTGTACACGCTCTCGCCGAACTCGCGCTCGGCCAGCTGGTAACCCCAGGTGCGGAATGCGCCTTCGGTGAACTTCTGAATATTGCCCTTGTGGACGATGGTCAGGCTCTTGCGCTTGTTGGCGATGGCGTACTCGATGGACGAGCGGATGAGCCGCTCCGAGCCTTCCTTCGACACGGGCTTGAAGCCGATGCCTGAGGTTTCCGGGAAGCGGATCTTGGCGTAGGACTTCGGGAACGCCTGTTTGAACAGCTCGAAGAACTTCTTGTTCTCTTCGGTGCCGTGTTCGAATTCGATACCGGCGTAGATGTCTTCCGTGTTTTCACGAAAAATCACCATGTCGACTTTCTCGGGGTGCTTCACGGGCGAGGGCACGCCCTTGAACCAGCGCACGGGGCGCAGGCACACGTAGAGGTCGAGCATCTGGCGCAGCGCCACGTTGAGCGAGCGGATGCCGCCGCCGATGGGCGTGGTCAGCGGGCCCTTGATCGAAACAAGGTAGTCGCGGCAGGCCTGCACGGTTTCATCCGGCAGCCAGGTGTTCAGCAGCTTGTGCGACTTCTCGCCGGCGAGCACTTCCATCCAGTGGATCTTGCGCTTGCCGCCGTAAGCCTTGGCGACCGCGGCGTCCATGACGCGCACGCTGGCGCGCCAGATATCCGGGCCGGTGCCATCGCCTTCGATGAAAGGAATGATGGGATTATCGGGAACGACCAGCTTACCGTTGCTGACCGAGATCTTTGCACCCTGAGCGGGCGGCGTGATCTTCGACGCTGCAGATGTGGACATCTGGGTTTCTCTCCTGCGGATTTCTCCCTCGACGGAAGCGCCGCCGCGGGGCCGGCAATGCTAGCATGCCGGCCGCCGTGCAACCCGACGAAGAAAGGGGCTCCAGAGCATGTCTTCGATCCTGCGCCAGTTGGTCGCCGTACAACCGGTCGATCCCGCCGCGATTGCCCGTGCGGGGCGCTTGAAACGCGTTCTCGGACCCACCGCGCTCACGGCGATCGGCCTCGGCGCTACCATTGGCAGCGGCATCTTCGTGCTCACCGGCACCGTTGCGGCGAACCACGCCGGCCCGGCCATCACACTGTCGCTGCTCATCGCCGGCTTCGGCTGCATGCTTGCCGCGCTGTGTTACGCGGAGTTCGCGGCGTTCCTCCCGGTCAGCGGCAGCGCGTACAGCTATTCATACGCCACGCTCGGCGAAGCCATGGCCTGGTTCATCGGCTGGAACCTCTCGCTCGAATATCTGATGTCAGCGTCGGCCGTGGCGGTGGGCTGGTCCGGTTATGTCGTCAACCTGCTGGCCGATGCGGGAATTCATCTGCCCGCGCACCTGGTGAGCGCGCCGTTCGGCAAGATGCCCGAGGGGCATCTGGGTGCGACAGGCGCCATCCTCAACATTCCCGCCATGCTGATCGTCGGTGTGCTGACGGCCGTCTGTTACATGGGCATCAAGCATTCGTCCAACACCAACAGCGTCATGGTGTATCTGAAGGTCGCCGTCATCATCGTGTTCGTCATGGCCGGCATCGCCTATGTCGACACGTCCAACTGGCAGCCTTACCTGCCTCCCAACACGGGGACGTACGGCCACTTCGGCTGGAGCGGCGTGTTCCAGGGCGCGGCGATCATTTTCTTTTCTTACATTGGGTTCGATACAGCGTCGACAGCGGCGCTCGAGGCGCGCAATCCGCAGCGTGACGTGCCGCTGGGCATCTTCGGCGCGCTCATCATCTCAGCGGTGCTGTACATGGGTATGTCCGCGGTCATGACGGGCATGGTGCCTTACACCAGTCTCGGCGTGGACGCGCCCGTCGCCGTCGCGCTCGATGCGCATCCTGAGATTGCGTGGGTCGGTCTGCTCGTCAAGGTGGGCGCCATCGCGGGTATGACTTCGGTGATTCTGATGTCACTGCTCGGGCAGCCGCGCATCATGCTGGCGATGGCCGATGATGGCTTGTTGCCGCCTGTGGTGAGCCGTTGTCATCCGCGCTTCGGCACGCCTCACGTTGCTACGCTCATCACCGGCATTCTCGCTGCAGTGATCGCGGGAGTGTTTCCTCTGGACGTGTTGGGCGAGCTGATTTCGATCGGCATTCTGCTGGCGTTTACGGTGGTCTGCATCGGTGTGCTCGTGCTTCGGCAGACGCGCCCCGAAGCGCATCGGCCGTTCCGTGTTCCCTTTGCGCCCGTCACGTGTGTGCTTGGCGCAGGGGTGTGTTTGCTGCTGACATTCGCGTTGCCGCCTGGCACGTGGTGGCGATTGCTGGTGTGGAGCCTCATCGGCTTCTCCATCTATGCGCTCTACGGCTTTCATCACAGCAAGCTCAAAGTCAGGGATTGATGAGCCGCACGCTCGACAGCACTCCGGCCGCCGACCGGTTCTGGATGCCGGGGGAGTTCGAGCCCCACGCCGGCTGCTGGATGCTGTGGCCGGAGCGTCCTGACAATTGGCGCGATGGCGCGCAACCCGCGAAGCACACCTTCGTTGCTGTCGCGACGGCGATCGCGCAGTTCGAGCCGGTGATCGTTGGCGCATCCACCGGGCAATACGAGGTCGCACGCGCGTTGTTGCCCGAGCAGGTGCGTGTAGTCGAGATCACTCACGACGATTGCTGGATGCGCGATGTGGGCCCCACGTATGTGGTCAACGCCAAAGGCGATCTGCGCGGCGTCGACTGGCATTTCAATGCGTGGGGCGGCCTGCAGGGCGGACTGTATTTTCCGTGGAATCAGGATGAGCTCGTCGCCCGCAAGGTGTTGGAGATTCACGGGCACGATCGCTATCGCGCGCCGCTCATCATGGAAGGCGGTTCGCTGCACGTGGATGGCGAAGGCACGGCGCTCGTCACGGAGGAATGCCTGCTCAATCCGAATCGCAATCCTTCGCTGCAGCGTGGGCAGATCGAGCAGTATCTGCGGGATTATCTTGGCGTCAGCACGGTGATCTGGCTCGGCCTCGGTGTCGTGAACGACGAGACGGATGGTCATGTCGACAATCTCGCGTGCTTCATCCGGCCCGGCGAAGTGTGTCTCGGCTGGACGGACAACAAGCGCGATCCGCAGTACGCCATTTCTCAGGATGCTTACGATCGGCTGCGCGAGAGTCACGATGCGCAGGGTCGTCGCCTGAAGGTTCACAAGCTGCCCATGCCCGGCCTGCTGACGCTGTCGGCGAAAGAAGCCGCGGGCATCGTTCCTCAGGAAGGCAGCAAGTTGCGTGTTGCCGGTGAGCGACTCGCAGGCAGCTACGTTAACTTCTATATCGCCAACGGCGGCATCGTCATGCCGCTGCTGGATGCGCGCAAAGATCGTCTCGCGGCAGCGAAACTCAAACGGCTGTTTCCAGACAGGCGTGTTGTAGGTGTGCCCGCTCGCGAGGTGTTGCTGGGTGGTGGCAACATACATTGCATCACGCAACAGGTTCCCGCCGTCGGCATCAAGCGACGTATCCCAGAAATCCCCTCGAAGTCCGTGCGCTAGTTCGCACTTCGGCTCGTCGCCGCACACAGCGGCAAAGTACTTCCTTACAATTTCCAGCGATCTGATTTTTCGTTCGCGGCGTATGTCGGGTACGCGCGTTCGCTCTAGTCGCAGAACAAGGAAGCCACCTGCCATGTTGAGCTCGGCCTGCAAATTTCTGGTGTTGGGTCTGGTGTTGGTTTCTGGAGTCACTCACGCCGAGGAACACAACCCCGTGCGCAAGCGGCCTGTAGAGCAGGCCACGGCGTCGGTGCAGCGCGTGATGGTGAAATTCCGTGCGGATTCTGCGACAGGCACGCGCAACAAGATGACCGTTGCGAAGTTGAGCAGCACGGCGACGCGAGCCGGTCTGACGCTCAAACAATCCCGCTCCATTACTTCAGACCTGCATATCCTGCAGGTGGAGACGCATAACTCGGATGCGTCTGTTGAAGCTACTCTGCAACGTCTGCGTGAAGACCCGACCGTGGAGTATGCGGAAGTCGACCGGCGGCGTTACGCCCACGCGGCTCCCAACGATGCGGGGTTCATGGGGCAGTGGTATCTGCAGAATGTTCAGAAGGCAGCCGTCGATGCCGTCTCCGCGTGGGACGTCACGATGGGCAGCGCGGGTGTGGTGATCGCGGTTCTGGATACGGGTATTCGGTATGACCATCCGGATCTGCGCGGGGCGGCGGGAAATCGATTGCTGCCGGGCTATGACTTCGTGTCTGAAGATGGCGCGGGTGTATTTCTGACGGCTAATGATGGCGACGGGCGCGACGCGGATCCCAGCGATCCGGGTGACTGGATTTCGGACGCTGATGTGGCGATGGCGCAGTTCTCCCAGTGCACGCCTTCCGCGAGTTCGTGGCATGGAACGCGTGTCGCGGGAATGATCGCGGGTCTTACCAACAATACGGTTGGTGTCGCGGGTGGCACCTGGCGCTCGTGGATTCTGCCCTTGCGCGTGCTCGGCAAGTGCGGTGGCTATGACTCCGACATCATCGCCGCCATGCGTTGGGCGGCAGGTTTGACAGTGGATGGTGTGCCTAACAACCCTTATCCGGCGCGCGTCGTGAACATGAGCCTGGGTGGGCTCGGTTCCTGTCCGCAGAATTATCAGGCGGCGGTCAATGATCTGACATCGCGTGGCGTGCTGGTTGTCGTGTCCGCGGGCAATGAGGGCGGGCCTGTCGATGCGCCTGCGAATTGCGCTGGCGCGGTGGGTGTGGCGGGGTTGCGGCATGTGGGCACGAAGGTCGGGTTCAGCAGCCTGGGTCCGCAGATCGCGTTGGGCGCGCCGGGCGGCAACTGCGCCTACGATGAGGATGGCCAGGAATGCTTCTATTCGCTCGACACCACTTCGAATGATGGCTCGACAACGCCTGGCGCGAGCAACTACACCGATCAGCTGAATGAAAATCTGGGGACGAGTTTCTCGTCGCCGATCGTGGCGTCGGTTGCCGGTCTGATGCTGGCTGCAAACGGCAATCTGCAGTCGTCGCAGCTGACGGCGCGGTTGAAGGAGGGAGCGAAGCCTTATCCGACGGTGAGTGACACCGCGAATGTGCCCATGTGCCATGTGCCTGCCGGTCCGAACGATATTCAGGCGACGGAATGTATTTGCACGACGGGGACTTGCGGCGCGGGCATCGCGAATGCGCTCGGTGCGGTAACGGCGGCGCTGCGGCCCATTGCGGCTGTGACTGTGGCCGGCACTGTGGCGCCGGGCCTGGGCATTACTCTGCAAGCCGGTGGTAGTGCTGCGTCCTGCGGAAGAACGGTCAGCAGTTATTCGTGGGCTGTGGTCAACGATCCGACGAATCCGCCCATCTCGAACGCCAACACTGCTAATGCGGGTGTGTTGGTGCCGGCGATCGGGGGGACGTATACGGTGCGGCTCACTGTTACAGACAGCACGGGCGCTACTGATACGGCGGATGTGACGCTGACATCGAGCAATGTCTCGAGTAATGCGCCGGCGAATGCGGGCACGACCGCGTGTCTGGCGAATGTTGTGTATTCATTGCCGGGTGTTGGGCCGGGCGGTGGTGGTGGGGCTCCGATCAACCCACCGGCACCGCCTGCGCCTCCTGCACCCCCGGCGCCTCCCGCTCCACCAGCGCCCCCGGCTGGTGAGCCGGGCGGTGGAAATGGTGGTGCCGGAGGAGGCTCCGGTGGGGAGAGCGGCGGCGGTTCAGGTGGCGGCTCGGGTGGAGAGAGTGGTGGTGGCACGGGGGCTGGTGGTGGGTCAGAGCAGGTCGTCACGGGAAAATCTGGTGGTGGCGGCGCTGTGGATTGGCTGACCGTATTCAGCCTTGCTGTCGCAACAACTGTTGTGGTGGCGCGTACCCGGCGGCGTTCCGCTTCGAGCGAGGAGCGTTTGCGGGCCAACGCTGTAAGGATTGTTAGTTCGGCAGGTCCGAAGGTGTGTCAGTGCAGCGCGTGCCGCCGACGGCAGCGCTCGTGGCCGACCAGCGTTGCGTGGGGTACGCCGCTGAGAAAGAGCTGACCTCGCGGGCTTGCAGGTGCGTGTGAGTTTGATAAGCCTCGCGAAGGGGGCGTGGCTTGGAGCGCGCTCCCTTCGCGGCGCCTGACATCCACGGCGCGGCGTCATGCACGTTTAGCTGTTCTGCAAACGCTCGGCGGTTTCCAGCCAGCTCTTCTGCGCTTTGCGGTAATGCGCCGGCGCGATGCGCGCCTCTTCCAGCAGATCGCTCACGACCTTCTGCGCTTCCTCACGCTGACCCTGCGCATTCAGCAGCTGCGCGTAACGCACAGCCGCCTCCGCCCCCGGATACGAATGCGCCAGCACCGCATACTCCTCCAGCGCTTTCTGAAAATTCCCTTCCGTCTCCAGCGCCCGCGCATACAACAGGTGGCCCTCGGGCGAGCGAAAATCCGGATTGAGCCGGATCAGCTCATCCAGCGTCTCACGCGCCGCCGTCGCATTGTCGTTACCAAACTGCGCGCGAGCCACCCCCAGCATCAGATTCGGATCGTGCTCATACAACCCCGTCAGCGCCTGACGATATTCCTGAATCGCCTCCTGATAGCGCCCCTGCCGGGTGAGCTCATCCGCATATTTCTGCCGGCTGGCGACGTTGTTCGTCACCCGCGCCTCGTTCTCATATTTTCTAAGATCCGCTCCCGGATCCAGCAGCTTCTTCACGCCGCGCGTCGTACGCTGGGTCGTTCGACTGCGCAGGAGCTCAGGAATCACCTCCACCGCCAGATACGCAATGATGCCGGCGAACGACAGCAGCGCGAGCACCCAGATCCAGATCGTATTGCGCCCTGTCTTGATGCAATGAACGATCAGCAGGACCTGCGCCAGCAGGGTGACGATGAATATCCAGCTCATTGAGTTCTCACACGTTGAGGGCCGGCAAGTTTACTGGGCCGCATAGGCGATCTCCAGAAACCAGCTGCGCGGCCGGCCGGGGAAGTAACGATAGTTGCCGAAGGCGTAATCCGCCCGGTCGGCATATTCGCGGCCGAAGAGATTCGTGACCCGGACAATCGCCTGCCAGCTCGTCGACAACTCATAACGCAACCGCGTGTTGACCAGAGTATGCCCCGGATACGTGTTGGCGTTGGCGGCATCCACGAAATACCTGCCCATGTACGCCACCTCCACCTCGCCCGAAGTGCGCGCAAACGGCTCGAAGCTCACCGCGACGTTGTGCATATTGCGTGGGGCCGTGTCTACCGTATTGCCTTTGCGAATGGTCTCGCCTTGCTCGATGGCTTCGTTGAATTCATAGCGATGCCACGCCACCGAGCCGCTCGCGCTCAGACCTACATGCTCGAGCGGCTGCAGCCGCAGCTCATATTCGAAGCCGCGATGACTCGTCTGGCCGTCGCTGACATTGAACGCATTGGCGTCGCGCAGGATCACGTTGTCTTTCTCGATGGAATACGCGGCGAGCGTCCAGCTGAACTCGTCGAGACTGCCGAGCCAGCCGAGCTCGATGCTGTCCAGCCGTTCCGAGTCGAGATCGGCAAAAGACTGCTGCCGCTGCAGCCGATACAGCTCCGTCATCTCCGGTGGACGAAAGCCCCGCGCCGCCGACGCGTACACGCGTTGTCGTGCCGCTATCTGATAACTCGCATCGACCTTCGGCGCGACGTTGGTGAAACTATCCTTGCGATCCGCGGGACGGCTGTAGAGACAACCACCCAGCGTACACGGCACGCCATTCTCAGCAGTGTTACCTGCGATCATGTGGTTGTCGTAATCGTAGTGCGTGTTTTCGAGGCGCAAGGCGGCGCCAAAGCGCCAGCGATCCGAGGGTGTCCAGTCGAGTGTGGCAAAGCCGCCGGCTGTACGTCCGTCGACTGAGTAATCGTAATGCTTGCCGGCAGGGCGAATGGCGTTCGCCGCGGGCGCGCCATCGGTCGTGGGGTTTGCCTGAAACTCCAGCAGATCCGCGTCGGCCACTTCGAGGTCAATGCCGGTATGAAAGCGCAGCTGTGAGTTGATGGGTCGTGCGATGCCGCCGGACAGCGCGAAGCTCGTCTGACCGTTGCTCTCCAGCGGTTTGCCGATCAGAAAATGTTGGAGAAACTCCATGTGCGATTTGCGCACGACAGCCTGCAGGGAATCGGTACAGCCCGGGCACGTCTCGCGCATCCAGTGCGCGGAGAGGCGCGAGCTCCACGCATCCCGATAGCTTTCCGGGTTGGGGTTCGAGAAGCGAACGGCTGGATTGCGATACGCATCGAAACCCTGAATGAATCCCGCCGTTTCCTGATCGAGATTCGTGCCCGCCGCGCGAATGCGCAACGTGCCCGATGCCAGCTCCTTGTCCGCCAGCAGATTCAACTTCGCTTCCTTGAAACCGGAATCGACGCGAAATCCGCCGTCGTCGACATACGCGCCATACAAACCCACGCCGTTCAACACGGAGTCCGTCCCTGCCTTGAACTTCACGCGCCGGTAATCATCAGATCCGCCTTCAACAGCTCCAGCGAACGACGGCAGATCCGCGGCAGCCGGCGTGATGACATTAACAATGCCGTGCAAAGCGTTAGCGCCGTATGATGCCGGCCCCGCGCCCCGAATCACTTCGATGGCGCCAGCCTGCTCGTTGTTGAGCTCGAACATCTCGTTGACGTTGCAGAATCCGACAGGCCGGATCGGCATGCCGTCTTCCAGCACAAGGAAGGCCCCGCACGAGCCTGGCCCGCTCAGCACGGGCGAGCGAATGGCGGTGAGGCTTTCCTGTCCGCTGCCGCGCTGGATCTGCACACCCGCAATACGGTTCAGAAGCTCTGAGTGATGGTTGGCGCCAATGAGATCGACGGTTTGCTGATCCAGCCGCGTGATGCTGCCGGCGAATTCCAGTCGCTCCTCGGGCAGGCGGCTGCCAGTCACGGTGACTTCCGTGAGATCTGACAATTGCGGCATGATGTCTGAACGGGCGGGCGCCTGAACCAACATGGCTGACATCAATGCGGCCACTGCGCCGTTCGCTCTCAAACTCATGAACCTCACCGTTTTCTGGATTCCGCGGGCAGCGCGAACGCCACCACATAATCGCCGCGCGGGGTGCCGAGACGGCCGTGGCCGCCTGCGGAGATGACTACGAACTGCCGCTGGTCGCTGCCCGCGCGATAGGTCATCGGCGTCGCCTGTCCCCCCGCGGGCAGGCGATGCTTCCACAATTCCCGTCCTGTTTCGAGGTCGAATGCGCGCAGGTAGCCGTCCATCGCCGCGCCGATGAACACGAGATCACTCGAGGTGGCGATCGGCCCGCCCATGTGCGGCATGCCGAAGTCGCGATCGGGGATGTACCAGGGAGTCTGGCCCTCGGTGGAGCCCAGCGGCGCCTGCCACTCGATGCGCTGGGTTCGCAGATCAACAGCAACCAGCGTGCCCCAGGGCGGCCGTGTGCAGGGCAGGCCCAGTGGCGACATCAGCATTTCGCGTCTCAAGCCATAAGGCGTGCCGCGCTGGCGCGCAAACTCAGAATGCGGGTATTGGCCCGACGCCGCCTGCTGTGCCAGCTGCGCTTGCGGCACCAAGGTCACCACCATGGGGATGTGATTGACGGCCGCGATGACGCGCTCCCTTCGCACATCGACCGCGACGCCGCCCCAATTCACGCCGCCGGCATAGCTCGGCAGCATGATCGTGCCGCGCAAGTCAGGGGGCGTGAAGATGCCTTCATTTCGATACTTCTCGATCAGCTTGCGGCACTTGCGGCGATCCCAGAAGGTGATTCCCCAGGCGTCTTCCGGGCTGATGGGGCTCTGTGTCGTCAGCGGCGGCAGTGCCGAGAACGGCTGCGTTGGCGCAGTGACTTCGCCCGGCGTGCTGCTCTTCGGCACAGCCACTTCCTGTACGGGGAACACCGGCTCGCCGCTGTCCCGATCGAGCACGAACAGCATGCCCTGCTTGGTCGCCTGGATCACCGCGGGCACGACGCGACCTTTCAGGCCCAGCTCGGCGAGCGCGGGCTGCGCGGCGAGGTCGTAATCCCACAGATCGTGATGGACGAGCTGCTGGTGCCATTGAACGCGCCCTGTCGCGGTATCGAGCGCCAGCAAGGAGTTCGCGAAGAGATTGTTGCCGACGCGCTTGCCGCCGAAAAAGTCAGGACTGGCGGAGCCGGTCGGCACGAAGACGAGTCCGCGATCCGGGTCGACCGACATGATGGTCCACGCATTCGCGCCGCCCGTGCCTTGTGCTTCGGCAGTGCGCCAGTGTTTCGCTGCCGGATGCACCGCCGAATTCGGGATGGGATCGAAGCTCCACCGCAGGGAGCCGTTGCGCGCGTCGAAAGCTCTGATCACGCCGCGCTCGGAATTCGTCGCCTGGTTGTCGTTGATCGCTGAACCTACGATGACCACGTCGCCATGGATGGCGGGTGGCGACGTGACGAGATAATTGCCCCGCGCAGTGATGCGTACGCCCGCGGAAAGATCCACGACACCGCTGTTGCCGAAGTCTTTGCACGGCACTCCCGTCATGGCGTCGAGCGCGATGAGGCGCGCATCGAGGGTGCCTGTGAAAATGCGTCGCGAGCAGGGCATCGTGAGATTGGCTTTCGAATCGACCCACGCGCTGACGCCGCGCGCCGTAACCTCGGAATAGCCTTGCTCGCGATCGATGTGCGGGTCGTGACGCCAATGTTGCGCGCCCGTGGAGGGGTCGAGCGCGATGACGATGTTGGTCGCCGTTGTCAGATAAAGCAGATCGAAGGCGAGGATCGGCGTCGCTTCGAAGGTGAGTTTCTCCGAGCTGGCAAAGTCGTCGCCGAACTCGCCCGTGCGATACGTCCAGGCGACTTCGAGCTCCTTCACGTTGTCGCGATTGATCTGCTCGAGCCCCGAGTAACGCTGGCCAAAAGTGTCGCCGCCGTAATAACCCCAGTCGCTCGCGTCAGGGGTTTGTGCTGAAGCGGCGGTGCTGAGTGCATACAGGCTGCTCAGGATGCAGAGGCGGCGGATGTGGGCTCGAAGCATGGTTGGCGCGCGGGTCTGTGGCTGCGGCTGGTATTCTTGGTCCGTGACATCACTCTTCGCGAACCATATTGGGCGAACGTCGGCGGCGAGGATCTTCCTTGCCATACTGTGTCTCCTCGCGGTGGCCGGCGCCGGCGCTCGCGGTGAGGCGGCAGAGCCCGAGGATAGCGCATCGCGCCCGCGCATCGGCCTCGTGCTGTCCGGCGGCGGTGCTCGGGGTACCGCACACATCGGCGTGCTCAAAGTGCTCGAGGATCTGCGCGTTCCCATCGACGCGATCGCGGGCACCAGCATGGGCGCGGTGGTGGGTGGTTTGTATGCAAGTGGGCTGACCGCGCGCGAGATCGAGTCGGTCATGACGTCCCTCAACTGGCAGGACGCGTTCAGTGATCGTCCACCACGTGCGGACACGGCGTACCGCCGCAAGCTCGAGGATCGTAATTTTCTGGTCGATTTCCCGCTGGGGCTGCGGTCGGGCCGATTCCTGCTGCCGAAGGGTCTGATCCAGGGGCAGAAGCTGAATCAGGCCTTGCGCCGCGTGACGTTGCCGGTGGCGCGCATTTCCAACTTCGATGAGCTGCCGATCAAATTTCGGGCGGTGGCGACAGACCTGGAAACGGGCGAGCCCGTCGTCATAGGTGCCGGAGATCTGACGAGCGCCATGCGTGCGAGTGTATCGGCCCCTGGGGTGTTCGCTCCCGTGGAGCGCGAAGGGCGCCTGCTCGTTGACGGTGGCATTGCCGAGAATCTGCCCATCGACGTCGCTCGTGAAATGGGCGTGGATATTCTCATTGTTGTCGATGTTGGTTTTCCGCTGGTGGCGCGGGAGCGGCTCAACAGCGCGCCGGTGATTTCCAACCAGATGCTCGCGATATTGATCCGGCGGAACGCGGAGCATCAGCGGGCGACGTTGAGCGCGAACGACATCATTATCGATCCGGCGCTGGGCGAGGCGTCGTCGTTCGATTTCAATATCGTCGAGCGCGCGATCTCGGAGGGAGAGAAGGCCGCCATGCTCTGGAAAGAGCGGCTCGCAGCGCTGGCTGTCGATGAGCAGACGCATGCTCGCTACGCGCAGCGTCGTGAGGCCGTGCGCAGCGGCGAGCCGCCGCGGATTGATTTCGTGCGGGTGGAGGCGGGCTCCGAGCGCTACAGCAAGCAGCTGAACTCTCTGTTCGATGAGGAGATCGGCAAGCCACTTGATCCGGAGACGATCAGCCGGCAGGTCACGCGCCTGTATGGACAGGGCAATCTCGAGGCGCTCGATTATCGGCTGGTGGAAGAGGACAAGCGGTATGGGCTGTCGCTCATCGCGCGGCGCAATTCCTGGGGGCCAAACTACATCCGCTTCGGACTGAATCTGCAGGACGATTTCGAGGGCAACTCGAGTTACAACGCGGCGACACGTTTCGTGTTGTCAGAAATTACGGCGCCGGGCGGCGAGTGGGTGTGGGATCTGCAGGTAGGGGAAACTTCTCTATTATCTACGGAGGTGTATCTGCCGTTGCCGAACTCGCCCCGCTATTTCTTCCAGCCGCATGCGCAGATCGGGGCGCGTAATGTCTCGATGCTGGATGGGCAGGAGCCTATTGCGGAATATCGGGTGCGCACGACGCAGTATGGCGTCGATTTCGGGCGGGAGTTCGGCAACCTAGGGGAGATTCGCGCAGGCATTCAGAAGGAGCGGGGACACACGCGGGTGCGCGTGGGCGATCCGTTGTTGCCTGTACAGCGCTTCGATGCGCAGCAGTTTTTCATGCGCCTGTCGTTCGATAGCCTGGATGATCTGAATTTTCCCCACTCTGGGCAGTCGATGAGCCTGGAATGGCGCACGGATGACGAACGCCTGGCGGATCGCGCCAACAGCGAGCGGGTGGAGTTCGATTATCTGGTCGCGCGATCGTTCGGGCGGCACACGGCGGTGTTCTGGACCACCGCGGGCTCGACGCTCGATGGGCCTGATGACGATGTGCGCTCGCTGTTCTCGCTGGGCGGGTTTTTCAATCTCTCAGGGCTGAAACCGGATTCGGTGTCAGGGCCGCATTTTGGCGTGGCCCGGTTCCTCTTTTATCGCCAGATCGGGCGCGGCGGGCCCGGGTTCCTCGATGTGCCGGCGTATCTCGGCTTTTCCCTCGAGGCAGGCAATGTGTGGGAGAGACGCCAGGATGCGAGCTTCGGGTCGGCACGCAAGGATATGAGCGCCTTTCTCGGGCTCGATACGCTGATCGGGCCTGTGTATCTCGCTACCGGGTTTGAAGAGGGGGGGAGCCAGGCGTTTTATCTGTTCCTGGGCAGGACGTTCTAAGGGTGCTTTAACGACGGCTCGTAAGAGAGCCCGCGAGACAAGCCGCCCGCGGGGGTCGCCGTAAAACGTCTGGCAGAGTACTTAGAGCCCGCGGCTCTGCGCGAGGTTCTCGACCTTCTCGAAAATCAAAGATGGACGGTCGCCCGAGCGTGAATACTGGTGACGACGACTCATCTCACCGAGTGCGGCGTCGCGCTCGACCGGGCTCGCATACCAGTGCAGGCGATGCCACTCGGTGCCCAGCAGCTTACGAAACGGATCCCCAAGGGGCAGGCTCACCCGAATGCCATAGGGACGGAGCCGCTCGATCGGCGGGGTGCGAAGATTGTGCGATTGACTGATACCCATGCCAAAAGCTTAAGGGCCCGTCGGTGACGCTGGCAAGCAATGCCTGCTCATGTCGAGAGGCAGACGCAACATCTCTCAGCCGTTGGCGACTTTTTCGGCCGGCCAGGCAAGGACGTTGGCCTGGTCCGGCCCGGACGCGGTGTGCTCGGCCGTGGCCGATTGCGCCGCCATCTCAATTTCGATGACCGGAATCGGGCCGATACGCGGGAACGGCTCGTCGCCGTAAAGACGCTGCCCCGTGTTGACGAGCCAGCGCTCGATGTGACGGCGGAAGAGCCCGGTGGCTTGCGCTTTCAGCGCGGCAAGCTTCTCGTCTGTGACGGAGTGAGCCTGAGCGGGGCTTACGTGATACCACCACTGCAATCGATCGACACGCTCGCCGTTGAGATACGGAAGGTTGATCGAAAAGCGTCGTCCATTACGCGTTGGGGCGGTTTCGGCGAAAGCGAAGTACTGCTCTAGCGCACGCGGCAAATCGATATACGTCATCCGTCATCCGAAAAAACGTGTCGTTGTTTGCACACAGTATTGCGCGACACCACACTCGACTACAAGACGTTCGCCGCGTTGTTTGCAATGAAATCACGCTAACGTTGGGGGTTAGGCCATTCAGCGGTTCACACGCACCTGATTTAACAAGAGACAAGGATGTCTTACACAGTGATGACGCGCTCATGGGCGCTGCTGCTCATCTGCTTCTTCGCGATGGACCCGGCTTCGGCGGCACGCGTCGATGTGCTCGTGGTGGTGAACGACAACTCCATCGACTCGCCTCAGGTCGGTGCGCACTACGCACGCAGACGCGATATCGACCCGGACAATATCGTCCACGTGCGGGTGCCGAACCAGTTCTTCATCAGCTGGAACGAGTTTCAAAGTCTGCGCGATCAGATCCTGAGACTCGGCATCTGTCCGCGAATCGCGGCGGCGGAGCGCCCGGCCGCGTGCGGTGATTGGTCACTACCGATCTATACGGCAAGCAATATTGAAGCGCTGACCGCCGCGACGACGATCTGCTATGTCGTGTTGACGCGAGGCGTGCCGACCCGCATGCGGGTGGATGGCTCGCCGCTGCTTGCTCCGAATGAGCCGACGTCCGTGGATAACTATCTGCGGTTCTGGCTCGCGCGCTATTTCGAACGTGATGTGAATCTGGATTTCTCCGACCGAGCGCAGGCGTTGCGAGCCTCCAGCCTCGAGGACTGGCGTCGTCACATCTCACTCGTGCAACCATGGCTCGATCGGGAATACGTGGTCGGGCGGATCGATGGTCTGGATCTCGCATCGGCCACGGCACTGGTCGATCGCACCTTGCAGGCCGAGTCTGACGGGTTTTTCGGGAAGCTCTACACGCATCAGGATCAGATCTATCCGTGGCGCCATGCCTTCGGGCTGTTTGACGAACTGCGCCCGGAGTGCAGCGACGAGGCAGTCGCGGGGTTTTATCTATTGTTCGCGCAGAATCAGATCGCGGGGCGCACGCCGGTTGATTGCCGGGTGAAGATGGTGAAGTCCGGTGGCACTGAGCTCAACGAGAACATGCCGGGCGTGTCGGCGGGACGGCAGCCCGCAGTGGATAACGCCGTCGCTTATTTCGGCCACCTTGATGGCCAGGCTGCTCAGGAAGGGTTCAGCACACTGCTCAACTGGCGGAAAAATCGCACGTGTGGATCTACTTTATGTTCTCGCGCTGCGGATGCGACGGCTTGCAGGCAGGCGTCGATCGATCCGTTCAGGGAAATCGATACGCGGTGCGTGGGGATGGCGCCGGGGTTTATGGGATTTAACTTTCAGTCTTATCCCGTGGCGATTTTTGGATCGTGGCCTACCGGGTGGGAGCCGATTACGACTTCGGCGGAGAATGATGCGCCTCGCGTCGATACGGTGATTGGAGCTGACGATGCATTCAGCGTCTGGTTCGATCAGCCGGATGAGGTGGCGGCGCCGCTGTGCCGCTCATGGGCGAATGGTGTGGTGAACGCTGCGCTGAGTGCGTGCCGCGCCCGGCGATATTTGGGAATGCGCCAGGTGCTGACGTCCACTGGCATTGAGCCGGCAGTGTCTACGCGATGGCGCGTCGGTTTCAGTGTGATGGGTCGGGAGCTTGCCGCTTCCGCGGATGTGCGGGTGACTTTCAGTGTTGCCTATCAGGCATCGGGGTCGGGTGTCTGTCCGGCGGGAACGGTGTGGGTGTCTGCTTCCTCAGAATGTGTTTACAGCGGCGTGCAGACTTTCAATGTAGGGAATAGTAATTCCTGGCTGCGATATGAATACACGCTGGATACGCCCGTCGTGTCAGGTAGCTCGCGTGTTAATCAGGTGACGCTGCAATTTGCCGGGGTGTCGGCTCATGTCGGGCGCGTTGGGCTGGATGCGGTGTCTGTGAAGAACGCGGCCTCGGGTCAGGAACTCGTGCGTAACGGCTCATTCGGTGGCGGGCATCTGCAGGCTGCGGCGGGAGACTATGCTGCTAATTTTCTGAGCCGCATGGGTGGAATTGCTTTCTGGGGGAGCGTGGGGCATCACCAATCCAACGGCTGGTCGTTTCATAACAATTCATTACGGTCGCTGACTTTTCTGCTGCGTGGTTTGCGGCTGGGAGATGCGGTGTGGTTGGGGGAGACGCGCAACAGTGGGGTCTTATACGGGGATCCTGTGTATTCGCCGGCGCGGTTGCGCATCATGCCGTTGCCTGATCTCGAATCGCGGTTTGCGGGGAGCCTGCGGCTGGGCGCGCAGGTGATGCAGGGGCAGGGGGCGCGAGCCAAGCAGGTGAGTTTCTCTGTGTGCCGGGGCAGGGATCTCGCAGAGGCGGCGGGATATGCAACGGTTGACGCGCTTCGCTGTGACGCGGATGGTGGGTGGCGCGTTCTGCCTCGTGCCGATCGGGTGGTGAGTGGCTCTGTGTTGTTGCCTTATGACTATCTGCCTGACGCTGCGTCCTTCCCGGAGGCAGGTGATTACACGTTGCGCATGCAGGTTAGCGCCGTAGATCCCACCTCTGCATCGGGGGCGCCGCAGACTTTCAATGATTACTATCCCATCACGCATCGCTATTCGGATGCGGAGCTTGCGATCTATTCCATCAAAGGCCGGGTGCTGTCCGCCGAAGGCGAGCCGCTGCCGGGCGTTTCAGTGACCGTTGCCGGCGGCCGCGCCGATCTGTCTGACGTGACTGATGTTGACGGGCGGTTCGCGATAGGGCTGCTGCCCGATGGCGCATATGAGATGACGTTGAGTTATCGAGGCTGCGCTTTCAGCGCTGCTGGCGCCTCGCATGTTGTTATCGCCGGGCGCGATGTGGGTCAGGATTTTCGCTGCGCGGCCAGTGGGGCGCGCATCACTGGCAGGGTCGTGGATGCTTCCGGCCGGCCGCTGACTGCCATGAGCGTGTTGGTTTCCGGCGGCTCCGGCTCCAGTCTGCAGCAGACCGGTACGGGAGGTTATTTCTTTTCTCCCACGCTGCCAGAGGGTTCTTACACAGTGACGGCTTCAAAGACAGGATGGACTTTTCCTGCCATGAGCGTCGTCATTGCCGGCGGAAAATCAGCTGCTGTGGTTCTGTCAGGTGTGCTGGCTGCGGGGCGGGTTGCGGGATACGTAAGAGACTTGCAGGGAAACGCAATCGCCGGTGCCCAGGTGAGCGGCTATGGAGCGAAGGGTCTCGGCGGCTTCGATGTGGTGACCAACCGCGCGGGATTCTTCCAGCACGGTGGATTGGCTGCCGACACTTACGAACTGGCTGTGAATGCGAAAGGCTTTCACGCCAATGACGACCAACATGTCGTGGTTTCGCCCGGGGGTGCGCCGGCCGTGATTACGCTGATGCCGAACGCGGAGAGGTATTCGATTTCCGGTTACGTGTTAGGCAGCAGCGGGATTGGCGTTGGCGCTCGTGCAGTCACGTTGACTCTCAGCAACGGCACCACGCAGCAGACCACGACATCCCCGGCGGGGTTCTATCGATTTGAGGATGTGCCCGCTGGCGCTCACCGGGTGCGGGTGTCGGGGTCGCTGCCGCATGAGGAAGGGGTTGAGGTGTTCAACAACAATGTGATGAACGCGGACTTCGTCGTTTCCTAGTTACGGAAGATGCAACAGGCTAGGGAACGCGCCGGCCTCTCTAAGTGCGCGTGCCGTGTCGATGAGTGCGTAGAGCAGGATGAACGCCGTCGCATCCATGAAGGCTTTTCTGAAGATGGTTGGGCGCATCTCCACCGTGGGGGCGACTCGATACGAAGCCCAGCGCGGCCACCAGGCGGGTGTGCGTTTTTCGTACTCCTCGAAGGCGCGCTGATGTGTGTTGGCAAGCAATTGGTCTTCCGCGCGCGCCGCCAGGGTGAATAGCGTTCCGAGCAGCAACATGGTGAAGAGTGTGATGGCGATCGAGCGCGTCGTCAGGCCGATGCCGATTCCCCCGATAAACGAAAACACATACAACGGGTGGCGGCACACGGAGTAAGGGCCGTCCGTGATGAGCCAGCGTTCTTTGTAGCCCGCGATGAAGGCTGAGCACCAGACGCGTCCGAGGCAGCCGATGACGGTGAGGACGATGGCGAGGATTCCCACGATGTGATCGGCCACCGCCGGCAGGGGCGGGCGTCCCGCCACCGCGGTGATCGCGATGAGGGAGATGTAATAGGCGTGCATGAGCCGCAGGCGCGGCGTGCTCGTCGAACGTGTCATCCAGTGGCTCGTGAAGGGGCGAAGTGGGCAGGGTACCGGAGATTGGGGTGGGGTGTGGGCGGGTAGGCGTGGGCGCGGCGCGCTGGAGCGCGCGCAGGACTTGAGTTGCTTCGGAGGGGTCCCCACACTCGGGGGCACCCCGTCCTTTGGCTTGGAGAACAGTGTCATGTCCTTCCTCCGCAAGAAAGCCGTGTTGCCCACCGCTGAAGAGGCTCTGCCGGGCCGCGCCACGCCACTCAAGGTGCCGGAGAAGCATTTCGTGAATGGGCGTCGCATCGTGCCGCCGTATCCGGTGGGGCTCAGCGAGGTTGTGTTTGGGTTGGGATGCTTCTGGGGCGCGGAGCGCAAGTTCTGGGAACAGCCGGGCGTTTACTCAACGTCAGTCGGCTATGCGGGCGGCGCCACACCTAACCCTACTTATGAAGAAGTCTGTTCCGGGATGACGGGGCATACGGAAGTCGTACGCGTCGTATTCGATCCGAAGGAGACTTCTTATGAAGACCTGCTGCAGGTGTTCTGGGAGTCGCATAACCCGACGCAGGGGATGAGGCAGGGGAATGATGTTGGCACACAGTACCGGTCGGCTATCTATGTGTTTGATAGCGAGCAGCGTGAGCTGGCGGAGATGTCGAAGAGGAAGTATCAGGAACGGCTGACGGCGGCCGGGAAGGGGACGATCACGACGGAGATTCTGGACGCGCCCGAGTACTACTATGCTGAGGATTATCATCAGCAGTACCTTGCCAAGAATCCGAATGGATATTGTGGGTTGGGTGGGTGCGGGGTGAGCTATGAGTCACGGGCTTAGTGCAGCAAGAATATCCTGCACATCCCTGCGTGTACTTTCGCTTCGCGAGCGCCGCCTCTAGACTCCTCCGCGCCGATTGCTCGCCGTGTGGCCGTTGATCAATCTGCTGGCCAGGGCCGGCATTCAGGAGACGTGATGTACGACCCGGATAATATTTTCGCCAGGATTCTCCGCGGCGAGATTCCGGCGGCGAAGGTTTACGAGGACTCGCACGTGCTGTCGTTCATGGATGCCATGCCGCAGTCCGAGGGCCACACGCTGGTGATTCCAAAAACGCCCGCGCGCAACCTGTTCGATATCGAGCCGCAGTCGCTGGCCGAGCTGATCCAGGCCACGCAGCACGTTGCCAAGGCCGTGCAGCTCGCCTTCAAACCCGCAGGCATGTGCGTGGTGCAGTTCAATGAAGCCGCCGCCGGCCAGACGGTGTTTCATATTCACTTCCACGTCGTACCCTGTTACGAAGGGGTCGAGTTACGACGTCATAGCCGCGATCTGGCCGACAGAGCCGTGCTCACCCAGCATGCGGAAAGGATTCGCGCCGCCCTGGCCACTCTTCCGCCACGTCAATAAACAGCTCGCGGAAAAGATCGCACGTGCGCTTCCGTTGCCTGCTGGCGCACGTGCTGAATTCGGGGTGACGTCAGATGTTGCAGGCCTAACACCCGGGTGTTTGCGTCCTCTCGAGATTGAATGGACGCTCATTTCGAATCCTGCCGCTCACTCCTGATTTTCCGCGGATCTTGTTTATCGCGCGGATTCTAATCAGCGGTCGCGAGAAGCAGGAGTCAGTCCTAGTGTTGCCGGGTCGTCGATCCGGCTTAGCGACTCTGACGAGGACGCGAGGGCGATACCAACTCCTTTGGGTGAGAGTACTTAGCCGGACAACGATCCGAAATCGCTAATGTCGCCCACACGTAAAGGCGCCCATAGAGATTTGTTATCGCAGCTCAATTGCGACCCGATCGATTGGCTCCCCGAATGGTGCCAACTGAGATCCCTGCCGCCGTGTCGTCCCGGAGCGAACTCCCATTTGGCGGAGCACTATTAGCTATTCTTATGAAACTTATCTATTTATCAAGGGCGCGCTTTAAATAGCATCGTATCGATAGCCAGAGAATTAGCCGAAAGCGATGCAGGCTTCGAGCCGTCCTTCGATACACAACGTGCAAGTGTTGATCGATAGTTCAACGACCCGTCGCGAATGTCCAAGCCCTGAGCTAGTAGAAGCGTTTTTCTCAGGAGGTCCATCTGCGAATGTTTGATAAGATGCAATCAGGCAAATGGAGTTGCTCAAATGAAAGACGTTGCAGGAAAGGTTGCATTCATCACTGGTGGCGGCAGCGGAATCGGTCTTGGTATTGCGCGAGCATTCGTGGATGCAGGCATGCGTGTTGTAGTGACCTATCTGACAGAGGCAGAGCGTGACGAGGCGACAAAATATCTCGGTATGCGAGATGGTTTCCACGCCATGCAGGTCGATGTAACCAATCGATCACAGATGGAGGAGGCCGCAGCCCAGACGGTAAAACGTCTTGGCCGTGTTCATGTGGTGGTCAACAACGCAGGAATTCTATCGGTCCACAAAGTGAACTCCACCTCCTACGAGGAGTGGGATCGAGTGATTGCTGTCAATCTGACGGGTGTCTTTAATGGAATTCACGCCTTCTTGAGTCAGATACAGGCGCAGGGCGAGGGTGGCCACATCGTGGCAACGGCTTCGATCGGCGGGCTGCTGGTGGCCTGCCCGGGCTATGCGGTCTATTGTGCTTCCAAGTTTGCGGTAGTGGGCCTCATGGAAGCGCTGCGCGCCGAGCTTGCAGATTCGAACATTGGAGCATCTGTCCTATGCCCCGGTCCTGTGCGGTCCAATCTGATGGGCTATCTCAACACTGACCCGAGCGCTTCGGATCCGCTTGACATTGGACGACAGGTTCTACGCGGAATCCAGAACGACGATTTGTATATTCTGACGCACTCCGAATACGACGAGTTTCTGCAGTTCAGGCACGACCTGCTCATGGCTTCGCTGCCTAAAGATTTGCCCCTGAGCCCGGAAAAAGTCGAGCTTACGCGGCGAGTGTTGCTCAATTCGATCTATGCGAAAGAACGAGATCGAGCGCTTTCAGGGCAATGATATTGCTCGCCAAGTGCGGCGTGCAGCGCGTCGTCTCTAACGGCCAAACAAAAACCTTGCCTTGTAAACGACAACGGTATTACGAAAAAAGCACGGTTTGTTAGACACGGCGCGGTTCTTTCCCTCTCGTGCACGATCGTTCGGATCCATCGGGCTGAGCCACGATAGAGAGAGTGCCCTACGGAAAATTATCACCGGACCGTCCTATGTAACTAAGGTTGATCATGGGCCTGCCATCGCATGGCTGCATAAACTGCTGACTAACGGTGGTGAAGAAAATATCTGATTTCGCCAAAAGCATCACAGAGCGGGTCGCGATGGGCGCTTGCTGCAGCGCTCTGGTCTTTACTCTGCTAATGCTGGGCGTATCCCCCGCGATGGCGTATGTCTCTAAAGTGCCGGTCACCTCCGGCGATGCCGACCTCAGTTCGAATGACGAGGCCTATTGGGTGGAGGAACTAGCAGATCAGCTGAATTTTCCCTCCGCGATCGTCTGGCTTCCCGATGGCGATGTACTAATCTCGGAGCGTGAGGGTGGCTTGCGTCGCATGCGTAACGGAAAACTGCTGCCAGGCCGGATTGCCGGCTTGCCGGTCAGCTTTCAGAATGTATTTAACGGCATCAAGGACGTCATTCTCGATCCCGACTTCAGGAACAATGGGGCGATATATCTGCTGATATCCGAGGGGACTTTCGAGAAGCATCACGCGGCTGTCTATCGTGCGCGGTATACGCCGCTTGGCTTGCAGGCTGTAGAAAGAATTTTCCGTTCGAAAGACGATATACGAGGTGTGGGTCATAGCGCGGCACGGATGATCTCTTTGCCGGACAGTACGCTGTTGATTGCCGTTCCAGAAGACAACAATCACAAGAGGATGGCGCAGCAGCTCGATTCTCATATTGGGAAGATTCTCAGGATCAATCGTGATGGCTCGATACCGGGTGATAACCCATTCGCCGCAAAGCCAAACGCTCTCCCGGAAATTTGGTCCTATGGGCATCGAATTCCGACCGGAATTTACCGGGATCCGGACACCGCAATGATTTGGGAGGTCGAACCGGGTCCTGTGGGTGGAGATGAGCTAAACGAGCTCCGGTCCGGCGCCAATTTTGGATGGGCACGCGTTTCGCTCGGCTTTGAGTACAGCGGTGGTCTCGCAGCGCCGCTGCAATACAGTGATGATACCGAGGCGCCTACACATGTCTGGACGCCCTCCGTGACCCCTTCCGGCATCACGCGTTATCGTGGCACTACCTATCCGCAATGGAACGGCGACTTTTTCATCGGGCAGCTATCGGGTAAGGCTCTCAAGCGGCTGCGATTCGCAGGTCGTCGTGTCGTGCTTCAGGAGGACATGCTTGTCGCACTGCAGGAGCGAATCCGGGAAGTCGCAGTGGGCCCTGACAATCATATTTATTTGTTAACTGATAATTTCAACGGTCGGCTCTTGCGGATTCGGCCCGGTTCTCCACAGGACGCACAGGAGAGAAGGGTCGCGCGCAAGTTGGATACTGTTGCCACCCACACAGATATATATGCAGAGCTGACGCCTGGCGACGCCGCACAGGGGAAGCTGGCATTCATCGAAAGATGCTCGGGTTGCCATAGCATTGGGCAGACGGTGTCGGGAGGAGAGATAGGGCCCGATCTTCGCAGCGTTTACGGGCGTAACGCCGGGACAGGTCGTGGTTTTGGTTATTCGCAGGCGTTGTCAGGTTCGCCTCAGGTTTGGGACTTTATTACATTGAATCTGTTCCTGGCCGACCCTGCGGGATATGCACCGGGAACCACGATGTCGGCGCCACCCGTATCCGATCCAGCGATGCGGCGAAATCTCGTCGGTTTCTTGCAGGAACAGTCCATTCAGTTGGCCGCCCCAGTCGAACCTTAGATTGAATCCGGTACGAGTTAGCCAAGCTGTGAGCGCGGTGAATCAACGCGCTTGCTATGCATGAGGAGTTTATTATGAGCAAACAGTTTGTCGTGACACACAGAGCGCGTTACTGGGGCGTTGCGCCGGTATTACTATTGTGTATATTTAAATTCCTCGATGTGTCGGCAGGGACGAGGCGTGAGATGGACGAGTCAAACGGAATTTGGTCGCGTGACAATCTCATTGCCTGGGAGATCGCATCCGCGGATACGAAGAAGCGGGGTTCCGAAGAGCGCGCACGTTTGCTCAACGCTTATGGCATCAAGCGCTACGCGTATCTAGCGACTCGCGATCCTTTCGGTGACGATCGAGCGAATGTCTCTCAGCTCGATATCAATAATGAGATCGAGGCGATGCAAAGGCACGGTATCGAGATCAGTGCTTGGTATTTCTGGGTCAATATGGAAGATCCGGCTAAAGATCCTAACGTCCGTGCAGCGCTGGAAGCCTTCAAGCGATATCGCATCCAACCTCAGATCTGGGTTTCCGAATCCTTCGCAGGAACGCCGAGAAGTCCGGAGGATTGGCACAGTGTGCTTCCCTCGCTGCCTGTGGGAAACAAAAGCATTGATGAGTATCCGGCGCGGAAGCGTGCCGACCTTATCAAGGGGTACATTGCGGCGGACGCCGTCGTACAGCTTTCTAGCTATCCAAAGACCCTTGAGGAGTATGAGGCGCGGGTGCAGCGCGAGGCGGATCGGATCCATGCGTTTGTGAAGATTGCTTCGGAATGTGGCTGCAAGGTGAATCTCTACAACCATCGTGGTTGGTTTGGGATGATCGAGAATCAGCTGGCGATTATTAAGCGTCTCGAGGAGATGGGAGTGACGACGGTTGGGCTTGTCTATAATTTCAGCCACTCGCGCGATTTCTTTCATGACGACTCCAAGGTATTTGCAAAGCTATGGAAGAAGATGCAGCCCTATGTTGTCGCGGTGAACGTAACAGCGGTTTCACTGGATGGATTGCAACCGCTTTATCTGTCGCACGGCGTTGGCGAGATCGAGATGATGCGAACGATCGCGGAGAGTGGCTGGAAAGGGCCTGTGGGGCTTCTCTTGGGCGATAAGGGCGGAGACGTTGAGTCAAATATAAGAAAGACACTTCTCGGTCTGGATTGGATCGTTGGAGAGCTCAGGAAGCCGGGTTCTGCCGGGCCGCGCCCCGTTCTTACGGTACCCTGATTCGGAGGGTGCCCTTCAAGTTTCGGTGACGTGGATAGAGCGCCAACGCAATACTGCGAGCTACCTGTATCGGGCGCTCATTCTATGTCAATCGCTGCGCCATATCTCCGGGGAGCGTCCGTATCGAACGCTGTAATGCTGACGTGGCAGGTCAAAAGACGTCGAGAGCGCAGCGACGGAGGTCTTGGAGGCATTCGTGCAGACACATTTGGACTACATCTCGATTGTCGGGATTAATCGTGTCAGTAGTTCCATTTGCCAATCAGCTTCCAAGTTTGCATCGGTAGAAGCCTAGCGGGCCGATCGAACTGGCCCGATCACGTCGTCATTTTGGAGCGAGAAGTGTAGTCGCCGAGCCAATCGCGCGCGGGCAGTGACTGCACGCGCGCGAGAGCGGAGAGGCTAGTGTTGCCGGGTCGTCGATCCGGCTTCTCTGGCCGCGCGTTCGATCGTGTCAGCGACCACCTTCGGCTGCGTCATGAAAACCGCGTGACTGGCGGAAACCTTAGTGACCTTCGCGCCGATGCGCTTTGCCATATGAAGCAGCATGGCCTGATCGAATGCCTTGTCCTCGGTCGCGATCACCGCCCAGCTCGGCTTGCTCCGCCAGGCTGCGTTTTTGAGCTTGGTCTCAAACACAGACATGTTGATCGGGACCTGCGAGTCCCGCAGGAAAGCCGCATCCGCGTTGCTGGCATCGTGGGCAAAGCCGGCCTTGAACTTGTTGAGGTTCAGGAAGCCAAACCCGTCCTTGTGCGTCTCGATGACAAACTCTGAGGTGGCTGCGAACCCGGTGTACTGTTGCGCCGTCGTCTCACCAGCATCGGGCGCGATCGCGGAAACGTAGACAAGACCAACAACGTTCGAGTGAGTGCCCGCCTCGGTAATGACCGTCCCGCCCCAGGAGTGGCCAACGAGAATGGTAGGGCCGTCCTGTCGATCGAGTGCGCGCTGCGTCGAGGCGACATCATCGGCGAGCGAGGTCAGCGGGTTCTGCACGATGGTTACGCGATATCCACGCTGAGTCAGCTCGTCATAAACCCCGCGCCAGCCGGAGCCATCGGCGAAGGCGCCATGTACCAGCACGACATTCTTGGCGGAACGGGCCCCCGGCGATGGAGTGGGGGACTGGGCATCGGCTGCGGTGCCTAGTGTGCCCGCGGCCATCGTGGTCGCCAGGATGAGTGTTTGGATGTTCTTGATCATAGGGGAGCGTCCTCCAATGGGATAAGTAAGTGCTGTTGATCGCCTTAGGGTCTGCGATGACGTGAGTACCTTCACGGCCTGTTTACGTTCAGCCGTGCTCGTACGAAGGTTTGATCGATGAGTTGCTGCTCAGGATGGGTTCCTGCACGGTGGATCAGCTGGCTGTCGACTCATCCGCAACGGTGGTGATGATCGTGAGCGCGCCGTGAGCTGTTGCGGCCTTCGCCAGGCTGGCCATGTGCTGCAGACGATGGTGGGATCGCGGCCGTGAACATTGGCGATGGTCGATCAGAATCGGCGCGCTGTCTTCGGGATGTAGCAGCGCCGTGAGCCTCGTCCTGGTCGGCATGGGTAACCTGACTTCCGTGACAACGGAATGTTGGCACGTGTCGTGGCCGAGCGCCCTGACTGATCCTGCGCTTGACAGGCGGATTCTGCGCCCGGCTTAGCTCTTCTGATTGTGCCCGTTAACGACGTTCAGCCGCGCCATAACGCAAGCCATCAACGAGCAACGCCACCATCCGCCGGGCCTGAGCGACATCGCCTTGACTCGCTGGTGTTGCAAGTCGCGCGGCTGCAAATAGCAATTCGCCTGCGTCAACAGTGCTGCGAATCGCGCCAGCGGACTTCGCGGCGTCGAGCAGGTTTTTCAACGGCGGTGTCAGATGCTCCAGAAAATAATCAGGAAGCGATTGATAAGCTGGATTGCCGGAATGAAGCGCGGCGGCCAGGCCACGCTTGGTCTTGATGAGATCGACCAGGCGCTGCATCCACGAGGCTAACGCCTCGCCCGGATCATTCTCCGCCGCGATGACAGAAGCCGCTTCGGCACACGCATCCACCTCTTGCCGCACGAGCGCCTTGATCAAGTCGGACCGTTCCGGGAAGTGCCGATACAACGTTGCCACACCCACGCCCGCCTTCGCCGCGATTTCACGTACGGGTGCATCGACTCCCGATTCCTCGAACACGGCCAGCGCCGCCTCGAGCAGCGAATCCAGGTTCCGTTGGGCGTCGGCCCTGACCAACCGACTCGCGGCCCGCGGAGGGACGCTCTTCATCGCCGACTTGCTGACTTTTCGAGGCAATCCCCACTCCTTTACAAACGGAACAATGTTCCGTATAAATGGAACCGTGTTCCAGATCGCGTTTGTACTCCATTACGCCGGGTCTTTCCAGCACGTCGGGAGGTGTTGAGCATGCATTACCGTCCATTGGGTCGCACTGGGATCAAGGTGAGCCCTTACTGCCTCGGCGCGATGATGTTCGGAAAAATGGGCAATCCAGATCATGCCGAATGCATTGGCATGATTCACAAGGCCCTCGACTTCGGCATCAACTTCATCGACACCGCGGACGCTTACAGCCGGGGTGATTCAGAAGAGGTTGTCGGCAAGGCCTTGAAAGGGCAGCGAGACCGCGTCGTGATCAGCACCAAGGTGTATCACCCGATGGGCGATGAGCCTAACCAGCGGGGCGGCTCACGCCGCTGGATCATGCGTGCCGTGGAGGATTCCCTTCGCCGTTTGCAAACAGACTACATCGATCTCTACCAGCTCCATCGGCCAGCTCCAGACACGGACGTGGAGGAAACTCTGTCGGCGCTCACTGACTTGATTCGCGCGGGCAAGGTGCGCGCAATCGGCTCGTCGACTTTCCCCGCTGCGGAGATTGTGGAAGCTCAATGGGTCGCGGAGAAACGGGGGCTCGCCCGCTTTCGCATCGAGCAGCAGCCTTATTCGCTCCTGAATCGTCAGATCGAGCGCGAAATACTGCCTGCATGTAGTCGTTATGGGATGGGTGTGTCAGCGTGGAGCCCGTTGGCCAAGGGTCTGCTGACAGGCAAGTATCGCAAGGGTCAGAAACAACCTGATACTTTGCGTGCGAAATATTTCCCCAGGATGATGAGCGATGAGCATAGTCTGGATGTTGTCGAGCAGCTCATTCCGCTCGCGCACAGTGCGGGCGTGTCACTCACTCACATGGCGCTCTCTTTTGTGGTCGCTCATCCCGCTATTACTTCTGCCATTATCGGTCCTCGCACCCCGGAGCAACTCGATGATCTGCTCGCTGGAGCCGAAGTTACTCTCAGCGATGAAGTTCTGGATCAAATCGACCAGATCGTTCCGCCCGGTGTGGATGTAGCGCCGCTCGAAGGGTCGGCCTACACGCCGCCTGCAATCACCCAGGTCGGCTTGCGACGGCGTTCACTTGCTGAGAGAGCGGTTATGCCTCACCCTCCAGGCTTATCGCTAGACCGCCTCCAGGGACCAAAACTCGCCAGCGAAGCTGCGCGGGCGGGCCAGAAAGTACAGGCTTCACAGCCATTATGAGTGACACACCCCAAGCGCTGACGGCGCGTGATGGCGCCCCTGAAACACTGCTTCACGGCGCCGCGTGGACCGGCGACATTGACGCGGCAAAGGCCTTGATCGCCGCCGGTGCCGATGTGAATCACATCGATACCGCTGGCGAAACTCCGATACATGGGGCGTCCGCATGGGGTCACGCCGCGATGGTGAAGTATCTCGTCTCGGTCGGTGCCCGGATAGATATTCCGGGAACCACGCAACTCACACCCTTGCACTGGGCGGCCGGGTGGGGAAATCTGGACACAGTTCGCGCCCTGATCGAGTTGGGCGCGGATCCCGCAGCCAGGAATGCCTTCGACCAGACACCCGCCGCGATAGCGACCCAACACGGCCGCAACGACGTTGCGGATTATCTGCACACTCTGTAAATGCAGGACGTCCTGACCACGATCCGGTGGCCAGGACGTCTGGATGAAACGTCGAACTATTGCTCGTACGCTCCAATATCGAGAGTTCCTTTCAGACGCTTCTTCTCGTCTCTGTCGAGTTCACCGACGTCTGCCTCGCTGAACGCGGTTCCCTTGTCGATGGCCGGTGACCCGGTTCGAACGTGCAGGTCCGTCCCGGCGGTCGCGGCTTTCACATAGAGAGGATCAGCGAACGTCGACGTTTTTTCCTGGACCGCTTTGGTGAACGCATCGAACCCGGCGACGTCCTTGTTGTTCCATCTCCAACGGCTCTTGGCCGCCGTGGTGCCATTCACGTAGTAGAGGTTGTTGCTGAAGCTGACGCCAGCAGAGCTCGAGACGTGACTCACCACCCGCTTCTCACTCGATGTGTACGCGATATTGTTCGCGAACACATTTCCCTTGGTGTACCACTGGATCTGGAACTCACCCGCGTCATCGTCATCAAGCCCGTTGTTATAAAACGAGTTGTTGATGAACTTGCTGTCCGTCGTGCCGCCTCTCTGGTCGTCGTAACCGCCGACGCTCAGCCCGGAGAAGTAGTTGTTGTAGATGATGTTGTTGCGAACGATGATGCCCGTGCTGTTCGTATTGCGATGCTCGCTCGCGATCTCGATGCCGTAGTCCGAGTTGCGAATGGTATTGCCGTCGATGGTCACGCGAGCGCAGCCATCGCAGTAGATGCCACCCGCCGAGCGCTCCTTGTAAGAGTTGTTCTTCAGGGAGGAGATATTGTAGATCTCGTTGTAGGAGATAATGCCGTCGCGGGCGATGTCATTCGCACCATTACCGCCCACCCCTTCATAGCCGATGGCGTCGATCGCAATGTTGTCATTATCGTGGACGCTGTTGCGGCTGATCTCCCAGTCCTCGACGTTGCCGTTGACCACGAGGGCTTCACTGCAGCCGAGTTTGAGATTGTCGATCTGATTGCGGATGATGCGCACGCCCTTGATGGAAGTTGAGCTGTTCGTGCCGAACACGGCCAGGCCGTGCGCATTGGCGAGCTTCGGGTTTTTCTTCTCACTCGAACAGAGGTCGCCGACGAAGTTGTTCGCGATGCCGGTAATGCGGGTGTCACGAATCTCGACGTTACTCGCTGCGTCGGTAATCAGCACGCCAATGGGTGTGTAGTCAGCGGTTGTGCTGACGAGCCCGGTGATCGTGAGATTCTCGATGTTGATGAAGCTCTGGTTCCGGATCGTAACCAATGCCGCTTGTGCATTCGGTTTGAGTTTGGCGCCGCTGATGATGGTCTCGCTGCCCTGGCCCCGAAAGATGATGGGGCTGCCCTGCTTGCCAGAGACTTTGACGTCGACGGCGCCCTCATATGTTCCCTTGTCGATCTCCACGACATCGCCAGCGAGGGAATTTTCGGCGGCATATTGAATCGTTGCCCATGGAGCAGTCCTCGACGTGCCGGGCCCCGTATTCTTACCGGTGGGGCTGACGTAACGAGTTGCCGCTGAGGCGCTGTGCGCGGCGGTGAGACTGCAGAGAATCGCGGCGACCAGCGGCGTGATCTGCCTTCGATTTGTATTCCCGATCAAAAACTTCGACATGTAAGAATCTCCTGCGCGGTGTTAGCACACGCAAGCAGGCACAGGGGCTGGATGAATCCGGATCGAGACGGAAGGTATTGTTGACGAGACATGCATTTCCTTGCGACGAGCCTGGCTTCCTTTCCGGCACAACGTGCTGATTGCGCGTTTGGTGAATGTCGACGCATGTCACTAGTACAATGCAATCGACGCGGCGGAGTTTAGAGAGGGCGCTCGTGAAGCGCGAGTGCATGCATGAGGCTATAAGATGATCTTGCTGCGCGATCTAAACTTGGCAATAAGCGACTTCGATCCGGTGTTCGTCGAAATATAAGATCATGACGCCCGATCGCGACAGATGTCAGGTTCTGATAATCGACACAGCGATTGCAACAAAGCGTTCATCGGTGCGTCACATCCAGAGTTCAGGATTCGAAGGTTATAAGAAGGCCGCGCGCGGTCGAACCAGAGCCGCGAGCGGTAAGCCTCAACGCCGTTCTGGCGACCGCATCGGGCGGCGGATACGAAGCCCCTTTGTTGACCTCCGCCTCAAAGGCACGCCTCTCCGTCACCCGTTGGCGGAGGCAGAAAAGCTATATAAAGCAATCACTTATGACGCGCTTCCAGCTGGCTGTGCGTGGCAGTTTTAGTATCGATTATTTTTGAGGCATATCTGCCGTAGAGCATGAGCCTCAGAACCATAATCTTTGGCTCCCACTATGGGAGCCAAACCAACCTCTACTTCGCTTGGGCAGCAGGTGAGGGCGCGCAGGAAAGTTGCGGGCCTGAGCCAGGAGGACCTGGCGCTGCTGGCGGGTTGGGATCGCAGCTATCTCTCCCGGTTCGAGCGAGGGGAGGTAAGTCCAACCATCGACAAGACGGCCTCCCTGGTAAGTGTGTTGAATATCGTGCTGGAGATTTATCCGTCCACGCTGCTCGCGCATCGGCAGAGTGCGATTGCTCCGGCTCGCAAGTCCCCTTTGCAGATCGGTTCTGAGGTTGATCAGGTAGCGGATGCCGGCGCGGGCCGTTCTCGTGGTGACGAACTCATCAAGCGCGTTTTGCAGGAGGAATCCGACGACGAGTTGCGAGGTCAGCTCTTTCGAGAGTTCAATTCCGGATATCCAGTGCGACAACTGCAGCTTTTGCTCAGTTCACAGGATGATCACATTGTTGCCACGGCCATGTGGGTTGCGTCGCGGCTGGGGAAGAAGGCCCGCCCGATACTCGCCAGGATCACGACGAATCTCCATCACCGCTCCTCACAGGTGCGCATCCTGGCGCTGGATTGCCTGAGAGCCTGTGCGGCCCCCAAGGATCAGCAGGCGATCCGGGATGGGCTCGAGCTCATCAATGATTCGGACTCTGCGGTGGCCTCGCGGGCAATGTTATTCCTTGCCGCGGCTTCGGTGGCCATGCTTCGGGCTGCCCATATTGCAGAGAGCGGTGGCAAACAGACGCCAGCGTTCCGGAGAGTCTCGCAACGCTTGTTCGACCTGGCGACATCCGTCGACGCCCGGAAAATGGCTTCAGCGCTCGCAAGCCGGGATCAGGTGTTCCGCCGTTATGCCGCGGCGGCGGTGGCAAGACAGGCGCACCGGTATCCTGAAATATTGACGAAAGCCTCCGGGTCCGGTGATCAGGCAGTGAAGCGTTTTGCATTGGAGATGATCGCCCGTGCGGAGGGCGCTCTTGTCAGGCATCAGCCAGCGGAAGATTACGCGCGCGAAACTCCAGTCGGCCATTCGATCGGTGAGGTTGTTCTCGTCGTCCGCGATTACGATGAGGCGATAGACTTCTACGTTGGCCGACTGGGTTTCTCGCTTATCGAGGATACGGTCATCGACTCACAGGGCGGCAGACGAGTGCTGCTTGCACCGCGTGATCTGAATAGCTGTTATCTGTTGTTGGTGCTGGCTGTTGGCGATCAGCAGTCGTCCCGTATCGGCAATCAGACAGGGGGTGGCGTGTTCTCGTCTCTCCGCACGAAGGACGTCTGGCTCGACGTCGAGTCGTTCAAGAGCAAGGGTGTTGAGTTTGTGCAGGATCCAGTAGAAGAGACCTTCGGCACGGCGGCAGTGTTCAAGGATCTTTACGGCAGCTTGTGGAGACTGTTGCAGCTCAAGTAGCCATCGCGGCTCGGGCAAGTCTGCCGGTGGATTTGTGAAGCGCACCGGTGGTGGGGATCTCGTGCTGCGGGCATGATGTGTGTTCGACCAGGGATGGAGCGAATTCAGATGAATCAGGGAGTATCGGGCACCGCCCGGTTTCGATCGTTCGTGGGCGCAGCGATCCTGTTTGCAGCGCTCGTACTTCCCATGCAGGCTGCGCAGGCCGCACAGCCAACGCGGCGATGGGATTTCCAAGTCGAGAGTCCGGGAACATACAAAGCGATTCATGGCGAAGTATCGAGCGTGGCTATTTTCAGTACCTCGATCGGAACAATCAGTATTTGGTTTACCGGGACTGAAGCGCTCGGCTGGCGAGAGCCGCCCCGGATAACCAGCAACAGTATCTAGAGAAGATCGAACAGGTGCGACAGCGGCCGACGTCGAATAACTAATACGTGAGGCAGCTTATAACCTGGAATCGTAGGACGGCATCGCCCCGCAATGCAGCAGCCTACAGCGCCAATTTCCTGGCGCGAAGCAGCTTGAGTAACGCGTCGTCGTCCATCTGTTTCGCATAGTCAATTGCTGTAGCGCCACCGTATCGGAGCTTCGAGTAATCGACGCCCGCCCGCTGCATGAGCCGAATGGCCTCCACATTGCCCGCTAGCACCGGCAGGAAGGCAACAGGAATTTCTTCGTAACCCACCAGCTTTTCCGGACTGGCGCCCAGACTCAGCAGGTGCTCGGCCGTCTCCAGTTTGCCCATTCGCAAGGCGTGTCCGAGCGCGGTCATTTTCTCATTGTCGATCTGATCGATTGCCTCACCAGCAGCCACCAACTTCTTCGCGGCCACCATGGTGTTATCGCCGCTCGCGAGAAGGTAGAGTGCCATCGCGCCGGCTGGAAGGTAGACGCGCGCCTGATTCAACGCCTCGCTATTCGAAGGCGCTGTTCCTTGCGCCCATAGCACGTAGCTGGCGAGTCCCAGTATCTGACGCGCTGACGGCTCTTCGCAGATCAGGCCCAAAGCACTGCGCGCCAGATCTATTGCGCCCTGCGCGTCGCCTCGCACGTTAAGCCTGAATCGCGCATACGCCACGCTGTCACAACTGCCAGGACCGAGATCGCCAATGCGTTGCTTATGCAGCGCCTCTATGCCATCGAGATCCTTGCGCACTTCGAGTGATTTCAGCAGATAGGCATAAGCGTTCGTGCGCGCCCCATGGTACTGGCCGGATCTGACAGGGCGCGTGAGGGCTTCTCGATACTTGACGATCGCCTCGTTTGCTTTTCCCTGCATGTCGAGCATCTCGCCCCAGTTGGTCCACAGCCAGAGATTGACGGGATCCGAGGGCGCCACATCGACGAACAGAGCTTCGGCCTCGCGGAACCGCTGCTGATGTGTATAGACGTAGCCGAGCAGGATCTTCGCATTCACGCTGTCGGGTCTGATCTTCAGCGCTGAGTCGAGCAGAGTCTCGGCATGATGCAGACCTTCCGGTCCCCAGTTGGACTTCATTGCGATTCGCGCGAGCTCTACGTACGCGCCTTCATTGTTAGGGTTCTTGCCGATCAGCCGTTCAAGGACAAGCCGGGCCTCGTTAAGGGACTCCCCTCCGCCGGTGTTGATGGTGTCGATAGCGTTGCGCAGAGCCCTCTCGTCCTGCGTGGGCCACTGGATTACCTTGTCGATGCGCTGGGACGCGAGCACATCGCCATCCGCCTCGCGCACCATCGAGACGATGATCTGTGCGGACGTACCTTCCCCGGGATATTGAAGTAACGTGCTGATGTGATGCCGGCCGTGTTTGGGCGGGAACAAGCGTGTTTCCGCCCCGCGAAATCCAGGAGTGTGGGCGCCGGGCTTTGGTATCACCTCGATCCGGAATCGGATCATCATTTTTTCCACGAGAGCGTAGTCGAAGTCCAGCAACCAGTCTCCATCGTGACCCGGCTTGACCAGAACGCCCGAGATGGAATTCTCGGAAGCGCCGTCCGCCGCGGCCGGAGTGACGCTGCTGTTGTTTGTTTCAGCGGAATAAATCGTGAAGGGCTGACTCCATAGCGCGAGCGCTATCGCCGTGAAAACGGTATGTCGAATCGATGACACAGTAAGAATCTTCCTTGAACAGCGGCAGTTGCTGCGCGAATGGTGCCGTAGGTGAGGTGGCTGTTCGCCGCTCGTATTCACAGTTTAGGGGCCTGACTGTGAACTGACTCGCGCATCGTGGTGCGCTGGTAGCAAGACATCGACGCCGCACTGTCAGGTGGGCGTTAGCGCGCGCTGGGTACTTCGATCGCGGCGAAACGATGGCATCCTATTCATCAATGCAGGTTCAACGTGAGCACGCTACGGAGCGTTTCCAGGCCTAAAGGCCAGCACGCTGCAGACGCATAAGGTTGCCTCCAGCCAAACACGTATCTAATCCGAGACCCCGGCCCTGAAAGAGGTGACATGCCACCCTATACTTCCGACTTGCGCCAGTCTCAGTACTGGCATCGTCTCCTGCCGAGCTTGCGCGCGCTGATCTCGCGTGGAGTTAAAATACGTTCGCTGCTGGTCAGGCGCTTAAAGAATCGAGGTTGTCATGGCAAATTCATCCGTTTTGAAATCGACTTTCGCCTGCGGAATGCTGGGCGTGATTACCAGCCTGGGCCTGGTGGGCTGTGGTCGCGAAGCACCGCCCGCCGCAGATCAAGCGCAGGACGCCAACTCCAAAGAGGCGGAACTCGCGGCACGCGAGCGCGCGCTGGATGAGCGTGAGGCTGCGGTCGCAGCCCAACAGCAAGCGGAGGCTGAAGCCGCCGCTGCGGCGGCAAAGGCGCAGGCTGACGCTGAATCCGCCGCCGTCGCCAAAGCGGAACAGGATAAAGCCGCCGCGGAAGCCAAACATCAGGCCGCTGAACGAGCCGCGGCTGCCAAACGAGCTGAGCGCGACCGGGTCGCCGGACGTGTTGTTGCGAAAGAAGAGGCGGCCGCGAAAGCTGCTGCGCTCGAATCCGCCAAGCCCATTCAGGTGCCGGCGGGTACACAGATCGCGATGTCGCTCTCACAAGCTATTTCCAGCAAGACAGCCAAAGTGGGCGACGCGTTTTCGGCCGTCGTCAGTTCTGACATTACGGTAGGCAACCGCGTCGCTGTGCCGGCGGGTACTCGCGTGTCAGGCAGTGTTATTCACGTCGTGTCAGGCAGCCAGGCTATTGGCGCCGTACCGGTGGTCGGTCTCAAGTTTGAAGAACTCGTTCTGGCCAGCGGCGCGAGAGTGCCAATCAGCGGCGAGCTGACTGAGACCGGCGCGAGCGAAAAGGGCCGTGACACCGCGAAGATCGTCGGTGGCGCGGCGGCCGGCGCCGTGATCGGGCATCAGGTCAAGAACAACGATACGGGCAAGGTGCTCGGCGGATTACTCGGTGGCGCAATCGGTGCCATCGCGGCGAAGAAAACGGGCACTGAGGCGATCATTCCCGACGGCGCGCCACTCACTATTTCCACTACCCAGTCATTCACCGTCCCTGCACGTTGATTACGCCTCAGTTATGGGAAGGCGAAAAGCGTGTAACACGGAGATATGCATGATTTAACAATTGCAGCGTCGTCGAGCTGACAAACTGACTTCATCACTGACCGGAAAAGAAGGGATTCAGGATGAAGTCAGTTCTCAGGAAGCTAGTGGCCGCCGGCCTCGCGTGCACTTCGCTGTTGGCGTGGCACGCTACGAATGCGCAAGAACATTCTTCTTGGCATCGCACGTGGCAAGTCGGGGCGCAAATAACGCCGCGTACGTTCAATTCTCCGCAGACAGTGCGCCACATTCTGCGCACCAGTATCGGAGGAAATGCAGCTCGCATCCGCCTCTCCAACGATTACGGCAACGCGCCCGTGACGATCGCCAATGTGCGTATCGCCTTGCCAACCGGCTCCTCCTCGATCGATCCCCGCACGGATCGTCAGGTGACATTCAACGGCCAGACATCGATCACGATTCCGGCGCGTGCGCATGTAGTGAGCGATGCAGTGAGTTTCAACGTGCCGGCTCTCGGTGATGTTGCCATCAGCCTGTATGTGCCCAATCCGGTATCGCAAGTCACCGGCCATCAATTCGCGTGGCAGAACAACTTTCTTGCAGCCGGCGATGTGAGCGCGGCGCAGAACTTTCCGGCCAGAGAGAGCGCTGCGGAGTATTACTTCCTGGAAGGCCTCGATGTCGTGAATACACAGGCAACCGGCACGCTGGTTGTTCTGGGCGCATCTCTTACAGACGGTTACTCATCTGACTTCGGCGCTAACAACCGTTGGGCGAACGATCTTGCCATTCGCTTTGCCAAAGCAGGCATCGTCGTGGGCGTCGCCAACGCGGGCATGTCCGGGAACGGTCTGATCCAGAACGGCATCGGGACGTCGGCCGCGGAGCGGTTCGACAATCAGGTGCTCTCGGTGCCGGGAGTGCGCTGGGTCGATGTATCGGATCTGCTGCTCAACGACCTGAATAGTCTGACACCCTCGCCAGCCGCCGGGGCTTTCCTTGCCGAGTTGCGACAACTTCGGGAGCGAGCGCATGAGCACGGTGTGCAGATCATCTGTTCCACGCTGACACCTTATAAGGGAGCGAACGGTTACTCCGAACAGCGTGAGGCGGTACGTCAGGCGATCAACGCGGGTATTCGGGAGAATCAGAATCTGTGTGACTTCAACCGGGACGCAGATCTTGCGGTTCGAGACCCGAATGATGTTGCCGCGATTGCCCCGAAGTTCAACGCCGACAACATTCATCCTAACGCTGCAGGGTATCAGGCCATTGCGGACGCCATTCCGCTGACACCTTTCCAGCAGTCACAGGCCCCGAGCTTTCCGCGCGTCGTGGGGACATTCGGTTTTGCGCCGGAGCCAGTCAACGGCGCCAGCTTCGCGCAGCAGACCATTCGCACAGTCGCGCGCACCAGTATTGGGGGTTCGGCGGTACGGATTGAGATATCTAACACTCATGGTAGTCGGCCACTGGTCATTGGAGAGGCGCGGGTGGCGCTGAGTGCTGGCCGGGCTGCCATCGTGGCCGGCAGCGATCGGCGGATTACTTTCAACAATGGCGATACGACTTATCAGGTTCCGCCGGGTGGGAAAGCGATTAGTGACCTCATCGAGTTTGCGGTGCCGGCGTCCACAGATCTTGCTGTGAGCTTGTATTTCCCAAACCGCACGAACGAGGTTACGGGTCATAACTTTGGTAATCAGGACAGTTATATTGCTTCGGGCAACACGACTGCGAGCCTTGCGATGGAGAACGCTTCACCGAGCAGCCAGCTGTATTTTCTTTCGCACGTGAGCGTCGTCAATCCAGATGCGGGAACGCTCAGCGTATTCGGCGGATCTCTGGCGGATGGCTGGGGCTACACGTTCGGTACGCGAGGCTGGCCGCAGTTGCTGGCGCGGCGATTGAATGATGCCGGTATTCCGCTCGGCGTGAATCATCAGGGTTCGGTTGGGAATCGCATGATCAACGACAGCTTTGCTCGCAATGTGGTGTCGCGGGTGAATCGGGATGCGCTGGCGCAACCCGGGTCGGAGTGGCTGTTGTTGGCGGAAGCGCCGCTCAACGATATCGCCGGTGAAGGGGCGTCGTTCGAGCAGCTGAAGGCTGCTTTACATCAGGTGCTTCAACAGGCTCATGACGCGAATGTAAAGGTGATGTGTGCGACCCTTACGCCGTACAACGGGTTTCCGCCATACAACGCTGCAGGCGAGGCGGCGCGCACAGCTTATAACGACTTCATTCGTGGTGGCAGCAGTGGATGCGATACGACGATGGACGCGGATGCCGCCGTGCGCAGCCCCGAAGATCCAACTCGGCTGCGGGCAGATTTCGATTTGGGCAATCACATTGATGTGAACGATGCAGGCGCCGCGGCGTTAGCCAATGCGGTCGACCTCTCGTTGCTTCAGTAACGGGCGCGGTGAGGAGCGCCGGTCGGTTTCCAGGCATTCTTACCGATGCCTGGCGATCGATCGGCGCGACTCTTTATCAGTAACGTGAGTGTCTTGGATCCCATGCTCGGCGTGCGAAGAAACGCACACTCCAACTAAATTATTCTCTACTGCGGCTTCGAACGAGTGGCAGGAAGATCGCGTCAACCCACGTAGTTCGTAAAGCCGGTGGCGGAGCTGCGAAAGTCATGATGGCGTGATGACGAAAGAGGTCGCTCAATAACGTCGCGATGGGGGGAATGAGTTTCTCAGGATCGACTTCTCCTCGTTTCACGCCGCGCTCCAGGATCGTCGCAAGAGCTCCCGTGCCACCCGCAACGAGCGCAGTGCGAAGCTCCTGGGGTGTGGACTGATTTTCGTGGAAGTAATCACTCGAGAAGAGCGAGAAGGCGGCGGCGATCGCGGCGGCGCGAACCGCCGTAAGCTCCAGAAACTCCAGCAACTCAGTACGAACGTCACCGCGATCGACCACGTCCACGGGATTCTTCGTGATCTGCTGCCGGATCGCCGCGATCGCCAGCCTGGACTTCCCTTCCCAGCGCCGCGCAAGCACCGGGCGACTCGTCCCCGCGCGGGCCGCGACGCCTTCCATCGTCAGACCGGCGTAACCCCGCTCCGTCATTTCTGCCCACGCAGCGTCCAGCAGGGCCCCTTCGAGATCTGCACCACGTCGACGTTCTTTCACATCACCCTCTCATAAGATGCATTGATGCATCTTGACTGGCGTCCACCGAGGCCCTATAAGATGCATTAACGTATCTTATGGAGGAGCCCGCAAATGACAAGCCTGCATCGAACGACGATGTCCCGCTCACCTCTGGTTTTCGCCGTGTTCGCGTTTCGCGTGGTGGAGCCCGCCGAAGCGGACGCGAACCACGTCACCCTCGGCGCAGGAGTCGCGGCGATGCCTGTGTTCCAGGGATCCGATGAGTATGAAGCCCGGCTGGCTCCTCTCGTCGATGTACAGAAAGGGCGCTTCTTTGCCCGCGTGGGCGAGGGCATCGGCTTCAATGTTATCGAGACCCCTGACTTCAAAACGGGAGTGAGCGTTAACTGGATGCAAGGCTACGACAGCAGCGATGCGCCCGAAGGCATCGGCGAAGTGAAGGATGCGTTGGGCGCGCGCGTTTTCGTTTCAGCACGGTTTAGAGGCACCGTGACCACACTCGCCGCCACGCAGGCCGTCACCGAAAGCGAGCGTGGTTTGCTCGTCAACGCTAGTCTCGCGTATCCCTGTCAGGCAACCCGGCGGCTGACGATCATACCGAGCCTCGGCGTGACATGGGCCAACGAAAAATATATGACAGGATACTTCGGGGTGAATACATCCCAGGCCGCGGCCTCTGGATTTTCGCAGTACCAGCCGTCGGCCGGCCTCAAGGATATTTCGTTCCGTATCAACGCCAGATATGGCATCACGGATAAGGTGAGCCTGCTCGGGTCTGTTGGCGTTACACACTTACTCGATACGGCTGCTGACAGTCCATTTGTCGAAGAGCCTACGCAGCCCGTCGCTCTCATCGGTCTGACTTACACGTTCTGATTTCAAAGCGTGCGCGGGCAGTTGAACAGCAGAAAGTGAGTCGTGTCGAGGGCGAAGTGCGCGAGCATCGACATCTCGATGCTCCGCGTACGGTGAGTAATAAAGCGACATAAGTCGCAGCCGTCAGGAACGGCGGGGTGTTGAGCATGTCCGGCCTCTGGCGAGGTCGCGCATCGCATGAACCGCGGTAATGCCGGCCAAATAATTCACGAACCCGCCCGCCGGGCCGCGATCTGGATATCCACGCTAATGCGGCTGCGGCTAAACTTTGAAGTATTGCCGTGCAGGGCTTCTCCTCGAGGATATTAGTCTGAGCATCTGGGCGCTCTCTTTGCCTGGGCTTGCGATCAAGCCGACGGTGCGTTTTCGGCAGGGTGTGCTCACAGCCCGCACGTCTTTCCTGCTGCGGCTGACGAGCCTGTTTGCTTATGACAGGCACCTCGTCGTCGACAAGTCACGGAAGCAGGTGCGCCTGCGCATTCGCCGTTACTGGCGGATACATCAGGACCAACAGTTCCCTTTCGATGCCGTCCGGTTCATTCAATATAAATTCGGGCGATTGCCTACCCGCTTTGGATATGTGATCCACGGAGCGGCGGTTACGAACAGCGTGAGCTGGTTTACCGTTGCGTTGGCTATGAAAGACCGGACGGATCCTGTGTTCCTGTTTCGGTTTATCGGCGAAGGTTCCGGGATGACGGGTGTCGATGGAATGCTCGGGGGCGACACGCTCCTCGACCTCGAGGGCAAGCAGGAAGATCTATCGCGAGACTTTGTAGGTCTTCTGAGTAGGTGTCTGGGAGTTCCGGTCGCGACGGACCTGCAACAGGAAGTAGTTGATGCCATGAAAAGCACCTTGCATCCATGCCCTGTATGTAAGCGCCGCATTTCGCGGACCGCGCCCCGATGCGTGTACTGTGGGAAGAAGTTCGCGGCGCGACGCGCTGGGTAGCACTCGCCTATGGCATAACCGGTTGCTTGATGAGGTGCAAAGGCTCTACCGGATGGCCGCATTGAAGTTGCGGATCACTCTGTATTTTATGACCCGATTGGTGGCCTCTACGATCTCTATCTCGGCTCCTTTATAGCCAATGATCATCGACTCGCTGAGGTCGTATTCCACATCGTTGTTGAACGCGGGTCTTGCGATATCATTCGAGAATTCGCGGTAAGCAATATTTATCTTACTTCCAATACGTCCGCTGTATATCAAGGTCTGTTGGAACCCGTCAGCCATAAGAGTGGGGCGCCGGACCCGCTCAAAATCGACGTTGTCCCGGCATACTTTTACGTTGAAAACCGTGACGCCACAGATTGTCGGTCGTGATTTCTCCACGAGCATCGTTTTGTATGGGTCGGCCAGGGCCGCCTTTTCGACCCGACCGCCTTCGGGGCCCGGCTCGGGCTGGTAAAACTCATTTTTAGCGTTATGGCCTTCCTTGAGGTAATAACCGCTTCCGAAGCTGTAGGCGCCGAGAAGGCCTACCTTGAAGGGCGATCTCAGGTAAATGGCATCGCTCTCGACGTATTTTCCCTGCTTTATCATGGTGCTGCCTACTTCAGCCACGACGATGGAACCAAGTGGCGGCTCGCTGATGTTGATCGCCTCCGGGCGGTAGTTTGTGTTTGTGGTGGCGCATGCACCGAGGAGTGAACACGCCAGGAGCGTTAAGCATAAGCGTATAAATTGTGATTCCACTCTGGTGTCCCGTAGTTCTGTTGTGAGCTCCGCTTTTACTGAATAGAAATTATCAGCACGTCCCGTTCGATGTCCGTGAACCGAGTCAACAGTCTAATGTTCAGATAGTGTTTGATCATATTGAAGAGAAAGATAACAACGGACCATGTGATGGTGCGTGCAGTGCAGAGTAGGAGGCCGAAGCAAGTCGGTGCTGTTGTTGTCTGTTGCGCCGCCATCCGAAGAGGATGTGGAGCGGGCTTCTGGCTTCGGCGGCGTATCGTTCAGGCGTTAGATCTTTGTCGATGCAAGCATGAGAAACCTATGAATGATCCCCACAATCTGCAGCGTTTTGTCGCCGCTCAAAACCAGCCCGTTGATCAGACGGATGCTACCGTCTTTGAGAGGGCCTGTCAGGAACTGCGCAGCGGGCATAAGCAGGAGCACTGGATGTGGTTCATTTTCCCGCAGGTCAAAGGCCTGGGGCAAAGCCCCTTGTCCCGTAAGTTCGCCATCTCATCACTCGCGGAAGCCGGGGCCTATCTGGCGCATCCTGTGCTTGGGCCGAGACTGCGAGAAAGCACGCGGCTCATGAACCTTATCGCGGGGCGTACCGCCGCGCAGATCCTCGGTTACACGGATCAGGTGAAATTCAGATCCTCGATGACGCTCTTCGCGCGGGCAACACCTGACAATCAGGTCTTTGTGAATGCGCTGGAAAAGTATTTCAGCGGCGAGCCCGACGAGCTGACTCTCGCGCAGCTCGGCTGAAAACGAGCCGCCCCCGGCACGGGCGCCATCTGATAAACGATCGCCTGCTTCGTTGCGGAAAGCTCGCCGTCCGGACACTCGTGGCGCTATCGACCAAGAGCAGGCGGCCTTCTCCCGCCTTTCTGTTACTCTCCCGCCCACACCGTCGGATGTTGGGCAGAGCGAGTTGCGCGATCTGAGATCGAGACCTTGATCGCGCGCTCGGGCCACGCGCTGCCCCTCCATCCCCACAACATCGCCCGAGGGGGGGCTGCATGAACCAGAACAGCGACTGGCTGAATAAGATTCTCACCGGCAAAGGCTGGCACGAACGCCCGCCGCGGCAGCCCCGTCAGCCCGGCGGTCCCCGTGGGCCGTCGCCCGCGCAGGGTCGCCAGTTCGGCATCGGCGCCATCATCTTCGTCCTCGTATGGGGGGCGTACTCGAGCTTCTACACCGTGCAACCTGAGGAACGGGCGGTCGTCAAACGCCTCGGCCGCGTCACCGGCGTCTCCGATCCCGGCCTGCACTTCAAGCTGCCGTTCGGCCTCGACAAGATTCAGGTCGTCACCACCGAGCGCGTCCTCAAACAGGAATTCGGCTTCCGCTCGGAAGAAGGCGCCGTCGACGAAGCCAACCGCACCCGCTACAGCGAGCAGGATTTCCCTGAAGAATCCCTCATGCTCACCGGCGACCTGAACGTCATCGACGTCGAGTGGGTGGTCCAGTACCGCATCTCAGACCCCATCAAGTACCTCTACACGATGCGCGAGCCCGCTCGCACGCTGAGAGACATCACAGAGTCCGTCATGCGCCGCGTAGTCGGCAACAATGTCGGCAGCGACGTGCTCACCACCGGCCGCGTGAAGGTCGCAACGAGCGCGCGCGATGAAATTCAGGCCGCCATGAATCGCTACGACAACGGCATCCACATCATCACCGTTGAATTGCAGGACGTGGTGCCGCCAGTGCGCGTGCAGCCCGCCTTCAACGAGGTGAATGAAGCCCGCCAGGAACGCGAGCGCATGATCAACGAAGCGACCAAGCAGGCGAACCAGGCGATTCCGCGCGTCCAGGGCGAAGCCAATCGCGTGATCGCGCAAGCGCAAGGCTACGCGGTGGAGCGTGTCAATCGCGCGCAGGGCGAAGCGCAACGCTTCAGCGCCGTGCTCGCGGAGTATCGCGGCTCGTCAGATGTCACGCGCACGCGCATGTATCTCGAAGCATTGAACGACGCGTTACCGCGCATCGGTTCGGTACTCGTCGTCCGGGATGGACAGATCCCACCCGTTCCCTTGTTAAATCTGCGCGACGCGCAGCCTCAACGACCAGCCGCGCCGCCCGTGCAGGCGCAAGAGAAGGGTGCACAATGAACCGCGTATTACTTGCCGCCGCCGCCGGGCTGGTCGCGCTGTTTATTCTGACGAGCTCCGCGTTCGTGATCGATCAGGCGGAGCAGGGCATCATCGTGCAGTTTGGCGAGCCTGTCGGCTCCGTCATTACCGAGCCCGGGCTGCACTGGCGCCTGCCCTTCGTGCAGGAAGTCCGCCGCTTCGACAAGCGCCTCTTCGGTTGGGACGGCGATGTCAGCCAGATCCCGACACTCGGACGCGAGTTTGTCATCGTCGATACCACCGCACGCTGGCGCATTCAGGACCCACTGCAATTCCTGCGCTCGGTACGTGACGAGAGCGGCGCCCGTTCGCGGCTCGATGACATCATCGACTCCGTCGCCCGCGACATCGTGTCAGGCACGGATCTCGAGGAAATCGTGCGCTCCGCCGACTGGAATGTGAACGTCGCCGAGCTGCCCACAGACGAGGGCGTGGAGCTGAAGGAAACCGAGCTCGAGCGGCCCAAGAAAGGCCGCGCGCTGCTCGAAGGCGAGATGCTCGCCGCGGCGTCGCGTCTCATGCCCGACCTCGGCATCGAGCTGCTGGACGTGCGCATCAAGCGCATCAACTACATCGACTCCGTGCGCGCGCAGGTGGAGAGCCGCATGATCGCCGAACGCCAGAGTATCGCGGCCCGCTTTCGCGCCGAAGGCCAGGGGAAAAGTCAGGAGATCCTGGGCGAAATGGAGCGGCAGGTGCGCACCATCCGCTCCGAGGCTGAGCGCACCGCTCAGGGCATCATCGGCAAGGCCGACGCGGAAGCCACGCGCATCTACGGCAACGCGTACTCGGCCGACTCCGAGTTCTATTCGTTCTTCAAGACGCTGGAAAGTTATAAATCACTGGGCGACAACACCACGCTGATGATCGACGCCCAGTCGGACTACTTCCGATACTTGCAGAACACGCGCAAGCGCTGAGCCCAGCCGCCAACAGGCTGACAGTCCAGCGGGTATCGCAGGCGCCGGGGAAGCGGGCGCCTGCGATCGTCCCAAAGACAAGCCGGCCACCAACGCTGCTTAGAATTTGGTCGTGAGTGTCAGGCCGAGGCTGCTCGCATCCCATTCGCCACCGAAGGGATCGGTGTAATCGAGCTTCGTGTAGGTCAGCGCAAACCAGCGCCAGCCGACTTCGAACGTGGGGCCGGTAGCGTCATCGAATTTGACGTCATCGGTGAAGCCGTCTCCATCGAACTTGATCGAGCTGTGATGCGTCAGGCCGGCTGCCGCCCACCAGCCTGTGGGCCACAGGTAATTGCCGACCACTTCAAATACCGTGCGCCCAATGTTGATGTCGGCATTCGATGCCGCGGTGGTCACGAACTTGTAGCCCACCGTACCGCGGACGGAGAACGGCGATTCGGCCGAGTTGCGATAGTGTGCACCGAGCGCCAGCGTCACGCCCTGGCCGGCCTTGATGTCCTGGTCCGAACCGTCGGTGAAACTGACAGTGGCAATGTCATCGCCGCCATATTCAGCATCACCTTCCAAGACGAATCCCCAGCCGGCCGACGGGGCGGCATGCGCTGAAGGCAGGGCAGTCGCCATTAACAGCGAGCACGCGAGCCCGCCCCGCGCGGAAACTTTCCTTAGCATGGGTCTCTATCCAAGTTAGATATGTTGGCAGAGACCTCATCTTAGCCATTCCCCGTGTTGGCAATCTGCGACCGCCGACACAATTTATTACAGGTTGGCGTCGAGGAAAGCGGCCAGCTGCGATTTGCTGACGGCGCCGATCTTGGTGGCAACCACTTCCCCGCCCTTGAACAACATCAGGGTCGGGATGCCGCGCACGTGGTACTGCCCGGGTATCTTAGGATTGTCGTCGATGTTCACCTTCGCGATGTTGAGCCGGCCCGCATAGCTCACCGCCGATTCGTCGAGCAGTGGGGCGATCATCTTGCAGGGCGCACACCACTCCGCCCAGTAGTCGACGAGTACCGGTACGTTCGACTGCAGAACGTCCGCCTCGAATGATGCGTCAGTCACGCTCTTGATTGCTGCGTTCATGGCTTTCCCTCTTTGCGATGGACGCAGTCTATTATTTGCAAAGCCGCGCCAGAAAGAGCGCAATATGAATTCACTATTCGGGTTTGCAGAACAATCAGCATGGACAAGTTGCAGGCAATGGCTGTCTTCGTGCGGGTGGTGGAGACGGGTGGCATCACACATGCCGCGGAAAGCCTGCGACTTCCGAAGGCCACGGCCACCACGCTCATTCAAAAGCTGGAAGCCACCCTCGGGGTAAAGCTGCTCAATCGCACCACCCGCCGCGTTAGCGTCACGCCCGATGGCGCTGCGTATTACGAGCGATGCGTCGCCATCCTGGCGCAGGTGCGCGAGACGGAAGAGCTCCTGACACAGCATCACGTCACGCCACTAGGGCGCCTTCGCGTGGACGTTCCAACGCTGATCGCGCGCTCTGTGTTTGTGCCAGCGCTGCCGCGGTTCTTCGAGCGGTATCCTGACATCGATCTGGCGCTTTCCTGCAGTGAGCGGCGTGCCGACCTCGTAGAGGAAGGCATCGATTGCGCGGTCTGGAGTGGTGAGCTGGAAGATTCCAACATCGTCGCCCGCCGCGTGGGCTTTCTTTACTTCGCCACCTGCGCCGCGCCGTCTTACATTGCGAAGTACGGGCAGCCCGCGCATCCCGACGATCTGGCCCAGCATCATTGCATCAACCATTTCTCGCCGCGCACGGGCAGAGTCGCCGACTGGGCTTTCTCCCGGAACGGCACGCGCATCCAGGTTTCGCTCCGGGGTCACATTGCCCTGGAAGACGAGAACAGTTACGTGGCAGCCGCGGAGGCGGGGCTCGGCATCGCGCAGATCCCGGCGTTTGTTCTGAAGGAGGCGATGGAGCGCGGCAGTCTCGAGCTGGTGTTAGGGGACTGGTTCCCCGAGCCTTCGCCGCTGTACGTCGTATATCCTCAGAACCGCCATCTCTCCAGCAAGATCAGGGTGTTCGTCGACTGGATCGCGGAACTCCTCGCGGAGCACGATGGCATCCAGCTCCGCTCGACACTTCCCCATCGCACGGGTTAGCGCGCGTCCTGGGCGCGCTGCCGACAAAAGTCGCCGGTCACCGTGTCTGCCGGGAACATACATTCGATTCGCAGCTCGTCTATCGTGACATCGCGCGATGTTCCGAAGGTTGTGAAAGTAGAGAAGAAACTCAGATGCTGCGCGCCGCTTCTGAAAACTGAGGTCAGCAGGGGCAGGGGAGTCGCGCTTGGCTCGCGCGTGCGCCACTGCGCTGGCACTCCAGGGTAGGCCAACACCTCCTCGAGCAGCGCGCGGGCCTTGGCATCCGACGGTGCCGCGGCGACGTCGTTGTGCAGATGGCGAATCAGATCGCCCGCGACGTCCTCCCAATTAACAATCATCGCACGCACGTCGTTCGGGTCGAATATCTGTCGCAGCACATTCGAATGCGCGCTGGGCTTGCCTAAGAGCGGACCAAACACTCTCGCGAAGGCACCGTTCGCCAGCAACAGGTCCCAGTGCCGATTCATCACGAAAGCGGGATACGGCTCCTGATGCTCCAGTATGAATTCGACAGCCCGCTGCACAGGAGCCATCTCCGGCATTGCCAGGGACGTCTCGCGAAACCTCGGCGCATATCCCGCCGCGACCAGCAGCGCGTTACGTTCCCGCAATGGCATGTTCAGCGCGTCGGCGAGGCGGGCAATCATGTCGTGACTCGGCTGCGCCTTGCCCGTCTCGACATAGCTCAGATGCCGCGCCGACACGCCAGCTTCGAGCGCGAGATCGAGCTGACTGAAGCGTCGCGCCGCGCGCCACTCGCGCAGTAACGCGCCAACATGTCCGGACGGCGAGGGCGGTGGGGTTCGCGGATGTTCAGAATGCATCGCCGGATCATACGACCAGACGCGCAAGATTCCATGACCTCTGAGGTTATTGCCCGCATGTCATTCGGTGCGGTTCCATCCCGCCACCAACACCTACTCCACCGCATTCATACGGGGATAACGACATGCAACGCAGACAATTCATCGAAGCGGCAGCAGGCACGCTCGCGGCCGGAGCCCTGACCGGATGCATCACACGCACGGAGTATCGAGACGCGGCATCACGCTCAACGAGCTTCGCGCCTCTCGATGCAAAGGCATTCCACGTTGAGCGCCGCTTTGCCGAGACGCCATTCGGCAAGATCGCCTATGTCGAGCGCGGCTCGGGGAGCGCGGCACTGTTCCTGCACGGCTTTCCGCTCAACAGCTTCCAGTGGCGGGGCGCGCTGGAACGCCTGTCACCCTATCGTCGATGTGTCGCGCCCGATTTCATGGGCCTGGGATATTCGCAGATCCCCGCGGAGCAGAGCGTGGCGCCCGAGGCGCAGGTGGCTATGCTTGCGAGTCTGCTCGATCAACTCTCGATCCAGACGGTCGATCTCGTCGCCAACGACAGCGGTGGGGCGGTCGCTCAGATATTCGTAACACGGTATCCACAGCGTGTAAGAACGCTGCTGCTCACGAATTGTGATGTTGAGACCGACAGCCCACCACCCGCATTGTTGCCCGTAATCGCCATGGCGCGTGCTGGCACATTCGCGGATCAGTGGCTTGCTCCGTGGCTCGCGGATAAGGTTCTGGCGCGATCGCCGCAAGGTATCGGCGGAATGACTTACAGTGATCCGGCGAATCCCACGGATGAGGCCATCGAATGTTATCTCGCCCCGCTCGTCAGCTCGCCGCAACGTAAGTCTCAGGTGCATGCGTATGCGATCGCGCTCGAGCCTGATCCGCTGGCCGGCATCGAGTCCTCGCTCAGGCGATGCGCCATCCCCACGCGGATTGTCTGGGGCACGGCGGACGACATCTTCTCGCCCGCCAGTCCCGATTATCTCGATCGAACATTTCCGCGGTCGCAGGGTGTTCGACATATCACCCAGGGCAAACTGTTCTTTCCAGAGGAGTATCCCGACGTTATTGCCGAAGAGGCACGCAACTTGTGGGGAGTTGTAGAGCTGACAGGCATCCGGCCCCGCAGTGGCATAAACTCATGAGAGGTCGGCGGCCCGATTCGCTCGCTGCGCGGTGCCGCCGAATTCTCATAGAATGCAGCTCCCGGGAAGCCGTCCGGTGTTACAGCCAGGTCATTTACATTGACTCGCCGCTTCATGTCTCGCCTCGCCATCACGGTGGCGCTTGTTGTGTTTACAGGCTGCGCCACGCTTGCGGCCACCCACTTCGATTCCCTGTTCGGCGCGGCTGTTCCTAAAGAGTACATCGCGGCGTCGCCAGTGCCGGCTGTGGAATATGAGCGCGACATCCGCCCCCTGATGGATCGCCGCTGCCTCGTGTGTCATGGCTGTTATGACGCGCCCTGCCAGCTGAAGCTCGATTCCTATCAGGGTGTATTGCGCGGGGGGAGCAAGGAGCGCGTTTACCAGTCGAGCCGGCTCAAGCCCGCCATGCCCACGCGGATATTCGAGGATGCCCACACCACTGAAGAGTGGCGCTCGCGCGGGTTTCACCCGGTGCTTAACGAGAGAGGTAACGAGCCCGCGGCCAATCTTCAGGCGGGTGTCCTCGCGAGGATGTTGGCGCTCAAGCAGAACAACCCTTTGCCGCCGGGAAAAGTGTTGCCCTCGACTTTCGACTTCTCTCTCGGCCGCGAGCAACAGTGCGCGCGAGCGGAAGAGTTCGATGACTTCGCCGCGAAGTATCCTTTATGGGGTATGCCCTATGGTCTGCCCGCGCTGAGCGCGGCGGAGCATGGCAAATTCGAGAAGTGGCTGGCGTCAGGCGCGCCTGCTGCCGCGATGGCGCCGCTCAGTGCTTCGGTCGCGGGGGAAGCGAAACAATGGGAGTTGTTGTTCAACGGCGAAAGCCTCAAACATCAGCTTGCCGCGCGCTATATTTTCGAGCATCTCTTCCTCGCGCACGTGTACCTCGAAGACGCCGGCGCGGACACCGTCTTTTTCAAGGTCGTGCGCTCGCGAACTCCGCCGGGCCAGCCGCTGGATGTCATTGCCACGCGCCGGCCTTATGACGATCCCGGCGTGGCGCGGGTGTATTACCGGCTGTGGCGTGATCCGTCGAGCCCGGTGGCGAAGACCCACATGCCCTATCGTCTGTCGGCCGAGCGACGTGATCGCTGGCGCAAATGGTTCATCGACACCGACTACACCGTAACCGCGTTGCCGAGTTACGCCGCGAAGACGGCATCCAATCCATTCATCACCTTCCAGGCCATTCCCTACTGGTCGCGCCATAGTTTCCTGCTCGATGAAGCGCAGTTCACGATCATGAACTTCATCAAGGGGCCGGTGTGTCGGGGCAGCGTGGCGCTGGATGTTATCCAGGATCGATTCTGGGTGTTCTTCACGCCGCCACGCTCGGCGGTAACTTCTCAGTTCTCGGCGTTCCTCTCCGAGCAGGACCGGCATCTGCGCCTGCCTGCCGGGGCGGAGAGCGGAATTCTCTCCATCGCCCGCTGGCGCAGTTATGCCAGGGCACAGAGCCGTTATCTGCAGGCGAAGGGTGACTTCATTCGCGCCAACATCAGGGCGTTCGAGGGCTCGGAGCTGAGCCTGTTCTGGGATGGCGATGGCGTGAACCCCAACGCCGCGCTCACTGTCTTCCGCCACTATGACAGCGCGACGGTGGTACAAGGTCTGGTCGGCGAGCTGCCGCAGACCGCATGGCTCATCGATTACCCCATACTGGAGCGCATTCACTATCTGTTGGTGGCGGGTTTCGATGTGTACGGCTCCGCCTCGCATCAGGCGATGACGCGCATGTACATGGACTTCCTGCGCATGGAGGCGGAGATGAACTTCCTGGCCTTCCTGCCCCAGGCGCAACGTAAAGCCGAGATCGCAGATTGGTACCGAGGCGCGGAAGACAGCGTGCGCGCCTATCTCGACGCTTACTTCGAGCACGAGGTGTTGCCGCCGCCGTATGGCTATAAGACGGAGCATCCGAAGCTCGAGCTGTTTCAGGCGGTGCGGGCCCGCATGGCGAAGGTTCTGAATCATCGCCATGACCTGCAGCAGTCTGGTCTGTCTGCCGCGAACGTTGCCGAGCTGCGGAAACTCGATCAGGTGCGTGGTGTGGCGGCGTCGCTGATTCCCCAGGCGATCATCATCAGAGTGAAAGAGCGTGGGCTGTTCACGCTGCTGAGTAACAGCGCGCACACCAACATCTCTTCCATGTTCGGTGAGGCTGAGCGGCGTCTCATCGAGGAAGACAGTCTCACGATCACGAGCGGCGTCGTGGGTGCGTATCCCAACGTGTTTCTGCAGTTGAAGGAAGCTGACATCCCTGAATTGGTGAAACAAATCAGCGCGTTACGCACCGAAGAGGACTACAGCGGCCTGCTGGACCGCTTCGGCGTCCGGCGCACCGATGCCGGCTTCTGGGCAGTGAGCGACGATGTGCTGGCGGACTACGAGAATTCTGAACCCCTCACCTTCGGGGTGCTGGACTACAGCCGCTATGACAACCGCTAGGTCGGAGCGGGCTCCCGGCGAAGCTGAAATCTCTCGAATCTCTCCAGCGCGGCCTCGATCAATTTCTTGTGCGCGCGGGCGCGGCCTTTGCCGACCCAGGTCCATTGCTGTACGAGAAGCTTCTGTCGCTCGCGATCTGTCTTGAGATCGAGGGCCGCGACGACGTTGTCGCCCACCAGTACCGGGCACGCGAAATAGCCAAACACGCGCTTGTCCTTCGGAACGTAAGCCTCGAACCGGTGCTCATAGTCGAACAGCAGCCGTAGCCGCTTGCGATCCCGGATGAGCGGATCGAACGGCGACAGGATGTGCACCAACTCGCCGCCGACATCCGGGTCTGTGTCGAGCATCTCGGGTGCGACCCAATGTTGCCACCGCTCGGCGCCTTCGAGATCCACCGCCACCAGTTCTCCGCGCCGAACTTTCTGCTCGATAAGCCGGCGCATGGCCGGCTTGCGGGGAGCATCCATATAACAGATGGATTCCACACTCACGATGCCCTGCGACCGTAACGCTCGCTCGAACAGATAGCTCAGCGTTTCTCTCTCAGACGCAGCCGGCGGAAGTCTTTGCAGGCCGAAGTGGCGGGTGGTCAGCTCGTACGTCTTCAACATGCCAGCGCGCTGGCTGACGGTGAGCAGCCCCATGTAGAAACCGAGCTGCAGGGCGCGCTTCGAAGGTTTGCGGCTCGCCCAGGCGTGATCTTTCTCCACGAGCACATCATCATCGATGTCGCGAATCGTGAGAGCGCCATGCTTGCGGATGCGGGCCACTACTTTGCGCAGGTCCCCGTCCTTGACCGCAGAGAACCAGGCGTTGCGTCGCTGCAGGTAAGCCTTCATGTCACGAACATAAAATCGCAGATCGTTGACATGAACATAGGACAACGCGTGCGTCCAATATTCGAAAACCTTCCTGTCGACGGATTGCGCCTGTTGTAGATGTTCGCGCCGATATTCAGGAATACGCGAGTAGAGAATGTGATGGTGGCAACGCTCGATCACATTGATGGTGTCGATCTGAACGTAACCTAAGTGTCCTACGGCGGCAGGGGTCGCTGTGGGGCCGTCACCGAATGGCGCGAACGTGTCGAGTTTCTGGGCTCGGAGCCACAGACGTCTGGCCTGATTCAGCGTGACTCGTGGCGGTTTGGGGGACGGTGCTGGCATGCGTGGCCCGCATTGTAGCGGGCCACGCCGTCCCTGACGTCACCGGCGCTAACGCAACGCCGTCAGCCAGTTCAGGATGTGAGTTTCCAGCGCGATCCGGCGATCGGACCAGCCGTGATCGGTATGGACATGCGCGGCCGTAATCCTGCGATTGCCCTTCGCTTCGACGGCCTTTGTCCACGTCTGTATCGAGGCCGCGAAGTCGTCATCTGAAGTCAGGACCAGAAGCGGGGTTCGTGCCAGCCCCGCCACCGCATTCGTCAACGCAAAATCCCTGGAATGCGTTCGCAGCTCATCGGCCATGCTGCCCGGGGTGACGCCAGCAAGCGCCTCCATATTCTCCGCCATGTGCTGGACGAGCTGCTCGCGTGGCATCCCGTCGCGTCCGCCCATGTCTGCCGCGGAAATCAGAATCGCGCCGCTCAGCCTGGGATCACGCGCGGCCGTGTGCGCGGCAACCCAGCCACCCATGCTGTGGCCGGCAATCACGATGCGCTTTGTGTCGATGCCCAGTTGCGCAGCCACCTTTGGAGTACGCAGCCAGGCAACGACCGCCGCCGCATCCTCGAGGTTCTGAGCAAAGCGGAAGGAGCCGGGGGTTCCCCACGCGCCACGATAATTGAACGTGACCGCGTTCCAGCCTGCGCGACGCACGGTGTGCGCGATATCCAGATTCTTCTCGTTGCCCGGCAGACCGTGGCAGATGATGAGCGTCGGATGGGCGCCCGCGCCGGGCGGCGAATAGACAACGCTGTTGATCAGCACGCCATCACTGGGAATATGCAGCACCGTCATTCTGGCGGGGTGCGCGGCATCGGTCGGCGGATCTGTATAGATCGCCGCGGGGACTGACTGGTCGAGCGCCGTGGCGGAACCCGTAAACAATGTTGTCAGAACGATGAAAACTGCCGCCCGCATCGGATGCTCCTTGCAACGAGAAAATGGAATTGAGTCAGCCGCTATAGTAACAACAGTCAATGTATCCGCAGCTAGTGCGGCCGGAAGCGCTTGGCCTCATCGTCTCGCAGTTAACAGCCGGAAACGTCCAATCGCAGCCGTAATTAACTCCCGCCCCGCGCAGGTGCTGGCCGCTGCCCCGGCTAACGTCGTGACACCTGCCAACACCAGAATGCAGGCAGCGTTCGCAAACTCTCCTCCGGATGAAAGCTCCGGAGCGAGATCTCTGATCGCGCCCGCGACGGCCACCATGACAGCGAGCGGTACGAGTACATCCTGTCTCACCCAGCGCCAACGTTCCGGTGAAGGAATCGCGTTGAGGAGCAGAGGGGCTCCCACCACCACATAGCCCAAATTAACGAGAGCCCACGCAGCGGCGGCGCCAGGACCTCCTGCAACCTGCACGCCGATCCACAGCAGCGGCACGTACGTCACGAGAATGCCAACATTGAGCCAGAGGAAGGTTCGTGTTCGACCCTGGGCAAGCTGGAGCGCATAAGGCAGCGTCATCAGGCCGTTCAAGAGAGTGCCGATCACCAGCAGGCTGACCACCGGAGAAAATGCAGCCACCGCGTCAGAGTCGAGCCCCCAAAGGATCATCACGCGATCCGCAAACAGACACAGCACCACACAGGGTGGCATCAGCAACAGCGCAACCAGCTGGCTGCAACGATGGAATGCCGCGATGAGCCCATCCCGTTGCTCTCGCTCGATGAACGTCGCAAACAGCAGATGCGCCTGAGATGCGGGATAAGAAAACATGCGCGCGCTGCCTGCCAGTGCACTGGCCAGTGCGTAGTAGCCAAAATCTCGCAAGGGCAGAAACTGGGACAGCGCGATCTTGTCGAGCTGCGAGCCGATGACAGACACGGCGGTGATGAGCGTAACGCCCGCCGAGAATCGCCAGATGGGCCGCAGCGAGTGAACTGAAAATCGCGCGCCCGAGGGCGCAACCGGCAGCGCGCTGCGCAGGCGCCACGCCATCACAACCAACTCGCAACCTGTCAGCAGCAACTGGAGGACGAAGAACGCCTGCACCGACGACGAAACAAACACGGCAACGATGACAGAGCTGACGCCCCTCACAGTTGCAAACGCGGCCGCGTTGGCGTTCACCCACACGACCGCCGGAGTGCCAATGAGGATGCTGCGATGTACGCCGCAAAGCCAGCGCAAACCAATGACGACAGCGGCCAGTCTGAGTGCCAGCACAGCATCCGCGTGCGGCAGGTCGCCAAGATTCAGCCAGTGCCGGCTCAGCCATGGCGCGGCCAGAAACAGACACACGCTGACCACGATCGCGATGGAGAAGTAAGCCACCGCAAAGGTGAACTGAAGATCGCGAACACTCTGCGCGCTGCGGCGGCCGCTGCGATACCGGATTGCCTCATGCGTGATGGTGCGGCCCGCGCCGAGGTCGAACACGGATATCAACACCTGAAGCATCGCGAACACGCCGATCAGGCCATATGCCTCGATGCCGATGTATCTGATATACAGCGGCGAAAACACGAGCGCCATGAGGGCGACCCAGGCATTGCCGACAACATTCGCAATCACGCCGCGATCGACGGCTCTCATGAGGTGACGTCGGCGAGTGCGCTGCGTCGTGGACGTGGGTGAGTATCCGCCATAAGCTGGTTCTACATTACACCTGAAGCAGATGTGTGCCCGCATCGTCGCAAATCCAGGGAAGCGCCATGTTAGATACTCCTGCGATATCCCAACACACGATGGCGACAGAGCCTTATTCGTGGGCTGCTATCGGGCGCCTGTTCGCGCCGGAAGACGCTGCTGCACTCGCCACATCTTTCCCTGTCGATCATTTCAAGGATGTCGCGGGCTACGATGGGGAGAAAGGTTACGAATACCGTGCGCGGTCGCTGATTCACATCGGCGCGGACGTCCCTTCACACGCGGATGATCTGAGTCCGCAGTGGCGGCTGCTCGCGGCGGATCTGCTGATGCCGTCCTATCGCCGCGCAATGATGCATCTCACCGGTCTGGATCTCAGTGCTGCGCTGCTCGAAGCCAATATCACCGAGTATGGTGCGGACGCGTGGCTCGGGCCGCATGTGGATCTGCGCGCGAAGCTGCTCACGCACGTGCTCTATTTCAATCAGGAATGGAATCGTGAGGATGGCGGCTGTCTCAGCATTCTGCGCTCGGCAAATCCGGCGGACGTGGCCTGCGAAGTCGAGCCGATCGTTGGCAACTCTGTCGTGTTGGTGCGGTCGGATCGCTCCTGGCACGCCGTGTCACGTGTGCGTGGGGCGAATCGCCGCGCGGTCAATGTGATCTTTCATCTTCCCGGCTCGATCAGCTCCATGTGGCCGCCCGATCACCTGCAGCGCCCGTATCGATATCCGGCGCGGTGGGGCGCGAGGCTCGGCGCCATCCGGCGCAAAGTCGCGAAGCTGTTTTGATGCGCGTCGCGCAGGTCGGTACGTTCGATCTCGACAATCTGGGTGACCTGCTGTTTCCGCTGGTTTTCGAGCGCCTGCTGGCAGAGCTTGCTGACGAGCTGCGAATTCCCATCGACTGTACGTGTTTCAGTCCACAAGGCATGCGGGCGGGCGAGCTCTATCGCGATCAGCGCGCGAGCCTGCCGTTGGAGCAGCTCGAGAGCATTGACGCCGAAACGCCATTCGATCTTATCTTTATCGGAGGCGGCGATATCATCCGCGACGACGATACGTCGCTCGCCCCCATCTATGGCCCGAAGGGCTCGCGCATCGCCTTCTCGCACCTGTCATCGCCGATCAAGGCCGCGGACAGGCGACTCGTGCTGCTGATGCCCGGGGTGCCTTTTTCTCTCTCGCCGCCGTTCAATGCGTTTCTGAGTAACAGTTTCCGGCGGCTCCGCTTTGCAGCCGTGCGCGATCGGTTTTCCGCTGCGAGACTGGCAGAGATCGTGCCGCCGGATGTGAGGCTCGCGGTGTTGCCAGACATGGTGAGCGCGATCTCGCATTTCTATCCGCGCATGGATCTGCTGGCTTCTGAGAATTCACTCGTCACCCCGGCGTTGCAAGAGAGCGGCTATATCTGCTTTCAGGCGCCGTTGGCAGCCTGCACAGATGTGAATGGCACTGGCGAGGCGTTGCGCCAGCTCGAACACAGGACCGGGCTGCCCGTGGTGCTGGTGGAGATTGGCAAGTGCATGGGCGACGATCGGTTGGTCACTCAGCTCACCAAACGTTTCTCGTTTGCCGTCGCCCGCCCGCCGGACGCGGCGGGTGCCGATGACACGCTGTTACAGAAAGTCGCCGTGATTGCAGGTTCGCGGGGATTCATCGGCACGAGTCTGCACGGCGTGATTCTGGCCCACGCGTATGGCGTCCCCCACTTCTGTTTCTCCGGCGCAATGCTGAGCAAGGTGCAGGGTTTCTATGCAACCTGCGCGACGGGCACGTGTTATCCGAATCGCGAGGCGTGTTTCGCGCAACTCGACACGATCAGTGAGCGGATCACCGCCGGCTCCGCGCGGTCAGCGGAGGGCATCGCCGAAGCGCCGAAATCTTCGGACCACGCCCGAATCAGTCGCTTCATTCGCAAGGCTGTGATGTCCGCGCGGCTTCCCGACTCGGAACGCTCTTCGGGCTTCCTGCCGCAGGCCGACCTGAGATACCGCAATTTTCACAAGCAACAGCAGCGCTCGCTCGAAGCCCGTATCAGCAACCTGCATATCCATGCGCTGGCGCGGAGATATCCGCGATTCCATGTGGCGATGTGCAGAGCCGTCAAACTTCTGTGGTGGAGTGCGACGTGCCAGCTGGCGAGGAAGTATCGCGAGAGGCGTGAGTGCGCCAGAGAGTTTTCGGGTACGCCCAGGGACCATGCGTTGGCGGTGCCGTTCTCCTGGGCCCCGCAAACCGCCCACAGCGCGCCGTCCGTCGGAGTGATCTGCCACATGTATTTCGACGGCATGGCGCAGGAATTCAAAGGATATCTTGCAAACATCCCGTTCCCGTTCGATCTGTGGATCACTACGGACACGGACGCGAAGCGGCGGAATATCGAAAGTGTGTTCCGCGGCTGGAGCCCCGGCCAGGTGCAGGTCAGAATCGCCGAGAATCGCGGTCGGGACATCGCTCCCAAGCTCATCACCTGCGCCGACGTTCACAGCCGGTATGAGTATGTTCTGCATATCCATACCAAGCATTCGCCGTATGGCGCGCGCGTGAGCGGCTGGCGCAAACATTTGCTGGATACGCTCGTCGGCTCGCCCGAAGTGGTGGCGAGTATTTTCGAGGTATTCCGCAGCCTGCCGGATGTCGGGATGATCGCGCCCCGTCACCTCGAAGGCATCCGTTCATCGGTCGGCTGGGGCCTGAATCAGGAAAACGCCGAGGCTTTCTGCCGGCGCTTTGCGCTCAACCTGGATTTCGGGCCAGGCATCGATTTTCCTTCCGGCTCCATGTTCTGGGCGCGGTCGGCGGCCCTCGCGCCGCTGTTGACCCTGGGTCTGACGTTCGATGATTTCGCAGTGGAGAACGGCCAGACAGACGGCACCCTCGCGCACGCCATCGAGCGGCTCTACTTCCCCGTGTGCGAAGCCGCTGGCTATGACTGGATCAAGATCGCACGACCCGATCTACTGCGCGATGAAAATCAAAGCGCCATAGGCATCAACACGCCTGAGGAACTCCGCAGCGTCGTCGCGGATCGTTCCTCCTTCTCCCGCAGACACTCCCAGGCATAGTTGCTGCATGCCTTTTGAGAAGGCGCGCTGCCTGTTGCCGCAAGCGCGGCTTCTCCCTGTGAATTGCGTCCTGTCGAGGAGATTTCCTCAGATGTAAAGTGGACGCTGTTGCACCCGACTCGTCGCGGCAAGCACCAGGCGCCCCCAGACAGTGCGAACACGCCAGATGAACAAGAAGAACAAACTTCCCGTTCTGTTTCTGCTGGACCATATCGGCTACGACCAGGGCCCTGTGCATGGCGTGACCACGTATCTGGTGACGGTCATGCCGGAGCTGCGGCGTGCCGGGCAGGATTCGCTGCTCTGTGTAACCCGAACGCCGCATCCCGCCGCGCTGAAGCGCCTCGAGGCGGTTGGAATTCATCCCATCTTCTTCCACTGCAAGAAGTTCGATCCGCGCGCGCTGTTTCATCTGCGCAAATTTCTGCGGACGACCGAGGTGGGTCTTATCCACGTCGCCCAGCAGAAATCGATGGCGCTGGCTCGCGTTGCCGGCGCGGCCGCTGAGGTCCCGGTGCTCCTGCATCTTCATGATCCCGACCGACCCGGCCAGCTGCTGCAAAATGTTCATCGACGCTACATGCAGCCTACCGATCGCGTCGTAGGCGTTTCGCGCGAGGCGTGTGAGCGTGCTGCTGATTTTCACGTTGCGCCTGAGCGCGTCGAAGTCCTGCACAACGCGCTCGACGTTCATCAATACGCGGCTCGCGCGAGCGTCGCGCGTGATCGGGTACGTGCTGAACTCGGCTTGCACGCGGACACACCCGTCATCGGAACGCTATCGCGTCTGTTTCCTGCAAAAGGTCATCGTGGGCTGTTGCAATCCCTGCCGCGAATCCTCGAGAAGATTCCGCAGCTGACGCTGCTCATTCCTGGAGAAGGCCCGGAACGCGAGCCTTGCGAGCAGCTGGTCCGGGAGTTGGGAATTCAGCATGCCGTGCGCTTTCTGGGACAGCGCGGCGACATCCCCGAGTTTCTGAGCGCGCTCGATCTCGTCATCATCGCTTCGCGCGAAGAGGGCTTTCCCTTCGCCGGAGTCGAAGCCATGGCGTGCGGCGTGCCGGTCGTGGCGTATGGAGTGGGTGGCGTTCCGGAGCTGGTGCGGGATGGACGCACCGGGTTGCTCATACGGCCGGGGGACGCCTCTGCGATGGCCGCGGCGATCGTTGATCTGATGTCGAATGCTACACTCCGCGGCCAGATGCGCGCGGGCAGCCTGCTTGCCGCCGAGGACTTCGACATTCGCACTCACATCGCCCGCCTGCAGTCGATCTACGAACGAATGTCGCCGGGTGCCGGAACCGCGGCATGACGCGGAAGATCATCAGGGCAGTCCTGACCATCGGCATTCTCATCGCGCTGGTCTGGCACGTCGGGCCGCGCGCGATTCTCGGTGAGTTGGGCGCCGCCAACCCGGTCTTTCTCGTGGCCGCGTTCGCCATCGTTCTCACAGACTCCTTCATTCGCTCGCAGAACTGGCGGCGACTGTTGTGGACGCTCGAAACTTCTCCATCACCCACGGGGATCTGGCGCTGCTATCTCGTTGGCGGTTTTCTCGGTACGGTGCTTCCATCGACTGCCGCGACGGACGCCGCACGAGGAGCGATGGCGACGCGCTGGTTCGGTGGTCCCCTGGGCGTGTATATGGCGAGCATCGTGTCACTGAATGCGCTCGGGCTCGTGGCGGCGTGCACGCTCGGCCTCGTCGCGGCCTTGTGGTCCCTGGCGCGCGATACCAACAGTGCTGAGGTTTTCCTGGTACTCGTGGTCAGCGGCGGCGGCATCTTTGGAGCGGTGGTGGCTTACATCATTACCTTGAAGCTGCGTACGCTGCGCCCGGTGCAGCCTGGCACTTCACACAAGATGCTCGACCGCCTGCGGGATAAAGCGCTGCATTTCGGGGGCTCGCTGCTGCAATTTCGCAATGGCGCGGATCTGATGAAGAGTTTTGCGCTGGCGCTGATCGGGCAGGGCTGTCGCATCATGGTGCTGTGGTTCGTCAGCATCGCGCTCGGCGCCGGAATCTCCTTCGCCCAGGTCGCGCTGTATGGGCCGCTGGTCATGCTGTTCAGCCTGGTGCCGGCATCCATTGGTGGCTTCGGCGGCGATCAGGCGGCATTCGTTTTCTTCTTTGCGCGGTTTGGTGTGGACGCGAGCACTGCGTTCTCGGTCTCGTTTGCCACCAGTGTGTTGTACATGTGCCTGAGTTTTCTGGGTGGATTGGTCTACCTCGCGGGCCGGCCCGGCGGCGGTGACGCCGGGCATCCGAGCACCAGCGTGCCGCACATCGGCGCCTGAGCTTTCGTCAGAAGCTGTACATCACGCCGAACTGCAGGCGCCGCCCCGGCTCTATCAGTTGCGTTGGCTGGCCGAAGGCCGTGTTCTCCGGCTGCCCCGGCGCGGGGATCGTGCCGTTGTAAGACTGCAGATCGTAGTTCTCGTAATCAAACACGTTGAACGCTTCGGCCACGAGGCTCAGCCGCTGCTCGCCAAAGGTGAAGGTTTTCTCCAGTCTGAGGTCCACGGTGCGATAGGCCCACGCGTCGGGAAAGATGAACGAATGTTTCTCGGGTCGTCCGGAGAAGTAGCGGTATTGAATCTGTCCGGGGCCGGTGCCCTGGGATTGATCTGAAATCGTGTAGCCGGTGCCCGAGCCGAGCGTAATCAAGGTCGAGAACTTCAATTCCCACGGCAGCCCCACGATGCCACTGAACACCACGCGGTGGCGTTCGTCGGCGGAGGTCGGGTGTTTCTCATAGTCAGCAACCTGCGGATAATCCAGGCTGAAGAGATCGCCACCCGTCGCCTCGGCCTCGCTGTATGTGTACGCAAGCGTCAGTCCCCAGCGGGATTCTTCGGTGTAGAGCTTCTCAAGGGTGACGTAGGCCGCTGTGTACCACGCTTCCTTGTCATCCGTTGAAAGCAGCACATTGCCGAATCCGCCGGGCACGGGCGCGCAGCACGAACTGTCGGGGCGGCGGTTACCGAAAATATAAGAAAAGCCGTGGCGGCTGCGGTTGCGCGCGAGCGTGAAGGAGGTGAGCCAGTCCTCCGCCACTCGTTGCCGCACGCCGAAGCTCGTCTGGATGGTTTCGGGGACGCGTGTGTCGTTCTCGATCAGGAACAACTCGGGGTTGGGAGCGATGCCCGAGGCGATCAGGCTGTTCAACCCTTCCTTGCTGAGATACGAGCTGTCCCAGCGGATCGTTGGCTGGCCGTCGCGGTCCGCGCCATCGGCGGAGAAGAGGAAGCGGCGCACCTGCCATTGCAGGCGCAGCCGCTCATCCAGCAACTCGTTGTAGAGCACGCGATCGAAATAACGGCCGATGCCGCCGAAGAGCACCGTGCGCTGGTCGTCGAAGACGTCGAACGAGAAGCCGATTCGAGGCTGAATGAGATCGTCGGGCGATTTACGATCGTTACCGTCGGTGATGTATTGCGGCGGCACCAGGGAGCCGATTGCGGCGACAACCTCCGCAGGGGTCACATACTCATTGTTGAGCAGGTTGGTATCGTAGTCCCAGCGCACGCCGAGATTGAGCGTGAGACGTGGCGTGACTTCCCAGTCGTCCTGCAGATACAGGCCGTACTGGGTCGTGTGGCCGGAAAGATCAGGATCGCCGCCGCCAAACACGGCTTCCGCCGGGAAATCGAAGCTGATTTCCGGCCGAAAGCGGAAGAGGGGATTCGAGTTCTGCTGCTTGTCGACGTTATAGTCCACGCGGGAGAGCCGCACGCCGGCCTTGATGACATGGCCGCCATACCAGTCGAGGTCCGTGAAAGTCAGATCGTCCTTGAAGGTGAATACTTCCTGTCCGACTGTCTGCTGGGTCGCGGCTCCGCCGATGCGGATGACACCAACATATTCGCGCCCGACGAGGTCGGGGTTGAGCGGTGTGGGATTCCACGCGTAATCGAGATAGGAGAGGCTCGCGTCGTTCGTCCAGCCCGGCGCGCTATAAGTGTGGGCGAGACGCGCGGTGCGGATCTCGTTCTGAATATTGTTGGCGACTTCGTAGCTGTTCTGGCCGGCGAAGTCCTTGATGTCGGATTCATCCCGATAGCTCAAAGTCAGCTCAAGCGTCTGTTGGTCCGTCGGCTGGTAATCGAGCTTGCCGAATAGCAAATCTTCACGGAACGGTTGCGTGAAGGCGCCCACGTACTGGCCGAACTGTGGCGCGAAGGCGGGGTTGCCGATCGTGACGCGGCTGCCGCGATCCTGATCGTTGCCTTCGTACGCCACGAAGAAATGCATTTTGTCGCGGATGATCGGCCCGCCGAATGACAAGCCATACTGCAGTCGCTTGAACTCTGCTTTCGGCTCGCCGGCGGTGGCGAAGTCGTCCCGCGCGACGAGGCTCTTGTTCTGGTAGTACGCGAAGCCGTCGACGTCGAATTCATTCGTGCCCGAGCGGGTTCGCGCGGTGATGATGGCGCTCGAAGCGTGTTCGTACTCCGCCTTGAAGTTCTGCGTGACCACGCGAAACTCGCGTACGGCGTTCTGCGGGAACGGATTGCCGCGACTCGTGTCCTGGCCGGCGATGCCGCCGTTGATGACCTGATTCTTGTAGCTCATGCCATCGATGTAGACGTTCACCGCGTTGGCCGACAAGGCGCCGGCCTGGAACGTCTTCTCGTTCTCGCGCTCGGTGATGCGAACGCCGGGAGCCAGCGCGGCGAAATTAAGAAAGTTGCGGTTGTTCTGCGGCAGGGACTCGATCTGTTCGAGGGTGACGTTGGTGGCAACTTCCGACGTGCGGGTTTCGATGAGTCTCTGGCCGGTCACCACCACCTGCTCGAGGGATTGCGCCGCGTCGGCGACCTGGAGGTCGAGGCTCACGGTCTGGCCGATCTGCACGCGCACCGTGTCGGTGGTCTGCTCGTAGCCCTCGCCGATCACGTTGATTCGATAGGTACCGGGATTGAGCCCGACGAGCACGTAGGTGCCGTTGGCGCGAGTCGTCGTGCGATTGGTAAAGCCGGTCTGTGTTTCCGTGGCAACAACCGCGGCGCCCGCCGCGGTTTCGTTGCCGACGAGCACACGGCCACGCACGGTCGCGCCCGTTCCTTGCGCGGCGGCGGCCGTCGACAGAAACGCAAGAATGGTTGCGACGAGCGCAACGAGCCCACCCCGGAAGCGTAATCCGGAAGTATCCATTGTCAGTCCCCCTCTCCTCAGGCCTCACGGGAGGCAACGAGCGTCGCGGGCTCGAAGTTCCCGTGACGGGGGATCTTATAAAGCGTTGTCGGGTGCTGAGGGGGTGTCGTTGTTTGGGCTTCGCGCGATGGCGACACTAACGAGCGCAATGCCCGCCGCGTACGGTCGGCTACTCAGCGCGCTTGTATGTCAGGGAATAGCTCACCGGCGCGGGCAGCCGGTCGCTGGTAATGACCACATCGAGCCGGAGCGCCTTGCCATCCTCGCCGAGCTGGAAGGTGTTGACGCGTTTGCCGTCTTTCGCCTGAAACGACTGCACCAGGCGCGCGTCCTGCCATACGGCGGATACGTCGAAAACCTCGCCGTCCGCGCGCGTCCAACTCGTCACACTGCCGTCGGCTGACATCTGCACAGGCTTCGCCGCGTCGAACGCCACTTCAATCTGGCTCGGAGAGCGCAAAATCCGGATGCGGTCATAGGCCGAATTGGTCTTTTTCAGCCGTCCGCGCGCAATCGGGCGAATGATGAAATTCATCTTCGCCGTGCTCTTCTCGATTACCGCGGCAATATCGTCACTCTTCGCCGGCACCAGCTCGTAAGTGCCATCGAGCGTGGCTCCCTGCGCAATACCGCAAAAAATGGCAGCGCAGACCCATGGCGCAATGCTCTTCATGACGACTCTCCACTGGATGTTGAATGAAGCCTACGCTCTTTTAAATTGTCAGCAGCAAAACGCACTGCGTCGTGCGATGATCGTGCAATAGGGATATGCAGGCGGTCGCAAGAAGCCGCCACGACGACAGGGGATTTCTCAACAAATAAAACTTTCGTACAGGAAGTGTCATGCATCCTCTCCACGCTTTGCCTGGGGTTTCAAGGCTGTTTTCGCTGGTGTTTCTGACATTCTCGCTCTGCGGCCTGACACATGCCGCCGCGGTTTCATACAGCACCAGCGCCACCCGCTCCAACCCCGTCAGCCTGCACGGCGCAACACTCGGTATCGGAAATGTTTACATTTTCGCGGTGGCCGAGGCAGGGCTGCAGAAAACTCAGTTCTATCTCGATCGCACCAGCGGTACGCCGGACATGATCGAAAGTTACGTTCCCTTCGATTTCAAAGGCACCGCATCTTCGGGGAGCGCCGTCGCCTTCAACACGGCCACGGTAGCCAACGGCGTCCATACGCTGACGACGCTCTTCAGTTACAAGAACGGCAGCACACAGACCGTCACCTCCACATTCACTGTTGGCGCGACCACGCCGCCGCCTGCTTCTACGCGTTCGCTGCAAATCAGTCGTGAGCCGAATCGCTCGACGCCCGCCGCGCTGAACGGCAGCACGTTGTCAGAAAGCCCTGCATACATTTTTCTCTCACCCATCAATGGCGTGCGCCGCGTCGAGTTCTATGTGGATGCGGCAACAGCGCCCGCGATGGTAGAGACCGTCGCGCCGTTCGACTTCGCGCGTACAGCGAGCGACGGATCTGCGATCGCATGGCTGCCGACGAGCCTGTCAACGGGAACGCACACGATGCGAGCGCGCGTCACGCTGACGGGCAGCAGCGCGATCGAGACGCTCACCTCGACGTTTGTTGTCGCAGCTACAGTTCCAGAGGAGCCTGAAGAGCCGGACGATCATTGCGCGCCCGTGATCTGCAATCAGATCAAGGTCGGCCTGCCCTTCGAGCTCCACTTCAACACGGATGCGGGCCATCTCGTCGATGGCGCCAATGTCGGGACGGGCTTCACCTACGTGCTGCCGTCGAGCCACGGCGCTGCGTATACGAAGCAGAATCTGTTTGTCGACACCACTCATGGCGAGCTTGGCATCACGACGACGCCCGGCATCGCGAATCAGGCGCTGAACAATCACACCAACATGCTTGGCGTGGGTTTCACCGGCCAGGCACAGACGGCGCGTATCAGCACGCGGCTGGTCTCGCCGCCGAACGGTACAGGCAAGTGGGAGCAGGCCGGCCTGTGGTTCGGTTATGACGAGGATCATTACTTCAAGCTGGTGTACGAATCCTCACCGGCTGGCAACGTGGTCGAACTGCTCGAGGAAATCGCCGGCAAGACGGTGAAAACCTATCGCGTGCCGATCACCGTTGCCCCGCCTGCCGGCGTATCGCTCGACTTCGTTGTTGATCCTTACAATCAGAAGGTCACTGCCTATTATGCTCTGGGCAGTGATGATCTGACACAGATTGGAGCGTCGCTGAGCGCGCCACCGGAGTTCTTCAGCTTCGATGCGGCGGGAATCGATCCGCAGATCGGCACGCGCACGTTTGCAGGGCTGTTCGCGACGAATCGCAATGGCGCGAATCCGCTGACATATTGGTTCGATCATTTCTCCGTCACGTCGACGGGCACGGGCAATCCGGGCGGACCGACGACCTTCACCCGGACATCGCATCCTCTGAGTTATCCCACCAACATGGTCTGGGGGCCGGATAACCGTCTCTATGTGACGGAGATGTTCGGCAACATCCATGCGCTTACTTTCGATGCGGATCTGAATGTCACGCAGGATCAGCTCATTCCCTCACTGGTGACGGCCAACGGCAAGCGCCTGACGCTCGGCATCACCGTTGATCCGGCGAGTACGGCGAGCAACGTCATTCTGTGGGTATCGAGCTCGAGCCCGTCGACCAGCGCGGGTGCGCTCAACTCGGGAACGATCTCGAAGCTCTCCGGCGCGGGCTTCGCCACCGTGCAGAACGTGATTACCGGGCTGCCACGCGCCATCTCCAATCATGCTCCCAACTCATTGCACTTTGGTGTCGATGGACGGCTCTACATTGCGGTTGGCGGCAACACTGGCGCTGGCTCCCCCACGGATGCGCCCAATGAGTTTGGTGATCGCCCTGAGCAGGCATTATCCGCCGCGATTGTTGTTGCGGACGTCAAGGCGGCTAACTTTGACGGCACGTGTGCGCCGGCGAGCCTCTACGATGCCGCGCCTTGCAGCGTCACGACGTATGCAACAGGGTTACGGAACAGCTACGACTTCGTGTTCCACAGTAACGGCAACATGTATGCCACGGACAATGGGTTGGGCGTAACAGGGGCGTATCCGCCGAAGCCGACGCCTTCATGTTTCGGAGTGGGTTCCTCGGCGGCGTGGAACAAGGGGGGCCACAATCCTGGAACACAGCCTGATTTGCTCCATCGCATCCAGGCGAACCGGTACTACGGTCATCCGAATCCGGCGCGCGGTGAATGTGTGTTCAAGAATGGCAGTCATCAAGGCGTGGCGCCGCTGCCTGGTTACACGCTTCCGCTTGCGAGTCTGGGGGATCACATGTCGGCCAACGGCATGATCGAGTACCAGGGCAGCAGGGTTTGCGGCGCGAAGGGCTCGCTGCTTATCGCGAACTATTCGCTCGGTCAGAGCATTTCTCAGATCACGTTGAGCCCGAGCGGGCTTGCTGTCAGCAGCACGAAGACGTTGGTGTCGGGACTCTCAGGTCCTCTTGCGCTTGCGGAGAATCCCGCGGGCGACATCTTCGTCGCGGAGCTGAACACCAATGTGGTGACGGCTTTACGGTATTCGGGCGCGACCTGCGTCAACTGAGCGTTGGGCTGCTGGGCAGATAGCGGCCAATGGCGTCTTCCGCGCCAGGCGCGTTGACGCGATCGCACTCGCACGGTGGCCGTGAACTCCTGCTCCGCTTCCGCAATCACGACAACGCCCGCGCTGATGGTTGGCGAGTCATCAGGGCGAAGCGGCTGTGTCATCTCACGGCGAGCGCTCGATTCGCCCCTCATGCGCGAGCCGGGCAGCGCTTCTGATGAATGACAATGCTTGGGTTGTCGCAGAACGAACAGCGTTGCTGCAAGTCGCGCCTCCTGCATGTTGCGCGGATTATCGCGCGTGAGTTGTTGCGACTCATGGACTTGCACAGCCGTCGTTGCGTCTCCCCGCCACATATAAGAAAGAGACTTTTCCCCGCGCTACGATTCGAGCGATGAATACGATCGTGTTGGCGATGTTGTGACGATCTGATTCATCCAAAGCGGCGCGTGATGAGTCGGATGATCAACACCGAAATGTTATCGGTACTTCTCTCAATGAGGCTGCTTACATTGTTGAAACCCCAAAATGTTTGACTTAACATCTCGGCGCTCTCAGCGTTAGTACTTCTAACAACGTCACCCAAGGAGGGATGACTCATGGATACGAATCAAAATTCCTTTTCCGCCGTATCACCCGCAGGCCAACCTTATTATTCCCAGCTTGCCCCGCAGGGAATATTCGGCAGCCTGCTCGGTGGTCCGGTCGGCGGTCTCATTGGCGGGGGAATTGGCGGTCTGCTTGGAAATCAGACGCTCGGTCGGCAGCTCGGGCAGACCTTCGGAACGATTGGCGGTGGCTTCCTGCCATTCAATGTTGATCCGGTAACCGCGGCCTATGCGCAGCAGGGAATTCCGTCGCAGTTCGCGCAGCCTTATGGGCAGCAACCGCAATATACGCAGCCTGGTCAGTATGGGCTGCCGCAGGAGCTCGCTCCGCAGGGCTTCTTCGGTAATTTGTTAGGTCAGATCGGCAAGCCGCTCGGTAACGTCATTGGTGGCGCGTTCGGCAACAGCACGCTCGGTGGACAGATCGGCTCCGTGGCCGGTCAGCTGGGCCGCTTCCTGCCGTTCAATGTAGATCCTGTGACCGCGGCCTATGCTCAGCAGCAGCTCACGCAGTCGCCGCAGTTTGCGCAGGGACAGTTTGGTCAGCCGACTCCGTTTGGCGTGCCTCCGCAGTTCGCACAGCAGAGCCCATTTGGCCAACAGACTCCGCAGTTCGCGCAGCAGAGCCCATTTGGCCAACAGACTCCGCAGTTCGCACAGCAGAGCCCGTTCGGCCAGCAGACTCCGCAGTTCACACAGCAGAGCCCATTCGGCCAGCCGACTTCACAGTTCTCACAGCAGAGCCCGTTCGGCCAGCCGACCCCGCAGTTCACACAGCAGAGCCCGTTCGGCCAACAGACTCCGCAGTTCGCACAGCAGAGCCCATTCGGTCAGCAGACTCCGCCATTCGCACAGCAGGGTCAGTTCGGTCAGGTGGCTCAGGAACTGGCTCCGCAGGGCTTCTTCGGTAATTTGTTAGGTCAGATCGGCAAGCCCCTCGGCACCGCGATCGGTGGTGCGTTCGGCAACAGCTCACTCGGTGGACAGATCGGCTCCGTGGCCGGTCAGCTGGGTCGCTTCCTGCCGTTCAATGTAGATCCGGTGACCGCCGCTTACGCTCAGCAGCAGCTGCTCACGCAGTCGCCGCCGTTCGTGCCAGGGCAGTTTGGTCAGCCGACTCCGTTTGGCGTCGCTCCGCAGTTCGCTCAACAGATTCCGTTCGGTCAACAGACCCCGCAATTCGCACAGCAGGGTCAGTTCGGCCAGCTGCCTCAGGAGCTCGCCCCTCAGGGCTTCTTTGGTAATTTGTTAGGACAGTATGGCAAGCCGCTCGGCACGACGATTGGCACCACGTTCGGCAACCCCGCACTGGGCACACAGCTCGGCACGATCGCGAGCCAGTTCGGCCGCTATCTGCCGTTCAATGTAGATCCCATCACCGCTGCCTACGCTCAACAGCAGCTCACACAGCAGCCGCAGTTTGCGCAGCAGACGCCGTTCGGCCAGCCGACTCCGCAATTCACACAGCAGGGTCAGTTCGGCCAGCAGCTTGCTCCGCAGGGTTTCTTCGGAAATCTGTTGGGGCAGGTGGGTCAGCCGCTCGGCACGGCGATCGGTTCTTACTTCGGCAATCCCAACCTGGGTGGTCAGATCGGCGGCACGGCGGGGCAGTTCGCCCGCTTCCTGCCGTTCCAGGCCTACCCGGGCATTCCGTTGCAGGGAACGCTGCACTGAGATGCTGAGCTGAGTTGCCCTTCGGGGATGCGACAGCCTGTGACCTCACGCGTTTGGGGTCACAGGCGGCACGCTCGGGATGCATACGTTCTCGGCAAGAAAAACGACTCGAACTTGAATGAGGCTGCCTTGTCACCGGGAGATTTCTATGTCGCCAGGCTCTTCCAACGACGGGCCCCATGATTATCTCGTCCGGGCGCGTCGACCCGAGCTGCTTGCGCAGGCGATTGCCGCTATCGAAGCGGATCCCTGTCTGGCAATCGTCCGTCGGCTCGGCCCGGCGCATGAGCCGCATACCCTCGTCGTTTTCATGACGGAGCATCAGGTCCAGGCGCTCATGCAGCGCTTCGACGGCCAACTGATCATCGAGCGTGATCGTTCGCTGAAGCTGTTTCCCGGGGGTTAGCGCAGGCCAGCGTGTATCTATCTTATTGCTACCACCTGCCCACGGATCGTGGCAGGCATGGGAGAGTGTCATGGCACAGAAAGCCGAGTCCGAAAATTCAGAGAACCCGAAGCCTGAGAATTCGAAAAGCGACGGCGCGCGAACCGAGAACACCCGAAGCGCGAGTGGGCCGAAGTCCCAGCAGCCCACCGGAGCGCCGCAGCCGAGCTCAGCAGGGCCCAGCAGCCGCGCGGGACCTCCTGAGCTGCGGGGCGTGCGCGTCGACAAACAGGAAAAGAAACAATATCTCATCGCGACACGGCGCGCGCCCGGCGTAGCACCGCTTGGAGTAATGCCGCTCGCGCTCAATGTCGTGGAGCTTGCTCTGCGGGCCGCACCTGATATCGAAGTGGTGGATGTCATTGGTCCGGGCGCAGTGATGGGTACGCTGGCCGATGGCATGGCAGGTACGCCCAACGTCATCGTCGCGCGTATGACGAGCGGCAAGGCCGAGTTGCTGAGTCATCAGGCCCAGGGGCAACTCGTCGTGGAGCCCGATCAGCCGCTCGCCCTGCTCGACATACCGTCTACGCCGCCTCTGGTGACGGCATCTGTTGGAGGCGCGCTGCCTCTGCCGGTAACGGTGGTTGTCACGGCGAAAGACGACTCCCCGATCGAAGGGGCGGAAGTTTATCTTTACGGCAGTCTGCTGCCGACCATGGGCGTCACGAACAGCTCGGGGCAGGTCACGCTGTCGTTGCTGGGCGATACGCCACGCTCCATTCGCGCGCTCTACGTCAAGCCGAAGAGCGACTACTGGAGTTTCTATCAACAGCAGCCGAACCTCGATCCTTCCCAACCTAACATCGTGGTGCTGCGGGATCTGAGTGAAAACTATCCTGACTTTCCGATGCAGCAGGTGATGGGTTGGGGTCAGCGGGCGATGCGTCTCGATCAGATTCCCGGCGATCGTCGTGGTCAGGGCATCAAGATCGCGATCATAGATTCGGGCGCCGCCACGACGCACGAAGATCTGCGATCGATTACCAGGGGCTTCGATGCACTGGAGAAGAACAGCCACGCGGGCAACTGGATGGTCGACACCATCGCGCATGGGTCACACTGTGCCGGTGTCATCGCAGGGAGCAACGAGAATAAGGTGGGCATCCTGGGGTTTGCGCCGGCCGCGGAAGTGCACGTTTGCAAGATCTTTCCGGGCGGGCAGATCAGCCATCTCGTGGACGCGCTGGAATATTGCATCGAGCAGCGTGTGGATGTCGTGAACCTGAGCCTGGGGACGGATCAGATCTCTGAAGTGCTGGAGCAGCAGCTGCTGCGTGTCGTCACTTTGGGAATCGCGTGCATCACGGCGGCGGGAAACTCGAGCGGGCCGGTGCAATATCCGGCGTCATCCCCGAATGTGCTGGCCGTGGCGGCAATCGGCAAGGTCGGCGAGTTTCCGACCGACAGCTATCACGCGCAGACCATGCAGGGCACGTCGGCAGACGGCTATTTCTCTCCTCGGTTCACCTGTTACGGCCCTGAGATCGCGGTGTGCGCGCCGGGTGTCGCGGTGCTCTCGTCGGTTCCTCCTAACGGCTTCGCCGCGTGGGATGGCACTTCGATGGCGGCTCCGCACGTCACTGGGCTCGCGGCGCTGGTGTTGGCGCACCATCCTGATTTCGCTGGTCCGTTCAAGGTGAGGAACGCGCAGCGTGTGCAGCGGCTGTTCCGCATTCTGAAGGCGAGTGCGCGGCCGGTGAATCTGGGTGATCCGCGTCGCACCGGCTTCGGCATTCCAGATGTGCCGACTGCCTTGACCTTGCGGCTGGATGCGCCGGTCCCGCAGCAGCAGGCTCAGTATGGAACGCAGCAGCAGGGCTACTATGCGCCGCAGGGCGCTTACGGCAGCAGCGTCGTCTCCACGCAAGGTCTGCAGCCAGCGAGTGCTGAGTTGAACCCGTTCTTCAACACGCAGTCATTTGGCGCGCAACTCGGATCGCTCGGAGGTCAGACGGGGTGGTTCATGCCTCTGTCTGTCGTTCAGGCGAACGCACCGTACGCGTCCTATGCACAGCAGGGTTATGCGCCGCAGATTCCTGACAATGGCTATGGTGTCGCGAGCTGGACGTTGGGGAACGCCAGCATTGTTGCCCCGACGCAGCGTGCGGCCGTCAGCCCCGCGCAGTTTTCAGGTCATCGCGGCTATTGGGGATGGTGGAACGGCGGTTAGCGTCCGGGCGCGACCGTTATCGATAAGCCCGGCACCGGTGCACGAGCACCGCGTCGCCGGGCAGAGGGGGAGTAAAGCAGGCCGGTTCGGCAGGCGCTGGCCGCTGGCGTGGTGGTATTGTCCGCGCTGACTTGCCAACCGTTGACGGACCGCGTCAGGTTGGGTTAAGCGACTTGCTCCGCGGTTTCACGGAGAGCTCTCCCATGTCCAGTTCCCCTCGCGTCGGCGCCGATGGCGGCACTCATGAATGGATCCGTCGGCTGCCCAAGGCGGAGCTGCACCTGCATCTGGAAGGCGCGCTGGAGCCGGAGATGTTGTTTGCGTTCGCCGCGCGTAACGACGTGCGCGTGCCCTTCCGTACGGTGGAGGACGTTCGCGCCGCCTACCGGTTCGATCGCCTCGATGATTTCCTCGCCATCTATTATCAGGGCATGTCGGTCCTGCAGACCGAGCAGGATTTCTACGAGCTCACCCTCGCTTACATGACTCGCGCTCGCGCGGACGGCGTGGTGCATGCGGAAGTGTTTTTCGATCCGCAGGGTCATACGCGCCGAGGCATTGCGTTCGGCACGGTGATTCGCGGAATCGTCCGCGGGCTGCACGAGGCCGGCGCTTCGCTGGGGATGACGCATCGGCTGATCCTGTGTTTTCTGCGCGATCTCACGGAATCCGACGCGCTCGATACGCTGCGTAACGCCGAGCCGTATCTGAAACATCTGACAGCCGTGGGGCTGGATTCATCGGAGCTCGGCCATCCGCCGGCCAAATTCGCCCGCGCGTTCGAGACGGCGCGATCGATGGGCCTGCGGCTCGTGGCGCACGCGGGGGAGGAAGGTCCGCCTGAATACGTGCGCGAAGCGCTCGATGTTCTGCATATCGATCGCGTGGATCACGGCAATCGCGCGCTCGAGGATGCGGATCTCGTCGCGCAGCTGCGCAAGACGCAGATCGCGCTGACGGTGTGTCCGCTTTCGAATCTGAAATTGGGCGGAGTGCGGGATCTGCGGCTGCACCCGCTGCGGGAGATGATCGAGCAGGGTTTGCGCGCGACCGTGAATTCAGATGACCCCGCGTACTTCGGCGGCTACGTGCACGATAACTTCGTCGCGGTGGTGGAGAATCTCGACCTGACGCGCTCGCATGTGGTCGAGCTCGCGCGCAACAGCTTTCTGGGCTCGTTCCTCGATCCGGTCAGCGTCGACCAGCATCTGCGCGATATTGACAGGTACTGCGCCAAGCTCGCGGGGCTGCGAGCGTAGTCGTGCCGCGCGGGGCGCTGAGCTCAGCTCAGCTTTGAATGAAGCGCCACAGATCGGTGTTGACGCGTTCCCTGTGCGTGATCATCAGGCCGTGCGGGGCGTCGTCGTAGATCTTGAGGTCGCTGCCGGGAATGAGCGCCGCCGTGCGCTGGCCTGTGAATGCGATAGGGCAGGACGCGTCCGCTGTGCCGTGAACGATGAGTGTGGGCACGTCGATATTCGCGAGCTCCTTGCGAAAGTCAGTTTCCGTCAGGGCGGTGTTGCAATCCAGGGCGGCTTGCAATGAAGTGCTCACTGCGAGGCCCACGGCCCATTGGCGCATTTCCGCGGACGTGTCCGGCATGAAGAAAGCGCGGGAGTGATCGGCCACCCACCGGGGGTAGTCGCGCGCCCACTGGGCACGGAGTGCCTGGAACGCCGCCTTGTCGATGCCCTGAGGATTGTCCGCTGTCTGCAAAAAGAACGGCAGGGTGGGAGCGAGCAGGGCGATGCGTGCAACTCGCCGCCCGCCGTGACGCGTGAGATAGCGGATGATTTCCCCGCACCCCATCGAGTGGCCGACGAGCGTCGCGCCGCGCACATCGAGTGCTTCGAGCACGGCGGCGAGATCGTCCGCCAGGGTGTCGTAGTCGTAGCCGCGCCCCGGGTCGCTCGAGCGGCCATGGCCGCGCCGGTCGAAGGCGATGCATCGCAGGCCGGCTTCCGCCAGCGGCTCCATCTGATAAGACCATAGCTCGGAGTTGACGCCCGCGCCGTGGACGAAGATGACCGGCTTGCCCGAGCCCCACTCCTTATAAAAGAGGGCCGTGCGATCCGGTCGCTCGATGAAGGAGGCGCGCAGATTCTGGCTCGCGGGCCGGGTGGCCTTCGCGTTGCCGGCGACGAGGCCGGCCCCGGCGGTGACCGCCGTAAGCTGGAGCAGGCTGCGTCTGTCCATCTGATGTCTCCCCAGTTGTTCTGATCTCGAGAACCGATGCGCCGCTCGTGTTGACTGTTGACGAATGACGGGACGGCGATCCGACAGGCGCTTACTCAAAAGGCGCTTGCGGCAAAGATGCTGCTCACGGTCAGGGGCACGGAGTCGAGGGAATAACATGCCACGTGGACGCGGCGGTGCTGACTCGAGTCGGCGCGTTAGTCGGTCCGTCTATCGAACGTGGAGAAGTTCTGGCATCGATTCGTGACGCATGGATGCGCAAAGGCGAATCCAAAATGCGACACTTGCGCCCACGTTTAGGTTCGGCTGGCGAAGGCGTAGCGTTGTGATGAACAGGCGACAGGCCATCATGTTGATGGCGGCGATGGGGCTCTCCACGGGTTCGATTTCTCAGGCGGCGGGCTCGGGGGCAGGCCGGACGCGGGACGAGCCGGAGGTGAAGTCCGTTTCCGTCCTGGTTCTGGATGGGTCCAACTCCACCGTGGTGTTTGCCCGGAAGGTGGATGCGGCGATGCCAATCGCGTCGATTACCAAGTTGATGACCGCGCTGGTCATCCTTGATGGCAAGCAGCCGCTGGATGAGCTCATCGAGATCACGAAGGCGGACCGGTACGTCGGCAAGAACGCTTACTCGCGTATTCCGTTTGGCGCGAAGCTGACGCGGGGGGATTTGCTGTGTCTGGCGTTGATGTCGTCGGAGAATCGGGCGGCTCAGGCGCTGGGGCGCAATTATCCGGGCGGGTTAGCTACGTTCGTCCGCACGATGAACCTGAAGGCCAGGGCTTTGGGGATGACGCAGACGCATTTTGTGGATCCGGCGGGTTTGTCGAGCGATAACGTGGCGAGCGCGCGGGATCTGACGAAGCTCGTGATTGCGGCGGGCAAGCGATCGACAATTCGGGAGTATTCGACTTGCAGGCAGCTGGCCGTGCGCATTGGCCGGAAGATGATGGAGTTCCACAATACGAACTCCCTGGTGTCCAAGCCGGACTGGGACATCACGGTGCAGAAGACGGGTTACATCGTCGAGGCGGGGCAGTGTCTGGTGATGCAGGTGGAGATTGAATCGAAGCCGGTGATCATTGTGTTGCTGAATTCGTATGGCAAGTACACGCGTGTGGCCGATGCGAAGCGCATCAGGCAGTGGATGGCCGACCGGCCGAATGTGGCCGTACCGCGGGTGGCGGGGAAGGCTTAGCTCGCGGGGTCGGGCGCCATCGGGCCTGCTCTCACGCAGCTCGCTTCGGGCTGACGATCATGCGTGTTCGCAGGCCTACCCGGTCGGCGATATCCACGAGCGTATCAAGTGAGAACAAATCCAGTCGTCCTCGCATCAAATCGGAGATTCTGGGCTGGGTAACGCCGATGAGTTGCGCGGTCCTGGCTTGCGTTAACTTACGCTCAGATATTCTCTCAATAATCTCGCTCGTGAGCTCGGCGCGCAGCTTCATGCTGGTAGCGACAGTGGCGGAGTCTTCGATCGCATCCCAGACCGAAGAAAATCTTTTCCTGGTCATTTTCGTCCCTTCGTCAAATCGCGAAAGCGCCATTCCGCAAGCTCTGATCGAGTCAGGCGTTCGTCGGTGCGTGCACACCGGCGAACGCCGATTTGTTACAACCACGTGGTGTCTGTTTGAAAGTGCCAACCTCCTTGCGTTGAACGCTCGGCCTGGAGTCCGACTCTACTGCGATGAGTCTCGAAGTCCAGCCGCATATCTGAGGTTTTTGCATGGATATGAAGCGCTCTTTGCGGGCGCTGTGGCGTTGCGTTGAGCTATTCTTCGCCGGCCTGAATCTTGCGAACGGAGTTCGAATTCATATGCGTGCTATCATCGGTGTCTTCTTATTTTCCTGGCTGGCGAGCGCGTGCGTTTCTCCGCTGGCTAGCCCCGACGCTGCTCCTCCTAATGATTTGCTATGGGTTAGAACTTCAGCGGAGAAGACAGCCATTTACGAGCAGGTGTATCGGCTAGCTGAAGATCGGTTGCCGGCTCTGGCCGCCGGACATGGCGCGGATAGTTGGGCGGTAGTGATGGACGCTGACGAAACCGTGCTCGACAACAGTGAATATCAGCTGCGTCTAGCGCGCGCGGGTCAGACCTATACCGACGCCACTTGGGCGGTCTGGGTCAGTGAGCAGAAAGCGCCGGAGTTGCCTGGCGCAAGGCGCTTCATTGAGAAGGTCCATGCGCTCGGTGGCAAAGTCATCATCGTGACCAACCGTCTGGAGAGTGAGTGTGACGCCACTCGCGTGAACTTTCTTCTCCTGAAGATTCAGGTGGAGGGCATTCTCTGCGCGCCGCCGGGTGTTACGGACAAGAATCCGAGATACGACAGTATCCGCGCGGGCACGAGTGGGCTCGAGTTGCCGCCACTCGAAGTTGTCGCCTTCGTGGGCGACAACATTCAGGATTTCCCGGCAAAGACGCAACGAAATCCCGGCTCCTTCGGCGAGTTCGGCCGTTCGCTGTTTATCCTGCCCAACCCCATCTACGGTTCATGGACGACCAACGCCCTGCAATGATCAGGCCCGATTGCCGATAGGCCAGTAAGCCCCCACCGCCGCCGTCCGAGCCCACTCCAGATAGTCTCCTGCCAGCGCATCGCCTTCCGCTGGCGCCCACGGGGCAAATTCCACCGCAGTGGCGCGATCGTAGGGGCCTTCCTTCACCTCCAGAAACGCCGAGCCATCGGCGACCGCCACCACGGTATGCCACACCCCCTGCGGCGTTTCATAAGCAATGTTGTCCGTGCCATCCCCCAGCCCATATCGGGCCAGCACACGGCCACCATCATCGAACGTCACCACGTCGAATCGACCGCGAACCACCAGCGCCAACTCCGACCTGGTCAGATGCCGATGCGGCCGAAAATAAGACCTCCGGCTCGCCACAACAAAAAATCGCTGCACAGGATCCGCATCCGACTCATGCAACGTGAAATGCGTGCGCAGGCGCGGGCTCGCCGCCGCCTTCACCGCCAGATCGTCAAACAGCGAGCGCGAAATAATCTTCATAACCTCTCCAGCCGGCAGACATCATGAGGAGTCCCCGGCGCGACGCGATAGCCGCCCGCATTCTCCCACGAGAAATCCCGTCCTTTGTAGAATCGGCCGCCGAGCAAACGTCCTGGAAAGACTAGAACAACATCAGTGGAGGGTTCCATGCTCAAGGTCATCGTGATTATCGTCGTGGCGCTGTTGGCAGGCGTCCTGCTGTTCGCCGCCACCAAGCCGGATAGCTTCAGGGTCGAGCGTTCCGCCCTCATCAAGGCCCCGCCCGAAAAGATTTTCCCGTATATCAATGACTTCAACGCCTGGCGGGCGTGGTCGCCCTACGAGAAGCTCGATCCCGGGATGCAGCGGACGCTGAGTGGCGCTCCCGCCGGCAAGGGAGCCGTCTATGCGTGGGAAGGCAACTCGAAGGTCGGCAAGGGTCGCATGGAGATCCTCGAGTCCGCACCGCCCTCGAAGATCGTGATCCAGCTGGATTTCGCCTTTCCCATGGACGCACGCAATATTGCCGAATTCACGCTCGTCCCGGAGGGCGATTCAACCCGTGTGACCTGGCAGATGAGCGGTCCCGCCGCTTTCCTCACGAAGGTCATGCAGGTATTCGTCAACATGGACACGCTGATCGGCAAAGACTTTGCCGCCGGTCTCGCCACGCTGAAAACAGTGACCGAAAGCTGACCCGGCGCGGGCGCCGTAACAGGCGCCCGTGCTCAACAGGTCAGGTGCACATCCCGCGCGACTGATCTTCGAGCCGCGCGATTTCGGCTGGAAGCGCGGCCCGCTCATCCTGAGTGAGCGCGTCAGGAGAGATGCCGTTGCTGCGATCTTTGAGCGCCGAGATCGTATGCGCAAGCTCTTCGCATTCGCCGCTGCGAATATCTTCCGGCGAGCCGTATTGCTCGCGCATCGCAGCTGCGGTCGCGGCCGTGTAAGCGTCCATCTCCTGTTGCTCGCGAGCCAGATCGAGAGCATCTGCCGCGAGTTGGTTTGCAGCCTGCAGCCGCTCTTCCGTGGAAATGTCTTTTCGCGCGTGGTTGGCGAACTGTTCGGCAAGCTGCGCGGCGTAAGCGCCGTGGCTCATGCCGGCCTCCTGTTCCGGAGTACAGGCTGCTGACGCAGCGATCGCAATCGTCAAGCAGATTCTGACAAGCGGGCGGTGCATGGAATGCCCCCTTCAATGAACTGCTGCAAATGCTAGCGGGGATTTTTGACGAGTACTGTGACCCACACGCCAGCGCGTCGGCTCGCAGCGACGCAAAGCACGCAAGAGCCGCTCAATGATGCATCTTATGTCCTGTAGATCGTCCGGTGAGCTAACATGATCGCGACGTTTTGGTGCAAAAAGCGCCTCTTGATTTTCGGAGAAATTTAATGACACGAATCGTCGGTATTTCGGGCAGCTTGCGTAAAGGCTCCTTCAACGCAGCGTTATTACGAGCTGCTGCCGCGGTGGCGCCAGCCAATGTGATCATAGAAATCGCATCCATCCGCGACATTCCTCTGTACGACGGCGATGTCGAAGCGGCCGAAGGCATTCCGGCAGCCGTCGCGCATCTTAAAGATCAGATCGCAGGCTGCGATGGTCTGCTGCTCGTCACGCCCGAATATAACAACTCGATTCCCGGCGTCCTTAAAAACGCGATCGACTGGCTGTCGCGTCCCAGTGCCGACATTTCCCGGGTATTCAGCAATCGTCCTGTTGCGATCACGGGCACCTCCCCCGGCAGGTTCGGTACGCTGTTGTCCCAAACGGCCTGGCTGCCCATCGTGCGCACGTTAGGCATGCGCCCGTGGTATGGCTCGTCCCTCTACGTTGCAGACGCAGGCCATGTATTCAACGCGAATGGCGAACTCGTCGATGCCGGGGTTCGCGCGCGCCTCACGAAGTTCATCGAAGGTTACGCAGGTTTCATAGGCGGATAGCAAGGAACGCCGCGGCCTGCGCATAAAATGCAACAATCCTCCCGTACCCCGCAGTCACAGCAGCCTTCTCGATGAACACCGACGCCGTCTCCCCATCCGCCGGAAATTCCCCTCGGCGCGTGCTCTTCGCGAGCCTCATCGGCACGACGATCGAGTTCTTCGACTTCTACATCTATGCAACGGCCGCGGTGCTGGTGTTCCCGAAGTTGTTCTTCCCCACCGGTGACCCGGCATCGGCAACCTTGCAGTCGCTCGCGACATTTGCTCTGGCGTTCTTCGCGCGTCCTGTCGGTTCGGCATTGTTCGGCCACTTCGGTGACCGTCTTGGACGTAAGGCAACGTTGGTCGCAGCGCTGCTGACGATGGGTCTTTCAACGGTGTTCATAGGTCTGCTGCCGACGTACTCGTCCATTGGCGTGCTGGCCCCCGCATTGCTCGCGCTCTGCCGCTTCGGCCAGGGCCTCGGGCTGGGAGGCGAGTGGGGCGGCGCCGTCCTGCTGGCAACTGAGAATGCGCCACCGGGCAAGCGTGCCTGGTACGGCATGTTCCCGCAGCTCGGCGCGCCTATCGGATTCTTCTGCTCCACCGGCATCTTTCTGATGTTGACGGAATTCATGAGCGATGCGGATTTCTTCGCGTGGGGCTGGCGCATACCGTTTCTCGCCAGCGCGCTGCTGGTATTCATGGGCCTCTATGTGCGCCTGAGATTGGCTGAGACACCGGCCTTCACGCGCGCCATGGAAAACAACGAGCGCGTGCGCCTGCCGATGCTCACAGTGCTTGCAGACCATCCGCGTTCCCTGCTCCTCGGCACCTTCGCGGCTACAGCAACGTTCGTCACGTTTTATCTGATGACCGTCTTCTCGCTGAGCTGGGGAACGACGGCGCTCGGTTACAGCCGCACGGAGTTCCTGATCCTGCAGATGATCGGCGTGTTGTTTTTCCTGGTGACCATTCCGGTTTCCGCGCTCATTGCCGATCGTCGTGGCCGCAAGAGCATGCTCATGGCGGCAACCGCGGGCATCACGCTCTTTGGGCTCATTCTCGAGCCCCTGTTCGGTTCGGGTACAACCGCCGGCGTGCTGACATTCCTCGCGTTGGGTCTCGCGCTGATGGGCCTGACTTACGGCCCGCTGGGTACCGCGCTCGCCGAGCTTTTTCCGACTGCCGTGCGTTACACAGGCGCGTCGCTGACTTTCAATCTCGCGGGAATCGTGGGTGCGTCATTGGCGCCATACGTTGCGACGTGGCTGGCCGTGAATCACGGGCTGGCTTACGTGGGCTATTACCTGTCGGCCGCCGGCCTCGTAACCCTGCTGGCGTTGTGGCTCATGAGGCCCACTGACGCGACTCACCTGACCCCCGGGTAAAAAAGCATCGCAGCGGGCGCGGCGATAGCTTTTGTCGATAGCATCCGGTCGCACGCTCGATTGGACGGCACTCGGCCGGGAGGTTTACCGTCTCTTCCAGTTTCCGGGTTGGAGAATGGATTCGTGGTCACCGCAGCAAGAACAGTCAGTCAGGTTGCCCTGCACATGTCGGTGGCGTTCGGCATCATGTACGCGATGACGGGTTCACTCGCGTTCGGTGGCATCGCCGCACTCGTTGAGCCTGTCTGCAATGTGGCGCTGCTGCCTTTGCACGATCGGCTGTGGGCAAAGATCCAGGCGCGTCTCGAAGCGCGCAGGTCACGTCGTCCCGCTTCGCGGTTGAGCGCGCCGCCCATGCTGTCAGCCGCGCGCGCTTCCTGAAGTCTGCGTGAATCAGTCATGCTCTCCGTTGGAGACAACTTGAGTCACATCCCGCTGGAGAGCCCGCTCTATCACGGCTTCCTCGTAGTGCCCGAGACGTACACGGATGGCTGGTGCCTGGGCCTCATCTCGGAGATCGACGAAGAGATCGGCAGTGATTCCGGCGATGCCTTCGTCGTCACGCCCGACGGCAGCCGCGCCGATCTCGTGTGGGAAGTGGGCTTCGGCGCGCCGCTGGAAATCATTCCGCCCAGTGGCGAGCGCTGGGGCGTTTATGTTGTTTATTTCGACAGCGTGGTGCGCTCCACGGCGGAGCTGACCAAACAGTTTCGGGAAATCCTGCCGCAGCTGCAGGGCATTTACGCGCGCGTCACCGGCTCTTCCGCCACTCCGTCGCAAACTCGATAAACGCCTTCAGGCTCGGCGGCGGCTGACGCCGGCTCGGATAGTAGAGCGACGGGCCGGGAAAGGGCGGGCACCAGTCGTCCAGCACTGTCACGAGTTGCCCGGAAGCGATCGCCGCGTCCGCGTAATGCTCGAAGGTCCCCAGAAATCCGAGCCCGTCGATCGCGGCCTGTAACAACAGCCCGAGGTGCGTCGACATGAGTGGGCCCGGCGGCGAGATCCTGATCTCGCGACCCTCCCGCTCGAACTCCCACGGGAAAGGCATGCCAGCGCGCAGCTGCACGCGGAGGCACGGTTGCGTCAGCAGATCCTCAGGTCGCTGAGGCCGCGGCCGGGTGGCAAGAAAATCAGGCGCCGCCGCCACGACGAAGCGCAGCGGACCGCCCAGCGGTACAGCCACCATGTCCTGAGCGAGATGCTCCTCGAAACGCACGCCGGCATCGAAGCCGCCATCGACGATGTCGATGAACGTCGGCTCGTCGACGATCTCGAGCTCGATGTTAGGAAAGCGTTTGAGGAACGGCGCCACCATGGGCGCCAACACGATCTGCACCGCGGGCGTGGGAGCGTTGATACGAAGTCGCCCGGCGGGCGTGTCGTGTTGGCTGCGGACTTCATCCACCGCTTCAAACACTTCGCGGAGCGCGGGCACGAGCCGCGTCAGCAGGCGCTCACCTGCCTCCGTCAATGCAACGCTGCGCGTCGTGCGATTGAGCAGCCGGAAACCCATTCGCTCTTCGAGCTCGCGCACGTTCTGGCTGAGACTCGAGACGGACATCGCAAGCTCGGCCGCCGCCCGCCTGAAATTGCGATGCCGCGCCACCGTCACGAAGGCGTTGAGATCACCCAGATCGAAAGCGGCCATTGTTTATCCTGCCGAACAAGGTATCCGGGATTATCCACCTTATCGGCTCAATGGAATGCGCCTATCTTGCCCCTCACACGCTTTTGCGCAGGAGCAAGACAATGATTTACAAGACGTTAGGCCGGCAGGGACCGCTCGTTTCCGCCCTCGGGCTCGGCTGCATGGGAATGTCCCCCATCTACGGACCCGCGGATCGGAAGGAAAGCCTTGCGACGCTGCATGCGGCGCTCGAAGCCGGCATCACGCTGCTCGACACCGGCGACTTCTATGGCATGGGCCACAACGAGATGCTGATCGGCGAGGGGCTGAAGGGTCGGGCGCGCGAACAGGCCGTGATCAGCGTGAAGTTCGGCGCGCTGCGCGAGCCGGGCGCGGGCTGGAACGGCTATGACACCCGTCCTGTCGCGGTGAAGAACTTTGCGTCGTACTCGTTGCAGAGATTGGGCGTGGACTACATCGACATCTATCGTCCCGCGCGTCTCGATCCCAACGTGCCGATCGAGGAGACCGTTGGCGCCATCGCCGAGCTGGTCAAGGCGGGTTACGTGCGCCACATCGGTTTATCAGAAGTGGGATCGGAAACGTTGCGACGCGCGCAGGCCGTGCACCCCATCTGTGATCTGCAGATCGAATATTCGCTCATCTCCCGCGGCATCGAAGACGACATCCTGAAGACTTGCCGGGAATTGGGAATCGGCGTGACGGCTTACGGAGTGCTATCGCGCGGGCTCATCAGCGGCCACTGGTCGAAGGCGTCCATGACTGCGACGGATTACCGCGCCTACAGCCCCCGTTTCCAAGGAGAAAATCTGGACGCGAACCTGGAGCTGGTGGAGCGCCTGCGCAGTGTCGCCAATGAAATGGGCGCCACGGTTGCTCAGGTCGCCATCGCGTGGGTCGCCGCGCAGGGTGACGACATCATTCCGCTGGTCGGTTCACGAAAGCGGCCGCAACTTGCCGAAGCCCTGGGCGCGCTGAATCTAACATTGACGGCCGAGCATCTCGCGCTCCTCGATCGCGTGGTTCCAAAGAATGCGGCGGCTGGGGAGCGCTATCCTGTCGCGCATCTGTCGCATCTCGATAGCGAGCGACGCGCGACTTCCTGAACCTGAGCGCGTCAGTGTGCAGTGCGCGGCAATCGCTGCAATCGGCGACCCCGGCGCATGCGGGGTCCCGAGCCTGCAAGTGACAGTGTTTGGATTCACCCGAAGTGTTTGCGTGCAGCGATGTTAGGGTATAGGTTTTCGCGCTCGTCCTGTAACCCAAGCATCTCGTTCACCAAGCACGGAGGGGGCTCCCATGCCAAAGTTGTATGACTTCGAACTATCAGGAAGCTGCTACAAGGTTCGATTGTTGCTGAACATTCTGGGCGTCGAATATACGAAGCAGAATGTCGACTTCGTCAATAAGGAACACAAGAACGCGAGCTATCAGAAGCTGAATCCGTTCGGCGAAATTCCGATCTATGAGGACAACGGGCTGCGCCTGAGGGATGCCCAGGCCATCATGGTGTACATCGCCGGCAAATATGATTCAGCGCGCACCTGGTGGCCGGTCGATCCGCCTTCGCAGGGAAGTATCGCGCAGTGGCTTTCCACGGGCGGTAACGAGGTCATGAGTGCGGCGGGCGCGCGCCTCGTGAAGATCCTCAATTACGATCTGGATCTGCCGAAGCTGCAGGCCCGCGCCGAATCCACGTTCAGGATTCTCGATGCGCAGCTGGCGGGGCGCGAGTGGCTGGAGCTCGGGCATCCGACCATCGGCGATATCGCGTGTTATCCATACACGGCGCTGGCGGGTGAGGGCGGCATCTCGCTCGAGCCGTATGCCAACATCAGAGCCTGGATGGAGCGCTTCAAGAAACTGCCGCGTTATATCCCGATGCCGGGGTTGTGAGCTGCAAGGGTGTGTCGACGTTTTCGGCACACCCTTTCTCGAGCTAGCGCGGGCCGGCCACGCGGCGGCGGGGGCGCACCATGGTTTCGAGCAGATGCTCCAGCAACGCATGCGGATCTGAGCATCGCCCGCTGTGCACCTTGGATGTCTGGATGATGGTGCTGCGGGGAGCGACGAGCCAGTCGAAGCGCTCGCGCCTCGAGAGGGTGCCGATGAGTCCCGCCTGTTTGCCGCCTTTGCAGATCAGCGGAATGCTGGCGAGATGCTGGCGGAGCGATTCGATATCGAGCGTGGGGTCGAGCATTGCGAGGCGTGACTCGTCGAGCTCGATGCGCGCTTCCAGCACGTTCTGACTCGGGCATGACACGATCGCGCCGACGTTGACGAACTCCTCACGCTCGACCCGCGGTACTACGCGGATCACCGCGTAGTCATACGAGCAGAGATCGTGCACGGAGTGCCTCCTCGAAAAATGCGCGCGGTGGCTGCAGTCGCGCCAGCAGATAGTCGATATAGGCCTGACGATTCAATTCGGGCGCGGTGAAAGCGCTCTCGCCCGCGAGCCATTCATCCGGGATCAGACCTACCGTGTGGCGAATGACGTCGGGAGTGAGGCGGGCGGTGAGGCGCTCATCTGCTTCGCGCAGGCGGCTCGCGAACTGGAGCAGCACGTGATCTTTCACGCGGGTGAAAGGGTCGTGGCTGCGGGCCAGCGAGTTGTCCCAGGCGTGATGGAAATAAAACGCCGCGCCGTGGTCGATGAGCTGCAACTTGCGATGCCAGGTCAGCAGGTTGGCGTTGCGTGGTGTGCGGTCGACGTTGGTGATGAAGGCGTCGAACCAGACGATGCCTGAGGCGAGGTCGGCGTCGGGTTGGTCGGCCAGGGGGTCGAACATGACGGAGGCGGGGAGATAGTCGAGCGCGATGTTGAGGCCGCCGCTCGCCTTGATGAGCTCCTGGATTTCAGGATCGGGCTCGGTGCGGGCGAGGTCGACATCGAGCTGCATGAAGACGATCTCGGGGACGGGCAGGCCCGCGGCGCGCGCGAGCTCGCCGCCGAGGAGCTCTGCGATGAGGGCCTTGGGGCCCTGGCCCGCGCCGCGAAACTTGAGGACGTACATGCCCTCGTCGTCGGCTTCGACGATGGCTGGCAGTGAGCCGCCCTCGTGAAGTGGCGTGACATAGCGAGTGGCGTGGACGGTGCGCATGATCCCCGGACTATACCGATTGCGTGGCAGACGAGGCCAATCACCCGCCGGGCAAGAACTGCCGTGCGCGAGCATTCGCGATCGCCGCGCGCCGCGCGGCGTGCACTGAGTGCTGAGCACCGAGTACCGAGTACCGAGTACCGAGTACCGAGTACCGAGCACTGAGCACTGAGAGTTAACTGTTGAGCGTTGAGCACTAAGCAGTTCGGCGCTAAGCGGCGAGGGCAAGTGCGTAAAGCGTGGGGCGCCGTGCGGCGAGTAGCGAGCACCGATCGCTGCGCACCGCGCACTGAGCGCTGAGCGCTGAGTGCTGAGCCCTTGGGCGCTTGGCGCTGGGCTCTGGCGCTAAGCGGCGAGTGGCAAGCGCGTAAGCGTGGGGCGCCGCGCACCGTGCGGCGAGCACCGATCGCCGATCGCCGGTGTTGCGGAGTTACCGCGCGACTGTCACTTGCCCGCGGCGGCTTTCCCAGTTACCGGATGCGCGTAATGAAACGGCGGCGCATACGTCGCCGGATACATCTCATATTTGACCGATGGCGGCCGATCAGGCGTCAGGTCTGACGCGGGTGTTGCGTCGGGCAATGCAGTCTTGCCCCACCCGTCAGCGTACGGCGTATACATGCGCGGATAAGCATGCAGCCTGCTGATCTTCCACACGCCATTCTCTTTCACATACTCGTTTTCATATGTGCCCACACCCCACATTGCCGACTTCTGGTGCTCGCCCACCTCCGCGAGAAAACGCCAGCGCCCCTTTGCAGTCCTGTTATCCGCACCCACCGTCACAACAGGCTGCAACTGCATCTGATTAAACAGCATGCCGCGCTTCAACCCTTCCGGCGAGGCCTTGCTCAGATACTGAAAAATACGCTGCCGGCCCACGAATACACCGTCTCCGCCGAATTCCAGCGTGCCGCTGTCAGCGAAAAGATCAGCTGCCTCCTGCCACCGCCCTTTATCGATATAGAACCCGTAGCTGCGCTGCAGATTCTCGATGGCGTCCTCATCTTCGAGCTTCTGAACTTTCTTCTCCACACGCGCCGCGGTGCTGCGTGCTTCAGCGAGAAGTTGCTGCGGAGTAGCCGCGGCGTGCGCCGCTGTAGTCAACCACGCACCGGCCACCAGCACCGCACAGGTAATGCGAATAGTCATTTGCCAGTCACCGGATTCTTATAGTGATAGGGCGGAGTGTAAACCCCCGGAAAAGATTCATAGATCTCACTCGGCCCGCGATCTGGCGGAATCTTGTCGCTGACTTTCGGCGCAGGCGTCGCGCCCGTCATCCAGCCCGGTTCGTAGCGCGCGAAGAACGTCGTATAGATGTGATCCTTATGAATCTTCCACACGCCATTCTGTTTGACGAACTCGTTCTCATAAACGCCATCGCCCCACGCGCCAACACGCTCGAACGTGCCCAGCTGGCTGAGTGCGCGGCTGCGCACCCATGCAGTCTGCCCGTCTGGCGAAAGGGTGATCAGCGGCTGCATCTGGATGTGATTGTGCAGATGATCCTTCAGGATATCCTGCGGCCCGAACAGCTCCAGCGCGCGCCGAATGCTGGCCTTGCCCACATACACGCCACGCTGCGCAATCTCCATCGTCGCATCTTCAGTAAAAATATCAGTAAGCTGCGCCCACTGCTGCTTGTCCAGGTAATAACCGTAGACGGAGACGAGGTTCTCGAGTTCATCAGTGTCTTTGAGACGCTGGATGCGCTGCTCGAGCTTCTGTGCAGTCGCTTCGAGTGTGGCAATAGCCTGATCCACATCAGAACCGCTCTCACTCCACGCGGCATTGCATGCCGTCATTGCAGCGAGCGTTGCCGCCAACAGGCAAGTCTTCATGCTCATTTCCCCGTCACCGGATTCTTGTAGTGGTAGGCGGGCGTATACACGCCGGGCCACACGTCATATCGCTCGGTGGGCGGCCGGTCCGGCGGCAGCTTGCCGGACACATATGTGCCATCAGTGAGATTCTTATTCTTCGCCCAGCCGCCCTCGTAGGGCACGACATAGGTTTGATACCAGTGGAGCTTGCCGATTTTCCAGACGCCGTTCTGTTTGACGTACTCGTTCTCGTAAGGTCCTTCGCTCCACGTGGCCTCCCTGCCCAATTGCCCTGACAGGATGACGGCACGCCACCGCCCCTTGGCAGTAAGCCCATCCGCAGCCACATTGATGACCGGCTGCAGCTGGATCTGCTCATTGAGCTGCCCGTTCACGAGCCCCGTACGACCGCCGCCCAGCGCATGGAGATATTCGCGGATGCGTGGCTTGCTGACGTACACGCCATCCAGCGCGATTTCGATGGTGGCGTCGTCCGCGAAGAGATCAGCCACCTGATCCCACATGCCCCGATCGACGTAGTACCCATAAGCGCGCTGCAGCCGCTTGACCTCACTCGCGTCCTCCACGCGGTCGGCCTGTTTTTCCAGCTCCGCGATGCGTTGCTGAAGCGTGGTGATGCGCTCGAGCTTGGCGCTATCGATGGTGTTGCCCGCCGTGTCGGCAGAGCCCGCGCGTTGCGGGGAGCTGCAAGCGGAGATGATGGCAAGTGCCGCGGATGCGGTGACGCCTGCGACGAGACGCCGCCTCGAATCGGATGTCATTCAGCCCCCTCAAACCAGAACAACTTTCGGATCTGCCGCTAGCATACGGTGTTGTATGCGGTATGGGGCGGGGGTCGCACAGGACGCCTGATTTCTCCGTGCGGTTATCGCCTGCGGCGCGCACTGAGACACAGTTGGCGTTGCGCTTATAAGAACCTGTGAGCGCTGTCCCGATCTCGACAGGGTCGCCATCCACAGACAGGGACATTTTCCTTATCTCACTTCAGACTGCGCCTGCGTTCAGTAGCTACGGTTTTCGTCATGCAAAAGTCAGTTGTTATTTTCTTAGCGTTGCTTGCCAGTGCCTGGATTCTGGAAGTCCTGGCCGGTTGATTAACGCGGCGTGAACAGCGTGGACTCCGTGCGGCCCTCGTCGAACGAGATCATGCGTTCGAACTCGAGCCCTATCTTGCGCAGCAGGCGCATGGAGCTTTCGTTGTCTGGCGTCGTGATGGCGATGATGCGGGAGATGCCCAGCATCTCCTTTCCATACGTCATGACCGCCGCCGCGGCCTCATACGCGTACCCTTTGGACCAGTACCTCGGCAGATAGGCGTAGCCGATGTCGACATCCGGCAGGGTGTCGCGTTTCAACAGCCCGCACATGCCGATGGGCTCATCGCTTTCCCTGAGCGCGACACGAAACAGCCCGAAGCCGTGTTGGGTGTAGCTCGCCATGGGACCGTCGATGATGTAGCGACGTGCGTCTTCGGCGGAGCGAACGCCCCGGTCGCCAATGTTCTGCAGGAACGAGGGCTCGTTCAGCAGCTCCTGTATGAACTCCGCGTCGTCCGGTGAAAAGTGACTCACCCTGAGTCGTTCCGTCGCGAGCACAATCATGTATGACCTGCCTTTCTCCGGTAAGCCTACCGCGAGTGGCACCCGGTCGCCTACGGCTCAGATGATGTGCAGCGTGATGGCCTTGAGCACGGCGCGCCTCCGGTCCCGTGTTTCCAGCTTGTCGAGGATGTCGGAAACATAATTTTTGACCGTGCCTTCCGCGAGAAAGCGCTCGCGAATTGCGTCCGGCCGCCTCGACGGCAACCTCAACGCCGAGGCCGCGTAACAACGCCTTCAAGTCTTCGCGGACGAGCGCCTTTCGGCACCTCCGGCCGATGACTGACGGCACTCGCTCGCGTGTGGCTCGATGCTTCACACTCGCCTCACCAACACCTTGCATGGAGCACCCGTCATGAAGCCCTTTATCGCTGGAATTGCTGCTGTTTCCCTGGCCTGCGTGAGCGCGGGCGTACAGGCGGGTGAAATCTCTGTTGTGGTCAAGAACATTCGTGCGCTTCAGGGGAGTTTGCGAGTGGCGGTCGTCAACTCCGAAGCGGGGCTCGGCTCGAAGGCTGAGCCGATCGCGGCTCGAGCCGTCGCCGTCACGGGTGAAGAGATGACACTGCGTTTTCCGAACCTTCCCGGCGGTACGTATGCCGTCATGGTCATGCATGACGCGAACGGCAACGGCAAGCTCGATACGAATCTGATTGGCATGCCCACCGAAGGGTATGGGTTCAGCAATAACCCCAACGTGATGCGTCGTCCACGCTATGACGAGGTGAGTTTCGCGATTGGCGATGCGCCCCTCACTGTCACGATCAATCTGCGCTGAGGGATGCCGCCATGCCTAACATTATTTTGAACCGCCGTGCGGTGCTTAGAAACCTCCTGTCAGGATCAGTGGCTCTGTCGGCGCCGGTATGGATGCGCGCCGAGGCCACCATGGGCTGGGAAGCTCCGGGCGTACCTGCGTGGTCCATCGGCTGGGAAACTGTCGGTCGCGAGGCGATAGGTCCCACGGCCGCCGGCATCGAAGGAAAGTGGCCGGCGCAGCTGCAAGGCGTGCTGTACAGAAACGGTCCCGCATGGTTCGATCGGGCGGGCTTCCGCTACCAACACTGGTTCGATGGCGATGGAATGGTGCAGTCGTGGCATATGCACCAGGGCCGTGTCACCCACCAGGCGCGCATGGTCGCGACACCCAAGTTTGTCAGGGAGCAGCAGGAGGGACGCTTCCTGGTGCGCGCTGCCGGCACCCGAGTGCCGGGTGCCATTCCCGTCCGCAACAACGACGATCTCAACACTGCTAACACATCCGTGTTCCGTATGGGGCGGCGCGTGTTTGCATTGTGGGAGGGCGGCTCGGCCTTCGAGATCGATCCGGATACGCTGCGCACCAGCGGCCCCGTAACCTGGCGCCCGGATCTCGCGGCGATGCCATTCTCAGCCCATCCGCTCGTCGACCGCGATGGCACGGTGTGGAATTTCGGCTCGCTCACGCTCATGGGCGGCTCGGGACTCGTGGTGTGGCGCATTTCCGCAGATGGAGGACACACCGACGCCCATATTCTCGAAACCGGCAGTCCGGGGTACCTGCACAGTTTCGTGATGACCGAGCGTTTTCTGGTCTTCGTGCTGACACCGCTCCAGGAGCATCGTGCGGAAGGGCCGTTCTTCGAAACACTGCGCTTCGCATCGCGCAAGCCCGACCTGGTCGCCGTCGTGCCGAAGAATGCGCTCGATGCCCCGATCTGGCTCGAGGTCGATTTCGCGCCCATCTATCATTTCGCGGACGCATACGAGCGCGGGGACGAGATCGTCGTGCGAGCCGTGCGTCATCACGATCTGGAAGAAGCCCGCTCGCCCATGGCGAACGCCATGCGCGGCGAGCCCCAGTCGGGCGCATCGCGCACGGAGCTGGCCAGTCTGAGGTTGCCGGTCCGTGGCGCCGGCAAGCCGCGTTGGGAATCTCATGGAGTCGAAGCGCTCGAATTCCCCATCACTGACACCCGATTCTCAGGAGACGCGAGCCGTATTTATGCACCCATCACGACGGGCTCCGCCGCCGTTCCGTATTTCAACGCCATAGCCGGTATCGATACGCCGCGTGGTCGGCGCGATGTCTATTCTTATGACTCACGCGTCATGGTTGAGGAGCATCTGTTCGTGCCGAAGTCCGGCCGCTCCCCGCCCGGTGAAGGTTGGTTGTTAGGAACAATGTTGGACTATGGTCGCAAGCGCAGCGGCCTCGCCGTGTTTGAGGCTTCTGATATTTCCCGTGGCCCCATTGCCCAGGCCTGGGTTCCTTATCATTTGCCGCTCGGCTTTCATGGCCTGTTCGCCCCGGCAGGATAGACAACGGCTTCATGCCATTGACGTTATCAATGGCATGTCGTTGTGAGGAGACTACACTTTCGGCCAACAACAAACGGAGAGCCCAAGCCATGAAAGCCAGGGTATCGGTCGCGGTCGGAGGTGTTGGTCTTGCTGTTGGCGCGTGTATGGCGCTGCTCGCCGCCCCTGTATGGGCGGAGCAGCCTTCGAGCTACGCGCCGGTTCATATCACGGAAGATTTCGCAACCACCGTGCAGCGCATGTCCGCGGCCAAAGGGGGAGTTGAGGCGCGTCAGAAATCTTTGCTGGAGCAGCGCTATGATCTGAGTGATCGTCCCGCGCCGGGCGTCACCATGTCTAACGGCAAGCCGGTACAGGGTGGCGTTCGCGTCAAACTGCCGGGGGGCACCACCTGGGACTCTCTGGCGAACAGCAAGCCCGACGACATTCGCCAGCGGAACGCATTTCCCGCCGGCTTTCTGCCGCTGCCCCACCCGAACCATGGTGAAGGCGGCATGCTGTTCCCGCAGTTTCATATCGACGAGATCAAGAAGCAGGAGCAGCGCGATCTCACGCGCTTCGATCTCGACTTCGACCTGCCGGACCATTTCCTGCCGCCCTTTCCCGCGCCCATCTTTCTGACGACGCGGCCGGATCTGGGAGATGTCTCCAAGGGCAAGCTGCTCACCATCGACAACTTCTACGAGACGTTCAACGGCATCCTCAATCCGAAGCAGATCGAGGGATTGCGGCTGCTGCTGACGCCGTTCGCGCAACAGCAGTTCAATCAGACCGAAGATCGCCGCTCGCTGCGGCCGAGCCGCGGCGTGGCCTGCTTCGACTGCCACGCGAACGGCCATACCAACGCCTCCACCCATCTCGTGGGAGATATTCGCCCGCAGGAGTTCCGTCATCGCATCGACACTCCGTCGCTGCGCGGCGTGAATATCCAGCGTCTGTTCGGCTCGCAACGCGCGCTCAAATCGGTAGAGGACTTCACCGAGTTCGAGCAGCGCGCCGCGTACTTCGACGGTGACCCGGTCATCGCCACGAAGAAGGGCATCAACATTCTGGATCGCGGTCATCAGGTGCATGCGATGAGCGAGTTCCAGGCGCTGCTGGATTTCCCGCCCGCGCCGAAACTCGATGTCTTCGGCAAGCTGGATCCTGCGAAGGCCACTGCCGCCGAAGTGCGTGGCCAGACGGTGTTCTTCGGCAAGGGGCAGTGCTCAACCTGTCACGCGCCGCCGTATTACACCGACAACAGCATGCACAATCTGAAGACGGAGCGATTCTTCGAGCCGCGGCTCATCAATGGGCGCCTGGCTTCCCAGGACGGCCCGATCAAGACTTTCCCGCTGCGGGGTATTAAAGATTCGCCGCCGTATCTGCACGACGGTCGCCTGCTCACGCTCGACGACACGGTGGAATTCTTCAACCTCGTGTTGCAGCTGAAACTCACGTCCCAGGAAAAATCAGATCTGCTCGCGTTTCTGCGCACACTCTGATTTACGCCGCAGATGTCGCTGTCTGGCGTGTCTCGGCACGCCGACAGCGACACGCTGATTTTTTGATTTTCCGCAAAATTGTCTCTCTCTTCGCACATTGAGATGAGCGCCTCACTCGGATCAAATGCGAGCGCGTTTGCGAAGGGAGAGAGCGATGACGCTATGGAAGAATGTTGGTTCATTGTTATTGCCGCTGTTGGCGGCGCCCGGTTTGTCGTTAGCTCAGAATGTGCCGATCGGCGCCGGCAGTTACACCACGGCGTTGCCCGCCGGAGCCAAGGCTCCACAGGCTCAGGTCTACAAATCGTTCGGCGGCCCCGCCCCGACGCATAAATTCTGGACGTCCAAATACTGGAGTCCGCTCGGTACGCTCGCCAATGGCGGCGGCGTTTATATGTTCCCGCATCCCTTCTCGATGCAGACCAACTCGAACGGTCTCAGGCTGGGATATTTTCGCGGTGTGAGCAACAACGGCAACTGGTTCAACCAGCCGTTTCAGGGAGATCTGACACTAGGCGTCGCCGGCCTGAATGCAGGCACGGTGAATGTCAGCGCGACGTACGACTGGGCTGTCGATTTCAACTGGGGCGCGATGACTGCGCGCGTTGGACGCGGCTTTCCTTTTATCTATGTACTGACCGATGGCCAGAAGCCCACGGTGACTTTCGGGGGCCAGCCCACCGTGTTTGCCAACAACGGCAACGTGCTGGGCGTGAGTATCGCTGGCAATAATTATGGATTGTTCTGCCCCACGGGCGGCACGTGGAGCGGCATCGGCTCCACCACGCTCACGTGTAACAATCCCAGCGGCCGCAACTATTTCTCGCTCGCGCTCCTTCCGGACGCGCAATCACTGCCCACTTATACGAGCTATGCCTTCTCGTTCCCCACCGACACCCGCGTGTCGTGGAGTTACGATCCAGCGAGCAGCGAAGTCAAAACGACTTACACGGTTGCCACGCGAGCCATGGAGGGCTCGCAGACCGGTTTCCTGCAGGCTCTGTATCCGCATCAGTACGCGACGCTCAGCGGCACGATCAACACGGGCTATACCTACGCGAGCCCGCGCGGCCCGATGAAGGTTCACAGCGCGGCGAGCTTCAGCACGATAGACAAGTACCACGGCGTGTTGCCTTTCCTGCCGCCGGTGGGTCATGACAACGCGACGTTGCGAGGCTATGTGAATGCAGTCGCGAACGAGGCGAACCCCGCGAACGGTGGAGAGTCGTACGGCGCCGGCAAGCAGTTCAATCGCGTCGCGCAGGTGTTGCCGCTCGCACGCGCCGTCAACAACACGGCTGCGGTGGACGGCCTGCTGGGCAAGCTCAAATCGGAAATGCAGAACTGGCTCACCGCGAGTAATGGCGAAGCCTCGAAGCTGCTCTATTACGACCGTAACTGGGGCACGCTCATCGGCTATCCGGCGAGCTATGGCAGTGATACCGCGCTGAGCGACCACCACTTCCATTACGGCTACTGGATTCACGCCGCCGCGTTGATCGGAATGTTCGATCCCGCGTGGCTGACTCGCAGCAACTGGGGCGGCATGATCGATCTGCTGCGGCAGGATGTTGCCAACACAGATCGCGCCAGCACCAGCTTCCCGTTCCTCAGACATATGGACGTATATGCCGGCCATTCTTGGGCTTCGGGCGAGGCACCGTTTGGCGATGGCGGTAACGAAGAGTCGAGTTCCGAAGCGATCAACGCCTGGGTCGGCTTGATTCTCTATGGCGCGGCGACCAACAACACTGCCGTGCGTGATACCGGCATCTGGCTGTATACCCAGGAAGTCAAAGCGACCAATTACTACTGGTTCAACAATGGCGAGGTGTCCACGTTCCCGAGCGGCTTCAATCGGGTGCAGGTCACTAACGTGTTTGATGCAAAGTCTGACACAGCGACCTGGTTCGGCGCCGAGCCGGAATTCGCGCATGGCATCCAGTTCCTGCCGTTCACCGGCGGCTCGCTGTATCTCGGGCATGACCCGGGTTATGTGCGGGAGAACTACAACGAGATCCTGAGTCTCACCGGCGGCACCTTCAATCCGGGCACGACAAAGTGGCCGGATCTCATCGAGCAGTATCTGGCGTTTACAGATCCGGTGACGGCGCTGACGCAGTGGTCCAACACAACCTTCCTGTTCGATGGTGAGACCAAGGCGCATCAGTACCATTGGCTCAAGGCGCTCGGCACGCTCGGCGAGCCGGATACCTCGGTCACCGCCAACACGCCGTTGTATGCCGTGTTCCGCAAGCAGGGCACGGGTGCGAAGACACACGTTGCTTACAATCCGACCGCGGCCGCCATCACGGTGAACTTCACTGACGGCGCTTCATTCAGCGTTCCGCCGGGAAGCCTGAAGAGCGAGCTGGGGACGTTCAATGTGAGTACGGGCAACAGCAGCGATCCGGGCAATCCCACGACGCCGCCGCCCACGACCCCTCCGCCGACAACACCGGATCCTCCGCCGACGAACCCGCCGCCGAGCACGACTCCGGGTGCGCCGATCTACATCAACGCGGGCGGTGGCGCTTCCGGCAACTGGAAGGCGGATGTGAATTTCTCAGGTGGCAACGTCGCGACGACGACCAACGCGATCAACACGTCGCTGACCTCGCCCCCCGTGCCACCGCAGGCGGTGTATCAGTCCGAACGCTGGGGCCCGATGACTTACACCATCTCCGGGCTGACAGCTGGGGGCACATACACCGTGCAGCTGCACTTTGCCGAGTTCTACTGGACCAACATCGGGCAGCGCCGTTTCAACGTGTCGATCAATGGCCGGCAGTTGCTGACGGAGTTCGACATCGTGGCGGCCGCTGGTGGCCCGAACAGGGCGAGCGAGCAAAACCTGTCCGCTACGGCCGATGGGAGCGGCAAGATCACAGTGCAGTTCACCGCGGGCAGCGTCGATCAGCCGAAGCTGAGCGGCCTGGCCGTGTTCTGACGAGTTTGTAACGAGTGTCGCGAGTGCCGCTAACCTCCCGGTCGGCGACACCATTCCCGGCGTCGGATCAGTGCGGTCCGACGCCGGGGTGCCTTTGCACGGTAGGAGAACCGGTGCCCGCCAGTGTTGAATGGGCCGGCGGAATCTTGTCGAGCGGAAACGGACGCGCGGAAGAGTAAATGCGCGACTCATACTTCGCCGCATCGTTACGCGGGCGGTAGGGGCGCTGAAAAGTCTGTTCCACCATGCGGTTGAACCACGTGTACGGCTCGATCTCGCGCACGCCCGGTTCGTTGTCGAGTATCTCGATGGTGATCTCGCCCGAAACCTGATTTCCGGCCACCTGCCAGCGCAGTTTCGGCAAGCTCAACGTGTAGCTGCCCACCTCGATGGGCAGAGGTTCTGGCGCGGCCTGCCAGAACTCGTCCTGCGGTCCGTGCAGAAAGGCCAGCGTCAGCGAGCGCAAGCCCCAATGACAGCTGCCTGCGCCGGAATACTTGTCCACGAAGCGCGGATCGCTGCCGAAATAGCCTTGCGTCAACGCTCCATCGCTCACGCTCTTGTGTGCAATGAAGTAGCGCCACACCACATCGAGCGCGCGCACGCTGCGTCCCGCGCTCGCGTCGGGTGAGCCGATGAGTTCCGCGGCTACCACCGGCACGGGAACCGCCGTTCGGTAACAGATGCTGCGACCCATGATGGGCACGCCCAGCGGACTGATCAGATGCTCGGTCAATTTTGCCGATTGCGCGATGGTGTCGCGAATGAACGCGCCTGCGAATTCCGGCGCGATCAGGTGGATCCAGAACAGGTCGTAGGTGATGCCCCAGGTGTTGTAGAAATCGACGCCGTGCGGGTAGTCGAAGAACCAGCCGCTCTCGAGATAGAACTCCCGATACTGCGCAAACATCTTCGTCGCATGCGCGAGGAGCGCGCGGCTTGCCTCGCTGTCACCGTTCAGGCCGGCCACCGTGAGATCGATGATGACGGGGAACAGCATCCAGTTGTTCCGCAGCTGCTTGAACTGATCGGCGGGGGCGAACCATCGCGTGATGCGTGCCTGCTGCTCGGAGGTCAGGCTGGTCCAGAGGGTGGCGCGTGTCAGCCATAGCACGCGCGCGATCTCCGTTGCCTCCACGAGCTTCTGACCGACCTCATGAATGTCGCCCCAGTAATCGGGCGAGCTCGGGTCTGTGCCCTGGAGAATGCCTTGCTTCAGCATCTCGTTGATGTCGAGCGGCGGCCCGCCGCGCGGATCGGGGAGGGAAGCGCCATGACCGGCGGAGGCCCACGCTGCTAACAATGGCGCTGTGCGTGCGAAGCCCTCGAGGCCATCGGTACGAAAGCCCCTGGTGCTGCCCACGCCGGGATAGTGCACACGTGAGAATCCCGGTGCGGCGTGTCGAACGAAGCCGTCGGCGAAATAGCGGAAGAGGGTGTCGAAACGCTCCGCCGCAGGAGCGTCACTGAGGAAGTGCTGTTCGAGCTGCGCTTCAGCAGCACTGGCGGCGGGGAAGGGGCGGTACTGATGCCATTCACGCGCCCACATGTTCTGAAATTTGCTCATCACCCATGGCGCGCAGGCAACGGCGGCGATGCCGAGGATGCCGAGGCTCCATCGCAGGCGGAAAAAGCGCGGCGCATTGTTCATCCAGCTGACCTGGTGTTGTTCTGAGCCGGGCGTCGTCGTCCCGGCTGCCGCAAAGATTACCTAGTTCGTCCGAATCCGGCTGGTGAATTTTGTCGCCGAGGCGTCTGCTGGGTGCAGCGGCAACGCAATGTCAGGAGAGCGGCATGTGCAAGGATTCACCTTCAGCGCGGTACCGCCGAAGGTGCAGGGCATGGGAACGTTTCCGGTGCGGGCGTTCGCGACGCTCAGAACGGATCGATCTCGCCCGTCTGAAAGTTTCTGATCTTGCCGCTGCTGGCGGCATCCAGGGCATCGATCTGTTTGATCAGCTTCTTCACCTCGACGGTGACCGGCGAGGCATTCTTCATATTGCCCAGGTCAGACTTGCTCGCGACGAACACGGGCTGAAACAGACCCACGTTGACGCCTTTGTCTTTCAGCGCAATCGCCAGCAACACCGTGTACTTGTTGAGCGCGGCCTTGCTCGCGCCGTAGTTCATGGCCAGCGCGCCGGGCAGCGGCTTGCCGAACGAGCCCGCCATCGAGGTGATGTTGGCGATCTTCTTCTGCCTGGATTTCTCCACCAGCGGCATGAACGCCTGCACCATGCGCATGGGCCCGAGGGCGTTGACGTCGAAATCCGTGCGGGCGTCGTCGAAGTCGATCTTGTCGTAGGGCAGGCTGGCTTCGGCCATGTCGGCCGCGAAAGTGGGCTCCACCGCGGCGGCGTTATTGATCAACACATCGAGCGGCTGATTGCGATACTTCTCCGCCACCCCACGGATCATCGCCGTGTTGGTGACGTCAATGCGTTCGAGCACCAGCTGCGGATGTTTGGCCTGCACTTCGCGCAAGTTGGCGAGGCTTGGATCATCGGCAGCACGGCGTGACGTGGCGATGACGTTCCATCCCGCTTCCGCATACTGCCTGGCGAGCTCGAAGCCGATACCACGATTGGCACCGGTGATGAGAACTGTTGGTGCGCCGGGCTTCATGTCCGCAAGGGCGGTGAGCGGCAGCAGAGCGGCGATGATCGCCAACGTACGCATGGACTTGAACATGGTGAGCTTCCCCCTCAAAACGATGCGGCGCCAAGATAGCACTGCGTTTGCCCGCCGCGCTTCGGTTGAAAAGAAATCGTGGGCGTATATCGAACAGGGCGGTTGGGCCCGCGGAGGCGGGGGTGCTGCAATCTGTACCGGTTACAGTCCGCCATTCTGTATCTGCCGGACCGGCACAGATGCCTGTAGGCTGTGGACCGTGAAAATAGCAAAACCCATCCTGCTGGTGACGACCCCGATCGGGGTGATTGGCGGTCTGTACGAAGGCTATCGCTTCGCCGGCGGGCTCGTCGTGCTGATGGCGGCGCTGCTCGGGATGATCACCATCGCCATCAGCTCGGTGGTGCTGACCGTCCGTCGCGAGAAGGCGGCCGAGCAGGCCCAGGCCCTCGCTCGCACCACCGCTGCATCGGGAGCCCCGCAGAAGTGAAAGTCATCATCGGCGTATTGTTGATCGGCATCGTCGTCAGCCTCGGCAACGCGATGTTTCATATGACCTCGGGGCCGGAGGCATCGGCCAAGACCGTTCGGGCGCTCACCGTGCGCATCAGCCTGTCGCTCGTGCTGTTTGCGCTGCTGATGTTGAGTTACTACCTCGGCATCATCTCGCCGAACGATTTCAGCCACTGATGCCGAGTTGATCAGCGCGGGCTCCGCGCAGGCGTCGCCGGTGCGAAGCTGCGGCAGCGCCAAGTCAGTACACTGCGCGCATGACGCGCCTTTATCAGCAACTCGCCAACGATGTCGCGGCGCTCATTCGCGACGGCACGTTGAAGGCGGGCGATCGCATTCTCTCCGTCCGCGAGACGTGCCGGGAGCGAGGGGTAAGCCCGGCCACCGTCGTACGCGCATATGAAATGCTCGAAGCCCAGGGCTTCATCGAGACGCGTCCCCGCTCCGGTTACTACGCAAGCGCCCAGTGGGACACGCGGCTGCAGGAGCCGCGCAAAGCCACGCCCTCCCCGAAATCCCTCCAGCTCGATGTCAGCGAGCTCGTGTTCCAGGTGTTCGACTCCGTGCGCGACCGCGACGTCGTGCCGCTGGGCTCCGCGTTCCCCAGCCCGATGTTGTATCCGTTGCGACAACTCGCGAGCTGCCTCGGCGCGAGCGCAAGGCGTATGGATCCGTGGTCGACGGTGCAGGATCTCTCCCCGGGCAGCCTCGAGTTACGCCGGCAGATCGCGCGCCGTTATCTACGCAGTGGCTCACGCGTTTCTCCTGATGAAATCATCATCACGTCAGGCGCGCTCGAGGCGCTGAATCTCTCTTTGCAGGCGCTCACCCGGCCCGGTGATATCGTCGCCATAGAATCCCCCACATTCTATGGTTGCCTGCAAGCCGTCGAGGCGCACGGCCTGCGTGCCGTAGAGATTCCCACGCATCCGCGTGATGGCGTCGATGTGGGCGCGCTGGAGCAGGCTCTGCGCCGTTACAAGATCCGCGCCTGCTGGTTCATGACCAACTTTCAGAACCCGCTCGGCGCGCTCGTTCCCGACGACGCCAGGAAAGACCTCGTCGAGCTCCTCGCCCGCCACGATGTGCCGCTCATTGAAGACGATGTCTATGCAGAGCTGTACTTCGGTCGCCGTCGCCCGAAGTCGACCAAGGCTTTCGATCGCAAAGGCCTGGTCCTCAACTGCGGCTCCTTCGCCAAGGATCTCGCGCCGGGCTATCGCCTGGGCTGGGTTGCCGCGGGCCGCTTCGCGCAGGCCGTGCAGCGGCGCAAGGTGATGAGCACGCTCGCGACCAGTGTGCCCATTCAGAACGGTATCGCGATGTATCTGCAGCAGGGCGGTTACGAGCGCCACATCACGCGTTTGCGTCGCACCTTTGCGAATCAGCAGACCGCCGCGCTGGAGTCGCTCAGGCGGCACTTTCCGTCGGGTTGCCGCGTCACGCGTCCCGAAGGCGGATATTTTTTATGGATCGAATTACCCGACACGGTAGATGCCATCGAAGTGCAGCGCCTGGCGCTCGCACGCGGTGTAAGCATCGCGCCAGGACCTATTTTCTCCGCACGCCGCGAGTACCGGCACTGCGTGCGCCTGAACGCCGGACATCCCTGGACGAAGGGGTCGGATCGGGCCGTCGCCATACTGGGCGAGATCATCAGGAGTAGGCTGTCCGATTGAGCTGGCAAAGCACACCGGGGCGTATCGGCACAGGGTTTGCTCCATAACCGAAGCCCGCCGCCAGTTCGCTGTCGAGGAGAAATAAATGCCCGAGCCGACCGTCCAGTCCCGGGGAGTTGATGCAACGCGGACGCGCACCTCCAAGATGCCCCGACTCTTCGTCGATGATGGTGGCGGAGGGCGACGCAGACCCGTTCTGTTCCTGCATGCGTTCGCTGGCGACAGCTCGCATTGGACCGCGCAGCTCGCACATCTGCGAGGTTTGCGCCGGGCAGTGGCCTTCGACTTCTCCGCGCATGGCAACTCGCGCATATCCGACGTGCGGGATTATTCCGTTCGCTCGCTGACGCTCGATGTCGAATGGGTGGTCGACGAGCTGCGGCTGGATCACTTCGTGCTCGTGGGGCACAGCATGGGCGCCGTGGTCGCGGCCGCATATGCCGGAGCGCATCCGGGGCACGTGACGGCCTTGATGCTGGTGGATCCACCGTATGTGCCCGGCATCATGTCGCCGGATCAGCTCGCGCGGATCATCAAGGCGCTGGAAACCGATCCTTATCCCGTGACCGAGCAGTACTGGAAAAATCAGCTGCTGGTCGGCTCCACACCCGCCGTGCGCGCGCGAGTGCTGGACAGCTTGAGCCGACTGCCGCGAGATGCAGTCATACAATTGACGCGCGATTTGTTGTATTACGATCCAGTGCCCGCGCTGACGAATTATTCAGGACCGGTGCTCGCGGTGGTGACGCCACGGAACGACTTGCCCACGAGCATTCACAACGTGGTCGAGGAGGTCGAGCATGTCATCGTCGAAGGCGCGGGCCACTGGATGCAGCTCGATGAGCCGGGTCGCTTCAACGCCATTCTCGACAGCTTCCTCGCGAAGATAAATTGAGGAACCCTCTGCAGGGAGAGTCCATGTCCGTCGATGCCTCCGATACTGATCGCTACAACAACGGCGTGGACCTGCTGAACGCCCGCTACGGCCTCTACGATCTGCCGGCGCCACTGCTCTGGAACGAAACGCTCGAGACTTTGCTGGCGCATCGCTCGGTGCGAGCTTATCTTTCCGACGCGCTGCCCGAAGGCACTCTGGAGCTGCTGATCGCCGCGGCCCAGTCCGCGTCGAGCTCCTCCAATCTGCAGGTGTGGAGCGTCGTTTCCGTGGAAGACCTCGCGCGCAAGGAGCGGCTCTCGAAGTTTGCCGGCGATCAGAATCACATCCGCCAGGCGCCGCTGTTTCTCGTATGGCTGGCGGATGTCGCGCGCATGCGGCGCGTAGCGAACAACCGCACCCTGTCGGCAGAAGGCCTCGACTACACGGAGATGTTTATCGTTGCCGCGGTAGACGCGGCACTGGCGGCGCAGAATGCGACCATCGCCGCGGAATCGTTAGGCTTGGGCACGGTGTACATCGGGGCGGTGCGTAACAATCCTGAGAAAGTGGCCGCGGAGCTCGGCCTGCCGCAAGGCGTGTTTCCATTGTTTGGATTGTGTGTGGGCTACCCCGATCCGGCACGGCCCGCCAGCATCAAGCCGCGCCTGCCACAACCGGCGGTGTTGCATCGGGAACGCTATTCCATGGAGCAGGATCAGTCCGTCGCGGAATACGATACGGTCATGACCCGGTTCTACGCCGAGCAGCGCATGAACCAGCCGAGCTGGACGCAACACTCCGTGGATCGCGTGCGGAATGCGCAATCGCTCAAAGGCCGCGACCGCTTGCGGGAAACGCTGCAAAAGATGGGCTTTCCGCTGCGCTGAGCGCGGGCTCATAACCAACTTGCAAAACGCCAGTTGCAAACACTATTGGACCGCCATGGCGGACAGCGTTAGCGTAGTTCCCGTGATCTTGTCCGAGTGTCGATAGCTTGTTCATGCCGCGTCTACTGCTCCTCCGGGCGGTAGACGCGGATTTCTTCTTCCGCCTCAGCGCCGGTCCGGCAGATGGCGCATGGCTACGGCCAGCCGCGTCCACGAATTCATCATCGAGATGATGAGCGTGAGATCCACAATTTCCTCAGCCGAGAAGTGCTCTTGCAGGTCGTTGTAGACCGCATCGGGCGCCCGCGTTTCCGAGATGTTCGTGAGGGATTCCGCCCATGCCAGCGCGGCCCGTTCACGCGGCGTAAAAAACTCGCTCTCATGCCACGCGATAAGACTATCCAGCCGCTGTTGGCTCTCGCCTTCCGCGCGAGCCTGACTCGCATGCAGATCCACACAGTACGGACACTGGTTGATCTGTGACACGCGCAACTCGATCACCGCACGAAGCTTCTTGTCGATGCGCGTCACGTAATGATAGATCGAGCGCAGTCCGTCGATGGCGCGGGGATTCAGCTGGTAGTAGTTGAGACGCTTGAGCACTTGGAAAATCCTCCGTGAGCGGGCCGCGATTTATCGCTGCCAGTTTATCAATACGTGGCCTGCGTCTCTTCAGGTTTGTTGCGATGTGCCGAGACAGCTTATGACATGGGCCAGAGGAGGGCCTTCCAACCTCAGGGTGGCTCTTGTACTCGCAACAGAACAACACGGTTCGCCGTTCCTACGCACCATGGCTGCTCGTAGCGGTGTGGCTTGCGAGTGCTGCGTGCTCGTTCTGGTACTTCACGTTGCGCAACCAGAGGACATTCGAAAGCTCTGTTGACAGCGTGCGCGCGGAAACGTGGTACCGGCAACACTTCTCTCCTCAGGATCGTGACGTACAACACACTGTAGCCACGGTCGTGCACCTTTATCGCGCCGACTGCGCGTGCAACCGTTTCACGGAGCCGCATCTGGCTCAGATCATTGCACGCTATCAGCGCGACGGCGTACGGTTCGTCGCCGTCGTCCGACAGGGCAATTCTTCAGAATCCGCAGCGGCACCTGTCGCCGGGCTGCGTCAAACATCAGTGTCCGCGAACGAGCTGGACTGGGTGGACGCGACGCCCGCCGCGCTCGTCTATGACTCCGCGGGAAAACTCATCTACTTCGGTCCTTACAGTGACGCTGCGTGGTGCGGGACTTCCGCGGGCCTCGTGGAGCGTGCGCTGGATCGCACTTTGCGCGGTCAGTCTCCAGAGCCGCGTGGCGTACCGGGCGGCGGCTGTTACTGCGGCTGGAAAGCATAAATATGAACGACTCATACCTGGCACATCTGCGCCGCTCCGCCGACCGGTTCATGCTCGGGGTCATCTCAGCATTGTTGGTGCTCTCCCTGGCGCTGGCGCCGTGGTACGACACCTGGACGGAAGCCCTCGCTATCGGCGTGCCGACAACGTTCGTCTGCGCAGCTCTCGTGCTGTGGCATCCGGGGGCGCTGGTGACCCGCTGCGCGGTCGCCGCGGCCTTGATGATACTGACGGGGCTCAATATCCATCAGGCTCACGGCATGCTCGAGCTGCACTTCGGTGTGTTCGTGTTGCTGGCGTTCCTGCTGTTCTATCGCGACTGGATTCCGCTCGTCGTCGCGGCAGCTGTTATCGCGGTTCATCATGTGGCTCTCGACTACGCCCAGCAGCAGGGTGGCTCGGCCTGGGTGTTCGCCGGTAATGCCGGCGCCTCGATGGTCGTGATTCACGCGACCTACGTGATCGTTGAAACCGCGCTGCTCGTGTGGATCGCGACGAAGCTCGAAGCGGAAGTGCGCGCCGTCGGTTGTGAGCCGGCCACGCTGGCCCGTATGTCGCAGGAGCTGGCGAAGGGGAATGTCGCGGTCTCCGTGCCCATTGATGCCGCTGACTCAGACAGCCTCGCGCACGCGATGATGCTGATGCGTGATGAGCTCGAGCGTACTGTGCGTGACACGGGTGAAGTGCTGCAGGCTGTGGCGACTGGAGATCTTTCCAGACGCGTCGTTGTTGACGTCTCGGGGGAATACGCGAGGCTGAAAGATCACGTCAACGGCACGGTCGATTTTCTGGCTTCGTTCATGCAGCGTCAGCGCCGCCTCATCGACCAGGCCAACGCCGGCGATTTCAAGGAGCGGTTCGAGACCGACGGGCTCGCGGGTTATCAGCTGGAGATGGGCGCGGACCTTAACAAGCTCATGATGTCCATAGAGTCTTTCGTGGATCGTTTCGGTGAAGTACTCGGTGCGCTCGCCGAGGGTGATTTGACCAGACCGATCACGCAGTCCTATTCCGGCCGGCTCGAGGATCTGAAGCGGGATACCAACAGAACGGCAGAGAAGCTCGCTTCGATCGTGGGGCATATCCGGCAGTCCGCTGACGCCATCGATGCCGGCGCGCGCGAAATTGCAAAGGGCAATTCTGAATTGTCGATGCGCTCTGCCGCACAGATAGAACAGCTCCGCAAAACATCAGATGCGATTGGCGCTCTTTCCGCGGCTGTCGTCAGCAACTCGACGAGTGTGTCCGAGGCAAACCAGCTGACTGACGCAGCGTCCGCCGCTGCCGCGAAAGGGGGTGAGGTCGTCACTTACGTCGTCACGACAATGGGCGGCATCAGCGAGTCGTCCGGCAAGATTGCGGACATCATCGGCGTGATTCAGGAAATTGCTTTCCAGACCAATCTGCTTGCGCTCAACGCCGCTGTTGAAGCGGCGAGAGCGGGCGAACAGGGGCGTGGCTTCGCAGTGGTCGCAGCTGAGGTGCGCAGCCTCTCCATCCGCACGGCGTCGGCTGCCAAGGAAGTCAAACTTCTGATTACCGATAGCGTGGAGCGCGTCGAAACGGGCAGCAAGCTCGTGAAACAGGCCGGCACCACGATGGATGAAATCGTCGATCGTATTTCCAAGGTGACGGAGGTGGTGCGCAATATCTCCGGCTCCACACAGCATCAGGCCGCGGGTATCAACGCGGTGAGCCGCTCGATCGGCGAGATGGATAACGTCGTCCAGCAGAATGCGGATCTTGCCGAGGAAGCCGCTGGTGCCGCGGATAGCATGGCGGGTGAAGCCGCGGCTTTGCGTGAGAGTGTGTTGGTTTTCAAGTTGCAGCGGGCGGAAGGCCCCGCAGACTTGGATCATCTCGCGGCCTAGCGCCTCTGCGTGCCCGACCCCGAATGTACCCAAAATAAGCCAATTGTTCTCGGGTCAATCTTGGCCGGGGTTGGGCCACATCGCCTGCGGGTGCTAAGTTGATTCCATAGCCGCGCGTTAGAATGATTCTTTGGTATTCGGGCCAAAGGAGCTCACTATGCGTGAAACCACTGAATTCATAGCCATCGAGAACCGTCTCGGCGCGCACAACTACAAGCCGCTGGATGTCGTGCTCACACGGGGCGAAGGCGTGTGGGTGTGGGATACCGACGGCAAGCGCTATCTCGATTGCCTTTCCGCTTATTCCGCCGTCAATCAGGGTCACTGTCATCCGCGCATTCGCGAGGCGATGATCGGCCAGGCGGAGAAACTCACCCTAACTTCCCGCGCGTTTCGCAACGACCAGCTGGCTTGCCTGTATGAAGACGTCGCGCGTCTCACCGGCATTTCCAGGATGTTGCCGATGAACAGCGGCGCGGAAGCAGTGGAGTCCGCCGTCAAGGTGGTGCGCAAGTGGGGTTACGAAGTCAAAGGCGTGCCGGCGGATCGCGCGGAGATCATTGTCGCCACCAACAATTTTCACGGCCGCACCCTGGGGATCGTCGGGTTCAGCACCGATCCGCAGGCGCGTGGCGGTTATGGTCCGTTTGCCCCGGGGTTCAAGGTGATTCCCTTCGGTGACAGCGAGGCGTTGGCCGACGCGGTCAACGACAACACTGTAGGGTTTCTCGTCGAGCCCATTCAGGGCGAAGCCGGGGTCATTATTCCGCCGGTGGGTTATTTCCGGCAAGTGAGGGAAATCTGCACCGCGCGTCACGTCACGCTGATACTGGATGAAATTCAGACCGGGCTCGGCCGCACTGGCAAGCTGCTGGCGCAGGAACACGAAGAGGTGCTTGCCGATGTCACGCTGGTCGGCAAAGCGCTCTCGGGTGGGTTTTATCCCGTATCAGCTGTGTTGGATCGCTCTGGTGTGTTGGATGTTCTGAATCCCGGACAACACGGCAGCACGTTCGGCGGCAATCCGCTGGCCTGTGCGATTGCGCGCGCCGCGCTGCGTGTGCTGATCGAGGAGGGGATGATCGAGAACGCGGCCCGACAGGGGGAGCGCTTCAAGACCCATCTTGCGAGTATCAGAAGTCCGCTTATTCGCGAAGTCCGGGGTCGCGGGCTCATGCTGGCGGTGGAGCTGCACCCGGAGGCGGGCGGAGCTTACAAATACTGCGAGCGGCTCCGCGAGCGGGGAATGTTGGTGAAGGATACGCACGGCCACACGCTGCGCATCGCTCCCCCGCTCGTGATTACATCCGACGAAGTGGACTGGGCGTCTCAGCAACTCTCGGAAGTACTGGCCGCCTGAGTTTGCGTCGTGGCGACGCGCTGCCAGATGCCTTTGTAAGTTTCGGTGATGGCGCTACCGTCCACGGTGATCAGCGTCTGGAAGTTGGCGCTCTTGTAGCGGTACAGGTTTTCGCCTTCGCGCGTGTAGACCTGCGCGGAGCGCTCGACTTTCAGCGCGGGAAACCGCACCCAGGCAGCGTCGAGGCTGGCGTATGCGCCGACTTCGAGATTCGTCCGGCGGATGGGCAGCGTGTTGGTGGCGGGCGTGAACTCGAGATCGACGTCGATGCAGCCCGTGAGATGCGGCGCGGGCATGCCATCGACGAGCCAGTTCTGCTTCTCGTCCACGACGATGCCGAGCGCGCTGCGCGTGTCGCCGAAGAGCTGCTTGATCTGGACGCGGCGCGTTTTCCAGTCCACGTCCGTGCGGATGGTGTAGTCCACCCGTAGCGGCACGTGGTCCTGCGCCACGAGAATGGTGCCCGCGATTTCATAGCCCGTGGGCAGGCGATCGAAGCGCACGAGCTCGAAGCTCGCATCGTCGAAGATCCGTCGCCAGATGAGGCTGCGGGGCCAGGTGTCGGCGCTGATGGTGGCAGCCATGGAAGTCCTCGGCGCGGGGCAGGGCGCGCGATGCTAGTCGGGACCTCGCATGTTTTCAAGACGAATGGCTCGAGCGGTGGCCCGCCGCAAGCGGGCGATGTCCCCGCATCGGAAGACGCGCGCCGGGCGGGTGGCTAACTTCGCAGGTCTTTCAGCGGATGAGACGGGCCAGATGAGCGATTCCAGGCTGACTCTTGCCGATGCCGTGCGCATCGGCCGACTCGATGCGCACGGCCAGGCGGAGCTGCTGCGCGAGGGAGAAGTCAGCGTGCTCGATCTCGTCAACGCGGCGGCGCTGCGTATCGAAGCATTTGATCCGGCCATTAACTCGGTGACGTATCGGGCGTTCGACAGCGCGCGCGAGCGCGCGAGGCATCGTCATGCGGGCGCGCTGGCAGGTGTGCCGTATCTCCTGAAGGATTCGCTGGAATATCCGGGCTTTCCGGTGCACGCAGGCAGCCGGGCGCGCACCGATGCGCCGGCTACGCGGGCGTGGCCGTTCGTGAAGCGGTTCGATGAGGAGGGGCTGATCCCGGTCGGCATGTCTTCGATGTGCGAGTTCGGCGTAATGCCGACGACCGAGCCGCTGCGTTACGGGCCCGTACACAATCCGTGGGATCTCGCGCGAACGACGGGCGGGTCGAGCGGTGGCGCTGCGGCGGCCGTGGCGGCGGGGCTGGTGCCGCTGGCTCATGCGAGTGATGCGGGTGGATCGATTCGGGTGCCTGCTTCGTGTTGTGGCGTCGTGGGGTTGAAGCCGGGGCGGGGCGCTAACGTGCGGGCACGAGCGCCTGATCTTGGTGATGATCTTCTTTGTGCGGATTCTCTAGTGTCGCGCTCTGTGCGTGATGTGGCGTGGGCGTTTGGAGTGGCGCGTGGCACGACGACGCGTGCGCCGATGGCGGGGCCTTCCTCGCGGCGGCTGAGAATTGCGCTGAATCTGACGACGCTCGAGGGCGCGCAGCCCGAGGCGGATGTGGCTGAAGCGCTCAATGAGACGGTGGAGCTGTGCGCGAGGCTGGGGCATCACGTTGAGGTGACGACGTTACCCATTGATGGCGCGCGCGTTGCCGCGAGCTTTCGTGTGATGTGGAGCTGTATGGGCACGGAGGTGTTGGAAACATATGGCGGCCGTTATCCGGATACGCCGATCGGGGATTTGCTGGAGCCTTTTACGATCGCGCTGGGAGAATCGGGCAGGCGTTTCGATGGCACGGATCTCGAGCGGGTGTATCGGTGTATGACGGAGACGGATGATCTGCTGGTGGATTTTTATCGTCGCCATGATGTTGTGTTGTCGCCGGTGATGCGGGAGCGTCCGCCGTTGTTAGGACGGATGGCGCCGACGCAGCCTTTCGAGCCGTTGATGGCGGACATGTCGCAATATCTTGGCTATACGACGCTGCATAACTTGACGGGTGTGCCGGCGATTTCGCTGCCGTTGTTTGCGGCGAGTGATGGGGTGCCGATTGGTTCGATGTTTGCCGCAGGCCGCGGGCAGGAAGAGATGTTGTTGGCGTTGGCGTTCGAATTGGAGCAGGCACAGCCCTGGGCTGATCGCTGGCCTGCCAGCCTCAGCGCAATCTGATATCGGCACGCTGGCCGACGCCAGTTGCGATGACGTCACCGCGACCGCGCGCTCGCGCGGCCATCCGAGTGCTGGCCGAGCCGGCCGCGCCGAGCATGGCCGGCGGCACGGCGCCGTGCTCTCGCCGCCGATGTTCGTCTTATCGCGCGCCGCTTTCTGCGACGGCAGTGGGCCGCGCCGCTGCGGGCCGCCAAACCTCTGCCGGTCGCGCGGCTGTCACAGCGCTCGCGCCACGCGTCGCATAACGCCCCGGCGACACACCCACCGCGCGTCTGAACATCGCATTGAAAGCGCTTGCGCTGCTGTATCCCACATCCAGCGCAACATTAGTCACCGCATGACCTTCCGCCAGCCGCGACAGCGACTCCAACAATCTTGCCCGCCGCCGCCACTCCGCAAAACTCATCTGAGTTTCAGCACGGAACACGCGAGTGAACGTGCGTCGCCCCATGCGTGCAACACGCGCCCATGTATCCAGATCATCTTTCTGCGCCGGTGAACGCAACACAGCCTGACACGCTTTCAACAGCCGCGGATTGCGAGGCATCGGCAGGTGCACCGGCGACGCCGGCATCGCACGCCGCACTTCGTCAAACATCAGATCGAGCAGCCGCGCGTCTCGCCCTGCAGGCTCATAAGCCCCCTGGATCAGCGCTGCCTCCAGAAACAACTCCTTCAACAGCGGCGAGACGCCAAACGTGCGCGCCTCATCCGGCATGCCGCCCGACATCTCCTCGCCCACGTTGAACACACTCAGGATGACTGCCGTCCGGCTGCAACTCTGAAATCGGGCGCCTGGCGGCAACCATAGAGCGCTCTGCGGCTGCAATACATATCCTGAGGATTCCGTCGTCACCGCGAGCACGCCCGCGCTGGGAAACAGAATTTGCGCCTGCTCCCGCATGCGCCACGGTTCAACGTGCTGCGGGGGATAGCGCTCGACCAACACCGTCACCTGATTGTTCGCCATGCTCCGTTCTCCGGCTGTGGACTGCCCGACTTTCGTTGGAACCACGCCAAACAGGGAACGGAAATGCGCACCCGCCTCGAAACTAAGTGCGGCCGCGCCCGGCCGGCGCCAGCGGAAAGCCGGCGAAGCGCTTGCATTCATTGACCAGAAAATGCGTGACCATCTTCTCCACGTCGTTGTTCTCATGGAGCAAAATATCGGCCAGCCGCTGCCACTCGCTGATATCCGTAACCACGATCTTCATCATGTAATCGAACGGACCGCTCACTCGTGCGGCCTCCACCACCTCGGGCAGCCCGTCGAGCACGGCGTCGAATTTCTCGAACGCGTCGCTGTTATGGCGACGGATCGCAATTTGCGCGTACACCGCGATCGTCGGGCGGATGAGCTCGACGGCGAGCGACGCGCGATATCCATAGATCACGCCATGCGCTTCGAGGTGTTTCACGCGCGCGAGGCACGCGCTCGGCGACAGGGCGACTTTCTCCGCGAGGTCGCGATTCGTCATGCGCCCGTCCTCCTGGAGCGCCTGGAGAATCTTGAGATCGATACGATCGAGCTCGATCGGGGCGATGGGCTGGCGAATCATGTTCGTGGGCGACCGCTCGGGTTGGGGCACGGGAAGATTAGCAACAACACGCTCTTCATGGCTCATGCCGCTGATTCCACGTTTGTGCGCCTTCGGCGCCACACTTCGTGCGGTGGCAGGGGCGCGGTGAGATACGAAATGCGTCCTGTGAGAAAAAGTCTATAAGAATCATGTCACTGTAAGCAGACAACTGTCGCTTTACAGCCTCGTTGGGAATATCCAAAGATCGGCACGCGAGGGGGAATTTCCGGGCGCTCGACGCTCGCAGCACAAGAATACAGGCCATTTTCCGCATGGTCCGAGCCGCTGTTCAGCGTTGCGCAAAAGCCGCATCCGTCGCCTGTCCCGGCGCGGGAGCGACGCCCGTCACCTGTCTTTCCCAACCTTACCCAACCACAAGGGCTGACCATGAGCGTCGGTGATACTCGAAAACTGCTTTCCCTCGCGGCGGGCGCCGCGTGTGTGCTGGAGCTCGCGGCCGCGCCGCGGACTCACGCCGCTGAATCCTCTTATGTGCTGGAGGAGGTCATCGTCACCGCAACCAAGCGCGCCGAGAAAGCGCGCGACATCGCGGGATCGATTTCCGCCATGTCGGGCGACCAGCTGGACGCCGTTGGCGCGCAAAGTTTCGAGGATTACCTCGCGCGCACGCCCGGTGTTGTCTTCAGCGCCGGGCCGAATGGCGATTCCACGGCAATCATTCGCGGTGTCGGCACGAATTCCGGCAAGGACCAGGGACAGGGTCCGACCGGGTATTTCATCAACGAGATTCCCTTGACCGAGCCGGGCTATGCGATGGCGATCCCCGACATCGACGCGTTCGATGTTGAACGGGTCGAGGTGCTGCGTGGGCCGCAGGGCACGTTGTTTGGATCCTCCTCGCTCGGTGGCGCCATCAACTATGTGGCGCGCGAAGCGAGCCTTACAGGTCTCGACGCGGCGTTTGAAACAGGCCTTACGAGTACGCGCCATACCGATAGCGAGATCGGCTACATCGGCAAGGGCATGATCAATCTGCCTGTGACCGAAACACTGGCAGTGCGCGGCGTTTATCACTATCGCGATGAGCCGGGTTATCTCGACAACGTTGGGCTGAACGAGAGAGGCACAAACGATTACACGACGCGCGGCGGACGCGTCTCCGCCGTCTGGGCGCCGGTGGACGGCACCAAACTCTCGTGGCTGAGCCTGTTCGATAACTCGCGAACGAAGGATTTCGCCTATCGTTATCCCGACAAGGGCGAGTTCACGCGCGAAAGTCTGGTTGCGGAGCCCGTGCAGTACAAATTTCAGTTACACAGCCTGCGGCTCGATCAGGATCTGGGGTTTGCAACGCTGACGGCGCTTGGCGCCTACAACGAGAAGCGCCGCAATCTCGTCACCGATTACACGGTGTTCTACGGTGCCGGCCTCATCAATCCCACGCCTTACTTCGACCGCGGCAAGAGCGAAACGAAGAGCCTCGAAGTGCGACTGGCCTCGCCCACGGGCGAAACCTTCGACTGGCTGGTCGGCGTCATGGGCACGAAGACCGACAAGACGTTCAACGATTCGATTACGTCGGAAGGATCGAATGCGATTCTCGCGCCGGTCAACAATCCTCAGGACCTGCGGGGCGATGAGTTTTACTGGGGCACCGGCCACACCGAGGGCGAAGAGAAGGCCGTGTTCGGCGAAGCCAATGTACACTTCAACAGTCAGTGGACCCTGACTTTTGGTGGCCGCTATTTCGATACGGAAGTGACCAGTGGCGCCGTGTACAGCGGCGTTTTCTATCCGGGCAATCTCGCCTTGCCGGTAACCACGCAGAAGGAAGACGGCTTCGCGCCGAAGTTGTCTGTGGCATACCGTGCTGACGAAGATCTGATGTTTTATGCGCTCGCGTCCAGGGGTTATCGCTTCGGCAATCCCAACACCATCTTCCCCGTGCCGGGCTTCGACACACCGCCCGGCTGGAAAACGGACTCGCTGTGGAACTACGAGCTGGGCACACGCACCACCTGGCTCGATCGACGTCTGCAGGCAGATCTCACAGTGTTCTTTATCGACTGGGAGGACTTGCAGGTTCGTCTCTATCGTCCAGTCGATGGCGCGACGTATGGCACCAACGCGGGCAGCGCGCGCAACGTGGGTCAGGAGTTCAACGGCCTGTGGCGCGTTTCTCAGGCGCTCGACCTTCAGTTGAACATCACGCATCTCGATGCAAGGCTGACGGAGACGACCGTGAGCGAATCGAAGGCGGTGTTGCGGGATGGGGAGCGACTTCCCAGCGCTTCCGAGTGGCAGCTTGCGGGTTCAGTCGTGCTTCGTCTGCCCGTAGCTTATGAGCCAACCGTCACGCTGTCGCATCGTTATCTCTCGGAGGCGCCGCAGGCCTTTCCAGTCGTGGTGAATCTGGACGAGGAGCCGCCTCCGGCAGCGCGTCTGAATGGTTACAGTGAGACCGATCTGCGGGTCGCGGCTACCTTCGGTAAGGTGGGTACGGCGGTGTTCGTCAACAATCTGACGGATGAGCGTGGAGTCACTTTCGGTTATGGAGACTTCGGGCTCGGCCTGCAGGATTTCATCATCCGCCCGCGCACTTTCGGCGTAACGGTCAACTGGAGCTTTGAATAAGACTCATGCGATCGACGACACAGGGGTTGATCGCGGCCTCGATCGTGTTGGTTTCGCTGCCGGCGGGCGCGCAGTCGCCGGCAGCGACGCTGCAGACGATTGAGCCTGTCGACATCGTGGACCTGCGCGAGGTCAGCGATCCTCAGATCTCGCCGGACGGCCGGCTCGTGGCTTACACGGTGTTGCGGCGGTTGCCGGAGGGTCAGCCGGACGATACGAGTATCTGGCTCGTGGCGGCTGACGGCCGTACGCCGGCGCGGCCGCTGATCTTCAGCGACGGGGCGGACGCGACGCCCCGCTGGTCACCCGATAATAAGCACATTGCCTTCCTGTCGAGCCGCGCGAATCCGCTGAGTGGCCAGCGCAGCACCACGTTCAAATTCTCTGATGCCACCGCCGCGCGTGACCGTGATACTCCGCCGCCGAGCGAGGTCGCTACTCGCTTAGTGCCGCCAGCGGCCCGAGAGCCTGGTGAGGCCGTGCCCCTGGAAAGCGAGACGGCGCAAAAGCCTGACGCTCTGCCGCCGCGGGTTGCGGCAACAGATCAATCTCGTCAACTCTGGTTGCTCAGCATGGAGGGCGGCGAGGCTCAGCCGCTCACCTGGCTCAGTGGCAACATGGGAGAGTTCCGCTGGTCACCCGACGGCAAGCGCATCGCGTTTCTGTTGAGCGAGCCTGAAACAAAGGTCCATCACGAGCGCGTCGCTCGCAAACAGGACGCCATCGAAGTCGACCGCCATCCGTTGAACCAGCATCTGTGGATCTACGATCTGCAGCAGCGCTCGGCGAAGCGCGTGTCGCCCGTAGAGATTCATATCAGCAACTTCGGCTGGTCGCCCGACAGCACACAACTCGTCGTGCGTTTCGCGAAGACACCTGACATCAACGCGCATTGGTATCGCTCCAGGGTCGCCATTCTCGACCTCGCCTCGGGCAAGCTAGGCGCGCCCTTCCCCGGGCAGGCGTCTTCGGTCACGCCTTCCTGGTCTTACAATGGCCAGCGCATCGCGTATGCGGAAATCCTGAAAGATGGCATCGGCGGCGAGCCGCGCATCTACGACGTCAAGTCAGGCAAGGTCACCGCCTGCGGAGGCGATTACGCCGGCCTCGTCGGCGAGACGTACTGGAGCCGCGATAACAACACGCTCATCGCCCATACTTTCCAGAACACGCGCACGGGCATCAGCCGTCTCGATGTGCGCGATTGCAAGCTCACCAAAATTACCGACGCCGACGCAATGGGCCCTTATGGCCTGAGCCTCAGCGCCGACGGCCGCACCATCGCCTACGCGGGCAGCTCGTTCAGACAAACCGCGGAAGTGTGGGTGTTGGAGGGTAAGCGGCACCAGGCGCTCACTAACACCAATCCTCAGGTCGCCGGCTGGAATCTTGGCGCGGGCCGTGAGGTCTCGTGGACGAGCACGACTGACGGCAAGACTATCCACGGCGTGTTGATCACGCCGCCCGGCTATGTGAATGGCACGCCGACGAAAACCGTCGTGCAGATTCACGGCGGACCGGAATGGGCGTGGTGGTCGGGCTGGCATGGCTCGTGGCACGAGTGGGCGCAGTTGCTCGCGTCGCATGGTTATGTTGTCTTCATGCCGAATCCGCGTGGCTCGGACGGGCAGGGCACGGCGTTCGCGCGCGCCGCACGCGAAGACTGGGGCGGTGGCGATTTTCAGGATGTTCTCGATGGCGTGGACCTGTTGATCAAACAACGCATCACCGATCCCGCGAAACTCGGTATTGGCGGCTGGAGCTATGGCGGCTTCATGTCCACATGGGCGATCACGCACAGCGAGCGCTTCAAGGCGGCCGTAGTTGGCGCGGCCGTTGTGGATCTTGCGAGTATGGGTCTTACAACCGATACGCCGGATTTCATCACCGGTTATTTTGGTGACAACTTTGCCAATCACGCGCTGTACGACGAGCACTCGCCGATCCGTTCTCTGCATCGCGCGAAGGCGCCGACACTGGTGTTGCACGGCGAGCTGGATGCTCGCGTGCCTGTCGATCAGGGCGAGCAGGTTTATGTTGGATTACGCGAGATGGGTGGCAAGGTCGAGATGGTGCGCTATCCGCGCGAGCCGCACTGGCTGCGCGAGTATGAGCATCACAAGGATGTGCTGACTCGCGTGCTGGCGTGGTTCGACGAGCATCTGTAGCTCGTGCGGCAACACCGAACGAACAGCATCGGTCGGGGCACGCTCTGACGAGCGTGCCCGACATCTACACTCGCTTCAGCGTGTGGCCGGCGCCGGCGCTGACGCCAGGGCCTGCGGAGGCATGCCCAGCTGAGTCATGACGTCACGACCCTTGGTCTGCACTTCACTGGCTTTGGCCACAGCGTCTTCCAGCCTGCCGCGCGCTGCATCCTGAGATGCTGCGGTCCATTGCTGTTTGATCGCTTCCACCGAAGATTTCGCCGTCTCAACATTGGTCGGGCTGACATCTTTCGGTAAACGCTTGCTCTTCGACAACGTGGTAAGACGCTTGTCGATCGCCTCCACCATCTTCGGAGTCTCCGAGTTCATCGTTTCCCACTGGCCTCGCAACGCCGTGAGCGATTGCTCTTTCGCGGCGGTCGAAGCATTCATCACCTTGGAGATACGCGGCGGTAGTGTTCTGGCGCCTGCCAGAGCACTCTTGTAGTCGCCTTTATCGAAGCTGGCTTTCGCAGAGGCCAGGCCCTGCTCAAGGTCCGCATACTGATCCGGAACGTACTTTCTCGCTTCCGGCCCGATTGCGTTGATCGTCGCCTGCGCCTGTTTGATCGCCTCACGAGCCGGTGGCTCGTAATTTGCGCAGCCCGTCATGCCCCAGATCGAAATCAGCCCCACACTCGCCCATCGCACTGCTATTCCTGCACGCATCGGATGCCCCTTGTTCCGAATGGATTGTGTATGTCAGAACCGCGCCGGCAGCTCCCTTAAAACCTGTTCCAAATGTCCCCCTACCGGTCGCTCGGGTCATTCATACACCTGAGTCGTGTCGGTGCCAAGCGGCAGTTGCGTTGGGGGCCGAGCTTGGGTTGTTTGTCTGTGCAGGGGTGCAACGGTGGCATAGACTTTGCCCAAATCTGTGATTCTCCGTTCGCCTGCCCCCGATTTTCCGAAGAGTGCGCAGGCGAAGTGGCGGGCCGCGGTACAGGCCTGCTGTTCCTCGAGGAGGCCTGGGCGAACGGTCGTCTACTGCGACATGGAGATGTCCGACGCCGCGGCCAGAGAAATGGCGAAGGACTCTCGCATTCAATACATGGAAGCCGTGGTCGCGACTCGCACCTCGACCACGGCTCCTGACTAAGTGGACTTCGAAGGAGCCCTCAGGCTTACCGAGGCTCTCCCCCTGGCGTCGGATCTTCCATCGGAAACGTCTGCACGCCCCCAGCCGGAGGAGCAGATACCGGAGTCGCCGGCGCCGCCGGGGCATTCGTAGAAGAGGACGACCCCGCAGCCGCCTGATTCGTGCGCGTGCTCGTCGCCACCGACGTCATGAATTTCTTCGCGGCATCGTCATCTGTCGTGACATCACCGTTGATGATGTCTGACGCCGTCACACCGCTCTTGCGATAGAACGCTCCATTGCCACCACGATCGATGTTGAGCGCCGAACCATCCAGCGCTATGCCGGCAAACAAACCGCGATTGCGGGAATACGAATACACCTCGGCGGTGAAGCTCGCATCGGTGCTCGCAGACGCCTGCCGGCCTACCGGGCCGGCGGCTACCGAGGCGTCTGCACCTAATGTCAGCTTGCCGTCGGTGATGCCCTCAATGCCTTCACGCGTCGTGAAGACGAGAACAATGTCAGTGGACTGCACGCCAGCCTGCCAGCCGATACTGCCGCCAGTGATGGTGATGAAAATCGGATTGGTGAAATGACCGTTCTTGTCCCGCACCACGAGCACGCCGCGGCCACGACGGCCACCGGCGATCAGAGCGACCTTGGTCACGTCAGGTATGACTGCGATGCCGTACGCCCGATCGAGCAGACGCTCGGGAATGGTCTGGTCGCGTGCATTACGCAATTCATCCAGCACCTGCTTGGCCTGCAGGAGTTTGCCCTGCTCACGTTCCTGCGCATGGGCGACAGGAGCGTGTGCGGTGAGGCCAAGGCCCACCAGCACCATCAACGAAATAAAAGCAGTAGCACTACGCATGCGCGGGATCCCCTAATAAACAGCTTGCGGCAGAAGTGCCGCAAGCTTATCTCATGATGTAAAAGCAAGTAACGCGCCCGCACGAATGGCAGGCGCGCGTGGCTCGTCAGAACCAGATAGACAGGAAAACCTGCATGACGTTCGCATCGAGCTGATATAGCGGCTCCGCGCCCGCCAATACGCCGCTCCCCGGTTCCAAAGTCACCCGCGCGTCGCGGAAATCTTCGTAATCGACGAAGAGATGATCGAACCGCACATTCATCGTGCTCCGCTGGATCCACGGGGCACGCGGCACCGTGAACTCATAACTCGCACCCACGCCGAACGTATAGGCCTGGTACGTGGACAACTCTTTGTCACGCGCAATGAAGTTGGCAAAGTTGGGCCGCGGGAACAGGTCGCTGTAGAAATCCGCGGCGTCCTGTTTGTAATAGCGGACACGGCCGTCGAAGATCCAGCGCCGGAATGCGGGATGGGTGTAACCCAGTTCCACGGTGTGGGCCTGAACGCCCCAAGTGTCCGTGTAGAAACGGTACATGCCTTCCACCGCCGCGCGATAGGGCAAGTAGTACTTCAGCCGCCCGGCCACCGCATTGCTCGTATGCGTATGCGGATACAGCTCGGCCTGCTGCGACCAGCCCTTGCCGACGCCCGGCGTCGCATATCGCACCTGACGATACGGGTTGTTCAGGAACCCCTCGTCAGTCTGCACTTCGTAGTTCAGCGCCAGAATCATGTTGCGCGTCAGGATCTGCGAGAGACCCAGCGCATAGGACCGCTTGTCCGTCGTCTCGGCGAACGCCGGATCGCGCCCGCGCGAGCCATCATCGAAGCGCGTGTTGCGATACACGTCATCCCAGCCGCGCTTGAAGGTCATCGACACGGTGGTGAGATCGCCGAACATGTCCTGGCTCAGCGAAACGTAGCCCGTGTTGGCTTCGTAGTCCGACTCGTCGCTGTTGATGAAGCCGAGGCTGTAAAGCGTCTTGCCACGCAGGAAGTCCGCGGACGCGCTGATCTGCTTGCGCTCTTCTTCATAGGCACTGGCGCCGCTCTGCACGTCGATGGACGCGCTGGACACCATGTCGAGGTAATAGTTGGCGGAGACCGAGAACTTCTCGCCCACCTTCTTGCGAACGAGTACGGAAGGTCCGTCGATGGTGATGCCGCCACCGCTGTAACGGTGGTACAGCGCATCCGCGCGGTCTTCGGGCAACACGGCGGCAAAGGCCTCCGCGCCGAGCAGCAGCGTCATCGCCGCCAGCACCGTTCTCTGCATCGTTGACAGCGCCATCCGCGTCATCAGTTGCACCCGCAACCGCCGCCGGCGCCGCCCATCGCGCCACGCGCGCCTTCGCGCGCTTCGAACACGTGATCCATATAACTCGTCGACACCGGGTTGCGATCGAACGCCATGATCGGATCCGCGAGATGCTCGCGCTCGTAAGGCTTCACCCACGGCTCGATCGAGCTGCATGCGGCAAGCCCCTGCAACAGCACCGCCGCGCCGATGAGGCGCAACGCGACGCGGCCGAGGCGACCGCCCGAATGCGCTGTGGCGTTCATGGCTCGCGGATCAACGTGCGGATGCTGTCGAGATACGCATTCTCGTCACCGGGCTTGTAACCCCGATGGAGCAGGCGGACCTGGCCTTTCTTATCAATGATGGCGGTGCTCGGCATGCTGTTCACGCGATAGAGCTCGCTCACCTTGCTGTCCGTGTCGAAAAGAATGGGGAAGGTCACGGGCGGCTGCTTGCTGAGCCAGGCTTCCGCGGCCTTGGAATCCGGCTCGACGTTCACGCCCAGCACGGTGAAACCGAGCTTGCTGTATTTCTTGTGGATGCCTTCGAGCAGCGGCATTTCCTGCCGGCACGGGCCGCACCACGTGGCCCAGAAATTCAGCAGCACGACCTGGCCCTTGTACTGGGCGAGGTTGATCGTCTGGCCACCGCGCGCGGGCAGCGAGAAAGTGGGCGCCGGGCTCGACGACGTGCTGGCCGCGAAAGCGGGGAGGGCAACGATCAGCGCGACGAGCGTGCGCGCGGCGAATCCTGCAAAACGCGACTTCATGAAAACCTTTCCTCTAGAAGAACACGGTCACGCCGAGCACCGTCTCGATGTTGCTCGTGAGCTTGCTGGTGCCGAGCAGGTCGGAATCGAACACGCGATCCTGCACGGTGACGTGTATGGCCAGCCAGTCGGTGGGCAACACGCGGTAACCGCCGCCAAAGCTCACGGTGAACTGCTCGTCGCCCGCGAAATCGACCGCGCCGATGCCGGCCAGCAGATAGAACGTACTGTTCATCGCCCGGCCGCGACCGAGAAAGACTTCGCCGGGCAGGAAGTTGTAGCCGAGCCCGAGGCTGTAATACGTGAATTGCCTCTCATCGCCGGTAAGCAGCTGCACGTTGCCGCCGAGCGTCTCGAAGCTCGTGCGTCCCGCGCGCGAGCGGCCGAATTCGCCGCGAAAGAAGAAATCTTCGGTGACGTGATAAGCGGCCGTGGCGCCGTATGACGGATTGCTGCCGAAGTCTTCGATGGAGAGCGCGCCGTAGTGCACGCCCACCTCGACGTTCTCCGTATCGATCTTCGGCGTCTTGATGATGCGGCGCTCGACCTCAGGATCGATCACACGCGGTGGCGCGGCGTCATCTGTTTCGTTCTGCTCTGAAGCGGCCACGATCTCGTCTGCCGTACGGCGCGACTCGACCTGCGCGGGCGTTGCATCGCGGTCCATCCAGTTGCGCAGGCTCGCGCACCCGGGGAGGGCGAGCATCGCGGCGCTCAGAAGAAGAACGCGAATCCCAGTTTCCATTCGTCTACTTCCTCATTGTCGTTGCGGCTCGTGAACACGACGTGGCTCTTGTACTCGCCGCGCACGAAAAAGCGGCGCGTGAGATAGAACCGCACGCCGGCGCCGACGTATGCGGTCTGGTCGGAGCGGTCTTCGACCTCGACCAGTGTTGCTTTCGGTTCGATATCCACGAGCCCGGTGCCCAGCATGACGAACGGCGAGATGCGCCATTCGGGCAGAAAAACATGGGTGAGGCCCAGATCGACGACGGTGCCGTTGGATGCATTGCCGAGGAAGCGACCTACCGACAGCTCGGCGGCGAGCTGCGAATTGAAAGAGAACGAGCCGTAGCCCGACACGAGCGAGGCGCCGCCGTAATCGCCGGCCAACACGCCCATCTCGAAACGATGCGACGTGAAGCCCGCGCGATTGCCGAGATCGAACACGAACGGCGAGCCGTCGGCGAGCGTGGTGGTCACCATCTCGTTCTGCGCGACCCAGCCTTCGACGCCGCGCTCGGTGCGGACCTTGAACCAGTCCGTCCGGCGCTTGAGCACATCGACGCTGTCTTCGCGCGGTACGACATGAATGACGGGATACCCGCGGCCCGGCCCCGTATGCATTTCTATATAAGGGGCGGTGACGAAAACCTGCAGAAACTCACGCGCGCTGCTGACCTGTGTTACGGCAAGCAGCGGCAGGAGCAGCAGGAATTGCCGCGCACTCTTCAGGATTCTCAAGAGACCTCTAATTGACCGGGACGGCGGGGTCGAACGGATTGTTGAAGAATTGCGCGCCAATATCCAGCCATTCCGATACGAGGCGCAGTTCGGCAGGGCTCATCATGCCCGCGTGCCGGTTGCCGGAGCCCGGTGTGAAGCGGCCCAGGACGCGCGCCGAGATCGCGCCGCGCGCATCGCCCGCGTTGAAATAAGGACCCACCGGCGTGCCGATGAAGATGACATCGCCCGTGTCAGGATCGACACCCTGCGTCACATCGTCGATCAGTGCGCCATCCTCGACCTTCTGCCGGTTGTCGACAAACAGCAGGTCGCGATAAGAGCGGGGTTGCAGAGGCACTTCATCCGACGCTTCATCGGTCAGCTCGAGCTGACCCGCGGGCACCATCACGTTACCCATTGCGTCGACGCGGCTGTGGCAGCCGCCCTGCGTGCAGGTGTGATCCGCCAGCTGGATGCCGGCCATATCCCGCACGACCCGCGACTTGCTCCATAAAGGCTGAATATGCTGTGGGTAGTTGATGATGATGCGGCAGTTCGACTTCCACTTCGTCTTGTCCAGACATTCAGTCGCGGTCGGCAGCGCGGTCGTGAATGTTCTATCCGTATAGCTGTAGATGAGATCCGGATCGGGCGCGCGCACGGCGGGATCCGTCCAGACATCTTCAAAGACCACATCCATTGTCGGAATCATCGAGCTACAACGCGGCAAGTCGGACGTGCAGCTGACGCGCGCGCGCGCCTGCGCCATCGTTTCGCCGGCATCCGGCAGGAACGCGCCATTCGTGTTGGCAAACTTCTGACCCGCAGCAGTGGCGCCGGCATAGGCGGGAGCATACACACCTGAGCGGCCATGTGAACGCGGGTTAGCTTCTGTCGCCGGCTGGTGACACCCGGTGCAGGCAAGCACCTCTCCCGGTCGCACCTGCAACCAGCTGTTATGCAGGGGCGAGATGCGGCGGCCGTTGCGGTCGAGCACGCTGATCTGGAAGGCGACGTTCGCAGGCACCTTCATGCGCACTGAACCATCGGGCTCCACTGGCGCGTAACCCAGGATCTCGCGCATGTAGTTGGTGGCACCGAATGCATCGCCGGAGAGATCGACGACGTCATCGTCAGGAATCGATACCGCCTTCTCGATGCGGATGAAGCGCGCCGAACGCTGTGCCGCGGTGAACCGCGCGGGATCGGCCACGGCGGCGATGTTGGGTTGGGTCGTATCGACGCCGTCGAAGTCATAGACGCTGCGGATGTCGAGCACGCCCGCGATCTGATTGACGAGCGTGTTGTCGAGATCGAGCCCGGGAATCTTGTCGAGGATGACCGTGGGCAACGCACGCGGCTGTGCCGCGACGACGTCAGTGATCATCACGTCTTCGGTGGGGGTCATCACGGGCAACAACGTGTTCTTCGCGGGATCGAACATCCACACGCTGTAGATCGAAGGCGCCGCGACAGCATCCGGCTGCGCGAGCCGCTCCGGCGTACACGCGACTATTGCCGCGGGCTCCTGCGTCTCATCGAGCAGGCGGCACTGCGTCCAGCTGACGAGAATCCGGTTCGTGCCATCCCACAGCGGAAAGCCTGAGTTGAAACGGCCATCGGGCGAGGGGCCCGGCACGGTTCTGACATCGTTGGGGGTGGCGACGCGCTCCGCCGGACCATTGAGCCCGGCGTTCGCGGCGAGCGGCTGATAGTTCTCGACGTAACGCGCCGTGTCGATGAGCAGCAGGTTGCCGCCGAAGTCTGCATCCGTGAACGTGCGAGCCAATGTCAGGATGCGGCCATCCGGCATTTCGCGCGGCTGGATAAATTCGGCCGGCTCTTCGCCCTCATCACCCTGATCGTGGCTGTTCGCACCGTACAGCAGCTCGAGCTGCGTGCCGTCCGGATTCGACCAGTAGAGATGCATGCCGCTCTTGCCCGGCGTGTTGTCCCAGCGTGACCACACGATGCGGCCGTTGGACAGCAACATCGGATCCCGGTCGTGACTCTGGTTGAACGAGATCTGGCGGATGTCGCTGCCGTCCGCTGTCATGACATGCAGAACGAACGCAGGCTCGCTGCGATCCTCGTTCTGCGCTTCGAACTGCGGCTTGCCTTCATCCGACAGGGCTGCCTTCGACTGACGCTGCCGCGTCGACGAGAACACGATGCGGCCATCGGCGAGATAGTGCGGAGACACGTCATTGCCGTCGGCAGCCACATTGTCGGACTGGATCACGCGACGCAGGACGTCAGTCGGAATGTCGTACTCCCAGATCGTCCAGAACGGCGCTTCGTCTTCTTCCATGTCCTCCACGAGCGGACCGCGCATGGCGAAGACAATTTTCTTGCCGTCGAAGGAGACATCGACATCTTTGACGTCGTAGGCGTCAGTGCCTGTTACACGCTCTGTAATGTTGGTTTCAGGCGCGCTTGGTGAGGCCTTGTCGCGTTTGAAAAGATTCGCCTGCGGAATTGCGTCACGCAGCTGACGTAAATCGTCAGTTTCTTCCGGAATGGTCCGTTTGACGTAGAAGATCGGAAAATCGACTGCCGCGGGATCGGTGGGTTGCCCGCTGCCGATGTCGACGCCGCCGCCGCTTCCACTGCAGCCACTCACTGCAAGCGCAACGATGCCCGCGCAGGAAACAAGCCATCCTGCAGCGAGCCGACGCCCGAGTCCGTGCCGTTGTGTCATTCACCACTCCTGAGAATTGCACGCGCGCTCGGCTCGAAACCTCAGGCGCGTGTAACGTAATCCAGCTTCCCAAAACACCTTGTCGCGTTCTGCCGATCTCATCACGGCATCCGGCATCGGTTCGCGGTTCTCTCCCACCCGCTTCGTGCAGAGCATCCGTCGCTGATCGGAATCATGCGGGGCGTGTTCGTAAACAGTTGCGAAGTCGGGTGATGTGATCTGAGCCGCAGTTTGCGGAACGCACCGCCGGTACGCATTCGCAATCTTAGAAATGTCGTTGAGTGGCGACGTGAGACCGTTGAGACATCGGGAACTACGTTGAATCGTGCGTATATTTTCCCTGTCGCACCGGGCAATTCGTGGGAGTGGGACGAGTGCCAATGAACTCATACAACGTATCTCAGCTATCGCGCACAGCGCGCCGTTTCATGACGGTAGGCGTTTCGTGCGCGGTCATATTTACCCAACTGGCCGCACCCGCATTGGCGGGACCTCGAGAGGTCGCGAAACGCATTCACGATCGTATCGCGGGCGTGCCGCCAACCGAAGCCGTCCTGACTTCGATGACCACCGAAGTCGCCGCGGGCAGGCTCACAGCTGCCGCGAACATCGCGATGGACTCGCCGTTTTTCTACAACGTGACGTTGAAGAATTTCGCCACGCCGTGGACCAATCGCGATCAGACGGTGTTCGCACCCCTGAACGACTACACGGCTACCGTGATCGGCATGGTCCGTGACGACCTGCCGTTCAACACCGTGCTGTCGGACGACATTCTTTATACGAGCAATGCTGCCGGCTTGCCCGCCGCATCCGCGGTCAACAACGACCACTACGCGCGTGCGGAGGCCGACTCCGTCGATCTCAAGGCGACACTCGTCAAGACCACGCAGTCCCAGGTTCTTGGCATTCCCACTGCGGCGACCGCCGGCGTCATGACGACGCGCGCCGCTGCTGAAGCCTTCTTCATCGACGGCACGAATCGCGCGATGTTCCGCTTCACGTTCGTGAATCACATGTGCCACGACATGGAGCAGCTCCAGGACGTGACGCGCCCGACGGATCGCATTCGTCAGGACGTGGCCCGCTCCCCGGGTGGCGACAGCCGTCTCTTCGAAAACAACTGCAAGAGCTGTCACGGCAACATCGATTCCATGGCGCAGGCCTTTGCTTACTACGACTTCGAGAACGGCGAAGGCCAGCAGCAGAAGCTCGTTTACACCGCGGGCACGGTGAACCCGAAGTACTTCATCAATCCGGATAACTTCCGGCCCGGCTTCGTGACCCCCAACGATCAGTGGGAGAACCGCATGCGGACGGGTCCCAACAAGATTCTCGGCTTCAGCCCCACGTTGCCCGGCAATGGCGCCGGCGCGAAATCACTCGGCCAGGAGCTGGCCAGCAGCGAAGCGTTCGCGACGTGTCAGGTGGAGAAAGTCTTCAAAGCGGTGTGTTTCCGCGCCCCCTCCAACCAGGCCGACTACGGCGAGGTGGCCAGGGTAACGAACGTCTTCAAGACGGGCGGCTACAAGCTGAAACAGGTGTTCGCGGAGACCGCGGCCTATTGCAGCGCCGGTGCGGAATAAGGGAATGAACACCATGAAAAGTCACAACCTCATCTCCCGATTCAGGTTCCTTGCTGCCCTCGCATTCAGCGCCGCGCTTGCCGCATGTAGCGGCGGCGGTCCGGGCACTACGGAAAATCCCATCACGGGCGGCCCCAGCAATCCCGGTGGTTATACCGGCAACCCGGCCGCCACGCCTGATACGCAGGCTTTCCAGAACGCTTTGTGGGTCAACGTCAAACCGAACGATCGCTGCGGCCAGTGCCATGGTGCCGGCGGCCAGGCGCCCACTTTTGCGCGCGCCGACGATGTGAACCTTGCCTACCAGGCGGCCAATGGCGTGGTGAATTTCACCAAGCCCGAAGACTCCCGTCTCGTGACCAAGGTTGCCAGTGGCCATAACTGCTGGCTCGCCAGCCCGCAGGCCTGCGCGGACACGCTGACCGTCTGGATCCGCAACTGGGTCGGCGCGACGGCCGGCGGTGGCGGTAATGACGTTCCGTTGCAGCCGCCTCCGGCATCGGGAGTCGGCTCAGGCAAGTCATTCCCGGCTGGACCTAACGACTCGAGCCCTTCGTTCGCCGCCACCGTTTATCCGGTGTTGACGACGGTGGGCGAGTGCGGTCGCTGTCACGCGGTCACCGCGCCGACCAAGCAGCAGCCGTTCTTCGCAAGCGCGGATCTGACGGAGTCGTACGCCGCCTCGAAGCCGAAGATCAACCTCGACACGCCGACGCTCTCGCGGTTTGTCGTGCGTCTGAAGACCGAATCTCACAACTGCTGGAGCGGCGATTGCGCGGCTGACGCGGCTGTGATGCTGAAGGCCATCAACGACTACGCCGGCGGTATCGCGGCGAAGCCAATCGACACCTCGCTGATTCTGTCCAAAGCGTTGCGCCTGAAAGATGGCACAGTCGCTTCGGGCGGCAACCGCGTCGAGACGAACATCGTCGCGAAGTACGAGTTCAAGGGCGTGCCCGGCAAAGAAGCGGACGACGCCAACGCGTATGACACGAGCGGTGTGCAGCCCGCGGCTGATCTCAACTTCGTGGCCAACGGCACAGTGGAATGGGTTGGCGGCTGGGGTGTGAACATCAAGCCGACCGGCAAGCTGGTGGGCAACTCGATGGGCAGCAAGAAGATTGCTGACCAGATCAAGTCGAGTGGTGAGTTCACCGTGGAAGCCTGGGTTGCGCCGGCCAACGTGGCGCAGATGGATGCGCACATCGTGACTTACGCCGGTGGCGCCACCACTCGCAACTTCACGCTGGGCCAGAAGCAGTTCCAGTACGAAGCGCGCGTTCGCAGCAGCAAGACGAATGCTGACGGTGCGCCCGCGATGCTGACGAGGGAAGCGGATAAGGACGCGCAGGCAGCGCTCCAGCACGTCGTGATGACTTACGACGCGGTGGGCGGACGCAAGATCTACGTAAACGGTGCATTCACCGGAGACGCGGATGCGCAGGGTGGCGGAACGCTCGGCGACTGGGACGACACGTATGTGCTGTCCCTGGGCAACGATGCCACCAACAACAAGCCCTGGGTCGGCGTCATCAAGTTCCTGGCGATCCATAACCGTGCGCTGACGGCGGCTCAGATCGATCAGAACTTCAAGGCCGGCGTGGGCGAGCGGTACTACCTGCTCTTCGACGTGAGCGAGGTGATCAACCTGCCGCAGTCGTACGTGATGATGGAAGCGATCGAGTTCGACACCTACGCCTACCTGTTCACCAAGCCGACGTTCATCAGCCTCAACCCGAACGTGGATCCGGCGAACCTCGTGATCAAAGGCGTGCGCATCGGCGTCAACGGGGTCGAGTCCAAAGTGGGTCAGGCGTTCTCGACGATCTCGGCCACGGTTGCGAAACCGGAATACACGGCTGAGAAGGGCATGCTCCTCGCCAGCGGTGGCACGCTGGTTCCTGTTGAGAAGGGCGCTGCTGACGATTTGTTCTTCCTGTCCTTCGAGCAGCTGGGCTCACGAACACACGTCTTCGTGGAAGCTGAGCCGACCGTCGTGCCGAAAGTAGATGCTGCGATACAGCCTCCTCGCATCGGCGTCCGTACGTTCGACGAGATCAATGGCTCGTTCTCGGCGATCACGACGGTGCCGACGAACACCGCGAAGGTGCGCACGACTTTCACCTCGGTGAAACAGGCGCTGCCGTCAACCGAGTCGGTGGAAGCATTCCTCGCTTCTCATCAATCGGCGATCGGGCAGCTCGCGATCTCCTACTGTGACGTGTTGGCTACCGACGCAACGCGCCGTGCTCAGTTCTTCCCGGGGCTGAACTTCGGTGCAGCGGCGACCACGTATTTCGGTGCTACAGCCGGAAACGCGGCCACCGATGCGAATCGGGCGCTGCTGATCGATCCGCTGCTGGTGAAGGCAGCCGGACTCGATCTCGCCTCGACGGAGGCTTCAGCAATCGCTGCGCGTACCGCGATGCGTGCAGAGCTCAACCTGCTGATCAACACGATGTTGACCAGGGCTGACTCGAACGTCGCCGCACGTACGCCTGTAGTGGTTAAAGGTGTGTGCTCAGCCGTTCTCGGCAGCTCCGCCGTGGCCATCCAGTAAGACACCCAGGGAGTTATCAACATGCTTATCAAGACAAAGCTTCCTCGTGGAAAGGGTGTCGACGAGCCGCTCTATCACGAGAACCACAAGCGCCCCGTCAGCCGGCGGGACTTCATCGGCACGGGGCTCATGACGGGCTCCGCGGTGATCGCGGTGCCATCACTGGTGTCCGCAGCCGTCTCGAATGACTTCAGGACGCTGGCGACAGGCCCTGTCGGCACGGGCTGCGCGCTCGCAAGTGGCGCGGCCACGACCGGAGGCAAGATTCCATTCATCGCCTTCGATCTGGCCGGTGGGGCGAATCTCGTGGGCTCGGAGGCGCTGGTCGGCAAGGCCGGCGGTCCGCTGGATCTGCTCTCGACCGCGGGCTATGGACGACTGGGTCTGCCCGGCAACATGGTTCCGACCGCGGCAGGCGCCAACGTCAGTACTGCCATCGGCCTGCCCTGGCATACGGATGGCGCCATTCTGCGCGGCATTCTCGAGAAGACGACGCCTGCGACGCAGGCGCTCACGAACGGTGCCGTCATCGCGGCGCGTTCCGAGAATGACACGGGCAACAATCCTCACAATCCGCTGTACGGCGTTGCGCGTATGGGAGCGAAGGGCTCGTTGCTGACGCTCATCGGTTCGCAATCGACGGTTTCAGGTGGCAACTCGGCGGCGCCTGCTGCTCTGGTGGATGCTGCCCTCCGGCCGACGAAAGTGGATCGTGCGGCGGATGTGCGAGGCCTGGTGGATACCAGCGCGCTGCAAGCTCTGTTCACCAATCCCCTGGATGCGGTGGACGTGCTCGAGTACATGGCGCGCGTCAGCGGCGGCGTTACGCCGGGCACAGTGGGCGGGCAGTTGCAGTCCATCGCCACGAAGTCGGCAATGGATGCGGATATCAAGTACGGCCTGCGATGCGGCTACGTGAAATCCGCGTTCAACGCCAGCGAGTTCGGTAACCCGGCGCAGCTCGATGCGGATGCCGATACGCGTATCAACGGCGGCATCTTCACGGCAGCGGAGTACACCGCTGATGCTGAGTTCAGGAAGACCGCAGCTGTCATGAAGACCGTGCTCACGGGCTTCGCGGCAGCGGGAACGATCACCATGGGAGGGTACGACTACCACGATGGCACGCGCGCCACCGGGGAAGTTCGCAACCTTCGCGCAGGTCGTTGCATCGGCGCGGTGCTGGAGTTCGCACGCATTCTGAACAGGCCGGTGATGATCTATGTGTTCAGCGATGGCTCGGTGAGCTCCACCAACACCGCGGACAACAGCACCAACGGCCGCGGCAAGTTCGGGTGGCAGGGCGACAACCAGGCGACCTCGGCATCATTGATGATCGTGTTCGACCCGCGGGAGCGTCCGACGATGGTGCAGCAGCAGATCGGCTTCTACAAAGCCGATGGCACGGTGGAAACGACATCGAGTGCGGCGGCCAATGCCGTCAACCTGCTGGCGAACACGGTGGTACTGAATTACGCCGCTCTGCACGGGCAGGTCGGGGTATTCGATACCACCTTCGTGGGACCTGTGGCGCATGGACTGGGTAACGCAGCTGCGCTTCAGAAGCTCACGGCGTTCGCGCCGCTCAAATCGGTAGGTCCGACAGGCGAAGTTATTTAGCTATCACCTCCACAGTGTCGGCAGCACGCGCTTGTCGCGTGTTGCCGACTCTTCGAACCTCTTCTCACTTCCACGCGGCGTTCGTTGACATTGTTAAGTTCGCTATGCGAGGGTTGCCCGCGTCAAGCGGCGGCCGTCGGTCGCGCGCAAACTGCGCCGTACGAAGGAACGTCGTTGATTGGATATTCGTCGAAGCCTGCGTCGATCGCGGTCCGGCAGAGCTTGCTTGCGCTGCTGTTGGTTGCTGTCGCCGCAGTTGCGTCTGCTGCAGACCATCCTCTGATCGGGCGTGAAGCGCCTGACTTTGCGTTGCACGCCGTTGCCGGCAGCAACGTGCGTCTCTCCGAGCACCGGGGCGACGTTGTCGTATTGAGTTTCTGGGGCAGCCGATGTGGCCTGTGTCGCGGACAGCTCGCTGCGCTGGACCGTAGTCTTGCTACCTATCAGTCTGCGGGCCTCAAAGTGCTCGGCATCAATGTGGATGACGATCAGACGCAGGCGATTGATTTTGCGAAGACGCAGGCAGCGGGCTTCGCCATGCTGGTGGATCCGCGGAAAGCCGTGAGTCGCGCCTATCAGGTGGATAACCTGCCGATGACCGTGCTGATCGATCGCAATGGCGTCGTGCGCCATGTGTATCGCGACTATGACTCGAAGAGTGACGCGCTCTATCTGCAACAGCTGCGCGCGCTGCTGAATGAATGAACGGAGCGTTATGCCTCACTTCATCCGAAGACACCTGCCCTCGGTGCGAACGATTGCGCTGGCGGCGCTGCTGGTTGCAGCCGGCGCACTGATTTCCATCCCCCGGGCGTACGCTCAGACGGAACCGCCGGTTCCGGGCGTCGGCCAGGAAAGCATGCCCGCGGCGCCAACGCCGCGGACGCCACAGGTCCATCGCCTGCTGGCGATGCGGCCATCGCCGACGCGGCGCCGGGTCCCGACACGCGTGGCCTCGATCAGCAGATCCAGGACATCAAGAAAGAAGTCGTCGACCTCAATCGCGATCTCTTCGTGCTCGAGGAAGAGTTGCTGTTCCCGGCCAACACGCAGGTCGCGGTGTTCCTGTCCATGGACGTGGGCGAGTACTTCGCGCTCGACTCCGTGACGCTCAAAGTCGACCAGCAGGAAGTGACCAACTATCTCTACACCCCGCGCGAGGTCGATGCCCTGCTGAAGGGCGGCGTGCAGCGCCTGTACCTCGGCAATCTCAAAGTCGGCGAGCACGAGCTCGTGGCGTTTTTCAACGGCAAGGGTCCTAACGATCGCGATTACAAGCGCGGCGCCACGCTGCGCTTCGAGAAGGGCATCGGCGCGAAGTACCTGGAGCTCAAGATCAACGACCGGCAGCGCAAGGCGCAGCCCGAATTTGAAGTCAAGGATTGGGAATAAGGTCGCTCGCCAAGTCGATGCGCGTCGCCGTCTTCATCGCTGTTGCCCTGGCCGCCGCCTCGTTCGGCGCGCCGGTCTCCGCCGCTAATAAAACGCGCGATCCGGAGAAGCTGCCCGTCACGCGGATCCGCGATCTGCATTACGGCGACGTGCTGTTCCACTATTACCAGCAGGACGATTTCGAGGCGATCACGCGCCTCAACGCGTACGAGCACTGGCATCTGCTGGAAGATCACAAGGCCGAATCGCAGCTGCTGCTCGGTGGAATGTATCTCGCGCTCGGGCTGCACAACGAAGCCGGGCAGCGTTTCGAAACTCTGCTGACGCAGGATGTGCCGGCCAGCGTGCGCAACCGCGCCTGGTTCTATCTCGCGAAAGTCTGGTACTCGCGCGGCTATCTCGATCGCACGCGCGCCTCGCTCGAAAAAATCGACGGCTCTCTCTCGCCCGCGCTGCAGGCCGAAAGACAGCAGCTTTACGCCAATACGCTGATGCGTCTTGGCGAGTTCGATGCCGCCGCCACGGTGCTGAAGAGCACCAAAGGGCCGGCAGACTGGATGGCGTACGCGAACTTCAATCTCGGCATTGCGCTCGTGCGCGCCGACAAGCTGGAGGAAGCGTCCTTATATTTGACGCGCACCGGCACGATGGACGTCACCCGTCCGGAGCTGCTGGCGCTGCGCGATCGTGCGAACCTCGCCCTCGGCTTCGCGTATCTGCAGAAAGATCAGCCCGCGCTGGCGCGCCCCGTGCTGGAGCGCGTGCGGCTGAACGGACCTTATTCCAACAAGGCTCTGCTAGGCGTGGGCTGGGCCGACGCCGCGCTGGGGGATTATCAGCGTGCGCTGACTCCCTGGATCGAGCTGCGCGAGCGCAACGTGCTCGACTCGGCCGTGCAGGAAGCGTATCTCGCCATTCCTTACGCGTTCGGCAAGCTCGAGGACAATCAGCAGGCTGCGGAAAACTACGAGCGCGCGGTGCAGTCGTTCGATGAAGAAGTCATTCGCATCGACGACGCCATGCAACGCATCCGTGGCGGCAGCATGCTCGATGAGATGCTGGCGAAAGAGAAAGACGCCAAGGACGCGAACTACGGCTGGTTCTGGCAGCTGCGCGAGCTGCCGGACGCGCCTGAATCCCGTTATCTCTATACCGTGCTCGCCGATCACGATTTTCAGGAAGGCCTGAAGAACTACCGCGATCTGACTTACATGGGCACGACGCTCGATCGCTGGGCGGACAGCATGGTCGCGTTCAGCGACATGATCGATACGCGCGAGCGCGCTTATGCGTACCGCATTCCACGTGCCGACGGCATTCTCGCGGCGAATGCGCCGGATGCCATCCAGCGCGTGCGGGATGATTTGGAAGGTCGGCTGAAGGGCATCGAGGCGTCCACGGACGTTGCGGCCCTCGGCTCGGATGAAGAGCGTGCTCAATGGGCGCGCGTGCAAAGTCTGGAAGCGGCCCTGGCGGCAGCGCCGGCCAGCGAGGACACGGCGGCGCTGCGTGAGCGGCTGCGGCTGGTCAAAGGCGTGTTGCAGTATCGCCTGAACGATACTTTCAAGACGCGCATGTGGCAGCAGCGTCGCACGATCAAAGAGCTCGATACGTCGCTGCGCGAAGCGCACAACCGGTTCATTCGTGTGGAGAAGGCGAGGCAGAGCGCGCCATTCAGCACGAGTGAGTTCGCGACGCGCATAGCAGCGCTGCGTGCGCGCATCGAAGATTTGCATGGACGGCTCGTCCTCGCCGAGAAAGCTCAGAACGGTTATCTCGCCGAACTCGCCGTGAAGGGGCTCGACGATCAGAAGCAGCGTCTCGCGACGTACCAGGTGCAGGCGCGCTTCTCGCTCGGCTCCATTTACGATCGCGCGGCTGCGCCACCGCCGAGCCCGGCGCCGACGACTGACGGCGCATCAGAGGATGAGCCCGAGGAGATGCCCGCGAATGAATCGGGCGGCGAATCCCCGCAACCTGACAGTGAAGTAGTTTCGCCCGACAACGACCCGGCACCGCGCCTCGGGGCGCCTGCTGACGACGGCAGCGGCGCGAGCGCTCAACCCGAGGAGCCGCAGCAGTGAAGCGTGCATCCCTCATCGCATTGGCTGTCGCGGCGTGTTTGCCGCTCGCCGTTTCGTCTATGGCGTTTGCGGCTGATAAAGAGCGGCCGAAGACGATCCGGGATCTCGACAAGCGTCCTGTCGAAGTGCGGCCGAAATCCGTCGTCGACAGCAGCTCGTCGAAGGCGATGGACAATTACAAGCGTTTCCTCGAATTGCAGCGGAGCGATCCGCAGCTGCGCGCGGAAGCCATGCGCCGCCTCGGCGATCTGAATCTCGATTCCGAGGATCTCGAGAAGCTCGAGCAGAACGTCACTGCGGAAGATCTGCAGAGCGCCTCCGCGATCCAGCTCTACACGACGCTGCTCAAGGCTTACCCGGATTACCCGCGCAACGACCAGGTGCTGTATCAGCTGGCGCGTGCCTACGAAACTACGGGTAAGCGTGATCTCGCGCTGGCCACGCTCGATCGCATTGTCAGTAAATATCCGAAGAGCCCGCAGCTCGACGAAGTGCAGTTCCGTCGCGGCGAGCTGTTGTTCTCCTCGCAGCGTTATCAGGAAGCGCAGCGCGCGTACGAGACGACCATCTCGCGCGGCTCGTCATCCGCGTATTACCAGCAGAGTCTGTACAAGAACGGCTGGGCGATGTTCAAGCAGGGCCTGAACGAGGAAAGCCTGCCGTCGTTCGCCGGCCTGCTCGATGCGAAGCTCGGCGGCACCCAGGGCAAGCCGGTCGTGGCGCTCGAGAAACTGCGTCGCGCCGATCGTGAGCTCGTGGAAGACACGCTGCGTGTCATGAGCATCACCTTCTCTTATATGGACGGCGCCGCCTCGCTCGACGCGTTCATGAACCAGCATGGCAAGGCGCCGTATGAGCACCTGCTGTATTCGCGCCTGGGCGACCTGTATGTCGAGAAGGAGCGCTATCAGGATGGCGCCGCGACCTATCGTGCTTACGTCGCGCGCAATCCCAACACTCCGTACGCGCCGCTGCTCACCGTGCAGGCCATGGATGCGTACGGTAAGGGCGGCTTCAGCGATCTGCTGCTCGAGGGCAAGCGCGAGTACATCGAGCGTTACAACTTCAACACGCCGTTCTGGCAGGGTCGCGATCGCGCGAAGAATCCTGAGATCGTGGCGCAGCTGAAAACCAACTTCAAAGACGTCGCGACGCACTTCCACGCCATGGCGCAGAAGTCGAAGCGGCCGGAAGATTTCCAGCTCGCGGCCAAGGCGTATCGGGATTTCCTGCAGGCGTTCCCGTCAGAAACGGACTCCGCCGCCACGCATTACCTGCTGGCGGAGACGCTGTTCGAAAGCCGTCAATATTCAGAAGCCGCGGCGGAGTTCGCCCGCACGGCGTATGACTATCCGAAGAACGAGAAGTCCGCGGCGGCCGCCTATGCGGGGCTCGTGGCTTATCAGAAAGGCGAAGAGTCGCTTGCCGGTCCCGCGAAAGTCGAGTGGCACAAGAACGCCACGGAAGCCGGCGTGAAGTTTGCGCAGGCGTTTCCTGAACATCCGGATAGCGCTGGCGTGTTGACACGCGCGGCCGAAGACGTGTTCACCGCCAAGGATCTGCCTCGCGCGATTTCGCTTGCCGAAGCCGTGCTCGCGCGCACACCACCAGTCGATGCCGCGAAACAGCGCATCGCTTGGACCGTCATCGCGCAATCGCAGTTCGAGCTCGGCGCCTTCGACAAGGCAGAGCCTGCCTTTGCGAAGGCGCGTGATCTTGCCGCCGGTGACGCGAAGATGCGCACGGATCTGAATGATCGTCTCGCGACGACCGTGTATCGCCAGGCCGAGGCCAAGCAGAAATCAGGTAACTCGGCGGGCGCGGTGGACGATTTCCTGCGGGTCGCCAGGATGTCGCCGGATTCGAAGATCCGCTCCACGGCGCAATACGACGCAGCCGCTCAGCTCATCAATCTCAAGCAGTGGGATCGCGCGATCGTCGTGCTCGAAGAGTTCCGTCGGGATTTCCCGAAGCACGAGTTGCAGAAGGACGTCTCGAAGAAGCTCGCGGTTGTGTACACGGAAGCGAATCGCCCTGCGTTGGCCGCGGCGGAATTCGAACGCATCGCGAACGATCCGGTCGAGACGAAGGCGATCCAGCGCGAGGCGCTGCTGCAGTCCGCGGATCTTTACGCGAAAGCAAACAACACGCCGAAGTCGATCTCCATGCTGGAGAAGTTCGTCGCAACGAATCCGACGCCCATCTCCGATGCGATGGAAGCACGGCAGCGCCTGGCGGATTACGCCGGCAAGAGCGGCAACGTCACGAAGCAGCAGCAGTTGTACAAGGACATCGTGAAGACCGACGCGCAGGCAGGTGCCGCGCGCACGGCTCGCACCAAATATCTGGCTGCGAAAGCGCAGCTTGCACTTGCTCAGCCGTCGCGCGACGCCTTCCGCAGCGTGAAGCTGACCGCGCCTCTCAAGACGAGCCTGGCGGCGAAGCGCAAATCTCTGGAAGGGGCGCTTGCGGCTTACAAGCAGGCCTCCGCATACGAAGTGGCGGAAGTGACGACGGCCGCGACTTTCGAGACGGCGGAGCTGTATCGCGGGCTGGCGCGCGACCTGATGAAGTCCGACCGGCCGAAGAATCTGCAGGGCGACGAGCTCGAGCAGTACGACGTGCTGCTCGAAGAGCAGGCGTTCCCGTTCGAGGAGCAGTCGATCAATCTGCACGAGGCCAACATCTCGCGCGCGAAGGAAGGCATTTACGACGAGTGGGTGCGCAAGAGCTACGGCGTGTTGGCCGAGCTCAAACCGGCCCGCTACGGCAAGACGGAGTTGATGACGGATGTCGTCACGAGCCCTCAGTAATAGTGTGCGCCGGTTAGGCGCGCTAACCTCTCTTGCGCTGCTGTTGAGCGGCTGCGGTGGCGGCGCGCCCGTTCGCAATGAATCTGCGGCTGAGAAAGTGGCTGCGGATGAGTCTGCTAAAGCGATTGCGTTGGGCGAGCCCGCCGTTGCGAAGAGCACCGCGATGTCAGCGGCTGATGTGCCTGCGCGCGCGTCGGCGGATTTCAATCGTGCTGTCACACTCATGCGCAGTGGCAAGACGACAGATGCCGAGCTCGAGTTCAAACAGCTGGCGCTCGCGTATCCGCAGATGGCGGGAGCGCAACTGAATCTGGGACTGCTCTATCGCAAGGCCGAGCGGCTGGACGATGCGGAAGCCGCGCTGAGGAAAGCAACAGAGCTGAATCCCGGCAACGCGGTGGCGTGGAACGAGTTTGGTGTTGCATTGCGCATGCACGGCAAATTCAATGAAGCGGCAACTGCGTACGAGCGCGCGATCCAGGCAGATGCTAACTTCGTCGCGGCCTATCGGAACCTTGGGGTTCTTTGTGACCTTTACCTTGGCGATCCCGAGCGGGCCCTGACGGCGTTCGAACGTTATAAGGAGCTGTCACGCGAGGAGAAGCCCGTGTCGGGCTGGATCGCGGAGCTTCGACAGCGTACCGGCAAGCCGGCCGCGCCGTCGCCGAATGCGGCGCCTAAAGATTCGCCGCCTGCTGAGAGTTCAGCGGAGCCGGCTCAGCCGCCACAGCCCTCAGGCAAAGCGGGAGGTTGACACATGAACTGGCGAACACGCTGGATGATGAGCGCTGCCCTGGCGAGCGCCTGTTCGGTTTCGATGGCACAGCAGGAGGTGTCGTCGTTGCCCTCTGCACGGCTGAATGTTTCCAGCCCGATACAACTGGCGCAGGCGACTCAGCCGCGCGATATCGGGCCGGCTGTGGATACGAGTCGGGATATTGGCCCCGCAGTGGATACGAGTCGCGATGTTGGTCCGGCGGTGGATACGTCGGCTGCTGAGCCGGCTAACACGGCGCGTCCTCCTGCGAGCGGCAGCCCCACACCGCGTGCCTCTGCACCAACATCAGGCAATGCTCCACGGCCAGCGCCAACATCGAGTGCGCCTGGGCAGCCGGCGGCAACATCAGGCACGCGGTCCTTACAACCCGCGGCGCCAACATCGAGCAGTGGTGCCCCGCCAGCGCCAGCATCAGCAACCGGTCGCACGCCGTCAGGCCAACCTGCTTCAGCAGCAACACGTGCTGACGCCGCGCCCCGACAAGGTCGCGCGATGGATCGCATCGAGCTCGATGCGGCCCGCGTTACCGGCAATCGTGAATTGCCGAAAGTCCTCTACATCGTGCCGTGGAAGCGCTCCGACCTCGGAGACCTCGTCGGCAAACCGGTGAACAGCCTCGTCGACGAGGTGCTGTCGCCAATCGATCGTGATGTTTTCAAGCGTGAGAACCGGTACTACAGCGCACTCGCTTCCGAAGGCGACGCTGCGGGCGGTACACCTGCCGGTGAGCCGGCTCGAGTTGAGAAGTAGATCGCAGCTTTTTGCGGTAGCGTCCTTCAGTTTGTTAAGGCTTGTCTGAGCGGGAGTGAGTTCGATGGAGTTCGTGAACGTCCTCGTAGGTTTCTTTCAAGGTGGTGGGGAGTTCATGCTCCCGATCGCTGTCGTGTTCGTCATAGGCATGGCCATCGCAATCGAGCGCTGGATCTACCTTGCACGCACCGCCAGCCACAACCGTAATCTGTGGAACGAGATCGTGCCGCTGCTTTCGCAGGGCAATTTCCGGCAGGTGGTGGCCATCACCTCCAAGTCGGATTCGGCGATCGGCCACATTCTCAACTACGGCCTCGCCCGTATCTCGACGGCTCGCCGTCGCGATGACATCGAGAAGGCCATGGAAGAGAGCCTCATGGAAGTCGTGCCGAAGCTCGAGAAGCGCACGCACTACCTCGCAACGTTTGCGAACCTCGCAACGTTGCTCGGCCTGCTCGGCACCGTCATCGGCCTGATCCACGCGTTCAGCGCGGTGGCGACGGTCAATCCGGCCGAGAAGGCGAATCTTCTGTCCGCATCCATCTCGGTCGCCATGAACTGTACGGCCTTCGGTCTGATGACCGCGGTGCCGCTGCTGTTCCTGCATGCGTTCCTGCAGACGAAGACGACCGAACTGGTCGACAGCCTCGAGATGGCGTCAGTGAAATTCCTGAATGCCGTCACCGAGCGCAACCCGCAACAGCCCGCCGCGGCGTAAGTCGACATGCGCAGCAGGTCCCATCAACTGAAGAAGCTGTCGCGTCACAAGCGACGGCCGGCCGAGCTGCTGCTCGTGCCGATGATCGACATCTTTACGGTGCTCGTGACCTTTCTTCTCATGACGGCCGTGTTCTCGAAGACCGTGGTGCTCGAGCTGCAACTTCCCGCTCAGTCAGCCGAGTTCCGCGAGCCGCCACCGGGACTGCAGATCGAAGTGATGGTGCGCAAGAACCTGTTGCAGGTCGCCGATCGCAACACCGGTCCGCTCGCCACGCTGCCTAACAAAGCAGACGGCTACGACTACGCTGGCCTCACGGATTATCTGAAGCGCGTCAAGGCAAAGTATCCGGAGAAGATGGACGCAACGATGCTCCTCGAGTCGGATGTGCCTTACGACATCCTCGTGCAGGTGATGGACCACGTCCGGGCCTTCGAGGTCACCGAAGGTGGACGCACGGCGCAAGCCGAGCTGTTCCCTGATATTTCGATCGGAGACGCGCCCTTATGAGCATGTCGAACCGCGCCCGGCGCATGGCCGAGCATCACTCGCGACATCGCGTCGACGCCGAACTCAACCTGATTCCGCTGATCGACATTCTGTCGGTGCTGGTGGCCTTCCTCCTCGTGTACTCCACCGAGGTCGAGATCATCCAGAATTCCAAGGGCATCGAGATTCCGCAGTCGAGCACTGAAGTCGCGCCGCGTAATTCCGTCGTCGTGATGATTACCAAGGACGATCTGTTCGTGCAGGGCGAGCGGGTGGCGAGTGTGAGCGAGATCCGCTCCAGCACCGATGCCGTGATCGGTCCGCTGCGCGATGCCTTGAAGCGTCCGATGCTGGTCGGCGCGGAAATGACCGAACGCTCGCTCGCGGCTCGCGAGATCACCATCCTGGGTGACAAGTCGCTGCCGTATGACGTGCTGAAGAAAGTCATGGCAACCTGCACGGCCGCCGATTATGGGCGTGTGTCACTGGCGGTTCTGCAGAAGGAAAAGCCCGTGTCCACCGATACTTTCAAGCCGGTGTAAGGAAGACACGACGTGGTGCTTGCTCCTTATTACCGTGAATATGAGCTGCCGTGGGAAGGCGATACCGAGGCGAGCCAGCGCTTCCGCAAGATCCTGCGCATCCTGCTGATCATCTTCGTGCTGTTCAGCCTGCTCATGATGCTGTTGCCGAAGCCGAAAAATACGATGGCCGAAGAGGTGCCGCAGCGGCTCGCGCGCGTGATGATCGAGCAGCAGGTGAAGCCGCCGCCACCGCCTCCGCCGCCGCCGGAAGTCGTGAAAGAGATTCCGAAGGAGACGCCGAAGCCGACTCCCGTGCCCAAGCCGATTCCGCCGCCGGTGAATCGTCCGGAGCAGGCGCGCGAGAAGGCGAAGCAGTCGGGCCTCCTGCAGTTCAAGGACGAGCTCGCGGATCTGCGCGAGCAGATGGATATGCCCGTCGGCCAGACCAAGAATCTGACCGGCGCGGTCGGTGCGGAGTCGAAAGCCGAGCGCTCGCTGATCACCTCCAAGGTCGGCGGCAGCAGCGGCGGCATCCAGTCCACCAATACGAGCCAGGGTTTCGGTTCGGGCGCGGGCTCGCTGACCGGTCACTCCACGACTGCGGTCAGCTCCACCATCGCGCGTTCTGGCATGAACGATCGCGGTCCGAGCCGCAGCGGCTCGAGCGGCAAGGCCGCGCGCAGCCGTGAAGAGATCGAGCTCGTCTTCGATCGCAACAGAGGCTCGATCGACGTGCTCTACACGCGAGCGCTGCGCGAGCGTCCCGAGTTGCAGGGCAAGATGGTGCTGGAATTCACGATCTCGCCGTCGGGTGACGTGACGATGTGTCGTGTGGTCTCGAGCGATCTCAACGACCCGGATCTCGAGCGCAAGATCATCGGCCGCGTGCGGCTGTTCAAGTTCGAGGCGCGTGACGTCGAGACGATCACCACCACCAAGCCCATCGATTTCTTCCCGGCATGACCTATGAATCTGCAGTCGGAGATCGAACATTTTGGCGAGCTGCGCCTGCTCGATAAGGCGCGGCTGCTGAACCTGTTCCTGCACGAGCTCGCGGAAGAAGCGCGCAGCACGTACGGTCCTGGCAATGAGCAGGTGCACGACACCGCGCATCTGCGCTTCGTCAATGAGATGGTCCATCGTCTGACACGGCTCAACGAGCAGCTGCTCGCGGAAGACGCCACACGTCCCGCGGATGATGTCGTGTTGCGCATGCTGCTCTCGCCACGCGCTGACAAGGTCGCCGAACGTCTCGTGTTCAACGCCTATCGCCGTGCCATCCAGAATTTTGAGAGCTACGACACCACGGTGTTGATGAGCTCCTGAGCGTCCCCCGGGGGCGTTCAGCCCTTCCGCGCCATTTTCAATCCCGCATCCAGGCGGTTGCGCCTTCGCGGTGTTCGCGTCACAGTCCGCGCACCCATCCAGAAATATCTCAACTGACAATGACCGAGCAGCCGCTCACCCAGGTCCTGATTTTGTTGGCGGCGTCGGTGTTCGTCGTGACGGTGGCGCGTCGGCTGGGGCTGCCGGCAATTCTGGGCTATCTCATCGTGGGCCTCGGCCTGGGCCCGCACGCCATCGGCGTGGTTGCCGAGACGGAGATGACCCATCTCCTGTCGGATCTCGGCGTGGCGTTCCTGCTGTTCACGCTCGGTCTCGAATTTTCTTTGCCGCGCATGCTCGCGATGAAGCGCGAGGTTTTTGGTCTCGGCTCGGCGCAGGTGGGCATCACCGCGGGCGTCGTGGCGTTCATTGCGATTCTCTTCGGTGTCCCCTGGTTGCTCGCCATCGTGCTGGGCGGCGCTGTGGCAATGAGCTCGACGGCGCTCATCCTGCGGCAGCTGACCGATCGCGCGGAGCTCAATCGCACGCATGGACGCATGGCGTTCAGCATCCTGCTGTTTCAGGATCTGGCGTTCGTACCTTTTCTGGCGCTCGCGTCGGCGCTGGCGCGCGGAGGCGAGCAGTTCTCTCTGTCGTCGACTCTGTTGGCGGTGGGTGGTGGTGCGCTCGCTATCGTCATTGTGTTGGCGGCGGGGCGCACGTTGCTGCGGCCCTTGTTTCACGAGATGGCGAACAGCCGGCTGCGCGAGCTTTTTACGCTTGCCGTGCTGCTGGTGGTGCTCGCCTCGGCCTGGACTTCTTACGTCGCCGGCCTGTCACTCGCGCTCGGTGCGTTTCTCGCCGGCATGATGCTCGCGGAGACGGAGTATCGGCATCAGATCGAGACAGTCATCCGGCCGTTCCGCGACATTCTGCTCGGCCTGTTCTTCATCTCGGTGGGCATGCTGCTCGACTTTCGCATGCTCGTCGACGAGTTCGCGATCATCTCGATCCTGCTCGCGTCGTTGATCGTGATCAAAGGCGGGCTGGCGGCGCTCGCGGTGCGGTTCTTCGTCAATTCCAACTTCAAGGCGCTGCGCACTGGCGCGGTGATGTCGGTGGGTGGAGAGTTTGGCATCGCGCTGCTCACCATCGTGCTGCAGGGGCCGGTGCTGTCGCCCGAAGCAGGCCAGCCGGTGCTGGTGGCTATCGTGCTGTCGATGGTGCTGAGTCCGTTCATCCTGAGTAACAACAAGCGCATCGCGCGTTTTCTGTTGCGGGAGAAGGGGCCGCCGACGACGGCTATCGAACGTGAGGAAGCGGCTACTGGCGAGATCGCGCGACGCGAGCACGTGGTGTTGTGTGGTTTCGGACGTGTTGGTCAGCACATCGCGCGCGTGCTCGAGTCCCACGGGTTCGAGTACATCGCGCTGGATCTCGATCCGTCGCGTATCCGCGCGGCGCGCCAGGCAGGCGAGCCGGTGTTGTATGGAGACTCCGCCGATGAAGACATGCTCGAAAAAGCGGGACTGCAGACGGCGAGTGCGGTGGTGATCAGTTTCGCGAGTCCGTCGACGTCGATTGGCATTCTGCACAGCGTGCGGCGTATGCGGCCTGACGTGCCGGTGTTGGTGCGCACGCAGGACGATGCGCGTCTCGTGGAGTTGAAGGAGGCGGGCGCTACTGACGTTGTGCCTGAGGTGTTGGAGACCAGCCTCATGCTGGTTTCGCACGTGTTGGTGTTGTTGCGTGTGCCGATCGCGAAGGTGAACAAGACGATCGAGGACATCCGCAACAACCGGTATGCGGTGTTGCGTAATCTCATTCATCGCGAGGGTGAGGCGTTGAGTGAGGCGTCGCAGTTTTATCCGGAGGAGATCCGGTCGATTGTGTTGCCGCCGGGTGCGTGGGCGGTGGGGCGCACTCTTGATGAAGTGAGATTGCGAGGCGCTGAGGTGTCGTTTACGGGCATTCGCAGGCAGGGAATTCTCGGTCGCGAGCCGGCTGGCGATGCGCCGCTGCGTGATGGCGATATCCTCGTGATCTACGGCAAGCCGCGGGACCTGGAGCACGCCGAAGCCGTTCTACTCGCGGGCTGAAACCTGCTCGCGCCGCGGCTGGCCGTTCGGCGTCTTTCCACAGCCTACGAATTGAGGAGATTCCCATGCACAAGAGTCGTCTTGCAGGGTTCATCATCGATTGTCAGACGCAGGATCTGGACGGCGCCGCGCGCTTCTGGAGTGAGGCGCTCGGCATGCCACCGCTCAAATCCGAGGCCATCGAAGATATCCACTATCGAGTGCTGGATGCGCAAAGCGCCAACCTTCACGTCGAGGTGCAACAGGTTGAACACCCCAGCCGCGTCCACCTCGATATCGAGAGCGACGACGTCGAAGCCGAAGTCGCCCGCCTCGAACAGCTCGGCGCAAAGCGCCTCAGGAAAATCCATACCTGGTGGGTGATGGAAGCGCCTACCGGCCAGCGATTCTGCGTCATCCAGTCGCGCCCCGGCTTCGAGAAGAACGCCAACACCTGGCCAGACTGATTCACGCCTGACTCATCACCCCGGGGCCGCGCCGCCGCGGCTCGGCCTCGAGGTGCACCGGCAGGTCCCGAGATTCAACGGGCGCGGACAGGGGGCGCTGGGTAGAATGCGGCCCTCATCGTGAACCGCAGCCAGATCCATTTCCCCCCGCAGCACGAAGCGCTGCGCGAAGACGTTCATGCGCTAGGCGCGCTCGTGGGCGAGATCCTCCGTGAGCAGGGCGGGCCGGAGCTGCTCGAGCTGGTCGAGAAGGACCGCGTCGCCGCCATTGGCCGCCGCGAAGGCGACGAAAAAGCCGCGCTCGATCTGGCCCTGCGCGTAAAGGGTCGCCCTCCGGCACTGGCGCGCGATCTGGTTCGCGCGTTCTCCACCTGGTTCCTCATGGTGAACCTGGCGGAAAAAATTCACCGCATCCGTCGCCGCCGCCAGTACTTCGTCGAAGACTCAGAGCGTCCGCAGCCCGGTGGCGTCGAAGATGCGTTGCGTAAACTCAAGGAGAGCGGCCTCGATCTCGCCGGCGTGTTGGATCTGCTCGCAGCCTTGCGCATCGAGCCGGTGTTTACCGCGCATCCCACGGAATCCACCCGTCGCACGATCCTGCACATCCAGCAGCGTGTCGCGCGCCTCATGCTCAACCGCCTGGATACCTCCCTCACACCGCAGGAAAGCCGCAGTGTCTGGGGGCGCATCCGCACAGAAATTACCGCCGCCTGGCAGACCGAAGATCATCCGCGCGAACGCCTCACCGTCGCGGACGAGCGCGAGCACGTGCTGTTTTATCTGCTGGAGACGCTCTATCGCGTCGTCCCTGCGTTCTACGACGAGATCGCGGAAGGCCTCGGCAAGCTCTACGGTGTTGGCCCGGACTCGATCGACCTGCCGCCCATCGTGCGCTTCGGCTCCTGGGTCGGCGGCGACATGGACGGCAACCCTGACGTTCACGCGAAAACCATCCGCGAGACGCTCGCGCGCCATCAGCAGATGGTCGTCAATTCCTATTTCCTGGAATGTCAGAAGCTGGCGCAGCGCCTGTCACAAAGCGCGAGCCGCACCAACATCTCCCCGGCGCTCGCGAAGCGCATCGACGAATATATGGTGCTGCTGCCCGGCGCGCGTGCCATTACGCCCGCGCGGCACGATCGCATGCCCTACAGGGTGTTCCTCGCTCAGGTGGCCGAGAGGCTGCGTCATACTTATGACGGCCGGCCGAATGGCTACGGCCGCGCGAAGCAGTTTCGCGCTGACATCCAGCTCATCGCCGACAGCCTGCGCGCCCACAAAGGCTACAACGCCGGCTATTTCTCCGTGCGCCGCCTGTTGAGGCGCATCGATACATTTGGATTCCACCTCGCAACACTCGACGTTCGCCAGCACGCCAGCATCCATCACCAGGTGTTGGCGCTGGGCCTGGATGATCCGCAGTGGATGACGCGCTCCTCCGCCGAACGCTGCAAAATATTAGCGAGCGCGCTGGAACGGGATCTCGGCCCCAGCGGTGAGCTCGATGCGCTGGGCAAGCGCACGCTTGCCGTGTTCGACGCCGTGGTACAGGGGCGTAATCGCTATGGCTCTGATGCTGTCGGGTATTACATCGTCAGCGGCGTGACTGGTGCCGATGACGTGTTAGGTACGCTGCTGCTCGCTCGCTGGGCCGAGGCTTATGACCGCAAGAGCGGCGAAGTCGCGCTCGATATCGCGCCGATGTTCGACAGCATCGACGCCCTCGACCGCTCGAGCGAAACGGTTCAGGATCTCCTTGCCGATCCGTTGTATCAAAGACATCTGGATGCGCACGGGCGCCGGCAATGTGTCGTCATCGGCTACTCAGACAGCAATAAGGACGGCGGGCCCTGCGCGGCGCGCTTCGCCACTCATCAGGCGCAGCAGAATCTCGCGCAGGTGTTAGCTGCCGCCGATGAGCGGCATGTTGTTTTCCATGCGCGAGGCGGAAGCATTGCTCGTGGCGGTGGAAGAATCGACGCACTGGTGCGCGCGGCGCCCGCGGGCGCGGTGAATGGCACGTTGCGCCTGACAGAGCAGGGCGAAGCCATCCAGCAAAGTTATGGTTTGCGGCCGATCGCCATGCGCACGCTCGAGCGCGCGTTCAACGCGCTGTCGCTGACTACGGGCGCGGTGAGATCCGGCGCGCTGGCAGCGGACAAGCCCGCGCACCTCGAATTTGCGGCCATCATCGCGAGTGAGAGTCGCGTGGCCTATCGCAAGCTCGTTTACGGCGCGCCCAAGTTCTACGAATATTTTCGTCACGTCACGCCGATCGATGTTATCGAGCGCATGCAGATCGGTGCGCGCCCGGTGGAGCGGCCGGGACTCGATGGTCTCGACGCGCTGCGCGCTGTTCCGTGGGTGTTTGCCTGGACACAAAGCCGGCACATGTTGCCCGGATGGTATGGCGCTGGCACCGGCCTCAAAGCAGCCGTCGATCGCTGCGGACTCGCCGTCTTGCAGGAAGCCAACGAGAGCTGGTTCTTCCTGCATCAGATGCTCGACGACATCGAGGCGATGCTTGCCCGCGCCGACATCAAGATCGCGCAGGCTTACAACGTGCTCGCGCCAGAGCCACTGCATGGATTCTTCGACGACATCCGGGCGGAATATGAGCTTGCCTGCGACATGGTGTTGAGTATCCGTAAGCAGAAGGAATTGCTCGACGGCGATCGCACGTTACAGCGGGCGATCCAGCTGCGTAATCCTTACGTCGATCCCATGAATCTCATGCAGGTGGATCTGTTGCAGCGCTGGCGTGCCAGCCATCGTCAGGATCGGGATCTGTTCGACGCCCTGCTCGCGAGCATCGCAGGCATCGCGCGGGGTTTACAAAGTACGGGCTGAAGCTCGAGGGAACAGCGGTGAGCGCAGAGATCATCATCCGTTCGGCGCGGCCGGGCGAAACCGGCATCGTGTTGCAGTTCATTCGTGAGCTGGCGGAATACGAGCATCTGGCGCACGAAGTCGTCGCGAACGAGGAAAGTCTGCAACGCGCGCTCTTCGGCCCCAAGCCTTATGCCGAAGTGGTGTTTGCATGCCTTCACAACGAGCCGGTCGGGTTTGCGCTCTTCTTCCACAACTTCTCGACATTCGCCGGCCGACCGGGAATCTATCTCGAAGATCTTTTCGTGCGTCCGGCAGCGCGCGGACTGGGAGTCGGGAAGCGGTTGTTGTCGTGGCTGGCAGCGCAGGCCGTGCAACGGAACTGCGCGCGGCTCGAGTGGGCCGTGCTCGATTGGAACGCGCCCGCGATCGGCTTTTATGAAGGGCTGGAAGCTGTTCCGAAAGACGAATGGCGGATCTTCCGCCTCACCGGCGCAGCGCTCGAGCGGCTGGCCGCATCGAGCTGACTGCGCTGATGTTTATGCCTCAGTAAATATCAGTTTCAGGCGCCGGCCAGCGCGCCGAGGTTCATGCCGGTCATGCCCAACTGGCCAGGAAGCGCAAACGGACGACGAACAGAACTCTTCACGACAGGCTTCGCGCTGACCGCATCGTCCTCGGCATCGTCGCGCGGGACCATAGGCATGCGGCCTTCCAGCATCTCCATCAGAGCGTCGCGGGCGCGGGCCACGCGGCTCTTGATCGTGCCGACGGCGCATCCGCAAATCTTCGCCGCTTCTTCGTAAGAGAAGCCGCTCGCGCTCACCAGAATCAGCGCCGTGCGCTGGCCGGGTGACAGCGTTGCCAGGGCGCGATTCAGATCACGCAGCTCCAGCTCGCCATCATGATCGGGCGGCACGCTCGGCTCAGGCAGCGTGTCGGTATCGACACCATGCGCTTCGAACTTGCGACGACGCAGCTGCGAGTAGTGCTCGTTACGCACGATCGTGAACAGCCACGCCTTCAGATTGGTACCCGGCCGGAAGCGCTCGATGTTGCTGAAAGCGCGTGTCAGCGCTTCCTGCACGAGATCGTCCGCGCGTACACCGTCGCGGCACAGGGCCCGCGCAAAGGAGTGCAGCTGGGGTACGAGTGCAACCATGTCGTCGGTCACCATGTTCATTCTTGAAGCCTCTCAGTCAAAGTCAAAGTGCTTTCGCCTGGAGCACAAGGTACTGGGACGGGGCCTGCGCCAAAGTCGGCGCGCATGAGCGTTGTCCCGATGTCACTCCGAAGCTCGTGTCAGACATGTCCTACGTACTGACCACAGGCCTCAGGCACGGGGGTTGCTCAACGCTTTTGCACACTATTCATGAGGTTGTCCGTGATGGCTCGAGCAGAGCAGCCTTCCATGTACCGGGTTCGGCCCGCGGGGCCGGCGCGATGGGAAGTCTTTCGCGGCGAAAGCGTCCATCCGCTGGCCTCCTTTACCGACAAGAATTCTGCGGTGGACTACGCCATGGGCCTCGCCCGCGGGCGCGTTACTTGGCAATCCGTGCTGGGTCATCGGGCCGAGCCAATGCAAACCGTTGGCCCCGCCGTGCCGGCTTCCCGTGCCTGAGACACCTGTTCAACCCGATCCGGCAGCCGTGCAGGCCGCGCGGGCCGAGGGCCTGCGCTATGTCACCGATCGGGAGCCCGGCATTCGCCGCGTGCGGCGCGGGAAGTCCTTTGTATATGTGCGCCCGGACGGCAAGCGACTCGTCGATCGCATTCAGCTCGACCGCATCCGCAAACTCGCTATTCCCCCTGCATATGAAGATGTGTGGATTTGCACACTGCCTGAGGGCCATCTGCAGGCCACGGGGCGGGACGCGCGCGGTCGCAAGCAGTACCGCTATCACGCCCGATGGCGCGTGCAGCGTGACGGCGCCAAGTTCGATCGCATGCTGGAGTTTGGACGGGCGTTGCCTCGCATCCGGCGGCGTGTGGCGCTCGACTTGCGCAAGACCGGCTTGCCGCGCGAGCGCGTGCTCGCCACGCTCGTCAGATTGCTCGAGCGCACGCTCATTCGCGTGGGCAACGAGGAATATGCGCGAACTAACAAATCGTTCGGCCTGACGACCCTGCGTAATCGGCACGCCGAGTTCGAAGGCGAAACCTTGCAACTCGTCTTTCGCGGCAAGAGCGGCGTGGCGCAGCGTGTCTGCATTACCGACAAGCGACTCGCGCGCCTCGTGCGGGATTGTCAGGAAATCCCCGGGCAGGAGCTGTTCCAGTGGGTGGATGCCGATGGAGCGCGTCACCGCATTACGTCGAGTGACGTGAATGACTATCTGCGTGAAGCGTCAGGGGGCTCTTTCACCGCGAAGGATTTCCGCACGTGGTTTGCAACGCTCGAAGCACTCGAGCTCCTGCGCGGTCGACGAGCCGAAACGGTCAAAGAGGCGAAGCAGCACGTCCTCGAAACAGTCACGGCTGTTGCGACGCGTTTGGGCAACACGCCGTCGATATGCCGTAAGTGCTACATCCATCCTGATGTTTTGCTCGCTTATGCGGAGGGTCGGTTTGCGCAGCTCAGCTCATCCGACTCCACGCTCGCGCTGCGGGCCTTGCTGACGCGGAAAAGTTCGCGAAAACTCGTTAACGCAGTAGTTAGACGTCGTAATGGCGCAGGTCGAGGAAGTTTAGTGCATCGACGTCGGACTCGTCCTACGTCGACATCAGAGCGCGTGCTCGTAAAGCCCGCAGGGCGCTGACGGCATCTCAGCGGTGAGAAGCCGAAGATGTTGCCCCGGGATAACAAACCCATTGAGTGGGGAGGATAGAACATGTCAGTCCGTACCAGATTAGTAGCAGCCGCGCTTATCGGCGGTGTCTTCGCAGCCTGCGCGAGTGCTCCGAAGCCAGAAGCCGAGCTTGCGAGGGCACGCACGCTGGTCGAGCAGGCCGAGCAGTCGGGAGCGCAGCGCTACGCCGCCGCCGATCTCGATCAGGCCAGAGGCAAGCTGCAGCAGGCAGATGCGGCCTCGAAAGAGGGCAAGAATGACGAAGCTCGACGCCTTGCCGTCGAGGCAGGAGTGGACGCGCAGCTCGCAGCAGCGCGCACGAGCAGCGGCGAAGCCAAGAAATCCGCCGACGAGGTGCAGAGGAGCGTCGAGACGCTTCGCCAGGAAGCGAATCGCGGCCAGCAGACGCCCGCTTCGACTCCGCCTTCTTCACCTAATCAATAAGGAGTTAGTGCAGTGAATCACCTTAAAATGTTGACGGTCGCCGCGACCGTGGGCGCTGTGTTGGCGGGTTGCGCCTCAGCCCCGAAACGCGTGGAACAGTTGGAGCAGGCTCGTGCGGAAGTGCAAACACTTGCGCAGGATCCGCAGGCCGCCACGGCTGCCAGCCGTGAATTGACGGCTGCTCGTGCTTCGCTGGCAGCCGCCGACCAGGCGCTGACTGAGAAGAAGCCGGTCGCCGAGATTACGCACCACGCCTATGTGGCCGAGCGTCAGGCTGAAATCGGTCAGGCGCGCCTCGCGGAGCTGCGCTCGAAAGAGCAGGTTTCGCAGGGTGAGGCCGAGCGCAATCGCGTGTTGCTGGAAGCTCGCACCATGCAGGCGGAGTCCGCCATGCGTGATGCGCGTACTGCGCAGTCCCAGGCTCAAGCTCAGTCGCAGGAAGCGGAGGCGGCCCGCAAGGCGCTCGCCGAGCTGCAAGCGAAACAAACCGAGCGCGGCATGGTGCTGACGTTGGGCGATGTGTTGTTCGATACAGCCCAGGCTACATTGAAGCCAGGCGCGAACCTCGCGATCGATCGTCTTGCCCAGTTCATGCAGGGTAATCCTGATACTCGCATCATCATCGAAGGCCATACGGACAGCCGCGGCTCCGATGAGTACAACCTTAACTTGTCAGAACGGCGCGCCCAGGCGGTATCGAGCGAGCTGATTTCGCGCGGTATCGCTTCGAGCCGCTTCGAAGTGTTAGGTCGTGGTAAGAGTTACCCGGTCGCGACGAACGATGATGCAGCCGGCCGCCAGGCGAATCGTCGCGTCGAGATCGTGTTCTCGGATGAGTCGGGACGTTTTGCGCAAGGAGCGAATCGCTCGCTGCGTTAACGCACCTCCTCAGAGCAAAAATAAAGGATGAAGCCGCTTTCATCCTCATCACACGCCGGACGATTCACTCGAGTCGCCCGGCGTTGATGTTTTTGCACGCGCCGCATAATGGGTACAACGGTTGCTGTGATCTGCAGTGCTTGAGGAATGCGCTGTCAGCAATCGTATAAGGAGAGGCTTACTCATGAACCAGCGTTACGAAGATCGAAATTTTGGACGGGACCGCGATCGTGAGAACGAGGCGGGACGTGACACCTCGCGCGATAACGCCAACGACCGGGGTTACCGCGCACAGGAATCGCGCGATTTCCAGCCGGGCAATTACGGCTTCCAGGAAAATCAGAGCCGCCAGTACGGCTCGAATCAGTATGGTCAGTCTGGATCGGGCTACGGTTCTTATAGTGGCCAGGGCCAGCAGGGCGGATATCAGGGCGCCGATCGCAGCTACGGTTATTACGGCGGCCCCAATCAGAGCAATTACGGTTATACGGGGAACGAAGATCGTAATCGCGGACAGTCCGGCACGGGTCAGTACGGCCAGGGACAGTTCGGTCAGGCCCAATGGGACCAGCGTTATGCGCAGGGCCACTTCGGCTCGGAACACCACGGACAGGGCAGCAGCCAGAATTATGGCGGCGGCCCTTATGGCCAGAGTCATTACGGACAGAGTGGCCAGCGCGGCGGCTCCGGTCCTTATGGACAGGGTTATGGTCAGGACCGTTGGGATCAGAATCGTCAGTTTGGCGGCTCGGCTTATGGCGATCCTCGCCAGGGCTCGAGCAGTTATGGCGGCTATGGTTCGACCGGTGACTACGGTTACGGAAGTTCAGGCCAGCGTCGCTTCGGCAACGACTGGGGCGATCGTTACTTCGGCACCGGCAACTACGGTCAGGGCGGCGCGGGCTTCGGCGGTGGCTATGGCCAGCGTCGTTATAACGAGCCGAGTTTCGGCGCTTCGCCTGTAGAAGATCAGCGCAGCACCTGGAGCGCTTCGAGCGACCCGAGTTATGGCGGCTGGAACGATCGCAGTCAGGAGCAGCAGCGGCCCGGCTTCCTGCGCCGGATATTCGGCAAGGGACCCAAGGGATATCAGCGTTCAGACGAGCGTCTGCGTGAGGATATTTCCGAACGCCTGATGCAGGCGGGACACATTGATTCGAGTGAAGTCACGATCACTGTTCAAGGTGGCAAGGTGACGCTCGAAGGCACGGTGCCGGACCGCTACATGAAACACTCGATCGAAGATCTGGTGGACGCATGCCCCGGCGTGCAGGACATCGATAATCGCGTGAGAGTGCAGAGTGCCGATGCGTTTGGCCGGAGTGGCACGGACGAGTCGTCCACCAGCCGCGCGTCCACGAGCCAGTACGGCACGTCAGGATCAGGCGTGGCTTCGAGCACGTCGTCCAAGCCGAGCAAAAATTGAGACGAAACTCCTTGTCGTAATGACATGGGCCGGCAAGAGATTGCCGGCCTTTTTTTCGTCAGGCAGGAATCGCGGAGGGCGGGCTTCAGGCTCCGCGGCGGAAATCCACAGCAGGCAGCTGCATCGAGCGTCGATATTTCGTCACGGTGCGGCGGGCGACTTTCACGCCGCGATTCGCAAGCAGCTCAGTCAGCTGCACATCTGACAACGGATTGCGCCGATCCTCAGCTGCAATGAATTCACGCAGCAGCGCGCGAATGGCCGTCGCCGAACAGGAGCCCCCGCTCGTCGTCGCCAGCTGGCGCGAGAAAAATCTCTTGAAGGCGACCACACCACGAGGCGTGGCCATGTACTTATGGCTCGTCGCGCGGGACACCGTGGACTCATGTAGTCCCAACTCGTCTGCAATCTCGCGCAACGTGAGCGGGCGCATCGCGAGATCGCCGTAGTCAAAGAAGTTGCGCTGGCGCGCGACCACCGCTTCCGCCACGCGCTGAATGGTCAGGAATCGCTGTTCCAGGTTGCGTACAAGCCAGCGTGCTTCCTGCAGATGCTGAGCGAGCAAAGTCGTTTCGCCATCACGCGACTGGCGGAAGTAATCCGCGTACTGCTGATTCACACGGATGCGCGGATAGATCGCCGAGTTGATTGTCACCACCCAGCGCTTCTTCTCCTTGCGAATGACGACATCCGGAACGATCGCGCGTGGCTCGAACGTGCCAATCTTCGATCCGGGACGCGGATCGAGGCTGCGGATCAGATCCACAGCCACACGCAGATCCGCTTCCGAGCAGCCGATTGCGGTGAGAAGGCGGCTGCTATCGCGAGCAGCCATCAACTCGAGATGGTTCTGTACAACATTGAGGGCAACCTCCCGGCCGGGTTCGCCGCGGTCGAGCGCCTGCAACTGCAGCGCGAGACATTCCGCCAGATTGCGCGCGCCAATACCGGTCGGCTCCAGGGTTTGCACGATGCGCAACGCGGTTTCGAGCTCGCCGGGCTCGAGGTCATCGTCATCCTGCAATTCGTCGAGCTGCTGGCGCAGAAAGCCATCCTCATCGAGCGCGTCCACGACCAGGTTAGCGAGCGCGTAATCGCGCTCACCCAGGCCGAGCAACAACAGCTGATCCCGCAGGGAGTCGCGCAGGGTCGAGGGGGAGGCGGTCCATTCGGTCCAGTCCGGTGTATCGTCGCCGCCGCCCGACGAGCCGGTGCTGCCTGAACTCGAGGAGAAATCGAGCTCCGCATGGGTCGTTTCCGTCGAGGTTGTAGTTTCCTCGGCCTGAGTGCGGGTTTCCGGCGCCTCGGCGATCTCCTCGAGGAAGGGATTCTGCGTCATGGCCTGGTGCAGTTCTTGCACACATTCCAGGGCTGAAAGCTGTAGAAGCTTTACGGATTGCTGCAGTCTCGGAGTCAGAGTGAGCTGCTGCTTCAGACGCAGTCCCATAACAGCGTTGGACATTGCGAAGAAACCTCGACGTTGAGACTGACCCGGAAGCTAAAGCAACAGCCATGCCAGTTGCGCGATGCGGGCGTTTATCCGCTGCCGCGCGGTCGATGTGGGGGCTGACCACGTCGCTGGAATCGCCGCGAATTTGCACGAACATGTAAGAACGCCACCGCTCGATGCGGCTGGTCCCTGACACAGTGTGGCCCGACGACATGAGAACAATTCATAACAGTGAACCCGGTTCCCCACCGACCGACAGGCTGGATGAGCTCGAGGCCGTCCTGGGCGTCGGCCGCATCGGTTATTGCCGCATCAACAAAGATCTGCACAGGATTGCCGCCAGCTCGCAGTTCAAAGCGCTGTTTGGTTGGCCGCCGGACGCGGCGCTCTCCGTCAGCCTGTTCGAAGACAGCGTGCTGCTGGAAGACCGCGCGGAGCTGAGCGCCGCGTTACGAGCGGGTTTCGACAGCGGTGCAGATATCTCTCTTGCGATACGTGTGACCCAGCAAGACAGTTTTCCCGAGACGGCCGCTCGCTGGATCTATTTGCGCGGTCGCGCAATGTCCGGCACCGATGGCGTGAACGAAGAGCTGCTCCTCGTGTGCGAAGACATCACACAATGGAAACAAGCCGAGCACTCGGGTCATGCGCAGTTGGAGCGCGAGCGCTCGCTGCGAGCCACCGCGGAAGCGGAGAATCGCGCCAAGGATGAATTTCTTTCCGTGGTGTCCCACGAGCTGCGCTCGCCTCTGAATGCCATCCTCGGGTGGAATCGCATTCTGGCGGTGAAGCGCGCGAACGATCCGGAGATCGCCGCGATCACGCCGCGCATCGAGCAAGGTGCCAAAGCACAGCTGAAAATGGTCAATGACCTGCTCGACATCGGTCGCGTGGGCACCGGCAAGCTGCGCATCGAGCCGCGGCGGACCAAGTTTTCCGCGGCGGTCGCCGCTGCTGTCGATATCTGCCGACCCGTCGCGCTCGCCAAGAAGCTCGAGATTCACGTGGAGCTCGACTCCACCGAGGCCAGTGAGGTCAATGGTGATCCGGATCGTCTGCTGCAGGCCGCGACCAACCTCGTCAACAACGCGGTGAAGTTCACGCCCTCCGGCGGGCTCATCAGCGTCGTGCTGCAGAGAGTGGGAGATTCGGTGGAGTTGCGCGTCGCCGATACGGGTCAGGGCATCGCTGCTGACCTCTTGCCATATGTGTTCGACCGCTTTCGGCAGGCGGACCAGTCCGCAACCCGCAGCTCCGGAGGATTGGGGCTGGGCCTCGCCCTCGCGCGCGAAATCGTCACACTTCATGGCGGCACGATCACCGCGGCCAGTGAGGGGAAAGATCAGGGATCCGTTTTCACGCTGACATTGCCCGCTGCCGTGAGTCAGCCTGCTGACAAAGCACACCGGACCCCTGACGGCGCCCCGCAGGAAAATCCGCCGCCATCCTTACAAGGCCTGTCCATCCTGGTGGTGGACGACGAGCCTGACGCACGCAGTGTCGTAGCGGAGACTCTTCGCATGGAGGGCGCGCGCGTCACGGTGAGCGAGTCAGCTGGCTCCGCGATTGCGCAGCTGCGTTCGCAAGAAAAGCTCTTCGACGTACTTGTCACGGACATCGGCATGCCGGAGGAAGACGGCTACTCACTCGTCCGTAAGCTGCGTGCTCTGCAGAGTGGGCGGCATGTGCTGGCGATTGCGCTGACGGGCTACACGTCCAAGGCAGACGTGGAAGCGGCGATGAAGGCGGGCTTCGATTTCCACATGCCAAAGCCAGTCGACTTCGCCACCCTGGTTCCCACCATCCGGCGAATGGCGTCAATGCGCACGGCCGTTTCCGGCACTCGCACGCACTGACGACGCCACAGATCGCAGGCAAAAAAAGAGCGGGCTGGTCGCACCACAGCCCGCCAAACGGGGGGTCTTCGGCATGAGCCACCGCTGCCCGTGCGGCAAGCCGTGGCTCAAATTCGTCGCCGAGCAGGTCGCAAACGGCGTTCCTATTGCCAGATGCAACCGATGTGCCATCTGGAGCTGAAACGCAGTGCGTCAGGCACAGTACGTGCTCGAGCCTTTAGACCCGGGCATTAGCCCGCGACTTTCAGCAGGCTCCCTATGCAGACTTCGGCAACCATTCGAACACTCAACCGGCTGGTGCAGAGCTGCCGCGATACCCAGGCGATCAGCCGCGCGTGCGCAACAGACGTCACGCATGCGGAGCTACGCGCGTTGCTCAGCGAGCGCAGCGAGGAATGGGCACGGCAGGGCGATGAGCTCCAGGCCCTTGTTTTACTGCTTGGCGGAGAACCGGTGACTGGCCCCGGAATAGTCGCCACAGCGCTGTGCTTCTGGCGCAGCACGCGAACGTTGGTGTTGGGCACAGACGACCGAACTGTGCTGCAGGAGTGGTGCGCGGCGCATTCAGCGGCGCAGGCCTCGTTCGAAACCGCGTTGAGCGGCTATCTGCCAGAGCGCATCCGTCGAACGGTGAGCCTGCAGCAGGAACGCATCCGATATCGCGCGCAGCAAATCGAAGGGCTGTTACTCCACTACGCGGGCGGTTCGGCCGGCGCCTGAGCGCTGTAAAAGCTACAGCTTTTGGCGCTTACCCAATAAAAAATGCCGGACGACCCGACCAGGGCCGTCCGGCACAACGCCCTCGGCAACCGCCAGGGCGACGCTCCAAATCAGATGACAGGATCCGCGGCGTGCGGAGTCTGTGCAGCGGAATGCGAAGAGCTGACAGGTACTGCCCCGCCTTCGCCTTCCCAGCGATTCAAGTCCGGCCGTGGTAACCTGCGCGCCTCTCGTCGTTTCCGATCGAGCGCATTTCCCAGACCGAGCGTTCCGATCACCAGCAGGCCAATCAGCAATTTCATTACGACTCCCGTCTTGTTTATTGGTATTGCCAGCTGCGTACGCATCAATCGTTCCCGACTGGAACCTACGAGGGGCCCGGGGGTTGATGAGCCAGCATTGCCGGCTCCGGCCAGCATGACATCACCGAAGAGGACGAAATGGCACACGCGTTGATAGTCGACGACGATCCGGATGTCGTGGACTGGTTGCAGGAAGTTGCCCGCATGGAAGGGTTCACGATCGCGCGCGCCCATTCGATTCGCGACGCTCGCATCGAGCTCGGCCGCCAGCGGCCCGACGTCCTGCTGACCGATCTGCGTTTACCCGACGGTGAAGGCATCGAGCTCGTTCGTGAGCTGGATAAGCCGGACGCGACAGAAGTCATCATCGTGACGGGCCACGCCACGGTAGATAGCGCGGTTGCGGCTCTTCGCGCCGGCGCCAGCGATTACCTCGTCAAGCCTGCGGATCTCGAGCGCGTTCAGGCGGTGCTTCGCCATGCGAAGAAGACCTCTGCGCTTCAGCACGAGATCGGTGAGCTGCGTGATGAACTACGTAAGCTGGGTCGATTTGGACGCATCCTCGGTGGCTCGCCGCGCATGCAGGTGCTGTACGACCAGATCAGCCGGGTCGCGCCGACGTCGGCTACTGTGTTGCTCATCGGGGAAAGCGGCACTGGCAAAGAGCTCGCCGCGCAGACGGTTCACGAGCTGAGTCGCCGTCGCGATGCGCCTTTCCTCCCGCTGAATTGCGGCGCTGTCTCTCCGCAGCTGATCGAGAGCGAGCTCTTCGGTCACGAGCGCGGCAGCTTTACGGGCGCCGATCGTCAGCACAAGGGATTCTTCGAGCGTGCCAACGGCGGCACGATCTTCCTCGACGAAATCACCGAGATGCCGATGGAGCTGCAGGTGAAACTCCTGCGCGTGCTGGAAACGAGCGTCCTCATGCGCGTGGGCGGCACGCAGCAGATCAGCAGCGACGTGCGTGTCATCGCGGCGACGAATCGCGATCCTGAGAAGGCCGTTGCCGACGGCAAGCTGCGTGAAGATCTTTACCATCGTTTGAATGTCTTTCCGATTCGCCTGCCTCCCCTGCGGGAGCGAGGTACAGACATCGAACAACTCGCACAGTGTTTCCTCGACGATCTGAATCGCGTCGAGACGACGATGAAAACATTCTCGCGGGATGCGCTCGTCCGCCTGTATCAGCACAACTGGCCGGGCAACGTGCGTGAGTTGAAGAACTACGTGCAGCGTGTGTACATCATGGCCGACGACATCATTGAATGTGATGTTGCCGTGTCGGACTCTGTTCCGAAGACGGACGATGGAACGACCATCACCATTCGCGTCGGCACGCCTCTGGAAGAAGTGGAACGGCGCGTGACGATGGCGACGCTCGCTTACTGCGGCCATGTGAAGCGCAAGGCCGCGGAGATTCTCGGCGTCAGTCTGAAGACGCTCTATAACCGCCTCGAAACTTACAACGGTAAGGATGGCGAGGACGGACCGTCGGAATCCTCAGGTTCCGGCCGCGCCTGATGTGAAGAAGGCTTCCCCGGTCGCCCGGAGAAGCCTTCATTTCAGGGCCTGCAGCGCGCGATCAGTGTCGCGACGATGAGCGCGGCTCGCTAGCCACCCGTCCCTTTGCAGGCGGCACTTTGCCGCCGCCCAACTCCGCTTCGACCTTCTGCCGCGCGGCTTCGAGCTCTTCCGCCATTGCGATGAGATCGACTTTCGCTTTGCGCACCTGCGGGAAGAGCTCCTCTTCTTCTTCCTCCACATGGTGGCCGACGTATTCGGTCAGCACTTTATAAGTAGCGCCGAATTTCTCATCGTCCGGATCCGTGGCGCGCAGCTTGGCGATGAGCTGCTTGGCAACGTCGTGCTCGACCGCGGCTTCGTCGACGAGATCGCCTTCCTTAATTTTCTCGTGCACGCCTGGATAGAACACGAGCTCTTCGATCTTCGCGTGCACTTCGAGCTCGTGACACGTCTGCTCGGCGATGACCGCTCGCTGCGGATCGCCATCCTTGAGCTTGCCAAACTTGCGAAACAGGGCTTTGACGCGATCATGATCCGCAACGAGGATCGCGATGGCGTCCTGCGGCTTGGCCCGCGAGGTCTTCGCGCGCTTGGCACGTGCCGGAGCATGTTTAGTCTTACGCTGGCTGGCGCGAGTAGTGCGCTTGCTGGCCATAACAGATTCCTCAATGTTTGAGATAGGCGCACAGAGATAAGCAATCGCTGTGCCGCTCATGACGCCGCGGGTATGGCGATTGCTCGATGCGTGGCATGACGCCCGATATCATCGGCTGGCTCAGCGCCGGCATTCTTATCGTGACGCTCAGCAGACAGGTCTACACCCAGTGGCGTGACAAAGTTGCGGGCGGCGTATCCAAATGGCTGTTCGTCGGGCAGCTGTTCGCTTCGCTCGGCTTCATTGCTTACAGCCTGCTGGTGGCGAACTGGGTGTTCGTCGTCACGAACTCACTCATCCTGCTGACCGCGCTCGTGGGGCAGTGGGTCGTCATGGCAAATCGCAGGCGGGAAGCGGCTTCTGCCGAAGCCGCCTGAGAGCGGTCGTCGGACGATTCCTACAGCGTATTCGGCGAACCATCCGTCCGGCTGGTTGCGGTTGCCCATTTCCGGCGCGGCGCGTGATGCCTAATCTCGCGAAATTATGGGACTTTCGTTGACGGATGGGTGTCGTGACGCAAACATACGCGTCATGCCAGCAACACGCGTAGCCGTAGTCGATGATCACCAGATGGTCCGTATAGGCCTGAAGCAGATCATCGAGTCGCAGTCTGATTTCACCTGGGCCGGCGAGGCCAAGACGGGACGCGAGGCGCTGACGCTTCTGCGCACCTCCCCATGTGACGTCCTGCTGTTGGATCTTTCCCTCCCCGACATGTCGGGTCTCGACGTGCTGAGGCAGATCAAGGCCCATCACGAGACGGTGGCGACCCTGGTGCTGAGCGCTTATCCGGAGAATCAGTACGGGCTCAACGTGCTGCGTGCCGGCGCCAGCGGCTTCGTCAGCAAGAATGCGGATGACGGGGAGCTGTGCCGCGCCATTCGAGCAGCGACGCGTGGTGGCCGTTACGTGAGTCCTGAGCTGGCGGAGGTTCTGGTCAGTGGGATGCATGGGGCGCCCGGGGAGCCGCGGCACAGCGTTCTGTCGGAACGTGAATTCCAGATTTTCGTGAAGCTGGCCGAGGGAAAAAGTGTGTCGGAGATCGCCGCGAAACTGTTTCTGAGCGTGAAGACTGTCAGCACGTACCGCACTCGCATACTGGAGAAAATGGGCATGAAGACCAACGCTGACATCACCTATTACGCCATCAAGAACAACCTGTTGCAGTAGTGATGTCCATGAGCTCCACAGAGGCGCGAGCGCCTGGCCAGAACCCATCCCTGTCGTCGGAGCGGCGTATCCTGCTCATCGAGGATTCGGAAGTTCTGACGCGCCGGCTGGTCGATCTCCTGTCGGAGCCCGGTCGCCTCGCCATTGCCGCCCAGGCAGCTACGCAGACCGAAGCGCTGACGCGCCTGCAGGAATCGCTGTACGACGTTCTTGTCGTGGATATCGAGTTGGCCGAGGGCAATGGCGTTGCCGTCATTCGCCAGGCGCGGCAGCTTTATCCGCCTGAGTCGCAGCCGCTGATCGTCGTGCTCACGAACTACGCCTCCGATTTTGTCCGCGATCACTGCTTCGCGGCGGGCGCGGATTATTTCCTCGACAAGATGCGTGACATCTCGCGCCTGAAAGCCATCGTCGCGGATGGTCATTCGAAGTGGTCGCCGCCCCCGCCGACGCACTGAGGTTGCCGCGGGTCTAGATCCGATCCGGCACTTCCACTCGCAACGTCGTCCCTTCTCCCTCGCCAGATTCGATATTCAGCGTGCCTCCCAGCGCGCGCATGCGATGTCGTAATCCAACGAGGCCATGCCCGGTCATGCCCTGCGCCGCGGACATGCCACGGCCGTCGTCGCTCAGGATCAACAGATAACGATTGCCCAGCCGGGTGATAGCGAGCCGCACGCTCGTGGCGTGCGCATGCGCGATGACGTTAGCCAGCCCCTCCTGCACGACGCGGAAGAGCGCGATGGCCACGTCTTTCGGCAGCGACTCGGTATCGTTGCCAATCAGCACTTCGCTCTGCAGACCCGCTTTCTTGGCCGTGGCTTCGAAATACGCTTTCGCGGCTGTCGGTAATCCGAAGTGTTCGAGCAGCGACGGACGCAGGTTTTCCACGACGTTGCGCTTCAGGTCCATGGCCTCATCGAGCATCGCCCCCAGTTGCGTCATGCGCTCCGGGATACCGGGCTGGTCGATGCGGGATTGCAGCCAGGAGAGATCCATCTTCGCGGCGGTGAGCAGTCCGCCGAGTTCGTCGTGCAGGTGATGCGCGAGCTCGGATTTCTCCTTCTCCGTGAATTCCTGCAGATGTGTGGAGAGCGATGACAGCTCGCGTGTGCGCTCATCCACCACGCGCTCGAGCTCTTTCGCCTGGCGCTCAGCGGAAGCCACGCGCTGCTGTTGGCGCAGCGCCTCGCTGGCGAACACGGCTGCCAGAATGATCAGCAAAGCGACAGTGACGGGCGTAATCATCAGGAGGCCCAGCCTCGCCCAATATGCACCCGTCGCCTGTTGGGATTGCAGCTCGCCCAGCTCCTGCTGCGACAAGGCCTCCGCGGTCGCGACTTCTTTCGCGAAGGCTTCGCGGATGCTCCGACCTTCCTCACCGCGAAGTAGCGTCAGGGCTTCTTCGACATTGCCGTCGCGATGCGCAGTGATGACTCGCTGAGCAAGCTGTGCGTATTGCGCCGTGAGTGTTTCGATGCGCTCCACCCAAGTGATGCCGCCCGGCATGCCGACAGAAAGCTCTCTCAGCCGGGTCTGTTCGGTGGGCAGGCGGCGCTGCGCATCCGTGAACTGATTCAGATACGCCTCATCGTGGGTGAGCATGTAACCGCGTTCCGCGGATTCCATGTTGGCAACGAGAGTATTGATATCCGCCAGCGCATCGAGACGTCCGAGCACATTCGCGATGCCTTCACTGCTGGCGCGTGCACGGCTCGCAGATCGCTCTTCGATCACGGTCACCGTGATGGTTGCGAGCAGAACGGCGATCAACGGCACCCATAACAATGGGGGCAACAGACGCAGGGCAGACCAGGATAGAGCGGCGGGGCGGCGTACTTCAGGGGCGGAGGCGGGGAGATCCATGCGAGGTCGTGCCTTTGGGGCGCTCCCCGACAAAGGAGGTCGAAGCGCCGCTGAATCGGGAGATTACTTGCGCCGCCGGTTCCTGAATTTATTGAGGATGCTTGCGGCGACGATCCACTTGAGCCGCGGGGCGCCGCCGAAAGCTTTGAGGGCAGTGCTGGCAAGCGTTGCCCCCCACGCCAGCGAGCGACGCTCCTCGAGAGTCGCCAGCGAGGCGGCGAGTGTGGCGCGCTGAATCTGCGCTTCGATTTCCAGCAACTGACGCCGCTCTGCGAGCAGCGTGCTCTGTCGGTCACTCATGGTTCGTCGTTCAGGTTCAGGGTCGAGCGATCGAGCTGCAACTGCTGCACGACCCGTGAAAACAGCGGCTCACGCTTGGCGCGGCGGCGTAAGGCAACTCCACTCACGATGGCTCCAATCACGAGGGCGGCGAACACGCTGCCAAGCATGATCGAGCGATACTCGGGCGGCAAGACCAGCGCGATCCACAGCAGCAAGGTCACTCCTGCGAGCCACGCGCAGATCACGGTAATGGCGGCGAGGCGAACCGTTCGCTCGATCGCCAGCCGTTCCTCTTGGATCTCGATACCGACGAGCTCCAGACGCGTCTGGGCCATCTTCAGGAGATGGTCCAGGAGCGATTTGCCGCGCGCGATCAAGGGCTGATCCGAATCGCTCATTGCTCTTCGGTCGGTGTGCGACTGCTGGTGAGCATGTTGCCGAGAATGGCGCCAAGGATCAGGCCTACGCCCGCGCCAATGGCAACCGACGTCCACGGGTTTTCGCGGACATACACATCAGCGGCAATCGATGCCTTCTGCGCGGTGCGCGAAGCCTGGCCTTCCAGATCAGCGAGGCGCGCCTTGGCAGTACCGACGGCGTCGTTGACGCGATCGCGAAGGGCACCTACGGCCGCATCGCTATCTTCGGATATTGCGTGCAGCAGCTGCTCGGCCTGGTGTACGACGTTACGCAGTTCAGCGGCAAGCGCCGAGCTGCTCGCAGCAGTGTTCTCAAGCATGGTCACTCCTCCCGGAAAAAAGCCTCAAAGCGTTGGATCGCGCGGCGGGTGCGATCAGCACGCCGCGTTCGGAAACTCATACGGATAAAGGTAACTCGACGGCGCCAGGAGCGGTGTGGCTTTATAAGGATGCACACCTGTATGCGAGGCTGAAACGCCTGTCGGAATCCTCCTACACGGCGACTTCGAAGTAATGCACGGCGAAGTAGTCGCGCTCATCGGTCCAGGTCTTGCGATGCGTCCATCCCGCGCTGCGGGCAAGAGCGACAAACCCGTCCTGCGTGTACTTGTGACAGTGCTCCGTGACCAGCCGCTCGCCAGCCGCGAATGGCACGGTCTCACCGCCGATGGTGATGGTCTGAGCTTTGTCGCTCACCAGATGCATTTCGATGCGAGCCTCTTCGGGCCTCCACACCGCGTCGTGCCGGAAGTGCTGCAGATCGAAATCCGCCCCGACCTCGCGATTGAGGTGGCGCAGGGCATTGAGATTGAACGCAGCGGTGACGCCTGCCGCGTCGTTGTAGGCCTGTTCGAGCACCTGCGGATCTTTCACGAGATCCGTGCCGATCACGAGCCCACCGCCGACATCCGCGACATCACGCATGACTTTGAGCAGATCGGCTGCGGCGGCCGTATCAAAGTTGCCGATGGTGGAGCCTGGAAAAAACACGACGGTGCGCGCTGACTCCCGCTGTGGGGCGGGAACGGCAAAGGGACGCGTGAAGTCCGCGCAGACGGGCAACACTTCCACCGCGGGATAAGCATCCGAGATTCGTCGCGCGGCGGCCATGAGGTGGCTGCGCGAAATATCCACGGGCACGTAGCCCGCGAGCGTCGGCAACTGATCGAGCAGGAGACGGGTTTTCGTGCTCGCGCCGCTGCCGAACTCCACCAACAACGCATCGTCACCGATGCATTGTGCGATGTCATTCGCGTGCCGCTCCAGAATCGAGGTCTCGGTGCGGGTGACGTAATACTCCGGGAGCTCGCAGATGCGATCGAAGAGCTGCGACCCGCGCTCATCATAGAAATACATCGGCGCGATGCGCTTGGGCGTGCTCTGCAGATCTCGCAACACGTCCGCAGCCAGCGACCATTCAGCGACACGGGGAGCCCGGTTACGCAGCTTCGAGGCAGGAGAAAATGTCATGGCCGGGCTTCCTGTAACTTACAAATCGGCGGCGAGGCGCAGTCCGGTGAACTGCCAGCGCGCGGTCGCGGGAAAGAAGTTTCGATACGTCGGGCGGATGTGCCGGCGCGGTGTCGCGCACGAGCCGCCTCGCAATACGAGCTGGTTCACCATGAACTTGCCGTTGTATTCGCCCAGCGCGCCTTCAGCAGCACGGTATCCGGGATAGGGCGTGTAAGCGGACTGAGTCCATTCCCACACGTCACCAAACATTTGCAGCAGCGGCGTGGCCGGCTGCGATGCCGGGTTGGGCGCGGCCGGCAGCGGATGCCAGGCGCGATCCTCTACGAAGTTACCGCGACCTGTGGCGGCCGCCGACGCAACTTCCCATTCCGTTTCAGTGGGCATGCGGGCGCCAGCCCAGCGCGCGAACGCATCCGCTTCGAAATAACTCAGATGACATGCCGGAGCATTGGGGTTCAGCGCACGGAGGCCCGTGAGGGTGAATTCCTGCTCGTTACCCGGCGTCCAGTAAATGGGACGTTGCCAGCCTTCCCGCTGTACCGTCGACCAGCCTTCAGACAGCCAGTGTTCGGGTCGCTCGTAACCGCCATCGCGGATGAATTCCAGCAGATCGCCGTTCGTGACCGCGCGATTCGCCAGGCGGAAGGGCTGCGCGTAAGTCTTGTGCCGCGGCAGCTCGTTGTCGAAGCAGAAGTCGTTGCCGTCGTAACCCAGCTCGACCACGCCGCCGGGGAACTCGCGAAACAACAGCGGCGGCGCAATTCTTGTCGGCCCCTCAACATGCGTGGTGTACGCCGGCAACATCGGATTGCAGGAGAACAGATGTTTCACGTCAGTGAGCAGCAGCTCCTGATGCTGTTGCTCGTGATGCAGGCCGAGGGTGACGAGGCGCGCGAGTTCTTCCGGCACGTCGTCATGATCCAACAGCGTGTGCATCGATTCGTCGACCTGCGCGCGGTACGTGCGCGTCTGATCGATGGTCGGCCGTGTCAGCAACCCGCGTTGCGGACGCGCGTGCATCGGCCCGACCTGCTGATAATAGGAGTTGAAGAGATACCGGAACGCCTCGTTATGGAAGCGATAGCCCGGCACGAACTTCTGCAGGATGAACTCTTCGAAGAACCACGTTGTATGTGCGAGGTGCCATTTGACGGGGCTCGCGTCGGGCATCGACTGCGCGACGTAATCCTCGGGTGCGAGCGTTTCGCACAACGTTTCGGTTGCCGTGCGCACCTGCCAATAGCGGGCGCAGAGCTCGTTCCCCCGCAAGTGGCGGGCTTCGAGGTTGTTCGTCATGAGATACCCCCGTAATTCGCACGCTCCCCACCGCAAGGAACGCGCCTCGAGCATGGCATGTTCCCTGGAATGTGGGTACGAAGACAACGCGCGTCAGCGGCCGGCGTGCGTCGCGTATGTTGCAGGCCCCGTGTTACGCCGGGTCGCTGCTTCGCTCAATACCCTGGTGGCCAGCGCTGTAACGGCCGTAGTGAACGTGCCGACGGCACTCCACTCACGGCGATACGCCCGCCACATATTGCTGCGGCCGGCCGGCTCGATGCCGGCGGAGCCGTCGAGCTCCACGATGCGCATGACCATGTCATGCGCGATCTCGAGAGAATGTCGCGGCCACGACGCCCACACCGCACCGTTTTTCAGTCCATCGCCCGGGCCGGCGTTGGTGTGGGTGCTGACACCCAGACGCCGCGCCACGGATACGAGTTCGTCTGTCATCCGTCGTTCCTCGCACTGATCCATTGGTTGTACCGCCGTGAGGGCAGGTCCGGGCAAACCTTCGCAGGATTCGTTCCCGCTGTTGCCCGCCAGCAGTGCGCGGGCGACATAACGATTGGCGTCATGAGTTTTTCATTGTCGCTACAAAGGCTTGCATGGAAGAATCCCGACACCGCACGGCGTGACGCCGCTCGCGACGAGTCGAGCGTGCGTTGCGCTGAGCCGTTACGGATTCCCCGATGTTTTCCGTCTAGGCTCACTACACAGTTTACGAGGTGGCCGACCGCATGAAATCCTTCGTCGTTATGACACTTGTCACTATTACTACGGCGGCGTGCAGTTCCGGCACGACCGACAAGCCTGCCGCAGCAGAAGCTGCCTCTGCCGCCAAGGCGGCGCACGCGGAGATGGGCGATTTCGGCCTCGACCTCACCGCGCGCAAGCCGGGTGTGAAGCCGGGCGACGACTTCTTCAGTTACGCGAACGGCTCCTGGTTCGATACATTCAAGATTCCCGACGACCGCGCGTCGTTCGGCGTCTTTCACAAGCTCGATGAAGTGGCGCAGGAACGGCTCCGCAAGATCATCGAGGAAGCGGCCGCCGGCAAACCCGCTCCGGGCTCTCCGGAGCAGAAGATCGGCGACTACTACTCGAGTTATATGGACGAGGCCGCGATCGAGGCCAAAGGTCTCGAGCCCGCCGCGGCCGATCTGAAACTCATCGCGGATGCGAAATCCAAACAGGACATTGCGCGGCTGTTTGGCCTGCCCGGCTTCAAGTCCACCTTCAGTGTGGGGCTGCCGCCGGATCTGAAGAATCCGGACCGCTACTCCATCAGCATCGGGCAGGCCGGCCTCGGTTTGCCGGATCGCGATTACTACCTGAAGAACGATCCGAAGCTCGTCGAGGTGCGCGCGAAATATCTCGCCTATATCGAGCAGATGTTGACGCTTGGCGGCGCGCCCAATGCAGCCGCGCAAGCCAAAGTGATCCTCGATTTCGAAACGAAGGTGGCGCGCGCGCAGTGGTCCATCGAGCAGCAGCGTGACGTTGAGGCCAACTACAACCCGCGCACGAAGAAAGAAATCCTGGCCTACGCGAAGGGCTTCGACTGGCAGAGTTTCTTCGATGCAAGCGAGCTGGGTGGTCGGGAAGAGTTTGTCCTCGGCGAGCTGCCTGCAATTCGCGATCTCGCCAGGCTCGTGGACAAGGAGCCGCTCGAGACGCTCAAGGCGTATCTGACTTTCCACTATCTGAGCGACCACGCGGTGTATCTGCCGAAGCGCTTCGATGAGGCGCGGTTTGCGTTCTACGGTCAGACGCTGCGCGGACAGCCGAAGCAGCGGGAGCGTTGGAAGCGCGCGGTCTCAGGCGTGAACGAAGCGCTGGGCGAGCAGGTGGGGCAGGTGTACGTCGCGAAGTATTTCCCGCCTGAATCCAAGCAGAAGATGGAAGCGCTGGTTACCAATCTGAAGAAAGCGCTCGCGGAGCGTCTCGATCAGCTCGCGTGGATGACACCTGTCACGAAGCTGAAGGCGCACGAGAAGCTCAATACCTTCGTCACCAAGATCGGCTATCCGGACAAGTGGAAGGATTATTCAGATCTCGAAGTGATCCGCGGCGATGCCATCGGCAACGCGCGTCGCGCCTCGTTGTGGGAATGGCATTACCAGCTCGAGCGCCTCGACAAGCCGGTCGATCGCGACGAGTGGCAGATGAATCCGCAGACCATCAACGCGTATTACAACCCGCTCAACAATGAGATCGTGTTTCCCGCGGCGATTCTGCAGCCGCCGTTTTTCGATCCCAATGCGGACGCTGCTGTGAATTACGGTGGCATCGGTGCGGTGATCGGGCACGAGATGGGGCACGGTTTCGACGATCAGGGTCGCAAGTTTGCCGCCGATGGCAGCCTCAAGGACTGGTGGACGGACGAAGACTCGGTGGCCTTCACGGGACGTGTGACGAAACTCATCGAGCAGTTCTCGGGGTTCGAGGCCTTGCCAGGCCTGAAGGTGAACGGCGCCATCACGGTCGGTGAGAACATTGGTGATCTCGGCGGCCTCAACATGGCTTATCACGCGTATCACCTGTCGCTGAATGGCAAGGAGCCGCCGGTGCTCGACGGGCTGACCGGCGATCAGCGATTCTTCCTGTCGTGGGCGCAGGTGTGGCGGGCGAAATATCGGGATGAAGCGTTGCGCGAGCAGGTGATGTCAGATGTGCACAGCCCGGCTTATTTTCGCGTCAACGGTCCCGTGGCTAACATCGACGCGTGGTATCAGGCGTTCGATGTGAAGCCGGGCGACAAGCTGTACGTGAAGCCTGAGGATCGCGTGTCGATCTGGTAAACGGTTGAGCGTCGAGTCGCAGCGGCCCGCTGTTTCCTCGCGTCTGTAGCGAGTGGCGCAGCGGGCCGCAGTCGTTTGTGCGGTAATCGTTGGCGCCGCGCCGCGCGAGATATCCTTCGTCGACTCCCTTCCTTTATGCTCGGCCGCAGCGAGCAGAGGGGTGTTGATATGCGTGGTCGGCGTGAATTCCTGATTGGCACGGGCCTCGTCGGCACCAGCCTGCTGGTGGGCGTGCGGTTATCGACAGCGGCAGAAGCGGCGACCTCGCTCTCACCAACACCACAGAGCTTCAGTCCCAATGCGTTCATTCGCATTGCGCGGGATAACACCATCACGGTTGTCATCGGCAAGGCCGAGATGGGCCAGGGCGTCTACACCAGCCTCGCGATGCTGGTGGCCGAAGAGCTCGAAGTCGATCCTAATAAACTGAAAGTCGAGTTCGGCGCGGTGGGGCCCGCCTTCTTCAACTCGCCCAAGTCGCCCGTGCAGTTCACCGCCGGCAGCACGTCCATTCGCTCCAACTTCGAGCCCATGCGTAAGGCGGGCGCTACCGCGCGACTCATGTTGGTCGCGGCGGCCGCCCGGAAGTGGAAGGTCGACCCTTCACAACTTACAGCGGCGAATGCTGTGGTCACTGACGGCAAGCGCAAGGCCACTTATGGCGAGCTCGTCGAAGTGGCGGCAACGCTGGAAGCGCCGCAGGACGTACCCCTCAAGGACGCGAAAGATTTCAAAGTCATCGGCAAGTCGATCCGCCGCCTGGATGGTCCGCCGAAAGTGAGCGGCCAGGCGATCTTCGGTATCGACGTGCGTCGTCCGGACATGCTTATCGCGATGGTGGCGCGCGCGCCGGTGTTTGGCGCCAAGGTCGCAAGCCTCGATGACAAGGCGGCGCGCGCCGTCAGCGGGGTTGTGGATGTTAAGCAGGTGCCCTCCGGCGTCGCGGTGTTAGCCACCAACACGTGGGCTGCGCGAACCGGTCGCGATGCTCTGCAGGTGCAGTGGACCGAAGGCGCGGTGCAATCCGTCACGGTGGGCGGCTTGCGAGAGGACTATCGAAAGCTTGCCGCCACACCCGGCCTCGTCATGAAGAATGCAGGCGACGCCGACAAGGCGCTTGCCGCTTCCAGCAAGGTGTTGGAGGCAGAATACGACGTGCCGTTTCTTGCGCACGCGTGCATGGAGCCGATGAACTGCGTCGCCCATGTCGTGGGAGATCAATGCGAGATCTGGGCGTCGACGCAATATCAATCAGAAGATCGCAAGCGCGCGGCTGCCGTGCTGGGCTTCAAGCCGGAGCAGGTGGCCTTGCATACGACTTTCCTGGGTGGCGGCTTTGGGCGTCGAAGCAATCCGGAATCGGATTACATCGTCGAGGCCGTGCAGCTCGCGAGACTCGTCGACAAGCCCGTGAAAGTCATCTGGACGCGCGAAGACGATATGCGCGGCGGCTGGTACCGACCTTATTTCCTGCACAGCCTGCGCGGCGGCCTCGATGACAAGGGCATGCCGGTCGCGTGGCGTCACACACTCGTCGGGCAGTCTGTCGCGACGAGCGCGGGCTTCAGGCCGCCGGGCGCGAAGGGTCCTGACAATACGAGCGTCGAAGGCGCGGCGGATTTCCCCTACGCGTTAGCCAATCACTATGTCGATTTTCACGAGACGAAGAACGGTGTGCCGATTCAGTTCTGGCGCTCGGTGGCGCATTCGCATAATGGCTTCGTCGTGAATAGTTTTCTCGATGAGCTGGCCGTCGCTGGCAAGCAGGATCCGCTGGAGCTGCGCCGCAAGCTGCTTGCTGACAAACCGCGTGAGCTTGCGGTATTGAATCTTGCGGCGGAGAAGGCCGGCTGGAGCACGCCTGTACCGGAAGGGCGGGCGCGCGGGATCGCTTTCGAAGCAGGCTTCGGCAGTCTGGTGGCGCAGGTCGCGGAAGTCTCCCTGACCGCGGACGGTGTGAAGGTTCATCGTGTGGTAACGGCCGTCGATTGCGGGCCGGTGGTCGACCCCAACAATGTTGTTGCACAGATCGAGAGTGCGATCGTGTACGGCATGTCTGCCGCGCTGTGGGGCGAGATCACGTTCGAGAAGGGTCAGGTGCAGCAGGGCAACTTCACCGACTACCGCATCCTGCGCATCGAAGAAACGCCGCGGATGGAAACTTATATCGTCAACAGCACGGGCCCTGTGGGCGGTATTGGCGAGCTGGGCCTGCCCTGCGTTGCGCCTGCCATCACGAACGCGATGTTCAGATTGAACGGCAAGCGCATCCGCCGCCTGCCGATCGCTTCGAGCCTCAGCGCCTGACTCGCGATGGTGATTTTTTCGCCGTTGCCGTTTCTAAGCGACCAGCCGCCACGTGACGTCAGGATTTGGGTCGCGCGTCCGGCATCGCCGCCGGCGGCAGGTTGGGATCGACCACGCTCGCCCGCTCGCTGATCTGCTCCGCTTCGCTCTTCTGACTGCTTGCCGCCGTCGGCGTGCGCTCGAGCATGTGATGTATTTTCGGCGGCTCTTCGCCCCGATGAAACGCGCGCACGCGTAACGCAGCTTCGCGATCCGCAACGGTGAAGCGCTGCCGCTGGCGCAAATATTCGAGCCACGTGGGACTCTGAAAGCGCTCCGTCCAGAGCCTGGGATCGTCGATATCCTGCAGCAGCGTCCAGCGCCGCGCGCCGTCGCGACGACGAATACGCCGCATCTCGCGCATCGCGAACATGAACGCGTCGCGGTCTTCCGGCGCGATCTGATATTGCACGGTGATCACCACCGGACCACTCTGCGGAACCACCTCCGCACTCATGTCGGGCGGCACGGGCGTCGTACGCAGCGGATCGAGGTTCATCCCACCCGGCTGCTCGAGTCGCATCAAAAGCCCCAGCGCAGCGGAAACAGTCATGGCCGCACCCGCGATCATCAGGCTTCTGGAAATACCGTGGGATTCCGCGAGCTCACCAAACATCCAGCTGCCCGCCGCGAGCCCGCCGAACGTCACCATCTGATAAATCGCAACCGCACGTCCCACCACCCAGCGCGGCGCTGATGTCTGCACGGTGATGTTCAATGTCGAAAGTGCCAACACCCACGAGGCGCCGCTGAGCAGCAGCATCGCCATCGTCAGCACCATCCACTCGCTGAATGAGATGCCGACCGCCATGAGCCCGAATACGACGCTCGCCACCGTAATGATCGTCTCGCTGGTGACGCGCTGACGGATGGTGGTGCTCATCAACGCTCCGCCCACCGCGCCGACCCCGAAAGCTCCAAACAACATGCCGTAGGTGAGCGCCCCACCTTGCAGCAGATCGCGCGCAATGAGCGGCATGAGCGCCCAGATGGCGCTGCCCATCAAGCCGAAAAAGAATCCACGAACTAACACGGTGCGAATCGCTGGCGACAGGCGCGTATAGCGGATGCCGGCAAAAATCGCCGTGCCCATGCTTTCAGGCGGCAGCGTCAGCGCGGGCACTTTGCGGCGCCAGTTCGCGAGCACGACCATCAGTCCAATATAAGTTGTCGCGTTCACCAGGAACGCAGCAGGCGGACCCGCCGTCGCCACGATCAGACCCCCGATCGCAGGGCCCGCGGTGCGCGCGAGATTGAACGACAGAGAATTCAGGGACACCGCCGCGGGCACATCCGCGCGGGGCACCTGCTCACCTACGGATGATTGCCACGCAGGTCCATACAGCGCCGTGCCACAACTCAGCAGAAAGGTCAGGGAGAGCAGGGTCCAGGGCGTCATGTGCCCGAAGTAAGCGACGACCGCCAACACGATGGAAACCGTCAGCATCACGCTCTGCGCGATGAGCATGATGACGCGCCGATCCCAGATATCCGCGATAGCGCCGGCCGGCAGGGATAACAACATGATCGGCAACGTCGTCGAGGCCTGCACGAGCGCGACCATATCGGGCGAAGGCGCGATGGAAGTCATGAGCCACGACGCGCCCACCGCCTGAATGAGGCTGCCGAAGTTCGACACGAGACTCGCCGTCCAGATGGCGAGAAAGATGCGCGACTTGAAAGGGGCGAGCGCGGTGGCTCGCCAATGCTCCATCACAGGCGCTCTCCCCGCGGGCACAGCGATTGCTCAGTTGCAGTTAGACACATTCGTCGGGCGGAGTAAGAGTCCATGCGTGAAGTGATCATTCGTAAGGCGTTGCAGGCGGGCAAGATCGGCTGGGTCTTCCTGTGGCTCCTGGGTATTCCCATTCCTATTTTGATCCTGCTGTACCTGCTTCGCGGCTGCACCTGATGAGACGCATGCGGGGCGCGACACGCTAGCAGAAGTCGTGCCTCGCCGGCGCCCCTCCCGGCACCGCATCGCGACAGCCAATGGCTGTGTGTGCGGTTATCGCGCTACACTGCCGCGCTTCGCCGGCCCGGCCGGCAGCGTCGGAGTGCGCCAGCTTGAGCAATATCGAAATCGCCCAGGGCGCGAAGATGCGTCCCATCGCCGCGGTCGCGCGCGAGCGCCTGGGAATCCACGAAGACGCGTTGCAGCTATACGGCCGTTACAAGACGAAGGTCGCTCTCGATTACGTCGAGAGTCTGGAGAATCGGCCGGACGGCAAGCTCGTCCTCGTCACTGCGATTTCGCCCACGCCGGCAGGTGAGGGCAAGACCACGATGACGGTGGGATTGGGCGATGCGCTCAATCACATCGGCAAGAAAGCCGTCATCTGTCTTCGCGAGCCCGCGCTGGGCCCCGTGTTTGGCATGAAGGGTGGCGCGGCGGGCGGCGGCTATTCCCAGGTTGTACCTATGGAGGACATCAACCTCCATTTCACCGGGGATTTCGCGGCCATCGGTATGGCGAACAATCTGCTCGCGGCCCTCATCGACAATCACATTCATCACGGTAACGAGCTGGGATTCGACACGCGTCGCGTCGCGTGGCGCCGGGTGCTCGACATGAACGATCGGGCATTGCGCGAGATCGCTGTCGGCCTGGGCGCGCCCACGAACGGCTTCACGCGCGAGGACGGCTTCGACATCGTCGTCGCCTCGGAAGTGATGGCGATTTTCTGCCTTGCCACCAGCCTGCAGGATCTGAAAGCCCGTCTCGGGCGCATCGTGGTCGGCTACACGCGAGACGAGAAACCCATTCTCGCGAGCGATCTCAAGGCCCACGGCGCCATGACGGTGCTGTTGCGAGATGCGCTGGCGCCGAATCTCGTGCAAACACTGGAGAACGATCCCGCCTTCATTCACGGCGGACCGTTCGCCAACATCGCCCACGGCTGCAACTCCGTGATGGCGACGCGCACCGCATTGAAGCTCGCGGATTACGTCGTCACGGAGGCTGGTTTCGGCGCCGACCTGGGGGCGGAGAAATTCGTCGACATCAAATGTCGCAAGGCCGGGCTGAAGCCCGCTGCAGCGGTCATCGTGGCGACCATCCGCGCGCTGAAATATCACGGGGGCGTGGAGGTGGCCGATCTTGCGCATGAGAATCTCGAGGCGCTGGAGCTCGGCATCGTGAATCTCGAGCGCCACATCGACAATGTCCGCAACCGGTTCGGGTTGCCGTGCATGGTGGCAATCAACCATCGCGCCGAAGACACCGAGGCGGAAGCCCAGTTGCTGATCGATCGCATTACGCCTCACGGCGTGCGCGTCGTGGTCGCCAAACACTTTGCGCAGGGAGGCAAGGGAGCGGCTGACGTGGCGCGGGAAGTCGTCAGGTTATGCGAGCAGCCCAATCACTTCAGATATGTCTATGACGAGCGCGCGACCCTGTGGGAAAAGATGCAGGCCGTCGCCGTCAAGATTTATGGCGCAGCTGATATTACGGCGGATGATGAAGTGCTCAAGCGCGTCGCCCAGCTGCAGAATTCAGGATACGGCCACTACCCGGTGTGCGTGGCGAAGACGCAGTATTCCTTTTCGACGCATCCGAAGTTGAGAGGTGCGCCGTCGGGCCATGTGGTCAACGTGCGTGAGGTGCGTCTGGCGGCGGGTGCAGAGTTTGTTGTCATGATCTGCGGCGACATCATGACGATGCCGGGGTTGCCCAAAATACCGGCCGCGAATTCTATCGACGTGGACGAGCGCGGAAAGATCGTCGGACTGTTCTGATCAGCGCGGCAACTGCTGGTCGAACAGCTCGCGGAATTCTGTTGCGGTGACAGCCTGGCCGAACAGGAAACCCTGCACTTCGTCGCAGAGATGCCGGCGCAGGAAAGTCAGCTGCTCCACCGACTCCACGCCTTCCGCGACCACTTTCAGCCCGAGGTTGTGGCCGAGCGCGATGATCGTTCTCACGATGGTGGCGTCGTCCACGTCCGTGGCGATGTCTTGGACGAAGGAGCGGTCCACCTTCAGCCGGTCGACGGGGAAGCGCTTGAGATAACTCAGGCTCGAATACCCGGTGCCGAAATCATCGAGCGCCATCTGGATGCCGAGGCTTTTCAGATCGTCCAGCATGGCAATGAGCTGGGGTGCGTCGTGCATCACCATGCTTTCGGTGAGCTCGAGTTCGAGATAGCGGCCCTCTAGGCCCGTCGTGCGTAGTACTTCGTCCACGGTGCGAACGAGGTTGTCCTGCCGAAACTGGCGCGGCGATACGTTCACCGATACCACGATCGGCGGCAAACCCTCGTCCTGCCAGGCCTTGCTCTGTGCGCAGGCTTCCTGCAAAGCCCATTTGCCGATCGACACGATGAGTCCCGTCTCTTCGGCGATGGGAATGAAACGCCCGGGAGCGACGACGCCGTGCTCGGGTGTTTCCCATCGGATCAGCGCTTCAGCACCGACGATGCGGCCTGTCACGAGATCGATGCGCGGCTGATAGTGGAGCAGGAACTGATTGCGCTCGAGCGCGCGACGCAGGCGGCTTTCCATCTGCAGCCGTTCGGTCAGAACCGCGTTGAGCTCGCTGGTGAAGAACTGGAAATTGTTACGACCGCTGTCCTTCGCGCGATACATCGCCGAGTCGGCATGTTTGAGCAGCGTGCGCGCATCGAGCCCGTCGTCGGGATACAGCGCTACGCCGATGCTCGACGTGACATGAAACTCGCCCTGCTCGACGACCCACGGCTGCGCGATGACGTTGAGAATGCGCTCGACGACCTGGCGCACGTCCTGAGGCCCATCCTGCCCGTTGATGAGCAGCACGAATTCATCGCCGCCGAGACGCGCCACGGTATCGCGATCGCGCACGCACGATTGCAGACGCTGCGCCATCGTCTTCAGCAACTCGTCGCCAACATGGTGACCCAGGCTGTCGTTGATGACTTTGAAGCGATCGAGATCAACGAAGGCCACCGCCAGCGCACTGCCGAAGCTCGATGAAGTGAGGATGGCCTGCTCGAGCCGATCCTGTAACAGCGAGCGGTTGGCGAGGCCCGTGAGCGGATCGAAGCTCGCCTGATGCTCGATGCGAGCCTGATACAACTTGCGCTCGGTGATGTCTTCCACCGTGCCTTCATAGCCGGTGAAGTTGCCCTGCTCGTCGATGAGCGCGCGGGCGTTCTCCGAGATCCAGATGATGTCGCCGTTGCGCCGGTAGATCTGGGCTTCGAAGCCCGTCACCGAGCCGCGCGCCTGGATGATGCGCATGAATTCGTCGCGTCGCTCCGGATCAACATACAACTGGTGGCGGATGTCGTGGAACGCCTCGATCAGCTCGCGCGGCGACTCGAAACCATAAATATTGGCCAGCGCGGGATTGGCGTCGAGATACTGCCCATCCACGGTGGTGCGAAAGATGCCTTCGATCGCGTTGTCGAAAATCCCGCGATAGCGGCGTTCCGCCTCGCGCAGCGCGTGCTCGGCGCTCTTGCGCTGGGTGATGTCCTGAATCAGGCCCTCGATTGCCGTGAGTTTCGTGTCAGGGTCGAGGACGCCCGTGCCACGCTCCCACACCCAGCGCACCGACCCGTCAGCATGGACGATGCGGTACTCGACATCGAAGGGCTCGCCCTGGACGGTCGCCTCGTGGATCACTTCGCGAACCCAGAGACGATCCTCGGGGTGCGTGATGGCTTCGTAGGAGATGCATCGGTTCAGTAACAACTCGTCGGGGCGGTAGCCCGTGAGGCGGCCGCAGCCTTCGCTGACGAATTCGAGTGTCCGTTCCGAATCGTTGCGGTAACGGTAGACCATGCCGTCGACGTTGCTCAGCAGGGTCTTCAGCATCCGCAGGTATTCGCGCTCACGCGCGCCGCCGGCAGGCATGACCGAGGCGTTGCGATCGAGGCTCAACGCCGTGAACCGACCCGTAGTGGCCCGTCCTTCGGCAACAACCTCCGGCTTCGGTGATGCGGGTGAGTTCATTGTTGTGAACGTAATGCGGGTCGCAACGGTACCAACATCGCCGGGCTCAACCGCAGGCTTTCGTCACAGAACGGGACGACAACAATCTTACCGTAACGGCAATCGGGCCTTGGTCGAATCCCGGTGGGGCGGGGAGCGGTATTCGCACGGCCGCTGCACGATGTTGGGGCAGGGGCGGGCCGTGGCCAACATAGTTAGTGGGCCGTGCCGGGCGATCCGGAGGAGAAAATCAGAAAGGCTTTACGACCGCGAGGATGACGATGGCGATCAGCAGAAGCGCCGGCACTTCGTTAAACATGCGGTACCAGCGCTGCGAGTGTGAGTTGCGACCCGCCTGCAGCGTCGTCATCAGGCGCTGACACCAGATGTGATAAGCGATCAGCAATGCGACGAAAGTGAGCTTGAGGTGCAGCCACCCGAAGCTCAGATAATCGGGGGCAACGACGATCATGGCGACGCCGAACACGGCGGCGAGCGCGGCACCCAGTGTCATGATGCCGAAAAGTCGCCGTTCCATGATGCGGAACCGCTCCAGGCTCGGCGTGTCGGTGGTCACCGCGTGATAGACGAACAGGCGGGGCAGGTAGAACAACCCTGCAAACCAGGTGACCACGAAGATGACGTGGAATGCTTTGAGCCATAACAACATCGCGCGATTCTGCCTTGTATTGACCCCGCGGACCTGGACGATTTTGCCTTTTCGGCGGGGGTTGTGCCCTTCTCCTGTCTCTGATGGGAGACAGGCGGCGCGAAAAGCCGCGGGTCGTAGAACCGTGGAGTGGGGCGGCGCGTTGATTCACCAGGACAGGCCGGCCAGCCCGGCGTTGAGAGGACAAGACTATGCAAGCATTCAAAGGCCAGTCGATTTCTCGCAGCGGACCCGCGCTCGCCGTCATTGGCGCGCACGCCATCCTGATTTACGCGGTCGCCACGTCGCTCGGCATCGTCGACGCACCGACGTTCGCGAAGCCCCTCGAAGCCGTCATCATTGATGCGCCGGAGCAGTCCCGGCCGCAGCCGGTCGAGATGGTGAAACCCGAGCTGTCGGAGCCGGTGTTGGATGTGCCGGTGCCAGATACGGTCATCCCGATCGAAATCCCGGTGGAAGCACCGGTAGCTCAAGCGGCTCCTGCTGCGCCGGCTGTAATGGAAAGTGCCGCCGGGAGCGGCCCTGTTTCAGACGCAAAGCTCGCTGTTGATCGGCGTGTGGATCCTATGTATCCCCCGGCGTCACGTCGCGCGGGCGAGCAGGGCACGGGCGTCTTCAATGTGTTGGTGGACGAGCGCGGCAAGCCGCGAGATGTGCAAGTCGCACGCAGCAGCGGCTTCCCGCGGCTGGATCAGGCAGCCATCGAGGCGATCAAGCGTTGGGCCTTCACTCCGGCTACCAGCGGCTCGGAAGCGGTGAGCGCATGGACGCGGGTGCAGGTGACTTTCAGGCTCGATCAGGCGAAATAATCTCTGCGCAGCTCGCCGCTGCCAGACCAGCAAGGCCCGTGGCATTGGCAGCCACGGGCCTTTTTTATGCGTACGTGAAAAACGACAGCCGCGAGCGTGACTTGTATGGAACTGGAGTCAGGTGGCGAAGGCTCGCCATCTGAGCGAAGGTGAGGCCGTACATCCTCCAGCCAGTCACTGCGAGCGTCGGAAAACTTGACGTATTTGTTGCGAGACGCGCGCGGCGCGGAAGCTAAGTCACTGCACTTCCTCGAGATCTCCTGCGCGGCATGGGCATTGCACCCCTGCTGCTGAAGACGCTTGCGAACAAGAGAACCTGGGAATGCCAAGCCGATTGTCGACTCTCGCCGCCGCCATGGCGATCAGCCTGGGCGCGATGGCGCTGCCCGCGTCCGCCGCCGAATCCATTGCTGAGCACGCCTTTGGTGGCGTGCAGCTCCCGGAGTACATCGGTCCACTCGAATACATGGGCGAGCGTAGCCGTACAGACAAGCGCCCGGGTGCTTCTTACTCCTATCGTGCGGCCGGGCTGTCATTGGATCTGGCGATATACGATTACGGCAACAAGGGAATCGTGGACGGCACCGACTCCGCCGCGCTTCGAGCTGAGGCTCAGCGCGTCGCCGCGTCGATAGAGGCCGCGCCCGGCCGTAATGTGCGGGTGTTACGCGAAGGCCTGGCAACGACCGGCCGCTCCGCTCAGTCCCTGCCGCTGCGGGAAACCGTTTTCGATGTTCAGTCGCCGGAGTCGAGCGATACCGCGTATGTCTGGCTCACGGCGATACACGGCCTGCTGGTCGAAGCACGCTTCACGGTCGCGGAAGGTTTCGAAGAAGACGGCGTCATCAGCCGCAGCGAAGTTCTCGATGCGCTGAGCGCGGCGATTCCGCAAACGGCTGAGAAAGTCGAGCAGGCACGCGTGGCTGCCGCCGGCACGCCTCGTGTCGATGTCGCGATTCAGATGGACCCGGCGACGCCTGAAACGGAGCGGCCGCTGTGGATGAATTATCTCCTCACGCGTGCGGCTCACAACGCGCGAGAAAATGAAGGGCGCACGCCTGTCGCCGGCGAGCAGCATGCTTCATTCGATGAGGAAGTGCGGGCCCGCACCGTCGTCGTGGGGATGTACCGCTCTTTGTACGCGAGCCGCGGCAAAGCTGTATCCCGCTATTTCGAAGATCTGAATCGCGTGGAAGAAGCCGGCTACCTGCGCGAGTACGTGTGGCGCTATCTGCATCAGGTCGCGTGGACCTCGACACCGCCCGACGGCATGAATCTCACGGCCTTTGATGCGTGGAGCGCCAAGCATCTCGTGGGACATGTGCCGGTCACGCATGGTCGCATCACTCTGCGACTCGCCAGCAAATAAATCTGATCTTACAAACGAAGCCGGGCGCTCCGCTTTCACGGAACGCCCGGCGATTCGCTGACTGCGAGCTCGACGTCAGTGCTTGTCGCGCGACTGGTCTTTCGCGTCACGCACAGCGTCTTTTACGCCACCGACGGTGTTCTGAATCTTGCCTTCGACCTGATCGGCCTGGCCTTCGCGCTTCAGCTTCTCGTCGTTCATGGCCTTGCCAGCGAATTCTTTGCCTTCGCCAACCTTCTGTTTCACAGCGCCTTTAATACGATCTGAATCCATAATGAGCCTCCACGGCGTTTCGTTCGAAAGGGCATCACATACGCCCTGATGAACTAACGTCGCGGGTGCCCGTGCGTTCCGCACAAAAACGTTAAAAATCCTGGGATATGGCCGCGCCGACGCCTACGATGCTGGCCTGCCGATATGGCTTACTGGGCCGGCGGGGCGTCCGGGGAACTGCGATTCGAGATGCGGCACCTCCGACAGTTCTAACATTCGCTGATCGAGCGTGCCTGAGGCCGCATGAGATTGCCGCGTATTCGCTCGCGGATCTCGATTGCTGTCAATGTTCCGTTGGAGAGATCAAGCGGCTCGCTGACATGGCGAGGTCAATCGCGGTTCACGTCGTGCAACATACCAACAGCGGCACACCTCTGTCCTGGCATACAATCGCCGCCCGAAATTCAGGGGAACTGTGTTGAAGCCGAAGGATCTGCTGGACCTGGTGATGCTGGGCGCCGTGTGGGGCGCATCATTCCTGTTCATGCGCATCGCCGCCCCGCAGGTCGGGCCTATCGGCATCACGATGATGCGCGTGGGCATCGCCGCTGTGTTCCTAGTGCCGTTGCTCGCTCTGAGACAGGGCATCCGCATTCCTCAATATCCAGCCAGGTTGCTCGTGCTGGGTGTGTTCAATACAGCGCTGCCTTTCACGTTGTTTGCCGTCTCCTCGCTGTATGTACCCGCAGGCTACTCCGCGATTCTCAACGCTACGGCGCCCCTGTGGGGCACGCTCGTCGCATGGGTCTGGTTCGATGAAGGCATTACCGTGCAGCGTACGATCGGCCTCGTGCTCGGCTTTGCGGGCGTGTTGGTTCTGGTGTTGGGCAAGGGCTCCATTCCGATAGCCGCTGTCTGGCCTGCTCTCGTGGCCTGCGCGCTGGCGACGTTGTGTTACGGAATTTTCTCAAACTACGCCAAGCGGTATGTCTCTCACGTCGATACGTTGACCGCGGCGGCGGGTAGTCAGCTTTGCGCGGCTGTCGCGCTTGCGCCCGTCGCAGCGTTTACGTGGCGCGGAGGCTGGCCTTCGATGCAGGTGTGGAGCGTTGCGTTGGCGTTAGGCGTGTTGTGTACGGCGTTTGCTTACATTCTTTATTTTCGGCTCATACGCAACGTCGGCGCGGCGCGCACCATGTTCGTGACCTATCTTATTCCCGTGTTTGGAATGATCTGGGGCGCCATCTTCCTGCATGAGCGCATTACCCCCGCCATGTTGCTGGGGGCCGCGGTGATCCTGTTTGGAGTGGGTCTGGCGGCCGGGGCGATTCGATTCCCCAGGGCGCGAATCGCGCCGAGTGTTTGAGCGACGAGTGGTCTGCGGTGGCCAGCTGCGGCCAGCATTAAATCAGCGCGAGCGCCAGCCGCTCTCGCGTGCGCGTGCTTCGCCTGCGGCGTCGAGCGCATCACCCTGGCGACGTTTCTCCACGGCCTGGAGCACTGCCTGCGGCAGACCTGACGACGCCATTCGATACCCTTCACTGACGGGCGCCGCGCCCGGAGTTGCCGGCGCGCTCGTAGCTGCGCTACCCGCGGCTGGTGGAGCATTCTCGCTATCGCCCCGAGCCAGCACCTCGACGTTCCATGCATCGCCGGCGCGACAAGCAAGCCCCGCCATGAGCTGCGTATCGCTGAGCGCAAACGTCCGACAGTAATCTCCGGACTCGGTACGGAAGCTCAGCCCCACGTGCACGGGATTGCCGGCCTTGGTGCTTTCCGCAGCGAGCTGATGAGTAAGTGCTTCATCCAGCGCGCCTCCGGCCTCGAGGCGGCCATTGCGTTCGGATAACAACTGCGGCGGCGACTGCGGCAACATCAGGTAACCGACCAGAACGCCGATCATCAACGTTGCGGCCATCGCACCCAGCTGCGGCCATGACCATGCTGAATTCTTGTCCGGCACATCGACGGCGGCGACGACATGCGCCTGACGCGCGCGACGACGATCCGCGAGATTAGTGACATTGTTAGGACGGGTCTTGTTGGGAACGGCACGCGCAACGGCATGCAACCGCTCGGGCACGCGCTCATCCAGCACACTGGCGAAACCGTTACGCAGTCGTTCGCGCAGAGCTTTATGCCGCGCGACGGATTGGGCGATGTCCGGATCTGTAGCCATGGCGCGCTCGATGGCTTCGCGCGTCTGCGCGTCCAGCTCGCCGTCGGCGTAGGCCATCAATGTTTCATCGGAGAACTTCATTACCCGGCTCCCCCGTCTGCAAGAATCGCCTCCAGCGTTTCGCGCCCTCGCGCGAGCCGGCTGGTCAGCGTGCCTATCGGAACCTCCATGACTTCCGCTGCTTCTTTGTACGACAAACCCTCGATGAGCACGAGGCCAATCGCGAGTCTCTGATCCTCCGGCACACGCTCCAGCGCGCTTTGGAGAGACAGCAGCTCCACCTGCGCATCATTGGTGCGCTCGCCGACGTTCTCTCCTGCCGCTTCAGGCACGAAGAGCCGTCCCCGCCGCGTTCGCGCACGCGCCTCGTCGATCCACGCATTGCGGATGATGCCGAAGAGCCAGCTCACCAGACTCGAGTCCGGCCGCCACTGCTCCAGCCGTTCCAGCGCCCGCTCGACCGCGATCTGCACCAGATCATCCGCGTCGTGCGGGTTTCTGGATAGTGTCCGCGCAAAGCGTCGCAACCTTGGCAACAGTGCGACGATCTGCCCCCGGACGGCTTCTGTAGTCATAACGTTCACGAGAGCCATTTTCTTCCTTGAGCGATGACATTCAAATATCGTCGTCACATGCGAGGCGCTTTCTTTGTGAAATTGCGACGACTGCGGGCTCCGGGCGGGCGTGGGAGGCATGCCGGGCTGGCGGGTTTCGCCTGCTTGCTCGTCCTGACAGGCACGAGCGCCGCCTTCGCGCAGGTGGGATTGCCGGATATCCGGCTACCCGGCTTGCCCACCGTCGAGGTTGATCGAACGGTCAATGATGTGGCGGGCGTGGTGGATGCCCGCAGGCTGACGGATCTGCGCCGGCTGCAGGTGGCGGAGCTGATCAGGACGCAGCGACCGCTCATCGATACGGATCCGCGTGGCGCGCCGGTGGTGCGTAACGAAGTGGTGGCCTTCTCGCCTTCGGACGCGGCCTTGGAGAAAGCTCGAGCGGAAGGTTTCACGGTCATCCGCGAGCGGGTGCTCGAAGAGCTGGATGCGAAGGTCGTCATTCTGCAGGCGCCGCCGGGCTGGTCGACTCACCGTGCGCTGAAACGCCTTCGCGCGATCGACAGGCAGGGGGCGTATGACTTCAATCATCTCTATACGCGAACAGGTGTCGTAGGGGGTGCTTCGACCGTGGGTGCCGCGCGTCGGGTGCCGTGGGCGATGTCGCGGCTTGCGCTCATCAGCGCGCCGAATCCGAAAGCCGGCAAGGTGGGATTGATCGACAGCGGCGTCGATGTGTCGCATCCCGCGTTCGGCAGTACCGTTGTGCATACATATGGATGCGAGGGCGGAGCGATCGTCTCGCAGGCGCATGGCACTGCTGTTGCCTCGCTGATCCTTGGCACGGATAAGGGCTTTCACGGCGCGGCGCCGGGTGCGGAGTTGTTCGCGGCCGATGTCTATTGCGGTAAGCCCACCGGCGGAGCGGCTGATGCGGTTGTCGATGCTTTGGGGTGGATGGCGCGTGAGAAAGTCGCCGTCATCAATGTGAGTCTCGTGGGGCCGGCCAATATTTTGTTAGGAAATGTCATTCGGATGTTGGTTGCGCGGGGGTACATCGTCGTGGCCGCCGTGGGGAATGATGGGCCGGCTGCGCCGCCTTTGTATCCGGCTGCGTATCCGGAAGTGGTGGGCGTGACGGGTGTCGATGTGCATCGACGTGTGTTGTTGGAAGCGGGGCGCGGCAGGCAGGTGGATTTCTCTGCACCGGGGTCTGACATGGCTGCCGCAAGTTTTGGGCGTGGCTATGCGCCGGTGCGCGGCACTTCCTTCGCGGCACCGATTGTCGCGGGATTGCTGGCGACAATGATGCAGGGGCCGGACCCGTCTGCTGCTGAGCGCGCGGTGGCTGCGTTGAGCGAAGAGGCGATCGACCTGGGCGCTCGCGGGCCGGATACGACTTATGGGAAGGGGCTGGTGGGGGATCCGTTGCGGCCCAGTCTCGCGGGCCTGCCTTGACGATAAGTTAAACCGAAAATTAATGGGGCTGGCGGGAAGAAACCGCCGGGCCGGGTCGTAGTGCTTGTCAGAAGGCCGCGGATGTCCTGCGGCGGGAGAACTACGATGAACACGATCAAAGGTTTCAAGCACGCTGTTGTGGGGTCTGCCGTTGCTGCCGTGTTGGCGATGACTTCACCGGTGCATGCGCAGTTGCTGGGTGGGGGTGGAGCGGGCGGCGTGAATGGCGCGCTCGGCGGCACTCTGGGTGGTGGCCTGAGCGGGATGGATCGCACGCTGCGGGGTGATATTGGTGGAAATGCGGCGGGGTCGTTGGGGTCTGATGTGGATACAGGTGGTGCGCTTCGGCGCGCGGGCCGGTCAGCCACGCATACGACCCGCGGTGCGGTGAGCAACACTGCTGAGAAAGTAAAGTCGAAGTCGGGTGATACGAAGGCGTCGGTCCTTTCGAAGGCTGAGGGTGTTGCTGGCACGGCGCGTGATGGGGTTGCGTCGGCAGTGAATGCAGCGGGTGCCGCGAGCGCGAATGCTTCCAGCGCGAAGGACAGCATGTCGGGCGATGTCGCTGGCGATCTGGCTGGCGCGGCGAGTGGGCAGGTGGCGCACGCCAAGAATAGTTTCGCTGGTGATGTCGCGGGCAACGCGGCGGGCGCGGCGAGTACGCCAGGTGCGAACGCTGAGCGCGGCGTGGCTGGCGATCTGGCCGGCGCGGCGAGCGGGCAGGTGGCGCAAGCCAAAAATAGTTTCGCTGGTGATGTCGCGGGCAACGCGGCGGGCGCGACGAGTACGCCAAGTGCGAACGCTGAGCGCGGCGTGGCCGGCGATCTGGCTGGCGCGGCGAGTGGGCAGGTGGCGCATGCCAAGAATAATTTTGCTGGCGGTGTCGCGGGCAACGCGGCGGGCGTGACGAGTACGCCAAGTGCGAACGCTGAGCGCGGCGTGGCCGGCGATCTGGCTGGCGCGGCGAGCGCGCGGGAATCGAATACTCAGGATCAGTCGCCGCGCGACCTTACAAACAACGTCGCTGGCAATCTCACCGGCTCGGCGAATGGCGAAACTTCGAGCAGCAAAGGCGCGAAGTCTGGCAGCCTCGCTGGAAATCTTGCGGGTGACACGAGCGCGTCCCGCGAAAACACCGACACTGTGAGCCCAGCAAGCCCCGCCAAGCGACCCGCTCCGCGAGTCGCCGCCAACGCCTCGGCGGACTCCTCAGTCAGCGCAAGCTACGGCGAACAGCCGACCCAAAAGTAACTCTCTAAATGCCTCACCAGGGCGGCGGGACGCAAATTCCCGCCGCCCTCTGAGTTTCACTTAGCGAAACAACACCGACGCCTTCTGCACAGTCACCCACACCCCCCAGGCAATTGGAATCCACACAACCGCCCAGGCCAGCGGCACGATCCAGCCGCCACGAATCACAGGCGCCGCGTCAGCCGCCAAAGCGCCGCCGGCAGACGCCGCGACCGGCACCGCCGACGACCCACCCCCCGCTGCTCCATCCCCCGTTTTCATGTAGTACTTCTCGTCCACCGCTTTCACGAGCCAGTTACAGACGAAGCCAATCGCAAGCAGTGACGCAAGAATGTACATCGTGACGCTGTAAGCATTCGCACGCGCCACGCCGTGATCGATCTGATATTCGCGAATGTAATTCACCAGCACCGGCCCGAGCACACCCGCAACCGACCACGCGGTCAGCAGGCGCCCATGAATCGCGCCCACCATCTTCGTTCCGAAGATATCCGCCAGGTAGGCCGGAATCGTCGCAAACCCGCCGCCATACATGGTCAGGATGACGCAGAAAAACGCGGCAAACAGCGCCAGATTCCCCACGCTCGCCGTCCACGGAATCGCCGCATACAGCGCGAGGCCGAGCAAAAAGAAAATCACATACGTGGCCTTGCGCCCGAGCTTGTCCGACGCCGACGCCCAGAAAATGCGCCCCGCGATGTTGAACAGCGACAACAGCCCTGTGAAGCCCGCTGCGATCGCCGCGATCTGACCTTTCTGCTCTCCCGTCAGTTCGTCGAACGTGGCCGCCACGCCGATGAGCCTGCCGCCGAACACTTCCTGCAGCAGCGGCGACGCCATGCCGAGAATGCCGATGCCCGCCGTTACGTTGAGTAACAACACGAGCCACAGCAGCCGGAACTGCGGCGTGCGCCACGCCACATCGAGATGCACATTGCGATCGGTGATGAGCGCACGCTTGCCGTCGTTCGCCGGTGGCGTCCACCCGGCGGGTTTCCACGTTTCGCTCGGCACGCGATAAGACAGCGCGCCGCCGATCATGAAAACGAAATACCCCGCCGCGAGCGTCAGCAATGTTTGCCACACGCCGACGGATGTTGGCGAGGCATAGTGCTTCATCAGCAGGTCTGCCAGAGGCGCGCCGATCATGGCGCCGCCGCCGAAGCCCATGATCGCCATACCCGTCGCCATGCCCCGGCGATCAGGAAACCACTTGATCAAAGTGGATACAGGCGAGATGTATCCCAGCCCGAGCCCCACGCCACCGATGACGCCGGACCCCAGCCACAACATCCAGATCTGGTGCGTCATCACCCCGATGGCGGAAATCACCATGCCTCCGCACCAACATACCGCCGCCACCACGCCCGCTTTGCGCGGGCCGGCGCGCTCGAGCCAGCCACCCCAGATGGCGGCGGAAGAGCCGAGGAAGACGAAGAACAGCGTATACGTCCAGCCGAGCATGGAGATCTTCCAGTCGCAGCTGGTGGTGAAAACCTGCTGGAAGAAACTCAGATCCGGCGGACAGGCGACGGACTCCGTGATGCCGATCGATCTCGACAGCGGGAGCCAGAACACCGAGAACCCGTACGCCATGCCGATGCACAAATGGATGGCGAGTGCCGCGGGCGGCACCAGCCAGCGATTGAACTCCGGCCCGGCGACGATTCTTTCGCGCGAGAGAAAACTCATTCCGATCTCCTTATCAGGGCTTGATGGGGGAGGCTCCGGTCACCGCCGCCTTGTCATCGAGCTGGAAACTGCCAAAGCGTCGATAACACAAACGCGCGAGGATGATGCTCGCAATCGTGCCCACTGTCAGCGGGATGGCGGGTGCCATGAAGAGCTGATTCGTCGGCAGGTTCATTCCGATCAGCACGCTACCGACCATGGGCCCTGCGATCGAGCCGAAGCGGCCGATCGCGAATGCCCAGCCCACGCCCTTCGAGCGGAACGATGTGGGATAGATCAGGCCGGCGGCGGCGTTGTTCCCGAACTGCGCGCCGGCGGAGAAAAATCCCGCCGCCGTCAGCAGCACGATGACACCCGTAAAAGGCAAATGCGGGATTCCCATCGAGGCAACAACAATGGCTCCTAACGCAAACAACGCAGCGACCACGAGGAACCCGAAGCGGTCCAGCAGGATGCTGATGAAGAACCCGCCGATCATGGCCCCTATATGATAGAAGCTGCTCGCGAGCGCGGCATCGCCCGGCGTTGCGCCGCCTCGCTCAAACAACAGTGGCATCCAGCTGTTGAGGAAGAAGATGGTCATCAGCGCCATCGAGAAGCAGATCCACAGCAGTGGCGTGATGAAGCCCAGCCCGCCGGCGAACAGCTGTCGGGTGCTGCCGCTTTTTCCTGGCGGTATGGCCGCAAGCTCGAACCGCGCGTCCTCGGGGACGGTCAGGCCTGGCCGCATCCGGCGCAGCGTCGCGAGCAGCTCGGCCCGTTTCTCCGGCCGCAGGGCGAGATATTTGACCGATTCCGGCAGCGTGAAGAACAGGCACGCCGCGATGAAGAGCGGCGCCACGCCGCCGAGCAGAAACAGGGATTCCCAGCCGTAAGTCGGAACCAGCCACGCCGAGACCGCTCCCGGCACGGCGTTGCCCATGGTAATGCCCGTGAACATCAGAATGACGAGCGTGGCGCGCAGTCGTTTCGGGGATAGCTCCGAATTGAGAGCGATGGCATTGGGCATGAGGCCGCCGATGCCGATGCCCGTGAGGAATCGCAGGATACCGATCTGAGTCAGATTCTCTGCCCAGACACACAGCAGCGTGCATGTTCCATAGATGATGCAACCCAGGATGATCGCGGGCCGCCGGCCGTAGCGATCGCCGAAGTAACCGAGGAGCGGCGCGCCGACGAGAATGCCTACGAGACTGGCGCTCAACACCGGCCCGAGCATTTGCGGATTGACGCCCCATTCGCGCACCAGTACCGGTGCGGCGAAGCCCATCACCGTAATGTCGTAACCGTCGCCGAACATGGCGAGGAATGACCAGAACAACAGCTTGATGTTGAACCAGCTGAACTTCTGCTCGTCGACGAGCTGCTCAACCGAATACGTCTGACTCATTGTGGGGGCGCCTCATGCGGGGCCGCCAGATCAGTGTCTGGGGCGTCATAGTGTGGGCTTGGGAATTTTCCACTGCGGATCGAAACCAAACGGTGCGGACTGACCCAGCGATTCGATCCGCCGGATCTGATCTTTCTCGATGCGGAAGAGGTGCGGGCTTGCGATGGTGTGCGGCCTGCCGAGTAGCGTGGGCAGGGTGACGCCGCCCGCGCCCGGCACGTCGATGCTTTTCACCGTGCCAGGAATATCCAGGTAGGCCATCGCGTAGACGAGACCACGCTCTTCGTCGACGGCGATCGTGCGTCGATTGCGAATCTGGTCAACGTACGTCGAGTAGCCGCTGTTGAGCTGCTCCTGGCAGCTGAGTTTGTAAGGACGGAAGTCCTGCGTGCTCTCCGCGCCTGGGGACGCGGTGGCGCCGCTCCATACCGTTCCGACCGCCTTGGTTTGCGACGCAGTGACCGGCGTGCCGTTTTCCCGACGCACGCAATCCGTGGAGAAGGCCACCGCGCCGCCTTTGCCTTTCTCCAGCGCGTCGAAGTATTCCTTCACCAGGCGTGTCATGACTTCGCGCGAGGTGCGCGCGGCCTCCGACACAGGTTTCGCCCACAAGGCGTCCGCCCGGCCGAGCTGTGCCGTGTTCACTTCTACGAGGAGCGGCGCGCGAAAGAGCTCACCCTGACCGGGTTTTTCCTCGCGCGTGATGTTGGCTTCAATCTGTGTGACACGCCCGCCTTCAACTTTGATGCGCAACGCGAGCAGCCCGGGAATATCTGTTTCGGTAGTCTGTGCCAGCACGCCTGCGTGACCCGTCGTCGGATCCGCAAACTTCACTCGCCACGCGCCGACTTTCGTGAGCGTGCCCCACAGCCCGTCGCCCACTTCCAGGCGCTGATCGTTCTGAGTAAACGTGACTGCCTGCGCCAGCGGCGCTGTTGCAGGATCGTGTGCGATGAAGGCTTGAAGCACCTGCTCTACGATGTCGTCCAGGCACGCGCGATCGCACACGGCGCCGGGTGCTTCAGCGGCTTTGCCGCTCGGGACCGTGCGAGCGGGCGTCCACGCTTCGCGAAACGCTGTCAGCATTCCATAAGGAAACTCATGCATCGTCGCGGCAACATCGCGGATGCGACCTTTGTCGAAACGCAGTGCCTCGCCGACCTGCAGCGTACGCGACACCGAGAAGTACGGCAGGATCCTGAAATTCGTCCCTGCTGTCAGGGCGATGTTGCGAATGGTGCCGTCATGATCGAGCGACGCGATGGAGAACATCGCCTGGCGCTCGACGTCGATCACTTCATGGCGGCGATCGCGCACGCGCGTCACAACGCCGAGCAAGCCCGTCTGGAATCGTTCGCGGCAATCCAGCGCGACGAAGCCGGCGTCGTCCGAATAGGCGAAAGTCTGGAGGCTCTTGCAGTCGTCGGCGAAGAAGGAATAGTCGCCCTTGCCGTCATTGCGCTCCATCGCCTGGAAATATTTGTCAGCCGTCGCAGTGAGCACTTCGCGTGACACGCGGTCTTTCGCGGGTACGGTTCGCAGCCAATCCGCATCGGGTTTGCCGAGCTCGGCAAACTTCGCCGCGCCCTGTGGATCATGCGTAATGACGAGCTCCGCTTCGCCGACACTGTCGGCGTCTATCTTCAGGCGCAGAGTGAGCAGCGCCTCCGCATCGTTCTCGCGCACGGTGCCGATGAACGCCACCTGCCGCGTCTCCGGGTCTGCGATGTAATGTTTGTAAGCGCCGAGCGACTGCACGGTCTGCCAGCTGCCATCGCCCGGCTTCACCGGCTGGCCGTTCTGAAAAGACATGGCGTCGTCGGTGATCGGAATTTTCGCGGGATCGTGGGCGACGAGCGCCTCGAGATAGCGATCCACCCATTGCTCGAGGCACGTGCGATCGCAGGGAGGGATGACGGTAGGGGCGGGTTTCTTATCCGACGAGCAGGCCCCCGCAATCAACAACGTGAGCAGCGCCGCGCCAATGCGAAAGAACGTGTGCGGTCTGGTCATTCAAACATTCCCCTCGATGCGCCGCGACGCTATCACGGAATCCTTCGCAAACAAACGCGGCCTTGGGGGGCGATAAGCGTACCCTGAGTAGGACCAGAGGCTCGGTGCCGGACTTGCGGCCTGGCCCTATTGCATCGGCGCAATTACCTATGTTCCACGACGCTGCGCCCTGCGACTGTCCGAGGCCGGCCTGCGCGAATGACAGCGGCCTTCTTGCATCAGATCAGGATGAAGCGATGAGCAGCGGCCATGACAGGCATCTGATGACATTCCCTCACGTGCCAGCACGACAGCCGCGCGGCGTAGTGCGGGTCGTCGCGCGATGAGCTCTGCTCTGAAGCGCTGGCTCATTCCCGCGGTGATTATCATCGGGGTCGCGGCCTCTATCGTGTTTGGGCGCCAGTTGTTGCGCCCTGACGGGCCGGGTGAAGGATTCGTTTCCGGCAACGGCCGCATCGAAGCGACCGAGATCGACATCTCCACGAAGATCGCGGGGCGCGTGCAGGACGTGCTCGTCAACGAAGGCGATTTCGTGCAGGTCGGCCAGGTGCTCGTCCACATGCAGACGCAAGTACTCGAGGCGCAGCGAGACGAGGCGCGCGCGCAATACCAACAGGCCGTCAATAATGTCAGCAGCGCGCAAGCTCAGGTTGCTGTGCGCGAAAGTGACCGGGTCGCCGCGCAGGCAGTGGTTGCGCAACGAGAGGCGGAGTTGGACGCCGCGCAGCGGCGGCTCGCACGGTCTGAAGCATTAGCTGCCAAAGGCGCCGTCTCCGCGCAGGAGCTGGACGATGACCGCGCCCGGGTTCACGGTGCTGAGGCAACAGTCAGCGCGGCCAAAGCGCAGGTGGTTGCCGCGTATGCGGGCATTCAGGCTGCGCGTGCTCAGGTGATCGGAGTGGAGTCGGCAGTCATCGCCAGTAGCGCGACCATCGCCCGTATCCAGGCCGATATTGACGACAGCGCTTTGAGATCCCCGCGTGACGGCCGCGTGCAATACCGAATCACTCAGCCAGGTGAAGTGCTTGGCGCGGGTGGCAAAGTCCTGAATCTCGTGGATCTGGGCGATGTCTATATGACGTTCTTTCTGCCGGAGACAGTGGCAGGACGTATCGCCCTCGGCAGCGAAGTGCGAGTGATTCTGGACGCGGCCCCGGACTACGTGATTCCGGCCACTGTCTCATTCGTTGCGAGCACAGCGCAGTTCACTCCGAAAACAGTGGAAACTGCCAGCGAGCGGCAGAAGCTCATGTTTCGAGTCAAGGCGCAGATCGATCGCGCGCTGCTGCAGAAACATCTCAAGTTGGTGAAGACGGGTCTGCCTGGCGTGGCATGGTTGCGGGTCGATCGCGAGGTCGCATGGCCCGCCAACCTGGCCATCAACACGCCCGAGTGAGCGGCGAACCGCAGCCGGCGGCGCCCGTTGCGAGACTGACAGATGTCAGTCTGCGTTACGGGAAAACTCAGGCGCTCACCTGCATCGATCTCGAGTTTCCCACCGGCCGCATGGTGGGAATCATTGGTCCTGACGGCGTCGGGAAATCGAGTGTGATGTCGCTCATTTCCGGCGCGCGCGCCGTACAAAGCGGCAAGGTGGAAGTGCTCGGCGGCGATATGACCGACACGCGTCACCGTGTTGCCGTCTGTCCGCATATTGCCTACATGCCGCAGGGCCTCGGCCGGAATCTCTATCCCACGTTGTCCGTCGAAGAGAACTTACAATTCTTCGGGCGTCTGTTCGGGCATGACGCCGCCGAGCGTCGCCGTCGCATCGATGAGCTGACCGGCAGCACCGGCCTGCGGGCGTTTCTCGATCGCCCGGCAGGCAAGCTCTCCGGCGGCATGAAACAGAAACTGGGACTGTGTTGTGCGTTGATCCACGATCCAGATCTTCTGATCCTGGACGAGCCGACGACCGGCGTCGATCCGTTGGCGCGTCGGCAGTTCTGGGATCTCATCGATCGCATCCGGAAGGCGCGCGTCGGCATGAGCGTCATCGTCGCCACGGCTTACATGGAGGAAGCGGACGGCTTCGACTGGCTCATCGCGATGGACGCGGGCAAGGTGCTCGCGACGGGTACGCCTCGCGAGTTACACGCGCGCACTGGTACACCTTCACTCGAAGCAGCGTTCATTGCGTTGCTGCCGGAGGAGCGGCGGCGGGGGCATCACGATGTCGTGATCCCGCCGTTGCTCGACGCGACGAATGCTGACATTGCGATCGAAGCCAGAGACCTGACGATGCGCTTTGGAGATTTCGTCGCGGTGGACCGCGTCAGCTTCACGATACGGCGCGGGGAGATATTCGGTTTTCTCGGCTCGAACGGCTGCGGCAAGTCGACGACGATGAAGATGCTGACCGGGCTGTTGCCGGCGACGGAAGGGGAGGCGCTGTTATTCGGCAAGCCGGTGGATTCACGCGACCTCGCCACCCGGCGACGTGTCGGCTACATGTCGCAATCGTTCTCGCTCTACAGCGAGCTCACGGTGCGCCAGAATCTCGTGTTGCATGCTCGTCTGTTCGAAGTGCCTGCGGCAGATATCGAGTCGCGAGTCGCTGAGCGGGTGGCGCGATTTGGCTTGGGCGATGCGCTGGACAAGCTCCCCGACAGCATGCCACTCGGCATGCGCCAGCGACTTTCGCTTGCTGTGGCCACGGTACACAAGCCGGAGCTGCTGATTCTCGACGAGCCCACGTCGGGGGTCGATCCCATTGCTCGCGATCAGTTCTGGCAGCTCATGATCGACCTCGCGCGCCGGGACCAGGTCACGATCTTTGTCTCCACTCACTTCATGAATGAGGCGGAACGGTGCGACCGCATTTCGCTGATGCACGCCGGCCGGGTGCTGGTCAGCGACGCGCCGCACGAGCTGACGCGCAAACGAGGCACGGCGACCCTGGAGGACGCGTTCATCGAATATCTGGAAGAAGCGAACGGCCAGAGTTCTGATAATTCGCCGCCGCGTGAGACGGCGCTTCGTGTCGATGTGGCCACCGCCCGTCCGATCGCGCCGGCGTCTCAACAGCGCAAACGCCGCTTCAGTGTTGCCCGCGCTTACAGTTACACCTTGCGGGAAGCGCTGGAGCTGCGGCGGGATCCGATCCGGGCGACGCTTGCGCTGCTGGGTACTCTCCTGATGATGTTCATCATCGGTTTTGGCATGAATCTGGACGTGCAGGATCTGAGCTACGCCGTGCTCGATCGCGATCAGACCACGCTGAGTCAGGATTACGCGCTGAACCTCTCCGGCTCGCGTTACTTCATCGAGCACCGTGCCATTACTGATTATGCCGATCTGGATAACCGTATGCGCGCGGGCGAACTCGCGCTGGCGATCGAGATTCCGGCCGGCTTTGCGCGTGATGTGAAGCGCGGCGACTCCGTGCAGATTGCCGCGTGGATCGATGGCGCCATGCCCGACCGCGCAGAGACTGTGCAGAGCTATGTTCAAGGCATGCACCAGGGTTGGCTCGTCGCGCAGGCCGCGCATCGCCTTGGTGAGAATGCCTCGGTGGGCCTCGCCTCCGTTGAAACACGGTTCAGATACAACCCGGATGTCAGAAGCCTGCCGGCGATGGTGCCTGCGGTATTCCCGATGCTGCTGCTCATGATTCCCGCGATGCTGACGGCGCTCTCCGTGGTCCGCGAGAAGGAGCTTGGCTCCATCATCAATCTCTACGTCACGCCGGTGACGCGCGCCGAATTCCTGCTCGGCAAACAGGTTCCTTACATCGCGCTCGCCATGCTGAATTATCTGCTGATGGTGCTGCTGGCGGTGACCGTCTTCGGCGTTCCCGTCAAAGGGAGTTTCTGGGCGCTCACTGTGGCGGCCTTGCTCTTCGTGATGTTTGCCACCGGCTACGGCCTGTTGGCTTCAACGTTCACACGCAGCCAGATTGCCGCAATCTTTCTCGCAGTAATCGGCACCATCGTTCCGGCTGTACAGTTCGCGGGCATGCTGAATCCCGTCTCTTCCCTCGAAGGTTTCGCGGCGGTGCTCGGTCGTATTTATCCCGCCTCACATTTTCTGACGATCAATCGCGGCGTGTTCAACAAGGCGCTGGGATTCTCGAGCCTGGAGCAGTCGTTCTGGCCGCTGCTGATCGCCGTGCCGGTGGTGGTGGCTCTCGCGATCGCGCTGCTGAAGAAACAGGACTCGTGACGATGCGCAGCGTCGCTCATGTTTTCCGTCTGGGCGTGAAAGAGCTGTGGAGCCTCGCGCGCGATCCGATCATGCTCATCCTTATCGCGTATACGTTCACCATCTCGGTGTACACCGCCGCAAGCTCGATTCCTGAAACGCTGAACCGTGCGCCGCTGGGTATCGTGGATGAAGACGGCTCACCGCTTTCGACGCGCATCGTCTCTGCCTTCTATCTGCCGCACTTCATGCCTCCGGCGATGATGTCGCTGGATGAAGTCGATCCTGCTCTGGATGCCGGCGACTACACCTTCGTGCTCGATATCCCCCCGGGATTTCAGCGCGATGTGCTGGCGGGGCGTTCTCCCACACTTCAGCTCAATGTGGATGCGACGCGGATGACTCAGGCATTCACGGGCAGCGGCTACATCCAGCAGATGACGCTCGCCGAGGTGAGCGAGTTCGTGCAGCACTATCGGGATGCGCCGCCGCCCCCGGTCGATCTGGTTCTCAGGGCGCGATTCAATCCCGGTCTGCAGCGGTCGTGGTTCGGAGCGGTTGGGGAAATCATCAACAGCATCACGATGTTATCGATCATCCTGACTGGCGCGGCGCTGATCCGCGAGCGCGAGCACGGCACCATCGAGCACCTGCTGGTGATGCCGGTGACGCCGACTGAAATCATGCTCGCGAAAGTCTGGTCCATGGGGCTCGTGGTGTTGGTGGCGGCGGCGACGTCTCTGTTCCTGATCGTGCAGGGCGCGTTGCAGGTGCCGATTGAAGGATCCATCGTCCTGTTCCTGGTGTGCGCAGCGTTGCTGTTGTTCGCCACTACATCGATGGGAATTTTCATGGCGACCGTGGGGCGGTCGATGCCGCAGTTCGGGCTGCTGCTGGTCCTGACTTTGTTGCCGTTGCAGATGTTGTCGGGCGGGCAGACGCCGCGCGAGAGCATGCCGGAATTCGTGCAGAACCTGATGCTGGCCGCTCCGACCACGCATTTCGTCATGGCGTCGCAGGCGATCCTGTTTCGCGGGGCGGGGCTCAATGTGGTGTGGCCGCAGATGTTGGCCATGGTGGCTATCGGCGCAGTGTTCTTTGCCATTGCCCTCAGCCGGTTTCGTAAGACCATCAGCCAACTCGCCTGACCCGCGGCATTGAGCAGCGCCGTTGCGTGGGCTGCCAGCCCGCGCCGCGCGCGCCTGGCCCGGGCGAGCCGGTTTGCGCACACTACGCAACCGAAGACGCGGCGGGCTTTCGTGTTACCGTCGCGCTCCATGTCATCACCAATCGATACATGGGGCGAAAGACTGCCTCGCCGTCTGGGATTGTGGAGTGCTGTCGCGGTGCTCGTGGGCACCACCATCGGCAGCGGCATCTTCCGCGTTCCCGCCACAGTTGCGGAACAACTTCAGTATCCCGGCCCGGTGCTGCTGACGTGGTTCGTCGGCGGACTCATCTCCCTGTTCGGGGCCCTTACGATCGCGGAGCTTGCGGGCTCGTTGCCGCGGTCCGGCGGCATTTTTGCTTACCTGCTCGAAGCGTTCGGCCCGCTGCCTGCGTTTCTTTACGGCTGGTCAGAGATTCTGGTCGTGCGCGCGGCGGCGCTCGGCGGCATCTCCACCATCTTCGCGGAATACCTCGCGCACTTCGTGCCGCTCGACGCCAGCCAGATTCGTTATGTCGCGGCCGCGGTGATCATCGTGGTTTCGGTCATCAACTACATCGGCATCGGGCGAGCAGCTGTGGTGATGAACATCGCGACGCTCGCGAAGTTCGTTGCACTGGCGTCGCTGGGCCTGCTGGCGTTCACGGCCATGCCGTCTTCGCCTTCGCATTTCGAGCCGGTGTGGGATTCGACGCTGAGCCTGTCACTGATGGCAACCGCGCTGGTACCCGTCATGTGGACCTATGACGGCTGGGCCAACCTCTCTTACGTTGGCGGGGAAGTGCGCGACCCGCAGCGCACGCTGCCGCTGGCGCTCATCATCGGGACGCTGGCGATCATCGTGGCGTATCTGCTGGTCAATGTGGCTTACATCTATCTCGTACCGCTGAATGAGATGGGCGAGTCGCGCCTCATCGCGGCGACGGCGGCGTCACGCATTCCATTGTTGGGTGGGCTGGGTGCCGCGATTGTCGCTGCGCTGGTAATGGTGTCCACATTCAGCAGCGTGCACGGCTCGATGATGACGGGTCCGCGCGTGTTTTTTGCGATGGCAGATCGTGATCTGTTTTTCAAAACGGTGGCGCGGGTGTCGCCGCGGTTTCAGACACCCTCCGTTGCGATCGTGCTGTGCGGGTCGCTGGGTGTGATTTACGTTTTGCAGAACGACTTCGCGCAGCTGGCGGACAAGTTCGTGCTCGGGATCTGGCCGTTCTATGCAATGGCGGTGTTCGCGGTGTTTGTATTTCGACGCACGCGACCTGACATGCCGCGGCCGTACAAGACCTGGGGCTACCCTGTAGTGCCGGCGTTGTTCCTGATCGCCTCGCTGGGCATGGTGCTCAACGCGCTCTGGACGGATCCCGCCAACACCGGATTTACATTTGGGCTGATTCTGGCCGGCATTCCGGTGTACTACATCTGGCGCGCGTACCAGAGGCGCAAGGCTTAACGCGGCGCGCCGAGCACCTGCGCCCAGTACATTCCGAAGCGGCTTTTCGCGCCGGTGGCCTGCGCGATTCCCATCTCGGTGAAGCGGGGCTCCATGATGTTCTCGCAGTGATCGGGGCTCGCCAGCCAGCCGGCGACGACTTCTTTCACCGTCATCGTGCCGCCGGCGATATTTTCACCGACGAGGCGATGCTGATATCCCTGCGCTTCAACGCGGCGGGCCGGCGTGCTGCCATCCAGACCTTCGTGCTCCAGGAAATTCTTGCGCGCCATCTCACGTGCATGCTCCCGAGCTGCCCCTTCCAGCGCGGAAGACAGAGTTAGCGGCGCCGCTGCGGCATACTGAATGCGCCCACACCGGCGGGGCTTCGATCGCGCTTCGTTGACGAGCGCCAGCGCCTGCCGGTTGAGCGTAGACGCGTCCACGAGGCGCGGCGTTGAGGCCTTGCTGGAAGGCTTTTTTGCACCGGAATCCGCCGTTCGCGGCGCGGGTGCGCTTTGGGTTGCAGGCGAGCGGGACGGGCCTGGGACCGTGGACGGTTCCACCAGGCTGCAGCCCGCCAACAGTACGGGTATCGCGATGCGAAATTTCTTCATCATGCGCAGGCTGAGCAAGAAAGTGGCCCGCCCGCTGAAACCCATTTGTAACCGTGAGGCCACTGCTACTGTCACTCCGATAATCGTAAGCTGACCGCCGTGTGAGAGATGAACCTGGCATGAGTTTCGCGACAATCCACGCATCCGCTCCGCACCCGCGCACGATTGCCATCGTCGGGGGCGGGTTTTCCGGGTCCACGGTGGCGGCAAATCTGTTGTTGTATCCGCCCTCCGTCCCCACCCGCATCGTGTTGATCGAACGTTTGCCGGACATTGCACGCGGGGTGGCCTACGCGCAGCGCGCTTTTCCCTATTTGCTGAACGTGCCGGCGGCGCAGATGTCCGCCGATCCGCAACAACCCGCGGGCTTTCTGCAATTCGCCCAACGCCGTCGCCCGACAGTGACAGCGGAAGATTTCCTGCCGCGTGAATGGTACGGCGATTATCTGAACGAGCGGCTGAGCCATGGAGTACAGACCGCGCCGGCACATGTCAGTTTCATTCGGGTGACAGGCGAGGCTCAGGACTTAACAAAGACCGCCTCCGGTGAATGGCGTATCGAGCTCGATAACGGCGACACGGTGGCCGCGAACGCGGTCGTGCTGGCGTGCGGTAACCCGCGTCCCCGAGCGTTGCCGTCTGCCGACGGCCTCGAGGATCTGATTGTCGATCCGTGGCGCGATGATGCGCGGCTGGAGTCCTGTACCAACATCCTGCTGGTCGGCACTGGCCTCACCATGGTGGACGTCGCTCTGCGTACCGCCTCGCTGCCGGGGCCGAAACCTCATCTGTTCGCGCTTTCCACGCACGGTCTGTTGCCGTTACCGCAAACCAACTTCTGTCGCGCGGCCGCCGCCGAGCACACTGGATTTCTCGAGATGCCGGATCCCTCCATTTCTCAGATGTGTCGCGCTTCGCGCCGTGCGGCCGCTGGCGTGACGAAGAAAGGCCGGGACTGGCGCGAGATCATCACCTCGCTGCGGCTCGCGATTCCCGCCATCTGGCAACGTGCATCGCTCGAGGAGCGTCGTCGTTTCACGCGGCACTTGCGGTCGTATTGGGAGATTCATCGTCACCGTCTGCCACCTGAGGTGGCAACTCGCATTCAGGGTTTGATAGACGACGCTGCGCTCGAGATTCATGCGGGACGCGTGGTGCGCCTCGAACGCGAAGGCGAGCAGGTGCGTGTGTTCTGGCGCCCGCGAGGGCAGGGAGCTGTGCAGTCGCTGTTGGTGGACCGTGTTGTGAATTGCACGGGTCCCAACTTCAATCTGCAGCGTACCGCTGATGCGTTCCTTCGTAAGCTCGCGAGTCAGCAGCTTATCAGCGGTGACGCATTGTGCCTGGGGCTGCGAACGGATCTGCGCGGGCAGGTGCTGGACGCGAACGGTGTGCCGCAATCTGATCTCTGGTACGTGGGGCCGATGCTTCGCGCCGATCATTGGGAAGCCACCGCCGTTCCGGAGCTGCGCGTCCATGCCATGCAATTGAGCGAGCGGCTCGCCGTGCAGGCATGAAAGTCGTCGTCGGCGATGGGAATCCCACGGATCTGGCGATCATCTCGGTGGCACTGAAGCACGCGGGATATGACGTTGTGTCGCTATCCGGCTCTCCTGAAGTGTTTGATGCTGTCGTTGCGTGCCGGCCGCGTTTGTTAGTTGTGTCAGGCGATCTGGACGGCGAGTCTGCTGAATTTTGCCGTGCGCTTCGGGCGCGCAGCAGCGTCGCGCTGATGGTGTTAGGAACGCGGCACGGTGAAGATGAGCAGGTGCGTGTGCTTGATGCGGGCGCCGACGATTATCTGGTGAAACCGTTCAGCCCCGCCGCGCTGGTGGCGCGGGCGCGCGCGCTGATACGAAGATCTCCTGATCCGTCGCCTTCGGGGCACGTCGAGTTCGGTGATCTTGCGCTGGATGTAGATGAGCATGTCCTCAGGCTTCGCGACGCTGCGTCGCTGCGGCTAACTGAGCACGAAGTGCATCTGCTCGGCGCGTTGATGGAGCGCAACGGTCGGCCGGTGACTGATGAGCGTCTCGCAACCGCAATCTGGGGAACGGCTGCGGGAGACAGACATCAGGCGCTGAAGCAGCTTGTCTATCGCCTGCGCAAGAAGCTCGTGACGGCTGGAAGTGTTGTGAGCATCGGTCGCAGTGGTGCGGCGGGGGCTTACCGTGTCGAGCTTGGCGATGCTACTTCGGAACCCGAGCTGGAGTAGCTTGGCTGCTGAGGAGCGAGCGAGGCTCTGTACGCTTGGCGCGACGGATGGCTTTGCAGGCGCCGCGGTGTATCTGCCTCTCGCGAGGCGCAGCGCTGACGGCGCTGGCGCTCTCAGCCCTGCAGGCTGATACGCGCGCGATCCGCCTGTTCAGCGAGGCGTTTCTCAGAAACGCGCACTGCGGTTCGAAGCTCCTGCGCGAACAGTGACACGCGGAACTCTTCGATCATCCAGCGGAACTGCTCGAGCTCCTGCCGTGCCGACAATGCAGTGGGCAATGTCTTCGAAAGCATGCGCAGCGTCGCGAGGAACGGCTTGACCTTGCCGGCGAGCTCCGCGTCGCGTTTGACATCTCCTGTGAGTCGTTCGAGCCGGCGCTCGATGGCTTTCAGATAACGCGGCAGCTGCTCGAAGCGCGAGTACGGCATCGATGTGATGAAGTCCGTCGGCACGAGGCCGGCGAGTTGTGCTTCGATGTCGGCAACCCCGTCGGCGAATACAGGTTTGCGCACGTCGTCCAGCAGAGTTTTCACTGCGCGCCAGTTCCTGAGAAACGCGAGCATATCTGCGGTGACACGCCGGGCGATCTCGAACAGATCGGCACGCCGTGTTTCCACAGCCGCTTCGAATGCCTGTTTCGTTCGCGGCAGCGGGCTCGACGCTGGGAAGAAACACTCCGCGAAGGCGCGTTCCGTCAGTGCATCGGCAAACGGCTTGGTCAGCGGAATGCCGTGAGCCCGCAGTACGAGCTCGCGATCTTCGGCGAGCTGCTTGCGCAACAGCTTGGTCTGCTGAGGCAGGGCCAGCATCGCGAGTCGCACCATGCCTGCGCGAGAGAGTTCTTCTGCCTCGGCGGCCGTAGTCGTTTCCACCAGGGCGACGCCGCCCTGACCGCGATCTTCCAATGCCGGATATACGATGAGTCGCAATCGATTGCGCTCGACCGTGACGCTCTCGGGCAGATCGCCGAAATCCCACTGGCGATAAAGACCGGAGTCGCCACCCCACTGTGTGCGGCCCGTCGCGGATGCAGCCTGGGCGACATGAACCTTATGTCTGACGGCGCTCAGGTCGCGACTCTCCGCAAGCACGCGATCGCGCTGATCGATGGCGCGAATGTTTACTCGCAGATGATCGGGCAACGGCAACGCTGCAAGGTCCGCTGCTGAAACAGGTGTGCCCGCGCGATGTGAGATCCACCCGGCCAGCCATTCGTAGAATCCCTTCGGATCATCCACGCGGCGCTCCGCGAGAGCGGTCTTCGCATAGTCCGGCACCGGCACGAACTGTTTGCGGATCGCCTTGGGCAGCGCGCGTAGCACTGCAGTGACTTTCTCCAGCTGCAGACCCGGCACAAGCCAGGCGAGTTGATCTGCATGCAAGGTATCGACGAGGGGCTCGGGCGCAATGACGGTGATGCCATCGTCGGGCGCCGTGGGATCGAGGCGATACGTCAGCGGCAACACGTTGTTGCCTAACGGCAGGGCGTCGGGGAATTGGTCCGGGCCGGCTTCCGGCGCGTCTCGACGCATCAGATCCGCGGACGTCATGTACAGCAACTTAGGATCGGCGCGCTCCGCCTCTTCACGCCACCGCTCAAACGCGGACACCGTGTTGATACGATCGGGGATGCGGGCGAGGTAGAAGTCCATCTGCGCGAGCTCGTCCACGAGAATATCGCGACGGCGGATCTTCGCTTCCATGCGCTCGACTTCCTCGCGCAGCTTGCGATTGGCTTCGACGAAGCCTTCACGCAGGCGCGCGCGTCCCTCGACGAGTGCTTCGCGCACAAACATCTCGTGCGATTCTTTCGGGCCGATGGAGCCGTAGTTCACGCGCCGCCGCGAGGCGAGCGTCAAGCCAAACAGGGAGACGGATTCAAACGCCGCCACGTAGCCGCGCGCTTCGAACCAATGCACTTCGCCATAGGTGCGTTTGAGCAGATGCGCACCGGCGGACTCGATCCATCCAGGCGCGACGGAGGCGACCATGCGCGCATACAGTCGAGTTGTTTCTAACAAGCTACCCGCGACAACCCACTTTGGCCGGTGCGCGGCGACGGGTGTGCCCGGGGCGATGACGAAGCGGCTGCCGCGTGCGCCCTGATATTCGCGGCGCTCGTCCAGCTCGCCGATGGAGCCGAGAAATCCGGTGAGAATCGCCTGATGCAGTTCCGCGTACTGTGCGGGAACGGTGTTGGGTTTGAGGCCGAGGTCGGACGCGGCGTCGGCGATCTGCGATTGCAGGTCCTGCCACTCACGCATGCGCACGAAGGAGAGGAAATGTTCGCGGCACCACTTGCGGAGCTGGCTCCCCGATACGGCCTGGGCGTGATCCGAATAGGCCTTCCAGAGATTGAGGGCGGCGATGAAGTCCGAGCGGGGATCGGCGAACAAGGCGTGTTTCTGGTCTGCCTGCATCTGCGCATCGGCGGGGCGCTCGCGCGGGTCCTGTATTTCCAGGAAGGACGCGATCACCAGCATTTCAGTGAGACAACGCTGACGCGCGGCCGCCATCAGCATGCGCCCGAGTCGTGGGTCGAGCGGCAAGGTGGCGAGTTGGTGGCCGAGGCTTGTCACGCGACGATCCTCGTCCATGGCTTTCAATTCCTGCAGCAGCCGCACGCCGTCGTTGACGAGGCGCGTGTCGGGCGGATCGAGGAAGGGAAAGGTTTCCGGCTCGCCCAGCCCGTTCGCGGACATTCTGAGAATGACGCTCGCGAGGTTGGTGCGCAGAATCTCAGGCTGCGTGAACGCTTCGCGCTGCTGGAAATCTTCCTCGGAATACAGGCGGATACAGATGCCTTCCGCTTCGCGGCCGCAGCGTCCCTTGCGCTGATTGGCGCTGGCCTGCGAGACGCGCTCGATGGGCAGGCGCTGAACTTTGCCGCGGACGTTGTAGCGGCTGATGCGTGCGAGGCCGGAATCCACCACGTGCCGGATGCCGGGCACAGTGAGAGAGGTCTCCGCTACGTTGGTTGCCAATACGACGCGACGTTGCGAGCCCCGAGAGAAAATGCGTTCCTGCTCGCGCGCGGAGAGTCTTGCGAAGAGAGGCAGAATTTCCGTGCGCGGCAGATGCGCTTTGTTCAGCGCTTCCGCGGCTTCGCGAATGTGTTTTTCGCCGGGCAGGAACACGAGCACGTCCTCACCGGCATGCAGCTCGCCGCGATCGAGCTCGCGGACGGCGGCAACAATGCCTTCGGGTAGGGACAACTCGGCGGCGTCTTCATCTTCCGCGATCAGCGGGCGATAGCGCACTTCGATGGGGTAGCTGCGGCCCGACACTTCGATGATGGGTGCGCCTTCGAAGAAGCGGGCGAATTTCTCTGGATCGATGGTCGCGGACGTGATGATCACGCGCAGATCGGCGCGGCGCGCGGTGAGTTGTTTGAGCGCGCCGAGCAGCAGATCGATGTTGAGGCTGCGCTCGTGCGCTTCGTCGATGATGAGCGTGTCGTAGCGGCGCAGGTTGCGATCGTTCTCCAGCTCTTTGAGCAGGATGCCGTCTGTCATCAGTTTGATGCGCGTGTTGGGCCCGATGCGATCGTTGAAGCGCACCTGAAAGCCCACGAGCTCACCGACGTTGGTGTTGAGCTCGGCCGCGAGTCTGCCGGCGATTGCGCGGGCGGCGATTCTGCGGGGTTGGGTATGGCCGATTTTGCCGTGGGTGCCGCGGCCGGCTTCGAGGCACATTTTGGGAAGCTGCGTGGTTTTGCCGGAGCCGGTAGCGCCGCTCACGACGATGACCCGATGGCGCTCGAGCGCCTCGAGAATCTCGCGGCGATGGGCGGTGATCGGGAGGGCCGGGTCGTACTCGATCCGCGGCGATGGGGGTTGGGCGTCGGGCGAATTCACGGCAGCAAGAATGGGGTTCTGCGTAAGCACTTCAACGGGCGGCGCGGCCGGCGGGCGAGGCATAATTCGGTCGCGACCCGGCAACTTTAGCAGGACAAGGACGAATGAAGCTTCGCAGAGCTGTTTCCACTGATGCGGCGGCCCTCTCCGAGCTGGGAGAAACCACTTTTACCGCGGCTTTCGGCACGACTTATCGCCCGCACGATCTGCGGGCGTTTCTCGATGAGGCGTATTCGAGTGCGTATTACGACAAGCGGCTGGCGGATCCGCGCGTTGGGATCTGGGTCGTGGCTGATGACCAGGGCCGTTTGATGGCGTTCGGTATGGCGGGGGCGTGCGCGCTTCCGGTTCCCGATCTCGAGCCTGCGGCGGGGGAGATTAAGCGGCTGTATGTACGAGCGGAAGCGCAGGGGCAGCAGATGGGCTCACGCATTCTGGACGTGATGCTGGAGTGGCTGGCGCAGGAGCGGTTCGCTCCGCTGTATGTTGGAGTGTGGTCGCAGAATCCGGGTGCGCAACGGTTGTATGGGCGGTATGGGTTTCGGAAAGTCGGTGAATATGAATTTCCGGTGGGTGAGCATCGGGATCATGAGTTCATTCTGAAGCGGGAGTGATGATGGGCCGGGGCAGTCCGCGCTGCCTCGACGAGGGTAGCTGACGTGCTGGTGGGTAGTGTACTTGCCGCCGCTGCAATGGCACTGACGGAGTGCAAGTCACGAGGTTGGTGGTCTGACGACGCTGACACGTTTGCGGATGCGGTGAAAGCATTACGGCAGGAGAAAGGTCTGGTATTGGAGAGCCCGACATCTGATTTTCTTGCTGCAGTCGCCGACGTAGTTCGCAGGATTTTCAAGGTGGATCCATGAAGCGTTCGCTTACCAACGACGAAAGGGATTTCATTGTGCGGATTGCTCAGAAACTCGGCGGGAGCGAAGGTGCGCAACTATTGGCCGATATGCAGAATGCGGACGCAATACCCGCGACAGGGGATAGCTCGCGTATCCAGTTCGAGATTCCGGGATACGAGCGAGCGGCGTACAACGGGCAACATCCTTACGGCGTTGAAGGAAAGATGCTCGACCAGGACGGAGTAGAGCTGTCCATACTGTTGCATGCGGACGCAAACGGACGCCTTTTTGAGTTGGAGCTCCTTCGTTGGGGTGAGGGTGATTTAATTCACCCAGACTGGAACACTCTCGAGCTCTATTAACGGGGGTGGTCGCGCTCGCGATCTATCGTTCGCTGAGATGGAAAGCCTTTTATCAATCCGGACTGGAGAGCCCTTGAGTTTATTGAGGCCTGCGGCAATGAGCTCTTGCAAGATATCGAGAACAGGCGAGGTGGAGGTGTATCGAAAATTGCGTACCGCCGGCCCGGTTGTATTCGCATCGTTGCTTTTATTCGGGTGCGAGTCCGGAGAAAGCCCTTTCTTGATAGTGCAGACATGTCTGCTGAGCTCACGCCGGGGAGTTCTGTCATCAATATCGGTATACAGAGGAAAGACGGAATGGGTGTTACCGCAGGAAACCTCGGTTTGCCCGGCTATGAAGTCGCGCTGGGTTTTTCCGAAGGTTCGAGCGGCGCCGAAGCGCGTGAGTTTGCTAACAAAGTCGTGAAACGGCTGGAGCAACACTGGCAGGTGGAAATTGTTCCGGCTGGTACGGGTGCCAAGCCGATGGGAGGTTGTGAGTAAAGCGTTCGCTCGTCGAGTAGGCGTGTCGATTGGTTTACAGCGGCGCGACCACAAACTCTGGTGCTACGTTTGATGCCCACGCAAGAAGGCCGCCTTCCAGATGCGCGGGCGAATTCACGCCGGCATCGACAGCCACGCGACACGCCGCAAGGCTTCGCGCGCCGCTGCGGCAGATAAATACCACCGTCTTGTTATCAGAAGTCGATCCTGCCAACTCGCGCCGCAGTTCCCCCACCGGAATATTTACCGCTCCCGGCAAGTGAGCGACAGCGAACTCATGCGATTCACGCACATCGATGAGCCGTACAGAGCTCGGGCCACTTTGCAACAACGTGTTCAGGTCCGAAGGCGATAACCGTCGCACAGAAGCCAGCGCCGCGTCCCCGCGCGAATCTTGCGGCGTCGTAATAGACGGCCGCTCCCCACACACCGCGCAATCCACGCGGCGAGAGAAAGTAAACTCCTCAAAGCTGAGACGGCGTACCGACCTGATGGACTATCGGCAGACAAGTTCGTCAGCAGTCCCCGTGTTGCAAGATCAGCAATACTCTTGGGACGCGGCTGGCAATCTTACATCGAGGCAGGATATCCGTCGGGGCTACACGGAGAATTTCTATTACGACAATCTTCATCGGCTGGACTACTCGACGCTGAACGGCACGGCCAATCTGGATATGGCGTACGACTCGCTCGGCAATATCACGAGCAAGTCCGGTGTCGGTACATACACTTACCACCCGACCAAGATTCATGCGGTGAGCTCGATCAATACGGGCTCTGGGACGTGGACTTACGCCTACGATGCCAATGGCAATCGGCTGTCCGGCAATGGCGTGACGTCGACTTACTACGCTAATGATCAGGCGCGGAGTATTACGAAGGACTCTGCTAATTACTCGACGTTTCAATACGCTCCTAGTGGGAGTCGTTGGCATCACTCTTACCGTACTGGAGGCAACACATATAATCATGTGTATGCCGGGAAGCTGTTCGAGCGCATCAGTGGCTCGCCGCTAATCTATAAGCACTACGTTTATGCGGGCCAACAGCTGGTTGCCGTTCATGTGCGCAACACTTACCCGGAGAACGCGACATTCTATGCACTGTCGGATCACCTGGGGTCGGTGGATGCATTTGTCACGAGCGAGGGTGTTTTTCGGGTCGGTTTGGCATACGACGCCTACGGCAAGCGGCGTGGTAGCGCTGGTACAGGAGACCCCACGGCTAATGAGCTGCTGGCGACTCGCTGGACCTCGAGAAGGGGATTTACAGAGCACGAGCATCTCGATTCAACCGGGCTCGTTCATATGGGTGGTCGGGTCTACGACCCTGTGGTGGGCCGGTTTCTTTCGGCGGATCCATTCATTGATGGTGCCGCGAATACGCAGGGATACAACCGCTACAGTTACGTACACAACCGCCCTCTGAGTGCTGTAGATCCCAGTGGGTTTGGCAGCTGCCATCAGGTCGGCTTTGGTTTGGGTACAACGTGTACGGCTGATCCCTATGATGAGGAATACAATCCCTTCGAAGATCTTGATGAGGATTATAACGACTGGCTGAAGGACCAGCTTGGGCCTGAGTTGGAGCCGATTCCAGGACATGCCGATCCAGGGACGTCGCCGGCGCCAGGGAGCACAACTTCCGTTGACGATTTGCCGGATGGCACTCAGGAAGTTAGCGTGCAGGCAAAGCGGCAGAAGGATGGATTGACTCAATTCGGAGAGTTTGTCGGCGTTGGACTCGCAATATGTGTCTTTGATCAATGCGATCGACAGGAATGGATATCGGGTGGCATAAGCTATGCTAGTTCGCTCGCGTTTCCTCTAAAGCTCGAGAGTATCGCTATAAGGGGAGGGCTTAAGGCCGTAAATCTTCCCGCATGGCGTAGAGTTGCAATTGACATGGCGCATGTTCTTGAGCGACATACCGTAAAAGGCACTTCTTCAGCGGGGCGTACGACATTTCCGGAGTTAATGAATGAGAAGGGAATTGAGCGGGCCATTCGTGAGGCATACCGATATGGCGAGAAAGTTGCCAGCCAAGGAGATCGTGTGCTGATGCGTGGCACCTCCGGCGGACTGACGATTGAAATGTGGGTGAACCGGGTTACAGAAGTGATTGAGACTGCCTATCCAGTATTTCCATGACACAAGCAACTATAAATCTTGCGAAGGGTGAATTAGCTCGGTCTGCGGCGGGCTTGGTGTACGGTGGGCTCTTCGTTCAAATCGATGAGATACAGTTCCCGAATTCTCAATGGACAGACTTTGTTGTTATCGTACTTGCCTGGTGGTGCCGTGGGTTGTCGCAGCTGTTGGGAGGCGAACGGGAGCAAATCGAAGTGCGATTTATGGAAGGCCCCTACCTGGCGGAAATTGGCCCCCGAACCGGGCCGTTGCTGCACTTGGCGCTGATAGAAGCCGGGCTGAGCCGCCGCATTCGGCGGGAGGCGGATGTTGCGACTGACGAGCTGGTCGATAGTGTTCTTTCCGCGGCCATGAGAGTGTTGGCGGAGTGCAAGACAAGAAGTTGGTGGTCTGACGATGCCGATGATCTTGCAGATGCAGCACGAGGCTTGCAGCGAGAGAAATTAAGATTGATAAACTGATGGGCGGGAGGTGGAGCAGCCACGTGAGGCGCTCCGAAACATGGTGCCCTAGCGGCTACAACGGCGCGACAACGAAGTCGGGCGCTACGTCTGATGTCCACGCTAAAAGGCCGCCTTCCATGTGCGCCGTTGGGTTCACTCCGGCCTCGGCAGCTATTCGACACGCCGCAAGGCTTCGCGAGCCGCTGCGGCAGATAAATACCACCGTCGTGTTATTAGAAGTCGATCTGGCTAGCTTGCTCCAGAGCGGGTTGTCGCTCCGTAGCTGTCCCACCGGAATATTCACTGCCCCCGGCAAATGAGCGACAGCGAATTCGTGGGGTTCACGCACATCAATGAGTCGCACAGCGTCCGGCGCGCTGTCCAGTAGTGTTCTTAATTCAACAGGCGATAACCGCCGCACCGAAGCCAGCGCCGCGTCCGCTCGCGAATCCTGCGGCGTCGTAATAGACGGCCGATCTCCACACACCGCGCAATCCACGCGACGGGAGAACGTAAACTCCTCAAAGCGAAGCGCCAGCGCGTCATAACTCAGCAAGCGGCCGATCAGTAACTCGCCAGCGCCCGTTATGAGTTTGAGAGCCTCGGTCGCCTGTAGAGTTCCGAGCACCCCAGGCAGTACCCCTAACACTCCAGCCTCGGCACAATTCGGCACGACATCATCCGCCGCTTCCGGAAACAAACACCGATAGCAAGGCCCGTGTCCAGGCACATACGTCATCGCCTGGCCTTCAAACCGATGAATCGCCGCCGACACGAGCGGCTTGCCAAATATCACACACGCATCGTTAATGAGGTACCGCACACCCAAGCGGTCGGTCCCATCCAGCACAACATCATAATTCTCAAACACCTGGCGCACGTTCGCCGCCCGTAACTCGAACGCATGCGTCACAACCCTGATCTCAGGATTCAACTGCAGCAGCCGCTCCATCGCGACGTCGACTTTCATCCGACCGATGTCCGGGCTGCCAAATAAAATCTGCCTTTGCAAGTTGGAAATCTCGACGCGATCTCCGTCGATCAATCCCACCGTGCCCACGCCGGCAGCCGCCAGATACAGCGCCGCCGGAGACCCCAGTCCCCCGGCGCCAACCACAAGCACGCGTGCGGAGCGGAGCTTCTCCTGCCCCACAGCCCCAATCTCTGGCAAATTCAGATGACGTTGATAGCGCGCAAGCTCGGAAGGTGAGAGCGCCACGCCTTCATCCCCCGCTGAGCGCGCAGATCAGATGAACAGTGTCGGAGGCGGCCACTGGCGTGGCGAAATCCGCCGCCTCACGCGTGTTGACGAAGAACCGTATGTGTTGCCGAACGCGATCCTGCTCATCCACCATACGAAAGCGAATGCCGGGGAACCGCCGATCCAGATCCGCAAGCACTTCGCCAAGCGTCGCACCGCCCGCCTCAACGACCGCAGCACCCTGCGTATAAGATCGCAATGGGCTCGCCACTTTAACGGTGCAGCTCATTCCAACACGCCATTACACAGCCGCGTTGACCGAATGAATCTCAGGCAGGTGCTGCGCGATACAACGCCAGGATTCCCCACCATCCTTACTCGCCCACACCTCGCCACTGGTGGTACCGAAATACACACCTGTTGGTGAGCCCGTATCCACGCACATCGCCTGACGCAGAACAGTGAACCACGCCTGCGACGGCGGTAAACCGCGATCCTGCCGCTGCCATGTTTCACCAGCGTTATGAGTTACATATGCCGCAGGCTTCCCTCCAACACAGGTACGCGGCCACACCTCCGTGCCATCCATCGGAAACACCCACGCCGTGTTGGGATCATCAGGCTGCGTCACGACGGAAAACCCAATGTCGCCAATCTCCCGCGGCATGGCATTGCCAATGCGCTCCCACCGCCGCGAAGGGCGATCGATGCGATACAAGCCACAGTGATTCTGCTGATACAACCGATCCGGCGAAGTGGGATGTATCACCACACAATGCGGATCGTGACCGAATTCCGCCGTGGATTCCGGCATATAGTCCATCGCAACGCCTTCATTCAAAGGCGCCCAGCTCGCGCCACCATCGGTGGATTCGAACACGCCCCCAATCGAGATGCCCAAATACAGATGTTGCGCGTCACGCGGGTCCACCAGAATCGAATGTAAGAACTCGCCGTCCGGCGTAGGAAACGTCACCCACTGTTTGCGCATCGGGTGATCATTGAAACCCGCGACGGGCTGCCAATGATCGCCCGCGTCATCTGATTTGAAGAGCCCGGCAGGCGACGTGCCGACATACCAGGAGCCCGGCTGCGAAGCGTGCCCCGGCGTGAGCCAGAACGTGCGCTCCACGGCACGCGCTTCTTCACCTTCGGCCGCTTTGCGAAACGCGGGAGGTTGCAAGGCTTCGCGCCACGTCTTGCCACGATCAGAAGAGCGAAAGACGGTGGGCCCGAGATGCCCGGTCCTGGCCGCCATCAACAGCGTGTCAGGATCGCGCGGATCCTGAACAATGTGCTGGATCACATGCCCGAAGAAGTGCGGGTCGCCCAGGGTCCAGTGATCGCGGTGGTCGTTTGCGGTGAGCGGGAACGCGCCTTTGCGCGTACCAATCCAGAGCGTGCGCGCCATTCCTAACCCCCGAATAGAAGTCAGCCGATTTTGTGTGCGGGACGTCTGGAAGCAGTGGCCCCCGCGCGCTTGCGGCGCGTGGACGAGGCGGGCGGCCGCGCATTCGAATGGACTTCTGAGGAGGGCGAGGGCGGAATGAGAACAATACGATGGACCATCGAAGTGCTGCCGCAGGCGGGGCACCGGTCTGCCCAGCTGGGGCATTGCCGATCGCAGCTTTCGCAGAGACGCGCGTGTTCGATGGCCATGGCCGCCTCGCTCGAGGGGAAAAATGGGGTGCGGAGTGTAGCGAAAGCGGCCCTTCCCGGCGAGCACTACAACACGAAGCGCCGCAACGCAGACCGGCTTACCATAACCGTTATCGCTATTTTACCTGCTCAGGGGGATTCTCATGACCGCACCAACCCTTTCCCGTCGCCACATCGTGGTCATGAGCGTGGCTGCCGGCGCCGGCTTTTCTCTGGCAGGGCCTCATATATTAGCGGCTGAGCCGGCGGCCGCGGCGGCCGGCAAGCCCATCACCAAGGCCATTCCCTCCACTGGAGAGAAACTGCCCGTCATCGGTCTGGGCACCAACGCTTACAGCGTGAGCGCCCCTGAAGATCTGGCCCAGCGCCGCGAAGTGTTAGCCGCAATGCCTCAACTGGGCGGCAGCATTATCGACACGGCGCCTTCCTACGGCTCGTCCGAAAGCGTGCTCGGCGAGCTGATCGCGAACATAGGCAACCGCGACAAACTCTTCATCGCCACAAAGGTCACCGCGCCGAACGACAACGTGCAGGAAGGCACGGCGATGTTAGAAGAATCCTTCCGGCGGCTGCGCGTGAAGAAGATCGATCTCATGCAGGTTCACAGCCTGAACGGCGTCAACGCCATCCTGCCTGTGTTGCTGGAGTGGAAGAAGCAGGGTCGCATCCGCTATGTCGGCGTGACAACATCCAACGACCGTCTTTATCCCGGCATGCTCGAGGCGATGAAGAAATATCCGCTCGACTTCATTCAGGTGGATTACTCCATCGCCAATCGCAGCGCAGCTGATGAACTGTTGCCGCTCGCGCAGGAACGCAAGATCGCCGTGTTAGCCAATCTGCCCCTGGGCGGCCGCAACGGCAGCCTCTTTACCCGCGTGGCCAACAAGCCGCTGCCGCCATGGGCGGGAGAGATCGACGCCCAGAGTTGGGGGCAGGTGTTTCTGAAGTATGTGGTGTCTCATCCCGCGGTGACGGCCGCCATTCCGGGCACCACGCGTCTCAAGAACATGGAAGACAACCAGGCCGCGGGGCGCGGGCGTCTGCCGGACGCCGCGCTTCGCAAGCGCATGGAAGAATATTGGGATGCGCTCAGCTGAGACGTTCATGAGTCCATGCCCGCAAGCAGCTCGGACGCGGACATCTCCAGCGCATTCGCCAGCGTCCAGATCACGAGCAGCGTGGGCTCACGCTTCCCGAGCTCGAAGCCGCTGATAGTGGTGGGATGCATGCCCGCGCGCTCGGCGAGCTGCATCTGCGTAAAACCCTTCGCACGGCGGGCGCTCTTCAGCGCCTTGCCGAACCCGGTCTGCATCTGCTGTTCACGATTCTTTTGCACTCGTCGCCCCGGCGACGGCCGCAACCACTCACGGGCTCTGTGACAACTCCTTTTCAAGATGCGAGATCAGCACGGAGGGCGAAGTGCCCAGCGTATCCGCAAGCTTGCAGAGCGTCGTCAACGTAGGTTGCCGCACGCCGCGTTCCAACTGACTGAGATAAGAACGGTCGACGCCCGACTTCAATGCCAGCGTCTCCTGCGTGAGGTCACGCAAAGCGCGTTGCCTACGCAGCACTCGACCGAAAGCCAGAGGAATCATCTTGGCGGCCATGCACCGACATGATTCGATTCCTGAGACTGACGCTCCACGGGATATATACTACAAAAAGAATCAACATGAAAACGAACGCGCGGATCTAGGCGCTGAGTGATGCGACGCGCTGCGCCATCTGCAAATGTTAGTGTCGGCGCGGCTTCTTCAGAAACGTGACGCGGTCCGCCGAGGTGGCGCGCACATTCAATGTGCGTTTGCCACGGAGCAGCGTGAGCGGAATGTCGGTGCCCGCGGGACCGCAGGCCCAGATGCGACGGAAGAGTTGCGCAAGGTCGCTGACGTCGACGCCTGCAACATCTTTGATGATGTCGCCGAGCCGCATGCCGGAGCGATGTGCGGGTCCGCCGGGGACGAGTCCGCCGACGACAATCATGCCTTCCACTTCGGTTGCGTACAGGCCCAGCCACGGACGCACCGGGCCGGCGCGCCGGCCGGTTGTCATCATGTCGTGCATGATGGGAGCGAGCACATCGAGCGGGACGAACATGTTGGCGTCGTAGGCTTCCACGCTCGCCTCTTCATGCACCAGCAGCGAGCCCAGGCCGATGAGCTTGCCCTCATCGTCCAGCATCGCCGCGCCGCCCCATTGGGGGTGTGCGGGCGTCGTGAACAACGCATCTTCCAACACGTACTCCCAGTACCCCGCGAACACGCGACGGGCGATGATTTTTGCGCTCAAGGTGTGGGGCAGGCCGCCGTGGCCCATGACGACCACGGTGGTACCCACGTGCGCCGAGGCCGCCGAGCCGCGCTCGATCATGGGGATATTGAGTTTTGTGATCGGAATGATCAGCCCGAAGCCGCTGACGTGATCGTAGGCAACGGCATGGCCCGCGACGGTGGTGCCGTCGTGGCTCGTGATCCAGATGGTCTGCGCCTCGATGATGAGATAGCCGATCGTCAGGATCAGCCCGTCATCGCCGATGGACACACCGTAGCCCAGGCGCTCTGTGCCGAGGCTGTTGGCCGTCAGCGCGTCCTCCGGCACGTGGGAGCGCACCAACACCATGGCCTGAGAGGCGTGCGACAGATCGAACTGCAACTGTTTGGGATCAGGCCGTAACGTTTCGGGAAACGCCCAGTCGCCTGCGCCAGAGTTTCTGCTTAAAGATCTCGTTGACACTCGAATGCCTCTTTTTCAGGCATGAAGATGGCGGACCCTATAACCCCTGTCCACCTCGTCTGTCAGCACCGCGACGGAAGTCCGCATGCAACGCCGCGACGCCGGCCCAAATGGGTCCTACGTCGCCTCCAAAGTTGCATTTATTCCGTTACAAGCTGGGATAGTCCGTATAACCCTGCGGTCCTTCCGAATAAAACATCGCAGCCTGCGGCTCATTGAGGCTCGCACCCAGCGCGAAACGCCGCGGCAGATCGGGGTTGGCGAGAAACAGGCGACCGAAAGCCACGGCATCGGCTTCGCCCGCCGCCAGCACCTGCTCAGCTTGTTCCTTTGTAAAACGCTCATTCGCCACGTAAATGCCGCCGAACGCCTGTTTGAGCTGCGGGCCGATGCGTGCGGCATCCGCGGATTCCCGCGCACAGAGAAAAGCGATGCCGCGCTTGCCAAGCTCCGTCGCGAGATACGTAAATGTAGCGGTGAGGTTGGAATCGCCCATCGTGTGGGAATCTCCGCGAGGCGCGATATGCATGCCGACGCGGCCTCGACCCCAGACGCCAATGGCGGCGTCCGTGACTTCCAACATCAGGCGGGCGCGATTTTCGAGCGAGCCGCCGTAATCGTCGGTGCGCGTGTTGGAAATGTCCTGCAGAAACTGATCGAGCAGATAGCCGTTGGCCCCGTGGATTTCCACGCCGTCGAAGCCGGCTTCCAGAGCATTCTGCGCGCCGCGCCGATAAGCCTCGATGATTTGTGGAATCTCATCGCGCTCGAGCGCGCGCGGTGTGACGTACGGCGTTTCCGGCCGGATGAGGGCGACTCGCCCCTTGGGGGCTACAGCACTGGGTGCTACGGGCAGCTCACCGTTCAGAAACACAGGGTGCGATATCCGCCCTACGTGCCACAGCTGCAGCACCATCTTTCCGCCGGCTTCGTGAACGGCGCGCGTGACGCCCTTCCAGCCTTCCACCTGTTCCGCGGACCAGATGCCCGGCGTCGAGAAGTAGCCAACGCCCATCGGCATCACCGACGTGGCTTCGGAAATGATGAGTCCCGCGGACGCGCGCTGGGTGTAGTACTCCGCCATCAACTGGTTGGGAATGCGGGCGTCGCCCGAACGCCGTCGCGTCAGGGGAGCCATGAAAATGCGATTCGGCAGAGACAATTCTCCAACCTGGATGGGATCGAACATCGTGACCATGCGAGCGGAACTTCCTTGGCGGTAAGGTGAGGAACAGGGACTTGGCAGCAAGAATAATGCGGTTGCGGCGGTATCGTCGTCTATCGGAAGGGGGTGATGTGGGGCCTCGCTCGAGCCGAATCTACTGTGGGTACGCGTATGATCGAACGTGACCCCAAACGATGAGTAGAAACCTTGAGCGCACCTTCTCTTTTGCCCGGCGGCCGGGTGGACGAAACACGAGCCTTTATCCCGCTCCGTATCGCCGTGCTGACCATTTCAGATTCGCGCGACGCTTCCTCAGATACTTCCGGCGATCTCCTGGCGGAGCGCGTGACTTCGGGCGGTCACACCGTCGCTGCTCGCGCCATCGTTCGCGATGACGTGGAGAGCATTCAGGCTCAGGTGAGGCAATGGATCGCAGATCCCGCGGTGGACGTGGTGATCTGCACCGGCGGCACCGGGCTCACGGGCCGGGATATCACGCCCGAGGCCATCCGCGAGCTGTTCGACAAGGAAATGCAGGGCTTCGAGGTCGTGTGGCACCTGGTGAGCTATCAGACCGTCGGAATTTCCACCCTGCAATCGCGTGCGTGCGCGGGTGTTGCGAAGGGCACCATCATCTATGCATTGCCAGGCTCGAACGGCGCGTGCCGGGATGGGTGGGATCGCATCATTCAATATCACCTCGATGCGCGGCATCGTCCGTGTTCGGTGGTGGAGCTGATTCCCCGCTTCAACGAGAAATAACTGCGAGCGCGCATGGATACCGTAGACAGCGCGCGTCGTCGGATGCTGAGCGATGTTCGAACGCTCCCTGACGAGCCGGTAAAGCTCGAGCAGGCGTGGGGACGCACCCTCGCTCAGGACCTGATCGCCGCCCGCGATCAGCCACCGTTCCGCTCTTCTGCAATGGACGGATATGCCTGCCGCCAGGCGGATACGGGCAACTCGTTGCGTGTCGTGGGGGAATCTGCCGCAGGCTCGGGGTTCGAGCGACGTGTCGAGGCGGGCGAGGCGGTACGCATATTCACAGGGGCGCCCGTTCCTGAGGGCGCGGAAGTTGTAGTGGTTCAGGAACAGGCCCGCGTCGCGGGCAGCGAAGTGACTTTGCCTGTCGTGGAGAAATTGGGCGCCAACATTCGCGTGCGCGGCGTCGACTTTCCGGCGGGTGAGGTTCTGTTAGCTCAAGGGCGACGGCTCGACGGTCGGGCGATGGCGCTGGCTGCCGCGGCCGGCTTTGCTGAAGTCAGCGTGGCGCGCCTGCCTCGCATTGCTGTATTGGCGACGGGGCCTGAAGTGGTGCCACCCGGCGCGACGCCTGGCGTTTATCAGATCTATGACTCGGTATCGTTCGGGCTTGCGGGGCTGCTGACGCAATGGGGCGCGAAGTCGTTCAACGTGGCGTCGCGTGCTGATGATGCAGAAGTGATTGCTGATGCCGTGGAGTCGGCGTTCGCCGAGGCGGATCTGTTGGTCACCGTGGGTGGCGCCTCTGTTGGCAAGTACGATGTCGTGAAGCCCGCGCTGGAACGGTTTGGCCTCGCGCTACTCGTGGATAAAGTTGCCGTGAGGCCGGGAAAACCAACATGGTATGGGCGCACGACGCGCGGACCGGTGTTGGGATTGCCTGGAAATCCTGCGGCGGCGCTGGTATGTGCTTATTTATTCCTCCGCCCGTTGATTGATGCGATGACGGGAAGAGATGCGGCCGAGGGCGTCACTCCGGTTCGCGCGCGTCTGCGTGGGAAGTTGGCGGCGAATGGGTCGTTCGAGTCGTTCTCGCGTGCCGCGCTTTCTTTGAGCCCGGAAGGCGTGTTGGAAGTGACGCCCGCGGATCGTCAGGACACGTCGTTGTTGTCGGTGTTTGCAGGATCTGATGCGCTGATCAGGCGCGCACCGGGCGATGGCGCGGCGGCGGAGGGCGATTTGGTGGACGTGCTGTTGCTGAAAGCCTGACATCGTCAGCCCATCGGCGGTACGTGGTGGGCTGGCCGTAAATCCCGGGGTATCCATTCCGCAGCCGCCACAACGCGTGGAGTCAGGCTGCTCGTCGAGGCGCAGTGGCTCAGCGTGGCGCGAGGCCGCCGAATCTTGCAAACGTTTCCGCGGCTGGCGCTGTCAATCGTCCATCGAGGCGGGCTCCGAGCTGTGACAGATGCTCTTCCGCCGCGTTGAAGACACTCGCGTAAAGCTCCCGGCACAACTCGTATGCTGTCGCGCCTATCCACCCGCTTGGCAGCAGGCCCTCGGGCAACATCGGGTCGCGCAGATGCACCTTGCGATATTCGTGAATCAACAGCGTGCGAATCGCGAACGCATTCGCCGGATCCGTCGCTGCCCGTGATCCCAGCGCTTCGCTCACCGGCTCGTAGGTTTTTACAAACTGTCGATAGCGCGTTTCCAGGTCTTCGAGATTCCAGCCCGCCCGCACCATCTGATGATCTGAGTCCGCACTGACACTCCGTGCTTCGAGAATGATCGGCTGCTCAGCGGCGCCGGCCACACTACGCAGGGCCTTGCGCAAATCCGCCGCTTCTAACATCGGGTGCGCAAACACGCCCGGCGCAGTCTCTCCAAATCCTAACCAACGCAGGCGCTCGCGCAACTTCTCGCGCGCCGCTCCGGCGGCCGCCGGAACAAACACAAGTGTCCATCTCCCCGGCCACACGCCGGGGCTCGCTCCATAAATGCGATGAGTCGCCTCGGCGAAACGCGTGCGACCGTTATCTGAAAGGCTGTACTCGCTCAGACGACCGTCCCGATGAGCGGTTAACCAATCTTCCTGGGCCAGCCGAGCGACGGAGGTTCGAACCAGGCGCTCCGTCAACCCGAAGGGCTCGGCCAGCTGAATGAGGCTGCCGAGCGTGATGGTGCCCCCGCGCGGCGCGATGGCATCGCCAAACATCGTAATGAGCAGCGAGCCGCCCCGCAGGGGACGCTGCCTCCTGAACCCCTGAAGCAATGAGTGCGCCACAGCATTGAGCCGGGTGGCGGACGCGTCGCCCGCGGCGCGGGCCGCGCGAGTTTTCACAGTCTTTTCAGGGGCCACGTTTATATGACACGGAAAGTTTTGCCACCGGGAAATTCGTGTGTCAGATTATACACACCGGCGGCCGGCGCGCAGGCATCCATTTCGAGGTTATCGCTATGTATACCCAGGGTCTCGATCAGCCGGGCTCGGCGCCGTCGCCCGAGCCTGCCACCGATCTCACGGCGATTGAGGAGCGCTTTCAGGCTCGCGTCGATGCGGACGAGAAAATCGAGCCCCGGGACTGGATGCCGGACGCCTACCGTCAGACGCTCATTCGTCAGATGTCGCAGCATGCGCATTCTGAAATTGTTGGCATGCTGCCCGAGGGCAACTGGATCACGCGCGCGCCGTCGCTGAAGCGTAAAGCCATCCTCATGGCGAAAGTTCAGGACGAGGGCGGTCACGGTGCCTACCTCTACAGCGCGACTGAAACGCTCGGCGTGTCGCGCGATCAGCTGGTCGCGCAGCTGTTGTCGGGCCAGGCCAAATATTCGAGCATCTTTAATTATCCGACGCCTACGTGGGCCGATGTCGGCGCCGTCGGCTGGCTCGTGGATGGCGCGGCGATCATGAATCAGATTCCGCTGTGCCGCTGCTCTTACGGTCCTTATGCACGCGCCATGGTGCGCATTTGCAAGGAAGAAAGTTTCCATCAGCGGCAGGGCTTCGAGATCATGTTGCGGCTCTCGCAGGGAACCGAGGCGCAGCGGCGCATGGCGCAGGATGCGCTGAATCGCTGGTGGTGGCCGTCGCTCATGATGTTCGGTCCCTCGGATAACGATTCGAAGCACAGCGCGCAGTCCATGCGCTGGAAAATCAAACGTTTCAGCAACGACGAGCTGCGGCAGAAATTCGTGGATTTCACCGTGCCGCAGGCGCAGTTCCTCGGGTTGACGCTACCCGACCCTGCCTTGCAGTGGGATGAGGAAACACAGCATTACCGCTTTGGTGAAATCGACTGGTTAGAGTTTCAGCAGGTGCTCAAGGGCAACGGGCCCTGCAATCGGGAGCGTCTCGCCACTCGCCGCCGCGCGCACGACGAAGGCCGATGGGTGCGCGATGCTGCCACCGCTTATGCAGACAAACAGGCGGCGCGGGCCGCCTCCACACAGGCAGCCTGATTCGATGAACACATCTTCGCGGGAATGGCCGTTGTACGAGATCTTCATCCGCGCGCGCGGCGGTCTTGATCATAAGCACGTGGGCAGTGTCCACGCCGTCGATTCAAAGATGGCGCTCGAGCACGCGCGGGACGTCTACACGCGCAGGCAGGAAGGCGTAAGCATCTGGGTGGTCCGCTCGTCAGACATCGTTGCGTCAGATCCGAGGGATGCGGAAAGCATGTTCGAGCCGGCGCGCGACAAGGTGTACCGCCATCCCACGTTCTATGACATTCCAGACGAGGTAAAGACGCTGTGAGCGAGCTTGCCGGCAACGACGCGCGCTTCCGCTATGTATTGCGCCTCGCGGATTCGAATCTGATTCTCGCGCAGCGCCTCGGCGAATGGATCGGCCATGGTCCCGCGCTCGAGGAAGATATCGGTCTCGCCAACACCGCGCTCGACCTCTTGGGCCAGGCGCGGCTGCTTCTGTCTTATGCGGGCGAGGTCGAAGGCCGCGGTCGTACGGAAGACGATCTCGCTTTCCTGCGGGACCCCGCGGACTTCCTGAATGTGGCGCTCGTCGAGCAGCCGAATGGTGACTTCGGCCAGACGATCCTGCGGCAGTTTCTGTTCGATGCCTTTCAGCTGGAGTTGTTCGAACGGCTCGTCGGGTCAGACGACAAGCGGATTGCCGAGATCGCCGCGAAAGCGGTTAAGGAAGTGCGCTATCACGTGCGCTACAGCGGTGGGTGGGTCGTGCGGCTCGGTGACGGTACCGAAGAAAGTCACAGCCGCATGCAACAGGCGCTCGAAGTGCTGTGGCCTTATATGAACGAGCTGTGCGATCCAGACGAACTGGATGCGGAAATGGCGCGGCTCGGGGTCGCTCCCCTACTGAGTGACGTGCAGGCGTCCTGGTCTGAACGAGTGAGCACTGTGTTGGCGGAAGCGACGTTGAAGCGGCCCGCCGATGTGTACTTCACGTGGTACGGCAAGCGGGGTCAGCATGGCGAGCATCTGGGTTATCTGCTTGCGGACATGCAGCACCTGCAGCGCACGCATCCGGGCGCGAGTTGGTGATGGCCATGGTGTCGGTGGTGATGACTTCCCGTGCCGACAAGTCTGTGCCGGTGGCAGCGTCGGCTCGAGTACAGGCGGTGCTCGAGCAGGTGCTGGATCCGGAAATACCCGTCATCAGCGTGGTGGAGCTCGGCATCATCAGACACGTTCGCGTGGACGATACGGGGCGCGCGCATGTCGGCGTATCGCCGACGTATTCCGGCTGCCCCGCGACGGAGTTCATCAAAACCAACATCCGCCAGGCGCTCGACGAAGCAGGTTTTACCAACGCGCTGATCACAGATGAGTTGTCACCACCCTGGACCAGCGATTGGATTACGGAATCGGGCCGCGCGAAGTTGCGGGCCTATGGCATTGCGCCGCCGGCTGAAGCTGTTGCAAGTCCGCGTGCGTTGACGCGGCCGCAACTGGCGATCGCGTGTCCTCAGTGCAACTCGCTGCAGACAGCAAAGATCAGCGAGTTTGGTTCCACCCCTTGCAAGGCGCTCTATCGCTGCACGAGCTGTCTCGAGCCCTTCGACTATTTCAAATGCTTATGACTTCCAGGCGAAAATCTTATGTGGCCTTTGCCGCTGACGGCGGCATTGAGTACGTGTTGCCGCTCGCGACCACAGTGTTGGAGCGCGAACCGGAGAGCCGCTTCCAGCTGTTCTATGGGAGCCGTGATACAGCCACCATGCAGTCTCTCGAGGATGTGCTGGCGCTGAAGAACGTGTACCTCCAGAGGTTCTCGGTGCACTTCGTGATGAGTCAGGAGCCTCAGGAAGTGCCGCTGTTCAACGGCGAACTGAGTGCGCCGAAAGTTCGCGAGCTGGCCGCCACTGAATTCGAGGCCGCCGCGGTAGATGAGTATGTCGTGTCAGGCCCGGGTGATATGTCGACTGAGATTTCGGCCGTGTTGCGCGAGTTGGGCGGCAGCGGACGAGTGCATGTTCCTCAAGGGCAACCCAAGGCGTCGGCCATCCCGGCAGACGCCGCGAAAGGGCTGACCGCTGCGACCATCATAGAGGCATCCAGAATCGGCGCTGACATTGTCGATGCGGAGCAGGTTGCCTCCACCGCTTCCATGGCAAGCGCGGCCGCTGCTACCGACGCTGTTGTAGCCGCTGCCGTCGGCGCGGCCAGCGATTTCGCGGCTACTTTCGTTGCTGAAATCACGGTGCTGATGGACGGTCGCCGACGCAAGTTCAATATGAACGCTGAAGACGACTCGATTCTCGACGCCGCCGCTCGTGTTGGCATCGAGCTGCCCTTCTCGTGCAAGGCGGGCGTGTGCTCCACGTGCCGTACGAAGCTGGTTCGCGGTTCCGTGGAAATGGCGCAGAACTACGCCCTCGAAGACTGGGAAGTGGATGCCGGCTTCGTCCTCTGCTGTCAGTCGAAGCCGACGACTCCCGATATCGAAATCAGTTACGACGAGCGCTGACATGACCTACGAAACCATTCTCTTCACGGTGGAGCAGGGCATAGGCCGGCTCACGCTGAACCGGCCTGAGCGACTCAACAGCTTCAACACCACGATGCATGAGGAAGTGCGCGACGCGCTCTCCCGCTCGCAAAGCGAAAATGCGCGCGTGCTGGTGCTCACCGGCGCGGGCCGCGGCTTTTGCGCTGGTCAGGATCTGGGCGATCGCGCCGTGGCTCCAGGTGGCAAGGGCGTCGATCTCGGCGACTCCATCGAGAAGAACTACAAGCCGCTCATCCTCGCCCTGCGAAATCTCCCCATGCCCGTCATAGCAGCAGTGAATGGTGTTGCTGCCGGTGCGGGAGCCAACATCGCGCTGGCCTGCGATATCGTCGTTGCCGCACGCTCCGCCAGTTTCGTGCAGGCGTTCTCCAAGCTGGGCCTGATTCCGGATTCCGGCGGCACCTGGAGCCTGCCGCGTCTGCTCGGTAACGCGCGAGCCCTCGGTCTGACAATGTTAGGAGACAAGCTCGCCGCGGAGCAGGCCGCTGCGTGGGGGCTCATCTGGCAATGTGTGGATGACGCGGAGCTGGGCCCAACGGTCGATGCCCTCGCGACCCGCTTCTCCACCGCTCCGACCCTGGGCCTCGCCCGCACGAAGCAGGCGATTTACGGCTCGTGGGAGCGATCCCTCGAAGAGCAGCTCGATGTCGAGCGTGACATGCAGCGCGAGCTCGGTGCCTCCGCGGACTACGCAGAAGGCGTCTCCGCGTTCACGAACAAGCGTCCCCCTCTTTTCACTGGTCGCTGAGCCAGCAACAGGTATCTCATATCATGACTGAGGCTTTCATCTGCGACGCGATCCGTACACCGATTGGTCGCTACGGTGGCGCGTTGTCGAGCGTGCGAACAGATGATCTCGCAGCCATTCCCATTCGTGCGCTGATGTCGCGCAATGCTGCGGTGGATTGGGCCGCGCTGGATGACGTGGTGTACGGCTGCGCTAATCAGGCCGGTGAAGACAATCGCAATGTTGCCCGTATGGCGGTGCTGCTCTCGGGGCTGCCTGTCAGTGTGCCTGGCGTCACGCTGAATCGTCTGTGTGGATCAGGTCTCGATGCGGTGGCGTTCGCTGCGCGCATGATCAAATCCGGCGAAGCAGATCTCGTGATTGCTGGCGGTGTCGAAAGCATGAGCCGCGCGCCGTTCGTCCTGTCGAAATCAGACACGCCGTTCGCACGGGATGTGCAGATGTTCGATACGACGATCGGCTGGCGATTCGTCAACCCGCTGCTGAAGAAGCAGTACGGTATCGACTCGATGCCGGAAACCGGTGAGAACGTCGCCGAGCAGTTCCGCATTTCGCGCGCCGATCAGGATGCGTTTGCTCTGCGCAGTCAGCAGCGGGCTTTGCGCGCGCAGTCGAAGGGAGTTCTTGCGGAAGAAATTACGCCGGTGACGATTCCGGCGCGCAAGGGCGAGCCTGTCGTCGTGACGAAAGATGAGCACCCGCGCGACACGAGCCTCGAGGCGTTAGCAAAGTTGGGCACGCCGTTCCGGGCCAACGGCGGCACCGTCACCGCCGGCAACGCCTCGGGCGTCAATGATGGTTCCTGCGCTGTGCTGCTCGCGAGCGAGAGCGCCATTGCGCGTTACGGCCTTATTGCGAAAGCACGCGTGTTAGGTGCGGCGGCGGCCGGAGTCGAGCCGCGAATCATGGGAATGGGTCCGGCACCTGCGACGCGCAAGCTGCTGGGGCGGCTGAATCTCAGCATCGATCATCTCGATGTCATCGAGCTGAATGAGGCCTTCGCTTCGCAGTCGCTGGCCGTTCTGCGCGAGCTGGGCCTGCCGGACGATTCACCGCATGTGAACCCGAACGGCGGCGCCATCGCGCTGGGCCATCCACTGGGAGCCAGCGGCGCACGCCTCGCCACAACAGCGATGATGCAGCTCGTTCGCAGCGGCGGGCGTTACGCCCTATGTACCATGTGCATCGGTGTAGGCCAGGGCATTGCGCTTGCGATGGAGCGAGCGTGAGCGAAGTGTCGTCAGTGCCGGTCCGCGTAGTAGTCGAGGATGGCGTCGCGGTCATCGAGATCGACAATCCGCCGGTCAACGCGCTTTCCAACAGTGTGCGCGCGCCGTTGCTGAGCGCGATCATTTCTGCGGACGAGAGCCCGGCGATCAAGGCCATCGTCCTGCATGGCATGGGGAAGAATTTCGTTGCCGGCGCAGACATGCGCGAGTTCGATCTGCCGCCGCATCGTCCCTTCCTCAACGATGTGTTGTTGCGAATCGAAGCGTGCGCCAAACCTGTCGTAGCCGCGTTGCACGGAGTGGTTCTCGGTGGTGGCTTCGAGCTCGCGCTGGCGAGCCACTTTCGCGTGGCGACGCGTGACGTCGAGCTGGGCCTGCCGGAAGTCAAGTTAGGATTGTTGCCCGGCTCGGGCGGCACGCAGCGTTTGCCCCGCCTCATCGGCCCGGTGCGCGCGCTCGAGATGATGTTGAGTGGCGAGTCGATTCGCAGCGCGCGCGCGGCCGAGCTGCGCATTCTGGACCACACCTTCGAAGGCACGGATATACGGGCGAGTGCTATCCGGTTCGCGCGTGAGCTGGTGGCCAAGGGCATTTCGCCGCGACGTTTGCGGGATGAGTCTGTTGATGCGACCGGCGCCGATAGCGCCTTTTTCAGCGAGCAGCTGCTCAAGGTGGCCAAACTCAACCGCGGCTCGACGGCGCCTGAATGCATCGTTCGCTGTGTCGAAGCTTCAGTGACGCAGCCGTTCGATAGCGCGCTCGCGCTGTCACGCAAGCTCTTCATGGAGTGCCGGGATTCTGTCGAGGCGCGAGCATTGCGGCACCTCTTCTTCGCGGAGCGCGCGGCGGCCCGCGTTGAAGGCGGTGCTTCTCCCCGCGCCGTACAGAAAGTGGGCGTGATCGGCTCCGGCACGATGGGCGCGGGTATTGCCATCAGCCTCGCGACGACGGGTCACGACGTCACGCTCATCGATACCAACATTGAAGCATTGGGAGCGGGCCGCGAGCGCATCCGAACAACTCTGGACGCCGCGGTCAAGAAAGGGCGACTGACGGTCGCCGCTGCCGAGCAGGCGTCCATGCGGGTTCACGCGGCGAACGATCTTGCCGCGGCGAGCGATGCGGATCTCATCATCGAAGCCGTGTTTGAAAGCATGTCCGTGAAGCAGGATGTGTTTCGCAGCCTCGATCGCATTTGCCGGGACGGCGCGGTGCTCGCCACCAACACGTCCACTCTCGATGTTGACGCCATCGCGCGCGTGACGCGGCGTCCGCAGGACGTCGTCGGCATGCATTTTTTCAGTCCCGCCAACATCATGCGGCTCGTCGAGATCGTGCGCGGTGGTGATACCTCGAGAGAGGCGATGGCCACCGCGCGCGCGGCCACGAAGCGCATGGGCAAACTCGGCGTCGTCGTCGGCAACTGCTTTGGATTCGTCGGCAATCGCATGCTCTACGCCGCGGGCCGGGAAAATCAGCTGCTGCAGCTCGAAGGCGCGACGCCCGCGGATGTCGATCGTGTGCTGAAAGAGTTCGGTATGGCGATGGGGCCGAATGCGGTCGGCGACCTGGCCGGCCTCGATGTGGGTTATCGCGTGCGCCGCGAGCGTCGCGATCTGCCTGATGATCCTCGTTATTTCCGCGTGGCCGACATGCTCGTGGAAGCCGGCCGGCTGGGCCAGAAAACCGGCAGGGGATTCTTCCGCTACGAGCCCGGCTCGCGCGACGCCCTCCCTGACATCGAAGTGGACGCGATGATCGCCGCCGAGGCGCAGCGTCTGGGCATTGCTCGGCGTGACGTCAGCGACACCGAGATTCGCGAACGGTATGTGTTGGCGCTCATCAACGAAGGCGCGAAGCTTCTCGAAGAGGGCATCGCTTCCTCACCCGGAGACATCGACGTCATCTGGTGCAACGGCTATGGATTCCCGCGCTATCGCGGCGGCCCGATGTTCTACGCGGATTCCACGGGGCTCGCCCAGATATTGAAAACAATTCGTCGCTTCGAGGCGGAACAGGGCGACCAGTACTGGAGGCCTGCGCCCCTCCTCGTGCAATTGGCGGAGCGCGGTCAGACATTCAGCGCATGGCACGCCAACAAAGTGCGCCACTAGGAGATTCGACGATGCAGCTGCAGAGTTATGTTGGGGGACGTTGGCAGGGCGGTGGCGAGCGAAACGCCGTGCTGCTGCGGGATGCCACGACTGGCGCGGTTGTCGCGCAGGCGTCGTCTGACGGATTGGATTTCCGCGGGATACTCGAACACGCCCGAAGTGTTGGCGGGCCGGCTCTGCGGGAGCTTACATTCCACGAGCGGGCCACCGTTCTGAAGGCGGTCGCGAAGCATCTCACGGAGCTCAAGAGCGAGCTGTATCAGCTGTCGTACGCCACCGGCGCGACGAAGATCGATTCGTGGATCGATATCGACGGTGGTATCGGTACCTTGTTTGCTTACGCCAGCAAAGGCATGCGTGAGCTGCCGAACGGTCGCGTGTACGTCGAGGGAGGCGTCGAGCAGATCTCCAAGACCGGTACCTTCCTGGGCCAGCATATCTGCGTACCGCTCGAAGGAGCGGCTGTGCATATCAACGCGTTCAACTTCCCGGTGTGGGGCATGTTGGAGAAACTCGCTCCGACGTTACTGGCCGGCGTGCCCATGATCGTGAAGCCGGCGACCGCGACGTCTTACCTCACAGAGCTCGTGGTGCGGCGGATGATCGAGTCCGGCCTGTTGCCGGAAGGCGCGTTGCAGCTCGTTTGCGGCAGCGTGGGAGATCTGTTCGATCATCTGACCTGTCAGGATGTCGTGTCCTTCACCGGCTCGGCGAATACCGCGCAGATGTTGCGCAGGCATCCGGCCATCGTGGAGCGCTCGGTGCGATTCGTCGCGGAGACGGATTCCCTCAACTCTTCCGTCCTGGGTCCGGATGCGCGGCCGGGCACACCGGAGTTTGATCTCTTCGTAAAAGAAGTCGCGCGGGAAATGACGGTGAAAGCCGGGCAGAAGTGCACGGCCATCCGCAAGGCGATCGTGCCCGCCGGGCTGAGTGGCGACGTGGTGTCTGCCCTGCAGGCGGCGTTGGCGAAGATCGTCATCGGCGACCCGAAGCTCGAGCAGGTGCGCATGGGGCCGCTGGCGAGTCTTGCCCAGCGCCGCGAAGTGTTGGATCGCGTGGCGGCGCTGCGGCTCGAAGCGGAGCTGGTCAGCGGCGACCCTGATCATTTCGACGTCACGGGCGCGGATCGCGAGCGCGGTGCGTTCATGCCGCCGCTGTTGTTACTTTGTAAGGACGCGAAATCGGCACGAGCCATCCACGCCGTCGAGGCCTTCGGTCCGGTGGCGACGGTGGTGACTTACGACACCGTTCCTGAGGCGATACAACTTGCCCGCCGCGGTGAGGGCAGCCTCGTCAGTTCCGTGTTCACGGCCGATGACGCCATCGCCGCCGAGCTGGTGTTGGGACTCGCGCCGTATCACGGCAGGGTGTTGGTGGTGAATCGCACCTGCGCGAAAGAATCCACCGGTCATGGTTCGCCGCTGCCGCACCTGGTGCATGGCGGCCCCGGTCGCGCGGGAGGCGGCGAGGAGATGGGCGGCATTCGCGGAGTGCTTCATTACATGCAGCGGACGGCCGTACAGGGTTCGCCGGACGTGCTGGCCGCTGTGACAGGACGCTGGGTGCGCGGAGGAGCGCAAAAGGAGCCGGGCATGCATCCGTTCCGTAAACCTTTCCACGAGCTCGACATTGGAGATACGGTCAACTCCAGCGAGCGCGAGGTCACGGTGGAGGACATCGAGAGTTTTGCCGCGTTGAGCGGCGATCATTTCTACGCGCATATGAGCGAGACGGAGGCGGCTCGCAATCCGCTGTTCGGCGGGCGTGTGGCGCATGGCTATTTTCTGATTTCCGCCGCGGCCGGGTTGTTTGTTCACGCGCCGTACGGGCCGGTGCTCGGCAACTACGGGCTCGACAGCCTGCGCTTCATCAAGCCGGTGAAGCCGGGGGATCGCATCAAGGTTCGCCTGACGTGCAAGGAGAAGAACCTGCGTATCGGCAAGGGCTGGGGTGAGGTGCGCTGGGATACGGAGATCACCAACCAGTTGGGCGAAACGGTCGCCAGTTACGATGTGCTCACGATGGTGAGCGAGTACGCCATGCCCGACTCAGTGCCGGACTCTTCCACTGACGCGTCTGCGCTGGCGAACTGATCGTGAAAGCGATCGATCTCGAACGTTACGCGCGGGAGATGCCCGGGTTGGAGTATCTCGAGCCGCATCCTGGGGTGCTCGAGATCGTGATCTCGAAGCCCGAGCGGCGAAACGCCGCCGATGAAGGCATGCATCGGGCGCTGGCTCATGTCTGGCGGCTCGTGGATATGGACGATGCAGTTCGCGTCGTACTGGTTCGCGGCGCAGGCGAGCATTTCTCGTCGGGCGGCGATTTCGCGATGATCGAACGGATGATCGAGGACGAAGCGACGCTGCTCCGCGTGTGGAAGGAAGCGGGCGATCTCGTCTACAACCTGATTAATTGCTCGAAGCCTGTGGTGTCCGCCATTCGCGGGAATGCTGTGGGAGCGGGGCTCGCCGTGGCGTTGCTGGCAGATGTCGCTATCGCAGGGCGCGACGCGAAGATTCTGGATGGGCATACGCGGCTAGGCGTGGCGGCCGGCGATCATTCGGTCATCATCTGGCCGTTGCTGTGTGGCCTGGCGAAAGCGCGTTATTACCTGCTGACCAACAAGCCGTTGTCGGGCGAGGAGGCGGAGCGCATTGGGCTGGTGGCGCTGTGTGTGGATGATGACGCTGTGTATTCAACAGCGTTGGAGACTGCACAGAGCCTGGCGGCGAGCAGCGCTTCCGCAATCCGCTGGACGAAACATGCGCTCAACAACTGGCTGCGCCTTGCCGGCCCGAGCTTCGATACATCGCTCGCGCTGGAATTCCTGGGCTTTCGGCTGCAGGACGCGAAAGAAGGCCTCGCGGCGGTGAAAGCCCGCCGCCCCGCGAAATTTCAGGACTGACACGCCGCGCGCCGAGCTCCACCTTGTCGGCGTTCAAAGACCGGCTTCGCCAATATGTGAACTCGCGCACGGGGCCGGCGTGATCCACGACCACCCCTAAACCGCTGAACGCGCCGATGATCCCCTGCTCATAGGACATATTGAAGGGGTCGGGATCGTGCGTTGGGCTGACATCACTCGAACCATCCGCAAGCCGGTTCTCTGGCTCGCCCTGGGTATGTGCTTCGCGCAGTCCGCGCTCGCGACGCCGTTCCCGCAGCCCAAAGCGTTGCAGCCGGATGTCGATTTCTGGGTGCGCGTCTATTCCGAGCTCGATACCCGCCAGGGCGTCATCCACGACGCGCGCAAGCTCGGCATCGTGTACGAGAAGGTCACCGATCTGCCGGCCGAAACAACAGATGCGCGACGCGAGGTTGTACTCAGTCGCGTGCATGCGGTCCGCGATCGCCTGCTGCGGCTTTCTCTGACAGGCGCCACACCGAACGATGCCGAAGACCGCCGCCTGCTGAAAATTCTGAATCATCCCGGGCACGCGCAGCTGCGTGCCGCCGCGGAGAATGTCCGCTTCCAGTCCGGACAGGCGGATCGCTTCCGCCAGGGATTGGAGCGTGCCAGCGCCTGGCGCCCGCAGATCGAACAGATGTTTGTCGCAGCCGGTTTGCCGATCGAGCTGGCGTCGCTGCCTCACGTGGAATCGTCGTTCGATCCGGAGGCCTATTCCAAGGTTGGTGCGGCGGGCTTGTGGCAGCTGATGCGCGCGACCGGTCGCTTGTATATCCGCGTCGATGATCACATCGACGAGCGCTTCGATCCCATGACTTCGACGACAGCCGCGATCGCTTATTTTCGTGAGGCGCATGACGCGCTCGGCAGCTGGCCGCTCGCCGTTGTTTCTTACAACAGCGGCGTCAACGGCATGAAGAACGCCAAGCGCAAGCTCGGGACGAGCGACATCGTCAGCGTGGTGCGTCACTATCGAACGCCGGCTTTCAGATTCGCCTCGCGCAATTTCTATCCCTCATTCCTTGCCGCGCTCGAAGTGGAACGCCGCGCCGATGAATTGTTTGGTTCGCTCCAGCAGGTATCCAACTGGCAGACGTGCAAGACAGCGCTGCTGGTGGATGTGCCGGTCGCAACGATTGCCGCGACAACCGGCTTTCCGCTGGAGCAGCTGAAGATTTTCAATCCGGCGCTGCGCTCTTCGGTGTGGAGCGGCGTGCGAGCGGTCCCCGCAGGCTATGCCTTGAGATTACCTTTCGAAGCCGTGGCAACGCCAAAGCCGGTCACCTGGATTGCCTGGGATGACTGGCGCGCCGAGCATTCCGCCACGCAGCCGGCCGTGTTGCAGACCGCTGGATTGCAGAGCGAGCGGTCGTGCGGGAAGACGGCTGCGCCTGTCGTGGCGGCGATGTAGTGAATCCAACGGGCCTGCCCCCTTGGAACCCCCGCATGGGAGAAGACGGGTAGAATCTCGGGCATGACGTCCACCGAGATTCATCATTTCATCAACGGAGCGCCGTATCGGGGCCGCTCTGATTCTTACGCTGACGTCTTCAATCCCGCGACGGGTGAAGTGGCCCACCGCGTGAATCTCGGCTCAGCAGCCGAGATCGATGCCGCCGTGGCGGCAGCTCGTGCGGCTTTCCCCGCCTGGTCCGAAACAGCGCCGCTGAAACGGGCACGCGTGTTGTTTCGCTTCAAGGCGCTGCTCGAGCAACATCACGTCGAGCTGGCCCAGGCCATCACACGCGAACACGGCAAGGTGCTTGCGGACGCCAAAGGCGAAGTCACCCGCGGTATCGAAGTGGTGGAGTTCGCCTGTGGCGCGCCTCATCTCCTCAGCGGTAAACATTCTGACAACATCGGCGGCGGCATCGACAACTGGAACATTCGCCAGCCGTTGGGTGTGGTCGCGGGCATCACGCCGTTCAACTTTCCCGTCATGGTTCCGATGTGGATGTTTCCGATGGCCCTCGCTTGCGGCAACACCTTCGTGTTGAAGCCGTCCGAACGCGACCCCTCGCCGAGCTTGTTGCTGGCGCAGTTGCTGAACGAAGCAGGCTTGCCGCCCGGCGTATTCAATGTCGTTCAAGGCGGCAAGGCAGCGGTGGATGCACTCATTGCGCATCCGCAAGTGCAGGCGCTCTCGTTCGTAGGCTCGACGCCCATTGCCGAATACATCTACACAGAAGGTGCCCGGCGCGGCAAACGCGTGCAGGCACTGGGCGGCGCCAAGAATCATCTTGTCGTCATGCCCGACGCGAATCTGGAGCAAGCGGTGGATGCGCTCACGGGCGCGGCATATGGGTCCGCCGGCGAACGGTGCATGGCTATTTCTGTGGCTGTCGCGGTCGGCGACGTTGCAGATCGCCTGGTGGAACAGCTCGCAAAATCGGCGCGCGCGCTGAAGATCGGTGACGGCATGGACGCGGCGTCCGAGATGGGGCCGCTCGTCACTTTCGCGCATCGTCAGAAAGTGGAGGCTTACATTGGCCGCGGCGTGGAAGAGGGTGCGCACCTCGTGGTCGACGGGCGGGGATGCAGCGTTGCCGGCCTGCCGGGCGGCTTCTTCTCCGGCGGCACGTTGTTCGATCACGTCACGCCTGACATGACGATTTATAAGGAAGAAATCTTCGGTCCGGTGCTATCGGTGGTGCGTGTGCCCGATCTGGCTGCGGCGGTGGAGCTGATCAACCGCCACGAGTTTGGCAATGGGGTGAGCTGTTACACGTCCGACGGCAACACCGCGCGCACCTTTGCCCGCCAGATCGAGGTCGGAATGGTGGGCATCAATGTGCCCATCCCGGTGCCAATGGCATGGCATTCGTTCGGGGGCTGGAAGCGCTCGCTGTTCGGCGATCATCACGCGTATGGCGAGGAGGGGGTGAGGTTCTACACCCGCTACAAAAGCGTCATGCAACGCTGGTCAGATAGCCAGGACAAGGGTCCCGAATTCACGATGCCGGTTTCGAAGTAGCTGACAATGTCGCTGTTGTAGGACATTTTCCCCACGGCTCTGCTGACTTTCGCCAGTGTGAGCCGGCGGCGTCCCACGGGTGCCGGCTTACGTTTGCTGTGTAATCAAACCATGCGCTGCTTTAAGGGAGGGCGTATGGAATACCTGATGTGGCTGGTGTTTGGGGGTGCCGCGGGGCTCATCGCGGCCTGGCTTTCGGGCCTTCGCAGCGTCGAACATATTCTGCTCAACGTAACCGCAGGTATCGTCGGCGCATGGCTGGGGTGGATGGCAGGACGCAGCCCGAGCGCTGCCGACGTGCTCACCATCGGGTCTATCGCGACTTCATTTGCTGGCGCTGCTGTTGCCGTGACGGCCATGGCCACCTGGCATCGAAGCCGCGTACCGGTGATCTAGGCCGTCACCGCCAGGCAGGTTTCGGCCGTAATCTCAAACGACCGCAGCCGGGCCGCATGATCAAATATCTGCGACGTGATCATGAGTTCGTCCGCCCCGGTGCGTTTGACGAAGTCCGCAACGCCCTTACGCACGGTCGCCGGTGAGCCGACGACACTGCAGGAAAGCGCGTCTTCGAGCATTTCCCGCTCGATGGGACGGAGCTGCCCATCGTAGTTTTTCGTGGGTGGCGGCAATTGGCCAGGACGGCCGCGCCTCAAATTGACGAACGCCTGCTGCAACGATGAGAAGTGATAGTGCGCTTCCTCATCCGTATCCGCGGCGAACACGTTCAAACCTAACATCACGTAGGGCCTGGCCAGCTGTTCCGACGGCTTGAAGTGCCGTCGATAAATCTGGATCGCATCCTTCATCTGGCCCGGCGCGAAGTGGGAAGCGAACGCATAGGGCAGACCCAGCGAGGCGGCCAGCTGCGCGCCGAACAGGCTCGAGCCGAGAATCCACAGCGGCACGGAGAGCCCTTCACCGGGTACGGCGCGCACAGCCTGATCGGGCTCGGCGGCGCGGAAATACATCATCAGCTCGATGACGTCGTTCGGAAAAGCATCAGAACTGCTCGCAAGGTTACGGCGCAGCGCGCGGGCATTGGCCACGTCTGTACCGGGAGCGCGGCCAAGGCCAAGGTCGATTCGTCCGGGGTGCAGCGCCTCGAGCGTGCCGAACTGCTCCGCGATGACCAGGGGAGAATGATTCGGGAGCATCACGCCGCCCGCTCCCACTCGAATGGTGGAGGTGCCCGCCGCGACGTGCGCGATCACTACGGATGTTGCCGCGCTGGCAATGCCAGGCATGCCGTGATGCTCGGCCAGCCAGTAGCGTCGAAATCCCCATTTTTCCGCGTGTTGCGCGATATCCAGCGTATTGCGGAGCGCCTCGCCGGCATGGCTGCCAGCCGCAATGGGCGCAAGATCGAGAACGGAGAGTGGCGTGGTCATCGCCGGGATCTGGCGGCGGGCCTCCCTGATATCAAGCCAGCCCGCGGTCAGGGTTCAACATCTAAATTTATGCGACGGCCGAGCTCAGCTCTTTCACGTCGGGGTCGGCGGCAAACTGGCCCTGGGTCGCCATCAGCTGCTGAAACTCCGGGCAGCACAGCGTGAGCATGTCGAGCGGACCCTGGGCGATCAGGCGGCCGTTTTGCATGAGCAGCACTTCGTCGAACTGCTCCAGAAGATTCAGGCGATGCACGGATGAAACGACGCATGCCTCGCGGAACGTCTCGAACAGATTGGCGTACACGCGAGCTTCGGTGACAGGGTCGAGATGTGCTGTCGGTTCGTCGAGCAGGACGAGGCTGCTGCCTTCCGCAGCAAGAATGCCGCGCGCCAGCGCAATACGCGCGCGTTGCCCGCCAGACCAGTTCGCGGCGCGCTCCGCGACCACGCTCTGTAGTGCTTCAGGGGTTGAGGAAATAAAGTCACACGCCCGCGAAAGCGCCAGCGCTTGCGGAAACTGTTGCGCGGAGGGCGCGCCGGTCACCGATTCGCACAAGCCCAGATTCTCAGCCAGCGTGCCTTCGAAGATCTCCGCGTCCTGAGGAATAAGAGTCGCGTGGGCGCGGAGAAAGCACGCCGCTTCGGTGGTGTTGAAGATGCCCGGGCCATCATCGCGGTTGAGCGCCATTCGGTCGGGGGTATACAGGCCCGCCAACATTCTCAGCATGGTGCTCTTCCCGGAACCGCTGCTGCCAACGAGCGCATATCGCTTTCCCCGGCGCAGCGAGAGCGACACATGATCGAGCGTCGGCGCGTCGTTGCGATTAGCGCTATGGCGGAAGGTGAGCTCGTGAATATTCAGCCGCTGCCATGAAGCGTTTGCCGCCAGCGGGTTGGGCGACTGCTGGGCAAAATGCCCCGGGACCGCGTCGTGAATGACATCAGCGCTGCCGTAATCCGCGTGCTGCCGGGCAAAGTTCTGGAAGTGCTGTGCGATGGAAACAATCACTCCGCCTGCCTGCTGAGCGTATTCCCAGACCATGTACAGACTGCCGAGCATGAGCGCGCCCTGGGTGGCGCTCGCCGCGCCCGTCTGGCGCGTGACCAGCCATGCAAACAGTGCGACGAGCGTGCAGCTCATCGCTCGGCTGCACAGATCGACCGTGCACCACTTTGCTTCGTTCAGCACGATGGTGCGCTTCAGAGGTTCGAACACCGCGAGCAGGCGGCGCTGAATCAGTTCGGTCACACCGCGTGCCTGCCGTAAGGCATAGAGTGTGGTGGAGTTTCCTAACACGTCGACGAGGGTCGCGCTGTAGCGGCGTTCGGCGTCGTTCTCGACGCGGGCGAGCCTGAGCATCGCGCGGTCGAATCCGATCACGGAGGCGCTGATGATCGTGAAGCCGATGAACGCGGCAATGCTGACGAGCGGATGAATCCACCACAACGCGATGATCGGCCCGATGAGCCGCACCGTGCTGTTGATATAAATAAACTGGCTTTGCCCAAAAGCGGAGAGTGCGTTGCTGCTCTGTTGAACGCGATGTGCCGTGGCGCCGGAATGGTGCGCTTCGTGCCACGACATGGGCAGCACGAGGAGGCGCTCGACCAGCAGCGTCGAAACCCGTCTGCGAATGGTGAGTGCAACGTTTCTTTCCAGCACTCGGCCGGGGCCGTGTAGCAGCCAGCTGCATGCGGTGATGAGCAAGGCCATGGAAAGCAACACGCCCGCGCTTTTCAGCCCGGCTGCGCCTTCGAGCTGCAGAGTGTTGATTGCGCGGCCCGATACGTAGGGCACGGCGAGCAGTATCGCCTGCGCACCGATCAGGAGAGAGATTGCGCCGAGCAGTGTTCGCCGCTGACCGTGGGCGAGACGCCAGAGGTCGCGATAGAGAAGGAGGACGCCGCCTGATCGTCCCGCGGATTCCGGGCGCAATGGATCATTCACAGTGAGCCTGGCGAACCCGATCGACGCTGCGTGAGTGCAGACGTTGTAACGTTATGTGATGTGCGGCACGGGTGCTGTGAAAGTAATCACAACCTCGCGGTTACAGGCGGGGCGCAACGCGCATTTGTCACGTCAGCACATCCACCGCTGCGTAGACCACCATGCCCACTGCCGCAAGGGCAAGCGACAACAGCCAATAAGTCCTCATGGCACGCTCCTTATATTCGGGCAGGTGGATGATGCGCCCGGGAGCGGCCACTGCCTGCTGGGATAAAGGAGAGGAGAGGTCTCTCTCGAATGTGGCGTCTCGCGACCTACATTTTGTCCGCTTAAATCAGGGCGGAAAACGGTCAGTTGGTGCGCGCGACGACCAGGGCGGCGCCGGCCATGACGACGCCGCTGCTGCGATTCATCAGGCGAACGGCTTTCACGTTGCGAAAGAGCCGGCGCGCGCGATCCGCCGCCAACGCATAAGACCCCATCACCAGCGGCATCATCACGGCGATGGCGCCGGCAATCGCCAGAAATCCGGGGAGCGATAGAGTCCGCAGATTCACCACCGTCGGCAGCAGCGCAAGGAAGAACACCATCGCCTTGGGATTTCCCAGTGTCAGCGCGAGGCTTGCCAGAAACAGCTGAGTCCGCGATTGCTGCGCTTTCACCGCGCCATCGGGGACGACTTCCGCCGGCGTATTCCACATGCGCCACGCGAGATACAGGAGATACACCACGCCCACGTATTTCAGCACCACGAACGCCGTGTGAAATGTGTGAGCGAGAGCGGCCAGCCCGGTCGCCGCCAACGTGAACCACACGAGATCGCCAATCAGAATTCCGGCGATAAAAGACGGCATGCCACGCGTGCCGTGCGTCAGCGATTGCGACACCACCGCCGCAACGCCCGGGCCGGGCGTTGCTACAGCAAGTGCATACACCACTGCAAACACCAGCACGTTATAAACCGTCATCGTTCCCCCTTGCGAGTCAGGCCCATCCTGTTGGGCGCCGGCCCGGTGGACTGCCGAAAGGTCAGCGTCGCCGCCAAGACATGTTCCGAGCGATCTTCCGCCTCGCCGCGCAGTCGTTTCAATAACAATTCTGCCGCCTTCGCCGCCATGGCCGGAATAGGCTGCCGGATCGTCGTCAGCGCCGGCCAGACCTGGCTCGCCAGGGGCACATCGTCGAACCCGGCGACGGACAGATCCTCCGGAATCGCCAGCCCCATGCCATGGGCGACCGCCATCACCCCCGCCGCCATCTCGTCGTTGCTCGCGAAAATGGCTGTCGGACGTTTGGATGCGGACAGGTTGAGCAGCTTGCGGGCGCTCTCCATGCCGGAGGCGTGCGAGTTGTATCCTTGAACGACCAGCGATTTGTCGAGCCTGAGGCCGCTCGCCTCGAGCCCGTCCAGATAGCCGCGGTAACGGTCCGCGACGGCCGCATGATCCGGATTGCCGATGACGAAGCCGATGCGCTTGTGGCCGAGCGCCCCGAGCTGCGCGGTCATGGTCGCGCAGCTTGCCCGATCGTTGGTATGAACGCTGCGATGGGGCTCCGAATGCTTGGCCGGCGCGATCCTGACAAAGGGGATTCGCTGGCGTTCCAGCATCGAGGTCACCGCGTCCAGGTCTGAGAGGGGCGGGGTGAGAATCACCCCATCAGCCCGGGACTGCCGCACGTTGCGTGTGACATCGTCGACCAGGGATGCAGCCGTGTAATCGCACGGCTGCATGACAACCTGATAATTCGCGGCGCGCGAAGTTTCGAGCACACCAGCGAGCACGCTGGTGGCGTAGTAGTCACATGAAACGTCGTACAGCAGCCCGAGCAGATAGGAGCGACTGCCCCCGAGCCCGCGCGCCGACGGGTTCGGGTGGTAGTCCAGTTTCTGGATCGCCCGCAGCACGAGCTCGCGCGTGTGCGGTTTGACCGTTTTCACGTTGTTGATGACGCGTGACACGGTCTTGATCGACACGCCGGCATGTTCGGCGACGTCGATTATGGTGGCATTGGTCATGGCTCATGGTAAGTGAGGCCAAAGCCATACGGATAGAGCGGCTCGTATTTCGCGTCGTGGCGGTTCAGCACTGTTTGCGTAGCGTCACGCGGCCAGGAATAGGCGAGCTTGCCGTGGAAGTCGTGGGCCACCTGTCCCTGCTCGTTCTGGAACAGCACGTCTGCAATGCCGCCCCCTTCCGTGCCCGGCAGCCAGGCGACGACGAACGCGTCCGACGCTTCGATCTCGGGGGAAACAAACAGCGGGCGCCCCGTAAGAAACACGGAAATCACCGGCACTCCACGCTCTTTCAGGCTGCGGAGCAGGGCAAGATCGGCTCCGCCCTCGCCCTGGTAGTCGATGGACTTCAGGTCGCCGTGGTATTCGGCGTATGGGCTCTCACCGAAAACGACGATCGCCACGTCCGGCTTCGAGGTGAAGCTGCCATCCTTGCTCAGGGTGGCAGCGCCACCCGAGGCGGTCACGGCGGCTTTGATGCCCGCGAAGATCGACGTGGCGCCCGGGAAATCCGCGTTGGTGTTTTCGGTGCCCTGCCACGTGAGCGTCCACCCGCCGGCTTGCCTGCCGATATCGTCAGCGCCATTGCCCGTCACCAGCACTTTGAGATCGCGCTTGAGCGGCAGCACGCTGTTCTCGTTCTTCAGCAGCACGAGAGATTTTCGCACCGCCTCGCGCGCTACCGCGCGATGCTCCGGCGCGCCGAGCAGCTCGCGTTTGTTAGCGAGCGGCCGCGATGAGGGACGACCCTTTTCGAACAGCCCCGCACGCAGCTTCACTCGCAGGATGCGCGCCACCGCGTCGTCGATGCGCTCCTGAGGAATCTGGCCGGACTCGACCTGCGTGATCGTGTTCGCGATGAAGCTTTTCCACTCCGTCGGCACCATGAAGAGATCGACGCCGGCGGTCACCGACTGCGGGCACTTGTCTTTCGCGCAGGCCTGCACTTCGTCGATGCCGTCCCAGTCGCTCACCACGAGGCCGTCGAAGCCGATCTGATTTTTCAGCACGTCCGTCAGCAGATACTGCTGGCCATGCAGCTTCCAGCCCTGCCACATGCTGTAAGACACCATCACGGTCTGCGCGCCGGCTTCGATACCGGTGAGATAGCCCTGACCGTGGATCGCGAGCAGTTCGTCCTCGGTGGCGAGGTTGTCGCCGCGATCGATGCCGCGATCCGTGCCGCCATCGCCGATGTAATGTTTGACGGTGGCAATGACGTGATCGTTATCCAGGAACTGCGGCGTGCCGGCCTTGCCCTGCAGGCCGCGCACCATGCGCCCGGCATACGCGCGGACGATCTCGGGATCTTCCGAATAGCCTTCGTAGGTCCGGCCCCAGCGATCATCGCGAACGACGGATACGGCGGGAGCGAACGTCCAGTCGATGCCGGTCACGGCAACTTCTTTTGCCGTGACAGCGCCGATGCGTTCTATGAGATCCGGATCGTGCGTGGCGCCGAGGCCGATGTTGTGAGGAAACAGCGTCGCGCCATACACATTGTTGTGGCCGTGAACTGCGTCTGTACCCCAGAACGTCGGGATAGAAGGCGCGCCGCCGCTGGTGCTGGTCGTCGCGTCGTAATATTTGTCCGCGAGCGCAACCCAGTCTTTGACAGTGGCGTGCTTGTTGTTATTGGGGAAAGCGCCACCGCCGTTGAGAATGGAGCCGAAGCGATACTGCTTCACGTCGTTGACGGTGATGGAGCGGATGTCTGGCTGTGTCATCTGCGCGATCTTCTGCGGCAGCGTGAGTTGAGCCAGCAGCGCTTCGATGCGCGCCTCGATCTGCGGATCCTTCGCCACCTCGCTCGTGACCCGAGGCCACTTCACCGCGGTGGATTTCTCTTCGGTCGGAGTGGGTGTGGGAGGCGCCGATGGCGGCGCCTCCGGTGAGCAGGCCTGAAGAAGGCCGCTGATTGCAGCGGCCAGCAGGAGAGAGCGGCAGCGGTTGCCCGCTGCCAGTGTGTTGTCGTGCATAGGGGAACTCAGAAATTCACCCGCATGCGCAGGCCGAAGGTGCGCGGCGGGTTGAAGACGAATTCCTGCGAGCCGCCATCGATGCTTCCCTGCGTTGCATGCGCTTCGTCCGTTACGTTGTTGATGTAGCCTTCGACCCGCACGTTGCTGCCGTCGTGGGTGTAACCCAGGCCCAGATCGAGATGCACGTAGCTGTCGACTTCATCGTACAGCCGCAGCAGCTCACCGCCGAACCCATTGGCAACGCCAGCCGGTGTGGCCGAAGTGACTTCGCGAGCGCCGTTCTGCCCCCGTCCACCGTTGAAGGCCGTGAGGAAGTAGGAGTCTTTGTAAGTTGCGGAAGCGGTCCAGTCGACCACGCCCGACGGCACCGGAATATCCTGACCTACACGGAAATTCAAAGTGAGCGGCGGAGTGCGCGGCAGCTCATTGCCGCCGAGATCCACCTGCAGGACGCCGCCGTTAGGATTGTTACGACGGTTGTCGTTGACGATGGAGCCGTCGTCATATTCCGTATCCTGATATAGCAAGGTTCCCGCGACGTGGAAGCCTGCCGCCAGGTTATAAGCCGCGTCCAGCTGCACGCCCATGTTCTTGGACTTGCCGATGTTCTGATTCAGCGCGACCTGCGAGCAACTCGTTGCCGGATCGCTATCCGTACAGCCGATGTCGTTGGAGGTATCGTTATCCAGCAGCTGGATGCCGACGAGCGTGCTGAACACCTGGTCGGTGTACTTCACGTAGTAAGCCGACGCGTTGAGGATCAGCGGCCGGCCGGCGACCATGATGGAATTCTTCGAGCCGATTTCCACCATCGTGCTCTTCTCGGGACCGACAGGCGGCGTGAACAGGTTCACCCCACCCGGGGTCGCATCCAGATCGACCGTATCGTTGAAGCTGGGCGCCTTGTTGCCGGTCGCGACGAGGCCGTACAGCAGGTTGTCATCCGTGAGATCGAAGCCGACCCGGACGCGCCAGTCCACATACTGATCGTCGTTCGCGCCCGTCTGAATCGTCGCTCCGCCTTCCTTGAGGGCGAGGCCGGGATAGTTCGCGCACGTGCCCTGGAAGACGCTCGACTGCACGCACTGGCCGTTGAGGAATTCGTCCAGTGTGTCGTTGATGCCGTACTGGGCGACACCGGCGCGATACAACGCAACGACGTCTGCCAGCGTGCCAGAAACGCCGTCGCCGTCCGCATCGGTATTGCGGTTTGCGCGGGCGAGGCCCGTCATGATGAAGCCGGGTGTGCCCGTGCGCACCGCGACGCCGTTGGTGTTGAGTGCCGCGATGTAGTTGAAGCCCACACGCTCCTTGCTTTCATCCGAATATCTCGCGCCGCCGGTGACACGCAGGCGATCGGTGAAGGCAAATGTCAGATCCGCATAAGCAGATTTCGATTCGCCGACCGTCGAGCCCTGGTTGAACTCGAGATAGGGGAGGTCCACGGAGTAATCCTGCGGTATGCCGAGGAACACCGACTGGTCTTCCTTGAACTTGTACAGGCCCACCGCCCAGGTAACGCGCTCCGCGCTGTCAGGGGACGTGAAGCGCAGCTCGTGTGTGCGGCTCTTCGACGTGGTGTCCCAGATCAGGGCGCTGTAGTTGTCGTAGTAACGCTCGTTGATCCACGCCTGCATACGCGGATCGCCCAGCGTGACGAGGTTGCTGCGCAGGGCTGCAATCTGTTCGTCCAGCGCGAAATCTATGTTGCGGCCGCCAGTGGAATGGCTGGTGGTGTAATGCAGATCGCGATAGCCGCCGATGTACTGCACGTTCAGCAGATCGGTGCGGTACGTGACATTCAATGCACCGCCCCAGTGGTGCGTGTCCTGCACGGGGCTGAAGCCCTGCATATTCACCTTGCGGCGGTCGTCATCGTCGAAGTCTTCGACGGTGAGGCCTGCCTGCGAGGCATTGAAGAATTCCACACCGCGTGAGCCCGCGCCCTGGGATTCCAGATAGTCGCCGGTCAGCAGGATGGAGAGTTTCTCCATGGGCTCGAACAAAAAGTGGGCGCGGGCGCCGAGATCGTCCTGCGCTTCCCAGCCGGTGAGGTTGGTCAGCGGGCCGGTGTTTTCGACGTAGTCATCGTGCTTCGCCGAGTAAATCGCGAAGCGGGCGGCCGTCTTCTCGCCGAGGGGCAGGTTCAACGCGCCGCGCAGCTCTGTCTGATCGTAGTTGCCAACGGCGTACTCCGCGTAGCCATCAAACTCACCGAGCTTTGGCTTGCGGGAAATGATGTTGATGGTGCCGCCAAGCGCGTTACGACCGCGAATCGTGCCTTGCGGACCCACGTTGACTTCGACGCGCTCGACATCGAAGAACGCCACGCCGAGGCCGCGCGGGCGCGGAATGTAAACGTCATCGAGATGAGGCGCGATGGCCGGATCACCCAGCTCGGTGTTGGCATTGCTGCCGATGCCGCGCACGTAGATTTCGGTGTTGCTCTCGTAGTTCGAGATCTCGACGCCCGGCATGAGCGCGGGCAGGTCGAGCAGATCGGTGGCGCCGAGCGCGTCCAGATCTGCCTGTGACACGGCCGCGGCCGTGCCTTCATAACTCTGGAGCGACTGCACGACGCGCTCGACGGAAATAACGACCGTATCGATATCTTCCTGGCTTTGCGCAGGCTGTTGGGCAACGAGAAGTGTTGGGGATAACGCACAGGCGACTAACGCCAGGGACCTGGATCGAGTCATGTAACGCCTCACTGACTTGTTTTGATCATCGCGGTGGCCTCATTGCGAACAAAGGGCCGGCCGTCTGCCGCGCAGAAATACGCTCCCGAGACAACGCTGTCAATAGAGGTATCCGAGCGTGTGAAATAGGCTACAAATAAGCCAAATCAGGTGAAGACAGCGTTGTCTGTAAGCGACTGTAATGTCAGCGAATACGACGCACCGGCAGGATGAGCACGGCGCCCAGGAGCGACAAAAGGCTCGCAAGCACGAACAGTGTGAAGTAGCTGCCATCGCCTGCGGCGAGCATGAAAGGAGCGATCGTGGGGACGATGACCTGAGGCAGGGTGTTGGTGATATTCAGCACGCCGAGATCGCGCGCGGCGCCGTGCTCCTGATCCGGCAACACGTCAGTGACGAGCGCGAGATCCACCCCTACATAGGTGCCGTTGCCGAGAGCCGCTGCCGCGATTCCCAGCAAAAATAGCGGATAAGACGTGGATACGGCGATGATCAACAGGCCGACTCCATACAGCGCCGCGCCGAAGAAAACGAAAGGCTTGCGCCGGCCGAGCGTGTCAGAGAGCTTGCCGCACAGAAGGCTGCTCGCCACCAGCAGTGTCGAATGCACCAGTGTCGACTGGAGGATCAGCGACGGTATGGCCTCGAACTCGAAGCCGAGCTGTCTGATGAGGAAGTAGGGTTGGTAGGCGCTCAGGCACGAGGTGCCCATCGCAAAGAAGAACTTGCTCGACCAGGCCCAGCTGAAGTCTGGATGTTTGCGAGGATCGAGCTGCCGCAGGCGTGTCAGCAGGGGCAGGCCTGGGGCTGGCGCCCCGGCAACCGGTACTTCTTTAAGAACAAATACCAGCAATAACGTACCCGCGATGCCAATCGCAGCCGGCACGAGCAGCGCCTCGACGATCGAGTGGAAGAGCACATTGACGAGGTAAGCGCCGACGAGCACGCCGATTGGCATGCACACACCGAGAATGCCCGCGACCGTGCCGCGCTGTGAGGGAGGCACCCGATCGGGCAGGACGGCGACCATTGCCGCCAGCGCGCCATTGAAGGCGAGCTGGGCGAGGCACCAGCCCACCAACACGAGATCGAGCGTCGGCGCTACGGCAACGAGGCCGAGCGCGGCCGCGCCCAGCACCATGCCGCCGATCATCCACGGACGTCGCCTGCCGAATCGCGAGCGTGTGCGATCGCTGAGATAGCCAAAAAGCGGATTGCTGATCAGCGCGACGACCGCACCGCTCGCCAGCACGGTCGACATGGATTGCATGCCCGTCGTGGGCGCGAGCTCGCCCACGCGTAGTGCGAGGGTGACCATGGCAGGGGTGAGCAGGGCGAGCCAGAGAGATGCATAGGCCAGCGCGTAAATCCCAACGAAAGCGGGACCTGCACGTTTGGCCGCCTCGGGCGCCTCTCCAGAGTTGCGGCGTTGCATGTGATTCGAAGCGTACAGGATGCATCGCCGCAGCGGTTCAGCGTATCGAGCGATCCCGGGAGTCGATTGCACTTAATGCGTGGAGGAGTTCACCGAGGTTTGCTAGATTCGGCTCGTCCGACGGGTTCCTCTAACAAAAGCAACAATCTTGTGTTCGATAACGAACGGAAGTCAGCGGCGAAATCGAGTCAGTGCAGTGTCGTGAGCACCGCGCCTGTGCTGCCGCCGCACGCAACTCTCCTTGGCGAATCCTCCGCGATCAGAGCCGTGCTGGATCGCATTCGCCGCATAGCGCGCACCGATGCTGCTGTGCTGATCGAAGGTGAAACAGGCACCGGCAAAGAGCTTGCCGCGCGCGCCATTCACTATCTCAGCGCGCGGCGCGACTTTCCTTTCGTGCCGGTCAACTGCGGCGCACTGCCCGAAGCGCTGGTCGAAAATGAATTGTTTGGACATGAGCGTGGCGCGTACACGGATGCGCGTTCTGAACATCCCGGCATGTTGCGGCTCGCGAATCGCGGCACGCTGTTTCTCGACGAGGTGGATTCTCTCCCGCTGCGCGCGCAGGTCGTGTTGCTGCGGTTCTTGCAGGACCGCAAGTTTCGTCCGCTCGGTGCGCGGGCTGAAGAGCACGCTGACGTGCGCATCATTGCTGCCTCCAACACGCCACTCGAAACGCGCATTCGCGACGCAACGTTTCGCGCTGATCTGTATTACCGCTTGCGGATGATGTCGCTTGCACTGCCGCCATTGCGCGAGCGTGACGGCGATGCGGAATTGCTGGCGCGTCACTTCGTCAGCGACTGCTCGCGTCTCTATCGGCTGCCGGAAAAATCTCTGCATCCCGATACCTTGAGCTGGATGCGCGCCTATCCCTGGCCGGGAAACGTGCGCGAGCTCGAGAATCTCATCCATCGGGAATTTCTGCTGAGTGATGACGAGTGCGTGGCTGCGCATCCTCAGGAGACTCACGCTGTCTGCCCGCCACCCGTCGCGGGAGAATCGCTGCCCACTTATGTGTGCGCGAGGTTGCGCGCCATGGAAGAATTCGATCGCAAGTATCTCAGCCGCCTGCTCGCGCAGACTCGCGGCAACATTACTCAGGCTGCGAAACTTGCGGGCAAAGAACGTCGCGCGCTCGGAAAACTTATAAAACGTTACGCCATCCATCCGGGCGCGTTCCGCTCGGGTCACGGGTAGCACGCGACCCACCGCGTCTTATAAAGCGGGTTCGCCACGACCCACCGCCGTCAGCGCGTCGGCGTGAAGTGCTTGATTTTCCTGCCTCTCCGCGTGTTCCAGACGTTGGCATAGCGTTTGCTCGTTGAGCATCAGCCAACAGGAATTCACGTGCCGCGAACCACCTTGGAGCTCATCGCCGAGATCCGCCGTTACTGCGCGGCTCATCCGAGTGCGCTCGACACATTGGAAGGTATCGCGTGGTGGGTCGCCATGCAGCGTTACAACGATGTGCTGGTCGAAGTGGCGGAGGCTGTGGACCTGCTGGTGGACGAAGGCGTGTTGGTGCGCTACCGGACCGTCGGGGGCGCAACGATGTTTGGTTGCAGCGTGCAGAGCGATTGCCCGCGTTTGTCGTAAGGAAGAAAGCAATGGCCAATATGTTGTCGTATCCAGGCGTGTACATCGAGGAAGTGCCGAGCGGAGTGCGTACGCTCACGGGCGTGGCCACATCCATCACGGCATTCATCGGCGCCGCGGTGAGCGGAGATGTCGATGAGCCCGTGATGTGCAACAGCTGGGCGGACTTCGAGCGACGCTATGGCGGGCTCGCAGTCGATCTGCCGCTGAGTTATGCCGTCAAGGATTTCTTTCTGAATGGCGGCAGCCAGGCACTGATCGTTCGCGTGACGGCGCCTGACGCTGAGGCCGCAACCATCGAGCTTGCGGGCACCGGCAGTCCCGGCTCGCTGCTGCTCGAAGCGGTGAGCAAGGGCGCGTGGGGTAACAGACTGCGTGCTGCGGTTGAGCATGTCACGGGCTCGACCACGTTGTTCAATCTGCTGGTGCAGTATCAGCCTCGCGCGGATCGCGAAGAGTTTGTCGTTGAGCGTCTGCTGAATCTTTCGGTGGATGCTAGCGACGCACGGTATGTCACCCGCGTTGTTGAGAACGAATCTGCGTTTGTGAGAGTGACGGGCGCACCGGCACAGCGGCCTGTCGCCCATGTTGGTGTGGGCTCGCCCCCTTCGAAAGTCATCGATTGGCAGGACGCAGAGAACGGCTTCGATGGCTCAGATCTCGACGACCTCCATGTCATCGGCTCCGAGAGCTTGAAGACGGGGCTGTACGCGCTGCTGAAAGCGGACCTGTTCAATCTCCTGTGCATTCCGCCGAAGCGACGCGGAGAGGCGACCAGTGCGGAGGTTTATGGGGCTGCTGCAAAGCTCTGCGTCGACCGTCGCGCGATGCTGATCGTAGATCCGGACCCGACGTGGGGCGCTGCCTCCGACAGCGCGGTGACGCGCGCCATCGATGGACGGGAAGCGCTCCTCATTGGCGGCACGCTTGCGCGTAACGCAGCGCTGTATTTTCCATGCGTGAGACAGGTCGATCCGCTGCGGGATGGGCAGATCGACACGTTCGTTCCCTGCGGCATCATTGCCGGTGTGATGGCACGAACTGACACCTCGCGTGGTGTCTGGAAAGCGCCCGCGGGACTCGATGCCGGGCTCAACGGCGTGCAGGGACTGCAGGTCAATCTCAACGATCTCGAAAACGGCCAGCTCAATCAGCTCGGCATCAATTGTCTGCGCTCGTTTCCAGTGCACGGACGAGTGGTATGGGGCGCGCGCACGTTGCGCGGCGCCGATCAGGCAGCGGACGAATATAAGTATGTTCCCGTGCGCCGGCTCGCGCTCTTTCTCGAGGAAAGTCTGTATCGCGGCACGCAGTGGGTGGTGTTCGAGCCGAACGACGAGCCGCTGTGGGGACAGATCCGTCTCAACATCGGCGCGTTCATGCAGAACCTGTTCCGGCAGGGCGCCTTCCAGGGCAAGAGTCCTCGCGAAGCCTATCTCGTCAAGTGCGACGCCGAGACGACGACACAGAACGATATCAACCAGGGTGTGGTGAATATTCTCGTGGGCTTCGCGCCGCTGAAGCCCGCGGAGTTTGTAGTGATCCGCATCCAGCAACTGGCCGGTCAGGTTCAGGCCTGAGGACACGTCATGGCAAAATTTACCGTCAACGCGCAGCGCTTCGATCCTTACAAGAACTTCAAGTTTCGCGTGTTCTGGGAAGGATCCAACACGCCTGTCGCAGGCATCAGCAAGGTGGGGGCGCTGAAGCGCACCACTGAAGTTGTCGAGCATCGTGAAGGCGGAGACCCGAGCTCGGGACGCAAGTCGCCGGGGCGCACGAAGTACGAGGCCATCACTCTCGAGCGTGGCGTGACACACGATGCGGAATTCGAGCGCTGGGCCAACAAAGTGTGGAACTACGGGTCGGGCCTCGGCGCGGAGACTTCGCTGAAGGACTTCCGCCGAAACGTGCTCATCGAGCTGTACAACGAGGCCGGGCAGCTGGTGCAGCGTTATAAGGTGTTCCGCTGCTGGGTATCTGAGTTTCAGGCGCTCGCGGATCTCGACGCCAACGCGAATGCGGTGGCCATCCAGACCATCAAGCTCGAGAACGAGGGCTGGGAGCGCGACTACGAAGTGGCGGAGCCGAGCGAGCCGCGATTCGAAGAGCCCGCGGCCTGATGCGTCATGAAGGCGCCTTACGCAGAACGCCTGTTGAGAATATGGGAAGGGGGGCGATCCGCGGACCCCTTCGTACGCGCGCGCGTGATGCTGCTCGGGCTGGATGAAGAAGGCCTGCTGTCAGAGCCGGGGTTGCGGGAAATGACGCTCGGCGAGCGGGATCGCACCCTGTTTGAAATGCGACGCCGTTTCTTTGGCGATGCCATCAAGGGCAGCGCGCCGTGCCCGTTTTGCGGGGAAAGGCTGGAGATTGTTTTCAACGGACGCGACGTCCTGAGTGACGTGGATATTGAGCGGCCATTGCAGATGGCGCTGCAAATATCCGAGGAACGCGCGGTGGTGATGCGCGTGCCGACGATGTGGGATCTGGAGGTTGCCGCCTCCGCAGGAGACGAGCAGTCGGTGCTGTCCACCATTCTGCATCGATGTGTGGAAGGCAGCGAGGTGCTGTCAGACGATGTTGTCGAAGCGGTGGGCGAGCAGGTCCAGCGACTCGATCCGGATTCGCAGGTCATGTTGGCCATGCTCTGCCCCTCCTGCGAAAAAACGGTGGAACACCTTTTCGATATCGCAGGGTTTCTGTGGGAGGAAATCGAAGGTGAGGCGCTGCGCATTCTGCGCGATGTGCATCGGCTCGCATCGGGGTACGGCTGGCGGGAATCGGACATTCTCGCGCTGTCGTCCGTGCGTCGGCGGGCTTATCTCGAGATGTTGCCGGCATGAGCGGATATCTCGAGCGGCTGAGCCGGCGCGTTGCAGGGCTGCCGTCCGTTGTCAGGCCTGCCGCTGCGCCACTGTATGGAGCTGGCGGGGATTACGTTGCGGCAGCAGATGACAGGGTAGAGGCTGATTCCGCGGCGAGTCGCGAAGAATCGTCGGCGATGGGAAGGGAGCCGCACGCGCCGTCACATGAACCACGAGTATCTCGGGCGTTATCGCAAGAGATGCGGCGAGCGGCCAGGGAGGCCGCGCCTGCGCCTGCGGGCACTCGCGAGTTGCGATCTTCAAGGTCTGCGGGTGAGGAAGATCAGCACGCGCCTTCAGATGGCCTCCGCACCTGGAGGGATGGTGCGAAACCCGCTGCTTACAATCCTCTGTATCGCAATGGCCGGCCAGCGGTGGAGCCGCTGCGGACTGGTGAGTTTAGTGAGTCTGTTGCGTCCATCGCCATGGAACGTTCTGAACAGCGCCCCACGGAGACTCGCGCGTCGGCACGTGATTCGTTCACGCCTCGTGAGCAACGGGCGCTGAGTCGTCTGCAGACGATTCAAGCTCCTCAGGCGACACCGCACACTCCTGCGGCGCCGGTTGTTCGCATAAGCATTGGTCGTGTCGAAGTGCGTGCGGTGCATGCGCCACCGACTGCTCCGCCGGTTGTGATGCGAGCTCCGGAGGCGTCTCTGAATGGGCCGTCGCTGGCGGAATATCTCAACGGGCCTCGCGGAGGCGGGCGATGAGCACGGAGCTCGCCCTTGGCGCCGTGACGGCCGTGCTGCGCAATCTGCTCGACAATGCGATGGTGGACGATCGCATCGTCAATGCGCTGGGTAACGTCAAAGTCTCTGCATTGCCGCCGGATCTGATCGCGCTGGCCGCGGATGCGTCGAGCCAGCTGAACTTATTTCTTTATCACGTCACGCCCAACATTGGCTGGCGTAATGCGGGGCTGCCGTCGCGGGATGATCGGGGCGACCGACGTAGCAACCCGCCGCTGGCACTCGACCTGCACTACCTCATGACCGCCTATGCGGGTCGGGAGCTGCATACGGAAATTCTCCTCGGCTACGGCATGCAGATTCTGCATGAGATGCCGGGGCTGTCGCGGGAAGCGATTCGTCGCGGACTGAGTGTTCCTGATCTTGTAAGCGACCCGGGCAGTCAGTTGCCTGCAGACCTGCGCGCGCTTGCGACGGCGGAACTGGCGGAGCAGTTCGAGGCCATTCGCATTACGCCGCAGTTCGTCGGGACTGAGGAGATGTCGAAGCTCTGGTCGGCGTTTCAGAGCAAGTATCGGCCGAGTACGGCGTATCAGGTGTCAGTTGTCCTGATCGAGTCCAGGAAACCGACACGGGTGCCCATGCCGGTACGGCGGGCGAAGATTTACGTGACGCCGTTTGGCGCTCCGCGTATCGAGCGCGTGCTGTCGCAAGTGGCGGCAGGCGCTCCGGTGTTGGCAGGGGAGCCGATTCTTGCCGGTCATCGCATTGTTCTGCAGGGAGTGCAGCTGCGTGGCGAGCGGACTCGGGTGCGTGTGGGCGCGACTGTGCTCGAACCCGCGCCGGGGGAGGTCAGCGATTCTCAGATCATTATGGAATTACCTCTGAGCCTGCCGGCTGGGCTGTTGAGTGTGCAGGTGATTCACGAGCGGAGGATGGGGGAGCCGGCCGAGTGGCATACGGGAGTCGTGTCCAATCTGGCGTCGTTCCTGTTGCGGCCGTCGGTTGTTCAGGCGGCAGTGCCCGTGGCCAACACGTTGCGGCTGGATCTCGAACCGCCGTTGGGGCTGACGCAGCAGGCGGTTGTCTTTCTGAATGAGCGAGTGCTCGTGGCCAGCCCACCGCTCCAGCGGGCACCGCGGGCTTATTCGTTTGTGGTGCCTGCTTTGCCTGCGGGGAGTCCGCCTGCGCCGGTGAGTCGCATCGAGGTGCCCATCAATGGCGTGGTCGCGGGAACTTATATTGTCAGGGTGCAGGTGGATGGTGCGGAGAGCCCTGTCTTTGCGGATGCGCAAGGCTTTTACGATCGGCCGTCGGTGGTGATTCCGTGACTGCGCCAGCCAACACCCAGGCGTGGATCGAGGCCAATCAGCGCTATCTGGTGGCGCGCTTACGCGCGATCCGCGAGCTGCTGCGAGGCGCGGCGAATGCTCAGACCCCCGCGCCGTCCGTTCCCCTGCCAGCAACCGCCGTCGACGCCACGCATGACGAGGTCTGCGCGCGAACTGCGCACGGCGTTCCGCCGCCAAACGCTGGTCGAGCGGCGCGCGACTCCGGGCCGTCGCCGGAAATGCCTTCAGGCGCGCATCCGCTTGCAAATGGCGCCGCGGCGGCACAGCCGGCGGACGCTGAAGGCAAACAACATGCGTCTCGAGCTGACGATTCTTTCGAGCAAAACGGGTTTCTGGAGCAGGGCCTGAGGGCGCCCGCCATCGATGCGCTTTGCGCAGCGTTCAAACTCTCCGACTTCGAGCGCGACATTCTTCTGCTCTGCGCGGGCATCGAGCTCGACTCCGAATTTGCCGAAGCCTGTGCAATGGCGAGCGGCCACCCGCAGCGTCGCTATCCAACATTCGGCCTCGCGCTCGCCGTTCTGCCCGACGCACATTGGAGCGCCCTCACACCCGCCGCGCCATTGCGCTACTGGAGACTCGTCGAGCTTCTGCCAGGTGACGGCCTCACGAGCGGCGCGTTGCGAATCGACGAGCGCGTGCTTCATTACCTCACCGGCACATCGTTCCTGGATGATCGTCTTCAGGCCCTGCTCGATCCGCAAACACCGCCACACGGCCTCGTGCCGTCACACCACGATCTGGTGGCGCGAATCTCGAGTTGTCTCGTAGCAGAACAGCCGCCGATCATCCAGCTCACAGGGCTCGACTCATCCGCCAAACGTTCGCTGGCCGCTGAAGCCTGCTTACGCGCAGGGCTGCGCCTGTACGCGCTCAAGAGTAGCGACATCCCCGAAAGCCCCGCAGAACGCGACGCGCTCGCCCGCCTCTGGCAACGGGAGGCATTGCTCGACCCGGCCGCTTTGCTCATCGATTGCGAGGGCGTTGATCATCCCCGTGCGGCCATTGCGTTGCTCGAGCGACTGCGTGGCGTGGTGTTTGTAAGTCGCCATGAAACCCTGCGTGTACGGCGTATGCCGGTGACCCGCTTCGAAGTGGTGAAGCCGACATCCCACGAGCAACAGCAGTTGTGGCGCGCGACTCTGGGTTCGCGCCTCAACGGCTCCGCGGCGTTGCTGGTTTCACAGTTCGATCTCGATGCAACGACCATCCGGTCTGTCGCTGCGCAAGTGGGCGGCAATACTGATCCGGCTGAATCCATATGGGATGCGTGTCGAACCGAAGCCCGCACCGGGCTCGATGATCTTGCCCAGCGCGTCGAGCCTGCCGCGCTCTGGGACGACCTGGTTCTGCCGGCCCAGCAGAAACAGGCCTTGCGCGACATCGTGGCGCACGTGCGCTGTAAATCTCGCGTCCACGACACATGGGGATTCGCCAGCAAGGGCGCACGCGGCCTCGGGCTCAGCGCGCTCTTCGCAGGAGCCAGCGGCACGGGCAAAACGATGGCGGCCGAAGTTATCGCGGGAGAGCTGCGGCTCGATCTGTATCGCATTGATCTGAGTCAGATTGTCAGCAAATACATTGGTGAAACGGAGAAGAATCTCCGTCGCGTGTTTGATGCGGCGGAAGCCAGCAGCGCAGTGCTCCTGTTCGACGAAGCGGACGCGCTGTTTGGCAAGCGCAGCGAGGTGAAGGACAGCCACGATCGCTATGCCAACATCGAAGTGAGCTATCTGCTGCAGAGAATGGAGTGTTATCGCGGGCTTGCGATTCTCACTACCAACATGAAGAGCATGCTCGATCCGGCGTTCATGCGTCGGCTGCGGTTTATCGTGCAGTTTCCCGCGCCGGATAGTGTGCAGCGGGCCGATATCTGGCGTCGGGTCTTCCCGGAGCAGACTCCCCTTGCAGACATCGACGTCAACAAGTTGGCGCAGCTGAATGTCGCCGGTGGAAATATCAGGAACATTGCCACTTACGCGGCCTTCCTTGCGGCGGAGACTAATGAGCCGGTCAGAATGAGTCATCTCCTTCGCGCGGCACGTGGCGAGTACGCGAAGCTGGATCGCCAGCTGACGGATCACGAATGCAGGGATCTGGCGTAGCCGCTATGGACATCGAGCTCATCATCGATGAACTGACGATGTACGGGATAGACCCGGCCGAGCGTCATCGCGTGGCGGACGGGCTTCAGCAGGAGCTGACGCGTCTGTTCACGGTCCCCGAGAGCGCGTCCGCGCTGACAAATAATGTGGATGTGCCCAATCTGCGGCTCAGCCCCATGACGCTGCCGGCAGGCGCTGGCGGGGTCGCCGTCGGAACACAGGTTGCCGGCGCTTTGTTTGCAGGGCTGCCGCGATGAGGCAGCAGGCGCTCCTCGTTGATTCTTATAACGCGCCCGCGCCGTGGGACGGCCATCTGCTGCAGCGGAAGTGCGCCTGTGGCGGCGGCGGCGCCGGGCTTTCCGGCGAATGTGCCGATTGCGCGAAGAAGAAACTTCTACAGCGCCGGCCTGCGGTCGGTATGAGCGCAGCAGCCACGGGTTCAACTACCTTTTCACGCGGCGCGTACGCAAGGGGCGCCGTTGGCACTGCCGTAGCAGACGCAATCAGTGCGACCCCTACGCACAGCGATCATGGCGCCAGCGCAGTGGACACGAGCACGTCGACTGGCTTGACCGGCAGACCCGGCGCGGAAGCCCCCGCTAACGTGAGAGCTGCGGCCGCGACCGGCGCGTCAGACATCGCACCGGACAGCGTGCATCAGACTCTAAGGTCCGCGGGCCGGCCACTCGACCCCGACCTCCGCTCATTCTTCGAATCGCGTATCGAACCCCACTCCGTGGGCCATGCGACGGGCACGTCATCATCCAACAGCAGCGGCATTGAAATAGGCCGCGCGGATGATCCAGCCGAGCGACACGCGGATGCCGCTGCTGCTCAGGCCCTGAGCCGTGCAGACACCCCAACTCACAGTGCACGCCTCGATTTCAGCCGTGTACGAATCCACAACGACTCCGCCGCCGCGGAGTCAGCCAGGGCCATCGACGCCCAGGCCTACACAGTCGGTTCGCACATCGTCTTCGGCGCCGGTACTTATAAACCTCGTACGCCAGCCGGCAACGAGCTCCTGGCCCACGAACTGGCGCACGTGGCGCAACAGTCCTCCGCCGGCTCGGCAAGCTCACAATCCCAAGCGCCTCTCCGCCGCAAAGGCGGCAGCGTCGGTGGATTCTTCGCCAACATCGGCCGCGCGATCGCCGATCTCTTCACCGGCAGCGAGCCCGGCTACGACGACGCCACGCTGAAGGAATATCTCAAGGGGATCGAAACCAGCAACGCCATCGAAGACGACTTCGACAGTGATAACAAAGCACGCGCAGTCGTCAACAAAGGCTGGGCCAACACCGCGAAGTTGAGCACCCGGATTCTGCTGATCCGCGAAATGCTCTCCGGCGCCACCACGGACGACGACGAGAACGCCATTCTCCACATCCTCTCCGTCTCCACGCCGGACGAGCGCAAAACCATCGGCAGCACCATCACGCTCGCCGCATTGAATGATTCCTTCGATGGGGAAGAGCTCGACAGGCTCTACATCTACTACCCCCTGATGGATGCGCTTCACCCACGCCGCGACAAGGTGACAGCCCACACCCTCGAGGCCTACATCCAGCGGTGGGAAAAAGAGAAAGGCCTCATCCTGACTCTTCCGGAGAAGAAAAATCTCGCGCGCGGCTGCATCGGCATCACGGCGCTGGCGCTCACCGAGCTCGGCCGCCCGGATCTGAGCAACTGTTATGAAACCTTCCGCGAGGTGCTGGCCGCCCAGCAGAAAATGAACGACTTCCTGGCCCAGCATGCGCCGACGCGCCGCGCCCTGATTTTCTCCAAACGCTTCTGGTCCGACGACAACGCGCCGAAGCGCGACCCCACGAGCGGCAAGCTGGATATGAGCGGCAATTATCCGGCCCGCCCGGGCTTCGTGAATTTCGACTACGGCCTCTACAACGAGAAGACCGGCAAGTGGTGGCACGCGAATCACTGCGACACGACTTTGCTCGCCGAGCCGAAATGCAAAGGCGACATGGTCGTCTTCGAAAGCAGCCTCGCGCACTACTCGCGCGACCTGATGGATTTCGACACGCAGATTTTCTGCGTCGCCATTACCAATGTTTAGCGAGTGACCCACGACAAGCCCATGAGCACCCACGCCTCAGATCTCAACAGCTCGGTCGATCAGCACATCAAGCTGCGGGCCACCGCGCGCAACGCGAAAGCGGGTGCCGTGGCAATCACCGACGACGGTCAGGTGATCTACATCAAAGACACGCCCGAGTGGGATCGTTCCCAGGTCGGCAAGCCGGTGACGCTGCACGGAACGCTGCGGCGGGGAAGCGTTTACCCCGGCACCACGACGGACGACGGCCAGGAGATGCAGGGCATCGACGGCGACCAGTGGTATCTCGAGCTCGATAAGCCGTCGGGAGGTTCCTTATGAACCGGATGACACGCCATGCCGTCTGATATTCGCCAGGTCTGCGAGGACATCGCGGTGTGGGCGAGGCCGTTACTGCCCGTGGCCGAGCCCGCGAAGAAAATGCAGCTGCCGATGCAGTGGGCGCGGCTCAGTAACAGCGGGATGTTCCATGGAGCACGCACTGACGACGGGCGCACCTGCATTCTGCTGACCACGCGTGTCAGCTGGAAAGACAACTTCGAAGGCGTGTTCTTCTGCGATGCGCCCGTGCGCGACGCCGAGATTCTCAGCCGTGGCACCCAGCCCGCCGTGCTCAGCATCGCGGGCGCGGGAATATTCGAAGAGCTCTACATCCGCAAAACGCACGACCCCCAGTGGTTCGACGTTTACTTCGATCTCAACTGAGGCGCCGCTACGCATGTCGCTATCCCGCTCACCCCGTCTGCTCAAAGGTGGCCTCGTGTTGCTCGAGGCCGCGAGCAGCCGCATCGTGCGGATCATCGGCCTGCAGTACAACCCGGAAACCATCACGCGCTCATTCCAGCCGCAGGCCATCGGCGGCGAAAGTCAGGATCGCTCGCAGGCCATGCGCATCAAGGGTCCTGCGACAGAAACCATCAAGCTCGAAGCCAGCATCGATGCGACGGATCAGCTCGAATTCCCCGACCAGAACGCGGGCACGATCGCGAGCGGCATCCAGTCGCAGCTCGCGGCGCTTGAAACTCTGTTGTATCCGACATCGGAGCGTCTGATCTCGAACAATGCGCTGGCGTCGATGGGCACGCTCGAGATCGCGCCGATGGAATCTCCGCTGACGTTGTTCGTGTGGAGCAAGAATCGGGTGGTGCCCGTGCGTGTGACGGATCTCAGCATCACGGAGGAAGCATTCGACCCCGCGCTGAATCCCATCCGCGCGAAAGTCAGCCTCGGCATGCGGGTGCTGTCCGTTAGCGATCTCGGTTTCGAGCATCGCGGCGGCGGCATCTTCATGGCGTATCTGCAGGCGAAGGAGCAACTCGCGCAGCGCGCGAAGGCCACCACGCTCGGTGAGCTCGGCATTGGGAGACTTCCATGAGCACGCCGCTCGAACGTCTTTTTCAGGGTCCCGCGCTCGAAGCGACGTTGTATCCACCTGGAACACGTTACTTCGGCGTGCCGCTGGCGGAGATCACACTTCAGGACGGGCGCACCGTGCGCTATCTGCGCCGCCGGACGCTACCGTCTCCAGCATCGCTCGCGACCGTCTTCGAGTATCGAGTCGTCGATGGAGATCGGCTGGATAATCTCGCCGCGCGCTTTCTTGGCGATGCGCTCGCTTCGTGGCGCATTGCCGATGCGAATGGCGTGCTCAGAATTGAGTCGCTGGTGGAAGAAACCGCCGGCCGTATTCGCATCACCTTGTCCGAAGGCGTGCCGGGAGCCGGTGGTGCTTAAGGGCATCCACATGACGCTGCTCGTCGGGCCCATCGTGGTGTTCCCCGTGCCGAAGGTCGTTCTGGACGCGCTCGAGAGCGTCCAGGTGACATCGAGCGCGAGCAGCGCCAGTGGCTTCGAGCTCGTGTTCAGCTTCTCCGCGAAGTCGCCGCTGAACACGATCTTCCTGATCGCTGGCGCGCAGTCGCCGCTGCTGCGCGTGATCATTGTGGTAACGATCAATGCCGTGCCCCACGTGATGATGGACGGCGTGATGACGCATCACTCCATTCAGCCGGGGCAGGGCGGCTCGAGCTCCAAGCTGCGCGTCATGGGTAAAGATCTGACGGCGGTGATGGACCTGCAGGATTTCGGCGGACTGCCGTATCCCGCGATGCCGGTCGAAGCGCGCATCGCGCTCATTGTGGCCAAGTACGCGCCGTTCGGGATGATTCCGCTGATCGTTCCGACGCTGTTTCCGGATCTGCCGTTGCCCATCGAGCGTACGCCAACGCACGATGGCACCGACCTCGCGTACATCGAAAGCCTCGCCAGCGACGCGGGCTATGTGTTCTACGTCGATTCGGGTCCGATTCCCGGGATCAACATTGCTTACTTCGGGCCGCAGATCAAGCTGGGTATTCCGCAGCCGGCACTCAACGTCGATATGGACGTGCATACGAACGTCGAGAATCTGTCGTTCCGGTTCGAAACGTCCAAGACCACGCTGCCTGTTGTACTGATTCAGAACCAGCTGACACGCGTGCCGTTTCCGCTGCCGATTCCCAAGTTCAATCCCCTGCAGCCGCCGCTGGGCGCGATACCCGCAGGCATTACCAGCATCAGGGTATTACGGGACACGGCGAAACTGACGCCAATGAACGCGTTGCTGAAGGGTATCGCCGCAGCCGCGAAATCTCAGGACGCGGTCAGGGGCGACGGCGCACTGGACGTATTGCGATATGGGCGGCTGCTCAAATCTCGCCAACTCGTCGGCGTACGCGGCGCGGGCCTCGCATTTGATGGCCTGTATTACGTCGAGGAAGTGACCAGCACCCTCAAGGCCGGCGAGATCAAACAGAGTTTCTCTCTTACCCGGAACGGCATTGTGTCGATGGTGCCGGCGGTGCCCGCATGAGCGCCGCGCCGAGCCCGGCTCGCACCTCGTTCTACGGCAAGTACCGCGGCATGGTGATGAGTAACGTCGATCCCATGCAGATGGGACGATTGCTGGTTCAGGTGCCTGACGTCACCGGAATCGCGCCCGCCAGCTGGGCCATGCCGTGTGTGCCCATCGCGGGATTGCAGAGTGGCATGTTCGCCATGCCGTCGATCGGCTCCGGCGTGTGGATCGAGTTCGAACAGGGCAACAGCGACTACCCGATCTGGGTCGGCTGCTTCTGGGGCAGCGCCGCGGAGGTGCCCGCGCTCGCGCGAATCACGCCGCCCGCTGTGCCTGCGATCACCTTTCAGACACCGCTGCAGAACGGGCTGACGATCAGCGATGTGCCGGGGCCAACGGGCGGCATCATGATGAAAACCGCTACGGGCGCGTCGCTCATCGTCAACGACACGGGAATTTATATTCAGAACGGGAAAGGGGCTTCCATCGTCATGACGGGGCCCACCGTGAACATCAATACCGGCGCGCTTACAGTCATCTGAGGAACTCGTCATGCCCGGACCTCTCCTGCACATTGGCGCTACGGTTCTCTGCAGTCACGGCGGCCAGGCGACGCCTGCTGCGCCGAATCCGCGAGTGTTGGTTTCGGGCCAGCCGGTCGCTACACAGGCTGCGCCTTACATGGTGGCCGGATGCGCGTTCGTGCCGCCCGCGGGCAACGGGCCATGCGTTACGGCACAGTGGATCGTTGCGGCGATGAGAGTGTTGGTCGGCGGGCAGCCGGCAGTGCTGCTGGATAGTCAATCCATCTGCGCGCCTACCGGCACGCCGCTGTTGCCGGTGATGGCGCAAACACGGGTGATCGGGAGCTAACACTGTGGACGTCGCCTTTCCTTACGCCATCGACAGTCGCGGCCGCACCGCTGAGGCGGGCACTGACGACCATATCCGCGACATGATCGAGCAGATCCTGTTTACGTCGCCGGGCGAGCGTGTGAACCGGCCGGAGTTTGGCACCGGGCTCATGCAGCTCGTGTTCTCGCCCAACTCGGACGAGATTGCCGCGACCCTGCAAATGCTGGTGCGTGGAGCGCTTCAGCAATGGTTGGGAGATCGCATCGCTGTGGATGATGTCACGGCGAGCAGCCACGACAGCACGTTGACCGTCTCGGTGCGCTACACGGTGCTGCTGACTCAGGAAAAAGGCGCGGCGGATTTCACACGGACCGTCTGACATGGCCACCCAATACGCATGTGAGTTCAAGGGACGAGTCGCCGCTCTGCGCAGGGCGGGGAGCGCGAGCCCCGGTACGCTGCTGAATGGCATCGAGTATCTCGAGGTGGGCCCGGATCACCGCACGCTGTTCGTGCATTTCGTGCACGATCTCGCGCTCGTTCCGTCGGTAGCACTACAGCCTTCCAACATTGAAATTCGTGGCGGGCAGCGCGTCCGTGATCCGGATGTTGTGGGTGTTCAGTTCACCGGCAATGTGCTGACCGTGGATGTTGCAACGGCCGGCGACTTCTCCACGTATCGCCTGCGGCTCATCCGGCCCGGCAATCGCGATCTGCCGCCCGAGGGTATCGATATCGCGCTGGCGGAAGTCGCCTTCAGCTTCAAGGTGGATTGCCCGAGCGATTTCGATTGCAAGGTGATTCACGAGTGTCCGCCGGAAGAGGCGGAGCGGCCGCAGATCGACTACCTCGCGAAGGATTACGCGAGCTTCCGGCGCGTGATGCTCGATCGACTGGCGGCCCTGCTGCCGAACTGGCGCGAGCGCAGCCCGGCGGATTTGACGCTTGCGCTGGTCGAGACGCTCGCTTTCCGCGCGGATGAGCTTTCTTATTATCAGGATGCCGTGGCAGCCGAGGCGTATCTCGGCACGGCGCGCCGCAGGATCTCAGTGCGCCGTCATGCTCGCCTGCTGGATTATCCTTTCCATGACGGGTGTAACTCGCGTGTCTGGGTAGCGTTTGAAGTGGAGCGCAACAGCGCGGCGGACGGTGCGGTGCTCGACAAGGGTACGCAGCTGCTGACACGCATTGCGGGTCATGAAAGCGCTCGGGTGGCTACGAAAACCGCCAGCGAAGTGCTGGACACCGGTCGGGTGCAGCCCTTTGAGCTGGTTGAGAGCACGACCCTGCGCGCGCTTCACAGCCGCATGCAGTTTTATACGTGGAGCGATGAAGAGTGCTGTCTGCCCGCGGGCGCGACCCGATGTTTTCTTGAGGATGATGTGGCGAATCGTCTGACACTGGGTGTGGGCGATGTGCTGATTCTCGAGGAAGCGGGGGATGTCGAGACTCGCGCTCACGCTGTGCGCCTCACCTATGTTGATCCTGAACCCGGTGGCGCGGAGCGACGCGATCTCGTCACTGGTCAGTGTTACGTGGAAGTGCGTTGGGATGTGCGGGACGCTCTGCCTTTTCCCTTGTGCCTCTCGCGACGGGAAGACGGTACGCTGCAGATAAATGGCGCCGCGCCGGGCGAGGGCGGCGCGCTCGACGATAGCGCCATGGCGCCAGGCATCGGCGGCCTGCGGGAAAATATCGCCGTCGCGCTCGGCAACGTCGCGCTCGCGGACCACGGCCGCACGATGAAGCCGCAGCGTCTACCGCAACCTCAGGACCCACGACGTTATCGCCCGCTGCTCAGTGGCACGACCATCGCGCCTCTGACCGCGCAGGGTCGCATCAGTCACGCGGCTGTTGAGTCCCCGCAGATATTCGATTCCTCGGCTCCTGCGGCCGCTGCGTTCGATTGGCAGCTAGAGAGCGTGCTGCCCGCGATCGATGTCATCAACGCTCGCGACGGCTCACGCTGGACGCCTCGCGATGATCTGATCGAGAGCCACCGCTTCGAGCCTGTGTTCGTCGTCGAGACCGAAGCGGACGGCCGCGCCTATCTGAGATTCGGCGATGACATCAACGGCCGCGGCGTGCGCTTCGATGACGATCTCACCGCGCGCTGTCGCATCGGCAATGGGCGCGCCGGAAACGTGGGGGCCGGCTCCATCCGCCACGTGGTCACGGCGCTGGAAGGAATCGAGACAGCGCGCAATCCTCTGCCCGCCCGGGGTGGTGAAGATCCGCACTCGCTCGAGCAGGCGAAGCTTTATGCGCCGCAGGCATTCCGCAGGCAGGAGCGCGCCGTCACGCTCGAGGATTACGCGCGAATCGCCGAACGACACTCCGAGGTTCAGCGCGCCGTCGCCACGCGACGCTGGACCGGCAGCTGGCACACTATATTTCTGACAGTCGATCGACGTGGCGGCGCTGCCGTCGACGCCGAGTTCGAAACCGGTCTGCTGGGATTCCTCGAGCGCTACCGGCTCGCGGGCCACGATCTCGAGATCGACGGCCCGAGCTTCGTGCCGCTCGATCTCGCCCTCGAGATCTGCGCGCAACCCGGACACTTTCCTTCCGATGTAAAAGAGCGGCTGCTACGCGCTTTCTCGCGGGACGTGCTGCCCGACGGCAGTCGCGGATTCTTTCATCCCGACCGCTTCACATTCGCCACGCCCGTGTATCTCAGCGAAGTGATTGCGCGAGCCATGCAGGTGCCGGGCGTCGACTTCGTCCAGCCGAAACGGTTTCAGCGCTGGGGCCGCACAACAGCGGGCGAGCTGGGAAACGGGGTGATCCGCATGGGCACGCTCGAGATCGCGCGGCTCGACAACGACGCCAACGCGCCTGAGCAGGGACGCATCGAGCTCTCCGTCCATCCTTCCGCGGAGGCGCGCCTGCAATGAGCCATGACACGGAGCTCGATCTCAACACCTGCGGATGCTGTGAAGATGAAGCGGCGCCACCGGTCGTGTTCAACACGCCTGGTCTCAGTGCGCTTCGCTATCGGGTGGGCACGCATGCGGAGTTTCGTGACCGCATGCTGCGCGCCATGCCTGCGGAGCGGCCGCTTGCGCGGCTGACGATCCGCTCCTCCGACGACGCCACGGTTGCCTTGCTGGATAGTGTTGCGACCGTTGCCGACATCCTGACTTTTTATCAGGAGCGCATCGCCAACGAGGGATTTCTGAGAACCGCGACGGAGCGTCGTTCCGTACTCGAGCTTGCCCGGGCCATTGGCTATGAGCTGAGCCCGGGAGTCGCCGCATCCACTTATCTTTCGTTCACGGTTGAGGATGCAGCCGGCTCGCCTTTGCAAAGTCTCGTGCCGAAGGGCACTGCGGTGCAGAGCGTTCCTCCGCAAGGCAAGTTGCCGCAGATCTTCGAAACATCGAACGAACTTCTGGTGCGAGCGGAATGGAACGCCATGCGTCCACGTCTCACACGCCCGGCCGACATGGCGATTCTCGAGCAGAGCACGACCGACAGGCGACTCGTGTTGTTGGTTCCGGCCGATAGTGTTCCAGCGGGTGAGAACGTTTTCCCCCAGGTGACAGAGGCGCAGGTGCGACGTCTCGATGGCTCGCTTTCCGGGAGCAGCAGCGGCGAGCTGGATGCCGTTGAGGTGAAGCGCCTTTATTTCACGGAGTCCGCCGCCGGCCTCAACAAAGGCGAGCTGCTGCTTTTTGCCGGGGGCGAGGCCGCGCAGAGAGTCGTGATCGTGCTTCGGGTGGCCGACGTCGTGCCGGAGCCCGAGCGCAAGCGCATTCGCGTGGATGTCGAAGCGCTGGTCGGCGGCTCGTTCGGCGCGATGACGGTTGCCTATCGCATGCTGCCATTCCTGAATTTCGCGCGAGTGCGGCTGAGCCCGCTCGCTTTCAATAGCCTCAGCGTAACCAACAACATTACTACGCAGACATGGCGCGAGCGCGATCTGCGCGCGCTGATCGGCATTCAGCGCTGGAGCAGCAGGGGACTTCTGCGCGCGGTGAACGCGCCGGCGCGTCCGCCCCTTGCGCCGCCTGCGTCCGGCGCCTTCGCCTTTCGCGAGAAAGCCGGATTCTTCGGCAGCACCGCGCCGAAGTGGAGCACATTGCCGAAGCCAAACTTCGTGCGCAGCAATTCGTATCCCCTCGCCTGGGACAACGGCGACGGTGCGGCCACCGAAGATAGAACGATCTGGGAAAACTCCCAGGGCACCGACAATCCTCCGGGGGGTCCGCATACTTTTCTCGAGCGTTCGGTGGCCGGCGTTACGTCAGGAAGCTGGGTTGTCGTGGAGACGCCGGGCGCGGCGAAGGCATGGACGATTCATCATGCCAACGACGTCGCGCATGCGGACTTCGCCATCTCCGGCCGCTCGACCGCGTTGACTTTGGGCACACCGACGACAGGCGAATCGCTCAGCACGCTGCCCACCGATGCGTTCGCGTTTCGCAGAGCCACCGCGCATCTCAACAGCAGGCGGCTGGACTGGGCGGAGCTGCCTGTCGAAACACCGCTGGAGGCCGGCATCACGGCGATCGAGCTGAACAACATGGTGTTAGGACTCACCGCCGGCCAGCCGCTCGTGCTGAGCGGCGAGCGATCTGATACGCCGGGTGTGGACGCCTCCGAAGTGCTTTTCCTTGACGATATCGTGCACTCCGGCGGCAAGACGACATTGCTCCTGACAAAGGGAACGCTCTACGGCTACCTGCGCGAGACGGTGTCGATCAATGCCAACGTCATTCATGCCACGCATGGCGAGTCGACGCAGGAAATGCTGGGCAGTGGCAATGCCGCGATTCCGAATCAGACCTTCGTGCTCAGCAAGCCGCCGCTGACTTATATCAGCGCGCCAACGCCTCGCGGTTCGGCGAGCACGCTCGTGGTGCGTATCAACGGGGTGCAGTGGGCGGAGGCGTCGTCCCTGTACGGCGTGCCCGCCAATGAGCAGGTTTATGTTGTCAGGATCGACGATGACGCGCGTCCTTACATCACTTTCGGGGATGGGATCTTCGGTGCCCGAACGCTCACGGGTTCCACCAACGTTACCGCAAGTTATCGCAGCGGAATCGGCCCCGACGGCGAAGTGGACAGTCACACGTTGACGCTCCTCCGAACCATGCCGCTCGGCTTGCGCGGGGTAACCAATGCGCTGCCCGCTGGTGGGGCTGAGGCGCCGGAGCGGCTTGCCGACGCGCGACGTAACGCGCCCCGCACGGTGCTGACATTCGATCGGGTGGTTTCCCTGCTTGATTACGAGGATTTCGCGCGAACCTTTCCCGGCATCGGCAAGGCCCTCGCCGATGTTCTATGGGTGGAGGGAGAGTCGGTCATTCACGTTACCGTGGGTGGCGCGACAGGCGGCGCCCCGGGCGCTGATACCTTGAGCAATCTGATTCTCGCAGTGGGCTCGGCGAGCGATTCATCGCAGAGATTCATCGTCAGCGCCTTCGCACAGCGCTACTTCACGACTGAAATTCAGGTGGTCGTCGACCCCAGGCATGTCAGGGACACGGTGCTGAGCGCTGTCGAAGAAACGGTGCGGGCGGCGTTTTCCTTCGACGCGCGGCAGTTTGGCCAGGCTGTCACTGCGGCGGAGATGCTGAAGTTCATTCATCAGGTGCCGGGCGTGATCGCGGCGACTCTCGTGTCGCTGGTTCCTTATACGGATGAAGATCCTGCTACAGCGGGAACACCGCCGGAAACCGACATTCTCGCGCCGGTCGTCGCGCGCCGCGCGCGCTGGAACAAACTTACCAGAACAGCAGAACCGGCGGAGTTGCTGCTCGTGAACCCCGTCGGGATCACGGTTGAGGAGATGCCGTCATGAGCTCGGGCAGCGCGAAGTATCTGTACGATCTGCTGCCCGCCGTCTATCGCATGCGCGATGCCGAGCAGGGCGAGCCGCTGCGCGCCTTGCTCGACGTGATCGGTCCCGAGATGGATCGGGTTCAGGATGACATCGCCGGCCTCTACGATAACTGGTTCATCGAGACATGCGATGAGTGGGTTGTTCCTTACATTGGCGATCTGCTCGGCGTGCGGCCCATTCGCTCGGTGCCGACGGCGGGCGTCAGCACTCGGGCCTATGTAGCTAACACGCTCGCGTATCGAAGGCGGAAGGGCACCGCGTTCGTGCTGGAACAATTGGCGCGCGATACCACGGGATGGCCCGCGCACGCAGTGGAGTTCTTCCAGTTGCTGGCGACTGCGCAGAACGTCAATCACGTGCGCCACAAGCCTCACGTCACGCCCTCCGTTCGAAACGCCGCGCGCGCGGAACTGGCCGGCACCGCATTCGATGAGTTTGCGCACCTGCCCGAGATGCGGCGTATTGCCACGCGGGGCGGGCGATACAACGTGCCGAATGTAGGAATCTATCTCTGGCGACTGCAGAGCTATCCGCTGAGCGGCGTTACTGCGCGCCGGCTGACGTCAGGTGAGCCCAATACTTTTGCGTTTCACCCGGTCGGCGTCGATATGCAGCTGTTCAACGCCGCTTCATCAGAAACGGAAATGACGCATCTCGCTGAAGAGCAGAACGTTCCGGCGCCGTTGCGACGACTGACGCTCAATGCGGAGTTTGCAGGCTTGCGACATGGGAGTGATGCGGCCCTACGATTCATGTCCCGCGAAGCGCCGTCATTGCGCCTCTTCGTGGAGATCGCGGGCGCGGGCACTCTCACCGAGATCGAGCCGCGCAACATGTACATCTGCGATATTCCGGATGATGTCGAGCTCGCATCTCCGCCACCGTTGGTGGTAGCGATCGATTCCGCGCGCGGACGCATGCGTTTTCCCGCAGCGCTGGATGTCACACGGGTGCTGACGAATCATCATTACGGCTTTCCTGGCGATCTCGGCGGCGGTTCTTACGATCGCGCCGCCTCCCTCGCGCAGGGTCAAGCGCTTCCGGCCCGGCGATATGACTGGCAGGTTGGTGTGAGCCACGCAGGCGAAACAGCCTTCCCGCCTGCGCAAATATTCTCCAGTGTTGCTGCTGCTGTGGCGGAGTGGAATAACCAGCCGCCGGGGCTGAGCGGCGTGATTGCCATTCTGGATAACGAAACAGATGGCGTCTTCGCGGCGAGCCCTGCCGCAGTCATCGAGATCGAAATCAAGGCAGGCTCGCGGCTTCTCATCGTGGCAGCGAGCTGGCCGCGACGCGAGGATTTCACACGCCCGGTCGGTAGTTTTGTGCCTGCGGGCCTGCGCGCTCACATTCGCAGTGAGATCGTTGTGAGAGGTCTGGCGCCCACAGGCGCGGCGACAGCGGGGGAGCTGGTTCTGAATGGCCTGCTGATCGAAGGCGCGCTGACGGTCGCTGATGGCAGTCTGGGGGCGCTCTCCTTGCAACATTGCACCTTGGCCTCGCCTCACTCGCTCGAGCCCCTGCAGGTGTCGCAAGGGAATGATCGACTCGAACTGAATATCGATCGCTCGGTTGTGGGCGGCGTTGTCGCTGGCGTGCCGTTGCAGAGCCTCGAGGTGCGCGACTCCATCATCAGTGCGACAGCGGGTTCGCCCTCGTTGGCGGTGGACGCAGCGACCACCGCCTGCGTATTCGAAAGCTCCACATTCGAAGGCGCGGTGAGCGCGCAGACGCTGATCGCATCTAATTGTCTGTTCAACGCAATGGTGTCGGCTGTTCGACGCCAAAGCGGATGCGTACGCTTTTCTTATGTTCCGCCCGGGTCCGCGACGCCGCGTCGTTATCGTTGTCAGCCCGAGCTTGCCATTCAGCAGGAGCTGGGCGACACGCCGCACGCTCCAGCGGAAATTCAGGCGATTCGTGACAGCGTCAGCGCGCGCATCCGCCCGCTATTTGTTTCCTTGCATTACGGCGACGCCCAGTACGGCCAGCTCGAATTGCGTTGCCCGGTGGAGTTGCGCACCGGGGCGGACGACGGCTCGGAAATGGGCGCCTACCGTTTCCTGCAGCAAGCCCATCGGGAATCGAACCTGCGCACCGTTCTGCAGGAATACCTGCGTTTCGGTCTCGAAGCAGGCGTGTTTTTCGTCACCTAGACAGACGACCGAGGACGATCATGAAAGGCGATTTCTCCCGCGACGTATTCGACGCCGCGAAACATTACAGTGCCGTGCTGCTGGAGCAGGGCGGCCTGCTCACAGACTCCGATTGGAAAGAGCACGCTGATCTTGTCCGACATCGCATCGAGCGCGAGACGCTCGATGTCGTTGGGGCATGCGGCGGGCCTGTCGGTGCGGCGGCTTTTGCGCTTGCTGCCGGTTCGCAACCGCTCGCGATAGAAACCAACTCCGGGTCGCCCGCGCTGTTCTGGATTACAACGGCGGACGGCTTCGTCCTGCGTAGCTCAGATGCGGGCGCGACGTGGACCGTGGTCGATACCGCGTCCACCAAAGCTCTGCACGCCATACGCTTTGTGGGCGCGACCGGCTGGGTCGTTGGCGCCCGGGGCGCGATCCTGCATTCGCCGGACCTCGGCGCGACGTGGACGAAGCTCGACGCGGGCGTGGCCACGCATCTGCGCGGCATCGCTGCTGTCGGGTCGTCGAATGTCTGGATTGTTGGCGATGGCGGGGCGGTCATTTCTTCGAGTGATGCGAGCGCGCATTGGGCACGAGCGAATGCCGGATCGGCGCAGCTCAATGCGATTGCATTTCAAAGCCCGACGCGCGGCGTCATCGTTGGTCATGGCGGAGCGGTCTACACAACGACGGATGGAGGCGTCACCTGGACCTCTCGGGCCAGCGGCGTGACGGCAGATCTATTCGCCGTGGCTTTCCTGGATGTCGCGAATATTTGGGCCGCGGGCGAAGGGGGCACGATTCTGCATTCCGCTGACGGCGGACTAACATGGGCGGCGCAAGCTTCAGGGGTCTCCACGCGACTTGCCGCTCTCTCGTTCACCTCCATCACAACAGGAGTCGCGGTCGGAGACGGCGGTACGCTTCTGCGTACAGCAGACGGTGGCACTACCTGGACTGCCGTCGCAATTGGCTTCGACGATGATCTGCGGGGTGCCGTACTCATCGGCAATGACGTGTGGTTCATTGGTGAAGGCCCGACCTCTCATCGCATTTCCCTGCTGACCGGAACGCCCGGTGCTGTCGCCCTGCCCGCGTTAGGTTTTTCGATCGGCGCGGGACGCTACTATGTTCGCGGCACTTTGTGCGAGGTCGAAACGCTCGCGTCTTATTACAACCAGCCGGATCGCGGCGTTGTTCCCCGCCTCGCGCCGGGTGAGCACGTTGTGTATGTGCAAGCGTGGCAGAGACTGCTCTGCGCTCTCGAAGCCCCTTCCATCCGCGAAGTGGCGTTGGGCGAGGCAGATCCCTCCACGCGCGCGAAGACGGTGTGGCAGGTCAAAACATTACCGCTGCCGGCGATCAGCCCGCCTTCGTGGAACTGCTTATCGACCGTACCCGGGCTCGACGAACTGGCATGGCCGCCCCTGGCAAGACTCGTCGCACGCGCCGAGCCTCAAGTGCAGGCGACGAGCCTGTGCGATGTAGGCGCCGCTGCCGGTTATCGGCGGCTGGAGAACCAGCTCTATCGCGTGGAAATTCAGGAAGGCGGCGCGACGCCGCGCTTCAAATGGTCGCGGGAAAACGGCTCGGTCGCGTTTGGTATCGAGCGCATCGATCCGCCCTCTGCCGGCAGTCCGGTCGAGACGGCGGTGAGTCTCAAGTCACGCGCGCGGGATAACAATCTCGAGCTTTCCACAGGCGATTGGGTCGAGATCATCAACGATGATCTCGCGCTGGAAGACCGCGTGGGTCCGCTGTTCCGGTTTCTGCGCGATGGTAGCGATCGCATGGAGATCGTGTTGGCGGGCGCGGTGCCGGCAACGTTGGCCGCTGATCCTGAGCGTCATCCGCTGTTGCGACGCTGGGATCACCGAACCCCTGGTGGCGACAGCAGCGTGGCGTTGGCAGAAGGCAGCTGGCTCGATCTCGAGGAAGGCGTGCAGATTTTCTTCGAGCCCGGCGGCGTGTATCGGCCGGGCGATTACTGGCTGATTCCTGCGCGCACCGTGACGGGTGACGTGGAGTGGCCGCGTGACGCTTCAGGCACGCCCCTGCCACAGCCGCCCGAAGGCATCGAGAATCGCATCTGCCGGCTCGGTCTCATCGAGGTTGCCGCGGACGGTGCGGTCACGGTGAAGTCGGATTGTCGGAATCTGTTTCCGCCGCTCACGTCTCTCGAGCAACTTTTGTATGTATCGGGCGATGGTCAGGAGGCGCTGCCGGGGCAGGTGCTGGCTCAGCCGTTGATGGTGCGCGTCGCTCGCGGAAAGTTTCCGGTCGCCGGCGCGGTGGTGCGGTTTGAGATCGCCTCGGGTGCGGGCACTATCGTGGGTCCGCCGGTCGGGGTCAGCATCGATGTGACCACCGACGCGAACGGACTCGCGCAATGTGAGTGGACTCTCGACGCCGATCTGGCCCTGGCCGCCCAGCATCAGACATTGCGGGCATCTTTGTTAGATGCGGGCGGAAGCGTGTTGCCGGGCGCCGCGGTGCTGTTCTCAGCTAATGCGTCGTTCTCACTGGCGCACGTGGGCGGTGACGGGCAGCAGGGTGCTTCCGGTTCGGCTCTGGAACAGCCGCTCGAAGTGCGGGTCGCCAATAATCAGGTGCCGTTCGCCGCGGCTCAGATCAACTTCGTCGTCATCGCAGGCGGCGGCGCAATCACATCGGCCAATCCTGCTGCCACGTCTGCTACGGGAATTGCGAGCGCCACCTGGCAGTTGGGTGCGTCAGGTCCACAACGAGTCGAAGCTCAGTTGGTGGATGGCGGTGGCGCGGTTGTTCAGCATGTGGCGTTCAACGCGCAGGTCGTTACGGCGTCGGCGGGTGGTGGCGGATGCGCGGTGACTGTTGGCGAAGGTGGCGACGTTCCTCAGCTCGACGCGGACACGCTTAAACAACTGCTGGAAGAGCATCGCGGCCAGTTGTGTCTGTGCTTTCTCGCGGGCCGTCATCGGGTAGACGGTCTGGAGATCAGTGGCAGCGGGGAGACCCGACTATCCATTCATGGCTGCGGTCACGCGTCGCGGATCGAGGTGATCAAGCCGTGGATACTGGAGAAGTTCGACACCATCGACATCTCCAACGTGGCCGTCGATCTCCTCGAGCGCGCGAGCCTTACTTTCCGCGGCGTGGCCGATGTGTCACTGGCGAGTCTGGATGTGAGGGTCATTGAAGATCGCGAGGACCCGGCGTTCGCGTTCCAGGTGGTGAGCCGTGCCAGGATCGCCGACACCCGGATCAGATTGCCTGGCGTCGCTCTGAGTGTGTTGTTCGATGATGCCGACGCTGTGGTGGAAGTCTGCGGTAGCGACATCAATGGCATCGTGTCGTTCTATGGTTTGCCAGCCACGGCGCATCTGCCATTGCTGAAGCTTCCGGTGGACGATCTGCTTGCGCGTCTCAATGCCGGTGGAATCCGAATGTCGCCGGGGAAGGGCCGGCTGCGTTTGCAATCCAACAGGTTCGACGTGCTGGCGCTCGGCCGCGATATGGCGGCCCAGATTTCCAACGCTGCCAATGGAGCTGGTGTCACCATAGACGGACTGATCGCGGACGCGTTGGTGGTCGGCAATTCATTCGGAGGTTCAGTAACTCAGTTCGCTGCCTATCGCCTGTCACTCTCTTCGAACGCGTTCATGGCCAAGCCGACCGATGGCGAGCTTGCGGTCTTCATCGCGGAGGGCGCAGCTGCCGCGAGCAATGTTGCTGACGAGATTGGCGATCACGCCATTCTGCGCCTCATCACTCCGGCCGGGTTTGCGCAGAAGAGTGCCAACCTCATCTTCATCATGCCGCCGTAAGACGCAGTGAATTCTCAGCTCACACCTGGTCGTGCGGATGCCGCTTCAGCGCGTGACATGCGGGCCTATCGCAATCTGCACGCTGACGCGACAGTGTTGGTTTGCGGATGCGGCGCGTCTCTGGAGCTGCTGGACGATGCGAAGGGATGCATCACCATCGGCGTCAACGATGTTGGCAGGAAGCTGACTCCCGATTATCTGGTGGTGGTGAATCCTCGCACGCAATTCACCGCGGGACGGCTGGCTCATATCGAGCGCTCAGGCGCTCGCGCGGTGTTCTCCCAGCTTGGCGACCTGAGGCTGGCTGGTGCGCCCCTCGTGCGCTTCAGGCTTGGGACATATGGCGGTACGACGCCCTCGAGCGCGGTGGACGCTCTTCACTACACCCAGAACTCGCCGTATGTCGCGGTTTGTCTGGCGATGCATATGGGCGCTCGCCGGATCGGGCTGATCGGTGTGGATTTCACCGGTCAGCATGCGTTGGCGGCGCAGCTCCGTCTGATCGACGGCGAATATCAGAAGCTCGCTGTGGCAATTCGCTCGCGCGGCGGAGAACTGGTGAATTTAAGTCCCACGAGCAGACTGACTTCTTTGCCAAGAGGCGACCTGCAAGAGTTCCTGACGCAATCCGCTGCAACGTCGCAGAGCACGGCGCGAGCGCTGAACATCATTTCCTATGCGACGACGCCCGTCGCTGGAGTGCCTGAGGTGTTGGCCCGATGCATCTCAGCGCGTACGCGCCATCGCAGCCAGTGCGTCTGGGCGACCAACGATTACGGCAACGGCGTGCGGTTCGAAGGCGGCATGCTCTGGAAGGCAGATCCGGCCGCGGTAGGCGATTCGTTGCGGGCGGCTGACGTTGTCATCCTTCACAACGGGAAGGTTGATGAAGCGCATCGACGTCTTCTCTCGGGGAAGCCGACGATCACCATGGCTCACAACTACGCGTGGAATGTCGAGCGCGGCTGGGTGGAGCGGGGCTTTCCCGGCGTGGTGGTGGGCCAGTACCAGGCCACCCTTCCTGAGTTTCAGGGTTGGCGCGTGGTGCCCAATCCCATGCCCTGGTGGGAGTCGGCATTTGGTCCTGAGGCCGAGGCCGGGCGGGTGCGTATCTGTTACACGCCGTCGGGGGCCCACGAGCGTTATCCGGCGGGGCATCCTCTGTATTGGCATTCGAAAGGTCGCGACACCACGTTGCGCGTGCTCGAGGTTTTGGCGAAGCGTTACAACATTGCGCTGGAGACGACCCGGGGTGGTCAGGTTTCGCATGCGGAATCGCTGGCGATGAAGCGCAGATCGCACATCGTCATCGACGAATGTGTGACGGGGAGTTATCACCGCAACAGTCTGGAAGGGCTGGCCGCGGGCTGCGTCGTCGTCAACGGTGTGGGTCTGGTTCCCGCGATCGAAAAGACTTTATTGGAATGCACCTATCCGCGGGCCGCCGCTTCGCCGTTCGTGTTTGCGGACCTTGTGCGGCTCGAGAGCGTGCTGTCCCAGTTGATCGAGCTCGGAGCTGAGGCGCTCAGCGCTCGCGGCGCTCAATCGCGCCGCTGGCTCGAAGCCCACTGGAATTTCTCAGATCAATGGGAGAGGTGCTGGTTGCCCGCCGTCGATGCCGCTTTGGCGATCGGTCGCGCTGAAGTCGCAATGCCTGCGTTGAGTTCGCAAAGGGGTGCTGAAGCGAAGTCTCATGACGTCGCTCAGGTGAAACCCGCGGCAAAGCTTTACTGGGACGCTCCAGCGACGCTTCCCGTCGCGACCCAGGAGAAGCACGGCGCGACGAGTATGTCGCGCTCAGAAGGCGTGACTGTCGTAATCCCTCACGGCGGGCGGGAGCGTTTGAAGCTGCTCGCCGCGACGATCGGGTCGCTGCGGCAGTATGCGGAGGTCGGGCAGATCATCATCGCCGAAGGAGGCGAGAAGCCCTTGGCCCGCGCGCTCGCGCAACGCTGGCGCGCCGAATATGTATTCACTCCGATCATCGGCGCTTTCAATAAAGCGCGTGTCCTGAACATGGCATCGGCGCTCGCACGTTACGACCTAGTGCTCTGGTGGGACAGCGACCTGTTGTTTTCTCCGCCAGCGCTCAGCAAAGCAGTAGCCGAGATGCGCGAGAAACATTTCGATGTGTTCTTCCCTTACTTCAGCATTTCCTATCTCGATCAGGCTGACAGCGCTGCGGTGATCCAGGGCGTGCGTCATCCCGCCGACTGCCGCAGTATCGCGCGGCTGGAAGCGATACGCGGCGCGCCCGGCGGATTGGTCCTGAACCGCACGAGCTTCATCGACGAATACGGCGGCCTGTGCGAAGAATTCCGCGGCTGGGGAGGCGAGGACAGCGCATGGCTGCACAAGGTGCGGCTGCTGGGTGGAAAGATAGGCGTTTCGTCCATCCACGCGCATGTGGCTTATCACCTGTGGCACCCGGATAGCGGCGTCTTCGGCGGCGACCCCCTCAAGCGGAACAAGGGCTACCGAAACAACACTACGCTGTGGTCGGAGATCGCCTCCATCACATCGCGAGACGCGCTCCTGAAGCGGCTGCCGCCGCCGCGCCATCGACCGCTGCCGTGGTCGAGCGATGTACGTGTTGGTTTTCTCGTCGACAACGAGGCTCCTTCCCATGTGAAGGCCACCGCCGCGCGATGGGCCGCGGAGCTGGAGCAATACTTCGGCTTGGAGCTGACATCAGCTGCCGATATTCATGTCGCGTTTTCTCAGGAGTCTGCGCCGCACGTCAGCTTTTCTTCGAACCTGTTCATCGTGAGCGAGGAGGCGGCAACATCACGCGATGTGATCTGGCTCGTGGAGCAACTCTCGGTGGCGTTGAATAACGGGGCAACCGCCGGTAACGCACCAGCCTCGCTCCTTACGGAAAGCCTGCCAGTGTGGATGTACTGGGAAGGGTCGTGCCCGGACTGGATCCTCGCATGTCAGGACACCATTCGCCGCCATGTGCCGAATGTTCGCCTGCTGGGCCCGAAGGATTTCGACGCGCTGTGGACGAGTGATCGCGACATCGACATCGGTCGCCTTCATGTGCCGCATCGCGCCGACTTCATCCGGGCCTATCTCCTGCATCGCTACGGCGGACTGTGGATCGACTCGGATTGTATCGTCGTGAAATCGCTCAGCCCGCTTCTCGAGGTGCTGAGCCGCTGCGATTTTCTCGCCCACCGCGAGCGGGATGGATATGTCTCCAACGCGTTTCTTGCCGCGCGGCCCGGCAGCGTCATCGCAAAGGAGTTTTACGACATCGTGGTGGGCACGCTGCGCTCGCGAGCTCCCCTGAGCTGGATTTCGCTCGGCAACGAGCCGCTGACCCGCACGCTGGAAAGTACCTCGGCGTGCTGGTTTGAGCTTGATCTCGAAACGGTACAGCCCATCTGCTGGAGTCGTCCGGAGGCGTATTTCACGGTTGGGACGCCGGCAAGCCACGCGCGCGAGCTGCGGCAGAAGGCGTGCTGCTACATGTTGTCGAATCAGAACATTCTGCGACATCAGAATGCGCATCCTGAGGAGCGGCTGATGCAGCCCGATACCTTGTTCGCGTTCCTGCTGAATCATTCGAGACTTTCTACGGAGATGGCGCGTGTGAGTGGCAAATTGCGTGGTGCTGATCCGCAGCTGGAGGTATCGAGCGGGACGATGGCAGGGCCGGTGGGCAGCGTGCCCGCTTCACACGAGCGCGATGAAGCCCGCCAGATCTTCGAGAAAATGCATGCCGATCACGCGGCGCAGGGGTTTTCGTCCACTTCCGGCCCCGGCTCGACGCTCGAGCAGACAGAGGAGTTGCGTCAGCGATTACCCTTGCTGCTACAGCATCTCGAAGCTCATTCCCTGCTGGACGTGGCGTGCGGCGATTTCTTCTGGCAGCGCCACTGCACCCTGGGCGTTGCTCGCTATCTGGGCACAGATGTTCTGGAATCGCTGATCGACAGCAACCAGCGCGAATTTGGTGACCCCGCACGCGCCTTCCAGGCCCTCGATGCACGCAGCGATGAGTTGCCCGCTTTCGATGTGATTCTCTGCCGGGATTATCTGGTTCATCTGAGCTACGACGATATCCGCCGTGCCTTGAACAACTTCATCGCGAGCGGTTCGCGGTATCTCATCACCACGACCTTCACAAATCGCCCGGGTAACAGAGATATCGCGGCGGGCGACTGGCGCCCGCTGAATTTATGCGCGGCGCCGTTTCTGCTGCCGGCGCCGCGCCATATGATCAATGAAAAGTGTCCCGAAGGCTGCGGCGCGTTTGCCGACAAGAGTCTCGGTGTGTGGCTGCTCGCAGATATTCAGCACGCGCCTTTCCTCGTCGTCCCCACAGACTGAGGGACGAGCGTTGCCCCTCAATGCACCGCTTACCAGCTATGCATCGACCCATCTTCCAGTCGATTGACCGGCAGATAGGCGCGTTCGTACGGATATTTCGCCGCCAGCACTTCGTCGAGATCCACACCCAGCCCGGGCGCGTTGCCCGGATGTAGATAACCGTCCTCGAAAGTGTAGTGATGCGGAAACACCGCATCAGTCTCCGGCGTATGGCGCATGTATTCCTGCACGCCGAAGTTGGGAATCGACAGATCGAAATGCAGTGCCGCCGCCATCGTCACGGGCGAGAGATCCGTCGCGCCGTGGCAGCCCGTGCGGATCTGATAAAGATCGGCCAGGGCCGCGATCCTGCGCAGATGTGTGATGCCGCCCGCATGCACCACCGTCGCCCGGATGTAATCGATGAGCTGCTCTTCGATGAGCTGCTTGCAGTCCCAGATCGAGCTGAAGATCTCCCCCACCGCGAGCGGCGTCGTCGTGTGCTGGCGAATGAGCCGGAAGCCTTCCTGATTTTCCGCAGGCGTTGCATCTTCCATCCAGAAGAGGCGGTACGGCTCGAGATCCTTGCCCAGGCGCCCGGCCTCGAGCGGCGTCAGCCGATGATGCACATCGTGAAGCAGGTGAACGTCCCATCCCAGTGCTTCGCGGGCTGCCGCAAACAGCTTCGGCGTGTGAAGCATATATTTGGAAGTGGACCAGACATTCTCTGTGGGCAGGGAACCGTCGGCAGGCTCGTAATACATCTTGTCTTTCGACACGCCGTATGTCGAAGGCAGGCCCGGCACGCCGGTCTGCAGGCGAATCGCCTTGTACCCGAGGTCGCGATAGTGCAGTGCCTGGCTGATCGTATCGTCCACCGTCACGCCGTTGGCGTGCCCGTAGACCATGACACCATCGCGCGCCGCCCCGCCGAGCAGCTGATACACCGGAAGCCCTGCAACCTTGCCTTTGATATCCCACAACGCCATGTCGACGGCGGCGATTGCAGACATCGTGACGGGCCCGCGACGCCAATAGGCGCCGCGATACAGGTACTGCCAGATATCTTCAATGCGATGCGCGTCGCGGCCAATGAGACACGGGACGACGTGATCCTCCAGATAACTCACCACCGCGAGCTCGCGACCGTTCAACGTCGCGTCGCCCAGGCCGTACACGCCGTCCTGGGTCTCGATCTTCAGGGTGACGAAATTGCGGCCGGGCCGGGTCACGATGACCCGGGCATTGGTGATCTTCAGCATCGCGCACAGCCTCGGTAGGTGGGGTCCAAGGTCGGCATATTGGCCTGACCAATTCGCCTTGTCATCCCGAATGCGCCTGGATTTAGAATGCGTCACACGGAGTAGCCTGACCAGCCTGGCAACGTTATGCCCACGGATTCCCGCAAGCTCTATCAACAGGTTGCCGCTGCCATTTCCGCGTCCATAGACGAGGGGCGTTACAAGGCCGGCATGCGCCTGCCCACCGAGCGCGACCTCGCCGAGGAGTTCAAGGTCAGCAGGCCGACGATTCGGGAAGCGATGATTGCACTGGAAATTCGGGGCCTGGTCGAGGCGCGGCGCGGCTCCGGTATTTATGTCACCAGGATCCCACCCTCGGAAGTGGGCAGCCTCGAACTGGATATTGGCGCGTTCGAGCTCACGGAGGCGCGCATCCTGTTCGAAGGAGAAGCCGCGGCATTGGCGGCGGCGACCATTACGAACGAGCGGCTCGACGAACTCGCCGCCATTCTCAAAGATATGGATCAGGAAGACGGCGCGGATATGCGTGTCGAGCAGGCGGACAGGCGGTTTCACGTGGCGATCGCCGCGGCGACGGGCAACAGTGCGATTCGTAACGTGATCGAAAATTTGTGGGACATGCGGTATCGCTCGCCGTTGTGCATGCACATGTTTGGTAACGCCCGACGCGTTGGTGTAACGCCGCGGGTGGGAGAGCACCGCGAAATCTTTGACGCGCTGAAGGCTCACGATCCGCAGGCGGCGCGGCTCGCCATGCGTAACCATCTCGGACGCGTCGTCGAAGATCTGCTTCGCGCCACGGAGATGGAAGCCTTGGAGCGCGCCCGCTCGGAGATCCACGCGCGTCGTAACGAAATCGCGCGCCGCAGCTCGGTCTAGCGTTCACTCGCGCGCGCTAGCGCGCAGCCCGCGGCTTCTGACAATTTGTTCGCAGCGCTTACGAAAAGTATGGCGCGCCCCTGCAGCTACAACATCACGCCTGGCGATGGCCGATATCAGGTAACCGTGTTAACTCCGGAAACCATGGCAGGCTCTCCGCGTAGCAAAAGCGAACGATCTTGCTGTTATTTTGCCTGGTTCTGAAGCCCGCGGATTCGCCGCGTTGGTCCTGCCAATAACATGTGTTACAAACGCCGCATCAGGGACAGGCGGCGCGTGTTGGCGCTCGTGAAGGGACCACGATATGAGCACGCCGGCGCTTCCCGTTGCACCGACGGAGCGGATTGCAATATTAGATGCCATTCGCGGCGTGGCGCTTCTCGGCATCTTCATCATGAATCTGCCTGCGTTCGCGGAGTCGTTATTTGGCGGCTTCACTGGCGCCGACACCTGGCCCATGTGGTGGGACCGCGCTGCAAATTTCGGGCGTGAAGTGTTGTTCGCCGGCAAGTTCAACAGCATGTTCAGCATGTTGTTTGCCGTGGGGTTCACCATTCAGTTCGGGCGGTTGCTCGAGCGCGATCCGGCCGCAGCCTATTGGACTTACTCACGCCGTCTTCTCTGGCTGTTTGCCTTCGGTCTGATCCACGGATGCCTGTTCTGGACGGGCGATATTCTGCACATGTATGCAGTGTTGGGATTGCTGCTGGTTCTGGTGTTCCGCAGGCTGCCAGACCGTGTGATCGCCGTGCTCATCGTGCTGATGCTGCTGTCGCCGACGATCGTTGTATATGTTCGGTATCTGTCAGTGACTCCGCAGGAGCTGGCGCGTGTTGCCGACCTCTTCAATGCGTGGCACGCCATGGACAATGCAGTGCTGGGCCACGGGACGTTTCTGCAGGTCATTCTCCACAACGTGCGGACCCTGGTTCTGTTTTACACCGAACCTTACAATCTGCTGAGCACGATCAATAACTACATGCTGCTGGGGGCAACGATGCTGATCGGGCTGTTGCTCGGGCGGCACCGGTTTTTTCAGAATTCGGCTGCGTATCTGCCCCTGGTGCGCAGGGTTCAGTGGTGGGCACTGGGCATCGGCATTGCGGCGGGCGTCGTATTCGGGGTCTGGTTTGCTACCGTGGAAAACCCGGGCGTGCCAACCGTCTGGAAGATTTTCGCGCGCACCTGCTTCTCGCTCTCCCGGGTGGCGGTGATGTTTTTCTATGTTGCATTGATCGTCCGCGCCATGCACGACGTGATGTGGCGTCGACGCTTGCAGCCCCTGGTCACTGTCGGGCGCATGCCGCTCACGAATTATCTGCTGCAGACCCTCATCGCGACCTTCCTGTTCTACGGCTGGGGCCTGGGGCTTTGGGGAAAAGTGGGCCCGGCACTCCAGGTCGCGCTGGCCTGCGCAGTCTTCTTCCTGCTTCAGGTACCGCTTTCACGCCTGTGGCTGCAACGTTATGAAGCGGGGCCGATCGAGCACCTGTGGCGGGTGCTGACTTATGGGCGGGCATCCGTTCCGCGCCTGCAGCCGCGGCGGGCTGGCGCAGTGGATGGCTGAACAAAGGGGGCTCGAGATTCGAGCCCCCTTTGCCAATCTCGTATCACGGCATCAGTTGCGAGCGCCCTCGGCCACCCGCACGGGGGCGGCGTCGCTGCCGGCATGCAGCGTTCCTTCGTGATAAGCGGTCAAAAGCGGCATGTCCAGATCCTGGACCGCGTTGTAAACGGCCTGCTCATAACACGCTGTGTGTTCGGCTTTCATGGTGAGACGTCGTACGTCTGCTTTGCCGCAGACCCGTGTTGCTGCCACTTCGATACGGCGATAGAGGGCCCGTGCCCCGGCAGGACGATTGACGTTGAGATCGCTATAGACCACATCGATCTTCTTGATCTCCGCAGCTTGCGGCGGCATGGCAGCTGCGACGCCCACCATGGAGACGGCTAACAGCCCTGCGAGTGCGAGTTTGTTCATGAGTCACCTCAAATTATTCTTTGCAGTCACAACAACAACGGGACTCAGTAAAGCCGAGCGCTTGCCGAACGGCACCACCGGTACCCGCTTCCGGGGCTAGACGGAGGCCGGGGAAAACTCCGTTATAAGATCAGGACTCGCTGTTGCGATAGACGTTTCGAGTGGCGCTGCGCAAGTTGCTGCGCTGGCTTCTGCCGCGCGCGCGTTACGTGGATAGAAAGCACAACTTAGCAGCTGTTCATGTCAGGCACGCGCAAACACCGTGCTAAAAACGGTGACGTTGCGTGGCAACGATGCGTGTGAAGGAGCACGCGCCCGCGTTGCCGTTGGCTGCAATTCATAAGGACTGGCCATCATGACGACTCGAAGCGTGTCAGTAGTGCCGGCTGAGCGTATCCCCACGCTCGACGCCTTGCGGGGGCTGGCGTTGCTCGGCATTTTCTGCGTGAACATGCCGGTATTCGTGGGCTCGGTCCTCGGGAGCCCGAACGGAGCGCATCTGTGGCCGATGTGGTGGGACCAGGCGGCAAACGGTTTTCGCGCCATCTTCATGTCGGGCAAATTCAACGGCATGTTCAGCATGCTGTTTGCTGTGGGCTTTACCATTCAGCTCGGGCGCCTGCTGGAGCGCAATGCCGACAACGCGTACTGGATTTACGTGCGCCGGCTGCTCTGGCTGCTGGTCTTCGGCCTCATTCACCGCGTCGTCTGGTACGGCGATGTGCTGCATAATTATGCTGTGTTGGGTCTGGTCATGCTGTTGGTATTGCACCGTCTGTCGGACAGAACCCTCATCGGACTCATTGTTGTCTCTCTGTTGGTCCCGACAATAGTCGGGCTTGCTTATTGGGCGCTCGTGACGCCGGCGGATATCGCGCAGCTGAGTGTCTGGAAGAAGGAGATGGTCGCCGCGGACAATGCCATGCTGGGTCATGGATCCTTCCTCGACGCGGCCCGGCGTAACATCCAGACGTTTCTGCATGAGCAGCTGACGAATCCCAATCTGAGTATCGGGTATTACACCACCACCATTCAGTTCAGTGGCACGATGCTGCTGGGTCTGCTTCTCGGCCGCCGCCGTTTCTTTCAGCGAACCGAGGAACTGCTGCCCCTCGTGTGTCGTGTTCAATGGTGGGCGCTGGGAGTTGGCCTGTTCATGGGTGCGTTGTATGCGGCGTGGGCGGTGATAGCAGCCAATCCCAGCGTGCCGACAGTGGATAAAGCGCTTGCCAAGTTCTGCTTCGTGGTGAGCCGCTTCGGCGTGATGATTTTCTATATCGCGGTCATCGTCCGGGCGATGCATGACACAACCTGGCGTCGACGCCTGCAGCCGCTGGTCGATGCGGGCCGTATGCCGCTGACTAATTATTTGATGCAGACGCTGATCGCGACCTCGGTTTTCTTCGGGTGGGGCCTGGGGTTGTGGGGCCAGGTGGGTCCGGCCCTGCAACTGGTGTTTGTGTTTTCGGTGTTCTTCCTCATTCAGGTGCCGTTCTCGCGCTGGTGGCTGGGGCGTTACCAGACAGGACCCATGGAATATCTATGGCGCGTGCTGACCTATGGGCGCGGCGCGCTGAAGCAGGAAAAGGTGGGCCCGGTGACGGCGTCCTGACGGCGGCGGGGAGAATAGAACAGGCGTTGTTGGCAGCGCCGCCGCATGCGAGCCGGGCATTTCCCCGCGCTGTATATTGCGGCGGATGTTGATACAGCATCGATGGCCGCTTCGATCATTGCTAACCGCCGTGCGTCTCGCGGCATCCAAGCTCCATGAACGACTTTGATGCGCACTGGGTGGCGCAGGCGCGGAGTGGCAATCCACAGGCCTTTCGTCGCCTGGTGGAGGTTCATGCACGCCTCGTATTTCGCGTGTGCGTGCGTATCACACGAGACGTTGCCCTTGCGGAGGACGCCGTGCAGGAGACCTTCTGCAAAGCCTGGAACAATCTCCCCGACTTCGGTGAGCGGGCAGCCTTTTCGAGCTGGCTTCACCGCATTGCTGTCAACGCGGCGCTCGAGCAGATGCGCCGTAACGCCCGACATCGCCGCGAGATCACCATGCTGTCGTTTGCCGACGAGGATGCCGACGCCGACTTCCTCGCCGCCATCCCGGATGATCAGCCCGGACCCGACTTGCAAGCCACGGGTGCCGAAATCCGCAGCCACATCGATCATCATCTGGACTCACTCAGCGCTCTGGAGCGCGCCGCATTCGTCCTGCGGCACTTCGAAGGCGAGTCCCTCGAGACGATCGCCACGACGCTGTCGCTCAACATCGGCCAAAGCAAGCAGGCCATTTTCCGTGCCGTGCGCAAGCTGCGGCAGGCACTGGATGCGTGGAGATAATTCATGTCCGACACAACAGATAACGAACTCATCCTGTTTCACTATCGGGATGGCTTGTCGAATGAACGGCTCGTGGCGATCGAGACCGAGCTCGCTGCCTCGACGGAGCTGCGCGCGCGATATGAAAAGCTGCGGACGTTGTTGGACGCGACCAATCGCGAGCCCGTGCCCGAGCCCGCGCCGGATTTCGAAGGGCGGATGTGGGAGCGTGTACAAGCACGGCTTGCGGCAGACATGGCCACACCACAGTCCACCACGGCAAATTCAGCGAGCGCGCCAGCCCGCCTCGGACAGGGCCGCTGGCGCAATCGTCCTCGACCCAGGTCGCCATGGCGGCTCACGCTGGCGGCCGTTGCGGCGCTCGTATTCGTCATGTTTCTCGCGGAGCGATTCAACATCGATACGCTCGTCGAGCCGGTCGCCGGTCCCCAGCGCGCGGTGCTGAGTCGAAGCGATGCGAGTCAGCGTGTGCTGGCCGTGGAAGTGAGCGCGCACCTGCGCGCCACGGAGAGCGTTCTGACAAGCGTGATGAACAGCGATAGCGCAATGTTAGATTCCGCTGCCAGCGATCTCGCCTCGACACTCGCCGAGAGCAATCGAATGTATGCATTGGCCGCGGCCCGCAGCGGCAACAAACCGCTTGCCGGATTTCTGACAACACTCGAGCCCGTTCTCATCGAACTGGCTAACCCGGGGCGTCCCGGCAGCATCCAGGATAGGCAGAGGCTGCGGGATTTCGTCCGCAGTGCGGATTTTCTTTTTCAGGTGCGCGCGTTGGAAGCGCGTTTGCAGGTGACAAGCGGATGAACGCGAAAATCAGATCCGGTCTGACGGCGCTGCTGGCCATGACGGGAATGTGGGCGGGGCACGGCACGTTTGCCGCGCCTGATGCCTCGACCACGGAGCCTCGTAGTGTCGAGTCGAAGTCGCTGTACTGGCAGGGCCACGCAGCGCTGCAGGAGGCTGACTGGAATGACGCCTTCGAGAAATTCAAGGCTCTGGAAAGCCGCCTCCGCAAAGATGAGCCCGCATCAGTCGACGCGGCGCTGTACTGGCAGGCGTATGCGCTGATGCGCGCCGGACGCTCCGAGCATGCGCGCGCAACGATCAAACGCCTGGAGAAAGAGTTTCCGCAGAGCGCATGGCGGGACGACGCTAGAACCCTGCTTACGCGCGAGGGTGCATCCAAGGCGCCTGAAACAATAGGCGCTACCGACGGAGAGGCGCTCAACGCCATCGAGGGGTTGATGAGCGCTCCGGCTGAGGACGCCGCGCCGCTGTTGCTTCAGGTGCTGCAAGGTCAGTACACGCTGAAGACCAGGAAGCGGGCTCTGTTTGTTCTGAGCCAGCTCGGGGACGCTGCCGCGATGAAGCGCGTCAGTGATATCGCACGGGGCACTGATGCGGAGCTGCGCGATGAGGCGATCCGCATGTTGGGAGTCGGCGGCGCGACCGGCGAATTGGCGATGCTTTACGCAGAGACCAAAGATGAGAAGACCCGCCATAGCGCGTTACGCGCGCTAGGCGTAGCGGGTGGCGACAATGCGCTGATCGACGTGGCTAACAGTACTGCGGATCTTGCAACTCGTCGCGAGGCTATACAGAGCCTCGGAGTAGCTGGCGGTCGTGATGCCCTGGCGAAGATCGCCGGCGGCAAAGCGGATTTATCTCTGCGTCGTGAGGCGATCAAGGCCTTGGGCGTCGCCGGTGGCAGTGCGCAGCTGCTGAACCTATACGCGCAGGTGGAAACCCCTGAGCTGCGAAACGAGGTCGCCCAGGCGCTATTCGTCAGTGGTGATGGCAAAGAGTTGGCTGAGTTGTATGACAAGGCAACAACTCCCGAAGAGAAAGCGACGCTGCGGCGTCTGTTGCAGGAACAGAACTAGGAGATCATTCCCATGAACCAGCTCGTGTGTGTACTGTGCATCCTCACGTTGACCTCGTCCGGTCTCAGCGCTGAAGCGCCGACGTCAACCACATCCAGCCAGGATCAGCTGGACGACGATGGCAGCGCCAGACTTCTGATTGCGGCCGTCCGGGCGAAGCGGGTGGATGTGCTTCATAAGCTCGTCGCCGACGGCGTGGACATCAACGCGCGGGCAAAGGGCGAAGGAACGGCGCTGATTCAGGCAGCACGCGATGCTGATCTCGCGCTCGTCACTGAGCTGCTGACCATGGGTGCTGACGTGAATCGCACGTCCCGGGGCGATGGCAATCCACTGATCGGCGCCGCGCGGACGGGAGATGTCAGCGTACTGCAGAAACTCGTCTCGTCAGGAGCTGATGTCAACGCCATTGTTATCAACGACGAAACACCGCTGATCAGTGCATCCCGCGCGGGTCAGCTCGACGCTGTGAAATATCTGGTAGGTGCGGGCGCCGACGTCAATCTTGGCGTTGTGGCAGATCGTGGCCTGTGGCGCTCGCCGCTCAACCAGGCCCGTGACAGTGCGGTGAGAGATTATCTGCTGAGCAAGGGCGCGGCCCGGTGAGATTCGGATAATCCCCGGGCAGCAGATCCGCCGGCCCCATAAAGCTTCACTTTGCTCCGGCCCATGCGATGCTGCTAGCATCGCTATATCCGGGTGGGAATAACGCAACGTGGCCACCCCGTAGCCAATATAAATTAGCAGGGGTCAGCAATGCGTCGGTCGGACTATCCGTCGAGATATAACGGGGCGGGCCTATCGCGGACGGCCGTTTCTGGGATAGCGTTAATTCTGGTCGGCGCCGGGTGGGCACCGGAATCAGTCCGTGCGCAGAACGCCGCGGGCGATAGCTCGTTCGCATTGGGAACTGTGGAAGTCATCGGGCAGCGCGACGTTGCGGCGACCGCTTTAACCACGGATACCGTCAGCGCAGAGACGCTGGCGGCCCGGCATCGTGATGATCTCTCGGAAGCACTGGACCTCATTCCCGGAGTCAGTGTGCAGAATGTCGGTCAGCGCCGGGAACGCCTTATCTCCCTGCGTGGCTTCTCCAGTCGCCAGGTGCCGCTTTACATCGACGGCGTGCCGGTTTACGTGCCTTATGACGGTAACGTCGATCTCGCGCGTTTCGGCGTGGATTACGTCTCCGAGATCGTCGTCGGCAAAGGCCTCGCCTCGTTGTTATATGGCCCGAATATTCTGGGTGGCGTGGTCAACGCCATCAGCCGCAAGCCTGGCCAGCCGTTCGAGGCTTCGGGGCGTATCGCATCTGAGGCGGATGATTCTTTCGATGGCATTGAGCAGCGGGTAGTGGGGTCGCTCGGTGGCACCGCAGGCAACTGGTACGGCCACATCACCGCCTCGTATTCCAACTCCGACGGTTACCGGCTTCCCGACGATTTTGTGCCGGTCGCCGCGGAAGACGGCGGTGCTCGTGAGAACGCCGACAGTCGCGACACGGTCATCAGCGCGAAAGTGGGCTATGCGCCCAATGAGGAGAATGAATACGCACTGAGCTACTACCGCCAGGACGGCGACAAGCGGGACCCCCCGTATTCCGGCAGCTATCTGCGCACCAATGCCCGTCCCGACGGCGTGCAGGTTCGCTATTGGACCTGGCCTTATTGGGATAAGGAAAGTGTTTACTTCGTCGCACGGAATGAAATCACGTCGCGGGGCACTCTGCGATGGCGCCTGTTTCACGATTCATTCCGGAACGCGCTCGAGTCGTTCGACGATGCGACGTACACGACCCAGACGCGTCCTTATGCCTTCCACGGCAGCAACTACGACGACTACACCTATGGCGGCAGCGCCGATTTCGAGTGGAGCTGGAGCGCCGCCCACGTCACGCGCCTCGCGACACACTACCGCCAGGACGTGCATCGCGAATCGCAGACGGCGCCGGCTCTGCCCCTGCAGCGCCTGGAGATTCCAACATACGATCTCGCGGTCGAGCACGAATGGAAGATCAGCGACGGGTTCGCGCTCACCCCGTCTTACTCTCACATGATTCAGCCGGACGAGACGGTTCAGATCTACAACAGCGCGACAGCGGCATTTTCTCCCGTGCGAACGGAGCGCTCGAGTGCGGACAACGCGCAACTGATCGGCACCTATCAGTTGGACGAGCGCCGTTCGCTGCTCGCGGGCGTTGCTCGCAAGACTCGTTTCCCAACGCTCAAGGAGCGTTTCTCCGGCGGACTGGGAAGCGCCGTGCCGAATCCGGGGCTCGATCCGGAGACCGCGGTTCATTATGAGATCGGCTATGCGCAGAAGGGCGCCACGTGGGGCACCCGGATCGCGCTCTTCCAGAGCAAACTGCAGGACGCGATTCAGACCATCACGGTTGCGCCCAGTCGTTGCAGCAGCCCGCCGTGTACACAGCTCCAGAACGTGGGCGAGCAGCGTAATCGCGGTGTGGAGCTTGCGCTCAACTACACGCCGGTGAGTGTTCTGCGGCTCGATGCGCAGGCCAATGTCGTGGATATCGACAACCTGACGAATCCGAACATCCGGCCGACGGGCTCGCCGGAATATAAATTCCTGCTGGCCGGCGACTGGGAATTTCTCCCGCGCTGGCGGCTGCGCATCGATGCCCAGCATGAATCCAAGCGTTACAGCAACAGCACCGGCACACGGGTTGCCGGCGATTTCACGCTGGTGAACTCCTTTGTGCGCTTCGCGCCTCTCGAGCGGCTGGGCATCGAGGTGGGTGTCCGTAATGCGACCGACGAGTTGTTTGCTTATGAGGAAGGCTTTTACGAAGCAGGGCGTACGTGGCTCGGTCAGGTAGACTACCGTTTCTAAACTACATCGCAAGCCGGGGTATACGGATGTTAAAGGTTGCTATTGTTAGAACAGTTGTTATTGCCACCGCGTGTTTCGCTGTTGGGGTGCCCGCCATCGCGGCGGATGCGGACCCTTGCACGCGGTTCACCTGGAATGTGACACGCGAGCGGGCTGTCATGACACAGACTCCCGCGCCGGTTGCCGTGGGCGTGAAAGCGGGCGCTGAGGTGCCACAGCTGCAACTCGATAAGCTCTATGAGCTGAAACTGGCGGCCCAGGGTGCGACCTCATTCGTCATCAAGCCCGGCAAGCCGACCCTGGACGACAGTGCGCACGCCGGCCTCGTGCGCTTCCGGAGTGAGCAGGCCGGGCTTTATCGCATCTCGATTACCAGTGGGCACTGGCTCGACGTGGTGGACGGCGCGACAGTGCTGAAATCCCGCGATTTTCAGGGGCAGCGAGGCTGTGAGCGACCGCGCAAGATCGTGGAATATGAGTTGCCCGCCGGGCGGGATCTGACATTGCAGCTCAGTGGCTCGCCCGACGCCTCGGTTTTAGTCGCGATTACACTGGCGCCGGCCGCAAGCTGATACGTCCGTGGCCGAGCTGCCTTGAGCTGTTTGCAGAGAGCCGGCGCGCTGGGGATGGTTTTCACCGCGCTGTTGGCACTGGTGGCTTGCAGGGCTCCGCAGTCCATCGGCGTAGTGGTGCAGGATAATTTGCGCACGCCAGTGGCTTTCCGCGCGTTGACCGCCGCGGAGCAATCGACTTTCGATCTAGGTCTTGCCGTATTCAATACGGAGTGGGCGCCGGCTCATGATCCTGCGGGTCGCATCGATGGGCTGGGTCCGCTGTTCAACTCGCGGAGCTGCGACTCCTGTCATAACAGTCGTCGGCGTGGTCGTGGCCCCACGGGCGAAGGGGATGCGCCTGTAGATCTGGTCATTCAACTCGGCCGGCGGTTGCCCGATGGTGTTGTACAGCGTGGCATCGATGAGTATGGCCACATCCTGAATACATCGGCCGTGCCGCCGGTTGTTCCAGAAGCTCTGGTGTCGATTCACTATGAAGAGCGCGTACACGTATTCCCTGACGGAGGTCGAGCCCGTTTGCGCATGCCGCGCTACGAAGTCAGGGCGCTCTCCGGCGCGGCGTTGCCGAGCGATACGGTGTTGATGCCGAGAATGCCGCCCTCCGTACAGGGTGCCGGGCTGCTCGAGCGGGTTCCGCAGTCTGAGTTGAAGCGGTTTGCCCGAGCGGGTGGCGGTCGCATTTCGAACATGGGGCGCTTCGGGTGGCAGGCGACGGATGCCAGCATTGCCGCGCAGACCGCGAACGCGTTTTCCCGCGAGATGGGTCTTACAACCTCTCTGATTTCCAGAGTCGACTGTGGCCGCATGGATCACGCGTGTCAGGCGAGTCTCACGGGCGGCGACCCGGAAGTCGAACCGGTGCTCTTCGACGCGCTGGTGTTCTTTCAGCAATTGCATGCGGTGCCAGCTGCGAAGGGCGGCGGGAGCATCCGCCCGGGCCAGAGTTTGTTTGGACGGCTTGGTTGCGCGGCGTGCCACCGCTCAGGGGTGCGAGTGAAACTCGATGATGCACGGACGCGGCATGTCATCCATCCCTATACCGATCTGCTGTTACACGAAATGGGAGCTGATCTCGCGGATCGCGATGTGTTGGGTGGCGAAGTAAGCAGCGAGTGGCGTACAGCGCCGTTGTGGGGAATACGCACCGCTGTAGAAAGCCGTCAGCCGCTGCGACTTCTGCATGACGGACGCGCGCGAAGCATAGAGGAGGCGATTCTCTGGCACGGCGGCGAAGCCGCCAACGCGCGGGACGCGTTCGTTCGGCTGTCCGCCGACGAGCGGCGGACGCTTGTAAACTGGATTGAAGGCCTGTGATCTTCAGCTTTCGTCACGGCACGATTGCAATCACCCGCGCCGGAAATCCTGAGCCGTTCTCGACCTTGGGAAAGCTAACCAGCACGATGCCGCCCGATTCGGGCGCCTGGTCCAGATTGGCGAGCAGCTCGATCTGATAATGATTGCGCTTGAGAATATAAGATTCCAGCGAGTAATCGTCTTTGCTGGTTGCAATTCCCGGATCCGTATCCGTCGTTTCATGGCCTGATGCGGTGATGCCGCGCGTCTCATACAAGAACTGCAGCGTCTCCATGCTCCAGCCGGGATAGTGATCGACTCCCGCGGCATCCTTATTCGCCATTGCCGCGTTATCGGGCCAGCGTTTCGACCAGTCTGTGCGCATTGCGACGAAGGCGCCTTTCGGAATGACGCCATGCCGCCGTTCCCAATCCTTTATGTCATTCAGCGTCAACACATAGTCTGGGTTCTTCGCCGCCTTCTTGTGGACATCGATGACGACGAGCGGCAGCAACATCTCCTCCGCCGCAATCTGATCCACGGTGCGCAAGCCGGTGTGAAAGTGCGCTGGCGGGTCAACGTGCGTACCCCATTGGCCGACGTGGCAGTATTCATCCAGGCGAAAGCCGTCTTTCTCGACGGTGTACAAAGTCTTGATGCGTTCGTCCGGCGCGCCTTTCCAGTGAGGAATTCCGGGCGCAAACGCATGAGTCAGATCGACAAAGCGGTGGGACTTGAGCGCGACCAAGGCATCTGTCGGGGAGAGGGGTGGGCCTGCGGCGGGCACCGATGTAGACCCCGAGAACAAAGTCGCTCCTGCCAGCATTGCGTGCAGCCATACGCGCATGACTAACTCCGTTGTCACAACTGAAAGTTGTTAACAGCTTAACGGATGTTACGGGCCGAGGCGGTTAGCGGCTGCAGAGAGGCCGTCGTGTCAGCAACTAATAAGCAAGCGTGCCCTCGTCGAGCCCACTTTGCATTGGAGGGTCTACCGGGTCTTCACGCCGGGCCAGGCTGCCGCCGCAGCGGACGCGACCGCCAGCAGTCGTTCGCGTTTCGCGCCGTCCTGGGCCTGCAGCGCCATGCCACGGGCTACGCTCATGAAAAAGGCCGCCAGCACGGCCGGATCGGCGCTTGCGGCCAACTCGCCCTGTTCGAGGCCTTGCCGGATTCGCTCCTCCAGGCTTTTCTCTATCCTGGCGCGCAGGCGGGTCATCGTTCGCTGGACGTCACTCGAAGCGGGCGAGCAGTTGGTGCTGCCGTTTGATAGCAGGCAGCCGGCGGGCCTGCCCTTCTGGGTGCAGCCCATTGCAGCGCCGGTTAGAAAGTCCACGACTGCCTGGTGTGCTGTGGGAGCGCGGCGGATGATTTCCTCGCTGATGTCCGGCTCTTCCATGTAACGCCGTACTGCTTCGAGGAACAGCCGCTTCTTATCTCCGAACGCGGCGTAGAGACTGGGTGGCGTGACGCCCATCGCGGCCGTCAGTTCACTTAATGATGACGCCTCATACCCATGTCGCCAGAAGACGAGCATGGCCTTCTGCAAAGCCGCTTCGCGATCGAACGACAGTGGGCGGCCGGGGCGGCGCTTTGTCGGTTGAGCCTGACTTTTCATATTAATTGATGTTAATCCGGCGCAGCGGTGGGCGGCAATCCGGCGGCGGCAGGTGATCATCAGACCAACGGCTACGCAGCTGAGGCGAACCTGGCGATTATGGCTCGACCAAGGCAGCCGGTGTCTACCACTTTGTCGCAGTTGTCAGAATTTCCGCGGCAGACACGCCGCGGATCTTATCGTTGGCGGGAAATGTCTTTGTTCCGTTGTAAACGGGAATTCCTCTCTCGATCACCGCGTCGGCGATGCCAGCCAGTGAATGAGCCCAGTCGCGTGGTGTTGTGGATGCGCCGGCCTTGAGCTCGAAGCCGATGCGTGTTGGACCGCGATCGATCAGCAGATCGATCTTCGCACCGGCATGAGTGCGAAAGTAGTAGAACCCGCTGCGGGTAGATGCACAGCGACGCGGGGACAATGAGTCGGGGTCAGCCGCTACCTCTCGAAAGTAATCTTCACCGACTCCGCTGATTTTCTTGCCGGGCCGTGGAAAACGGCTTCTATGTTATTGCCGTCGGGGTCGATGACGAACGCGGCATAGTAGCCCGGATGATAAGAACGCTCGCCCGGTTTGCCGTTGTCACGGCCACCGGCCGACAGCGCGGCGGAATAAAACTGTTCCACCGCCTCACGACTCTTCGCCTGAAATGCCAGATGCGCCCGTCCTGTCGTCGCGCCTTGCGCCGCCTCGCTATCCTTGCTGGAAACAAACAGCTCATCCGCCCAGAAGTAGTCGTCACCTTCGCCGCCCAGAGGAAAGCCCAGCGTGCTGAACACCGCGGTGTAGAAACGCTTGCTCGCCTCGAGATCTTTGACGACCAGTTGAATGTGATCGATCAGCCGGCCTCGATGCAATTCTTGTGTTTCCATCCGTCGCTGCTCCCGTGCAGATGTTTAGCGGAATATACAACCGCCCAAGCCGCAGTGGTACGTGACGTCCTCGCGTAGCTCAACCGCGGCGGTGGCGCGAGTGCCGCGTTCGCGAATATCTGGCACCATGTTGCCGCATCTCATAAGAACCGCAGGCTGTGCGATAGGCGGTCGATCCGCCGACACGCATCGGTACGACAAAGAGGAGTTGGGGCATGCGTCGATTACCGTTCATCGTAGCGCTGTTGTTGTCGGTGGGCGTGGCGTCCGCTCATCATTCCTTCGCGGTGTTTTTCGACCAGGACAGCAAGTTGCTGTCCATCACCGGCGTGGTGCAGGAGTTCCACTTTCGCAATCCGCATGGCGTGTTGACGCTCGCGGTGACGGAGAACGGCAAGCCTGTCATCTGGAAGGCAGAGACCAACTCGCCGTCCATGCTTCGCCGACACGGCTGGACACCCGAGAGCCTGAAAGTAGGTGAGACGGTCACCATCGAAGGCTGGCCGGCGCGCGATGGCACGAAATACCTCAGGCTGCGCAAGGCGACGCGGGCGGACGGCACGCTCGTTGGCACTCCCTTCGGCTCACTGGTCGAAAAGGAGGAATGATGCAAACCTCATGGTGGGTCGCGCTCGCCCTGGTGTTGTTATCTCAGCCGGCCTTTTCTGCCGCGCCAAAACCACCTGACCTTTCCGGGTTCTGGATGCTGAACTCCGCGGCGAAGCCGGACGCCGACATGATGAAGCAGGTCAAAGCGAACACCGTGTGGGTCAACGACACGGGCGCTCTCGAGTTGCCGCAGGGAAATTTTGGCGGGCTGAAGCTCACTGCCGCGGCCCTGGCGGCAGCGAAGAAGTGGGACCCACGCGAAGAGTTGAAGATGGAGAATGCCTGCAGGGCACCCTCCATCGTCTACGCGCTGCAGGGTCCGTTTCCCATCGAGATCTTTCAGGCGACGGAGCTCATCGTGATGAAGCTCGAGTATTACGATCTCGTGCGGATCATCTTTCTCGACGGGCGCAAACCTGAAGCAGACTATCCCCACTCCAAGGTGGGTTTCTCGGTCGGGCGCTGGGAAGGCGACACGCTCGTCGTGGAGACCACGCATCTGGAAGCGGCAACGATCACCAACAACGGTTTGAGTCACAGCAACGACGTACGCGTCACTGAGCGGTTCAAATTAAGTGCGGACGGTCAGTCGCTGTTAGCCACGCAGGCGTTCGAGGACCCGGCAGTGCTGGATAACGCGGGCGTGCGGTTCATCTCATGGAAGAAGCAGGCGGGGCAGCACGTGTTTCCTTACGACTGCGACCCGAATTTTGCGGGGAACTACGCCAGGTAGAGCACCAGGTACGCGCGCCTCAGCTCAGCCGTACTTCAGCGACCTTATCTTTGTAATCCGCTTTCGGATCGCGGCCGAGCAGGATTTTGACGCCGGCCAGCAGGCTGCTTTCGTTGAGCCAGATCTGCGCGCGCTCCGGCTCGAGCCTGATGAGCTGCACCTTGGGATCGGTCTTGCCGCCTTCGAACCACGCGGCGACGAACGGGTTCCAGAGGCGGTCCAACGTGGCGCGGTCGTTATCCAGGAAAAGCTCGCCGTGAACCGCAGCGAACAACTCGTGGCCTTTCGAGGTGAAGTGCGCCACGGCGCGATGCTGTGGCCCCATGGCTTTGACGAGATCGGTCTCTTTGGAAGTGAAGAACCAGATCGGGCCGTGCTTGCCGTCGCCATCGAGCTGAGCCGTCATGGGCTGGCTGTGGCCATCGTCGACACCGGCCAGGCCAAGCATGATCGTCATGTCAGATTTCAAGGCCTTCCAGAACTTGGCGGCGATTTCAGCATCGTGAGTCATGGAAAGCTCCTTCGGAATGAGGAGCAAACGACGGGGGCGGGACATTGTTCCGGGGGTTAGCGGAACAGGCCCTGAAGCGCCCACAGCGCCGGTAAGAGCAGCGCAAGCAGCACCAGCACCGCCAGCAGCTGCGTCCAGCGCGAAGCGGATTGACCGAACCCATGGATTCTCATGAGGCGCCTTTCCTCCTCGGTGGGATTGGGGCGCGGTCTGCATGCGGCGATGAGGGCGATTACACCGACTGAAGCTGCGAGCACAGCGGGGGCCGCCGGGAATGATTCCGAGTGACGGAAGCTTAAGATCTGACCCAGCAAGCCTGCGAAGCAGGCGAACGCAATGATGCCAAACGTAACGCGGAGACCCCACCAGAAGCGAACCGGTGAAATGAGGAAAAGGATCAGCGAAATGTAGATGCCGAGATAGGTGAGCAGCCCCGTGGCGTTCCCCACGCCAAGGCCTGCAAGCCGAATATTCCCGATGATGCTGAAGAGCAGGGGCAGCGGAAACAGCACGGCTGCGACCAGTATTCGCCGTCGCTGTGAATAGGCGACATATCGGGATGCCTCGCGAAAAGGCGTTGGTGTGAGTTTCATGACTATCTCGCTGGTGCTCGAGACTATGGTCGTGGCCAGGTCCTGAAGTTGTTTCGTATTATGGGGCAGGGAAACAACATCGACCGGAGAATTTTGATGATTCAAGGTTCCTGTCTCTGCGGGGCGGTTCAATGGCAATTTGATGGCATGCCGGATGGAGCCACGGCGTGCAATTGCACCGCCTGTCGCCGCTATGGCGTCTTATGGGGTTATGACTATGACGGCGAGAAAATCACTTATTCGGGAGTGACGCAGACTTACATCCGGGGCAAGGCGCTGAGTTTTAATTTCTGCCCCGGGTGTGGTTGCCTGGCATTCTGGCGTTCGCTGCGACTTGAAGCAGACGGACGACGTCGTATTGCCGTCAATCTACGGTTGGCGGAACCCGCGGCCGTGGCGCAGATTCCGATCGACCACTTCGATGGTCTGGAGAGTTTTGAAGATCTGCCGCGCGATGGCCGATGTGTCGGGGACTATTGGTTCTGAGCATTTCTGGCGGGATGGGCCCGGGCGGAATCTAACTTACTCGCGCAGAGCTATCCGCCGCCGGCCTCGGCTTCATGGCCGGACGTTCGCTAATGAAATACGGACTTCGCGTTGTAGCCGGTCCGGATAACTTCGCTATCGTGGCAACCATGCAAACCAACATGGAGATCGCCACGATGAAGACTGTACTGATCACCGGCTGCTCGTCCGGCTATGGCCTCGAAACCGCTCGCTACTTCCACGCGAAAGGCTGGAATGTCGTCGCCACCATGCGCACACCGCGCGAAGACCTGTTGCCCCGGTCGGAGCGGCTGCGGGTGTTGGCGCTCGATGTGACGAAGCCCGCAGGCATTGCGGCCGCACTCGAGGCGGCCGGGCCCATCGACGTGTTGGTTAACAACGCGGGGATCGGGCTCTTCGGCGCTTTCGAGGCGACCCCGATGGCCACGACCCGCGAGGTGTTTGAGACCAACACCTTCGGCATGATGGCGATGACGCAGGCCGTGCTGCCCCAGATGCGCGAGCGGAAGTCAGGTGTCGTAGTGAATGTGACCTCGAGCACGACGCTCGCACCCATGCCGCTGGTTGCCGTTTACACGGCGAGCAAGATCGCCGTGGAAGGGTTCACCGCATCGCTTGCCTTTGAACTGGGCGCCTTCAACGTCAGTGTGAAGCTGGTTGTGCCCGGCCATGGGCCGACGACGAACTTCACGAGTAACGGGGGTCAGCGGATGGAAGGATTGATTCCTGAGGCCTATGCGCCGTTCGCCAACGCCATCTTCTCATCTTTCTCGAAAATCACTGCGGTGACTACGGAGACAGATGTCGCGGAGGCGGTATGGCGTGCGGCAAACGACACTTCGGGGCAGCTCCGGTTTCCCGCGGGTGCGGATGCGGTCGCGCTGGCTCAGATGAGTTAAGAAGGAGGCAGAGAATCTCTGTGGCCACGGGCGGAGTCGTTGCGATACCACGCGTTGGACAGCGGCAGAAACAAAAGCAGGATGACGATGCCGTCTGCGAGTGAGTAAAGCAAAGTTTCAGCGTCGAGTGGCCCGGCGATCTCGTCCCACAGGAAGATGAATAGTGGTGTGCTCAGAAGCCCGAGCGCAGTCACGGTCGCGAGCGCGATTCGGCCCCAGTTTCGGCGCAGGAATGCCGCGACCGTAAGGATTGGGGGGATCATGTACAGCGTCAGGAGAAGCGCGAGCAGGCTGCGGGACTCGCGGACCTCTTCGTCAGATAGCGTTGCAGTGGTATCCCAGACGGAAAGCGCGACACTGACGGCGCACGCCAACACGACGGTCCACGGTCTTGTAAGACTTCCGGTCATTGCTGGTGCTGATCCCTGAGTGAGGTCGTGCGAGGTGCAGGGGTATTACGACAGCCCGGCAATGGGATGTAAATAGCGCGAGAGGGTCGGGCGGGTTGTGATGCGGCCCGAACGGTTTACACTGCGGATCAACCGGTGCCCGGCATGTGGCGCGACCCTTGAAGCAGGTAATAGAGATGAGCGCATCTCGAGATCATAAGATGCATGTTGCCGTTCTGTTTGGCGGCAAATCCGCGGAGCATGACGTTTCCATCCTGTCGGCGTGGAACGTCATCAGGGCGCTCGACAAGCAGAAGTACGACCTTTCCTATATCAAGATCGACAAGCAGGGGGTATGGCGACTGCTGGAGCTGCCGAATCTGAATCTGCAGGCGCCCGCGCCTCCAGGCGAGTTCAGCGCGGCGGGGCAGGGGCGGCTCATCACGCTGTCGCCTGAAAGCGCCACGGTCGTCGATGTCGCGGGATTAAATCAGTCGGCGCCGCCCATAGACGTGGTGTTTCCTGTCTTGCATGGGCCGTTTGGTGAAGACGGAACGCTTCAGGGGATGCTCGAGCTCGCCGGAATTCCGTACGCAGGCTCAGGTGTTCTTGCTTCGGCGGCTGCTATGGATAAGGACGTTGCGAAGCGTCTTCTGCGGGATGCAGGCATTCCCGTCGTTCCATTTCGAGTGTTGACGCGGAATCATCTCGCGACTTATGAGGATGTTGCTCAGGAGTTGGGTGATGTGCTGTTCGTCAAGCCGGCGCGTCTCGGCTCATCTGTTGGCGTAGGCAAGGCACGCAACGCTGCGGAGTTTGAGCGGGCGCTGGGGGAAGCATTCCGCTTTGATCATAAAGTTCTTGTCGAAAAGTCCATCCAGGCGCGTGAGCTGGAGTGCGCTGTGCTGGGGAGCGATGCGCCGCTGTGTTCTGTAGTGGGCGAGGTGATGCCGACGCACGAATTCTATTCTTACGAGGCGAAGTATCTGGATAGCGCCGGCGCAGAGTTTGCAGTTCCGGCGGCGTTGGAGCCGAGCGTCGCGACGCAGATTCGTGCTTATTCGGCGGACGCCTTCCGGGCTCTGGGATGTGAGGGCATGGCGCGTGTGGATTTCTTCCTGAGCGGTGCGAATGAGATATTTCTGAATGAGGTCAATACGATTCCCGGGTTTACCAACATCAGCATGTATCCCCGCTTGTGGGCGGCGACAGATCTGCCCACACCTGTGCTTCTGGATCGGCTCATCGATCTGGCGGTGACCCGCTTCGAGCAGAATAAGACTCTGACGAGTCATATGTAAGAGCTCTATTGTCCGAACCGGCGAGTAGGCGGAGAGGAGGGCGATTCGTCGTGCCTCTCGCACGTTCTTCGGCCGTGCTATCGTTTCTTTACAGACGCACAGCGCATGCCTCTGTATCCGTCATGCGCGCGGGGCGATGCTTCACTGATCGAGTATCAGCCGAAGTAACTATCTGCGACTCAGCACATGAAAGCCACGCTCATTCGCACCATGCCCGTCCCATCGGACATCACAGTAGAATCGCCGCTCCGGCGAACGGTTCTCGTTGTGGAGTGCAAGTTTGCGAAGGACGCATCACCGCCTGCGGCGGCCCGTCTGCGCAATCGACTTGTCGCTGACGGTTACCTCTATGTGCCGTCGGAGGCGTTTTTCATGCTGGCGCTTCCCGGACATTTTCATCTGTGGGCGCCGGGCATCGCGCCGGACGCTCTGCCCAGCTACTCCACCAATGCCTTGCCCGTTTTGCGTTCCTATCTCGGCAGGATTGCCGAGCAAGACTCATGGCCGGGCGCGGAGAATATGGAACTCGCGGTTTCCGCCTGGCTGAGCGATCTTGCCGCGTCGATACGCAAGCCCGACGCTTCAGACGCCGATCAAATGCTGGTCGAGGCCCGTCTCTTCGATCTCATGAAGGGTGGCTTGGTCCGGCGCGGATTTAAAGCATGATCGTCGGCGTCGAGTCCAACTTTGTCCTCGAGTTGACGTTCCGGCAGGAGGAGGCGGTCGACTGTACGCGCATTCTCACGCTCGCAGAGCAGAACGCCATTCAGTTAGTCATTCCGGCGTGTGCTCTCTTCGAACCCTACGAGACGGTGGTGCGGCGCGCCAAGCAGCGCGACAGAGTTGCCCATGAACTGCAGAGCGAATTGCAGCAACTCGCCAGAACAGACATCTACGCAGAACTGCGCAAGACTTCAGAAACCGTCACGCGCGCACTCGCAGAGAGTGGCAGGGAGCAGGCGGAATCGCTGGCTCGAACGATCGGCAGGATCGTCAGCGTCGCAACGGTTATTCCGCTCGACGCCAACGTGCTCAAGCACTCGCTCGCTGTGCAGCTCGTATATGGTTTGCCACCTCAGGATTCTGTTGTCTTTGCATCACTCGACCGGTTTTTTTGGCGAACATGGCAGGGGTCCCAAGCTGTTCGCCAACAAAAACCGCAAAGATTTCGCAGTCGATATGGTGGAAGAGCGACTCGCAGATCACGACTGCAAGCTCCTCCCCAAATTCTCAGACGCACGCAAGTTCATTGAAGCCCTCCTCAAGAGGGTATAACTCGGCGCTCAGTCGGGATTGTGTCCCTTGAGCGGAAAGTATTCACGCCAGGGCCTGGCCTCGTCGACCACCCGCGCGATCGACGGGCGAGCGAGCAGACGCGCGCGATAATCCCGAAGCGCAGTCAAAGACTCCGGGATCGGATACCCCCAGTGAGCATAGAAAAGCGCCGACGCCGCCGCGCAATCGGCAACGCCGAAAACATTGTTCGCCGCCCATTCGCGCTTTGCCATCCAACGGTTCAGCCACGCATAGCTCTTGTCTAACATCGCCTTGGACTCTACGTCCGCAGATGCATCCCGCTTGTCCTCAGCACGCAAGATGTTGAGCACCATCCGCGTCAGCGGTGCCATGACGTAGTCGTCAAACACACTATCCATCTGCCGCGCTTCGATGGCCGCGCGTGGATCAGCCGGAATCATGGGCTGCGCGTCGCCATGATGCAGGTCGAGATACTCAATGATCGCCGCCGATTCGATTACGGTGCGGTCCCCATCAACCAACACCGGAAACTGCCCCGTCGGCGCGAGACGGCTGACAGCCTCCGCATGCTGCGGATGTTCCGCATCAACCATCAGAAATTCGAACGGCACCTCGCGCTCATACAGCGCGATGAGCACCTTCCAATAGAAGGAAGCAAGTGGATGGCCATAAATTTGTATCATCGGCTCGCTCTCCCCGCGGCTTAAACGGCTCGTCCTGTGCAAGCGGTTTAACCGTAACCAATCCGCCTGCGTGCCGCAAGGAAGGTACCCGCCATGCAAGTGTTGGCGTCCTGAGCACCCTCGTCCCCGGGGCGTGCGATGAAGTCCATGTTATCCGCGATGAAGTTGGTCCCAGGGCGGTACCGGGCCCGGGCCTGCGGTCCATAATGCGGACAATGTCAGTGCTCGCCACGCATCGCTGGGCTCGCTGGATCCTGTTCATGGTGGGCTGGGCCGCGCTGACCTTGCTGTTTGCGCCCGAAGCCTATCTCAGCTTCTATCTGCGTGATGCCGCGATCACCTGGCGCCAGACGTTCGAGCTGACCCTCGCGAATTCAGCAGTCGCCCTGCTGTTCATTCCCGTCATCGTGGCGCTGACGACACGTTTTCCCATGGAGCGCGGCAAGCTGGGCGCGGCGATGTGGGTCCACATCCCGGCGTGCCTAGCATTCTCCATCGGGCATTCATGCCTGTATGCCGTGTTATGCCACACGTGGAATGAAGTCGGTGGCACCCTGTTCTACCGCTTTCATCCTAATCTGCTGAGTTACTGGGCGGTGGTCGGCTTCACGCAAGCCTACCGATATTTCGAACAGTTTCAGGATCGCGAGCGGCAGGTGGCGCGCCTGCAGTTGCAGGTGCTGAAAGCACAGCTGCATCCGCATTTTCTCTTCAACACGCTGCATACGATCTCCGCAATGATGCATGAGGATGTGCGCAGCGCGGACCGGATGCTGGCCCGCCTGAGCGAGCTGCTGCGAATGGTGCTGAGGGGAATCGATGAGCAGGAAGTGCGTCTGGCGGAGGAACTCACCTTCGTGCGCACTTATCTGCAGATCGAGCGTGTGAGATTCGGCGAGCGACTCGAGACGCGCATCAACGTGGAGCAGGAGACGCTCGATGCCCTGGTGCCGGCGTTGTTCCTGCAGCCCCTGGTGGAGAACTGTCTGCGGCATGGGCTGGTGCCGCAGCATTCGGGCAGCTTGATCGAAATCAGTGCCCGCCGCGAAGGTGAGGAGTTGGTTCTGTGCGTTGCTGACAACGGCCGCGGCCTTGCGGGCGAGATGCGCGAAGGCCTGGGAATGGCCAACACGCGCAAGCGATTGGATCATTTGTATCCTCACCTCAGCAGCTTCCGCGTCGACTCGGTGGTGCCGAACGGGTTCGTCGTGACAGCTCGCTTGCCCTGTCGAATTGCTGCATCGGTCGATCGCCCCGAGAGAGCAGTCGCATGAGCATCAGAGCTTTGATTGTCGACGACGAACCCTGGGCGCGTACGCGACTTGCGTCGCTGCTGCGGGATGAGTCGGATTTTGCAATCGTCCAGAGCGCTGCCAGCGCCGCGGAGGCCATCGATGCGATTCAAGTTCTCAAGCCCGATGTTGTATTTCTCGACGTGCAGATGCCGGAGCAGGACGGCTTTGCCGTGATTGAAGCAGTCGGTATCGACGCCATGCCGCTGGTCGTGTTTGCGACGGCTTACGAGCAGCACGCCGTGCGCGCCTTCGATGCGCAGGCGCTGGATTATCTTCTCAAGCCATTTGATGAGGAACGTTTTTCCAGGGCGCTGGCTCGCGTGCGTCTTGAACTGCAGGATGTGCAAGGCGCCCGTGCATCGCTGCAGCAGCTTGTACAGGCGAGGCAAGGCGACCGCCGTTATCTGCAGCGCCTTGCCGTGAATTCTGCCGGTCGTGTGTTGTTCGTGAAAGTGGACGAGATCGACTGGCTGGAAGCGGACGGCAACTATGTGACTCTGCACGTCGGCAGCAAGTGCCACCTGCTCCGCGAATCCATCGGCGCGCTGGTGGAGAAGCTGGACCCACAGCAGTTTGTCAGATTGCATCGCTGCGCGATCGTCAATGTCGAGCGCATTCGCGAGCTCAGTCCGTGGTGTCGGGGCGAGCAGGCCATCGTGCTTCATGATGGGACGCAGCTCACCATCGGACGCACGTTTCGCGAGCGGCTCATGGCGGTACTCGCGAACATGCTGTCTTGAAGCTCTCTCAGGGCGCAGTGCTGGCCACCAGCCGCATCTGATTTTCCAGGTGGCGATATCTCATGCAGTTGCATTTCTCCACGCCCGTTCCGGGTTGGGTGCATACCCTGATTTCGCAGGGCTGCGCCCTCTGCGTCGGCTGAACATGATGAGCAGGAACGCAGCCTGTCAGGCCCACAAACAACAAGGCACAATAGATAAATCTCATGGCACTCACCCGTTGGTCAGGTGAGTCTTAGATACCGTTGGCCAGGCGCTCGCGATAGAAGTTTGTGACGAAGGTTGAGCCCGGTGGGATGAGCTTCATGGGCTCAGATCTACGTTATGCAGTCATGCCTCCGTCGATGCACAGCTCCGCGCCAGCGACAAAACTGCTCTCGGTCGACGCAAGGAAGAGGGCGGCGGCCGCGACTTCTTCCGGACGACCCATGCGCTTCAAGGGAATGCGACTGGTCAGCGAATGCCGGATCTCATCGCTCGCTGCAGCGAACATCGGCGTATCGACAGGCCCCGGACTCAGCGTGTTCACCCGGATTCCGCGCCCCGCGAGCTCGGCGGTCCAGGTGCGCGCATAGGAGCGCACCGCGGCCTTCGTCGCTGAATAAGTACCGTAGCCCGGGTTCGCGATGAAGCCGGCAATCGAGCCGACCAGCACAATGATTCCGCCTTCGCCCATCAGACGGACCGCTTGCTGGACGGTAAACACCATGCCACGCACGTTCAGGTCGAACGCCTTGTCGAAGTGTTGTTCGGTCGTGGTTTCCAGCGTAGAAAACTCCGACACACCCGAGGACGTGACGAGGATGTCCAGTCGAGCTTTACTCTTCGCAACCGTTTCGAAGAGTCGCTCGAGATCGGCAGTATTCGTGACATCGCCCTGGACGGCAGTGATATTCCCTCCGATCAGCGCGACGGCCTCGTCGAGTTGCGCCTGACGACGTCCGGTGATGAACACGTGAGCCCCTTCGTCGACAAAGCGTTTGGCAATCGCGAGGCCGATGCCGCTGCTGCCGCCGGTGACAACTGCGGTCTTACCTTTGAGTTGCAACATGCGTAATCCTCTTTCGTTTAACGTTCGACCACGAAAGATATACGTCGTATATTTAGTGTCAATTACGCACCGCGGCTAGCCTAGATATACAGGAGGTAACCTTCATGCCGGATTTCCTGGACGCACCGCTCGCCGAAATCAGCGCCACGCGGCCGATTCTCGAGCAGATCGCCAACAAGTGGTCGGTACTCATCCTGACCGTGCTGTGCCCGCAACCTTCGCGTTTCAATGCCATCAAACGGCGCCTGGATCCGATCACCCATAAGGCCCTGACGGAGGCATTGCGGCGGCTGGAGCGCAATGGACTGGTGAAGCGGCGTGTGATCGCGTCATCGCCCGTTGCGGTCGAATATTCGATTACGCCGCTTGGCCGTACGCTGCAAAATCCGTTCGAGGCTTTGGTGGCCTGGGCGGGCGAGCATGGTGGCAGTATCGAGAAGGCGCAGTCCGCCTTTGACGCCGAAGGTCATAGCCACTCACCGACGTGAGGCGTTTCTTATAATCTTCGCGCTGACATCGACCGCTTACTCTGTGCCGAGCGGACGATACTCAAACATCGAGGAATTCAGCGTCGTCATGCGCTCGTCGAACAGCGCGCCATCGCGCAGGCGCTGGTCACTGACTCGAATGTTGAAATCGCGGCAGCCGAGCTCGACGTAGACTTCGCCGAGGTAATACACCTTGCCGGGTTCGATCCGCATGCGGAAACCGAGCTCGCGCTCGGACGCGAACCCGGCCCTGGTGCTCGTGCGTGAGAGCTTGGTAAAGCGCAGATCGCCCGCGTGGATCTTCACGTGGTAGAGCATTCCAGGCGGATCCTGGAAATCGCTCTTCAGGAAGGTGTTGGTCAGCTGCAGGGCGTAGGCTCGGAGATTGTTGTCGCGCTCACGAAGCATTTCCATGCCCATCAGGACCATGAGCACAGAGGCGTCGCACCGGTCGTCGACGCGCGTCGAGAGCACGATCATGGCCTCATCTCCCTTCAGCGTGACCTTACCGTGCGGCTGCCTCACCGCGCAGCCGGCAAGAATCAGGACGCATAGTGCAGCTGCAATCAGTCGCATGAGCTCACTCCCCTCAGATCGCGATCACGGCAATGCAAACAGAGAATCCGCACGGAACATTCGTTTCCATGTGACTCCGCCGTCGGCGCTGCTCCAGACATTGTTGTCGCCGGAACAGAGGGCCTGCAGATTGGCGCCCGAGTCGTCCGGAAAGGCGAGGTCGTAACAGCTGACGGTCGGCGCGTCGCGTTGTTGCCAGACGTTCGAGCCGGTCGGCAGGAATTGCAGCTTTCCCTTGGTGAGGTGAGTCATGGAAGGCGCGACAAACAGGCCGGCGCGGGTCTCACGCACAGTCGACAGGTAGTCGACCTTCGGCGGCAGATTCAAATTTCGAAACTCACCGGTGCGATAGTCGCCGCGCAGCAGCCGTGAGTGCTCGGCGTTCAAATCAACGCCGTAGATATAAAAGCCGCTGGCGCCGGCGTGCATGCCGAAGCGATTCTTGGGGTCGCCGCGATAATCCCGCCCCAGAGGTTCTGCGAATGCGGCGCCGGTGTACTTCGTCCACTGCGCTCCATTGTTGACACTCGTGTATATATTCATCGAATCATCGATCAACACCAGTCGATCTTTGCTGACCGCGTGCAGAGTGTTGGCGTTCATCTCAGCAGGCAGCCGCTCGTGTGTGACCTTGTCGCCGATGACGGAGATGTACTTCTCGCGCGATATCAGACAGGCCAGGCGATCGCCGACAGCGTTGCACGCGCTGAGGTTGGCCAGAGTATTGGTGGGCAGGGCGCGGAGACTGGCCTGACCGTTGGCGTTCTTGGTCATGCGGCCAATCGTGCCGGCGCAACCCGTGACATACGCCGAGGGCTCGCGTCCCTGGCGAATGTCTTGCTCGAAGCGAGTGGCGATAATCGTCTCGCGCACGCGCGCCAGGGCCGTCGGGTCAGCAGGAGGCCGGAGGGAAGACATCGGCTGATTCGGGCGCAGCGATTGATAGAGCTGCGGGCGCAAATCGTGCAACAGACTTGCCATCTCATCCGTGTTGTCCAACACCACCACTCTGTAAGGTGTGGCGCCGGTGCCGGAAGCCACGACTCCGGGCGGCGCCCTGTGTGGCTTCGGATGCATGACCAGTAATCCGATACTGGTCGCCTGCTGGGACTCAATGGTGAAATTCACATTGATCGGATATTCCGCGTAGAAGCTGATGATGGCGTTGCCGCCGGCGCTCTCATGAAACCGTTCTAGTGTGTAAGACCCCGGCGCCAGCGGCACGGTCAGGTATTTCTGCCGCATACCGCCGATGAACTTCCGCTGGTTGATGATGGGGTCGGCGTAGAAATCGACAGGGCCGCCGCCGATATCGCAGAGCTCGCCCACCAGCAAGCCGCGACTGCCGATATCGTCCGGCACGATGACCAGCGGCGCCTGGCATCCGCCGCAGGCGAGCACGACCAGGACCGTAAGAAATCTCACCAACATGGCGCTCCCTCGCTCGCTTTCCCGGGACAGCGCCGGCTAAGCTGATGTTGTTATTGTCTTACGCGGCAGCGGGGGAAACCTTGCACTCTGTCGCACATTTGCGTCGCGTCGTTCAGCGCCGCAAGTGTCTGGAGTTGGGGTGCGCGCGAGTTAGCGCACTCAGGTGCCTATGCGCGCCCGCTCCTGCGGCTGAATGGTCGCGGCAACATAAGAGCGGCACATCGTCTTACGCTGTCTCGCCGCTTCACCGCCCATCGTGGGCGGCAACTCTCGTTCGTAGAACATCCGCACCGTTCCATGAATTGCGGCGAAAAGGTGCCGGGCGACAGCGTGCGGGTCTGAGAACCGACCATCGCTCGCGGTCGCCAGCGGCGATCACCTCGACCCGGCCGTATTGCCTGGGCCAGTGAGGTCACCCCTGACCATGAGAATGCCGCCGAGGCGGCGTTGCGCTGGTTCGGAAAACCTTCGAACGAATAGCCTGGCGCTGTGGAATAACCTGGACCGCCAGAAGATATCTGGCGGTCCAGGCTTCCGTGTTAACTACGGATAGTTGGTGACAGTCGGTGTGCCCTGAGCGTTGCACACAGTCTGCGAGCCAACATCATTGATGACATGAATGATCCCGCCATTGGCTCCCAGGCAAACGCTGATCATGCTGTGGAATCGCACGTTGGGATTGAATGGCGCCTCGATGGCGCGTTCCAGGAAGATGTTCGGATTGGTGAACACGCTGTACACACCCAGCCCCCAGGCCTCGTGACTGGTGACGCTGTCCGCCACTTTGTAAGAAGCCCAGCCGCGACCTGTCGGACTGTTCCAGCTCGACTGACTCGGCGGGTCGTACGGGATCTCGGACTGATAGAAATAAACGCGGCCGCCATTGCCGTTCCACACGACCTGGTACTGCTGATAATGCTCGACGAAAAGTCCATAGATGGTCACGTTGTTACCATTCACCCACAGCCCGTTCGCTGAAGGATTGAGGTCCCAGCGCACGCCGCTTCCATGGTCGGCACGCCAGATCCACGTGTGATCCACGATCGTGTTGTGAGCATTGATGCTGAGGTTGATGGCCGCCTGTCCGGGCGCGGCACCCCCAACGCGGAAGAACAAGTCATGCAGCACGATGGGGTTGGCCGCATGGTTGGCGGAGCTCCCGTTCGGACCGACTTCGAGCAGCACTGGCGAATTCGCTGCTCCGGCGTCGAAGAACAATCCGGCAATCGTGATGCCGTCCACATCCGCCGTTCTCATGATGGGCACGCCGTTGTCAGCTCGCAGCGTCGCGAAGCCGAGACCCAGGATCACCGTGTTCGGATTGTTGACCTCGATCGTCTGGTTGAGAACATAAGTCCCCGGCGTGAACAGGATGTGGCGGCCCGCCGCGAGCTCGCCGTTGAGAGTCGCCGCGCTGGCGCCCGGTCGTGCGATATAGAACGAGCTGAGTGGAATGGTCGTACCCGGCGTGGTGGCGCCGTTCGCCCAGGTGATGCCGACGCTGTTAGTCCGCAGCGAGGGCACGCGCACGGCGAAATTCCCCGCCGCATCGACGAACAGATAGGGCTTCTCACGCACGACCGGCGTCTGCGCAACCTTGGTGTAGCGTGCGCCTGCCGTGGGGAAGTTGCCTGCGGGAGGATTCGGCACACCCACGAACACCATGTTCCAGTTCGAGCCGGCCCAGCTGCCCCATTGAGAATTGCGCGAGATCCACTGCTGCTGGGATGCAGAGTTCACCTGACCGTCGACGAGCACGTCTGAGAACCAGCCGCCGCTCGACCAGCCATTGTTCTGGTTGAGCTTGATGTTGCCGACGACATGCATGCGACGGAAGGGCACCGCCTGCGATACGGCCCACTGAACGACGCCGCCATTGAGGTTCGGATTGACCGAGAAGTTCTCCGCGCCACGCCAGAAGTTCTGCGTCGCGTTGTCATCAGAGAGAAACGCGTTCGCGCGCAATTCCCCATTGATGCGGACCTGGTCCGGATGTATGCCGAGGCCAAGCACCTGCGTGTAGAACCCGACGGGCACGCGCAGATTGTTGTATGTGCCAGGCCTGAACAGGATGGCATCGCGCCGTGGCCCGAAGTGATTCGGCTGCTGAGCGTTGTAGATGTTATTGATCAGCGTCTGCAGGTTGGGCGTGGCCGGATCGAAGATGTGAACGTTCGGACCCAGATCCGGTGTCTCGCCACCCGCACCGTTGTCGATGATGAACTGCTCCCATCCCTGCACCGTGGGACGATTGGCTATCAGAGCGCCGCCGAGATTCAAGTCGGCGGACACGAACTGATTGTTGGCGGACGCTCGCAACGCCACGGTCCCATTCGACTGGGGCACTACCGTGAACTGTTCCCAACCGCCGATCGTTGGACGGTTGGCGATCAGACGATTCGTATTAGGCGCAGCGAGCCCCGTGTCGGCTGCCACCAGATTCCCGCTCACTGTCGAGCGCAGCGAGATAGTGCCGTTCGCGTTGTTGATGACCTCGAACTGTTCCCATGCGTCGGCGATGGGTGCGGTGGCGGTCAGGAACGATGTGCCCGCCGCGCTTGCGCTCACAAAGTTGTTATTGGCAACTGCACGGAGGGTTGTTGCCTCACTCTGCGCCGACAGGACGAGAGCGAGGAGCATCCATCCGCAGGCGAATAGCTGCTGAAAAAATTTCGTCGACATGTGCTTTCCCCCTTGAAAGACCGAGCCTCCCGGGTCGTCGTTGACCCGGGTGACCTGATAGATTGACTATCGATGTGACATCACTGATAGACGCGCACGTAGTCCACGAACAGCCGTTGCGGGAACGTGCTCGAACCATTGGGGTTACCGGGCCACCTGCCGCCCACCGCCAGGTTCAGAATGATGAAAAACGGCTGATCGAACACCCAGTTGCCGTAGCTCTGCACCTGGCTTCTGCTCAGGGAATAGAAGCGCGTGCCGTCGACGTACCAGTGGATGTTGTTGGTGTCCCACTCGACCGCGTACACGTGGTAGTTGGCGCTCACGATCTCGTTCAGGTAGTGCGTACCCGAGAACGGTGTGGCACCTGAGTAGTTGGGACCGTGCACGGCGCCGTGCGTGATTTCAGGCTCGAAGCCGACGTGCTCCATGATGTCGATCTCGCCGCTCGCGGGCCAGGGCGTTCCGGGGAAACTGCTGCCGAGCATCCAGAATGCAGGCCAGATGCCCTGCGTCTGCGGCAACTTCATGCGAGCTTCGATGCGGCCCCAGCGGAAGGATCTCTTGCCCGCCGTATTCATGCGGGATGAGGTGTACTGGCAGGCTCCGTACCAGCAGCTGTTGCCCGCGCCGCCGCTGCGAGCTTCCAGTACTGCAACGTTGCTTCCCGCTTGGGAATCGAACTGCACGGAAACGTTCTGACCGGCGGTGTAGTACTCGAGCTCATCGTTGCCAAAGCCGTGGCCGCCCACTTCGTGATTCCAGTTGGCGCTACTGATGGTGTCGAACTCATCGCTCCACACCAGCGTGCGACCGCCGCCCGGGGTGTTGGAGATGGTGAACTGTTCCCACGCCTGCGCGGTGGTCCGATTCGCGATGAGAGCGCCGCCCAGATTCAGGTCTGCTGACACCAACAGGTTGTTTGCCACGGCGCGAATCGCGACTGTGCCGTTCGACTGCGGCTCGAGACGAAATTTCTCCCAGTCGCTGGCGACGGGGCGATTTGCAATCAGTCGGTTGGTGTTGGGGGCGGCGAGGCCGGTGTCGGCGGCAACGAAGTTACCGCTGATCGTGGCGCGAAAAGAGACGGTGCCATCAGAGTTGTTGATGACCTGGAAATCCTCCCAGGTACTCGCCGTTGCGGCCGTAGCGGTCAGGTAGGAAGTTCCCGTTGCGGTGGCACTGACGAAGTTGTTATTGGCGGCGGCGCGAACCGTTGCTGCGTGAGCAGCTACCGGAATGGCGGACGCACTCAGCAACCAACTGCACGCGAGCAGTTGGGCAAAAGATCTCCTCAGCATTGGATATCCCTCCTTAGTTGGATTTCCGTGGCTTTCCTTCGCGTTGTTTTGATAAAGCGTTGTTCTACGTTCTAATCGGCTTCTGCACCTCAGTTCACTTCGATACGCGAGTGGACACTGCGTATAGCGCAGGACACTACTCCAGAAGACAACGTTGTCAATATGTTGCCGTATCGCTGCTCGTCACTGGGTGACAGCGATTATGTAAATGTCGCAATCAGCTAACCTGGTGATGGCTGGCGTTCGACACTGGATAATTGGTCGTCCGCGAGGAGGGGCAGCGTTGGAATTAAGACGTCGCCCGATCAGTGGAGTTTGGGGAGACGACTTGCCACTGCCCAAACAAAGTCAGACCCGCTGCTGCCGCTACGGCCAATGATGCCGGGTTGTCAACCTGACAACGATACTGAGGCTCATACCCCTGGCCGATCGCATAGTGACTGATGGCCCGCACCAGCTTGCGAGCATGACCTCGTCCGCGGAAAGGCGCCAACGTCAGCACGCCGACATCGGCGATCTGTGCGCCTCCCCAGGGATACGCGCTGACAGCACTCACGAGCCGGTTCTGTTCGAAAGCGCCAAACACCGCCCAGTGATCGAGTTCCACGGCGGCGTTCTCCACATCCTGTTCCGCGGCAGCGGACCGAAACTCGGCGAATGTTGTCTGGTCGCGGCCTGTCAGTCGGCGTATGCCGACTGGCTGATCGTCTTGTAAGGATTGTTTGGCCGCCTCGGTGAAATAGAACATGCAATCGGCGGTGTGTAGCGTCACGCCAAACTCGTTCAGCCTTTGACGGAACGCGTCAGGCGAGCGGATGGGCCGTCGCGTCAGATTGAGTTTTTCTTCCAGTCCCGGCGTCACGGCGGCCAGCACGCGGCCGTCAGCGGTCTCGAACACCATAACTCGATGGTCTTCGCTCAGTGTCGGGTTGATCGTGAGCAGGAAGCATCGGTCGCTATGAAGCGGCACGCCGTTGGAGAACATTCTGTTCCACAGAGCGGTCGTTGTTTGGTGGGAGTGTGCAGACATATGCTTTATCGGGGGTATGTTGACGTGTCATAGTCGCCTCAGCAACGCCTCTAGCCATTCCGGGCCCCACACGCGGTGAGGTGAGTCGAGTCGCGCCTGTTTTAGGTTGGTTTAATAGGCGAGCGCCTTAATAAAAGTTGAGGCCACAAATTCTATTAAGCGAGTGCCCGGTGGCCGCGAGACAGGGGACGGGATTCCGCGCATATCATGATCTGATTTCTTCTGTGGTCGAATCGCGTGACCCGAGCCTCACTGGGGTACCATTTACCCAATTTCACCCGCCGCGTTCCGACGACGTACGCGGATCGTCCGGACCTGAAGGGCGAACCCTATGATGAAGGTGACGACCCACACCAGTAACGTGGAGAGCACTAACGCAGACTGCGGCCCGTCGGCCAATGGATGCGCTGGCGGTAGCCGTGTCAGGGTTTCATTGATTGCGGGAACCAGCAGCAGAAAGAAACTGAAGGAAAGTCCGAACGTCGCCAGGTATGGCCGCAGCCGCCCCAGGAAGAACATGCGGGGCACCAGCAGGCTGCCGAAGGCCGCGAGAAGGGCCAGGATGCCCCCCGCGTGTCCGGGATTGAAGCCACCGGTGCTGGACAAACCAAATGACGTGAACACCGACAGCGTCAGTCCGGCAAGGTAGACCCTGCCGGAACGAGTCGCCGACTCGATCGTGCGATAGCGGGTAAATGCATAGAGACCTGCAACAACAGGTACCAGGCTGATGACTGTGTGGACGGCGCCAAGGAGCGAGAGGGGATGAGCCATGGGAATGCCTATCGGTTATTCGGTAGCGGGTTTGATCAAACTGAAGAGCGAAGTCACAAAGCCGTGGTCCACTCATCAGCTATTGGGCAGTCAGCCTGGGCATGGGGCTCACCGACAACGTGCATGCGCAATCTTTGACGAGACCAGTTCATGAGCGACTTCCGTTCAAAATGGGTGGCTCAGTCTCGGATGGCTCCCCCAATCGCGGTATCGGTTGATTGACCGACACGGAGTACAACGACTTTCGTGCGACGCTCCGCGCATGACGATGTTTCATATGTCAGACGACACCGCCGTCCCCGTTTTCGACGCCATGCGGGCACTGGCCTTCATAGGCGACCTGAGCATGGGTCAGCCGACCGACCATTCGCTGCGCACCGCCTGGCTCGCGGGACTGATCGCTACCGCCGCCGGATGCGACGAGTTGCAAGTGGAGACCTCGCAACATGTCGCGCTGTTGCGTTGGTCGGGCTGCACGGCGAGTGCCCAGGAAATCGCCGAGTTCGTCGATGACGACGTACAGGCCCGCAAGGCCCTGCTCGCTTCGACAAAGTCGCTGATGCACCAGCCACAGCGCCACAACCTGCTGCCGGGAGGCGTTCTCGCAGTCGCCCGGATCAGCTGCGAGATCGCAGGCGACATTGCCAACATCCTGGGTCTGAGTGTCGATACTGAAGCCGCACTGCGTTCAGTGTTCGAGGCGTACGACGGCGGCGGCGTTCCCGGCTTACTGCGAGGCAAGGACGTGCCACTCGCCACATCCGTCGTTGCATTGGCCAGCGACCTCGAAATCTACAGCCGTCTTTACGGCCGTGATCAGGCACTCGCGCTGGCTAGCGGTCGTGCGGACGGCCGCTATCCCAGGTTCCTTGTCGACGCGAGCGTTCCGTTGGCATCTGACTGGATTGCGGAACTGGCTTCCCCCTCGGAGCCGTGGGCCAGACTGACCGACCAACCCGCCTCGAGGGGTCGCGGCATCGGCCTGGAACTCGTGGCCGACGTCATCGACCTGAAACTGCCCTGGATGACCGGTTACTCACGTCGGGTCGCCAGGTTGGCTCGCGATTGCGGAGCCCGACTCGGCCTGGACGAGTCCGCGCGCCGCCGTGCATACAGGGCCGGACTCCTGCACGGCATGGGACGTGCGGCGGTGCCCAACGCCATTTGGAACGCGCCCGAGCCGCTGTTGGCCTCATCGATGGAGCGCGTGCGGCTGGTGCCTTACTGGACGTCGCGCGCGTCTCAACACATAGAGGGGTTGGCAGCCGAAGCGGAAATCGCATCGTTCGCATTCGAGCGACGCGACGGCTCCGGCTACTTCCGTGGCCGCTCGGGCGGCGCCATGTCGCTGGAGGCCCAGGTCGTTGCCGCAGCCGAGCAATGGGTCTCGCATCGCACGCGCCGCCCGTCGCGCCCCGATCTTCCAGAGTCGGAGGCAATCGAAAGGATGACCGCGGACGCCGCGGCAGGTCGCTTCGACCGCGAAATCGTCGCTGCCCTGCTCGCCTGCATGCTGCCGGGCGATACACGTCGCGTCGCCACGCCGACGAACGAAGAGCAGTCGCTGTCACCGCGCGAACTCGAAGTGCTTCGCGGTATCAGCCATGGTGAGAACACCAAGGAGATCGCTCGCGCGCTGGGTATCAGTCCGAGGACGGTGCGCACGCACGTGGAGCGAGTGTTCCAAAAGCTCGACTGCTCGACGCGAGCAGCGGCGACGTTGAAAGCTTCTGTGCGGGGGTTGATCTAGCCGCGTGCGGATTACGCGATGCATCCCGCGGCCCTGTTGAGGGCTGCAGGAACAGGGTGGTCGGGATGACCCGATTGTCGTGTACCGGTGGTCCATTTGGACGAGAAGTTAAAATGATCAACTTTTCCATGCCTCCCTTAACGAGGCAGGCCTTGGTTTGTTAGTTCCGAGCGCCGGGAGGCCGAGCCGTCATTCAAATATCAATTATCGTGGGTCAGGCGCAAGAAAGTCAGCTGGAAGAATCGCCGGAAATACGGCTGAAACTTAAGAAGTGACATCCGCCAAACATGCTCATCATCGGCGCGCTGAGAAATCGGCGAAACTTGCGTACCGGCTTAGCCCAGCGGCGTCTGCTTTCGACCCTGAGCCGCCTGTCGATGCTCCGTGGTCGACGACCCAAAACCGGACGTTCATGACGTCGTCCGGCGTTCGGCCTAGGGCCCACCCGTTTCGACAGCCAACTGCCTGACGAGGAAGTCGACAAGGGCCCTGACCTTTGGCGATGGATGGCGGGAAGAGGGCCAGAAAATCCTGAAGGTGGTGTTGCGCGGTTCGGTGAAGGCGGAAAGCACGACTTCAAGCGTCCCCGCAGTCAACGCCTCGCGGACGGAAAATTCGGGAAGGCATGCTATTCCGAGCCCGTTTTCAACGAAACAGACTCGCCCTTCCAGGTTGTTGCAGACCATAGACACAGGAAGAGCGACTCCTCCCTCATCCTCGCTCCAGACCAGCGGCCAGCGTTCGAGCTTGCCGGTGTTAGTAAAACAGTGATGTAGGCAGCTGTGCCGCGCAAGATCGCTCGTCCGCTCGGGCCGGCCTCTTCGGGCCAGGTAGGCGGGGGAAGCCACCAGCAGCATCGGCCAGCTTCCCAGCCGGCGGGCGCTCAACGCAGAGTTGTCGGGCTCACCCGTGCGAATGACCGCGTCGAATCCTTCTTCGACGATATTGACCATTCGGTCGCTGAGATCCAAATCGAGGTCGATCGCTGGATGCACTCGCATGAATTCGGCGAGCAGCGGCAGGAAGGGCGTTCTGATCATGGGCAGGCTCAGCCTCAAGCGGCCTCGCGGCGCCGCTGTGGCATGCGAGAGCTCGAGTTCCGCCTCTTGAGCCTCCTCCAGCACCCGCCGGCTGCGAGCCAGCAACATCCCGCCCTCGGCCGTCAAGGTGATGACGCGCGTGCTTCGATGCAGCAGGCGCACCTTCAATCGTCCTTCAAGGCGCGCGATCCGCTTGGCCACTGCCGACGCTGATACGCCGATGAGCCGCGCCGTTTCCGCAAAGCTGCGGGTTTCGGCGACCCGCACGAACACGGCGAAGTCTTCCAGGCTGTCGAGCACCAATGGCTTCATTGCGGACATGGGAGTCATGAAAGCTCGGAACTGTACCCACCTTTATTGCGAGTCGCACCTTGCCTATCGTCAACACCTTCACCGGTGCTGTGCTCGCCAACCAAAGAAAACTGCATGAACATCGACCTGAACGGCAAACTAGCCATCGTCAGCGGATCCACGGCCGGAATCGGCCTTGCCATCGCCCGCGGACTGGCCGCCACTGGCGCGCGCGTCATCGTCACCGGCCGCACCCAGGCGCGTGTCCGGCACGCCATCGACGACATTCGCGGCACGGTGCCCGCTGCCGACCTCCACGGCGTGGCCGCGGACCTCTCCACCGCAGCCGGGGCCGCGACACTCGCCGAGCGCGTGGCGAAGGCCGACATCCTCGTCAACAACCTCGGCACCGCCAGCCCCAAGCCGTTCGGCGAATTGACCGACGACGACTGGCTGAATCTCTTCAATTTCAATGTCATGAGCGGCGTCCGCCTGACACGTCACTACCTGCCAGGGATGGTGGATCGGGGCTGGGGCCGCGTGATCTTCATCAGCAGCGGATCCGGGCTGCAAATTCCGAAGGACATGATCGACTACGGCATGACGAAGACGGCCCAGCTCGCGATCTCGCGCGGCGTGGCCGAATCGGTGGCTGGCACCGGCGTGACGGTCAACGCCGTGCTGCCGGGCCCCACCACATCGGAGATCCTCGGCAACTGGCTCGGACCCGTGGCGCGCGAACAGGGCAAAACGATGGAGCAGGTCCAGCAGGACTTCATCGACACCATGCGCCCCAGTTCGCTCATCCGCCGCTTCGCGAGCACAGAGGAGGTGGCGAACATGGTGGTCTACGTGTGCTCGAAGCAGGCCGCAGCGACCACCGGAGCGGCCTTGCGCGTGGACGGCGGAGTCGTGAGATCCATTGCTTAACGATTCACAGGAAACCTTATATGAAGGCAATTTCAGCCATGCAAGCAAGTCCCCAGGCCCCGTCTTTCGATCTGCAAGGAAAGCGCGTTGTCGTCGTTGGCGGAAAGACATCGATCGGTCTCGGCGTCGCCCAAGCTGCCCATGCCATGGGTGCAAGCGTGACTGTCGCCAGCCGGCGCAAATTCCATCTCGAACGACATCCCGAACTGGCCGCATTCGACCAGCTTGTTCTGGACATGGAGGACGAATCTTCTGTCCGGGCTGCATTCGAGGCAGTCGGTGCTTTCGACCACCTCGTCGTGACCGCAGGTCCGAAGCTGGGATCCTGGGGATCGTTCATGGATGCGGACATGCGCGGGGTTCGCGGCTACCTCGAAGGAAAGTTCCTGGGCACCTGGGCCTGCGCCCGCTACGCCGCTCCACACCTGCCTCCGAGCGGATCGATGACGTTTCTCACGGGTGGCCTCGGCGCTCGGCCAAAGCTGGGTCTGGCCGCTGTCACGCCGACTTTCGCGGCCGTCGATTCTCTCTCGCAGTCGCTCGCACTTGAGCTCGCTCCGATTCGCGTCAATACAATCCGCCCCGGTTTCATCGACACCGAATTCTGGAGGAGCCTGCCTCCGAACCACGTCGAGGCAATTCGAGAAAAAGTCCGTTCGAGCTTTCCAGCGCGTCGAATCGGGACGTCCGCCGACGTCGGCCATGCAGCAGTTTTCCTGATGACAAATCCGTATGTCACCGGAACCGTGCTGGAGGTCTCCGGTGGCGAACTGCTTGTCGACTGGCTCTTCTGATGCCTGCGCAGATCGCCGACGCTACAGCGGGTAGCCGCAGACGCCGTATCGGTGGGAGGTGCAGCAGATCAAAACTCTCGACCAGCGGCTGCGTGCCTGCAATCTAGCGCGAGCGTACGGTCGCATGCGGTTTCGACGGTATTGCCAGCGCATGCTCAAGCGGCGCTGAAGCAGCCGTTCTTGAACGCTCTGCAAGTGGCCGGAAGCGGTCGTACATTAACGTACAACTGACGCGATCCGCTCTCCGCGGCTGCCGCTCCGCGTGGAATGCTTGGACAATGTCTGGGGGCTTGAGTTGAGTATCGCCCGGAAAACCGGCGAAACTCGCGGACTGGTCGGGATGACAGGATTTGAACCTGCGACACCTACGTCCCGAACGTAGTGCTCTACCAGGCTGAGCTACATCCCGAACCGCTAGCAGCGGAAGTGCGCGGGGCGTCTCTGGTGGCGTTTCGGGAGCGTGGGAACGCTGTTAACGCCGGACGGCCTAGGCCTGCGCGGGCGGCGAAGTCTACGTGAACACCTCGCGAGCCGCCAGCCTCAAAAACTCAAGTCGTATGCGAAACCGCAAACCGCGCCAGCGCCGATAGCCCGTCCTTATATGAAGAAGGCGGCAGCACCTCGAGCGCGGTCAGCGCCAGCTCCACTTCGCGCTTCGCCAGATCCCGCGTGTAATCCAGCGCGCCGGTCGCCTCGATGGCCGCAAGAATCGCATCGAGCTGCTCGAGGCCACCTTCCTCAATCGCCGCGCGCACCAGCGCACGCTGCGCGTCATCCCCATGCTTCATCACGTGGATAAGGGGCAACGTCGGCTTGCCCTCAGCCAGATCGTCGCCGAGATTCTTCCCGCGCTCCTCAGGATTCGACTGATAGTCGAGCACGTCATCCACGAGCTGATAGGCCGTTCCAAGATGCCGCCCGTACCGAGCGAGCGCCTGCTGCTCATGCACTGCGGACCCGGATAACACCGCCGCCACTTCCGCACCTGCTTCGAACAGCTGCGCGGTCTTGCGGTAAATCACCTGCATGTACCGCTCTTCAGTAGTGTCAGGATCACCAGCGTTCATCAGCTGCAACACCTCGCCTTCAGCGATGACGTTGGTGGCATTCGCCATGATCTCGATGACCGGCTGCGACTTGAGTCCCGCCATGATCTGAAACGCGCGCGTGTAGACGAAGTCGCCCACCAACACGCTCGCCTGGTTACCAAACACTTCGTTGGCCGTCTCGCGTCCGCGACGCAGGGATGAGCCATCAACGACATCGTCATGAAGCAACGTCGCGGTGTGAATGAACTCGATGAACGCCGCGGCTTCTATATGCGTTTCACCGCTCATTCCGCAGGCGCGGCCCGCCAGCAGCACGAGCAAGGGGCGCAGACGTTTGCCGCCACCGGAGATGATGTGCTCCGCGACCTGGTCGACGAGCGGCACCTCACTCCTGAACCGGGTCCGGATGACTTGGTCCAGGGCAGTCAGGTCGTCGCGAACGAGCGCGCGGATATCATCGAGGGTCATGCTGTTCCAGGCTTGAAAGGGCCACGCATCGTAGCCGAGGAGGGGGGCGAACGAGAATGGCGCGGCCGTAAGGGGCAGCAATTTGCTACGAAACGCGTAAGCCCCTGTCCCACTTACGGAAACTCTTGTTTGACCGACCGGGGGCCGGTCAGTAGAATGCGCGGCCTTTCGTCATCCGACGATCTCATCCGGAAGTTCATACATGTACGCGGTCATCGCCACCGGCGGTAAGCAGTATCGGGTCACCAAAGATGCGCTTTTGCGCGTCGAAAAGCTCGATGCCGAGCCGGGCGCCACGGTCGAGTTCGGCGAAGTGTTACTGCTCGGCAGTGGCGCTGACGTCAAACTGGGCACCCCCCTTCTCTCGGGCAGCAAGGTGGTGGCCACCGTCGTTCGCCACGGTCAGGGTGAAAAGAAAGTCATCGTGAAGTTTCGCCGTCGCAAGCACTACCTGCGACAGGGAACTCACCGCCAGCAGTTCACTGAAGTGAAGGTCACGGACATCAGCGCAGGCTGATCCGGTCCCCACCTTCCCAAGCGGAGATTCGCATCCATGGCACATAAAAAAGCAGGCGGCAGTACCAAGAACGGCCGCGATTCCCACTCCAAGCGACTGGGCGTCAAGCGTTTTGGCGGTGAGCTCGTGCTCGCCGGCAACATTCTCATTCGTCAGCGCGGTACGCAGTACCACCCCGGCGCCAACGTCGGCATCGGCACGGACCACACCCTGTTCGCCAAGAGCACGGGTCGCGTGCTGTTCCAGCGCAAGGGCGCCGAGCAGCGTCAGTACGTGAGCATCGTCGTCGAGGCCCCAGCGGCCGCGGCCGCCACAGCCTGACAAGTTCGCATCCGCAAAGCGTTCGCGAAAGCCCCGGCCGAGTGCCGGGGTTTTTGTTTGAGGCTCAAAAATCATGAAGTTCGTCGACGAAGCCAAAGCAAAGGTCCAAGCCGGTAACGGCGGGCGCGGGAGCACCAGTTTCCGCCGCGAGAAGTTCGTGCCGTTCGGCGGACCAGATGGTGGCGACGGGGGTCACGGCGGCAGCGTTTACCTGCGCGCGGCGCCGGGCATCAACACGCTCGTGGACTTCCGCGTTGAACGTAACTTCAAAGCCCAGTCCGGCGAGGGCGGCTCGAGCCAGGATTGCACCGGTCGCAGTGGCGAAGATCTCTACGTCAATGTGCCCATCGGCACGGTCGTCAAAGATCTGGAAACCGGGGAGGAGCTTGGCGACCTCAACGTCGAAGGCAAAACGCTCCTCGTCGCGCGCGGTGGCAAAGGCGGCTGGGGCAATACGCGGTTCAAGACCAGCACCAATCGGGCGCCTCGTCAGTTTGGTCCGGGCCTGCCGGGTGAGAAGCGCGAGCTGGCGCTCGAGCTGAAAGTCATTGCGGATGTGGGCTTGCTGGGGTTGCCGAACGCCGGTAAATCCACGCTTATTCGTGCTGTTTCGGCCGCGCGGCCGAAGGTGGCGGACTATCCGTTTACTACGCTGATTCCTAACCTCGGTGTTGTCGACGTCGGCCAACATCGCAGTTTTGTGATGGCGGATATCCCTGGGTTGATTGAGGGCGCGGCGGAGGGTGCGGGGCTTGGCATTCGCTTCCTGAAGCATCTCCAGCGCACTCGCGTGTTGCTGCATCTCGTGGACATCGCGCCTGTGGACCCGGATGCGGACCCGGTCCGCGACGCGAAGGCTATCGTGGGCGAGCTGAAGAAATTCAGTCCGGACCTGATCGATAAGCCGCGCTGGCTCGTGCTCAACAAGCGCGACCTGTTGCCGGATGACGAGGCCGAGCAGCAGGCGAAGAAGATCATCAAGGGGTTGCGGCACAAGGGCCCGCACTTTCTGATCTCCGGGGCGACGAACCTCGGCACGCAGGAGCTGGTTGATCAGATCATGCAGTTCCTGGAGGAGATCAACCGCTCGGAGCGCGAGGCTGCTGCCGAGGTTGCTGCGGACGCCGAGGTCGCTGCGGCCAAGCGCGCTGTGGTGAAAGCGGAGACGGAAGCGGCGAGGGCTGCCGCACGTGAGCGGCTGGTTCAACGGAAGAAGGCTGGGGTGAAGATTCGCGAGGCGGCCAACATCCGTGCGGCGCTCGCGGGCGAGACGCCGACGAAGGCAGCGTCGCGGTTGAGTGCGTTGGCTGCGGCCGCGCATTCGGGTGGCGGCGGTGGTCAGGTTTCGGCGGGTGCGCCGGTTGCGGCTGCGGGTGCAGTAGCTAACGACGGCGGGGATTCAGCAGGTGCCGATGGCGTTAAGGCTGGCCGACGCGTGGGCCCTGCATCTGCTGCGGGTAAGAGTGCGCGAGCTGCCGCTGCCAAGCCCTCCGGCAAAACCGCCACGGCAGCGTCGCGGAGCAAGCGCAGGTCGTAGTTTCTCTGCTGGCTAGCGCCGCGCGTTTGCGGACCCATGTACTCGGCGAAGTCGCCTCGGCGGCGCCCGGGCCTTATTCTCTGCTGAGTGCCGTCTCAGCAGCGTCGCGGAGCAAGCGCAGGTCGTAGTTCTACGGGTTAGCGCCGCGCGTTTGCGGCCTGATCTGCTCGGCGAAGCCCCGCCTGAACGTCCGGCGGACAGCGCTGCCTGCCTGTCCGGTCAATTTCCGGCGAAGGGCTGCTGCCAAAAGAAAAAGCCGGCCCAAGGCCGGCTTTTTCAACACACTCTCGCGCAAAGGCACAAGGGCGTCGGGCATCAACCCGTCGCGCCCACCGCCTTACTGCATGGCGCGGATACGCGCAGCCAGGCGGCTTTTGTGCCGGGCAGCCTTGTTACGATGAACGATCTGCTTGTTCACCAGCGCGTCGATGACCGGAACGGCCTCTTTATAGCTGGTCTGCGCAGTGTCCTTGCTGCCACCTTCGATGGCGCTGGTCACTTTGCGCACGGCGGAGCGCATGCGCGAGCGCAACGCGACGTTGCGAGCGCGGTGTTTATCAGCCTGACGGGCTGCTTTTTCCGCCGACTTGGTATTGGCCACAAAGATCTCCGATCGAACGCGTGCGGTTTTAGGGCGCGGTAGTTTGCTGACGCACCCCCTCCTTGTCAACGCTGCGAATCATCGCCCGGCCTGAAAGGCCGGAAACAGCTATTCTTTCGCCCCTTCGGGCCGCAAGCGGCCTTACGCCCCGGATTTTCCCCTGGCTCGAGACCGCGTATCCCCGCCCCGCCCATGACGAACCGATGAGTCGCGCGATCTTCCGCAGCACCAGTGTCGTGGGCATCACGACGCTGATCTCCCGCATCACCGGCCTCATTCGTGAGATGGCGTTGTCGCAGGCGTTCGGCGCCGGCCCGCTGACTGACGCGTTCCTAGTCGCCTATAAGATCCCCAACTTCCTGCGACGACTGTTTGCGGAAGGCGCCTTCTCTCAGGCCTTCGTGCCTGTAATCTCCGAATACAAAGTAAAGCGCTCGCAGGAAGACGTCCGCGATCTCGTGGCCGGAGTCGCAGGCACGCTCGGCGGCGTGTTGTTCGTAGTTACGCTCATTGGCGTGATCGCCGCGCCGATACTCATCCTGTTGTTCGCGGCCGGCTTCGAGCCAGCGGACAACCAGCGGGATCTGGCCATCCAGATGCTGCGTCTGACTTTCCCTTATCTGTTCTTCGTATCGCTGACCGCGCTGTTCAGCGGCGTGCTCAACAGCTACGGCAAATTCGCCGTGCCGGCGTTCACGCAGGTCATCATGAATATTGTGATGATCGTGTTCTCCGCGTGGCTCGCGGTCCGCAGCGAGAACCCTGGAATCGTTCTCGCCAGCGGTGTGTTCGTCAGCGGCGTTTTGCAGTTGTTATTTCAGCTGCCGTTCGTCGCGAAGCTCGGCCTGTTGAAATGGCCGCGTTGGCGCCCCGCTGCTGAAGGCGTGCGGCGTATCGGCCGGCTAATGATCCCCGGCATCATCGGCTCGTCCATGGCGCAGATCAGCCTGCTGCTGGATACCCAGATCGCCTCGTTCCTCATCGCCGGCAGCATTTCCTGGCTGTATTTCGCTGATCGCCTGATGGAGTTTCCGCTCGGCGTTTTCAGCATCGCGCTGGCGACAGTGATTCTCCCCGGCTTGTCGGCTCATCACGCGCGCGCGTCGAAGGAAGCGTTCTCCGCCACGCTCGACTGGGCTCTGCGTCTCACCCTGTTGTTAGCTTCTCCAGCAGCAGTAGCGTTGCTCGTCATCGCCGGGCCGCTTACTGCAACGATCTTCGGCTACGGCAAGTTCGACGAGCACGACGTCCGCATGAGCTCTTATTCGCTGATGGCGTACTCGTGGGGTCTGCTCGGCTTCAGCATGGTGAAAGTGCTCGCCCCCGGCTACTTCGCGCGACAGGACACGAAGACTCCCGTCCGCGTTGGCCTCATCGCACTCGGCGTCAACATGGGTACGAACCTGCTGGTCGTGTTGCCGGTTTCGCACTTCGACCTGTTCCCGTATCCGCATGCGTTGCTGGCGACATCGACGTCACTCTCCGCTGCTGTTAACACCGTTCTGTTGTGGCGTGGATTGCGTCGCGCGGACGTCTACCAATTCTCCCCGGGCTGGCCGACCTTCGTCGGGCGCATCCTCGCAGCCAACCTCGTAATGGGGATCGCGCTGTGGTGGATTGCGGGCGATTTCCAGAGCTGGGTCACCTCGTCGCCACTGGAGCGCGCCGGGCGCCTGACGTTATGCATCGGCGCGGGCGCCGCTGCGTATTTCGTAACGCTTTTCGTCCTGGGAATGCGGTATCGGCACATCCTGAACCGGTCCTCGCAGGAGGCATGATGTCTGCGCTGCATGCCGCGTTACGCCGTCGCGCGCGGACCCCACGAGTTGCCTATACTTTCGCCCCTGCGTCAGTCGCTTAGCCCTATGGAGCTCATCCGCGGACCGATCAACCTGCGCGACTGCCACCGCGGCTGCGTCGTCACCATCGGGGCGTACGACGGCATCCACCTGGGGCATCAGGCGCTTCTCGAGCGGTTGCGCGAGCACGGTCGGCGGCTATCCCGCCGCACGATGGTCGTCACCTTCGAGCCGATGCCGCGCGAATTCCTGCTGGCGCCCGCGGAGGCGCCCGCGCGTCTGACCACGCTGCGTGAGCGGTGGCGCATCCTCGAGCGGCAGGGCGTCGACTACGTCTGGCTGCTGCGGTTCAGCCGCGCGCTCCGGTGCATGTCCGGCGATGAGTTCGTCCAGCTGCTTGTGCGGGATCTGCAGGCGTCCGTGGTCGTCGTCGGTCACGACTTCAAGTTCGGACGTAACGGTGTTGCCAATGCGCCGATGCTGGCCGCCGCAGGCGACAAGTTGGGTTTTGAGGTGGACGTCGTGCCGCCCATGCTGATGGACGGCGCACGAGTCAGCAGCAGCGAGATCCGCGCTGCGATCAGCCGCAGCGACCTTACGTTGGCCGCTCGCTGGCTGGGTCGGCCGTATTCGATGCGTGGGCGTGTCATTGAAGGCGCCAAGCTCGGTCGCCAGTTAGGGTATCCCACTGCCAATCTGCGGCTGGGGCGCGATCGTTCGCCGTTGCGTGGGATATTCGCGGTGAGAGTGCTGGGCATCGGTTCAGGTCCGTTGCCTGGTGTGGCGAGCCTGGGTACGCGTCCGACGGTAGATGGCGTGGTGCCGCTCCTCGAGGCGCACGTGTTCGATTTCGCCGGTGACCTGTACGGCCGCGAGATCGAAGTCGAGTTCGTCGAGAAACTGCGGGAAGAAGAGCGTTTCGATTCCCTGGATGCGCTGGTCGTGCAAATGGACCGCGACGCTGCGGCGGCCCGGCGCATCCTGAACATTTGAAAGAGAGAGCGAGTGGCCGAGTACAAGCAGACGATCAACCTGCCCCAGACGGATTTCCCGATGAAGGCGGATCTCGCCCAGCGCGAGCCCGCGCAACTGGCGAGATGGGAAGAGCAGCAGATCTATCAGCGGCTGCGCGAGGTTGCGCGCGGCCGGCCGCGCTTCGTCCTGCATGACGGGCCGCCGTACGCCAATGGCGCCATTCACATTGGCCATGCCGTCAACAAGATCCTGAAAGACATCGTCGTGAAGTCGCGGTCGCTCGATGGCTTCGACGCGCCTTACATTCCTGGTTGGGACTGTCACGGTCTGCCCATCGAGCTGCAGGTCGAGAAGAAGCACGGTCGGCCCGGCCAGAAGCTGGACGCCAAGGCGTTCCGCGCCGCGTGCCGCGCGTACGCGCATGAGCAGATCGATCTGCAACGCGCCGACTTCAAACGCCTCGGTGTGATGGGCGACTGGGATCGTCCTTATATGACGATGGCGCCCGGTTTCGAAGCGCAGCAGATGCGCGCGTTCGGCAAGGTCATCCAGAACGGACATCTCTACAAGGGTGTGAAGCCCGTGTACTGGTGTCTCGATTGCCGTTCAGCGCTGGCGGAAGCCGAAGTCGAGTATGAGGACAAGACCTCCCCCGCGATCGATGTGGGTTTTCCGGTTACGGATAATCGCGATCTCGAGAGACGTCTCAGCCTCGACGCCGGTGCGTTGAGAGACACGGATATCGAGTTGGTCATCTGGACAACGACGCCGTGGACCTTACCAGCGAACGAAGCCGTCACGCTGCGCGCCGAGTTTCGCTATGTGTTGGTGGATGTCACGACAGGTGGCGTGTCGCGCCGCGTGATCCTCGCTGCAGATTTGTTAGAGAAATGTCTGCAGCGATATGGCGCGCATGTCAGTGCCACGGAGTTTGAGTTCGAGGGCCGCGCGCTCGAAGGCCTGCGGCTGCGGCATCCTTTCCAGGATCGTACGGTGCCTGTCATCCTCGGCGAGCACGTCACGCTCGACGCTGGCACAGGTGCGGTTCACACCGCGCCCGGACATGGTCTGGAAGACTTTGCTGTTGGCAAACTGTACGGCCTGCCGGTGTCGAACCCTGTGGGCAACGACGGGCGTTTTCTGCCGGATACTCCGCTGGTTGCCGGTCTCAAGGTCGATGCAGCGAACCCCGTCATCATCGAAGAGCTGAAGACGCACGGTCGCCTCGTGCATCACGAGCCGTATCGACACAGCTACCCGCATTGCTGGCGTCACAAGACGCCCGTGATCTTCCGCGCGACACCGCAGTGGTTTATCAGCATGGAGCAGCGCGGACTGCGTGCGAACACATTGCGCGATATTCCTAAAGTTGCGTTCACGCCGGAGTGGGGCCAGCAGCGCATCACCGGCATGATCGAGAATCGGCCGGACTGGTGCGTCTCGCGCCAGAGAACCTGGGGTGTGCCGATCCCGCTGTTCGTTCATCAGCGGACAGGTGAGTTGCATCCGCGTACGCAAGAGCTGATCGAAGCGGCGGCTGCGCGCGTGGAGATCGAAGGCATCGACGCGTGGTTCTCGCTCGATCCAGCCGAGTTGCTCGGCGCGGAGGCGGCGGACTACGACAAAGTCATGGACGTCATGGACGTCTGGGCAGATTCGGGCATGTCGTTCGAATGCGTAGGCAAACAGCGTCCGGAGATCGAGGCGCCGGTGGACCTGTACCTCGAAGGGTCAGACCAACACCGCGGCTGGTTCCACAGCTCGCTGCTGATGTCTGAGGCGTTGTACGAGCGGCCGCCTTACAAAGGCGTTCTCACCCACGGCTTCACCGTGGATGACAAAGGCCGCAAGATGTCGAAGTCGCTCGGCAACGTCATCCCGCCGCAGAAGATCATGAGTTCGCTTGGCGCCGACGTGTTGCGACTGTGGGTATCAGCTACCGACTACGCGAACGAAATCAGCGTGTCGGATGAGATCCTGAAGCGTACGGCTGATTCTTACCGCCGTATGCGTAACACCGTGCGCTTCCTGCTGGGGAACATGCACGGCTTCGATCCTGCGCAGCACGCCGTTGCGCCGTCAGACATGGTGGCGTTCGATCGCTGGGCGTTGAACCGCGCGCGCGAAGTGCAGGCGGAAATCGTCGAGGCTTATCGCAAGTATCAGTTCCACCTCGTGTATCAGAAGGTGCATAACTTCTGCATCGTGGACCTGGGGGGTCTGTATCTCGATGTGTTGAAGGATCGCCTGTACACAACCCCGGCGAACAGCCTCGCGCGCCGTTCGGCCCAGACCGCCATGTATCACATCGCGGAGAGCATGACGCGCTGGCTCGCGCCGATGCTGTCGTTCACCGCTGAAGAGATCTGGCGTTTCCTCCCAGGTAACCGCGCGGAGTCGGTGTTCCTGACGACGTGGCATGAGATTCCTGCCGCGGCTCGCGACAGCATCGACTGGCCGGCGTTGATCCAGCTGCGTATCGACGTTACGAAAGAGCTGGAGAAGTTACGTGAGGCTGGTGCGATCGGTGCGCCGCTCGAAGCGGAAGTAGATGTGTATTGCGCTGATGCCGCGTACGAGCGATTCAGTGCGCTCGGCAACGAGCTGCGCTTCCTGCTCATCGTGTCCGAGGTGCGGGTACATCGAGTGTTAGACGCCAACACGGCGGCATCCAACACCTCGATTCCCGGCGTCTCGATTCTTCTGAAGCCCACGAAGGCGGAGAAGTGCGTGCGTTGCTGGCATTTGCGGCCGGACGTTGGCGCGAACGCCGAGCATCCTGAGTTGTGCAGCCGGTGCGTTACCAACGTCACCACGGCTGCTGGCGAACACCGGAAGTACGTATGAGCGAAGCAGGTACGGTGAGTAGTTCGAGTGTGCCGGCGTCGAGCGGTTGGCTGTGGCTGCCGCTGTCGGTTCTCGTCGTCATTCTTGACCAAGTCACGAAGCTGCTGGTGCTGCAACGTTTCGAGTTGTACGAGCGCCTCGAGCTGCTGCCCGTGCTGGATTTCACGCTGATGTACAACACGGGCGCCGCGTTCAGCTTTCTCGCTGACGCGGACGGATGGCAACGCTGGTTCTTTGCCGCACTCGCGTTGGTCGTAGGTGTTGTGATCGTGGTGTGGATGCGCAAGCTCCACGCGCGCTTGCAGTGGATGCTGTCGATGAGCCTCGCTCTCATCCTCGGTGGGGCGATCGGCAACGTGCTCGACCGCATACGCCTGGGTCACGTGGTGGACTTCATCCACGCCCATTGGAAGGATGCGTACTTCCCCGCCTTCAACATTGCCGACTCGGCGATCACCATCGGCGCGATCCTGCTGCTGCTTGACGCGTGGCGCGACGGCAGGCGTTCAAAAGAGGCTCGTAGCTGATGCATGTGTTGCTCGCCAATCCCCGCGGCTTCTGCGCAGGCGTTGATCGCGCGATTGAAATCGTAGAGCGTGCCATCGAGTTATTTGGCGCGCCGATCTACGTGCGTCACGAGGTCGTTCACAACCGCCATGTTGTTGAGCGGCTGCGTAACCTGGGTGCAGTGTTCGTGGACGAGCTGCATGAAGTACCCCCTAATGGCACCGTTATTTTTTCCGCGCACGGCGTGTCGAGCGCGGTTGAGAATGAAGCCAAGAGTCACGGCCTCACCGTGTTCGACGCCACGTGTCCGCTGGTGACGAAGGTGCATATGGAAGTGCAGCGTTACGCGCGGGACGCGAGTGACGTCATCCTCATCGGCCATGCGGGGCATCCGGAAGTGGAGGGCACCATGGGACGCTTCGATGCGTCTTTCGGTGGGCACATCCATCTGGTCGAGAGCGTCGCGGACGTTGATCACCTGCAGGTGCAGGACCCGTCGCGACTCGCCTTCGTTACGCAGACGACGTTGTCGGTGGATGACACGACGGAGATCGTGGCTGCGTTGCGCCGTCGCTTTCCCATGCTGGCGACACCGCGTAAGGAAGACATCTGCTACGCCACGCAGAATCGTCAGGACGCGGTGAAGAAGCTGCTGGAGCAATGCGATGTGTTGCTCGTAGTGGGTTCACAGACGAGCTCGAACTCCAATCGCTTGCGCGAGCTGGCGGATCGCTCGGGCATTCCAGGCTACCTCATCGATGGCCCGCAGGATCTGCAGCGGGAGTGGTTCGAAGGCAAACAGGCTGTGGGTGTTACGGCGGGCGCATCCGCGCCTGAGCTGTTGGTGCAGCAGGTTGTTGCGCGCCTGAAAGAGTGGGGCGGCGAATTGCCTCGCGAAGTTGTCGGGCGTGAAGAGCACGTCGTATTCACACTGCCGCGCGAGCTGCGTGGCGCTACCGGTAGCGGCCTGAAACGCTGATGACGACCTGCGATGCGCGGGGCATGGGGAGGCGTGTGCCCGATGCGTGCCGCGTTATGTCGCAGAAGTTGTTTTCGCTGTCCGCCTTCGGTTACGCACTGCTGATTTTGCTCGCATGCGTTTCGACAGCGCGTGCGCAGACCGACGACATCCCCCGAAAATTACCTGACGGATACGACCGTTCGCTCAAGGCGGCGGGCATTCCTTCGAGTGCATCCGCTGTAGTTGTCGAGCCGCTGGGAATAACGGGTTTGCGCGTGGCGTACAACGCCAAGGTGCCGATGAGTCCGGCGTCGACGATGAAGCTCGTCACAACCTATGCAGCGCTGCGCATGTTAGGTCCGGCGTGGACGTGGCGTACCGATGTGTTTCTGCTGGGCGCTCGGGAGAACGGCGTCGTGCTGGGCGATCTTGCCATTCGCGGCATGGGTGATCCGCGGCTCGTCATCGAGCAGCTGTGGTTGTTGGTGGAGCGCATTCGCGGCCTTGGCATCCGGGAGATTCGCGGTGATCTCGTGCTGGACAAGAGCGCGTTCGTGCCGCTCAAGCACGACCCTGAGGCGTTCGACGGCAGTGGTCTGCGAACGTACAACGTGGGTCCGGACGCGCTGCTGCTCAACTACAAGTCGACGATGTTCAGTTTTGTACCGGAGCCGGACACCAGGACTGCCCGCGTTATCGTGATCCCGGCGATGGCGGGGATGAAGATTTCGCAGACGATCAAGGCGTCGGATGGCGCGTGCGGTGACTGGCAGGGGAAGCTGCGCGCTGATTTCTCTATTCCGCTGGCGCCGGTGTTTCGCGGGGCTTTTCCTCTGAGTTGTGGTGAGCGTAACTGGAACGTTGGCTTGCTCGATCACACTGCTTATTTTGGGGAAGTGTTTCGCGCGTTATGGCAGAAGAGCGGTGGCGTGTGGACGGGTCGCGTACGTGACGGCGCTGTTACCCCTAACGCTGTGCTGATTGCCACGCATGAATCGCCTGCGCTTGCTGAAGTGGTTCGCGACATCAACAAATACAGTAACAACGTGATGGCGCAGCAGGTTTTCCTCACAATTGGGGCGCAGCGTTTTGGCGTGCCGGCCAGTTTCTCGCTGTCGTCCGATGCCGTGCATATCTTCATGTTGGAGAATGGGCTGGATATTCCGGAGCTCGTGCTGGAGAACGGGGCGGGGCTTTCTCGCATCGAGCGTATTTCGGCTGGGCACCTGGCCGCGATGTTGGAGAATGCGTTTCAGAGTCCGGCGATGCCTGAGTTTCTGGCGTCGCTGCCGCTTGTTGGGGTGGATGGTACCGCGCGTCGCCGCAAGGGTGCTGCGGGTTACGCGCATATCAAGACGGGGATGTTGAACGACGTCCGCGCGATCGCGGGTTATGTGTTGGCGGAGAGCGGCAAGCGTTATGTGTTGGTGGCGTTGATCAACCATCCGAACGCTGGCGCCGCGCAGTTAGCGCACGATGCGTTGCTGGAGTGGGTATACCGCGAGGGATAGCGCGCCGCGCGCGCGGCTCTCGTCGGCCGAGGAGTGTGGCTCGCTATGTATGCTCCGCCGACCCCTCACCCGTAGAGCGACTTCTTCAACCGCCAGCGTTTATGTGACCACGGCCAGTCGGGCGGAGCGCGGCGAATCTGCGCTTCCACTTCGCGAACATAACGCTCCGTGATCTCGCCGGCGGGCAATGCTTCGCCTGGCGTATGCAGCGGCGTGAAACGCACTTCATAAAAACCACGCTTCGTCCGCGTCATCCCGAGAAACAACACCGGCAGGCGCGTCGCCTTTGCTATTTCCTCAGGACCGAGGAAAAACGCCGAGTCCCGATTGAGAAACCGCGTCCAATGTTTGCGCTCGGCAGTCTTCGGCTCCTGATCCGCCAGCAACGCGATGACGCGCACGACGCCCCGCCGCTTGATGATGTCACCCAGCAACTTGTCGGACGGAATCATCCGCGCACCGAGTCGCGTGCGTATCGCAAGCATCAGACGTTCCGCCCAGCCGTCTTGCAACGGCTTGTACGCTGCGTCGACCGGGCAGCCGAGCTCCAGCGACAGAACCAGCAGCATCCACTCCCAGTTCGCCTGATGAGCGCCCGCCACCACAACGGATTTACCCTGCTCGAGCAGCTCGCGCGCCACCTCCACGTTGACGAAACGCACGCGCTGACGCAGCTCGTCCGTGGAAAGGTTCACGCTCTTGACGATCTCGATCAGCACCTGCGCAAAGCCGGCGTAATAGTCGCGCATCACCCGCCGCAGCCCGGCCTCATCGAGATCCGGAAACGCCCTGGTCAGGTTCTCCCGCACGACATGCTGCCGATACGGAAACACCCGGTAGGCGAGCCAGCCGAGAAAAGCCGCGAACGCGTACAGCACGGGAAACGGAATGGCCGCGACGAGTCGCAGCCATAACGGAAGACGGGCGGAAGAGGTCTCCGCCCGTAAGGGTTCCAAACTTGTCTGGGACAAAAGGGCCTCGCTAAAGACCCGCCTGCCGTATCACGCAGCCGGATGAGGCTTGCTCGGCACCGCAGTCTGCGGGTCGTCCGTCGATGCGATGACCTTACCAAACTTCGGCCCCAGCCACCTTTCGATGTCGTCGATGAGCGTGAACACAGCCGGCACGACGACCAGCGTCAGCGCCGTCGACGTGATGAGCCCGCCGATTACCGCAATCGCCATTGGCGGACGGAACGACGCGTCACCGTGCAACGCCATCGCCACCGGCATCATGCCCGCGATCATCGCGACGGTGGTCATGACGATGGGACGCGCACGCTTGTGACCCGCTTCCAGCAGGGCAGTCACGCGATCCTTGCCGGCGCGGATCTCCTCGATGGCGAAATCCACCAGCAGGATCGAGTTCTTCGCCACGATGCCCATGAGCATCAGGAATCCGATGACGACCGACAGCGACATCGGATAGCCCGTGATCAGCAACCCGAGCGAGGCTCCACCGATAGACAGCGGCAGCGCCGACAAGATGGTGATCGGCTGCAGCACGCGCGCGAAGAGCAACACCAGCACCGCGAACACCATCAGCACGCCGGTGCCCATCGCCAGCGCGAAGTTGGAGAAGAGCTCCTTCATGATTTCCGCGTCGCCGATCTCCACGAGCTTCACACCGCGCGGCAGATTCTGCAGGCTCGGCAGTGAGTGGATCTTCTTCATCGCCGGCCCGAGCTCGACGTTGTTGAGATCCGCCTCGAGCGCGATGCGGCGGCTCTGGTTGTAACGCCGGACGCGTGTGGGACCGTTGCCGAAGCTGATGTCCGCAACCGTCTTCAACGGCACGGCGCCACCAGACGCCGTCGGCACCGGCAGGTTCTCCAGTGTTGTGATGTCCTCACGCGCATTCTCGATGAGGCTCACGCGGATCGGCACCTGCCGATCGCTGAGTGAGAACTTCGCGGCGTTCTGCGCTAGGTCTCCCAACGTAGCGATACGCACGGTCTCGCTGATGGAGCTGACCGTGACGCCTAACTCCGCTGCGATATCGAAGCGCGGCTTCACCAGGATTTCAGGACGCTGCATGTCGCCGTTGATGCGCGCTTCACGCAGTTCCGGCAGTCCCTGCATCTCGCGAACCACTTTCTGCGCGCTGGCTTCCACCAGCTCCGGGTTATCGCCCGTGATGTAGATGGTGACGTCGCGACCCATGCCGGCGCCCGACATGTTCTGGAAGTTGATGCGAGCGTCGGGAATTCGCCGCAGCTCGCCGATGACGCTGCGCTCCCACTCCACCTGCGAGAGTTCACGATCCTTGAAAGGCACGAGTGATACGTACAGCGCGGCAGTGCGTACTTCGCTCATGTCATCCGAACCAACAGATTCAACGACATCCGTCACGACATCTGAATGTCTGCGCAGAATCTCCGACGCCTGCGCGGCGACGCGTGCGGTGTCTTCGAGCCGCACGCCCGGCGGCAGTTCGATTCGCAGCTGCGAACTGGAAAGATCCGCGGCCGGAATGAACGATTGCGGCACAAGGGCGAGCACGGCCATGGACATGATGAAGAACGCGGTGCCACCCATGATCGTCTTCCAGCGGTTGGTGATGCACCAGCGCAGCAGACGCATATAACCGTTCATGATCATGCCGTCGTGATGAACGGCGAGGGACTCCGTCTTCATGGTGAAGGCGGCGATCACGGGCGTAATCAACCGTGCGACCAACAGAGAGAAAAACACCGCGGCGGCAACCGTGAGTCCAAACTGCTTGAAGTACTGCCCGGTGATACCCGGCATGAAGCTGACAGGCAGAAACACCGCGATGATCGTCGCTGACGTTGCAACGACCGCGAGACCGATTTCATCAGCAGCGTCCATCGCCGCCTGGAAACCGCTCTTCCCCATACGCATATGCCGGACGATGTTCTCGATCTCCACGATCGCGTCGTCCACCAGCACGCCGGCCACGAGCGACAGGGCGAGCAGGCTCACGCCGTTCAGCGAGAAGCCCATCCAGTTCATGAACGCGAATGTCGGAATTGCGGACAGCGGGATGGCCAGCGCCGAGATCGCCGTCGCACGCAGATCGCGCAGGAAGAACCACACCACGATGACCGCGAGGATCGATCCCTCGATCAACATGCTTAGCGCCGAGTGATAGTCCATGATCGTCGACGTCACCGTGGTGAAGACGAGCTTCATCTTCACCTGCGGAAATTCGCTGTTGATCTCCGCGAGCTCTTTCTGCAGGCGGTCATAGACCTCCACGTCAGAAGAGCCTTTCGACTTGAACACGCCGAAAGTCGTCGCCATGCGTCCGTTCAGGCGGGAGACCGTGCGAACCTCAGCAACGCTGTCATTCACTTCTGCGATATCGCGCAGACGGGCAGTGCGATTGTTAGGAAGCGAGATCTGCACATCGCCGAGCTGCATGGCCGTCTGCGCGCCACCTAACACGCGGATGGCTTGCTCGCCGCCCGCAATCTGCGCGCGTCCACCCGGAGCGTCGAGGTTGAGGGAGCGGAGCTGGCGATTGACCTCCGCGGCGGTGATCCCCAGTGCCTGCATGCGTGCGGGGTCCAGGTTCACGCGCATTTCGCGGTCGACACCGCCGCCGCGCGTCACCTGCGCGACGCCTTGCAATCCCAACAACCGCTTGGTGATCGTGTTGTCCACGAACCAGCTCAGCTCTTCCTCCGTCATCGCGGTGGTGCTGAGCGCGTAGTACACGATGGCGCCGCCTTCGACGTCGATACGCTGCACGACTGGCTCGAGGATTCCCTCAGGCAGATCGCTGCGTACCTTCGAGACGGCATCACGAACGTCCGTTACCGCGCGATCCACCGGAACGCCGATTTCAAACTCGACGTTGATGTTGGCCGCGCCCTCCATCGCAACAGAGGAAATGTTGTCGATGTTGCCGATGCTGGCGATGGACCCTTCGATCTTCTGGATGATCTGCGTCTCGATCTCCGGCGGCGCGGCACCCGGCTGCGACACCGATACCGTCACCAGGGGAAACGAGATATCCGGCGCGGCGGTGATCGGCAGCCGGAAGAACGACACGATGCCGACGAAGAACAACACCACGAACAGAACGATGGGCGGGACCGGGTTCTTGATCGCCCAAGCGGAGAGATTTCTCATGGCTACGGCTTCCCTGAGACTTGCGCGACCTCGGCCGGCGTCGCCGGCTTCGCGATCTCCACAACTTCGCCCTCACGCAGAAAACCGCCGGCGGTCGCCACGATGCGTTCGTTGCCGGTGATGCCTTCCGCGATCACGATGCCCTGAGCCGCGGCATTGGCAACACGTACCGGACGCCGCTCGAGGATGTTCTTATCGTTGACGACAAACACGTAGCTGCCTTTGACGTCTGACAACACTGCGGTCTGCGGCAACACCGGGCGCTCGGCGCTTTCGACCGTGACCTGACCCCGTGCGAATGCGCCCGGGCGCAGCGACGGATCGGGCTCCAACGCCACGCGAATTTCACCCAGGCGGGTCTGCGGATCGATGACCGCTCCGAGCAGGCGGACTTTGCCTTCGAACGGCTTGCTGATTCCGGTGAGATACACCGCTGCGGGCTGCCCGATTTTCAACGCAGCGAGATCCTGCTCGGCAATCTGGCCGCGCATTTCTACTTCGCTGTCGCGAGCGAGGCGGAACAACGGATCGCCACCCGGCATTGCCGTCTGACCGATTTCCGCAGTACGCGTCAGCACAGTGCCGTTCGACGGAGCACGGATGTTGTTATGGCCGAGGCGTGCCTGCGCTTCAGCCAACTGCGCGGCGGCCACGTTCACACGCGCGTCGTCGGTGATCGACGCTGCACGTCGACGTTCAATTTCCTCAGCAGACAATGCGCCGGCCGCGCGAACGCCTTCCGCTCTTCGGTACTCGGCGAGCGACAGTGCTGCCTGGGCGCGCGCTTCCTCGAGAGAAGCCAACAGTCGGTTCACCTGCGGCCGGAGTATCGATTCATCGATCACGGCCATCACCTGGCCCGCCTTCACCCGATCGCCCGCTTCGACACGGACATCGATGATGCGTCCGCCATCGCCTTCCACACCGATCGGCATGTCGTAGCGTGCGCTGACCGTACCCGTGAAGGACACACGTGTGGTGACCGCGACAACACCCGGCACTGTCACCGTGACTAACGGCGGTGGGGTTGCCGAATCGGAATCATCTGCCACGGTGGGCGCAGTGCTACGAACAGCAACAACACCCGCGATGAGCAAAAGGAGGAGGAGACCAAGGACCACCCATCGCGTGCTGCCCGTGCGTAACCACTTGGGTACGCCGGAGGCAGGCACATCGCTGCCGCCCGCAGCCGCGACCGGCACGGGTTCACGATTGATCCAGGTGACAGGGTCATCGTGGCCGGCTTTGGGAATGGCCGGCGTGTGTTCTGGTTTTGCGCCCACGGTATGTCCTTATCGTACAAGCCGACCCATGACGGGCCGGGAGTGCGCCCTTAGACGTGGCGCTACGCGGCGGAGTTTAACTCGCTGCCGGATCGACTTGCGGTGAACACGGTCAGAAGATGGTTATCTACGCTGAACCGACCCCCCCAGCAAAAGCACGCTGCCAAGGGGGTTTGGGAGGGCGCCGGAGCTGTTGTGACGCACTTTAGCAACTGAGCTCCTCCGGCAGAAACTCAGTTGCTGACCCATACGCAGGAATTACTTGGCGATGCCGGCATCCTTCCAGTCTTCATTCGCCCGGGCGATGAGGTAGGCGTGAATCGCATCCGCGTCTTCGACGGTCAGGATGTCCGCGAAGCCGACCATCCCTTTGTCTTTGCGGATGCCGTCGATCACGATCGCCTTGAACTGCGCATGGGCATCCGGAGCCATGAAACGGAGGTCTTTCACGCCGCCGGTCGCGTTCTCGCCGTGACAGCGCGAGCACGTCTCACCGTAGAGCTTCTGACCCTTGCGAACCATGTCTTCACCCGCGCGTAGCGGCGGTGGGGGTGGCAGCGGTGACGGTGGTGGCATCGGAGGTAGTGACACACCCTGTGCGCCCACCTTGAACACCATCAGCCGCCCCGGACCGAAGCGCACTGGCGTCGCACCTGACGAGATGCCGTGGACGGGCGAGCCGCCCCAGCCGAAGTTCGCTGCGATGTACTGCTCGCCGTCGAGCTCGTAGGTCATCGGTCCTGCGATTGCGACAGTTTGCGTGTCCATCTCCCACAGCTTCGCGCCATTGTCGGCGCGATAGGCGGCGAAGGTTTTATTGATCGTGCCCTGGAGGAGAATATTGCCGGCCGTCGAGAGAATGCCGCCCGAGCCCGGATACGGGTAGGGCACGCGGAACGCTTCCTGTTGGCGCACCGGATCCCACGCGAGGAGATAACCCTTCTCGCGACTGTCGGCAATGGCCTGCAGGCGCTTACGCTCCTCAGGATAGGTGGTGTACGCGAAGCCACTGTTGGAGCGGAACGGCACGAACTTGAACTCGCCCTCCTTCACGCGAGACATCACCGCCCACTGTTCCTGCGCGGAGAGATACACGAGTCCGGTGAGCGGGCTGTAAGACATCGGGTGCCAGGTGTGAGCCGCCAGCATGGTCGGCGTCATCAGGAACGGCTTTTCCGTGAGATACGAATCCGGGTTGACGACCGGGCGGCCGGTCTTCAGATCGACGCTCGACGCCCAGAGATTCGGGACGTAACTCTTCGCCGAAATGACGCGACCCGTCTTGCGATCGAGCACGTAAAAGAAGCCGTTCTTCGGCGCCTGCATCAATACCTGGCGCTTGCGGCCGCCGATCTTCATGTCGGCGAGCACGATGGGTTGCGTGCAGGTGAAATCCCACTGTTCGTTCGGCACCATCTGGTAGTGCCACGCGTACTTCCCGGTGTCGACGTTCACCGCAACGATGGAGCAGAGAAACAGATTGTCTCCACCACCCGGGCTGCGGAACTGTTGGACGTGCGGCGAGCCGTTGCCCGTACCGATGTACACGAGCCGCAGCTTCGGATCGTAGGCGAATGAATCCCACGCGGTGCCACCGCCGCCGTACTTCCACCACTCGCCGTTCCAGGTCTTTGCCGCCATCGGCATGACACTGTCAGATGCTTCGCCATCCGGCCCTTTGGACGGATCGCCCGGCACCGTATAGAAACGCCACGCCTGCTTGCCCGTCTCTGCGTCATACGCCGCGACGAAGCCACGCACGCCGTAATCCGCGCCGCCGTTGCCGATGACGACTTTGCCGTCGTACACCCGCGGAGGTCCGGTGATGGAGTACGCCATGCTGTGATCAAATGTTTGCACGGACCACTTCTCAGTGCCCGTGCGCGCATCTACTGCAATCAGCCGCCCGTCGAGCGCGCCGATGTAGATATTGCCTTTCCACGCAGCGATGCCGCGTGCGGAGGGCCCGCAGCATGCGAGCCGCGCCCATTCGCTCTTGACCTTCGGATCGTAAGTCCACAGCACTTTGCCATCGTGCCCGTCGTATGCCGTGACCACGTTCCAGACTGAAACGTTGTAAAGCACGCCGTCGATGAACAGTGGAGTGGCCTGCACGCCGCGGTAGGTGTTGAGATCCGCATACCACGCAAGGCCGAGCTTGCCGGCATTCTGATCATTGATCTGCTTAAGCGGACTGAAGCGTTGCTCGTCCCAGGTGCGGCTGTAAGACATCCACTGTCCCGGCTCCTTGTCAGCCGTACCCAGACGCTTGGAATCCACGGCGGCCGCGCTTTGGTCTGCCGCAGACCCTAACAGCGGCAGGGCCAGCGCGAGCAGGCCCGACCACAATCCAACATGCAATCGACGACGCATTGGCTTCTCCGCTAGGCGCTGGGCACCCACGTGCCGTGTACCGCGCTTCTCAGACGCATCGGCACTTTGATTTTTGCGATAGGACCGCGCTGCAGGTGCTGTGCTTCCACCACATACACCTCGCTCAGGTTCTCGGCATGCTTGTCGACGACGAAAGTCAGATAACCTTCGTGGCCGGGCGTTTTCGAAGCGATGTGCACGGGCTCCTGCAGGGTCGTGCCCGGCTCCGCCACAAACGATTGCAGGCTGCCGTTGCGCACTTCGAGTCGCGAGATGGCGTTGAAACCAGCGCCCACCGGCCCGGTCATGATCAGCGGCGCGAGAGTCGGGTCGACGCGGCCGTAGTAGACCACTTCGTAATCGCGCATCGAGTCTTTGTCAGCAATGCGCGGCAGATCGCCTGCAGGTCCGAGCGTGTACTGCTCGTAGCGATCTTCGGGCGACGCCATGTCGAACGTCCAGCGTACGAGCTCGCTCTGAATTTCCCACGGCTGAACATTCAGATTCGACGCCGTGCGGATGAAGCTGAACACCGGCACGTTCGCGATGCTGAAATCGAGATGGACCTTGTTGCCTTCGGTATAGGCATTGATGAAATGGAACGCCGAACAGGCGGGCGCGCGAAACCAGCGCATCTTGCTCATCGAGCCGGCGCGCGGCGCGATACCGATGAAGCTGTCCCGCTCGCCTTCCCACACCCAGTGCGCGCCGCCGCCTTCGATGCGCGCGCGATCCGCGACGATGGGGAATCCCGGGAAAATCACATGTTCCTGCGTGACGGCGAAGTCATGCATCAGCGCGCAGTAGGGCGCTTCGAACCATTCTTCGCGCACCAGCTCGCCGTTGCGGTCGGCCACGCAGTAGGAAATGTCGCGGCTGGCGATGCCGCCGGCTTCATAACCGAAGAAGTGCATCTCGCCCGTCTCGGGATCAAAGCGCGGATGCGCCGTCATCGTCTGGCTGCGCAGCTGCCCGTTGTAATCCCATTCGCCGACCGTAGCGAGCGTGTTGGGATCGACTTCCCAGGGACGGCTGTCTTCCTTCGCGGCCAGGATGCGCCCCGCGTGATAAATCGGCGTCGTGTTGGCAGCGCCACGCCGCTTGCCGCGCACGCTCGGATCGTCCGTATAAGGATTGCGATACGCGCCATGCAACGAACGACGCGCCTTGCGCTCGTTCAGCCAGCGCTCCGTCTGCACGTAGCGGATGCGCATATCGACATGACCGTTCTCGAAGCGGAACACCCCCACCATGCCATCGCCGCTCAGGTACGTGTCATCGCCGAGCATGGGTGGGTACTGCGGATCGGGAATCGACCGAAACCACGAGCCGTTGAGGTCGCTCGGCAGCGTGCCCTCGACCACGAGGTCATAGATATCGCATTCGATGCGTACCGGCTCGTTGTGGCCGCTGAAATCAGGTGTATTCGGAAAAGCGTGTGTCATGGGCCGTGTTCCTTGCTCCTGCCCCAGTCTTCATTGGCTCGGGCAATCAAATAGGCATGAATGGCCTCGGCGTCTGCTGTGCTCAGCAGACTGGCAAAGCTCGCCATGCCTTTGTCGGCGCGCAAGCCTTCGAGGACGATCTTGTTGAACGCCGCATGAGTCTCGGGATTCATCATGCGTAAGTCCTTCACTCCACCCACGGCCAGCTGGCCGTGACATTGAGCGCAGGTAGTCGCAAACAGAGCGGCACCCTGTTGTACGGTTTCTTCCGTCGCGCGCAGCGGTGGCGGCTCGGCAACGGGAGCAGCTTCTACCAATGGCGGCAGTTGTAGTTTGCCGCCGCGCTTGAAAACCAACATGCGCGCAGCCGCGCGATGCTGTGACGTGCCGGCGCCGCGCTCGACTACTGCAGCTCCGCCGCCCCATCCCGCATTCACGGCGACGTACTGTTCACCGTCCACCATGAAAGTAATCGGGCCGGAGACCGGCGCGCTCTGCACCGGCATCTCCCACAGAACCTTGCCGTCTGTGGCGCGGAAGGCTGCGAATGTCTGATGCGTCGTGCCTTCGAAAACAATATTTCCCGCAGTGGCGAGCACACCGCCGTTGCCATGCCGCGGCAGGGGCACGCGCCATGCGGCCTGCTGCTTCACCGGATCCCAGGCGAGCAGCCACGCCTTCTCATTCGCGTCCGCGGTCTTCTGCAGCTCCTGGCGTTTCTTCAGCGCTTCGCCGGAATAGCCGCCCCAGCCGCCGTTCGAGCGGAATTTCTTCGGCACGAAATTCGGATCGAGTGCAAACACGAATGAGCTTTCATAAGCCGGAAAATAAGCAAGCTTCGTCAGCGGGCTGTACGCCATCGGAAACCAGTTGTGACCGCCGCCCGGGCCCGGCGTCACGAGCACGGGCTCCGTCCCATAGTGGGCGTCGGGATTGACGACCGGGCGGCCGGTTTTCAGATCGATGTGGCTGGCCCAGCTCACCGGCACGAAATTGTTAGCGGAGAGCAACTCGCCCGTGCGGCGATCGAGCACGTAGAAGAAGCCATTCTTCGGCGCGTGCATCAGCACCTGGCGCGTCTTGCCGCCGATGGGCAGATCGCTGAGCACGATGGACTGCGTGCACGTGTAGTCCCAATCTTCCGCGGGCGTTTCCTGATAATGCCAGCGGTACTCTCCCGTGGCGGCATCCAGCGCGATGATGGAGCAAAGATAAAGATTGTCGCCACCGCCCGGGCTGCGATGCTTCTGTGCGACCGGCGAGCCGTTGCCCGTGCCGACGTAAATCAGACCCAGCGCAGGATCATAAGTGATGGAATCCCACGCCGTGCCGCCGCCGCCGAGCTTCCACCATTCTCCGGTCCAGGTTTTCGCGGCTTTTTCCATCGCGGCGTTTTCGAAACCGTCGGCAGGGTTGCCCGGCACGGTGTAGAAGCGCCAGAGGAATTTGCCGGTATCCGCATCGTGTGCGCTGACGAAGCCACGCACGCCGAGATCTGCCCCGCTGTTGCCAACAACAACCTTGCCGTCGAATACGCGGGGCGCGCCGGTAATCGAATACGGCCAGTTCTCATCAAATGTTTTGACGGACCACGCGAGCGCGCCGGTTTTGGCATCCAGCGAGATCAGTCGACCATCGAGCGTTGCGATGATGATGTTGTGTTTCCACGCGGCGAGCCCGCGCGCCACCGGCTCACAGCATGCATATCGACCCCACTGGCGTGGCACCTTCGGGTCATAACTCCAGAGAAGTTTGCCCGTGCGGGCTTCGTGCGCCGTGGTGATGTTCCAGGCGCTGATGTTGTAGATGACACCATCGATGGCGAGTGGCGTCGCCTCTACGCCGCGCAGCGTGTCGAGATCGTAATACCAGGCAAGTCCAAGCTCGCTGACATTGTGCTCATCGATCTGTTTCAGCGTGCTGAAGCGTTGCGCGGTGTACGTACCGCCATCCATCAGCCATTGTTCGGGTTCTTTGTGAGCATTGCGCAGACGAGCTGCGTCTACGCTGTGATCAGCGCCAGACTTCGATGGCGAACTTTCGCAGCTCCACAACGCCACGACGCAGCAGACGAGTGCCAGGACCGGAAGCGGGCGAAATACTCTCGACATGGGTACGCGCTGAGAACGAGCCGAGCTCGAGTGATGCGATGGTAGAGGTTGCGACCCCGCATGCTTGATCGAGCTGGAGCACTGGTTTGACTGAGTTGGAAGCGGCTCTCCGCCTCCAGATTTTCATGAGGCCGCGCGGTCTGCCGTAGTCGCTCGCCAGTCGCGTGGCGAGCAGCCATAGCGACGCTTGAACGCCCGTGTGAAGTGGGCGGTACTGGCAAACCCCGCGCCGAACGCAATCTGCGTGACGGTGCGCCCGGTAAGACGGGGATCGCGTAAATCTGACGCGGCCTGCGCCAGACGCCGCAACCAGATGTGTGCGGATAACGAGCAGCCGATCGTGTCGAGCAGGATCTCATCGAGACGGCGCCGGCTGATCGCCTGCGCGCGGGCGATGCGGTTTGCCGTCAAGGTGGGGTCGGAAAGATCTGATTCGATGAGGGCGAGCGCAGCACGCGCGCGCCAGTTCGTGGCAGTTGGGCGAAAACCGCACGGCGGCTGCAGGGCGCCCATGAGCTGCACGGTGCCTGCCAGGGCTACCGCGCTTTGTTCGTCGTGAAAGAACGGCGCGGATTCGAGCAGCCCGAGCAACATGCTGCGCAGGATGCGCGTGCCGGGTTCTTCCGCCTCGAAGATGCGCGCGGTCTGCCGCTCGAGATAAGGATGGCGCGCCAGCACCATCGAGCGCGGCAGCCGCAGAAACATGACATGCGAGAAATCTTCCGGGACTTCGAGCTCAAAGGGCTCGAGGCCGTCGAGAAGACACAGATCACGCGGCCCGAGGCGACAGGATTGGCCGCTCTGGGATGCGACAGTCGAGCCCTGCAGCTGCAACATGACAGAGAAGGTATCGGCGGACACATCGAAGCGTCCCCGTGGCCGATAGCTCACCTGCACGGGCGGCGAGATGATGGTCCACACCTGGCCTTCGCCCAGCGTCGTGCCGCATATTGAGCCGCGTGTCGGGTTGGCCAGAAACTCCTGTACGGAGAGTCCCGGGAAAAAAGTCGAAGCGCTCTGTCGCCACGCCAACGCCCGTTTTGCGGCGTCCACGCGCTGCAGATCAAGCGATGAAGGCATCGGTATCAACATCATAGTTCTACCTCAGTCAACTCGCGACGCTATAACAATCAAGCAGATGCCTCACTACCACCAGATGATCTGCCCGCCATGAGGGGGGCAACCATGCGGAATGCGGCTATATCGGCTCGCGCCCGGTCTTACATCCGGACTGCGCGTTGTTTGCGTCATCGTCGTGGCCTGACGCGGTTAGGCGCGGCCTGTCTATGCGCATTATTGCTACTTCCTGCGCTGGAAAGGAATGTCGCGCACGCTGCGTCTACTACTGATGCGCAAATATCCCGTCTCGAGCATGAGGTCGAGCGCCTCGAAGGCGCACGGGCGATCAAGCACTTGCAGCGCGCCTATGGCTTCTACATGGACCGCGCTTTGTTCAATGAAGCAGCGGATCTCTTTGCTCCTGACGCTACGGTTGAGATAGGCGCTGACGGCGTTTATGTCGGCCGCGAGCGCATTCGAGAATATCTGCATCGCCTTGCGGGCGGCGGCACCGGACTGCCGTGGGGCAGGTTGATGGAGCACTACCAGCTTCAGCCCGTCGTACACGTGGCGGCGGATGGTCTTTCAGGTCAGGCGCGCTGGCGCGATCTCGGGCTCCTCGGTGAATACGGCAAGAGCGCCGCGTGGAGCGAAGGTCTCTTCGAGAACCGCTATGTCAAACGGGACGGCGTCTGGATGATCCAGTCGCTGCATCTCTACGTGAACTTCACTGTGCCGTATGCGCAGGGCTGGTCGCGCGCTCGCGAGGACAATACGGATCAGCGATCCGAAGTCGCCCGCGCGTTTCCGCCAGACCGCCCGGCGACGCAAGCCTTCAAACGTTTCCCGGCCAACGAGGTCGTGCCGTTTCATTATGAGAATCCGGCCCGGGCGGCCGCCGCGAGCAGCGATGAGCTGGCGCGTACCGCATCCGATCCGGATCTCGCGCGCTACGCACGACTGGCCGCGCGTCTGCAGGATCAGGACGACATCGAAAATCTGCAGGGCGTGTTTGGCTATTACTTCGACCGGAATCTCTGGGACGACGTCGCGAACCTGTTCAGTGCCAACGCAACCTTCGAGCATGGGCAGCAGGGTGTGTATCGCGGGCGCAAGCGGATACGTGATGCGTTGTTGTTATTCGGCCCGGCGGGCCCACAGCGCGGCTGGCTGAATACTTATATGCAGCTGCAGCCTGTGATTCATGTTGCCGACGACGGACGCACGGCCAAAGGCCGTTGGGAAGGCATGATGCAGCTTGCCCGACCTAACACCGCCGGCGCGTGGGGACTCGGCGTGTATGAAAACGAGTACGTCAAGGAAGGCGGCCGCTGGAAGCTCAGCAAGCTGCATTTCTACGTCACGGCGATTGCTGACTACGATCTGATGTGGAACAAGGGCCCGATTCCTCTCGACGGCCCGAGCACGCTGCTGCCGCCAGATCAGCCGCCCACGGAGATCTATCGTTCCCTGCCGGGCGTGTATCTGCCTGCGTTCCATTACAAACATCCGGTCACGGGGCAGCCGATCGTGACTGAGCCGCAGCCTGCAGACTCCATCGTGCGTCCCGCACCAGGAGCATCGAAGTGAAAGCTGTTCAGGGATTCTGTGTCGTCGCATTGTTGTTCGCGGTGGGAGCAGTCGCTCAGGACGCGCCGAAGAGCCGCCTCGAAGCGCTGGGCAAGCGCCTGGAGCGCCTCGACGATGCCAACCAGGTGGAACGTCTGCAGCGCACGTATGGCTACTTCGTCGACAAGGGGATGTGGCTCGAGATCTCCCAGCTCTTCGCCGCCGACGGAACTTATGAAATTGGCGGGCGCGGCGTATTCGTAGGCCCTGCGCGCGTGCTCGAGTATCTGCGCGTCGGCCTGGGCGCGGAGCGGCCGGTCGAAGGCCGGCTCATCAATCACATGCAGTTTCAGCCGATCACCACGATCAGCCCTGACGGGCTCAGCGCCTCCATGCGTATGAAGGCGTTCGTCGTCAGCAGCGGCGGCTGGGGCGATGTGATCTATGAGAACCGCTACGTGAAAGAGAATGGCATCTGGAAAGTGGCCGCCATCCGCGCGCCGTTCGTCATGTACAGCTCGGTCGACGGGTGGATGAAAACGACGACGCCCAACACGCGTCCTGAGAGTTTCCCGCCGCCGCCGGACCGAATGCCGACGGAGGTGTATCTCACATATCCGTCACCTTACATCGTGCCGTTCCACTACCCGCATCCGGTGACCGGGCGGCCTTACGGCGAGTCTGCGGCCACGTCCAAATAAAGTAACAGGGGAAGTTATGCATCGCGCCTCTGCACGCAGCCTGGCCTGCGTATTGTTAGCTGCGTCCGCGATACTGCAGGCCGCACCGGGCAAAGACATCCTCATCGATGCGACCCATGTGTTTCCGGAGAGTATTACCTCAACTTCCGCGGGCGCCGTCATCACGGGAAGCTTCAAGGGCGTCATCTTCCGGGCGCAGCCTGGCGAGTCCCTGGCGAAAGCGTGGATTCGCCCCACGCCGGAAAATGGTCTGCAGGCCGTGTTTGGCGTTCTTGCTGATGAGAAATCCAACACCCTCTGGGTCTGCTCGGTACCGAACCCGTTCGAGCGCAGTGCGCATCCCAAACCTTCCGCGGTCGTCGCGCTGGACCTGAAAAGCGGCGCCTCCAAAGGGATTTATGATTTTCCCGGTGGCGGCACCTGCAATGACATCGCCATCGCTCGGGATGGCTCTGCATACGCCACAGACACGCCGAATGGTCGTCTCCTCAGGTTGCCGCCGGGCGGCAAAGCCCTCGAGGTGTTTGGCCAGGACGAGAAGCTGAAAGGGATCGACGGTCTCGTGTTCAGCGGTGACGGCACGCTCTACATCAACATCGTGAGCAGCGGCGCATTGCTTCGCGTCGGCATTGCCGATGGCAGGATGGGCCAGCTCACGGAGCTCAAGGTTTCGCAGCCGCTGGCGGGGCCCGACGGGTTTCGACTCATCTCCGGCAATCGCTTCCTGATCGCCGAAGGCTCGGGCGGGCGCATCGATGAAGTGGTCATCGAAGGCGATACCGCGCAGGTCCGCGTCCTCAGGGAAGGTCTGAACTCTTCGCCGGGCGTGACGCTCGTCGGCAAGACCGTTTATGCCATCGAAGGCAAGATCGGCTATCTCATCGATCCGAAGCTCAAGGGCCAGGATCCGGGTCCCTTCACAATTCACGCCATTGCGCTCAACTAACATGACTCACATCCTCACTCGTTGGGCCGCGATCGTTTCGCTTGCGGCATTGGGAGCGTCCTCTGGCGCGTTCGCGCAGGCGCCCGGGCAGCGGAGCGCCGTCATTCCTGACGATTGTGATCGCGCCTGCCTGATCGGCTTCGTCCGCAGTTATATGGACGCTCTGGCGCACAAGGACGCCGCGCGCGTCCGCGTCGCTCCGAATATTCGCTTCACGGAGAACAACGTCGAGCTGCCCTTCGGTAAAGAAGGTTTGTGGGCGACGATCAGCGCCGTCCCTGAAACGGGGCTCGAAGTGGCGGATACATCTACGGGTGAGGCCGCATGGCTCGGCGCCGTGCATGAGCATGGCCTGCCTGTGTATTACGCCATGCGCCTCAAAGTGTTTGGACGCGTCATTACTGAAGCTGAAACCGTAGTCGTGCGCACCACGGGTCTGCCGCTGCCTTTCGGGGATGTATCGAAGCTCGTACACGATCCCGCGTTCGAGGAAGTGCTGACTCCAGAGCAGCGTCGCCCGCGTGAACGACTCGAAGCAGTCGCCAACAGCTATTTCAACACCGTAGAACTCAACGACGGCATGGTGTTCGCTCCGTTCGACAACGAGTGCGCGCGAGTAGAGAACGGCATCTATACAACCAGCAAGGGCTCTGGTGGCGGTGGCGCCGGTGCTTTTGCGCAAGGGTGCGAGGAGCAATTCAAGCTCGGCATCTACCGCATCAACAAGCGGGTGAGAGAGCGCCGCTATCCTCTGATCGATGTGGAGCGTGGCGTTGTCGTGGCGACGGGTTTCTTCGATCACGCCAACGAGTTCGACACGTACAAGACGACCGACGGCAAGGAGCGCAAGACGCTGCTGAAGTGGCCCAACTCCATTTCGCTCATCGAAGCGTTCAAGATTCGTGACGGACGCATCTATCGCATCGAGGCGGTGTTCTCGTACGTGCCGTACTTCATGCACTCGCCGTTCTATGCGTATCCGGCGGCTGAGGGAGCGACGCCCACGCGTTCTTCAACGTCCTCCAAAGGACGCGTCGCTTGTGACAGCGCGTGCCTCGTAGGCCATGCGGACGCATACATGGAAGCGCTCGTGCGCCGCGACCCGAAGGGCCTGCCGTGGGCGCCCACTGTGAAGTTCACAGAGAACAGCGTGGGGCTGATGATCGGTGAGGGGCTGTGGGGCTCCATTCGCGCGAAGTCGGACAAGGCCTTGCGCGTTGCCGACGCCGAACGCGGCACCGTGGTGTGGTATGGCATCGTCTCTGAACACGATGCACCGGCGTACTACGCGATGCGTCTCAAGGTGGAAGACGGACGGATCGCCGAGGTGCAGAGCGCTGTCGCGCGAGCGCGCAATCCCGGCCCGTTCGGCGCGCCAGCCGAATTCAAGATCGATCCCGCTTATGAAGCCGAGCTGAGCAAAGCCGACAGGCTGTCACGCTCCGCAATGTCCTCGCTCGCGGAGCGCTACGCGAGCTCCGTGGAGCTCAATGACGGCACGGTGCGCACGCGCATCGCTCCTGGCTGCGTTCGTGTAGAGAATGGCGCTGCTGTAACAGGTGGCGCGGCGGTGCCTGCCGTCGTCTCGAAGGATGTGGCCACGGCGTCGGCTGACTGCGCAGCGCCGCTGGCGCTCGGCTTCTTGAAGCCGGCGGAGCGCGTGCGCGATCGTCGCATCGTGGCGCTCGACGTGGAGCGGGGCGTCGTCGTGATGAGCAGCTTTGCAGATTTCCCGGTGCGCGAGACGCAGTACGCGACGAAGGACGGCAAGGTGCGGGAGGTGCAGGACAAGTATCCCAGCACGCGCGAACTGGTCGAGATCTTCAAGGTCAGCCGTCGCGGCATCGAGCGCATCGACGCGATCTCGGTTTTTCAGCCGTACGCGATGCCATCGGCCTGGCCAGAGCCGCGGTAAGCGGCGGGCCGGGCTAAGTAGCTGATTTAGCTGGATTGGTGCCGGAGATAGGAATCGAACCTACGACCCCATCATTACGAATGACGTGCTCTACCAACTGAGCTACTCCGGCGAGGCGCGGGATATTACAGGGTGCGACGGCAGGGAGGAAGCCTGAGCACGCGCAAGTGCGGGATTACTTTCCGCAGCGCCGGGAGCAGCTTCTGGCGTCATCGTCCGCGCGATCCGCCACAGGACCCCGGAGGGTTCGACCCGAATGAAGTCGCGCCTCTGCCACGCGAGGTTCTCCGCACACTCCATCAGATAGAAGTCCTGGAGAAGAATGCCGGGCATGCCGTGCTCGCCGCATTGCGCCGCCCTGTCGCGAATTGTCAATCTGACGCTTCCGTGAGAGGGTGCGGACATGTTTGTTCCGCCTATCCCGAAGCCGAAGGCAGCAACACCCACACGCGCGACTGCAGCGCGCGAAGCTTCTCCGCATGTTGGCGCTACCGTCCGTGAACATGTTGGCGATGCCGCACGCGGGGCAGATCAGCAACAGGCAACGTCATGGGGCTTCAGTCGTGTTCCCGTGTTGTCTGGCGGCCGTGCCGAAGCGTCTCGGCCACTCCCGCATGCCATTCAAGCGAAACTCGATGTTGGTGCGGTTGACGATCCTCTGGAGCAGGAGGCTGACACCATTGCAGATCAGGTGATGCAAGCATCCGGTTCTGAGGCGCGCGTCGGCGGTATTTCTGCACATGTCTCGCGCGCAGCCGGCGGCGGGGTTGCGCCGGCCTCGGTGCACGAAGTGTTGCGCTCGTCCGGCCAGCCGCTGGACTCCGCCACGCGCTCCTATTTCGAGCCGCGCTTTGGTCACGATTTCTCAGATGTGCGAGTACACGCGAATGACACTGCAGCGGCGTCGGCGCGTGATGTCAGTGCGCGTGCTTACACGGCGGGTTCTAACATCGTGTTTGGCGCTGGCCGGTTCGCGCCAGCGACAGACGATGGACGACGGCTGATCGCGCACGAGTTGACGCACGTCGTTCAACAAACCGGGGTCGAAGGCACGGGGACCGCGGCTGCCATTCTTCAGCGCGATCCCGACCCACGTGGACAGGAGGCTGAACGCGCTGCTGGGGAAATGTGGGGGTTGATCAAGGATATCAATGAGATTGGCGCCGAGGTGGAGTTTGTCTACTACACCAATGCGGGCGCAATGACGCTGGTATCTTACAAACTGCTGAAGCCGGGCAACGGCGCCGGAGCGAGCATCTCGCTCGACAGCTTCAGAGTGAGTTCCCTTGGCTTCAAGGGTGGCGCCGCGGTAGGCAGCGTGTTGGTCACGATAGTCGGCACTGGGGAGCGCTACCTCAAGTTGACGTTGAAGCGAGAGACAAGGAAGTGGGGGGTCGACTCCTGGGGCGAAGCGAACGACAAAAACCTTCCCTCAACACCGCCGGAGGGCCGCACCCAGCTGAGTGCCGCCAGCGCCGGCTGGCCATTGGAAGTATTCGAACGGGTGCAGAAGGCGGTTGCCGCGTGGGTGCCTGTGCTGAAGACCTATGCGCCCGGGACCGCGGCGCTGCAGATGGCGGCCGAGTTTGACGACGAGCGGCTGATGAAACTCAACCTCGTCAGCCAGACTAACACCGGCGGCAAGGGGCCCGCATTCGCACCGGCCGACGCGGGCACGCAGCTGACACTAACCAACACGCTTCTCGCGTTCACGCAAGGCCTCGGCAAACGCACGATTGCTTTCAAGCTCGAAGGCGACGCGTCGTCCGGCGTCACTAAATGGCGAGTGCGCGAAGCTGCTACTGATAGAGGTCCGCCGCCGCCGATGCCTGATGAGGCGGCAGTGATTGTGGCCGACTACCATCGGATGCACGAAGAGATCATTCGCCGCTGGCGCGAGGGCGTGAAAGACGCTGCGATCTACGCCGGCATGATGGGCGCGGAGCAGTTGGCGTTCTGGCTCATCGGCGGTGTGGTCGCGAAAGGATTCGGCGCAGTTGTCGAGTTGGCGGCGCCGCGGCTGCTCGGCTTCATTCGCGTGGGATCGAAAGGCGGCTCGCGCGCCGGCATCGAATATCTCGAGACGACGATTGCCAGATTACCCATGGCCGAGCGCGCGGAAATGCAGGTGCTCGCCCGCAAGGTGGAAACGGAGGGTATCGAGGCGTTAGGCAAGGCGGAGCGGCAGTCGCTGGAGCGCCTGCTGAAGAAGCTCGAGGATCTGATCGAGGCGCCGCTGGCGCAGGCGGAGAAAGACACGCTGCGCGGACGCATGGCGACACGTTTTGGCGCTGCGAAGCCGGGCGTGAATGGGCTGTTTCAGGCTGCAAACCGCAGTTATCAGATTCACCATCGCATGCCGCTTGAATGGGCGCACAGATTCCCTGGCGTCGATGCCAACGCGGGGAAGAATCTCATCGCGCTCGAGACTGAGGTTCACCAGGGCGTGAACGCCATATGGACGCGCCTGCGCAATACGGCGCCTGCGGCCAAAGTAGACGGCAACGTGGTTTCGCGAGTCATGGATATCATCGACAAGAATTTTGGCAAGTGGTACGACGTCGTACCGTCATCGACGGGCGCCAAGCTGGAGGCTGAAGTATTGACGTCGAAAGGCGCGGCGTTGGATGAGCTTGCAGCGTTGGTGAGCAAGTTATGAGTCGCATTGGTGTCGGTTTCGATGCGTTGTTTGCTGCGTGTGAGCGCTTGTCGATTCCCGTGACGGCGGGGCCACCGCGAGCGGACGTGCCTGCGGATGTTTTAGGTCAGCCGCTGGATGCAACATTGCGTGCTGTTTTTCGCGAGCATGATGGCATGTGGTGGTCTGCGCCTGAGTTTTCGCTGCGCATCTATCCGCTGGAAGGCGCTGATGCGTTCGAATGGCGTAACTTGAGCCTGCGTCGCTCGAGCGACGATTACGTGCCGCCTTATCCGTTCGAAAGTCTGCTGGTGTTTGCGCAGTATGGGCGCCGGGCGTCGTATCTTGCGACGGTGCCTTCGCTTGCTGATGCGGCTGGAAGGCAGCCAGTGTTGTATCTCGATACGCATGAGGACCCTTGGGCGGTGCCTGTTGCCGCCAGCGTGGATGCTGCATTTGGGGTGCTGGCTGAGTATCTTGCTCGTGCCCGCTTGCAGGAGGTCAATTTTCCGCTGGACGTGGCGGATCTGATTTCCTCAGATGCGGCACTGGCGTCACGAGTGACGGCGAAGGAGTTCGACGCGTGGACGCGTGGCGACGCCTCGCTGCAGGAGTGGCTTCAGCAGACATTTAAGCGGGGCGCCTGAGCTTTAGTGCGCGCACGCACGGCGGCTCCTCCGGCGTAATTCAACGGCGTTTGGTCTGAAGCTCTCGATGGGGGGCGCTGGCGGGCGCCCGGCCATGCTTGCCGCATAATTAAGAAAACACGCCAGGCTGGCGCGTAGCGCTCCGGGCTTTCCGGGATCAAGCTTCCGGCTCACGTTCATGGATGAGCGGATCCCAATGCCTGCCACAATCAGACTTGCAAATGGTTTCACCCTGCCGGAGATGCTGGTGATGCTTGCGCTCGTCGCCGTGCTGCTCACAGCCGCCGTGCCAGGTTTCTCCGAGATCCGCAGCAAGTCGCGCATCGCGACGGCAACGAATCAATTGCTTGCCGGGTTGCATTTCGCGCGCAGCGGCGCGCTTGTCAGAAACGTACCCACTGCCGTCTGTCTTTCAGCAGACGGGGCGCACTGCGTCGCGAGCACAACAACGCCCGCAAACGGATGGCTGTTGTTCGAAGACACCCATCGCAGTTCCCCTGTGCAAATAGAAGCAGGAGACGAAGTTCTACGCGCTGAACAATTACCGCCAGGAGTCGGCGTTGTCGGCTCACGTGCGGCGACAACGTTTTATCCCGCTACGCGCGCAGCGACAACAATCACGTTCACCCTCTGCCATGCCCATCAATCCAGGGGCCGCGCTGTCGTAGTCAGTCAGACGGGCCGTCCACGCGTCACGGAGGATGTCGCATGCGCCTCGTAGCCACGAAGCGTCCGCATGGGTTCAGCCTGATCGAAGTGCTGGTCGCCCTGATCGTTCTGTCCGTGGGCATGCTGAGCATTGCAGAGCTATTAGTGCAGGGCGTCCGCGGCAATCGAAGTGCACACCTGCGGACGCAAGCCGTGGATCTTGTCAGCGACATGGCCGACCGCATTCGTGCACGCGGTAGCGCCGACGATCTGGCCGCTTGGCAGGCGGATGTGCGAGCTGCGCTGCGTGGAGAAGGAGAGGTGAATCTCATCGCTGGCTCCCCTGATGCATACGACATCACGGTCCAGTGGCGTGAGCCAGAGTCCGCGCAGCCATTCTCTTATACGTCACAGGTCGTGCGGCTCCGAGGTGAATCCTTATGAAAGGGATGACTCTCGTCGAGCTGCTCGTGGCTCTACTGCTGGGGCTCGTGCTGATGGTAGGCACGCTGAAGCTGTACTCGCATGGCGCGCTGACTTATCGGTTCAGCGAAGACACGGCTCGTCTGCAGGAGCGCGGCCGCTACGTGCTTTCGACGCTGGAGCCGGATATCGAGTTGGCAGGATTTCATGGGCTCACCAACGCTGCGCTGACCGGCGAGCTGCCTGCCGCGATAGATCTTTGCGGTCTGGGGCGAACTCGCCCAGTAGGTTCTTGCACCCCAATTGCTTCGAGCGGTGACACTCTGGCGTTACGTCGGGTGGAGACTTCGTCGGTCGCCGCAGAGCCAGGACGGCTGCAGGTTTACTCAGCGCGCCTCACGGGCCGCGGCGCTCCCTTACTCTTCTCGGATGGTGAGGTGCCCGGTCCAGTAGATGCGGACCACACTGTGCATAACCTTGTGGTTCGCGCGTACTACGTAGCTCCAAGCCCGGCGGCGCCTGCGCTGCGTGTGAAATCTCTTACGAGCGTGAGTGGCTCGCCCGCATTCATCGATACGGAGGTCATGCCGGGCGTTGAAGACTTGCAGGTGCAGTTTGGTATTGCGGCAGACGGCGTTACGCAATACGTGAATCCAGGCTTTGCCGGTTTGGACAGTGCGCATGTCGTTGCCGTCCGCGTCTGGGTGCGTATTCGCGCCGACGAGAGAAGTCAGGCGCTCAGCGATACCAACACCTATCAGTACGCTGACGTCACCTATCAACCTGCCGGCGACGAGCGCCATTTCCGCCGGGCCGTGGTGTCGCGGACGATCGCGTTGAGAAACGCGCGCACCTCATAAATCTGTCTTACAAAAGGACTTTGCACACATGGATGGGATGAAAAAAGGGAAGAGGGCGCGCCAGCAAGGCACGGTGCTCGTCGTCAGTCTGATCTTGCTGGCCGTCATGACTCTGCTTGCCGTGACGGCGCTGAGTACGGTGGCGGCGGAACTGGTGATGGCAGGCAACGAACAACATCGTGAAAGCGCTTCGCAAGCAGCAGCGGCGGGAATCGAGTACGCCCTTGCAGCACTGGCCCTCTTGCCCGTGCCCGGCGGCAGTACGCCAGAACCTCTCTCAGGTGGTCCGACATCGGAAAAGTACAGCGCGATGACGCGTTATGCGGGAGTGGAGAAAGGTCTGCCGCAATCAAGTGTCGACCGATTCATCGGCCATCACTATGTGATCGAAAGTATCGGCACGTCTTTGCGCAACGCGACCGAAACTCAGGTTCAGGGCGCCATGATGATTGCCGCGGCGGACGAGGCATCGGCAACGTTCGGTCAGATCGGCACCGGGCTACAGCCATGACGCGCGCGCAATGGATACGTCTGCTGTTCGCTGCTATGACGCTGGCGGTGGGCAGCGCCTTGTGGGCCGACGATAGCGAGCTCTTCATCAACGTGAATGCCGCGCAGGCTTTGCAACCCAACGTGCTTTGGGTAGTTGGCCCGACGCGCGACATGGAGTCGGTGAAAGCGGCGCTGAAGAAGGTTGTAACTGATGCCGCAGAGGTAAACATGGGCCTTGCACAAGGCGAGGTCCTGCTTCATCCCGTGCAGGACGTCGCCGCTGCTCGCGCGCAACTGTTGCAAGCTATTGATTCAATTACCGCCGTTGAAGCCAGCTCGCTGGTGGACTTGCCCTCCCTCGCGGAGCGGGCCTGTCAACGCAATCACGTCGTGCTACTCGCGGACGCAGTCTCTGCGCCGTCCTCGCTCGGGACGCATCTTGTCCAGCCAGGCTCGAAATCAGCAGACGCGCTGGCGAGCGAGCTCGAAAGCGTGGTGGCTCGAGTGCTCGAGGCGCAAGCCATATTCGTTGCTGCCGCGCCGACTGTCAGCTCCTTCAGTCAGACAGAAATCGCGGGCGAGCTCTATGTTTCTGTGTTTCAGCCGGCCGACACCGTTCGCTGGACGGGGAACCTCAAGAAGTATGCGCTGCAGGGAGGACGCATCTTTGATGCGTTGGGTAACGACGCTGTTGATGCGAATACAGGGCTCTTCAAGGCTGGTGCGCAGAGCTTCTGGTCCACGGCCACTGACGGCCATGAGGTGAGTCAGGGTGGAGCGGTAAGTCAGCTGCCGGAGTCGGTTCGCCGTCACGTGTATACGCAATTCGGCCCTGATGAGAACTCCGACCTCACCGCAGCCGAAAATAATTTCGCAGCGGATAACGCAGCACTGTCAAACGAAGTGTTAGCGCTGGGCGCAGAGGGTCCCACTCGTGAGGTCCTCATCGAATGGGCCCGCGGAGCAGCCGACGCCTCCGCATTGATGGGAGATTCGCCCCATGCCCGACCGACGCTTGTCACCTATAACGACGTGTCAGGTCGAATGGCGTATACGCCGACCAACAACGGCTTTCTCCACGCCATCGACGCCAGTACGGGCGTGGAGCTCTGGAGCTTCATTCCGCGGGAGCTGTTGCCGCGTCTGAGCGAGCTGTATCGCAATCCGGTGGGTCACGAGCGCATCTATGGGCTGGACGGCGAGATTCGCGTTCTACGATTCGATGCAGATCAGGACGGCGCCATCGATGCATCCGCAGGCGATCGAGTGTGGCTCTTCTTCGGCATGCGCCGTGGCGGTCGTTATTACTACGCATTGGATGTCACGGATCGCCACCGCCCGCAATTGCTTTGGAAGGCAGGTGCGGATTCGCTGCCCGGCGTCGGTGAGACTTGGTCGCTGCCGACAGTTGCCAGAGTGCGTGTGAACGGCGCGCCCCAAAATGGCGAACACCTCGTCCTGATATTCGGTGGTGGCTACGACAAAGCGCATGAGGAGAATCCCTCGGCAGTGCATACAGCGGGACACCGGATCTTCATGATCGACGCCGCAACGGGCCAACTTCTTTGGTATGCCGGTGGGCCGAGCGGGGAGCGTGGCGACGGCGGCCCCGACCTCTCGCTCCCGGAGATGAAGCATTCGATTCCCGGCCGCGTAGTCGTCATCGATACCGATGGAGACCAGTTTGCAGATCGGCTGTACGCCGCTGACCTGGGCGGTCGCGTTTGGCGCTTCGACCTCTGGAACGGCAGGACTCGCGAGCGACTCGTGACCGGCGGGGTGTTAGCTGATCTGCAAGGCCGTGAACGCAGGGAATTCTTCTACGCCCCCGACGTAGCCCTCATGACCGACCCTGCCGGCTCTTACTACAATCTCGCAATAGGCTCCGGCAATCGCAGCCACCCGCTCGATACGGTTGCACACGATCGCTTCTACGCTCTACGGGACCGCGCGCCCTTCGGTAAGATGACCCAGGCCGAGTACAGTGCCCTGTCTGTGATCACTGAAGAGCATCTGGTGGATATCACCGACTCTCCAGTCGATGCGAGCCTGCCCGCCGACGCGCGAGGCTGGAAGTTGGAGCTGCGATGGAACGGCGGCTGGACTGGCGAAAAGGTTCTGGCAGAGTCGCTGACCGTGAACGGAGTCATCATGTTCTCCACTTATCAACCTTCCGGGGCGGGGTCGTCCTGCGCTCCCGTGCCCGGGCGCAATCGCGTTTACGCGCTCGACGTTCGCTCGGCGCGGCCGGCTGTCGATTTCAATAACGATGCACGGCTCGATGAGCACGATATCTCCACTCAGCTGACGGCAGGCGGCATTGCCAACGGCGTGCAACTTATATTGCAGTCCACGACGGCGACGGGTTCTGACTCTGCCGCGGACGATGTGGAGGTCGATCGCCTCGGCCGGCGCGCCACCTGTCTCGCAGGCGCCGCGGTCCTTGATAACTGTGTTTCCCCGGGCGCCCTTACGCGCACGTTCTGGTATCGGACCCACATCGAATGAAGCATCGTCCGCGCCAGCATCTCATCAGCGGCTGGACAGTGATCGAGCTGCTCATCGCGCTCGTGGTTGCGGCGGTGCTGGTGGCCATCGCAGTGCCGAGCTATCAAAGCCACATCAAGCGAAGTCAGCGCGCGGACGGAGTCGCCGCATTGCTGAATGTGCAGACCGCGCAGGAGAAGTTCTTCCTGCAGACGGGCGTTTATTCCGCGAGCCTGACAGAAGGTCCGCCCGCCGGGCTGGGCCTTGCAAAGCTCTCCCCGCAGGGTCACTACGCCGTGGAGATCAGCGTTAGCGCGCCATCCGCCTACACCGCGAAAGCAGTACGCGTCTCAACCGACACACGGTGTGTCGAGCTCACATTGAACCAGAACGGCCTTCGGCAGGCGCGCGACGCGCAAGGCAAAGACACGACGGAAGACTGCTGGCGCTGACGCCTCTGCATCGTCCGCGCATCGACTGATGCGCGCACACTCCGGGCTCCGGCCCCGCCCCGCCACGCGTGGCCGGGGAGCGACCCTTACCCGACCTCAGTTGCTCCAGCCGCCGCGAGCTTGCCTTCGAGATGCGTCGCGAGCTCCGCAATGGTCGGAAAGTCGAACAGCTCGGTCAGGTCAATCTGTCCGGGAAAGTCTTTGTCGATCTGCTCATGAATCTCGATGAGCTTGAGCGAGCTGGCGCCGATTTCGAACAGGTTGTCGTGGATATCCACGCGCTTGCCTTCCAACGCAGCGTCAACGATGGTTTTCAGCCGATCCTCGAGCTGCGTGCGCGATGCCGTCACCGGCCCTCGCGAGGAATCGCGTAACGCCGCAAGCTCACTCAGCTCGGCATCGAACTCGCCTTCGACGTAACTTTCCTCCAGCAAATGCCGCTGGATCTTGCCGCTAGTCGTCTTGGGAATGCGCTTCACCGGCACGACCTCAGCCACTTCGAGCCCGGTGTGCTCATTGATGAGCCGCGCCACCTGCGTCGCGACCGGCAGAAACTCTTCCATTCCCTGCCGATGCAGCACGAAGATCACGAGCTGATCCGTCTGTGCTCCGCGCGGCCGCGCCCCAACCGCAACCACTTTACCGAGCTCGAGGTCATCCGCCTGTTGAGCAATGCTCTCCAGATCGTGCGGATAATAATTCTGGCCGTTGACGAAGATGATTTCCTTCGCGCGCCCGGAGATATACAGCTCCCCCTCGTGGATGAGCCCGAGATCACCCGTGCGCAGCCAGCCATCGCTCGTGAGCGCGGCGGCATTCGCTTCCGGGTTATCGAAATATCCCTTCGTGACGTTCTCGCCGCGCATGTGAATGTGGCCGACCTGATCGGCAGGCAGCTCCCGATCCGCATCGTCCGTGACTCGAACCGCACAATACGGAATGGCGTGGCCTACGCACACGAGGCCCACCGCGTCACGCTCGCCCGCAGGCAGATTCTCGATCGTCGTGCCAACACCCAACTTGTGCCGATTGAGCCACAGCGTTCGTAAGGGCGCATGCACCTCCGGGAAGGTGACGGCCAGCGACGCCTCCGCCAAACCGTACACAGGAAACATCGCCTTGCGAGCGAGCCCGGCAGGCGCGAGCCGTGTCAGGAACTCGTCGCACAGCTCGGGCGAGATGGGCTCCGCGCCGTTGAAAATGAGCCGCACGGAAGCGAGGTCCAGCCCTTCGAGAGGGCGATCCCCCAACACCTTCAGATAATGTCGGTAGCCGAAATTGGGCGAACAGGTGAGCGTCGCGCGCACACGCGCAGCCAGCGTCATCCACAGCAAAGGCCGGCGGATGAACAGATCTGTCTGCATCAGGTGAATGTGGATCTGACTCCAGAACATCATGAGGTGAAAGCCGATCAACCCCATGTCATGCGTCAGCGGCATCCACGACAAACTCACATCGTCGCTGGTGAAGCCCGCGGCTTCGGCGACGCCGCGCGCGTTCGCGATGATGTTGGCGTGAGTCAGCACCACACCTTTCGGCTCACTGGTGGATCCGGACGAAAACTGGATGAACGCCGGATCGTCGGGCCTCGCGCGGTACGGCTTGCCGGGACGGGAAATATCTTCCAGCTCATCCACGAGGAACGCCCGCTCGCGCAGGCGTTTGAACGTGTCGCTCTCGCCGGCGGCCGTGGCGAACGCGCCGATGCGATCGATCGACTTGCGATCCGTATAAATGAAGGGATTGCCGAGCTTGCGCGCGATGCGTAACAGTTTGTGACGATGCTCGTCGCTGATGCCGAGCGCCACGGGGACGGGGACGATGCCGCCGACCACCGCGCCCCAGAACGCATCGATGAACTGCTCGTTATTGCCCAGAAACAGGATGACCTTGTCGCCCGGCTGTGCGCCCAGGCGCTGCAGGTGATGAAGAATGCCGAGCGCGCGCTCGTGCAACTGTGCGTAGGTGACGCTGTGAGAGTCGTTCTCGCCATCGAGGTACGTGATGCTGCGAGCGGCGGATCGATTCGCTTCCAGCAGCTCGGTAAGTGTCGCGGCGGTATTGGGCATCAGCGGCGTTCCAGCCTCATATGTAAGGGATGACGGGTGCGAAGATTGATCTGCGCTTCCAGTTCGACAGGCGCATCGGACGTCGCGATGAAGCGGTAGCGTCGCGCCACCTTGTAAAGATGCAGAAGCATTTCGTACAAGGCGAAGGTCTCGCCAATGCAATGGCGCGGTCCGGCGGCGAACGGCATGTAAGCAAAACGCGGTCGCTCGGCCTCATGTTCCGGCGCGAAGCGTTCCGGCCTGAAAGCATCCGGCTCCTGCCAGAACTCCGGATGCCGATGCAGCAAATAAGGGCTGAGCAGGACATCGGTTCCCGCGGGAACCTCATAGCCGCCCAGCACGTCCGCATTGATGGTGCGGCGAGAGAGCAGCCAGCCCGGGGGATACAATCGCAACGCTTCGTCGATGACCTGGCGCGTGTACGGCAGCGCTTCCATCTGCGCAAGCCCAGGCGCCACCTGATCTGGCGCCGCATCGACTTCCGCATGCAGGCGCGCTTCGACCGCCGGATGGCGTGACAGCAGGTGCCACGTCCAGTTGAGCGCGCTCGCCGTGGTTTCGTGGCCCGCGACGATCAATGTGAGAATCTCGTCGATCAGCTCGCGCTCGCCCATGGGCTCGCCGGTTTCTTTATCGCGGGCGCTCATCAACATGGCGATGTAGTCGAAATGCTCCACGTCCTCGCCCTGGCGGCGATGAATGAGCTCCGCCACGAGCTTGGTCAGCGAGCGAAATTGATAAGCAAAGCGCAGGTCGCGAGCCTGCTCGCGCGTGATGACTTCGAAGGGATTGCCGCCGTGCTGAGTCACGAGGCGGTCCAGATCCGTGCCGAAAATCGAGCGCAACACGATGTCGAGCGTCAGCTCGCTCATTTCATCTGTAATGTTGATTTCGCCCGCGCGCGCCGCCTGTTCCTCACAGCGGGCCATGAAACGGTCATTAGCCTGGTCGATCAGCTGCGCAAACTCCGTTATCACGCGCCGATGAAAATAAGGCTGCATCATGTAGCGCTGCCGCTTCCAGACGTCGCCCTCGCTCGTCATGATGCCGTTGCCGAGCAGAATGCTGACGCGATCGAGCCCAACGCCCTTGCGATAGTTGCGATGATTCGCTACGAGCACCCGCTTGACGTCCTCCGGATGATGGATGACGTACGTGTAGGACCTGCGCCCTGGTGCATACACGCGATAGGTATCGCCGAAGCGGGCGAACAATTCGCACATGCGGTCCAGGGAATCGTCCGTGGAGCCGATATCGAACTGCAGCGCGGGCTCGGGAGGGTGGTGTAGCGCGGCTTTGGTGTTATCCATGCAAGCTGCGAAAAACTGAAACGCGATCCTATCGCAATCGGAGTGTCCGGAGTCAGTGACGCCAGTGTGTCATTCGTACCATAGAGAGCCTATATCCTGGGTTATTGACAGCCTCGAAGGCGTGGCGTCTTGTCTACAACCTCGCGATCATCGACACTGCGCCCCCTTCCACGGGTACAGACTTTCCGCGTAATGCCCGAGTTCCGCGAGCAACCATGAGCGAATCCGAGCCGGGCGGCGGCCTGCGCAATACCATCTATCGCAAGCTGACGAACTCCGGTCGGCGAATGACTTCGGGCCGCAGATTCGTCTATCGCATAGGGGTGCCGCTCGGCCTCGCGATCCTCCGTTTTTTCTGGAGGACCTGCCGGGTAGTGCACGTCGAAGGTGCGCCCTTTCTGGATGAGGCGCTGTCGAAACATCGCTCGCTCGTTCCATGTTACTGGCATCAACATCAACTGTTTTGCGGCAAGTACCTGCTCGACCAGCGGGCGCGGGGACTCGAGGTCGGCTGGCTCATCAGTCCCTCGGTGGACGGCGAAGTCGGCGCCATGATGGTCACGCGGCTCGGCGGCCGCGTCATTCGCGGCTCGTCGACACATACCGGTGCTCGTGCGCTGCGCGACTATTATCAGGCGCTGGTCAAAGACAATATTTCTCCGGCCATTACACCCGATGGGCCCAAGGGTCCGCGTTTCAGATTCAAGCCCGGCGCGATCCTTCTTGCGCAAATGTCAGGACGGCCCATGTTGCCGATGGCGTTTGCTGCGCGGCGCGCATGGCTGGTCGCCTGGGACAAGTTTGTGATTCCCATGCCGTTCACTCGCATCGTCATCGCCATTGGCCCGCCGCGTTACGTGCCACGAGTCACCGACGCCGCGATGATCGAAGCGCAGCAGGCCGATATGGAAGTCGAGCTCAAACGGCTCTACGACGTGGCGCGCGAGGCGCTGCGTTCGCATGCTCATGAATCCTGAGTTGTCGATCGTCATTCCGGTTTGCAATGAAGTGGGCAATATCGAGCCCCTGGCGCGTGAGATCGCCGCCGCGCTGAAAGATCGTGTAATCGAAGTGCTGTTCGTCGACGACGGCAGTACCGACGCTACTGCCGAGGTCGTGTTGCAAGCGCGCGAGCGCGCGTTGCCGCAAATCCGCTTGCTGAGGCATTCCTCGCGACGCGGCCAAAGTGCCGCACTGGCGACCGGCGTGCGCTACGCACGCGCCGAATGGGTCGCGACGCTCGATGGCGACGGGCAGAACGATCCCGCCGATCTGACAAAAATGCTCGACGCGAGGCTGCATCACGAGCCGACGGCAGCTCAGCTCGTGATAGGGCACCGCAAGAGACGCCAAGACACCCGTTACAAAAGATTGCAGTCTCGCGTGGCGAATGGGGTGCGGCGCCGCCTGCTGGGCGATGGAACGCCTGACACCGGTTGCGGCATTAAACTGTTCCGGCGCGACGTGTTCCGTGACCTGCCTTACTTCGATCACATGCATCGCTTCATGCCGGCTCTCGTGCAGCGGCTCGGCGGGCGTGTTATTTCCGTACCGGTGAATCATCGTCCGCGGAATTCCGGCGCTTCGAAGTACGGCATGCTCGATCGCGCCTGGATCGGCCTCATCGATATCTGTGGCGTGATGTGGTTGCAGCGGCGTTTCAGGCACGGCCTCTCGGTGCGCGAGGAATGATATGGGGACGATGACTGAACAGATGATCTGGCTCGTTGTAGGGTTCGGCGGCCAGGCGTTGTTCACCGCACGTTTCTTTCTGCAGTGGATCGCCAGCGAGCGCGTAAAGCGCAGCGTCATCCCGCAGGCTTTCTGGTACTTCAGTCTCGGCGGCAGCACGGTGCTGCTCGCTTACGCGATTCATAAGAAAGATCCCGTCTTCATCGTCGGGCAGGCGTTCGGGCTCTTTATCTATCTGCGCAATATCTATTTTCTCCGCGCTCATTCGCCGCAGCACAGCTCCCATCCGTCTCAATGAGTGAACCGCTGCGAGACCGCGCCTGGATCAGCGATCTCTTCTGGTTGGCCGTGCTGCTGTTTCTGCTCATCGGCAGCGGCATCGGATGGCGCGATCCGTGGCCTGCGGACGAGCCGCGTTTCGTCGCGCTCGCGCGGGACATGGTCTGGACGCACGACTGGTTGTTCCCTCGTGTTGGCGGTGACCTGTATCAGGACAAGCCGCCGCTCTATTTCTGGCTGTTGGCCGCGTGTTACTGGCTGCTGAGTTCCGTACGCTGGTCTTTCCTGTTGCCCTCGTTCTTCGCCGCCTGCGGAATCGCGGGATTGGTGTACGACCTCACGCGTCGGCTGGCAGGTCGGCAGACCGCGTTGGCAACAGCGGCGTTACTTGTATGCACCGTGCAGTTCGTCCTCGTCACGCGGGGCGCACAGATCGACGCTACGTTGTGTTTTCTGACGACGTTGTCCTTATATGGATTGCTGCGCCATCTATTGCTGGGCCCCTCGTGGGCCTGGTATGCACTGGCGGGCCTCGCTGCGGGGCTTGGCGTCATCACCAAAGGTGTTGGTTTCCTGCCGCTGCTGATTCTGATTCCTTACTGTGTCATGCGCGCGCGAGGGTTCGCGCACTTGCCCAGATTCGTGGGCGGTTTTCGCTGGGCTTATGCCGCTGTCGGATTTCTGATCGGAGTTGGCGTCTGGCTCTATCCGATGCTGACGGCTGTCAGCAAAAGCGGACGTGCCGACCTCATCGCCTATCGCGACGAAATTCTCTTTAACGAGACGGTCAATCGGTACGCCGCGTCCTGGCATCACCTGAAGCCGTGGTACTTCTACATCGTCGAAGCGATACCGCTGCTGTGGCTGCCACTCAGTCTGTTGTTGATCTGGCTGGTGCCTCGCTGGCGCGACGCCTGGCGTCAACGGGACGCGCGAGTCTGGCTGCCGCTGATGTGGGTGCTGATGGTCGTCGTGTTTTTCTCGCTGAGTCCCGGCAAGCGGGGGATCTATCTGTTCCCGGCGTTGCCGGCCACAGCGCTCGCCGCCGCACCGTATCTGCTGGAGATCTTCAAGCGTCGTGGTGTGGTTCGGGCCAGCGTCATGCTTTCCGTCGTGCTCATCGCTGCTGGCGTGGTGCTGGTTGTGGGCGTGTTGATGGACTTGCCCGTGTTACTGCGGATGAGCGAGTCGGCCGGATTTGAGGTCGGCCCGCCTGCCGCGATTTTCCTCGCGATTGCCTTGATGGCGTGGCTGGCCGCGGCACTGTGGTCACCGATCGCCAGTTGGCCTGCGGTGTTCGCAAGCCTGGCGCTGGTGTTTTCCATGGCCGTCGCCCCTCGGCTCGATCCGCAGCGTTCCGGCCGAGACTTCATGCGAGCCGTGCTGGCGAACGTGCCGGCGGGCACGATGCTCGGTCTCGTGAACTACAAAGAGCAGTTTCTTCTCCACCTCAAGCAGCCCGTCGTGAATTTCGGCCATCGCCGCTGGCGCGAAGGGCCGTATGAGAACTACGACGCCTCACGCTGGCTGAATGAAGCACCAAACCGCGTCATCCTGCTGCCGACAGCCGCCCTCGCTCCCTGCTTTGACAAATCCCCCAGCCGCATCGTCGGCATCGCGAGCGGGGAGCCCTGGTCGTTGGTGAGCGCGCCGGCTGCGAGGGAATGCGCGGCTCAGGGCAACCCCGACAAGGTCATTCGGTACGACCCGCGGATCGTCCGCCCGAGATAAGAGTGATTCGCAGGCGTTCGGTCACGACATCGATACATGAAGTTGAGGATGAACAGCAAGTTAGCTTGTCTTCCTTAACACTTGTGCCAGAATCCGCCCGCAACTAACTAGAAAATCGTCTCGGCAAGATAACGACTCGATCACCGACTACCCTGTGATCGCTAACTTATTCTGCTGACGTAATACGGGAGTGCAGCTGGATGTCGACAACAGCGTCCGACAAGCCGGGCGAATTTACCGCCTCGGAAATCTTGTCTGCGGACGCATGGAATGGACGCACCACCCGACCGTTGCTCGGTCTGGACGTCGCCTGCACGAAGATCGCGGTCGACTTCCAGAACATGCGCCGGGACGGGGTAGATGAATGCGTCCGGCGGAATCTCGAACTGCTGTGCGAAGTCTCGGGCAGCGATGCTGTATTTCTCATGGCCCTGGCGCCGGATGGCCTGACCATCGAAGAAGTGCAGGTTGCCCGCAGTACCTTCAGCCAATGTCAGCCGGAAGCCTTGAAAGGCGAATCCCTCGAGGGATTCGTGTGGCTGCGTTCCCGGCTCGAGCATCTGCGCCTGTCCGAGTTGCGCGACACGCGCGCGCCTCGCCGCGAACAGATGACCGAGGCGCGACGCTTCGCTGAACTGCAGATTGGCTCCGCGCTGCTCGTCGCCATGCACGTCCAGGGCAAGCCTTCGGGTTTTCTCGCGCTGGCGCAGGTCCTTCCGCGCGGCGCGTGGGACGTGAACCTGCAACTTCTGATGAAGCTCATCGGCACGAGTCTCGCCACGGGGCTCGAGCGCATCCGCATCGAATCGCGGCTCGCGAAGTTGGAAGAGCGGACAAATGTCGCACAATCCGTCGCCAACGACGGCCTCTGGGATTTCGACGTCGAGAGCAACGAGGTGTATTTCTCACCTCGCTGGAAGGCGATGCTCGGCTACGGTGATGACGACATGCGTGGCTCGCCGGATTGGCGCAGCCTCGTTCATCCCGACGACATGTCTCGTGTTCAAGCCGCTATACGCGATCACGTGGCGAGCAAGACGCCGCTGTTTGAGAGCACCCATCGCATGCGCCATCGCAATGGCGATTGGCGTTGGGTGACGAGCCGCGCGAAGGCCCGCGTTGATAAACACGGGCGGTTACTGCGGCTGGTTGGCGTAGAGCTCGACGTCACCGAGCGCAAGATTTACGAAGAGGCGTTGTTCCGGGAGAAGGAAAGCGCGCAGATCACCCTGCAGTCGATCGGTGACGGCGTCATCACCACGGACGCCAACTCCACCATCGACTACATCAATCCGGTAGCGGAAGAACTCACGGGCTGGCGGCTGGAAGATGCGATGGGGAGACCCGTCGAAGAGATCTTCCGTGCGTTCCATGAAGAGACATGTGAGCCGCTCGAGAATCCGTTGTCGGTCTCCATCCGTCGTATCCGTCCGATCAAGTCGGTGCGGCCGATGTTGCTCATCCGCAGGGACGGCAATGAGCTGTATGTCGAGAGCACCGCTGCGCCTATTCGTGACGGCTCCGGCCATGTCGCGGGTGGTGTGCTGGTGTTCCATGACGTTTCCGAGTCGCGCGAGCTGAATCGACGGTTGTCGTATCACGCGAGTCATGACCTGCTCACCGGCCTCGTGAATCGGCGGGAGTTTGAGAGCCGCATGGAGCGGGCGTTGAAGAGCGCGCGGGCGCGCGAAGCGTCGTACGCGCTCTGCTATCTCGACATCGATCAGTTCAAGATCATCAACGACACCTGCGGACACAGTGCGGGTGACGCGCTGTTGGGGCAGGTAGGAGCGTTGCTGAAGTCGAAGGTTCGCTGGCGCGACACGCTGTCGCGGCTGGGCGGCGACGAGTTCGGCATCCTGCTGGAAAGCTGCTCGCTCGACGAAGCGATGCGCACGGCCGAAGCATTGCGTGAGGCGGTGCGTAACTTCCGTTTCGCGTGGGAAGACCGCGTGTTCCGCCTCGGCGCGAGCATCGGCGTTGTTCCTATTACGGCTGATAACGAAGACGTTGCGTCGGTGTTGTCCGCAGCCGATAGCGCGTGCGCGGCTGCGAAGGAAAGTGGTCGTAATCGCGTCCACAGCTTCGCGGAAAACGATATCGAGCTCATGCGCCGACGCCGCGAGATGCAATGGGCGGCGCGAATCAACGCGGCGTTGGAAGAGGGGCGCTTCGAGCTGTATCGCATGCAGATTCAGCCGTTGCAGCGACCGGAGCCGGGCCAGCATTACGAACTACTGTTGAGATTGCGCGACGAAGCCGGACGCATCGTCTCGCCGAATGATTTCATCGCGGCCGCCGAACGGTATGGCATTACGCCCGCGATCGACCGCTGGGTGATCGAGAACGCGTTCCGGTGGCTGGTTTCAGAAGCGGATGAGCGGGAGACGCTGCTCATGTGTTCTGTGAACCTGTCCGGTCAGAGTCTGGGCGACGACAAGTTCCTGCCGTTCGTGATCGACCAGTTTCATCGCAGCGGCCTGGATGCGTCGAAGATCTGCTTCGAGATCACGGAGACGGCGGCGGTTGCGAGTTTCTCGCAGGCCAATCGTTTCATCCACGCGTTGAAAGAGCTGGGGTGCAAGTTTGCGCTGGATGACTTTGGCACGGGCCTGTCATCGTTCGGGTATCTCAAGCATTTCCCGGTGGACTTCCTGAAGATCGACGGCAGTTTCGTGCGTGAGATTCTGCGTGATCCCATCGATCGCGAGATGGTGCGTTCGATCAACGAGATCGGTCACCTCACGGGCAAGAAGACGATCGCGGAGTTTGCGGAGAACGCGGAGATCATCCAGATGCTGACGAGCCTGGGTATCGACTACGCGCAGGGCTACGGCGTGGCTCAGCCGCAGCGTGTGTTGAAGTCCGCGGTGGCGTGAAGGTTGTTAGATAACTGCGCCAGCGGGCGGCTCAGCAGGGCTCGCCTACACGCTGGCGACGGTTGGATTGCATGCGTTTGGCGCATCGCCTGGTCCGGCGCTGCCGCGAGCAGCGCAAGTTCGATGTGGCTCGATACATCCCTGCCGTCGCCCAGGGGCGGGTGATGTCCGCCGACCTTCATTCACTCACTCGATGCGCATGGAGAGATCCACGGCGCGCACGTGTTTAGTGATGCCGCCGATCGAGATGTAGTCCACTCCCGTCTCGGCGATATCGCGCAGTGTCGCCATGGTGATGCCACCAGATGCTTCCAGCTTCACGGGTCGACCGCGTTCGCGGTTGAGCGCTGAGGCCTTCCGCATGTCCGCCAGCGAGAACTCATCCAGCATCACGATGTCGGCGCCGGCGGCGAGCGCCTGCTCGAATTCCGCCAGCGATTCCACCTCAACTTCCACTTTGACGCCCGGCGCGCTGGCGCGAGCCGTTGTCACCGCGTTGGCAATCGAGCCCGCGGCGGCGATGTGATTCTCCTTGATGAGCACCATGTCGAAGAGGCCCATGCGATGGTTCTGCGCGCCTCCGCAGGTTGCCGCATATTTCTGCGCGGTGCGCAGGCCGGGCAACGTCTTCCGTGTATCGAGGATGGTGCAGCCCGTGCCTTCGATCGCGTCCACATATCGCCGTGCCGCAGTGGCGGTAGCTGACAAGGTCTGCAGAAAATTCAGGGCGACGCGTTCGCCTGTGAGAATCGGCCGCGCCAGACCTTCGAGTTCAAACAACGTCTGTCCCGCCGTGGCGCGATCCCCTTCGTCCACGCGCCAGGTCACTCGCACAGCAGGGTCGAGGCGTTTGAACACCTCATCTACCCACGCTCGGCCGCAAATCACAGCGTCCTCACGTGTGATCACGGTCGCGCGCACCCGCTGATCCGCAGGCACAAGGTTGGCCGTGACGTCGCCAGGGCCGACATCTTCCTTCAGCGCAGCGTCGACCTGCAGGCCGAGATCAGGGGGCAGGGCTCTGTTCATGCAATATAAGTTCTTGTTCTGGAAGGGATTGGCGACATGGGGCGTTGGAAGAATAGGCAAGCACCCCCCATAATTCAACGCCGCTCGCCTTGCGGTGATTTCGCGGCGCCCCCATCGACCGATGGCACAGGATTCTGGAAACTCTTTGCCCTCGCGGCCACAGTCTCCCTGCATCAATGTGTGCAAGGTCGATGCTGAGGGAGTCTGCCTGGGCTGCTTCCGCAGTCTGGACGAGATCGCGCGCTGGAGCACCATGAGTGCCGCCGAGCAGTGGCATGTCATCGAACGGCTGGAAGGACGGCGTAAAGTAAGCCTGGTCGGGCTGCAGGCCTGACACCGGCGCTCCGTCTTTTGAGAGAGGGCCCGGAGGGTGGGCTCGTTGTATATGTTGGCGCCTTCGTTGAGGCGTCGGGACTTTCCCGGTAATGAATTGGGGCTCGTGAAGGGCCGAGGTAATGCAGATGGCTGAAGTAGCCCAGACGGAATCGGATGTCGGCGCTCGTATCCAGGAGCAGTTGAGCTCAGCACCCGTGGTGCTGTTCATGAAAGGCTCGCCCGATTTTCCCCAGTGCGGTTTCTCCGCCCAGGCCGTTGCCGCCCTGCGCGCGTGCGGCGCGGAGTTCAAGCACGTCAATATTTTCGAGGATCCCGAGCTGCGGGATGCGCTGAAGCGCTATTCGAACTGGCCGACCTATCCCCAGCTTTATGTGAAAGGCGAGCTGCTCGGCGGCTGCGATATCACGCTGGAGATGTACCGCAGCGGCGAGTTGAAGAAGGTGCTGGCCGAGGCGGGCGCCTCGCGCTGAGCAGCCGCGCTTCAGGTCTCGAGGTGTGGATCCTCGATGACCGGTTCGGTGGGCAGGGCATCGAGCCAGCCCAGCTGGCAGGCCTTTTCCTCGGCTTCCCGATAGCTCGCATTGAGCTGATTGCTGATACGGCAGAAGAGGTCCGCCGTCCGTTCCGCGTCGTAAGACGCGGAATGCGCTGACGAAGAATCCCATTCGAAGCCCGCCACGGTGACGGCCTTTGCCAGCACCGTCTGCCCGAGCGCTGCGCCTGCGAGCGTGGCCGTGTCAAACGTGGAAAACGGGTGAAACGGATTGCGCTTGATCTCGGTGCGGAGCACCGCGGCATTCAAGAACCCCAGATCGAACGCGGCATTGTGGCCGACGAGAATCGCCCGCCGGCAGCCATAAGCTTTGATCGCGTGGCGCACCTCGCGAAACACGCGTTGAAGCGCATCGCGCTCTGGCAGCGCGGGGCGCAAGGGATGGAACGGATCGATGCCGGTGACCGCGAGCGCAGCAGGATCCAGCCGCGCGCCTTCAAAAGGTTTGACGTGAAAGCTGTGCGTGACACCGCGCTTCAGCGTGCCGTCCATGTCCATATCGATGATGACGGCAGCGATTTCCAGCAGTGCATCGGTGTGTGCATTGAAGCCGCCGCATTCCACGTCGATCACGACGGGAAGAAAGCCTCGAAAGCGGCGCGACATCAGCGGCGCGGACGCAGCCAGCGGAATTGGAACGAAGGTTTGTTCTGCGGTACTCATCCAGCGATCCCCTACTGCGCGATACGCCAGGCGATCCGCTCGCCGGCTCGCATCGGCACGAGCTCGTCGTGCACGAAGGGATAACGCGTCGGAACCTCCCACGGCTCCCGGACAAGGGTGATCTTTTCGGCGTTGCGCGGCAAGCCATAAAAGTCCGCGCCATGGTCACTCGCAAAACCTTCGAGCTGGGACAGCGCGCCCACCGCTTCGAACGCCTCGGCATACAGCTCGATGGCGGCATGAGCGGAAAAGATTCCGGCGCATCCGCACGCGTGCTCCTTGGTGTGACGCGCGTGAGGCGCGCTGTCGGTACCGAGAAAAAACCGCGGGTTGCCCGAAAGAATCGCTTCGTTCAGCGCGAGCCGGTCAGGCTCCGTCTTCAACACCGGCAGGCAATAGAAATGCGGCCGGATGCCGCCGACGAATAAAGCGTTACGGTTATAGAGCAGATGCTGTGGAGTAATCGTCGCGCCAACCCCGTCGCGCGCGGTGCGCACGAACTCCACTCCTCGCCGCGTCGTGATGTGCTCGAACACCACTTTAAGTTGCGGATGACGCTCGACGAGCGGCGCAAGTGTCGTGTCGATGAAGCGGGCCTCGCGATCGAAGACATCCACCTCAGGGCTCGTGACTTCGCCGTGCACCTGGAAAACAACACCCAACTCCGCCATGCGTGCCAACACCGCGTCGATGCGTGCGATGTCGGTGACGCCGGCATCGGAGTTGGTGGTGGCACCCGACGGATAAAGCTTGAAACCGTGCACGATGCCGCTCGCCCTGGCGCGATCCACTTCATCGGGAGAAGTGCGATCGGTCAGATACAGCGACATCAGGGGCTCGAATGTGGAGCCCGCGGGCCGCGCTTCCAGAATGCGCTGGCGATAGGCGATCGCCATATCCGTGTTGGTCACGGGCGGCTTCAGGTTCGGCATGATGATCGCGCGCGCGAACTGTCGCGCGGTGAACGGCACGAGCACTTGCAACGCTTCGCCGTCTCTGACGTGCAGATGCCAGTCATCCGGCCGGCGCAATGTAAGGGTGCTGGAACTCATGCCGGCGCCTCGAGGCCCGCGAGAATGTTCTGTTTCAGGAGCAGGTCCAGCGTGTAGCGCACGCCGAAGCCGGTGATCTCCGTGTTGATGTGCCCGAGCCCGCCGCTGCGTGTGGCCGATGAGAGATCAACATGCGCCCAGGCAATGTTCTCAGGCACGAAGCGGCTGAGAAAGCGGGCCGCGATAATGTGATCGCCTTTGCCGTCGACCGCACATTGCACGACATCCGCGATCTTACTTTCCAGGTCGCTGTCGTAATCGGCGTCGAACGGAAAATTCCACACGCGCTCGCCGCTCGCGCGCCCGGCTTCGATCAACTTGCCCGTGAGCTCAGGACGATTCGTGAACACGCCGCTCATTCGATCCGTCAGCGCGTAAACACATGCGCCGGTGAGCGTGGCGAAATCGATGATGAAACGCGGACGCGTCTGACCCGCCAGCACCAGCGTGTCAGCCAGCGCCATGCGCCCTTCGGCATCGGTGTGAATGGTCTGGATCGTCACGCCGTTGGCGGCGGTGATGATTTCTTGCGGTCTATACGCATGCGGGCCGATACGGTTCTCGGTGATGGCGAGCCACGCATCCACGGCAAAGGGGGCGCGCAGCTCGGCAAGCGCCAGCAAAGTGGCTAAGGCCACGGCGCTGCCCGCCATATCCGTATGCATGTCGAGCATCGAGCGGTGGGGCTTGAGATTGATTCCACCCGTATCGAACAAAATACCTTTGCCGACGAGAGCAATATCGGGCGCGCGCTGGGCCTTGCGCGGCGGCCGGTATTTGAGATGTGCAATACCGGCGACCGGTTCGTCGTTGCCACGGGAAACGGCCAGAAAGGCGTTCGCACCCAGCTTTTTGAGCGCGGCTTCGTCGAGCCACCGCATCGTGAGGTTGTTGTCGCGCGCGAGCTGTGTGATGGCGCGGCGGTAACCGCGAGCGTCCAGCTCGTTGGGCGGCAGGGCGGTGAGCCAGCGGCTGAGATTGTTTGCGTTGGCGCTCGCCGTAGTGTGACGCAGGTCAAACTCTTTGCTGTCGACGAGCGTGATGCGCCGGAGGCGCTTTTCAGCTGCCGGCCTCTTTCGATAGACGGGTAACGCAAAGGCATGCGCAAGTGCCGCTGAAAGCAGTGCTTCCAGCGCGGACTGCCCGGCCGCGGCATCCTGAAGCGTGATCAGGCCGAGTGACTCGACGCCGCGCGCCGACAACTCTCTCGTCATGCGTCCCGCGAGCGTCAGCAGCTCGAAAGGGCTGGACCCTTTAGGGAGGTATCCCAGTACCGCCAAGGTCTGACGGCGATTGCTGAGGGCGGTGGTGCGCACCGTGCCAGGGCGCGGCGGTGTGCGCGCATGCAGATCTCGCCAACGCTCAGGCTCGGGGAACGAATCCAACAAGTCCGCGGTCACATCCGCGGGCGCCAGAACGAGTATGGCGTCGAGATCGTCAGCGGCGCGGGTGCTGAGCTCGCGCACCCGAGTAATGCGCGGTTTATCCGGCGCAGGAAGCAGCGGCATTCGGTTTACAGTCACAGCTTGGGGATCTCGAGGGGTCGGTGGTTGGCTTGACCATCGGGAGCGAAAACCGGATCATTCACGCACTTGAATTGACTCGATTTTCCTCGCAACGCTGTGCGCGCATCCTAGCACAGCACGCTATCGACCACTTTTCAGGCCTTGGTGCTCGCCAGGTGCAAATGCGAGCCACAACGCGGGCACATAGCAATGACTGAATCACCGAAGCTGGAAGATCTCGACCCCGTCGAGACTCAGGAATGGCTCGAGTCTATCGACTCGGTGCTGAAAACCTACGGCGCGGAGCGCGCCCATTTTATTCTCGACCGTCTCATCGATTACACGCGCCGAAGCGGCGCATACCTGCCGTTCAAGCCCAACACGGCTTACGTCAACACCATCTCGACAGGCCTGCAGCCGGAGTATCCGGGCAACCGCGCGCTCGAGCGCCGGCTCGAAGCGTACTTCCGCTGGAACGCCATGGCGATGGTCGTGCAGGCGAACCGCGTGTCGTCCGAATACGGTGGCCATCTCTCGAGCTACGCTTCCTCAGCAACGTTGTATGAAGTTGGTTTCAACCACTTCTGGCGTGGCGCATCTGACAAACATCCGGGCGACATGGTGTTCATGCAGGGGCACTCGTCGCCCGGCGTGTATGCGCGTGCCTATCTCGAAGGGCGTCTGACAGAAGATCAGCTGCGTCGCTTCCGTCAGGAAGTGGGTGGCGGCGGTCTGTCTTCTTATCCGCATCCGTGGCTCATGCCGGACTTCTGGCAGTTCCCCACGGTGTCGATGGGCCTGGGCCCGATGATGGCGATTTATCAGGCGCGCTTCACGCGCTATCTCGAACATCGCGGCATGGTCACGCCCTCGGATCGCAAGGTCTGGTGTTTCTGCGGCGACGGCGAGATGGATGAGCCCGAGTCGATGGGCGCGCTCACCATGCCGGTGCGCGAGAAGCTCGACAACCTCGTGTTTGTCGTCAACTGCAATCTGCAGCGCCTCGATGGTCCGGTGCGCGGCAACGGCAAGATCATTCAGGAGCTCGAGGCCGCTTTCCTCGGCGCGGGCTGGAACGTCATCAAGGTGTTGTGGGGCTCGCGTTGGGATCCTCTGCTTGCCAAGGACACCAAGGGCCTGCTTCGCCGCGTGATGGAAGAGTGCGTCGACGGCGAATATCAGAACTTCAAGGCGAAGGGCGGCGCGTTCACGCGCGAGAACTTCTTCGGGAAGTATCCTGAGCTGAAGGCGATGGTCGCCAACATGTCCGACGAAGAGATCTGGAGCCTGAATCGCGGCGGCCATGATCCTCGCAAGGTGTATGCGGCGTATCACGCGGCAGCCCATCACAAGGGCCAGCCCACCGTCATTCTCGCCAAGACCGTGAAGGGCTTCGGCCTCGGCAAGGGGGGCGAAGGCCAGATGGTCGCGCATCAGCAGAAGAAGCTGAGCGAAGACGATCTGCGGGTGTTCCGCGATCGCTTCAACATTCCCGTCTCCGATGCGGACCTGCTGAGCCTGCCGTTCAGCAAGCCGTCTGAAGAATCTGACGAAATGAAATATCTCCGCGAGCGTCGCGATGTGCTGGGTGGCTATGTGCCCGCACGCCGCCAGCGCGCGGAGCCGCTCGCCATTCCGGAGCTCGAAGCGTTCAGCGCCATGCTGGAAGGCACGGGCGATCGTGAGATCTCCACGACGATGGCGTTCGTGCGCATCCTGACGACGCTGCTCAAAGACAAGAACATCGGCAAAAACATCGTGCCGATCGTTCCTGACGAAGCGCGCACGTTCGGCATGGAAGGCCTGTTCCGCCAGATCGGCATTTACTCGTCGGTCGGTCAGCTCTACACGCCGCAGGACGCGGAGACCTTGATGTCCTATCGTGAGGACAAGAAAGGTCAGATGCTGGAGGAGGGCATCAACGAGGCAGGCGCCACCTGTTCGTGGATCGCCGCGGGCACGGCCTACTCCAATCACGGCATCAGCATGGTGCCGTTCTACATCTACTATTCGATGTTCGGCTTCCAGCGTGTGGGCGACTTCATCTGGGCGGCGGGCGACATTCAGGCGCGCGGCTTCCTGTTGGGCGCCACGGCTGGACGCACCACGCTTGCGGGCGAAGGCCTCCAGCATCAGGACGGCCACAGTCTGCTGGCAGCGGCCACTGTTCCGAACTGCATCGCGTACGACCCGACGTTTGCTTACGAGCTCGCCGTCATCATTCACGACGGCATGCGTCGCATGTATGTAGAACAGCAGAACGTGTTCTATTACATCACGCTGATGAACGAGAACTACGTGCAGCCGGCGCTGCCGGAAGGCGTGCAGCAGGGCATCATCAAGGGCATGTATCAGCTGTCGACCGGCGGTCGCGGCAAGGTGCGCGCCACGTTGTTAGGTTCGGGCACCATCCTGCGCGAAGTCATCGCGGCGGCGGCGATGCTCGAGAAAGATTTCAAGGTTCCGGCCGACGTGTTCTCGGTTCCCAGCTTCAATGAGTTGCGGCGTGAGGGCCTGGAAGTCGATCGCTGGAATCTCATGCATCCGGCAGAGAAGCCGCGCACGAGCTACGTGCAACAGTGTCTGAAAGATCGTGATGGCCCGGTCATCGCGGCGACGGACTATATGCGCGCGGTTCCCGACCAGATCCGGCAGTGGATCGGTGGTCGATACGTTACGCTCGGCACGGACGGCTACGGCCGCTCCGATTCGCGCGCCCAGCTTCGCAAGCACTTCGAAGTCGATCGCAACTCCATCGTGCTCGCGTCGCTCAAGGCGCTGGCGGATGAAGGCAAGATCGACCGTGCCACGGTGACCAGCGCGTTCAAGACGCTGGGTGTCGATCCGTCGAAGCAGGACCCCTGGAAGGTCTGATCCCAATGTTTGTAGTGAGGTTCTAACGCGGTGGCTCGCCTCATCGAAGTGCGCGTGCCCGATATGGGCAATTTCAAGGACGTAGCGGTCATCGACGTCATCGCCAAGCCTGGCGATGCCATCGAGGCGGAAGGCTCGCTCGTCACGATCGAAACTGAAAAAGCGACGATGGACGTACCGTCCACCGCCAGCGGAATCGTCGACAAGATTCATGTGAAGAAGGGCGCTCTCGTGTCCGCCGGCGATCTGATCGCTACGGTGACCGTCGAGGGTGAAGGCGAAGCGCCGGCTCCTGCGCCGGCCGCGTCGTCGTCTGGAAGCGCTGCGAAGGCAGAACCAGCGAAGGCTGCGCCTGCCGCTGCGGGAGCAAATGGCGGTGCGCCGGCAGCAGCGAAGAGCGAGGCACCGGCTAAGGCTGTTCCTGCTCCCGCTCCTGCGGCAACGAAGCCTGCGCTTCAGAGTGCGCCGGCTCCGGCCGCGTCCAGCAGCAACGGCGGCGCTTCTCCGGCTGCCGCCGAAGAAGCTCCCGCAAGCACCCGCTTGCGCGACGACATGCCGCAGATCAACGAGCCTGGCTTTTCGCGTGCGCACGCGGGTCCGTCGGTTCGCAAGCTCGCGCGTGAGTTGGGTGTGGATCTGACCAAGGTTACGGGCACGGGTCCGAAGGCTCGCGTCACGCACGAAGACGTCAAGGGCTTCGTCAAGAAAGTTCTCTCCGGCGCTGCGCAGGCGCCTGGGGCGGGCGGCGGATTGCCGCAGATTCCGGCTGTCGATTTCTCACAATTCGGTCCTACCGAAGTGAAGCCGTTGACGCGCATCCAGCGCATCTCCGGGCCGCGGCTGCATGCGAGCTGGGTCAACATCCCACACGTCACGCAGTACGACCTCGCGGATATCACGGATCTCGAAGAGACACGCGGCAAACTGAAGTCGAAGGCTGCTGAGCAGAACATCAAGCTCACGCCGCTCGCGTTCATCGTGCGCGCGGTGGTGAAGGCGTTGCAGGAGTACCCCTTGTTCAACTCGTCCCTCGATCCGAGCGGCACGAGTCTGATCATGAAGAAGTACATCCACGTGGGTTTCGCGGCGGATACGCCCAACGGCTTGTTGGTGCCCGTGCTTCGCGATGCGAACCGGAAGGATGTCTACGAAGTGGCGCGCCTCCTGGGCGAGCTGTCTGAGAAAGCGCGCAACGGCAAGCTGTCAGGCACGGAGATGCAGGGCGGCTCGTTCACGATCTCGAGCCTGGGCGGCATTGGTGGCACGGCGTTTACGCCCATCATCAACGCGCCTGAGGTGGCGATTCTTGGTGTGTCGCGGTCGTCCATGCAGCCGGTCTATCAGAACGGGGCGTTTGTGCCACGCCTGATGTTGCCGCTGTCGCTGTCTTACGATCATCGCGTGATCGATGGGGCGAGCGCTGCCCGCTTCATCACGTTCCTCTCCGAGACGCTCGCGGATGCGCGAGGGCTGGTCGAGGCAGTGCCGTGAGTCGTGTAGATCAGGTCGTTCCTGACCTGGGTAATTTTCAGGAAGTTTCGGTCGTCGATGTGCTGGTTCGTCCGGGCGACAAGGTTGAGGTGGATACGCCTCTCCTGACACTCGAAACGGACAAAGCCTCGCTGGATGTGCCGGCGACTGCCGCGGGCACCATCGTCGAAGTGTTGGTGAAGCGCGGCGACAAGATCGGCAAAGGCTCGCTCATCGCTCGTGTGGATACAGATGGCGCCGCTGGCGATACGGCCTCGCAGCCTGCCGCACCTGTTGCGGCGGCGGCTGTCGATGTGAAGGCGGAGAAGTCTGGCGACACGGTTCGTATGCAGAAGCCCGATGGGGCGGGTGCCGCCGCTGATCGTGGCAGCACTCCCGAGAGTGGCAAGTCAGGTGCTGTTGCGAAGAAAGACAGCGCGCCGAAGGCGGCCGTCGCTGACGAAAAATCAGATCGCAGCACGCAGGTGCTGGTGTTGGGATCGGGCCCTGGTGGCTACACCGCGGCGTTCCGCGCGGCGGATCTCGGTTTGCAGGTCACGCTCGTCGAGCGCTGGCCGATGTTGGGTGGTGTTTGTCTGAACGTGGGCTGCATTCCGTCGAAGGCGCTGCTGCATGCGGCGAAAGTCATCGACGAAGCAGCCGTGATGAGCAAGCACGGTGTGACTTTCGGCAAGCCGCAGATCGATCTCGACAAGCTGCGCTCCTGGAAAGAGAGCGTGGTGAACCGCCTCGTGGGGGGTCTCAGTGTGCTGGCCAAGCAGCGCAAGATCACTGTCGTTCAGGGCGTGGGCAAGTTCGTGTCGCCCAAAGTTCTCGAAGTGACGAATGGGGATAAGGTCGAGCGCATTGCGTTCGAGCAGATCATCATTGCGGTCGGTTCTGAGGCAGTGAAGCTGCCCGGCTTGCCGGACGATCCACGCATCATCGATTCGACGGGCGCGCTCGAGTTGCCGCAGGTTGCCGGCCGCATGTTGGTGATCGGCGGTGGCATCATCGGGCTGGAAATGGCGTGCGTGTATGACGCGCTCGGTGCCAAGGTCAGTGTTGTCGAGCTCACTCCGCAGCTGATTCCGGGTTGTGACGCGGATCTGGTGCGGCCGCTCGAGAAGCGCTTGCGCGCGCGCTATGAGCAGATTCTGCTCGGGACCAAGGTTTCCAAGGTTGAAGCGCTGAAGGAAGGCATTCGCGTGACCTTCGAAGGCGAGAAGGCGCCGGAGCCGCAGGTGTACGAGCGTGTGCTCGTCGCGGTGGGGCGTGTGCCAAACGGGTTGCGAATTAACGCCGAGGCGGCGGGCGTCAAGGTGACGGAGCGCGGGTTTATTCCGGTGGATAAACAGATGCGCACCAACGTCCCGCATATCTTTGCAATCGGTGATGTGGTGGGTCAGCCCATGTTGGCGCACAAGGCGCTGCACGAAGCCAAGGTGGCGGCGGAAGTGGCGGCTGGTGAGAAGTCGTTCTTCGATGCGCGTGTGATTCCTTCGGTTGCTTACACCGATCCGGAAGTAGCCTGGGTTGGGCTGACGGAGACGGAAGCGAAGGCCAAGGGCATCGCCGTCGGTAAGGGTGTGTTCCCCTGGGCCGCGAGTGGACGTTCGCTGTCGTTAGGTCGGGACGAGGGTGTCACCAAGCTGTTGTTTGATCCGGCGACGCATCGGGTGTTAGGTGCGGGCATCGTCGGTCCTAACGCGGGCGAGCTCATCGCTGAAGTGGCTTTGGCCATCGAGATGGGTGCTGATGCGGCCGATGTTGGATTGACTGTACATCCGCATCCCACGCTGTCTGAGACGGTCGCGGGTGCGGCGGAGGCGTTTGAAGGAACGCTGACGGATTTGTATATTCCGAAGAAGAAGGCGCCTGCGGCGTAAACCCGGTCGGGTTTTTCATCTCCCTGCGCACGTTGCACGGCCTCTTCGGAGGCCGTGTTGCTTTGGGGGAGGGATATGACGCTTCGTTTTGCGAGTCTTGCGGGGCTGCTGTTGTTGTTCGTCACGTGCGGGGCGAGAGCGGCTGCAGAGGAAGGGTCGCGTTATCTGAACCTGGGCTTCGAGACGATCGTCGGGGCAGGGGGGATCAGTGGCTGGGGTCGCTACGGCCCGCGCAGCCCTGCGTTCGAGTTTGCGTCGGACGCGGAGGTTTATCACAAGGGCTCGCGCAGCTATCGGCTGCGACGAATTGCGCCCGGGCCGGATGCGACTTCCGAGACGATGTTTCCCATCGGGCTTGCGGCTGGTCACACGCTTCGACTGACCGGCATGGTGAAAACTCAGGACGTGTCAGGTGGGCAGGCACGGCTCTGGGTGCTCTCCAGGAAACCGGGAGAGAAAGCGGCTATCGAATATTCGGGGGATAGCAGCGTTCAGGGGACCACTCCGTGGAAAGCAGTTTCGGTGCAAGTGGCGGTGCCGCAGGGGGTGACTCAGGTTCGTTTTGGTGTGGCGCTGGGAGGAGAAGGCACGGCGTGGTTCGACTCGCTCTCGATCGAAATCGACGGCAAGCCTTATGTGGAGAGCGTGCCGCGGGTGCCAACGAAACGGCAGCTGCGAGCGTTGCAGGCGGCAAGCAGTTCGCTTGAGGGCGACCTGAAGTCTGTATCCAGTCTGATTGGTGAATCCAGGATTGTCGGCCTGGGCGAGGCTTCGCATGGGTCGAGCGAGATATTCAGGATGAAGAATCGCATCGTGGCTCATCTAGCTCAGGGGAGCAGTCTTACGATTTACGCGCTCGAAGCCTCGATGCCGGAGGCGGAGCTGATCAACCGATATGTTAGCGGCGGTGAGGGGAACCCGGCTTTATTGCTGCGTAATCTCGCGTTCTGGACCTGGTACACGGAGGAGTTCCGGGACCTCATAGAGTGGATGCGCGAATACAATGAGCAGGGGATCGGGCGGATCGAGTTCTGGGGGATCGATTGTCAGTTGCCGCATCTCGCGCGACACGATCTCAGGGAATTTCTCGATCGTCACGGCGATGTGGAGCCGCGTGACATGCTTGATCAGGTGTTTGGGGCGCAGTCGTCGAAGGGAATGTCAGTTGCTGACAAGCGCGCCGTTCTGAAGCGGCTTATCCATCATATGGAGGCGCATCGATCGCTGTACCGGGCCGCTGCGGATGAAGCGACGATCAACTGGAATCTGCAGCTCGCTCAGATTGTGCGTCAGGCGAATGATGTTCGCGATGATCCGTCTGCCAGAGAGCTTTGCATGGCGGACAATATCGAGTGGATTTTGAAGAATCGGCCGGGGGCCGATCGGCTGGTTGTGTCGGGGCACAGCGATCATCTGCGCGCTGCCCCGATGGAGGGGGCACGCGCGACGCTCGGCTCCATCCTGCGGAGCCGGTTCGGTGCGCACTATGTGCCTGTTGGGATCACGTTCGGTGAAGGGGAGTATCTCGCGACGAGCCCGCAGGGGCTTAAGGGATATGTGGCGCCGTCGGCTGCTGTGGGTAGCGTGGAGTGGGCCCTGAATGCGCTGGATGAGCCGCTGCTGATGGCGAATTTCTGCGGTCTCGCGCATGCGAGGGAGGGTCGCTGGTTGAGGAACATCGACTATCGCACTGTGGGCGCGCAACGCACGGATGATCAGTTCGTGCCAGTGGATCTGCCGGATGCGTTTGCGGGAATGATCTTCATTCGGCAGAGCCACGCCTCGCGCATGTTGCAGCCATGACGGTGTTGATGAGATAACTAGCGTGACGTGACAGTATCTTCACAGTACATCTGCATCGTCGTGATGCAGATGTCATCGAATGGTCGCAAGCTTTCATTATGCTCAAGGGAATAACATGAAACGTTCAGGGATAAAGGCGATTGCAGGTCTGCTGGCAGTGATGGCGTCCGTGGAGTCGGCGCACGCGGTCGACTATTGGGATGCGAAAATCACAGGAATAGCGATCGTCCATAATGAAACCCACATACGGTTCACTATAGATAAAGATGAAAACGTGGTGCTGACGACGGAAGGCTTTACCGGAGATCAGCACAAGCACATGGTGGCCCTCGTCATGACGGCTTATACGGCCCAGTCCCCCGTGAGGTTCATACGCTCGGGTGAAAGCACCAGTTCCCCGATAAAGCACTATGCGAACGCCGTCAGCATCTCGGTCGGCAGTTATGCGTTCAACTAAAGGGTAATGCCCGGCAAGCATCGCATCGGGCGCTCCGTTTGACAGAATATGGTGTCGCCCATCTCCAGCGCAGTCGCTTTTTATTGGCGATAAATCTGCACGCTGAGGACGCTATGGCGAGTCAAGCAGGAACCTGGCTGAACCTTCCAAGTCGTCGACATGAACGATATAGATTTCATCGGACAGGCATTTGCCAAGCGAGCACGGCCCAAGGAAGTCCGCGACATGTCTCGCCCACTTGATGAGATCTACGGTGACGCCGACGCGTTTGCCGGAAAGGATTGGTGTGAGATTACGGGTGCGCTCTTAGTTAAATACCACGACTCGATCAGTGGCTTCTCACCAGCGGCGTTCTGCTACTACTTGCCCGGCATCTATATTGCGGGCATGCGTGAGGGGCTGCCGGACCTGTTGGTGAACCATGCGTTGATCAGTGGGCTTGATAGAGGAAACACGCCTGGGTCATGGGATGATTTCTTTCGGGAACGATGGCCCCGCCTCACGCCCCAGGAGTGCGAGGCGACTCAGCGATGGATTCTGTGGTTGGCGGAATTCGAGTCACCGCCAATAGCGGATGCTTCACTGTCCAGAGCATACGACACGATGGATTTGTTGGCCCACCAGGCCGGGGCGACACCGCTCGCTGCATGGTCACGCAAGTGACAGCTCAATGAGTTGCGCTGCAGGGAACAAGGTGATGCTCTCGTCAGTATGATCGTGGGAGGGTTTTGAAGGGGGATAATTTGAAGAGATCTATAGCCTTCTGAGCCGTTCCATATACGTGCGCTCATCCGGCATGGTGTTGGCGCGCTGGGCTTCCCAGAGAGTTTCACCGAGCTTTTCCAGCATGGCATGCTCGGCTTCATGCGCCCCCAGCTTTGAACTGAGACGTTGATGAATAGCAGTGATGCCCTCAGGGCGATTCGTCGCCACTTGCTCCCGAATCGCCAGATGCAAGCCCATGTGCAGGAAAGGATTCGGCTGCCCACGCTCCGGCGTGAACTCTTCGTTCAAGGCATCTTCGCCGGCTTCCAGCCACTGAATATATTCGGGATGCTCTGAAATCACCGCCGCCAACTGAGCTTCCACAGGCTCGAGCGGCTGCTGTTTCGAAAACTTCTCCCACGCGGTGAGATACGCGCGACGCAGCTGTTCCCGACTCTGACTGGCAAACACAGGCATGACCTGAACTAACCTCGACGTGACGGCGCGCGACCCGCGCGCGCGGAGCGCTTCGCCGAAGCGCGCGCCTGAGTTACAGCGGGCTGGGGCTTTCGCGCCTTATGTTTGGATAATACCTTCGCCGCAGCAGGTTTCGCGGCGCCGCCAGCCCCGGTTTTACCGGTAGCTCCCAAACGCTTCTCCGGATTTGGCAACCGCGTCTTGATGACCTTACGCTCGATCGCGTCCGCGATCTTGTCCGCGATAGGCAAATGCGCAACCGGCGCATCGGAGCGTTGCAAATCTCTGGCAGGCGTCTTGTCCGGATACTCGCAAATATCTGCGATCACACACTTGGGGCAGGCCGGCAGCCGCGCAACGCACACGTACCGCCCATGCAGGAGCAGCCAGTGATGCGCGTTCTTCTTATATTCTTCCGGCACGACCTTGTTCAGCTCGTCCTCAACCACGCGCGGATTGCTGCCGGGCGCGAGACCCGTCCTGTTAGCCACGCGAAAGATATGCGTATCCACGGCAATGGTCGTGTGACCAAACACCATGTTCAAGATCACGTTAGCGGTCTTACGGCCGACGCCGGGGAGGGCTTCGAGCGCCTCCCGATTATCAGGAACCTCGCCACCATGCTCTTCCAGCAGAATACGGCACATCTCGATGACGTTCTTCGCCTTGCCGTTATAGAGGCCGACAGTCTTGATGTACTCGCGCAAACCATCCGCACCGAGCGCGTAGATCTTTGCCGGAGTGTTGGCGACAGGGAAAAGCTTGCGGGTGGCGCCGTTGACGCTCTTATCCGTGGTGTGAGCGGAAAGCGCCACGGCAACTAACAACTCGAAGGGCGTGCTGTGTTCCAGCTCCGTCGTGGGGTCCGGATTCGCCGCCTGCAGGCGACTGAACAAAGTTTTTCTCTTGGCTGGCGTCATGAGCGGCTCGCTGCGTCGCTGGCGTATCTTGGGGTGAATTATGCTGCGCCGACCGCGCCGGCTGCTGGTTTATCGCATCGGAGTGTCCGTCGCGCCAGCGTGCCGCATGCCGCGAACAGCGAACAGCGAACAGCGAACCGCCAGCCGCCAGCCGCCAGCCGCCAGCCGCCAGCCGCGAACCGCGAACGTGAGCCGCGAACCGTGAGCCGCCAGCCGCGAACCGTGAATCGCAAATCGCGAACAATGAATCGTGAGCCGCGAGCCACGAGCCGAGCCGCCAGCCGTGAGCCGCGAACCACGCGCCGCGAACCGTCAGCCAGCGACATCCGCGTTGCCGCCGCCCGGCGGCAATCAAAGCGTCGGCGCAAGCTGCTTTCTTGCCGCCAGCAGCAGAGCCTGTTCCTGCGCCCGGGTTTGAGCACGCAATACATGGGCATAAAAGCGCTCGCGGTTCTCCGCAGCGCCGGGCGCAGCGGACGAGGCGGTAAAATCCAGGCGTGGCGCCATCGATATGCAATCCACCGGACAAGGCGCCACGCACAGCTCACACCCCGTGCACAACTCAAACACCACCGTATGCATCTGCTTGCGTGCCCCGACGATCGCATCAACGGGGCAGGGCGGTAAGCACTTCGTACACCCGATGCAGCGCTCCTCATCAATCACGGCGACGAGCTCCGGCCCTTCAACCCCATTGGCCGGATTCAGGGGCAGCGGCGCCCGACCTAACAGCGCAGCGAGCTGCGTAATCGTCGCTGCTCCGCCCGGCGGACACTGATTGATGTTGGCCTGATCCGACGCTATCGCCGCCGCATACGGCCGACACCCGTCATACCCACAACGCGTACATTGCGTTTGCGGCAGCAGGTTATCGATGTCGTCTGCGTTGGCAGCCATGTCAGAAAATTACTTCACCTGCATGCCGGGCTGCGCGCCCGAGTCAGGCGATAACAGGTAAAAGCCCGGGCCTTCGCCCGCCGCGGAAAGGATCATTCCTTCAGACACGCCGAACTTCATTTTGCGAGGCGCGAGATTCACGACGACCAGCGTCAGCTTGCCAACCAGGGTTGCCGGGTCGTAGGCGGACTTGATCCCGGAGAAAATCTGCCGTGTGCCGAGCGCACCCAGATCCACCGAGAACTTCAGAAGCTTGTCCGACCCTTCAATGTGGTCCGCCGTCACGATACGACCGATGCGCAGGTCGATCCTGGCGAAATCATCAATCGAAATCGTATCCACAGATTCACTCTTTGTTGTGTCTTTCTTGGCGGGCGCCGGCGCTCCCTCTCCGTTGTCAAACAACGCGTCCAGCTGCTTCGGATCAACACGAGTCATCAGATGCGTATACGGCTCGATGGCGTGCCCAGGCGCGAAGAACTCATGCTGGCCCCAGCTCATCTGCGCATCGCTGAGCTTGAGAAACGACTGCACTTTACGCGCCGTGTCCGGCAGCATCGGCCGCAACAACACGGTGCCATACCAGAACATTGCCAACGCTGAGGAGCACACCTCGTGCAGGCGCTGCGCTTGGTCCGGCTTCTTCGCCAGCTCCCAGGGCTTCTGCTCGTCGACATACTGATTGATTTCATCGAGCAGCCGCGTGATCTCGCGAACGGCCTTGCCGTACTCGCGCTCTTCATACAACTGTGCGATCGGGTCCCACGTCAGCGCGCTCGACTGCAACTTCTCCAGCAACGGTAGCGCGGAAGCATGCGGCACCGAGAGCTTGCCCTCGAACCGCTTCGAGACGAAGCCGGCGCAGCGGCTCGCAATGTTGACGTACTTGCCGATCAGGTCGCTGTTCACCCGCGCGATGAAATCATCCGGGTTGAAGTCGAGATCTTCCACGCTGCCATTGAGCTTTGCGCCGAGGTAATACCGCAGCCACTCAGGGTTCATCCCCAGCTCGAGATATTTGAGCGGGCTCAGCCCCGTGCCGCGCGACTTCGACATCTTCTCGCCAGACAGCTGGATGAAGCCATGCGCATACACGTGATCCGGCACGCGGTAGGGCGTGCCGGCAAACTTCAGCATCGCGGGCCAGAACAGCGTGTGGAAATAGATGATGTCCTTGCCAATGAAGTGGATCTGCTCGGTATCCGCCCCCTGGAGAAACTCTTCCCACGTACGGGGTTCGCCGTTCGCGCGCGCTTTGCCGGCGTCGAAATAATTCTTGAGGGTGGCGAGATAGCCGATGGGCGCGTCCAGCCAGACATAGAAGAACTTGCCGGGCGCGTCCGGGATCTCGATGCCGAAGTAGGGCGCATCCCGCGAAATATCCCAGTCGCCGAGGGCGCGATCGCCGCGACCTTCGACCCACTCGCGCGCCTTGTTAGCCACCTGCGGCTGCAGCCGGCCGGGCGTGTCGAGCCATTCGCGCATGAAGTCCACGCAACGCGGGTCCGACAGCTTGAAGAAGAAATGCTCGGAACTGCGCATCACAGGCGTCGCGCCGGAGAGCGTGGAGTAGGGGTTCTTCAGATCCGTGGGCGCATAGACCGAGCCACAGACTTCGCACGCGTCGCCGTATTGATCTTTGGCGCCGCACTTGGGGCATTCGCCCTTGATGTAGCGGTCCGCCAGGAACATGCCTTTGACGGGGTCGTAAAACTGCTCGATGACCTTGGAATACACGAGCCCGGACTGCTTCAGCCGCCGATAGATATCCTGCGACAGGGCGGTGTTTTCCGGCGAATGCGTTGAATGCCAGTTGTCGAAGGCGATGTGGAAGCCGTGCAGATACTTCGGCCGGTCGGCGGCGATGCGGGCGACCAGCTGCTCGGGCGCGATGCCTTCGGCTTCGGCCTTCAGCATGATGGGAGCACCGTGCGCGTCATCCGCGCCGAGGAAATGCACCTGATGGCCGCGCATGCGCTGGAAGCGCACCCAGATGTCGGCCTGGATGTACTCCATCATGTGGCCAATGTGGAAGGCGCCGTTGGCGTACGGAAGCGCGGTCGTAACGAATATCTTGCGAGTCATGGGGGAAGTTTACCCGGATCAACTGTTTTGCTGCTGAAGGCGAGCTCCGTATCCCTGGGAGGATGAAGCAGGCGGATCACCGTGATCCCATCGTCGTGGGTCATATAAAACGCCACGTGGCCACCGACCCGGAACGAACGAAGCGCGGGCGCGATCTCTTCGCGCAACCGGCCCAACTGCGGATTGAGGCTCAACTTTCGCAGCGCCCACTCCAGCTCCTGGCGATAGTGCCGGGCGTGCGCGGTCCCCCACTCCCTTCTGGTGTAACGGCCAATCTCCCGCAGATCTTCGGTCGCACGCGCCGTGAAGTCATCTCGCGCCATTAATCCTCGAGCTCTTTATCCAGTGCCCTGAAAGCCTCGTCACCGCGCACGGTTGCGCCGCGCTCCAGATCGTCCAGCCCTTTGCGCACGTCCTCGCGCAAGAGCTGAAGTTTGACTCGCTGGTGTTCCTCGAACGCTTCGACTGACATGAGGACGGCCACGGCACGCCCGTTTTTGGAAATAGTCACCGGCTCGCGTTGTGCTTTATCGAGCAGCGCGCCGAAATTGGTCTTGGCATCCGCCGCGGCAATGGTTTGCATGGAAGCTCCTGGATAGAGGAGCGATCCTGGCCCTTTTAATTAAAAGGGTCAAATTGATCAATTTGAGCGGCGCGCGGGGAGCGCTCAACCCTGATCTTTAACCGCCTCGAACCGCGACTTGTTGATGGCCTTCTTGTAGGCCTCTTTGCCCGTGACCTGGCGCGAGTCGAGCAACTGCTGGATCGCCGTATCCATCGTGCGCATGCCGAACGATCCACCCGCCTGCATCGTGTTCTCTAGCTGATCCAGCTTTCCCTGCCGGATGAGATTCGACGCAGCCGGCGTGTTCACCAGAATCTCCAGCGCCGCAACCCGCCCCGACTTGTCCGCCTTCTGCAGCAGCTGCTGGGAAATCACACCACGCAACGACGTCGAAAGCATCGTGCGCACGTGAGATTGTTTGTCTGAAGGAAACACGTTGATGATGCGATCCACCGTGGGAGCCGCGCCATTCGTATGCAACGTCCCCATCACCAGGATGCCCATCTCCGCCGCCGTCACCGCGATGCTCATCGTCTCGAGATCGCGCAACTCGCCGACGAGAATGACATCCGGGTCCTCGCGTAACGCCGAATGCAACGCCGCCGAAAACGAAGGCGAGTGCACACCCACTTCACGCTGGCTGATCAGACAGCTCTTGCGCATGTGAACGAACTCGATCGGGTCCTCGATCGTGAGAATGTGACCCTTCACGCGCGTGTTGATGTCGTCGATCATCGCCGCCAACGTCGTCGACTTGCCCGACCCCGTCTTGCCGGTGACCAGAATCAACCCGTTCGTCGCCCGGCTCATCTGCCGCACGGCCTCCGGCAACTTCAGCTGATCCATCGTCAGCGCTTTGGAGGGAATGGCGCGGAACACCGCCCCCATGCCATTCAATTGGCGCATGACGTTCACGCGGAAGCGGCCACGATCCGCAAAGGTATAAGCAAAGTCAGCGCCGTCCTTGGACTCGAAGCGCTCGACAGCCGCCTTCGGCATGATTTCATACAGCGCTTCCTTCACGAAATCGGCCGTCAGCCGATCGGGCCGCAGTGGCGCAAGCTCGCCATACTGGCGCACGCGTGCCGGGTCGCCCGCGATGAAATGCAGGTCCGAACCCTTCTTTTCCAGGATCTCGGTGAGGAAAGCGTCGATCGCGGCCAAACAGGCGCTCCTTACAAACTCAGCCGGAAGTGCCGGCGGCGCCGCTCGTGACGCCGGGGCCCGTCATCGTTCCGGAGACATCCAACTTCGGCAACATGCCCGTATCGGTAACGTACTTCTGGAACTGCTTCTTGTCCGAGGCGTAGGCGTACGCATCGTCCGGATCAATTTCCTTCGCAACGATGGCCGCCAGCAGCGCCTGATCGAGCAGCTGCATGCCCATGTCGCGACCCATCTGCAACTGGCTCGGAATCTGATGCGTCTGCTCTGTCTGGATCAGCTTGGCGATGGCCTTCGTCATCACCAGCACCTCACAGATAGCCTTGCGCCCGCGGCCGTCAGACGTCTTGGTCAAAACCTGCGTGACCACAGCTAACAAACTCTGCGAAAGAAAACTCTTGGTCTGCTCGCGCTCTTCGACCGGCAGCGCGTCGATGATGCGGTCGATGGTCTTCACCGCGCCCGTGGTGTGCAGAGTGCCCAGCACGAGATGTCCCGTTTCCGCGGCCGTCATCGCCATGGAAATCGTTTCGGCGTCCCGCAGCTCGCCGACGAGAATGACATCAGGATCCTCACGCATGGCCGCGCGCACGCCTTCCGCGAAACTGGGAATGTGCGTGCCGAGCTCGCGCTGGATCACCTGGCTGTTCTTGCTGCGATGGACGAACTCGATCGGATCTTCCAGGCTGATGATGTTCAGCTTACGGGTCTGATTCAGGTGGTCGATCATCGCCGCCAGGGTCGTCGACTTGCCGGTACCCGTGGAACCCGTGACCAACACCATGCCCTGATGGTAGTCGCACAGCTTCGTCACGATGGGCGGCAGCGCCAGTTTCTCGAGCGTCGGCACTTCCGAAGGAATGGACCGGAACGTAGCGCCCACGCCGGTCTCCTTACGGTAGACGTTCACGCGGAAGCGGCCGCCGTCCGTGGAGACATACGAGAAGTCGAGGTCGTTGCCCTTGGCGAAGTACTCCGCCTGGGTGCGCGTCAGAATCTCGCCGATGTAACCGTCGAGTTCGCCCGCGCGCAGCTCACGAAATTTGATCGGCAGCAGATCGCCGTGCATGCGCAGCATCGGCGGGACGCCGACGGCCAGATGCACGTCCGAGCATCCCTGTTGCGAACCGAGTTTGAGGAACGCATCAATGCGTGCCACACGCCACCCCTGTTTTGCGTCGTACTATTCTGGCTGCGCTCGTTTTAGCCCGGACAGGGCTGATGAATCAACGAGTTGTGGTGCGAAATTTGACGTAACGCACGCAGTTTGGCAATCGCGTCCCGGGGGCCCGCCCCCGCCGACGATGCGCCACTCTACTGGACATAACCGCGTCGCGTGCTGATCGGCAATACTTCGCTTCCTGTTCAAGACGCATGTGCTGAAGGAGCTTCCCCCGTGTCGTCCACCCCTCAATCGACCTCGCCCGATCCCGCCACCGCGCAGTTCATCTTCAATCAGACGATGCTGCGCGTCCGCGACCCGGAGAAATCCGTCGCGTTCTATCGGGACGTGCTGGGCATGACCCTGCTGCGCCGGTTCGATTTCCCGGAAATGAAGTTCTCGCTGTATTTCATGGCGTATATGCGCGCGGCCGACGGCCCCCTGCCGACCGATCCGCAGGCCAACCGCGAGTTCGTGTTCAGCCAGAAGGCCACTCTCGAGCTCACGCATAACTGGGGAACGGAGAGCGACCCGACGTTCGCGGGCTATCACACCGGCAACAGCGAGCCGCGGGGGTTCGGGCATATCGGCATCACGGTGCCAGATGTTTACGCAGCGTCCGCGCGCTTCGAGCAGCTCGGTGTGGAGTTCGTGAAACGGCCCGACGATGGCAAGATGAAGGGACTCGCGTTCATCAAGGATCCCGATGGCTACTGGATCGAGATTCTGGCCGCGAAGGGATGAGCCAGGGATGGCCATGCAAACCCACATCGTTCTATCCGAGGCGGCCGCGCGGGCCTGCGACTCGGCTCATCGAGGCCAAACATGTTCCCACGTCCATCGACGCCAATGGTTCTGCTCATGACAGTTCTGACAACCGTATCAGCCTGCTCGCACGGGCCACAGGATTCCACGGCGCCCGCGGTGGCGAGCGCAGTTCCGCAGCCGCCGCGTGCGGAGGAACGCCCCTTCGACGTGGTGTCGCCCAACGGGGTGCGCAGTGATCCTTACTATTGGCTGCGCGACGACACACGCAAAGATAAAGATGTCATCGCCTATCTCGAGGCGGAGAACGCATACAAGGAAGCGGTGCTGACGCCGGTGAAAGACCTGCGCGAGACGCTTTACAAGGAAATCGTCGGCCGCATCAAGGCGGACGATTCGAGCGTGCCGTATCCGGAAGGCCCTTACCTCTACTGGCAGAAGTTCGAGACGGGCAGGGAATACGCAAGCTACATGCGCCGGCCGCGAACTGCCGCGCCCGATGCAGCAGGCGAGACGGTGCTCGACCTGAACGAGCTCGCGAAAGGCAAAAGCTACTTCTTCCTCGGCGATTTTCAGCCGAGCCCCAATCATCAGCTGTTGGCCTATGCCGCGGATGATGTGGGCCGCAATCAGTACACCATCCGTGTGAAAGAGATCGCAACCGGCAAACTCCACCCGGACGTGCTCGAAAACGTGGAGCCCAACATCGCCTGGGCCAATGACAACAAGTCGTTTCTGTATCTGACGAAAGATCCCACGACCCTGCTGGGCAAGTATGTGAAGAAACACGTGCTCGGCACGCCGGTGAGCGCGGATGTGCTGATTTATGAGCAGGACGACGACAGCTTCTACACTCATGTGGAGCGAACGAAATCGGGCCGCTATCTGCTGATCGGCATGGAAAGCACCGTCTCCACGGAGTATCGCTATGCCGACGCGAATGACCCGAAGCTCGTCTTCAAGACGGTGCTGCCCCGGGAGCGCGATCTCGAGTATTTCATCGCGCACGTGGACGACCGGTTCATCATCCGCACCAACTGGCAGGCGCCCAACTACCGGCTGATGGAGGCGAAAGTTGCCGAAGTCGGCGATCGCAAGCAGTGGCGCGAGATCGTGCCGCATCGGGACGATGCGCTGATCGAAGATTACGCCGTGTTCGAGCGCTATCTCGCCATCAACGAGCGCACGGGCGGGCTCAGCCACGTGCGGATCATGTCATGGGATGGCAAGACGGACTTCGACGTCCCCGCGATCGATCCGTCTTACGTGATGCGCCTGGATGAGAATCGCGAGCTCGATACCGAGGTGCTTCGTTACACCTACTCCTCGCTGTCGACGCCGAAGACGACGTACGACATCAACATGCGTGATTATCAGATCAAGCTGCTGAAGCGTCAGGAAGTGGTGGGTGGGTTCGATCCGACGCAATACGTCACGGCCTACGTGCGGGTCGCCGCGCGGGATGGCACGAAGGTGCCTGTATCGCTGCTCTATCGCAAGAGCGTGGCGCTCGATGGCAAGGCGCCGTGTCATCAGTATGGGTATGGCTCTTACGGTCTTTCGCAGGATCCTGATTTTCGCTCGGAGGTGTTGTCGCTCGTGGATCGCGGTTTCGTGTTTGCGATCGCGCACGTCCGCGGCGGCGAGGAGATGGGGCGAAAGTGGTATGACGCGGGCAAGCTGCTGAACAAGAAGAATACGTTCACGGACTTCATCGACGTCACGCACTTTCTGGTCGAGAACAACTATTGCGCGAAGGATAAGGTGTTTGCGGAAGGGCGCTCCGCGGGCGGGCTTCTGATGGGTGCCATCGCGAACATGGCTCCGCAGGATTATCGCGGCATCATGGCGCACGTGCCGTTCGTGGATGTGGTGACGACCATGCTCGATGAGAGCATTCCGCTCACGACGAACGAGTTCGACGAGTGGGGGAATCCTCAGGAGAAGAAGTACTACGACTACATGTTGTCGTATTCGCCGTACGACCATGTGAGCGCGCAGGCGTATCCGGCGATGCTGGTGACGTCGGGCTTGTGGGACAGTCAGGTGCAGTATTTCGAGCCGACGAAGTGGATGGCGCGGTTGCGTGCGCGGAATACGGGCAGCAATCCGCTTTTGCTCCATACCAACATGGAGGCCGGACACGGAGGAAAGTCAGGACGCTTCGAGCGCCAGCGCGAACGGGCGATGTCTTATGCGTTTGAAGTTTCGCTATTGGGGGGCTCTGCCCCCCAAGCCCCCCGGGAATGACATGTGGCGGGGGGTGCGGGGGCGCAGCGCCCCCGCATCTAAAGATACTTCGACAGGGCGGTGCGAATCTCATCCATGGATTGGAAGCGTTTCGTCTTGTCCACTGCCATGGCCTTGACGACGAGATCTGACAATCCCGGCGGCAGCGCCGGGTTGAGTTCCTGCGGCGTGCGCGCCTTGCCCTGCACGTGCTGATACATCACTGACATGTGATCGCCGCGCGAATACGGCGGCACGCCCGTCACCATTTCATACATCATGACGCCGAGCGCATAGATGTCCGCGCGCTCGTCCACCTTCTTGCCGAGAATCTGCTCCGGCGCCATGTATTTCGGCGAGCCGATCACATAACCCGTCTTCGTCAGCTGCGTGTCGCCTTCGCGATGCGCGGCCGCGACGCCGAAGTCCACGATCTTGAGCAACGCGTCCTGATTGATCAGCACGTTCGCCGGCTTGAGGTCACGATGCACGATGCCAACCTGGTGCGCGACGATCATGCCCGTCGCGATGTCCATGCCGAACTGCACGGCTCGCTTCAGATCCATCGGCTTTTCGTTGACGATTTCGCTGCCGAGCGTATGCGAGGGAAAATACTCCATCGAAATGGCGTAGTTGCCCTGGATGTACAGGAAGTCGTAAATGCGGATGACGTTGTGATGCGTGATCTTGCGCGAGTACCGCAGCTCGTGAACGAAGCGCTTCATCACTTCTTCATCGCCCGACACGTTCGGGTTCAGGAACTTCAGAATCAGCCGCTCGTCGACGACCGTATCTTCCATCAGCAGCACGGTGCCGAAGGCGCCCTTGCCGATGCGGTCGATGTACTTGTAACGGCCCTCGATGATGTCGCCGACCTTGAGCGTGGAGATGTCGAGGCTCGCGCTTTTCGCGGCCCGTTCCACGGCGGATTCTGACATCACCATCGTGCGCTGGGGCTCGGTGCCTGACATCGGCGCTCGCGGCGACATGGGCCGCGGCGGCGGATTCGTCACAGTGGCTGGCATCGGCGGCTGAGTCAGTCCGCCATGCAGGCGACTGTCGAGTTCCGCCAGAGCGGCCGCGGCAACACGCGAAACGGTCTGATCCGCGCCGGCGCTCTGGTTATGCAGCTCGGTGCGCAACTGCTCGCCGCGACGCTCGTCGACGAGTTTGGATAATGTCTGCATCGCCTCGATGCGGATCTCGCGCTCCGGCCGCTGCAACAACGGCATGATCGCATCGGCGACTCTCGCATCGCCTAACTTGCCGAGCGCTCGCACGACAACAGGCAACATTTTCGTCGAGCTCTGCTGCAGCATCTCGACGATGCGGGGCAGGGCCCGCTTGCTGCCGATTTCGGCCAGCGCATCGACCGCGCGCTCGCTCACCCACCAGTCCGGGTCGCGCGTGGCCTGGAGGAGTGAATCGACCGCGCGCTCATCCTTCGTCTGATTCAGGATCTCGATGGCGGAGCGGCGAATGTCTTCATCCTTATCGCGGATCAGCTGCAACACCGCGTCGATGACTTTCGGGCCGCCGATCTTGCCAAGCGCGTCCGCGGCGCGGCTGCGCACCCACCAGTCACTGTCCTTGATCGCATCCAGCAGGAATTTCACGGACTTCGCGTTGCCGACTTCGTTCAGCACTTCGACGGCCGCGCGGCGCGAGTTCTCGTTCTCGTCCTTCAGAATCTCGACGAGATATTTGATCGTGTCAGGATGGTTGGCCTTGATCACGACATCGATCGCGCGGTTCTGCACGTCGATCTCAGGATCTCGCAACAGCGCGCAGACGCGCTCGACGTCGATGGGCCCATCCATTCTCTGCAGGGCCGAAAGTGTTGCGCCGCGAATGAGTTTGTTCGGATCGCGCAGCTGGCCCTGCAGCGCCGTCTGCACTTCGGGCGTGTTGAAGCGTGCGAGCACGTTGATGATGTGCACGCGCGCGATGGGGTCTTTGCCGTGCAGGCGGCCGATCAGCTCCGGCAGCGCGTTGTGATCCGCGATCTCGCCGATGATGCGGAAGAGGCCGGCCTTCTCGTTCGCTTCCTGCTGATACGCGGCGTTCAGCAGGTCGCGCACATTGAAGCGCGTCTTCTGCGCGATGATGACTTCGAGCACGGCGGGCTTGGAGATGCCCGGCGTGACCAGGGCCTCCAGCAGCAGGTGCGGCGGATAGTTGCGGCTGCTGGTCAGTGCCCAGCCGATGCCCGCGATGACGCGCTGGCTGCCTTCGATCAGCCCGCGCACGAAAATGGGAAAGGTCTTCTGGCTGACGAGCGCAGACAACACCTCGATAAACGCGACGGTGGCGTTCTTGTCCGCATCGGGAAGCGCACCGAAGATCGGCTCGATGGCATTCGGGCCAATGTCTTTGAGTTTCGCGACGGCTTTCTGCGTGGCCGGGCTGGCGGCGTTCTGTGACGAACGAATTTCCGTGATCAGCCGGTCGGCGCGCAAGTTGGAGAAAAAGCTCATTCAGCCTTTCCGTAGGGTCAAACCCCGCGGGTAATTCCGTCGGATGTGCGGGTCCGATCAAATGCCGGCGCGCGGCCCGAAGATCCGGACTCCGTATGCCCCAGCTCCCTGACCGCGCAGCTGCGGGATTATGCCACAGCCGTCCCCCCGGACAGCTCAAAGCGCAGCCTTTCGCGGTGTGTTGCGGCTCCCTTCCATGCGGATTGCATGCCACCCACCTGGATGGGTCATGCGGGGATGCGCTGCGCGCATTACAATTTCGCATGTCTCAAGAACTCACCCCCGCTTCCCTGCAGACCGCCCTCGGTAACTACGTCGATCCCTACCTGAGCGAGACGTTGGCCGCAGCTCACGCCATTCGTAACGTGGAGGCACGCGGTACCGGTTATGTCGTCAAGATCGCCCTCGGCTATCCGGTGGGGGGCTACGAGAAGTCATTCACCGACGCGGTTCGGCAACATCTGACCCAGGCGGGCATCACCGCACAGGTCGATATCGAGCTGCAGGCAGATATTCGCGCACATGCCGTACAACGGCAGCTCAAGCCCGTTGCGGACATCAAGAACATCGTGGCCGTGGCGTCGGGCAAAGGCGGCGTGGGGAAATCCACAGTCGCTGTGAATCTGGCGCTCGCCTGGGCAGCGCAAGGCGCCCGCGTCGGCCTGCTCGACGCGGACATCTACGGTCCGAGCCAGCCGATCATGTTGGGCCTCGAAGGCGAGCGGCCGGAAATTCTGCCGCAGAAGCGCATGAAGCCTTTGCAGGCGCACGGCATTACGGCGATGTCGATCGGCTTTCTCGTCGATGGCGAAACGCCAATGGTCTGGCGCGGACCGATGGTCACGCAGGCGCTCACGCAGCTGCTGACCGAAACGGAGTGGGGCGCGCTGGATTATCTCGTCGTCGATATGCCGCCCGGCACTGGCGATATTCAGCTCACCCTCGCACAGCGGGTTCCTGTTGCCGGCGCGGTCATCGTCACCACGCCGCAGGACATCGCGCTGTCCGACGCCCGCAAGGGCCTCAAGATGTTTGAGAAAGTCGCCGTGCCTGTGTTGGGCATCATCGAGAATATGAGCGTGCACGTGTGCTCCAACTGCGGGCACGTCGAGCATGTGTTTGGCGCTGGCGGTGGCGCGCAGATGGCCGAGCAATATCGGGTCAAGCTGCTGGGGGAGTTGCCGCTCGACGCGCGCATTCGTGAAGAAACGGATGATGGCCATCCTACCGTTGTCTCCGCGCCGGATTCCGCGCGCGCCCAGGCGTATTTTGAGACTGCGCGGCGCACCGCCGGCGCGCTTGCGCAGCGCGCGCGGGATCGCAGCAGTCTGTTTCCTAAAATCGTGATCGAAGAGAGCTGAGGCGAGATGAGTATTAAATCGGACAACTGGATCCGGCGGATGGCGCAGGAGAGCGGCATGATCGAGCCGTTCGCGCCGGATCAGGTGCGTTATGTGGATGGCCGGCGCATCGTGTCGTATGGCACGTCGAGCTATGGGTACGATGTGCGTTGCGCGCGCGAGTTCAAGATCTTCACCAACATCAACAGCACGATCGTCGATCCGAAGCAGTTCGACGAGAAGAGCTTCGTGGATGTGACGTCGGACGTGTGCATCATCCCGCCGAACTCTTTCGCGCTGGCGCGCACGGTGGAATATTTCCGCGTGCCGCGCGATGTGTTGATCGTCTGCCTCGGGAAATCGACGTATGCCCGCTGCGGCATCATCGTCAACGTCACGCCTCTGGAGCCCGAGTGGGAAGGTCACGTGACGCTGGAGTTCTCCAACACGACGCCGCTGCCCGCCAAGATCTATGCGAACGAAGGCGTCGCGCAGATGTTGTTCTTCGGGTCAGATGAAGTGTGCGCCACGTCTTATAAAGATCGCGGTGGGAAATATCAGGGTCAGACGGGCGTGACCTTGCCGAAAACCTGACAAACAGGCTGGCGTTGTCTCACCTCAACGCCGGCCTGACGCCGACGCTGAACCGTCAACCGCCTTCGCGCTCCAGCGTGCGCACGCTCATCACGAACTCAGATTTACCCTTGCGCGTCTGCTCGGCGCGTACGGGCAGAAAGCCCAGGCTCGGCGCGAGCCATAACTTCGTCGTGCGGCTCGAGCCGCCGCCGGCGCGCTGGCTGCTGTAAATCACCGTCTCCAGCTTGCCGAGCGAGGTATCGACCGTCGCCGTGCCTTCGCGCGTATAGAGATATTCCTTGATCTCTTTCTTGTCGATGAGCTTGAAGTTCGACGGTGACCGTCCCGCGGCCAGCTCCATCACCAGTGCGATCTGTACCGATAAGGAATCCTGCACGCCCGGCTCCAGCGCAACATCCACGGGCTCGTTCTCCGCGACGCCTGTCACCCGGTTCTTCTTCCAGTCGAAATCCAGCGTGATGTCACGCTTGGTATCAGCAGAGCCGTCATCCGCGCGGTAACTCACTGGCGTCACGACGTGGCGATCAAGTCGAAACACGCTCACCTGAGTAATGGCGTCGGGAAATGCCACCTTGAACATCCCGCGAGCGACATTGCTCGATGTGTACGCGTAGGTGTCTGTCCCCGTGCGTTTCAACTCGAGCGTCGAAGTGCCGGCGTTAATGCCGCGCCACTCGACAGCAAATGTTCCTACAAAGGGCTGGAGGGCCGATGTCTCGGCGGCCTGGGTGCTCTGCGTGCGGGACGCCACGGTCGCGAAGACCATGACCGCAAGCGCCCTGATGAATTTCTCATGCTTTATCGCGTAATCGACGACTGGCTTCACGAAAATCCTCCACGAGCGGCTGCGCAAGGGGCACGCCGTCGAGCCAAACCCGATCGTCGCGACATGCGAGCCGGCCATCAGCCAGCAGGCCGATGACTTTCGGATAGATGATGTGCTCGGTGACATGAACTCGCGCTGAAAGCGAGTCTTCCGTGTCTCCTTCGAGCACGTCGACCTTGGATTGCAAAACGAGCGGTCCCCCATCGAGTTCCGCGGTCACGAAATGCACGCTGGCACCGTGCTCGCGGTCTCCCGCAGCCAGAACACGCTGATACGTGTGGAGCCCCTGGTATTTCGGCAGCAGGGAAGGGTGGATGTTGAGCATGCGTCCAACGTACCGGTCGACAAACTTTGGCGACAGAACACGCATGAAGCCCGCGAGGATGACAACATCCGCACCGTGCGCTTCGATCACCTCTGCCATCGCATCTTCGAATGCCTCACGGTTGAGATGCGAACGGCGCGGCACCGTAACAGCTTCAATGCCCATCTCGCGCGCGCGATCGAGGCCGGCGGCGTCCGGCTGATCTGAAATCACCACGGTAATCGTCGCGCCGATGCGCTTCTGGCGGCACGCCTGCGCGATCGCCACCATGTTGGAGCCGCGCCCGGAAATGAGCACGGCAAGCCGTAGAGCGGGTCGTGGACTCATTCGTTGATAACGACGCCGCGATCGCCGCGCTGGACTGCGCCGATGATGCTCGCCGTCTCGCCGCGCGCGCGAAGAAATTCGACTGCAGTGTCAGCCTCTGACGCGGGTACGATAACAACCATGCCGATGCCGCAGTTGAATGTGCGGTACATCTCCGCCGGTTCGATGTTGCCTGTTGTTTGCAGCCAGTCGAACACGACGCTCCGTGCCCATTGTTTACGCTCCAGTACGACTTCCAGCCCCTCGGGCACGACGCGCGGAATGTTGTCTGTCAGCCCGCCGCCGGTGATGTGCGCGAGGCCGTGCACCGGCAACGCCTTCATGAGCTCGAGCAACGGCTTCACATAGATGCGCGTCGGTGTGAGCAGCCGTTTGAAGAGCAACTCACCTTCGAGCTGTGTTTGCGCGTTGGCGCCAGCCACCGCAATCAGCTTGCGCACGAGCGAATAACCGTTCGAATGCGGACCTGATGATGCGAGCCCGATGACGGCGTTGCCCGCCGCCACCTTCGAGCCGTCGATGATGGATTCCTTCTCGACGACTCCCACGCAGAAGCCGGCAAGATCGTAGTCATCGCCGTGATACATGCCCGGCATTTCGGCAGTCTCGCCGCCGACGAGCGCTGCTCCTGCTTGAGTACAGCCTTCGACGATGCCGCGGATGACGGCTTCGGCCACATCCACCTGCAGCTTGCCGGTGGCGTAGTAGTCGAGGAAGAACAGCGGCTCCGCGCCTTGAACCACGATGTCGTTCGCACACATGGCCACGAGGTCGATGCCGATGGTGTCGTGCACGCCAGTGTCGATCGCCAGTCGCAGCTTTGTGCCGACGCCATCTGTGCCGGACACCAGCACAGGATGCTTGTAGCGTCCCGGCGGAATTTCCACGAGTGCGCCGAAGCCGCCGATACCGGCAAGCACTTCCGGACGCTGCGCGCGTTTAACGAGGGGCTTGATGCGCTCGACGAGCTCATCACCAGCGTCGATATCGACACCGGAATCGCGATAGGTCAGGCGGGCTTTATTCATGGGCAGAGGGTTCACGGGGTACTGACGGCCGGACTGGCCTGGCGTGGTATTGTAGCCGCCGCTCGCGCCCAGGCGTGCGAGACCAAACCAATACACGACGATATGGGTATCTCCGCATCCAATTCGAACGCTGGCCGCCGACGCGCATCGGGGGTTCTGAAGGTTTTGTCCTGGGCGATGTCCGCGGTGCTGGCGATGTCGATCGGTGCTTCCGCAATCGCAGCCGACGGCGCAGGCCGACCTCTGACCATCGTTGCGCTGGTTCCCGCTCCGGCCGGCACTGCCGCTCAGGAAACCCGTGCGACTCTGGAAAAAGCCGCCTCCGCGCGCGCGCTTTCCATCAGCGTGGTTCCTCTGCAAGTGACTGATTCGACAGGCGTTGAGCTGAGTCGTGACATTGTGCTGCAAACCGCTCGGCGGATGGGGGGAGGCGCAGTGCTGGTCGGACGCGGCGATAGCGCTGCCTTGCATGGCCAGTGGGAATGGACGCTCCATACGCCACTGGCGAGTGAAAGCTGGACTGGCTCGCTGGAGGCGGGCGTCAACGGCGCCGCCGACGCGCTGGCTCGGGCGCAAAGCGCCGTCTCGACTCTTCCCGCATCCGACACCGTTATGGAAGTCAGCGGTGTCGCGACGCTCGCGGATTACGCCTCCCTCACACGTCTGCTGGAGTCCGTTCCAGGTGTGCAGCAGGTGAGCATTGCCGAGGCGGGAGCAGGCACCGCCGTGTTCCATGTGCTCGTTCGCGGGGGCGGTGACGCTATCGACCGCGCCGTGTCGAATTCAGGGCGACTGACACGCGCGGGTGCTTCCGGTGGGCGACTCGTTTACCAATACCGTCCGTAGCCGCGTCGGGCCTCAGTCGTGAGCTATCTGCGCCACCTGCCTAACCTCATTTGCGTCGCGCGTATCGCGCTGATCTGGCCGATCGTGTCGGCGTTGCAGGATCAGCGGTATTACACCGCCGTGTTTCTGTTCGCCTTTGCCGCGGCGTCTGACGGGCTTGATGGCTATCTCGCCAAGCGCTTTCACTGGCAGTCGGAGCTCGGCAAGTTTCTCGATCCGTCGGCGGACAAGCTGTTGCTGGCGACGCTGTTTATCCAGGCGACATGGCTCGGGCTCGTTCCGTGGTGGCTCACCGCTGCGGCGATTGCCCGTGACGCGCTGATCGCGCTGGGCGCGTTGTCGTTCAGCCTGTTGTTCGGCCCTTTGCGTGGCAAGCCAACGATCGTCAGCAAGATCAACACTGCGCTGCAGCTTTTGTATCTGCTATCGGTCATGACGTTTGCGGCGAGTGGGCTGCCGCCTGCGGAAGTCGTGTTGGCGTTGGCGGTCTTTACTCTGGTGACAACGGTATTGTCCGGCATCGACTACGTGGCGGCGTTCACGCGGCGCGCACTGCTCGTGCCTCCTGCGCAGACGTCGTAAGGCGAGCAGCGTGCGCCAACTGCCGCTCGGCATACGTGTTCCGGATCGGGCGGTGTTTGCGAGCTTCTTTGAGGGTTCCAACGCTGAGGCGCTGTCGTACGTGTCACGCATCGCTGCTGGCGCGCAGGGCGGGGTAACCTGGTTATGCGGGCCTAATGGCGCCGGCAAGACCCACCTCTTACAGGCCTCGTGTGTGGCGGCCGACGAAGGCGGCGTTGGTGGCGGGGTCGCGCGCGCGGCAACGGCAACGTCTGCGCAGTCGCGCGGTGAGATGCGCGCCGGCTATTTTCCGTTGCGTGAGCTGAGTTCGCTGGGCGTAGGCATTCTGGAAGGGTTGCCCGAGATCGATTGCGTATGTCTCGATGACATCGACGCGGTCGCCGGTCGAGACGAGTGGGAGCGCGCATTGTTCGCTCTGTATCGCGAGACCGAAGATCGGGGTGGACGTTTGTTGGCGTCCGCCGTCGCGCCTCCTGCGTTGTTGCCGTGGTCTTTGCCGGACCTGGGTTCGCGTTTTTCCGCGAGCACGATCTTTCAGCTGCGCGTGCTCGATGAAGACGAGCAGCGTCAGGCGCTGCAGCTTCGCGCGCGCGTCAGAGGTTTCGAGCTGCCCGATGAAACGGCGCGCTGGCTGCAGCGGCGGTTTCCGCGCGATATGCGAACGTTGTACGAGTTGCTCGATACGCTGGATGAAGCGGCGCTCGTCGCTCAGCGCCGCCTGACCATTCCGTTCATTCGCTCGGTATTAGGGTCGCCCTGACTGCTTCACGGCCACAGCCAACTCCGCGACGCGTCGCCCGAGCGTCTGCGCGAGCGACTTCTCGTCTTCAGACAGCGTCGGTTTATCAGAAGCGCCAGCCACATGTGAGGCGCCATAGGGGGTGCCGCCGCCGCGTGTCTCGTTGAGGGCTTTTTCCGTATAAGGAATTCCCACGAGATACATGCCGTGATGGAGCAGCGGCACCATCATCGACAGCAACGTCGCTTCCTGCCCGCCATGCATCGTCTGCGTGGACGTGAACACGCCTGCCGGCTTGTTCACCAATCCGCCGGAAGCCCACAGGCTTCCCGTGCCATCCAGGAAATATTTGAGCGGCGCGGCCATGTTGCCGAAACGGGTCGGGCTGCCGAGGATGAGGCCGTCTGCATTGCGCAGATCATCGAGCGTTGCGTAAGGCGCGCCGCTGGACGGCACGAGTTTCGCAGGCCCGTCGCTCTCTGGTGCTACGGCAGGAACGGTGCGCAGCTTCGCGGCAGCGCCTTCCACGCTCTCGATGCCGCGACACACCTGCCGCGCCAACTCTGCCGTCGATCCGTTACGGGAGTAATACACCACCAATATTTCGATCATTACCCAACGTCGTTCCAGCAATGGACGGCTCTTATAGCTGGCTTGAGGTTCGCGTGTCTATTGTGAGTCTCGCGGGCTTGCGCGGTGGCAGCGGCCCGAACAATCCCAAGCGTGCCCGGCTCTGCGGCAATTCTAAATCCAAGAATCCCATACTTTGTCACCGGCTTGTGCATGACGCGGCTTCAGGAGACGTTCGCGCGGAACGAATTTTTCCCGTATTTCCCGCGAGAATTTGTCTTTCATAAAGTACAACTTGAGTTGTCTGCGGGATGCGACTTTCGCCCATATTGATTTTCAGAGCGACAACTCACGATAGTCACCGCGCCATCGCTGATGGCGATTTTAAGAAACTAATACTGACAAGGAGTTCGTCATGAACGAGAAACTGGAACTGGTTGTACTGGGCGTCGCTTCCGTTGAAACCAAAGAGCCAAACGGCGGTTTCATCATCGATGTCCTCGGTTTTGAAGACTGGGGCTTCTAAAGTCCATGACGCGTGCGACAGGCAACTGTCGCACGCGTTTTCTCGAGGAAGATATTGATGTCATCAGCTGTCACTGCAGGCACCGATACCGCGAAATACTGGCTCCCCCGAGACGTCCATGCATGCCGCATCCGGGAGGGCGTGGTACTGCTCGACATCCGGCGAGATAAATATTTCGGGATTGCAGGACGGCAGATGCGCGCATTGAGCGCGGTTGTTCCAGGGTGGCCGGCCACCTCGCCGCCCGCTGCAACGGAAGAGCCGCTCACCGCGGAATATTGTCAGCATATTGCCCAACTCCTCGTCGAGCAGGAGCTTCTGACCGCGGATGCACAGACAGGCAGAAACGCGGCGCCTGTCGATCTTCATTTCGACGCCATGCCGGTATCCGTCGGGCGTGACATGTATCGTCGTTGCCCCATCCGCCTCGTTGATGTTGCGAAATTCGTGACGGCTTGCGCGGTGGCGTGGTGGTGGCTGAAGCGCGCCGGCCTCGCGACCGCTGTCGAGCGGGCGCGACGTCAAAAACAGGCCAGCACAACCCCTCCTCAGCAGTTCGACATCGAAAGGGCGGCCGAGCTGGTCAGCGTCTTCCGACGCCTGCGTCCTTATTTTTTCACGGCGCGTAACCACTGTTTGTTTCACGCGCTCACGCTCACTAAATTTCTCGGTTACTACGGTGTTTTCCCAACCTGGGTGATCGGCGTGAAGACCACGCCATGGGCTGCACACAGCTGGGTGCAGGCGGGTCACTTCATGCTGGACGCCACCCCTGAAGACGTCAGCTATTACACCCCGATTCTCGCCGTCTGATTCTCTGGAGCGCAGCAATGTTTCGCTACATGGCCTTGGTGTGGGATGGCGCGAATGCAACGCAGAACGATACGGCCCTTCTGCTGGCGCGCCGGCTGCAGGCGACATCACGCGAATGGCGCGAGGCGTTTTCTGGCCCCGGCATGCAGATCTTCTGCGCGGGCGAAGGCCGCGGAGCGAGCGAGGCCACACTGCTGGGCAACGATGCCGGAGTGGTGTTGGGTACGCTGTTCGAGCGTGGCGATCCACTCGATGACGGGCCGGCTCGCAGGCCGATCCTGACACCGGAGAAGTCCCGGCAGATCATTCGCAGCGAAGGTCGTCAGCTCATCGAAACTTGCTGGGGCAGGTATGTTGCTTTCCTGCTGGACCCGGATTCGAACCGCCGCTGGATCCTGAAGGATCCCACCGGCAATCTGCCGTGCGTCGGCGCCACGTTTCGCGGCGTCTCTTTGTTCTGTTCGTGCTTCGCGGATCTCACGCGCCTGCGACTGCTGCAGTTCACCGTGAACTGGGACTATGTCCGCGAGCGCATCGTCGCCGGCCCCGTCTATGCGGAGGGGCAGCCTCTGAACGAGCTGACTTTGCTTAGAAACGGTGAATGCCTGGCGATCGCGGGAGAGCGCCGCTCGCAGCTCCTTTACTGGAATCCCTTGCAGGTCGCCGAGAAAGCCGAGCCCATCGAGGACCTCGGGCGCGCCGCGGAGCTGGTGCGAGCTGCCACACGATCAGGCGTCCGCAGCTGGGCGTCGCGGTATGCGGCGATTCTTCACCGCACCTCGGGGGGGCTCGACTCATCCGTCGTGTTGGCCTGCGCGCACGGGGTGCCCGCCATTCCTCCTACCACGTGCCTGACCTATTACACGTCCGGCACGAATGCTGATGCCAGCTATGCGATTCGCTGCGCACGACTCATCGCGCAGCGCGCAGGTTTCGAGCTCGTCGAGCATTCGCGCACGCCTCGTATGGATTTCCGGCCGATGCTCAACTTTCAGCCGCTGGCGGAGCCCGTATCCGCGCTGGCGTCATTCGATACCGGTCCTTTCGAGCGCGCGCTGGCAGAAGAGAAGGGCGCGCAAGCCGTGTTTACAGGCGACGGCGGCGATGCGCTGTTCGGCCGCTTCTCGGCCCGCTATTCCGCCATCGAATTTCTCGACCGGCATGGCGTGACCCCCACTTTGCTTAGAGTCGCCGGCGAGGTTGCTCTGGCGCGCGACGTAACGATCTGGAGCGTCCTGCGCGAGACGTTGCGTGATTCCCTGGGCGTCAATCGCATCCTGAAGATGGCTAACGACCGGCGGCGACACACGAAACTCGTCAGGACCGAAGTGCTGGATGAAGCGATCAGCTCGCGCCGCTTTCATCCGCACCCCTGGTATCACGGTGTCGGCAGGCCCTCCTGGGGTGTGCTGACGCAGATGGGAACGCTGGCGCAGTTACAGACTTTCTATGATCCGCTGCGCTCTCCCGAAGAGCACGGGCCGGAATACGTATTCCCCTTGTATGCCCAGCCGCTGGTCGAGTTGTGTCTTTCGATACCGTCCTACCTCCATAACGACGGGGGGCGCGATCGCGCTGTGGTTCGGGAGGCGCTGGCGCAGGATCTTCCCGGTGAGATCGTCAACCGCCATTGGAAGGACCGTCCCACCGGCTTTCTCGAAGAGATGGTGGCGAGCAACAAGGGCTTCATCCGCGAGATGCTGGCCGACGGACTGCTCGTCAATGAGGGCTTGCTCGATCGCGGTGTTCTGGAGAAAAACCTGCTGCAGCTGGATACGAGCAACTGCGTGTTCGGCGGCGAGTTCTTCGACGTGCTCGATGTGGAGTCATGGCTTCGCAGCTGGCAACCGCAGCAGGTGCGCGCTGCGGCCTGAACGGCCGCGAGCTTTTGCCGCTCGCTATGGCGTGACTGCAGCTTTCTTCGCGGCATCCCGCTTCGTTCGCAACTCACGCCACCGCAGGTATTGATCGGCCTTCGCTGACTGCGGGTCTTCATAATCCTGCAGCCAGAAGGAGAACCAGTCTACGGCGCCCTGTTGAGAGGCGAGGCACTGGGCTGGATTTTGCAGAGCATGGTGGCCACGGCCAAAATGCGGGACGGCGTAAAGCTCTACGGGCTTCTGCAGAAAGCGCAGGCGGCTGAACATTTCCCACTGGGTGACGGCGAGCTCCGGCAGGTCGCCCATTTCCATCTGCATGCGTAACGGCGTATTGATTCTGTGCGCGTTGAACGCAGGTGCGCGCTCGAGCCATGTTTTCAAGCCATCGGCGAATGGCGGTGCGCCGTTGTCCAGCGTGAACTCCTGGTGCCAGCCCGTGGCCGCCGCCTGGATGTAGCTCATATCCGAGTTGTCGGACGTAATCGCCGCCGCAAAGGGTGTCTTCGATTGCGTGAGCGCGTACTGCACGTGCCATCCGGTGCGGCTGTAACCCACGAGGCCCACTTTGTCAGGATCGATCAGTCCGGCGCGATTCCAATGCGTTACGGCCGCCTCGTACGCGCCCATATAGGTCTCCGGCTCCTGCGGCGTCACCCGAATCGCGCGCAGTCCGCCGACGTTATCTTCAACCTGCAGTACGGCAATGTTTCGATTGGCCAGCGGCTGCGCGGCATATGCCGATATGCCAGGACCCAGTCCGGGTGTGCCGACCGCGTGGCCCCAACCGTAGAGAGAAAATTTGGTGATGGCGGCGTGATCGTGCGTCTGAATGACGAACGGATAGCGACGGCCCTGCACGTAGTCCACGGGATAGTAGAGCAGCCCGCGCCAGGTTCTATTCTGTGCATCGTTCCAGCTGACGTACTCTACGCGCCCCAGCTTGAACTCCGTGCGCAGGCGCGGGTTCGGATCGAGAATCAACCGTTCGCGCTTGTTCGCGACATCGACCGCAAACACCGTGGGCGGTTCGTTCATTCCTTCGCGAACTTCGATGCGTATGGCCGCCGCGGCAGGTTGTGGCCGGCTCGTGCCCGTGCCCGCCAGCTGCCATGAGTCGGCATGCTGCCGGAATTCGAGAGGCTTGCTGTCACGAGTGATCTCGATTGTGCCCTCGTCTCGCCAGACGAGAGACTCGAGTCGCCCCGAAGTCAGATCGTCATTCAGCGGCAGGCGTGTGATGCGTCCACTCGCTACATCGACAACCGCGTACGCGCGGCCGGTGCGCGCCGCTTCGTCCTCATATTCCAGTGGCAGATAAGTAGGGCCCACCACGACAGACTTGCCGTCGGGTGAGAATGCCGCGCGCAGATAAGCTGCTATCGGCAGAGGCCAGAGCGGGCGGACCGTTGCTGTCTCGACATCGAGCACGTAGAGCTGTCTGATGGCGCGCGCCGCCTGTGATCGCGGTCCCGCGTTTTTGAACGCCGCCATGCGCATCTGCATGATCTTGTCGGTGTAGGCCGTCCATTCATTCGAGATTCGCGGTGCCGAATGGTCGATGAGGGCAAGCCGGTCATCAGCGGAGAAAATGATGGCAAACGATGGAGAGGAAATATCCATCTCGCTGCCGGGCCAGTCGATACGCCGCGCAGGACTGCCGATGGCGCGAGACAGAAAGATCTCGCTGTTGTTCGCCCGGTCCTGGGCGCCATAACCGTCGATGTTGCCGTTGAGCAGATCCATCAGCTGCTCATTCCTGACGGTAAAGCCGGACTCGCGCAGGGCCTCGGACTGTTTCGACGAGTGAACCGGCGCGGCGGCGTATATCAAGGCGCCACGATGACCGATGCGGTATCTCGTGACGTCGTTGGGATGTTGGGTGAGATACTGAATCTCATGTGTCCGCACGTTTGCGCAGACGAGCTGGACGATGCCTTTATCGTCCTGCCAGTAGAAAACGACGCGTTCGCTGTCATCCAGCCACACCGGCGGATTCCGCCCGGGCATCGTGAGCATTGGCGCGCCGGCGCGTGTTTCGGTCGCGCTCAGGGAAGTCGTGAAAAATCGCGCTACGGTTGAGACCTTTGCCGCCGCCGCAAGCGAATCGGTGCGGCCCGTGATGAGCTCCATCCAGTTGCCATCGCGGGCGAGGTCTCCCCGGATCAGCATCGCGACATAGCGGGTACCGTCCGGGGAAACGTAGATGCCATCCTGGCTGGCTGTTCCCCAGCGACTGTTGCCGAGCGCAACCGAAGACTCGTTGCTCACCATGAGGCGAGTCGTCTCGATTGCGTCGGCAACCGTCAGCGGCCGTTTGGCCGCTCCTGCGCAGATCGACGTGAGCGTTCCCGTCAGTCCCAGAACCACCACCAGAGCAATGCGTTGCAGAGGTGACGGGCTGCGCCCCAGTCGATTGCGAATCAGCATGAGATCAATCAGAACGCCTTCTGCAGATACAGGTACGCGAAGCGCTGGCGCAGTTCACCCTGCGACGAATCGTAACCCTGTACGGCACCGACTTCGGCGAACGGCGCTTCCTTGTCCAACAGGTTGAACACGCCGAGCCGCATCGAGAAGCCGTCGAGCCACGGTCCGCTGTTCGGGAGCAACTCGCCAAAGTTGGCTGAAGCCTGCAGGTCCACGAGCGTCAGCGACGACACTTCCTTGCCGGTCAGCGCACCAAGGTTGTTGACGTCGTGATACCCGGAGGTCCAACGCACTGCAGGCGTTACACCAAGGCCGTGCCACGTCCACGCCAGCGTGCTGGTCGCGCGCCAGCGGGGGATCGTGCCCTGCGAGTTGGCAATACCCACGCGCTCCACTTCCGGCGTCGTCGCGAAATCCCTCGCAGTGTAGGAATTGACCCACGTTGCCGAGATGTTGGGCGCCAGGCGGCCGAACGACGTATTCCAGCTGCCCGTCAACTGCAAGTCCACGCCATCGGTCTCGAGCTCGCCGAAGTTCATGGCCGACAGGTTGAGCGCCGTCAGACGGCCGGGACGACCGGCCGCGATATCGGCAGGCAGCGGGTTGGCGCGCGTGATGCGATTCGCGAAGAAGGCTTCGTTCGCCAGCACGATCGACTGCAACGGCCGCTGCACGCGCTGATCCTGCGTGATCGTCCAGTAGGTCACCGCTGTGCGCAGACCGTCTGCGCGACCGGGCGTGAACACCAGTCCGACCGAGAGCGAATCCGATTCTTCCGGCTCGAGGTTCGGATTTCCGGCCGACGTGAGCGCCACGTTTGGCGTGGTCTCGTTGTTACGACGCGGATCGATCACAGCGACACCTACCGTCGTGGCGGGCTGATAGAGCTCGTACAGTGATGGCGGGCGGAAGCTCGTGCCATACGACGCGCGCATCGCGAGCTGCGGGATGAAACCCCACTCCAGGCCGTACTGCGGATTGAACGTGTCACCGAAGTCACTGTAGTCGTCGTAGCGGCCGGCGAGCGTGATTGCCAGGCTGTCGACGAGCGGCACACCCATGTCGCGATTGACGAAGGGCACGCGGGCTTCCGTGAACACAGCAGCCACATCACGATCTTCGGTGACGAAGATGTTGCTCTGCTTGTTCTCGAAGTGGAAGTGCTCGCGGCGGCCTTCAGCACCGAATACGACATTCACGGCACCGCCCGGCAGTTCCCACGGCAGCGGACCGCGGATGAACGAGCTGCCCTGATAGGTATCGGACGACAGATTGTTGACCGTAACGGGCGCGCGCAGTGAAGCGATCAGCTCCGGGCTGCCACCAGGACCGTCCTGAAACACGTTCAGGGCGGTGGCCGCATTCGTGGAGGCGAGGGCAGCCGCCGCTTTCGCGGCGTCGATGACGTTTTCCACGCTGCTGGTGCCGTTGTCCGCGACTTCGAGCGCCGAAAATTCCCAGTCCCACTCGCCGAGCCAGCCTTTGATGCCTGCCACGGCGCGCAGGGAATCCGACTCCGAGATGGTCGTCTGCGGATCGGCGAAGAGGAAGGAAGCGTTGACCGCCACACCGAACGGGTTGAACGGATTGTTCGCCGCCACCTGCGCGTTGTTGAGCGATGAAGGCTGCGCCAGGCGCTCGTCTTCTCTATCCACGTACAGCACTTCGCCGAAGAGCGAGGTACGGTCGGTGATCTTGAATTCTCCGAGCACCGTGCCGCTCAGGCGCTGCGCTTCGGGAACGATGGACGACTGCGACAGCGAGCTGAACATGTTGCGCGTGCCCGCCGTCGCCGCAAAGCTCGATGGCGTGAGACCCACACCACTGCTTCCAACCGGAACCGCAGCGAATGTGGAGTTCAGGCCCGGCAGATTCGCGGCAGTGCGCGAGCTGATATTGCCCGGGTTCGACGTGGCTACACGGCGATCCACGCTGCCGAAGCGCGTGTAGTCAGCGTTCGCCCAGCGATCGCGCGCGTCTCCCGTCAGGATGTCACGATCGAAAGCGTCGAGGATGACGGAGATGTTGTGGCGTTCGCCTTCATGACCCAGGCCAGCTGACAAACGGCGCTCGTCGGCACCACCGTCGGCCGCGCCGTAGTAGACGTTCACGAACGGGTCGTTGGAAATATTTCGCAGCACGATGTTGACTACGCCGCCGACCGCGTCGGCGCCGTATACCGCTGATGCGGAGTCCGAGAGCACTTCGACGCGCTCTACGGCTGCCAGCGGAATGGTGTTGAGGTCGAAGAAGTTCGTGGTGCTCGTCAGGGACGAAGTTACGGTGCGACGACCGTTGATCAGCACGAGTGTCGTGCCCAGGCCGAGGCCGCGCAGGCGCACCGTGCGCGAACCGGTGCTGTTCGTTGACTCGTTCTGCGAGAAGCTCTGCTGCGGCAGGTAGTTCAACACGTCCGCAACGTTCGAGGCGCCCAGCTGTTCGATCTGCTGGCGGTCGAATGTAGTCACGAGTCCGGCCTTCTCGGCCTCTTCGAGTCGCAAGCGCGATCCGACGACTACGATGTTGTCCTCAACAAAGAACTCGCTGAGCTCTTCGCCGCTGGACGCCGGAGCCGGCGTGCTCTGAGCTGCCGGAGGCGCGGCCGGAGTGGCCTGCGCTACACGGAGGTCATCGCCTGCCTGCGTCTGGGGAACCAGCGCCACAGCACGCTCACCTACATATTGATGAGTGAGGCCGGTGCCTGCGAGCAACAAACGCAGACCTTCGTCCACGGAATGCTCACCTGTAACGACATTGAGACGTTTGCCTTCCAGACCTTCACCAGCGGCAATGATCTGCACGCCGGACTGCAGTCCGAAAGATTGGATGGCCTGGGCCGTGTTGGTGGGGGACACATCGAATCGGTGCACCTCACGAGCCACCGCCGTTTGCGCCTCCGACGTCGCGAGGACCGCCGTCAACAACACCGTGGACACTTTGGGCAACAATCGAGACCTGATGAGCATCGCTACTTCCTAATTCAGCGCCTTCAAGGCGCACGTGCGGGAAGGGATGAACGGCCCCGACTAATCCCCCATGGGGTGTCGGAAAATCTTTCAGTGACGAGACCTGGCTCTCAAACGGATCACGTCACCATCACGAACCGCTTCCGCGCCCAGCGCAATCGCAGAAGCATCGGCGAACGTATCGATGTCGTTCGCATGAAATATTCCGATCACCGGGCGCTGGGCCAGCGTGGAGTCCTCAACGATGATGTGCCGCACACTGTGGCGATTTATTTCTTTCACGGCGTCGATGACGGGCTCGCCATCGAACGCCACCATGCCGCCGCGCCATGCAAGTTGACGCTCCGCATCTTCCACAGCAATGGGCTGCACGCTGACAGGCTGTGCTTCCGTTGCCACAGCGCGCTGATTCGCCACGACCCGTCGCGCGCCTTCCTGAGTTTTCGTGCCATCTTTGCGCGTCACTTCGACAACGCCTTCGGTCACCGTGACATTGACGCGATCTTCGTCGCGTCTCACGGCGAAGGCCGTACCCACGGCTCGCACCGTAAGATCGCCCGCGTGGACGATGAACGGACGCGCCGGATCTTTCGTCACTTCGAACAACGCTTCGCCGCGTGTCAGATTGATTTCGCGTTGCGCGCCAGTGAAGCGCACCACTGCGGTCGTCGCGGTGTTGAGCGCCATGTTGGAGCCGTCTGCGAGCTTGATGTCGCGCGACTCACCGATTTCAGTGAAGTAGGTTTTGCCGCGAGCGGCGTGCAGCGCCATCCAGCCGCCGATGCCGGCAATAATAAGGAGAGCAATACTCACCGCGACCAGCCGGGGTCGGGCAAGTTGTCTCCATTCAGAGCTGGTTTTCTGGTTGCGCGCGCCGCGCGAGAGTGCGGCGAGTCGATCGAGATCTACCCAAACGGCACGCGCGCGGATCAGCGCGCCATGATGACGGGGGTCCGCGGCCATCCATTCTTCAAGCTCATGCGCCGTGGAAACCGGTAGCGGTCCTGAGGCAAGACGCACGGCCCAGCGCGAAGCTTCTTCATCGATCTGATTTCCAGTCCGCGTCATGTCCCCGTTTTCCGAATGCTCCATGTGCCTGCTCCCGTCCGTGGGGCTCGGCGCTCATCGCTTCGATCACACGCGCCAACGCTTTTGCGAGGTGCTTTTCGACCGTCTTCTGTGCGATTCCCATTTGCCCGGCAATCTCCCGTTGCGAGAGACCGTCGAACTTCTGCAGCTCGAAGGCGCGACGGCACTGTGTTGGTAGCGCCGCAACCACCTGTTGTAAGCGTTCAAACTCCTGCCGCGCGCCGATTCGACGCTCGGGATCAGGTTCCTCACTGATGATGTGCAACGACTCGATTTCCCCCATCCGTTCCATGGGGATGATTCGAGCGCGCCGCGCCTGTTCAAGTAGCAAGTTGCGGACGACAGTAAATAGGTAGCTGCGTCCGTTGCCAATACGGTCGAAGTTCATCAGCCACAGGCGGGCATAGGCCTCCTGCACCAGATCGTCGATATCCGCAGTATCGAGCGAGTGAACGTGTCTGCGCACCCAGCCTCTGACTTCATTTTCATGAGGCAGGATATGCGCAGCGATCCATCGATAACGCGCCTGTTCTTCCATGTCCATCCCTGTCGCCGCGAAACTACGGCGTAGCGAAGAGACATGAGCCTAGGGATTCATCAGCTGACAGGCGATGGGACTAAAGGCTCATCGCAATGCGATGTTGGCAGTCAGTGACCAGAAACGTGAAGTGGTTGATTTAGCGCAAGACCTAAGTCGTCGGCGCCGTTCCAGCGTGTCCAGCGATTGATGACGAGATCGGAGTAGTCGCGCTTGCCGACGCTGCCGTTGTAACGCGCGAGGGCCTTCATGACGTTGTTGCGTTCTCTCTTCATGTAGTGGCGCAGGATCGCGCAGCCCATCTGGATATTCGGACCGATACGGGTGAGTTGATGGCGGCGCATGCCGAGCTCTTCGGGCCAGAAGGGCATGATCTGCATCAGGCCGACGGCGCCGGCGTAAGAGACGGCCCAGCGGTCGAAGCGGCTCTCGACATCGATGACGGCCATGACGAGGCCGGGCGGCAGGCGCATTTCGCCGGGGCGGTGGGCTTCGCAGAAGACGAACTTCAGGATGTCGAGGCGTTCCTGTTCGTCTTTGACGGTGCGCCGCAGGCGCGGCTCCATCATCTTGTACCAGACGGCGGATTCGAATTCGTCCGGGAAACATTCCGCCTGCGTGATGGCGTGAGCGACGACGTCGCGCAACTCGGGGTCGGGTTGTTCGCTCTGCGCCTGCGCGGCCGTCGCGAGTGCGGACATCACCACTATATAAAGTGACGCTCGCGCGAGCGCGCCGAGATGCCGGGAGAGAAGGCGTGCATAGCTCGCTGCCTGTCGCAGCTGCTGCGGGCGACCGACGGGCGCGCAATCACGCGCCACATCGGGTGCAAGGGCAGGGCCCTTGCCGTAATTCCTACCGCCCCATCCGCTCACGAATGAAAGCCAGCGCGCCGTCGAGCGGCATATCCACACTTTCACTCTCGCGACGATGGCGATACTCGAGCTTGCCCGCTTCGAGTCCCCGCTCACCCACGACGATTCGATGTGGAATGCCGATGAGCTCCACGTCAGCGAACTTGACGCCCGGGCGGGCATCGCGATCGTCGTAGAGCACATCGATGCCTGCGGCGGTGAACTCGGCATACAGTCGGTCGGCCACTTCGCGAACACGTTGCGATTTGTGAGCGTTGATCGGGACGAGGGCCACCAGGAACGGCGCCAGCGGCTCCGGCCAGATGATCCCTTTCTCATCGTGATTCTGCTCGATGGCGGCCGCCACGACGCGCGTCACACCGATTCCGTAGCACCCCATGAAGGGCGTGATCGCCTGGCCGTTTTCCGCCAGGACCGTGGCCTGCATCGCTTCGCTGTACTTGCGTCCCAGCTGGAAAATATGCCCGACCTCGATGCCGCGAACGATGCGCAGCGCGCCGCGGCCGCTCGGGCTCGGATCGCCTTCCACCACATTGCGGATATCAACAGGCGTCACGCCGGCCACATCGCGATCCCAGTTCACACCGGTCAGATGAGCGTCTTTCTCGTTGGCGCCGACGACGAAGTCGGTCAGTGCATGCGCGGCGTAATCCACCAACACAGGAATGCGCAGACCCACAGGCCCGATGTAGCCGGGCTCCGTGCCACCCAGTTCAGCAACTGCCGCGGCGCTCGCCAATTTGAGAGGACTCGCCACCTGCGGCAGGTTCTGCGCCTTCACGGCGTTCAGCTCATGATCGCCGCGCAAACACAGCGCGACGACGCCGCCCTCAGTGCCTTCCACCAACAGGGTCTTCACCGTGGTGGCCGCCGGGATCTTGAGAAACTTCGTCAGCTCTTCGATCGTGCGCGTATTGGGTGTGGCGACTTTTGTAAGTTTCGCGTCGGGAGCAGGGCGCGGCTCTTTCGCCGGTAGCGTGGCGGCCTTCTCGAGGTTGGCGGCGTAATCATCTTCATTGGACACGGCGATGGCATCTTCGCCGGAGGACGCCAGGACGTGGAATTCCTGCGAAGCGCTGCCGCCGATAGCGCCCGAATCCGCCTGCACCGCGCGGAACTGCAATTGCATGCGCGTGAAGATGCGCGTGTACGCCTCGTACATCGCCTGATATCCCTCGCGGAGGGACGCCTCGTCCACATGAAAGGAATACGCATCTTTCATGATGAACTCGCGCGACCGCATGACACCGAAGCGCGGGCGCACCTCATCGCGGAATTTCATCTGGATCTGGTACAGATTGCAGGGCAGCTGCCGGTAGCTGCGCAACTCGCGGCGGGCGATGTCCGTGATGACTTCCTCGTGCGTCGGGCCGACGCAGTAGTCGCGATCATGACGGTCTTTCAGCCGCAGGAGCTCGGGGCCGAACTGGCCCCACCGGCCGGATTCCTGCCATAACTCGGCGGGCTGGATCGCGGGCATCAGGAGCTCGAGCGCTCCCGCCCGGTTCATCTCCTCGCGGATGATGGTCTCGACCTTTCGCAAGGTGCGTAAGCCGATTGGCAGCCAGGTATAGGAACCGGCGGCGAGCCGGCGGATTAATCCAGCGCGGAGCATGAGCTGATGGCTCACGACCTCGGCCTCGGCCGGGGTCTCCTTCGCGGTGTTGATTGGGTACTGAGACATTTTCATGGGGCGCGAATCTTAACAGGGGCCTGTAACATGCGAACCATGGAACCCGAAGAAGCTGTCACCAAACCCCGCCCGCGCGGCATTTATCTACTGCCGAACCTGTTTACGACGGGATGCCTGTTTTTCGGCTTCTACGCGATCGTGGCGGCGATCGACGAGAATTTTGCCCGGGCGGGCGTCGCCATCTTTGTCGCCATGGTGCTCGACGGGCTGGACGGTCGCACCGCCCGCATGACCAAAACGGAAACGCCTTTCGGCAAGGAATACGACAGCCTGGCCGATATGGTGTCGTTCGGCCTGGCGCCGGCGATCGTGGCGTACCAGTGGGGCGTGGTGCGAATCTCGGATTTCGGTGAGGCCTGGGGACGCATCGGCTGGCTGGCCGCTTTCTTTTATGCAGCTGCGGCTGCGCTGCGCCTGGCGAGGTTCAATGCGCGCTCGGCTACGGCGGATAAGCGGTATTTCGAGGGATTGCCGAGTCCGTCCGCCGCGGCGGTGGTGGCGGCGTTCATCTGGTTCAGCAGTGGCTGGCGCGAGCCGGGGCTTCCCGGGCTGATCGTTGCGTTCGTCGTGACGGCGACGGCTGGCGCCTTGATGGTGAGCAGTTTCAGTTACCCGAGCTTCAAGCAGTTCGATCTGGATCGGCGCATCAAATTTGTGTACGTGCTGCTGGTGCCGGTGTTCTTCTGGCTCATCGCGCAGGATCCGCCGACGATGCTGCTCTCGATGTTCGCGACGTATGCGATCTCGGCGCCCGTGTTGTGGCTGTTCAGGAAAATTCGCCGGGCCGGTCGGGGCGGCACGCCGGCTGCTCCGCCTCCCGCCGGCTGAAGATGGATCGTCAGCGGCGCCTTCAATATTTGCAGGCCCTGGGCATCGACGCGTGGGTGCCGACGCGGGGTGCAGCGGAAGAGCAGCCGGCGCGTGGCGATACTGTGGCGTGGCCGACTTCGGGCTCCCTGGAGCGCAATGCCCAGGCGATTCCAGAGGCGCTCGATACAGGCACTCCGGTCGACGCAGATTCTTCTGCGCCTCAGTCATCTCTACCGGTGGAGGATGATTTTTTTGGCGTGTCGCCTGCGGGGCCGGCGCCTGTGCGTTCATCAGCGTCGTCGCAAGCACCGGGGGCCAGCTCCACCGCGCGCGTTGGTGGCGCCGCCGCCCGATCCATTCCGGATTACGGCGATCAGCTCACCGTGCCGGACGCAGACAAGCCCGCCGCATGGGAGGCGCTGAAAGCCGAAGTTCTCGCCTGCACGAAATGCATCCTGCACACCACCCGTATCCAGGGCGTCTTCGGTGTCGGCGATAGAAAGGCCGACTGGCTCGTCATCGGCGAAGCGCCCGGCGCGGAAGAAGACAAACGCGGCGAACCCTTCGTGGGACGCGGCGGCCAGCTGCTCGATTCCATGCTTCGCGCGATCCACCTGGCGCGCGAGGCCGCCCCGAATCTCGATACCGTTTATATCGCTAACATCCTGAAGAGCCGCCCCCCGGGTAATCGCGACCCCAAGCCTGACGAGGTGGCGGCCTGCCTTCCGTATCTGTTTCAGCAGATCCGGCTGTTGCAGCCGAAGATCATCCTCGCGGTCGGGCGTATCGCTGCCCAGACGTTGCTGGCAACGGACGCGCCGCTCGGCCGCCTCCGGGGTAAAGTCCATCAATTCGGGCCACTCAACACGCCGCTCGTCGTGACGTATCATCCGGCATACCTGCTGCGATCCCCGGGCGAGAAGCGCAAAGCCTGGGATGACCTGAAGTTCGCGCGTGGGGTGTTCCGGCAACTTTCTGCTCCGCAAGGGCACTGATGGCCACTGCTCCCGAATATCTGGACACGGCTGCCGACGTCGTGATCCGGCCCATGACCGAGGCGGACGTACCGCAGGTCGTCGGGTTGGAGCGCGCTTCTTATCTTTTCCCGTGGAGCGAGAACATCTTCCGCGACTGCCTGCGCGTCGGCTACGTGTGCCGCGTGGTCATCAAGGATGAAGTCGTGGTCGCCTATGGCGTCATGAGCGCGGGGGCCGGTGAAGCGCACGTGCTGAATCTTTGCGTGCATCAGCCTTCCCGCTATCAGGGCATCGGCCGCCGGCTGCTCGAATATCTTCTCGAGCGCGCTGCGGCCGCCGGCATGACCGATGCGTTTCTCGAAGTCCGTCCCTCCAACACCGCGGCCATTCGCCTGTATCAATCCCTGGGATTCGATCAGGTAGGCATTCGCCGTGGCTATTATCAGGCCGCCAGCGGCCGCGAAGATGCGGCAGTGCTGAAACTCGTTCTGCGCCCGCGCCGCTAACATCCGCCTGCGGGCATCGCGGCGCGCCACCAGTGCGCCGCCTGACGTAACAATTCCGGTCTTGAAAAGATGCTGTACGATGAATCCGGTTGCGGACATCGTGTTGTTTTGCGCCTCTGTGCAACAAACCATGTTGGTTTGTCTGTGTCTTCTCATCTGATAATTCTCGACGGCCGGGATCGGAGCGCGCGATGGTGGCTTCTGTTTCCAGGGCGCGCGTCGCAAGACGCGGTGCACAGAACAACGCGTTGCTCGTAGTGGCTCATCCGGGGCACGAGCTGCGATTGTTTGGGTGGATGAGGGCAGCGCGTCCCGACGTGCTCGTCCTCACAGACGGATCGGGCAGCGACGGCTGCTCGCGCCTCGCCTCAACGCAATGCGTGTTGGAGAAAGCAGGCGCGAATGCCGGGGCTCTCTTCGGCCGTTATACCGACAAACGCATCTACATTGCATTGCTCGCGCATGACGAGGACTTCTTCGTCGACATCGCGTTTGCCATCGCGGAGCTGTTGCTGACACGCCGGTATAGTCAGGTTGTGGCCGATCCTCTGGAGGGCTACAACCCCACGCATGATATCTGTCGGGTAGTCGTCGATGCCGCCGTGCGTTTCGTCGCCGTGCGCTCCTCGATGCGGATCAGAAATTATGATTATGGTCTGATCAATCCATTGCGGCCGCCGCAGCCCGCTGCCGACTGGATTCGAGTTCATCTGCCGCCAGATCTCGTCGCGCATAAGGTGGCCGCGGCGCTGGCGTATGACGAGCTTGCCTCAGAAGTGACAGAAACGCTGTGCGCGGAGAATGTGCGCAGTCTTCACGAGGAATGGCTTCGCCCTGTGAATCCGCACGCCGCCGATGCGGCGCAGCCGCCGGATGATCCGCCGCTCTACGAACAGTTTGGCGAGCAGCGACTGAGCACAGGCCGTTATTCGCAGGTGATTCGCTATCGGGAGCATTTCGTGCCGATCGTCGAGGCGCTGGCGCGATTTGCGAGCCCTCCCGCTGCGCGCATGTCATCGACCTCCGCCGGCCGCAATCCGGCTGATATTTCCTGCTCAGCGGAGTAAGTCAGCCGGTCTCGTATCCCAGCACGGCGAGCAATGCGCCCGCTTCACGTTCGAATGCCGCCCGCTCCGGCGCGCCGAGTGCTGTTTTCCAGCCAAAGACGCGTGAGGCATCGGGCGCGCTCATCACGAGTCGCTGTTGTGCGAGCCGATATTCCTGCGTGACGAGCACTTCGCCGCTATTGCTGATTCGTGTGGTGTGTTCCTCGAGACGCTGCTGCGCGTGAACGTGATAGCGCAACATCTGTGCGTCGTATTCCAGCTCGATGAACTCACAGATTTTCCGCAGCGCCGCTGCCGGATTCTGTATCAGCGCTTCATACCGGATCTCGAGATAGTGACGCACGCGCCGGCCCTCCTGACGCGCGATGCTCACATCCTTACGCCACGCCCGCGCGAGCGTGGTCATGTCTTTTCCCGGTGAGAACCACAGATCGCGCAGCGACAAGGCGGTATCTCGCCCATCGCGAATGAGGTGAATGAACCGGGCCTCGGGCAACACGCGTTCGATGGCGTGCAGATGCGCAAAATAAGTTGGAGTCTTGTCGCCCCAGCGAGGCTTGCCGAAACGCTGTGCATACAGCGTGTAGAAACAGCGGACCCCTGCTGCCGTGGAGAAGTTCTCCAGTGCGTTCACCGCTTCGCGGAAGGCGTGCTCCGGAATGCCGAAGTCCCGCCAGCCGGAGGCATTCGGCGGATGCCCGATCAGCACATCGGCAAATGCGCGACGATTCGCCTCACTGCGGAACCCTGCCTGGCAAATTGCGCGCGGCAAGAAGCCGGTCTCCGGCGGAATGGACAGCTGCGGATGCGCATCTAACATCATCCTCAGGAGCGTCGTGCCGGAGCGTGGAGCACCCACAATGAAAGGAACGGGCGCATGTGAGTTTGCACCGCAGTCGGTACGATGGCGTGCCGCGAATCGTGCAGCGTAAAAATCAGTCAGCAGCCGACCGCGGGATCGCCGGGCGTCGCGCAGCCTCCCCGCAATGGTGTTCCTGTAACTCTGAATGCTCACGCTGTTATGGTATCGCGATGACACCCCATCGTCCGCTGCGTGTTCTGATAACCAACCTCGAGTTGTTTGGCCGGAGTGGCACGACCTTGTATGTCCGCGATCTGGCGCTGGAGCTGCAGCGCCAGGGGCATGAACCCATCGTCTACACGCTGCACCTCGGCGCGATCTCACAAGAGCTGCGTGCCGCGAACATTCCTGTGGTTCGCTGGTTGTGGCAGATCGGTCGGCCGCCGGACATCATTCATGCACATCACTGCGACCCCGCCCTCGATGTGCTGCGTTACTTTCCTCGCACGCCGGCGATCTACATTTGCCATGACCACCAGAGTCAGTGGGATCGCGTGCCGCTGCACCCACAGATCCGGCGCTACTTCGGGGTCAGCGAGCTGTGCATCGAGAGAGTGGTGGGTGCCGGCGTACCCCGGGAAAATGTAGAGCTCATCTACAACTTCGTCGATACGCGGCGCTTCAAGACTCGCGAGGCGCTCGCCGCCACGCCTTGCAGGGCGCTCGTCTTCAGCAACTACGCGCGTATCGCGTCGTATCTTCCGGCGGTGCAGGAGGCGTGCCGCCGTGCTGGGCTGCCGCTGGATGTGGTCGGTTCTAACACCGGACAGGGAGAGACCCATCCTGAAGCGCTTCTGCATCGCTATGACCTGGTGTTTGCGAAGGGCAAGGCGGCCATGGAAGCGATGGCGAGCGGCGCCGCGGTCATTCTCTGTGACTTTGGAGGGCTCGGCCCGATGGTTACGGTGAGCGAGCTGCCCCGGCTGCGACCGCTCAACTTCGGCTTTCAGGCGCTGGTCGATCCGGTGACTCCGGAATCTGTCCTGCAGCGAATCGGGCAGTACGATGCCGAGGAAGCCCGGCGGGTCAACCTTCTCTTGCGCAGGGATGTGGGGCTCGACGATGCCGTCAGGCATCTGGTTTCCCTCTATCGGCAGATTGTTGTCTCCCAGGGGGGCGAGGCGGATGTTGGGGCGTATGGCGGCCCGCGTCCCCTCATCGCGCGCACGACGCTTTATAAGATCTGGTTCCTGTTGGGGGTAGGCGTCAGGCTGCGGCTGAAGCAATTGCCTGGCGTGGCGGCAGCGCTGGGCGCGGCGCTGGCGCGGATGAGGGCCTGATCCATATTTGCTAAGCTGCGGATCGCTTTCTGACGAAAGGAGATCGGACGATGAATGCATTCAGCAGGCTGGCGATGAGTGTTGCCGGCGCGCTTCTGTTGACCCTGGACGCGCTCGCCGCGCCCGCCCCCAAACCCGTCGAAGCTCGCAATGTCGTGTTGGTTCACGGCGCCTGGGCCGACGGGTCGAGTTGGGCCAACGTCATCGAGCGCCTGCAGGCGGCGGGGTTGCACGTGACAGCCGTGCAAAATCCGCTGACCTCTCTTGCGGATTCCGTTGCGGCCACCCGCCGCGTTCTGGCGTTACAAGATGGGCCGACCGTGCTCGCCGCGCATTCGTGGGGAGGCACCGTGATCAGTGAAGCAGGTGCCGACCCCAAGGTCACCGCGTTGGTTTACGTCGCCGCGCGGGCGCCGGATGCCGCTGAAGACTTCGTTGCCTTGTCCGGAAAATTTCCGACCATGCCGGCGCGCGCGGGCATCCAGGCGCATGAAGGCTTCACCGTGCTTTCCGAGGATGCTTTTCTCAAATATTTCGCCAACGGCGTGGCGCCTGAAAAAGCCAGGGTTCTGTATGCCGTGCAGGAGCCTACCGCCGCGTCACTCTTCGCTGGGCAGACCACCGTGGCCGCGTGGCGTCTGAAGCCGGCCTGGTATGCGGTCTCGAAGATGGACCAGACCATATCGCCCGAGCTGCAGCGATTTCTCGCCAACCGCATGAAGGCCAGCACCGTGGAACTCGATGCGGGCCATCTGTCGCTGGTGTCGCATGCGGAAGAGGTCGCGCGAATCATTCTGACGGCCGCAGGCAAAGGCCGCTAAGGACAGCAGCGTCGCATTCTGGAGGGGGGGCTGATCCGCGCAGCTATTTCGCTGGGAAACGTCGTCCCAGCCATGAGATGGCCAACCGGTTCAGCTCCTCCGGTTTCTCCTCTGGGGTCCAATGCCAGCAGTCAGCGACCACGTGCTTCTCGAGGTCTTTCACATGGGCGTCCATTTTGTCCGTCATGCTCGGCCGTAAAACCACGTCATGCGCGCCTGACACCATCAGAGCCGGCACGCGAATGGTCTGATCGACATCGAGCCCCGTCCGCCAGTTTCGGGAGAGGTTCCGATACCAGTTGATGCCCGGTGTAAAGCCGGTGCGCTCGAAGTGCCTGACGTAGTAGTCGAGTTCCTGAGCATTCAACACGTCGCGCCCGGGAAACTCCTTCGGTAGCGGCTGTCCGTAATACTCCATGTTCGCCACTTCAGGCGACAGCGTGTTCCACTCGGCGGACGTCATGAGATTCTTGCGGTACGAATTCCGCAACGAGCCGCGCGGCTCGCGATTCATTGCCTCATCGGCACGCCTGCCGTCCTGGAATAACAGGACATACATGTTGGCGCTGTAGAGGTTGCGCATCTGCGAGATCGGATCGACCTTCGGATCGGCGACGAAGCGCCGCTTCCCGGGCGAGACTGCTGCGACAAGGTCGGGATGTAACCACAGCATCCAGTGCGGGATGAACGGCGTGTTGACGCCGATCACGCCCGCGACGCGGTCTTCGTGGAGCAGCGGCATCTGCCAGGCAAGCAAGCCGCCCCAGTCGTGTCCCATGAAAACGGCTTTCTCGACATTGAGCACGTCGAGCAGACTGACGAGGTCGCCGGTCAGATGAGCGATATCGTAGTCTTCAACTGCCGGCGGCGTGTCGCTCTGCCCGTAGCCGCGGAGATCGGGAACGATGACGCGGTACCCCGCAGCGGCGAGCGCCGGTATTTGATGGCGCCACGTGAATGCCAGCCCCGGAAAGCCGTGTAGCAGGACGATGGCTGGACCTGCGCCGGCTTCATGAACCGCCAGCGTAATGCCGTTGACCTTGACCATCCGGACGGGTGGCATCGCCGGCTGTTTGCCAAACGCGGCAAGGGTCGAAGTCACCGCAGCGGCGCCAGAGCCGACGAGCAGCGCTCTGCGAGAAAGATCGAGCATGGCTTCACCTCAGAGTGTCCTGGCGATGTAGTCGGACAACGCTCATGTTTGTTCGGCGTCAGCAAGAAATTGGCCAAGCTCGTCGTAGCCGTAGAAAACGGCCAGCTCGCGAGGCGTCAACCCCGCGTGAGTTCGCAGACCGAGTGGGTGCCCGGCCTCGACCAACGCGCGCGCCGTTTCCAGATGACCATGCCAGACCGCGTCATGCAGCGGTGACATGCCGTTGTATGCGCCTTGCGCATCGAGCTCGGGTGGCTGTGTCCCCACGCGCGCGCGTTTCTCCGTCATGGCCCTCACAACATCCACATGCCCGAAGTAGCAGGCTTCGTGTAGCGCCGTGCCGAGAAACAATCCGATCACGCGGCGGGGGTTGGCTCCGGCTTCGAGCAGCGCGCGCACGATATCCGCATATCCTTCGCGAGCCGCAATGGCGAGGGGTGTGTAATCGTCGTCAGGGCTGCCCACCATCGGCAATCGCCGGTTGACGTCGGCCCCTGAAGCGATGAGTCGCTCGACCTCTGCGAGATCACCCGCCTTGATCGCAGGGACAAGCGTCTGGGCACGCACGTCGTCTTCGTCGGCCTTGTCGCGCGCCTCGATCAAGCGTGCGATCGATTCGAGGCCGTCGCGTCGAGCAATTTCCAGCGCCGTTTCATTCCAGTGGTTTCTGATCGACGTTCGCGCGCCGCGCTTCAGGAGCAGCCGGACCGCGGGCTCGTGTTTGTACACGACCGCGTCCAGAAGCGCGGTGTGCCCGAGGATTGGGGATTGCTGATCGATGAAGGCTCCGTGATCGAGGAGCAGTTCGATCACGTCAGGATTGCCCGACAGCGCCGCCTTGTGAAGCGCCGTCGCCCCCGCCCGGGGCTCGAGCGCGAGCACTTGAGCGCCGGCTGTCAGTAGCAGGTCCACCATCTGCGCCTGGCCCAGACCTGAAGCGATCATCAGGGGCGTGAGACCTTCCGGCGTCAGACGGTTCACGTCCGCGCCCGAGCGGAGGAGCTCAGCAGCCGCTGCAAGATTGCCGGCGCGGATTGCGGCTTCGAGATCAGGCAGAACTGTGTCATCGCGCATCACAACACCTCTGGCGTCGGGCCTCGCCTTACCTGGTGGGATATCATGCGCCGCCTTGCGGGCAGACTTTGAGTCTGTATCACCCAATGCGTCTTTTTTGTCGAGCGGCGAGCCCATGATCGATGATGTAAGTATCAGAGAAATAAGGAAAAGAAGAACCTTTGCCATTATTTCCCACCCGGACGCGGGCAAGACCACGCTCACCGAGAAGCTGTTGTTGTTCGGAGGGGCGATCCAGGTCGCGGGGACCGTAAAAGGTCGCAAGGCCGCGCGTCACGCCACATCTGACTGGATGCGGCTGGAACAGCAGCGCGGTATCTCCGTGACTTCATCTGTCATGCAGTTCCCTTACAAGGACTGCATCGTCAACCTGCTGGACACGCCCGGCCACGAGGATTTCTCCGAAGACACGTACCGCACGCTGACCGCGGTCGATTCCGCGTTGATGGTCATCGACTGTGCCAAGGGCGTCGAAGAGCGCACGATCAAGCTGATGGAAGTGTGCCGGCTGCGTGACACGCCGATCATGACCTTCATCAACAAGCTCGATCGTGATGGCCGCGCGCCCATCGAGTTGCTCGACGAGATCGAGAAGGTCCTCAAGATCCGCACGACGCCGATCACGTGGCCCATCGGTATGGGCCGTGAGCTGCGTGGTGTGTATCACCTGCTGGAAGACCGTATCTATGCTTATGAAGCGGGCGAGCGGGGCCGCATCGGCGAGACCACGACCATCGATGGCCTGAACAGCCCCGAAGGTCAGGAGTTTCTGGGCGACATGGCTGCCGCCTACGCTGATGAAATCGAGCTCGTGAAAGGGGCGACCGATACGTTCGACCTGGCCGCCTATCGCGCGGGCAAACAAACACCGGTGTTGTTTGGCTCCGCCATCAACAACTTCGGCGTGCAGGAGCTGTTGGATACGTTCACGACACACGCTCCGACGCCGCTGCCGCGCGAGACCCGCGAGCGGGAGGTTGAGCCTTTCGAGCCGAAACTCAGCGGCTTCGTGTTCAAGATCCAGGCGAACATGGATCCGGGCCATCGCGACCGCATCGCCTTCCTGCGGCTGTGCTCGGGAAAATACACGCGCGGCATGCGCATGTATCACACGCGTCTCGCGAAAGAAGTTCGCATCGCAGACGCGCTGACGTTCATGGCCGCCGATCGTGCGGCGGCGGAAGAAGCCTACGCTGGCGACATCATCGGCCTGCATAACCACGGCACGATCAACATCGGCGATTCCTTCACGGAAGGGGAGAAGCTCGCCTTCACCGGTGTGCCCAACTTCGCACCCGAGCTGTTCCGCCGCGCGGTGTTGAAAGACCCTTTGAAGATGAAGGCCCTCTCGAAAGGTCTCGCGCAGCTTTGCGATGAAGGTGCGACGCAGCTCTTCAAGCCGCTGCGTAACAACGAACTTATTCTCGGCGCTGTCGGCCAGCTGCAGTTCGAAGTCGTTGCCTTCCGTCTGCAGGACGAGTACAGCGTACAGTGCGTTTTCGACGGCATCAGCGTCTACACGGCGCGCTGGGTTTACGGCGACGCGCGCAAACTCGAGGAGTTTCGTATCAAGGCGTACGACAACCTGGCGGTGGATCACAGCGGCGCGCTGGTTTATCTCGCCCCGTCGCGCGTGAATCTGCAGCTCACACTCGAACGCTGGCCCGACATCAAGTTCAGCGAAACACGGGAGCTCGCTGTTTGACGCGCCTCCTCACCCGCCGCCCGGTGATTGCCTGGGCCTTGTATGACTGGGCCAACTCCGCGTTTGCGACCACGGTCATGGCCGGGTTCTTTCCGCTGTTCTTCAAGCAGTACTGGAATACCGGCGTTCCCGCCACGGAAAGTACTTTCCGCCTCGGTCTCGCGAGCGGCATCACGAGTCTGATCGTTGCGCTGATCGCGCCTCTCATCGGCGCTATCGCAGATAAGGGCCGCGCACGCGTGCGCCTGCTCGCGTTCTTCACAGTGCTCGGCGCCGCCATGACGGCCGCGTTGTATTTTGTTTCACAGGGCGACTGGGTGGGCGCCTCGGTGGTGTATGTCCTGGCGTCGATCGGTTTCTGGGGCGGCAACCAGTTCTATGATTCCCTCATCACGGATGTGGCTGAGCTGCACGAGTTCGATGTGGCTTCCGGCTTCGGCTATGCGCTGGGCTATCTCGGTGGCGGCGTGTTGTTTGCCGTCAATGTCGTGATGGTGACGAAGCCGGATCTTTTCGGCATCGCCAATGCGGGCGACGCGGTGAAGCTCTCATTCGTGACGGTCGCGGTGTGGTGGCTGCTCTTTTCGATTCCCACGCTGTTGTTTGTCAAAGAGCGCAATACGGGTCCGCAGTTGCCGTTTGGCGCGGCGATCAGTGCGGGCTGGCGCGAGCTCTTCGTCACGCTCAAACATATCCGCGGCGACCGCACGCTGCTGTGGTTCCTGCTCGCGTACTGGTTCTACATCGACGGCGTCAACACCATCATCAAGATGGCGGTGGATTACGGGTTGTCGATCGGCCTCGATCAATCCGCGCTCATCAAGGCGCTGTTGCTCGTGCAGTTCGTGGGCTTTCCCGCGGCGCTGGCGTTCGGCTGGCTCGGCAAGCGAATCGGCGCGCGCGCCGGTATCTTCATCGCGATCGGCGTCTACGCGGCGACAGCCGTCTACGCGTATTTCCTCGACTCTGAAATCGAATTCTATGCGCTGGCGATCGTCATCGGGCTCGTACAGGGCGGTGTGCAGTCGCTGTCGCGATCGCTGTATGGCCGCCTCGTGCCTGAGGGCAAGGCCGGCGAGTTCTTTGGCTTCTATAACCTGATGGGCAAGGCGGCGGCGATCCTCGGGCCGTTGCTCGCGGGCACGGTGGCGCTGACTACCGGCAGCTCGCGGCTGTCGATCGTCTCCATCTCGGTGTTGTTCGTGATCGGCGCTGTGTTTCTAACGCGCGTGAAAATCAGGGACTAGGCGGCGAGCCACGCGGCCGGGTCGAGTCCGTAGAAGCCTTTGAGCTCTTCATACAGCTGCGGATGCAGCTCGCGCATGTCGAGAGGCGCTTCGAAGAACGTTTCGGTCGCGACGGCGAAGAACTCGGCAGGATCTTCCGCGCCATAAGGATCAATGAGCGTCGGCTCATCGCGCTCGACGGCATCGCAGAGCGCGTCGTATTCCCGTTGAATGATGGCGTGCCAGCTCTCCAGCGCGCGATGCCGGGAATCGAGGCGTGTCAGCGCGCCATCCACACTGTGGTCCAGATAGTGGGCGAACTCGTGCAGCACCACGTTGTAAGGTTCTTCGCTCCGCCGGCTCTCGAGCACGTCGCTCCACGAGAGCACGATGGCCGCGGTATCGAGCGTCTGACCTGACAAAGCACGCGAGCCTTCGCTCACTACGCCAGCGTCGTCGACCTCCTGCTCCTCGACGACGAACTCCTCTGGATAAACCAACACGCTGTGCAGAGACGAATACACGCTCGGGTCGTGCGACAGCGTCAGCAGACACGCCTGGGCCGCGATCGTTACCCGGATCTCATCCGTAATTTCGAGCCCGTTGCAGCCGACGAACTCGATGTCGAACAGAAACGCCTGGATATGCGGCTCGAGCCGCTCGCGCAGCTCCCGCGGCATGGAGGAATACAGGGGGAGCGCGCGTTCCAGCAATGGCCGCCAATCCGTGGGGAAGGGCTGTGTAATGGCGTTAGCCCGCCGTTGCACGCGAGCGCGCCGCAGCCACCACCACACTAAAGCTGCGGCGCAGAGGCTCGCGAACACTGCGGCGAAAGTCGCTCCAGCGGAGTTCAAGGAGCGCGCGCCGCTGACACCCGAAGCCGCCGCACTTCGCGCTCGAAGCGGCTGATGTCATCAGGATCGATCGATGCGTTGGCAAATCTCAGTTCGGCATACCTCAGCAACAAGGGCGATACGCTCGCCTGCAGATCGGGTCGTTGAGCCGCCACAATGCCGGAGTACTCGAGCGGCCCCTGATGAGCCGCGCGCGGCACGCCGACCCGCGCGAGCTTCGCGCAGAGTTTTGCATACGCCCTGGCCACGCGATCGCGAGCCGCGCCGCCGCCTCGAAACGCCTTCATCTGCCAGGCGATCCACAGCAGCCAGCCGGTGAAGCCGAGCGCGAGACCCCAGCCGAGGTGGCGCCACTCGGGCGTGTCGATACCGAGCTTCGAGAGCAGCTGCAGCTGCATGCCCAGGTCGAATTTCACCACCTTGTTGTTCCATAAGGAGTTGAGCGCGTCCCAGCGCTGCAGCATGTCGGAGAGCCAGGGAGTTCGATGGACGAGCCGCGCCTGCACCGATCCCGCGCTGGGGATGACATCCATGATGCCGCGATTCAGCCGCTCGGGAGAGACGACCCCCGTGGGATCCACGCGCGACCAGCCCTGACCGTGCACCCACACTTCGGCCCAGGCGTGCGCCTCGGACTGACGCACCAGGAAATAGCGGCCGATCGGGTTCCACTCGCCACCGAGATAACCGGTGACGACGCGGGCCGGCACGCCCCCCGCGCGCATCATCATGACGAACGCGGATGCGAAGTGGCCGCAGAATCCCTTGCGGGTATTGAAAATGAAGTCGTCGACCGAGTTCAGGTCGAGGCGCGGCGGAGTGAGGGTGTATTCGAAACCGCCGGTGCGAAACATATCCAATGTTGCTTTAACGAAGGCGGTGTCTGTGCCGGCGTCCCGGCGCATTTGGCGCGCGAGCTCCCGGCTGCGGGGATTGCGATTCGCGGGCAGGGCGGTGTCATAGCGTAACGCCAGCAACGATATCGGGCTGTCAGTGCGCGTGCGCGTATAGGAAACGGCTTCGTAAGTCGTGGTTTGCGTGACAGGTGCGCTGCCGACAAGTTGATAGTCATAGGTCAGATAGACATCACGTCGCGGCGACTGCGTCACGGTATCCAGCGCAAACCACCAGCGCTCCGCATGCGGCTCGAGAGATATTCGATAACGATAGGGCTTGCCCAGGTATTCCAGCGCCGGCTGGCGATACGAGTGACTGATCGAGCGGCTCCAGGTGTAGCCGTCAAAATCATGCAAAACGGGGCCGCGCCAGTAGCGCTCGTACGGCGGCGGTATGTCGCCATCAAAGCTGACGCGAAACGCGATGGTGTCGTTCTCCGTCAGGTCAGTGATGCTGCCGGGGCTCATTGTGTCGCTGAGGCCCGTAGCGCCGCTGCCCGAGTTAGGCAACACCCAGAAGGCAGCCGGAATTCGCGGGAAGAACAGGAACAGCAGCAGCGCCAGCGGAATGGAGAACAGCAGGCTGCGCGCAGCGAGCGTCATGGCTGCGCGGCTGTCGAATATTCCTTTGCGTGACTCTCCGTAAGAGGCGACGGCGAGTGCCGTACAACATATCCACGCGTGCACGACATACAACGGCGTGCGCAGCAGAGACTGGCGGTCGAGGCATGCCGCCAGCAGCACGAACAAACACGTGCCGACGACGATGAAGTAATCCCGCCGGGAGTTGGTTTCGAGCAGCTTGCTCGAGCCCATGGCGACGAGGAGGGCACTGCCGGCGCTGAGGCCGTTCAAGGTTCTGAACGTGCTGAGCACGGCCAGTGCGAGCGCCAGGGTGATGATGGCGCGCAGGAGCTTGCCGGGTAGCGGCCATCCGCGCATCGCGGCACCCATTCTCCAGCTCACGCAGAGAATCGCTACGGCGCTGGTCCACAGCGGCACGCGATCGATGTGTAACAGCATGCCGCTCAGAAACGCGCCAATACACCAGAGCAACGGAGCGATGGGCTGGACGTCGGGGCGAATCAGGAGTCGGGAAGTTCGCGCCATGCTTACTTCTTCTCGACGCCGTGAAGCGCGAGCGCCGTCAGACAGCGACGCCGATGATCGGGACCGTTGTCGGGCTCGATGCGAATTTCCGGAAGCGCCACGCCGTATCGTTCGCCTTGCGCTTCCGCGTCGACGATCCAGCGGGCGAGCTGTTCGAGGCGAGCTTCGAGGTCGCCTACGTGCGGCAGCTGCGCGAGGTCGAACATGCGCAGGTCGGATCCGGTGGCGTGATATTCCTTGATCAGAAGCGGCGCGCCGCGCGCGTAGGCTTTCCAGGCCACCTGCCGTGGCGAGTCGCCGTCGCGGAAGGGACGCAATCCCAGCCATTCGTCCGCGCCTTCCGCGCCGAAGGCGCGATTGCCAGGCTCGTGACCACTGTCGGAAGGCATGGGCAAAGTGCCCTGGGCTTTGGGATAAACCACGATCTCTGCGGGCGCGTATATCCAGGCCCAGGCGCGAAACAGGCCGAAAGGGTGACGTGTTGCAAGCGTGATGTGCCCCAGACGTTGGATGCCGCGTTTGTTGGCGTGCACGGAGAGCTGCATGTTCTCGCGCGTGGTGGGCGCGAGGTCGGTAACCGCCGTTGATTCCGCTGCTTGTTTATCCGTGCGTTTACCGCTGCGGCGTCTTAACGAGAACTTTGCGCTGGGGGGTGGTGGCACATCAGGTGTGCGAGTTACGTCATCAGCCTCTGCGGTGCTCAGCGACGCTTCGATTCGATAGCGAGGCGCCGCCGAGGTGTTCTGCAGCGCGAGCTGCGTTGTAGCGCGTTGGCCCGCGAAGGCGGGCTGCGTGTCGATGGCTTCGAGTGTCACGCCGAGCAGGTTGCGATGACACTGATGCATCGTCACCAGCATGAAGCCGCCGAGGAGAAAAGTTAGAAAGAGGGCGACACCGTTGGCGTAGTTGAGGCCTGCGATCAGCATGCAGAGGAGCAGCACGGCAAACCCGCTGCCCGCGCGAGTCGGCAGGATATAGAGCCGGCGTTGCTGGATGGCGAACGGTGGAGCGTCGAGGCCTTGCCGTCGGCGCGCCCAGGCGGCAATTCGCTTCCGCATGAATCGTTTCATGCGGAGAGGATACCCCGCGGCCCATGGGACGACGCTGTGAGAGGAGTCATGACTCTGCTGTGAGGTGCGTGAATGACCCTAAACGGCCGGGGTGCCGCCACTCCGATTGTCGACGCGCGGGGATTCAGCTCGGCACGATCGCTGCGTTACTGGCGCAGCGGTGCATTCGACACAAACTGACCTTGCTGAACATCGATCAGGATGTCGCGCGCATCCCGCAGGAGCATGCGCTCAAAGTCTGGCAGGCCTGAGCGCGGGTCTGACTTACAGCGGCACAGGCACCGCTCGCACCAGCTCCGAAGCGACGAACGGTTTGTCGGACGAGCTGTCCCGGGATTCGAGGCGATGCGCGACGACAGACGGCAGCACGGCCTGAATATCCTCCGGCAACACCGCTTTGCGCCCGGCGATGAAAGCCCACGCCTGCGCCGCCCTCATCAAACCCTGCGCCGCGCGGGGCGACAGACCTAATTTAAGATCCGCGCGATTACGCGTATGCGCGATGAGCGCCTGCACGTAATCCAGCAGCGCGTCGGAGACATGCACGCCGCGAACTTCAGCCTGGAGCGCGATCACGCCGTCTGCATTCAACGCGGGGAGAATGAGTGGCAACGCCTCGCGGCGATCGCCGTTCTTGAGAAGTACGCGTTCGTGTGCCGCGTCCGGATAGCCGATGCTCACCCGCATCAGAAACCGGTCGAGCTGCGATTCAGGTAACGCGAAAGTCCCCAGCTGCTCATGCGGATTCTGGGTCGCCACGACGAAGAACGGCTCCGGCAGGCGATAGGTCGTCACATCGACGCTGATCTGCCGTTCTTCCATGGCCTCCAGCAGCGCGCTTTGCGTCCGCGGGCTGGCTCGATTCACCTCATCCGCCAGCAGCAGCTGGGTGAAAATCGGGCCCTGACGGAAATGAAACTGCTGGGTGGCGCGATCGAACACCGACACGCCGATGATATCCGCAGGCAGCAGATCGCTCGTGAACTGCACCCGTTGCCAGGCGAGGCCCAACACGTGCGCGAGCGCATGAGCGAGAGTGGTCTTGCCGACGCCGGGCACGTCTTCGATCAACAGGTGTCCGCGTGCGAGCAGACAGGCGAGACACAGCCGGATCTGCTCCGGCTTGCCCAGGATGATGGTCTCTAATGTGTCGAGCGCGCGTTGGAGCGCCGCAGAGCTGTGGAGGTCATTCATCAGATGCGGCGTTACCTGTTACAACAGCTTGCGGATGCGCTCGAGCTGCGATTCGAGGCCGGCGACCGTGCGTTCGAGATCGACGATGCGACCGCGCTCGACGGCAACCAGCTCCGCGGGGGCGTTTTTCACGAAACTCTCGTTGGCGATTTTCGCCTGCGTCTTGCCGAGATCCTGACGGGATTTCGTCAGCAGTTTGTTGAGGCGTTCCGCCTCGGCAGCGGCGTCGATGATGCCGGCCATCGGGACGAGAATTTTCAGCTCACCGATCAACGCGGTGGCGGATTCCGGCTCTGCGGCGTCGGTCGCGAGCTCGGTAATGCTCTCGAGACCGGCCAGGCGCTCGAGATAGCTGCGCGAGCGTTCGAAACGCAGGCGCTCCGCAGATGCGGGCGCGCCGGCAGCAGCCACTGACGGCTTCCACAACAGGGGAATCTTCTTCGACGGCGCGATATTCATTTCGCCCCGAATCTGACGTACCGCGAGGATGATGTCCTGCATCCACTTCACATCCTGCTCGGCCTGCAGGTCGCGCGGGTATTCCTGAGTCGACGGATAGGGCGCCCGCATCACCGTTTCGCCTGCGCGACCGGCAAGCGGAGCAGCCAGCTGCCAGATCTCTTCGGTGATGAAAGGCATCAACGGATGCAGCGCGCGCTGCAAGGCTTCGAGCATCTCCGCAAGCGTCTGCCGCGTCGCGCGTTTCACCGCCTCCGGCGTGGAGTCAGACTGCAGCAGGGGCTTCGTCAGCTCCAGATACCAGTCGCAGAACTCATACCAGGCGAACTCATACAGCGCGGTCGCCACGAAGTCGAAGCGATAGTCGGTGTAAGCCGTTTCGACTTCACCCAGCATGCGTCCGAAGCGGGAGCGGATCCAACGGTCGACGACCGAGAAATCTTCCGCGGACACAGGCGTTGTGGCTGCTGGTTGGGCATCGGCCGTCGTGGCCTCTCCCAGCATGAGTCCCACGAAGCGGGCCGCGTTCCATAATTTATTACAGAAGTTGCGATAACCCGCGACGCGCCCGAGATCGAAACGGATATCCCGGCTCGGCGAGGCGAGCGCGGCGAACGTGAAGCGCAACGCATCCGTACCGTAAGCCGAGATGCCATCCGGATACTGCTTGCGCGTGGACTTCTCGATCGCCGGCGCGAGATGCGGCTGCATGAGTCCGCTCGTGCGCTTCCTGACCAGAGTTTCGAGGTCGATGCCGTCGACGATGTCGAGCGGGTCCAGCACATTGCCCTTGGACTTCGACATCTTGTCGCCGCGCTCGTCGCGAATGAGCCCGGTGATGTACACGTCGCGGAACGGTACATCGCCCATGAACTTCAGGCCCATCATCATCATCCGCGCCACCCAGAAGAAAATGATGTCGAAGCCCGTGATCAGCACACTCGTCGGATAAAGCTTCGCGAGCTCCGGCGTTTTATCCGGCCAGCCCAGGGTCGAGAACGGCCACAGCGCCGACGAGAACCACGTGTCGAGCACGTCGTCGTCCTGGCGCAGATCGGCGCACGCGTCGATCTTATATTTCGCGCGCACTTCCTCTTCGCTGCGCCCGACGAACACCTTGCCGGTCTCGTCGTACCAGGCGGGAATACGATGACCCCACCACAACTGGCGGCTCACGCACCAGTCGCGGATGTTCTTCATCCACTCGAAGTACGTGCGGGACCAGTTTTCCGGCACGAAGCGCGTGCGTCCGTCTTCGACAGCCGCAATGGCCGGCGCCGCCAGCGGCGCGATTTTCACGTACCACTGGTCTGTAAGATAAGGTTCGAGGACGCTGCCGCTGCGATCGCCGCGCGGCACGGTGAGCCGGTGTTTGTCGATGCGCTCGATGAGTCCCGCCGCTTCGAATTCCGCCACGATGCGCTTGCGCGCCTCGAAACGGTCGAGTCCGCGGAAGCGTTCCGGCACGTTGTCATTGAGCGTCGCGCGCGGCGTCAGAATATTGAGTTGTGGCAGCGAGTGCCGCTGGCCGATCTCATAGTCATTGAAATCGTGAGCAGGCGTGATCTTCACGCAGCCCGAGCCGAACGTGGCGTCGACATAGCTGTCTGCGATGATCGGAATCTCGCGCCCGGTCAGCGGCAGCTGCAGCGTCTTGCCAACCAGATGTTGGTATCGCTCATCGTCCGGGTTCACCGCGACGGCGCTGTCGCCCAGCATGGTTTCAGGACGCGTCGTCGCGACGACGATGTAACCCGAGCCGTCCGTCAGCGGATAGCGCAGGTGCCAGAGGTGACCGTCTTCCTCCTCACTCTGCACCTCGAGATCGGACAGCGCGGTGAGCAGCACCGGGTCCCAGTTGACCAGGCGTTTGCCGCGATAGATCAGTCCCTCATCGTGCAGGCGAACGAAGACCTCGACCACCGCTTTGGAAAGGCCGGGGTCCATGGTGAAGCGATCGCGTGACCAGTCCACCGAATCGCCGAGCCGGCGCATCTGCGACGCGATCGTCCCGCCGGACTGCTCCTTCCATTGCCACACGCGTTCGATGAACGCCTCGCGGCTCATGTCGGTGCGATGCTTGCCCTGCGCATTGAGCTGCCGCTCGACGACCATCTGCGTCGCAATGCCCGCGTGATCGGTGCCGGGCTGCCATAGCGTGTGATCCCCGCGCATGCGGTGATAGCGGGTGAGGGAGTCCATCAACGTGTGCTGGAACGCGTGCCCCATGTGCAGCGTGCCGGTCACGTTGGGCGGCGGGATCATGATGCAGTAAGGCGCACCGTCGCCGGACGGGGCAAACCAGCCGTTAGATTCCCAACGTTCGTAGATCCGCCGCTCGATCTCGTGCGGGGCGTAAGTTTTTTCCATGGAGACTCTTCGACCTCGGGCCGGCGGCAGGCAAGGCGCGGAATGATATCGAGGGCCGGCCCGGTTGGGCGAGCTTCACTCGGTGCGAATGGGATGCGACGCGGGCTGCAGGCCCTGATCGCGGTACGTCTTGAAGCGGACGCGGCCGGCGCGGCGGCGAGCCTCGTCGCTGTCGATGATTTCCGCCACGCGGGCAGTGATTCCCAGGCAGGGCGGCACGTCCGGGGCGAGATTGACGATGATGTCGAAGCGCTCCGCGGGCGCATTGCCCACGGTGAGAACGACAGGCGTTTCTCGCGGCGAAACGCCTGCCTTCAGCATTTCATGCGGGACAAAGGCGCGATCGCCGAACGTCCACAGCAGATCGTCCAGTGCCTTCAGTTCCTCGGCCTCGGTGTGCCAGACGAGCACCGTCTGGCTGGCGAGGTACGCCTTCTCGATGAGACGGCATGCGAACCGCAGCCTCGCGCTCGAGGTGGCGGAGCCCTCGAGCACGTAGAAATCCACCCGCAGCGATCCGCTGGTGGAAGTCTCGAGTGCGCTCGACTCGGGCTCTGCCGCTGTCACCGCATGCAGCTTCCGGTTAGCGTCCCGCGCGATGGATCAGGAAGTCTGCCAACAACGGGGTCGGACGCCCGGTGCTGCCCTTGTTGGTGCCACCCTGATACGCCACACCCGCGACGTCGAGGTGTGCCCAGCGCAATCCCTTGGTGAACTTGCCGAGGAACGCGGCAGCGGTGATGGCACCGCCTTCACGACCGCCGATGTTGGCGAAGTCCGCAAAGTTGCTCTTCAGCTGCTCGCCGTATTCCTCGGTGAGCGGCAGATGCCACGTGCGATCGTCCGCACGGACGCCTGCGTCGAGCAGTTCTTTCGCGAGGTCGTCGTCATTACCCATGAGTCCGCTGTGATGCGCGCCCAGTGCAATCACGCAGGCGCCGGTCAACGTCGCGATGTCGATGACGACATCCGGGTTGTAACGACGTGCGTAATGCAACGCTTCGCAAAGAATCAGGCGACCTTCAGCATCCGTGTTGAGAATCTCGACGGTCTGACCGGACGCGCTCGTCACGATGTCGCCCGGCTTGACCGCGCGGCCGCTCGGCATGTTCTCGCACGCCGCGATCAGGCCGACGACGCGAATGGGCAGCTTCAGTTCCGCGACGAACGTCAGGATGCCGATGACGGCGGCAGCGCCGCTCATGTCGTACTTCATCTCGTCCATCGTCGGCGGATCTTTCAACGAGATGCCGCCGGTATCGAACGTCACGCCCTTACCCACGAGCACTACGGGTGCTTCGCTCGCCTTGCCGCCGCGGTATTCGATAGCGATGAAACGGGGCGGCTCATCGCTGCCCTGAGTGACCGCGATCAGGCAGCCCATTTTTTCGCGACGGATGGCGGCTTCGTCCAATACCTGCACGCGGATCGAGGCGTACTTCTTCGCAAGCGCGCGGGCCTGGTCTGCCAGATAGCTTGGCGTACATACATTGCCCGGTAAGTTTGCAAGGTCACGCTGCACGCGACCGGCACCCGCGACGGCGGTGCCGTGCTGAAGACCGCGCTTTGTCGCAGTCGCCGCCGCCTGCTGTTTAACCACCGCGAGCACGGACTGCAAGGTGTGCGGCTTGGGCTTCTTCGCGGACTTTAAGTCATTGACGCGATAGAGCATTGCGAGTGTGATCTCGGCAAGCGCGCGACCGTAGTAGTAGTCGTCGAGCTCTTCGGCGGGCGGACGCTCGACAGCGAATGCCGCGCTTGCGATGCGCGTGCGTGTCAGCGCGCTTACCGCGCTGCCGATCGCGCGACGCCATGATTTGCGGGAAAGAGTCTTGCGAGCGCCCAACCCTGTGAGCAATACGCGCGTAGTCTTGAGACCGGGGAGATCGATCAGCAGCAGTGTCTCGCTGATGCGACCGGAGAAATCGCCCCGGGCGAGGAGCGCCTTGATCTTGCCGCCGGTAGCGGCGTCTACCGCACTGGCTTCTTCCGTGAGCTCGCCGGCTTCGTAGGCGCCGATGATCAGGCAATCGGCGGTTGCGGCCGCAGGCCCTTTGGTCCAGACATCGAACTGCATGCTTTTCTCCACAGACGAAACGTTGAGGCGGGCGACGCTCTTGATTTACCTTAGCCGCCGCGCCAGCTCGCTCACTTGGTATTTAATTCGTGCGTTCAACGCAAGGCGTATTCCGCCGTCGCGAGCGGCGGCAAGTGTAACTCAGAACCCCGCCAGTGTTGGTCGCGGGCGACGGAACGGGGAGCGCCTTGCGGCTAATACTTGATCGCTACATTCTGCGTGAGGTTCTCGCCGCATGGCTCGTCGTAACGGGCGTGCTGATGGTGATCCTCCTGACCAATCAGATCGCGGGGGTGCTCGAGCGCGCAGCCGCGTACCAGTTCCCGCAGGAGCTCGTGTGGAAGCTCATCGGCCTGGGCGCGCTGAAACATCTCAGCATCGTCGTTCCCGTGGGCCTGTTGCTCGGTGTCGTTCTGGCGTTCGGGCGCCTGTATCACGACAGCGAGATGGCCGCAGCGCTGGCTTGCGGTGCTGGGCCGGCGCGACTGTATCTCCCGGTCGTGGTGTTCGCCGTCATCGTGACGGGTGCGCTTGCCTGGCTGACTCTGGTCACCGGGCCCGAAGCGACGACGCAGTCGCTGGCCTTGCGGGATACCGCGGTGCGGGCGGGGCAGTTCGCGCCGATTTCCCCAGGCAAATTCCGTACTTTCGGTGGCGGCGACGCGGTTGTTTACGCGGAGAGCGTGAATTCCGACGGCACGCTGACCAATGTCTTCGTGGAAAGGGATCGTGACGGTCGCGTTGAGGTGGCGCTCGCCGCGCGCGCGCGGCACGCAGTCGCCGCCGACGGAATGACGCACACGATTACGTTATATGACGGCGAACGCTATGAAGGCGTCCCGGGAAGTCCGCGGTTCCGCATTGTTAAGTTCGGCGAGCACACGGTGCCTGTGCAGGTCCCCGAGATGGGAGTCGCGACGACGAGTCTGGATGGCATGCCCACTCGCGAGCTCCTCGGGTCCACAGACCTTGCAAAGCGCGCCGAACTGCACTGGCGCGTAGCGTTACCCATTATGTGCATCGTATTGACGCTGCTGGCTTTGCCGCTGTCCCGACTGCGTCCGCGGCAGGGGCGGTATTCGCGCGTCGGCCTCGCCATCCTGATTTATTTCCTCTACTCGAACCTCATTTCCGCCGGCAAGGTATGGGTCGCGCGTGGCGTGGTGCCCGAGCCGCTGGGTTTGTGGTGGGTACACGCGGCGGTCGCCTTGCTGGCGTTTGTCGTGATCGCAGGGCCGGGCGCGCTCGCGCGGCTCAAGCACCGGAGCGCCTGATGAATCTGCTCGACCGTTACATCCTGCGCGCGATCCTGGGCTCGGTCGCGATGGTGCTCGCTGTGCTGCTGATGCTCGGCGCACTGTTTCTCTTCATCGGTGAGCAGGACGATATCGGCACCGGCAGCTTCACGGCCATGACGGCGTTCTATTACGTGTTGCTGAACCTGCCGCAACAGGCGTGGGAGATGTTGCCCATAGCGGCGCTCATCGGTTCGCTGTTGGGTCTCGGCACACTGGCGCGCGGTAGCGAACTAACCGTTATCCGCGCAACGGGTGTTTCCATTGGTCGTATCGCTGGCGCTGCGCTTCTTGCCGCAGTGTTGCTGGTCGCGCTCGAAGTGGCGCTCGGCGAATACCTTGCGCCTCCGCTGCAGCAAGTGGCCAAACAACAGAAGGCCTTCAGCAAGTTCACCAATGTCAGTTTCGGCGGGGGCGGCGGAGCATGGGTGCGCGACGGGAATCTGATCCTGAACGTGGAGCGTCAGTCGAGCGCGAGCCAGTTCGGTGGGATGTTGGTTTTCGAGCTGGCGCCCGATCACAGCCTGCGCGCGATCGGTCACGCGGTGCGCGCCACTGCGGGTACGAACCGCATGTGGCTCCTGGGCGATTACACTGAATCGCGTTTCACGCAGGACCGCGTGCTGACGCGGCCGCTGGGTGAGCGCGCGATGGAATCCAATGTCACAGCGGGATTTCTCGGCATGGCCGTCACCGATCCGCGACAGCTGCAGCTCGCGGAGCTGTGGGGACTGATCCAATATTTCGAAGCGAACCGGCTCGACGCCAGCACTTATGTCTTCGCGTTCTGGTCGCGGATCGCGCGAACAGTGGCCATCGTCTTCGCCGTGCTGCTTGCGATTCCGTTCGTGCTCGGGTCGATGAGATCGTCGGGCGCGGGCGCGCGAACCATGGTGGGCCTGCTGATCGGGGTTACCTTATTCATTCTGCAGCGGCTGATCGAGAGCGGGACCTTTGTGTTTCAGCTCGATCCCATCGTGCTCGCATGGCTGCCGACGACCTTGCTGGCCGTGGTATCGCTGGGATTGATTGCCCGGGCGAGGTGACGCGAGGCGATATCGGGGGGCAGGAATCCGTCTTCGGGAATATAATAGTACTAATCCCCGACAGGAGCTCCCCCCGTGACCCTGACTCTGAGCCATTACATTGGCGGCCGCAAAGTCGCCGCCGAAACGCCTCACACGAGTGAAAACCCTTCCGATACGCGCGACATCGTGGCCCGCGTGCCCGATGGCGGGCTGGCTGAAGTCAACGCCGCTGTTGAAGCCGCGCGTGGCGCGTTTCCCGCCTGGTCGGGCGCTTCGCCTGAAGTCCGCTCAGATGCGCTCGATCGCGTCGGCGATCTGATTCTGCAGCGTCGCGAGGATCTGGGCCGCCTGTTATCGCGCGAAGAAGGCAAGACCCTGCCCGAAGGCATGGGCGAGGTGGCGCGCGCGGGTCGCATCTTCAAGTATTTCGCCGGTGAAGCGCTGCGCCGTCATGGCCGCACGCTCGACTCGACACGGCCTGGTGTCGATGCCAACACTTATCGTGAAGCCGTCGGTGTGTTTGGTCTCATCACGCCGTGGAATTTCCCGATCGCAATTCCCGCGTGGAAATCAGCACCCGCCATGGCATTCGGCAACACTGTTGTCATGAAGCCCGCCGGCCCGACTCCCGCCATCGCCGCAGCGCTGGCCGACATCATTATTGAAGCTGGCGTGCCGGCCGGCGTATTCAACATGGTCATCGGTCGCGGGCAGGTGGGCGACGCTATCGTCAAACATCCGGATGTGGACGGCATTTCGTTCACGGGCTCGCAGGGCGTAGGCGCAAAAGTCGCCGCTGCGGCTGTCGCGCGTCAGGCGCGAGTGCAGTTGGAAATGGGTGGCAAGAATCCTCTCGTCGTGCTCGACGATGCGGATCTCGATCGTGCCGTGCTGTGCGCGCTCGATGGCGCTTTCTTCGCAACGGGCCAGCGATGCACGGCGTCCAGCCGTCTCATCGTCACCAATGGTATTCACGATCGCTTCGTGCAGGCGCTGGCCACGAAAGCCGCCGCGCTGAAAGTGGGCGATGCGCTGGATTCCACGACTCAGATGGGCCCTGCCGTGAGTCGCGAGCAGATGGAGCAAACCCTCTCTTATGTTGGTATCGCGCAGCGCGAAGGGGGGCGTGTCGTCACGGGCGGTGAGCGTCTGTCGCTGGATAAGCCCGGCTACTACGTCAGCCCGGCTGTCATCGCCGACACGTCGCAAAACATGCGGGTGAACGGCGAAGAAATATTTGGACCAGTCGCAAGCGTCGTTCGCGTGCACGACTACGACGAAGCGCTGGCCGTCGCCAACGCTGGCGAGTTTGGCTTGTCCGCAGGCATCGTGACCACGTCGCTCAAGTACGCGCGGCACTTCCAGAAAGCGATTCGCGCGGGCATGGTGATGGTCAATCTGCCGACCGCCGGTGTGGACTATCACGTGCCATTCGGCGGCTCGCGCCGCTCGAGCTACGGCGCGCGTGAGCAGGGCTTCGCGGCGATCGAGTTCTACACACAACAGAAGACGGCGTACGTATGGGCGTAACGGAAGACGTCGAGGTCGTTCGCGACCTCAAGATGGAGCTCGGCGAAGGCCCGGTGTGGGTCGAGCGCGAGAAAGCCTTGTGGTTCGTGGATATCAAGAAGCGGCATCTGCATCGTTACGATCCGGAGACGAAGGCGCTGGAGTCGGTCAGCGCGCCAGATCAGCCGGGCTTCGTGCTGCCCGCGAAGACATCAGGCTTTATCGTGGGCCTCAAGACCGGCCTGCATCGTTACGATCCCGCGACGCGCGCGTTCGAGCTGCTGACGAAGGTGGAGCCGGAGCGTCCGGGCAATCGCCTGAATGACGGCGCGGTAGGGCCTGACGGCGCGCTGTATTTCGGCTCGATGGATGACACCGAGCAGGCCGACACCGGCTCGCTCTTTCGTCTCGGCAAAGACGGCAAGCCCGTCGTGTTGGATACGGACTACGGCATTACCAACGGTCCATGCTTCAGCCCTGACGGCCGCACTTTCTATCACACGGATACGCGCAAGCGCGTGACCTATGCTTTCGACCGCGCGGCCGATGGCGCGCTAACCAGGAAGCGCGTGTTCATAACATTCGACGGACATGACGGCTCGCCTGACGGCTCTGTCGTGGATGCGGAGGGATGTATCTGGGTCTCCATGTTTCACGGCTGGGGCGTGCGGCGGTTTTCTCCGAAGGGAGAGCTGCTGACGATGGTGAAGTTTCCCTGCTCCAACATCACCAAGATCGCGTTCGGCGGGCCGGATGGCCGCACCTGCTACGCCACTACGGCGCTGCTGCATCTCACGCCGGAAGTTCGTGCCCAGCAGCCGCTGGCGGGCGCGCTGTTCCGCTTCCGCGCTCCCGTGCCGGGACTGAAAAACTCAGAAGTCACGGTCGGGGTGTGAATGGCGAGGCTGACGCGCCGGGAGACGCTGACTTCACTGGTCACGGGGGCGGCCGCAGCAGCGCGTGCGTTACGAGAAAGGTGCGCTCGTCGTAGCCGGCAAAAGCCGGCGGCCGTTCGCTCGCTCACCGCCCACCTTCCTCTCCGGCGATAGGAAGTCTCCGGTTACCATCACAACGTTGGCTGGGATTTTCTCAGTTTGCGTCCGGCGATTTACGTAGCCGGCGCCGGTGCAGCGCGGTTTCGAAATCTGAGGTATGCCGCTCGATGATTACCCTGACCCGCGGGCCGCTGCGGCTCGTTCTCGATCCTTCGCTAGGTGGGGCCATCAGGCATTTCACCTGGCGTGATCGCGATGTGATGCGACCAACGCCGGCGGGCACCTCGCATCCCATCGAGACGGCCAGCTTTCCGCTGGTGCCTTACTGCAATCGTATCGGCAATGGCGTGTTTGCCTTCGACGGCCGTACCGTGCGGCTCTCCCGCAATTGGGAAAACGACGCGCATCCATTGCATGGGCAGGGGTGGTTGTTGCCGTGGCAGGTGCTGTCCGCGACGACAGATAGCGCAGCGCTGCGATTCGAGCATGAGCCGGATGAGTGGCCGTGGCACTACCTGGCCGAGCAGACGTTTGTTCTGTCAGACAGCGGCGCGCGGCTTGGGCTGTCGATCACCAACACCGATACGCGTGTGATGCCGGCGGGCCTCGGCTTTCATCCGGCATTTCCCGCGCCACCTGATGCGCGACTGCATGCGGATGTCATCGGCGTGTGGCTCATCGACGCCAGCGTGTTGCCCACGGAGCAGGTGCCTGCTCCGCAAATCTTCGATACGTCGGGTGAGCCGCCGGTCGCGGCGGGCGCGGGCATCGATCACTGTTTCACGGGCTGGAATCGCAAGGCATATCTCACATTGCCCTCGAGCGGCATGCGGCTCGCGCTCAGCGCGTCGGAGCAGATGCGCTGGTTCCACCTTTACATTCCTCGCGGGCGCAGTTTCTTTTGCGCGGAGCCCGTGACTCAGATGCCTGATCCTTTCAGGCAGCCGCGTCTCGAGCAGACCGGCATCGTGCAGCTGGCTCCCGGCGAAACCCTGACGGTATGGATGGCGGTAGACGTGGAGCCGCTCGAACTCGGCTAAATTCAGTAAGCGGCGAATTCCTCGCCGTGGAGGCATTTCAAGATGGCGGCGATATACAGCGATCTCGCGGGGCGGGTCGTGCTTGTTACAGGTGGCGGCTCGGGCATCGGTGAAGCGATCGTGCGCGCCTTTGCGGCGCAGAAATCCAGAGTGGCATTCATCGATATCGCGGTGGAGCCGTCGCGGCAGCTCGTCGAGCAGCTGCGCAAGGAAGGCACACCGGTGCACTTCGAGCATTGCGACCTGACCAGCATCGAGGCGCTGCGCGCGTCCATTGCGTCAATCAGGAAAGCGCTGGGGCCGATCGAAGTGCTGGTCAACAACGCCGCGCACGACGAGCGTCACGCGACGGAAAGTGTGACCGAGGAAGTGTGGGACAGTCGTATCGCCGTGAATCTCAAACATCAGTTCTTCGCGGCCCAGACCGTATTGCCGGATATGCAGGCCGCGCAGAGCGGCGCGATCATCAACCTCGGCTCGGTGTCGTGGATGATCGGGCAGGGCGGCATGGCGGGGTACACGGCGGCGAAGTCAGCAGTGTTAGGTCTCACCCGCTCGCTCGCGCGCGATTACGGCAAGTTCGGCATTCGCGTGAATGCCGTCGCACCAGGCTGGATCATGACGCAGCGGCAGCTCGAGAAGTGGGTGACGCCCGAGAGCGAGAAGGAAATTCTCGAGCGCCAGTGCCTGAAGCGAAAGTTGTATCCGGTCGAGATCGCGAAGTTCATCGTGTTCATGGCCTCCGAAGAGGCCAGTGCGTGCACGAACCAGCACTACGTCGTGGACGGCGGCTGGGTTTGATCGAGCTTCAGTGGTTGTCGCGCGGCAGCCCGAACGTGTCGATGATGCGCTGATACTTCACGGCCGGCTCGAGCACCATGCCGGTGGCGAGCTGGCCGATGCAGCCGCGCTGCATTTCCTGCCATGGAGTCTGCGACGCGGGGAAGGGATAACCCCCGGCAGCCTCCAGCGCCTTGCGTCGCACGGCAAGCTCTTCATCTGAAATCAGCACGTCAGCCGTGCCCTTGCGCAGATCGATGCGGACGCGGTCGTTGGTTTTGAGCAGCGCGATGGCGCCGCCCACAGCCGCTTCGGGCGAGGCATTCAGGATGGACGGCGAGCCCGATGTGCCTGACTGCCGACCGTCGCCAATGCACGGCATCGACTTGATGCCCTGTTTGATCAGGTAAGCCGGCGGCCGCATGTTCACGACTTCCGCCGCGCCGGGATAGCCCACCGGCCCCGCGCCGCGCATGAACAGCAGCGCGCATTCGTCGATCGCGAGCGCGGGATCGTCAATGCGGTTGTGATAATCCTCAGGACCATCGAACACGATGGCGCGGCCCTCGAAGGCCTCCGGATCATCCGGATTCGACAGATAGCGCTCGCGGAATTCCGGCGAGATCACGCTGGTCTTCATGATGGCGGAGTCGAAGAGATTGCCGCGCAGTACGAGGAAGCCCGCGTTCTCTTTCAACGGCGTGTCGAACGGCCGGATGACATTGGGATCGACGATTTCCCGCCCGGTGCAGTTCTCGCCGATCGTCTTGCCGTTGGCCGTCATCGCATCGGTGCGAATGAGGCCCTTCTTGATGAGCTCGTTGACGACGGCGGGAACGCCGCCGGCGTGGTGATAATCCTCACCCAGATATTCTCCGGCCGGCTGCAGGTTCACGAGCAGCGGCACGGCGTGGCCATAAGTCTGCCAGTCATCCAGTGCCAGCTCGACACCCATGTGCCGCGCGATCGCGGCGAGATGAATCGGTGCGTTGGTCGAGCCGCCGATCGCGGAGTTGACGACGATGGCGTTGAGGAACGCGTCGCGCGTCATGATGCGCGAGGGCTTCAGATCTTCGTTCACCATTTCGACGATGCGTTTGCCGGTCTCGAACGCCATCTGCTGGCGCTCGCGATAGGGAGCGGGAATCGCGGCGGAGCCCGGGAGCTGCATGCCCAGCGCTTCCGCCAGCGAGTTCATCGTGGTGGCGGTGCCCATGGTGTTGCAATAACCGGTGGAGGGCGCCGACGAAGCAACGAGATCCACAAACTTCGGATAATCGATCTCGCCCGCGGCCATGAGCTCGCGCGCTTTCCAGATGATGGTGCCGGAGCCGGTGCGCGCGCCTTTGTAATATCCGTTGAGCATCGGCCCGACGGAGAACGCGATCGCAGGCATGTCGACCGTTGCGGCGGCCATGAGGCACGCGGGCGTGGTCTTGTCGCAGCCGATGGTGAGCACGACGCCGTCGAGCGGATAGCCATACAACACTTCGACGAGACCGAGATACGCGAGATTGCGATCGAGCCCGGCGGTGGGACGTTTGCCGGTTTCCTGGATCGGATGCACGGGAAACTGGATGGGAATGCCGCCCGCGGTGCGAATGCCGTCGATGAGCCGTTCGGCGAGCACCATGTGATGGCGGTTGCAGGGCGAGAGATCTGACCCGGTCTGGGCAATGCCGATGATGGGCTTGCCACCCTGCAGCTCATCACGCGTGAGACCGAAATTGAGATAGCGCTCGAGATACAGCGCTGTCATATCCGGGTTGCCGGGGTTATCGAACCATGCCCGAGAACGCAGTTTGCGCGGGCCCGAGGTCAATGTTTTTGGGTCCCGCTTGCTGTCATTGCTTGCCATGTCCGACCTTACCTCTCGTGGTGCCCGCTGATCTTATAATATGATTAAAGACCCGGCCAGTTTATCGGCCCGCAAATGAAAACGCGCCCTTGCGGGCGCGCTCTCGATCACGAATCCAGCAAAAAAATACAGTGTCAGGGCTTGCTGGCCAGGATTTGCTCGAGCGGCCGGAACAGCGCGTCGAACTTGTACGTCGGGATTTCATATTCCCAACCCGCCAGGCGCTGCTGCAGCTTGCCCGCTTCCTCTTTGGTCGCGTCCGCGGTGGACGACGCGGCGATCGAGATGAGCTTGCGAGTGCCTTCCGAGCGGCCGGTGACTTCAAGGACGAGTCCGTCAAACGTCTTGTATGTCACTTTGCCGCCCGTGGCGCCGTTGGCTGAAGCGCCGGGCGGCTCCGCAGCCGGGGCGGCTTCTCCCGTTGCAGGCGCTGCTGCGCCGGCTTTGCGAATGTCGTCCAGCGAGAGCGCAGCGAGGCCGCCCGCGCTGGCATTCGCCGCAGTCGGACTTTCGAGCGTGCGACCTTTCGGAAGCGCGGGCACGACAAAGTCTGTCTGCTCCCTGGTCTCACGCTTCGCGACATAGGCCGGGCTGCCAGTGGGCGCGACCGCGACTTCCTGCACGCGCTCCTGCGGAATATCGATGATGGTGCGCTCGACCCAGCGCTGTGGCTCCACATCGAGTGTCAGTTGCGGCTCGGCGAGCACGCTGGCTTTTGCATCCGACACGCGGACATAGCCCGTCTTCATGCCGGAGGGCTTGCCTACGATCAGCGCGAAAGTCTTCTCCGGCGTCACGGCTTCGACGAGCGTGCCTGTGGCTTTGGGCGTGGCGAGATCCTCCACACCGAGCGCCGGATAGTTGGCCGGCGTACTGGTTTTCTCCTCGATACTCTTCAGCTTCGCGAGATCCAGCAGCAGCTTGCGCACGCGGCCGGAGTCGGCGGGATAGTCCCGCTCCACCACGACCCAGTCCGCATCGCGCTTCTTCAGCGTGATCTGACTTTTGTCGGCTTTCGTCAGCCGGACTTCATTCACCGTGTTGAGTGCGCCCTCGAGGCCGGGCAGCACCGCGCCCTGGGCGAAGGCCGTTTGATCGGCGCTGCGATTGGATGAGACCCACAGTCCCGCCCCAATCACGAGCACGGCGACGACGAGCAGAATGACGACACGACGTCCGCTCAGGCTCATGCCGGCACCTCCTTCTGCGAAACGGCCGCGCTGTTAGCAGTACGCAGGCGCTTTCTGCGCGTGAACACGAACAGCAGGGCGAGGCCCGCGAAGATCACCGGCACCAGCACGATGTTGATGAACTTCAGCTTGTTGCCGAGACCGCGGATGTCCTGGTCGAGGCCGAGGCGCACGTCACGCAGCTCCTTGCGGATGCGCAGCTTCTCCTCCTGGAAGCTCTCGAGCTCGCTCTCCTGCTCGGGAGAGAGAATCAGCGAGGACTTGTCGTTGCGCTGGGATTCGAGCGCCGTCAGCTTTTCCTCGAGCGAGGTGAGCTGCTTCTCGAGCTCCTGCTCCGTGGCACGGAACCGATCGTCGGCGTTACGACGCAAAGCCTCGACACGATCGAACGGACGCGTGAACGTGGCACGGCCGCGAACGCTGATGAGATCTGTGCTGCCCGCGAGGTTGTCGATGGCGTTCAGCGTGAGATCGCCATTGTTGGCCCACGCCTGCGCCACGCGCTGACCGAAGAAGTTCTGCTGCCGCACCCACAGGAAATCCTGCAGCATGTCGGTGTCGGCAAACACGATGACGTTGATGGGCTTCGCCGCTTCCTTCAACGCAGTCTGGTTTGGCGCGAGCTGCACGCCATCTGGCGGTCCGTTGGGAAATGCGGACTTCGCCTTGCCCGTCACGCGCGCGGCCAGTGCATAACGCTCACCGGTTGCCTTGAAGCCGTCGCGCAGTGTCGACGGATCCATCAGCATCGTGAATTTCTGCGAGGGCAGCGGCGCCGCCTGCGCGCTCGAGAGCAGCAGCGGCTCGAACGTCAGTCCGGAATCTTTCTTCGGTTTGAAATAACCGATCGTTGCGACGTTGACGTTGGAAAGCCCGGCGGTGACGACATCATCCTTCGCGAAGCTGTCGTCGCTCAGGCCGAGAATGCCGAGGTGCCGGGTGGGCGCTTCGCCCTGGCGCATCGATACCGAAAGACCTTTCTCGTTATCCGCAATGACCTGACGCGGGTCGTACTCGATGCCCCACGCCGTGAACAGCGGGCCCAGGGTCGAGGATTTATCCATCATCATCGACGCCATGGGATTCTGCGGATCGGCGCCGGCCTGGTCCGCTTCCGCGATCGGATCGACGAACGCGATGACGTGGCCGCCATTGAGCGCGTACTGATCGATCGCGAACTGCGTGCCAGGCGCGAGATCCTTGGGATGGATCACGACGAGCACGTCGTATTGCTCGAGCTGTGTTGCGCCGGGGTTCACGGGCTTCACCGTGAACAGCTGCTGCAGCTGGGAGAAGATCACCGAGCCTTCGGTCATCTGGCCGGTGCGCGGATCCATGTCCGGCTGCATGGGCAGCGATGAGAGCCAGCCGACCGTCGGCTTCTTCGGATTCCCGAGCTGATGGATCAGCTTCACCACGTCGTACTCGAGAAATTCTTCTTTCTGCGGATCGAAGAACTCGATGGTTTCCTTGCCGTCGGTGGAGTTGGTGCCCGCAAGGCCGAAGTACAGCTGTTGGCCTGCCGGGCCGACGGGTGCGCCGCGCACGCCCAGTTCCGCCGCGCGATCCTCGTCTTCAGAGAACGGCTGCGGATCGATGACGTTCAGACGGAGTTTGCCGTTGGAGCGCGCGGCCAGCTCTTCGAGGAACTCCTGCACGCGGGTGCCGTAGGTCTTCAGCTGCGGCAGCTGATTCGCGGTCTTCTCGGAGAAGAAGAAATAAAGATTCACCGGCTCCTGCAGATTCCTGAGGATGTTCGCGGTGCCGGGCGCTGTGGTGTACAGCCGGTTTTCCGTGAGATCCACCCGCCAGCCACGCATGACGTGGTCGAACAGGATGATCAGGCCGATAAAGATCAGAGCGAGCGCGAGCAGCGCGCCGCCACCTAATGTCGAGCGTTTAGTCATATCCCTTGCGTCTCCAGCTAGTCGGCCTTGCGGACGTCGAGCGTGATGGCGGTGGCCAGCAGGAAGAAGGCAATCAGCATCGCGAAATACAGCAGATCGCGAATGTCGATGACGCCTTTGGCGATGGCTTCGAAGTGTGTGAGGAACGAGAGCGATGCGATTGCATCCAGCAGGCCCTGTGGCGCCCAGCCGCGGAACACATCCAGCACCAGCGGGAAGCCCGCGAGCAGGAACAGGAAGCACACGACCACGGCCATGATGAAGGCGATCACCTGATTACGCGTCAGCGCGGACATGCACGAGCCGATGGCAAGGAAGCCTCCCGCTAACAACAGGCTGCCGATGTACGCGGCGAAGATGGTGCCGTTGTCAGGATCGCCGAGATAGTTCGCGGTGATCCAGATGGGGAAGGTGAGGGCGAGTGCGATGGCGGTGAAAATCCACGCGGCGAAATATTTGCCGAGCACGGCTTCCCACAGCGTGACCGGCAACGTCATCAGCAGCTCGATGCTGCCGCTTTTGCGTTCCTCGGCCCACAGGCGCATCGACAGCGCCGGAATCAGGAACAGATACAGCCACGGATGAAAATTGAAGAACGGCGCGAGATCCGCCTGGCCGCGCTCGTAAAAGCCGCCGAGATAAAAAGTCAGGGCGTTGGCGAGGACCAGGAAGATCAGGATGAATACATAAGCGAGCGGCGTAGCGAAGTAGCTACCGAGCTCGCGGCGCATGACGATGCCCACGTTTCCCATGGTGTTCGGTGTCTCTCTCGTGTCAGGCCGTAATGGTGCGGAAAACTTCGTCGAGCCGGCCGGATTCGAGGTGCAGCTCTTTCAGCTTGAACCCCCGACTGACGGCCAGCTCGCTCAGTGCCGGAAGAATCGGCGCGCCGGCGCGCGGCAGCGCGGTGATGCGTGAGTCGCGTTCGCTGACTTCCACTTCCGCGACGGAGGGAAGGCTTGCTACGGCGGCTTGCGCGGCGGCCAGTTGATCTGGCCGTTCGAGCTGCAGCGATACGGCGTTGTGGTAACGCGATTTCGTGGCGAGCCCTTGTGGCGTGTCGTCCGCAACAACCCGTCCACGCGCGATGATGATGGCGCGGCTGCACACCGCATCCACCTCTTCGAGAATATGCGTGGAAATCACGATGATCTTGTCGCGCGCCATCTCGTTGATGAGCGAGCGCACTTCATGTTTCTGATTGGGATCGAGACCGTCGGTCGGCTCGTCGAGAATCAACACCGGCGGATCGTGCACGACAGCCTGCGCGAGGCCGACGCGACGGCGGAAGCCTTTCGACAGCGTTTCGATGCTCTGATCGAGCACGCGGCCGAGCTGCAGGCGACCCACGACGTGATCGAGACGCGCGCGGCGCTGTTCGCCCTTGAGCTTGCGCACGTCGGCCACGAATTCGAGGAAGCTGCGCACCGTCATTTCACCATAGGCCGGCGCGCCTTCGGGCAGATAGCCGAGGGCAGCCTTGGCGGCGAGCGTGTCGGTTTCGACATCATGGCCGCAGATGCTGGCCTTGCCGCCGCTCGGCGTGATGAAGCCGGCGAGCATGCGCATGGTGGTGGTTTTGCCCGCGCCGTTGGGCCCGAGGAAGCCGAGCACTTCACCGGGGCGGACTTCGAAGCTCACGCCGTCGACGGCGGTGAGCGTGTCATATCGCTTGCTGAGGTTTTCGGTCTTGATCATAGGTTGGCGGTCTAGATTGGCGGGCTGACGAAAAAGTTCCGTAAGAACTTTTGATGACTGCGGATCCCTGCAATACGCCCCTCAAGGGCTTGTCGGGCGCGGATTGTGAACAGGCAGAGTGACGGAATTCAAGCTGTTCAACGTCTTCGTGAAGTGCCTTCTCGTGCGCGCCAGATGAGAATCATGATGGCGCCGCCCAGCATGCCGCCGAGGTGGGCGAAATGTGCGACACCGGCCTGGGTGCCTGTCACGCCGAGGAACAACTCGAGAACGCCATACAACGTGACGAAGAGCCACGCAGGCATGGGGATCGGAGGGATCAACAACATGATCCGCTGTCTGGGGAAGTACATCGCGAAGGCGAGCAACAGGCCGAAGACGCCACCGCTTGCGCCTACTGTTTGTGCTGTGGAGCCGCTCGCGTATTGGACTGCCAGTTGGGTCAGGCCTGCTGTGAAAACAGAAGCGAAGTAGAAGATGACGTAACGCCTGGTGCCCCAGAACTGCTCCAGCTGACCACCGAACATGTAGATGGCAAACATGTTGAAGAACAGGTGAGCGAAGCCACCATGCAGGAAGGCATAGGTGATCAACTGCCAGGGCTCGAACAGCGTGCCTATCGGCCACAAGGCACCATAGGTCAACAATAAATCGTTCGCCCAAAGCTGCAGAACGAAAACAATACCGTTCGCGAGGATGATGGCGCGCGTCGCCGGGGGGAGATTGGAGAACATCGCGCGAGTCTAACCGGAACAAGGGCGGCGGCGTTGAGCGGGCAACGCTGCAACGAGGAAGGTGCCACGGAGTGACGCCAGCAAACCGGCGGCACCTCAAAGGGAGGCTCCGGCAGAAGGCCGCCTTCGGAACCGCGTAAATCCTTCCCGGGAGCCTTGGTGCCGCCCATCCCTGGGCGGCACGATCCCGAAGCCGGCCTTCTGCCAGATCCTCCCCTAAACCTCAGCGGTCGAAGAGTCGAACCCGGACCAGGACCGTCGGGACCTCGGCGTCAGCCGCAAAATTAAAGAAAAGTTATCTGACCGGCGCGAGCTGCCCACCCAGCATGTCCGCAGCATTGCGGAGAACCGGCAGGAAAGTGTCCACCATGTCTCGCCGTGTGGTGCGCGAGGCCTCGGCGCCAATATTCATCGCGGCGATCGTCTCACCCACCACGTTTTTTACCGGCACCGCAATCGAACGTAATCCAAGCTCGAGCTCCTGATCATTGATGGCATAACCATCCTGACGAACGCCGTCGATGATCTCCTCGAGACGCTTGCGCGACATCACCGTGTGGCGCGTGTGCGCTACGAACTTCATGCGCTCGAACTGCGTGTTGAGTTGCTCAGGAGTCAGACTCGCCAACAACACACGGCCGAGAGCAGTGCAGTAACTCGGTACGCGACTGCCAACACCCAACGTCACCGACATGATGCGCTTGGTGATCGAACGACCCACGTAAACAACCGCACCGTCGTCGAGTACGGCAACGGATGCCGATTCGTCCAGCGTGCGACTGACTTCTTCCAACACGGGTTGCGCGGCAATCGGCAGACGCGCCGTCGAGAGATACGCATAACCGAGATTCAACACCTTCGGTTGCAGGAAGAATGTTCTGCCGTCTGTTGCGGCGTATCCCAACTCGCGAAGTGTGTAAAGACATCGCCTGACCACCGCACGTGTCAGACCTGTTGCACGGCTCACGTCCGCAATCGTCAGCCGCTTGTCGATTCCCGCAAACGCACGGATCACGTGCAGTCCACGAGCCAGAGAAGTCATGAAATCCGGATCGCCAGCCCGGAATAAACCCGCTTCAGCATGCATCACGTCCACAGTTGCCCCCTTGAACGATAAACGAACCTCTGGGGACAAAGATTCGGCCAAATTGCAGCTGACCGCAATATCCACCTGATATTTCCAGTGCGATAAACGCACATTTGCTGTAGGCAGGGGACCGGCGGATACTGCCGCCCCTGGCGGGGTAAGGGGCGACACCGCTGGCACCGTTGTGCGTTGGGCCGTCCCCGCTAGTGGAGATTCGAGTCCCTTGCCGACCGTTACACCGACCGCTGTCGCCGAAGGCGACCTGCTTTGGACCCCGAGCGCGGAGCGCATCGCGAAGTCCCATCTCACCGCCTTCATGGCGTGGCTCGCAGAGAAGCGTGGACTGCGCTTCGCAAACTTCACCGAGCTGTGGAAGTGGTCCAGCACCGACCTCGAGGGCTTCTGGGGCGCGATCTGGGATTACTTCGAGGTGGAGTCGTCCGCGCCTTACACGCGGGTGCTCGGCAGCCGCAAAATGCCGGGCGCGGAATGGTTTCCCGGCGCAATGTTAAATTACGCGCAGCATGCGCTGCGTCACGAGCGCCCCGATACCGAAGCGTTGCTGTTCCTGTCGGAGCGGGAGCCGCTGCAGTCGATGCAGTGGACCGACCTCGCCAATCAGGTTCGCGTGCTCGCCCCGCAGCTCCGCGCGATGGGCCTGAAGAAGGGCGATCGGGTTGCCGCTTATCTGCCGAATACGCCCGTGGCCGTCATTGCGATGTTTGCCACCACCAGCATCGGCGCGATCTGGGCCAGCGTCTCGCCAGATTTCGGCGCCTCAGGCGTGGTCGACCGCTTCTCGCAGCTCTCGCCAAAAATCATATTCTGCGTCGACGGTTATCAGTACGGCGGCAAGCCGTTCGACCGCCGCGCGGAGATCACCAACATCATCGGCAAGCTGCCGTCGATCGAACACGTGATCTTCCTGCCTTATCTCAACGTCAGCGATCGCACGCCGCTCACCGCCAACACGGTGTTGTGGGACGACGTGATGAACCATCCGCCCGTGGCCGCGAAAGATTTCGTGTACGAGCAGGTGCCATTCGACTACCCGCTGTGGACCTTATTTTCATCGGGCACCACCGGCCTGCCGAAGCCCATCGTTCACAGCCACGGCGGCATCATTCTCGAGCAGCTGAAGCATCTCGCGTTCAACTACGACGTGCATCCGCGCGAGCGCATGTTCTTTTTCACCAGCACGACCTGGATGCTGTGGAATTTCCTCGCGAGCTCGCTGCTCTCCGATGTGGTCCCCGTGCTGTACGACGGCAACCCCGGCTGGCCCGCGCCCGATGTGCTGTGGAAGATCGCGCAGGACACAAAGTCCGTCATGTTCGGCGCGAGCCCGCCTTACATCGCCGGGCTCGACAAGAACAACATCGTGCCGAAGGATCGCTTCGATCTGTCGAACCTCCAGGCCGTGACGCTCGCGGGCTCTCCCGTGTCGCCCGAGTGCATGGCGTGGATCTACAAGAATGTGAAAGAAGATCTCTGGGTCGTCTCCGGCAGCGGCGGCACCGATCTGTGCACGGGATTCATCTCGGGCGCCTCGATTCTCCCCGTGTACGCGGGCGAAATTCAGGCGCGCTCGCTCGGCGCCGCGGCCTACGCGTTCAACAGCGAAGGCAAGGTGGTGGTGGACGAAGTCGGCGAGCTCGTGTTGACGGAGCCCATGCCCTCCATGCCCATCGGCTTCTGGAACGACACCGACGGCAGCCGCTATCGCGAATCTTATTTCGACGAGTTCCCCGGAATCTGGCGCCACGGGGATTTCTTCCGCGTGAACCAGCGCGGCGGCTGCTTCGTGTTGGGCCGCTCGGATGCGACGCTGAACCGTCACGGCATCCGTATTGGCACGGCGGAGATCTACCGCTCGCTCGCGAATCTCGACGAGGTGGAAGACTCGCTGATCGTCAACCTCGATCTGCCGGGCGGAAAATTCTTCATGCCGCTGTTCGTGAAGCTGCGTCCGGGTCTCACGCTGGACGACGCTCTGCGCGACAAGATCCGTCTGCGTTTGAAGCAGGACTATTCGCCGCGCCACGTGCCCGATCGCATTTATCAGATCGAGGGCATTCCCTACACGCTCACGGGAAAGAAGATGGAGGTGCCGGTCCGTCGCATTCTCATGGGCGTGGCGCCCGAGAAAGCCGCGAACCGTGACGCCGTCGCCAACCCGCAGGCGCTCGACCTTTTTACGGAATACGCCCGGACCCAGACCGACTATTCCTTGCAGTAATCGAATCAAGAACAGTCAAGGGGCCCAAAGTGGCCCCGAGCAGGAGATAACGATGGAAGAGGTGAATCTGCTGATCGGTGATCGTGATGTGGCGGCTACACGAGCCGCAACGTTCGAACGCCGCAATCCGATTTCCGGTGAAGTCGCCACGCGCGCCGCGGCCGCTTCGGTGGAAGACGCGCGCGCCATTGCAGACTCTGCTGCCGCCGCTTTTCCGAAGTGGGCCGCCGTGGGTCCTGGCGCCCGTCGCGCGATGCTCAACAAAGCCGCTGAGCTGCTGGAGAAACACTCAGCGCAGTTCGCAACGCTCGTCTCCGCCGAAACAGGTGCGACGAAGGGTTGGGGACATTTCAACGTGCACCTCGCGGCCAATATGCTGCGCGAAGCGGCGGCGCTGACCACCCAGGTTTCCGGTGAGGTCATTCCTTCAGATGTGCCGGGCTCGCTCGCGCTGTCCATTCGGCAGCCCGTGGGTGTGGTGTTAGGTATCGCGCCCTGGAACGCACCGATCATTCTTGGTGTGCGCGCCATCGCGACGCCGCTGGCGTGCGGCAACACTGTGATCCTGAAAGCGTCAGATGTGTGCCCGGCGACGCATCGGCTCATCGGCCAGGTGCTGCGCGAAGCGGGCATGGGCGAAGGCGTTGTCAACGTCATTACGCATGATCCCTCGAATGCGTCGGAAGTGGCGGAAGCGCTGATCGCGCACCCGATGGTCCGTCGTATCAATTTCACCGGCTCGACGCGCGTCGGCAAGTTGCTGGCGCTCACCGCTGCCAAATATCTGAAGCCGATTCTGTTGGAGCTGGGCGGCAAGGCGCCGCTCGTCGTGTTGGACGATGCGGATATCGACGCCGCCGTGAACGCAACGGTGTTTGGCGCTTTCGCCAACTCGGGGCAAATCTGCATGTCGACCGAGCGTGTCATCGTCGACGAGAAAGTGGCGGACGAGTTCGCTTCCAAGCTCGCGAAGCGGGTGGCCGCGCTTCCGCACGGCGACCCGCGCGAGGGGGACTTCGTGTTGGGATCCGTTGTCGGTCAGCCGACTGTCGATCGCGTCGAGAAGCTCGTTGCCGAGGCCGTCGCCAAGGGCGCGAAGGTGTTGGCGGGCGATGCGAAGACGACCGGCACCATCATGAAGGGCGTCGTGGTTGATCACGTCACGCCGGACATGGCGCTGTTCCGCGAAGAGTCGTTCGGTCCGCAGGTCTCGATCACCCGTGTGAAGAACGAGGAAGAGGCGCTGCGCCTCGCGAACGACACCGAATATGGTTTGTCGGCCGCGGTGTTCACGAAAGATCTCGCGCGCGGTATCGCGTTCGCGAAGCGCGTGGAATCGGGTATCTGCCATGTGAACGGGCCTACCGTGCATGACGAAGCGCAGATGCCGTTTGGTGGTGTGAAGGCGTCCGGCTACGGCCGCTTCGGCGGACGGCAGGGTATCGACTCGTTCACCGAAACTCGCTGGATCACGGCACAGCTCACACCGCGTCACTATCCTTTCTGAATCTCTGTTGACCGATGATCAACGTCATCCGTTTTCAGCGCGTCGCGCTCATAGGATTCGGCGAGGCGGGCAGCATCCTTGGTGAGGATCTCACCAAGGCGGGCTGCGCCGTCGCCACCTATGATCTTCTGCTGAGCTCGCCCACGGCGCGTGCGGCGATGATTGCCAGGGCGGGCCGGGCAAACGTCGTCGCCGCAGATTCCTTGCGGGCGGCGATCGAAGCCGCGGATCTGATTATTTCGGCGGTGACGGCCTCTTCGGCTCGTGACGTCGCTCGAGATGTCGCGGCCGGGGTGCAGGCAGGCCAGTATTTTCTCGATATCAACTCCGTCTCTCCTGCGACGAAGCGGGAGAACGCCGAGGACATCAACAGTGCCGGTGCCTATTACGTCGAAGCCGCGGTAATGGCACCCGTTCCGCCGCAGCGTCTCAAGGTTCCGATGTTGTTAGGAGGCGCGAGAGCGGCTTCTGTTGCTGAGGCGCTGCGTGGTCTCGGCATGAATACAACTGCAATCTCTGAAGAGATTGGCGTCGCATCAGCGGTGAAGATGTGCCGCAGTATTCTCATCAAGGGGCTCGAAGCGCTGACTGTCGAATCGATGCTGGCGGCGCGTCGCTTCGGTGCTGAGGAGCAGGTGCTGGCTTCGCTCCAGCACACCTTTCCGTCGATGGGCTGGGACGGCAAGTTGCCCGACTATCTCGTGAGCCGTGTTGCCGAGCATGGGCGACGTCGCGCGGCTGAGGTTCGCGAGGTCGCGCGTACCCTGCGCGACGTGGGGCTCGATCCTGTGATGGCCGAGGCGATCGCACTTCGTCAGGACATGCTCGTGGATGCCATGAAAGCCGCCAACATTCCTTATTCCGCGGATCAGCCCTTCGAGTGGCGTGCGCTGGCCGACCGGCTGCACCAACAAGACTGAACTGCAGCGCGCACACCACGGCGCGCTCCTCCAGCACTGTTCGGCAAACGAACAACAGGTCTGCATTTTTGCGGCCGTTGGTGTTATTCCGCTGATTCGCGCTCCTGAGCGAGTTTTCCTTCCGTCACGGTCGAGTCCTGACTCCTGACTTTGGGCGATATATCCATCCAGTGATCGTTGTAGATGCGCCACATAGAGGAACGGCGTGTCCGCGACTTCACCGCAGGGAGGCACGAGGGTTCGAGCTTGTCCCCGGAGGTCGGGGGGCATGTTTGAGCTGCAAGGGGATGGATCGCTGCTCAATTTGTCAGGGGGGTCGATGATGTCTTCATACGAACATTCGGTTCGCGGTCCGTGGCGGGTCCGAAGGCACGTGCGTCACGTGCTCGGCGCGGCGGGAAGTGTTGTAGCAGGGCTGATCCTGCTTGCGGGTGTGACACCCGCTGTTGCCCAGGAAGCGGAAAGCTCCGGGGATTCAGGTCTGGATGCGCTCCAGGAAGTCGTGGTCACGGCGCAGTTTCGCGAAACAAAGTTGCAGGAGACGCCGATCGCCATCACAGCGATCACCGCGGACTCGCTCGCTCAGCGAAACATCGAGGATCTCTCTGAAATCCAGTACGCCGCGCCCAACGTCAGCCTCGACCGCACGTCGTCGGCTTTTGGTCCCGGCATTTCCGCGTTCATTCGCGGCGTCGGGCAGGGCGACTTCAACTTCAACTTCGAGCCCGGCGTGGGCATTTACGTCGACGACGTCTATCACGCGACGTTGATGGGCTCGCTCTTCGAGCTGATGGATCTCGAGCGCGTGGAGGTGCTGCGCGGTCCGCAAGGCACGTTGTTCGGCAAGAACAACATCGGCGGCGCCATCCGCATGATTTCGACCAAGCCGAAGGGCGATGGCTCGGCCTACATCGAAGGCACTTACGGCGAATACAACCGCAAGGATCTGCGCGCGATGTTCGACGTCTCGCTGATTCCGGACAAGCTGTTCATGCGCGTGTCAGGTATGGCGAAGCGTCGCGAAGGCTTCGTCGATCGCATCGACTACGCGTGCGCGAATCCGGATCTGGGTGCGAGTCAGGGCTATCTCGTCAACACGAGTGCGCCGCGGGTCATCCGCTCACAGGCGCTCGAGAAGAACAATTGCGTCGTCGGCACTGAAGGTGGTGAAGATATCCAGGGCGCGCGCGCAGCGTTGCGACTCGTGGCGTCTGACCGGCTCGAAGTCAATTTCTCGGTGGATTTCACCGAAGACAACTCCGAAGCCTCACCGACCATACTGCTCAGCACCGACCCGTATCCGAGTGCTGGCACGGCAACGGGCGCGCCGCATCTCTTCAACGACCCCAACAGGATCGTGGCGGGCAATCCGGCCATCGGCTCGATGCAGCAGTATTTTCTCGACAACTACGGTGTGATGTTCGACGACCGCTTCATCACCGGCAACTCGCACAGCAATTACGCGACGTTCTACGACCTCAATCGTGACATCCAGACACCGCCGATGGCGCGCATGGAATCTTACGGTGCGGCGCTGAATATCGACTTCGAGCTCACCGACAACATTCTGATTCGCTCCATCACGGGCTATCGCGGTTACTCGGGCGACTGGTCCGACGATCAGGAAGCCTCGCCGATGCCGCTCGCGTGGGTGCACCAGGTGGTGGACCACCATGCCCTGTCCGAAGAGATCCAGATCGTCGGCACCTCGTTCAACGACACGCTCGACTGGGCAACAGGTGTGTTTTATTTCGACGGCTTCAACCTGAACCGCGGTCACATCAACGTGAACAACGTGTTCTGGGATTTCGGCGGCCTCGATTTCGAGCAGGACGATCCGTCGAACGTGAAGAGCAAAGCGGCCTTCCTGCATGGCGTTTACCATGTCACGGACAAGCTGAGCACGACGGCCGGCGTGCGTTACTCCGAGGAAGAGAAGGACTACCAGTTCGATCACGTGTGGTTGCCGTTCCTCAACCTCAACGACATTCTGCGGGAAACGAGCTACGACCGCTGGGACTGGAAAGTCGGCGCCGACTACAAGTTCACCGACTCGTTCATGGCTTACACGCAGGTTGCCACCGGCTTCAAGGGCGGTGGTCTGAATCCTCGTCCGTTCACGACGGCCCAGGTGACGGCGTTTGGTCCTGAGCAACTGCGTTCTTATGAAATCGGTTTCAAGAGCCAGTGGTTCAACCGGCGTTTGACCGCCAACGTGGCGCTGTTCCTCAGCGAGTACACCGATCTGCAGCTGAGCTCAGCCACGGTCGATGCGCTCGGCGCGCCCTTCGTCGGTCCGACGAACGTCGGCGAGGAAGAGATCCGGGGCTTCGAGATCGAGCTCGAGGCGCAGCCTTTCGAAGGTCTGATGTTGAATGCGTCGGTGGGCTACACCGAAGCGAAATACAAGGATCTGGGTAACGCCATCAACTGCGCGGCGCTCGCTCCGGGAACCGCTGTGCCGTTGGCGAACTGCGTGCCGACCGGTCCCTATCTTTCGGATGATCCGGGTGGTCCACGCTGGCGCGGTAACCTGGGTGCCGGTTATATGATCCCGCTGCCCAGTGGTGGCACGATCGCGCCGCGCCTCGATGCCAACTTCCGCTCAGCGGGGCTGACGGGTAGCTCGAACGACTTCTACTCAGACGACGATGTGCCGGGATACGTCCTGATGAATGGACGTGTGACCTGGACATCAGCGGATGGCGGCTGGTCGGTCGCAGCCCTGGGCACGAACCTGCTCGATAAAGAGTATTACGTGAACTACTTCAACCAGCGGGCGTTCAACCAGGCCCATATGGTGGGGCAGCCGGCGCGTCCGCGTGAGTGGGCGGTGCAGGTGCGTCGAACTTTCTAAGATAAGGTCAATGCAAGGGTGGGGACGGCAGGCGTCCCCACCCTTGGCATAAAAGTCAGAGCTTGAACACCCGCTCCGCATTCGTCTGGAAGAACTTCTTCTTGTCCGCATCGCTGATGCGCAAGCCATCGGCAACACGCACTTCGTCCGCGACGAACTGATACGGATAATCCATCGCGTACATCACGCGATCGACGCCGAGCACTTCCTGCGAGAACTTGATCGCCGGCTCCCACGCGACGCCACTGTTGGTGACGTACACGTTCTCCCGCATGTAATCGCTGATCTTCTTCTTCAGCGGCTTCAACGATGGGTAGCGCTGCGACGCGACCGTCGCGCCATGCATGTAGTCCATTCGATACAGCCAGAAGGGCAGCGCTTCGCCCATATGCCCGATCACCATCCGCAGCTGCGGAAAGCGGTCGAATACTCCGCTCACGATGATGCGCAGCATGTGCAGACCCGTCTCCACACCGAATCCGAATACGGCGCCATCGAGCCCCGCTTCGAGAAACGGCTGGATCAGCGACTTCGGCGGCCCCGTCGGGTGAAGATAGATCGGCACGTCCAGCGATTCCGCCGCCGCGAAAATCTCCCAGTACTTCGGATCATCCAGAAACTCGCCCTGAGTATGCGAGTTGATGACCGCGCCCTTCAGGCCCAGCGTCTTCACGGCGCGTTCGAGCTCACGAGCCGCGCCCGCGGCATCCTGAGGAGCAATGGCAGCAAGCCCCGCATAACGCGTTGGCCTGCCGCGAATCGTCTCAGCCAGCTGATCGTTGAATGACGTGGCGAGGGAGGTCGCCGTCGCTGCATCGAAGACCTGAACGCCCGGCGCCGTCAGCAACAGGAGCTGTTTGTCGATGCCGGTCGCATCCATATCTGCAATGCGCGCCTCGCCCAGATCCTGCAGGCGGCGGATCACCTGCTTCGCCCGCTCGCTCGGGCTCAATAGGTAGAAGCCCCAGAGGCTGTTGAAAGCCGGATCGTCGAAACTTTTCGTCTCCAGCATTTTACGAAAACGTTCGAAGAGCTCCGGCGGGGCGTAAGCTTCTTCGGTCGCGATGCGTTGATATCCGGACGCAGGGCCGATCGGTGTAGTGCTCATTTTTTCAGTATTGCATGATGGCCCTGGGTTCGCAGTTCGCTTAGCGTCGAATCAAGTTTCCGCGATGGTCGAGCCCTCCGCGCGCCATTTCGGCCAGATAAGAAACACGTGCAGCGGGAGCTCAGCATGACCACACCTTTTCCCCAGTCCATGGATTTCGGGGGCTACAACGCTCCTTCACGCATCGAATGCGAGATCTACGATCTCGTCGTCGAGGGCACGCTGCCGGCGGAGCTGCACGGCTCGTGGTACCAGAGCGTTCCTGATCCGCAATATCCGCCGATGCTCGGCACCGATACTTACCTCAGCGGCGACGGCATGGTGCGCATGTTCCGCTTCGGCAGCGGCGTCGTCGATTTCAAACAGCGCTATGTACAAACCGAGCGCTGGAAAAACGAGCGCGCCGCGCGTCGCTCGCTGTATGGCCTGTATCGCAACCCGTATACGGATGATCCGAGCGTTCGTGGCAAGCCCCGCGGCGTCAACAACACGACACCCCTTTTTCACGGCGGCAGACTGTTCGCGTTGAAGGAAGACAGTCGCGCGATGGAGATGGATCCGCACACCCTGGAGACGATCGGCGAGTGGGACTACAACGGCCGCCTGAAAAGTCAGACGATGACCGCACACACCCGCCTCGATCCTGCCACCGGCGAGCTGTACTTCTACGGCTACGAAGCGGCGGGTCTTGCAACACGTGACATTGCTTACTGTATAGCCGATCGCAACGGCGAGCTTCGCAGCGAGCAGCACTTCGAAGCGCCGTACTGCTCGATGATGCACGACTTCGCGGTGACCAAGGAGCATGCGGTGTTTCCGGTCTTTCCGACCACGGCGAATCTCGAGCGCATCCAGGCGGGCGGTCCGCACTGGATCTGGGAGCCGGCCCGCGAAACTTTCGTCGGCATCATGCCGCGCGAAGGCGACGTGAAAGATATGCGCTGGTTCCGTGGCCCCGCCAGCTCCGCGTATCACTTCATGAACGCCTATACGGAAGGCAGTCGCGTGCACATGGATTTCGGCGTCGGCAAGATCAATCCGTTCCCGTTCATCCGCGAAGCGTCGAAGCTTCGCCCTGAGGATGAAGCGCACGGCGCCGCCGATATGGCCGGCAAGTTCGTGCGCTGGACGTTCGATCTCGCTCGCCCCGACGATCGCTGGGAGGAATATGTCATCGGCCCCGGCGGTGATCTGCCGCGCGTGGCGGAGAAAGATCTGATGGTCGATTACGAAGTCGGCTATTACCAGACCTTCATCCCTACCGAGGGACCGCCTTTGATCGCAGGACCGGTGGGCCCGGGGTTCAACACGATCCTGCGGCTGAACGTGCGCAGCGGCGAGGTCAGGATGTTGCCGATGGGCCCGACCGCGACGTGTCAGGAAGTGCAGCACATTCCATCCAGCGTGGCCGGTCACGAGGGATATCTCCTCTTCATCGTCGACCGGCACGATCAGAATCAGTCCGAAGTGTTTGTCGTCGAAGCCGAGCATCTCGAGCGCGGGCCGGTCGCGCGTGTCAAAGTGCCGTTCCGCCTGCGGGCCGGCGTGCATGGCAACTGGGTGCCAGCCGCCACGTAACAGACATTTGAGAGAACATGACTACATCGTATCCAGACCTGAAGCTGCTCATCGGCGGCGAGTGGGTGAGTGGCGGCGGTCGCAAGACCGAGGCTGTGATCAATCCGGCGAATGAGGAAGTCATTGGTCAGCTGACGCATGCAGCGCCCAAGGATCTCGACGCAGCACTGCAAGCGGCCGCGCAGGGTTTCGTCACGTGGCGCGCGTTGCCGCCGCAGAAGCGCGGCAAGATTCTGAAAGATGCCGCGGATCTGTTGCGCGATCGAGCCGAAAGCATCGCCCGCATCGCTACGACAGAGGCCGGCAAGTCGATTCACGAGACGCGCATCGAAGTAGCCATCTCCGCTGATATTTTCGAGTGGTACGCGGAGGAGGGGCGTCGCGCCTACGGCCGCGTGTTGCCGCAACGTCAACCCGGCGTGCGCATGACAGTGATCAAGGAGCCTGTTGGTCCGGTCGCGGCGTTCGCGCCCTGGAATTTTCCGATCGGCAATCCCGCGCGGAAGCTCGGCGCGGCGCTTGCCGCTGGCTGTAGCTGCATCATGAAGCCCGCTGAGGAAACTCCGGCTTCGGCGCTCGAAGTGGCCAAGGCGTTACTCGACGCGGGCCTGCCGAAAGGCGTGTTGTCGATCGTCTTCGGTGTGCCCGCGGAAGTATCGTCGCATTTGTTAGCGTCACCGGTGATCCGAGCGGTGTCGTTCACCGGCTCGACGCAGGTGGGCAAACAACTTATGAAGCTCGCGGCGGAGGGCATGAAGCGCACGACGATGGAACTGGGCGGCCACGCCCCCGTGCTCGTCTTCGACGATGTCGATCTCGAGCACGTGCTCGACCTGTCGGCCGCCGCGAAATTCAGGAACGCCGGGCAGGTATGCGTGTCGCCGACGCGCTACCTCGTACACGATTCGCTCTACGACAAGTTTGTCGCGGGCTTCGCGGCTCGCGCGAAGGCGTTGCCCGTGGGCGATGGCCTGAACGAGAGGAATCGCATGGGGCCGCTGATTCATTCGCGGCGGCTCGGCTCCATTGAAAGCCTGATCGATGATGCGCGGCGCGTTGGCGCGAAAGTGCAGGCGGGCGGCGCGCGGGCCGCCGATAAAGGTTTCTTCTTCCAGCCCACCGTGTTGTCCGATGTGCCGCTGACCGCGCGCATCATGAATGAAGAGCCGTTCGGTCCCGTGGCGCTCGTGAATCGCTTTACGGATTTCGACGCCGCGATCCGCGAAGCGAATCGTCTGCCATATGGTCTTGCGGCTTATGCGTTCACGCGGTCCTCGCGCAACGTGAACCTCGTTGGCGAGCAGCTCGAGGCCGGCATGGTCGGCATTAACAGCTACCAGATCTCCGTGCCCGAATCCCCGTTTGGCGGCGTGAAGGAGAGCGGTCATGGATCTGAAGAAGGCATCGAAGGTCTCGACGCCTGCCTCGTCACCAAATTCGTCACCGAGTCATGAGCGTAGAGTCAGACCTCGGTTCCCTGCTGGCGCCGATATTCGCGCGGCGTGGTGCCGAAGCGCGCGCGGAACACGCGGCCAAAGTGCGTCGGACTGTTGAAGCCATAGTCGAAGGCGATCGCGGTGACGGTGCGACCTCGTTGCGAAGGAACACTCAGCGCGCGGGAACACTCTTCGAGCCTTCGCCGCAGAATGTAGCGGGCAACCGTCTCCTCCTCGTGCGAGAAGAGGTGATGGAGGTAACGCGGCGTCATGCGGCACGCGTCAGCCACTTTCATCGGCGTGAGATCCGGATCGCCCAGATGCGCCTCGATATAGTTGACGATGCGGATGCGATGCGCGGTCGCAAGCGACGAGCGGTCACACTGCGCATTCGGGACCACGGAGTAAGCACTTGCCAGCAGATCGAGAATCGCGTGCGTGACGCGAGGCGCGGCGGACGGGTCGAGCCCGCTGCGACACTTCGACCAGAAGTCTCTTACAAACGAGGACATGAGGCCGGGCAATCCAGCCGTTCCCGACATGTATACGCCCGTCAGATTCTCGGGGCATACGATGTGCCGACGCATCAGCGTGCTCGGAATGCCGAGCACCAACATGCGATTCGGCTTGTCGAACAGAATTTCGTAAGGACGTGTCGTGTCAGACAGCGTGAAGTCGCCCGGCTTCAGACGTGCCTCGCGCCCATCCTGATGATTGACGCTGTCGCCCTCGAGTTGCACGTGCAGAAAGAACACGGCGGCGCGGGAGCGTGCGACATGAATGCGGGAATGCCGCACCACCTGAGGTTCGCAGAACACTTCCGCCGCGCGCAGGTCGCCGAATTCGTTGCGTGCGATATGGCCGGAGAAGGTGCGAATATCAGCAGGGTCTGTGACGACGGGTGTGAAGGAAGCACACGCCAGATCGTTCCAGTATTCCATCTTGCGACGAGGCTCGAGGCCTGCCGTCGAGAAAACTTCGAGCTGCGTCATCACCGTGCCCCCACTCTTTCGAGCACCACGATTACTGCTTTCGCCTCGCGCCCACGCTCTGACGGGCTTCTTTGTTATACGTCATAACTTAAACGCGAGCGATGGTAGTGCAGCATTCAGTGCCCATGCAAGTTTCCTGAGCAGAATGTGGGACGCAGCTTCGTTGCCGGTGCACGACGTTGGTGTTGATGAGCGGTTACCGCGCAGAAAGATAAGATGTTAGCCCTAACATGCTGAAGGACACGCCATGTTTTATCGCGACAACAGAGTGCAGCCCGTTTTGTTCATCGGATGTTCATCGTGAGTCCGCGTGCCCGAAGCTCGGCAGTGGCGGTGGAGCGGCCGCGGAACTCGCAGATCAATGTTGATCCCTTGCCGCGCATGTTGGGGTTCATGCTCCGGCGCGCGCAGACCGCCGTCGTGGGCGAATTCCTGGAAATCATGGGCGAGCTGGATCTTCGTCCCACCCAGTTCAGCACGCTGCTCGTCATTGGCGCCAACCCGGGCGTCCGCCAGACCGAAGTCTGCGCGGCGATCGGTCTGCAGAAAACCAACTTTGTGCCGTTGCTGAACAAGCTGGAGAAGCGTCGTCTCACCGTGCGCAAGCCGACAACGGCCGACCGGCGTGCCTATTCTCTTTTCCTGACTTTACAGGGTGAAGCCGTGCTCAAGCGCGCCCGCCAACTGCAGGACGAGCACGAAGCCCGCATGACCGAGCGGCTCGGCGCCGCGGGCCGCGAGCAGCTGATCGAGCTCCTGAGCAAGCTGATGCCGAAATCGTTGCCGGACGACGTCAGCCTGGAAGAGTGAGGCCGTTACGGTTTGGCGGCCGCGCCACTTTGATTCTGGAACATGTCGAGGACGAGCCCGCGAATCCACTTGATGCGCGCGTCGTAGTGAAAGCGCCGGTGCCAGTGCTGGCGGATGTCGGTACGCGGGATGTCCATCGGCAGCGCGACCACTTTCAGGTTGGCCGCGAGCGTGGAGAAATATTTCGCCAGCGGTAGCGGTACCGTCACGATGAGGTCGGACTGTGCCACCACCATGGGGATGCTCGTGAAATGCGCCGTCTGCAAAACGATACGCCGCCGGATGCGCCGTCGCGCGAGGTACCGTTCCAGCACTTCCTGAGTTCTGCCTTCCGCATGCACGACGGCGTGATCGAGCTCCAGGAATTGTTTCATCGTGAGTCGGGCGGCGGTCACCGGATGGTCGGCGCGCATGAGGCTCGCGAATGAGTCCGTGAACAGCTTCTGGCGGAAGAAGTTGTTCTTGGTGAGATCGGGAAAGTAGCCGATGGCGAGATCGATCTCGCCGCTCTCGAGGCCGCGCTCCACATCTGTCGCGGGCAGGCTGATGGAACGCACGGAGGCGAGTGGCGCGAGCGCATTGATGCGCGCCAGGATACGCGGCAGGAAAGTCATCTCCCCGACATCTGACATTGCGAATGTAAGACGCCGCCGCGTCGTGGCGGGATTGAACGAGTCGTCCGCGAGAATGCCATGCTCCACGCGTGCTAACACGTCGCGGGAATGTTTCACGAGTTCCGCGGCGCGCGGCGTGGGTTCCATGCCGCGCGCGGTGCGCACGAACAGGGGGTCGTCGAAGAAGCCGCGGAGTTTCGCGAGTGCGGCACTCACCGCGGGCTGGCTCATACCCAGTGAGACCGCGGCCTGACTCACGCTGCCCGCATCGAACAGCGCAACAACAACAGGCAACAAATTCAGATCCAGTCGACTCACGGCGCCGTGCCCCTACTATTTGAAATACGAATAGAGCATATATCAACCATTCCGTTGCGACATGGGAGGGGCAGGCGGAGAATCCGGCCCTTCATATGGCGCGGAGTGGGGGCGTGATATGTATCTGAAAGACTGTTGGCAGGTTGCGGCTTACAGCCGCGAGATCGTTCCGGGGCGCATGCTGGCCCGCACGCTGTGCGGCGTGCCTCTCATCTTGTTCCGCGGCACGAACGGCAAGGTCACCGCGATGGAAGACCGCTGCGCGCATCGCTCTTCGCCGCTTTCCAAAGGCAGCATCCATGGGGACGTCGTTCGCTGCGGCTATCACGGCATGGAGTTCAACCTCACCGGCAAGTGCGTGAGGATCCCCGGCCAGAATTTCATTCCGCCCAAGGCGCGTGTCGATGTGTATCCCGTCGCCGAGCGCTACCACTTCGCGTGGATCTGGCTGGGCGACGTCGCGAAGGCCGATCCGGCGCTCATTCCCGACGTGCACTGGATGGACGATCCGCAATGGATCGCGAGCCAGGGCTATCACCTCATCGGCGCGAACTACAAATTGCTGAACGACAACCTCCTCGATCTTTCTCATGAGACGTACGTCCATCAGAAAACCATCGGCAACGAGGCAGTAGCGGATACGCCGGTCACCACGCGCTGGGATCAAAACGCTGTATTTGTAACGAAGGAGATCGAGAGCTGCCTGCCGCCCCCGCTGTATCAGTATCTCGCGCGTGTTTCGCATGACACCCCGGTTCGCAGATGGCAGCGAACGGCGTATCGTCCGCCGGGTTATGTGGTGATCGATGTGGGCGTCGAGCCTATTGGAGATGTGCCGGGTTCGAACCGGGTCGAAGGGCGTGTGATCAATCTGTCCACGCCGGCGACCGAGTCGACCTCGCATTACTTCTGGGCCTTCGCGCGCAACTTCCGGCTGAACGAGCCGGAGGTCACCGAATTCCTGCGCTACAACGTCATGGCGACGTTCGATGAAGACCGGGAGATGCTCGAGGCCCAGCAGGCCCGTTTGGGTTCGACGGATGCCGATCCCGCCAACCGGGTGGCTGTGAAGGCCGATCAGGGCGCGGTGCAAGGGCGCCGTCTGCTGCAAAGTCTCATCGATACGGAGGCTGGTCAGGGTGTAGCCGCCTGACATTCAACTTTTTTGGCCGAGGGGGCCGCAATGAAAACGAAAGCCGCGATCGCATGGGCAGCGGGCAAGCCGCTGGAAGTCGTGACGGTCGATCTCGAGGGACCGAGAACAGGTGAAGTGCTCGTCGAAATCAAGGCGAGCGGCGTCTGCCACACGGATGAGTTCACGCGTTCGGGCGCCGACCCGGAGGGCCTCTTCCCCGTCATCTTCGGCCACGAAGGCGCGGGCATCGTCGTAGACGTCGGCCCGGGCGTGACCACGCTGAAGAAGGGCGATCACGTCATTCCGCTCTACACGCCGGAGTGCCGGCAGTGCAAATCGTGTCTGTCGCAGAAAACCAATCTCTGTACCGCCATTCGCGCCACACAGGGCAAAGGCGTCATGCCCGACGGCAGCAGCCGCTTCTCCATCGGCAAGGAGAAGATTCATCACTACATGGGCTGCTCCACGTTCTCCAACCTGACGGTCGTGCCCGAGATCGCGTTGGCCAAGATTCGTGAGGACGCGCCTTTCGAGAAAGTCTGTTACATCGGCTGCGGTGTCACGACAGGCGTGGGTGCCGTCATCAACACGGCGAAAGTGCGTCCGGGTGACAACGTCATCGTGTTCGGTCTCGGCGGCATCGGCCTCAACGTCATTCAGGGCGCGCGCATCGCGGGCGCGAACATGATCGTGGGGGTCGATATCAATCCAGGTCGCAAGGTGCTCGCCGAGAAATTCGGCATGACGCATTTCGTCAATCCCAAGGATGTGGGTGACGACCTCGTGCAGCACCTCGTCGCGCTCACCGACGGCGGCGCGGATTTCAGTTTCGAATGCGTGGGCAACACCAAGCTCATGCGTCAGGCGCTCGAGTGCTGCCATCGCGGCTGGGGCCAGTCCATCATCATCGGCGTGGCCGGTGCGGGTCAGGAAATCAGCACGCGGCCCTTCCAGCTCGTGACCGGCCGTGTGTGGAAAGGCACGGCATTCGGCGGCGCGCGCGGCCGGACCGATGTTCCCAAGATCGTGGACTGGTACATGGATGGCAAGATCAACATCGACGATCTCATCACGCACGTGCTGCCCATCGAGAAGATCAACGACACGTTCGATCTCATGCATTCCGGCGAGTCGATCCGCAGCGTGGTGACGTTCGAGTAAAGGAGCGCCAGGTCATGACCGTTCCCGTCCTCGAGACGTTGAGCCAGCATCGGTGTTTCGACGGAGTCGTGGGGTTCTACCGCCACGACGCCGCCGAGACGGCCTGCAAGATGAAATTCTCGGTCTTCGTGCCGCCGCAGGCACAGAAGGGCCGTGTGCCCGTGCTCTATTACCTTGCCGGGCTCACATGCACTGAAGAGACTTTCATGATCAAGGCCGGCGCACAGCGTGTGGCCGCCGAGCTGGGCATGATGTTGGTCGCGCCGGATACGAGTCCGCGCGGCGTGCCTTTGCCGGGTGACAGCGAGTCGTGGGACTTCGGTGTCGGCGCCGGCTTCTATGTGGACGCGACCGAATATCCGTGGTCGCGCCACTACCGCATGTATTCGTACGTGACGCGCGAGCTGCCGCGAATCATCAACGCGCATTTTCCGACAGACGTCAGTCGCGTCGGCATCTTCGGACATTCCATGGGCGGCCACGGCGCGCTGACCATTGCCTTGAAGAATCCGGGCGATTACCGGTCAGTGTCTGCGTTTGCGCCCATCGCCGCGCCGAAGCAGTCTCCCTGGGGTCAGAAAGCCTTCACGGGATATCTGGGCGAAGATCAGTCTCAGTGGAGCGATTACGACGCGACCGAGCTGCTCCGGCGCGGCAAGCAGGCCGTTTTCCAGCCGCACATCCTCATCGACCAGGGCTCGGCGGACCCGTTTCTGGACGCGCAGCTGCATCCGCATCTGTTTGCCGAAGCCTGTCGCGAGGTCGGCCAGCCGCTCGTGTTGCGCCGCCACTCGGGCTACGATCATGGGTATTACTTCATCTCCACTTTCGTGGAGGATCACCTGCGCCACCATGCCCTGGTTTTGAACGGCAAGGCGACGGCGTAGCTCAGTCAGTCAAAGGATGATGTCCAGCAATGAATGCGAGTCTCAAGCCCAGCTCCGGCGGCAGTCGTACGGTGCCGCCTTTCCGTGCCGATCATGTAGGGAGTTTCCTCCGCCCCAAGCCGCTGCTCGAAGCGCGCGACAAGTTCAAGCGTGGCGAGATCGATGCCGCCCAGCTGCGCGCCGTCGAAGACGCGGCGATCCGCGATGTCGTGAAATTGCAGGAAGATCTCGGCTTTCGCGCCATCACCGATGGTGAGTTCCGCCGCGCCTTTTTTCACGTGGACTTTCTGACTCAGCTCGACGGCATTGCCGAGAAGGGCGGCTTCGCGGTCAAGTTTCAGAAGGCTGACGGCCAGCTCGACTACGCGCCACCCGTGTTGCAGGTGACTGGGAAGATCAGGCATTCGCGCCCGATCCAGCGACAGGATTTCGAGTTTCTCAAGTCGGTCACGACGCAGACGCCGAAGGTCACTATTCCCTCGCCGACGATGCTGCATTTCCGGGGCGGCAAGAATGCCATCACCTCAGGCGCGTATCCTGATATCGAGAAGTTTTATGAGGATATCGCCGAAGCGTTTCAGCAGGAGCTGAAGAGTCTGGCCGACGCTGGTTGCACGTACGTGCAACTCGACGACACGAACCTTGCATATCTTTGCGATACGCAGCAGCGTGAGGGCGCGCGCAAGCGGGGTGACGATCCGGACCAGCTGCCGCGCGACTACGCGAAGCTGATCAATGCAGCCATCGCGAAGCGTCCGAAGAATATGATCGTCTGCGTGCATCTGTGCCGTGGCAACTTCCGCAGCTCCTGGGCCGCGGAAGGGGGCTACGAGCCGGTCGCGCAGGTGTTGTTCAACGAGCTGCAGGTGGATGGCTATTTCCTCGAGTACGACGATGCGCGTTCCGGCGACTTCGCCCCGCTGCGTTTCGTGCCGAAGGACAAGATGGTCGTGCTCGGTCTCGTCACCACGAAGCTGGGCGCGCTGGAGAAGAAAGACGACATCAAGCGTCGTATCGACGATGCCGCGAAGTACATGCCGCTCGAGCAGATGTGCCTGTCGCCGCAGTGTGGTTTCTCCAGCACCGTTCACGGTAACGATGTGCAGGTCGAGCAGCAGGCCGCGAAGTGCCGCCTGGTCATCGAGACCGCCCGCGAAGTGTGGGGCGAAGCCTGACGAACGCTCGAGGCGGCGGTTCCTGAACCGGCGCCTTGCTGTCGGCGAGCGCGGGCCTCCCCGGGAGGCTCGTGCGTTTAACGCGGATGGGCGTGAGTCGCAGTCGCTGGCAGGGTCGAGGTCTGGTCGAAGTGTGATGTGCTTAAACCGAACCTGTGGCCGGCGTCTGGTGTCGAAAGGCTACGTCGCGGTTTTTTCGCGTGCGCATGCGAGGGGCGACGGGCCGTATTGAGAGCCCTGGCGCTGCAGGCCCCGGGCGCATCGTTTATATCCAAAGCAATTAGCTGCAATCCAAAAGGTGGATTGCCCGACGCCACCTGGTATCGGTAACGTTCTGAGGTTAGCCATGGATGCCCTTGCTCCAAGTCAACGCGACGCCGTTCGTCGCATCGTGACGGCCCATCTGGCCCGTCCGGGTCCGTTGCTGGAAGTCCTGCATCAGATTCAGTCCACCTTCGGCTATGTGCCCGAGGGCGCCGTGCCGCTGGTCGCGGACGGTCTCAATCTGTCGCGCGCCGAGGTGCATGGTGTCGTGACTTTCTATCATTATTTTCGCCACACGCCGCCAGGCCGTCACACCGTGCAGGTCTGTCGGGCGGAGGCGTGCCAGGCCATGGGTTCCGACGCGCTGGTGGCCCATGCCCGGCAACGTCTCGGAATTGATTTCCATCACACGACCGCTGACGGTAAGTTCTCACTCGAGCCGGTGTATTGCCTGGGCAATTGCGCGTGCGCGCCTGCCGTCATGATCGATGGCGAGCTGCAGGGCCGTGTGACAGCTGAGCGTTTCGATGCGCTCATGGCTGAGCGGGAGCAACGGGAATGAGTGTTACGGTCTACGTTCCGCGGGATTCCGGTGCTTTGTCACTGGGCGCGGAGTCTGTTGCCCGGGCCATAGCGTCCGAGGCCACGGCGCGGCGTGTCGAAGTTCGCCTGGTACGCAATGGCTCGCGCGGCATGTACGGCATCGAGCCACTCGTTGAAGTGGTGACACCAAATGGGCGGTTAGCGTACGGCCCGGTCGCTCCGGCCGATGTTCCCGGATTATTCGAAGCGGGCTTCCTTACAGGCGGCCCGCACCCGCTGTTGTTAGGTCTGACCGAAGAGCTGCCGTGGCTGAAGAGTCAGCAGCGTCTGACGTTTGCCCGCGTGGGCATCGTCGATCCCGTCAGCGTGTCGGATTACATCGCGCACGGCGGGTATCAGGGCCTGCGCCGGGCGCTCTCGCTTTCCCAGGACGACATCGTCAAGACCGTGCTGGACTCCGGCCTGCGAGGGCGAGGCGGCGCGGCCTTCCCCACCGGCATCAAGTGGAAGACGGTGCTCGATCAGCCGCCCACCCAGAAATATGTGACCTGTAATGCGGACGAAGGCGACTCCGGCACCTTCGCCGATCGCATGTTGATGGAAGGCGATCCGTTGACGCTGATCGAAGGCATGACCATCGCCGGCATCGCGGTGGGTGCCACGCAGGGTTTCATTTATCTGCGCGCGGAATATCCGCATGCGCATCGCGCTCTGAACGAAGCCATCGCGGCGGCTTATCAGGCGCGTTATCTCGGCGCGGACGTCATGGGCAGCGGCCGTCGCTTCGATCTCGAAGTGCGGCTCGGCGCCGGGGCTTATGTGTGTGGCGAAGAGACTTCCATGCTGGAAAGTCTCGAAGGCAAGCGCGGTGAAGTTCGCGTGCGGCCGCCGCTGCCGGCAATCAAAGGGTTGTTTGGCCAGCCCACCATCGTCAACAACGTCATTACGTATGCGTCGGTGCCGATCATTCTCGAGAAGGGCGCGGATTTTTACCGCGACTTCGGCACAGGCAAGTCGCGCGGCACGCTGCCCATTCAGCTCGCGGGCAACATCAAACACGGCGGGCTCATCGAGCGCGCCTTCGGTGTCAGCCTGCGCGAATTGTTGGAAGTGTACGGCGGCGGCTCGGCCACCGGCCGTCCGATCCGCACGGTGCAGATCGGCGGGCCGCTGGGCGCTTTCGTGCCCGCGTCCCAGTTCGATGTGGTCATCGATTACGAAGCACTTTCCGCCATCGGCGCGCTGCTCGGCCACGGCGGCATCGTGGTGTTCGACGACACCGTCGACATGGCTCGCATGGCGCGTTATGCCATGGAGTTCTGCGCGGTCGAGTCCTGCGGAAAATGCACCCCCTGCCGTATCGGCTCCACGCGCGGCGTGGAAGTGATCGACAGGATCCTGAACGGCGAGGAGCCGGAACGAAATCTGCGCCTGCTGGAAGATCTTTGCGAGACGATGCTGCAGGGCTCGCTGTGCGGACTGGGCGGCATGACGCCGTTCCCCGTACAGAGCGCCCTCAAACATTTCGCCGCGGATTTCAGCTCGCGAGTGAGGCACTGAGGAGTCACCCATGTTTGCCATCGACCATCACGATCTCGGCACCCCCGCTATCGAGGGCGCGAAGCCCGTCACCATCGAGATCGACGGGCAGTCGGTCACGGTGCCCGAAGGCACTTCACTCATGCGCGCCTCGGCGCTGCTCGGCATCGGCGTGCCCAAGCTCTGTGCGACGGACACGCTGAAAGCCTTCGGCTCCTGCCGCCTGTGCCTCGTGGAAGTGGAAGGGCGCAAGGGTTATCCCGCCTCGTGCACCACCACCGTCGTCGAAGGCATGAAGGTGCGCACGCAGTCCGAAAAACTCACTCAGCTCCGCCGCGGCGTGCTTGATCTGTATATCTCAGATCACCCGCTCGAGTGCGAGGGCTGTCCGGCTGACAACCACTGCGAGCTGCAGGCGATGGCTGCGACGGTGGGCATCAAGGAAACTTCTTATGGTCCGCAGCGGGCCATGCATCGCCCGACGCCTCAGGATGTCAGCAATCCTTATTTCGCGTTCGATCCTGAGCTGTGCATCGTCTGCTCACGCTGTGTGCGCGCCTGCGATGAAGTGCAGGGCACGCTCGCATTGACGATCGACGGCCGCGGCTTCGGCTCCAAGGTTGCCGCCAGCCAGGATGAGACTTTCCTGGAATCCGAGTGTGTGTCGTGCGGCGCCTGTGTCGAGAGCTGCCCGACTGCCGCGTTGTCAGAAAAGCCGCTGGCGCTGCTGGGCCAGCCGGATCGCGCGATCACCACCACTTGCGCCTATTGCGGCGTGGGCTGTTCGTTCAAGGCGGAAATCAAGGGCGAGGGCCCGAATGTCGAAGTCATTCGCATGGCGCCGAATCGCGATGGCGATGCGAATCACGGTCACGCCTGCGTGAAGGGCCGCTTCGCGTATGGCTATGCCACGCATAACGATCGCGTGTTGAAGCCGATGATCCGCGCGAAGATCACCGATCCGTGGCAGGAGGTGTCGTGGGATACCGCGATCAACCACGCGGCCAGCGAGTTCAAGCGCATCCAGGCGAAGTACGGCAAACATGCGGTGGGCGGCATCACGTCGTCACGCTGCACGAACGAAGAGACGTTCCTGGTGCAGAAGCTCGTGCGTGCCGCGTTCGGAACCAACAATGTGGATACCTGCGCGCGCGTTTGCCACTCGCCTACAGGGTATGGGCTCAAGCACACGTTGGGCGAATCCTCCGGCACGCAGGAATTCAGCTCGGTGATGAAGGCGGATGTCATCGTCGTCATCGGCGCGAATCCGACGGAAGGCCACCCGGTGTTTGGCTCCCAGATGAAGCGCCGGCTGCGGCAGGGCGCGAAGCTCGTCGTCATCGATCCGCGTCAGACCGGCATCGTGCGCGCTCCGCATATTCAGGCGGACGTGCATCTGGCTCTGCAGCCGGGCACCAACGTCGCGGTGATCAATGCGATCGCGCATGTCATCGTCACTGAAGGGCTGGTGAAAGAAGACTTCGTGGCGGAGCGCTGCGAGATCGAGTCTTTCAACAAGTGGCGCGATTTCGTTTCTCAGGAGCGCAACTCGCCTGAAGCCATCGAGGCGATGTCAGGCGTGCCCGCGGATCAGATCCGCAAGGCGGCGCGTCTGTATGCCACGGGCGGCAACGGCGCGATTTATTACGGCCTCGGCGTCACCGAGCACAGCCAGGGCACGACGATGGTCATGGGCATCGCCAACATCGCGATGGCCACGGGCAACATCGGTCGCGAAGGCGTGGGTGTGAATCCGCTGCGTGGTCAGAACAACGTGCAGGGCTCGTGCGACATGGGCTCATTCCCGCACGAGTTCAGCGGCTATCGCCATGTCTCCGACACGGCAACGCGTGAGCTCTTCGAGCGCACGTGGGGCGTGCCCTTGCATGGGGAGCCTGGCCTGCGCATTCCCAACATGTTCGAAGCCGCGCTCGATGGCAGCTTCATGGGCATTTATATCCAGGGTGAGGACATGGCGCAGTCCGATCCCAACACGAACCACGTCACCGCTGCGTTTGCCGCGATGGAATGCGTGGTTGTGCAGGATCTGTTTCTGAACGAGACGGCGCGCTATGCGCACATCTTCCTGCCCGGCTCGTCCTTCCTCGAGAAGAACGGCACGTTCACCAATGCAGAGCGCCGCATTTCACGCGTGCGCAAGGTCATGGACGCGCGCGCGGGGCTGGAGGATTGGGAAGTCACCGTGCGGTTGTCCAACGCGCTCGGCTATCCCATGAACTACACGCATCCGTCGCAGATCATGGCGGAGATCGCAGCGCTGACACCGTCGTTCACTGGCGTGAGCTACGAGAAGCTGGATCGGCTCGGCAGCATTCAGTGGCCGTGTAACGACGAAGCGCCGGAAGGCACGCCGACGATGCACGTGGATCATTTCGTGCGCGGCAAGGGCAAGTTCTATCTCACGGAGTACGTGCCGACGAGCGAGCGCTCGACGAGCCGCTTCCCGCTCATCCTGACGACGGGGCGGGTGCTTTCCCAGTACAACGTGGGTGCGCAGACACGACGTACGCAGAACTCGATGTGGCACGCCGAGGATATGCTGGAAATTCATCCGCACGATGCGGATTTCCGCGGCATTGAAGACGGTGACTGGGTGGGCATCGTGAGCCGTGCCGGCGAGACGGTGTTGCGCGCGAAGATTTCGGAGAAGATCGCGGCGGGTGTTGTGTATACAACATTCCATTTCCCGGAGACGGCCGCCAACATCGTCACGACCGAGAATTCGGACTGGGCGACCAACTGTCCTGAATATAAGGTGACGGCGGTTGAGGTGGTGCGCATCAACCAGCGTGAGGCGTGGGAGAAGCGGACGGCTGAAGAGCAGGCCGCGCAGCGTGATCGTCGCATCGGGAAGCCGGCGGACGTCACTCCAGCGTGATGCGGGTGGAATGACGCGTGTCGGCGCTCACTCCAGGGGAAACGCTCCGCGGCACTGATGCCGCGGATGGGCGTGATGCGCTTTTCAGCGCGTCGGCGGCTGCGGATTCCGCGCCCACCCCAGGTGGTGAAAGAATCGTCACCGCCAATGAGGGCGCCACCACCATCGCCCCCACCACAGAAATCCCCGTTCAGCGCTGGAAGCGCGGCGAATCGATCACGACGACAGATCGTGTGGCGGAAGAAGTCCCCGTGGCGCTCATCTACCACGGCACGCCGCACGTCGTGATGTTGGCGACCCCCGCCGACCTCGAAGACTACGCAATCGGCTTCACGCTCAGCGAAGGCTATGTTGCCAACGCAGATGAAATCCGCTCCGTGGAGGTCGTGCAAGGCGACGAAACATTAGAAGTGCGCATCGGCATCGCCTGGGAGCGTTACACGGCACTCCTGCGAAGACGTCGCAATCTGAACGGCCGCACCGGCTGTGGTCTCTGCGGAGCAGAAACAATCGAAGACGCCATTCGAGAGTTCGAGCCGACGACCGCGCAAGGTCCTACCGTCACGGTCGAAGATCTGCACGCGGCGATCATCCAGCTCGATGGTCTGCAGCCCCTGAATTCTCAGACCGGTAGCGTTCACGCCGCCGCGTGGGTGCTTCCCGGCGAGGGAATCCAGCTCGTGCGCGAAGACGTTGGCCGTCACAATGCGTTAGACAAAACGCTCGGCGCGCTCGTGCGTGCGAAAGCAGACTTCAACGCCGGCTATCTCCTCATCACGAGCCGTGCGAGTTATGAGATGGTGCAGAAGGCGGCGACGATGGGCATCGGCTTTGTGGCCGCCCTGTCAGCGCCCACTGCGTTTGCGGTTCGGCTCGCCGTGTCGAGCGGAATCACCCTTGTTGGTTTTGCACGGCGTGATCAGCACGTCGTGTATGCGAATCCAGAGCGATTGCCATGAACATAGAAAATCTCGTCAAGATGGCGAATGAGATCGGCCTGTTCTTCGCGGCCGAGGCCGACCGCGACCAGGCGGCGAAGGATATGGCCAGTCACCTGCAGAAGTTCTGGGAGCCGCGCATGCGCGCGCGCATGCTGGAGCACTACGCGCAGGGCGGAAAAGGGCTGGAGTCTTTACCCATGAGCGCGATTGGCATGTTGAAAAGCCCGCCGCCGCCAGGCGGCTGAGACAGGGGGTGTCGCCTCCCTGCTACGCTTACGCAGCACGTCATAACACGTCCGAGTTATCGCCTCGCTGCAATCTCTGATGAAGAACCCCGGCGCGATGAGTAAACTCGCGCCTCTGGCCACTACCCCGGATGAGATGCTGCAGGGGCTGCGCGCACTGGATGCGCCACCCCCGGCTCGAACCGGATCACGCAGCCGCGCACCTTTACGCTCCTGGCACCGCCTCGAACCGGCGTTCCAGCGGCGTGCGGGAGCGGCCGGCACGTACGTAGTGCCGCCAAACGACGACAGATTTCATCACGAGCTCAAGGGCGGGGAATGCACGGACAAACAGGGAACCAGGGCGCTTTGATCTGCGGATCCATGGCGTACGACACCATCATGGTGTTTCAGGATCGGTTCAAGGCACATATTCTGCCGGACAAGATCCACATGCTGAACGTGTCGTTCCTGGTGCCGCAGATGCGCCGCGAGTTCGGCGGCTGCGCTGGCAACATTGCCTTCAATCTCAAGCTGCTGGGCGATCCGGGCTACGTCATGGCCACGGTGGGACGCGACTTCGCTCCCTATAGCGACTGGATGAAGCAGAACGAGGTCCCGCAGGACTACATCCGCGTCATTGAAGCCGAGCACACGGGCCAGGCCTTCATCACGACCGATCTCGACGACAACCAGATCACCGCGTTCCACCCGGGGGCGATGGGTCAGTCGCACCTGAACACCGTGTCGCAGGCCAGGAACATCGGCCTCGGCATCGTCGCGCCGGATGGCCGCGACGGCATGATCCAGCACGCCGAGCAGTTTGCGGCGGCAAAAATCCCCTTTATTTTCGATCCCGGCCAGGGCCTGCCCATGTTCGGCGGGGACGATCTCAAGCGTTTTATCGAGCAGGCGACCTGGGTCACCGTAAACGATTACGAGTGGCAGCTCGTGCAGCAGAAGACGGGCTGGACCGCGTCGGATATCCTGAAGCGCGTGAAGGCGCTCATCGTGACTCAGGGCGCCGAGGGGTCGACGATCCATACCGAGGGACGCGAGATCAAGGTACCGGCCGCCAAGCCCAAAGCTGTCGTCGATCCGACAGGGTGTGGAGACGCGTATCGCGCGGGCCTCATCCACGGGCTCCTTCATGGGCTCGACTGGGATACCACGGGGCGCATCGCTTCATTGCTGGGCGCCATCAAGATCGAGTCGCTCGGCACGCAGAATCACCGTTTCACCCTCGCCGAGTTCAAGCAGCGCTACCGCGAGAGCTTCGGCTCTTCGCTTTCCTAACAACCTTTTCGTTTTTCGCAGGATTCATCATGGCCAGCAGTTATCTGTTTACGTCGGAGTCGGTTTCGGAAGGTCACCCCGACAAGGTTGCCGATCAGATTTCGGACGCGGTGCTCGACGCGATCCTTACTCAGGACAAACGCGGCCGCGTGGCCTGCGAAACACTCATCAAGACGGGTGTTGTCATCGTCGCCGGTGAAGTCACCACGTCGGCCTGGGTCGACGTCGAAGCGCTCGTCCGCAAGACCGTGCTCGATATCGGTTACGACAGCTCAGACATGGGCTTCGACGGCGCAAGCTGCGGTGTGCTGAATGTCATTGGCAAACAATCTCCCGACATCGCGCAGGGCGTCGATCGCAAGGATGAGAAGAAGCAGGGCGCGGGCGACCAGGGCCTGATGTTCGGCTACGCCACCAACGAGACGGACGTGCTGATGCCCGCCGCCATCACGCTGGCCCATCGCCTCGTGAAGAAGCAGGCGGACGTGCGCAAGAAGGGCAAGCTGAAGTGGCTGCGTCCCGATGCGAAGAGCCAGGTGACCCTGCGCTACGAGAACGACAAGCCGGTCGGCATCGAAGCCGTGGTGCTGTCGACCCAGCACAGCGAAGACATCTCGACGAAGGCGCTGCGTGAAGCCGTGCACGAAGAGATTCTGAAGCCGGTGCTGCCCGCCAAGTGGATCGACAAGCGCACGAAGTTTCACATCAACCCGACGGGCCGTTTCGTCATCGGCGGACCGGTCGGCGACTGCGGACTCACGGGTCGCAAGATCATCGTCGACACGTACGGCGGTTTCGCTCGTCACGGTGGCGGCGCGTTCTCCGGCAAGGATCCTTCGAAGGTCGACCGTTCGGCGGCTTATGCCGCGCGTTACGTCGCCAAGAACATCGTTGCCGCGGGTCTCGCGGACCGTTGCGAAGTGCAGGTCTCTTACGCCATCGGCGTCGCCGAGCCGACTTCGATCATGGTGGAGACTTTCGGCACCGGCAAACTGCCGAACGAGAAGCTGACGCAGCTCGTGCGCCAGCACTTCGATCTCACGCCGTACGGCATCCGCGAAATGCTGGATCTCGTCCGCCCGATTTATCAGAAGACCGCGTCCTACGGCCACTTCGGCCGCACGGAAAGCGAGTTCAGCTGGGAACGCACGGATCGCGCGGCGGCTCTCGCCGCGGAGCTCAAGGGTTCGCGCGCCGCTTGAAGCGCGCGTCGATAAGAGTTTTGCCGTTCGGTACGGCAGACGCGGAGTTTCTGAGGAGCGTTGCGACAGATGCGCCAGCCCACGGCTGGCCAGGTCTGCCAGGCTCAGAAAAACCGCGAAGTAATCACACGGCGCTCTTACTGTTATCGGAGCACTGAATATGAACGCCACATTGAAGCCCGCGCCTGTCGCGGGCGACTTCGTCGTTGCAGACCTGGGCCTCGCCGCCTGGGGCCGCAAGGAAATGACCATCGCCGAGGGTGAGATGCCCGGCCTGATGGCCATTCGCAAAGAGTTCGCGAAATCGCAGCCCCTGAAGGGCGCGCGCATCACGGGCTCGCTGCACATGACGATCCAGACCGCCGTGCTGATCGAGACGCTGCAGGCGCTCGGCGCGCAGGTGCGCTGGGCCTCGTGCAACATCTTCTCCACGCAGGATCATGCTGCTGCCGCCATCGCCGCGGTGGGTACGCCTGTGTTTGCGTGGAAGGGCGAGTCTCTCAAGGATTATTGGGATTACACCCATCGCATCTTCGAGTGGGCCGACGGCGGCTACTCCAACATGATCCTCGACGATGGCGGTGACGCCACGTTGTTGTTGCACCTCGGTGCCAAGGCGGAGACGGACGCATCGCTGCTGTCGAAGCCGACGTCCGAAGAAGAGGAATTCCTCTACGCCTCCATCAAGGACAAGCTCGCGAAGGATCCGAAGTGGTACTCCGTGCGCCTGAAGGCTGTGAAGGGCGTGACGGAAGAGACGACCACGGGCGTGAAGCGTCTGTATCAGATGGCGAAGGACGGCAAGCTCGCGTTCCCGGCCATCAACGTCAACGACTCGGTGACGAAGAGCAAGTTCGACAATCTGTATGGTTGCCGTGAGTCGCTGGTCGACGCGATCAAGCGCGCCACCGACGTCATGGTGGCCGGCAAGATCGCGCTCGTCGCAGGTTATGGCGATGTGGGCAAGGGCTCGGCGCAGGCGCTGCGTGCGTTGTCGGCTCAGGTATGGGTGACGGAAGTCGACCCCATCTGCGCGCTGCAGGCCGCGATGGAAGGCTACCGCGTCGTGACGATGGAATATGCGGCTGACAAGGCCGACATCTTCGTGACCGCCACGGGCAACTTCCACGTCATCACTCACGACAACATCAAGGCGATGAAGCACAACGCGATCGTGTGCAACATCGGCCACTTCGACAATGAGATCGACGTGGCGAGCCTGAAGCAGTACACGTGGGAGAACATCAAGCCGCAGGTCGACCACATCGTCTTCCCGGACGGCAAGCGCATCATCCTGCTGGCGGAAGGCCGTCTCGTGAACCTCGGTTGCGGCACGGGCCACCCGAGCTACGTGATGAGCTCGTCCTTCGCGAACCAGGTCATCGCGCAGATCGAGCTGTTCACCAACACGGGCAAGTATCCGGTTGGCGTGTATGTGTTGCCGAAGCATCTCGATGAGAAGGTGGCTCGTCTGCAGCTCGCCACGTTGAACGTGCAGCTGTCGACGCTGACGGAAGTTCAGGCGAACTACATCGGCGTGACGCAGCAGGGTCCGTTCAAGCCGGATCACTACCGGTATTGATTCTTTAGCGATGCATCACCGCTGCGCTCAGTGCGGCGGCCGGGGGCCCTTCGGGGCCCCCTGTTTTTAGCGCTCACTCATTACGAAAATAATTTATGTCTGAAGACAAGAACGTGCGGGGCTCCACGGGCGAACGCGCAATCATCCTGGATGGCAAGGCTGTCGCGGCGAAAGAACGTGCCCTGGTGGCCGAGCGGGCGCGGGATTTTCTCGAGCGACGGGGTCGTCCGCCTGGCCTGGCTGTTGTGCAGGTGGGCTCAGATCCGGCGTCATCGGTATATGTGCGGAGCAAGCGCAAGTTCAGTGTGGAAGCGGGTATCGAGTCGTTCGCGTATGACCTGCCTGCGATCACGAGCGAGAAAGAGCTGCTGGCGCTCATCGACAAACTCAATCGGGACGAGCGCGTCGACGGCATCCTGATTCAGCTGCCCCTGCCGTCGGGCTTGAATGCGGATCGTGTGATGGATGCTGTGCATCCTGACAAGGACGTGGACGGGTTTCATCCCGTCAACACGGGTTTGTTAGCTCAGAAGCGGCCGGCGCTGCGGCCCTGCACGCCTTATGGCGTCATCCGGCTGGCGCATGAGTATGGAATTTCTCTCACTGGCCTGCGGGCGGTGGTTGTTGGGGCGTCCAATATCGTTGGCCGGCCGATGGCGCTGGAATTGTTGCTTGCCCGCGCCACGGTTACCGTGTGTCACACGGGCACGCGGGATCTCAAGGCGGAAGTAGAGCGCGCGGAGTTGGTGGTGGCGGCCGTGGGCAAGCCGGATTTCATTCCCGGCGCGTGGATTCGTCCGGGCGCGGCGGTGTTTGATGTGGGCATCAACCGCCTGCCTTCGGGGAAGCTCGTGGGCGACGTCGAGTTCGATGTTGCCGTCGAGCGCGCGGGCTGGATTACGCCGGTCCCCGGCGGTCTCGGGCCGATGACGATCGCGATGCTGCTGTCGAATACGGTTGAGGCGGCCTGGCGGCGGAGCTGACGGCGCGCGGCGAGGTCACTTTCCTTACAAAAGCTCGGGGTTGTGGTGCCACACGGCGATCGTGAGCGCGGTGGCGAAAGTTACCCACGCGAGATAAGGCAACAGCAGTAACCCGGCGGCCACGCGTATCCGCAGGAATGTGTTCACCGTGATCGCCAGAGCGATCCACAACAAGGCAATGTCGAGCACGGCAAGCTCGCCCTGATGCCAGACGAAAAACACCCACGACCACGCGGCATTCAGCGCGAGCTGGATCAGAAACCACGCGATCGCCGTGGGCACCCGATTACGATGCATCCGACGCTCCCGCCATACGAGCCAGGCGGCGACGCCCATCATCGCGTACAGCACCGTCCAGACCGGGCCGAACACTGAGGCCGACGGGGCCCACGATGGTTTCTGCAGCGAGGCGTAAAACGCGGGCGCCTCGATCGATGCGGTCGCGCCAATGCCGGCGACCGTGAAGCACAGAATCAGCCAGCCGATGAGCGCGACGATCTCCGTCTTGGCCCGGCCGGTGGTGTGGATCGGGGTGGTCAGGGGCATGGCATGTGGCTCCGCGAAAATGAGGCCGCAGAATGACATAACGCTACCGCTCGCGGTAAGCATCGGCGCGCCAGCCGCCTCGGCCGTGAGCGATACCTTAAGATGCCTGCCGCCCGCCCCGGGCGATCGCGAGGACGAAGCGTGTCACGCAGCAAGTACATCGGAGTGTTGGGAATTGCGTTCGCCGTGTTGTGGACTGCGCTCGCCATCGCGCCCTGGAATCGCGCGGACTGGCTGATCGAAAACGTACTCACGGTCATTGCCATCGTCGTACTGGTGCTCACGCGGCGTTCGCTGCCGCTCTCACTGGTGTCCTATACGACCGTGTTCGTGTTCCTGAGTTTGCACACCATAGGTTCGCATTACACGTATGCGGATGTTCCCTATGACGCCGCGTTCCGCAGCCTGACCGGGGTATCGCTGAATGAGATTCTCGGCTGGGAGCGCAACAACTTCGATCGCGTCGTGCACTTCTCGTATGGCCTGCTGCTTGCTTACCCGATCCGCGAGATGTTTCTGCGCGTGGTGAAGGTGCGCGGCTTCTGGGGATATTTCCTGCCCCTCGATCTCACCATGTCGACCTCCATGCTTTACGAGCTCATCGAATGGGGCGCGGCTCTGGTCGTCGGCGGCGATCTCGGCATGGCCTATCTCGGTACGCAGGGCGATGTATGGGATGCGCACAAGGACATGGCGCTGGCCTCGCTCGGCGGACTCATCGCAATGCTGCTCACCGCCGCGATCAACTGGCGTCTGCAACGGGACTTTGCGCGGGAATGGGTCGACAGCCTGCGGGTTCACGATCCGCGGCCGCTGGGAGAGGAAGCTATCCGGCGCATGATGCGGTAGATTCACGCCCGGTTGGGTGTTGGTTGTCAGTTCTGCAGGGAGTGCTCATGCGAATTGCTTATCTGATGTTGGGGATCTCGTGTCTCTGCGCTTCCGTCGGGAACGTGCTTGCTCGCGACAGTGCAAAACCGGCTTATTCCGCCACATTGACGCGTACGCAATACGGAATTCCGCACATCAACGCGAAAGACGAAGCGAGCGCGGCGTACGGTCTGGGCTATGCGTACGCGCAGGATAATTCCTGCCTGTTCCTCGAAACCCTCCTGACGATGAGAGGCGAGCGCTCCTTATATTTCGACCCCGAGGCGGTGGATGGCCCGCTCGTGGCGACTTCTTACTTTTTCAGCAAGAACATCAGCTCGGATCTGTTCTTCAAGTGGCTCAACGATGATGCGGCTGTGGCTTCTCTCTGGAGCAAGCAGCCTCCAGTCGTACAGGCGTCATTGAAGGGTTACGCGGCCGGGTTCAATCGCGGTGTGGCAGAGCTGCGCGCGGCGGGCAAATTGCCGAAGGCGTGCGCCACGGCGGCATGGGCGGCGCGCGATATTGAAGTGAATGATGTCGTGCGGCTGATCCGGTTCTACACAGTGGGGCCGTTTGGGGAGTACGTGGAATATCTGCTGGCGGCGGCGCCTCCGGCAGCGGGCAGCGTTCCCACGACATCTGCGCTGCGCGCAGATTGGGCGGAGCGCGCCGGTGAAGCGTTCGGAACGAAACTCGCCAGCAACGGAGTCGCCTTCGGCCGCGATATCACAGAAAACCGTCGTGGTGTGCTGCTCGCCAATCCGCATTTCCCCTGGAACGGCACGCTGCGGTTCTACGAGTTTCACGTCACCGTGCCGGGGCAGGTGGACGTGATGGGCTCATCGCTGGCCGGTCTTCCTTACGTTGCCATCGGGTTTACGAAGCAGTTCGCGTGGACGCATACCGTCAACACGTCGAGCCATTACACGCTGCACGCGTTGAAGCTCGATCCGGCGGATGCGACGAAGTACATCGTGGACGGTGTGTCGAAGCCGCTGACCCGCAAGTCTGTCACCGTCACGGTTGCTGATAAATCAGGTGCGAAGAAAGTCGTGTCGCGTGACTTCTGGGAGTCGGAGCACGGGCCGATCGTCGCGATAAAAGGCAAGCTGGATTGGACAGCCGCGAGCGCCTTCGCGCTCCGTGACGCCAACTTCTCCAACACGCGCATTCTCGAGACATGGCGCGGGATCAATCGTGCCCGGTCCCTGCAGGAGCTGGAGGATGTAACACGTACGGTAGTGGGTCTTCCGTGGGTGAACCTCATTGCAGTCGATGCCGGTGGCACGGCGCTGTATGCCAATTACAGCGTGATTCCTGATATTTCGGATGCGCAGGTCGAGAGCTGTGTGGCGGCGCCATTCAAGCCCATGCTGGCGGGGCGCAAGTACATGATGTTCGTGCTGGATGGCAGTCGTGCGACCTGCAACTGGCAGAGCGCACCGGCGGCAATGCAGCCGGGCATCGTGCCCGCGGATCGGTTGCCTGTGTTACGGCGTACGGATTACGTGCAGAACTCCAACGATAGCGCGTGGCTGAGCAATCCTGCGGCGCCGCTGGTGAATTTTCCCTTGATCGTGAGCGGCGCGGACTATCCGCAGAATGGCCGTACCCGCCTGGGCATCACGCAGTTGCGTGAAGTCATCGACGGTAAAACGGGCGGCCGGTTCTCGGTCGAGAGCATCAAGACGATGGTGTTGAACAATCGCTCTTATGCGGCGCCGATGTTGCGTGAAAGTCTGCAAGCGGTCTGTACGCCGGACTTCACCGCGTCAGCCGCCTGCGCCGTGCTTACAAAATGGGATGGCACGGCGAACCTCGACAGCGTGGGTTATCCGCTCGCGCAGATGTGGTTGCGGGATCTGGCAGGCAAGCCCGAAGTGTGGGCAAAGCCGTTCGACGCGCGCGATCCGGTTAATACACCGTGGGGCCTGCTGGTCGACAAGCCGGAGCGCGTGAAGATCGTGCAGGCGAGTCTCGTGCGCGCGCTCGAGACTGTGGAGAAGGCGGGCATCGATATCACCAGGCCCTGGGGTGAGGTGCAGAGGTCGGCGCGCGGCGGGAAGATCATTCCCGTGCACGGTGGCGATACGGATGATGTGTACAACCAGATGGGTGGCCGTCCGGTGCGTGGCGTGAAGGATGTGACTGCCGGGTCGAGCTATGTGTCGGTGGTGACCTTTGATGGCAAGGGGCCTGTGGCGGAAGCAGTTCTGAGTTATTCGCAGTCTTCCGATCCGGAGTCGCCGCACAGTGCCGATCAAACCGAGTTGTTCTCAAAGAAAGCCTGGGTAAAGTTGCCCTTCACACCGGCGCAGATCAAAGCGCAGGCAATAGCTAAGCCGGTTTCGCTGCAGCAGTAATCCAGTGTGACAGCGTCGGCGGTTCGCGCCGACGCTTCACGCACCGCGTCGCGTTGCGCGAAACACATACGCACGCGACGATCGGCTTGGGCTATCCTTCGCCCCGTCATTGGGGAGTAACCTCTCGCGCGCTCTGCAGCGCGAGGCTTGCGTCAACAGACTTGGCCCTCACGGCCATGGCGCGGCGACTTCGGTGTTTGGTGAGACCTTTGACCACAGTTTCCTGGCTTGGGGCCGGGGGCGCTGTGGTCATTGCGTCATGCCGGCCCCGGAGACTTCACTTGGATGCATTCCTGATCTCGACCGGGGTCGTGGCCCTCGCCGAAATGGGCGACAAGACCCAGCTGCTCGCCCTCATTCTCGCAGCGCGCTTTCGCACACCCCTCCCCATCATTCTCGGAATTTTCGTCGCGACCGTGACGAATCACGCCATTGCGGGCGCGCTGGGCGCGTGGGTGAACAGCCTCGTAGGTCCGGATGTAATGCGCTGGATTCTCGGCGTCTCGTTCATCGCCATGGCGGCATGGGTGCTCGTGCCAGACAAATACGAGGCGCAACAAAGCGAGCCCGGCCGCTTCGGTGCCTTCGGCACCACGCTGATGGTGTTCTTTCTCGCCGAGATCGGCGATAAAACTCAGATCGCGACGGTTGCCCTCGCAGCTCAATACGACGCGCTCATTGCAGTAGTGTCAGGTACGACACTCGGCATGATGATCGCGAACGTACCCGCGGTGTTGTTGGGGAATGTGGCGGCGGAGAAACTGCCGTTGAAGATTATTCGCGCCGTCGCTGCCGCGATCTTCCTGATGATCGGGCTGATGGTGCTGGCCGCGCCGTGGCTGCGGCACTGATCAGCGATCGGCGTCTTCCAGAATCTCCGCCTGCACATCCGTGATTTCTCGAGCGCGAGAGGGACGCCCGCGCTCGCATCGATCTGGCCGGGGGCAGCGGTTCGCACGCGGACAGATCATGCGCACCGGTCGCTCCAGCGCTTCCTCGATCCACGCAATATTCAACACCCTGGCGATGCGCGAAATCGATTCCACCGCCAGCTTCGGAATACGCACCTCGCGCCGCTTCAGACATTCGTCCGCGAGGCTCTCGATCAGGGGCGCCGGGTCGATGCCGTTCGAGATCAAGGCCGGCGCCAGATCGACGCCAACAGACAACACGCGCACATTGTCAGCCATGTCGCGCGTGCGCACGGAATGACAGCAGTACAGCAGCGACCGCTCCCCATCCTTCAACACGGAGATCTGCGAGCCCGACTCCGCGCGCTGCCCGTCGATCATGCGGAACACAGCCCAGTTGGGGCAGGGGTCCGTCACCTGCGCGAGATTCCCCCACGGCAACGGAATGCCATTTCCCCGATACACCGCGCGCAGATAGCCCGGCGGATACGCATCAAAAAAATGCCAATGCGGATACAGCGACACGCGCGTCATACGCCGCATGACGACGCTCGTCGTCAGCCCTAACTTTACCGCCGGCTCGACGCGATGCCGCGCGCTCGAGAGAAAGCGCCGGAAAGGCACCTTCGGACACAACAGCGCGTCAGCGAACAGGCTGCACTCGAAATCGCGCCAGGCATGCAACACATCCTGAGCTTGCATATCCGGCGTGCTCGAGCCGCCATGCGGACTGCCCCCGAGTTCGCCCCCCGTGGCGTGAGGCGATTTCAGCCCATCGCCGCCGTGCAGCACCTTGTGCCCGATATGCGAGGCGAGATCGAAGGCGAGCGGCGCCTTGTCCGACATCAACACGCGATTGAGATACACCGTGCGCGGCGCTTCAAAAAACGAGCGCAGCAGGCTGCGCACCTCGCCGTCCTTATCGCGTGCAAACAAGGGCTTGCGATCGAACCAGCGGATCGTGAGACCATGTTTCTTGCAGAGTTTGAGCAACTCGTCCGCACTGACCGGAAACCGGCGCTGCCCGATGCTCTCGGCTGCCCGCTCGAGATCCGGGAAATCGTTGCGTGAGATTTCCTGATGCGAACGGATCAGCAGATGCGCGAACTGCCGCCCCGTGGTGCCCGTCTGCGACAACAGCTCGGGAATGGCGGCCTGCAACACGCTCTTGGAAAACAGAAACGCCGGCTCCAGCGGAATGCGCGCCACCGCGCCGGAGTTGCCCTCGCTGACGGCGGCCGCGGAATCCGCGCTTTCATCCAGAAACCAACCGGGCTCTCGCTGAAACACCCGCGCGATGAGCGCCAACAGTTCCTCCGACGGCACGCGCTTGCCGCCCTCGATCATGCTGAGGTAGGAGACCGAAGGAGCGGTGCCCGCATCCAGCTGCACGCAGCGCGCTGACAATTCCTCCAGTGTCAAACCATTGCGTTTGCGCAACGTGCGCAGTTTTGCGCCGAGAAAATGTCCTTTGCGGGAGAGGTTGGCCATGGTGTGCTTGTGAAATTAACAGTGTGAAGTTTCTGGAGTCAAATTCGCAGGGCAGGTTTGTTTAAGCTCGACCCATGAACACCTCACTGCACGTCGAAACACGCCGGATACCCCGGGCTCCTGAGAACCTGCGGATCACCGGATATCACGTCGAGCGGGCGCAAGAGGTGTTGACAGCGCCGGCCCTCAATCTGCTCGAAACGCTACATCGACAGTTCGACGGCCGCCGTCTGGAACTGCTCGATGCGCGAGTGAAGCGACAGGGGGAGTTCGATGCCGGTGTCAGGCCTGACTTCCTGCAACACACCGCGAGCATCCGCCGGGACGAATGGCGCATTGGTCCCGTCCCCCAGGATCTGCGGGACCGCCGTATCGAGATCACGGGGCCTGTCGATCGCAAGATGATCATCAACGCGCTGAACGCTCCGGTGCAGGCGTTCATGGCGGACTTCGAGGACTCCTCCTCGCCCACCTGGGAAAACATGATCCGCGGACAGATCAACCTGCGGGACGCCATCGCCGGCAACATTGCTTATGCCGAGCCGGCGTCGGGCAAGCGTTACGCGCTGGGCGAGCGCGTCGCGACGCTGATCGTGCGTCCTCGGGGTTGGCATCTGAACGAGAAGCACGCTCTCGTCGATGGCAGCGTTGTGTCCGCGTCGCTGTTCGACTTTGCGCTGTTCATCGCCAACAACTTCGAAGCGCTGGCGCGCAAAGGGACCGGTCCTTATTTTTACCTGCCGAAGATGGAAAGCCATCTCGAAGCCCGGCTGTGGAACGACGTGTTCGTGGCCGCGCAGGATGTGCTCGGTATCCCCCGCGGCACGATCAAGGCCACGGTGCTCATCGAGACCTTGCCCGCCGCGTTCGAAATGGACGAGATCCTGTTCGAGTTGCGTGAGCATATCGTGGGGCTCAACTGCGGACGCTGGGACTACATTTTCAGCTTCATCAAGAAGTTCAGGAATCACCGCGACTTTCTGTTGCCGGATCGCTCCATCGTCACGATGGACCGGCATTTTCTGAAGTCGTACGTCAGCCTGCTCATCCGCACGTGCCACCGGCGTGGCGCGCATGCGATGGGTGGAATGGCGGCGCAGATTCCCATTCGTGACGATGCGGAGGCGAATGACCGAGCCATGGCCCGCGTCCGTGCGGACAAGGAACGCGAAGCCAGGGCCGGCCACGATGGTACGTGGATCGCGCATCCGGGCCTGGTTCCTGTTGCCCATGCGGCTTTCGAAGCGGTGATGGGTAATCGCCCCAACCAGCTCGAGGTCATGCGCGACGACGTGACCGTGGCGGCTTCTGATCTGTTGTGGGCGCCTACCGGCGGCATTACAGAGGAGGGCGTTCGCAGCAATATCCGTGTTGGTGTGCGTTATCTGGAAGCGTGGTTGCGAGGCTCTGGCTGCGTGCCGCTCTACAACCTGATGGAGGATGCCGCGACCGCGGAGATCTGCCGCACCCAGCTCTGGCAATGGATTCGTCATGGAGCGCAGACTGTGGAAGGCGTCCCCATCACGACGGATCTGCTGTACCGGTATCTCGACGAAGAGCTGTGCCGTATTCACAAACACGAAGGGCACGCGAAAGTCGCGAGCGGCGTGTTCCCGACCGCCGCCCGTCTGTTTTGTCAGATGGCGACGAACGATGTGCTCGATGATTTTCTGACGGTGCCTGCTTACGAGCTGCTCGCCTGATTCGATCCCAAGGAAGTGTTGAGGCTTATTCATGAATGCAAAACGTACGATGCCGACCGCTGCCGAGCTCCGCGCGAACTGGGCCAACAGCCCGCGCTGGAAAGGTATTACTCGCGCTTATCAAGCTGAGGAAGTGCTTCGCCTGCGTGGCACGGTAGAGATCGAACATTCCCTGGCGCGTCTCGGCGCGGAGAAGCTCTGGCGTTACGTGAACGAAAAACCGTTCGTCAATGCGCTGGGCGCGCTGACGGGCAATCAGGCCATGCAGCAGGTGCGTGCGGGCCTGGATGCGATCTATCTTTCGGGCTGGCAGGTGGCTGGCGATGCCAATCTGTCGGGCCACATGTATCCCGACCAGTCGCTCTATCCCGCGGACTCGGTTCCCGCCGTCGTCAAGCGAATCAACAACACGTTGAAGCGCGCGGACGAGTTGCATCATGCGGAAGGCGATGACTCGATCGACTGGTTCAAGCCGATCGTGGCGGACGCGGAAGCGGGCTTTGGCGGTGTGCTGAATGCCTTCGAGCTGATGAAGCAGATGATCGAGGCCGGCGCGGCCGGTGTGCATTTCGAAGATCAGCTGTCGTCGGCGAAGAAGTGCGGCCACATGGGTGGCAAGGTGTTGGTGCCCACGCAGGAGGCGATCAACAAGCTCACTGCCGCGCGGTTGGCCGCGGACATCTGCAACGTGCCGACGGTGCTGATTGCTCGCACCGATGCGGAGTCGTCCAACCTGATTACTTCAGATGTGGACGAGCGGGATCATCCCTTTATCACCTCGCGCGAGCGGACGGCTGAGGGCTTCTTCTACGTGAAGGCGGGCGTTGAGAATGCCATTGCTCGCGGTCTTGCCTACGCGCCCTTTGCCGACATGCTCTGGTGCGAGACCGGCGTGCCGGACATGAACGAGGCGAAGCATTTCGCGGAAGGCATTCACAGGCATTTTCCGGACAAGCTGCTGGCATACAACTGTTCGCCGTCGTTCAACTGGAAGCAGAGGCTTTCGGACAGCGACATCGCCCGGTTCCAGCGTGAGTTGGGCGCAATGGGATACAAGTTCCAGTTCGTCACCCTGGCCGGGTTCCATGCGCTGAACTATTCCATGTTCCAGCTCGCTCGCGGTTATCAGGAGCGGCAGATGAGCGCTTACGTGAGCCTGCAGCAGGAGGAGTTTGCCGCGGAAAGCGTCGGGTACACGGCAACGAAGCATCAGCGCGAAGTCGGCGCTGGATACTTCGACGCGGTAACGCAGGCCATTACCGCTGGCACATCGTCGATCACTGCATTGAAGGGCTCGACGGAAGAGGCGCAGTTCAAGAGCGCCTGAGCGGAGAGCAAAGCGTTCCTGGCGGGCGCGCGCCTGCCGGACGGCAATTCCTGCCGCGTCAGGCGCGCGATCAGAGCTGGCCGTTCACTACGGCCATGCAGGGCCGCTGCCGCACAGCGTCTGGCGACGTGCTGACTATCGCCGATGAGTAGTCGTACCCATCGGCGATAGTCCTGCGCGAAGCGCACCTTGTAAACCACACCGGCGTGAGGCGCATCACGCTGGTGTGCGCTCCTCTGCGTCCACGATCCTGTTACGATGAAGCAGGCTCGCGGGTTCAAGGAGCAGGTCCATTATTGCGGTGGTCGAGGCAGTGAGGGCGGGGCTGTTCAGTCGCCGTCACTGGGCTTCCAACATCATTGCCGGCGTCATCGTTGGCATCGTCGCCTTGCCACTTTCCATGGCGTTCGCCGTCGCGAGCGGCGTCAAACCTGAGCAGGGCATCTACACGGCCATCGTCGCCGGCATCGTCGTTTCCCTGTTCGGCGGTACACGGCTGCAGATCGCAGGCCCCACCGGCGCATTCATCGTCATTCTCGCGGGCGTCACCGCGCAGTACGGCGTGGATGGATTACTCCTCGCAACGTTCATGGCCGGCATCATTCTCGTGCTGCTGGGCGTGGCGCGACTGGGCGGCGTGATCCGCTTCATTCCCGCTCCCGTGATCGTGGGTTTCACGGCCGGCATCGCCGTCATCATCTTCGTTGGACAGTGGCGCGATTTTCTCGGGCTCCCTGCCGTCAGCGGTGAGCATTTTCATCAGAAGATCTGGCACCTCGTGCAGGTGCTGCCGCAATTTCACTGGGCGACGACGGGGCTCGCGGTGCTCGGCCTGCTGCTCGCCCTGTATGGGCCGCGCATTCCTTATTTCCAGCGTGTGCCCGGGCCGCTTGTTGCCATGGTCGTCGTGACGATCATCCAGGCCATTTTTCAGTTCGAGGGCGTCGCCACCATCGCTTCGGTGTTTGGCGGTATACCGCAGGGCCTGCCGCATTTCGCCATGCCTGAAATCGCGTTCGATCGCGTGATCGTGCTGCTGCCCGCGGCATTCACCATCGCGATGTTAGGAGCAATCGAGTCGCTGCTCTCGGCCGTGATCGCGGATGGCATGGCGGGGACGCGTCACGATTCCAACCAGGAGCTCATCGGGCAGGGCATTGCGAACCTGCTGACCCCGCTCGTCGGCGGATTCGCCGCCACGGGCGCCCTCGCTCGCACAGCCACCAACGTCCGCAACGGCGCGACGGGCCCGCTCGCAGGCGTCGTGCATGCATTGATGTTGCTATTGATTCTCCTGCTGCTGGCGCCTCTCGCCGCGCGCATTCCCTTGTGTGTGCTGGCCGCGATTCTCTTTGTCGTGGCGTGGAACATGAGCGAGGCGAAGCGCTTCGTGCGCATGACAAAGACCGCGCCGCGTGCGGACATCGTGATCCTGCTGATCACGTTCGCGTTAACGGTGTTCACTGATCTCGTCATCGCCGTAAACGTGGGTGTCATCCTCGCGATGCTGCAGTTCCTGCGACGCATGTCGTCGTCGGTGGCGGTGGTGCGACTTGAAGAGCCTGCCATTCCACCGGACGTGATGGTGTTTTCCATCGAGGGGCCGCTTTTCTTCGGCGCCGTGGAAAATTTCGAGCGGGCGATGGACAAGACGAAGTCGCGGCCGCGCGCCGTGATCATCCGTCTGGGGCGCGTGCCGTTCATGGATGTCACCGGGCTCGAAACTCTCGAAGAAGCGATCCACACCCTGGAGCGCCAGGGCGTACGCGTGTTGTTGAGTGAGGCGAGCTCAACGCTGCTGCTGAAACTCGCGCACGCAGACATTGTCAGGCGGGAGACGGAGCCGGTGCGGTATTTCCGCGACTTCAACGCTGCCCTGGAGTCGCTCGAGCCCTCCTACCAAACCGCCGGCTGATCAGACGGCGTTGTTGATCAGAAGCTGTTTCCAGGCGGCGAGCACATCTTCGACAGCGATGCCCATGATGTTCTGCTGGCCGTCCACCGTGCCGGTGAGCGCGACCGCGGGAGTCGTGGCGCCACCGGGTCTGTATAGCGCCGCATTGGCCGTGCCAAACAGTGACACGGTAGGGCAGCCTAATGCCGCGGCCGCGTGGGCCGGACCCGTGTCGACGCTGATGAGGCTTTCAGCACGCTCGAGAAAGGCGAGCAGCATCGGCACGGGGAGCTCGCCGGCCGCGTTATAAGATTCGCGCACCTGCGCCTGCGCGAGAATTTCCTCGTTGAACAGCGACTCGTTGCCCATGCCGAGCAACACGATCGCGCGATCGGGCAGATGCGCGCGCACGCCTCGCAGCACCTGCACCCAGCGCTCGGCCGGCCAGTATTTGGTGCCGGACGCCTGGCGTGAGAACCACCGCCGCGCCATGCGGCGATTGCCCGCCTGAATCGCGACGATGCGCTGGTTGGCGAAAGGTTGCCGGGCAAGCCAGGCATCCAGATCGACGCGTGCTTCGGATTTGATCTGCAGTCGCGCGGCGCGCTCCACATGTTCCGTGACGGGATCGGGCACGCCCGGACATCCCGTGAGCGGGAAGTTGGCAAGACGGATGTAACGATCCGCAAAGCTCTCTCCCGGCACCCAGGGAATCAGCCTCGAATCCACGACATAGTGATCTGGAATGCCGCCGCGGGTGAGAAGCTCGCGCCCCGATTTCAGATCGAGAAACCATGTCGGGCCGGGGCCCCGCGCGCGCAGCCAGCTCACGAGTTCCTGCTGTTTCTTGCTCAACCAGAACGGCGTGCTGCGGCTGGGTAACAGAAAGATTTCCCCCACCGTGGGATCGTGCTCCAGCAGCGGCAGCGTGAAGCCGCCCGATGCGATCACATCGGCGGGCTGGCCGAAACGCAGATGGAGCTGGTGCAAGAGCGTCGTGAGCAACACGATGTCACCAAGTTGTCCACAACGCATGACCAGTGGGCGCGGGCTGACCGGGAGCGATTTCGGCGCGACTTGCATCGGCGCATGTTAGCTCGCCGCGGCGGGTCGCGCCTTACGAAGCTGGTCCAGCAGCCCGTCGCACTTCGCGAGCCGCGCGCGGATCTTCTCGGGCATGCCTTGCATATACGTGCTGAGAGCGAGCTCCTGGGCTGCCTTCTCGGTGAACTGCTGGGATTGCGCATACCAGGCGCGGGCATCCTGCACGAGCTGGATTCGCCTGGCGACGCTCTCCGCCGATTTCGACGCCAGCGCCAGGTGAGTTTCACCCAGCCGGAAGCGCATCATCGCCACGATGCGGCCGGATTCCGTCAGCGCGTCGATTTCCTCTGTCGGCAGGCCGGTCATCAAGTCAAGCGCGTCCTGCAGATGCTCGAGTGCGATTTTCGGCTCGCCCAGCGCGACGAACGTACTCGCGATTTCACTGTGCGCGAAGATGGCATCGATGCGCGCTTCCTCGTCCCGCGGATCCGCGGCGGACAAGGCGACGAGCCGCTCATACCCAGGCCGCAACTCCACCAACGCCGCCGCCGCGTGATTCTGCAACAACAACACTTCGGCCGTTCTGAACTGCGTGTACGCCAGCATTCTCTGCAAGCCGGCGTTATGTGGATCGCGTGCGAGCAATGCCATCTGCAGCTCAGCGGCCTTGCGATTCATCCTGAGCATTTCCGGGTACTGCTGCGTGTTGATCTGCAGATTTTCCGCGAGGCGGCTGTAGACCAGTGCCAGATTCCGTGAGGAGCGGGTGTCCTGCGGATCTTTGGCAAGCAGCATCTGATAGACGGTCGCGGCTTCGCGAAGCGCGGCCAATCCTTCCTGTGCGTGGCCCTTGGGCAGGAGCTGTCCGCCGAGATTGGTCTTGGCGTTGGCGAGATTGCGCAGATCGGTGGCGTTGCCTTTCGTATCCTTGACCAGCGCCTCCGCGAGCTTTACCACGTGATGCGAGTGAGCCAGCGCGCCGGGCACATCGCCGCTGGTCCACATGAGATCGCTGAGCTTGCCGAGGTTGCGCACCATCTCGCGCCGGACTTCGAGATTGCGCGGGTCCTGCGCGAGCAGTGCCTTGCGCAGGTTCAACGCCTGTTCGTAATTATGTTGGGCGCCGTGCGCGTCGCCGAGATTGGTGCTGTGAAAGCCACCCTGAACATCCGCGACTTTCTCATACGCGGCCGCGAGATCACGCATCAACGACGGATCGTCGGCGGATTCTTTTGCCAGCCCGTCGAGATAGCGCAGTGAATTCTCCACGAGGATCTGCCGCGCCTGGGTCGCGCCGGGGAGCTCTTCTATGGCGTCGTGCACGTCGAACAGGAAGGTGTTGGCGAGCCTGCGAACATCGTTGAAGTGCATTTCGGCACGCGCGCGCTCGCGCTTGGCAACATAGGACTGCCAGCTCGTTGCGACGATGCCGCCCATCAGGGACAGCACGATGGTCGCCGCCGCCGCCACTCCGAGCTTGTTGCGCTTCACGAACTTCGTGAAGAGATATCCAAAGCTCGTGCCGCGCGCATTGACGGGAAAGCCCTGCAGATGGCGGCGAATATCTTCCGCGAACTGCTCCGCCGAGGGATAGCGCTGCGAGGGCGCTTTACGAAGCGCCATCAACACGATGTTGTCGAGATCGCCCCGCAGCCGCCGCCGGGCACGTACCGACTCAACAGTGTTGTTACGCTCGACGGTGTCGCTGGGGCGTACCGGCTCCTGCTCGCAGATGTTGTTGGCGAGCTCGTACGCGTAGCCCGTGCGCGAGCGATACGGCAGCATGCCGGTGAGCAACTTATAAAGCACCACGCCGAGCGAATACACATCGCTGGTGGTCGCGATGGATTCGCCGCGCACCTGCTCGGGGCTCGCATATTCCGGCGTCATCGCCACGAACGTCGTCTGCCCTGTGGTGGCGGGCGCGGCGAGGCCCGGCGTCGCGCTCAGCAACCTCGCGATGCCAAAGTCGAGCAGCTTCACGCAGCCATCGTGCGTCACGAGTACGTTGCCGCACTTGAGGTCGCCGTGGACCATGAGATGCTGATGGACGTAATGCACGGCCGTGCAGAGCGTGCGAAACAGCTCGAGCCGCTCCTCGATGCTGAGGTCGCGGGCGTTACAGTAGGTGTCGATTGCTTCGCCCTGGATGTAATCCATGACGATGTAAGGAAGGCCTTCGGGGCTCGTGCCGCCATCCAACAGGCGCGCGATGTTGGGATGATCGAGATTCGCGAGAATCTGCTTTTCCACGCGAAAGCGGCGCAGGAGCGAGTCGATGTCATACCCGCGGCGCAAGACCTTGATCGCGACTTCCTTATTGTAGTCGTCATCGTCGCGAACCGCGCGATACACCTCGCTCATGCCACCGCGCCCGATTTCGTCCACGATGCGATAGAAGCCGAGGCGCCGGCCGATCCAGGTGGGGGCGTAATCCTCCATGCCGAGGGCGCGGTGCGCGGCGGGCGTTTCGATGAAGTCGCCCGTCGCGTCGTGGGAATTCAGCAGCGATTGCACTTCGCGCTGCAGCTCTTCGTCGCCCTGGCTCTCACGCGCCACGAAGGCGTCGCGTTCTTCCGGCGCGCAATCCGTGGCGCCGGCAAAAATCTCTTTTACGCGCTGCCAGGGCGGCGTCGTGGTCACGGCGGCTGGGTGAGCGCGCGGCGCAGCCAGGCGCGCGCGAGCGTCCACTCCCGTTTGATGGTGGCTTCCGACAGCTCCATGACTTCCGCTGTTTCCTCGATGGTCATGCCACCGAAGTAACGCATCTCCACGATTTGCGCCTGCCGTTTATCCAGGGCTTCGAGTCGGGTGAGGGCCTCGTCGATCGCCGCGATGTCATCGCGCGTTTCGTCTTCGAGAATGCCGGCCTGCGGTGCGGGCGATTCGCCGTCGATCAGCGCGTGCGGCTCGTCCGCTTCCCCGCTCGCGGCCAGCTCATCGAGACTCAACACGGCGGCGCCCCCGCCCCGTTTGGAAGCGGTTCGGGCGCGTGCGTGATCCACGAGGATTCGCCGCATGAGCCGCGAAGCGAGCGCGAAGAAGTGCGAGCGGTTTCGCCAGTCCACCGACTGTTGGTTGATGAGCCTGACAAACGCTTCGTGCACCAGCGCTGTGCGCTGGATGGTGTGGTCGCTGCGTTCCCGCCGCAAATGCCGCTGGGCGAGCCGACGCAGCTCGTCATAAACGAGTGCGGTCAGCTGGCTCAATGCCTCCCGGTTGCCATCGCGCCATGCGGCGAGCAACTGGGTGACGGGCTGGTCCGAGGAGGGATCCATCGCGGGGTGGGGATTAATTGGAATGAATCGGGCAAAGATTGTCAAAAATTGTTGAGCTGAATTCCAGCATTTTTGCGCGTCTTAAGTATGGAGAGTTTCGACGGCCACCAAAAACGGAAGAACACCCATGTTGAACGAGATCAAAGAGCTGCTCCGTCACCCGGATGTGCGCGACGCAATGGCGATGGTGGGCTCCCGCGGCGACGCGGTTCGCCTGCTCGTGGAAGCGGGTAGCCGCAAAGGGTACCGCCTGTCCGCCGTCGGCGTCTCGAAGGCTTTTGCCGAGGTTGCGCCGGTTCGAACGCGTTCGCTCAGTGAGCAGGAGCTCGTGATGGTGAGCGGCGGCATGCAGTCCGACAACGCGCCGCAGCTTTGTTACACGGCTTCGTAAGGGTGGCGGTCACGCCGGCTGCCACCGAATTTCAGGCGTTTCCCCGACAACCGCTCCTTTGCCGCCCGATTCGAGATTCTCGACATGAACCGTCCAGCGTCCGCATTTCGCACCATCACCGTTCCCTCCCCGGTCTCGACGGCCGATCTGGAGGAGATTGCCGCCCGCGCGAGCTATCTCTGGGAACGGCTCGAGACCTGGCCGCAGGCGATCTTCCCCGATAGCGAGGCGGCCGAAGCGCGCATCGCGCGGTGGAGTCAGGTCGCGGGACGGGGCGATCCGGGTGTGCTCGAAAAGCGGTTGCGCTGGAGCGGCATCGATCTGCTGGTCGCCCGCGGCATGTTGGGCAAGCCGCGCTGGGTGCCGGGTCAGGAGCTTCCACCATGGACGCGCACTGTTCGTGACGTCATGCAGATCACTCGGGATCTGCGTCATCTGACAACAGCCACGGCGATTCTGGATCGGGACGCACCCCTGCCTTTCGAGCAACTGGTGTTGCCGGCCGTGATCACGGCGCGCACGCATCTTCTGGCGCAGCATCCGCCGCTCTCACTCGTTACGGGACCTGCTTTGCGTTCGCTCGAGCGCGCGCTGTTGCGCCGTATCTCCGAGATCTGTGCGGATACGTTCGAGCGCGAGCTCGCGCAGTCGATGCCATTTGGCAATCACTTCCTGTCGCTCATAGAGGAAGCGCCGGGCACTGTCGGTGCTCACAAACATTACGACGAGTTCGTGCAGCACCAGCTGGATGATGGTCTGCGCGAGATGTTTCTCAGATATCCGGTGCTGGCGCGCCACGTCGCGACGGCTGTGCAGTTCTGGGTGGAATCCGTCAGCGAATTCCTGGGGCGCCTTCATGAAGACACTGCGGAGATCTCCCGTGTGTTTGCTGGTGATCGCAACCTCGGCAAAGTCGCCAACATCGACGCGCCGATTTCCGATCCGCACAACGGCGGACGCAGCGTGTTTTCGCTTACGTTCGAATCGGGCGTCCGTATTGTTTACAAGCCGAAAGACGTCGAGCTGGAGCGGCTTTTCAACGAGCTGCTCGGCTGGTGTAACGAGCGGAGCTCGCTGCCGCCATTGAAAGTGACGGCCGTGCTGCCGCGTGGCGAGTACGGCTGGGTGGAGCATGTCGAGCATCTGCCTTGCGCCATAGAAAAGGAGGCGCAGCATTTCTATCAGCAGGCCGGCATGTTGTTGTGCCTGTTGTACAGCCTGCGCGCCACGGACTGTCATTACGAGAACATCATCGCGCACGGCGCTTTTCCCGTGCTGATCGATATGGAAACCCTGTTGCACCATGAGCCGAAGCTGATAGACGACTCGGCACTGGCGCGCGAAGAGGAGGGCCTTGCCGTCCGCACGTTCTGGGATTCAGTTCTGCGGACGGGTTTATTGCCTCGCTGGGAAGCGAATCCGGTCACGGGGGTTGCCGTTGATATCAGCGGGCTGGGTCGTCCCAACGCGCAGCGTCTGAAAACGAAGGTCCTGCAGTGGCGGCATGTCAACACTGATGACATGCGCCGCGAGGAAGAAACCTTCACCTTGCCCATCGAGAAGAACGCCGTGTGCATCGGCGATGACGTGCTGGCTGCGAGCGATTATCAGGCGGATATCGTCGCGGGCTTTGAGCAGATGTATCAGTTCATTCTCGCGTCTCGCACGGAGTTGCTGGCCGCCAGGGGGCCGCTCACGGCGATGCGTGAACAGCAGGTGCGGTTCATCTTCCGTCGCACGCAAACTTATAGCGCCTTGCTGGAGGCTGCTCTGTCACCTGACTATTTGACAGACGGCGCGGATTTCAGCATCGAGCTCGATCATCTGAGTCGGGCTTTCCTGATTGCGAACGAGCGGCCCACGGCGTTTCCTGTGCTGGAGGCGGAGCTGCGCGCGATGGGGCAGCTCGATGTGCCGCTGTTCACGGCGAGTGCAACGGTGGATGAGCTGAATCTCGGCACGCTGCCGTCGATCCGTGATTATTTCCGGAGCGCGAGCTTCGAGGACGTGCGGCGGCAGCTCCTTAACTTTACCGCGGAGGATCTTGCCCGGCAGGTCGCCATCGTGAAGGGCTCGTTCGACGCGAAGGTTGCGCTGTTGGAGAGTCGCACGGGTGGCGCGTGGCGCGCGGCTCCTTTGACTGTGCTGAGTTCACAGGAGTTTCTGAGCGCGGCATGTGATGTGGGTGAGGACTTGAAATCCCGCGCCCTCATCGACGCCGATGGCAGCGTGAACTGGATCGGGCTTGATTATCTTTCTGACGCCGAGCGCTTTCAGCTGCAGACGTTGAACAACTCTTTGTGTGACGGTCGCGGCGGCGTCGCATTGTTTCTCGCGGCGTTGAGTCGTGAGACGGGAGATCGAAAGTATGCGGATCTTGCGCGCGGAGCGCTGCAGCCGCTGCGTCGTCAGATCGATGTGCTCGATGTAGAGCGGCAGTTGCTGCTGGGTCGTCTCAGCGGCCTGGGTGGCGCAACGGGCCTGCCTTCGTCGATCTATTGTCTGGCGAAGGCGGCGCAGTTTCTGAGTGATCCGGCTTTGACTCGGGATGCGTTGCGACTGGCTTCATGGTTGACGCCGCAGTTGATTGCGGCTGATCGGCAGCTCGACGTAATGAGTGGTGCGGCCGGAGCGCTGTTGGCGCTGTGTGCAATGTATGAGGTTCTGCCGGATTGGGACATTCTGCATCTCGCGACGTCCTGCGCGCAGCATCTGATTTTGCAACAGCAGGCGGAGCCTGCCGCCGCGCCGCGCGGCTGGAAGACCCGATGGGAGCGTCCGCTGACCGGGTTTTCTCATGGTGCTGCCGGTATTTCGTATGCGTTGCTACGTTATTACGGCTTGACGAGCGATCGGCGCGCGCTGGCCGCGGGACGTGAAGGCATCGCTTACGAGCGCAGTGTGTATGACCCGTCCCAGCGCAACTGGCCTGATTTCAGGAGCAGCGCTGCGGAGGGTTCCGGGCAGCCGGCGTTTGTTACTCGATGGTGTCATGGCGCGCCTGGTGTTGGGCTCGCGCGCGTGGGGAGCCTGCGTTTCTGCGGAGATCCTGTGATTGCGCAGGATATCGAGAGTGCGATGTCGACGACGGCCGAGTACGACCTGCAGGCGGTGGACCATCTTTGCTGCGGCAACTTCGGGCGCATCGAGGCGCTGTGGGCGGGCGCGCGGGATCTGGGTCGGGCGGAGTGGCGCGACGTGGCGCTGCTGAATGCGACGAATGTGGTGAAGCGGGCCCGGAGTGCGGGAGCTTATCAACTGTTTCCGAATCTACCGGCGTCGGTGTTCAACCCCGGTTTCTTGCCGGGCACCGCGGGTATCGGATATCAGTTGCTGCGTCTCGCGAATGAAGAGTTGCCTTCGGTCTTGCTGTGGCAATAGCGAAGGCGCGAGTCAAGGAGTGGGTTGTGAGAAACGCTGCTGATAGGCGCTGGGGCTCATCCCCAGTTTGCGACGGAAATGATGGCGCATCGTGGCGGCGCTTCCGAAGCCGCATTCTGTGGCAAGGCTTTCGAGAGACGCGTTGCTGGCTTCCAGCCGCTCGCGTGCGCGATCGACACGGGTAGAGATCAGCCACTCCGCGGGCGTTGTGCCTGTTGATTCGCGGAAGCGTCGCAAGAACGTCCGCTGGCTCATGGCTGCCATGCGCGCGAGGGATGCGATGGTGAGGCGCTCGGAAAGTCGCGCACGCATGGAATCAAACAGGGCCGCGAAACGGCTGTCCGGACGAGGGGGAATGGGGCGCTCGATGAACTGCGCCTGCCCGCCGTTGCGGTGGGGCTGTACGACGAGGCGGCGCGCGACCTGATTCGCGATGACGGGGCCGAAATCCCGGCGCACGAGATGCAGGCAGAGGTCGATGCCCGCAGCGCTGCCGGCTGATGTGAGGATCTGACCTGCATCGATGTACAACACGTTCGGGTCGACTTCGAGAGCTGGGTAGCGTGCGGCGAGTTTCTCTGCGTAACGCCAGTGGGTGGTGACGCGCTTGCCGTCGAGAATGAGCACTCATCGCCACCACGGACTACCGCCATGACTGATGTCCCTCACAACAACGTCACAGCGATTCCTGCCGCGCCGTCGTCTGAAGCCCTGCGTCACTTCGAAGCCGGGTTCGCTTTCGAAACGGATTGCTGGGATGTGCATGAAGCACTGACTTCCGGTTCGCCGGGATTCGTCCTGCTCGACGTGCGTAATCCCGCTTTGTATGCGAGCGGCCATGTGCCGGGCGCAATGAGCCTGCCTCACGGGAAGATCATCGAATCGAAGCTGAGGGAATATCCTGATAACACTTTGTTTGTCGTGTATTGCGCAGGCCCCCACTGCAACGGCGCGGCGCGCGGAGCCGCGAAGCTCGCAAGGCTCGGAAGGCCGGTGAAATTGATGGCGGGAGGTGTCACCGGGTGGGTTGATGAGGGATTCGATCTCGCCAGGCGCTGACGGTCGCGCGCCGATTGGGGTTTTCTTCTCCGAGGGTGACAGGGCGTATCAGCTAGGATATGCGCCCACATGCCCCCCAAAACCCTAATCTTCGACCTGGACGGCACGTTGATCGACAGTGCTGGCGATCTCCACCGCTGTGTCAATCACGCGCTGGCGCAGTATTCCCTCGAGCCGCTTTCCCTGGAAGTCGTGCGCGGAATGATCGGCGACGGCGTGCGTCAGCTCCTCTCCCGCGCATTCGCCGCGCGCTCGCATCCCATCGAGGATATCGAAGTGCGCCGTTTCATGGCCTATTACAGCCTCGATCCGGTCGCCTTGACCGCTCCGTATGAAGGCGTATCCGGCACGTTGCACGAGCTCTCGCGCCGCGGTTTCAGAATGGCGGTGTGCACCAATAAGCCGCAGGCCATTTCAAAGGATGTACTGCAACGCGTACATCTCGCCCCCTATTTCAAGCACGTGCTGGGCGGAGATTCGCGCCCCTATCGCAAGCCCGACCCGCGCCTGCTGCTTGACGTCGTGGAGCTCATGAAGAGCCCGATCGAAGACTGTGTACTCATCGGCGACAGCGAGGTCGATGCGGAAACCGCGACCGCCGCTGGCGTTCCGTTCGTGCTGATGACCTACGGCTATCGAAGAGGACCGGCCAAGCAGATCGCGGCAGTAGCGAGGCTCCGCCGTTTCGCGCAGCTCGTATCGCAGTTCAGCGGCTGACTACGCGGCGCCCGCATTCGCGAGTCAATCCGCCGAGGAAAATGTGATGGGCACGCGCTCAGATTTCAGGAAGTGGGCCCCGGGGCCAGCCTTCACGACGAGGCTCGCCCCAGCGTAAAGCTTTCCATCGTCCCCACAGCAGAAGACGGCCCAACCCACACCCCAAACTCACCCGCCTCAGCGGCAAAAAGCAGATCGCGTCCCACAAACTCCAGGTCCTTGCGGGTGAGGGTAAAGGCTACTTCCACGCTTCCCCCCGCCGGCACAATCACCTTACGAATACCCTTCAGCTCCAAAACCGGCCGCGTAGCGCTCGCCACCCGATCCTGAACATAGAGCTGCACCACTTCCTCCGCGCTCCGCGGGCTTTTGTTAGAAACGCGAGTGCGCGCAATGATCGAGCCGTTCCAGGCCATCACCGCACTGCTGAGCGATGTCTTGTCGTAAACGATTTCGCTATACGTCAGCCCATGCCCAAACGGATACAGCGGCGCATTGGTCACCTCGCGATACCGCGCCTTATATTCACGTTCTTCAGGTCTCTTCTGCGGCCGTCCGGTCGCGCGATGGTTGTAATAGAACGGCTGTTGCCCCGGATCCTGAGGAAAGCTCACGGGCAGTCGCCCTGACGGGTTGTAATCCCCGAACACTACGTCCGCGATCGAGTTCCCCGTCTCCGACCCCAGAAACCACGTCACCAGAATCGCTGGCGCGGCCCGTACAGCCCCAGTCAGCCCAATGGCTCGTCCATTTCTAAGCACCACAACAACCGGCTTCCCCACAGCCCCAACCGCCTCAGCAAGTTGTTGTTGCGCCGGCGGAATACTGACAGTAGTGCGCGACTGGGCCTCTCCCGACATATCCTGACTTTCGCCAATTGCAAGCAACACGACATCGGCGGCTCTGGCAGCCGCAACCGCCGCGTCGATCCCACCCTCCAAAGCTGTATCAATGTTAGATCCCTGAACCACGGTGAGTACCGAGGGATCAGCCAGCGCCGCCCGCAAGCCCGCCTCCAGGCTAACTCCCCGTCGATCGGAGAAGGGCGACCAGCACCCATCAAGATCCCCCGTATTCGCGCCCAGCGGCCCGATCAACGCGATGCGTTTCCCGGACTTCGGCAGCGGCAACACATTCTGCTCATTCTTCAGCAACACAATCGAGCGCCGTCCGCATTCTCGAGCCAGTGCATGCGTTTCCGCAGTATGCATCTGAGTGCGCTCCCGCTCCGGATCCATCGAGCGATACGGGTTATCAAATAATCCCAACGCATGCTTCACATACAACACGCGTCTAACAGCCGCGTCCAGCGTTTTCATTGGCACCCGCCCCGAGGCAACGAGCTTCGGCAGATGCTTGTAATACAACCCACTCTGCATGCTGATATCGACGCCAGCCATGAGCGCGAGGCGCGCAGCCTCCTGCTCATCCGCCGCAACCCCATGCTCGATGAGATCGAGATCCGCCCCATAGTCGGAAACAACCAGCCCGCGAAATCCCCATTCCTTCCGCAAAATCCCGGAAAGCAACTTGCCATCGGCAGTCGCCGGAATGCCATTGATGTCATTGAACGCACTCATGGTCGACAACGCCCCGGCATCAAACGCCGCACGGAACGGCGGAAGATGCACTTCACGCAGTGTCTGGTCTGACATCTCCACCGTGTTGTATTCCATGCCGCCCGTCACAGCGCCATAAGCCGCGAAATGCTTCGGGCAGGCGAGCAGCGAATCCTCATCAGTAAGTGAGCGCCCCTGAAATCCCTTGACCCGGGCCCGCGCAAACAACTGCCCAAGATAAGTATCTTCGCCGGCACCCTCAGCAACACGTCCCCAGCGCTGGTCGCGGGCGACGTCCACCATCGGCGCAAAAGTCCAGTGAATGCCTGTGGCGGTGGCCTCGACAGCCGCGGCCCGCGCGGTCTTCTCAGCCAGCGCCGGCTCGAAACTCGCCGCTTCCCCAAGGGGAATGGGAAATACCGTGCGCAGGCCGTGAATGACATCCGCCCCAAAAATAAGGGGAATCTTGAGGCGGGACTCTTCGACAGCCACGCGTTGCAGACGCCGACCGCCTTCAATTCCCACACCTTGGAACAGTCCGGTGACCGCGCCTGCGCGAATGCGTGTCAGCAGGTCGGCAACCTGTTCCTCATGAAGCACAGGATTGAGCACCGTGTTGGAAGTCGTGCGGGTCGTGTCAGCATACAAACTCAACTGACCCGCCTTTTCCTGCGGCGTCATGCGAGCGATGAGTGCCTCGATCTTATTCCGGGTGGCCTGATCGGCAGCGACCCGGGCGTTCGCGACTCTCTGCAGGAGAAGGGCTGTTGCGGACAGCCCGGTCAATACCGAGCGACGTGTGAGACGAGGACCGTTATTCATCGTTTGGTGTATTCAGCTCTTGCTAAAAAAAGAACGTTCGCTTCCTGAAATGAGCAGTTTGACCGTTCTCACGCCGGAAAAATGCTTGTCGAGTTGGTTTCTCACCAGCACGAGCCATGCCCGATTCGTAAGACTCGCCACGCCTGTTCACCCGAGGATAGAGATCATGGCTGACGCCGCGAAGTTGTTGCGAGTCCTGTTCGATTGTCTGGCGACGGATCCGGCTCGCTGCCGCACCCTGATGGCCGACGATGTGACAGTCGAGTTTCCTTACGCGCCATCCCTGGGGCAGCCGGAGCGCATGGTCGGCATCGACGCCACATTCTCCGAGTTCGTGCACTTCTTCGAGAACTTCGATCAGGTGCAGATCAGCCAGGTTCGCATGCATCCGCTCAAGGAGGAGCCCGATTCGGTCTTCGCCGAAGCCGTACTCAGAGCCACATACAAGCCGAGCGGCGTGCGCTTCGAGCAGCATCTCGCGTTCCTGGTGAAAGCGCGTGGCGGCAAGATCGCAATGTTCCGCGAGTATTTCGACCCGCAGGTATACGCGAACGCGTTCGGCGCTTAGAGCGCGGGGAGGGCGGCTGCGTTGCAGCCAGGCCCCGTCCCACCGGGAAAGCACGGAATTCTTCACCCCGAGAGTCTCCGTGAGCAGGTGCGGGTCGATTCTGCCCGGCCACGCTGCAGCGTGCCGACGCCAACACCGCGTTTGGGTTTTTAAATTCACGTAGCGGATCTGTCGAAACATTCCGCGCTTCGCCGCACGAACGTCTCGACGCGCCCGGCCGCCGCATCCACGCTGATGGATCGCGGCGACCGGGCGCGGTACCGTGTCCGCACGAACACGAAACAGCGCTGCGGGGAGAATGGGCGTGACGGTTGAGCGGGCAACGAATCCCTGGGCGGATTGGATCGGTCGCACGGAAACAGTTTTTGATTCGACGGCACCAGGCACCTTGCAAGGCCTCGCCGCACTGCTGGACCACGACACATCGCTCTGGCGCGAAGGCGAGGTGCCCCCGCTAGGTCACTGGCTGTACTTTCTGCCCCGAGCGCGGCAGAGCACGCTGGATATGGATGGCCATCCGCAGCGAGGCGACTTCATGCCGCCTATCACGTTGTCACGGCGGATGTGGGCAGGCAGCGTCGTTACTTTTCACGCAGCATTGCCTGTTGGCGTCGCGGTCGATCGCCGCTCGACGATCATGAGCGTGACTCCGAAGTCCGGTGCTTCGGGAAATATGGTGTTTGTCGCCGTCCGGCAGGAAGTGATCGCCTCAGGAAAAGTCGTCGTCACCGAAGTGCAGGACATCGTGTATCGCGAGCCTGCGTCGAAGTTGGTTTCCGCCGCTGAGTCTGCGCAGACTCCGCCAACTTCCCGGGCCACGATCCCGACACCTGACAAATCCGAGCGCATGCAGCTCGACCCCGTGCAGCTGTTCCGCTTCTCCGCGCTGACATTCAACGCGCACCGCATTCACTACGATCGCGAATACACCCGCGAGGTCGAAGGCTATCCCGGCCTCATCGTGCAGGGCCAGTATGCCGCGACCTTACTGATGGATTTCTTCCTGCGCCACTTTCCCCATTCGCGGATCGCGACGTTCAGTTTTCGCGCGCGGCAGCCAATGTTCGATGGCGTGCCGTTCGACATGCAGCTGGCGAGAACACCGCATGGCGCGAACCTCTGGATCGTTAATCCCCAAAATCAAATCACACTCACCGCGGAAATCATCACCGCCACCTGATTTTTTACGCATTTCGCAAAAGGCCCTGAACCTCCATGCCTATCGAGCTCTCGACTCGCGACCAGGTCGCGGTCATCACGATGCACCGGCCTCCCGTCAACAGTCTGTCACGCGAGCTGCGCGGCCAACTGGTTGAGGCCTTCTCGCAAGCGACGCTCGATACCACAGTCGTTGCCATCGTGATTCGGGGCGAGGGCAATTTCTCCGCCGGCGCGGATATCAACGAGTTCGCCGGCGGCGAACACGGGGACGCCTTCGCTGACCCTGTGTTGCCTGGCGTGGTAGCGCTGCTCGAGAACAGCAGCAAGCCCGTAGTTGCCGCGATCAGCGGAGTCTGTCTCGGCGGCGGTCTGGAAGTGGCGTTGGGTTGTCACGTACGCATTGCAGATTCAACCGCGCGGTTCGCGTTGCCGGAGATCAAGTTGGGGATGCTGCCCGGAGCAGGCGGCACGCAGCGCCTCCCACGCCTCATCGGCGTGGAGCCTGCCCTGGAGCTGATTCTCTCCGGCGCGCAGATCAGCGCTGCTCGGGCCGCGGAGTTGGGGCTCGCACGGCTGACGAGTGGCGATGTGACAGATGCCGCCATATCCGCCGCCCTGTCACTGATAGAAAGCGACAAACCTCTGCCCCGTACACGCGAGCGCCGGGCGGTGTTCCTGACCCGGGAAATCCCCGAACAATATTTCAACCGTCAGCTCGAGATCGCGCGCAAGACGCTGCCGGCGAATCGGCGTTGCATAGAGTCTGTGCGTGCGGCTTATGAATTGCCTTTCGATGAAGGTGGCCGCGTCGAGTGGCTGTGCTTCCACGAGCTTCTCCGGACCACTGAGGCGCGAGCGCTCCAGCATATTTTCTTCGCGGAGCGTGCAGCATCGCGCATCGAAGACCTGCCGCCGCAAACGAAGCCACGATCCATCGCAACGATTGCAGTGTTAGGCGCGGGAACGATGGGCGCCGGCATCGCAATGAGCGCCCTCAACGTCGGTATTCCTGTCGTGTTGATAGATCGCTCGCCCGAAGCCGTCGCGAAAGGTCTTTGCACGATCGAGCGAACCTATGACGGAGCGCTGAAGCGAGGCCGCCTCACAGCCGATGAACGCAAGCAGCGGATCAAGAACATCCGCACCAGCATCGACATCCGGGATGTACGCGATGCGGATCTGATCATCGAGGCCGTGTTCGAGGACCTCGCCGTCAAGGAGCAGGCGTTCAGATCGCTCGACAGTCTCGCGAAGCCCGGCGCCGTGCTCGCCTCCAACACGTCCACGCTCGACATCAATCGCATCGCGAACTTTACCAAGCGTCCCGAAGATGTCGTCGGGATGCACTTCTTCAGCCCGGCGCATGTCATGCGCCTTCTCGAAGTGGTGCGTGGAAACGAGACGGCTCCTGATGTACTGGCGACGGCGATGGCCTTCGCACGCAGGATCGGCAAGGTCGGCGTGATCGCTCGCGTATGCGACGGCTTCATCGGTAACCGCATGGTGGAAGAATATCTCCGCCAGGCTTATTTCCTGCTGGACGAGGGCGCGCTGCCCGAGCAGATCGACGGCGCCCTGGAGCGCTGGGGCATGGCCATGGGGCCGCTCGCCGTGATGGATCTCGCCGGCAACGATATCGGCTGGGCCATTCGCAAACGGCGTGCGCGGGAACAGGCGGACCGGCCTTATTCCGCCATTCCGGATCGGCTGTGCGAGCGTGGTCGTTTCGGGCAGAAAACCGGCTCGGGATTTTATGTATACGATTCCGAAACGCGCCGGCGGAGCGTCGATCCGCTGGTGAGCAAGCTCATCACCGACTATTCCGAGGAGATCGGTGTTCACCGTCGGGAAATATCCGACGAGGAGATCGTGTCCCGCTGCGTGCTCGCCCTCATCAATGAGGGTGCCAAACTCCTGGAGGAGGGCATTGCCCAGCGCGCGTCCGACATCGACGTCGTCTATGTGTCAGGTTATGGCTTCCCGGCACATCGGGGCGGCCCGATGTTCCATGCCAGCTCACTAGGTGAAGCTCACGTGCTGGAGCAGATCGAGAGCTTCCGCACCGGGTATCATCCGGAGGCCTGGAAGCCCGCCTCGCTCCTGCTGCACGCCGTTCGCGAGGAGCTCACGCTTGCGCAGGCAGCGGACAAACACTCGACGAAGAGGAAACTATCATGAGGACAGCGGTCATCGTCTCCACAGCGCGCACGCCGATCGGCAAGGCGTTTCGCGGCGCTCTCAACAACATCAAATCCCCATCGCTGATGGCACATGCCATTCGGCACGCCGTGCAGAGGGCGAAGATCGACCCGTCTCTCATCGACGACGTTGTGATTGGCACCGCGATGCAGGCCGGCACCGCCGGGCTGAATCTGGCGCGCCTCTCGGCGTTTGCCGCGGGGCTGCCCGTTTCGGTTTCCGGTCAGACCATCGATCGGCAGTGTGCATCGGGTCTGATGGCGATCGCCATTGGCGCGAAACAGATTATGGTCGATGGCATGGATGTCGTGGTCGCCGGCGGCCAGGAAAATATCTCCGCGCTGAACGTGCCGTATTACGAGGAGACGGGGCGGCAGGCCGATCCCGCCGTCATTCAGCTCGTGCCGCATGCTTACATGCCGATGTTGGGCACCGCCGAGTTCGTTGCCAAAAAATACGGCATCACTCGCGAGCAGCAGGACGCGTACTCACTGCAGTCTCAGCTGCGCACAGCGGCGGCGCAGGCGGCCGGTCGCTTCGACGCCGAGATCGTGCCGATTACCACGAGCATGACGGTAGTCGATCGCGCCACGAAACAGACATCTCAGCAGACGGTCACCTTGTCAAAGGATGAAGGCAACCGGCCGGATACCACGATCGAGGGGCTCGCCAGCCTCAAGCCGGTCGTCGAGGGCGGCACGATCACCGCGGGCAACGCCAGCCAATTATCAGATGGCGCCTCGGCTTGTGTGTTGATGGACTCCGCCGTCGCCGCACGCAATGGGCTTGTGCCGCTGGGTATTTATCGCGGCATCGCTGTTGCCGGGCTGGCGCCGGAAGAAATGGGCATCGGTCCGGTGCTCGCCGTGCCGAAACTTCTGCGACAGCATGGCCTCAGAGTGTCGGACATCGACCTGTGGGAATTGAACGAGGCGTTCGCCGTGCAGGCGCTGTATTGCCGCGACAAGCTCGATATCGATCCTGAGAAATATAATGTCGACGGCGGGGGAATCTCGATCGGCCATCCTTATGGCATGACGGGCTCGCGCCTCGTCGGGCATGCGCTCATCGAAGGCAAGCGGCGTGGCGCGCGGTTTGTCGTCATCACGATGTGCGTCGGTGGCGGCATGGGCGCCGCGGGTCTCTTCGAGCTGCCCAGGTGAGCGCGGAGATGACGCCCGCCGGCCTGCAGGCTTCAGACCTGTTCCGGCTGGCGGGCAAGACAGCATTGATCACCGGCGGCTCGCGCGGATTGGGCTTCGCCATGGCGCAAGCTCTCGGCGCCGCCGGGGCTGAGGTAATCATCGCCGCCCGTAAACAGGACGAGCTCGATACCGCCTACCGTGCTCTCATTGCCGCGGGAATTCAGACAATCGCGCTCCGTCACGACGTGAGTGACGCCACAAGGGCCGACGCCTTTGTGGAAAGCGTGTTGAAAGAAACGCGGCAGATCGACATCCTCGTCAACAATGCGGGCGCCACCTGGGGCGCGCCCGCTGCCGCCTATCCCGCGGAGGGCTGGAGGAAAGTGATGGACGTGAATGTGAACGGCGCGTGGGCGCTGACGCAGGCCGTCGCCGTGCGCAGCATGATTCCTCGGCGTACGGGCTCCATCATCATGATCTCTTCAGTGTTGGGTTTGGGCGGCGGGCGTCCGGGAAGCTTGTCGACCCTGGCTTACAATGTGGCCAAGGCGGCGCAGGTGAATCTCACAAAGTCGCTCGCGGCGGAGTGGGGCGCGCACGGCATTCGGGTCAACGCCATTCTGCCAGGCTGGATTCCTACCAAGATGAGCAAGGCCACACTTGCCGAACACGGCGATACATGGCTTTCTGTTACACCCCTCGGCCGCTTCGGTGCGCCGGAGGAATTGGCTGGCCCCATTCTATTTCTTGCGTCGGACGCTTCCAGTTATGTCACCGGCCATGCGCTGGTGGTGGATGGCGGCCTGACGTGTTGTGTCTGATTTTCTTTACCGCGCACTGCCAAGGAGAGCGTTTGATGGCGATTAACAGGACGATCACGGGTGTGCGCAAGGCCGAAGTCACCGCCGAGAATTACAGCTACCCCCTGTTGATCCGGCAGCTGCTGCATTCGGTGCTCTCGACAGATCGGGATCAGGAGATCGTCTACCGTGATCGCGTGCGCCTTACTTATGCGCAGTGGCACCAGCGGCTGAAGCGTCTGGCTAATGCGCTGACCGGTCTCGGCGTCGCGCCCGGCGAAACGGTCGCCATGCTGGATTGGGACAGTCATCGCTATCTCGAAGCGTATTTCGCCGTCCCCATGATGGGCGCCGTGCTGCAGACAGTGAACGTGCGCCTGACGCCGGAAGAAATACGCTATACGTTAGATCACGCCAACGCGGAGATCGTGATCTTCCATCGCGATTTCCTGCCGCTCATCGAGCGGCTGCGCGTGGTGCTGCCGAAGGTGAAAGCGTTCGTGCTCATCGCCGAAGACGGCGCGCCGGAAGTTGAGTGGTCTGCCGGCGAATATGAGCAACTGCTCGGTGACGCGTCCCCGGAATATGATTTCCCGGAGTTTGACGAGAACGCCATCGCCACCACGTTTTATACGACGGGCACCACCGGCTTGCCGAAGGCCGTGTCGTTCACGCATCGGCAGCTCGTTCTGCACACGGTTACGCTGATGGGTGCGCTGGCGAATCTCGGCAACACGCGCTCGTTCACACGCAACGATGTGTACATGCCGCTCACGCCGATGTTTCACGTGCATGCGTGGGGCGTGCCTTATCTGGCGGTGTTGCTGGGAATCAAGCAGGTCTATCCGGGCCGCTACGATCCGCTGACGATCCTGAAACTTGGCAAGGCGGAAGGCGTGAGCTTCTCCCATTGCGTGCCCACGATCCTGCAGATGTTGTTACACGTCGAAGGCGGAGCCGCCATTGAAGTGAAAGACTGGAAGCTCATCATCGGTGGAGCTGCGTTGCCAGCGGCCTTGTGCAAGGCGGGTCTGGATCGCGGCTTCGACGTGTGTTCGGGCTACGGCATGTCGGAGACCGCGCCGTTCCTGACGATTACGCGCTGGAGCGATGCTCTGCAGCCCTCTCCTGCAGAGGAGCTCGACATCCGCTGCAGAACCGGCTTGCCGGCGCCGCTCGTCGAGCTTCGCGTTGTCGATGAAAACATGCAGGATGTGCCGCCCGACGGCCGCTCCGTCGGCGAGATCATTGTGCGTACCCCCTGGCTCACCTCTGCCTATCGCGGGGATCCGGATGCTTCCGCGCAACTCTGGCGCGGCGGCTATCTGCATACGCAGGACGTCGCGACGATCGACGCGAAGGGTTACGTCCAGGTTCGTGACCGGTTGAAGGATGTGATCAAGAGCGGCGGCGAGTGGATCTCGTCGTTGCGGCTCGAAGATTATATTTCGCGCCACCCCGGTGTGATGGAGGCCGCGGTCATTGCCATCAGCGATGAGCTCTGGGGCGAGCGCCCACTCGCGGTCCTCGTGCCCCGAGCGGGCTGGGAGAACAAGCTGACGCTGCAGGCGATTTCCGAACATCTCGAATCGTTCGTCAGCGCGGACCTGTTGCCGCGGATGGCTTTGCCGAAACGCGTGGAAGAAGTCGCCGCGCTCGATCGCAGCAGCGTGGGCAAGGTCGACAAAAAGGCGTTGCGAGCCCGCTACGCGCAGAAGTAATCATCGAAGTTCTGCATCGCGTCCCGCCGCCCGCGGGACGCGATCCAGCGAAGGTCAGCGCTCACGGCTTCAACGACCTGCCAACTCGTAACGCGAGCCCGGGTGGTAGAGATCCGCCACGGTCGCAATGCGCGAGTGAGCCCAGGTGCGACGGCGGATCAGCAGGCAAGGCTCATTTGCCTCGAGCTTCAGAAGGCGGCGGATGCGGGCGTCGGGCGCAATGGCTCTGACCGAATGATCCGCGCGCTGTAGCGGCGCTACTTTCATCAGATATTCGTGCGGCGTCATCTTCGTGAAATCGTTCCTGAGATAATCAGAAATGACGCGCGGATTGACGTAACGGTCTTCCACCTGCAGCGGAATATCTCCTTCGTAATGCACGACAACCGAATGATCGAGGCGCGCACCGAAGGCCACGTTACAGCGTTCGGCGTATTCGCGAGTGGCGGTGACGTGGCCAACCGAGATCACGCGGGCCGAATACGCGTGGCCGCGGGCGCGAATCTCATGCGCGATGTCATGAATCTCGAGCGGATGCGAGTGCACGCGCTGCTCGGCGACGAATGTTCCTACCCCCGCGACGCGTTCCAGCACTCCTTCTGATGCGAGCTCACGCAGCGCGCGGTTTGCAGTCATGCGAGAGACGGACAGCTCCTGCACGAGCTCGTTTTCGGAGGGCACGCGGTCGCCCGCCTTCAAGGTGCCGTTGGAGACCTGGCCGAGAATGAACTGCTTCACTTCGAGATAGCGGGTCGCCGGGGCCTGCGTCACGCAAAACTCCTGAATGTCAGCATCGCGTCGATGAGCTCACGCAATGTTTGCGACAGTCGCTGCGCATCGGCTGGGTGCAGTGTGTAGGGCGGGTCGTCGCTCATGTAGATCTGCCGTGTCAGCTCCATCTGCACAGCGTGAATATTGTGCCGGGGGCGGCCGTAATGCCGCGTGATAAAACCGCCCTTGAAACGGCCATCGAGGACCGCGGAGTAGGGCGAGGCTGCGGCCACTTCCAGCAGGCGGGCTGCAAGTTCGGGGGCGCACGATCTGCCGGATGCCGTGCCGAAATTCAGATCGGGCAGCGCGCCGTCGAACAGTCGCGGCACGCGCGTTCTGATGGAATGCGCATCCCACAGCAGCGCGAAACCAAAACGTTGCCTCAGCCTGTTGAGGAGCGCGTGAATTTCGCAGTGATACGGCTGCCAGTATTTCTCGATGCGTACGTCGATTTCCTTCGTGGAGGGCTCGGCGCCCTCCGCATACAGCGGCTCGCCGGTGAAGGTTTCCAGCGGGCAGACGGCCGTTTCATACTGCCCCGCATATAACGGCTTGCCATCGATAGACCGGTTCAGGTCGACCACGTAGCGGGAGTGTGTGGCGACCAGCAGCGTTGCGCCAACTTCATCTGCAAAAGGATACAACTCGGGCACGCGCCAGTCTGTGTCAGGAAGGGCGTTGGCGTCGGGCGTCATTCTCGCGGAGATATTCGGCGGGACGTACGTTCCCGCATGCGGAACATTGATCAGCAGAGGGGAATTGCCCTCGTGCAGCTGGAAAAGTTCGTTCATGACGGCTCACCTGTCGATGGAAGGCAAGACGGGAATCTTCAAGCCATGCGCCTGCGCGCACTGGATGGCTTCGGGATAGCCGGCGTCAGCGTGACGCAAAACCCCCGACGCCGGATCGTTCCATAACACGCGCTCGATGCGGCGGGCCGCGGCCTCAGTGCCATCGCACACAATGACGAGACCGGCGTGTTGGGAGTACCCCATGCCGACGCCGCCGCCGTGATGAATGGAGACCCAGGTCGCGCCGCTCGCCGTGCTGAGCAGAGCATTCAACAACGGCCAGTCAGACACGGCGTCGGAGCCGTCCCGCATTCCCTCGGTCTCACGGTTGGGGCTCGCGACAGAACCTGAATCGAGGTGATCGCGGCCGATGACCACCGGAGCTTGCAATTCACCACGCGCGACCATTTCGTTGAACGCAAGCCCGAGCAAATGCCGCTGGCCCAATCCCACCCAGCAGATTCGCGCCGGCAGCCCCTGAAAGCGGATGCGTTCGCGCGCCATGTCGAGCCAGCGATGCAGATGCGCGTCGTCGGGAATCAGCTCCTTCACTTTGGCATCCGTTCGATAGATATCCTCAGGATCGCCCGACAGCGCGACCCATCTGAATGGCCCCACACCTTTGCAGAACAGCGGTCGAATATAAGCAGGCACGAAACCGGGGAAGGCGAAGGCGTTCTCGAGCCCTTCATCCAAAGCGACCTGACGGATGTTATTGCCGTAGTCAAACGTGGGTACGCCAACCTTGTGGAATTGAAGCATCGCGGCCACGTGTTGTCGCATGGACGCGCGCGCGGCTCTATCCACAGCCTGCGGATTTTTCTTCCGCTGCTCGAGCCAGCGCTCGACCGTCCAGCCGGCGGGCAGGTAGCCGTTGATCGGATCGTGCGCGCTGGTCTGATCTGTCACGGCATCGGGGCGAACGCCGCGCTTGACGAGCTGGGGCAGAATTTCAGCGGCATTTCCTAACAGCGCGATGGAGACTGCCTGGCCTTGACGCGTGTAGTGCGCGACGCGGGCCAATGCATCGTCGAGATCTTGCGCCTGCTCGTCGAGATAGCGGGTCTGCAGTCGCATGTCGATGCGGCTCTGCTGACATTCGATGCTGAGAGAGCATGCACCGGCCAGACTTGCCGCGAGCGGCTGTGCCCCACCCATGCCGCCGAGACCCGCCGTGAGAATCCAGCGGCCACCGAGATTGCCGCCGTAGTGCTGGCGGCCCATCTCGACGAATGTTTCATAAGTTCCCTGGACGATGCCCTGGCTGCCGATATAGATCCACGAGCCCGCCGTCATCTGGCCGTACATCATCAGACCCTTGCGATCGAGCTCGTTGAAATGTTCCCACGTCGCCCACTGGGGCACGAGGTTGGAGTTGGCGATCAGCACGCGAGGCGCATCCGCGTGAGTTCTGAGAATGCCTACGGGCTTGCCGGACTGAACCAGCAGAGTTTCATCCGCCTCGAGAGCGCGAAGGGCGGCGACGATGGCGTCGAAACATTTCCAGTTGCGCGCGGCGCGGCCCATGCCGCCATAGACGACGAGCTCGGCGGGATTCTCGGCCACGTCAGGGTCGAGATTGTTCATGAGCATGCGCAGCGGCGCTTCGGTGAGCCAGCTCTTCGCTGTCAGCACCGAACCTCGTGGAGCGCGGATATCACGGAGAGGCTGAGAAGCGTCTGGCACTGTCATGGGAAGCTCCACAGGCGACGTCGAATCAGGCGCTCGGGAGAATAGCCTGTATAGACAGGCTGCTCAATCGGACATAAGTCAGTTACGCAGCGGCTCCTGCAGGCGTGTCATTGCCGCATGAAACGCCTGGGCGATTTCTTCTTCACCAACATGTCTGCCATCGCGGACGACGTGGTTGCCGCCGACGATGACGTGGCGTATCGGATTGATATTGCCCGTGAAAATAAATCGATCGAGCAACTGGTCGTCACGCGCGCTGGCGAAGGCGGGCGTGCTGGTGTCCAACACGATAAAGTCAGCAGCGTTGCCGGGGGCTATGGCGCCTGTGGGTTGGCCCAGTGCGGCCGCGCCGCCGGCCAGCGCTCGGGGCCAGAGATCGGCAGAAACATTTCTGCGGCGTAACGCGAGACGCTGGCCATATTCCAGCCACCGCAGTTCTTCCACCGGCGACACGGAGACGTGACTGTCTGATCCGATCGACAGGGCGCCGTGACTCTGGAGATACGCGGGCAACGGGAAAAGCCCGTCGCCGAGATTGGCTTCGGTCGTGGGGCAGAGACCCACGACGGCTGCGCTTTGAGCAAGCGCAGTCACTTCCTGGGGTTGCATGTGTGTGGCGTGCACCAGGCACCACTGTCTGTTTACCGGCGCATGCGTCAGCAGCCATTCCACCGGTCTTTGCCCGGACCATCGCAGGCACGCATCCACTTCAGCGGTCTGCTCTGCGATGTGAATATGGACGGGCCGATTCTGAAGAGAGAGGCCGCGGGATTCGAGCACTTCGGTCAGCGACTGCGGTGGCACGGCGCGCAGGCTGTGAAACGCGAGGCCGATGTGTTGCCGCGAGCGGGTTTTCGACTTCGCGTCGAGCTCGTGGAGCAGGCGCAGATACTCATCCACACTCAGGACGAAGCGCTGTTGATGCGGCTCGGGCGCGTGGCCGCCGAACTGGCTCGTCTGATAAAGCACCGGCAGATGGGTGTGTCGAATACCGGACAACTCCGCGGCGTGCATGACGGCTTCTGACATTTCCAGAATATCGGCGTGTGCGGGAGCGTGGTGCAGATAATGAAACTCGGCAACGCTCGTGTAGCCGGCTTTGAGCATCTCTACATAGAGTTGTGCGGCGATGGCGTTGAGATCTTGCGGAGTGATCTGCGCGGCGAGGGCGTACATGATCTTGCGCCACGACCAGAAATCGTCGTCACCCACAGAGGCGCGCTCGGCGCAGCCGGCCATCGCGCGCTGGAATGCGTGGCTGTGACAGTTGGGCATGCCGGGAACCGCGGAGCCGGCGAATGCGATGGCGCCTTCGCGCGTCGCACCTGGCTCAACGGCGGTGATGAGGCCCCATTCGTTGACGGACACGCGTACGTGACGAGCCCATCCGTGGGGGAGTAGCGCATGATCCAACCAGTAATGGCTCATGAACGGCTCCGTCGTGCTGTATAGACAGGAGCATAGCGCACGAAACTTGGGAATGCGGCAGAATCCCGGGCGTTGCTGTCACTCTCAGGTTGTGCGCATGTTCAACGGCTACGGTCCCGGTGCTTCGATCATTCTGGTGGTGACGCTGATTGTCAGCTTCATCGGCCTGTCTTCGCCGCGGCTCATCGAGCGCACGGTGTTACGGCCGTACTGGCTGGTGCGCAACAGAGAATACAGTCGCCTGATCACGAGTGGTTTCGTGCATGCGGACCTCGGGCATCTGATTTTCAACATGCTGACGTTCTACTTCTTCGCGTTTCCGCTGGAGCGGGCCATCGGCACGGTGAAGTTTGTTGTGTTGTATTTCACCGGGCTCGTGCTGAGTGACCTCGGTACGTATTTCAAACATCGTGGCCAGCCGGAGTATTCCTCGCTTGGGGCTTCCGGAGCGATTCTTGCCGTGCTGTTTGCGTCGATCGTATATTTTCCGGGTCAGTCGTTATTCATTCTGCCGTTTCCTGTGCCCATTCCGGCGCCGCTGTTTGCGGTGATGTATCTGGGTTACAGCTATTACTCATCGCGCCATGCCAGGGGACGCATCAATCATGACGCGCACATCGGCGGCGCACTAACCGGCCTCGCGTTCGTCGCGCTGACAGATCCGCAGCAATATCGCGGGTTGGTGGAGACGGTGGGCGGGTGGTTCCGCTGATCGTCTGATACTTACGGCGCTGCGTGGTGGTCGTAGCTGATGACGCGGCTCATCTGCCACGTGCCGTTCCGGTTCTGCCAGATGTTGACGAACTTGCCGACGCCTTCGCACTTGCCGGAGGCGAGCTGACAGAAGCGATGTTCCCCGATCTCGATGGCGCCATAATCCTTGATGGGATACACCTGCAGCGTCCCTTCAATCAACTCGCGCCGCGACTTGCCGCAGATGTATTTCTCGGTGCTTTCGATCACGCTTTGCCGTGAAGTCATCAGACCACTCTTGTCGTGATAAAACTCCACGTCAGGGGTGAAGTAGGCGCCGAAGGTTTTCATGTCGCAGCGGTTGTAGGCGTCGAACACTGCGGTATCGAGAGCGACAATCGTGGTCATCAGCGACTCGGTGCCGGATGACGTTTTTCCTCCAGGGGTATCCGCGGCAGTCAGCGCCACGGCAAGCAGCGAAAGGAATGCGAGGGTGCCACCTGTCGAGAAAGGTCTCTTCATCTAATGTTTTCCTTTTGTCCGGCTCATACAGCAAGACTCGAGATCTTTGAACGAGGGAAACTTCGCTCGCTTCCGGCGTGGGAGCGGGAGCGAAATCGAGTTCAGTCGCCGCGTGTCACCGCAGCCGAAATATGCAGCTCTTGAATGCTCGCGCTGACGGCGCCAGCAGTAATTTCGAGGAACCCCACGCTGACCGGCAGCGTAAACCGCCTGGGGCCCGCGCTGTCCGGGTTCAAGAACAGCACGCCATCACGCATCTCAACCCGAGGTTGGTGCGAGTGCCCGGCGATCACCACCTGAAAATCAGCAGGCTCGACATCGAGCTCTTTCAAGTCGTGAAGAACATAAATCCGCACGCCCCCCAGTTCCAACTTCACACGCTCGGGAATGTTCTGCGCCCAAGGCCCTCGGTCGTTGTTCCCGCGAACCGCCGTGACCGGAGCGAGCTTGCGAAGTTGCTCGAGAATCTCCACGCCGCAGATGTCCCCCGCGTGAATGATGTGCTCCACGCCTCGTAACGCATCCACCGCCTGCGGCCGAAGCAGACCGTGAGTGTCCGAAATGACCCCGATCCGGCGCGGGAGACCTTCGCCCTGTGTGAAACGCTGCTTCATGAGAATTGCGGGCGGCGACAAGCGGGCCGCAGGCCATCGGGCGTGGAAATGTCCCGAAATAGGCACATCAGTGCGATGTACACGGTGATTTGCCGCTGGCCGGAAAATATATTTCCGGCCCAGCTCGAGCGCTTCCCCGCAGGGGAAAAAGCCACGGCGCTGCTAAGCTGTTGAAAGATATGGCGCTCCCAACCGGATTCGAACCGGTGTTACGGCCTTGAGAGGGCCATGTCCTAGGCCTCTAGACGATGGGAGCGCTGAACTTAAAGGCTGACGCGAGAGCGGGGTATTATAGGGAGCCGATCCGATTGCTCAAGCCGAAAGCCAAGATATTGAACCCCTCTGACTCTTTTCCTCCGGACCCATTGCCGGCACCGCGGATTATCCCGCGCTCCGAACACACGATTTCCCGCGCAGGGATCTCGCCCAACGCACTTCGAGTGCTTTACCGCCTGCGAGATGGCGGCTTCCAGGCGTTCCTGGTGGGTGGCTGCGTCCGAGATCTCCTCCTGGGCATCCAGCCCAAGGATTTCGACGTCGCTACGGACGCCTTGCCCGAACAGGTCAAGAAGCTGTTCCGTAACTGCCGCCTCGTCGGACGTCGCTTCCGCCTCGCTCATGTCTTCTTTGGACGTGAAATTATCGAGGTCGCGACGTTCCGCGCCGCCAGCGCACCTGCCGAGGCAGACGAGCCCGCAGTGGACGCTGACGCCGAGGACGCAGAATCCGCGGAGCTCAACCCGCCAATCGAAGCCGTATTGGCCGCGTTGGACGACGACATCGACGATGACGCCGATTCGGACGGCGACGACGGTGACATCGACGACTCCGACGCCGATGCGGACGACGACGTGGACCCTGACTCGCCCTCTGAGCCAACCGCTGACAGCGAGCCTGAACCGAACTTCCGCGCCCGGTCCGCTGCCAATTCGGACGCGAGCCCATTGGCCAGCTCTCATTACGCATCAACCTCTGACGCTGACTCCCAAGTTGGCGGCCCTGAGGTGGACGCTGCCGCTTACGCGGAGAGCACTCCCGACTCAGACTCCTACGCGGCAGGCCGCACCGAAGACGACGCCAATGCGCAAGCGGGCGTCGACCCTGCGGAGGATGAACTAGGCCCGGACGATGACGATAACCTCGCCGAGTCGTGGGTTTCGGTCGACGCCAACGGCCGCACCAAGTCCGAAGCCGCTGCGGCTGCCTCGGCGGCAGCGGACGCTGAGTCGTCAGCCATGCAGTCCGAGTCCGGCAGCGGCAGCGCGCCAACCGACGAGTTCAGCTCGAGTGGTTCAAACACCACGCGTGCGCGCTCGTCGCAGGGTCCGCGAAGCCGCCGTGACGGTCGTCGTCGCGACGTGCAGGAAGAAGATGCTGACTCTGAGCGGATGTTCGACGAGACGGGCCGCATCATTCGCGACAACGTCTACGGCAACATCGATCAGGACGTCTGGCGCCGCGACTTCACCGTCAACGCGCTCTACTACAACATTGCTGACTTTTCCCTGTGGGACTACACCGGCGGCGCGGAGGACGTGGCGTCGAGAACGCTGCGTCTCATCGGCGATCCGGAGACCCGCTTCCGCGAAGACCCCGTGCGGATGCTGCGCGCCGCGCGATTCGAGGCCAAGCTCGATTTTCACATCGACGCCGCCACCGCGGAGCCCATCGAGGAACTGCGTGATTTGTTGGGAGGCGTGCCGCCCGCGCGTCTCTTCGATGAAACGCTCAAGATTTTCCTTGGCGGCTACGGCGAAAAGAGCTTCCTGGTGCTCCGTGAGCGCGGTCTGCTCGCGGCCTTGCTGCCCACGGTCGACGATTATCTCGAGGCCAACCCGGGCAGCCTCGTCGAGCAGCTGCTGATACAAGGTCTGCGCAACACAGACGCGCGGGTGCTTGCGGACAAGCCTGTCACACCGACATTCCTGTTTGCATTGTTGTTGTATGGCCCGATCGCCAAGGCGATCGAGTCCTCGCCGCCAGAGCGTTGGCACGAGCTCTCCACCATCCTCGACGCATGCGACAAGGCCGTGCGCGACGCGCAGGAACACATCAGCATTCCGCGACGGTTCTCACTGGGCCTGCGTGAAATGTTTGCCCTGCAGCCGCGCCTGGAGTATCCGCGCGGCCGTCGTGCGCTACGAGTGCTGGAGCACCCGCGTTTCCGCGCGGCCTACGATCTGTTGTTGCTCAGATCTGAGTTTGGCCTGGCGCCGAAAGAGCTGGTGGACTGGTGGACGCGCATCCAGACAGTCTCCAACGAAGAGCGCGGTCGCATGGCCGACGCCATTACCGGCCAGCAGCAGCGCTCCGAAGGCGGCGGGGGAGCTCGACGAAGTGGCGGCCGTCGGCGACGTCGTCGAGGCAGGCGCCCAGGCAGTCCGAGCTAGTGAATGCCTGGCAGCCGGCCTATGTCGGCGTAGGCAGCAATCTGGACGATCCACGCGCGCAAGTGCTGAAAGCCTGCGCGCGCATCGCCCGCATTCCGGGTACGCGGGTGGTGGCGACCTCGCGCTTGTATGCAACGCGTCCGCTCGGCACGGTTCAGCAACCTGATTTCGTGAACGCCGTTGCCGGCACGCTCACCCAGCTCAGCTCCTTGCAATTTCTGGAGCACCTGCGCGCCATCGAAGCGGAGTTTGGCCGGCCCGCCCAACACGAGAAGTGGGGGCCGCGCGTGATCGATCTCGACCTTCTCGTCTACGGGCGCGAGCAGCGAACCGACGCGCCGTTGGTCCTGCCGCACCCTGGGATAGTGGAGCGTAACTTCGTTCTGTATCCTCTCGCGGACATCGCCCCGGAGCTCGACGTGCCCGGGCGGGGTCGTGTCAGCGAGCTCAAACAACGCGTGTCGGCCGACATCCAGCTGCTCCAGGCCTGATTTTCTAAGATAGTCACCCGCGAGATCATGACGACAGAGGTTGCTCAGCATCGTTTCATTGTTGTCGAAGGCCCCATCGGGGTCGGCAAGACCAGCCTCGCCCGGCGTCTCGCCACGAGCCTGAGCGCGGAGCTGGTGCTGGAGCAGGCCGACCAGAATCCGTTTCTCGAACGCTTCTATCGCAACCCGCGCGCGGGCGCTTTCCCCGTGCAGCTCTATTTTCTCTTTCAACGGGCGCAGCAACTGGCCGCGCTGACCCAGCACGATCTGTTCGCACCCCTGCGGGTCGCGGATTATCTCCTCGACAAAGACCGGCTCTTCGCGCGCATCACGCTGGACGAGGCGGAATACACTCTGTACGACCAGGTGTATGCGCGCCTCGATATCCCGGCGCCCAGGCCGGATCTCGTGGTGTACCTGCAGGCGCCGATCGACGTGTTGCTGGAGCGCATCGCAAGGCGCGGCATCGACTATGAAAAACATATCGAGCGGGACTATCTGCAGCGCCTCAACGAGGCCTACGCGCGCTTCTTTCATGAATATGAAGCTGCGCCGCTGCTCATCGTGAACGCGGCCTCGATCGATCCGATACATAATCAGGCGGACTTCGAGGAACTGCTGGTCGCCATCAAGCGCATGAAGCGCGGGCGGCTGTACTACAACCCGCTTCGCAGCGGCACCATCTGAGCTCGCCGGTCCGCGCGATTCCACCCAAGGCGGTTTAAGATACCGCTTCATTCCGAGGGGGCCATGTACACACATCTGCAACTGCGAGATTCGCAGCGACCGCCGGTCACGCTGGCAACGCTCGCGCGCATGAAATCGGCTGGCGAGAAAATCGCGTGCCTTACGGCTTATGACGCCAGTTTCGCCGCCCTCGTGGACGAGGCGGATACGGACGTCGTGCTGGTCGGCGATTCCCTTGGCATGGTGATCCAGGGTCACGACACCACGGTGCCGGTGACCATGGAGCACATGGTCTATCACTGTCGTTCCGTGTTGCGCGGCCTGCGTCGGCCGTTTCTGATCGCGGATCTGCCGTTCATGAGCTATCCCGACAAACATCAGGCACTCAGTAACTCCGTGCGCCTGATGCAGGAGGGCGGCGCGAAGATGGTGAAGCTCGAGAGCGGCGCGAGTCAGGTGGAGATCGTGGAATTTCTCACCAGCCACGATATTCCCTCCTGTGCGCATCTCGGGCTGCGGCCACAGTCTGTGCACAAGACGGGCGGATTTCGTGTGCAGGGTCGCGAGGTTACGGCGGCCGAGCGCATGATCAATGACGCGAAGGCGCTCGAGGCGGCGGGGGCTGACATTATTCTGCTGGAGTGCATTCCCGCCGACTTAGGTAAGGAAATTACCCAGGCGTTGCAGGTGCCGGTCATTGGCATCGGCGCTGGCCCGGGCGTGGATGGTCAGATCCTGGTGTTGTATGACGTCCTGGATATCACCACGGGTCGCAAACCCAAGTTTGTTCGCAACTTCATGCCGGGCGCGGGGGATAATCTCGAGGCGTTGAAGCGTTACGTGCAGGCGGTCAAGAGCGGTGAATATCCTGCCCCCGAACATAATTTCTGAGCACCCGGAACCTTCATGCAAATTGTGACGAGGATTGCCGAGGTGCGCGAGCGCGTGCGCCAGTGGCGCGCGGGCGGCGAGCGTATTGCCTTCGTGCCGACGATGGGCAATCTGCATCGTGGCCACATCAGCCTCATCGAAGCCGCGCGTCAGCATGGCGACCGCTTTGTTGCCAGCATCTTCGTGAACCCGATGCAGTTCGGGCCGAACGAGGATTTTGCGCACTATCCGCGCACGCCCACCCAGGATGAAAGCATGCTGGCCGATGCCGGCTGCGACCTGATGTTCATGCCGGATGTGGTGGAGATCTATCCCAACGGGGATGCCAAGGCCACGCGCGTGGACGTGCCGGAACTGTCAGATATTCTCTGTGGCAAATTTCGGCCGGGGCATTTCGAAGGTGTGGCGACCATCGTCGCCAAGCTCTTCAACATCGTCCAGCCTGACATTGCGGTGTTTGGGCAGAAGGATTTTCAGCAGCTTACGGTCATCCGTCGCATGGTTGAAGATCTGTGCATGCCCATACAGATCGTCGCCGCGCCGACGGTGCGGGAAGAGAGCGGGCTCGCGATGAGCTCACGCAATCAGTATCTCACCGCGGAAGACAGGAAGGTGGCGCCACGCATTCACGAGCTGCTGACGCGTGCCGTGGAGCGATTACGGCGGGGCGATGTCGATTACGACAACATCGAGCGTGAAGGTTTCGCCGCGCTCGAGGATTACGGCTTCAGGCCGGATTATTTCGCGGTGAAAGAGGCACGCAATCTGGCGCCGCCGACACCTGCTGACAAAGATCTGGTGGTGTTGACGGCCGCGCGCCTCGGCAAGGCGCGCCTCATCGATAATTTGACGCTGACGCGCTGACGCGCTGACGCGCTGACGCGCTGACGCGCTGACGCGCTGACGCGCTGACGCGCTGACGCGGACGAGGGCAGCCGCATGAGCGCAGCTGCCGCCGCCATTTTCAAGCCTTCGCTGCCCGCGCCTCGGCCAGATTGAACGGCATCTTGTGCAGCTTCACGCCCGTAGCGGCAAACACTGCATTGGCCACCGCCGGAGCGATAGGCGGCGTGCCCGGCTCACCCACTCCCGACGGAGCATTCGTCGACGGCAGGATGTGCACCTCGATCGCGCGAGGCATGGCATCGATGCGCAGCACTTCATACTGATGGAAGTTGCTCTGATCCACATGCCCGTCGGTCATGGTGACCTTGCCGAGCAACGCAGCTGACAATCCGTACCCGATGCCACTTTGCATCTGCGCGACGACGACATCGGGCGTCACAGCGATACCGCAATCCACCACGCACACGACGCGATCCACTTTGATCTGATCACCCGTCACCGTGACTTCGGCGACCTGGGCAACCACGGACCCGAAGGATTCATGCACAGCCACGCCGCGTCCACGCCCTGGCGTCTTGTCGAACGGCTTGTCCCAGCCCGCTTTCTCGGCAGCCAGCTTCAGAACCGCCGCATGGCGCGGATGCTTCTCCAGCAGGGCGAGTCTGAACGCCACCGGATCCTGCCCGGCCGCATGCGCAAGCTCGTTGATCACCACCTCCTTGGAGAAGGCGGTATGCGTATGCCCCACCGAGCGCCACCACAACACCGGCACGCCAGATGGAGGGTTTACCCACGTCACATCAACATTGGCAATGTCGTACTGCTCATCCGCATTGCCTTCGACAGCCGCGGGATCGATGCCGTCTTTCATCATCGCCGCGAGCGGTGTGCCCCACAGAATCGACTGCCCGACGATGAGCTGTTTGTAAGCAACGAGCTTGCCGTCGCGATCGAGCCCGGCCGTAACGTGGTGATAGTTCAATGGCCGGTACTTGCCGCCCATGATGTCGTCTTCACGCGTCCAGATGAGCTTCACGGGATACTTGCCGCCCGTGGCTTTGGCGATCGACGCCACTTCAGAAATGTAGTCGGAATCCGCAGTCGCCCGGCGACCGAACGTGCCGCCCGCGGCGAGCGAATTGATCTTCACCTGCTCGGGCTTCATGCCGGCGGCCGCGGCTGCATTCATCACGTCGAAAGTCTGAAACTGCGCACCCGCCCAGATCTCGCACTTGTCCGGGCTCAACTGGCAGACGGCCGTCAGCGGCTCCATGGGCGCATGGGCGAGAAAAGGAAACTCGAACTCCGCATCGATTTTCTTCGCCGCGCTTTTCAGCGCCGCGTCGGTTTCGCCATGTCTCGCGATCTTCAGCGCTTCGGGAGCGCGGGCCAGCTGCTTGAAGTCCGCCATGAGCGCGGCCGTGCCGCGTTTCTCGGCCTTCGACTCGTCCCAGGTCACTTGCAGCGCGTCGCGGCCTTTCTTCACCGACCACGTGTCGCGACCCACGACGGCAACACCGCGCGGAACCTGCACGACATCCACAACACCCGGCACCGCCTTCGCGGCCGTGGCATCTATGGATTTCACAGTCGCGCCGAAGAGAGGCGGGCGCACGATCTGCGCGGTCATCATTCCCGGCAGATACACATCGATGGCGAACTGCTGCTGCCCGTGTGATTTCGCCCTGCTATCGAGGCGCGTCAATGTCTGCGTGTTGCCGATGAAGCTGTATTTGGAAGGATCCTTGAGCGTGACTTCCGTTGGCACGGGCAGTTTGCCCGCGGCGTCCGCGAGCTCGCCGAACGTCGCTTTCTTTCCTGAGGAATGTGACACGGCGCCCTGGCTCACCGTGATGTCGCCAACCGGAACTTTCCACTGTGCTGCCGCGGCCTGGACCAACATGGCGCGAGCGGCTGCTCCCGCCTCGCGAAGTTGCTTCCACGAATTCGCCATCGACGTCGAGCCGCCCGTGCCCTGCACGTTGCCCTTCGGATCGAACGCGAAGTTGCCGTACTGAGGAACCTGCGCCGGCGCGTGTTCCGCGCGCATCTGTTCCCACGAGGCATCGAGCTCATCCGCGACGACGGCGGCGAAGCCTGTCCACACGCCCTGGCCGGCTTCGACATGTTTGACGATGACGGTGATGGTGTTGTCCGGCGCGATGCGCACGAACGGCGTGACGAGTGGCTTGGCGTCGGTTGCATTCGCGCCGGCCGAGCCCGGCTCCGAGCTGCAGCCTGGAATCAATGTGCCGAGCGTGAGGCCGGTGCCCGCGAGCGTTGTCAGTTTGATGAACTGCCGGCGCGACACGCCGAAAAACGACGGTATGGGCAGCGCCGAGGAAAAATCAGTAACGCGTTTGAAGTACATGTGCGGTGTCCTTTATCTGGCGGCGGGCGAGCGCTCAACCGGTCCGTGTCGCGTTGGCTGACGGCGTGGTGAGCTGCGCGGCGGCGGCCGGCAAGCTGTCGGCAGCTTCGTGAATCGCGGCACGGATGCGCGCGTAAGCGGCGCATCGGCAAATGTTGCCGGACATCGCGCTGTCGATATCTGCATCTGAGGGTTTGGGATTGCTCTTCAGCAGCGCGGAGGCCGACATGACCTGACCACTCTGGCAATACCCGCACTGAGGCACGTTGAGTTTCACCCACGCGTCCTGCACAGCTTTGCCGGCGGGCGTGGCGAGCCCTTCGATTGTCGTGATTTTCTTGCCTGCGACTGCCGCGATGGGCGTGACACACGAGCGGATCGGCTCACCATCGAGGTGTACGGTACAGGCCCCACAGAGCGCCATGCCGCAGCCGAATTTAGTGCCCGTGAGGTGCAGGTGATCGCGGATTGCCCACAGCAGGGGCATGTCAGGATCGACATCCAGCTCTCTGGATTGCTCGTTGATCGTAAGCTGGATCGGCATGAGGAAGCTCCCGTGGCGGCTGGCTGCGGAATCGAGAATCGGCGCGATGATTGCGCCTTCGGACTACGTTGTCATCTCCCATGAGGGAGATCAGCCGTCTCAGGCCGAAGCGTGCTGTTCCAGGGCCCAGGCCACGTGCTCACGAACGAGCGGCGAAGCATCTTCGCGTCGCGCATTCAGTGCGCTCAGCACTTCGTCGGTACCCGGCGCGTTGCCCAGCGCAACCGCGATGTTGCGCGACCAGCGCTCGAAGCCAATGCGATAGATCGGGGAGCCGCGCATGCGCTCGTCGAACTCACTCTCCGTCCACGCAAACAGCTCGGCGAGGCGCGGCGAATCGAGCCCATGACGGACTTTGAAATCCGGATGCGCGGCCTCGCGTGCAAACTTGTTCCAGGGGCAGAAGATCTGGCAGTCATCGCAGCCATAGATGCGGTTGCCCAGCGCCGCGCGGAATTCCACGGGAATCGCGCTCTCGTGCTCGATCGTCAGATAGGAAATGCAACGTCGCGCATCGAGTTTGTAAGGAGCGACGATCGCCTGGGTCGGGCACACTTCGATGCAGGCCGTGCAGCTGCCGCAGTGAGCGGTCGCTGGCGCGTCCACTGGCAACGGCAGGTCGGTGAGAATCTCGCCGAGGAAAAACCACGAGCCGGCGTCGCGCGCCAACAGGTTGGTGTGTTTGCCGATCCAGCCGAGGCCGGCATTGCGGGCGAGCGCTTTTTCCAGCACCGGCGCGCTGTCCACACAAACACGAAATCCAAACGGGCCGATGCGCTCGCTGATCTCACGCGCGAGGCGCGCAAGGGCGTTGCGCATCACCTTGTGATAATCGCGTCCCAACGCGTAGCGCGCGACGTATCCACGCGAGGCGTCCTGAAGAAGATTTTCAGCATCGGCGGCATCGGTGGGCCAGTAATCCATGCGCACGCTGATGACCCGAACGGTGCCGGGCGCAAGTTCCTGCGGGCGGCTGCGCATCGTGCCGTGGCGTTTCATATAGGCCATCTCGCCGTGATAGCCGGCCTCGAGCCACTCGAGGAGATGTTGCTCGTCCGCCGCGAGATCGATGCTCGTCACACCGGTCTTGCCGAAGCCGAGCGCGGCCGCACGCGCGACCAGCTCATCTTTCACAGCGAGCAGGTCGAGCGATTCAGCGGTGGGAACGGCGAAAGTCGGGGCCATCGAGTCATCCGGGGTACAGGCGACGCAGTATAGAATCCCGCCATGCCACTGCCGATTGCGTTGTATTCCACTGCCCAGGTTCGCGCGCTCGATGCTCATGCCATCGAGGTGCGGGGCGTGCCGGGTTATACGCTCATGAAGCGCGCAGGCGAGGGCGCGCTGCGATATCTGCGAACGCGTTGGCCCATGGCTCACAGCATCGTCATCGTGTGCGGCCGGGGCAACAACGCGGGAGATGGGTACGTGCTGGCTCGGTTCGCTTCCGCAGCCGGCCTCACCGTGACCGTGCTCGCTGCATCGCCCGTCGAGGATCTCAAGGGCGATGCGCGCCAGGCGTTCGAAGACTTCTCCGCCAGCGGCGGGGAAGTCCATGCGTTTTCTGCTGAGTTATTGCGCGAAGGCGAAGTTGTCGTTGATGCGGTGCTGGGCACAGGCCTGCGGGACGCTGTGCGGGAACCGTTCGCGGCTGCCATCCGCGCGATCAATGCGTGCGAACAGGCTGTGTTTTCGCTGGATATTCCTTCAGGTCTCGACGGCGACACTGGCATCGCGCATGGCACTGCGGTCGAAGCCGACAGCACGGTGACGTTTGTCGGGCTCAAGACCGGCCTCTTCATCGGCGATGGTCCTGAATACACAGGTCCGGTGTTCTTCGATGACCTCGAAGTGGAGGTGCCCGAAGACCCGAGGTTTGCGCCGCGCCTCGAGCGCATCGCGGAGACGGAGATCGGCAAGGCGTTGCCACGCCGTCGGCGGTCTTCTCACAAAGGGGATTACGGCCGCGTGCTCATCGTCGGCAGCGGCCAGGGTATGCCTGGCGCGGTCAGGCTCGCCGGCGAAGCATGCATGCGTGTTGGCGCTGGGCTTGTCACTGTGGCCGTCGCGCCTGAAAACGTCGTTGCCATCGCGGCTGGCCGCCCCGAGCTGTTGTTTCTGCCGTTGCACGATGTCAGCGCTTTGAAAGACGCGATCGAGCGTGCGGATGTCGTGGCCATTGGGCCCGGCCTCGGCACCAGTCAATGGGCGCGTGATGCGCTCGATCAGGTTCTTCGCTGCGATAAGCCGCTGGTGCTCGACGCCGATGCGCTCAACCTTATGGCTGAAGCGCGGACCCCCGCACGCGGCAATTGGGTGCTGACGCCGCATCCTGGCGAAGCGGGTCGGCTCCTCGGCATCAAGACTGACCAGGTTCAGCAGGATCGATTGAGCGCGCTCGATGCGCTGGTCGAGCGTTACGGTGGCACCATCGTGTTGAAAGGTGCCGGCACGCTGGTGGGTACCGCGGGACGTACGCCTGGACTTTGCGAGCGGGGCAACCCAGGAATGGCGAGCGCGGGAATGGGCGACGTGCTCACCGGTGCAATCGCCGGAATTCTGGCCCAGTGTCGGGACCCGTGGCTTGCAGCGCGCGTCGGCACGCTGGTTCACGGCATGGCGGGAGACTCTGTCGCGCGCGCCGGTGACCGTGGTCTACTCGCGAGCGACGTCGCCAGAGAGTTACGTACTTACGTCAGCTTATAGGGCCGGTTCTTATGCACTGGCGAGCCACAACTGCTGAAGAGACCGAGGCTCTGGGCGCGGCGCTTGCGCGAACGTTGCCCACCACTGCGGCGCTAGTCGTCGTGTATCTCAAGGGTGGACTCGGCGCCGGAAAGACCACGCTCGCGAGAGGCTTTCTTCGTGAGCACGGCGTATCCGGGTCTGTTCGCAGCCCGACGTATACGCTGGTGGAGTCGTACGATTCCGGCTCGCCCATCATCCTGCATCTCGATCTCTATCGCTTGCGCGATGCGTCTGAGTTCGAGCCGCTGGGCCTGCGCGACTGGGCCGGCCCGGGATATCTCTGGCTCGTCGAATGGCCGGAGCGTGCCGACGGCATGCTGCCTCCCGCCGACCTCGTCATCGAGCTCAAGCCTGGCGATGGAAATCACGAGATCACGGCGCATGCGCACAGTGATGCGGGAAAATCCTGGCTCGCACGTTTGACTGAAGTTGAAACACCGCGCGACCCGCCGTAGATTACACGGCAACTTGCGTCGCGAAGTTCATGATAAGAAAGCTGTTTCAAACGGGGTGCGCGGTCTTCGCGCTAGGGATGACGGGAAGCGGGCTCCTGCATGCGGCAGAGCTCCGAGAGGTGCGCGTGGCCGCCGATTCCACTTCCACCCGTGTGGCCCTGCAGCTGAGTGGCGATGTCGGCCATAAATATTTCTCCCTCGAAAAGCCGGACCGGCTGGTCATCGATCTGCTCGATACGCATGAGGCGCCGAGGTTGCGGCTGCCGCCGGGCATTGGTCTGGTCGACACGATTCGTACCGGGAAGCAGGCTCAGGGCACGCTGCGACTGGTGTTCGAATTGAAGGCGCGCGTGCCGGCGGAAGTGGAGTGGGCGCAGTCCTCGGGCGAGCCGGGCAAGCAGCTGATTATCGAGTTGGGTGCGGCGGTGCCGAGGTCTGCTTCCATCGGGAAGGGGGCGGCTTCTTCGGCCGGCTCGGCGTGGAAATCCGGTGAAGGCGCGGAAGCCGGTGGTGTTTACGGTGCGTCTGCCGGCCAGAGCGGCGGCACGCAGGCTGCAGGCCCGCGCGCAGCGCAGGTCGGGCAGGGTGCTAACACAGGCTCTGCCGCCAAGGCTGCAACAGCCGGGGCTGCTGCATCGAGAGTGGCGTCCGCAGGTTCGGAGGTGGAGTCGGACGTCGAGAATGACGCGCCTGCGCGCGGCGTCTCACCTCCGCGTCCGATCCTTGCGCAACACGCGCCTACCGAATCGAACCGCGACGTCGTCATCGCGATAGATGCCGGACATGGCGGCAAGGACCCGGGCTCCATCGGCCGCGATGGCACGTACGAGAAAAGCGTGGTGTTTGCCGTGGCCCGTCTGCTGGCGGATCGCATCAACTCCGAGCCCGGCATGCGCGCGGTGCTCACGCGCGACCGTGACGAGTTTGTCATTCATCGCGAGCGCATTCGTCGTGCGCGAGCGCAACGCGCGGATCTGTTCGTCTCCGTCCACGCAGATTCGATTCGCGACCGGAGCATCACAGGCGCTTCGGTGTATGTGCTTTCACAAGGCGGGGCCAGCAGCGAAGCCGCACGTTGGTTGGCAGAGCGTGAGAACGCAGCCGATCTCATGGGTGGCGTATCGCTCAGCGATAAAGATCGGGCGTTGTCCTCAGTGCTGATGGACCTCTCGATGACCGCAAACATCAACACCAGCGCCTCGGTCGCGGAGCGCGTGCTGCTGTCGTTGGACAGGGTGGGGGAAGTGCGCAAGCCGAAGGTGCAGCAGGCCGGCTTCCTCGTGCTGAAGTCCCCGGATATTCCGTCGATCCTCGTCGAGACGGCTTACATCTCGAATCCCAGTGAAGAGCTGCGGCTGCGCACGCCCAGCCATCAGAACAAGCTCGCGAATGCGATTTTTCAGGGCCTGTACAAGTACTTCGAGCAGTACCCGCCCGCTGGCACCCGATTCGCGCAAGGCCGGCGTTCCACTGTGGCAGGCGTTATGGCGGGACCCAGCACGCCGTGAAGTGAGCGCTACGGGCGCTCGTCGCCTGTAAACTGCGGCATGCCCATTATCCGTGTTCTTCCCGGCGAGCTCGTTGACCAGATCGCCGCTGGCGAAGTCATCGAGCGTCCTGCCTCAGTAGTGAAAGAGCTCGTCGAGAACAGCCTGGATGCGGGCGCTCGCCGAATCGACATCGACATTGAGCGCGGTGGTACAGGCCTCATCCGCATTCGTGATGACGGCTGCGGAATCTCCGCCGATGATCTCGCCGTTGCGATCTCACGGCATGCGACGAGCAAGATCGCTTCGCTCGACGATCTCGAGTCCGTTACCACGCTGGGATTTCGCGGCGAGGCCCTGCCGTCCATTGGCTCAGTGGCGCGCCTGCGTCTGGCTTCGAGGCCGGCGGGCGCTGAGCATGCCGCCGAGATCAACGTGGATGGCGGCGTTATAACGCCCACGCGTCCCTCTGCCCATCCCGCGGGCACCACGATCGAAGCACGCGATCTGTTCTTCAACGTCCCCGCGCGTCGCAAGTTTGTTCGCAGCGATGCGACCGAAATGGGCCATATCGCGCGACTGGTGGAGCGTCTGGCGCTGTCGCGCTTCGATGTAAGTTTCAAGCTGAGGAACGGCGAGAAGACGCTGCTGGAAACACCAGCCGTCGCCAGTGAAGAAGATGGCGCACGGCGTATTTCCGCCGTGTTGGGAGAAGAGTTCTTATCTCAGGCCGTGCCGATCGAGCATGTCGTGGGCACTGTGGGGTTGTCAGGATGGGTGGCGCTGCCGACGGCGTCGCGTGGTCAGCCTGATCAGCAGTATTGGTTCGTCAACGGCCGCAGCGTGCGGGATCGGTTGTTGATGAGCGCGGTGCGCGTGGCCTATCGCGATGTGCTGTATGGCGGCCGTCATCCGGCTTACGTGTTGTATCTGGATCTCGATCCGCGCCTGGTCGATGTGAACGCGCATCCGGCCAAGCAGGAAGTCCGTTTTCGCGACAGCAGGCAGATTCACGAGTTTGTCTTTCGCGCGGTGGAACGCGTGCTCGCCGCGACGAAACCTTCTGCGCAGTCGAATAACTCAGCGCTATTGGCGACGGCCGGCGTTGGTCAGCCCGACGAGGATCATGACGGTAGCCCCACCGCGAATCTTACAAACGGTGAGTTTGCCGGGGGCGGCGCCAACCGCGACGATGGCGCGGCGTACGGCGCTCACGCCGATCGCGTCAGCGGCACGCGCGGGAATAGTGCTCTTAGCGGCGCCGACGCGGGCGGCAGAAGCGTTCAAGGTTACGGTGGCGACCCTGCGGGCGACAGAAGCGCCCAAAGTTATGGCGGCTTCGGTGTGGGTGCGGGAGGCCGGAGCGCCCAAAATTATGGTGGTGCCGCTAGCGGCGGTGGCAGTTTCGGCGGGCGGAGCGCATCGCCCACGCGCGTCAATCTCGGCCCGCTCACCCGCGTGGGTGAGCTCGATCTCCGCGATCCCTCGCGCAGCCCGTGGGCGTTCGCGCACGCGGTGCGCGAAACATCGCCTGCCACTTACGGTTCGCCATCGCCCGAGCCAGGTGATTACCCCTTGGGCATTGCCCTCGCGCAGCTGCACGGAATTTATATCCTCGCGCAGAATCGCGACGGGCTCGTTCTCATCGACATGCACGCCGCCCACGAGCGTGTGCTGTACGAAAAAATGAAAGCGGATTACGACGCCGCCGCACCCGCATCCCAACATCTGCTCGAGCCGGTTGTCGTGGAGCTCAAAGCTCACGAGCTCGAAGCCCTGCTCGAATCCCGCGCCGAATGGGAACGCGCCGGTTTCGAGCTGGACGCGCTCGGCCCGACGAAACTCGCGCTGCGCGCCGTGCCCGCCCTGTTATCAGATAAGAACGCCGCCGAAATCGTGCGCGAAGTGGCTCGCGATCTCGAGCTCGATGCAGGCCTGCATCATCTCGACAGCGCCGCCGACAAATTTCTCGGCACGCTCGCCTGTCGCACGTCGATTCATGCGCACAGGCGTCTGACATTGCCCGAGATGAACGCCCTGCTGCGGCAGATGGAATCCACGGATCGCGCCAATCAATGCAATCACGGCCGGCCCACGTGGACGCGGCTGTCCCTGACGGAGCTCGATCAGCTCTTTCTCCGGGGACGTTGATGCAGCTGGACGAGAGCACTGTCGCTGCCGCGCGCGAGCAGGCGCTGCCGCCCGTTCTGATCCTCACCGGGCCCACGGGCACAGGCAAAACCGACCACGCCATTCGTCTCGCGGCAGACCTGCCTTTGGAGATCGTGAGCGTCGACTCCGCGCTGGTGTACAGACAGATGGATATCGGCACGGCGAAACCCTCACAGCAGCAGCGCGCGCTCGTGCCTCATCATCTGATCGACATCTGCGATCCCGCGGAAACTTATTCAGCAGGGCAGTTCGTCACCGATGCGTCCCGCTGCATTCGGGAAATTCACGCGCGAGGGCGCATTCCGCTGCTGGTCGGCGGGACGATGTTGTATCTGCGTGCACTGTTGAGAGGCATCGCCGAGCTGCCGCAGGCCTCGGCGGAGATAAGACAGGCCATCGATGCACGAGCCGGACTCGAAGGCTGGCCTGCCTTGCACGCGGAGCTGGCGAAGCTCGATCCCGTCGCCGCGGCGCGGATTCATCCCAACGATCCACAGCGAATCCAGCGCGCGCTCGAAGTGTGCCAGGTCAGCGGACGCCCGATTTCAGAGCTGCAAAGGCAGACGCGCAGTGCGCTCGAAGGCGTTTCGCTGCGGGGCTGGGCGTTAGTCCCGTCTGACAGGACGGCACTGCATGAGCGCCTGGCGCAACGTTTCGACACGATGATGGAGCAGGGATTTCTCGATGAGGTCGCTGCCCTGCGCGCGCGAGGAGACTTAACGCCTGTGCATCCGGCCGTGCGCGCGGTCGGTTATCGGCAACTTTGGTCGCATCTCGACGGCGAATGCACTTTGAATGAGGCGATAACGCGCGGTGTAGCGGCTACGCGCCAGCTCGCGAAGAGGCAACTGACGTGGATTCGCTCCGAAACCACCTTTGCGCACCTTGATCCCGGCACCGCGCAGACCTATGAAACGTGGCGTAAAGACGTACTTGCCGGCATCACTCGCCTTGGCCGCTGATCGAACCTCCATGATAAGATCGCGCGTCGCGCCTCCGGCTTGCGAGGCACAGAGCTTGCTTGGGATCGGCCATACATGGAGAGTATTCAGGCGGTCCGCGTCGAAAAACAATTAGGTGCGAAAACAAGGAGAAAACGATGGCCAAAGGCCAGTCGCTGCAAGATCCCTTTCTGAATGCCCTGCGCAAAGAGCGTGTTCCCGTCTCGATCTACCTCGTCAACGGTATCAAGTTGCAGGGGCAGATCGACTCGTTCGATCAGTTCGTCGTGCTGCTCAAGAACAGCGTGAGTCAGATGGTGTACAAACATGCCATCTCGACCGTGGTGCCGGCACGCAATGTACGCCTGGCGACGGACGAGAACGGTACGCCTGAGGCCACTGTCGAATAATGCATTTTCTCGTGGAGTTTCCGAGTGTTCGAACGCCCCAGGACCGGTGAGCGGGCGGTTCTCGTGCGCCTGGGTTTTGGCGCACATGTCGATCCGGAAGACATCCAGGAGTTCACGCAGCTCGCACGTTCGGCCGGAGCGCAGCCCGTCGTCACCGTCACGGGTCGCCGCGATCGGCCGGATCCGCGGTTCTTCGTGGGCAGCGGCAAGGCGGACGAATTACGGATCGCCGCCGAGACACACGAGGCCGACGTCATCCTCATCGATCATGCATTGTCGCCGAGCCAGGAGCGCAATCTCGAGAAGCTCACCGGCCGTCGCGTGCTCGATCGCAATGGACTCATCCTCGACATCTTTGCCCAGCGCGCGCGCAGCTTCGAAGGCAAGCTCGAAGTCGAGCTCGCGCAGCTCAAGCACATCGCGAGCCGTCTCGTACGCGGCTGGACTCACCTTGAACGCCAGAAGGGCGGCATCGGCATGCGCGGCCCTGGTGAAACTCAGCTCGAGACCGATCGCCGTCTCATCGGCCAGCGCGTGAAAGTGCTGACGAAACGTCTCGAGAAAATCAAACAGCAGCGCGAGACGGGACGACAGCAGCGCGCCGAGATTCCCGTTCCATCGCTCGCCCTGGTGGGCTACACCAACGCGGGCAAGTCGACCTTATTTCGCGCGCTGACCGGCGCCGACGCCTATGTCGCCGATCAGTTGTTTGCCACTCTGGATTCCACCGTTCGCCGCGTATCGCTGCCCGGTGGCACGCCTGTCGTAGTAGCAGACACCGTAGGATTTATCCGCGAGCTGCCGCATGAGCTCGTCGCTGCGTTCCAGTCCACACTGACTGAGACGCGCGAGGCGACGCTGCTGTTACATGTCGTGGACGCAAGCGATCCACGTCGCGATGAGCACATCGGTCACGTCGAGAACGTGCTGAAAGAAATCGGCGCTGAGGATATTCCTTACATTCTCGTCTACAACAAGATCGACCGCCTGGAGCTGCCGGCGCGTGTCGATCGTGATGCCGACGGCCGGGTGTCGGCTGTGTGGATCTCCGCTGCCGGCGACGTCGGCCTCGACCTGCTTCAGCAGGCGATTGCCGAACGCATCGCACGGCTCGCGCGTCACGCGGTCATACGAATACCGCCCAGTGCTGGCGCGTTGCGCTCGCGGCTGTATGCTGCGGGTACGGTTCGCGAGGAGCGTCATCTCGAAGATGGCACCCTCGAATTACACGTCGATCTTCCCGATGGGGAATTGCAGATCCTGGAACGCACTCCCGGAGTGCAGGTGTTCGCAGCGCCTGTCGTCGATATGCCTTGTGCGTCCGAGAACGGCTACCTACAATCGACGCCCTTTTTTAGCGCACCCAAACTGCGCTCCTAAGCCAACTTCTTATGGCGTGGAATCAACCAGGCGGTCAGAACAATCCGTGGGGCCGGCGTCCGGGACAGGGCGGCGGCGATCTCGACGAACGCATGAAAGGCTGGCAGCGCCGGCTCGAGTCGTTCCTGCGACCCGGAGGGGGTGGCGGTGATGGCAGCCCGCTGCTGCTCGTCATGGTCATCGTCGTGGCCATCGGCCTGTGGCTGGGGAGCGGGCTCTTCCAGATCGAGGCTGCCGAGCGGGGCGTCATCCAGCGTTTCGGTCGCCTCGTGGCCGTGAGAGATCAGGGCCTGGGCTGGCACTGGCCCTGGCCCATCGAAACGATCACCAAGGTCAATACGAAGAGCGTCAACAGCAGCGCTTACGACTCGCGCGTGCTGACGGCCGACGTCAACCTGGTTGACCTGCGTTTCGCCGTGCAATACCAGTACAGCGATCCGATCAAGGTGCTCTTCCAGGTCGCGGACCCGGAAAGCACGCTGAAGGAAGTGAGCGAAAGCGCCATCCGCGAAATCGTGGGGCAGAGCGTGCTCGACGACGTGCTCGTCGGCGCCACGCGCCCGCAGATCACGGCGCGCATGAAAGAGCTCATCCAGACCACGCTCAATTACTACAACGCGGGCATCACGATCACCTCCGTCAACCTGACGGACGTGCAGGTGCCAGAGGCCGTCATTCCTTCGCAGCGGGATGCCAACAAGGCGCTGGCCGACCAGGAGCGTTTCGTGAAAGAAGCGCAGGCCTACGTCAATGGAATTCTGCCGGCTGCTCAAGGCAACGCGGCACGCATGCAGCAGGAAGCCGAGGCGTATCGCGGACAGGTCGTCGCGCTCGCCGAAGGCCAGGCTTCACGCTTCAGCCAGCTGTCGGAGGCGTACACGCAGTCGCCTGAGGTGACGCGTCGTCGCCTGTATCTGGAGACCGTCGAAAACGTGCTCGGTCGCTCGAAGAAAGTGATCATCGATTCCAAGGGCAATGGCACGGGCGGCAATATTCTGTATCTGCCCCTCGACAAGCTCATGGATCGCACGCCGCCGCGCCTCGAGTCGGCTGACGGAAGTGTTACGTACTCGGCCCCCGCCGTGACCGAATCGGTCACCATCGAAGGCCGCAGCCGGGGAGACCGCTGATGCCGTCGCGCGCATTTCCATTTCTCGTGCTGATTGGTGCCGCGATCATTCTGGCGCTCACCTCGCTGTTTACGGTGAAAGAGACGCAGCTCGCGATCCGTACGCAGTTCAAAGCCATCGTGCCGACGAAGTATGACCCGGGCCTGCATTTCAAATGGCCCTGGGATCAGGTGGTGCGGTTCGAGCGGCGCATCGTCTCGCGGTCCTACGCGAGCGAAACGTTCCTGACCAATGATAACCGGGCCCTCGTCGTCGACTTCTATGTGAAGTGGCGAGTGAAAGATCCGTCGCGTTATTACCAGGCGACCGGCGGGCTGGAAGAAACGGCCAGCCAGCGTATCGCCGAGATCGTGAAAGACGGCATCAAGAGCGTGACCGCTCAACGCACGCTCGAACAGATCGTCACGTCGGAGCGCGCGGCGGTGACTGGCGATATGTTCGGCAATTCGAGCCGTGCGGTCGGCGAGCTCGGCATCGATCTCGTTGACGTGCGCGTCCAGCGTATCGATCTGCCGGAAGACGTCAGCGCGCGTGTCTACGACAGCATGAAGCAGAACTTCGCGAAGATCGCGAGCCGGCTGCGTGCGGAAGGGCAGAGCACCGCGGTTCAGACGCGTGCCACGGCCGAGCGTGAGCGCACGGAGCTCCTCGCCAATGCAGAGCGCGATGCCCTGCGTATTCGCGGCGACGCGGACGCCCAGGCCGCTGCGATCTATTCGCGCGCCTACTCGCGCAACCCGGAGTTCTACGCGTTCTATCGCAGCCTGCAGGCTTACGATCGCGCGCTCGGCAAGGACGGCGATGTCATCGTCGTGAGCCCCGAGGGCGAGTTCTTCAAATATTTCAATGATCCTGACCGGCGCTGACGCCGGGCCACCGACTTGAACCTGACGGATCTGCTCGCGGCTTTCGCGTTGTTCCTGGTGATCGAAGGCATCACTCCGTTTCTGAATCCGCGCGGCATGAAGCGCGCGCTGGCGCTGCTTCTCGAGCTGGGCGATCGCGAGCTGCGCATCGCCGGCCTCGGCAGCATGCTGGTCGGGCTCCTCATCCTCTTTCTCGTTCGCTGACATCAAAGGCAGTTCGCTGTGGGCAAATTTGTCGTAATCATCGGTACTCAGTGGGGCGATGAGGGCAAAGGCAAGATCGTCGACCTGCTGACGGAGCGCGCCTCCGCCGTGGCGCGTTTTCAGGGCGGCCACAACGCCGGGCACACGCTCGTCATCGGCGGTCGCAAGACGATCCTGTCGCTCATTCCGTCCGGCATCCTGCGCGAGCAGGTGAAGTGCTTCATCGGTAACGGTGTCGTGCTGTCGCTCGACGCGTTCCTGAAGGAATCGCAGATGCTGCTCGAGCAGGGCGTTCCCGTGTTCGAGCGCCTGCGCATCTCGCCGTATTGCCCGCTCATCCTGCCGTCGCACGTGATGCTGGATAAGGCTCGTGAGAGCGCTCGCGGGGTCAACGCCATCGGCACCACCGGGCGCGGCATCGGTCCCGCGTATGAAGACAAGGTCGCCCGTCGCGCGGTGCGCGTGGCCGATCTGTTTCAGCGGGATCGCTTCGCGGCGCGTCTGGGGGAAGTGCTCGACTTCCACAACTTCGTGCTGCAGAACTACTTCAAGCTGCCGCCCGCGGATTTCCAGAAGACTCTGGATGAGCAGCTCACGTTCGGCGAGAAGATCAAACCGTTGATCACGGATGTGACGCGCGCGCTGAACACGCTCAAGACAGACGGCGCCAACGTATTGTTCGAAGGCGCGCAAGGCGCCATGTTGGACGTGGATTTGGGCACGTATCCGTATGTCACCTCATCTAACACCACCGCGGGTTATGCGGGCACGGGCACGGGCATTGGGCCGCGCGCGTTTGATGGGGTGTTGGGAATCGTGAAGGCCTACACCACGCGTGTTGGCGCCGGTCCGTTCCCGACGGAGTTGTTTGATGAGACGGGCGAGCATCTGTCGCGCGTCGGTCACGAGTTTGGCTCGGTGACGGGACGTCGCCGTCGTTGCGGCTGGTTCGACGCCGTGGCACTGCGCCGGTCGATCATTCATTCGAGCGTCTCGGGTCTGTGTGTCACCAAGCTCGACGTGCTGGATGGCCTCGACCTCATCCGCATCTGCGTGGGTTACCGAACCAGCGAAGGTGTCGTGAGCGAACCGCCGTGCGCCGCCGAGAGTTATGCCGATGTTGAGCCGGTGTATGAAGAGATGCCCGGCTGGAGCGAGTCCACTGTTGGCGTGACCCAATACGAAAAGCTGCCTGCGAATGCACGCCGCTACCTCGAGCGCCTGCAACAGCTCGTCGAAGTGCCGATCGACATCATCTCGACCGGTCCGGACCGCGATCAGACGATCGTTTTGCGGCATCCGTTCGAAGAGCAGTGAACCCGGCGCGCCCGCGGCGCGCTGTCTCCAGCGTCCCCTAAGGGGGAAAGCCGCGTCGCGCGTCTATATGAACAGCACGCGTAGCTGACTTCACTCCATAAGTTTCCGCAGACGCTCCGCGTGGTTGAGGTTGAGGGCCAGCCAACACCAACCACGCGGGGTCGTCTCTGCAACCGCATTCAGGGTCTTGGCATATGTCAAAAGACCAACGTCGCAGTTGCACAAGATCCAATTAGTATGTATTCCAGACTGCATACCATTGTGAGATACGCGGCCGTCCGGCCTCGTATAGAGGATTTGCTGTCATGGACCGCAGTGCTGCCGCTCCCGCGACGGAGCTCGTCGAAAGCTATGTCGATCGCATCTATGACCAGGTGAAAGCCATGGCGCTTGCCTACGAGCTGAAGCCGGGTGAGCGCATCAACGAGAGCGTGCTGTCCAAACAGTTGAATGTCAGCCGTACGCCGCTGCGCGAAGCGCTCAACCGGCTGCGCATGGAAGGCTTTCTGGAAGTGCGCGCGGGCAAGGGTTTCTTCCGTTGCGCGCTCGATCCGCAGGAAGTCTTCGACTTGTATCAACTTCGTGCCGCCGTTGAAGCCGCCGGTCTGCGGCTCGCCATGGCGAAAGCCACGGACGCCAACATCGAACAGCTCGTCGCGATCCTAGATCAATCCGGTGAAGGGCAGGAGCGCACGATGCAACAGCTCGTGGGCCTCGATGAGGCGTTCCACGAGACGCTCATGCGTCTGAGCGGGAACGCGGAGATGTTGCGCGTCCTGCAGAACGTCAACGCGCGCATCAGTTTTGTCAGATGGATCGAGATGGGACGGCGCGCACGCGGCGTTGTTCAAGGCGAGCATCGCGAGATCGCTGAGGCGCTGCGCAGTCGCGATGTGGAGCGCTGCGTGACGCTGCTGGAAACTCATATCAGCCGACAGATGGACGAGATCACCGCGGCGATTCGCGAAAGCTACAGCCGCATCTACATGGGCGAGTCGCCGCGAAATCCTGACGCTTGAGTGTCGGGCTGCGACTCCGCGCGCGTCTGCCGCGCTTACGGCGTACCGCTTACCCGAACTGCCCTGAAATCCCGGTTTGATTCGCATAACAGCTGCCGCTGAGCGCCGGATTCAGATGGTATTATCGAGTGTATACAGGCTACGGCGAGACGACGTTGCAGAGCGCGGGACTGGATAAAGACGGACAGCTGTTGTTTCGCTCGGCGATGCGCAGGCTCGCGGCGTCCGTCTGCGTTCTTACGGCAACCCGCGAAGGTGTGCCGCTGGGAATGGCGGTCACTGCGGTCACGTCGCTTTCCATGGATCCTCCGAGCCTGCTCGTCTGCGTCAACCGTTCCGCCCGGCTGCACCCGGCATTGCTCGAAGGCGGGGCGTTCTGTGTAAATGTTCTGCATCAGGGACAGGAACTCGTCGCGAGGCAGTTTGGCAATGCGGCTCTGAGCCCGACCGAACGTTTCGCTGTTGGCGACTGGGCGATGCACGCGCCAGCGGGGCCGCGATTGAGTGACGCCGCCGCCTGCATCGATTGCGTGCTCGAGAAGCGCTTCGAATACGGCACCCATTCGATCTGTGTCGGCGCCGTTCAACATGTCGTGCTCGGCTCGCCCGTCGAGCCCTTGTTATATGCAAACGGTGCTTACAGCACCCTGCTGGCGCTTGCGGGCATCACAGCCCCTTGAAGGGCGGAGTGATTTTGTATGAGCGACGTTCCTCTCTACTCAACGCTGATTTCCGCCACGCAGCTGCGATCGCTGCTCGCGAGCGGCAAGCCTGTGGCGTTGTTCGATTGTTCTTTCGATCTGACAAACGTCGCCGCTGGCCGCGCGGCTTATCAGCAAGCGCATATTCCGGGCGCGATCTATCTGCATCTCGATGAGGATCTCTCGGGGCCGGTCACCGGCAGGAACGGCAATCACCCTCTGCCTGATCCGCAGGTGTTTGCAAAGCGGCTGGCGGAATATGGGCTGAGCAAGGGTCAGCAGGTTGTCGTGTATGACGCGCAGAACGCCACCTGGGCTCCGCGTGCCTGGTGGATGTTGCGCGAGCTGGGTCATGAAGCAGTCGCCGTGCTGGACGGAGGTTTCCAGGCCTGGCGTGCTGCGGGCGGGGCCGTGGAAAGTGGCGCGGTAGCCGTGAAGGCGCCGGGAAATTTTTCCGTCACCCGGCAGTTCTCGAGCATCGTTGATGTAGATGACGTCGTGGCTAACATTGCCAGGCAGTCGTTCCTCGTCGTGGACGCGCGTGCACCTGAGCGTTATCGCGGGGAGGAGGTGCTGGCGGTCGGCAAGCCCGGGCATATTCCCGGTGCGGTGAACCGGTTTTATAAGGACAACCTGACGGCGTCAGGAGAGTTCAAGTCCCCGCAGCAGCTGGCGAGCGAGCTGGGTAGTGTGTTGGGAGACGTTCCCGCGTCCGCGGCGGTGCTGCAGTGTGGGTCGGGAGTGACGGCCTGTGTGAACGCGCTGGCGTTCGAAGTGGCGGGGCTGTCGCGGCCACGGCTGTATCCCGGGTCTTACAGTCAGTGGATCAGCGATCCGTCGCGTCCGGTGGCTAAACCTTAATTATCAGGAGAGATCGATGCCGTGGTACGTGTTGGAATGCGAGGATAAGCCGGGTCACACCGAAGTGCGTCAGCAGAATCGTCCGACGCATCTGGAATATATCGGGCAGCACAAAGCGCACGTCGTGGTAGCGGGTCCGCTGCTGGCTGCGGACGAGGCGACGCCAGTCGGCAGTCTCTTCATCCTGGAGTATCCGGATCGTGCGGCGGCAGAGGCCTTTGCGAAGGATGATCCGTATGCGAAGGCAGGCTTGTTCGCCAGGACGGCCATCAAGCCGTGGCGGCTGACGATATTGCGATCGCCGCCCTGATTCTGTTGCAGTCCAGGCCGCCCGGCGATTGAGGGTCTGCACCGCTCAATCGCCGGGCGCATCCGCTTACCGTTTGTAAGTTTCCAGCCCCGGCTTGATGGACTTGTCGTCCAGGAACTGTTTCAGGCCTTCCTTGCGGCCTTTCTCCGGATCGCGGCCGCTGCTCTGGTCCACCTTGGCGTACAGATAATCCTCTGACTGTTCCCATGTGAGCTCGCGGCAGCGCTTGAAGCCATGCTTCGCCGCGCGCAACACCACAGGGTTCTTCGCCAGCAGCACTTTGGCCAGCTCCACAGTCGCCGCGCGAAGTTGCGCCAGCGGCACGCTCTTGTTCACGAGGCCCATCTCGGCAGCCTTCACGCCGTTGAACGTTTCGCCCGTCATGATGTAGTGAAGCGCGGCGCGGTGACCCACCGTATCCGCCAGCGCCTTGCTGACGAGATTGCCCGGCGGAATTCCCCAGTTGATCTCCGACAGACCAAACACTGCTTCATTGGCAGCAATCGCCAGATCACATGCCACGAGAGGCGAGAACGCGCCGCCGAAGCACCAGCCGTTCACCATCGCGATCGTCGGCTTCGTATAGAAGCGCAACAGTTTCCACTGCCAGGTGGACGCATCGCGGCGCACCTTTTCCTGCACGATTTCCGGCGCCTGGTCGATCTCACGGAAATATTCCTTGAGATCCATGCCTGCCGACCACGATTCCCCGGCACCCGTGATCACGAGAACCTTCGCCTCCGCGTCGAGCTCGAGCGTCTCGAGGACATCCCGCATCTCGGTATTCAACGTCGGGCTCATGGCGTTGCGCTTTTCCGGACGGTTCAGCGTGACGAACGCGATACCTTCCTCGATGTCGACCTTGACGGTCTTCCAGCGGTTGTCGTAATTGGCCATGTGGCGCACCTCAGTAAAATGTCGAGTGTAAGGGAGTGTGTCAGGTAACCTGATACTAGCGATGATAGGTATACTCGCGGGCAATTGGAAGGAGCGCGTTTGACGTATGGCGAAAATCGCGAAGAAAAAAACCCGTAGCCCGGCCGGCGGTGGGGTCGGCGAGCGGGCGGAAGGTGCTGCGCCACGTATTGCCTACGTCATTGGTCGGCTCGACCGTACGCTGCGTCGACGCATGGGGGAGGTCATCGCGCAGTTTGGGCTCACCGTGGCGCACTACACCGCGTTATCCGTGCTGAGTGCGCGCGGGCAGCTTTCCAACGCCCAGCTTGCGAAGCGCTCGTTCATCACCCCGCAGGCGATGAATGAAGTCATCAAGGTGATGGAGGCGAAGAAGCTGCTGGTGCGCAAGCCTGATCCGCTGCATGGGCGCATCGTGCAACTGAGCCTGACGCGGGCGGGGGAAGAGCTCCTCCGTCAATGCGACAAGGCGGTCGAGCTCGTCGAAGCCGTGATGTTGGAGAGTTTGTCAGCGGCGGATCGCACACAGCTCATCACGTACATGCGGACATGCATTCATGCGCTCGATGTGGAAGCGCACTGAGTCGAAGAACATCACCTTCACGTCGTGAGTGCGGCGTACGCCATTCCTGACAGGGCGCCACAGATCACGACCACCGCGGCACCTACCCTGAAGCGCCAGATCGCGACAAAGGCGGCGAGGGTGAGCGCGATCGAAAACGTGTTCTGCGGAGTATAAGAAATCAGCTGGCTCGCCAGCGCAATGATCAGGCCGAGCGTCGCCGCAGCGAAGCCGCGCAGAAGGTCGAGTGCGTAGGGAAGATTTTCCAGTTTCTCGATGTGACGGCCCAGACTTAACACCAGGAGAAAGCTGGGCAGAAAAATGCACGCTCCACCCACCAACGCGCCCGCCAGGCCGCCCGCGAGATAAGAAAAGAACACCGCAACCGATACCAGCGGACCCGGTGTGGTTTCGCCGAGTGCCAGTCCGTCCGCCAGTTCGGCATCCGTGAGCCAGTTGCGTTGTTCGACGAACTGTTCGCGAAGATAAGGAAGAACGGTGTAGGCCCCACCAAACGTGACCAAGGCGGCACGGGTGTTGATCCACGCAATCTCGGCCAGCCGCTCTGTGGAGATGTTCTCGCGCGATTGGGTTCCTGCGCTCCGCGAAGTGGCAGCAGATGCCGAAGCGCTTTGCTCCGCCGACCACGGATGCATCACGAGAACAGCAGCAGCGACAATGAGACCGGCAACGAAGGCGTGTCGTGAGCGACGTCCCAGTGGTGGCTCGTCGCGCAGGCGCGTGCCGAGCGCGAGGCCGGCGAGGCCACATCCCACCAACACGATGAGGAAAGGCGCGTTCATCGCGAGGCTCGCCAGAAACGCCGCAGCCATCAGTACATGTGACCACAATCCCGTCAGCGATTGCCGCGAGAGACGGACAGCCGCCGCCGCGACGAGCGCTATCGCAACAGGCCTTACACCGTCCAACGCGTTGCTAATGAGCGCCAGATGACCGTACGTCACGTACATCCAGCCGAGTAGCGCGAGGCTCAGGAAGCCGGGCCAGAGAAACAACAGCCCCGCGGCAATGCCGCCCGGCACACCTCGGCGCAGATAGCCCAGATGAATGGCGAGCTCCAACGCTTCCGGTCCCGGCAACACGTTCGCAAAGCCGAGCAGGTGAGTGAATTGCGCCTCGCTCAGCCATTTGCGCTTCTCGACGGCGACCTGGTGCATGAGGCCGATCTGCGCGATGGGTCCCCCGAAGCTGTTGAGACCGATCCACAACATCGTGCGGAGAAAGGGTCCCCAGGCATCGCGAGCTTCGCGTGGCAGCGGTCGCGGTGCGCGGATTTCGTTGCGTTCAGCGGGCTCGTTTCTCATGCGGCCCTTATACCGGTGAGGCCTGCGGTTCTGTCACCGTGGCGGCCGGCAAAAGGGGTTGCGCGCGGCGCAAGCGTCGGTGCAAGGTGGGTTATCTCGTCGCCAGCAGGAACCCGGGTGCAAATCGATCTCAACGCCGATCTGGGCGAGAGCTTCGGCCGCTATCGGCTCGAAGACCGGCCCCTCCTGGATGTGGTGACCTCGGCCAACATCGCGTGCGGCTTTCATGCGGGCGATCCGCGAGTGATGCGCGAAACGGTGCGTGCCGCGGCCGGGCGTGGAGTCGTCATCGGCGCGCATCCTTCTTATCCGGATCTCGTGGGCTTTGGCCGGCGTGATATGTCAGTCAGCGCGGCTGAAGTCGAAGCGCTGATCATCTATCAGATCGGCGCGTTGCAAGCGTTTTGCGCGAGCGAAGGCGTGCGCTTGCGCTATGTGAAACCGCATGGCGCGCTCTACAACCGGGCCGCGCGGGATGCGGAAATCGCCACAGCGATTGCGCAGGCGGTGCGTGCTGTGGATGCGACGCTCGCTGTGATGGGTCTCGCAGGAAGCCTGCTCGTACAGGCTGCCGAGAAGGCTGGTTTACACGGCCTCAACGAAGGGTTTGTCGATCGCGGTTATTCGGACGATGGCACGCTCGTACCTCGCGATCGCCTTGGTGCGCTCATTGAAGATGCCGACGTTGCTGCCGATCGTGCGGTACGCATGGTTCAGGAGCAGGTCGTGGTGTCGGTGTCGGGAAAACTCATTCCGCTGCGAGTGGATTCGCTCTGCACGCACGGGGACGGTCCCGAAGCGCTGGCCACAGTGACTACCGTTCGCAAGCGCCTCCAGCAGGCCGGCATCCGGATCGCGCCGTGCTGTACCTGAGGTGGCTGGATCACCGCTGCTCATGACCCAGGACGACCTTCAGGCGCCCGATATCCAGCCACTCGGCGAGGCCGCGGTGTTAGTGACGTTCGGCCATGAAATCTCGCCGCTGATTGCCAGGCGTATCCGTGCCTTCGCGACGCGTGTTGTGGAAGCTCAGGTGAATGGCGTGATCGACATCGTCTCGGGATATGCCACGCTCGCCCTTCATTTCGATCCACGCAGGAACTCGCTGTCCCGCGTTTGTGAGCAGGTGGCGCGCGTGCTCGAGAGCGATCCTGCAGAGGCGGCGGAGATTGCGGGGACGGCGTTCACGATCCCGGTTCGTTACGACGGTGAAGATCTGATTGCGGTCGCTGAGCACGCGGGCCTTACGGTTCAGGACGTCATCGCGCGCCATGCAGCCCGTACCTACACCGTGTACATGATGGGCTTCGTCCCTGGCTTCGCATACATGGGCAAGCTGGATCCCGATCTCGTCGTGCCGCGCCGTTCCTCGCCTCGCCAGCGGGTGCCAGCGGGTTCGGTCGCCATCGCGGGCGAGCAGACCGCTGTGTATCCCCTGAACACCCCAGGCGGTTGGCACCTTCTTGGTACAACTTCTCTGGCACTGTTCGATCCACGGCGTGATCCCCCGGCGTTATTGCAGCCCGGCGATACCGTTCGTTTCGAACCCATTCAGTAGGGCGCGCCGTGATCACCGTGGCGGCCGCGCCGCCTTATCTGACAATTCAGGATGGAGGCCGCTTCGGCTATCGCTCGATCGGCGTGCCGCCCTCCGGCGCCATGGATTCCCGTACGTTCCGTGCGCTCAATGCGCTGCTCGGCAATTCGCCCGATGCGGCGATGTTTGAATGGGCCCTTGCTGGCGGCACCTTGCGCTTCGACTCGCGTGCGGCGTTTTGCGTCGGCGGTGCGCGCGCCGGGGTGACGTTGAACGGCATGCCCGTGCAGCCGAATCTTATTTATGAAGCGCGTCCCGGCAGCGAGCTGCAGGTGGATCGCTTTCATGCCGGCCGCTTTCTCTACGTTGCCGTTCGCGGCGGCATCGATGTGCCGCTGGTGCTCGGCAGCCGCTCGACCAACATGGTGGCCGGTTTCGGTGGCTTCGAAGGCCGTCGGCTCAAGCGCGACGACGTGTTGCCGGTGGGTAAAGGGAAGGCGGTCGCGCTGACTTTGCCGATGGCCGCCACCGTCCGCCCGACGCGTGCGGAGAATATCGTGCGCATCGTGCCGGGGCCGCAGGCCGGGCTGTTTACCGAATCCACCTGGAAGAATTTCCTGGATGCGGTGTATCTCATCTCGGTCGCCTCCGACCGCATGGGCTACCGGCTCGACGGCGCTCCGCTTCAACACACAGGTGCCGCAACCTTGCTGAGCGAGCCGACTTGTCTCGGCGCCATCCAGGCGCCGCACGCCGGCAAGCCCATCGTGCTGATGAATGACGGACCCACCGTAGGCGGTTATCCCAAGATTGCCGTGATCGTCGCGGAGGACCTGCCGGCGTTCGTCCAATACACTCCCGGCACCCCGGTACGCTTCGCTCGCACGGAGATCTGACATGTGGCCTTTGATCGGGATCGCGCTGGTCGTGATCGGCTTTGCCTTGCGCCTGAATCCCCTGATGGTGGTGGGCGTCGCAGGCATCGCCACGGGTCTTGCCGCAGGGTTCGATTTCGCCGCGGTGATCGCCACGTTCGGCAAAGCGTTCATCGAGAACCGGTACGTCGCCCTCGTGTGGCTCATTCTGCCGGTGATCGGCCTGTTGGAGCGGGCGGGTCTGCGCGAGCGAGCGCGGGACGTTATCTCCCGCATCCGCGCCGTGACGACGGGGCGCCTGTTGTTGGTCTACTTCCTGCTGCGTCAGGCGACGGCGGCTCTCGGACTTACATCGTTGGGCGGACATCCGCAGATGGTCCGTCCGCTCGTCGCGCCGATGGCGGAAGCAGCAGCCGAGAAACGAACCGGCGGACTTTCCGTGCGCTGGCGGAATCTCGTGCGAGCGCATGCCGCGGCAACCGACAACATTGCCTTGTTCTTTGGTGAAGACATCTTCATCGCCATCGGCTCCATTCTGCTGATGCGCGGCTTTCTCGAGCAGAACGGCATCCTGATCGAGCCGTTCCGCTTTGCCATGTGGGCGATTCCAACAGCGATCGTCGCGCTCGTGGTGCACGGGGTGCGGCTGATGCTGCTGGATCGCAAGCTTGCATCGCTTGCCGCGCAACGCGTGGAGCCGGACGACGCCGCATGATTACTCTCGAGCACGTCTATGTGTTGATGGGCCTGATGCTGGCCGGTGTCGCATGGCTTGGCGCGAAAGATAAGACCAACAGGCGGCGGTACTACAACGCGCTCTTCTGGGGAATCTACGCAACGACGTTTCTGGTGGGCAGCTATCTGCCGGACATCGTCAACGGCTCGCTCGTTCTGGTGATGATCGTGCTTGCCGGCTCTGGCAGGCTCAGTGCGGGCACGCCGCGTACGACGAGTCAGGATGAACGCGAGGCGTCCGCTGCTCACTGGCGCAACCGGCTCTTCCTGTTCGCGCTCATCGTCCCGGTGGCGACTGTGATCGGCGCACTGACGCTGAAGCACATCCACATTCATGATGCGCCGCTGGTGGAAACAAAGAACGCTACGCTGATCGCGCTCGCTCTTGCCATGCTGCTGGCTCTCGTCATCCTCGTTCCGAAGACGCGGGCGCCGCTCGCCGCGCCTTTTCAGGAAGCGCGCCGTTTATTTGACGCTGTAGGTTGGGCGGCCGTGCTGCCTCAGGCGCTTGCGGCGCTCGGCGCGTTGTTTGCCGCGGCCGGAGTAGGGCAGATCATCGCGACGCTCGCGCGTGACTGGATCGCGATCGATCAGCCTTTCGTCGTGGTGATGACCTACACCGTCGGCATGGCGCTGTTCACGATGATCATGGGCAATGCGTTCGCGGCTTTCCCGGTGATGACCGCCGGCATCGGCCTGCCGTTGATCGTGATTCACTATGGCGGTGACCCGGCGATCATGGCGGCGATTGGCATGCTCTCCGGATTCTGCGGCACGCTGATGACGCCGATGGCCGCCAACTTCAACATCGTGCCCACGGCGCTGCTCGAGTTGCCGGATCAGAACGCGGTCATCAAAGTGCAGATTCCGACGGCGCTCATCCTGCTCGCCGCCAACACACTCCTCATGTATTTCCTCGTGTTCAGATTTTGAAGGACCATGCTGACACCCACTCTCGCCTCGACGTTCGCAGCTCTCGCGCTGGGTCATGTGACGCGCGAGTATCCCAACAAGCTCGATCATGTGCTCCTCGGCGCGGAGGATCTTCGCGAGCCGCGCGCGCTGCATCCGGTGTTCTATGGCAGCTTCGACTGGCATTCCTGCGTGCACGGGTACTGGCTGCTCGCGCGGGTCTATCGTCGCTATCCAGACCTGCCGGAAGCCGCGCGCATCCGCGCAATGATCGACACGCACTTCACTCCTGCCAATATCGCAGTAGAAACGGCGTATATCGATCATGCCTCGCGCGGCGGATTCGAGCGCCCTTATGGCTGGGCGTGGCTGCTCATGCTGGCCGCGGAGCTGGCCGCGCATGATTCCTCAGAAGGACGCCGCTGGTATCAGGCGATCAGTCCGCTCGCGCAATCTTTCCGCAAGCGGCTGTTAGCTTATCTGCCGAAAGCGACCTATCCCGTGCGTGCCGGTGCACATACCAACACGGCGTTCGCCATTCGTCTCGCATCAGACTATGCGACAGCGGTCCACGATGTCACTTTGTCAGATGCGCTGCGCGCGAAAGCGCATGACTGGTATCACGACGATGTGGATTGCCAGGCGTGGGAACCGAGCGGCGACGATTTTCTCTCACCTGCGCTGATGGAAGCGGAATGCATGCGGCGCGTGCTGACGCCCAAAGCCTTCTCTGAGTGGTTCACGCGTTTCTTGCCGCGTATCGCGCGACGTGAGCCGCAGGCTTTGTTCATTCCTGCTCAGGTGAGTGACCGCACGGATGGAAAAATTGCCCACCTCGACGGACTCAATCTCAGTCGTGCCTGGTGCTGGCGCTCGCTCGCGAGAGTATGGGAACCGCAGGATCCGCGACGCGCGGCTGCAATCGAAGCGGCCGAACGGCATCTCGACAGTTCATTGCCGCACGTTGCCGGCGACTATATGGGTGAGCACTGGCTTGCAACGTTTGCTCTGCTCGCACTCGATGTGTGAGCGGTTAGTGCGCTGCAAGATTGTTGCGAAAAGCCTTGAAAAGCAGGCCTGCCAGGACCCGGGTAGGCCCGGCAGGCCTGTGTCATGTGAACACTTCAGCGAGGGCTGCCTGGTGTTCCATCTTGCGCGGAAGGCAGGTCCGCGGTTCGACGTGACGGCTTCACCTTGCTACGTTGCATTAAGTCACGCACTAACATAGGTTAACTTGAGATCAAATCCTGCGGGCTATTGCAGATTGACGAACATTCCGCCGTCGACCAACACCGAAGCGCCGGTAACGTAGCGAGCAAGATCCGACGCAAGAAATATCACGCACCCGGCTACGTCATCAGGACGACCGAGACGTCCTAGCGGAATGCGGCCCTCCATGTATTCGCGCTTGCCGGGCTGCGCAAGATCTTCTTTGTTGATTGCTGTCGCAATCGTTCCCGGCATGACCGAGTTGCAGCGAATGCCGTAACGGCCGAGCGCGATGGCGCATGACTGCATCAGAGAATGCACGCCTGCCTTTGTCGGCGTGTAATGGGTTTGAAATTCTCCACCCACCAGCGCGCTGATGGAGCTGATGGCAATGATCGAGCCGCCCTGGCCCTGAGCTTTCATCTGATTCGCGGCCGCCTGCGTCATCGTGTACGTGCCCTGCAGGTTCACGCGCACGGTGCGATCTAATATTTCCAGCGGCATGTCGAGAAATGCATGGAAAGGGCAGATGCCCGCGTTGCTGACAAAAACATCCACCCTGCCGAATGCCTTGACCGCGGCTTTCACAAATGCGGGAGCCGCGGCAGGCTCGGCAACATCGCCTTTCACGGCGATGGCGCGCCGTCCCAGCTTCTCGACCGCGGCCACGACAGCGTCGGCCTCGGCAGAGTTGTTGTCGTAATAGTTGATGGCCACGTCCGCGCCGTGCTCCGCGCAACCGATGGCGGTGCCGGCGCCGATTCCCTGTGAGCCGCCGGTGATCAGAACCACTTTATCTTTCAGAAGCATGTCGGTCCCCGTATCAGATGCGACGTTTGCGGTCGCCTGCGATTTCAGCGTGCGCTTCTTCCGTTACGGCGGACTCTTGCCAGCCGAACTGCTCACTGATCGCCGCACTGGCGTTCTTCACGGTCACCGTCAATTCGGCCATGTGAGCGTCGCTCATGTACTGAGCCGCGCCCGATACGCTGATGGCCGCCACGATGTGGCCGCCCGCCTCGCGAATAGGCGCCGCCACGCAGCGGATGCGATCTTCATTTTCTTCGAGGTCGAACGCGTGGCCTTTTTGCGCGTAGTTGCGCATGCGCTTCAGCCATTGCTCCCACTTGAGCGTGGAGCCTTTCTCGCCTGCCTCGTTCTGCCACAGCTCCTGCCAGCGTGTTTCGCTCTCATCGAGCAACAGTGCTTTTCCCAGGCCGGTTGTCGTCAGCGGCTGGCGCTCACCAACACGCGAGCTGATCTCGATGCGACGCTGGCCCGCGATCTTGTCGAGATACAACGCACGCCAATCATCGAGCACGCCGAGATGCACGGTGTTGTCGCTCGCCTCGGCCAGCGCCTCGAGATAGGGGCGCGCGATGCGTGGAATATCCATCTGTTGACGCGCACCGTAACCGAGTTCGAGCAGCTTCGCGCCCAGGCTGTAGCCTTCGCGCGGCACGAAACTTAAATACCGGCGATCGACCAGTGCGGAGGCGAGGCGATGCGTCGTACTGCGTGTCAAACCGAGTTTCGTTGCGAGCTCACCGAGACCAATGGATCCCGCGACGACCGCTTCGAGTACATCGAGCCCGCGCAGCAGGGTCTGACTGCCGCTAGGCGAGGAGGTGCCAGCCGGTGTTGTTTTGACCTTGTTCATTTCCGTACTCATGTCCGTTCCAATTGACTGTTCGAGTCCCATTTTATAATATACTATCCCATATACTGAGAATGCAGAAGAGGGTCGATTATAGTGAGCGTTGCACCCGGCAGTCACGGCTCAATTAAGCCGACCACGATCAAACAGGTGAGGGCCTTCGTCGTTCGCGGGGGCGGGGCGGATTATCACGATCAGGGCGGCGGCCACTGGATCGACGATCACATTGCGACTCCGATGAGTCGCTATCCCGAATATCGCCAGAGCCGGCAGAGTTTCGGTATCAACGTGCTCGGCACGTTGGTCGTGGAGGTGGAAGCCTCCGACGGCACGGTCGGTTTCGCGGTCACTACCGGCGGTGAGCCGGCGGCTTACATTGTCGAAAAGCATCTCGCGCGTTTTCTCGAGGGGGCGAAAGTCACCGACATCGAGAAGATCTGGGATCAGATGTATTTCTCCACGCAGTACTACGGCCGCAAAGGTCTCGTGGTGAATGCGCTCAGCGGCGTGGATCTCGCACTGTGGGATCTGTTGGGCAAGCTGCGTCAGGAGCCCGTGTATCACCTGCTCGGTGGCGCCGTGCGCGATGAGCTGCAGTTCTATGCAACGGGTGCCCGGCCGGATCTCGCGCAAAAGCTCGGCTTCATCGGCGGCAAGATGCCGTTGCATCACGGCCCCGCGGAAGGTGCGGAGGGCTTCCACAAGAACATCGAAGAACTGGCGGCGATGCGCCGACTCGTCGGTCCTGATTTCTGGCTGATGTTCGATTGCTGGATGAGCCTCGAGCTCAATTACGCAGTGCGTCTCGCGCACGCCGCACATGAACATGGACTCAAGTGGATCGAGGAAGCTCTTTCACCTGATGACTATTGGGGTTACGCGGAGCTGAAAAAACAGGCTCCCCGCGGCATGTTGGTCACTACAGGGGAGCACGAAGCAACGCGCTGGGGTTTTCGCATGCTGCTCGAGATGGGTTGTTGCGATATCATTCAGCCCGACGTCGGCTGGTGCGGCGGGCTTACCGAGCTCGTGAAAATTTCGGCACTGGCCGATGCACGCGGGGCGCTCGTCATCCCGCACGGCTCTTCCGTTTACAGTTATCACTTTGTTATCACGCGTCACAACTCGCCTTTCGCCGAATTCCTGATGATGGCGCCGAAGGCCGATGTTGTCGTGCCGATGTTCAGCCCGCTGTTGCTCGACGAGCCTGTGCCCGTGAAGGGGCGCATGAAGCAGTCCGAGCTCGACAAGCCGGGGTTCGGCGTTCGCCTGAACCCGGATTGCAAGCTGCATCGGCCGTACACGCACTGAGGAGTTTCCGCATGAAGTTGCTTCGCTTTGGCCCCCGGGGCCAGGAAAAACCCGGCTTGCTCGATGCGGCCGGCGTCGTGAGAGATCTGTCGAGCCACATCTCTGATATCACGCCGCAGGTGTTGTCCAAAGAGGGCCTGGCAAAGCTCGCCGCGATCGATCCGCAAACGCTGCCGGCCGTGACGGGCAGTTTTCGCTATGGCGTGCCCGTCGCCGGCATTCCGAAGTTTCTCGCCATCGGTCTGAATTTCTCAGATCACGCGGCGGAGTCGAACCTGCCGACTCCCACCGAGCCGCCAATGTTTACGAAAGCCATCACCTGCCTCAACGGCCCGAACGATGAGGTGATGCTGCCCAAAGAGTCGTTGAAGAGCGACTGGGAAGTGGAGCTCGCCTTTTTCATCGGCAAGGAAGCGCGCTATGTGGATGAAGCCAGCGCGCTCGATCACGTTGCCGGCTACGTGTTGGTCAACGATGTCAGCGAGCGGTCATTCCAGCTCGAGCGCGGCCCGACGTGGGACAAGGGCAAGGGCTGCGATACGTTTGGCCCCGTAGGTCCGTGGCTGGTCACGGCCGACGAAGTGGGCGATCCGCACAAGCTCGGCATGTGGCTCGAAGTGAACGGCAAGCGCATGCAGACGGGCAGCTCGAGCAACATGATTTTCTCTATCCGGCAGATCGTGTCGTATCTCAGCCGTTTCCTGACATTGCAGCCCGGCGATCTCATCACGACAGGCACTCCGGCCGGCGTGGGCATGGGGCAGAAGCCGCAGGCCATCTATCTCAAGGCGGGCGACACCATACGCCTCGGTATCGACAAACTCGGCGAGCAGCAGCAGAAGGTCGTTGCCTGGCGTGCGGGAGCGAACATCTGATGGCTGACAAAGATCTTTACAAGAATCGCTTCGCCGGCCAGACCGCGGTCATTACGGGCGGCGCCTCCGGCGTCGGGCTCGCACTCGCCGAGCGCCTGACGCTCGAAGGCGCGAAGGTGAGCATCTGGGATCGCGATCCCACCAAGCTCGAGGAAGCGAAACATCTCTCCGGGGCCGTCGACGTCCAGGTGGTCGATGTCGCCGATGAAACTCAGGTGCAGAAAGCCGCCGCCGGCTCTTACGATGCGCTCGGCAAGCGCATCGACATTCTGGTCGCCAGCGCGGGCATCACAGGGCCGACGACGACGTTGTGGGAATATCCCGCTGTCGAATGGCGCCGCGTGCTGGATATCAACCTCAACGGCGTGTTCTACGCCAACAAGTACGTCGTGCCGCGCATGCTGGAACACGATTACGGCCGCATCGTCAATATTTCCTCGGTAGCCGGCAAAGAAGGCAATCCCAATGCCTCGGCTTATTCGACGTCGAAGGCTGCTGTCATCGGGCTCACAAAATCCCTGGGCAAAGAGCTCGCCAAGACGGGCATCCGGGTGAACTGCGTGACGCCGGCGACGTTTCGCAGCCCGATTCTGGCCCAGTTGACCCAGGCGCAGATCGACTACATGGTCTCGCGCATTCCGATCGGGCGGGTCGGCGAGATCGATGAGGTGGCGGCGCTGTGTTGCTGGCTCGCGAGCCGAGAGTGTTCGTTCAGCACGGGTGCCACGTTCGACATTTCCGGAGGCCGCACGACCTATTGAGCCGGGCTGCGACTGTGTGAGGCCATGACTGTGGAGGGGGAGTCAGGTGCAAGTAGTCGATCCGCACGTCCATCTGTGGGATCTGGAAAGTGTGAGCCTGCCGTGGCTCGCCCAGCCCACCGAGGCGTACTCAGGCGATAACCGCAAGCTGCCGCGGCGGTTCACGCCGCAGGAACTGCGTGACGGGGCGGAGGATATTGAAGTCCTCAAGCTCGTGAACGTCGAGGCGAATCCGCACGATCCCGTGGCGGAGACGCGCTGGCTGCAGTCGCTCGCCGAAACTTCAGGTTATCCGCAGGGCATCGTCGCTCTCGTAGACTTATCCCGCCCGGATGCAGCGGCTGTGCTCGCGGCGCATGCTGCTTACAGGAATCTGCGCGGCGTCCGGCAGATTCTCAACGTGCATGCGAACCCGCGTTACGATTACGTATCGCGCCACTTCATGCAGGAAGCAGAGTGGCGCGCCAATCTGCGGCTCCTGGCGCAACACCAGCTCTCGTTCGATCTGCAGATCTATCCCGCGCAGGTGCCGCTCGCCGCGGAGATCATTCGCGCCAATCCTGACATTGTCTTTATTCTGAACCATGCCGGCATGTGGGTGGATCGCTCCCTCGCCGGCTGGCGGGAATGGCGCGCCGGCCTGCGCCTGCTCGCGTCGCTGCCGAACGTGGTGGCGAAGATCAGTGGGCTTGCGATGTTCGATCATGTCTGGTCGATCGAAAGCCTGCGTCCCCTGGTGCTCGAAGTGATCGACGCGTTTGGCCCGCAACGCGCGCTCTTCGCTTCCAACTTTCCCATCGATGGCCTGCATTCGAGCTATGCAACCCTGTGGCGCGCGTATGCCCTCATCGTTGCCGAGGCCACACCCGAAGAGCGCCACGCGCTTTTCATCACCAACGCCGAACGCGTCTACCGCATCTGAAGCGAGCCACTGAATGCAAATTCTCCTGGGTGTTTTCTATCACTTCCTCGGTGGCTTCGCGTCCGCGAGCTTCTATCTGCCGTTCAAGAAAGTTCGCGGCTGGTCGTGGGAAACGTACTGGCTCGTGGGCGGCATCGCGTCGTGGCTGCTGGCGCCCTGGGTCGCTGCGTATCTCACGGTGCCGGGATTCATGGACATCATCCGTGCGACGCCCGCCTCGACGCTGTACTGGACTTACATCATGGGCCTGCTCTGGGGCATCGGCGGCCTGACCTATGGCCTGTCGATGCGCTATCTCGGCCTGTCGCTCGGCATCTCGGTGGTGCTGGGATTCTGCTCGGCGTTCGGCGCGCTGCTGCCGCCGATCTATCGGGACTTCGCGGGGCTCGAGGGCGAAACATTCAGCGGCCTCATGGCGGAGCGGGGCGGACAGCTCGTGGTGTTGGGCGTGGTCGTCTGCCTCATCGGCATCGCCATCTGCGGCAAGGCCGGCGTGATGAAGGAACGTCAGCTTTCCACGGCGGAGAAACAGTCCACCATCAAGGAGTTCGCGCTCACGCGCGGGCTCATCGTGGCGACGATCTCTGGCGTGCTGAGCGCCTGTTTCAACTTCGGGCTCGAAGCCGGGCGCCCCATGGCGCAGATGGCCGAGGCGGCGGGCACCAACCCACTGTTCCGGAACAATGTCGTATTCCTCGTGGTGCTGTGGGGCGGGCTCACGACGAACCTGCTCTGGTGCCTCGCGCTGGCCGCGCGCAACCGTTCGTTTGGCGACTATGTCAAAGGCGATTCCCCCCTCGCCGCCAACTACATCTTCTCCATGCTTGCCGGGACCACCTGGTTCCTGCAATTCTTCTTCTACGGGATGGGCGAGAGCAGGCTGTCGAATGGGGCCGCGTCCTGGATACTGCACATGGCGTTCATTATCGCCCTGGGCAATGTATGGGGCCTGCTGCTCAAGGAATGGCGAGGCGTTGGTTCACGCACGCTGACGACTGTGTTCGTCGGCATCGCCGTTCTCCTGTTGTCCGTAATTATAGTGGGGTATGGCAATGCACTCTGATCCACCTCGCATTGGGCGTCACCGATGGGTGATCTGTGCGTTGTTGTTCACCGCCACGGTGATCAATTACATCGACCGGCAGATGCTCGGCATCCTGAAGCCGGTGCTCTCCACCGATCTCGGCTGGAGCGAAGTCGACTACGCCAACATCGTCTTCTGGTTTCAGGCCGCTTACGCCGTCGCGTATCTGATGTGGGGGCGCGTCGTTGATCGCGTGGGCGCGCGTTGGGGTTACTTCGTCGCGTTCATCGTCTGGCAGATCGCCCACATCGCGCATGCGGGCGCCCGCGAGCTCAGTCATTTCATCGCCGCGCGCATCGCGCTCGGCGTGGGTGAGGCGGGAAGTTTTCCAGCGGGGCTGAAGGCCGTTGCGGAGTGGTTTCCGAAGAAAGAGCGCGCCTTTGCCACCGGTGTCTTCAACGCGGGTTCGAATGTTGGCGCGATCATCACGCCGCTCATCGTGCCGGCGATCACGATCGCGTGGGGCTGGCAGGCTGCGTTCATCATCACCGGTGTTGTAAGTTTGCTGTGGCTGGTCGTGTGGCTGTGGTTCTATCACGTCCCGCGGGAAAACAAGCGTGTTGGCGCCGCTGAGCTCGCGCACATCGAGAGTGATCCACCCGATCCGCAGATGGAGAAAGTGGGTTGGATGACGCTGCTTCGCAAGCGTGAAACCTGGGCATTCGCCGGCGCGAAGTTTCTGACGGACCCGATCTGGTGGATGTTTCTCTTCTGGCTGCCGGATTTCTTTGCGAAAACATATCAGCTGGATCTCAAGACTTATGGTCCGCCGCTCGTCGTGGTTTACCTGCTGGCCGACGTGGGCAGCATCGCCGGCGGCTGGTTCTCGCTGAAGCTCATTCGCGGCGGACGTTCCATCAACTACGCCCGCAAGATGGCGATGTTGGTTTGCGCAATCGCCGTGTTGCCCATCATGTTTGCTCAGGAAGTCAGTTCACTGTGGGTTGCGGTGGTGATCGTGGGCATTGCAGCCGCGGCTCACCAGGGGTTCTCGGCGAATCTCTTTACGATTCCGGGCGACGTGTTTCCGCGGCGGGCCGTGGGTTCGGTCATTGGCATCGGCGGTATGTTCGGCGCCATCGGCGGCATGCTGATGTCGCAGTACGCGGGCCACGTGCTCGAGAAGATTGGCAGCTATACGCCGCTCTTCCTCGTGGCGGGCTGCGCTTATCTCCTGGCGCTGTTGTGGATTCATGTGCTCACGCCGCGCATGCAGGTTGTCGAAGTGAACTGACGCGGGGCGTTGCGATGGCGCCGGCTCGCATGACTTACGCGAGCCGGTGACATGCGATCATCCCGGCGGCGAAGGCGCAAAGCCTTCGCCGCCGGGAGAATCCGCGCGCCACGCAGCGAGTCGGTGACACATCGACGCCTCGCGGTTAGCGCGAAGGCGCCATAAATTACGGCAGCGGCCGCAAGCCTTCCGACCGCACGGTCCAGCCTTCTTTCGGAAATCCCGGCGCGTCGGTGGAGGTTCCGTCCCATCCGGCAGCCATGAGGCCTACCGCCAGCAGCAGGCCGCCGTTGCTGGGAAAATAAGTTTCCGCGACACGCACATAGTCAGGTCCGTCCGGCCCGGCGGGCGCGGCTGTCCCGTCAGTCGGCACCAGGCCTTCGGCATGCTCGGAGAGATGCACGCGCGGCGTCATGCCCGTCACCCCGTACTGATTATTTCTGCCGTCGAACATCAGATAGTCGATCGCGGTCTGCGGCTCACCGAGCCGGGCCGCGGTCATAGCGATCAGCGGATAATCCCAGCCCCAGGTCTGACGCAGATCCCAATAAGATTTCACGGCGTTCAGCGTGCGCTTCATCGTTTCGCGATCGACGCCAGTGCCGGGAAGCACGCCCAGCGCGCCGAGAAACGAAGGATGATCGCGATTGAAACATTCCGGCGCCGTCTTCCCTTTGGAGCAGCCTGCGCTGCGCGCCTGGTTCCACAACTCCGGAAATGACTCCGTGGCGAGATACAGCCCGTCTCGCGTCGGCAGCGGCGAGAGTTTTGCAAGCACGCGATCCCATTCAGCATTTCGGCTTTCACCCAGGCGCTCGCGCCACTTCTGCGCCGTCGCCAGGCCGAAGCGGAAATACTCCAGCTCGAAAGTGGGATTGAACGTCGTCAGCGGCGGAAACACTTCCTGTGCGGGAATGATCGGCGGTCCGATCACGTACTGCCCGCGCTTTTCATCAAGGTGGGGAAATGACGCGAGCAGATCTGCCGTCTCTGACACGAGCTCCCGATAGCGCAGCAGCGTGTCGCGCGTGGGCTTCGCGCGATAGATCAGCTCCGCAAGATAGATGGGGTGCGGCTGTTGCCACATGATGAACGGCGATATTTTGCTCGGGCTGTCGCGTCCTTCAGGTCCCACCATCTTCGGCCACCACGCCCCGCGCATGTCATGCTCGCGTGCGCGCTTCTTCGCGTCGGGGAGGTGTTGCAGATACCACGGCATGCTCCGCTCGAGCAGCTCAGGACGTCCCCACAGCGCAAAGTGCGCGGTGTGCCACAGATGCATTTCCATATGGAACTTGCCGTTCCAGCTGTTGGAGAATAATCCTTCCTCCTGCGGCGGCAGCGTGCCCGCGCCGTTCAGCGCCATCAGATATTGGGATAGCACCACGCGACGTTCCAGCTCGTGCGCACGGCTATCGGTGCTTCCTGAGAAATCGACGACGCCTCCGTGGCTCCAGTAATCCTGCCAGTGCTTCGTAACGGATTCCCGGGCAGGCGTGGCCGCGGGAAGCGGCTCGTCGATCGGCTTCTCCGCAAACAACACCATCACGGTCAGCGTGTTGGGTTTGCCTGCCGGCAGAATGCGGAACGTATGCGGACCTGAGGGCGTGAACTTCGCATCGCCGTCGGTGCGCGCCACGACCTGATAACGCGTGTCGTCGATTGCGCGACTCAGCGTGAGCTGCCTTGCGGTTCGCGCAAGCTCGATTGTCTGGTGCCGTTCGGGATGATCCCAGTCAGCTGGATCAGGATTGAGTTTGGGCGACACGCCCGGAAACTCGAGGTCCACACCGAGCCGACCCTGTGCGAGCAACGGCGAGGTCAGATCCACCATGATCATGTCGAGAGTAGGGTGCACGCGGGTGTGCACCTCGACTGCCGTGCCCTCGAAAGTGAAACGGCTCGCGAGCGCGCCGCTCCACAGGTCCAGTGTCTGCCGGGTCTCAGACAGGCTCGCGAACTTCGCCGGCTCGCCTTTGGCGGATGTCAGATACAACGCCAGGCGGCCCAGGGCAAAGCGGTGGGGGTTCTCGCGCAGCCACGCGATGGCAGGTTTGGAGCCGTCCTGCCAGTCTTCGTAATATGCGAAGGGATACTTCCGGCCCCGCACATCGACGTTCGTGATGCCGTCAGACTCTTTGAATCCCTGCGGATTAGGAAAGCTGTGCCACCCCCACTGAGCTTGCGTCATCAGGGGAACGAGCGGCGAGTACTGCTCGCTGAACGTCTGCAGGCCGGTAATGTCCGCGGTGAAGGCGATGTTGCCATTGCCTACCATCAGTGGCGCTGACGGATCTATTTTCGTCAGCACCGGATTGTGCCGCTTTGTCAGTGCCTGACGATCGATCGGCCTGTTTTTCGCGGCGGCTTTGGGAGCGGCGTTATTGGCCGTATTCGCTTTCGCGATCTCCACCGCGTAGACGTGCACCGCCCCGTGCATGTTGGAGCGGAACACGACCCACTTCTGATCCGGTGTGAAGGTGACGTTCGGCTCGAGCCGGTAGTCGTGTGCGGCGAGATTCACCAGCCGCTCGGACTCGAACACCCCCGGCCGGATCAGATTTTCCTTCGATACGGGCCCGGTCGCGAGATGGGGTGTGGGCTTCGGGCGGAAGAGATAAATCCACTTGCCGTCTTTGGCTGCCGCGACCTGGGCCTCATCACCGCCGTCGCCCGCGAACATCGAGCCATCCTGATTGACGTTGAAGTGTATGGACCATTCATCACGCGTCATCTGATACCACGTGCGCTCACCGGTGCTGACATTCCAGCCCGCGAGCCAGAACACCTGGCTGCGTGGCGTCTGCAGGTCGTACCAGATGGTCTGCCCGTCCGGGCTGAAGAACTCGTGGCCGGCAATCTCCATGTGCATCGTGCGCGTGTGCACCTTCGTCAGACCCGAGCCGTCCGTGCGGATCGTCCACAGCCGGTCGACCTCATGCCAGGGTCCCTCGTGGCAGAACAGGATCAGATGGGGATCGGTCGGCGAAAACTGCAGGTGATTGAGCCAGTCACGCGCGGTACGCACGTTCCTGATTTCCCCCGTTGCTATGTTCACGGTGAAAATCGTGCGCTCGAGCCGCTGCTCGAAGACCTGACGAATGCGCAGCCCGCGCGCTTCGTTATAGCTGATGGGCTTGCCGTCGGGGCCGACCTGCGGCGTGGTGGGCGGCGGGCCGACCTGAATTTCCTCGCCATCGACCCATGAGCCCAGCAGCAACGTCTCGTCCGCGTTCACCTTTGTCAGCGTGCCGCGCGGAATACGCGCGATCCTGCGAGTCTTCAGCGTCTCCATGTGAGTGGCGTAAACCCACTTGGCATTCGCGTCTGTTTCATCAGGACGGGTGTAGTAAACGTTGCCGCTCTTTTTCCCGGTCACCATGATCTTCACATTGCCTTTGGCAATCTGCGTGATGCGACGGGTGGCCAGATCAATCGTGGCAATGCCGGCAGGATTCGTGACAACGAGCTTGCTGCCATCCGGCGAATAACTGTTCTGATGAAAATACAGGCTCGCGGTGCCGGGCTCTTTCGAGAGGCGCACGACGCGATGGCCCGTATCCTGATCGATCCACTCGGTGGGAGGCTCTGCTGCTGCCGCCGCGCTTGCTGTCTGTAACGGCGCCAGCAACAGCATGACGAGGAGAGTCAGGAAAACAGGATGTCGCATTGAGTACCTCCGCACGCGGGATGACATCACGTTGACGCCATCGAGCGGGCCAAAATAGGATGCTGATTCAGTCAATGAAATCGAGGCTTTAAGGATGACCGCCAGTCGCTGCAAACATTGGGGTATCGTCGCGCTGCTGCTTGCCTGCAGGTCCGCGATGGGTGCTCCTGACATCGCGACTGTCCGCGCGGGCTTCGTGCAACCACCAGATGATTCCCGCGTGATGATGCGTTGGTGGTGGTTCGGCCCGGCAGTCAGCAAGCCCGAGTTGCAGCGGGAAATCCGCGCCATGAAAGCAGGGGGCCTTGGCGGCTTCGAGATACAACCGGTGTATCCCGTTTCGCTCGACGATCCCGGGATCGGCTTACGCAATCTGACATACCTCTCGGACGAGTTCATCGACGCCGTGCGTTTCGCCGCACAGGAAGGCCGGGCTCAAGGGCTGCGCGTGGATATCACGCTCGGCAGCGGCTGGCCGTTTGGTGGTCCTCATGTGCCGGTCACGCAGGCATCGTCGCAGATCCGCATGGTGCCGACAGCGGTCGCTCAGAAGGAAACTTCCGTCGCCGCGCCCCGCATCGGTGCCGGCGAAAAATTGCTCGGTGCGTTTCTCGCCAACGGAACTCCGGACAAGCTCGAGGCTAACACGGTGCGCGCGCTGCCTCTGCCCACAGGCGCGCGCGTTGAGATGCCGCCGAAGACGGCGGGCGCACGCACAGTACTGTTCTTTGTGCAAACTCGTACGGGTCAGCAGGTGAAGCGTCCGGGGCTCGGCGGCGAAGGTTTCGTGCTCGATCATATGAGCCGTGCGGCGGTTGACTCGCATCTCAACATTGTCGGCGAGCGTTTGATGACGGCGTTCGGCAATCAGCCGCCCACTGCCGTGTTCAGCGACAGCCTCGAAGTTTACAACGCGGATTGGACGGACGATCTTCCCCAGGAATTCAAGCGCCGTCGTGGTTACGATCTGTTGCCGCTGCTGCCGTCGCTGTTTCTCGATACGGGCGCGCAGGCTCTCAACATACGGCACGACTGGGCGCAGACTTTGGCCGAGCTCGTCGACGAGCGCTATCTGACACCCGTGAATCAGTGGGCGCAGGGGCATCGCACGCAGTTCCGCTCGCAGACGTATGGCTTTCCGCCCGTCACCCTGTCGAGCAATGCGCTCGTCGCGCTGCCTGAAGGCGAGGGACACGAGTGGCGCCGCTTCTCCACCACGCGCTGGGCTTCGTCCGCGAACCATCTTTATAGCCGCGCGGTCACGTCCGCCGAATCCTGGACGTGGCTGCACTCGCCGTCGTTCCGTGGGACCCCGCTCGATATGAAGGCCGAGGCAGACGTGTTGTTTCTGCAGGGCGTGAACCAGCTCATCGGTCACGGGTGGCCGTATACGCCGCCCGGCGTTTCCGCGCCGGGGTGGAGTTTGTACGCCGCCGCGGTGTTCAGCGATCAGAACCCGTGGTGGCTCGCCATGCCAGATATCTCGCAATATCTGCAGCGTCTGAGTTTTCTGCTCAGACAGGGCGAGGCTGTAAACGACGTGGCGATTCTCATGCCGACCAACGACGCATGGGCATCCACGACGCCCGGGCGTGCGACGGTGAGCGATGAGATGCGGAATTACGTTACCGATGCGCTGACCACACAGCTGCTCGATGCGGGGTATGGGTTCGACTACATCGATAGCGGCGCCATCGACAAACTCGCTGGCCGTTACAAGGCGCTGGTGTTGCCGCGGGTGACCCGCATAGATCTGCCGACTTATCGGCGAATCGAGCAGTTCGCGCGCACGGGCGGCATCGTCATCGCAATGGATAAGCCGCCGTCGCTCGGCGCGGGTTATAAGAACGCTGCCGTTCAAAGTCGCGAAGTGCAGTCCCTGTCGCAGAAGTTGTTCCGCTCGCTCGCACACACGAAAGTGGTGACTGAGGATGCCGATCTCGCCTCCGAGCTGCGCAAACTTCTCGAGCCGGATCTGCAACTGGCGCAGGAGCAACCGGCGATAGGCTTCGTGCACCGGCGCGTCGCGGATGGCGAGATCTATTTTGTCGCCAATACGGGCTCGCAGACCGTGAGTGTGGATGCGCGTTTCCGCGACGGTGCCGGCAAGACCGTCTCGCAATGGAATCCGCGTACTGGATCGCTCACCGCGCTCGCGGGTGAGCAGGTTGCGCTCAGGCTCGCTCCTTATGAATCCACTGTGCTGGTGTTTGGCGGCAAGGTGGAGACGGGCAGTGCGCCGGGCGCTCGTACCATCGTTGCTGATATTTCCAAAGACTGGCAGCTGGAATTCGCGCCGTTGAAGATCAAGCGGCAGCTGAAGTCGCTGAGCTCGTGGACGGACGATGAGAAAACCCGCTATTACTCCGGCGTCGGTATCTATCGACGCAGCGTCGCGCTGCCCGCGAGTAACACGAAGGCGCGAAGCGGCGCAGCCGCGTCCGGAACGCGCTACATCCTGAGTTTCGGTGAGGGTGCTCCGGTCGCGCCGGATGCCAGACAACGTGGCGGTCGCGCGTGGTTCGAAAGCCCGGTGCGCGAGGCAGCTGAGGTGTATGTGAACGGCAAGCGGGCCGGCGCCGTCTGGGCGCCGCCTTATGAGCTCGATATCACCGCGCAATTGCAGCCCGGCCGCAACCAGCTCGAGCTGCGTGTTGGCAATCTTGCTATCAACACGCTCGCGGGTCAGGCGCCCGCCGATTACCGGCTGCTCCATAGCCGCTATGGCGAGCGCTTCACGCCGCAAGATATGGAGAACCTGCAGCCGCTCGCCGCCGGTCTGATCGGCACGAGCCCGATCACTTTGCTGGCGGAGACGCCGTCGCGCTGAGCTCGACACGAATGGGTGCCGCGAGATGCGCCGCCTTCGCGGCAAGATAAGTATTCCACTGTGAGGGCGTCGTCACGGCGCCCGCGGGTTTCCATGCGCCGCCCGCGAAGTAACGGATCGTCTCGCCCGGCTTCACCCTGACGAGCAGCAGACTGTCAGGACGAGCTTTCTCCAGCGGTGTTGTCCGGGCAAACCCAGCAAAGGTCGCTTCCGGCGCCAACATCACCGCACTTCCCAGCTCGCCGTCGCCTGCCTGTCGATATTTCTCCCACAGTGCGAGATAGCGTCCGCGCTCTTCGCGCACGACACTCACATCCGCCGTGGCGGGATGTTCGGTCAGTCCGATCGCGACGGTCAGTGTGCCGTCCGTTCCTGGCGCGGGTGTGAAGTTGAACGTGCTGCGAATCTCATCGAGTTGCTGGCCCGCGTCGACGATGAAGCGCTTGGTCTCGGTCACCTGCGTGCCGTTGCCGGCATCCCAGGGTTCATAACTCAGATCGAAGATCGCGCGGACGGGTCCGTTGGCAAACACGTGATAGCGCCGCCAGTTGGCGGAGACGAAGAGCTGTTTGCCGTCCCACACGCCGCTGCCGCCAACGCCGCGATTGCGGCCGACTTCATAGAAATCGAGGCCTTCGCCCGTGTCCGCGTGGAGGCCGTCATGCCCTTTGCGATACCAGCGGTCGAGCACGAGATACGGCACTTTCTTCGTCCACAGATCGAGGCCGCTGCTGGTCATCTGATCTTTGCCTGCGGCGGGCAATTCGAGTGTGGGCCCATAGGCACGATGGGCGGTGAGATCGTTTTCCCAGGCGAAGTCGTCGTACCGTTCCGGCACGTAGCCCGCCCACACCTTGCTCTGGAACGGAGGTTGCGGGGTAGCCGTCGTCTCGAGTGTCAGCACGGCACGCTGTTCGCCTTGCGCGAAGTCATGCTGAAAAATCAGATCGGCATATTCCGCCGGACCGCGGTGAACGTGCTTCATGGCGGTGACCTGCGAGGTGACCACCGCACCTTTCGCGTCACGCACGATCACCTGATCGAAGGTCACACTGGGCAGCAGCTTCCTGACGTCCGCAAAGGGAATGACGATCGTCTCGGCAGATCGCGCGACCCTTGCGTCGTTGTGAAGAACAACGGTGGCTTTGTCGGCCGCCTGCAGCACGCCGCAGAAACCCAGCAGCGCACCCGCCACCGTCGTCTGCATACTCATCATCTGAGCAAGGCTGCGGCCGTCCACATCAACGGCGCCTGGCCGTGCAGATCGCCGGTGTGGCGCGGCCGGTCGAAATAATATTGCTTCTGCACGGCGAGGTCCGTGCCGACCTTCGCGGAGGCCTTGTCGGTCCCGATGACCGTCTCCCGGACGTTGGCTGCGCCGTCGACGTAGGTGACGAGACGGAGCCACGCCTTGCGGGCCGCCGGGCCGTACTGGTCGGCCTCGAGCAAGCCGCGTTTTACGCCTTCAACGATCGCAAACGTAAACATGGCGCTGCCTGAGGTTTCAGGCCAGAAGTCCGGCTGGTCAATGAGCTGCCGCCACAGACCCTCATCGGTCTGATATTTGAGCAGCCCCGCCATCATCAGGCGGTAGCTCTTCAGGATGCGCGCGTAATGAGGATGTTCCGGCGGCAGCACGGACAACACTTCCGCCATGCCGGCCGCGACCCAGCCGTTGCCGCGTCCCCAGTAGAACGGCGAGTCGGGGCTGTGCAGGAAGAGGCCATTGGGCTGTTGCAGCTTGTCGAGGTACGCCACCATGGTGAGCGCGACGCGGTCCAGATATTTCGGATCCTTCGTCGCGCGATAGGCCTGGACCTGCAGTACCGGCAACATGTACAGGTCGTCTGACCAGTAGCGTGCTTCCGTCGTGATGCCGTCTGGCGTCGTCATCTCCCACTGTCTGTCAGCGAAGCTGCGCCCTAACTCCAGGTACTGCGGCTGCCTGTTGAGCAGATAGATCTCGAGGGGAATGACGCCAGTGATGCGGAAATCCACATGCGCCCGCGGGCTCAGATGACGCGCGCCATCCGGTTGCAGGAACGGGTCGAAGCGCGCGATGAGCTGTTTCTCGAGTGGCTCGTCGTGCGTGAGATGTGCGACCTGTAACGCGCCGTACCAGGTGACGACTTCCGGATAAATGATCCACAGACGCTGTTCGTTGACCTGAAAATCAAAGCCGCGCGCGGCGATGTTATTGGCGACGCGACGACCGACTTCTGCCGGGTCCGATCCCTGCGGCCAGTTGCTGAAGTAGCTGGTGTTGACGTCGGCTCGCGTCTGCGCCCGTTCCGGTGCGTGAGTCGAGCAGCCGCTGATGACGAGCGCGCCGGCAACGAGTGCCGCCAACACACCGCGTCGGCGGTGATGCGGATCCTTACGCATGAAATCCCCCTCTGGTCTCAATAGATACAACTTGCGCGCGTGGCGGACACCCTCAGGGTGTCCCATATGATGAAATCATATTCCACATTAGGGTATGCGGTAGTGACACCCGGTGACAAGCCAGCCTGGGGAGATCAGGCGGCGTTCGCGCAATCGTTCATATTATTCAGCAGAAGTGCGGGTTCGGCTTCGTCGGCCGGGAGAGGCGCGGAGAAGAGATAACCCTGAAACGTCGTACAGCCGGCTGCGGTGAAACGTTTGCATTGGTCGCGGCGTTCGATGCCCTGAGCCGACGCGGGCAATCGCAGGGCGGCCGCGAGTTTTACGAGCGCCATCAGCATGAGATCGGCGTCGAAGTGGGTGCTGAAGGAGTCGATGAGCGAGCTCGAGATCTTCACGCGTGACAGCGGCGCCTTGCGCAGCTGCTCGAGACTCGCCTCGTTGGATGTAAAGTCGTCCAGGGCAAAAGTAAAACCGAGCCCGATGAGTGCCGCAAAGGTCGACGGCTCCGGCGCCTGCTCGGAAGTCAGAGACGCGATCTGAATCTCGAACTCGAACCGCGAGCCGGGAACATCGACTTCCATCAACAGCTGCGCGGCATGCACAGCGAATGTTTCTGACTGTAACTGTGCCGGCGAAATATTGATCGCGGTTCGCAGAGAGGGCCAGCGCTTGCTGTCGGCGAACGCCGTGCGCAAAGTGAACGCCGTCAGCTCGCCGAGCAGGCCGCCTTGTTCAGCCATGGTGACCAGTGTGTTGGAGGCTATGCAGCCGTGGCGCGGCGAGTTCCAGCGCACGAACGCTTCGACGCCAACGGCCGACCCGGACGCATGCCACTGGGGCTGATACACCATCTCGAGCTCGTTATTCAGCAGGGCTGCGCGCAGCTCGGCGGCGATCTCGCGCTTGCGATGCGAGACCGCGTCCATGGAGGTGTTGTAGATGCAATATCGGCTGCGCCCCTGACGCTTCGCCTGATAGAGCGCGACGTCGGAACGACGAAGCGCCTCCGCCGGCACGACCTCAGCTTCCTCGATCAGTGCCACGCCTACGGAGGCGCCGCATTGAACGCGAGCCGAAGTCAGCTGAAACGGCTCCGCCATCACACTCACGAGCCGCGTGGCCAGGGCGCGCGCATCGGCAATGTTGGCGGGGGTCTGCACGATGGCGAACTCATCACCACCGAGGCGGGCGAATGAGTCGGTCGATCTGCAGGAAGCCGCGAGCCGTTGTGCGGCCTCCACGATCAGCTCATCGCCGCTGTGATGGCCGAAGTTATCGTTGACGCCTTTGAAGTCATCCAGGTCGAGATGAAATACCGCGACGGCGGCGTGTCCGCGCCGCAGGTCGGCGAGCGCGGCCTCCAGCCTGTTGGCGAAATGAACGCGGTTCGGCAGACCGGTGAGGGGATCGTGCTCGGCTGCACGCGCGGCGTCGGCACGGCTTGCGCGAAGCGCCAGTGCCGTTCTTATAACGCGTCGATAGAGCGCGAACGCGAGCAATGACAGCATCGCCAGCGTGATGAGAAGAGGCGCCAGAATGTTACGCACGAGGGCACTGCCGGGCTTTTGCGGACTCCATTCGAGCGAGCCCACACTCCGTCCCTGCTCGTCACGCAACTCGACGTGTGCTTCGTCGTCATGCGCGGAATTCCGGGCGTCGTAGGGGCCCATGTGGAAGTGCAGTCCTGACAGCAGGAAGCGATCCGCGAACGCGTCGATGAATTCCTTGTCGATGCGCTCACCGGTAATGACGACGGGCGCGACTGAATTCCGCGGCCTCGGGTCGCCCAGCCCCGGATGTACGAGCGTGACAATGATGATGAACGGACTGCCGTCGATATCGAGGATGTCAGTCGAGGTAAGCGGCTGCAGAGCAACCGTATCGGAGCGGGCATCGAATCGCGGGGCGCCGCGAGCCTTCTCGCCGCTTCTTATTTTGGATAACAGGTGCTGTGTCCGGGACATCACCTGGGAATAGCGGGCGGGATCGATTTCCTTGCCATCCATCATGGCGTAGCGGGGCGCGCCGCGCGAGTCCACGATGAAAATCAGATCCGTGCCGGCGTAGAAGTAATCGCTGATGTTGCGTTTCACCCAGTTCGGGTCGAACTGCCTGCCGAGATGCTCGATCGCCTCGTCCCACACGGCCTGCGAATGCGACAGCTCCGCGAGCTCGCTCTGTCGGCGCAGAACGCCGTTCCTGACAACGGATTCTTCGCGCGCCCGCGTGGTGGCGTCGACTCTGTGGGCCAGCGCCCAGAACGAGAGCGCGAGCAGCACCATCGCGATCACGACGCTCGATATCAGGAGTGTCATCGCTCGCGGGAGCTGCAGCTCCCGTCGAATGCGTTTGAGCCAGTGCGCGCGCGGAGGGCGGCTGGCGACGCGCCGATCCGTCATGACCACGGTCAGATCGCCAGCGTGCGCAGTCGCATGGATTCCGCGAGGCGCATTTCCGACAGCACGTCAGCCAGTGGCCGTGGGCGGCCGAAGGCGTAACCTTGCGCGTAGTCCACGCCGAGTTGGCGCAGTTTGTCCGCGATGGCGTCGGACTCTACATACTGGCCGACTGTTTCGAGGCCGAAGTCTTTCGCAAGCTGCAGAATGCCGCGCACCGAGGCTTCGGAGCGCGGGTCCAGCAGAATATTGCTGACGAAGCTGCCGGCGATCTTCAAGCCGCTGAATGGCAGGTTCTGAAGATGCAGCAGAGAGTTGGAGCCGGTGCCGAAATCGTCCAGGGCCACGCGACAGCCGAATTCTCTCAGGCGCCGGATGCCGTTCGCGGCTTCCGTCAGATTTGTCATGGCGCTCTGCTCTGTAATCTCGATGGATACGGTCGCTGGCGCAATGTGGTGAGCGGCGATCTGCTTCATCAGATCGTCGACGAAGTGTCGATTGACGATGGAAGGCGCCGAGATGTTCAGCGACACGCCGAACGACTGTTGCAACAGGAGATCGGCAAACGGCGCCAGCTGGCGGAGCGCGTTTTCGACGACCCAGCGATCGAGTATGGGCAGCAGCTGGTGCTGATGGGCGACGGAAATATAAGGCCCGATGCTGTCGATCGAGCCGTCTGGCAACTTCAGTCGCAGCAGAATTTCGCAGTTCGCCTGCGGCGAGGCGCCTTGCAGGGGAACGATGGGCTGCGCATACAGAAGGAGATGATCGAACTTGAGTGCTTCGCGTAGCAGTCCCGCGGCGAGGATATCGTCGTGCCGACGCATGATGTTCGTGCTTTCGCAGCGATAGATCTCCACTCGGTTGCGGCCCAGGTCTTTCGCCGCGCGACACGCCACTTCTGCTGCAGCCAGCGCGCGCATGAGTCCCTCAGGCACGCTGACGAGATCTGAGATTCCGCAGCTGACCGATGCTCTCGCCGACCGCTCGGGAGAGCCGAGTCGCAGCGCGCTGACCGCCTGATTCACGCTCTCCGCCAGCGGCACTGCGGCCTTGGCATTCACGTTCGCCAGCACGGCGGCGAAACGGTCGCCAGAGATGCGGCCGAGCAGGGCGTCCGGAGGCAATACTGTATGCATCACTTCGGCAATGGATCGCAGCAGGTCGTCACCCGCCTCGGCGCCGTAGGAATCGTTGAAGTCATGCAGCCGGTCCACATCGAAGCAGAGCAAAGCCTGAGTGCTCGTCGTCCCTATGACATTTGACGCGGCATAGGCCTGTTTGAACGCTGCGCGGCTGTAGAGCCCCGTTGTCAGATCGAATTTCGCGCTCAGCAGATACTGCACCTGTTGCGAAATCTGTTCGGCGATCATCAGGTGATGCGCCGTGAACAGCTCCGTGTTCACGGGATTGAGAAACGCGATCACACCCGCAAAGTCGTTGCCGTCGGCAGCGACGGGCACGGAGAGAATGCGGCAGGTCGCCCACTCCGTGTCAGGTACGCAGCGGCCGCTGTTCAGCATCAACGGTTGGCGGCGTCGCTGTGCCCAGGTCAGAAGATGTTTCTGCGTGCTTTCGCGCGCATGCGCTACTGCGCCGAGATCGTGCGGATCGCGGGAGGATTCGATGGTGACGCGCTTGCCTGGAATAGCGAGATACGCCATCTCGCAGCCGAGGCTCTCGCGCGCATCGTTTATCAGACGTTCGAGAGAATGCTGTTGTCCCGTCGCTTCATGCAGCGAGCCGGATACGTTCGAGATCCAGAGCAACTCCTTCGCGCGCTCCGCACCGAACGGCGGGCGATCCGGCTTCAGCAGGTTGTTGATCAGCTCGCGATAGAGAAGGGTGAGCGCGGGCTGAATGCGGTTGCCGATCTCGAGCGGCTCAGGTTCGGTTTCACCTGCCAATCTAAGGAACAGGATGGCGGTGAACGAAGCATCTTCTGCACGCAAGGGTAGCGCCACGACCCAGTCGTTCGCGGAGCGGCTCTTCATCATGGGGGCGTTCACCGAGTCCACGCCGCCGCGCTCACGCACCCATCTGCGCATCTCGCGCGGATCGATCAATCCCGATCTGCTGAGAGAATCGAGGTTCGAATCAAGTACGCACATTCCGACGAACTCGCTCAGCAACGTGCCGATCAGCTCGGCATAACTCGGGTACAGCGTGATCGTGGCGTCTGCTGCGTTGTTCATTATCGTGAGACGAAACCATTGGATGGTCTGGACTGTGGGCTGACATGTTAGCGCGTGGTGCGCGAACGGCGAGCGAATCGGTCACGATGATGTCGTCGCGGGCGTCGAGCAGTTCTCGTTCCGTGGTTTATGCTGCGCCCGGCAGTGTTGTTATTTCAGACGCTGAGTAAGTTGTTGGTGCGCGGAGCGTAGCTGTCGCTCGATGTTGCGAACATCTGCGCGAACCGTAGCGGTGCCGAGAATGACAAGTTGTCCACAGTAGGTACAAGTCACTTCGCGATGGTCGCGCACCCAGCCGAGAGATAGCGCCATCCGCCGGTGACAGTAAGTACAGACCACCTCCATGTCGTGAGAGGCGATCACCTGCTCGAGGGTTGTCATGAGGTGTGAGCTCCGTAATAACGGAGGGATCACTCGCAAGAAACGTGCACGCTGCTTGGCACAACGTGCGCGCAATTCAGATCAGCGCAGGCGTTGGTATATTTCGTCCCACAACGCGATGCGGGCCTCGAGCGCCTGGATCGCCGTCTGCTCGGCTTCGTCCAGCAACACGGGATCGGCGTTGCATAAGGAGTCGAGCAGCGTGAAGGCGAGGGGGCCGTGTGAATCCCCATCGATATCGATGTGCCGCTGGAGATAGTAATGCACCATGGGCGCCTGCTCGGCCGTCACCTTCATCTCGCGCAACAGCGAGGTGAACATATAAGGAACGGCGTCTTCGCGGCCCAGCGCGAAGGCCGACGCGATGACGTGGCTCTTGCCGCTGTCGATGAAACTGAACGTGGTGCCGATGAAATCGCGCACGCAGTCGGGGGCGATGCCGCTGCTGAGTGCCGACTCCACGTTATTGGCGTAGGCGACGCCGGCGAATGTCAGAACCTCGTCCGGATCCGCGCCCACCTCGAGCATCGCATGGCAGTAAATCTCGAAGTGGCTGAGATAGCGCTGCTCGCCGTCGGGGCTCGGAATCTCATCGCACTCCTCGGCAAGTACGATCTCGTTGATGAAACGCGTGACGCGCGGGTTCTCACGCGGGATCCACGGACAGCTCGTGGGCGCGACGATCTGCTGCAGTGACTTGAGCAGGCACATGAAATCCCACACGCAGTACGCGTGGTGCGCCATGAAGATCCGCATATGCTCGATCGTGCGGACCGCGCCGTACACCTCATGATTGCGCAACCGCTCACGCAGCGGTTCGAGGCTCGCGAAGGAGACGCTCGACTTAAACGTGTCCATGCTTTTTTTAATAATCCTGACGTACGACAAGCATCTCAGCCGGCGGGCCCGATGTCCACGAGGGGAACCCCGGGACTGCGGCGCCGTTGGTATTTCGCTTCCCGTCGTGGGTTCGCCGCAAGGATTTTGCCATGCCGTTTCTGACCGTCGCCGATGGCGCCAGCCTGCATTTCAATGATTGGGGCGCGGGCAAGCCCGTTGTGTTCATTCATGGCTGGCCGCTCGATGCGGACATGTGGGAGTACCAGGCCCCGGTCATCGCGCAGGCCGGCTATCGCGCCATTACTTACGATCGGCGCGGCTTCGGGCGTTCGAGCCAGCCCTGGACGGGATATGACTACGACACGTTGACGTCCGATCTGCGGGCGCTCATCCAGCACCTGGACCTGCGCGATGTCACGCTCGTCGGCTTTTCCATGGGTGGCGGTGAGGTGGCGCGCTACATGGCGAATCACAACGGTGATCGTATTTCGAAGGTGGTGTTACTTGCGTGTGTCACGCCGTATTTGCTCAAGACTGCTGATCATCCCGAAGGCGTCGACCGCAGCGTGTTCGATGGCATGATCGCCGGCATCACGAAGGATCGGCCCGGCTTCCTCCGCGGCTTCGGCAAGCTCTTCTATGGCGTCGGCGTTTTGAAACATCCGGTCAGCGCGGAGTTTCTGGAGTGGTCCGCGAGCGTTGCGATGTTAGGCTCGATGAAGGCCACGGTGGATTGCGTGCGCAGCTGGTCCGAAACGGATTTCCGCGCCAACCTGTTGAGAATCAAGGTGCCGACGCTCATCGTTCATGGCGACGCGGACGCCACGGTGCCTATCAAGATCAGCAGCGATGCGACCGCGGAGCTCCTGCCTCACGCGACTTATAAAGTTTACGAGGGCGAGCCGCATGGACTGTTCTATACCGCGCGCGATCGCTTCAACGAGGACCTCCTGGCTTTTCTCAGGGGTTGATGCGGGCAGGGTGCCTGCCCGCGACCCGGCCAAATATCCATGCTCTGTCACCGCAACGGGGTTCGCTCATCTGGCGATACCTGCGTTTTTTCTCGTGAAAATTCCGCGAGAAAACATGAGCCGGCGCGGGTCGCGCGCGGTCGACCGGGTACTGAGGCCCATTGACACGCTTGGGGCAGAAGGTGTCTTGTTGCGCCCGGCTGCTCAGCAGCCGGATCGACAATCAATGTGAATGTTAAGGAGTTTCGTCATGGAAGAAATCGTTGCTCTGATCGACATGGGTTCCGCACGCAAGGAAACGCGGCAGCACGGCATCCCCCCGGAGCGGGTCGATGTGCCGCTCTGCAAGGCACCCTGGCTGTATTGAGTCCATAACAGGCGCGCGGAGTACTCCGCGCGCCTGTTTTCAAACGTTCTCAGGATGAGACAACCCATGCCAGACGCCGCGCTCCTCACGCTGCCATCGTATGTGCATGCCTGCCGAACACAGGACAGTGTGATTCTGCTCGATCTGCGCCACGACCGTTACTTCGCGCTCGGCGGCGCGCAGGCGGAGGCGCTCGAAGGCACCGTAGCGGGCTGGCCCCCGATCGAGGCCCAGTTCAAGGCGGAAATCGGCCCCACCGCAGCGACCGCCGCTGCTGTCGCAAAGCGACTGCTGAAGGAAGGGCTGCTCGCTGAGAGCACGGGCGGGGTGACGGCGTCTTCGCCGCCTTTGTTAGATCTGCGCAAGCTCACCACCGCGGGCGGTATAGATATCAATCCCCGCGTGCGGGTACGCCTTGCTGATTGCGTTCGTTTTACGGCGGCCTGTCTCAGGGCCGCGGCGGAGCTTCGCTGGCGCAGTCTCGAGGCCGTTGTCGCAAGCGTGGAGAGACGCAAACAGCTCGCACTGGCGCGCGAGCAGGCGCCTGCCGTTTCTGAAATCGTCGAGCTCGTCAGCGTCTTTCGCACGCTGAAGACACTTGCGTTTACCAGTCACGGCCACTGTCTCTATCACAGCCTCGCGCTGTTACATTTTCTCGCGTACTACGGAGCGTATCCCGCATGGGTGCTCGGAGTGAGAACAACTCCGTGGCGCGCACATAGCTGGACCCAGTGGGAAGGCGTTGTTCTCGACGACAGTCCGACGAACGTGCGCTGCTTTACTCCCATCCTGTCTGTCTGATTACGGGGTGACCCATGCCTGCGTTCATCGCCCTTTGCTGGAATCCTGCTGAAGATCCATCGAGCGTCACGGCGCAGGCGCTACGGCGTCGTGCTGTCGCCGCTTTTCCGATGGCGCGTGCGTTAGTGGATGTTGCCGGCCTCGCTGTGCTCGCCATTGGCGAAGACACCAGCACCAACGAAGCGATCTCCTTGCCTGGCCATTGCGGGGCAGTCGTCGGTCGCGTCTTCTCACGCAACAGCGGCAGCAAGGCAACGATCACTACTGACGATGCGCGATCCATCGTTGCGAGCGGCGGCAGCCGTCTCATGAGCGACTACTGGGGCCGATATATTGCGTTCCTGCATGACCCGCAAAGTGGCCGCCGGCTCATCGTCAAAGATCCGACCGGCCGTTTTCCGTGTCATTTCATCGAGTACGGTGGGGTCACCGTGTTGTTTTCGCGCGTGGGGGATTTCGTCGCGCTGGGCGTCATGCCCCTCACGCTGGACTGGACCTACGTCAGAACCCGCGTGGCGCTTGGGGGTAATGACGGCGCGCCGTTCTCCGAAGTCAAAGACATGCTCGGCGGCGAGTGCATCGAGTTTCGCGGGAGCGCGATGACGCGCGCGCAGATCTGGAATCCCAGGTCCTTCGCGGGCGTATCGGATCTCGAAGACCCGGTCGAAGCCGCGCGCCTGCTGCGCGACGCGGTGAAAAGTTGTACTCATTCGTGGGCAGGCTGTTCGCGCGATATTCTGCTGCGACTGTCTGGCGGGCTCGATTCTTCAATCGTCGCCGGCTGCCTGCGGGACGCGCTTCCGGTTCCTGAAGTCACGTGTCTGACTTATCACTATGAGAACAGCACTGCCGATGAGCGTCCGTGGGCGCGGCAGGCGCTGGCCGGCGCGCCGTGGTGGCATGTTGAGGTATCGCTCAACCAACGGCTGGATCTCGCGCCGATGCTCGGCAGCGCTGTCGTGCTACGGCCCAATTACGAGGCTTCCTATCTATTGTTAGGTCCCACAGATCGCGCGCATGCGCTTGCCGCGGGTGCGGATGTCGTGTTGACGGGCGAGGGTGGCGACAGCAACTTCGGCAGTTATGCGTTCTTTTCTGCGCTGGACGAGTACCGGCGCAGGCATGGCGTCGGCACCCGACTGCTGCGTATCGCGATGGATGTGGCGCTTCGCCGGAACACAACCCTCTGGCGCGCGCTCAAAGGTTTGCCCGCGGACGATCGTATAAGTGAGTCCCGGCAGACTATTGCGGAGGATGTATTCCGCGCGGCATTGACCGAATCATCACGTTATCAGCATCCGTGGCTTGGGCAGCAGCTGTCGCGAAATGCACTGGAGATCGTGCGTTACCTGACACAAGACGATTTCACGCAGGATCCTTTCGCGACGCCGGGCGAGCCGCAGCCTGATTTCGTGCATCCTCTCCTCTCGCAGCCGGTCACCGAGTTGTGTCTGAGTCTGCCCAGCTACCTGCACTTCTTCGATGGACGCGATCGCGGTCTCGCGCGCTCTGCGTTCACGGCGGACGTGCCAGCTGCCATTCTGCAGCGGCAGTGGAAGGATGTCGGGCCTGGCTTCGCCGAGGACGTGGTGCTCCACAACCGCGCGCTGCTGAAGGAAGTGTTGCTCGAGGGCAGACTGATGCGGGAAGGCGTGCTCAACAGGGGGGCGGTCGAAGCGAGCCTGTCATCCACGCCCGCGAAAGCCGCGGCCTGCGCGATGGAGCTGCTCGATCTGTTCACCGTGGAAGCGTGGCTGAGCAACTGGCGCAGCGCCGCTACTCCGCAGGCTTTGAGCGCGGCCTGAGCTCGCCACGCCCGAGCATGGGCCTCATGCTCGGGTCGTCTTCCGCAGGGGCCCGAGACCGTTTGCGATATAGTCGCGGCATGCCTTTGTTGGAATGCCCACCGCAGTGCCTCGCGTCCTGATCATTGAAGATGACGTCGTCACCGCCCGCGAGATCGGTGCCGAACTGCAGCGGTACGGCCTCGAGGTAGACTGGTGCGATAGCGGCAGCGCCGGTTTCGAGCGCGCGCGAGACGGCGCTTACGACGCCATCACGCTCGACCGCATGCTGCCCGGCCTCGACGGCTTGACGCTCGTCACGCGCCTGCGCGAATCCGGCATTCACACGCCCGTGCTCATGATCAGCGCCCTGTCGGACGCTGACGAAAGAGTGCGCGGCCTGCGCGCTGGCGGTGACGACTATCTCACCAAGCCGTTCAATCCCGATGAAATGGCGGCCCGCGTCGAAGTGCTGTTGCGCCGGCATGCCAACACCTCTCGTGCCGTGCGACTGCGCGTGGCGGATCTCGAGCTCGATCTCATCGACCGCGAGGCGCGTCGTGATGGCCAGCGCCTCGATCTCATGCCGACCGAGTTTCGCCTGCTCGAATATCTCGCGCGCCACTCGGGCCAGGTGCTGACTCGCACGATGATCTTCGAAGCGGTGTGGGGCTATCACTTCGACCCGGGCACCAACGTCATCGAGGTGCACATCGGCCGCCTGCGTCGCAAGCTCGATCCGCCGGAGCGCAAGCCGCTCATCCACACGGTGCGCGGCGTGGGGTACGTGCTTGAAGCTCGGTGATCTCTGGCGCGTCAGTACGGCGCGCCTGCTGCCGGTATACGGCGCGCTGTTTGCCGTGTGGAGCGTACTGCTCATCGGCGTGATCCAGTGGGATACGCAGAACTATCTCTCCAGCGTCGTCGACGAAATTCTCTCGCAACGGGCGCAATATCTGACCCGGATCGATCGGGCGCGTCTGCCCGCGGCGATGGCACAGACGGGCGCTCTCGATCTGCGCGGCGTGATGCTGTACGGCCTGTTCGATCAGAACGGGAATTACGTCACCGGCAACATTCTCGCAGCCCCACCCGGCATCGTGCCCGACGGGGAGGTGCGCCTGATCCGCGATGGCGTGCGACGTTTTGGTGGCGCCGAGCCTGTGAGGGCGCGAGGCCTGGCGCGCACGCTGGATACCGGCGAAACGCTCATCCTCGCGCGTTCGACGAGCGTCATCGAACAGGTGAACACGATCATCTATCGATCGCTGTTGTGGGGACTGTCGCTCACGATCATTCCCGGTCTGATCGGCGGCTTCTGGCTTGCGCGCAGGCCGCTGCGACGTGTGCGGGCAATCGAGGCGGCCGTGCAGCCGATCATGCTGGGAGATCTGCGCCAGCGTCTGCCCATCTCCTCCCGTCGCGACGAGCTCGATCTGCTCGCGGGCATCGTCAACACGATGCTCGTCGAGCTCGAGCGTCTCATGGGCGAAGTGAAAGGGGTGTGCGACAGCATCGCGCACGATCTGCGCACGCCGCTGACACGAGTGCGCTCGCAGTTGCACCGCTTGCAGCGGGATGTCGGCGAGGATGATCCGCGCTTGCCGCTGATCGTCGAAGCCATCGAGGACGTCGACTCGCTGCTCGAAAGATTTCGTGCGCTCCTGCGCATCTCGGAGCTCGAGGACATGCATCGGCGCGCCGGCTTTCGCGTGGTGGATCTTCTCGACACGATCAGCAACGTGCGCGAGATCTATGCACCGCTCGCGGAGGACAAGCAGATCGTCTTCACCTCGCACGCCGACGCTGAGCTGCCTTCTGTGCATGGGGATCCGAATCTGCTGCTCGAGGCGTTATCGAACATCGTCGACAACGCCATCAAGTTCTCCCCTCCGGGCGGCCGGGTGCAGATGCGGGTGGCGCTCGAGCCGCAAGGGCCGCGCGTCGACGTGCTCGACGATGGTCCGGGAATCGGAGTCGCCGAGCGGGGCGCAGTGATGCAGCGGTTCTACCGTGGCTCCTCCAGCAATCAGGGGATTTCGGGTCTTGGGCTCGGCCTTTCGATCGTCGCCGCCATCGTCAAGCTTCACGGCTTCAAGCTCGAAATTACCGAGAGCGAGACGGGTGGCACGCGTGTCTCCCTGCATTGCTGGCGGGACCTCGGCAGCGACGCCTGATCGTCGCCGCCGAACGCCTGATCGCGGAATGCGGTCAGCGCTCGCTCAAGGCCGCGTAGAGGCCCCGATTGCGCAGCATTCCCCGGGCAATACCAACATTCGAGAACTAACAAACCTTTCATCTCTCCCGCCCCATTAAAGGGGGGAAGGCAGCCTCATAATTCCCGCCCAAGCGCTTGCGCGTCGTTCTGCCTCCTCATGCTCGGTATCGTTCGAATAGCCCTGCGGCGCCCGTACACCTTCGTGGTGCTGGCCCTCCTGATCCTGATCGTGGGACCGCTGGCCGCGTTGCGCACGCCGACTGACATCTTTCCTGATATCAGGATCCCCGTCATCAGCGTGGTATGGCAGTACGCCGGCCTGCCGCCGGACACGATGAGCGGACGCATCGTCACGCCGTATCAACGTTCGCTGACCACCACCGTCAACGACATCGAGCACATCGAAGCCAACTCCTACACGGGGTTCGGCGTCGTGAAGATCTTTTTCCAGCCGACGGTTGATATCAACAGGGCGAATGCGCAGGTCACCGCGATCTCACAAACCCTGTTGCGGCAGATGCCGCCGGGTATCAACCCGCCGCTGATCATCAACTACAACGCCTCGACGGTTTCCATTTTGCAGCTGGCCCTGTCCGGCCGCGGCATGAGCGAGCAGACGCTCTCCGACCTCGCGATGAACACGATTCGTCCGCGTCTCGTGACCGTGCCGGGGGCCGCGATTCCTTATCCTTCAGGCGGCAAGACGCGGCAGGTGCAGATCGATATCGATCCGAATGCGCTCCAGGCCCGCAATCTCTCCGCCCAGGATGTCGCCAACGCGCTGGCGGCGCAGAATCTCATCACGCCGGTCGGCACGCAGAAAGTCGGCAGCTTCGAATATTTCATCGAGCTCAACAACAGCGCCTCGGAGCTCGAGGAGATCGCCCATCTGCCCGTGCGCGTGGTCGACGGCGCCATGGTTTATCTGGGCGATGTCGCGCATGTGCGCGATGGCAATCCGCCGCAAACCAACATCGTGCATGTCGATGGCGGCCGCTCCGTGCTCATGAGCGTGCTGAAGAGCGGCTCCGTGTCGACACTGGCCATCATCGATGGCATCAAGGCGCGGGCGCTCGAGATCAAGTCTTCTCTGCCGGATGCGCTCGAGATCAAGCCCATCGGCGACCAGTCGATGTTCGTGCGCGGCGCCGTCAGCGGCGTGGCTGTCGAAGGCGCGATCGCGGCGGCGCTGACGAGCCTGATGATCCTGCTGTTCCTCGGCAGCTGGCGCTCAACGGTCATCATTGCCGTCTCCATTCCCCTGGCCGTGCTCGGCTCGATCGCCTTGCTGTCGATGATCGGCGAGACGCTGAACATCATGACCCTGGGCGGCCTGGCGCTCGCGGTTGGCATTCTGGTCGACGATGCCACCGTGACCATCGAGAACATCAACTGGCACCTGGAGCAGGGCAAGGACGTCGAGACCGCCATCCTCGATGGCGCCGCGCAGATCGTGACGCCCGCGTTCGTGTCCCTGCTGTGCATCTGTATCGTGTTCGTGCCCATGTTTTTCCTCGAGGGCGTGGCGCGCTTTCTGTTCGTGCCGATGGCCGAAGCGGTGATGTTTGCGATGGTGTGCTCGTTCATCCTCTCGCGCACGCTCGTGCCGACGATGGCGAAATATCTGCTCCGCCCGCATGCCGCGCATACCGATGCGCACGGTACGAATACAACGCTGCCGCCTTCGAGAAATCCGCTCGTGAGATTTCAGCGCGGTTTCGAGACGCGCTTCGAACGCTTCCGCGCGGGATACAAGGATGTGCTGACGCTCGCCGTCGCCCACCGGCGAAAATTCGTCGTCGGCTTCATGGCATTCGTGCTGGCGTCGTTCCTGCTGATTCCGTTTCTGGGACGCAATTTCTTCCCGTCGGTGGACGCCGGCCAGATCATGATCCACGCCCGCGCCCAGGTCGGTACGCGCGTGGAGGAGACCGCCAACCAGTTCGCGGCAATCCAGAACGCCATTCGAGAAATCATTCCGCCGGGCGAGCTCGCCTCGATGGTCGATAACATCGGCATGCCGAACTCCGGCATCAACATGGCTTACAACAACACGGGCACCATCGGCGCGCAGGATGGCGATATCCAGATCGCGCTGACCGAGGACCACCATCCGACCGAAGACTACGTGCGGCGCCTGCGTGAGGAGTTGCCGAAGCGCTTCCCCGGGACGACGTTCTCCTTCACGCCCGCCGACATCGTGAGCCAGATTCTGAATTTCGGCGCGCCGGCGCCGATCGACCTGCAGATCCGCGGGGCCAATCTCCCCGCCAACTTTGCTTATGCGGGCCAGATTCTGGATGAGGTGCGACGCATTCCGGGCATCGCCGATGCCCGTATCCAGCAGTCGCGGAACAGTCCGACATTCAAGGTAGACCTCGATCGTACTCGCGCGCAGTACACAGGCGTCACCGCGCGTGATGTAACCAACAGCATGGTGGTGAATCTCGCGGGCTCGAGCCAGGTGGCGCCGACGTTCTGGCTGAATCCTCAGAACGGCAACCAGTACCCCATCGTCATGCAGACGCCGCAGTACAACCTCGACCAGATGAGCTCGCTGCAGAGCTTGCAGATTACCTCCTCAGGCTCCGGTGGCACGCAGTTGCTCGGCGCCATTGCGGACATCAGCCGGGGGACGGCGAGCGCGGTGGTCTCCCAATACGACATCCAGTCGCTGGTGCAGATTTACGCCACGACTCAGGGACGCGATCTCGGCGCCGTCGCCTCTGATATTCAGAAGGTGATCGACGCTCACGCGAAGGATCTGCCGAAGGGTTCCTCCGTGAAGCTGCTGGGCCAGGTGCAGACGATGAACAGCGCCTTCTCCGGCCTGATCTTTGGTTTGATCGGCGCCATCGTGCTGATCTACCTGCTCATCGTCGTCAACTTCCAGTCGTGGGCCGATCCCTTCGTCATCATCAGTGCCTTGCCCGCGGCGCTCGCCGGCATCATCTGGATGCTCTTTGTCACCTTCACCACGCTGTCAGTGCCTGCGCTCACGGGCGCGATCATGTGCATGGGTGTTGCCACCGCCAACAGCGTGCTGGTGATCAGCTTTGCGCGCGAGCGTCTGGAGCAGCTGGGTGATCCGATCGCCGCCGCGATCGATGCGGGCTTCGTGCGCTTCCGTCCCGTGTTGATGACCGCGCTCGCCATGATCATCGGCATGGCGCCGATGGCGTTGGGGCTCGGCGAGGGCGGCGAGCAGAACGCGCCACTCGGCCGCGCCGTCGTGGGAGGTCTTATTTTCGCGACCGTCGCGACACTCGTTTTCGTTCCTGTTGTGTTCAGCATCGTGCACCGTGCTTACGGTCAGCGCAAAGCTGCCACGCTGCCTCTGTCTGGAGAACCTCATGCCGTCTGACGATCTGCGCCAATCTGAAAACACAGCACCGCGTCGAGGTCTGCGTGTTGCCGGCATCGTCGCTGCGGTGGTCGTAGTGGTCGTCGTCGCTTCAGGCATCGGCATCCGCGCGGCGGATGATTCCGAGCTGCGCGACTGGACGAACGAACACGCTATTGCCAGTGTCGCTGTCGTTTCGCCTACCACTGAGGGCGACGGCGCAACGCTCGAGTTGCCCGGCCGGCTCGAAGCCCTTTCACGCGCACCCTTGTATGCGCGCGTGTCGGGCTATCTGAAAAGCTGGAAGGTGGACATCGGCTCACCCGTGAAAGCAGGTCAGCTGCTCGCCGAGATCGAAGCGCCGGACGTCGAGCAGCAGCTTCTGCAGGCAAAGGCAGATCTCGCGAGCGCACAGGCTAACGCCGCGTTGGCCGCGAGCACCGCGAAGCGCTGGCAGTCCATGCTCGGCGGCGACTCCGTGTCGAAGCAGGAAGTGGATGAGAAAGTCGGCGACCTCGCCGCGAAGGAAGCCTTGGTCAATGCGGAGCGCGCGAATGTCGAGCGCCTGCGCACCATGCAGGGCTTCACGCGCATCGTGGCGCCGTTCGATGGCGTGGTGACGGCGCGCGATACAGATGTGGGTGCCCTCATCAGCGCGGGTGGCGGGGCCGGTCCTGAGCTTTTCGAGATTTCGGACATCCGCCGGCTGCGGGTGTATGTGAACGCGCCGCAGGTTTACGCGGGTGCGCTGACTCCCGGTACCAAAGCTGAAATTGCCGTGCCGGACCGTCCGGGCAAGAAATACACCGGCACCATCGAATCCGCCTCTGGGGCCGTGAACGTGGCTACAGGTACGACGCTGGTTCAGCTGAGCGTGGACAATGCGGACGGTGAGTTATTGCCCGGCGGCTTTGCGAATGTCACTTTTCAGTTGGCTGCGAACGCCAACGTGCTGCGCGTGCCGGCAAGCGCGCTGATTTTCGATCAGGGTGGCCTGCGTGTGGCGACTGTCGTCGACGACAAAGTGGTCATCAAGCCGATCACCATTGCGCGCGACAACGGCTCGACGATCGAAGTGGCTTCAGGCCTCGAGGCGAGTGACCGGGTCATCGAGAGCCCGCCGGATGGTGTGTCCGCGGGAGATACCGTGCACATCGTCAACACCGCCGCACCCAAGGCCGCGGACGCTACGCCGGCTTCTGGAAAATCAGGCAATGCGAAGTCCTGATTCCATTCGTGCCGCGGTGCTGCTGGCGCTGGCGGCGTCGGTGAGTGCCTGTTCGTTTGCGCCGCGCCTGGAAATTCCAGTAGTGCCGACCGCGGCGACTTATAAAGAGCAGGCGCCCTGGACTCAGGCGACGCCAGCGGATCGTCTGCCTCGGGATGCGTGGTGGTCGCTGTACGACGATGCCGAGCTCAACCGGCTGCAGCAGCAACTCATCGCTAACAGTCCTGATCTGGAAGCGGCGCTCGCGCGCTATGAACAGGCGAAGGCGTATAGCGATCAGTTACGGTCGGGCCTGTTTCCTTCTTTATTCCTCAATGGCGAGGGACGCCGCGCGCGTCAATCCGAGACGAATCCGCCGGGCGGTGGTGCTTCGCCTCGTTACTACAACGCTTATGCGCTGGGCGCGGAAGCGAGTTATGAAGTCGATCTGTGGGGCCGGGTCCGCAACAGTGTATCGGCGGGCCGTTTCACCGCGGAGGCCGCAGCGGCCGATCTCGAGTCCGCGCGCCTGAGTCTGCAGGCGCAGCTCGCAGACTATTACATCGCGCTGTGCGGCCTCGATCGGCAGGACGCGCTGTTGAACGACACCGTCACTGCTTACGATCGCGCGCTGTCTTTGACAGGCGAACGTCATGAGGCTGGCATTGCCGCCGGGCTCGATGTCGCGAGAGCGCAGACTCAGCTCGACACGGCGAAATCGCAGGCCGCGCAGAATCTCGCGCAGCGCGCGATCGTCGAGCACGCGATTGCCTCGTTGATCGGTGTATCGCCGTCGCAGTTCTCGCTTCCCCCGCGTGCCGTGAATCTGAAGTTGCCGGAGATTCCGGGCGACGTTCCCGCAAACCTGTTGCAGCGACGGCCCGATATCGCGGCCGCTCAGCGCAGAACCGCATCCGCGAACGCGAGTGTGGGCGTGGCGAAGGCGGCTTACTTTCCGTCGATCACATTGAATGGCACGTACGGCTTTCAGAGCACGCAGTCTTCGGACTGGTTGTCAGCGCCCAACGCGGCCTGGTCCATCGGCCCGTCACTGTTGTTAGAGCTGTTCGACAGTGGCCGGCGCAAAGCGCAAGTCGCGCAGGCGCAGGCCGCTCTCAATGAATCCGGTGCCACCTATCGAGGTGTCGTGCTGACGGCGTTTCAACAGGTTGAAGATAACCTCGCGCTGTTGCATTACTACGGCATGGCTGCGGAGTCGGAGCGTTCGGCGGTGAAGTCCGCGCAGCGCTCGCTCGACTTCGCGATGAATCGCTATCGCGAAGGGGCGGTCAGCTATCTTGAAGTCGTGCAGTCGCAGACCACTTCGCTGACCGCCCAACGTGAAGCGCTCGATCTCGAAACGAGACAACTGCGCGCCAGCGTAGCGCTCATCCGGTCACTGGGTGGAGGCTGGTCGGCGGAGCCGCTGACGGCGGCTCGCTGACCTTGAACCAAATCGAATAGAGCGCGGGCAGGAAGAGCAGCGTCAGCACCGTGCCGATAGCCGTGCCGCCGATGAGTGTGAAGGCCAGTGCTCCCCAGAATACGGAAGTCGTCAGCGGGATAAACGCGAGTACCGCCGCCACCGCCGTGAGCAATACGGGTCGCGCCCGCTGAACCGTGGCTTCGACCACGGCATGATAAGGATCCATGCCTTCCTTGCGGTTGGACTCGATCTGACCGATCAGAATCAGCGTGTTGCGCATGAGTATGCCCGCAAGGCCGATCAGTCCCAGAATCGCGTTGAAGCCGAACGGCTGCTGGAAGAGCAGCAGGATGGGCACAGCGCCCGCAAGGCCGAGCGGCGCTGTCAGGAACACCATGATCATGCCGGGGAAAGAGCGCACCTGGAGCATGATCACCGTCAACATCAGCGCCAGCATGATGGGAAACACGGCGGCGAGCGCTTTGTTGGCTTTGCCACTCTCCTCGACCGCGCCTGACGTCTCGATGCGATAGCCTTCCGGTAATCTGGCGATCACGGGCTCGAGCGCCTTCGACACCTGCGCGGAAACTTCAGGAGGCTGCAGCTTCTCATCGATATCGCCGCGCACGGTGATGGTCGGCGTGCGATCGCGACGTCTGAGGATGGGCTCTTCCGAGCGAATCTCCATGCGGCCCACCTGGTCGAGCGGAATCGAGCGGCCATCGCGCGTCATCAAACTCAGATTCGCGATGCGTGACGGGTCGAAGCGTTCCGAGCCGGACGCCCGCGCGATGAGCTCCACGGTGCGGATGTCTTCCCGAATCTGCGTGATCGGCGCGCCGGTCAGCAGGAACTGGAGTTGGTCCGCGGCGTCCTTCGGCGTGAGGCCGATGAGTCGCAGCCGCTCCTGATCGAGCACGAAATGCGCCGCAGGGACGCGCTGGTACCAGTCCTGATTCACGGTGCGCATGTGCGGGTTGGCGCGCATGACACTCTGCACTTCGTTGGCAATGTTGCGCAGGATCTGCAGATCAGGCCCGCCCATCACGCGGAAGGAAACGGGGTAGGGCACATAAGGTCCGAAAATCAGCTGCGTGACACGCAGTCTTGCCTCGGACGCCAGGCCCTGCGAGATGCGCTCGCGCAGTCGCGCCTTCAGCGCCTCGCGCGCTTCCGCGTCTGGCGTGCGGATGACGATCTTCGCGAATGCCGGATCGGGCAGCTCGGGCGAGAGAGATAAGAAGAAGCGAGGCGCGCCCTGGCCCACATAGCTCGTGATGATGTTGGCTTCGGGCTGTTCCTGCAGCCACTTCTCGACTTTCGCTGTGGCCTTTTGCGTCGTCTCGATGCTGGTGCCGGCGGGAAGGGTGATCTCCACGATCAGCTCCGATCGTTCCGACACCGGGAAGAACTGTTTCTTCACTGCGCCCATGCCGAACACCGAGAGCACGAACACCGCGGCTACGGTACCGGCCACCCAGACTTTGCGATGAATGCTCCAGGAGACCAGCCTGCGAAAGCGAATATAAAGAGGCGTGGAGTAGATGGTGTCGTGACCGCCCGCGATACGATTGATGTTGGGGAGCATCTTCACGCCGAGGTACGGCGTGAACACCACTGCCACGATCCACGACAGGATCAGTGCGAAACCCACGATCCAGAAAATATTGCCAGCGTATTCGCCTGCGCTCGACAGCGCGAAGCCGACCGGCATGAGACCTATGATTGTAAGCAGGGTGCCGGAGAGCATCGGTGCTGCAGTAACGGTCCACGCGTAAGCAGCGGCCTGCACGCGCTCCATGCCTTCTTCCATCTTCACCACCATCATCTCGATGGCGATGATGGCGTCGTCGACGAGCAGCCCGAGCGAGAGGATCAGCGCGCCGAGCGTAATACGGTCAAACACCCGGTCCGTCACCAGCATGACGACGAACACGGCGGCGAGAGTAAGGGGTACGGCAGCGGCAACCACGAGGCCCACGCGCCAGCCGAGGCTCAGAAGGCTCACCGCCATGACGACGGCCAGGGCCACGAAGAACTTCAGCATGAACTCGTTGACCGCAGACCTGATATTGACGGCCTGGTCGGAGACCTTGGTGAAACTGATGCCGAGTGGCAGGGTGCGATCGATGGCTGCTTCCTCGACAGCCAGCGACTTGCCGAGATCCAGGCCATTCCAGCCTTCGCGCATGATCACGCCGAGCATGAGCGCGGGCTCGCCGTCGTGGCGGATGAGAAATGTAGGTGGGTCTTCATACCCGCGCCGGACGTCGGCGATATCTGAGAGTTTCAGAGTGCGGCCCGCGGCTGCGATGGGCGTATCGCGCAGAGCTTGCAGGTCGTCATACGCGCCATCGAGGCGCACAAACACTTGCGGCCCCTGAGTTTCGATGGAGCCGGCGGGCGTCACGGCATTCTGCCGCTGGAGCGCGTCGAAAATATCGCGCGGGCTCACGCCCAGTGTCGCGAGCTTCGCGTACGAGAACTCGATGAAGATTTTCTCTGGACGCTCGCCGAGCACATCCACTTTCTTGACGCCAGGCACATGGAGCAGCCGCTGACGCAGCTGTTCCGCCTGACGTACCAGCGCGCGCGGCGGCATGCCATGTGCCTTGATGGCATATAACGCGAAATTGACGTCTGAATATTCATCGTTGACGAACGGCCCGAGCGCCCCCGCCGGCAGCTTGCGCTGCTCATCCGACAGTTTCTTACGCGCCTGATAGAACTGTTCCGGCACCTGTTTGGGAGGGGTGCTGTCTTTCAGCTGCAGCGTCATGAACGCAAGGCCCGGCCGCGTGAAGGTCTCGACCCGATCGTAATATCGCAGCTCCTGCAGCCGCTTCTCGAGCGGCTCAGCGACGAGATCCTGCATTTCCTGCGCGGTGGCGCCGGGCCATGCCGCCGTCACCGTGAGCACTTTGACGGTGAAGGACGGATCTTCCGCGCGTCCTAATTTCAGGAAGGCGAAGGCGCCGGCCACTGCGATCGCGATAATCAGGAACAACGTGACCGCGCCTTCGCGCACGGCGAGGGCGGATACATTGAAGCGGTTCATCTGCTTGCTCCATCCTGGAGGCCCGTACGGACGCGATCGCCATCGTGCAGGAGATGCGCGCCCAGGGAAACAACACGTTCACCTGCCGTGACGCCATCCCGGAGCACAGCCTGCTCTTCGGTGAGTCGATCCAGCTTCACGACGCGAAACGCGACAGCGGATGCCTTCTGATCCAACACCCAGACGCCAGGCCCTTTGCCCGCGTCATAGACCGCGCCAAGTGGCACGACGATCTTGTTGCCGTGATTCGCTGTCGCTACCTCTATGGTGACGGTGGACCCGAGGGGAGCCTGGGCGGCGTCGCCTTCGAGCACGTAGCGCGCTTCGAAAGTTCTCGTCTGTTGGTCGGCCGCCTGTGAGAGCTGGCGCAACCGCGCGGGAGAGGTGATATCTGTGTCATTGCCGTAGAGGCGCGCGGTCGCCGTTGAGCCCAGCTCGGGGCGAACGGCTTCGGGTAGATTCACCGCCGCTTCACGTGGGCCGGCGCTGGCAAGCCTGATTACAGTCTGCCCGGCGGTGACCACCTGACCGGGCTCCGCCAGCGTGCTGACAACAACACCATCCACATCGGCAATGAGGACCGAGTAAGTGCTGGAGTTGTTGATCGCGCGACTCTGCGCTTCGGCGGCATTCAACTCGGCGCGGGCCGAGTCTGCGGCGGCCTTGACCTGGTCGTATTCCATCGCGGACACGGCCCCTTGTCTGGTGAGCCCGCGGAGTCGAGCTTCATCCGCGATGGCCTGGATGGATCGCGCCTTCGCGGCCTCGACAATGCTCTTCTGCGCGGCAACGGCCAGCGCGAGATCAGTGGAGTCGAGGCGCATCAGCGGCTGGCCGCGTTTGACGGTCTGGCCGACGTCGACGAGACGTTGGGTCACTTTGCCGCTCACGCGAAATCCCAGATCGCTCTGTACGCGGGCGGTGACGATGCCGGTGAACGCTCTGCGCCAACCCGCTTCTGGCTCAGCAACGGCGACGCTGACCAGCACGGGGTCAACGCGTGGATCGTGAGCTTCCGATTTGGCGCAGGAAGCGAGGAGGCTGATAGCGCCCGCGACGCCGACGGCGAGTAGGGCAAGTCGTAACTGGGACATGGCGCGGCTCCTGTAGGAAGGGCGCCAGTATGCTGCGCAAGTAACGAGTGAGTCAATTCGTTACTTGTATCCCAGAAGAGGGAGGAGACTTAAGGCGCGAGGCTCCGCAGCACCAGGTTCGCCACCGCCACGACGATTTCTTCGAGTTCCTCGCGAGACCGTTCCTGAAGCAGCATGGGGTGAGCCACCGATGCAAGGGTGGACACCATGGCGAGCGAGGTCTCGTCGAGCGGCGTCTTGCGTTCGAACTCGCCGCTCTCGCGGCCCGCGATAACCACCTTGCGCATGATTTCCTGCAGGGCGATCTTGTGCTGGATCACGGATCGCCAGCCTTCGGTGATCGCGACGATGACGATCTCGTGCAGCTTGCGCTCATTGAAAAACAGCTCAAGCCCTTGTTCCAGCGACACTTTATACACCCGCCGCAAACGCTCGCTGGCGGAGCGATCTTCCACGAGCACGGCTTCCATGGCTGCTCGAATGCGTGTCAGCGTCATGGCGCAGACGGCTTCGCCGATGGCCTGCTTCGAGTCGAAAAAGCGGTAGACGTACGCGCTGGAGACGCCGATGGCCTTGGCCAGATCGGCAACAGTGGTCTTCCCGTAGCCGTAGTGGCGGAAGTGCTCATCAGCCGTCTGGATGATTTGCTCGCGCCGCTCATGATCGACAGGGCCGCGCTGGCCGACGCCGGCGGCTCCGGTAAGGGGTGCTTGGGTCATGGGGTGACGTTACGGAAGCCGGTCTGGATTGACAATAGGTAACGGAATAAAAATATCGTTACCTTGAGGATGCCGCTGCCACCGGCGTCCTGGCCGGGGCAATTCGGGCGCTGGCCGCAACGAGCAGGAGCGAAAGTCCCACCATCGCGAACGCGGTTTTCAGACCCACGCTTTCCGAGATGAAGCCGATGGCCGCCGGCCCTACGAGGATCCCTGCGTAACCCAGCGTTGTGATGGCAGCGACGGCCAGATTCGGCGGCATGCGTGTTTGTGCGCCTGCCGCGGTGAATAACACCGGGACGATGTTGGACGCTCCCAGTCCGATGATCACGAAGCCCGCAAGCGCGCCGACCCACGAAGGAATCAGGATGGCCACGAAAAAGCCGGCGGCGGCGAGCAGGCCACCGAACAGCAGAATTTTCCGGCGGCCAAGCGCTGCCACGACGCGGTCGCCGGTCAGGCGGCCAATCGTCATCGCAACGGCGAACGCGGCATAACCGAGGCCGGCGCGGGCGGGTTCCAGATCACGCACGGCGGTGAGGAAGAGCGCGCTCCAGTCGAGCAGCGCGCCTTCGGCGAGAAAGGTGATGAAGCACAGCACGCCGATGAAGATCACGGGGCCATGCGGCAGAACGAATGCGGGCCCGTCGCGCTCACTGCCGTAACCAAGCAGATCGCGTCCCGCCAACATGACTAACAGAATGATGAGCGCGACGACGCTGAGCACTGCGACGAGCGGTGATCCGCCCAGAGAGAGAAACGCGCTCACGCCACCGGCGCCTGCGATGCCGCCCACGCTGTACAGCCCATGAAAGCCGGACATCAGCGGCTCGCCACTGGCCTTCTCGACGATCACGGCCTGAATATTCATGGCGACGTCCATCGTGCCGACGGACGCGCCCAACAGGAGCAAAGCAACACCTAACAGCGAGGCGCTTCCTGCCGTGGCTGCCATTGGTAGCGCGATGCTAATCACGGCAGCCGCAGCGATGATCACCGCGCGGCAGCCGTATCGGCCAGTGAGGAAGCCGGTGATGGGCATCATGATCAGCGAGCCGACTCCGACGCAGAGCAGGAGCAGGCCGAGGGAGGCGTCGTTGAGTTGCGCGCGATCCTTGGCGAAAGGCACGAGCGGTGCCCACGCCGCCATGCCAAATCCGGCGATGAAGAAGGCGACGCGAGTCGCCACGCGATCCCGATGCATCGGTGCTCTGCAGAGACTGATTCGAGTGAGCGCGCAGCTTACCCCGGTCCCGGGGCGTGCCTATGACTTTTCCCGGCTTGCGATGCGGACGGCGGCCGCCCGCGTGGCGCGTCCGGCGTATCTACCGGATTGCTGAGGCGAGGTACTCGCGAAGTGACGGAGGAAGCGGGCTTGATCGAAGGCCGGAGTCTCCGGGCGCGCGTCGGCGCCCGGAGCTCTCAAGGAGGCAGGGGAAACTTAGAACTTGTAACCCGCGCGTACGTACCAGAAGCGGCCTGGCGCGTCGTAGGTCGACGGGTCGTAGCCATTCAGCGAGCACGAGATGCAGACCGGGGGATCTTCATCCAGCGCATTGTTGAGGCCGACACCGAGCTGCAGACCTTCAACGCCGAGCGGCGCTGTCCAGGTGCCGCGCACGTCCAGGTATGCAGTCGCGTCGAGCTCGTTCAGCGAGAGGCTGTTGTCCGCGAAGTTGGGATTCGAGCATAAGCCGAGGTTCGTGAGACTGTTTGGAGAGTTATCGGAATCATCCGTGCACTGCTCCGTCACCGAGTCGATGTAGCGCACGGTGAAACCGGCACCGAAGTCGCGCAGGGTCCAGTCCACATTCAACACGGATGACCATTCGGGAATGGCGGAGTCGTTGAACTCCACACCTTCCGCACGGGGCTCCGGCGCGCCGGAAGCACCGATGGCTTCATATTTGCTGACGAACGTGTTGAGCCAGCTCACCGTGAAGCCGCCGAAATCCGTAAGCGGCGCGCTCCAGGAGAGCTTCACATCGAAGCCGTTCGTTTCGATGCTGCCGAGGTTGGTCAGCTGATTTTCGAACCGCTGGATGTTGCCACCCGGCGTGCGGGTGATGCCCGTGCAGAACTCGGGGCTCAAAGTCTGTACGCACAGATTGAGCTGATTCTGCGCATCGGGAGCCTGGATCGCGGAGTCGATCTCGTGATCGTAGTACGTCACTTCGAGGGACGAGCGCTGTGCCCACGACGCGTCCTGTCCCCAGCCCGGGGTGTATACGAAGCCCGCGCTCAAACTGTCCGCGGACTCCGGCTCGAGCTCGCGGTTGCCGCCTGTCTGCACGGAAATCTGCGAGTTCAGCTGCTCGAAGTTTTCCGGGATGCCGAGCCTGCGACAGTTCGCCGCGATCGTCGGATTGGAGGAGTTGTTGAAGTTGGAGCAGGGGTCGGTGATCGTCGCGTCGAAGCGCGTGCGTGCGCCGAACAGCTCACCGATCGCAGGAGCGCGGAAGCCTTCGGCCACCGTGCCGCGAATGATGAGATCGTCATTCACCTGCCAGCGCAGGCCGGCCTTGAAAGTCTCCTCACCGCCGAACGTGCTGTAGTCGGAATGGCGGCCGGCGATGCTGAGATCGAGCTTCTGCAGGGCAGGCAGGTCGCGCAGCAACGGGATGCTGAATTCGACGTACACCTCGTCCACTTCATAACTGCCGGAAGTGGCCTGCGCGAGCACGTCGTTGCTCTCGCCGGAGATCTTCAGCGAGTCGGGCTGGAAGAAGCCGTCGTACTCGCGGCGCTCCACGCCCGCGGCGAACGCCAGCGGACCGGCCCAGATATCAAACAGCGGTCCTGAGATATTCAACGACGCGAGCTGCAGCGTGTTCTCGCTCTTGTCCGTGCCGTCGTACTGGATCCAGTCGAGCATTTCCCGGGTGATCGTGCCCTGGCCATTCGCGCCCATGCCGCCGAACAGATTGAGCGGCACGCAGGGAGCCTGACACTGCGCCGGATCTCCCAGCGCCTGCTGGATGTGGCGAACGTTGTAGTTGCCGGTCGCCGTCTGATCCGCGCGGTTGCGTGAATCGACGAGGTTCAGATCCCAGCTGAAGTCGCGGTCCTTGAGGGAGAAGTTACCGTCGAAGCCGGTGGCGAAGTAGTACGTGTCGACGCTCTGGCGATAGCGGCGCGGGCCGCCCTCGAGGGGGCGCCGTGTCAGCACGTCGAAGTTCTGGCCGGCGATCAGATCGATGCCGAACGGATTGTAAGGATTGAGTGCCGAGATCGACACGGTATCCCCGAGGCCGCCGGTGCCGGCTTCGGCGCCGAGGAAAATGGGCTCCGGCGCGGCACGGTTCAGTGACTCGCGGGTGTTGTAGAGACCCTTGAAGTACCACTGCGTGTTCGAGCTGAGCTCGTAGCGGAACTGCGCGAACAGGCCTTTGCGCTCGCTCGGCGTGAGAATGTAGTTGTAAGGCGCGAAGTTGAACCGGTCGTTGACCGTGAACGGGTGGTACGTGCTCGCGCCGCCCGTGGGATTCGCCGGGTCATAGAAGGGGGTGGCGGTGCCGTCGTTCAGCGTCATGTTGACGGATCGGCCGGTGCGCGGATCGGTGAAGATCACACGTCCCTGAGGCGTCGCGGAGCTGCCGCGCGTGAGGCCGGTGCCGGGAACAGGAAATTGCGACTGTTCGCGGTCGGAGGCCTCGATTTCGTCCTGATCGTTGTAGCTCGCGGAAACGAACATCGAGAAGCGCTCACCGCGACCGCCGACGGAAATGTCCGCGCGCTTGGTCTGGCCGTCGCCTTCGTCGTAGCCACCGAGGTACAAGTTGGTTTCGGCGCCGTCGAAGTCACGGCGCGTGATGATGTTGACGACGCCTGCGATCGCATCCGAGCCGTACAGGGCGGAGGCGCCGTCTTCCAGCACCTCGACGCGCTCGATGATCGACAGCGGAATGGTGTTGAGGTCGACGACCGTGCTGACGCCGCTCGCGGAGGATTCATTGACCCAGCGCAGGCCGTCTACCAGCACCAGCACGCGTTTCGCGCCGAGATTTCTGAGATCGACCTGCGCGGAGCCGGCGCCGATGCCGCCTGCGTCCGCGGGGTAGCCGAAGTTGCCGCTCGAATTGAACTTGGAATTCAGCGCCGAACCCGCTGAGGGAAGCTGCTGCAGGATTTCACCGACCGAGGTGATACCCGCGCGTTCCAGCTCTGCGCGATCGATTGTCAGGACGGGCGCCTGTCCCTGGACGTCCGACGATTTGATACGTGAGCCGACGACGGTGACAGACTGAAGTCCCGCATTGTCGGCGTTATCCTGGGCGAAAGCCGCGGGCGAGACAGATAGCGCGCCCCAACCCGATGCAACAAAAAACAACACTGCTCCGGCACGGGGCAGATGCAGTCGTTCCATGATAATTCTCCCTTGTTAGAGGGCGCTGACTATACGCGTGTTGTTATCGATGTCACCCCGTGTGGTGTTGTAGCAACCAGAGGGGCGCGGGGGCCAGTGCTTGCATTGTGAGCGGCGCCCGAATTCGATGAGGAGGTTCTTGCGGTGAGCAGTACAAAACCGCAGACCCGTGCGCGGCCGTTCCGGGGGGCGTGAGTCGTGCGTGATGGCGAGGCGATGGGGTGCGAATCGTCAGTGAAGCGTTGGCGCGTAACCCGCATGCCCACTGTTCAGGTGAAGCTCGAATCGATGGCGAAATATAAGATCGCTGCGCGCTCTGTCGCTCTCGAGCGACGAAATGTTAGAGCAATGGTGTGCGATTCTGTCAGGAGCGTGCGTGCTAGGATGCTTTCGCCATCCCGCTCTGCTGAGAATCTCATCGCCCTATGCCTGCAAGCTCGTCGCAGCCGTTCCGCCCAGCATGACAGCGCCTTTGCGGGCGACACGCGGCGTCACCTTCGATTCTCTGGAGTCGTTACGCGGCCTCGCCGCGTGTCTCGTCGCTGTCTATCACGCGCCGTGGCGTAATCATCTCGACGGTTCGTTCGTCGATAGCGCGTACCTGATGGTGGATCTGTTCTTCGTGCTGTCCGGTTTCGTGATGGCGCATGCGTATGCCAACCGGCTGGAGAACTTCGACGACGCCCGGCGCTTCGTGATCTTGCGCCTGGGAAGGGTGTATCCGTTGCACCTCGCCTTATTGCTGGCGTGGCTCGGTTTCGAGTGCGCGAAGTATCTGGGTGAAGTGCACCTGGGTACTACGCCGCGCTTCCCCGCCTTTTCCGTGAATGACGAGTGGGCATTCGTCGCCAATTTATTCCTGCTGCATTCGCTGAACGTGACGGACGGCATGACGTTCAATGTGCCCAGCTGGAGCATCAGCGCGGAATTCTGGTCTTACATGGCGTTCGTGGTCGTGTTTCTCGTTGCGTCAGGTCGGCGCGCGCGTTTGCTCACGGCGGCCTGTATTACGGTGGCGAGCGTGCTGCTGCTGGTCGTGTTGAACGGTCCGGAAGATTTCGACACGACTTACAAGTTCGGCGCGATACGGTGTCTGGCGGGCTTCTTTCTGGGTTGCGTGGCTTATGAGGCGTATCGCTGGATCGAGCGGCGGCGTCTCCCGGGTTATCTGGCCACGGGGGCCGCGGCCGGGTTCGTGTTGTTTCTCTGGGCCAAGGATAAGGGTGCGTCGGATCTGCTGATTGGGCCGGTGTCTGCCGTGCTGATCGTGATGATTGCGAAATGTCCGGACGCGCCCGGGCTCGGGTTTCTGAAGTGGCCGGCGTTCCGGTGGCTTGGTGCCGTGTCGTATTCGATTTACATGGTGCATTTCGCGGTGCTGCACTTCTTCAGGCCGGTCGTGAATGCGGTGATGAGGCGGCTCATCGGGCCCGACCTCGCGTCATCGGAGCTGACGATCTGGCTTGGCGACGCGGCGCTGACGACTTTCATGGCGGCGACCCTGCTGGTGTCTGCGCTCACGTGGCGTTGGATAGAGAACCCGTGGCGTGATCGTTCGCGGCAGTGGGCGCAGTCCTTGCGCTCTTCTGCGGTCAAGACCGAAGCAGCCTGACGCGCCAGACCACGGGCACTGCTCAGGTCATCGACGGCGGCTAGACCAACTGAGGAGCGTCGCCCTGAACGGCTCGACGCCCGTCGGTTCTAAGAAGAAGACGAGAGAGCCGCAAGCCCTCTGCGCACCGGCGCCAACAGCAGCAGTGCGCCGCTGACCGCCAGTCCGCAGATAAGGGTGGAGGCGATCCAGTTCATGTCGGCGGCCGTCGTCGCAGTCAGCATTGCATACAAAGCAGCACCACCCACGATCGCCACAGCGAGCGAAATCAGCATCGATTTCTGCAACTGCGCGCGCAGCATGAACATCGCCGCTCCGCAGGTAACAAAGTCTCCCAGCAACTTGCCACACGCCGCGCCAATGATGCCGAACTCAGGAATGAGCACCACATGCGCGCCAATCGCAGTGATCGTGCCGATCACATCCGCGCGCAACATTCTCGCGTTCTGCGACAACGCGGTCGCGGCGAAACGCAGCACCGCCGCCATGCCAACGAAAATGGCCGCGCCAGCGAGAATCCTCAAAGGCGTGGCAGACTCCGCAAATTGCTCGCCTCCCAGCAGCACGACCACCGGCTCCGCATTCACGAGCATCACCGCGAAGAACAGCGTGGAGATGATCGTGCAGATGCCGAGCGCCGCGCTGAGACGCGAACCGATATCGACCACGCCATCCCGCTCGAGATCGCGAACGAACAGCGGTGTGATCATGCCGCCGAAAAGATACGGAATGATGAACATCAATTCATAAATCTTCAGAGGCGCATCATACAAACCGACGTCATGTGAATCGCGCAGCAGGGACAGCAGCAGCACATCCGCGCGAAGCTGCACATTGAAGAGCACGACCGACGCGGCCACCGGCAGGCCGAGAATCAGCAGGCGCCGCCAGATACGAAGCTCGAACTTCGGGCGAAACGGCATCAGGCGATTCGCCGAGTACCATGACATTCCCGCCATGCAGAGAAACCCTGCGGCGGTCGCCGCCAGCATGGCGTCCGCCTCGGCGCCGAGTGCGGCAAGAACGATCACCAGAACGAGTGTGAGCGTCGCACCCGCGGTTTCCGCCACGGCGCCGAGATGCTTCGCCAGTTTCGCCTGGAACACCGCCCGCAGCAGGCTGTTGAGCTGAAATCCCACCCACCCGATGCCCGCGATGAGCACGCCCTGGACGATGGTGTCGTCGTAGCGGGTGAAGGAAATTCCTGCCGCGAGGAGGGCGATGCCGAACGTGGTGGCCGTGGCTCGCAGCGCCACGGCATTGCCCATGATGCGCGCCTGATCCGACGCCTCGCCCGAAATCTCTCGCAACGTCACGAGATACAAGCCGAAGTCGAACGCGACGCCTGCGAACAGCAGCAGCGTGAGCACCGTTCGATACTGACCAATGCCGTCAGGACCGATGCTGTGCGCGAGCACGCCGAACGTGACGACGCCGATGACGGAGCCGGCGAGGCGCCCTGCAATGGCGCTGCTGATATTTTTCAGCAGTTCTTTTCCAAGTGAAATGGGCTTGATCCTTCTCGTGGTCGCGCGAGTCGCCGCGGGCTGCTCGAGCGATGATGCAGTGGCGAAAACCCGGCGGTTTACGCGCGTGAGCTGCAGAGAAGGCGGGCTTCAGGTAGGGAGAATAGCGCCCAGAACCATGACGATCGCACTGCGCTTCTCACGCACGGCAAACGCAGGCTTGCGTTCACCCGAGCAGTTATCGAAGAAGCACCAGATCACGGTTCAGATATCTCTTCGGAAGCTGATTTTTATAATCCGACCGCTGCAAGGTAGCCGCGTGGGACGGGTAAAGTCAATTGCAAAAAACTCTCCAATGTTGATCCGCCCCTGCCTCGTCAGCGCATGGCGCATCTGTTTTCGTCATGGAGTGCGAAATCTTCCTGGAGAGAGCATGAGGAGGCGGGCGTCGGCAAGCGTCTACGCTCCTGACAGGCCCCAGCGCGGGCGCATCACATCTTGAGGCACACCGAAGGCCGGAATGGGTACACTCCGCGGCTGCTGTTTCCCAGATCATCCCGACGGTATTCCGTGCGCTCAAATCGTTTAACCACCGCCATCGTCATTGGCCTCGCGCTGGGCGTTGCCCTGGGCTTCATCTGCCACGCCTGGTTTCCCGAGTCCGCCCCGGGCTTCGCCGAAGCGACCGCGCTCCTGCCCATGGCCTTCCTGCGGCTGATCAAGATGATCATTGCCCCGCTCGTGTTTTCCACCCTCGTCGTCGGCATCGCCAAAATGGGCGACATCGCGACGGTCGGGCGGGTGGGCGGCAAGGCCCTCGGCTGGTTCATCTTCGCCTCGCTGATCTCGCTGACCCTGGGCCTCGTCCTGGTGCAGCTCTTCGAGCCCGGCAAGGCGCTGCAGCTCCCCATTCCAGATGCGCATGCGACGTCCGGCGTGGCGGCGAGCGGGCTGTCGCTGAAGTCGTTCATCGAGCACACCATCCCCACCAGCGCCTTCGACGCGATGGCGCGCAACGAAATCCTGCAGATCGTGATTTTCTCGCTGTTCTTCGGCACGGCAATGGCGGCGCTCGGCGAGCGCAGCCGCTCGGTGATCGACGTGCTGGACGCCGTGTCCCACATCATGTTGAAAGTCACTTCCTATGTGATGGTGTTTGCCCCCCTTGCCGTGTTCGGCGCCCTCGCGAGCGTCGTGGCGAAGGAGGGGCTCGGCATCATTGGCGTCTACGGCATCTTCATCGGCGAGTTCTATCTTGGCCTGCTGATTCTCTGGATCATCCTGGCGGTGTTGGGGGGAATCATCGTCGGGCCGCGCATCGTCGCGCTGCTCAGGCGCATCCGCGAGCCCATCCTGCTGGCGTTCTCGACGGCCAGCTCCGAAGCGGCCTATCCCAAGACGCTGGAGGAGCTGGAGCGCTTCGGTTGTAGCAACAGGGTGGCGAGTTTCGTGTTGCCCATGGGGTATTCCTTCAACCTCGACGGCTCGATGATGTATTGCACGTTTGCCGTGCTGTTCATCGCCCAGGTGTATGGCATCGAGCTGTCCATCGGCGAGCAGATGTTGATGTTGCTCGTGTTGATGTTGACGTCGAAAGGCATTGCCGGCGTGCCGCGCGCCTCGCTGGTCGTCATCGCCGCGACCCTGTCCCAATTCAACATTCCGGAGGCGGGGCTGTTGTTGTTGTTAGGGATCGATCACTTCCTTGACATGGGCCGGTCGGCCACCAATGTTGTAGGCAACAGCGTGGCGACAGCGGTCGTCTCGAAGTGGGAAGGGGAGCTGACGGCCGGCCACGACCGTCCCGAGCCCTGACCAAAGTGCGACTGAAGTCCGTGAGCTGCGTCTGATTTGTGATTTATCCCACATAACCCACAAGTCGCCCTTTAGATACATCCCCAGTAGTCCGTTACCTCACTGCCATTTGGCGAAATCCCCCACAGTGAGGTTGAGACATGAATCTTCAGCGACAGATGCGCCTGCCGAAATTGAACGGCCGGGCGCTCACCCTGGTGGCCTCCGTGGCCCTGGCGATCGGCGGGTCTTCGGCCCTGCAGAGCGCCGAAACATCGAACTTGTCGGTCACCGCTTCGGTTACCGCCAACTGCTCGATCACCACCGCGCCTGTCGCTTTCGGCGCGTACGACCCCGTCACCACGAACGCCACGACGGATCTCGACAGCACGGGCACGATCAGCGTGACCTGCACCGACGACGCCGCCACGACGATCACCCTCGATGAGGGCGGTACGCCGGACACAGGCTCGACACCGGCCGCTCCCGAGCGTCGCCTGTACGACGGTGTTGCGAACTACCTGAGCTACGAGCTGTTCTCGGACACTTTGCGCGCTGACGTCTGGGGCGCCGACGCCACCAGCGACTTCGAATATGAAGGCACGGGTACGCTCGAAGTGCTGACCGTTTACGGCACGATTCCCGCGGGCCAGAACGTTCCGGCCGGCAACTACACCGACACGGTGCTTGCTACGATCACCTTCTAAGATCGGCGTCCGTCATGTTTGCTCACGCCATCGGCCGGGCTGCACGCAGCCTGGCCCTTTTTCTGCTCTTGATCGGGCCCGCGACCGCGGGCTCGTTCATTGTGAATCCGGTGCGCGTGACATTGACGGCCGCGCAGCCGGTGACCGCCATCACTGTTCGTAACAGCGGTGCGGAGCCGACCGTCGTGCAGCTCGAGACGTCGAGCTGGTCGCAACTCGACGGCCAGGACGTGTTGACGGCGACGCGCGAGATTCTCGCCACGCCCCCCATCTTTACGATTCCCGCCGGCGGCACGCAGATCGTGCGCGTCGGCTTGCGCCGCAAGCCGGAAGCCGATCGGGAAATCACCTATCGCCTGTTCCTTCGCGAAGTGCCTTCACAGAAGCCGACCGGAAAAGGGTTGCAGGTGGCGCTCGCGATCAGCATCCCGGTGTTCGTCGTGCCGGCGACCGCGCTATCCCCGCAGCTCGAGTGGAGCGCCTTTCGCACGGCCGACAACAAGCTTGCCCTGCGTGCCACCAACACTGGAAATACTCATGTGCAGGTGACGAAGGTGGAAGTCGCCCCGGCCGATGGCGGCGCGAGCGTCGCGGGCTCATCCATCGCACAGTATGTGTTGCCGGGTAACAGCAAGACCTTTCCGTTGAAGGCTGCATCGCTGCCGTCCCGCGGCGCGCTTCTGCAGATCACGGCGCAGACCGATACGGTCGCCATGCAGGCTCGCGTGCCTTTCGAGGACGCGCCGGCCGCCCTCACCAGGTCGAACTGAACGCCTTGCGTTCGAGGCTCGGCGTGAATGAGTGTTGGGCTGCGCATCATCGTTGGGGTACTTTCGATCTTCTGCCTTGTCATAAGATCGGCCCCCGTTCGCGCGGACCTCAGTAGCGAGGCCTCGCCGCCGCAGGAGATGTGGCTTGCCGTGCTGCTCAACGGCCAGCCCGCCGGCTCCGCCGTGTTCGTGCTGAGAACCACGGATGATCGCGTCTGGGTTCGCAGCGACGATGTCAGAGACTGGCGTTTCCCTCTTCCCACCGCGCCGCCGCTGGCCTATGCGGGCGAGGAGTATTACCCGCTGGATGCGCTGGCGGGTCTGACGTATCGCGTTGATGAGTCCTCCCAGAGTCTGAGTGTCGAGGCGCCGCCAGGCCTTTTCGGCGCCACCCGCCTGCGCAGCGCGAGCCAGACTTTCGATGCGCCGACGCGCCCGCCGCTCGGCGGATTCCTTAACTACGACGTCGTGGCCGATCGCGTCGAAGACTTCGATGTCAGGACCGCCGGCCTGCTCGAGGCCAGCATGTTTGGCGCGTGGGGCGCGGCGACGACACGTTTTCTCGGGCGCGATCAGACGGACGAAACAGACATGGTCCGCCTCGATACGACCTGGACTTATGATCGCCCGGAAGACCGCACATCATTTCGGCTGGGCGACGCCATCACCGGGTCGAGCAGAGTGTGGGGCGGTGCTGTGCGCTTCGGTGGCGTGCAATGGGCGACCAACTTCACCACGCAACCGTCCCTGGTTACTTTTCCTTTGCCGACGCTGGAAGGCGAAGCGGTCGTGCCCTCCACTGTAGATCTCTACGTCAACGGTGCTCTGCGTCTGCGTCGTGATATTCCGGCGGGTCCTTTCTCTGTCGAGGACGTGCCGATGGTCACGGGCCAGGGACAGGCGCAACTGGTCGTGCGCGATCTGCTGGGACGTGAGCAGGTGATCACGCAGTCTTATTACACGAGCCCGCGTTTGCTACGGCAGGGCCTGCACGACTATTCCTATGAGGCCGGCGTCGTGCGCCGGAACTACACGCGCGAGAGCAACGACTACGGGCGCGCCGTCATTTCGGGGACGCACCGTCTGGGCCTCACGGGCCGGCTCACGGGCGAGATCCATGCGGAGCTGCTCGAAGATCAGCAGACGCTAGGTCTCTCGGCCGCGTATCTCGCGCCGGTACTCGGCGTGTTGAGCGGCGCCGTTGCCGGCAGCGAAAGCGAGAGCGGCAATGGATTCCTGACGGCTTTCGGCTTCGAGCGCCAGGCGCGGTGGCTGAGCTTCGGGGGCAACATTCAGATCGCGAGCGAGAACTTCCGGCATCTCGGCCTGCTGGAGCGGCAGCTCGCGCCTCGTCAGCAGAGTCGCGTCTTCGCGAGTTTTTCGCTCGGGCGCCTCGGCTCCGTTTCGCTCGCGCACGTGGATCAGGATTATCGGGATCAGGTCTCCACAGCCGTCTCCAGTGCAAGCTACAGCACGCACATCGGTCGCCTGACTTACGTAAGTCTGACGGCGTTTCACGTTGACAGCGATGAATCAGATACGATCATCGGCCTCAACTTCACGCGCGCGCTCGGGCAGCGGGTCAGTACGGGCATGAGTGCTACGAGCCAGAACACTAGTCGCCAGGCCTTGATGCAGTTACAGAGAAATCCGCCGGTTGGCCGGGGCTACGGGTTTCGCATGCAGGCGGGGGCTGTCGAGTCAGATGACGGTGAGCGCACGTCGCGAGGCGAAGCGACGCTGAACCTGCAAAGTGATATCGGTGCTTACGTGCTCGAGGCGGGCCAGACTCAGGATCAAACCCGCGTGCGCGCCGGCGTGCGAGGCGGCTTTGCCTTTCTCGGCCGCCACATGTTCGCGACGCGCCTCATCGACAACAGTTTCGCGGTAGCGCAGGTGGGTGATCGATCGAAGGTTCGCGTCTACAACGACAATCAGCTCGTCGGTCACACGAACGACAGAGGTTTTGTGCTGCTGCCCGTGCTGCGTCCCTATCAGGAAAATCAGATCCGCATTGAGCAGGCGGACCTGCCGCTCGACGTGGAGATCGCGTCCCTGCAGATGAAGGCCGTGCCTTATTTTCGCAGCGGGCTGCTGCTGAAGTTCGATGTGCGGGGGGCCGCGGGCGGGCTCGTTACCATTTTGCTGGAAGATGGCAAGCCGTTACCGGCGGGCGCCATCGTGCGAATCCCGGGCCGGGAAGAAGAGTTTCCCGTCGGTGCGAATGGAGAGCTCTATCTGACGGGGCTGGCAGCGAACAATCGATTGCACGCCACCTGGAATGAGCAGAGCTGCGAAATCGACTTCGCGTTCACGCCCAGTGACGATCCGTTGCCGCAGCTCGGCACGTATGTTTGCAAAGGGGTGAGCCGATGAAGACGCGCGTTCTGGCTTTCCTGCTGCTTGCGGTGTGCGCCGCCCCGCAAGGCGTGACGGCTCAATGCAACGTCAACACTTCCAGCGTTGCTTTCGGTGACTACGACATCTTTCGGGTGCAGCCCACCAACAGCACCGGCAGCGTGCTCGTCAGTTGCGATGTTGAAGTCACTTATACGATCACCCTCAGTACCGGCGCGGGCGGATCTTATTCTTCGCGCAGCCTCATGAATGGCGCACGGGTTCTGGCTTATAACCTGTACATCGACTCATCGCGCATGACGATCTGGGGCGACGGCACTGGCGAAACGTCGTTCCTCAGTGCAACAGGCACGGTCGGCAATCATGCCGTCTACGGTAGTATTCCTGCGCGGCAGAACGCGGCAGTGGGCTTTTATACCGACACCATTACGGTGACCCTGACATTCTGATCCCGCTGCGCAGCCGTTTGCCACGATCTGCCACAATCCCGTCCTAGCCGGGCCACTTTCCCTCGCCACACTCCCGGCCACCAAGCAAGGGAGGATGACCGATGGCTATCAGTTCTGGATCCGCGCTCACGAAAGCAATAATTGTTGTAGGCGTGGCGTTGGTTTTGTTGATTCCGCTGGCGTTGCTGCAGAACCTGGTGATGGAGCGGGTGCAGTTGCGGGAAGTCGCCTATGGGCAGGTGGCCCAGGGGTGGGGTGGCGCGCAGTTGTTGTCGGGGCCGGTGCTGGCTCTGCCCGTCACGGCTCGCAACGATAACGGCCAGATCGTTACGCGGCAGTGGTATGTGTTGCCCGAGGCAGTGGACATCACTGCGGATATCGTCGTGCAGGACGAGCAGCGCGCTGTCGGAATTTACGAAGTCCCGGTGTATGTGGCGAAGGTGCGCGCCGTGGCCGAGTTCGACCTCGCAAAGCAGATTGCGGGATTGTTGGAACGTGACAGCTCTGCGGTCGTTCACGGTGAGAACGCGCGCCTGCTGGTGCCTGTTGATGATCCGCGGGGTCTGAGAGATGTCAGGGTGCTCGACAGCGAGTGGACGACCGGGCAGCTCGAGCCGACTACCGGCTTTCCTACCGCGGCGCTGGCAGCCCCGCTGAAAGGCAACCTGAGCGCGGAGACCGGCAGGAAGAAAATCACACTTTCGATGCAGGTTGCCGGAACACGCTCGCTACTGTTCCTGCCGCTCGCGCGCACGACGCGTGTCGCCATGAACGGCAACTGGCCGCATCCTGGATTTACGCGAGGCTTTCTCCCGCTCGAACGCAACGTGACCGATGAAGGCTTCAAGGCGCGCTGGCAGCTGCTGGACATCAATCGTTCCTTCGGTGGCGCGTGGATGGCTGAGGAAGTTTCCAAGGAAACGCTGAACGCCAGCCTCTTCGGTGTCGATCTCGTGCAGCCGGTGGATCTGTATCAGCGTGTCGAGCGTGCCGTGAAATATGGCGCGCTCTTCATCAGCTTGAGCCTGCTGACATTGTTCCTGTGGGAAAGATTGGCGGGACGCCCACTGCATCCTATTCAACATGCCATGACGGGCCTCGCGCTGAGCGTGTTTTATCTGTTGCTGCTGGCGCTATCTGAGCATGTTGGGTATGCGATTGCATATACGATAGCGGCGACCGCTCTGTGTGTTCTTCTTGGCGTATATCTGGCGGGTGCTTTCCGAAGTCGTCGCGCTGGCATCAGTGCCGGTGGGCTGTTCGCGGCGGTGTTTGCCTTGCTCTATCTGTTGGTGAGCTCAGAGAGTTACGCGCTGCTGACCGGCTCGCTTGCGCTCTTTGCTCTGCTGGCAGTAGCGATGTGGCTGACGCGCTCGATCGACTGGTATTCGCAGGCGGAGGGCAAGTAAACCTCTGACGCGTCCGAGCGTCGCGCCATGGGCGGGCGCGACACTCGGTTGTTGCGTAGAATCCGCGGATGCCGCCGCGCGCCGCCACCGCAAATCGCAATAGCTCACGCAAGCCGCGCGCTCGGGCCCGCAGGAAGAGCAAGCGCCCGTTCCGATTTCTCAAGGCGTTGCCGAGTGCGAAGACGTGGCGTCGCTGGGTGCGCCTCTTCACGCGCGCGCCGCTGATCGTGCAGTTCATCGTCGGCGCGACGTTCATCATCACGCTATGGCTCGCCGTCAACTGGGCTTATCAGGTGATCCGCAAGCCCTCGGAGCTGTTTTTCCCGGTGAGCGGCACGCTTTATAAGATGCCGTCGGAGACCTGGGATTCGTACGGGCCCGTCTTTCGCCGCCATGCCACCAGCACCATCACCGCGGAATTTCTCGCCGCGCTCGCTCAGGTGGAAGGCTCCGGCAATCCGATCGTGCGCACGTATTGGCGCTGGACCTGGAAGCTGCAGCCTTTCGAGGTCTATCGGCCCGCATCGAGCGCGGTTGGCATGTATCAGATCACGGACGGCACGTTCGACGAAGCGCGACGCTATTGCATCCGCGATCACCAGGTGATCGAAGACGGCCCCTGGAATGACTGGCATTCGTGCTGGTTCAACAGTCTTTACACGCGCGTCATTCCGAGTCACGCCGTCGAGCTGACTTCCGCGTATCTCGACAACCGGGTGGCGGCCATTCTCAGGCGACACCGCATTTCGGCAGCGACCCGGCAGCAGCGGCAGGATCTCGCGACGATCATTCATCTCTGCGGCGCCGGAGCGGGCAACAGCTACGCGCGGCGCGGGTTGCGTGCCTCGTCGGGCCAGAAATGTGGCGACCACGATGTGCGGGGCTATCTCAATAAAGTGAATTCGATGAAGCGCGTGTTTGCGCGGCTCGCGGCGCAAGATGCCGACTGAGCCGTGACGGCGCAGGCAGTCGTCTTCCGAATCGCTCGGCTCACCGTGCGGTTCAGGACTTCACCTGGCGAATATGTTAGATGTTGTGCGACGTGTTCAGGGAGAACGTTACATGGTCAAGGTCGCTCTTTTCGGAGCCGCGGGTGCGATCGGTCGCAGTATCGCGGCCGCTTATAGCGCGCAAGGTCAGTCCTATCGCGTGGTAGGCCGGTCGCGGCAGGCGCTGGAGTCCACATTCGGCGGCGACCCGCTCGCCGAGATCGTCACATGGAATCCGGATGATCCGGCTTCGGTGCAGAAGGCGGCGGAAGAGGTCGATACCATCGTCTATCTGGTGGGCGTGAACTACTGGCAGTTCGAGCTGCATCCACCACTCATCGAGAAGACGCTGGCCGGCGCGATTGCGGCGGGCGTGAAGCGTTTTGTGTTGATCGGTACGGTGTATCCGTATGGCCGTCCGCGCACGACTCCTGTGCGGGAGGATCATCCGCGCGAACCTCATACGTTCAAGGGCCGCATGCGCAAAGCGCAGGAAGACGTGTTGATGGCCGCGCACGCGGCGGGCCGCATCCAGGGCACCATTCTGCGTCTGCCGGATTTCTACGGGCCTGGTGTAGACAAGAGTTTTCTGCAGGGAGTGTTCGAGTCGGCGGTGACCGGCAAGCCGGCCAACATGCTGGGTCCGATCGACAGGCCGCACGAGTTCGTCTTTGTGCCGGATGTCGGCCCCGTCGTCGTGAGTCTCGCAGGTACTCCTGCCGCTTACGGAACGTGGTGGAATTTTGCTGGCGCCGCCGTCACCTCGCAGCTCGAGTTGGTGCGGGAGATCGAGCAGCAGTCCGGCAAAAAGCTCAAACTCAGGATCGCCGGCAAGACGATGTTGCGTGTGATCGGTGTCTTCAATCCACTCATGCGTGAGATGGTGGAGATGCACTATCTTCTCACCGAGCCTGTGCTGATGGACGATTCAGCGTTGCAACGGCTGTTGGGCTCTGTGAAGAAGACTTCTTATGCGGCAGGCGTGCGGCTTACTTTGGCCCACGCAGCCGGAACGCAGGCAAAGTCAGCTCCCACATGATCGCTGCAAGGCGCAGGGATGCTGCGCAGACCATGGCGATCAGTGCCGAGGACGCTCGATCCAGATAATTCTGCAGGATCAGATAGACGACGGCGCCGAGAATGGCGGCCGTTGCATACAGATGTCCGGGTCGCAGCACCATCGGGATTTCGGCGGAGAGCACGTCTCGCACGACGCCGCCGGCGCAGCCTGTAAGCGTCGCCATGATGACCACTACGATCGGTGGCACGTTGGCGATTTCTGCAATCTGAGCGCCGCTGATCGTGAAGAACGCGAGCCCGAGGGCGTCAGCGATGGCGAGCATTCGATCCGGCGGGTCGAAGTAGCGGGCATAGATCACTGTGCCGATGGCCGCTGTGAAAATGACATACAGATAGGCGGGATCGGCGATCCAGAATACCGGGTTGCGATCGAGGAGCAGATCGCGGATCGTGCCGCCGCCGATAGCGGTGACCGTGGCGATGACGATCACGCCCACGAGGTCGAGATGTTTCCTGCCGGCGGCCAGCGCGCCGCTGATGGCGAAGACGGCCACGCCGAGGAAGTCGAGGAGTCGCAGTATCGTCATGAACGGGTGCGCGGTGCCGGAACGGCGTGCTTGAGGCTGTCTTGCATGCCCGGCAATGTAGTGAGGCCGGCACCTGAACACAATGATGTGCGTCAGCACTCGTCAGGCATGCCGCGTTCCGCGCAGAATCCCTCCGAGTCAAAACAACACAGGTCAGGGAGAATGAATCCAGTCATGCGCCGGGCGTGGGCTCTTGGGCTCGCGCTGGGCCTGGTCGCGCACGCTGCCGTCTCCGCGCCGGAATTCCAGAAACAGATGCGTGCGGCCACTTTCGAGGTCGTGATCCGCAAGCCGGAGCGCGATGCGCTCACTTATGAAAAGCCGCTGCCGCTCGAGCTCATACCCTTTGCGGAGCGTAATGATCTCTACTGGTCCATGGGCACGGCGTTCGCCATCGGCCCGGACACTTACGTTTCCGCTGGGCATGTCATGCTGTCGGGCGTGGGTAGTTCGTTCGGTCTACCTGCTATCCGTGACGTGCAGGGCAAGGTCTACCCCGTCGATCGCGTGTTGAAATTCTCGCTGAGCGAGGACTTCATGGTGTTCACCGTGCAGGGCGCGCCACCCGTGCCCCCCTTGTCCACCAATACGGCCTTTGCCGTGGACGATGTCGTGTATGCCGTCGGCAATGCGCTCGGGGACGGCGTGGTCATTCGCGACGGCCTGCTCACTTCCACCACACCGGAATTTCAGGATGGCAGGTGGAAGTGGCTGCGGTTCTCCGCCGCCACCTCGCCGGGCAACAGCGGCGGTCCGCTCGTGGACGTTCAGGGACGCGTGCTCGGCGTCATCACCGCGAAATCACCCAATGAAAATCTCAACTACGCTTTGCCGGTAGAGCGCGTGCTGAATGCTTCGAGCAAGGCGGCCACCGTTGACCAGCGCGAATCCTTCGGCCTGCCGCTGTTGCAGGAAACGGCTGTTGCGCATTTCAAGGATCAGTTCGATCTTCCCCTTGCCTATACTGAGTTTTCGCGCCGCTTCGTGGCCACCCATCTCAAGTATTACCTCGAGCAACGGCGCGCACTGCTGGCAGCCCAACACGAGCATCTGTTTCCACGCGGTGATTCCGCGAAGCTGTTGGCCAGCGCTCAGGAAGCCTTCCTGCCGGTGCTCATCGTCCAGAACGACGACAGGTCATGGGGCCTGGGGCCGGTCTCGCGGGAGCCGGATATCAAGCTTCCCGGTGATGGCTTCGTGACCCTGGGTTTTACGGCCGGGGTGGGTCTGTTTCGCGTCAAGCGGCCGAACGCGGCGAGCGATGCCGGTTTTTATACAGACTCCCGCGTCAGCATGGATCTGTTGCTCAAATCTCTGAAGCTCATGCGTCCGGTGGGTCCGCAGTCCATCCGGATTACATCGATGGGTATCGCGCAGAGCGATGTGCCGTACACCGATACCTATCAACGTCAGTGGCGGCTCAGATCCTGGCCGATGGGGATATACGACGCGCAGCTGTTTGCAATGATGCTGCCGGTGCCTGATGGCGCTGTTGGCATGGTCCTGATCGTCCCGCGTGGCCTGCAGAATGTGATGACCGAGCAGCTGAAGTGGCTCGCCGATTACGTTCAGGTGTCTTACGCTGGTTCCCTGCCGCAATGGCGTGCTTTCCTCGGAAACCGCGATGGTCTCCCGGCGCTGTTCGAACGCGTGAAACTCGACTACAGCGATGCCTCCGGATTGCGTTACGATTCCAGCCAGTTGCGCTTCAATGTTCCGCCCGACCTGCTGCGCATCAGCGATCGCAGTGTGTTGTCCATACATACAACCTACGTGCCGGAGGGGAAGCAGTTCGCGCTGCGCCCGGCCGCGCTGATTCTCGCGCAGGACGGCGACACGGAGAATTTTGTAGGGGCGTATCGTCAGGCCAGACCGGGCGAGGGCGCTGGTAAAGAGGCCCAACAGCGCTGGGACGCCATGTTGAAACGCAGCGGCGATTTCTCAGGTGTTCCCGGTCACGATGCTGAATATAAGAAGTTCTGGTTGCGGCTCGTTTCCGGGCAGGACGCGGTCGATTCGCGCGCCGCTCCGCCGCAGGTGTTGTACGAGCTGGTGTTCAATACCGAAGACAGATTATTGCCGCGGCACTTCGACGAAGTGCGGCCCAGGCTCTCCCGTGCGATTCAAGTGATGGAGCATTGAATGAAGTCGCTGATCCGTGTGCTCGCAAGCTGCTGCGTGCTCGTGTTGTGTTGCTCTCCTGTCCGGGCTGAGGAGACGCCCTCTCTCTTCCCCACGATTCCGACCCTCACCACGCTCGAGCAATGGGACGTGCTCGCCGAGCAGCTACGCAAGGGAGTGTGGGCCGTACCGCCCACTGCGGCGACGCTACCGCCGGACGCGCGGGGCCGCGTCATCCCGACGTATGTCAATGAATGGCTTCTGACCAGGGACGCCGAGGCGCGTCTGATCGCCCTGCGGGAGCGGGCTCAGAAGCAGGCCGACTCCGGAGATCAGTCTGGCCTCGCTGCCAGCCTGAACGAAGGTGGCCTGCTGATGTACACCGAGGCATACCGAACCACGATCGTGATTGGCTATGCGATAACGCGGCTCGCGGCCGTTGAGCACCGGTCGCTGATCGATCAATGGGTGCAACGGTCCGGCGTGGAACAGATGGCGTCTGCTCGCGTCGATCCTTTGATGTTGCAACTGGCGGATCTGACCTGGTCAGCCATGACAGCTCCGCTCAACGATCGGGAAGCCATGCTGCGGTCATACTGGGATCTCACCAGGGACATCTTCAATGCTTACAACGAGGAGCGGGTGCGCCTCTCTGACATCATGGGCGCCAGAGATTATTCGAATCCTGATCGTATTTACACCAGGGCGCGCACGACCCCGTGTCCGCCTCCTGTCGCCGGCACTTCGGGGAAAGATGAGCCCAAGGCTGGCGCGGTAGCGGACCTCGAGAAGTTTTATCCTGATGTCAGCCGCAATACTTATATCGAGGGGCGCGTCAAGCTGCTCCTCGTCATTTCTCACACGGGCTGCATGGAACGGGGTTATGTGCTCGGTTCTTCAGGTGTGAAGGAGCTGGACCAGGCGGCGCTGCGGTGGGCGGAGGAGTCCAGTTTCCTGCCGGCCGAAAGAAACCAGCAGGCTGTTGCGGGCAGCATGCGGCTCGCGGTGGCCTTCCGTCTTTACGATTAGCCTGAGCCCAAAGATCTGACGCCAGCGAGGTAAGGCGCTGTGCGACTCTCTCGGGACCTGGCGACGTGCTCAGGTGTGCCGCTGACGACGACGTGTCCACCTTCGTCGCCGGCGCCGGGCCCGATGTCGATGACCCAGTCGCTCGACGCGACCACCGTCATGTCGTGCTCCACAACGATCACGCTGTTGCCGGCAGTGACGAGCCCATCGAGCTGCTCCATGAGCTTCTCGACATCCGCGGGATGCAGGCCTGTGGTGGGCTCGTCCAGCACATACAACGTATCGCCACGCTGAGCTCTCTGCAGCTCGGTCGCGAGCTTGATGCGCTGAGCCTCGCCGCCCGAAAGCTCCGTCGCCGGCTGACCCAGCCGCAGATAGCCGAGACCCACGTCTTTCAACACGGTGAGTGAGCGCATGACTTGCGGCTCCTCCGAGAAGAACTCACACGCATCCTCCACCGTCAGTCGCAACACCTCTGCAATGTTCTTGTCGCGATAGCGAATCTCCAGCGTCTTGGCGTTATAACGCGCGCCGTGGCATGTGGGGCAGGGCGCATAGACGCTCGGTAGAAAGATCAGCTCCACGAAGACGAAGCCTTCGCCCTCGCAGGTTTCGCAGCGACCCTTCGCTACGTTGAAGGAGAAGCGGCCCGCATCATAATGACGGGCGCGCGCCGCCTTGGTAGCGGCAAACAGTTTGCGTACCTGATCGAACAGCCCTGTATACGTTGCGAGATTCGAGCGCGGCGTGCGGCCAATGGGTTTCTGATCCACACGTACGAGGCGTTTGATGTGCTCCATGCCGGCTGTGATGTGTCCGCCAGTCGTGACGGGCGCGGGACGCGCGAGCGCTTCGCCTTCTTCCTCCTCTTCGGTGATCTCATGGCCCAGCGACTCCGCCACCAGTTCCACCAACACCTGACTGACGAGGCTCGATTTCCCGGAGCCTGACACGCCAGTCACAGTGGTAAACACACCCAAAGGAAAGGCCACATCCAGATTGCTGAGATTATTGCGCGTGACGCCCGCCAGCCGCAGCCAGTGGCGCGGCGAGCGTGGCGTTCGCACCTTGATGTGGGCGCCGTCTTCAACATTGAAAAGATACCGACGCGTGCGCGAGGCGGTCACATCCTTCAGCCCGGCAAGCGGCCCGCTGTAAAGAATGGTGCCGCCGTGCTCACCGGCGTCCGGGCCGACGTCGACGATCCAATCCGCGTGGCGGATGATGTCCACTTCATGCTCGACCACGAACAGCGAGTTGCCCGCGCGCTTCAATTGTCCCAGTGCCGCGACCAGTGCTTCGGTGTCTGCCGGATGCAGGCCGGCGGACGGCTCGTCCAACACATAGACGACTCCGAATAAGTTAGATCGGATCTGAGTGGCGAGCCGCAGCCGTTGCAGCTCGCCGGGCGACAGCGTTGGCGTGCTGCGGTCGAGTGCGAGATATCCGAGCCCCAGTTCCAGCAGGATATGAAGTCGTGCAACAACATCCTGCGCGAGCCGCTGCGCGACGAGCGCTTTCTCAGGATGCAGGCGCGCCATGTCCCGGACCTCGCTGGAGGTGCCCTCCGCGGCGGGCCGCATGATCTCCACGAGCCGTTTCAACGGCAGACTCGCCAGCTCGCTGATGTCGAGACCGGCAAACTTTACCGATAGCGCCTCGCGACGCAGGCGCCTGCCGTGGCACTCCGGGCAATCGGTGCTGCTCAGATACCGCGCCACGCGCTTCTTGATCATCGCGCTTTGCGTCGTGGCAAATGTATGCAAGACGTAACGTCTCGCGCCCGTAAACGTGCCCTGGTAGCTGGCGGGCTCTTTGCGCTTCAGCGCGCGACGCGTCTCGGCGGGCGTATAGCCGGCGTAGACCGGGGCGGTAGGCTGCTCCTCCGTAAAGAGAATCCAGTCGCGATCTTTCCTGGGCAGATCCCGCCAGGGGCGATCCACGTCGTAGCCCAATGACACCAGAATGTCGCGCAGATTCTGTCCATGCCATGCGGGAGGCCACGCCGCGATGGCCCGCTCCCGAATACTCAGAGAGTCATCGGGCACCATCGACTGTTCCGTGGCCTCGTAAACCCGGCCTAATCCATGACATCGCGGGCAAGCGCCTGCGGGCGTGTTAGGAGAGAACGCTTCGGCATCGAGGTGCGCCTGGCCGCGCGGATACTGCCCGGTGCGGGAATACAGCAGCCGGATCGAATTGGAGAGCGTCGTGACGCTGCCGACCGAAGAGCGCGTGGTCGGCGAGCCGCGATGCTGTTGAAGCGCGACAGCGGGCGGCAGGCCTTCGATGGAAGTGACTTCCGGCACACCCATCTGTTCGATGAGGCGGCGCGCGTACGGCGCGACAGAGTCGAAATAGCGCCGCTGCGCTTCCGCGTACAGCGTGCCGAAAGCGAGTGAGGATTTCCCCGAGCCTGAGACCCCTGTGAAGACGACCAGCGCATCGCGCGGGATGTCCAGATCGACATTCTTGAGGTTGTGCTCGCGGGCGCCGCGGACGTGTACGAAGCCATTCATGTCCCTACTTCAGCACCTTCCGTTCCTCGTGCGCCAGCAGAGGCGCCAGTCGACGAGCAGAGCCCCTCTGACGGCGGGCTGAAGGGTTGCGGAGCGGCGCTGCCGTCGCACAGACTCCGGCCCCGACAGATAATTTGCGAACGCCGCCTCCCGGACGGCGGCCGCAGCTCCGGCCCGCTCATTCGATCTCACAGGGGAATTCATCATGACTTCGTTATGGCAGACCCGCTTCTCCCGGCGTGTGGTAACCCAGGTTGGCGTAGTAGCCGGAGTGGGCCTCGCGCTCGGTGTTCCGCGTGACGCCGCGGCCGCCACCAAAGAATTGCCGTTGATCACCAAGATCATTCCCTCGACAGGCGAGAAGTTGCCGGTCGTAGGCATCGGCACCAATCAGTACAGTGTCACGGAGCCGGCGGACATCGCGGCCCGTCGCGAAGTGCTGGAACATCTGCCGCACCTCGGCGGCAAGCTCATCGACACGGCGCGCGGCTACGGCGAGTCGGAAGTCGTCATCGGTCAGCTGGTCAAGGAAATCGGCAATCGCGACAAGCTCTTCCTCGCAACGAAAACCCCCATGGCCGGCGACATCTCGCAAGGCGCGGCAGTGCTGGAAGAGGCGTTCCGCCGCCTGCAGACCAACCGCATCGATCTGCTGCAGATCCATAACTTCTACGGCATCGACGAACTGTTCCCCGTGCTCGTGGATGCGAAGAAAGCAGGCAAGGTGCGTTACATCGGTGTGACAACATCAACCGATGCGCAATACCCGCAGCTGCGCGAGGCGCTCGCGAAGCGGACGCTCGATTTCATCCAGGTGGATTACTCCATCGAGAATCGCGGCGCCGACGATATTCTGCAGCTGGCAAAAGACAAAGGCGTGGCGGTGCTGATCAACGTGCCGCTGGGCGGCCGTCGCGGCAATCTGCTTCCCAAGGTGGCGCAGAAGCCGTTACCGGACTGGGCGGCGGAGTTCGACGCCACGAGCTGGGCGCAACTGTTGTTGAAATACACGATTTCGCATCCCGCCGTGACGAGCGTCATTCCCGGAACGACGAAGCTCGCGCATCTGAAAGATAATCAGCTCGCGGGCCGCGGCAGATTGCCCGATGCGTCGCTGCGCAAGCGGATCGAAGAGCTTTGGGCAACCGTGTGAAATAGCGGGTCTCCGTGTTGGTGGCGGCCCCGTGGTCGCCGCCAACACTAACGACAGTTTTGTCCTAGATGAAGCGTGTGGCATACGCGAACCTCGTCAGCGTGCAACCCCCGCTGATGAGGACAGAATGAAACGCCGAGAATTCTTCGAATCGACGCTGGCGCTGCTCGCTGCCACCGCCGCTTCCCACTCTGTACTGGCTGATACAAACGCGCGGCCGCGAACCGGCAATGGCGGCAGCTTTCGCGCTGTAACGATAACGGGCCAGGAGATCGTCATTCCCCGGCGCGAGATCATCGCGCTTCGCAAACTGATCGGCGGCGCGGTGTTGATGCGCGACGAGAAAGGTTACGACAGCGCGCGCAAAGTCTGGAATGGCGCATTCGATCGGCGTCCGGCGGTCATCGCCCGCTGCAAGTCCGCGACGGATGTGTCCCGAGTCGTGGAGTTTGCCCGCGAGTACAACCTCCTCACGGCAGTGCGCGGCGGTGGCCACAGTCTGTCGGGCCAGTCCGTCTGTGATGGTGGGCTGGTCATCGATCTGTCACACATGAGAGGCGTCACCGTCGATCCGGTCAAGTTGACCGCACGCGCCGAAGGCGGCGCGCTCATCAGTGATGTGGATCGCGCGACGCAGACCTTTGGTCTGGCAACGCCGACCGGCACCGTCTCGCACACCGGCATGGGTGGTCTTACGCTCGGCGGCGGCTATGGACATATCGGCCGCAAGTACGGCCTCACCTGCGACAATCTTAAATCCGTCGACATCGTCACGGCGGATGGCCGCCTCGTGCGCGCCAGCAAGGACGAACATCCGGATCTCTTCTGGGCCGCGCGGGGCGGTGGTGGCAATTTCGGTGTCGCCACGGCATTCGAATATCAGCTGCACGATATCGGCACCCAGACTTACGCGGGCGCGCTCGTGTATCCGTTCGATGCGGCGCCCGAGTTGCTGAAGTTCTTCGCGGAATTCAGCGAGCAGATGCCGGACGAGTATCACGGCGAAGCGATGTTCACGATCGCTCCGAACGGCGACCGCCTGTTCATCCTGGAACCGTTCTATCTCGGCAGCCCGGAAGTGGCCGAGCGCGCGTTGCAGCCGTTGCGGCAGTTCCGCAAGCCTTTGCAGGATACGCTGCGCATGGTCCCGTACGTGGAATTGCAGCGCATCCACGACCCGGAGCTCCCGCCGGGCGGCAATCATTACGTGAAGGGCACCCTGATGAAGAGCATCGAGCCCGGCGTCATCGAGGCGGCGATGTCCGGGGTGCAGAAGGCGCGACATGGCGTCGCGAACTTCATGATCGGCCAGGTCGGCGGTGGCGCGGTCGGCCGGGTCGCGCCGGATGCCACGGCGTACGTTCATCGGGATGCGATCTACAACATCGTCGTGCAGGCGAGCTGGGATAGCCCGGAGAAGGCGGATGAAGCGAAAGAGTGGGCGCGCGGTGTATCACGCGCGGTGCAGCCGTACTCGAAGGGTTTCTACGCCAATCTCGTGACCCTGGAGGGTCCGGCGCGCGACGTCTCCGGAGCCTATGGCGCCAATCTGCCGCGCCTGACGACGGTGAAGCGTCAGTACGATCCCACCAACTTATTTAGATTGAATGCCAACATCGCCGTGGCCTAATCCCGCCTCGCGGGCCTTCACCACGGCCTGCGTGCGGGTTTCGACGCCGAGCTTGGTGAAGATCATCGAGACCTGATTACGAACGGTCTTCTCCGAGAGTCCCAGGGTCGCGGCGATCTGTGCATTGTCGCGAGCCTGGGCGAGGAGCTCGAGCACCTGGGCCTGTCGCTCCGTGAGACCCGCGAACGGCGAGACGGATGCCTGCCGTGATTCCCACGGCAGGAACTGCTGCACTTCGCTGATCCAGTGATCCCAGCCGGGCTCGCTTTCCAGCAGCAGATGGTTGCGACTGTCGATGGGCACGAACTCGGCGCCGGGAATCGAAGTCGCGAGCAGCCGTCCTTCCTCGAACGGCACGCGAACATCGTGCACGCTATGAAGCACGAGCACCGGGCACTTCACCTGGGGCAACAGCTCTGTCACGTCGATGTTGTTGAACTCGCGCATGAAGCGCGCCGCATTCGCGGGAGAGGTGGAGAGCCGCTCCATCTCGTTGAACCATTCGTGTTGTTCCGGCGTGCCGCCCGGAATGAATTGTGTCGTGAAGAATTGGCGGAACGACGCATCCTGCTTGCCCCAGCCGAGCTCCGCGAGCCGGCACATCATGTCGGCCACTTCGCGTTGCTCCGGCGTGTTGCTGCGAACGAGGCGGCCACGCGCGTAGCCGCCATGTAACACCAGATGCGACACCCGCTCCGGGTGCCTCACCGCGTAAGCAATGGCGACCGCGGCTCCCTGAGAAATGCCGAGCACCGCGAACCGCTCGGCGCCAACGGCGTTGGCGATTACGTCCAGATCATTCACCCAGCTTTCGAAGGAGAGGTCTTTCACGGCCCAGTCAGACAGTCCGCAGCCGCGCTCGTCGTAGCGAACGAACGTGGAGCGCGAGGCCATCGCCTCGAGCAGATGGCTCCACACGGGGCTTTCGCGATCCTGATCGAGGTGGGACAGCCACGTCGCCGCCTTGATGACGACCGGCGCGCCGGTGCCGCTCACTGCATAGGCGAGCCGCACGCCATCACCGCTGGTGACAAAACGAACCTGTTGACGGGGAGGGGCCATCGAGCTCTCCAAACTCAATTCGCGGCAGGGGCGGGGCATGCGTGTCCGGCAAAGGGTCACAAAACAGCTCGGGACTGAAGTCCCGCCTGTTTTTGCGCCTGGGATCAGGATCTGTACTTTACCCGGGACAGCCGCCCAGCGACGTTCGTCTCTTCTCTGCTAACAATAACGCATGCGCCACCTTCTTGGCGCGCACCTGTCAGGGAGACCCGATGTACCGGATGACATCCATTCTTGAAGCCACCCATACGCGCGACTTCTACAAGTTCGAGCCGGCGCCGCGCGAATACGACTACCTTGCCGAGCACGCGGGGGTGTGGGAAGCAACGACCCGTCAGGTGCTGGACCGCCTGCGAATCGAAAAGGGCGACAATGTTCTCGATGTCGGTTGCGGCTGGGGCCGCACCATGCAACTGCTTGCCAAACGGGTCGCGCCCGGCGGCAGCGTCACCGGCCTCGACGCGGATGGCGCCAAGGGCGTGCACGCGCTGAATTCCGTGCGTCATCACGACCTCGAAGTCTGTCGCGTCGTCGAAGCCAGCATTCAGCAGATTGAAGAGATACCCGGTGCGCCGTTCGACTTCGTGCTGGCGCGCCTGCTCCTGTTTCACATGCCGAACCCGGTGACGGTGCTCCAGAAGATGTGGCAGTGGGTCCGTCCCGGCGGAACGCTGCTCATCATGGATTACGACACGACCGGCACCCGCAGCCTGCCGCAGCACCCGGTCGTCGAGCGCACCCTGCGACTCATCAACGACGGGTTCAGGCGCGGCGGCCTCGACATCGAGATCGGCTCGCGCATGCCGGTGCTTTTCGAAAACGCCGGCATCGGCGCGCCCGACGGCTGTGAGATCGCAGGGCTCACCTTGCCCATCGAAGAGAGCACGGGTGTGTTGTGCACATCGCTGGCGAGCCTGCGGCCGCGCCTGCTCGAAGCGCGCCTCATCGAAGCTGACGCGCTGGAGAAACTCGAGCGCGAGTTGTTACTGATTGAAGCCGGGCGTGGATATCTGCGCTGGCCTGACATGGTTTCCACCTGGAAACGCAAAACAATGACCGGAGGAATGTATTAATGGATATTCGATTACTCAGAATCGCGGTGATCTATCTCATCGTCGGCGTGCTGTTGGGGCTGTACATCTCGGTGAGCAATGATTTCGCGCCGGTTGGCGCTCACGCGCACATCTATCTGCTCGGCTGGGCGACGCTTGCGCTCACGGCGATTGCTTACAGGTTATATCCCGCCATGCGTGGCAGCCCGCTCGCGAAGACGCACTTCTGGCTGCATAACCTGGGATTGCCGCTGGCTGTCGTCGGCTTGATGGGTGTGATGTACGGTTACCCGGAACTGGGCGGGCCGGTGGCAGGAAGCGGCTCGCTGCTGATTTTCTCAGGACTCGCGGCCTTCAGCATCAACCTGTTTCGCAACGCGAACGGGCGCGTCGAAGCGCTCTCGGATTGAGGCTCCGGTGAGTGAGCCCTCCTCGAGGAGTTTGTCGAGGTGCATACGGATGTGCGCCGCTTCCGGCGCTGAGTTCGCAAGCGCGATGGCCTGCTGGAAAGCCTCGCGCGCTTCCTCGATGCGGCCAAGCTGCGAGAGCAGCGCGCCCTTCACGCCGAAGAAATAAAAGTAGCCTGCCAGCCGTGTTGCCAGCGGCTCGATCATCGCCAGTGCGGCCGCCGGGCCGTGGATCTTGCAAACCGCGACGGCGCGGTTGAGCGTGACAACGGGCGAGGGCTGCAAGCGCTCGAGCGTTGCATAGAGCAGGTCGATCTCCACCCAGTCCGTGTCCTGCGCACGCACGGCTCGGGCATGCAGCGCCGCGATGGCCGCCTGCACCTGATAGGCCCCGGGACGCCGGTGGCGCAATGCCTTGTCGAGCAGCGCGAGCCCTTCGTTGATCATCGTGCGGTTCCAGAGGCCGCGATCCTGATCTTCCAGCAGCACGATGTTGCCGTCCGCATCGAATCGCGCGGACGCGCGCGCGTGTTGCAGGAGCATCAGCGCGTTGAGGCCGAGAATTTCCGGCTCGCCCTGAAACAGCCTCAACAACAGTCGCGCGAGGCGGATGGCTTCTTCGCAGAGCAGTCCGCGCGACTCGGCGGTTTCGCCGGTCGCTGAATATCCCTCGTTGAAAATCAGATAGAGCATCGCGGCGACCACGCCGAGTCGCTCGGCGCGCTCCGGCGCCCCGGGAGTTTCGAACGGCACGTCGGCCTTCGCGACGCAGTTCTTGGCGCGCGTGATCCGCTGCTCCATCGCGCTTTCGCCGACCAGAAAGGCACGCGCGATCTGCTTCACGGTCAGACCGGAAACGATGCGCAGGGCGAGGGCGATCTGCTGAGTGGCGGGCAGATCCGGATGGCAGCAGACAAACAGGAGGCGCAGCAGGTCGTCGCGATAGTCTGCGTTGTCGAGGCGCTCGGCGATGTCCGTGTCGGCATCCACGAGGTCGGCAAGCTGCTCGTCGTCGGGCAATGCCTGCTGTTTGTTTCGTCGGCGCACGCCATCCACCGCGACGTTTCTGCCGACGAAAATCAGCCAGGCAGCGGGATCACGCGGCGCGCCGTTCTGCGGCCAGGTTTTCAGCGCTCGCAGACACGCGTCCTGGAACGCTTCTTCGGCGATGTCGAGATCGCGGAAGTAACGCAGGAGCGCGGCGATCGCCTGGGGCCGGGCAGAGGTGAGCGCCGCGTCGATCCACGCGAGGTCGCTCATGCAGGGGGCTCGCCGCTCGTGACCTGCCCGGGTCGGAACAGATCGATCGGGCGGATCTCATAAGCGCCGCCGGGGTTTGCTTCCCCGAGCTCGCGGGCGGTGGCGATGGCGTGCTCGAGATTCGAGCAGTCGATGACGAAGAAGCCGAGCAGCTGCTCTTTCGTTTCCGCGAACGGGCCGTCGAGCACGAGCGCCGGATCGCGGCTTTTTCTGAGGGTGGTCGCCGCCGTCGTTGGCATGAGGCGCGCGACCGGGCCGAGCCGGCCTTCACGCGCGAGTTTTTCCTGGACGGCCATGAGCCCGTCCATGACACGCGCCTCCTCATCCTTTGACCAGGCGCCGACGACCTCTTCGGAGTGATAGCAGAGAATGGCGTAAAGCATGTGGGGTGTCCTTGGGCCTCTCGAGGACGAACGAGTATGCCCGGACCCGACACTTCACCGGCAGAGGCGCGCAAGATGCCGGGCGGCGCGCGCCTGCGCCCGCCCGTTGGATCAGCCCCGTTCCTTCTCCGGCAGCGCGACGGACAGCTCGAGCACTTCGTGCCCGTCCTCGCGCTCGAGATTGATCTGGATCGCTTCGGGGTCCACGTTCACATACTTGCGGATGACTTCGAGCAGCTCCCGGCGAAGCAGCGGCAGATAGTCGGGCCCACCCCGCGCCGTGCGCTCCTGCGCGACGATGATGCGCAGGCGTTCCTTGGCGACGTTGGCAGTGGGAGGCGTACGGCGAAACAGCGCTAACAACCCCATGTCAGCCTCCGAACATGCGGGCCAGGAAGCCCTTCTTCGGTTCATCGACAAAGCGCAGGGGCACAGTATCGCCCAGCAGCCGCGCGACCGCGTCCTCATAAGCGAGCGATACCTCGCTCTGGTCGTTGAGGATGACCGGCGTGCCGGCGTTCGATGCGGACAACACATCCGGCGATTCCGGGATGACGCCCACGACGTCCAGCCCGAGAATTTCCTTCACGTCGGCCACGCTCATCATTTCGCCCTTCGCCACGCGCGAAGGACTGTATCTCGTGAGCAGCAGATGCTCCTTCACGCCGCCATTCCCCTGTTCGGCGCGCAGCGTCTTGCTCGCGAGCAGGCCGAGAATGCGATCGGAATCGCGCACCGAAGAGACTTCAGGATTCACCACGACGACCGCGCGGTCCGCGAAATACATCGCGAGATGGGCGCCTTTCTCGATGCCGGCCGGCGAGTCGCAGATGATGTAGTCGAAGCCCTCGTCCGACATTTCCTTCAGAACCCGCTGCACGCCTTCCGCGCTGAGCGCGTCCTTGTCGCGTGTCTGGGATGCGGCGAGCACGAACAGCGTCTCGATGCGCTTGTCCTTGATGAGCGCCTGCTTGAGCGTGCAGTCGCCCTGGATGACATTGACGAAGTCGTACACGACACGCCGCTCGCATCCCATGATGAGGTCGAGGTTGCGCAGGCCGATGTCGAAGTCGATCACGGCGACCTTCTTACCCCGACGCGCCAATCCGCAGGCGATGCTGGCCGAGGTGGTCGTCTTGCCGACGCCGCCCTTGCCTGATGTTACGACGATGATTTCGGTCAACGTTGAATCTCCTCAAAACTGCAAATGGATATGAAGGGTTGCGCTGCTGTCGGCATTAGCTGCCGACGCGGGCGAAACGCAAGTCGTCGCCGTCCAGCCACGCCTGAACGGGCTTGCCGGCGAGCTCTTTCGGGATCGTCTCGAACACGCGGAACACGCCCGCGATCGAAACGAGCTCCGCATGAAATTCCTGGCAGAAGACACGCGCCGTGACTTCGCCGTGCGCCCCGGCCATCGCGCGTCCGCGCAGCGTGCCGTAAATGTGGACACAGCCGTCGGCCATGACTTCGGCGCCCGCACCCACGGTGGTGGTCACGACCAGATCGCGGTTGCGGGCATAGACGCGCTGCCCCGAGCGCACGGGGTTGTGATGCATCAACGAGGGCGTGTAGAGATCTGTCGGATCGGCCGGCGCCACGATCGGCGGCGGCTTTTTCTGAATGCGAAATTGCGTCAGGACGGGCAGCTCGAGCGCGCGGGAGAGTTTCTCGACCGCATCGTGCCCGTCTGACAGCCCTGCGAGCAGCATGCCCGAGCGGCGCACGGCATCGATGACGGCGCGGATCTCAGCCACATCGGGCTCTTTGGCGAGCACGCTGAAATCGAGGCAGACCGCGGTTCGCTCGAAAAAACTGGGGGCGCTGGCGATGCGGCCGGTGAGCTCGTCCAGGATCACGCCCGGATCGGTGGTGCGCAGTCGCAGCTGCGCAAGGCCGACCTGGCCGAACCGGATCTCGAGGGCGGGTACGCGCGTGGCATCGACGGATTTGTTCATCAAGGAAATGGCATCGCTTGCGGCTGACCGCCCGTTGGATTTTTCGAGGCCGCGCTCGCAGGCGCCTGATGCGCGGTGTCGGAGCGGCCTTCCCCTAAGGCGGCGAGTTTAGCGGGTGCGGCGTGCGGATGCAGGCTTCGCTGTGAATGTTAGTGCGGCGGAGGCAGAGGATCGGGCTAGTGTTGAGCACGATTAGGCTATCTCTCGCAGCGCTCCCTGGCGGAAACTGGGCTCCGGTCTGACCACGGAGTTCAGTCTATGATCTTCGAAAAGCCGCTGAAGCGCGCACGAGCCGAGAGCTCGAAGGACGTCGACCTGGCGCAGCCCGTGACCTCGCTGGGCGGCGAGTGGCGCGGGTTCGATGCGTTCCTGGCCTTCCTGCCTTCGGGAGCGTTGCTGTCGCTGACGAATCACCTGGTGGCAGTGAGCGCCGCTGTGCCGAAAACGGAGGAGCTGCCGTAAGGCCGGCACCAACACAGCTGATAAGTATCCAAGAGAAGGTTTGACGGCGGCTCACCCGCGCGTGGACACTGCCGGCTCCGCCCGGCCACGCTTCGGAGACCGTCATGACGATTTATGTGCTCGCCCTGCTCATCGGCATCGTGGCGGGCCTGCGCGCCATGACCGCTCCGGCTGCCGTCAGTTGGGCGGCCCACCTCGGCTGGCTGCCGTTGCAGGGCACGCCGCTCGCTTTTCTCGGCTTCGCCTACACGCCTTATATTCTGACCGTGCTCGCCATCGGTGAGCTCATTACGGATCAGTTGCCCAGCACCCCGAGTCGCAAAGTGCCCATGCAGTTCGGCGCGCGCATCGTCGCGGGTGGCTTGTCAGGGGCGGCGATCGGCGCATCCGCAGGACTTTTGATCGGCGGACTCGTCGCTGGAGTGGTCGGCGCGATCATCGGCACATTGGGTGGATACGAGGCGCGGGCGCGGCTCGTGAAGGCTATCGGCGGCAAAGATCTGCCGATCGCGCTACTCGAAGATGCGGTCGCGATCGGCGGCGCGTTGTGGATCGTGTCGTCGATCCCATGAGCGCGCGCGCTTTCGACGCCATCATCATCGGAGCGGGGCAGGCCGGCCCTTCGCTTGCCAGCCGGTTGACCGCGGCCGGCATGACCGTCGCATTCGTCGAGCGCAAATTGTTTGGTGGCACGTGCGTCAACACGGGCTGCATGCCGACGAAGACGCTGGTGGCGAGTGCTTATGCGGCGCGTCTCGCGCGGCGCGCGGCTGAGTACGGTGTGACCCTCGGCTCTGAAGTCGGCGTCGACATGAAGAAACTGCGGGCCCGCAAGGAAGCGGTGTCGTCGAAGGCGCGCCACGGTGTCGAGACCATGTTGAAAAGCATGGAAAAATGCACGGTGTATGCAGGGCAGGCGCGCTTCGAGTCGGCGCGCACTGTGCGGGTGGGTGAGGAACTGCTCACCGCCGAGCGCATCTTCGTGAATGTGGGCGGGCGCGCGTCGGTGCCGGCCATGCCCGGCATCGATCGCATCCGCTATCTGACCAACACTTCGATACTGGAGCTCGAGACGTTGCCACGTCATCTCGCGGTGATCGGCGGCAGCTATGTCGGGCTCGAGTTTGCTCAGATGTATCGGCGCTTCGGCAGCGAAGTGACGGTGGTCGAGAAGGGGCCGCGGCTCGTGCAGCGGGAAGACGAGGACGTGTCGCAGTCCCTCAAGGAGATTCTCGAGGCGGAAGGCATCACGGTGCGCCTCGATGCGGAATGTATCCGGTTTGCTCCTCGTGGAGAGGATGTTGCGGTCGGGCTGCATTGCGGGCCGGACGAGCAGGAGTTCGTCGCTTCGGATGTTCTGCTCGCGATAGGTCGCGTTCCCAACACGGGTGATCTCGGGCTGGACAAGGCCGGCGTGAAAGTGGACGCGCGCGGCTACATCGAGGTGGATGATCAGCTGCGAACCAGTGTGCCTGGCATCTGGGCGCTGGGCGACTGCAATGGTCGGGGCGCGTTCACGCATACGGCGTACAACGATTTCGAGATCGTCGCGGCGAATCTGCTGGATAACGATCCGCGGCGGGTGAGCGATCGCATTACGACTTATGCGTTGTATGTGGATCCGCCGCTCGGGCGTGTGGGGATGACGGAAGCGGAAGTGCGCAAGTCCGGGAAGAAGGCGTTGATGGGCCTGCGGCCGATGAGTCGTGTGGGTCGGGCCGTGGAGAAGGGCGAGACGCAGGGCTTCATGAAGGTGCTGGTCGACGCGCAGAGCAAGCAGATTCTGGGCGCGTCGATCCTCGGCACGGGTGGGGACGAGGCGATTCATACCCTGTTGGACGTCATGTACGCGAAAGCGCCGTACACCACTTTGCAGCGGGCCGTGCACATTCATCCGACGGTGTCGGAGCTGATTCCGACGGTGTTGGGGGATCTGAAGCCGATGTAAGGCGGGCGCGATTCAATGATGAATCCTGATTTTCCGCCACCTCTCGCCGGGCTGTTGAATCCGCGTGCTTATCCGCATGACGTGGAGTCGGTGCGGCTCGTGCAGACTCATATTTCCTGGGTGCTGCTGGCGGGCGCGTTCGCTTACAAGATCAAGCGGCCGGTGCGCCATGCGTTCATTGACCAGAGCACCCTGGCGCGCCGGCAGTTTCTCTGTGAGGAAGAGGTCAGGCTCAATCAGCGCTTTGCTCGGGAGCTTTATCTCGAGGTGTGCGCGATTGTGACCGCGGGCTCATCGGTTGCGCTGTCGGGCGATGGAGCAGTAGTCGAATACGCGGTGAAGATGCGGCGGTTCGACAGCGAGGAAGGGCTCGACAGGCTGCTGACATCGAATCGCGTGAGCCTTCCCGAGCTCGAGGCTCTCGGTGTTCAGGTGGCGGATATTCATGCACAGCTGCCACGCGCTGGCTGGGGCGATCCCTGGGGAGGCGCGGCCGCGGTGCTGACAACCGTCAGCAACAATCTGGACGAGCTTACTGCCGCTGCAGGTACCGATCTCCACTCGATGAATGAGGCTTTACGCATTCGAGTGGCCGCGCTCGCGCCTGTCATCAACGAGCGTCGTGCGGCGGGCTCGGTTCGCGAGTGTCATGGCGATCTGCACTCTCGCAACGTCGCGCGGATCAATCATCGGCTGGTTGCGTTCGACTGCCTCGAGTTCGATCCGGCTTTGCGATGGATCGACGTTGCGGACGAGGTGGCATTTCTCATCAGCGATGTGACGTCCCGTGGATTTCCGCAGCATGCCTACGCCTTCCTGAGCGCCTATATTGCTCGAAGCGGCGACTATCTGATGTTTCGACTGCTGCCCGTTTATAAGGCGCATCGGGCGCTGGTGCGGGCGAAGGTGGCGCTGCTTTCCGCGGCTGGGAGTGATGTCGTCCCTGGGGAGGAGGTGGAATTCACGCGATTCGTCGCTTATGCCCGGGAAGTGCTCGCGCCCGGGCGACGTCCGAAACTTCTGCTCATGTACGGCGTGTCAGGTTCGGGGAAGACATGGCTTGCTTCGCAGATGGCGCCCGCGCTGCGGGCGATCCACATCCGCTCGGATGTAGAACGGAAGCGGCATGGAACAGAGACCCTTCGGGCGCGCCTCTACACTCCCGAAGCGACGAAGAGTGTTTATCGGGATCTGCTGAGTTATGCGGAAGCGGTGCTGTCCGGCGGCTACGATGTCATCGTGGATGCCACGTTCATCATGCGTGATCGTCGGACGGCATTCGTGTCGCTCGCGTCTCGATTGGGGCTGGACGCGTATCTCATTCACTGCAGCGCCCCTTCGGAAGTGCTGCGTCAGCGCGTTGAGGCCCGTTTTCACGAGCGGCGCGACGCTTCAGATGCCGATCTCGACGTATTGCGTCAACAACTTTCCACGGCGGAGCCGGTGTTGCCAGCCGGCGAACGTCTTATAGTCATCGAGGCGGATACCACGAGGTCTACCGTTCTTGCCGACGTTGTTCGCGCGCTCAGCTGTTAAGGAAAGCACATGTCAAAAATTGCAGTGGTGGGTCCGGGTGCGATTGGCGGGGCGATGACGGCGTGGCTCGCGCAGGATAAGCGTCACGAAGTCACTGTTGCCGCGCGCACGGCGTTCGAGAGCGTGACCCTGGAGACGCCGGATAGTGGGGTGTTGGTTGCAGCTCCGCGCGTGATCACTTCTCCAGAGCTTGCGACGCCTGTCGACTGGGTGTTGGTGGCTACGAAGGCATACGATTCAGTGGGTGCTTCGCGGTGGTTGCCCGGCTTCATGGGTGCTAACACGTACGTCGCGATTTTGCAGAATGGTGTGGAGCATGTGGAGCGGTTTGCTCCTTATCTGCCGGTGGATCGCATCGTGCCGGTGATGGTGGATTATCCGGCGGAGCGTTCGGCGCCTGGGAAGATTCGGCAGCGGGGGCGTGCGCGGATGGTCGTTGCCACGGGTGTGCCGGGTGCGGCGTTTGTCAGTTTGTTTTCCAGCACGCCGCTGGATGTGATGCAGGAGCCGGATTTCAGGACGGTGGTATGGAAGAAGCTGTGTTTCAACAGTGCTGGGGCGTTGTCGGCGGTGATGCTGAAGCCGGCTGTGATTTCGCGTCACGAGGGCGTTGCGGACATCATGCGTGCGATTGTTCGCGAATGTGTGGCGGTGGGTTTGGCGGAGGGTGCCAGGCTCGATGGGGCGATCGTTGAGGCGGTGATTACGGGTTATCGGGCGTCACCGCCGGATGCCGTGAATTCTCTGCATGCGGATCGGGTTGCTGGCCGGCCGATGGAAACTGATGCGCGCAATGGGGTCATCGTGCGGCTCGGGCGCAAACACGGTATCCCGACCCCGATCAACGAGATGGTCGTCGCGATGCTGGAGGCCGCTGCCTGATGACGGCAGTGACCTGAGAATTGCCGTAAACGCACCGCTTTCCGCAGCGTCAGGCCGGGGCCGCGTCTGTATTATCGCTGTCTCCCTATAACGCTATATCGTTCGGCTGAAAGCGCGGTTTGACAAGCTATGCTTGTCAATGCACGATGGGTAGGCCGTGAAAGGCTGAAGAGTGATTCGGAAGTTCAGGCATAAGGGCCTGCAGCGGCTCTATGCCGATGATGAATCCCGTGGTGTTTCAGCGGACATGCTGAGGAAAATTCGACGCATTCTTGCCCGACTGGAGGTCGCCAGGAATCCCGAAGCGATGAACTTGCCCGGTTGGTTTTTGCATCCCTTGAAGGGGCAGTACAACGGTTTTTGGGCGGTGTCGGTCAGTGGAAACTGGCGAATCGTGTTCCGCTTCCAGGGGGCTGATGTTACGGATGTTGATTTAGTGGACTATCACTAATAAAGAGGTGCAGAAAATGCCTATGAAGAATCCCCCGCATCCTGGTTTGTCGGTTCGTTATGACTGCCTCGAGCCTCTCGGGCTTTCGGTGACGGACGGCGCAAAGGCGCTCGGCGTGACCCGGCAGGCGCTGAATAATCTCGTCAACGAAAAAGCGGCTATTTCTCCAGAGATGGCCATTCGCCTGAGCAAGGTTTTCGGCGGCGATGCGGAAACCTGGCTCACCTTGCAGATGACTTTCGACCTGGCTCAGGCTCGCAAGGGTGAAAATAAGATCAAGGTCGACAAGCGGGTGCTGCTGAACTTGCAGCCGCGCGCGGCCTGAGGTCAGGTTCAAATCTTCATGCGGCGCGCGTCACTCGACTTATCAGCTTTGCGCGGTACCTGAGAGCAGAAAACCCAGCGCTGTCGCGCATGGCTCAGCGACCTTGAGTGTGAGCAGCTCATCGGCGCGGGTACGGCCGAGGTTTACCGCAGCGATGGCCTTGCCGGCTTGCGCCGCGGCGTAAGCAAATCGATAACCCGAATACACCATCAGCGAAGATCCCACGATCAACATCGCATCAGCATGCTCGACAGCGAGCATCGCAGCGTCCACTCGCTCGCGAGGCACGGTCTCGCCGAAAAACACCACATCAGGTTTCAGCACGCCGCCGCAGTAAGGGCAGGGCGGTACTTCGAAACTGGAGAAGTCCATGCCCTCGAGATCAGCGTCGCCGTCAGGCGCCTCGCGCGCGTCGAGCGTCGCCCACTCCGGGTTGAGAACCAACAACATCTGTTGAACTTCCTCACGCGGCAAGCGACGCTCACAGTCCATACACCGTACGACATCAATGCGCCCATGCAGATCGACCACGTCTGTGCTGCCGGCTGCCTGATGCAGTCGATCGACATTCTGCGTCACCAGTAACTGCGTTCGCCCCTGCTGCTCCAGCTGCACTAAAGCGCGATGCGCATTGTTAGGAGCAACGCCGCGCATGCGTCGCCAGCCAATCAGGCTGCGCGCCCAGTATCGCCGCCGGGTCAGCATGTCACCCATGAACGCCTGCAAGGTCACCGGCTGCGCGCGCTTCCAGCCGCCATCGGCATCCCGATAGTCTGGTATGCCTGAATCCGTGCTGCATCCCGCGCCCGTCAGAATGAAGAGGCGCGAGTGGCGATCGATGAAGTCGCTGAGTGCCGTGTTTGCCATGGAAATATGCTGATCAGTAACAATTAGTATAAGTCTGATACCAGGTTGGAGGGCGTCGCGCCGCGGGCTATGATGCGTTGGCGCCCTCCGAGTGATGTGCTGTAAGGGATGAAGGCCTCACGTCAAACAGTTCTGCTGCTCGTCGTGGCGGTGCACGCCGGAGCGTTGTATTGGTTTCCGGCGTCCCGGTTGCGCGTTCATGAGCGCGTCACCAGAGATTTCCCTTCCTCCGTGTTGCTGTGGCTTCCTCCCCCTGTTGAATATAAGGAAGAATCGTCGCCCGTGAAGGCATCGCCCGGGCCGGCGCGGAAATCTCGCCCGTCCGCGCCGATTTCGGTCCGCGAAGTCGCGACAGAGCCGGCGCCCGCGGCATCTTCAGACTCAGACCCGCCCGTCATCGACTGGCGAGCCGCGGCTGAATCGGTGGCGCGTGAGCCTTTCGACATCGCGGCGGAGGCGAAAGATCGGCGCAGCACGTCGTCGGGCGAGAACAAGGACTTCGGCTGGTCGCGCGCGGCCACGCAGCGTGTCGAAGTGATGCCCGGTGGCGTCATGATTCGGCTCAATGATCGCTGTGCCATCGTCATCAGCGGTCTGCTGCTGCCGGCGTGCGTACTCGGCAAGATTCCCGTACGCGGCGATCTCTTCGAGCACATGGACGATCCTCCCGAGCCTGGCGACTGGCGCGACGAATAACCGCGCAGCCCGCGCTCGTTCATACGAGCATCGCGATCGCCAACCTGGGATGTCCGAGTTAAAGCCAATGTCGTCAGACGCTGCCTGCATGCGGTATTGTCTTCCGCCTGACCGCCAGGAAGACATCGCGATGAGCTCAAAGCTGGACCAATTGCGTGAGATGACCGTCGTCGTCGCCGATACCGGCGACATCGAAGCCATCCGCACCCTCAAGCCCGTGGACTGCACCACCAATCCCACGCTCCTGCTCAAGGCTGTCGCACTCCCCGGACTCTCCGGCGTAGTCGACGACGCCCTCGCCTGGGGCCGAAAGCAGAAAGGCGAACGCAACGAAGTGCTCTCCCGCGTCGCCGACCGTCTCGCAGTGGCCGTCGGTGGCGAGCTCACTCGCCTCGTGCCAGGACGCGTCTCCACCGAAGTCGACGCGAACCTCTCCTTCGACACGCAAGCCACCATCGAGAAAGCCCACGCCATCATCGCCGCGTATGAAGAGCAGGGCATCTCGCGCAAGCGCATTCTCGTCAAGATCGCCTCGACCTGGGAAGGCATCCAGGCCGCCAAAGCCCTGCAGAAAGAAGGCATCGACTGCAATCTGACACTGTTGTTTTCCCTGGTGCAGGCCCTGGCCTGCGCAGAGGCCGGTGTATTTCTCATCTCGCCCTTCGTCGGCAGAATCCTCGACTGGCACGTCAAGGCCGAAGGCCGCAAATTCGCGCCCGAAGAAGACCCTGGCGTGTTGTCCGTGCGGAGCATCTACGCGGCTTATAAAACGCAGGGAATCAAGACCATCATCATGGGCGCGTCGTTCCGCTCCGCTGGCGAAGTGGAAGCGCTGGCCGGCTGCGATCGGCTCACCATTTCGCCCGCCATTCTCGAAGAGCTCGCCAAGAGCGACGGCACACTCGAGCGCAAACTCTCTCCCGACAGCCCCGGCACACCGCCTGCGCTCCCCGCCGCCAGTGAAAAATCTTTCCGCTGGGAAATGAATGAAGACGCCATGGCGACCGAGAAGCTGAGCGAAGGCATCCGCCAGTTCGCTGCCGACCTGCGCAAACTTCACGAAGTCATCGACAAAAAACTCTGACCGTCCCAGACGCGGCGCGCTGCATTCCGGTGTCAGCGCTTTATCAGATGCGGTAGTGCGGTCCGCCAGCGAGCGCCGCACGCTGCGAAACCGCGACGGGTCCGCGGCAAATCCTGTACGGTGGAGCTTGCTCCCGCCCCACCGCCCATCATGGGCCGCCACATCGACTTCGGTCAGGACGGTCACGACCCTTGAGTCTCCCGAGCACCCCAGACGCTTCCGGAATCCGCCTGCGTGTCGGCTGCTCGCTGAGCTATCGCTGCGAACAGCCGACGCCGATGATCCTGATGTTGAACATCCACTATTCGCGCAGCTCAGATCTGTTGCGACCGGATAATCTCGTCACCAATCCTTCGGTGCGTACTACCGCGTACCGGGATGGCTACGGCAACTGGTGCACGCGACTCATCGCCACTCCAGGCCTCTTCATCGTGACGACAGACGCGCTCGTCTACGAAAGCGGCCGGAAAGATATTGTTGCCCTGGATGCCGCGCAGATCCCCGTCGAATCCCTTCCTGATGAAACGCTGGTCTATCTCCTGGGCAGTCGCTATTGCGACACCGATCGCCTGTCGGAGCTTGCGTGGAAATTGTTTGCGCACACGCCGCCCGGCTGGCGACGCGTGCAGGCGATCTGCGATTACGTGTTCCATGAAATCACGTTCGGCTATCGCTACGCGCGCCCGACCAAGACTGCGTTCGAGGCGCTCTCCGAGAAGCAGGGCGTCTGCCGTGATTACGCGCACGCCGCGATCGCCTTGTGCCGATGCATGAATATTCCGGCGCGGTACTGCACGGGATATCTGCCGGACATCGGCGTCGAGCCCTCGCCAGCCGACTTCGCCGGCTGGATGGAAGTTTATCTCGGCAACGACTGGTACGTGTTCGATCCGCGGAACAACGAGCCGCGCATTGGCCGCGTGCTCATCGCGCGGGGCCGGGACGCCGCGGATGTGGCGATCAGCACCTCGTTCGGACCTAACATCCTCGAGGGTTTCGTCGTCACCGCCGAGGTGGAACAGCGCTAGTGACTTCGCGCCCGCCCCAGAATCATGCGCACCTGATGGGTCGCCGCTTCATCCACGAGATCGATCACATCCTGCTCGCCCGTTAACGGCTGGCCATCCAGCTCCGCATAGGCGATACCGCTGCTGACGCTATCCGGATTCTCCACCTGGATTTCGTATCTCGCGCGGCGATACCGAAACACCATCTCGAAGCCCGGCCACTGCGCTGGAATGCATGGCGTCATCTTCAGGCGACTGCCTTGCAGATGAAATCCCAGAATCCACTCCAAGCCGGCGCGATACATCCAGCCCGCCGAGCCCGTGTACCAGGTCCAGCCGCCACGGCCCACGTGAGGCGTGACCGAGTAAATATCAGCAGCAATGACATAGGGCTCGACCTTGTAGCGATGCACGTTCGCGCGCGTCGTCGTGCGGTTGACCGGGTTGAGCATCGAGAACAGCTCCATCGCCTTGTCAGCCTGCCCGAGCAGGGCAAACGCAATGACCGACCAGGCCGCGGCGTGTGTGTACTGGCCGCCATTCTCGCGCAGGCCGGGCGGATATCCCTTGACGTAGCCCGGCTCGAGCGTCGTGCGATCGAACGGCGGCGTGAACAACAGCGCCAACGCGTTATCGCGCTGGATGAGCCTTGCATCGACGGCCGCCATGGCGCGCACGGCGCGCTCAGGATCCGCCGCTCCCGATATCACGCTCCACGACTGGGCAATCGAATCGATCTGACATTCCTCGCTCGCAGCCGAGCCGAGCGGCGAGCCATCGTCGAAGTAGCCGCGTCGATACCACTCGCCATCCCATCCCTGCTTTTCGACCGCTGCACGCAACGAAGTTGCGTGCGCCAGCCACGCCGCGCTTCGCGCATCCTCACCGCGCGCCCGCGCAATCGGCGCGAACAGCTGAAGCGTCGTATACAGAAACCACGCCAGCCAGATGCTTTCGCCGCGTCCCGCTTCGCCCACGCGATTCATGCCGTCATTCCAGTCTCCGGTGCCCATCAGCGGCAAGCCGTGTTCACCCACCGCGAGGCTCTGATCGAGCGCGCGTGCGCAGTGTTCAAAGAGAGTGCCTCTCTCGTTGGCGATCGACGGCAGGAAATAAGCATCGTGCTCAGCACCGCGCAATGCCTGGCCCTCCAGGAATTGCACGCTTTCTTCGAGCACGGCGGCGTCGCCCGTCGTTGCGAGGTAATGAGCCGTAGCATAGGCAAGCCATACGCGATCATCAGATATTCGCGTGCGCACGCCCTGACCTGTGGGTGGCAGCCACCAATGCTGAAAATCACCTTCGAGGAACTGACGGCCCGCCGCGCGAAGCAGATGCGCCCGAGTGATCTGCGGCTTCGTCACGGCGAGGGCCATGCCGTCCTGAATCTGATCGCGAAAGCCGTAAGCGCCGCTCGCCTGATAAAAAGCCGATCGCGCCCACATGCGGCACACCAGCGTCTGATAGAGCGCCCAGCGATTGAGCAGGATATCCATCGAGCGGTCGGGCGTTTTCACCTGCACGACACCGAGCGCGTCGTCCCAGAAATCCACTACGCCGCGGAAGACCTGATCCAGGTCGGCTGCTCGATAGTGTTTGATCAGCGTTTGCGCCTGGACAGCGTCATCCGCCTGACCGAGAAAGAAGACCACTTCCGCCGTGGCGCCCGGGTTGAGCCGTACAACGGTCTGCAGCGCGCCGCAGGGGTCGAGCCCGGCGCCGACCTGCTTCGACAGTGCTTCTGTTCCCGACAACGCGGCTGGCGCCGCTAACGTGCCGTGGCGCCCGAGGAATTCACGCCGATCACCGGTCCAGCCAGTCTGCTCGCCGGCCAGATCGAGGAAGGCAACACGCGAGGCGAACGCCGCGTTCCATGGGTTGGTTGCAAACATTGCGCCCGTTGCAGCGTCGATTTCAGTGACGATGAAAGGCGCGCCGGTCGCTCTCGAAGGACCCAGCACCCACTCCGCATACGCCGTGACTGACAATTGCCGCTTGCGTATCGACGTGTTGCGAATCGTCAGCCGCGCTATCTTGATCGGATCCTCGAGCGGCACATACATCAGCAGCTCGAGTGTGATGCCGCGCGAAGTGTGCTCGAACCGGCTGTAGCCCTGTCCATGACGCGCCGAGTGAAATGCACTGGGATCATAGATCGGCGCGGCGGTCGGTCCCCATAACTCGCCGCTCTCCATGTCGCGCACGTAGAGCGCCTCGCCCGTCCTGTCCGTCACGGGATCGTTAGACCACGGCGTCAGCTGATTTTCGCGACTGTTCATCGACCACGTGAAGCCACTGCCTTCCGTCGCAACCTGAAAGCCGAAGGTGGGATTGGCGATCACGTTGATCCACGGCGCCGGAGTCGATTGCCTCGGGCCGAGCAGCGTGACGTACTCATTGCGATTCCCCGCGAATCCGCCCACGCCGTTGAAGAACTCCAGATCTCGCGGAGCGGGCCCCGAAGCCACGCTATCCGTCTGCAGCTCGACAGGCGACACGTGATGGAGTGCGGTCATCGCGGGCTTGCGTGGGCGATCCAGTTGCTCGGCAAGACTGCCGCGCTGGGCAACGAACACGACACGCGCGACGGAGGAGAGCGCCGCGCGTGTCGCTGGCGGCATGAGATCGGTGCGCAGGATGAAGACCGAGCCGCGGACGCCGCCGGGCATGATGCGTCCCTGGGACTCACTCATTCGCACCTGAGTTTCCAGGGCGATCTGCAGATCCTGCACGTAAGACGCCGCGCGCTCGTTGAGGATCACGAGATCCACCGCCAGCTGCTTCATGCGCCAGTATTCGTGCGCCTGGATGAGCTGCCGCGCGATCGCGATATCCTCGAGCTGATCGATCCGCAGCAACACGATGGGCAGGTCGCCGGAAATCCCCAGGCTCCATAACGTCGCGGGCGGACCGCCGCCCCGGCAAATGGTGTCTGACGAAGCCCGCAAGGACGCATCAGCAAACAGCACGTGCCCGGCGAGTCTCTGGAACAGGTTGGCCTCGGCAGCCGTAATCCCCAGGTGCCGCAGCTGGATCTGAGCTTTCGTCCACGCAAGCGTGCCGGCGCGGACGAAGGCGTTGGCGTCATGATGCTTATCGAGCAACTCCAACACCTGCTCCCGCGTGGATGCGACGGCTGTCCAGAAGGCGATTCTCGCCGTGCCGTCGACTGGCACGCGCAGCCGATAGCGAAGCGCGAACACGGCGTCGAGCACCGTGCCTACCGTGTTGGAGAGACGCCGGCCGTCCATCAATGCGATTGGCGAGCGCACCTCGCGGCTGCGTCCCAGGAAGCGCGCGCGATCGGTCTCAATCTCGGGAGTTCCGGAAATCTCTCCTTCGACGAACGCCTGATGTGCGGCCCAGACATCAGCGTCGTCCGCCGAGCGCTTGCGGCGAGTGGCGAGGATCGTGCCATTTCGCTCGACGTACTCCGTCTGCACGAACAGCTTCGAGAAAGCGGGATGAGCGGCATCCGCCGCAGGTGTCGCGAGGACGAGCTCCGAGTACGACGTCACCTCGATGTTTCGCGTGCGGCTGCTGGTGTTGGTGATCGACAGGCGACGCACCTCCGCGTCATCTTCCGGCGAGACCAGGATCTCCAGCGTCGAGACGATCCTGGAATCGCTACGCATGAAAGTGGCGCGGTCTTCAGTGAAGGTCACTTCATACTGATCCGGCTCGACGCCGCAGGGCTGATAGCCCGCGGACCACACCTGTCCGCTGTCGATATCGCGGAGGAAAATATAGCTGCCGTAATCATCGCGCGTCGTGTCTTCGCGCCAGCGGCTGACACTGAGACCACGCCAGCGGCTGTACCCCGAGCCCGAAGCGGTGATCATCACGGTGTAGTTGCCATTCGAAAGCAGATGCGCCTGAGGCGAAGCGTCGCTGGCCGTATGCAGTCTGCGAACTTCCGGCTGCGAGATGTCATGCACACGCGTTGTCGTTCGCACTTCCTCTGCTCGCGGATGCGCTACAGAGACGTCACGCGGAGTGCGTTCCTGCAGAAGCAGCTCTGTAGCCTGCACCTGCGGTTCGGCGTGAAAGCGTTTGCGCATCACGCCGTCCAGCAGAACATTCGCGATTGCGACGATCGTCATGCCCTGGTGATGCGCCATGTAAGCGCGAACGATGGCGAAGGGCGTGCCTTCGGGCAGACGGCTGCTGGTGAAGTCGATCGCTTCATAGAAGCCGTAGCGGCCACGCGCTCCCAGGTCGGCGAGCCGCGCGAAGTTACGCATCGCGCGTTCGGGCTCGACCATCGCCGCAAGGGCGGTGGCGTAAGGCGCGATGACGGCGTCCATACTCAGACCGCGCTTGAGTCCCAGCCCCGGCACGCCGAAGTTGGAGTATTGATAAGTCAGCTCGAGGTCGCGCGCGTTGTAGGCCGACTCGGAGATCCCCCAGGGCAGGCCGAGCTTCGCGCCATAGCTCATCTGGCGGCGAACGATCAGGCGGCTCGTCTGCGCCAGGATGCTTTCCGCCGGCGCGCGCATCACGAGCGACGGCATCAGATATTCGAACATGGAGCCGGACCAGGAGATGAGCGCCGCGCCGTGTCCTATCGGTGTTGCGGATCGTCCCAGACGAAACCAGTGCCGACTGACGACATCGCCTTTGGCAATCGCGAAGAAACTGGCGAGCCGCGCTTCGGAGGCGAGCAGGTCATAGCAGCTTGGGTCGAGCACGCCGTCCGCATAGCCAATGGAAAGCAGGCGGCGTTGCGGATCGAACAGGAAGTCGAACTCCATGCGGTCCGCCATCGCACGCGCCGTGTCTTCGACTGCGAGCAATCGTGCCTTGAGATCGCGTGTGATCTCCGGCGTCTGCGTGATATCGCGCAGCCAGCTCCCGGTGGAGTGATGAATCGCCTCCGACCAGAACAGCAGGTCAGTGAAGGCTTCGTCGCCACTTTCTTCAGCCAGTGTGCGTGCAATATCAGCAAGCGTTGCGGTCTTGTGTTCCAGCTCGCGCAGCGGTGCGACGAGATCGCCTTCCCAGCTGCGATGTACGTTCATGAATGCGCCGATGCCGCCGAGCAGCTCTTCCAGCTGACGCCACAGTGGCGACTGCGTGCGCAGTGAGGCAGGAAATATCAGGAGCGCTGCGGCTGCAAGCTGCTGCGCATCCCGCACGCCCATCGCGGATTGCGCGGATGTGACCGGAATGTCGATCCATTCGCGCGCGGCGTTGCCCGCCGTAATGAGATGAGCGGCGAGGTTGCCGCTGTCTACCGACGATACGTAATGAGGCTCCAGCGGGCGCTCATCGCGGGTGTCGTACCAGTTATAGAAATGGCCGCGAAATTTCCTGAGACGCGCCATCGTCGTGAGTGTGGCCTCCAGCCGCTCCAGAGCGTCGTGCGTGCCGATCCAGCCGAAATCCCGGGCGCTCGCGACGGAGAGCAGATAGAGACCCATGTTGGTGGGTGAGGTGCGATGGGCCACCACCGGCCGCGGATCTTCCTGAAAATTATCAGGCGGCAGCATGTGATCTTCCGCGGTGACGAATGTCTCGAAGAAACGCCACGTGCGACGCGCGATCAGGCGTAGCGCTGTCGCGTCCTCATCCGCCAGAACCAGCGGACTCGCGACACGCGTGCTGCGGCTGATCCACATGGCCATCGCAGGAGAGGCGAGCCATAACACCACGAAAGGAGCCGTGAGCCAGCCGGCATCGTTCGCCGATAAATAAACGATGAGGATCGCCGCGAGCGCGGCGCCAACACCGCTGATCATTCGCCGATACGTCAGCGCGAGATTCGACCGGGCGCGCAGCGACGCCTGCGCCGCCGTGACCCATTCGAGCAGGTTGCGATGACTGACAAACAGCCGGAACAGGGTGCGGCTGATGGCGTCCAGCATCAGCCAGGCACGATGCGGGAGGAAGGTCACCTGAAAAAGCATTTGCGCGGCCGCCATCCAGATGTCGTTACCCAGCGCGCGAAAGTGACTGCGTGGCGTGATGCCCGCGCGTCTCGGCAAGATCGCGGCGATCACGGGGAGGAGCGTGGGCAGGGCGATCGTCGCCAGGATGAACGTGGTCCAGATCAGAGCCGCATTGAACGGCAGCATCCAGCCGGCGAGCAACGCGATGAGGCTGGCCGGCGCGGATACCGTCCGCCGCAGGTTATCTGACATTTTCCAGAAGCCGATGAGAGGCAGCGCGCTGTGCTGGCGCCCGGCGCCTCTCGCATCGCGCCGTCCCAACAGCCACGGCAGCAGCTGCCAGTCGCCCCGCGCCCAGCGATGCTGGCGCGCGGCGGCTACGTCATAACGCGCGGGAAAGTCCTCGACGACTTCGATGTCAGAGACGAGCCCGGCGCGCGCAAAGATGCCTTCGAACAGATCGTGGCTGAGCAGCGTGCCGTCAGCGACTCGATCGCTCAGCGCGGCTTCGAAGGCGTCGACGTCATAGATGCCTTTGCCGGCGTAAGAGCCTTCACCGAACAGGTCCTGATAAACATCGGACACGGCTGCGGCATAAGGATCGAGCCCTGAAGCGCTCGAGACCACGAGCTGAAAGAGCGAGCCTTCATGATCCATCGGCAGCGAAGGCGTGACGCGCGGTTGCAAGACCGCATGACCTTCGATCACCCGGCCGCTGGCGACGTCGAATCTGGGCTGGTTCAGCGGATGAGCCAGCTTCCCGATGAGTCTGCGCGCCGCTTCACGTGGCAATCGCGTGTCCGCATCGAGCGTAATGACGTAACGAACATTCGGAGGCACGCGCGGCGGACTGCCGCCGATATCCACGAAGCAGGTATCCGTCGCGCCACGCAACAGGCGGTTCAGCTCGTGCAGCTTGCCTCGCTTGCGCTCCCAGCCCATCCACTTCTGCTGAACCTCGCTCCATACGCGACGACGATGAAACAGCACGAAGCGGTCGCCTGCGCTCAGGGCGAGCGGGGCGTAACGTGCGTTCAGTAGCGCAATGCCGCGGGCGGCGATGTCGAGCAGGGCTTCGTCCGTGGCAGTGTGTTCGGTCGCGGCGTCGATCCAGTCCGTCAGCAAGGCGAAATGCAGATTGCTTTCGGGCGAGGCGAGGTAATGCACCTCGAGCCTTCTTATTTCTTCTTCAACCGCGGCAGCGCTGGTCAGGAGAGTGGGAACCGCGAGGAGCGTCCGGAATTGCGGCGGCACGCCTTCGCGCAGTGCCAGACCCGGCAGGCTGGTTGCACCGAAGCCGCTCGTGACCGCGCGATTGACGAATGCTACGGCGATATCCACTGCGGCTACGAGGCCAAAGAACCCCAGCACCGCGAGATGCCATACGCTGACATGCAAAGCGTGAAGCGAGAACAGCGGGACGGCGAGCACGCTGGCGGTGACCAGCAGAATGGCGCTGATGTAAGGACCGGCGCCGTGCCTCATGATCCATCGGCCGGGGGCCTGCCGCAGCGGGGCCTTGAAGGCGACGCGTGTTTCGAATGCGCGCCGTCCTGCAGCGATCAGGTAATAGCCCGGATCACGTTGCCGCGTCGAAGTGTTAGCACTGTGGGTCGCCGCGTCCACGGCGGCGCGTGCGATTTCGAGCTCGGTCAGGCGGGAGCCGCGGGCGAGCGCTTCGATGGCGCTGCGATACAGGTTGCGAGTTGCGAAATCCATCTGCGCGAAGTCGCTGCCGGCGCGCAGCGTGTCATCGACGAGGCTGACACTTTCGAAGAACTCAGACCATTCGAGCTCGGAGATCAGCCGCATGCTCGTGATGATGTTGCGGACGGTGACGCTTGATCCTCCCTGCCGCTGATGTTCGTCGTGCACGACGGCCTCGGCGGTCGTGCTCTCTTTCGCGAGACGCTCTTCCAGCCATCGGAGTGCGGGAGTGACTTTCGGATCCTGTCCACGCAGGCGTTGCACGAGCTGCACGAGGAATGCGTTGGGCAGCGCGCTGTCCTGGTCATACGTCTGAGTGAGCGCGTCCGGATTGGGCGTCAGCCCGTTGAGCCCTAACAGCCGGTCTGTCACGTCATCCGCTTCCTGACGCGCAGCCCGGCTGTTCACGATGCGAAACGCAGAGCGCCGCAAGTTTTCCACGAGCACGATGCGCAGCGTGATTGCGACGGCCCACAACTCGCCGATGGTCAGCGGCTGCACACTCTGATAGGCGCGCACGAAACGTCGCAACGCTTCCGGATCGAAATGACTGTCTGTATGCGCGACGAAGGCCCACGCGATTCCAAATACGCGCGGATAGCCGCTGAAAGGGCCGGTAGCGAGCTTCGGTAACTGCCGATAGAAGCCTGGCGGCAGATCTTCGCGGATCTCCCGGATCTGAGCTTCCACGAGGTGGTAGTTATCGAGCACCCATTCCGCCGCGGGAGTGATGGCGCGTCCTTCGCCGACTGCTTTCGCGATCGCACGATATGAGCTGAGCAGGACGGCTTCGTTGTCACTGAGGCGTACGCTCAGTGGCGGTCGGCGCACGGGAGTCAGCGTGATCTGCTGGGCGACGGCGAGGCTGGCTGCGTGTTGCTCGAGCCGCTCGATGCTGAAGAGCTCTTCGCGCAGGACGTCCTGGTTATCCCACGGCATGCCGCCGTGCGTGTGCGCTGCAGGTCTGAGCAGAGTAGCCCATGGCACAGTGAAGACCTCGCAGGGGTAGTGTGATGTCGGTGAGAATCTCCGGCGCCGTTGCGGCCCGGAAGCACGCCGCCGTACGCGACGTGAGCAAACACCTTGCTTCATGCATGGTGCTGACGGGTTAGCGCGAGCCGCTGTTAGGTCTTGCCCCGTGGGGGGAGCATGCTCGCTCCCAGTCACATTGGATGTACGCTAGCGCACGCAAGAGCGCAAGCGCTGCGGGAAGCGTGATCGCCTGCCCGGCAGCGCTTCTCAGGTTCACTCTCACACGCGACGTGTGGTAACCCACCGCTGCGATGCTCGTCACAGACTGCTCTTGCACTCGCGAGGATATTCAGCCTATGCGTGCAAGAACTAAGCAGTCCGCCGTGGAGACATCCATTCGTAACTCCGCGCTCCAATGCTCCGCTTGCCGTGCCGACGTCGAGACGCCCGTGTTCACCATGGCGTTTCAGCCGATCGTGGATATAGAGGCGAGCAAGGTCTTTGCGTACGAGGCGCTCGTTCGCCCCATCGGCGGGGGCAGCGCGCTGACCGTTCTCGGTCAGGTGACGGATGCCAACCGATATTCTTTCGATCAGGCGTGCCGCACGCGAGCCATCGAGCTGGCTGCGAAGCTCGGCATGCCCTGTTTTCTCAGCATCAACTTTCTGCCGAACGCGGTGTATCAGGCGGCGGCGTGCATCCGTCAGACCGTGCAGGCCGCGCGCGAGAATGACTTTCCGCTGCATCACATCATCTTCGAAGTGACTGAAGACGAGCAGTCGCGCGATCCCGCGCATTTGAAATCTATCTTCACCGAATACAAGCGTCGCGGCATGATGACGGCGATCGACGATTTCGGTGCGGGGCACTCGGGACTGAGTCTGCTGGCCGAGTTTCAGCCTGACATCATCAAGGTGGACATGGCACTGACGCGGGATATCAATCGCGACGTGACGCGGCAGGCCATCACGCGCGGCATTATCAGCATCGCGCATGATCTTGGGATCTCCGTTGTTGCCGAGGGTGTCGAGTCTCTGGATGAGGCGCGTGCGCTGCGTGACCTCGGCATCAAACTTTTCCAGGGTTATCTGTTTGCCCGACCCGGGCTGGAACAGCTGCCACGTGTCTCTTTATTGAACCTGCCCTAGACGCCACTCTGCCGCGTCCGAAGGACCGCTGCGGTTCTTCTCCATATGTTCTCCAACGCACCGAGCCACGCATTGCGGCTGGGATAGAACCATTGCATCGAAGGTTGCCCGGCCGCCTTCAATGGTTTTATCCGAACCCTGAATCCTCGCACTCCCTCCGAGCTCACAGTTCTCCTTACGGGAGGTGCGAGCTTAACGGGGATTCAGTTTTGGCCCGTTCGTACCCCCGTGCGAACGGGCTTTTTTTAACACATGGAGACGCTATGGAGAGCGATGTCCGACCTCAGGACGCGCGCACGCGCCGCGGTACAAGTGGCCTGAGCGCCGCATGTCTCGTGTTGTTGGCGAGCCTCGCTGTGCCATCCGGCCCAGCTTATTCTCAGGACGCTAACGCGTTGCCCTCCGGCGGAAACGTGACAGCTGGCGCGGGAGCCATCTCACAATCCGGCGCCAACATGACCGTCACCCAGCACAGCGAGCGCATGGCCGCTGACTGGAACTCGTTCAATGTCGGCTCCAACGCATCCGTCAATTTCGCACAGCCGTCAACACGCGCTGTTGCCCTCAATCGTGTGTTGAGCGCCGATCCGTCCAGCATTCAGGGACGACTCTCCGCCAACGGTCGCGTCATCCTGATAAACCCGAACGGGGTTTTATTCGGACGCAACGCGCAAGTGGATGTCGGCGGCATCGTTGCTTCAACAGCAGCGCTGAGCAATGAAGACTTCATGGCGGGCCGCAATACGTTCTCCAACGCGGGAACGGGCACTGTCGTCAATCAGGGGAAAATTACAGCCGCGCCGGACGGTTACGTCGTCCTTGCAGGCCGAACAGTTTCAAACGAAGGCGTCATTGACGCCCCGCAGGGCACTGCCGCTCTGGTGGCAGGTGATCGCATCACGGTGGACGTCGGCGGCACTGGCTTGCTGAGTGTTAGCGTCGATGCAGCAGCGGTCGAAGCGCTCGCCGAAAACAGCGGCACATTGCAGGCGGACGGCGGCGTTGTGCTCATGCGGGTGGAGTCCGCTAACACGTTGCCCGGGCTCGTCATCAAGGCGGGCGGCACCATTCAGGCCCGCTCGGTTTTGCAACGCGATGGCCGTGTGTTTCTCAACGCTGGCACGCACGGTGACATCGACGTCACGGGCACAATCGCCGCGCACCAGGTCGACATCAAGGCTGCGGATGACATCGCTCTTGCGCTCGCCAGCACGATCTCCGCGAGCGGTGTTGCTGGCGGCGTAATCGACGTTGAATCAACCAATGGAGCCTTACAAAACAGCGGCTTGATCGATGCGACAGGCGCAACAGGCGGCGGTGGCAGCATCGTTCTGACCGCAGCCGATTCAGGCGTGGTGAAGGTCAGCGGCACTGTCGATGCTTCAGCGCGCGGCGTGGCCCAAACAGGCGGTCAAGTGTCGGTGACCGCCGGCACTGTTTTGGTACAACCCACTGCGGTGGTCGACGTCAGCGGTCACTCAGGTGGCGGACTCATTCAGATCGGTGGCGGATTCAAGGGCACGGGTCCGCTGCGGCACGCCAACCTGGTCAACGTGTCGTCTGGTGCGCAGTTGCTCGCCAACGCCATCGACGTCGGCAACGGCGGCACGATTGCGGTGTGGTCAGACGGTTCAACGAAAGTATCCGGCGCGTTGCAGTCACGTGGCGGCGTCCAGGGTGGCAACGGCGGAATGCTCGAGACTTCAGGTCATTATCTGAATGTCAGTGGCATCTCTATCGACGCTGCTTCCCCATTCGGTGTTGGCGGAACCTGGCTGCTCGATCCCTACGACATGACGGTGTCCGAGGCGTCAACTTCTGCTCCTGAGACCCCGGTGGGAACGTGGATCGGCGGCTCCAGCACCAGCAATATTTCCTATGTCGATATCAACTTCGCCCTGAATGAGGGCACCCATGTTTTCTTGCAGACCACAGGCGGTGGCGTCCAACTCGGTGACATCAACGTCAATTCGCCGATCGACAAAACCGGCGGGGGCACCACGACCCTGACGATGGAGGCGCACGGCGGCATCTACATCAACGCATCGATCGAATCCAGCAGCGGCGCGTTGCCTATTACGCTGCATTCAAACATCGGTGGCAATGGCGGCGCTGTGGTTGTCGGCGCGGCGCTCACGACCCTGGGCGGTGATGTGGTCATCGGAGGTGGCGACAATCCCTTGACTACGCCAGCCATCGGCACGGACCTGACCCCTACGGGTGTGAGGATTGCCGCACCGATCACCACCAGCGGCGCCAGTATTTCCATCCTGGGCACCGGCTATGCACTCAGCGGTAGCTATGGCGTCTACCTGGATAGCGCGCTACTCGACGCCGACGGCGGCAACATTACGATCAACGGAATCGGTGGCAACGCCGGCAGCGACGCCATAGGTATTCTCTTGAGCGGCGGCGGTCTAACCACGGCAGGCACGGGCGCCATCTCGTTGACCGGCACTGGTGGAAATCCGGGCGGTGGCGGCGGTGGTAATTACGGCATTTACTACGACGGCCCGATTTCCCACACCGGTGGCGGCGACATCACGCTGTTAGGAACTGGCGGAGGAGATGGAGACGGCTCGCACGGCATCTCTGCCGGTGGCGCCATTACGGGGGCCGGCAACGTTAGTGTCACGGGCTACGGATCGGTCTCAGGTTCGGGTAACGGCGTCTCGCTTGAATCAGGCTCGAGCTTAATCACATCCACCGGCGGCACTGTGGATGTCACAGGCGTTGGCTACGGCAGTGGCGTACCGGGCGCAACTTACGGCGTATGGCTCAGCGCTGAAGGCGCCGAAATCAGCAGCAGCGGACTGATCAACGTCACTGGAACCAACGCTTCGACTGCAGTCGGCAACCAGCAGATTGGTGTAGGCATCGAGGCCGGCGCTGCGATCCGCAGGACGGGAACCGCCACCCTTACAGTTTTCGGCAGCGGCGGCGGCGTGGGCGCTTCAGCTTCGAACTACGGCGTGTATATCGCCGCAGCCGACGGTATCGCGGTGGCCGCTTCGGGCGGCGCCATCAACATCACCGGTGTCGGCGGCGGTTCCTCAGGCGGCAGCGGCGCTACTAATTACGGCGTTCTGCTTGGAGGCGCGTTGAATGGCAACGGCGCGCCGATCTCGATCGTGGGCACCGGCGGAATTTCGAGCGGCATCAACAACGTCGGCATTCGGAACACGGGCTCCATCAGTAGCACCGGCGGGGTCACACTGCTGGGTACGGGCGGCGGAACGGGGATCTCCGCGAACGGCGTCAATATCGAGAACGGGATCAGTGCCGTCGAAGGGAACGTCCTGATTACCGGTCTTGCGTCGAGCACGGGCTCGGGGTCTGGCGTGATACTGAGTAACACCACCAGCATCGTCAGTGCTACGGGAGCCGGGACGGTTACTGTTGCGGGTACCGCAACAGGCAGCGCCGCGGTCGCGACTTATGGTGTGCAACTTCTGAATGCCGCCAGTGCCATCTCAACCGTCGCTGGCCTGGTCAGCGTCACTGGCACTAACAATTCCACGAGTGACACGGACGGTCAGACCGGCGTGTATGTTGCTTCGGGCGCGGCGATCAGGAGCACAGGCAGCGGCGGCGTCACGGTTGTCGGCACCGGGGGTGGCCAAGTCTCATCGAATGTTGGCGTGCGCCTCTATGGCGACAACGGCATCGCAGCCACCGCCGTGGGTGGCAATTCACCGATCAGCATTACAGGTACGGGTGGTGGCGGTGGCGTCGCCGGCGGCAACGTCGGTATCCAGATGGCGGGGACATTCGGCGGCAACGGCGGCCTCGTTTCACTCATAGGTACTGCTGGTAACGGCGGGGGTGGATTCAACACCGGCGTAGCACTTGACGATGCGGTGACCGGCGGCGGTAGTGACATCAACATCACCGGCGCAGCTCCGGCGAACCGGTATGCAATCGCTCTCGCGTCGGTCGAGATGGACGGCGGCACGCTAACCCTCTCAGCCAACAGGCTCGTGTCAGCCGACGCTCTGACAGACGGCGCGCTGGTGCTGCTGGGAGCCGGCGGCAGTTACGATCTCTCTGATGTCGGCAATTCGATGTCGCTGTTGGCCGCGGACACCAACGATGTTTTCTATAGGCAGGCGGGTGATCTCGCTATAGACACGGTGGGCGACACGGTGGGTATCCAGGTCGCCGATACTGTGACCGTGACTACAACTGACCGTCTCACGCTCAATTCGCCTGTTGCTGCCGACGGCGAGGGCGACGCGATCGTGTTGGCCGCTGGCGAAAACTTTGTGAATACCGTAGGCGACACCGCGCTGTCGGCGCCGAACGGCCGCTGGCTGGTGTTTTCGACTTCGCCGGAAGGGTCTACGGAAGGCGGCCTGACTGCTGTTACCGGCGCGGACTTCCCGCGGCTCTATAACCGCCTGTATGGCACAACCATTACGGAGCCGGGCAACCACTTAATTTACAGCACGCAGCCGGTGCTGACCGCGACTGCGGATCCGGTATCGCGCGCATACGGCGTCGATAACCCTGACTTCACGTCCACCATGACCGGGTGGGTGGTGGACGACGGCCTTACGGACAACGCGACGACTGCCGGGCTGACGGGTGAGGTCGTCACTGACAGCGACGCGACTGCCACGTCGAACGTGGGCATGTATGACATCACCCTGGACGCTTCGCCGGTGCTCTCCAGTGCGGGCTACGGATTGGCGTCCGCCAACGGTGTGCTCACGATCACGGCCGCCGAGATCACGATCAGTTCGTCAGCGGGTCAGACCAAGGTTTATGGTCAGGACGATCCGAGTGGAACGTCAACAGCTTACGAGCTGACGGCGGGAACGTTGGGCGACAACATCCTGTCCGGCGACATGGGCCGCGCGGTGGGAGAAAACGTCGGCACTTACATTTTCAGTCAAGGCACCACGACGGTCGCTGACGGGAATGAAGGTAACAACTACTCGATTACATTCGACGGAGCGACCAATCCGTTCGCGATCACCGCGGCTGCGCTGATCGGAAGCGTAGTCGATCAAACCAAGATTTATGGAGCGGATGATCCACTGCTGTCGAGCGTTACGCCGATACTGGCGGGGCTGATCAATCGCGCGATCGCCGACATCAATGGCAACAGTACGCCCGTCGACGACACCGCTGATGTGTCGACCTCTGTGCTCAGCCTGACGCGCGACGGGGGAGATTTCGTCGGCACTCGTGACATCACCGCGGCGACGTTCAATGTGCTCGAAGGTGACGCTGCAACGAACTACAGCGCGCCCACCTTCTCCGGCTCGCCAACACTCTCCATCTCGGCTGCGCCGCTGACGGTGTCGATCGCCGATCAAACCAAGGTATATGGCGCGGATGATCCGGCGGTGTCTGGCATCACGCCGGTGCTGGCCGGAGCGATCGTCCGGACGGTCGATACCTGGAACGGCGATTTGGAGATGGATGATTCGGCTGATGTTTCCGCAACGCTCGCGACGCTGACGCGCGAAGCGGGAGAAAATGTCGGCACGCAGGGAATCACCGCGGCAAGCTTTTCTCCGCTGACGGGCGAGGCCGCTCCAAATTATGAGTCGCCGACACTCACGCTCGGCTCGATACTGACTATTACCGCAGCGCCGCTTACTGCGTCGATCGCGGAGCAAACCAAGGTGTATGGCGCGGATGATCCGGCGCTATCCGGGATTACACCGGTACTGGACGGTGTGATCCAGGATTTCGTGGCAACGTGGAACGGCACAGTTGTCGTGGATGATCCGGCGAGCGTGGCGGTCACGCTGGCGACGCTGACGCGCGAAGCAGGCGAGGATGTTGGCAGTGCGTTGATCACCGCCGCCACCTTTAACGCGCTGACAGGCGATTCCGCAGGCAACTACGAAGCGCCGACGTACACGGTCGGAGCCTCGCTGTCGATCACCGCGGCACCCCTCGGCGCGTCGATCGAGAATCAAACCAAGGTGTATGGCGCGGACGATCCGCTGCTGTCGAGCATCATTGCGACGCCGGATGGCTTGATTGACCGCACTGTCGCGACGTGGAACGGCGACGTTACGGTGGACGACTCCGAGAGCGTTACCACGCTGGCGTCGCTAACACGCGAGGCCGATGAGGGCGTTGGCACGCACAGCATTCTTTCGGGGACATTCACCACGTCGAGTACCAACTACGCCGCAGTGACATTCGAGGGTACACCGACGCTGTCGATTACCGCGGCGCCGCTTAATGCAACGATCATCGATCAAACAAAGATCTATGGTGCGGACGATCCGGCGCTGTCCGGCATCGAACCTGTGCTGACCGGTGTGATCGCTCGCACGGTCACCACCTGGAATGGTGAGGTGTCGATAGACGACAACGACTTCGTTTCCACGACACTGGCAACCCTGACGCGCGCCACAGGTGAAGGGGTTGGCGACCGCGAGATTACCGGGGCGACATTCACAGCGCTCACTGGCAACTCGGCAGCACAGTACGCTGTGCCCCTGTTTACGGTTGGACCCGTACTCACCATTACGCCCGCGCCTCTGACCGCCCAGATCGTGAACCAAACCAAGGTATACGGCGCGGACGACCCGCTGCTGTCAGGCATCACCCCGATACTCACCGGTGTAATCGACACTACCGTTGCCACATGGAACGGCAATGCCGACATCGACGATTCCACCAGTCTGTCGGCGACGCTTGCATCGCTGACGCGCGATGCAGGCGAGGATGTCGGCACACCTGCAATTACTGCGGCGACGTTCAACGCGCTGACGGGCGACTCCGCTGCCAACTACGACGCGCCGACGTTTACAGCCGACGCGGTGTTGGAGATTACGGTAGCGCCGGTTACAGCGTCGATCGAGAGCCAAACGAAGGTGTATGGCGCGGATGATCCGCTGCTGTCGAGCATCACACCGACGGTCACCGGTCTTATCAATCGCGAAGTGACGACGTGGAACGGCGATGTGACGGTGGACGACTCTGCCAGCACCACAACTCTTGCAACGCTCACACGCGAAGTGGGTGAGGACGTCGGCTCGGTTGATATTCTGTCCGGCACATTCAATGCGCTGAGCGCCTCGGCGGCCAACTACTCCGCGCTGACGTTCCTCGGCTCACCACTATTGGCGATCACTGCGGCGCCGCTCGCTGTGTCGATTGGGGATCAAACCAAAGTGTATGGCGCGGATGATCCGGCGCTGTCCGGCATCACGCCGACGCTCGATGATCTGATCAATCGAGATGTCACAACGTGGAACGGTGACGTGACGGTGGACGATTCCGAGAGCGTGGCGATAACGCTCGCGTCGCTCACTCGCGAGGCAGGCGAGGATGTCGACGTATATACGATCGGCGAAGGAACGTTCAACGCGCTGACTGGCGCCTCAGCGGGTAACTATAGCGATCCGACATTCAACAACGGATACGTGCTGACAATTTCCGCTGCGCCGCTTACTGGGTCGATTGTGGATCAGACCAAGGTGTATGGCGCGGATGATCCGCTGCTGTCGACGATCACGCCGGTTCTCACTGGGTTGATTGACCGCACGGTCGCTACCTGGAATGGCGATGTGACGGTGGACGATTCATCAGATATAGCCACCACGCTGGTAACTCTGACGCGTGTCGCAGGAGAGGACGTCGGCACACCGGCAGTCACCGGGGCCACGTTTAACGCGCTGACCGGTGAGGCAGCAGGCAACTATGGCGCCCCGACTTTCGCAGGCACGACGATACTGACTATCACTGCGGCGCCGCTCAATGCGTCGATCGCGGATCAAACGAAGGTGTATGGCGCGGATGATCCGCTGCTGTCGAGCATTACGCCGGTGCTTGACGGTCTGATTAATCGCGACGTGACGACGTGGAATGGCGACGTAACGGTGGACGACTCTGAGAGCACCGTCACTCTTGAATCGCTGACACGCGAAGTGGGTGAGGACGTCGGCGTGGTCGACATTCTTTCCGGCGCATTCAGCACGCTCGGCGCGTCGGAGGCGAACTATTCGGCGCTGACGCTCACAGGGTCTCCCAATCTGACGATCACCCCTGCGCCGCTTGCCGCATCGATTGCCAATCAAAGCAAGGTGTATGGCGCGGACGACCCGCTGCTGTCAGGCATCACACCGATACTCGCGGTTGTAATCAACACCGATATTGCGACGTGGAATGGCGCTGTCGAGGTAGATGATTCCGGGAGTGTGGCGACGACGCTTACGTCGCTGACTCGGGAAGTTGGCGAAGACGTCGGCGTACCTGCAATCACTGGTGCAACCTTTACCGCGCTGACGGGGGACTCCGCTGGCAATTACGATGCGCCGACACTGACAGACGGATCGCTGTTGCAGATCACGGAGGCGCCGCTTACGGCGTCGATTGCCGATCAAACGAAGGTGTATGGTGCGGACGATCCGCTGCTGTCTGGCATCACGCCGGTGCTTGACGGCCTGATCAACCGCGAAGTCGCGACGTGGAACGGCGACGTGACGGTCGACGATTCTGAGAGCACCACAACGCTCGCGAGCCTGACGCGCGACCTGGGCGAGAACGTTGGATCACGCAGCATTCTCTCGGCCACATTCAGTACGCTTGACGCCTCGGCGGCCAACTACTCAGCGTTGACGTTCACCGGTGCACCGGAGCTGACAATTACTGCAGCTCCGCTCACTGCGTCCATAGCGGATCAAACCAAGGTGTATGGCGCGGATGATCCGCTGCTGACGACGATTACACCGGCGTTGACAGGTCTCATCGGGCGCACCGCGGCGACGTGGAATGGTGACGTTAACGTTGATGACACAGACAGCGTGTCGACAACGTTCACGTCGCTAACACGGGAGGCAGGCGAAGACGTTGCCGTGCGCACTATTACAGCGGCAACATTCGCAGCGCTGAATGGCCCGTCGGCGGGCAACTATGGCGTACCCACTTTGTCGGGTACCCCGACGCTGACAATCAGCCAGGCTTCGCTGAACGCGGCGATTGAGAATCAGACCAAGGTGTACGGCGCGGACGATCCCGCGTTATCGGGCATCACGCCGCTCCTTACAGGGGTCATTGAGCGCCTCGTCGCTACATGGAACGGCGATGTAGAGGTTGATGATTCGGAGAGTGTGGCAACGACGCTTGCCTCCCTGACTCGGGAAGTCGGCGAGGACGTCGGCTCACCTGAAATCACGGCTGCTACCTTTACGGCGCTGACGGGTGACTCCGCTGGCAACTACGACGAGCCGACGTTCACGGGCGAATCTCTGTTGCAGATCACCGCAGCACCGCTTACCGCGTCGATCGCAGGTCCAACCAAGGTGTATGGCGCGGACGATCCGCTGCTGTCGAGCATCACGCCGATAGTTGCGGGTCTCATCAATCGCGACGTCACAACGTGGAATGGCGATGTCACGGTGAACGATTCTGAGAGCACCACAACGCTCGAGACTCTGACGCGCGACGTGGGCGAGGGCGTAGGTTCGCGCGGCATTCTCTCGGCGACATTCACTACGCTTGACGCCTCAGCTGCCAACTACTCCGCGGTGACATTCACAGGTTCACCTGAACTGACGATCACCGCAGCGCCGCTCACCGGTTCGATCGTGGATCAGACGAAGGTGTACGGCGCTGACGATCCGCTGCTGTCCGGCATTACGCCGGTGCTCACTGGTTTGGTGAATCGCGACGTCACGACGTGGAACGGCGACGTTGCGGTGGACGATTCCTCTGATGTGGCGACCACACTGGCGTCGCTCGCGCGCGATATCGGAGAGGACGTCGGCACCCGGGTAGTCACCGGCGCGACCTTTACTGCTCTGACGGGTGAGGCGGCGGGCAACTACGACGTTCCGACGTTCGCAGGTTCGACAATCCTGACGATCACAGCGGCACCACTCACAGCGACAATTGCCGATCAAACCAAGGTCTACGGCGCGGACGATCCGCTGCTGTCGAGCATCACGCCGACGGTCACCGGTCTGATCAACCGCGACGTCGCAACATGGAATGGCGATGTGACGGTGGATGATTCTGAGAGCACCATGGCCCTTGCTTCGCTGACTCGCGAAGTGAGTGAGGACGTGGGCTCGGTGGACATCCTGTCCGGGACGTTCACCACGCTTGATGCCTCGGCAGAAAATTACTCTGCATCGACGTTCACTGGCACCCCGACGCTGACAATCACTGCAGCGCCGCTCACGGCGTCGATCGCGGATCAGACCAAGGTATACGGCGCCGATGATCCAGCGCTGTCGACGATTACGCCAACAGTCACGGGTCTGATTAACCGCGACGTCACGACGTGGAATGGCGACGTGACGGTGGATGACTCCGAGAGCGCAACGACGCTCGAGACCCTGACACGGGACGTGGGCGAGGGCGTGGGTTCACGCGACATCCTTTCGGCGACATTCAGTGCGCTCGACGCATCAGCAGCGAACTACTCCGCGGTGACGTTCACAGGTTCACCTGAACTGACGATCACCGCAGCGCCGCTCACCGGTTCGATCGTGGATCAGACCAAGGTGTATGGCGCTGACGATCCGCTGCTGTCCGGTATTACGCCGGTGCTCACTGGCTTGGTGAATCGCGACGTCACGACGTGGAACGGCGACGTTGCGGTGGATGATTCCTCAGATGTGGCGACCACACTGGCGTTGCTCACGCGCGATGTCGGAGAGGACGTCGGCACCCCGGCAGTCACCGGCGCCACCTTTACCGCGCTGACGGGTGAGGCAGCGGGCAACTACGACGCCCCGACCTTCGCGGGCTCAACGATACTGACGATCACGGCAGCACCTCTCAGCGCAGCGATCCCCGATCAGACCAAGGTGTATGGCGCCGACGATCCTCTGCTCTCGACCATCACGCTGACGGTCACCGGTCTTATTAACCGCGAAGTCGCGACGTGGAACGGCGATGTCGCGGTGGATGATTCTGAGAGCGGCATGACCCTTGTGTCGCTGACCCGCGAAGTGAGTGAGGATGTGGGCTCGGTCGATATTCTATCCGGCACATTCACGACGCTCGGTGCCTCGGCGGAGAACTACTCCGCATCGACACTCACGGGTACTCCGACGCTGACGATCACCGCAGCGCCACTCACCGGTTCGATCGTGGATCAAACCAAGGTGTACGGAGCGGATGATCCGTTGCTGTCTGGCATCACGCCGGTGCTCACAGGTTTGGTGAATCGCGACGTCACGACGTGGAACGGCGATGTCACAGTGGACGACTCCGAGAGCACCACGACGCTCGCATCGCTGACTCGCGAAGTCAGTGAGGACGTGGGCTCGGTCGACATTCTGTCCGGGACGTTCACCGCGCTCGATGCCTCGGCGGAGAACTACTCCGCGCTGACATTCACAGGCGAGCCGACGCTGACGATCACTGCAGCGCCACTCACCGCGTCGATCGCCGATCAAACCAAGGTCTACGGTGCGGACGATCCGCTGCTGTCGAGCATCACGCCAATAGTCACCGGGCTGATCAATCGTGACGTCACAACGTGGAATGGCGACGTGACGGTGGATGACTCCGAGAGCGCAACGACGCTCGAGACCCTGGCACGGGACGTGGGCGAGGGCGTGGGTTCGCGCGACATCCTGTCGGCGACGTTCAGCACCCTTAGCGCGTCGGCAGCGAACTACTCCGCGGTGACGTTCACAGGTTCACCTGAACTGACGATCACCGCAGCGCCGCTCACCGGTTCGATCGTGGATCAAACCAAGGTGTATGGCGCAGACGATCCGCTGCTGTCCGGTATTACGCCGGTGCTCACTGGCTTGGTGAATCGCGACGTCACGACGTGGAACGGCGACGTTGCGGTGGACGATTCCTCAGATGTGGCTACCACACTGGCGTCGCTCGCGCGCGATGTCGGAGAGGACGTCGGCACCCCGGTAGTCACCGGCGCGACCTTTACTGCTCTGACGGGTGAGGCGGCGGGCAACTACGACGTTCCGACGTTCGCAGGTTCGACAATCCTGACGATCACAGCGGCCCCGCTCACCGCATCAATTGCCGATCAAACCAAGGTCTACGGCGCGGACGATCCGCTGCTGTCGACGATTACGCCGACGGTCACGGGTCTGATCAACCGCGAAGTCGCAACATGGAACGGCGACGTGACGGTGGATGACTCAGAGAGCACCACGACACTTGCGTCGCTGACTCGTGATGTGGGCGAGAGTGTCGGCTCGGTGGATATTCTTTCCGGGACGTTCACAACGCTCGACGCCTCGGCAGAGAACTACTCCGCACTAACATTCACGGGTGAGCCGACGCTGACAATCACTGCGGCGCCACTGACTGCTTCGATCGCGGATCAAACCAAGGTGTATGGCGCTGACGATCCGCTGCTCTCGAGCATCACGCCGATAGTCACCGGTCTGATCAATCGTGACGTCACGACCTGGAATGGTGACGTATCGGTGGACGACACTGGGAGCGGCACCACGCTCGAGACCCTGACGCGCGACGTGGGCGAGGGCGTAGGTTCGCGCGGCATTCTCTCGGCGACATTCGGTACGCTTGACGCGTCGGTAGCGAACTACTCTGCGGTCACGTTTATGGGTTCACCTGAACTGACGATCACTGCGGCGCCACTCACCGGTTCGATCGTGGATCAGACGAAGGTGTATGGCGCGGATGATCCGCTGCTCTCGGGCATTACGCCTGTACTCACCGGCTTGATTGACCGCACGGTCTCCAGCTGGAATGGCGACGTCATCGTGGACGATTCCTCAGATGTGGCGACCACCCTGGCGACACTGGCGCGTGACATCGGAGAGGACGTCGGCACTCCAGCCGTCACCGGTGCGACGTTCACCGCGCTGACGGGTGAAGCGGCCGGTAACTATGACGTCCCGACCTTTGCGGGCTCAACGATCCTGACGATCACAGCGGCACCGCTCACGGCGTCAATCGCCGATCAAACGAAGGTCTACGGCGCGGACGATCCGCTGCTGTCGACGATCACTCCAACGGTCACCGGTCTGATCAACCGCGAAGTCGCAACATGGAACGGCGATGTGACGGTGGACGACTCTGAAAACTCAACGACGCTCGAGACTCTGACGCGCAACGTGGGTGAGAACGTGGGTTCACGCGACATCCTGTCGGCGACATTCAGCACGCTTAGTGCTTCCGCAGCCAACTACTCCGCGCTGACGTTCACAGGTGAGCCGACGCTGACAATCACAGCTGCGCCGCTCACTGCGTCGATCGCGGATCAGACCAAGGTATACGGCGCGGATGATCCAGCGCTGTCGACGATTACGCCAACCCTCACGGGTCTAATCAATCGCGAAGTAACGACCTGGAATGGCGATGTAACGGTGGATGACTCCGAGAGCACCACGACGCTCGAGACCCTGACACGCGACGTGGGCGAGGTCGTGGGTTCACGCGGCATTCTCTCGGCGACATTCAGTACGCTTGACGCATCGGCAGCGAACTACTCCGCGGTCACGTTTACGGGTTCACCTGAACTGACGATCACCGCAGCGCCGCTCACCGGTTCGATCGTGGATCAAACGAAGGTGTATGGCGCAGACGATCCGCTGCTGTCGACAATCGCGCCGGTGCTCACCGGTCTGATCGACCGCACGGTTTCCAGCTGGAACGGCGACGTCGTCGTGGACGATTCCTCAGATGTGGCGACCACACTGGCATCGCTCACGCGCGATGTCGGAGAGGATGTCGGCACCCCCGCAGTTACCGGCGCGACCTTTACCGCGCTGACTGGTGATGCAGCGGGCAACTATGACACCCCGACCTTTGCAGGCTCGACGATCCTGACGATCACTGCGGCGCCACTGACTGCTTCGATCGCGGATCAAACCAAGGTGTATGGCGCTGACGATCCGCTGCTATCGACCATCACGCCGGTAGTCACCGGTCTGATTAATCGTGACGTCACGACCTGGAACGGCGATGTAACGGTGGACGATTCTGAGAGCAGCACAACGCTGGAGACCCTGACGCGCGACGTGGGCGAGGGCGTGGGTTCGCGCGACATCCTGTCGGCGACATTCGGTACGCTTGACGCCTCAGCTGCCAACTACTCGGCGCTGACATTCACAGGTTCACCTGAACTGACGATCACTGCAGCGCCACTCACCGGTTCGATCGTGGATCAGACGAAGGTGTACGGCGCGGACGATCCGCTGCTGTCGACAATCGCGCCGGCGCTCACCGGTCTGATCGACCGCACGGTCTCCAGCTGGAACGGCGACGTCGTCGTGGACGATTCCTCAGATGTGGCGACCACACTGGCATCGCTCACGCGCGATGTCGGAGAGGATGTCGGCACCCCGGCAGTCACCGGCGCGACCTTCACCGCGCTGACGGGCGAGTCTGCGGGCAACTATGACGCCCCGACCTTCGCGGGCTCGACGATCCTGACGATCACTGCAGCGCCACTCACCGCGTCGATCGCCGATCAAACGAAGGTGTATGGCGCCGACGATCCTCTGCTGTCGACGATCACGCCAACGGTCACCGGTCTGATCAATCGTGACGTCACAACGTGGAACGGCGATGTAACGGTGGACGACTCTGAGAGCACCACGACGCTCGAGACGCTGACACGCGACGTAGGCGAGAACGTTGGGTCACGCGGCATCGTGTCGGCCACATTCAGTACGCTTAATGCCTCGGCTGCCAACTACTCCGCGCTGACGTTCTCAGGGGAGCCAACGCTGACCATCACTGCGGCGCCACTCACCGCATCGATCACAGATCAGACCAAGGTGTATGGCACTGACGATCCGCTGCTGTCGGGCATTACGCCGACCCTCGCAGGAATGATCGACCGCATTGTCACAACATGGAATGGCGACACAGCTGTTGACGACTCATCAGCCGTCGCCGTCACACTGGCCACGCTGACGCGCGATGCAGGAGAGGTCGTCGGCGACCGCGCCATCAACGCCGCGACATTTAATGCGCTCACCGGTACATCGGCTGGCAACTACGCCGCGCCGACGTTCAGTGGAACTCCGTCACTCACAGTGACGGAGGCATCGCTCAGCGCGTCTATTGCCGATCAGACCAAGGTGTATGGCGCGGACGATCCAACGTTCCCGGGCATCGAAGTAACACTGACGCCAGTCAATCGCACCGTTTCGACCTGGGGTGGCAATGTCACGGTGGATGACACGAACGATGTGACCGCCACGGTCACGAACCTCGTACGCGATATAGGGGAGGACGTAGGCAGCTTCGACATTACGTCCGCCACACTTTCCGCCCCGACTGGCTCTGCCGCCGCTAACTACAGCAACTCGGCAGCGTTCACGGGCTCACCGACATTGGCGATTACCGCCGCCCCGCTGATCGCCGTAATCGCCGATCAAACCAAGGTGTACGGCGCCGACGATCCGCAGCTGTCGGGCATCACGACAACCCTCGGAGGCGTGATCAATCGCACCGTAATCACCTGGAACGGTGAGGTGACCGTCGATGACTCAGCGAGCATAGCGACAACGCTTGCGACGCTGACGCGCGAGGCAGAGGAAGACGTGGGCTCACGCGCGATCACCGCTGCCACGTTCAACGGTCTGACAGGCGCTTCAGCAGCGAACTACAGCGCTCCGGTCTTTTCCGGCTCACCGACGTTGACGATCACTGCGGAATCACTCACCGCGACGATAGCGAATCAAACCAAGGTGTACGGCGCGGACGATCCGCTCCTGTCGAGCATTCCGGCGACGCTCTCTGGCTTGGTCGACCGCATCGTGGCGACGTGGAATGGCAACGTGACAGTGGACGACTCATCGAGCGTGGAAACGTCGCTCGCATCCCTGACACGTGACGCAGGAGAGAACACGGGTTCACGCGCGATCACCGCGGCCACCTTTACGGCACTCAGCGGCGCCTCGGCCGCCAACTACACTGCACCGACATTCTCAGGCGAACATGATCTTACGATCACCGCCGCGTCCGTCACCGCGTCCATCGATGACCAGACCAAGGTATACGGCGCGGATGATCCACTCCTGTCGAGCATCACACCCACACTCAGCGGGCTGATCAACCGCACGGTGACAACGTGGAATGGTGATGTGTCAGTGGACGACTCTGGGGATGTGAACAGTTCGCTGACCTCACTCACCCGTGAAGCAGGCGAGGATGTCGGAACGTGGGACATCACGTCGGCAACCTTCGGCGCGCTTATGGGCGAGTCATCCGGGAACTACATTGCGTCGTCACTCACTGGCGAACCGTCGCTCACAATCACGACGGCGGTCACTACGGCTGGCATTACCGATCAATCCAAGGTGTATGGCGCAGACGACCCACTGCTCGCCAGCATCACGGCAACGGTTGCCGGCTTGATCAATCGCGCTATCTCTACATGGAACGGCAGTGTGACTGTCGATGACACGGGCGAGGTCACAACGACGCTCGCTTCACTCACCCGCGACGCAGGTGAGAATGTCGGCGAACGCGCGATCACGGGTGCAACGTTCACTACGCTCGCAGGCGCCTCCGCTGGAAACTACAGCGCACCGACGTTCACAGGCGCACCGGTGCTCAACATCACGGCAGGAACGCTGGCTGCAATCCTCGCGGATCAGTTCGAGGTCTATCGCAATGCCGATCCAGTGCCGACTGCCGACGAAGTGACGTTCACTCCGGTGAATCGAACCGTCTCGACCTGGGGTGGTGACGTCGTGGTAAACGACACAGGTAATGTGGACGCCACGGTCACCAGCATTGTTCGCGCAGACGGCGAAGATGTCGGCGCCTACGACATTACTGGCCTCGCTCTTTCCGAGCTGACCGGTACGGCGGCAGGAAACTACAGCGCTTTGGCCACCGTCACCAGCTTCTCCACGCTGACGATCACACCGCGCGGCCTGACGATTGTCGGCATCAGCGTCGCGGACAAGACGTACGACGCTACGACCATGGCGAGGTTCCTGAACGCTGAGCTCAGCGGAGTGGTCGAAGGTGACAGCGTGTTGCTGGTCGAAGGTACTGGCACCTTCTCCGACAAGAACGTCGGAGTAAACAAAGACGTCTCTGCGACGGGCTTTGAGCTCACGGGTGCACAGGGCGGCAACTACACGCTGACAACTCCTGTCGGCCTCACGGGCACGATCACTCCTGCGACGCTCTACGTGGCGGCAGTAACAGACACGAAGGTGTTTGACGGCAACACCAGTTCGTTGGCTGCCTCCACCATCAGCGGGCTGCTGGGCACTGATACGGCGGTGGCTAGCCAGACTTACGACACTGCGGACATCGGTACTGACAAGACGCTGACGCCAGCAGTAACGATCAACGACGGCAACGGCGGCGGGAACTACTCGGTGGTGCTGGCGCTGAACAATAGCGGCATCATCACCTCAGATGTGCTCCCGGTGCTTGACGACAGTCTAACCGCCACATTCAGGCCAGTTACCGGCAACAACGGTAATGGTGAGGCTGACTTGGATGGCGCGATCCCCTCGTTTATGCCGATGGAAGATGCACTGGACGACGCACGGGTACTGTGGATGTCGGCAGCTGCAACTGCAGACGTTGCGGTCATCGACACTGTTGAAATGGCGGAAGACGGCAGCCTGCGATCCTCAGGGACCGCGCCAGCCGTTTCACCTATGGCGCCAACCGGCGGTGACACCTTCCTTACCACTTACTCGGATGGCTCTGCGGGCACGACAACGATTCTTGCCGTCGACGCCAATTCCATACGCTTCACCATTCCGAACAAGGCGCTGCGAGCCAACATGGCATTCCCCCTTGCCATGGACCGCTCGATTTTCAGTCAGGTGACGGTGGATATCTCCGGTGGCGAAGTGAGGGTGACGATGGCCGGTGCGAGCGGCATGTTGTCAAACACCGTAGGCGCTGTCGCCACGACGCCGCTCAACGTGAGCATGTCCGGTAACGATGGCTCCCCGCTGGAATTTTCCACGAGCTTTGACGATGGGCTGGTACTCACTCCGCGTAACGACACCGCCAGCGCCATCTTTGGTTCGCCGCCTGATCGGGCGCTGCTGAAACTGCTGTTGGGACAGGCGATCGTTGACACGCTGTTGAATCCCGACTCGGAGGAATTCTCCGCAGTGCGTCTGCTGCGCTAAGCCTTGATCCTGGGCGCTCGCAGTGAGATCCATGCGCGGCGTTTACGCTTTATCGAGGAAACACCGCGTGCTGTCTTATAAAAAGTCTGTAGTCGAGTGATGTATATCTGGCAACGCCCCGCAGCCGTCGCATTGATCGCAGGGTCAATGTTGTGTCACTCCACAGCGTTCGCGCAGGCTGTCGATTCCGGCGCGCTACAGCGACAGCAGCGGGCCCTGGATCGCCCCGTCATACCCCCTACGCCGCCGCCTGATACCTCCACGCTACGGGTTGAGGAGCCTCGGCCGCAGAACAACGTTGCTCCCTCGGGCGGGAAACTCTTCGTGAGCCGCTTCAAGCTGCTGACACCGTCGCCGCTGCTAAGCGATGCAGAGCTGAACGCGCTGCTGGTCAGTTACGTTGGCCGCGAGAACACCGTCGCGGAGCTGCAGAGTGCGACTGAGCGCGTCTCCGCGGAAATACGCGCACGCGGATACATATTCAGTCGCGTGCTGGTGCCGCAGCAGGAAGTCATGGACGGCGTGATCGCGCTGGAGCTGATACCCGGAAAGCTTTCCACGCAGGCGGACGGCCAACGCGGCATCAACATCACTCCCAAGGGCGCCATGCGCCTGGATGAGCAACGTGCCCGCAACGTAGTGGCGTCAGCGGTGAACGACCCTCAGGGGTTGAACGTGCGCGAACTCGAACGCGGCATGCTGCTGCTGAATGACTTGCCTGGTGTTCGCGGGACGGGCCTCATCGTGCCCGGACGCGAGCCGGGCACACTGGATCTCGCGCTCGATATCGGCGAGGAGCGGATGTTCGGCGGCTGGTTCGGCGTCGATAATTTTGGCTCACGTGCAACAGGCGAAGCGCGCGCGGTAGCTGACATGCATCTCTTCAACCCGAGCGGTCGCGGCGACGCGGCCGAGCTGTATCTTTCCAGGAGTGAGGACACGTGGTCTGCCACCGCGTCCTACTCGTTGCCGCTGGGTCTGTCGGGCCTGCGCGGCCGTGTTGCCGCCAGCTACATGGATTACGCCTTGCAGGAGACATTTGCGGATGTCGACGCGGACGGTGACTCGTCGTGGTATTCCGCAGGTCTGAGCTACCCTCTGCGTCGCGGCCGATACTCCAGTCTTTTCCTGACAGGCACGATCGACGCCAAGCGGCTGCGCGATCGCACGATAGACATCAACACCAGCTCGCGGGATTCGGAGTCCGCGTCAGTGGGAGTGCAGGGCACTCATGTGCTCGCTAACAACATGCGTTTGCTGGATTACTCCGTCACGCTGACCGGAGGTAGCCTCGATCGCAGTGGTAACGCTGACGATCTGTTCGTGGATCAGGTGACGCGCCAGACCGACGGTGACTACGGCATTGCGCGTATAACGGGTAATTGGCTGGAGCAACTCGCACCGCGCTTCTCGCTGTCCGCCGCGTTGGAAATGCAGTTCGCCGACAGCAACCTCGACACGTCCGAGAAAATGTATCTCGGCGGGCCGCGCGGCATACGCGCGTACCCGTTGGAGGAAGCGGGTAGCGACGAGGCGCAATCGTTGAGTATCGAGGCGCGCTGGCTCGCCGCACAGCTGCCGCAGTGGCGTGGACAAGAGTGGACGCTGTTCGGGCTCTTCGATGTGGGGCGCGCCGTCCGCAACCACAATCTGTGGACAGGCTGGAACACGGGCATGCCGCAGCTCCGCAACGACTATGTATTAAAGGGCTACGGCGTTGGCATACGCGGGCAGATCGCGCGCGTTCTGCAGGTGGAAGTCGTGGGTGCACACACCCTCGGTGACAACCCCGGCGCAAGCGTTACAGGGCTGAACGCAGACGGTCGTTCTGACGATTCCCGATTCTGGGCGGTCGCTTCGATCTCGTTCTGACGCAGAGCGGGCTGCGCAATGCGTCATGGACAGAAAAGTATTCCCGATCACGGATGATTTGCCCGACGTGACCGATGGCGCTGCAGAAGCGCCCGATTCTGTAGGCGAGGCCATCGTCAGCACCGACGTCAACGGCAATGTGACGTATCTGAACGCCGCGGCCGAAACGATGACGGGCTGGTCGCGCGAGAGCGCGATCGGCCACCCTCTGGAGGAGGTGCTGCACCTTCTCAATGCGGATACGCACGACGTGGCCCACAGTCGTATCGCGCGGACGATCAGAGAAAATAAGATCGTCTCGGAGAGCTGTTTGCTGGTGCGGGGGGATGGCGTCGAAGTTGCCGTCGAAGATTCCGCCGCTCCCATTCGTGACGCTCAGGGCCACACCACCGGCGTCGTCATGGTGTTTCACGACATCAGCGTCGCGCGCGTGCTGACGCGCAGGATGCTGTATCTCACCCAGCACGACAGCCTGACGGATCTTCCGAACAGAGTGCTGTTGAGCGACCGACTCGCACAGGCCGTTGCGGTGGCGAAGCGCGAGCGGCACAAGCTCGCGCTGTTGTTTCTGGACCTGGATCGTTTCAAGCATCTGAACGATTCGCTCGGGCAGGACATTGGGGATCGCCTGCTGAGATCCGTCGCGCAGCGGCTGGTGGCCTGCGTGCGCGGCTCTGACACGGTAAGTCGCCTGGGAGGCGATGAGTTCGCGATTCTGCTCTCCACGGTCACGCACGCCGAGGATGCCGCCGTCTGCGCCGAGAAAATACTGGCGGCGCTGCGTAAGCCGCATCTTATTGATCAGCATGATCTGCACGTTACGGCAAGCGTTGGCATCGTGACGTATCCGGACGACGCCGTTCACGGCGAGGCACTGATGCGACACGCCCATTTCGCGATGTACTACGCGAAAGATAGCGGACGCGACAACTACCAATTCTTCGAACCGGCGATGAATGTTCGGGCGACCGAGCGGCAGGCCATCGAGAATGATCTGCGGCACGCCCTGCAGCGGCAGGAGTTCATTCTCCACTATCAACCCAGCATGGATCTGCAGACGGGCGCGATCGTGGGAGTCGAAGCGCTCATTCGCTGGCGTCATCCTGGGAAACGCCTCGTGTCGCCCGCTCAGTTCATTCCGGTTGCTGAAGAATGTGGCTTCATCGTGCCGATCGGCCGCTGGGCACTGCGCGAAGCGTGTCTGCAGCTGCGGATCTGGCAGGACGCGGGAATCCCGCCGATACGCATGGCCGTCAACATGTCTGCCGCGGAGCTGCGCGCCAAGGACTTCGTCGCAGCGGTGCGCGCGATTATCAGGGAAACGAACACCGACCCGAGTCTCCTGGTGCTCGAGCTGACCGAAACCTTTCTTCTTCAGGATGCAACATCCACCGCGGCAGTGCTGCGTGCGCTGAAGGCAACAGGGGTGCAACTGGCACTCGACGACTTTGGCACGGGCTATTCCAGCCTGAGCCATTTGAAACGCTTTCCGATCGACATTCTCAAGATAGATCGCTCGTTCGTGCGGCATCTTACGACTGATGTCGATGATGCAAGCATCGTCAACGCCGTCATCAACATGGGCAAGAACATGCACCTGCGCGTGGTGGCGGAAGGCGTTGAAACCCGCGAGCAACTCGCCTTCCTGCAGGAACGGGGTTGCGAGGAAGGGCAGGGCCTGTATTTCAGTCCGCCCGTCAATGCCGCAAAACTCACCGTGTTCATTCAGAGCCGTATTGCGGAGCCCCTGTCAGCCGCAGCGCGTGTGAGCACTCGCTCCCGCCCAGCGAGAAAGCGCTGAGCGGGCGGCTATTTGTGGCGGGGTGTCGCTGCGCCTGGCGCTTGAGCTCGCGCCGGGAGCGCAAGTCCCGCGGGCTCCATGACCCTCGCGTATGTCTGCGTCGCGGTGGAATAACACTCGCAGGACGCTGCCTCGAGGCCACGTCTATCTAATATATAAACATTGCCCCGGCTGTAGCGGATCAGCTTGCGTTTCTTCAGCATGGTCGCCGCGCGGGTGATGCCCGCCCGGCGCACGCCCAGCATGCTCGCTACAAAGTCCTGGGTCAGATACAACACATCGGAGCTGGCCCTATCGCGCGTCATCAGCAGCCAGCGCGCCACCCGCTCTTCCACCACATGGAACCGTGTACAGGCCGCCATCTGCGCAAGCTGGCTCACCAGCACGTAGACGTAGCGCCTGAAGCCTTCCGCAAGTGCCGGGCTGCGTGCGATCTGGCGGGCGAACTGGGCGCTATCCATTCTGAGAGCGTGGCCAGTGCCCTGCACGATCGCCTTCAGCGGTGCGGCATTCACTCCGAGCAGGAGCGACGCGCCCAGCATGCCCTCCCTGCCGACGAGGCCCACTTCGAGGCTGTGGCCGCCATCCAGCGAGGAGATGAGAGAGACGAAACTCGTGGTGGGAAAGTAGACGTACGGCATGTGCTCGTTCTTCTCGCAGAGCACCTCGCTGAATGTGAGCTCTACGGATTCGCAACGCGCAATGAACTGTTGCCGCTCAGGTTCGTCGAGCGCCTCGAGAAGCAGATTGCCGCGCGGAGGCGGGGCGCCCCTCGGCTCGCCAGGCATGATCTTCTTCGGTTTGGGCGTGCGCGAGCGGTCCATCGCGCAGTAATGCACTTCCGCCGTCAAGGCATCGGTGCGTCTTCCCACACAGCTGGCAATCTCGACGGGCTGGCGTCAGCACTTCGTCAGGGTGGGGGTGTTAACCAGGCGATCCGTTTCCTTCTTCACCACGGCATAGCACTCGCATGACAGTTTCTCGAGGCAGGCGCGGTCCAGCACTGTGATCTGCCCGCGGCTGTACGTAATGACGCCGAGCTTCTGCAGTTTGCCGGCTGCGCTGGTGACGCCTTCACGCCGCACACCGAGCATATTGGCGATGAGCTCCTGCGTCATGATCAGCTGGTTCCCGGACAGGCGGTCGAGAGAAAGCAGCAGCCAGCGGCAGAGTTGCTGATCGACGGAGTGATGGCGATTGCATACGGCGGTCTGCGCCATCTGGGTGATCAGGGCCTGCGTATACCGCAACAGGATATGGAGCATCTCGCCGTGGCGGCCGAACTCCTGCTTGAGCCGTCTGCCCGTGAGGCGATAGGCGTTGCCCGCGCTTTGCACGATGGCGCGGTTCGTGGTGGTTTCGCCGCCCATGAAGAGCGCAACGCCGATGGAGCCGTCGTTCCCGACTACGGAGATTTCGGCTGAAGCGCCGTCGTTAAGTACGTACAACAGCGAGACGATCGCATCGGTGGGAAAATAAATATGGCGCAGCGTATCGCCAGACTCATACAACACCATGCCGAGCGGCAGCGCCACGAGCGTGAGGTGGGGGAAAAGCCTGTCGCGCTCGGCTTGCGGTAACGCGGCTAGAATTTGATTCTGGAGCGGGCTGACTGACGTAGACATGCCCGGGAGTCTAGACGCTTTGAAGTCCTTAGGTGTGGTAGCGTACACAGCGTGCTGCAGCATTCCGGCGGCGCGAATCTTATAAAGTAAGTATGGGCCCGCCCAGCACCGCCACAGGGAACGTCACGATGCCTCTTCCAGATAACCTGCTTCAGAACGCGATGGCTGCTCACAAGGCGGGCCGGCTTGCGGAAGCGGAGGCGGGGTATCGTCAGGTGCTGGATCACCGTCCCCGGCATCCCAAGGCGCTCTACTATCTTGCGCTGCTGCACTTTCATCGCGGGGATAGCGAGACGGCGCTGCAAGTCATTGCTCAGTGCCTGGAATACGCCCCGACCAATCCGCATGCGTGGAACACATTCGGCGGCATGCTCGTCGAAGCGGGGCGCCATGCCGAAGCGAGAGAGGCTTATCGCAAGGTGACGCAACACGGGCCGGCGCTGGGTGAGGGCTGGTACAACCTCGGCATTTGTCTGCGCGACGATGGCGATCTGGACGGCGCGATTGCCGCGCTCGGTGAGGCGATCACGCGCCAGGCGGATTATTTTCGCGCTTATGAAGTGCTGGCAGCGCTGTTCTATCAGCTTGGGCAGACGGCCGATGCGGCTGAGATCTACCGCAAGTGGGCAGCGGTGGATCCGTCGAGCGCCAAGGCGCGGCACATGGCGGCGGCAACTTCGAATGAGAACGTGCCGGGGCGCGCGTCGGACGAATACATCCAATCGCTCTTCGACAGCTCGGCGAAAGAGTTTGATGCGAATCTCGAGCAGCTGGGGTATCGGGCGCCGCGGATCGTAGCGGCGGCACTGGCGCGCTTCGCGCCTGAGGCGGCCATGCTCGATGTCCTGGATGCGGGATGTGGCACCGGGTTATGCGGCCCGCTGATTCGCGAACGATGCCGAAGTCTCGTTGGCGTGGATCTGTCGGAAAGGATGCTCCACAGCGCGCGCTCCCGAGGCGGTTATGACGAGTTGGTGGTCGCGGAGCTGAGTGCTTTCATGCGCTCGCGCCCGGAATCGTTCGACGCCATCATCTGTGCGGACACGCTGGTGTACTTCGGTGCGCTGGATGAGCCGCTGCTCGCGGCCCGCGCGACATTGCGTAAATCAGGATTGTTGATTTTCACGCTGGAAGTGCTGAGCGACGCGGAGCAGGCCGATCACAGGCTGGAGTCGCATGGGCGCTATACGCACAGCGAGGCGTATGTGCGGCGGGTGCTGGCGGCGACCGGCTTCGAGCTGCACGCCCTCGAACGGGAAACGCTCCGTCAGGAACGCCTGCTCGATGTTGTTGGATATCTGGTGGTCGCGCGCCGCGAATGATGGGCTCAGCTCGCCGATGTCGTCCCGCCGGCCGGCGATAGCGACCACACGCTGTTGGCTTCTCCGTTGCGGCCGCGTTTTAGTGTGGCACGGGCCATGCGCCAGAACATCCACGCGAACAGCAGCGCAATGACGTCTACAAAGAACAATGCCCACTCCCCATGAATCAGCGTGTTGACGATGTGGTTGCCCGTTACCAGCGCATTCACAAACGGAATGGCACCCGTCAGCACGGCGCTCGTCAGCAACAATTCGTACCCGCCGCGCGCCGGCGGTCTGGCAAACGCCCAGATCAGGCATAAAAAGAACACCAGGAAATAAACCCGCTCTTCCCACACAGGCCGGTCGGCCAGCGCCGCGGGCAACAGTTTGTTAGCAAGAAAAATCGCCGAGATGCCGGCGATACATCCGAGGCATACCCCCAGTGTTGCCTGCGCCATCCATCGGGTGTTCCGCGGCTGCAAAACACTGCGCCGTTCCCGGCGGGTCTCGATCCAGAGCAGGTTGCCTGAATAAAAAAGAAACGCCCCGGCCATGCCGAGAATGAAATACAGCCACTTCACGGGAGCCTCGCCGAAGTCCCCGAAATGCAGGGCCGCGAGCGAGCGATAGAACCGTGTGCCGACGCTGAACCGCTCCGCATCGACGATACGGATCAACTCGCCCGAGCTGCCGTTCAGCGCAATAGCGGCAAGCGCGCTCAGCGAACGCTGTTCGACGTGTCCATATATATCGATCTGAGCATTCGCGTCGCCCGCGTGGTGATAGACCAGCGATTCGGCTTCGATGCCAGGACGAGCCGCCTGTGCTCGCGCCAGCACCTGGGAAACCGACAGCAGCGGCGCATTGGAACCCGCCGGCTCGCGGGGCTCGGCCAGGGTCAGATCTGCACCGATGAGCTGCATCAGCTTGCCTTCGAACACGAGATACTGAAATGGCGCGAGCAGCAATGTGCCGATGGCGAGAATCGCGCCCGTCCACGCAAAGATGACGTGAAAGGGCAGCGACAGAACGCCGATGGCGTTATGCGCATCCTGCCAGAGCCGTTTCAGGTTGCGCCCAACGCGCAGCGCGAACAGATCTTTAAGAAACACCGGCGTGTAGATCACGATGCCCGTGACCAGCGCGAGCCCATACAGTATGCAGACAAAGCCGAGTGCATACAGTCCCCACGGTGTTGGTATGCCTGCGGTGTAGTGCAGTCGATAGATCAGCCCGGCAAGCTCTGAAGAGGGTTTGATCTCGGCGAGCTGCAATTCCGGTGTGAGCTGAAATTCGTGATCGTCCCATCGCAGCAGCAGCTCAGGGTGATGCGAGCTCGGCACCTGCAGATTGAAGCGGTCGTGCGCTTCCGGATGCCGGGCCAGCACGAGATCCACGAGCCGCTGCGCGTTCTCTACAGAATCCACCGGGCGATGGGGTTTTGCACTCTGCTCCCATTCCTGCAGCTCGTGCACGAACACCGTGATGGCCCCCGCATAGAACGCGATGAACAGCCCGAACCCGGCGATCAGCCCGGCCCACGTGTGAACGGCGATGAAGGTGCGCAGCGTGACGGCTTTCATGCCGGCAACGTCACGAGGCCCGCGGCCTTGATGAGATACAGGATCGCGAAGCCGAGCACGGTGGCGAGCCCCATCCATCCCCAGGCCTGTTTTCCAGTGCTGCAGAGAAAGGGCAGCGACATGACCGTGACCCAGAGCGGAAAGAACATCAGCAGCAGCGGCAGAGTGGTGGCGTGCAAATCGCCAGGAACGAGAAAGATGATGATGCCGATGATGGCTGTCGCGAGCGGGAACCCGAGAACGACCGAAGCCAGCGACCTACCCCACACGATGAAGCCTCACGTAGGCGTCGAGATAGGGCAGCACGACGGACGCCAGCATGATCGTCGTCAGCGAGGCGAAGATCCCGGACCAGGTGCCGAGCACATGTGAGGCGCTCAGCATCGAGAGGGCCGCAGCCCCGATGCCCGCGAGCCGCAGCAGCTGGCCATAACGCTGGGCGCGGACCCAGAATGTCTGATGAGGTGAAGCGCTATAGAGACACAGCGCGGCCGCGATGCCAAAGAGGAGATAAAGCGCTGTCACGGGATCATGCGCCATCGTGATGGGCTGTGCCGACGACATCCGCCGGGCCAGTGGAGGACCTGGAGATACAACATAAACCTGAATCGGGTTGAATACAGGCCGGCGTGGCGGATGGCTTGCCGGCTGACAGGGTCAGCGTGGGGGCATTCTAGATCGAAACGGCCCGCAAAGGGCAGGGACTTCCCGCGACTCTTTGCGAGCGGCGGCCACATCGCAGCGGCTCCGTAAAGCCTGACTCAGGGCGAAGCGACCCGATGTTGTTTGCGAACGTTGGCCGACAGCATGCCCATCGCTAACACGACCAGCGCGCACGCAACGAGGGTGGTGCGCGCGCCGATGATGCTCGAGGCATATCCCACCGCAAGGCTGCCGAGCGGGGAAATGCCGAAGAACGCCATCGTGAAGATGGCCATCACCCGGCCGCGCATCTCATCATTCACCCTCTGCTGGATCAGGGCGTTGCTCGAGGCCACGATGTTGATCGAGCAGAAGCCGATCACGATCAGCTCGAGCACCGCGAGCGCGAAGACGTCGGTGAAGGCGAACAGAATCACGGTGACGCCCGCAATCAGCACCGCCTTGCCGATGTTGCGATCGATGGCAGCAGCCGTTTTGTGAGAAGCGAGATAGAGCGTGCCGAGGCACGCGCCGACGCCCACGGCGGCGGAGAGAAAGCCGAACGATTCCGCCCCGCCGGAATAAATCTCTCTGGCAAACCATGGCAGCAGCGTCACGTGTGCGGCTCCGAAGAAAGCGATGGTCGCCACCATGAAGAGCAACACGCGGATGCGCTCCTGTTCGAAGGCGTAGCGAAATCCTGATCGCAGCGAGTCGAGCAATGAGTGATGCAGTCGCGCAATGGTGCGCGGGTGAATCATCAGCAGCGCGATGATCGTCGCGAGATACGAAACGGCGTTGATGAGAAAGCACACGCCTTCGCCCGCAAACGCAACGACGACGCCGCCGAGCGCGGGCCCCACGAACCGCGACGAATGTATGGTGAACGACGTCAGCGCGACGGCGTTCGAGATGTCTTCGTGATTGTCGATGAGTTCCGCGATGAACGACTGCCGCACCGGCTGGTCGATCGCGTTGATGAGCCCGAACAGCAGCGCCATGAAAACGAGATACCAGGGCTGCATGGGCAGCGTGAAGGTCAGGATCGCGAGCAGGGCCGCGTGGGCGAGCGACAGCCATTGCGTCCATAACAGCAGGACGCGGCGCTCCATGCGGTCGGATAGCAGGCCCCCCACGGGCGCGAGAACCAGCAAAGGCGCCTGGGTCGCAAACGTCACCACGCCGAGCATGACCGTGGAGTCCGTCAGGCGGTAGGTCATCCAGAGGAGTGCCACCTGCTGCATCCACGTCCCGGAGAGGGATACGAACTGCCCGATGAAGTAGAGGCGGTAGTTGCGATGGGCGAGCGCGCGGAAGATGACGGGCATGGTTCGTTAAAATAGCCCAGTGACAGAGGGCGGCAAGTCGAATCGTTATGCGCACATAAGCAATCGGCAGTTCTCGCCACGGGGTGGGTGAGCTACCGTCTATCTCGGGCGCACAGCCTTGGCAGTGGATGTGTATATGAGCGTATCGGACAACTCTTCTCGCATCGTGGATCTGGGTGAATACCGTGCCGCGCGGGCTCGCGCGAAACGCTTGTCCGCGCCCTCGGCGCCTTATCTCCTGTGGTATCCCGGCGTGGGATACGTCAAATATCAGGCCGGCGTGTCTTCGCTGGCCTCGGCCCGCTGGCCCGCCGGAAATCATCTGCGTCAGTCTTGACGCACGAGGCTCGCGACGGGATAACCGTCGGATCGGCAGGAACGCCGGTGAAGCGAGTTCATACGGATATGGAAGGTCAAGAAGCGCACGGTCGCGTGGCGCCGCCACGGCCTGACGATGGCGAATTCGCCGCTCTGATCGGCGAAAGACTCAAAAGCCTGCGCAACGACGCCGGATTCTCGCTGGAGAAATTGTCCAGGCTGGCCGGTGTCAGTCGTGGAATGCTGAGCCAGATCGAGCTTGGCCGCAGTGTCCCCACCATCACGGTCCTGTCACGCATCGCGCTCGCCTTCGAGCTGCCGGTCGCTGCATTTCTCGCGCGCGAGGCAGGTTCCCGTGTGGAGGTGCTCCGCGTTACGGAAGCGCAGCAACTCCGCTCACCCGATGGGCGCTTCGTCTCTCGTGCGCTGTTTCCCTTTCTCGGCGCCCGCAAGACGGAGTTCTACGAGCTGCGTCTCGAGCCCGAGTGCAACCGACAGAGTGAGGCGCATCGCACGGGCACAGTCGAAAATCTCGTCGTGGCGGCTGGAGAGCTGACGTTGCAGGTTGCAGACGAGCGATACGAGCTGCAGGCGGGAGATTCGATTTATTTCGCGGCCGACGTGCCGCATTCTTATCAGAACCGCGGCGCCGGTGCGGCGCTGGCGTATCTGGTGGTGACGTATCCGCAGCCGGTGAATTACTGACGGCGCGATGCCAGCCCCACTGCTTACAAACCTCGCGAATGTAAGCAGTGAGCGCCGACTCTTCAGGCGATTACTGCATGCAGACCATCATCGGCATGGAGCCGCACATCATGGTCATCGGCATGCCACAGCTCATCATGCCGGTCATCATGTCGCAGCACATGTCGAGCATGTCCATGCTCATCATGCCCATGGGCATCATCATGCAGCTCATGCCCTTGGGTGTCATTTCGCACGTCATCTTCGGAACCATGGGCATGCCACAACAGCTCATCATGGGCATGCCGGCGCACATCATCATGCAGGGCGTGCCGTTCTTCATCATGGTGTCCATGAGCGCGCACATGTCTTTCATCATGTCCATCGTCACGCCTTCGCCCGGGGTCATCATGCACTGCATGCCCTTGTCGGTCATGGAGCAGGTCATGTGACAGGCCATCGGCACCATCATGGGCACGGGCATCGGCATGGAATTCATGCCCATGGGCGGCATCATCGGCATCTGCATTGGGGAAGCGGTGTTCATGGAAGACTCCAGTGACAGGGCGGTTATATAACCAACGGTGCTGGGATCATAACCGTCGCTCCCTGCGTGCACAACTTATTGAAACGCAATGGATATTTCCAAGATAGCGGATGTTGCGCCGTGATATTGGATGGTTCGCGGCCGGCGGAGCGGGTATTTCGAGCTAACAAATATTTTTAGTAACAATCCGGTTACGGGAGCGTCTGCACCCGACAACGGCAACTGCAATTCGCGGCCAACGCAGAGTAACGCTCCGGTGACATGCCCGCGCGACACTGATGTCCTAACTAAATACCATTAGCTGCGTCGCACTGAGATCACTACTTTCGCTTCCTCAAGCCTTAAGTCGGAAGCCGAGATGAGTGTCGTGACGCCCCTGGAATCTCTGAATGTGCCGCGCAAAGAGCTGTCGCAAAGTGCTGCGCGCGTGCGCCTGGAAATCAGTGAAGCCGGCCGGCTCATTCACGACGCCGCGTCGCTCTCCATCGGCCGCGGCTATGTAGGCGCGGTCCGTTTCGGTGACAACAATGCCTTCGTGGCGGGTGGCTTCACGCCGCGCACTACCGCTGTGTTACCCAGTGCCGCCGTATACAACGTAGTAACAGCCCAGCTCACCGAAGGCGAGCCTGCGGCGATCATCAAAGGCATCGCGCCTGTTATCGCCGCGTTGCTGGCAGCGCGCGCCGACATTCAATCGGTCATCTACACGCAGTCTCCCAACCTTACTGCGTTTGCAGTGGCTCGCCGCTCGCTGCCCGTCGTATACGGTTTTCCACTTCTGCGGCGTACACCGCACGACATTCCTGTTACCCGAGGCCAGCGCCATCTCGATGGTGCTGCCGTACTCGAAGCTCTCGCCCGCAATCCGAAGTCGCCCGCCGTGTTACTCGCGAATCGCGGCGTACTCGTTTTCGGTAGTGAACCGCTCGCTGCGCTCTCGCGCGTAGTGATTTCGCTCGAAGAAGCAGCGGGTATCACGATCAACGCAGTGACTCTGGGCGGCGCGCAACCGTTTCCGGCCACTGCCCACGCAGCCGTCCAACAGGGCGCTGCATTCGAATAGACCGGGCAATCCGCTTCGTCTAACACCGTCCGCTGGAGATTTGATGACCCTTCGTCCCCGCAGCCGCCCCGCGGCTCAGACTTTCAAGCGCGCGCTCGTCGCCGCAACGATCATGCCGTTACTGGCATACGCCAGTCCTGACGACGCTCCTGATTCCGCGGCGGCGGATGCCGCTGATGAAGGAGGCATCGCCTCTGTAGTCGTGACGGCCCAGCGTCGTGAGCAGAATATTCAGAACGTGCCCATCGCCATTACGGCGCTCGGCGCCGAAGCGCTCGAGGGACAGCTCGATTCCGGTCCTTCCGATATCGCCCGGCTCGTGCCCAACCTTTACAGCAATCCGACGGGCGGCCGCTCGTCTCGCCCACGCTGGTTCCTGCGTGGTGTTGGCGTGAACACCAGCAGCCTCGTGAGCCCGATCGGCGTGTACTTCGATGAAGTGCATCTGAGCAATCTCGACCTGCATTCTTTCCCGCTGTTCGATCTCGAGCGAGTCGAAGTACTGCGCGGACCCCAAGGTACCTTGTGGGGCAAGAACACGACCGGCGGCGCCATTCACTTCATCTCGAAGAAGCCGACGTTCGATTCCAACGGCTACGTCAAACTAGGCGTGGGCAACCTCGATCAGAAAGCACTCGAAGGCGCTTTCGGCGGCACGCTGATCGACGACAAGCTGGCAGGCCGCATTTCTTATCTTCACGACGAGCGGGGCGGCTGGGCACGCAACACGCTGACCGGTGATAAACGCGCTGGCGAGTACGATGACAACGCTGTGCGGGGTCAGTTGCTGTTTACGCCGACCGAGAACATCGAAGCAACGCTCAACGTCCACTTCCGCTCGATCGACAGCTATGGCGTGCCGGGATACAGCGTCGGCGTTCGCGCTGGGGGCGCCAATGATTTCGGATACGTATCGCCTGCTGGCCCGGATCCTCAGATCGGTGACGCGGTGAATCGTAACAACGATCTCTCGCAGGAGCTGAAGTCCAACGGCCAGTCGCTGAATCTCAAGTTCCAGCTGGGTGACTTCACGCTGACGTCACTGACTGCCTACGAGGAAGTGGAGACCGGGCTTTTCGGTGATCGCGAGCAATCGCCTGACGAAGTGATCCGCACTTACGATCTGCGCGAAGGCCACCAGGTGAGTCAGGAGATTCGCCTGACGTCGTCCCCTGACAAGCCGCTGACCTGGATCGCGGGTCTCTATTACTTCAACGATTCGCAGGATGGCGATTCGACCAGCGCCACGCTGCCCAGCGTGCCGCAGAAGTTCGGCGTGTTTTATCAGAACACGCGTTCGACGGTCGACACGGAAAGCTACGCGGGCTTCGGCAGTGTTTCCTATCAGTTCACGCCGCGTTTCAGCACAACCGCCGGCCTGCGCTGGACGACGGAAACGATCGGCATCGAGCTGCAGGGTGTGGACGGCGGCGCTCGCGGCGCGACCGTTTACTCCAATGTTGGCGAATGGTGGCGTCGCACATCTCTGGCAACGCCTCTGCGTGTGAACGCCGTGCAGAACGAAGAGAACACCTGGGACGCGTGGACTTACGACTTCACGCCCAGCTTCCAGCTCACGGATGACATCAATCTCTTCTTCCGTTACGCGCGCGGCTTCCGCTCGGGCGGATATAACGCCAGCGTGACGACTCAGGCCGCCGTCAACACGGTGCAGCCCGAGCGCAACGACTCTTATGAGTTGGGCACGAAGACCGCGTGGCTCGATGGCCGCCTCATCGCGAACGCGACGGCGTTCTACTACGAGTGGAACGACATGCAGCTCAATATCCAGGGCGTGACGTCGACCGGTCTCAATGCCTCGACGCTCAAGAATGCCGCGCTGGGTAAAGGCCACGGTCTGGAGCTCGAGCTGACGGCTGTGCCCATTGACAGTCTGCGCATCGGCCTCAACGGCAGCTATCTCCACGCGCGTTATGAAGACTTCAAGGAAACGCTCGCGAACGGCTCGATCGTCGACCACTCCGGCCTCAAGTTTGCCCGCGCTCCAGAGAAGACCGTCGGTCTCGATGCGGAGTACACCATTCCGTTCACGAACGGGCATGAGCTGAAGTTCGGCACGGACTGGCAGTACCAGAGCGGCATCTACTACAGCTCGGTCGATCAGGTCGATCCGCTGCAGAAGCAGGGCGGCTACACGATCGGCAACGCACAGATTTCCTACGCCATCGACCGCGTGGAGATCTCGGCCTTCCTTCGCAATCTGACCGACAAGAGCTACGACATCATCACCGTGGTGCCCGCCAATGGCGCGTACCGCACGACCACAGGCTATCCGCAAACCTACGGGCTTTCGTTCCGGGCGAGCTTCTAGTCATCACTCGAGGAGATACCAACATGACGGCTGCTGAATACTTCTGGAGACTGCCGAGCGGCGGAGATGGCCGCGAGGCGCTCAACACACGCGGTGATTGGGGCAAGCACGGCCGCATCGCCAACAACAAGGGCGACGGACACGGCTACATCGACTACGTGTCGCAGGTTGCTCGCGCCGCTGATATCAATGGCTTTCATGGCGCCTTGCTGCCGACTGGCCGCAGTGGCGATGAGCCCTGGATCGTCGCCGCCGCGCTGGCGCGCGAGACGCGCAACCTGAACTTTCTGATCGCGTTCCAGCCGGGCTTCATTCACCCCGCCTACGCCACGCAGATGGGCGCCACGCTGTCGCGTATCACGAACGGTCGTGTCGACTGGAACATCATCACGGGCGGCAATCCCAAGGAGCAGCGCGCGTACGGCGATTTTCTCGATCACGCCCAGCGCTACGCGCGCACGAGTGAATTCCTCGATGCGTTTCGCGGCGTGAGCGAGGGCGAGCCGTTCAACTATCAGGGCAACCTGTATCAGTTTGAAAACGGCGGACTGTCCGCGCCTCTCAAGAACAGCCGCAAGCCGGGCATCTATTTCTCGGGATCTTCAGATCCCGCGATCGAAGTCGCCGCCAAACATGCGGACGTGTATCTGATGTGGGCCGAGCCGCCGGATCTGATCGCAAGCGAGGTGGAGAAGATCCGCCGCGCCGCCACCGCGGCAGGCCGTGGTGACAAGATCCGCTTCGGCATTCGTGTCGATGTGATCTCGCGTGATACGGAAGAAGAAGCGTGGACGGAAGTCCGCCGCTTCTACGAAAGCATTCCGAAGGAGCAGCTCGAGGCCTTCTCGAAGGCGAAGCCTCGCGCGGAATCCATTGGCGCGCATCGTCAGTGGGCGCTTCATAACGGCAAGGTCGACCGCTTCGAGGATCTCATCGTGTCGCCGAACCTGTGGGCCGGCAAGGCCGCGGGTGGGCAGGTGAAAGGCGGGCAGGTGGGCGGACCGACATGCGTTCTCGTCGGCAGCAACGAGCAGATCGCGGAGCGTCTCGCGGAGTATCGCGATATCGGCATCACCACGTTCATTCTCGCGGCGAAGCCCCATCTCGAAGAAGCCTATCGTGTTGGTGAGTATGTGTTGCCACGCGTGGACGATGCTCTGGATCGTCTGCGCGCCAGACGCACCAGCTCCCTGGCGCAGGCATCCTGAGGAAATCAGCATGACCCTCGAGACGCTCTGGTACACGCGTTGCGCCGTTCCCACCCCGCTCGGCATTGCCGGGCGGCTGGGGCGGCTGCACGAAGAGTTCAAACCTGACGGCATCACCGTGAGGACGGTGACAGAGAGCGAAAACGTCGCGCAGCGCGAATCTCACTACGATCACAGCCTCGATTACTCGTTCCGGCTCGGCGGGAGCATTCCCGCCATCTGGACGCGTTCTCGCGGCCGCGATACGCGTGTCATCGGCATCTCGTGGGTCGACGAGTTTCAGGGCATCGTGGCGTTGCCGGACAGCGGCATCCGCGAGCCGAAGGATCTTGCGGGTCGCAAGCTCGGCGTGCCGAAGCACGACAGTCCGATCGTCGACGTGAGTCGCGCGTCATCGCTGCGTGGGTTTGTCAGCGCGCTGCTGCTCGGAAACGTTTCCGCGGAGAACGTGCAGTATGTGGATCTCCACGAGCCTCGCAACTCGATTGCGGAGCAAGGCGCGGTGGCGGTTTCGGGCAGCAAGTTCGCCGGTCCCCGACGCAAGGGCGGCTCCACTGAGCTGCTTGCACTCATCAGGGGACAAGTGGATGCGCTCTATCTGAAAGGCCCACGCGGCCTGCAACTCGTGCATCAGCTGGGTCTGCACGTCGTCGCGGATCTCGGCTCGCATCCGGACCCGCTGGTGCGTGCTAACAATTGCACGCCGCGTCCACTGACTGTGGATTCACAGTTGCTGAGCGAGCGCCCGGATCTCGTGGCGCGTCTCGTGCGTCTCGTGGTCGATACCGGCGTGTGGGCTGGCGATCATGCGGCGGAAACGGTGCAGCTCATCGGTCAGGAAACAAACACGGCGGAAGCGTGGGTTCGCTACGGCTACGGCGAGCACATCGCGCAGTCACTGCAGCTGAATCTCGCGCCGGAGTCGGTAGCGGCTCTCGGCCACTACAAGAATTTTCTCTATCAGCATGGCTTCCTGGATGCGAATTTCGATTTCGCCTCCTGGATCGACCCGGCCCCATTACAGGCGCTCGAACACGACGCGCCGAGGAGAAAGGTCGCATCATGAGCAGCACCATACAGACACTCGGTTTCGCGGCGGCTCGCAAGAGCGCGGAAGCCTTCGTCGAGCTGTCGGATTTCGCGCAGCGCGCGCGTTACGATATCAACGAAGCAGGCCGCTTCCTGCTGGAGCACGGCGCACTGGCGCCAGGCAAATCGTTCAATGCTGGTGTGCGCCTGCCGGGACAGGAGAAGTTCGTCCTCGGCGGTTTCACGCCGCGCGGTGAAGAGCTGGCGCCGGCCGCCGTCATCGGCTTCGACGGCACGTATTACGAAGGCAAGCTCAAGAAGAATCATCTGGAGCTGCTCGAAGTCTACGCGTCCGTGTTTCGGGAGCGCCCGCATGTCAACGCGGCGATTCACACCCACTCGGCGCAGATCGAGGCTTACGCGATTGCGCACAAGCCGCTGCCCATCGTGTTCGACGAAACGCTGCTGGAAGTGACGCGTGAGCCGATCCCGCTGATTCCGTTTCAGCCGCGACATTCCGCGGCGGCGATCGTTGAATCCGTGCGCGAGCATGCGACCGCTCCGGCGATCATCATCGCGAATCACGGCCCGTTCTTCTGGGGCAAGGATATTCCCACCGTGGCACGGCTCATCGTGAAGCTGGAAGAGCTGGCCGCTGTGGCCACGAAAGCGCACATCCTCGGCGGCGCGCGGCGGATCGAAGATCTGGACGAGGTGCAATCATGAGACGTTCGGTACTGAAGGGCGCGCTTGCCGCCTCTGTGATGTTGGTCCTGACATCACTGGCGCAGGCGGCCAACCCGAAGCAGATCACCATCGCCAGCATCGGCGTGATGCACGAAGGCAAGGTCACCGTATCGAGTCAGTCGACCCGTGTGCAGGAAGAGCGCTGGCTCGAGCAGGAGCTGGCGAGGCGTGGTGTGGCGCTCAAGTGGTATCCGGTTGCCACTTCGCTGGGTGGGCCAGGCTTCAACGAAGCACTGGCCAACAAGACTGTCGAGTTCGCGAGCTACGGCGTATTGCCGTCGCTCATCGCGCGCTCGGGTGGTGTGGATATCCGGCTGATCGTTCCTTATGGCGGGGTCGGGAACACCTATCTGGCCGTGCCCATCAGCTCGAAGGCCAAGTCCATCACTGATCTGAAAGGCAAGCGCATCGCCTTGCAGCGCGGCCGGCCCGCGGAGCTGCCGTTTTATAAGCTCATTACCGCCAACGGCCTGCGCATGACCGACTTCCGCATCATGAACCTGCCGATGACCGCGGGCGCTTCGGCCGTGGCCGCCGGCAATGTCGATGCATACTTCGGCCAGGCGGATGCGTTCACGCTCGAAGACAAGAAAGTCGGGCGCGTGATCTGGAGCACCAAAGACGCCATTGCCACGCGTGACGGCAGCTGGAAAACCCGCGTCGATCTGTACGCGCGCAAGGAATTCATCGATCAGTATCCCGAGATCGCGCAGATCGTCGCGACGGCGTACGTGCGCTCGGCGTACTGGACAGCCCAGGAAGAGAACCGGCCTGAAGTCCTGCGCATCTATTCGCGCCCCGGCACGCCGCGCAGCGCGGTCGAGCGCGATTTCTCGGGAAACAACATTGCCTGGCGCGACAACTTCTCGCCTGTGTTCGATGAGGAGCTGTATCACTTCTTCGATGACTCGTCCTCCATCGCGACGAAGGCGCGACTCATCCGCGCGCCGGTGAAGGCGAGTGAGTTCCTCGATCGCCGCTTTGCCGATCGGGCTTTGCGGGAGCTGGGATTCAGCGCGTACTGGACGGATCCGGCCAGGCCTGCTTCGCGTACGGCCAACGCCGCTCACTAGGACGCTGCCGGAAGAAGTGATGCACCTCGCCCGATGGTTTCGCGAACATCTGAGGATCATCAGTCCTCTGATGGCGCTCGCGCTGTGGGCGGCGGTCGCGCAGGCGCAGATCTTTCCGCCGCAGATCTTCGTATCGCCAGCGGATGTCTGGAATGCGCTGCGCGACGTCTACGCAACCGGCGAGCTGCAGCTGCATCTCGCCACCAGCTCTTATCATCTGGCCACCGGCTTTGCAGCGGGCGCTTTGTTAGGTCTGTTGTTCGGCGTGGCGCTGGCCGTGGCGCCCGCCCTGGAAGATTATCTCTGGCCGATGTTCAACGCCGTGCGGCAGGTGCCCAGCATCGCGTTCATTCCGATCCTGATCCTGCTGGTCGGCATCAATGATGTGCTGAAGATCATCGTGGTGGGCAAGGCGACGTTCTTCCCCGTGGCGCTCGCCACTTTCGAGGCGGTGAAGACGATTCCCCGCGGATATCTGGAAGTGGCGCGCATTTATCAGCTGCCGCGCGCCACGGTGCTCGCGAAAGTCATGGTGCCCGCGACGATTCCACCTGTGATGACGGGCTTGCGTCTCGGGCTCGGCAAGGCGTGGGGCGTGCTGGTCGCCGCGGAGCTGTTCGCGTCGGAAGCCGGGCTCGGGCAGATGATGGAATCCGGCCGGCAACTGTTTCGGATCGACGTGGTGATGGTGGGTGTGGTGCTCATCGGCCTGATCGGCTTCAGCCTCGATCGTGGATTCGCCGCGCTCCAGCGTCACTTCGTCCGCTGGCAATAAGCATGAGCGCACTTTCGAAAACCGCGCGCGGGTTGCGCCCGTTCTACGTGCCAGTCGCTCTCATCGTGTTGTGGGAGATGCTGTCGCGCGTCAGCGATTCGTATCGCTACGCCTTCGTGCCCGTGCGTGAGATCTCCACCGGCCTGTTCGAGATCATCATCAATGGGCAGCTCTTCTGGAATCTGCTCGCCAGCCTGCAGACTGCCGCGCTGGGCTTGCTCATCGGCGGGCTCATCGGCCTCGCGCTGGGCAGCCTCATGGCCATCTCACGCGTCGCGGACGATATCGTCAGCCCCTTGTTCAATGCCTGGCGCCCTGTGCCGACGCTCGGCTTCGCACCGCTGATCGCCCTGTGGTTTGGTAGCGGGGAACTGGCTAAGCTGATCATCGTCTGTCTCGCAACGTTCGAGCCACTTGTACTCAACACGTACGAGGGCCTGCGGAGCAGTGATCGCAAGTATCGGGAAGTCGGCGCGGTGTTCCAGTTCACGCGTACGCAGCTCTTCTTCTCGGTGCAGCTGCCTTCGGCTGTGCCGCTGATCGTGACGGGCGTGCTTCACGCCCTGGGTTTCGCGTGGATCGCGACCATCGGCTGCGAGCTGCTGTTCACCGTCGGCCCGGGTCTGGGCGGATTGATGGATCACGCGCAGATGGCGGGTCGCATGGATATCGTCATCCTGTGCGTCGTGAGTATTGGCATTGTAGGTCTGGTGATGAATACAGGACTCGAGCGTATCGGCCGCCGGTTCCAGCGGTGGCGAAATGCATAATCTCGAGATCGACGGGCTCAGCAAGAGTTATACGATCGACGGGCGGTCGTTCCCCGTGTTGCGCGACATCTCCCTGCAGATCGAGCCGGGCGAGTTTGTCAGCATTGTTGGGCCCAGCGGTTGCGGCAAGTCCACCCTGTTGCGACTCGTTGCCGGGCTCGACATGGAGTTCGAGGGCACCATCCGCTTCCAGGGCGCCCCGGTGGTGGGCACGAGCCTCGAGCGCGGACTCGTGTTTCAGGATCATCGGCTGTTCCCGTGGATGACCGTGGCGGAGAACGTCGCGCTCGCCCTGCGGAACAGCCGGCTTTCGAAAGCCGAGAAGCAGCGGCGTGTGGCCGAGCATCTCGATCTCGTCAGGCTTGGAGATTTCGCCAACGCTTATCCGCAGCAGCTCTCAGGCGGCATGGCGCAGCGGGCGGCGCTCGCGCGTGCGCTCGTCAACAAGCCGAAGCTGCTGTTGCTGGACGAGCCGCTGGGCGCGCTCGATGCGCTGACCCGCGTGCGCGTGCGAGACGAGCTTGCCCGCATCTGGATGCACGAAGGCACCACGATGGTCATGGTCACCCATGACGTCGATGAAGCCGTGCAGCTTTCCAACCGCGTCGTCGTGATGGATGCGCGACCAGGTCGCATCAGGCACGTGCTCGACGTCCCCGTGCCTCATCCACGTGAGCATGCGAATCCAGTCCTTCAGAAGCTGCGTGAGGAGCTTCTCAGCGAGCTGATGAGTACGCCCGACTCGCCGCCGACGTGAAACGTTTTCTCGCCCACTTCATGCTGCTGTCAGTGATCAGCGGCGTGGCGATCGGCGCGGGCCGCATCCTGACGACGCTCTATGCGCTGCATCTTGGCGCTACACCAATACAACTTGGCCTGATCGCCGGCACCGAGGCGGCGGGAAAGCTGCTCGTCACCTTGCCCGCCGGCTTCCTGATCCACCGCTTCGGCGCGCGAACGGTGTACTCCATCGCGACGATTGGGTCGATGCTGTTGACGCTCATCGTCCCGTGGATGCGCAGCTGGTATGGCGTCGCTGTGGCGCGGGGTCTCGTCAGTCTGTGCGTACCGTTCCGCGTGGTGGCGATGAACAGCTCGTTTCTGCATCGGCTGTCCGAATTCGGCTCGTCCAAAGCCGGCTGGTATCGCGGCTCGCAAACCGTCGGCCTGTTGCTGCTGGGGCCGACGATCGGCACGTTTCTCGTCACGCATGCGGGCTATGAGATTGGCTTTGTCGTGCTCAGCCTGCTGTTTGCGTTCATGGCCGGCTACAGCCGCGTGTTCCTGCCTGACATGGATGACGCGAGCAATGCCGAAGCCGCGCAGCCGTCACGATTCATGGACGACATCGGCTCGCTGCTGCGCCATCTCGCCATCCGCGAGAGCTGCATCGTGGAGTTCGTCACGGCCTCGCTGACTTCCATGTTCACGACATTCATCATCGTGCTCGCGATGAACGTCGGCAAGTTGTCGCAGGAGCAGGCGGTCGCGCTCGTGCTGGTCCAGGGCATTGCTGCGGTGGTGGCGCTGTTTCTTCTGGGCAATGTGTTGTCACTCATTTCACCTCGCGCCGCGCATTTCACGAGCTTCGTGAGTGCGGGAGCCGGAGTCGTGGTGCTCGGCACGTCGCACACTTTCGCGTTCCTGATTCTCGGCACGGTGTTGATGAGCATTGGCACGGCGCTCATCCACCTGCTGAAGATGAATCAGCTGAGTCGTGTCGACGTCAGCAAGAGCAAACTGGCTGGGCTCTACAACCTCGTCGGCATGGCGGGCACACTCGTTGGCGCAACGTTGGGCGGCATCATCGCCGAGCACTTCGGACTGCAGCTGATGTTTCTCAGCTGGATTCCGTGGCTCGTGCTGACTGCGCTGTTCTGCCGACGGAGCGTGTAAGGATCGTTCTGCGCTGGGCTGCTTATCACACAGCTCGCAGCGAAGATAGCGAACATTTGCTCGCGCCAGCGACGCCATGTTCGAGCGCTGAAATATCAGACCGGCGCGTGGGGTCGATAACCCGACCGGTTTGAACCACGCCTCCGCGCCATGTTAGTTTTCCGCCCACGAATAAGTCCAGGGCTCGCCGCGACACAGCAAACACGCGTCGGCGACAACACCATTCATTCGTGGGAGACATCAGCATGGCAGCCACTCGACGCGTGCAGAACACACGCACGTCAAAATCCCGCTCCTCCGCGAAGAAGGCGCCGCCGCGCAAGCTCGATGCGCGGCCGGACACGGTGGATTTCCGCGATGGACTGTTCGTGCCGACGCTGGTGGAAGTGCCGGTTGCCCGACCGCTCAAGGATTATCTGCAGACGTACCGTAGAAGAACCGGCACGAATGTTCCCATCCTGAATCAGGGCAGGGAAGGCGCGTGCACCGGCTTCGGCCTGGCGGCCGTCTGCAATTATCTGCTCGGCACGAGAACCTTCGGCGCGCGACGCGAGCAGGTGAGCCCGCGCATGTTGTATGAGATGGCGAAGCGCTACGACGAATGGCGCGGCGACGATTACGACGGCTCGAGCGCGCGCGGCGCGATGAAGGGCTGGCACAAGCATGGTGTCTGCGCCGAAAAGCTGTGGCCTTACACCGAAACTTCTGACGTCGGCGGCATCAACGACAAGCGCGCCAAGGATGCGGTGAACCGTCCCCTCGGTGCTTATTTTCGCGTGAACCATCGCGACATCGTGGCCATGCACGCCGCGCTGGCCGAAGTCGGCATTCTGTATGTCACCGCTACCGTGCACAGCGGGTGGGATGAGGTCGACAGGAAAACCGGAATCATCCGTTACCGGCGGGGCATCACGGGCGGCCATGCCTTTGCCATCGTGGGGTTCGACGCCGATGGCTTCTGGATTCAAAACAGCTGGGGCCCGTCGTGGGGCCGCGGCGGTTTTGCTCAGGTGAGTTATGAGGACTGGCTCGCCAACGGCTTCGACTGCTGGGTGGCACGCCTTGGCGCGCCCATCTGTCTCGACCGCTCCATGGTGTTGGGTGGCAATCAGGGCGGCATGCAGACCGCGCCGGCTTCCTTTCCAGATCTGCGCGGGCATATCGTCAGCATCGGCAACGACGGTGGCCTGCGCACGAAGGGCACGTATGCCACGTCCGAAGCCGATGTGCGCGAGATCTTCAACACGATCATTCCGCGCGTCACGGCCGGGTGGACGAAGAAACGCGTCCTGATTTATGCACACGGCGGCCTCGTTCCCGAGGATAACGCCATCCAGCGCGTGCAGGATTATCTGAAGCCGCTGCTGGAGGCGGAGGTGTATCCCATTGCATTCATCTGGAAGACCGACTTCTGGACGACGCTGAAAAACATTCTCGATGACTGCGTCAAGGAGCGCCGCCCGGATGAGCCGGTCAGCAGCTCGAAGGATTTTCTGCTGGATCGCTTCGATGACACGCTCGAGCGCCTGACACGGCTGCTGCAGGGTCATCGCCTGTGGACCGAGATGAAAGAGAACGCGGCGTTTGCTTCCATGCGTGCGAATGGCGGCGCCCGTTTGGTGGCGGAATGTCTGGCGGCCGCTGCGAAAGAGCAATCGCTGGAGCTGCACGCCGCGGGTCACAGTGCTGGCGCCATTTTCCTTGCACCTTTCGTGCAGCTGCTGACGAGCAGTGGAGTGATTCCGCCGGACAGTCTGCGTGACGAAACCGGCTTCTCGTGGCCAGACGTGAAAGGGCTGCGCGGCTCGCTCAAGACCTGCTCCCTGTGGGCACCTGCGTGCACCACGGGTTTGTTCAAGGCGACTTTCCTGCCGGCGATGGCCAGTGGGCGTATCGGCCTGCAGACCTTATTTAATCTCTCGGACCCGACGGAGCGGGACGATCACTGCTCGGAGGTGTATCACAAGTCGCTGCTGTATCTCGTATCGAACGCGTTCGAGAAGCGGCCGCGCAAATTCTTCGAGCGCGATGGCTGGCCGATCCTCGGCATGGATAAATTCATTCAGCAGGATGCGCAGCTGCGCAAGCTGCTGGAAACCGGCGCGATGGATTACGTGCTCGCGCCGAACGCTTTGCCCGAGGGTGATGCCCGCGCGTCGGGCTCAACCGAGCACGGCCAGTTCGATGATGACCGGGCGACGGTGCTCGCGACCTTCGCGCGCATTCTCGGCCGGCAGACGCCGGCGACGGGCACCATGTCGTTCTCCCGATCGGCTCGTTCGACGAGCGAACGCCGGAAAACCCTGTTTCGGCAGGCAGACAGGCGGTAATCGCAGGCGGCAGCAGCCTTGTGATGGCTGCTGCCGCGGCTGGTTTGTTGACGATGCATGTTTCTGCTCGCGCGACTGTGGCAGACGTGTGACGCGCCACGCACTTTGTGACGTAACGCGGCGAAAATTGCGATTTATGTCGCACTTGGCGATGAGCCCAGATCATCTGTCGCCTTAATTCATCTCGTTTGTAGGTGTCTTGCCGGGCCCGTATCTTCACCCTCGATCCAACAGTATGTGGATTCTGGATACTTACTCAGGAGATTACCGACATGTTCCCGCTGACCCGCATGGCCGCTGTTGCCTCGTTGTTGCTCGCCGCCGGAGCGCACGCCGCTGACAAGCCGAGCTCGTTTGTTTTGACCGCCTACAGCAACGACGCCGCCGGCGCCGAAGTGTTGTCCGGCCAATATAAGTCAGCGTTGGAGCTGCTGGCTCATCCGAAGAGCGACTCGCAGTTGTATTACACCGCCGCGCGTACCAACGAATGCGTCGCTTACTCGGCGCTGCGCCAACTCGATGAAGCGCAAGTCGCGTGCGATCGCGCGATCAGCACGGCGAAGCGTTCCAAGGTGCCCGTGCAAGGTTTGCGCGCCCGCCGCGATCAGAACGAGATGATCGCCCTTGCTTACTCGAACCGCGCCGTGCTGCGTTGGATGCGCAACGACGACGCGAATGCCGCCGCTGACATGGACACTGCGATGAAGCTCGCCCCGCGCGCGGATTTCGTTGCGCGCAATATGCTGGCCTTGAGCGCTCCGGGCTCGAAGCTCGCGCGTGTCGAAGTGGTTGCGCCGAAGTAAGTACAGCCGATGTTGAGGTTCCGGTGCTCGCATGCCGCGAGCACCGGAACGGATATCAGATCCTGCAGTTGAAGTTTGCGACGTCGTTCGTATTGCCTGAGCCTTTGTAACGGGCGAGGGCAGGGTACGGACACAAGGGCCGCGAGACGCCGCCCTCCGCCTTGGTCGCGAGCAGAGTGTTCGGGGCCTGGCCCGATTCCACCCAGGCGTCGATCGCGCTCAGCATATCGATTTCATCCGGCCCCGGGCCGCCACGACAGTGGTATACGCCAGGGGCCAGGAACAGCCGCGCGCTGTTATCCAGTGATCTGATTTTCTCACCCGTCACGCGTTGCATGGCCGTGAAATAGTCGACCGTCGCGAACGGGCTCGGGCCCGGGTCGTCGAACCCGTGCCACAGCAGCAGTTTGCCGCCCTTCGCGATGAACGCGCTGATGTCGGGATTGCCGGCTTCGTAGATGTTGGCGAAGCGGCTGTCGCGAACGATGCGATAGTGTTGGTCAGGATCGAACTTGGCGAGATCGAAATTCGCGTCACCGAAGATCGTTGCGCGCAGGCCGCCGAGTCCGGCGCCTGCGCTCGTCGTGGCGAGCGTTGCGCTCGTGGCTGGCGTGGTGGTCGGAATGAAGCGCTCCCAGCCGCGCTCACTGCCTCGTGTCAGCGGATAGGCGGCAAACTCACCGCGCTGGGTTTTCACGCCTGCATACATTGTCTGGATCGCCGTGACCTGAGCGGCTGTCAGGCACTCTCCGGTTTCTCCCGTCTTGCATTGGAGCGTGCTCGGATTGAAGCGGCATGCGCGGGGATCGTTCAGCACGCCGTCCTTGGTGCCATCTGACGCGTCACATGCGGCCAACGCCGCGTCATTCAATCTGGAAAGCTGGTTTGCGGTGACTGAAGCGCCGGGTCTTGCAAAGGCGTTGCTGCGAATGAGTGCTGTCGTCTGCGTTGCGAGCGTATACACAGGCGCGCCCGCGATGACGCCATCGTAGTCATCGGGATAGCGCTGCACCTCCATCAAGCCTTGCCGGCCTCCGGTGGAGCAGCCTTGATAGTAAGATCGGGTTTGTTGTCGGCCATAGAACTGGCTGACGACGGATTTTCCGGTCGTCGTCATGACGTGAATCGCCCGGTGACTGAAATCTTCGATGGCTTCTGGATTCGCCGACCACGAGGTATTCCAGAGCTCTGTCGAGGCGTGTCCGCCGTCGGTCTGTGCGGTGGCGTAGCCTGCGATGAGGCCGGGCGCGGCGGCGTCGAGGCGGAGATTGCCGGCCCAGCCGCCACCGCCGAGTCCCAGCAATTTGCCGTTCCAGTTTTCGGGCAATCGGTAAACGACGCCGATGCGTGAGTTGGCAACCGGCGTCACGGTGCCGACGATCTCGCAGTAAGCTGGCAGCTTCTGCTGTGTGTCGGCAGGAACTGCTTTTGCCGAGCTGATGAGGGTGTGGGTGAAAATGCCCGGCTTTGTCAGCGTTTCGCAGGTGCCGCCGTCGGCGGCGAGCAGCAGGGTGCTGGGGGCTGCTGCGGCGAGCGCGCTCAGCAGCGTGAGCGTCAGGGTGTTTTTCATGCCTGTATTACAGCATGAGGCGGAGCGGTTGAACCCAGAATGAGGTCCCATGCGAATCGCGACTTTCAACGTTAACGGCATCACGAGCCGGCTGCCCATTCTGCTCAAGTGGCTCGCGAAGGAAGCGCCGGATGTGGTGTGCCTGCAGGAGCTCAAGGCGGCCGATGTGGGTTTTCCCGCGGCTGCGATTCGTGAGGCGGGCTATGGAGCGATATGGCAGGGACAACAATCCTGGAATGGCGTTGCGATCCTCGCGAAGGGTGTGGAGCCGGTTGAAAGTCGGCGCGGGCTGCCGGGCGATCCGGATGACACGCACAGCCGTTATATCGAGGCTGCGGTGAATGGTGTGTTGGTGGGGTGTTTGTATCTGCCCAACGGCAATCCGCGGCCGGGTCCGAAGTTTGATTACAAGCTGAAGTGGTTCGAGCGTCTGCTTGCGTATGCGGAAGGCTTGTTTGCGAGTGGTCACCCGATCGTGCTGGCGGGCGATTACAACGTGGTGCCGACGGATTTTGATATCTATGATCCGAAATCGTGGAAGCGGGATGCGTTGTTGCAGCCGGAGAGTCGTGCGGCTTATCAGCGATTGTTAGATCAGGGCTGGACGGATGCGATTCGGGCGTTGTATCCGGAGGAGCGTATTTATACGTTCTGGGATTATTTTAGAAATCACTGGGCGCGCAATGCGGGTTTGCGGATCGATCATCTGTTGTTGAGCAAGGATCTGGCGCCGCGACTCGTTGCCGCGGGGGTGGATCGGTGGGTTCGCGATGAGCCGCGCGCGAGCGATCATGCGCCGACGTGGGTGGAGATTGAGGACAGCGCGAAGGGGAAGCCGGCCTCGCGGAAGTCGACGTCGGCGACGAAGGCAAAGCGCGATTCCCGGGCTCGCAAGAAGGCTGCGGGCGTTGGGCGCGCGGCAGATGCGAAAGTCAGGAAAGTGCGTCCCAAAGTGCCTGCGGATGTCGGGAGGTCAGCCGGTGCCGCGAAGACTTCTGAGCTGCGCAAGGCAAAGCCGAAAGCGAAAGTAAGAACCCGCAAGGCGGCCGCGCGCGCGAAGTAATCTTCGCGGCCCCGGCCCCGGCCCCGGCCCCGGCCCCGGCCTCGACCCCGAACCCGAACCCGAACCCGAACCCGAACCCGAACCCGAACCCGAACCCGAACCCGAACCCGAACCCG